>Ga0066256_1000015_pt1 | contig 995314 bp, 975 predicted proteins | sample ThiBio_1000_biof_FD_87107 | JGI IMG/M metagenome (GOLD analysis project Ga0066256, IMG submission 87107) | Wastewater bioreactor microbial communities from Cape Town, South Africa - Thiocy_expt_1000_biof (version 2) | ecosystem: Engineered > Bioreactor > Thiocyanate-remediating >... | reverse complement strand
TTCATGGCTCGGCTCCTGTCGAAAAACGAGGCGGATTGCCTCGTTCCTCAACATAGAAACCAGAGCCTTGGTCTGACTACCCATCGGCGCCGGGTCGGAGCGCCCTACCGCGCGAGCGGTTTAGTCCAGTGGCCGGTAGCAGTCGCTGAAAATAGGCGCCTTGTGTGGCCGCTTTGGCCGAACAAGAGGCATTGCGACGCGCCAGAAAAATGACCACTTCGGGCAAAGCGGCGGTTGTCGCCGTCTTCACTCTCGCCTCAATCCAGCGTCTTGCGATAGCGCTTGAAGCCGATGGCCATGACCACGGCCATGAACACCAGCAGGGGCCAGACGTTGGGCCAGGTCTCGGCCCAGCCGTTGCCCTTGAGCATGATGCCGCGCACGATGCGCAGGAAGTGGGTGAGCGGCAGGCCTTCGCCGATGACCTGGGCCCAGTGCGGCATGCCCCTGAAGGGGAACATGAAGCCGGACAGCAGCATGGACGGCAGGAAGAAGAAGAAGGTCATCTGCATGGCCTGCAGCTGGCTCTTGGCCATGGTGGAAAACATCATGCCGACGGTGAGGTTGGCGGCCAGGAAGACGAGCACGCTGGCGAGCAGCAGGACGAGGCTGCCGGCGATGGGCACGCTGAACAGCCCGTAGGCGGCGACGAGGATGACGGCGACCTGGATGTAGCCGACCATGATGTAGGGCAGGATCTTGCCGATCATCACTTCCAGCGGATGCACGGGAAACGCGAGCAGGTTCTCCATGGTGCCGCGTTCCAGTTCGCGGGTCATGGCCATGCCGGTCATCATGATCATGGTCATGGTGAGGATGGTGCCCATGAGGCCGGGGACGATGTTGTACTGGGTGATGCCTTCGGGGTTGTAGTTGCGCTGCACGCGGATTTCGAAGGGCGGCGCGCCGTTGTCAAGGCGGGCGAGCGGGCCCTTGAGGTCGTGCTGCAGCGCAGTCTGGTTGAGATTGGCCAGCGCGAACAGGGCATTGCCGGTGGCGGCCGGGTCGGAGGCGTCGGCTTCCAGCAACAACGCGGGTTTCTCGCCGCGCACGAGTTGCCGCGTGAAATCCGCCGGAATCGAGACGATGAACTGGAGGTCGCCGACGGCCATGGCCTCGCGCGCTTCGGCGAGGCTAGCGGGCGCGGGCTGCGCGTCGAAGTAGCCGCTGTTTTCCAGGCTGGCGACGAAGCTGCGCGTATAAGCGCTGGGACTGGCGTCGAACACCACGGTGGGCAGGCTCTTGGGGTCGGTGTTGATGGCAAAACCGAACAGCACGAGCTGCATGACGGGAATGCCCACCATCATGGCGAAGGTGATGCGGTCGCGCCGCATCTGCACGAACTCCTTCAGCACGATGGCCCACAGCCGGTTCCAGGCAAGCGGGAATGTCATGCGGGGACGTCCTGCACGCGGTCCATGAGCCGGATGAACACCTGCTCCAGCCCGGTCTCGGCAGATTCGAACTGCAGGCCGGGCTGGGCGGCGAGACTTGCACCAATACGCGCGCCGTCCTGGCCGCTCACGCTGTAGACGTTGCCCATGGCGACGACCTGTTCGACGCCCGGCAGTTTGCGCAGCGTTTCGGCCAGCGCCGGGTTGTCGTCCTTGACGGAAAAGGTGGCGAGCCGGCTTTGCGCAATCAGCTCTTCAGGCGAACCGGAAGCGAGCAGGTTGCCGTAGGCGATATAGGCCAGGCGATGGCAGCGCGCGGCCTCGTCCATGTAGTGCGTGGACACCAGCACGCTGACGCCCTGCCCGGCCAGGCGGTGGATCTCGTCCCAGAAATCGCGCCGCGCCTTGGGATCGACGCCGGCAGTGGGTTCGTCCAGCAGCAGCAGACGCGGGCGATGCAGCATGCAGGCGGCCAGCGCCAGGCGCTGTTTCCAGCCGCCGGACAGCGTACCGGCGAGCTGGCCGGCACGGTCGGCCAGGCCCAGTTCCTCCATCGCGGTCTGCACGGTCTGTTTGCGGTTGGGCATGGCGTACAGGCGCGCGACGAAATCGAGGTTCTCGCGGATGGACAGGTCTTCGTAGAAGCTGAAGCGCTGGGTCATGTAGCCGACCTGCTTCTTGATTTCGGCGCTCTGCGTGCGCACGTCGAAACCCAGGCAGGTGCCGCTGCCCTCGTCCGGCGTGAGCAGGCCGCACAGCATGCGGATGGAGGTGGTCTTGCCGCTGCCGTTGGGGCCGAGGAACCCGTAGATCTCGCCGGTTTCCACGCGCAGGTCGAGGGCGTTGACGACGCGCCTGGGGCCGAACGATTTGCTCAGGCCGCGCACGTCGATGGCGTAGCCGCCGTTCATTGCCCCGCTGTGTGCAGGCGCACGCTCACCGGCTGGCCGGGATGCAGTTGCGCGGCATCCTTCGGCTCCGGCCAGGCTTCCACCAGATAGACCAGGCGGTGGCGATTCTTCTCGCTGTAGAGCACGGGCGGCGTGTATTCCGCGGTGGCGCTGATGAAGCGGATGGTGGCCGACAGCGCCGCCGCGCAGCTGTCGCACTGCACGTCGACGGCCTGCCCGGTGCGCAAGGCGCCGAGTGCGGTCTCGGGCACGAAGAAGCGAACCTTGATGTTTTCCGGCGGCAGGATGGACACGACCGGCTGCCCCGGCGCGGCCCATTCGCCCGCGCGGTAGAAGACGTCCTGCACTTGCCCCGCGACCGGCGCACGCTGCGATTTCTGTTCGAGCTTGATGGCATTCTGCGCAAGCGCGGCCTGATTGGCCGCCACCTGCGCCTGTGCAGCGGCACGCTCGTCGCGGCGCCCGGGCAGGCGCGCGCTGGCAAGCTGGGCCTGCATCTGCGCGATGGCCGCATCGTCGCGGGCGAGCTGGGTACGCACTTCGTCGAGCAATTCGGCGCTGACGAAACCCTTGGCCACCAGCGCCTGGCGGCGGGCAAGCTGGTCTGCCGACAGGGCGCGCCGGGCCTGCGCGTCGCGCAGTTGGGCTTCGACGACGGCGATTTCCGGCGGACGCTTGCCGCTGGCCAGATTGCCCAGTTGCGCCTGCGCCTGCGCGAGTTGCGCCTTGGCCTGATTCACGGCGGCGGCTTCGGTGGCGCTGTCCTGGCTGAATAGCGGCGCATCCGCCGCGACGGTGTCGCCGCGCCGCACGGCAAGCGACGTGAGCTGCCCGTTCTGCTGCGCGGCAACCAGCACCGGCTCGCCTTCGATGTAGCCCTGGAAATGATCCGTTTCGGCCGGCTGGCAGCCGGCGAGCAGGCCCGCCAGGAACAGGGCCGGCAGGCGCAGTCGGGCGCGCGGATTCATGGCGTCAGGCCGGCTTGATCGCCACCATGTCGATCAGCGCCGACATGCCGTGATGGTGCGCGCCTTCGCTGATGTGCGATTCGTGCTCGGCGAGATGCGCGATGGTCCAGTCGCCGAACCAGCGCCGCAGGTCGGCTTCCACATACATGTTCGCAGGGTTGGACGGGCCGCCGGTCCCGTATTCGATCTGCTTCGGCGTGTAGCCCTGCAGGATGAGCGTGCCGCCCGGCTTGAGCGTGCGGCGGATGCCTTCGACGATGCGTTCGCGTTCGGGCGGCGGCACGAACTGGATGAAGATGGCGACGACGACGTCGTAGGCGGCTTCGGGCCAGGCCCAGTTCAGTACATCCGCCTGCTCGAATTCGACTTGCACGCCGCGTTCGGCCGCGAGCTTAGCCGCCTTGGCGAGCGCGGCGGGCGAGAAGTCGATGGCGTGGACCTTGAGCCCCTGTTGGGCCAGCCACACGCCGTTGCGGCCTTCGCCGTCGGCGATGGCGAGCGCGTGCCGGCCCGGTTTCAGATACGCGGTCTGGCCAGCGAGAAAAACGTTGGGCGCCGTGCCGAAGACGTATTCTTCGGTGTCGTAGCGCGCGTTCCAGAACTCGAAGCTCATTGCGTCACTTCGCGTTGGTGGCAAGCAGGCGTTCGAGCTGCGCGGCGGGCACCATACCGGGAACGCGCACGCCGTTGGCAAAGAAGATCGTCGGGGTGCCGGACACGCCGAGCTTGTTGCCCAGCGCTACCGTGGCGTCGACCGGATGGGCGCACTTGCCGTCGTTGCCGGGGATCGTGCCTTTCGCGATGTACTCGTCCCAGGCCTTGTTGCGATCGGGCGCGCACCAGATCTGCCTGGACGTCTGCACGGCCTTGGGATGCAAGCCTTCGATGGGATAGAGGAAAGTGTAGACGGTGATGTTGTCCACCTTGTCGAGCTCGGCCTCGAACTTTCGGCAGAAGGGGCAATCGACGTCGGAGAACAGCACGATCTTGCGCTCGCCCTTGCCCTTTACGGTCTTGATCGCGTTGTTGAGCGGAAACACGCTCCAGTCCACGGCCTGCAGCCGGGCGAGCCGGGCCTGGGTCAGGTTGGTGCGCGATTTCAGCTCGATGATGTCGCCGGCGAACACGTACTGGCCCTTGGCGTCCATGTAGACCAGCTGGCCGTCGAGATACACCTCGAACAGGCCGCTGTACGGGGTTTTCTTGACCGACGTGATCTGCGCCCCGGGAAACCGCTCGGTCAGCGCCTTGCGGATCACCGACTCGTTCGCCTGGGCACCCGTGGCGACGACCAAACCGGCTGCCAGCGCAAGGCTGGCCATGCGTGCTGCAAACTTCATGGCTGCTCCAAAAATAAAGAAAAAACTTCTCAGGACATCGCTTCCCGTACCAGCGCCGCCTTCAGCGGCGGCAGTCGGTCGACGACGGACATGCCGGCATTGCGCAGCCAGCCGGCGCGCGCGTCCGCGAACAGATGATGCAGGCCGTGCGTGACAGCCTGCATGCGGGCCACCGGCTCGGCGCGGGCGCGGGCGTAGGCCTGCAGCACGCGCAGGTCGCCCAGGTGCGCGCGGCGATGTGCAGCCAGCACCTCGGCCAGCACCTCGACGTCGCCGAAGCCCAGGTTGACGCCCTGGCCCGCGAGCGGATGCACGCCGTGTGCGGCGTCGCCGACCAGCGCGACGCCCGGCGCCACCGGCGCCTCGACGCGGATCAGCCGCAGCGGGAAAGCCGCGGCCGGCGTCACCACGCGCAAGGCACCCAGCGCGTCGTGCCCGGCCTGCCGCACCTGTTCGGCCAGCGCGTCGGCCGGCAGCGCCACCAGTTCGTTCGCGTGCGCCGTCTGCGTTGACCAGACCATGGACATTCGGTTTCCCGGTAAAGGCAAAAAAGCCAGGATGTCGCTGTCGAAGAACCACTGGAAGGCGGTGCCGCGATGCGGCTTCTCGCATTCGAAATTGGCGACGGTGCCGCTCTGGCCGTAGGGCGAAACCGTGGCCGTCAGGCCGGCCCAGTCGCGGATGCGCGAATGGGTGCCGTCGGCGCCGATCACCAGTTGCGCGGCCAGCGTGCGGCCGTCGTCCAGGCGGATGTGCGTGTCCCCCCCGTCGCGTTCGAGCGTGGAAATCGCGGCGGGGCAATGCACGGCCACTTCGCCGCCTTCGATCAGGGCTTCCCACAGCGCCTGCTGCAGACGCCCGGATTCGAAGATGAAGGCGAGCTGCGCGGTGCCCGACGCATAGGCGTCGAGCCGCACATGGCCGTTGCCGTCGCCGGCGACGTCCATGCGGTAGACGGGCTGCACGCGCGACGCATCCATGCGCGCCCAGGCGCCGAGCGACGCAAGCAGGCGCTGGTTGGCGGGCGTGAGTGCGTAGATGCGCGCGTCCCACTCGGCCGTGGGTGCGACGGGTTCGGCGCGCTCGACGAGCGCCACACGCAGGCCCTGGCGGGACAGCGCCAATGCGGTGGCCGCGCCGACCAGACCGGCTCCGACGACGACGGCCTGATAGCGTTCCGCGTTCATCCGCGCGCTCCGAACATCATGCGGCGGGCCACGAAGGTCTTGAGCGGCGGCAGCACCTCCAGCGCCAGCAGGCCGAGGCCACGCGCGTGGCGCAGTGGCGGGAAATCGTTGGAAAAGGTCCGCACCAGGAAATCGGTAAAGCCGAGGCCGCCGGCCACGTCGGCACGCCGGCCGCGCGCATAGGCGGCGAGCATGGCGGCGTTGCCGAGCTGATCGGACGGCACGTCGGCGCAGGCGAGCGCGAGCTCGAAGGCGTCGCGCAGGCCGATGTTGAAGCCCTGCCCCGCCACCGGATGCAGGGTCTGCGCGGCATTGCCGATGCGCACCACGCGCGCGCCGGCCTCGCTGCCGGTGTAGGCAAGCTTGAGCGGAAAGGTCTTGCGCGGGCCGGCTTCGAGGAAGCGTCCCTGACGGCCGCCGAAGTGGCGGTACAGCGCGTCGAGGAAGGCCGCGTCGTCGAGCGCGGCGATGCGCCCGGCCTCCGCCGTGGATGCCGTCCACACCAGGGCATAGCGGTCGCCGTTCGGCAGCAGCGCGGCCGGACCGTCCGGGGTGAAGCGTTCGTAGGCCCGGTTCGCGTGCGGCAGTTCGGTGCGCACGTCGCACACCACGGCGGTCTGGTCGTATTCGCGGCGGACGCGCGGGGCGGGAGCCTCGAGGCTGCGTCCGCCGTCGGCCACCACGGCGAGCGGCGCGGTCAGCACGCCGCTCGAGGTGTGCAGGGTGGCGACGTCCGTGCCGTTGTCGATGCGTTCGACGGCCACGCCGTAATCGACGGCCACGCCGGCACCGGCCAGCGCCTGTTTCAGCGCGGCGGTCAGCTCGGCGTAGGGCAGCACGTAACCCAGCGCCGGCACGGCGAGTTCGGCGGCGTCGAGATGCGCCACCCCCAGCGCGCCACGCTGCGAGATATGGATGCGCGTGATCGGCGTGACCGCGCCGAGCGCGTCCCACACGCCGACGCGTTCGAGGATGAGCCGCGCCCCGTGCGACAGCGCAAGGGTTCGGGTATCGCCGCGCGCCTCGAAGGGCTGCGCTTCGAGCACGCGTGCCGGCACGCCCTGCTGCGCGAGCGCCAGCGCACACACCGCACCGGCCGGGCCGGCGCCGACGATCAGCACCTCGCGCGCGTCGGCTGCCATGCTCATTCCTGCATCCAGGCTTCGATTTCCGCCACGGTCTTGGGCGGCGAGGTCAGCACCTCGCAGCCGGCTGCGGTCACCACCACGTCGTCCTCGATGCGGATGCCGATGTTGTGGAAGGCTTCCGGCACGTCGTCGCCCGGGCGGATGTAGAGACCGGGTTCGACCGTGAGCGTCATGCCCGGCACCAGCGGACGCCACGCGCCCTGCTGCTTGTATTCGCCGGCGTCGTGCACGTCCATGCCCAGCCAGTGGCCGGTGCGGTGCATGTAGAAGCGGCTGTAGGCGTTCGATTCGATCAGGCCGTCGACCTCGCCCGCGAGCAGGCCGAGATCGACCATGCCCTGCGTGAGCACGCGCACCGCGGCCTCGTGCGGGCTGTTCCAGTGGTTGCCGGGGCGCACCGCGTCGATCGCCTCGCGCTGCGCGGCGAGCACGACTTCGTAGGCATCCTTCTGCGCCGCGCCGAATTTCCCGTTGACCGGAAAGGTGCGGGTGATGTCGGCGGCGTAACTGCCGAATTCGGCGGCAGCGTCGATCAGCAGCAGGTCGCCGTCGCGCATCGGCTTGTTGTTGAACACGTAATGCAGCACGCAGGCGTTCGGGCCGCTGGCGACGATGGAAGTGTAGGCCGGCGCCTCCGCGCCGCCGCGGCGAAAGGCCGAGAGCAGTTCCGCCTCGATCTCGTATTCGTGGCGGCCGGGCCGCGTCGCGCGCATGGCGTCGCGGTGCGCGCCGGTGGAAATCTCGGCGGCCCGGCGCATCAGCGCAAGTTCGTGGCCGTCCTTTACCAGCCGCATCTCGTCCAGCCAGACGCGCGCGTCGACCATGCGGACCGGCGCGTGCACGCCGCTGCGCGCCCGGGCACGCACTGCGTTGAGCCAGCCCATTACCTGCGCATCCCACGCCGCTTCGCGGCCGATGACGTAGGCGAGTTGCGGCTGGTTTTCCAGCAGTTTCGGCAATTCGGCGTCGAGCCCGTCCCAGGAAAAACTTTCGTCGAAGGCGAACATCTCGCGTGCCGCCTGGGGGCCGTAGCGGAAGCCGTCCCATATCTCGCGTTCCTCGTTCTTTTCGCGGCAGAAAAGAATGTGGCGCGGTTCCTTGCCGGCGATCAGCACGACCACCGCTTCGGGCTCGTTGAAGCCGGTGAGCCAGTAGAAATAGCTGTCGTGCCGGTAGGGATAGTGCGTATCGCGGTTGCGGGGCACTTCCGGCGCGGTGGCGATGACCATCACGCCCTCGCCCATCTCGGCGATCACCCGCTCGCGGCGTGCGCGGTAAATGGCGGCATCAGGCTGCATGGCGTTTCAGTTCCTCGTCCAGGGTGTGCAAACGTTCGGGCGTACCCACATCGACCCAGCGCCCGGCGAAATGTTCGCCCGAAACCCGCCCGGCGTCGATGGCCAGGCGCAGCAGCGGCGCCAGCGGCGCCTTTTCGCCCGCCGGCGTCGCGGCGAAGAGGTCGCGGTGGTAGACGCCGATGCCCGAGAAGGTCAGACGCGCGGGGTGCGGTGTCAGCGGCATGTCGCCATTCGTCACCCGATCGCGTTCCAGCACGAAATCGCCCTGCGGATGATGCGGCGGATTGCCGACCAGCACCAGATGCGCATGATCGTGCCCCGCCGCCAGCCGCGCCCGCGCCCCGGCCAGCCGGGCGAAATCGAATTCGCAGTAGATGTCGCCGTTCACCACCGGGAAGACCTCGGACGGAATCAGTGGCAAGGCCGTCGCAATCCCGCCTGCCGTTTCCAGCGCGCTCGCCTCGCGTGAGTAGTCGATGGTCACGCCCAGCGCCGCGCCGGTGCCGAGCGCCGCTTCGATCTGCTGTCCCAGATGTGCGTGGTTGATCACGATGTGCGTGTAGCCCGCATCGCGCAGCCGCTCGATGTGCCACACGATCAGCGGCTTGCCGCCCACCGCCAGCAGCGGTTTGGGCGTGCGGTCGGTGAGCGGCCGCATGCGCTCGCCGCGGCCGGCGGCGAGGATCATGGCAGTCGGTGTGAGGGGCGGTGTCATTGCATCAATGCCATCGATACCGAACAGGCGTTCCCGGTTCAGATGCCCTATTTTTCACAGTCGGCACCATAAGCCATGCGCGGATACGTGTCTCGCGCGGAAAAGAAAACCTTGACGCATTCGCCCATTTCGAACGGGTATTCGCTGTACACGGTCGCCGACTCGTCTCCCGGCAATCGCACCCGATACTCGTAGATATCGATACGCGATTCTCCCCGGCCCGCACCAATCCAGACAGGCACGATCACGCCGCCGATCGGAATGAACACGGGCGCTTTTGGATCCCCCCAGGGCCGTGGCTCGGAGCCTGCGAGCGTTTTCGCGTAGATGACACCGGCTTTCTGTACGGCATTCGGGTCATAGTAGTCGTTCGGATCGTAGCTCGCACAGCCGCCCGGCAAAATGCCGGCTAGCGCACACACTGCACAGGCCTTCGCGGCACGTTGATACAGCTCCGTCAAAACGTGTACCCCACCTTTACCTCCCGCTTCTCCAGCCCGTCCAGCAGGAACAGCATCGGCTTCAGCTCGTCGTAGCGCTCGCAGACACGACGCAGGTAGTGCATGACCCGGGGCATGTCCTTGAGGTAGCCGTCCTTGCCGTCGCGGTGGTACAGGCGCGCGAAGATGCCGAGCACCTTGATGTGCCGCTGGGCCCCCATCCATTCGAAGTCGCGCCAGAAATCGCCGAAGTCCTCGCGCACGGGCAGGTGGACGGCCCGGGCCTTTTCCCAGTAGCGGATGACCCAGTCGAGCTGCCGTTCCTCGTCCCACTGGATGTAGGCGTCGCGGTAGATCGAGGCGAGGTCGTAGGTGATGGGGCCGTAGACGGCGTCCTGGAAATCGAGGATGCCGGGGTTGGGCTCGCTCACCATGAGGTTGCGCGAGTGCCAGTCGCGATGGACGTAGACCTGCGGCTGGGCCAGGTTGTTGGCCAGGATGCGCCCGAAAACGGTGTCGAGGAGGGTTTTCTGCCGGTCGTTCATGTCGACGCCCAGGTGCCTGGCGACGTACCACTCGGGGAAAAGCATCAGCTCGCGGGCGAGCAGGGCGCGATCGTATTCGGGCAGCACGCCCGGGCGGCTGGCCTGCTGGATGCGGATGAGGGCGTCGTTGGCGGCAAGATAGAGGTCGCGCGCAGTCGAGTCGTCGAGTGCGGCCAGATAGGTGGTGCTGCCCAGATCGGTCAGCAGCAGGAATCCCCGTTCCAGATCCTGTGCCAGCACGTCGGGCACGTGCACGCCGGCGTCGCCGAACAGCCGGGCCACGGCGACGAAGGGCCGGCAGTCCTCGTGCGCCGGGGGCGCGTCCATCACGATATAATCGCGGCCTTGCGCGGTAACGCGAAAGTAGCGGCGGAAGCTGGCATCGGACGAGGCAGGCGCGATTTCCAGCGTGCCGGCGTTCAGCCGGTCCGCCGCCCAGTTTTGTATGGCCTGCATGCGATCCACTGCCCGTCACCCCGAATAACTCGACCTGCGGATTCTACCCTCTTGTCCATCCTGCCCGGCTTCGCGTTCGTCGTGCTGCTGCTGTCCACCTGGGGTGCGGCGGCGGACGGACTCGCGCTGAAAAAGGATGTCGAATTGCGCGGTTCGGCGGCGGCCGGGCAGGAAGGCCCGCTGTTTCTGACGGCGGACCGCATCCAGTCCACCGCGCCCGACATCATCGAGGCCGACGGCCGGGTCGAAGCCCGCCGGGCCGGGCAAAACTTCTTCGCCGACTGGCTGCGCTACGACACCCGGCTCGAATCCGTCGATGCCCGCGGCGCAGTGCGCATGGAGCAGGCCGACCTGATCGTCGACGGCGAGTCGCTCAAGCTCAGCCTCACGGACTACACGGGCGAACTGATCAGCCCCGTCTACGCACTGCCGGTCCAGAAAGGCCGCGGCAATGCCTCGCGGGTCGATTTCGCCAGCAGGGAGCGGTTCAACCTGAGCGATGCGACCTACACCACCTGCCCGGTCGACGACGAAGACTGGTTCCTGAAGGTGGATTCGCTCGACATCGACCAGGGGCGCAACGTGGGCACGGCGCGCAACGCCTCGCTGCGTTTCCTCGGCGTACCCATCCTGTACACCCCCTGGATGGATTTCCCGCTCGACGACCAGCGGAAATCCGGCATCCTCGCGCCCACGTTCGGCACCACCGAACGCAGCGGTCTCGACATCCTGGTGCCCTATTACCTCAATCTGGCGCCCAACTACGATGCGACCCTGTACCCGCGCCTGTTATCCAAGCGCGGCGTGCAGCTGGGCGCCGAGGTCCGCTACCTGCTGCCCGAACTGTCGGGCACGAACCGGGTGGAATATCTGCCCAACGACAACCAGGCCAACCGCTCGCGCTGGAGCCTGAACCTGCAGAACAGTTTCAGCATCAACGCCAACACCCGGGCCGGGATGCATTTCGACCGGGTGTCCGACGACGACTATTTCCGCGACCTGTCGAACCTGATCTCGATCACTTCGCTCACCCACCTCAATCACGAGGCCTGGATCAGCACCCAGCACAACACCTGGAACGCGGATCTGCGCGTGCAGGGTTTCCAGACCCTGCAGGATTCGACCGCGGCGCCCATCGTCGAGCCCTACGCCCGCCTGCCGCAGGCGCGGTTCGGCATGGCGCAGACCCTGCCCGGCGGCATCGAATTCAGGATGAATACCGAAGCGACCCGTTTCGCCCACCCGACCCAGGTCGAGGGCACGCGGCTGCTGGCCTATCCGACGCTGCGGCTGCCGCTGTCGAACGCGTTCGGTTTCCTCACGCCGCAGCTCGGCTGGCACGCCAGCTACTACACGCTCGACGACACCGCGGCAAAACGCAACATCTCGCGCAACGTGCCGATCCTGAGCCTCGACTCCGGCGTCACGTTCGACCGGCCGTTCGAGTTCCGTGGCGAGCGCTACACCCAGACGCTCGAACCGCGCGTGTACTATGTCTATGCGCCCTACCGTGACCAGAGCGCCATTCCCGTATTCGACTCCGGGCAGCTGGATTTCAGCTATGCCCAGATGTTCACGGAAAACCAGTTTGTCGGCGGCGACCGCATCAACGACGCCAACCAGCTGACGGTCGCGGTCACCAGCCGCTTCACCGAAGCCGACAGCGGCCTCGAACGCCTGCAGGTCACGCTGGGCCAGCGCTACTATTTCAGCGCGCAGGAAGTCACGCTGCCCGGCGTGGCGCCGCGCACCAACAACGCCACCGACCTGCTCGCCGCGATCAGCGGCCAGATCACGCGCGACTGGCGCATAGACACGGCCTGGCAGTTCGACACCCAGAACGGCATCACCGTCCGCCAGAACCTCGGCGCCTCCTACCGCCCGGGCCCGGGACGCGCGTTGAACTTCGGCTACCGCTTCATTGACCAAACCACCGAGCAGGTCGATGTGTCCGGCCAGTGGCCGCTGGCACCGCGCTGGTACGGCATGTTCCGCTACAACTATTCGTTCCAGGACGACAAGCTCGTCGAAGGCCTGGCAGGGCTTGAATACAATGGCGGCTGCTGGGCGGTGCGCGGCGTCTTCCAGCGCCTCGCGACAAAGGAAAACCAGTCGACCGACGCCTTCTTCATCCAGCTCGAACTGAGCGGCATGGGCCGGATCGGCGCCAACCCGCTCGACGTTTTGAAACAAAGTGTTCCCGGATACAGGACCAGCAATGACATTCTTCAGACACCCTGAATCGAGCCGCCCGGGGTGGCTGCTCGCGCTCTTGCTCGCCGTCGCGGCCCTGTCGCCGGCGCACGCCGACATTCGGCCGCTCGACCGCATCGTCGCCGTCGTCAACGACGAAGTCATCACGCGGCAGGAGCTGGCCCGCCGCTACGACGAAACGGTACGCAACCTGGAACGCCAGAACACGCCGCTGCCGCCGCGCGCCACCCTGGAAAAACAGCTGCTGGAACGCATGATCACCGAACAGGCGCTCATGCAGCATGCACGCAGTACGGGTATCCGCGTCGATCCGGCCCAGGTCGAACGCGCGCTCCAGCGCATCGCCACCCAGAACCGGATGGACCTGCCCGCGCTGCAGGCCACCCTGGAGCGCCAGGGGCAGAGTCTGGAAACCCTGCGCAGCACCATCCGTAACGAACTCCTGATCGCCCGTGCGCGCGAACGCGACGTCGACAACCGCCTGACGGTGAGCGATTCCGAGATCGAAGGCTATCTGCAGACGCAGGCGCAGCAGGGCATGGAAAGCGAATACGACTTCTCGCACATCCTCGTCACCGTGCCGGAAAATGCCTCGCCCGAAGATATCCAGGCGCGGCGCGCACGTGCCGAGGACGTGCTTGCCCAACTCAACCGCGGTGCGGATTTCGCCCAGCTGTCGGCCAGCTATTCCGACGCGCCCAACGCCCTGCAGGGCGGCGCCTTCGGCTGGCGCGCCGAGGGCAAGATCCCCACGCTGTTCGTCGACACCCTGAAGACCCTGAAGCCCGGCCAGGTCGGCCCGCTGCTGAAAAGCAGCAACGGCTTCCATATCCTCAGGCTGAACGACAAACGCGGCCTCGATGCCACGCTCAGCGTGACGCAGACCCACACACGCCACATTCTCATCAAGACCAACGAGCTCACCTCGGAAGCCGATGCCAGAAACCGTCTGCTGCAGCTGAAGGAACGCATCGAAAACGGCACCCCGTTCGAGGAGCTCGCCCGCCTGCATTCCGAGGATGCCAGCGCTTCCCGCGGCGGCGATCTCGGCTGGCTGAACCCCGGCGACACGGTACCGGATTTCGAAAAGGCAATGAACGCGCTGAAGCCCGGCGAGGTCAGCGACCCCGTTCAGTCGCCTTTCGGCTGGCACCTCATCCAGGTACTGGAACGCCGCGATCAGGATGTGACGCAGGAACGCCAGAAGCTGCTCGCGCGCCAGGCCATCCGCGAGCGCAAGGGCGAGGAAGCCTTCCAGGACTGGGTGCGCCAGATCCGCGATTCGGCCTACGTCGAGCTGCGCCCGATTGACTGAAGCCCTGCCGATCATCGCGCTGACGGCGGGCGAGCCCGCCGGCATCGGCCCCGATCTCGCGGTCGCGCTGTCGCAGCGCAAGCTGCCCTGCCGCCTTGCGGTAATCGGCGACGCCGGGGTGCTGGCCGCCCGCGCCGCGCGTCTCGGCATCGATGTGGCCATCGACACCGGCGAAGCCATTCCGCCGCATCACACCGGCCATCTGCACGTGCGCCACATCCCCGTCGCCACCCGAGTGACGCCCGGCATGCTCGATCCGCACAACAGCGCCCACGTGCTGGCCCTGCTCGATGCCGCGCTGGCCGGTTGCATGAACGGCGCCTACCAGGCCATGGTCACGGCGCCGGTCCACAAGGGGGTGATCAACGATGCCGGCTTCGCCTTCACCGGCCACACAGAATACCTCGCCGACCACAGCGGCACGCCACGCGTGGTGATGATGCTCGCCGGCGGCGGCCTGCGCGTCGCGCTCGCCACCACCCACCTGCCGCTGCGCGACGTGGCGGACGCGATCACCCAGCCCCTGCTGGTCGAAATCATCCGCATCCTCGACGCCGACCTGAAACGCAAATTCGGTATCGCCCGGCCACGCATCGCCGTGGCCGGCCTCAATCCGCACGCAGGCGAATCCGGCCACCTCGGCCATGAGGACAGGGACGTCATCGAACCCGTGCTCGATTTCCTGCGCGGCGAAGGCTTCACGCTGACCGGCCCGCTGCCGGCCGACACCCTGTTCTCGCGCATCCGGCAGGCGCCCTGCGACGCCGTGCTTGCCATGTATCACGACCAGGGCCTGCCGGTGCTCAAATACGCCAGTTTCGGCGAAGGCGTGAACGTCACGCTCGGCCTGCCCTTCATCCGCACCTCGGTCGATCACGGCACCGCGCTCGATCTCGCCGGCACCGGCCACGCCGACGTCGGCAGTCTGATTGCGGCGATCGGGATGGCCATGGACATGGCGAACGGTGGACAGTACGCCGTTAGCGGTTAAACCGCCCCCCACTCATCGCTCACCGTTTACCCCCCCGATGCACACCCCCCGCAAACGCTTCGGCCAGAACTTCCTCGTCGACGACGGCATCGTGCATGCCATCGTCAACGCCATCCGGCCGCAGCCGGGCGAAACGGTCGTCGAGATCGGCCCGGGCCTGGGCGCGCTCACGCGGCCACTGCTCGAATACCTGCCGCACCTGCACGTCGTCGAACTCGACCGCGACATCGTCGCGCGCCTGCAGAAAACCTGGCCGCCGGAACGCCTCACGATTCATGCAGGCGACGCGCTGAAATTCGACTTCGGCACACTCGGCCACGATCTGCGCGTCGTCGGCAATCTGCCGTACAACATTTCCAGCCCGCTGCTGTTCCAGCTGATGACCTTCGCGCCGCACATCCGCGACATGCATTTCATGCTGCAGAAGGAAGTCGTCGAACGCATGGTCGCCGCGCCGGCCACGTCCGATTACGGGCGTCTGTCGGTCATGCTGCAGCGCCGCTTCCACATGGAATGGCTGCTCGACGTGCCGCCCACCGCCTTCGATCCGCCGCCCAAGGTCGATTCCGCCGTGGTGCGCCTCATTCCCAAGACGCCCGCCGAAATCGCGCCGCTCGACGAGCCCCTGTTCGCGCGCGTCGTCGCCACCGCGTTCTCGCAGCGCCGCAAGACGCTCCGCAATACGCTGGGCGGTCTGCTGAAACCGGAGGGTTTTGCCGCGCTCGGCATCGACGCAGGCTTGCGCGCGGAAGCGCTGCCGCTGGCCGATTTCGAGGCCATCGCCCGGCATCTGGCTGCGCAGACGGCCTGAACCTGCAGGAACCTCTGCCATCCGTGTCGACTCCAGTCGATATTGCGGTGGCGTGTACCGCGGCCACCGCATCGACCCAACCTGAAGGGAGTTTCTCCATGCAAGCACGTCACACTGCCATCGCCTTCCTCGCCATTTTCGCCCTTGCGGGCTGCGCCACCAACGACCTGGGCGATTCGCGCAGTCTCAACAAGACCGAGAAAGGCGCCCTCATCGGCACCGCCAGCGGCGCGGCGCTCGGCGCGATCATCAATCACAAGAACCGCGGCAAGGGCGCGCTGATCGGCGCGGTGGGCGGCGGCCTCACCGGCGCCGGCGTCGGCTACTACATGGACAGGCAGGCCCAGGATCTGCTCAGGCAGTTGCAGCCGGAAATCCAGCGCGGCGAGATCAGCGTCGAGAAACGGGCCTCCGACAACGCCATCCTCGTCAGCATGACGGCGAACACCGGCTTCGACAACAATTCGTCGGCGCTGAAACCGGCCTACCTGCCCACGCTGGACAAGCTCGCCCGCTTGCTGAACCAGTACGGCAAGACCACCGTCACCGTAATCGGCCACACCGACGGCCTCGGCACCGTGGAACACAACCAGGTTCTGTCTGAACAACGCGCCCAGTCCGTGCTCGATTACTTCGCCAGCCGCAACGTGAACCCGCTGCGCCTGGAGTCCTACGGCCGTGGCAAGACCGAGCCGCGCGCCGACAATGCCACCGAGGCGGGCCGGGCGCTCAATCGCCGCGTCGAACTGTGGATATTGCCGGTGGTTGCGGGCTGACGGGCACGCGCACCGGATCGATTCAATCCGGCAACGTCAGCGCGCCCGACGCGTCCAGCGCGAAGCCGGGATTCCAGGCCACTTCCCACAGATGGCCGTCGAGGTCGCGGAAATACCCCGAATACCCGCCCCAGAACACGTCGGCAGCGGGTTTCGTGATCGCGGCCCCCAATACCGCCGCCCGCGCGAGCACGGCGTCCACCTCTTCGCGCGTACGCGCGTTGTAGGCCAGCGCCCATCCGCCGGCCCCGCTGCGCTCGGGCGACACGCCCGCATCTTCGGCCAGGCGCGTCCACGGCCACAGCGCAAGAGCCATGCAGCCACACTGGAAGAACGCGATGCCTTCCGTCTGGCGCATCGAGCGCCGCCAGCCCAAGCCTTCGAAAAACGCCGTGCTCGCGGCGAGTTCGTGTACGCCCAGCGTCACCAGGCTGATGCGCTGTTCCATCTCAGTCTTCGCCTGCCCGTGTCCAGCCGGCCGTCCCTTTCTGGATGAATTCGATCGGATAGCCGTCCGGGTCCTCGATGAAAGCGATGACCGTGCTGCCGTGCGACATCGGCCCGGCCGGACGCAGCACCTTGCAGCCCTGTGCCGCCGCCGCGTCGACCGCACCGTGGATGTCGTCCACTTCGAGCGCGATGTGGCCGTAGCCGGTACCGCGCTCGTATTCCGCCACCCCCCAGTTGTAGGTGAGTTCGAGCACCGAAGCCTTGTCTTCGGTGCCGTAGCCGACGAAGGCGAGCGTGAACTTGCCACCGGGGTAATCCTTGCGGCGCAGCAGTGTCATGCCGAGCACCTTCGTGTAGAAGTCGATGGAGCGGTCGAGGTCGCCGACGCGCAGCATGGTGTGAAGCAGTCTCATGAAAGCATCTCCCGAAAAGCGTATCGGACACGGCAGCCGCCGCATCCGCAGTTGAATCCGGCTCAGAGCCGGAACAGGCTGTCGCCCATTCTGCGCAACTCGGCCCGCCTTGCCAACGCGTCGGGACACAGCTCGGCCACCCGCGCCCAGAAGCGCGGCGAATGGTCGAGATGGACGAGGTGCGCGAGTTCGTGCGCGGCGACGTAATCGATGAGCGCGAGCGGCGCCTGCGCGAGCCGCCAGTTGAGGCGGATGTGGCCGCGCCGGGTACAGCTGCCCCATTGGGTGCGCGCGTCCGACAGCGCAAAATGGCTCGGTGCGCGCCCGAACCTGCGCGCCAGCCGGTTCAGGCGCCAGGCCAGCACACGCCCGGCGCGTCCGATCAGCCAGTCGCGCGCAAGGGCGTGCGGATCGGCGCCGGGTTCGGCGTAGAGATACAAGGTGCCGCCGCGGCGGCGAATCTCGGGAAACAGCGACGTCTGTACGACGAGGCGCAGTCTGCGGCCCAGATAGGTCAACTCGAATGCGCGCGGCGCTTCGGCCTGCGGCACGCGTGCCTGCATACGCCGCCAGGCCCGGGCCAGCCAGTCATGCTGGCGCACGACGTAGGTTTCGATCTCGTCGCGCGGCGTCCACACGGGCGCATGGATGCGCACTTCGCGTTCGGTGACGGTGAGCCCCAGCGTGCGCCGCCGCCGCGAGCGGCGCAACTGATAGGGCACGGTGGCGTCGCCGAGCTGGAGGACGCCACTATTGGCGTGGGGCAGCAGGGGGCAGCCTCGTCATTTCGGTTTCGATCCACGTCTCGACGGCGCGCGTGAGTTCGGCGGCGCTCTTGCCGGTACTGTCGATCGCGGGGCCGATGCGGACGGTGACCGTGCCGGGCCGCTTCACGAAGGCATTTTTCGGCCAGACCTCGCCCGCGTTGTGGGCCACCGGCACCACGGGCGCACCGGTCTCCGCCGCCAGCCAGCCGCCGCCGATACCGTATTTGCCCTTTTCGCCCGGCGCGACGCGCGTGCCCTCGGGAAAGACCAGTACCCAGAAGCCGTTCGCCAGTTTGGCCCGGCCCTGGGTCACGATCTGCTTCAGCGCTTCGCGGCCCGCACTGCGATCGATCGCAATCGGATTGAGCAGGCGGAAGCCCCAGCCGAAGAACGGCACATTCAGCAGCTCGCGCTTGATGACCGGCGACACCGGCGGAAACAGGCACAGAAAGGCGACCGTCTCCCAGGCGGACTGATGCTTGGCCAGGATGATGGCGGGCTGCTTCGGCAGGTGTTCGAGCCCTTCCACCGTGTAGCGGATACCGAGCACGCTGCGCGCCAGCCCGATCACCGCATGGTTGTAGCGGGTGATGACGGCATAGCGTATCTGCGCGGAGAATGGCAGGGTCAGGAGCGCGATCAGGCTGAAAAGGATGGTCAGCGCGGCCTGCAGCACCGCAAACAGCGTCGAACGAATCAGACTCATGCAGCCGTCAGCAAATGTTCGACCGCCGCACCCAGGTCGCTGAACACCGGCGTGCTTGCCGGCAACCCGCCCGCGGCAAGCGTTTTCTCGCCCTTGCCGGTCTTCACCAGCAGGGGCCGGGCCCCCACGTTCGCGGCGGCCTCCAGATCGCGCAGGGAATCGCCCACCACCGGCACGCCGTTCAGGTCGCTGCCGTAACGCATGCCGATCTCGTTCAGCATGCCCGCCCGGGGCTTGCGGCACCCGCAATTCATGTCGGCCGAATGTGGACAGTAGAACACCGCCTCGATGCGCCCCCCCGCCTGTGCCGCCGCCTTGTGCATCTTGGCGTGGATGGCGTTGAGCGTCGCCATTTCGAACAAGCCGCGCGCCAGCCCGGACTGATTGGTCGCCACCACCACACGCCAGCCTTCGCGCGTCAGCCGCGCGATCGCTTCCAGGCTGCCGGGAATCGGCTTCCATTCGTCCGGCGACTTGATGAACTGATCGGAATCGAAATTGATGACACCGTCGCGGTCGAGGATGATGAGCTTCATGGCGGGCTCCTTGCGTGTCTTCCGGAGTTTACGCCGCCAGCCGCGACAAGTCCGCCACCCGGTTCATGGTGCGGTGCAACTGGTTCAGCAGCGCCAGCCGGTTGGCTTTCAGGGCGGGATCGTCGGCGTTGACCATCACGGTGTCGAAGAAGGCATCGACCGGGGCTTTCAGCGCGGCGAGCTTCTGCAGCGAGGCAACATAATCCCTATTTTCAAAATCCCTGAGCGAACCCGCCTCGATATCGTAGAGCGCAATATAAAGTTGGGTTTCTGCCGGCTCGACAAATTTCTCGCTGTCAACCTCATCCTCCAACTGGCCTTCGGCTTTCTTGAGAATGTTGCCAACACGTTTGTTGGCAACTGCGAGCGATACAGCCTCGGGTAGCACAGCAAAAGCAGACACAGCATTGAGCCGCTTCGGGATATCGACCAGCACAGTCGGATTCAACGCCAATACCGCATCAACCTGATTCGCTGTATAGCCTTGCTCGCGCAAGAGTCCTGCAATGCGTTCGAACATAAACAGTAGTAGTGAATTGAACGCCTCTGTTCCTGCGTTCCCAAAAGAGGCTAATGCATTACCAATCAGGTCCTGAAAATTTAGAGGCAGCGCTTTATCCATCAGGATGCGCAGAACGCCTATCGCATGACGACGCAACGCAAATGGGTCCTTGTCTCCAGTCGGACGCTCACCAATGCTGAACAAGCCTGCGAGTGTCTCCAGCTTATCGGCCAGCGCCAGACACACACCTGTTTCATTTCGAGGCAACTCATCGCCCGCGAAGCGCGGTTTGTAGTGATCCTCGATCGCAAATGCAATGTCCTCGTCAAAGCCATCATGCAAAGCGTAATAGCGTCCCATGACCCCCTGCAATTCCGGGAATTCGCCAACCATGTCCGTCAGCAAGTCAGCCTTGGCCAGAATAGCTGCTCGGCCAACTTTGCCGGGCAACGCAGGTTGATTCCATTCCTCAGCAATCCGCTTGGCTATCGAGCGCACGCGGTCAATCCGCTCGCCCTGCGTGCCCAACTTGTTGTGGTACACCACCTTGGCCAGTCCCGGCACCCGCGATTCCAGCGACTTCTTCCGGTCCTGATCGAAGAAGAACTTGGCATCGGCCAGCCGCGGACGCACCACGCGCTCGTTGCCGCCCACCACGGCCGAAGCGTCGGCCGGCGCGATGTTGGAGACGATGAGGAATTTGTTCGTCAGCTTGCCCGCCGCATCCAGCAGCGGAAAGTATTTCTGGTTCGCCTTCATGGTAAGGATCAGGCATTCCTGCGGCACTTCGAGGAAGGCTTCCTCGAACTGGCCGATGAGCACGTTCGGCTTTTCGACCAGCGCGGTCACTTCGTCGAGCAACGCCTCGTCGTCGACGGGCTTCAGGCCCAGCGGGGCGGCGGTGGCCTGCAGTTGCCGCACGATCTCGGCGCGGCGGTCGGCGAAGCTGGCGAGCACGGCGCCTTCGTCGCGCAGTTGCGCGGCGTAGCTGTCGGCGTCGCGCAGCGTGATCATAGGCTTGACGGATTCAAACCGGTGGCCCTGCGTGGTGCGACCGGCGTCGAGGCCCAGCACCGATACCGGCACCACGTCTGCGTCGTGCAGCGCGACGAGGCCATGTACCGGACGCACGAAGTTGACCGTGGTCCAGCCGTCGGCGAGCTGATAGCTCATCACCTTGGGAATGGGCAGTTTGGCCATCGCGGCTTCGAGCGCCTTTTGCAGCCCTTCTGCCAGCGTGGCGCCAGGGGCGACGCTGTCGTGGAACAGGGCTTCGTTCTTGCCCTCGCCTTCGCGCCGCAGACTTGCAGCGGCGGACGTCTCCAGTCCCAGTGCCGCCAGCCGCTTCACCAGCGCAGGCGTCGGCTGGCCCGCCGCATCGAGGCCGACCGATACCGGCATCAGCTTGTTCGAGACCGGCTTGTCGGCGGCGCGCGCCAGTACGTTGGCGACGTGCGCACCGAGCCGGCGCGGCGAAGCGAAATTGGCGACGGCGGCATTGGTCTCGGCCAGGCCCTGCGCGACGAGGCTTTCGACGAGCGCGGCGGCAAAGGCCTCGCCCAGTTTCTTCAGCGCCTTGGGCGGCAGCTCTTCGGTGAAGAGCTCGACCAGGAGGTTCTGCGTACGCATCACGCAGCCTCCTTCTTGGCCAGCATCGCCTGCACTTCCTCAGCCCACGCACGGGGCGCCATCGGAAAGCCCAGCCGCGCGCGGCTGTCGAGGTAGCTCTTGGCCACGGCCCGCGCGAGGTTGCGGATGCGGCCGATGTAGGCGGCGCGCTCGGTCACCGAGATCGCGCCGCGCGCGTCGAGCAGGTTGAAGGTGTGCGCAGCCTTCAGTACCTGTTCGTAAGCCGGAAGCGCAAGTTGCGCCGCCATCAGTTCCTGCGCCTTCTTCTCGTGCGCGCCGAAGGCGGTGAGCAGGAAATCGACGTCGCTGTGCTCGAAGTTGTAGGTGGACTGTTCGACCTCGTTCTGGTGGTAGACATCGCGGTAGGTCAGCCCCTCGGTCCAGGTCAGGTCGTACACGCTCTCCACGCCCTGCAGATACATCGCCAGGCGTTCGAGGCCGTAGGTGATTTCGCCGGTGATCGGCTTGCAGTCGATGCCGCCGACCTGCTGGAAATAGGTGAACTGGGTCACTTCCATGCCGTTCAGCCACACCTCCCAGCCCAGCCCCCAGGCGCCGAGCGTGGGGTTCTCCCAGTCGTCCTCGACGAAGCGCACGTCGTTCTTTTTCAGATCGAAGCCCAGCGCTTCGAGCGAGCCGAGATACAGCGCCAGGATGTCGGCCGGCGCCGGCTTCAGCACGACCTGGAACTGGTAGTAGTGCTGCAGACGGTTGGGGTTGTCGCCATAGCGGCCATCCTTCGGCCGGCGGCTGGGCTGCACGTAGGCCGCCTTCCAGGGCTCGGGCCCCAGCGCGCGCAGGAAGGTGGCGGTATGCGAAGTGCCCGCGCCGACCTCCATGTCGTAGGGCTGCAGGAGCGCGCAGCCGCGCTCGGCCCAGTAGCGCTGCAGGGTGAGGATGATGTCCTGGAAAGTGGGTTTCACGGCGAATGGACGGCTTGTCGCAAAACCCGCATTTTAACGTGGTGGAGCAGCTTTCCGGCAGGCGCATCCGTTGCCGGCGGCGAATCAGCCACTGACTTCGGGCAGACGCAACGCGTGTACGGCCGCCATCAGGGAGACAGCCGCCAACAGCAGCAAGGCAACCGGCACGCCGAACCGGTCGGCCACCACGCCCACCAGCCCGCCCGCCAGCATGAGCACGCCGATGACGGTATTGCTGACGGCGACATATGCGGAACGCGAGCCGCCATTGCCCAGATCGACGAGGTAGATCTTGCGTCCCAGCCGTACGGCGCTGTGCGCCAGCGAGATCAGGACATAAAGCGCCGCAAAGCTCCAGGTGTGCGCCATGAGGGCCGCATCCGCCTCGACGAGCGCCCATGTCGCCCCTCCGGTGACGGCAGCCAGCCCGGCACCCAGCGCGATCACCATGCGGCTCGAACGGTCGCCGAGCCGCCCCAGCAGCGGCGAGCTGAGGCTTGCCGCCAGACTGCTGGCAATGACCAGCAGCCCGAGGCTGGCCAGATCGCTCCCGGTTCGCTGCTGGGCCAGCAGCACATAGAACGGCGGCGCCAGCGCGACGCTCAGCAGGAGCGCGCGATTGACGACGTAACGGCGGAATTCCGCGTCCGTGCGCAGGATGCCCAGGCTCGCGAACGCTGCAGCGAGCGCGTTGCCCCCGCCTTCGGTCGCGCCGGGCGCTTCCTGGATGGCGGCAAAAACAGCGGCCGCCAGCAGCCAAAGCGCGCCCGCGACGACGAGCAGGCCGGCGATGAAGCCCACGTCGTCGAATTGCGCACCGCGCGCCTGGATATACCCGCCGACGAGCAGGGTGGCGAATCCGGCCAGGCCTGCGCTGTAGCCCATGAGCACGCCGCGGCGTGTCTTCGAAACGGTTTTGCCGAGCACATCCTTGGCCGAAACCGAACACAGCCCGCGTGCCAGGCTGAACAGCGCAACGAGCCCCAGAACCGCCCAGCCGGCAGTCGCCCCGTCGAGTCCCCATGCAACGCCCGCCAGCAGGAACAGCGCAAACGCGGTCAGGACGGCGCCAAGCAGCCACACGCCCTTGCGATGCGGCTTGTTGCGAACGTAGGCCGCGACAAGCAGTTGCGGCAACAGCACACCGGCCTCGCGCACGGGTACCAAAAATCCCGCAAACGCCGCGGGTGCGCCCAGCGCGCCCAGGAGCCACGGCAGGATCAGGCGCGCACTCGCCAGTTCGTCGCCGATTTTGCCCAGCAGGTTGGCCACGAGATACGCGAAGAAATTGCGCGGCTGATGCCGGCACGCGGCATCGGGAATATCCTTGCAGACGCGCGCATCCTCGTCGCCGGTCACCTGATCGTACAGCCAGCCCAGCCGGGAACCGCTCTCGGCCATGGCCTGCCGGTGCCGCGTCGCGGCTTCTGCCTGCGCCTTCATTGCATGTCTCCCTTGCCATCGGCCGGAAACCGGCCACTTTCCACTAATCCGCCTGCACGGCCTCGATCTCGTCGCTGAGCGCCAGCCAGGCGTCCTCGTCCTCGGCCAGTTGCGCAGCGAGCTGTTCCAGCCTCAGGCCGATGCGGGCGATCTCGTCCACGGCCGCCGTCTCCGACAGACGGCTCTCCAGAGCGGTTTTCTCGGCCTGCACCCCCGCCATGCGCGCATCGAGCCGTTCCAGTTTCTGGCGCAGAGATTTGAGCCGGTTGTTCGATACGCCCCGGCGTGCCGCCCCCGGCACGGCCGCGGCGAGCGGCGCGGGCTTGAGGGCCTCGCGCACGCGCTTCGCCTCGTCCAGCAGATAGCGCTGGTAGTCGTCGAGGTCGCCGTCGAAATCGGTCACACCGCCCTTGCTGACCAGCCAGAATTCGTCGCACACGGCGCGCAGCAGGGCGCGGTCGTGGCTGACCAGCATCAGCGTGCCTTCGAATTCGTTCAGGGCCATGGCCAGCGCCTCGCGCGTGGTGAGATCGAGGTGGTTGGTCGGTTCGTCGAGCAGCAGCAGGTTGGGCCGCTGCCACACGAGCATGGCGAGCACGAGGCGCGCCTTTTCGCCGCCGCTCATGGTGCCGACGGCCTGCGCGACCATGTCGCCGGTGAACTGGAAGCTGCCGAGGAAACTGCGCAGGTCCTGCTCCCGGGTACTGAACGCGCCGCTGGCGTCCTGCGCGACCGTGTCGCGCGCGAGCCGGATCATATGGCCGAGCGGACTGTCGTCGGGGCGCAGCACGTCGAGCTCCTGCTGGGCGAAGTAGCCGATGTTGAGGCCCTTGCCCTCGACGATTTCGCCGGCGACGGCCGGGAGTTCCCGCGCGATGGTCTTCACCAGCGTCGACTTGCCCTGGCCGTTGGCGCCGAGGATGCCGATGCGCTGGCCGGCCAGTACGGAACGGTCGATGCCGCGCACGATGACGGTATCCCCGTAGCCGGCGCTGACGCCCTTCAGGGTGAGCATGGGATTGGGCAGCGCCTGCGGCGGGCGGAATTCGAAGGTGAAATCGGCGCTGGTGAGCACCGGTGCCAGCTTTTCCATGCGCTCCAGCGCCTTGACCCGGCTCTGCGCCTGCTTGGCCTTGGTCGCCTTCGCCTTGAAGCGGTCGATGAAGGATTGCAGGTGCGCGATCTTGTCCTGCTGGCGCGCATAGGCCGCCTGCTGCAGCGCGATCTGCTCGGCGCGCATCTCCTCGAACGTGCTGTAGTTGCCGCCGTAGCGCGTGAGCCTGCCCTGATCGATGTGCAGGGTGACGCGGGTGACGGCGTCGAGGAATTCGCGGTCGTGGCTGATGACGATGAGCGTGCCGGGATATTTGGCGAGCCAGCTTTCCAGCCAGACCAGGGCATCGAGATCCAGGTGGTTGGTCGGTTCGTCGAGCAGCAGCAGGTCGGAGGGGCACATCAGCGCACGCGCCAATTGCAATCTCATGCGCCAGCCGCCGGAAAAGCTGTTGACCGGCCGGTCCAGTTCGCCGACCTGGAAGCCCAGCCCCAGGATCAGGGCCTGCGCGCGCGGCCGGGCGTCGTGCGCTCCGGCGTCGTGCAGGTCCGTGTAGGCGTGGGCCATGCGTTCGCCGTCGCCGCTGGCTTCGGCCGCGGCCACTTCGCGCTGAGCATCCATCAGGCGCGTATCGCCGGCCACGACGAAGTCGGTCGCGGAGGCGTCCGTTTCCGGCATGTCCTGCGCCACCTGCGCCAGACGCCATTGCGGCGGCATCGAAAAATCGCCGCTGTCCTCGTGCAGGCTGCCGTTGAGCAATGCGAACAGGCTGGATTTGCCGGCGCCGTTGCGGCCGACGAGGCCGACCTTTTCGCCGGGATTGAGCGTTGCCGAGGCCTGATCGAGCACCCGCTTGGCGCCGCGCCGCAGACCGAGGTTCTTGAGAAGGATCATGCAAGGGTGGCGGCGCACCGTGCGCCCGCCCGAACCGGAAAGCCGGGATTCTACCTGTGCGACGAAAGTGTCCGGCGGCTGACGGCGTTTGTCGGATTTCCGTCAGACGCTGACGCCGCACGTCAGGCAGCACCCAACACAATCAACATCAACCAATTGTTTTTAAAAGATTAAAAACAATCCAGGCGGCCGGGATCGCCGTGGCACACGCGTTGCAAGTACTCAGGCAAACCCCCTCGTTGCAAGGAGAACATCATGAAACTGCAATTCGGCAAAAAACAGCTGGTTCTCGAACTCTCCGCCTCGCCCTTCGCGTGGTTCCATGGCCAGACCGAACGCATGAGCCTCACCAGCCTGTCGGTGCTGTTCGTGCAATTCTCGCTGTTCGCCCGTCAATCGGCCTTCTGATGCAGTTGAACCACAACACGCGCGTGAGTCTCGGTCTGTCCGGCTCGCCCCTCGGATTTTTCAGCGGCAGCACCAGCCGGATGGCCATGATCAGCCTCACGCTGCTGTTCGTCGAAATCCGGGTATTGCGCCGCTACGCGCCGTCAGCCGCCTAGCGGCGAATCTTCAGCACCGCTTCGAGCCCGCCCTGCGGGCGATTGCGCAACGTCACCTTCCAGCCGTTCGCCTCCGCCAATTGGCGCACGATCGCCAATCCCAGCCCGGTCCCGCCCGTCGTCTGCGAACGCGAATCCTCCAGGCGGTAAAACGGCCTGAATACCTTGTCGAGCTGCGCATCCGGAATCCCCGGACCGCCGTCGCGCACATGGATGCCGACCTCGGCCGGCGCACATTCGAACGCCAGCTCGACCGGCGTACCGCCACCATAGCGCTGCGCGTTCTGGAGCAGATTCGCGACGATCTGCCGAAGCGCCAGCGGGCCCACCTCCACCCTGCACGGCCCGGACGCCACCAGGGATACGCCCGCCTCGGCGGCCAGCTCGCCCAGCAACGCATCGAGATCGACCGCAACGCGCGTCTCGGGCTGCGTGGTGCGGGCCAGTTCGAGATAGCCCGCGATCAGCCGGTTCATGTCTTCCAGATCGGTCACGGCCCGGTCGATGCGCTTCGGATCCGGCGTGTCGCGCAGCATTTCCAGATGGAGCTGCATGCGCGTCATCGGCGTACGCAAATCGTGCGAAATGCCGGCCAGCAGGGTAGTCCGGTTGTCGAGCAGATCGCGCACCTCGGCAGCCATCCGGTTGAAACGGCGCGCCAGTTCGGCCAGTTCCGCCGGGCCGGTTTCCGGCAGCGGCTCGGGCAGCAGGCCGGCGCCGACCTGGGTGGCCGCGCGCGCGGCGCGCGCCAGCGGCACGGTGATGCGGCGCACCAGAAGCAGCGCGGTCAACAGCGTGAGCAGCGCGCCCAGCGCGACAACGGCAATGGCGGCGAGCGGGCGTTTGACGGCGTACCGGTCGGGGAAAAAGCCCACCCATAATTCGCGTCCGCCCACCGGTACCGTCAGCCAGGCGGCGGCAGTACCGGGAACGCCACGCAACGACACCGGCTCGCCGGCACGGCGCGACAGCGCGGCCTCGATCTCCGTGCGGAATGCGAATGCGGGCGCGTCGATGTCTGCACCCACATCCGCAGACGTCAGCCGCAGGCCGTGCCGGCGGGCCAGCTCGCTCTCGAAAGCCGGGCGGGTCTGCGGCGGCAGCTCGACCCAGGTCTGTGCGGACAGGACGATGAGCCCGGCGAGGTCGTCGGCCGAACGCGCCGCCACCGGCATCACCACGGTGCGATACACCACCCAGGTCGCCGCCGCCTGGAAGACGACGAATGCCGCCGCGAGCGTCAGCGCGGTACGCGCGAACAGCGACCCCGCGAACGGCCTCACCCCTTGCCCTGCGGCACGAACAGATAGCCCTGCCCGCGCTGGGTGCGGATATAGGCCGGGTTGGCCGGATCGTCCTCGATTTTCTTGCGCAGGCGATTGACGCGGACATCGATGCTGCGATCGAACGGGTCGCGCTCGAAACCGCGCAGCTGGTCCATCAGCCAGTCGCGCGACAAGGCCCGGTTGGCGTGCGTGACGAAAATTTCCAGCAGTTCGTATTCGCCGCCGGTCAGTGCGATTTCTTCGCTGTCGCGGGCCAGCGTGCGTGCATCCAGATTCAGTACATAGGGGCCGAACCGGGCCTGACGGGCGGGCGGTGCGGCAGTTTCGGCAGCCTCGGCCGGCGCCTGCCGCCGCATCACGGCACGAATGCGCGCCAGCAGCTCGCGGGGATTGAAAGGCTTGGGGAGGTAATCGTCGGCACCGACTTCAAGGCCGATGATGCGGTCGATGTCCTCGCCTTTGGCCGACAGCATCACGATGGGCGGAAATCCCGGTTGCGCGCGCAACCGGCGGGCAATGGACAGGCCGTCCTCGCCGGGCATCATCCAGTCGAGCACGAGCAGCGCCGGCATGCCGCGCGCCAGAAGCGCATCGAGCGCCTTGCCGTCTGCCGCCGTTTCCACCGCATAGCCCTGTCCCTGCAGGTATTCGGCGACCAGTTCGCGGATGCCGGCGTCGTCGTCGACGACGTAGATCAGTGCCTTGTCCATGCGGCAAATATAACAGCGCGAACCGCGGGGCGTCCCCGGCGGGCCGCTGATAAACTCCATGGAGCCGCAATGCGGCTCCCGGTGCGCCGATCGACCGGCTGCCGGACTGTTACACACGGTTACAAAACGGCTGCGGCATGAAACACGCCGCTTACTTTCCTCGACCACACTGCGAAGCGTGGAAGCGCAATCGGCGCCCACGGAAACGGAGACACGATGAACACACGGCATTTCGGGCTTATCGGACTGGCTGCTGCTCTGGGACTGGCGCTCGCCACCCCGGTTCACGCCCAGCCGAACCTTCCCGAAGGCTGGATCGTCGTGGCGAAACGCGACCGTGAAGAACCGCGCGATGCGCGGCGCGACGTCCCCCGGGACGAACGCCGCGCGCCGCGCCGGGACGCCGAACGCGACGATGCCCAGGGCTACGGCTACGGCTACGAACGCCGCCAGGAGCAACGTCCCGCAGAACACGATCGCAACCGCGGTCGCCGCTGATCCGGTCATCGCAACGAGGAGAGTCGCCATGAAAGCACGCATTCTGAACACCACCCTGATCGCCGCCCTGCTGGCCGCCAGCGGTGTGGCCCACGCAGGCCGCGGAGACGCCGATGGTTTCACCACGCAGGCCCGTGTGCTGTCCAGTACGCCGGTATACGACACCGTCAACGAACCCAGCCGTGAATGCTGGACCGAGACCGTCGGCTACGACCGCACCGCCGTCCGCAGCGGCAACAACACAGGCGGCTCGATCATCGGCGCCATCGCCGGCGGCCTGCTCGGCGCCACCGTGGGCAAGGGCGACGGCAGGGTTGCAGCCGCGGCGGTCGGCGCCGCCACCGGCGCCGTGGTCGGCGACCGCTGGAACGACCGCGACGCCGGCTACGTATCGCGTCCGCGGCAGGTCGAACGCTGCCAGGTCCGCGACAACTACCGTCAGGTGCTCAGCGGCTACGACGTTCGCTACCGCTTCGAGGGCCGCGAGTACACCACGCGCCTGCCCTACGATCCGGGCAAATTCGTCACGCTCAACGTGAACTTCAACGTCGTCGATGGCCCGCGCGGTGGCTGGAACAGCAGCCGCAACGACTGGAACGACTGAACGGACTCGAAAGGAGATTGCCATGTTGAAGCACATCCTGATCGGCGCCACACTGCTGGCCGCCTCCGGCCTCGCCGCCGCACACGACGGCTACGGTTACCGGCACGGCCGCGTCATCACGGTCGAACCGAATTTCGTCATCTCCTTCGGCACCCGCCACGCCGACGGTTTCCGGGTGCTGTACGAATCGGGCGGGTCGCGCTACTGGACCTATACGCCCTATCGGCCCGGCCCGGTGATCGTGCTGCCGCCGCGGCCGGTCTATTACGCCCCCTACCCGCGCTACGACCGGCATCACGGCTGGGATCACCGCCACGACCGCCGCTATGATCGCCGGGATGACCGGCGCGACGACCGGCGCAACCGCCGCGGGCGCGACTGAACGCCGAACAGGGCATTTAGCCGTCCGTGCGGGGTGGCAGCAGCGCCCCCCGAACCTGGAACGCCGCACGGTCGAGCACCCGGCCGTCGCGGGGATTCACCAGCTGCAGTTCGTGACGTCCCGGCGTAGGCGTCCAGACCTGCTCCCCCCGCGCCGATCCCAGACGCACGCCATTCAGCACAAACACCGCATCCGCGCCGCCGGCCGCAGCCAGGAACACCCGCTGCATCGCCGGCGGAATGTCCGGATCGAGCGCCAGGATCGCGCCGTCGCCCGGATAGGTAATGCGCGGCGGCGGCACAACCGTACCGCCGCGCGCAGGCGCACTGCCCGCGAGGAACCACTCGCCCGCCTGGCGTTCGAGCCCGGAAGGCGGGGCGGGGGTGCCGGCCCGCTCGTTCCGCCCCAGCAACTGCATCGTCTCCAGCCACACCGGCGCGGCGCCGGTCACGCCCGACACACCGCGCATCGGCCGGCCGTCGAAATTGCCCACCCACACGCCGACGGTGTAGTGCCGCGAAAACCCGACGCACCAGTTATCGCGCATGTCCTTGCTGGTTCCCGTTTTCACGGCGCTCCAGAACGGCGTGGCCAGCGGGTTCTCCAGACCGAAAGTGATGCTGCGCGCGGCGCGGTCGGCCAGGATGTCGGCCACGACGAAAACGGCGGCCGGGTCGATCACTTGCGTGCCCGGCCCCGCAGGCGCCGGCGCGAGATGCGCCGCACCGGCCACCCCGCCGTTGGCCAGCGTACGGTAGGCATTCGTCAACGACCAGAGATCGACTTCAGGCGAACCGAGCGCAAGCGCAAACCCGTAGTAATCGGCTTCGTGCGCGAGCGGCAGGCCGAGCCGCACCAGACGCGCGTGGAACGGTTCCAGGCCCGCCAGCAGCAGCGTGCGCACCGCCGGCACGTTGAGGCTGCCGGCCAGTGCCGTGCGCACGTTCACCCGCCCCCGGAAATGCCGGTCGTAGTTCTGCGGCACATATTGTCCCGAGGGCGTAGCCAATGCGACCGGACTGTCGTCCAGTATCGAAGCGGCGGTCAGGATGCGCTGTTCCAGTGCGAGCGCGTACAGAAAGGGCTTGAGCGTGGAGCCGGCCTGACGCGGCGCGCGTACGCCGTCGACGAAACGCTGCCGCGACGCGCGCCGGCTGCCGACATAGGCCCGCACCGCACCGCTGGCGTTGTCGAGCACCAGGACGGCACCGTCTTCCACATCCCCGTCCTGCAGGTGCGCGAGCTGCGCATCCAGCACCCGCTGCACGTCACGCTGCAGGGCCGCGTCGAGCGTGGTGCGCACGACCGCACCCGGTTTCAGCCCGAAATGTGCGGCCAGATGCGGCGCGTCGTCGACCACGCCGGTCTGTGCATGAGTGCCGGCGACTGCGGCTTCCGCCAGACGCCGCAGTCGCGTGCAGCGCGTGGCGTCGGCCGCCGCATAGCGGCAGGCGCGCGCGGCGACCCGCGCCGCATCCGCCTGCGGCGCAGGCAGCAGCGCCGCCAGCAGCACGGCCTCGTCGTTCGACAGCGCATCCGCGCGCTTGCCGAAAAGCGCAGGGGCCGCGGCTGGCACGCCGCGCAGCTCGCCGCGAAACGGCGCGAGATTGAGGTAGGCCTCCAGGATCTGCGCCTTGCTCAGGCGCCGCTCCAGATCCCGGGCGGCCCGCATCTGGCGGAACTTGCCCCACACCGTCTTGTGCGCGCCCGAGGCGAGGGCGGGATCGAGAAAACCCGCGAGCTGCATCGTCAGCGTGCTCGCGCCGCGCCGCCGTTCGCCCCGGAGGTTCTGCCACGCGGCGTGCAGCAGCGCGCGCAGGTCGACGCCGCCGTGCGTCTCGAAACGCCGGTCCTCGTGTTTCACCACTTCGGCACGCAGCGCAGGGGCAATCGCGTCCAGCGGCTGCCAGGCTGCCTGCCGGTAGCGGAATTCGACGCGCACTTCCTGCAGCGGTACGCCGGTCCGGTCCAGCAGCCAGGCGGACGACGGCGGATGCGCGCGCTGGATCGCTTCGAAATCCGGCGCGTCGCCACAGGCCGTCAGCGCCAGGCTGGCGACGGCGGCCCAGACGAGCGGCTTCACGGCATCACGACCCAGTCCGCATTCGGCAGCTCGCCGAACTGCTCGGGCTGGTACATCGCCTCGACGCGCGTCGGCGGCAGGCGGAACGTGCCCGGCGTGTTGAGCCGCACCACGTAGTCGACCGTGAAGCGCCCCTTGGGCACCCAAGCGTAGTAGGCGCGGTAGCGATCGAACGGCCGCTCCTCGTAGGCCAGCCACGCGCGCCCTGCACCGCCGGCTTCGCGTGCGGCCAGCGCCGATTCTCCGCCGAGCCCGCTGCCCAGCAGCGTCGCGCCGGCCGGGACCGGCGCGTCGACGACGACCCAGCTCATGTCGGCCTGTGCGTCGACCGTGACGGTGACGCGCGCGATATCGCCGCGCGACCATCTGCCCGGTACCGCCTGCGCCACCGGCGCGACGGTCTGCCGCACGGTATAGCCCGAAGCCAGCGGCGCCTTGAGCGGCAATGCGGCGCGACTGGTCACGGTGATCCAGGGTTTGCCTGTGCCCTGCTGGCTCACATGCAGGCCGGCCGGCGCGGCAGGCCACGGCAACACAACCGGCGCGGGCTGCGGCCACGCGATCGTGCGCGTTTCGCTTTCGAGCGCCACCCGGGTCTGGCCGCTCACGGCGCCGGGCTCGAAGCGCTCGCCGAAGCGGTCGAGCGCGATGCGCGCCCACGCATTGGCCGTGGTGAGGTCCCAGCGGCCCTGTTTCTGGCGCGCCATCAGACCGCGCGCCAGACGCGGCAGTTCGGCCTGCAGCGCGGGCTCGTCGATCAGCGTTTCCAGCGCGCGCGCGGCATTCAGATCGGGCGAAACCATCAGCCACCACAGACGGTCGCGCGCATCCGTCGTCCAGTTGAGCGTGGTGCCGCGCAGGTCCATGCGCACGCGCAGGCTGTCGAGAGCGGTTTTCAGCTTTGCCTCGCGGTCGGGCACGCTGGCCAGCCGCTGCAGGATCCCGATGTAGTCGAGCAGCGCGGAGCTCGGCCACTGGCCGGGCGCGGCGACGACGGCGTCGAGCATGTCCGGCGTGGCCTCGCCGTAGCGCGCGAGCGCCGCGATGGCGCCCAGCCGCCGCACGGTGCGGTCGGCGAAGCCTATGCCCTGGTCGCGCACGCGACCGGCGACGTAGGCCTTCAGGCCTTCGAGCATGGCGCTGCGCGCGTCGTCCGGCAATGCCCGGCGTGCGGCGTGTGCGCTGCTCAGGATATAGGCCGTCAGCGCGCTGTCGCCGGGCAGGCTCTCGTTCGGGAAGTAGCGCGCGAGGCCGTTGCCGTCGAGGGAGGCGGACAGCCGGCCGGTCGCCTCGGCCCACAGCGCCGCGTCGTCGAGCGCGAGCGCGCGCGAGATGCGCTGTTCCGTACAGGTGTAGGGATAGGTGCGCATGTAGTCGCGCATGGCCGAAAGATCGCCGGCCAGCCGCGACGAAGCGGCGACGGTGATGCCGCCCAGGCCGGGCAATGCCCCGGCCGGCCGCACAACCGGCAGCGTGTGGTTGCCGTCGAGCTGGAACAGCGTCGCCTGCACCGCGCGCACAGGTACGGCCGGCAGTACGGTCTGCCTGACCTCGAGCGCGTCGCGCGCGGTGCCGGCCGCCACCTCGACGTGCCAGACGAGCTCGCCCGCCTGCGCCGGCACGGCGACCGGCCAGACGAGCGCGCGGGCTTCGCCGGGCGCGAGCGTGACGGTCTGCGGCGCAGTCGCCAGCGTGGTGCCCTGCGCTTTCAGGGTCGGTGCAAGCGTGGCCGTCAGCGCCTTGTCGCTGCCGTTGCGCACCGTGAATTCGGCCGGGAAGGCATCGTCCGCACGCACCACCGGCGGCAGTCCGGACAGCAGCATCAGGTCCTGATGCGTCCGCACCGTCGCCGCACCGTCGCCGAAGTAGCCGACGCCCGCATTGGCGACCGCGACGATGCGGAAGCTTGTGAGGCTGTCGTTCAGCGGTACCTTGAGCTGTGCGCGGCCGTTACCGTCGAGCTTGACGCGCGCCTGCCACAGCACGCGCGTATCGAACAGCTCGCGCGTCGGCAACTTGCCGCCGCCGCCGCCGGGCGGCAGGCTCTTGCGGCCGAAATGCCGTTTGCCCACGACCTGCATCTGCGCAGTGGCGGTGTCGACCTCCCACGGGCGGGACGCCATCATCGCGTCCAGCAGTTTCCAGCTCGGATTAGGCGCGAGTTCGAGCAGCGCCTCGTCCACCGCCGCGACGGCAACCTCGGCACCGGCCGGCAGTTTGCCGCCGTCCGCCCGCGCGACCCGGATCGAAACCGGCACCGTATCGCGCACTTTGTAGACGGCCCCGGGCGTCTTCACCTCGACGGTCAGCGCATGTGCCCGCGTGCCCACGCGCAGGTTCGCCGCCCCCAGCTTGTAGGCCGGTTTGCCCAGATCGACCAGCGCGGTCGGCGCAGGCTCGCCGACGCGGCCGCGCACCGCCAGCACCGACACCGTGACATTGGGCGCATAGTGCGCCTTGACCGGCAATTTCACGGTGGCACGGGCGGCCGACAGCGGCACGACGAAACTGTCGAGCACACCTTCGCGTTCCACCGTGACCAGCGCGGTGGCCTCGCGGTACGGCAGTTTCACCTGCAGCTCCGCGGTCTGGCCAGGCTCGTAGGCGGGCCGTTCGGGTAGCACATCCATGCGGTCGGGATCGCTGCCGGCAAACCAGGCTTCATCGCTGCCCGGCACCCAGACGTCGCGATGCGCGTACACCGCGTTGCCGGCGGGATCGACCGTCTTCACCCGCACCACGAGACTGCCGCGCGCGGGCGGCACAAGGCTGCAGGCGAACCGTCCCCGCGCATCGGTCGCGCCGGCGCAGCCGGCCGCCACACGAGTCAGCTCGCGCACGTTCTCGTAGGCGTAGAAACCGCCGACCAGCCGCTTGCGGTGGCTGTAGGTGCGTTCGAGGAAGATGTCCGACTCGACGCGCGCGCCGGGTACGGCGCGGCCGCCGGCGTCGATCACGGCCATGTCGTAGCGCAGCGGGCCGCTCGCGTTCCAGTCGGGAATGGCGATGCCGGGCACGCGCGCGCCGGGCCACAGCGTGATGCGCTGCGAAGCCGTCTGGGTCGCGCCGCTGGCGTCCGCGTAGTCGAGTTCGAGCCGCAGGGCCGCGAGCGTATCGCGCGGCGCGAGGCCATCGACGACGATGCGCGCCGCGCCGGCCCGGTCGAGCGTCGCCTTCCAGGTGCGCGCCGGCTCGGCGACGGCCTCCGGCAGCGGATCGGCACCCTCCTCGAATGCGTCGAAATTCCCGTAGACGGTCTCGTCGCGCACGATACCGGTCTTCACGCCGCCGTTGCCGAAGGCCGCACCGGGAAAATCGGGGTGCGTGTAGTACAGCGGCTCGACCAGACTGCGCAGCTTGACCGGCAGACCGCTCGCGCCGCCACCGGCGAGATACTGGACGCCAACATCGACTGCGGCACTGCGCGCGCGCACCAGTTGCGTATCGGGCAGACCGATCTGCGCGCGCATCGTGGGCAGGCGGAAAGCGGACACATTGAAATGCCCGGCATTCCAGCTGCGCTTGCCGCGTTCGAGCACGATGTCGTAGGCGCCGAGGCGCGCCTCGCGCGGGATTGCCCACTGCGTTTCGGCGGTACCGCGCGCGTCGAATTTCACCGGCAGGCTTGTGCGCTGTCCGCTGCCGGCATGGATGAACGTCACGGCCGTCGGCAACGCGCTCGAAGACGGCACGGCGAAACCGCTGCCGGTACGCGTACGCAGGAAATGCTTCATCGCGAGCGTATCGCCGGCACGCAGCAGGCTGCGGTCGAGCACGCTGTGCGCGATATCGGGCGTCCAGACGTCCGCCGGCGGCAGATTGAACCGCCAGGGTTCGATGCCGTCGTTCCACGAACTCAGCGTGAAGGTCCGGTCCGCTCCGACGCGCGCCGAGACGAACCAGCCGCCCGGCCAGTTGCGGCAATGCGGCACCTCGCCCAGCGCCCGGCCGATCGCGGCACGGCCCTGGGCATCGGTGGCGCCCTGCCAGACCGGCTTGCCGGTGCAGTCACTGACCGCCACGTCCGCCTTCGCCACCGGCAGGCCACTATCGAGCGCAGTCACCCACACCAGTGAGGATTCGCGGCCGATCTTGGTGTGCGCGACGAGATTGGTGACCAGCGCAGCCGTATGCACGTAGAACGCGCCCTTGCCGTCGAGATAGGCCGCCCCCAGACGCGGACTGCCCGCTTCGACCACGTAAAAACCGGGGCCCGGCAGGGGGATGCCGACCACTTCGAAGGCCTTGCCGCCGCCAGGTTTGGGCACGGCGAATTCGGCCAGCGGTTTGACGTTCTCCAGTACCGGGAAGGTATTGGCCGGCTGCCGCTGCGGCGCTTTCTTCGGATCGGGATTCGGCACGGTGCGGCCGTAGCGCACGCTTTGAAGATGTCTCAGCCAGCCGATCACCATCGCATCGCCGCCTTCGCGCACGGATGCCATGCGGGCCGGCAGCGCGAGCGCGCGATCGGCGGCATCGGTTTCGAGATTGCGCAGGGTGACCGGCAGCACGGGATTTGCCGCCTCGATCACGCCGAAGTGGCCGGCGAATTTGGCGAGCGGCGGGTAGGCATCGGTGCGCAATGCGAGCGGAAGCTGGCTGGCATTGACGAGCGCACGGCCATCCGCGTCGGCAAGACCGGCCGGAACCGTCAGCGTAAGCGCTGCCTTCTCCGGAAACGGCCCTTTGAAGCGCCAGCCGTCGACCCACGGGCCGTCGCCGTCGAATACGGGCTGCCAGCTGCGGCCCGCGCCGCTCAGGCGGACAGTCGCCGCCGCGTCACGGCGGATCGAACCGCCCAGCGCCACACGGATGTCGCCGAGCGGATTGCAGTCGGCCCGCGCGTTCACCTTGTCGCACACCGCGCGCAGGCGAAAGGCCGGGCGCACGCGGAAATCGAAGGTGTGGGCTTCAGTGCTGGCGAGCCCGTTGCCCGCTTCGACGCCCGGTTCGATGAGGAGGCTCACTTCGGCATCGTTCGGCAGCGGCCGTTTGCAGCGCAGCGCCTCGGTCGTTTCGGCGCTGGGTGCGAAACGGCGGCGGAACAGCGGATCGTGCCTGTCCTTGAACGGTGCCAGCGCGGCCTCGCGCTGCGTGCCCTGCAACACTTCGACCTCGATCCGGTCGGCCAGCCCACGCACGCGGCAGGCGGCACGTTCGGCCAGTGTGCCCGGCTTCACGCGCGCATCGAAAGCGAGCAGAAAGATCTGGCGTTCGTCGACGGCACCGCCTTCCCACGGCCGTACCGCCAACACCTGCGGGCCGCCGGTATCGAAGTGGAAGGTGCGCGGCGCAAGCGCCTGGCCCGCCGCATCCTTCAGGCCTTCGCGCAGGACGAAAACGCAGCGGGTCGCACCGGGCAGGTCGCGCTCGAAATCGTAGACCCAGGTACGCTCGTCGAGCCACTTTCCGCTGCCGGGGACGGAACAGTCGACGACGAAGGGATCGGCCTGACGCGGATCGCCCAGCGCGGTCATCGGTGCGTCGAAGCGGGCCGATGCCTGGCGTACGCCCTTGGCCGTGCCTTCCGGACTGAACGCCGTCACACTGGCCGCACCCGCTGCAAACGCCCAGCCCAGCAAGATCCCCGTCAGCCATGTCCGCATCGTCGCCTCTCCCTTTTGAACCCGTCCGCATCGCACGGCTCCGCTTCTGCAGCGCAGCGGTCATGCGCGCCATGGCGCCGTTTTGATCGGGTGTTTCAGGCGCATTGTGACAAGGGCGCTGCCGTTTTGGAACGCCGTTCGGCACCGGCTGGCCACGCGGCTCAGATCGCCACGCGCGAGCCGAGCTCGATCACCCGGTTGGCCGGGAGATTGAAATATTCCACCGCGCTGCCGGCGTTGCGCGACAGCCAGCGGAACAGATGCTCGCGCCAGCGCGCCATGCCGCTGTCCGATACCGCGTCGGAGATGATGGTTTCGCGGCTCAGGAAATATGAAGTTTCCATCGGTTCGATGGCAACACCCAGTTGCGCGCCGCGCCCCTCGAGCGTCGCAGGCACGTCGGGGCGGTTCTTGAAACCGAAAGTGAGCGTCACGGCATAGGCGTCATGGCCCAGCGGTTCGACCTGCATGCGCGATTCGAACGGCACCCAGGGTTCGGTGCGGATACGCACGGTAAGGAAGATCAGCCGTTCGTGCAGCACCCGGTTGTGATTGAGATTGTGCAACAGTGCGTGCGGCACCGTACGCGCGCTGGCGTTGAGGAATACGGCCGTGCCCGGCACGCGGGTCGGCGGATGCGCCATAAGCGTGTCCAGGAAATCCATCAGCGGCATGTCAGAGGTGCCGACGCGGGCCAGGACGGCACGCCGGCCCTGTACCCAGGTCAGCATGACGACAAATACCGCTGTGCCCAGCATCAGCGGGAACCAGCCGCCCTGGACGATCTTGAGCAGACTGGACGACAGGAAAGCGGCATCGATCAGCACGAATGCGCCGGTGGCCGCGAGACTGAGGCCGAAACCGTAGCCCCAGCCGTAATGGATCACGAAGAAAGTCAGAAGCGTGGTCACCAGCATGGTGCCGGTGACCGCAAGACCATAGGCCGCCGCCAGATCGGCCGATTCGCCGAATCCGATGACGACCGCAACGATCAGGACGAACAGCATCCAGTTCACGACCGGAATGTAAATCTGCCCATAGGCGCGTGAAGAGGTCTGGATCACCTGCATGCGCGGCAGAAAACCGAGCTGGATGGCCTGGCGGGTCAACGAAAACGCCCCGGTCAGCGTGGCCTGCGAGGCGATGATGGTGGCGGCAGTGGCGAGCAGCACCATGGGATACAGCGCCCAGCCCGGAAAGAGCAGGAAGAAGGGGTTGTCCACCGCACCGGGATCGCGCGACAGCAGTGCCCCCTGCCCCAGATAGTTCAGCACCAGCGCGGGAAATACCACGCCATACCAGGCCAGCCGGATCGGCGTCCGGCCGAAATGCCCCATGTCGGCGTACAGGGCTTCGGCACCGGTGAACGCCAGCAGCACCGCACCCAGCACCACGAAAGAAGCGAACCCGTGCTCGGTGAGGAAATACCAGGCATGCGCCGGATGCAGCGCTGCCATGACCTGCGGGTGCTGAACGATCTGATACACGCCGCCCACGGCCAGCGCCGCGAACCAGATCAGGGCCACCGGCCCGAACCAGGCGCCCACGCTGGCCGTGCCGCGCCGCTGCATCAGGAAAAGCCCGGTCAGCACGCCCAGCGCGATCGGCACGACGTAGGGTTCGAACACGTGGGTGCCGACCGACAGGCCTTCGACGGCCGACAGCACCGAGATCGCGGGGGTGAGTACCGCATCGCCGTAGAACAGCGCGCCCCCCGCCATGCCGGCCAGCGCCACGACGCGCAGCGCGCGCGGCCGCTGCGCAACGGCCTGTTTCGCCAGCGCGAGCAGGGCCATGATGCCGCCCTCGCCGTGGTTGTCCGCCCGCAGCACCAGCAACACGTATTTCAGCGACACCACCAGCACCAGCGCCCAGAAGATCGCCGATGCCGCCCCCAGAACCGATTCCGGCCCGGGCGGAATGCCATGGGCCGGATTCAGGGTTTCTCTCAGGGCATACAGCGGACTGGTGCCGATGTCGCCATACACCACGCCCAGCGCGGCGAGCGTCAGCGTGCGGCGGTTGTGTGTCTGCGCGTCCATGCGTTCAGGACCGGTTCACGCCGTTCCGGCACTGCAGGGGTCGACTCGGGATACTGTTCGCGAAACCGGACACAAGCCGGCCCCCGACGGCACGGCATGTCTTGCAACCCGCACTTTCTCCTGGCAACGCAGCCCCCGAATAGTGTACGACGCCCCGGCCTACGCCGACGACGCGTGGCAGACCCGGCGTTCAGGCATGATGGGTGACAAACGCGAGCTCGGTGGTGAAATTGCCGATCCCGCGGTGATTGGTGATCGTCCAGCCCGCTGCCTTGAGATGGTCGGTCATTTCGCGCGTCATCTCGGGGTTGCCGCAGATCATGACCCTGTCGTTTTCAGGGTCGACCGCCGGCAGCCCGAACCGCTCGGCCAGCACGCCGGACTGGAACAGCACACTGCCGCGCTCGGGCGTGGGGAAAGGTTCGCGGGTCACCGTCGGCACGTAATGGAAGCGGCCGTTCATGCGGGATTCGAGCTCCTCGCGATAGGCCAGCTCCGCTTCGGTCCGCACCGAATGAACCAGCACGGCATGTTCGAAACGCGCAAAAGTGGCCGGATCGCGCACCAGGCTCATGAAAGGCGCCAGACCGGTACCGGTGGCGATCATGTAGAGCACCCTGCCCGGTCTGACATGTTCAAGCGTCAGCGAGCCGGTGGGTTTGCTGTTGACCCAGACGGAATCGCCCGGCCGCACCTGGGCAAGCTGGCTGGTCAGCGGACCGTCCGGCACGTGAATGCTCAGGAACTCGAGCTCAGACGCATCGCCCGGCGATACGATGGAATAGGCCCGCGCGATCAGCTTGCCTTCGCGCTTGAGGCCGATGGTGACGAATTCACCGCTGGTGAAAGCGAAATCCTGCGGGCGGCTGAGCGTGAAACTGAAGGTTTTGTCCGACCAGGGCCGAACCGACAATACGGCTTGTTCGCTGTACGGCATGATGCGCGTTCCCGGATAAGCTTATTCAAAGATACTGTCATTGTATGAACTGACAGGGCCGATGGATAGGGTCAATGCATCCGCCAGGCCGCCAGAGCCCGGGCGCGCGCCTCGAATACCGCCGATCGCGCGCGGGCTGGACCGGCCTGGCGCGCCGCCGCCCCGGCGTCGACTGCGCGGGCGACGGCCAGCGCAGCCCGCAGATAGTCCGGTGCGGGATAGGATTTTTCTTCGTAGCCCGGCCGGCCCCGGAAATCGCATTCGCAGGCCTGCAACACCTGCTCGAAGCGCTCGGGGCGACGAAAGGCATCGGCCCGTTCGAACAGCTCGACCAGCGTGGACGGCCGCAGCTCGGGCGCGCGGTGGATATTGCCGTGATCGCGCGCCACGATCAGCGCAAGATCGCGGCACTCGGCGGGCACGCGCAGGCGTTCGCACAGTGCACGGACGAGTTCGACGCTTTTCGCCTCGTGGCCGTGGTGCCGGGGCCAGAACTGCGGCGGCGTGACGCCCTTGCCCAGATCGTGGGTGAGCGCGGCGAAGCGCACCGGCAGCGCATAGCCCTGCTGCGCAGCCCAATCGACGACCTGCATGACGTGTACGCCGGTATCGATTTCCGGATGATGCTCGGGCGGCTGCGGCACGCCGAACAGCCGGTCGATTTCCGGAAAAAGCCGCGCCAGCGCGCCGCACGCGCGCAGCACCCCGAACAGGCGCGACGGCTGGTTTTCCATCAGGCCGCGCGACACTTCCTGCCATACCCGTTCGGGCACCAGCGCATCGACTTCGCCGGCCTCGACCATCTGCCGCATCAATGCGAGGGTTTCCGGCGCCACCCCGAAACCGGCGTAACGCGCGGCAAAACGCGCCACGCGCAGAATGCGCACCGGATCCTCGGCGAAGGCGGCACTGACATGGCGAAACAAGCGTGCATCGAGATCGTGCCGTCCACCGTAGGGGTCGATCAGATGGCCGTCCGCATCCTCGGCCATGGCGTTGATGGTGAGGTCGCGGCGCAGCAGATCTTCTTCCAGCGTGACTTCGGGCGCGGCATGGACGACGAAGCCCGTATAGCCGCGGCCCGATTTGCGCTCGGTACGCGCCAGCGCGTATTCCTCGTGGGTGGCGGGATGCAGGAAAACCGGAAAATCGCGGCCGACCGGCTGATAACCCAGCGCGATCATCTCGTCGGGCGTAGCGCCGACCACGACGTGGTCGCGGTCGGCGACCGGCAGGCCGAGCAGCCGGTCGCGCACCGCGCCGCCGACGATGTAGGTCTTCATGACACGCGTCTAGCGGCCCGCCTGTTCGCGGTAATCCTCGTAACGCGCGCGCGGCGTATCGTCGCGCAGATATTCGGGCGCGACGGCCTCGAGCGCAGCCGGCTGAAACGCGAACACGGCCGGCCACGGGCCGGAACAGACATTGTCGGTGCACATCGCGAAGTAGTTGTCGCGCGTCATCAGTTTCCTGCCCGGTTTGAACTCCATGGCCCAGGCCTGGAAGTACGACGGCCATTTGCCCAGTGCCAGAACGCTGCGGGGCCTGCCAATGAGCGCCCCCACGTATTCGATCAGTTCGCGCAGGGTGTAGGCCCGGGGCCCGCACAGATCGTAGGTCTGGCCGAAGGTGGCCGGGTTGTCGAGGCTGTCGGCAAAGGCACGTGCGACATCGTCCACGTGCACCGGCGCGAAACGGGTGTCCGCCGACGCGAGTGGCAGGACGGGAAACAGCCTCAACAGGCGTGCAAACATCGACAGGAAAGAATCGCCCCGGCCGAAAATGACCGACGGCCGGAAGAGCGTGACGTTGAGCCCGTAGCCATGGACGAACTTGGGGCCGTTGAGATACCAGTTCTCGTGCTCGCGATGGCGCATGCCGGCCTCGCGCACCAGCGCTTCGGCAACGCCCTTGGAACGCTGGTAGGCGGAGCGTGAATTGGGGTCCGCGCCCAGTGCGCTCATGTGCAGCAGGCGGTGGACGCCGGTTTCGCCGCAGGCATGGACGACCTTGCGCGCAAGTTCGATGTGCACCTTCTGGAAGTCACCGCGCCGTGCGCTGGGCAGATCGACGCGACCGACGTTGCTCTCGTGCAGGATGCCGACCAGATTAATCACCGCGTCCATGCCGCGGAAGTGCCGCACCAGCTCGTGCTGATCGTGCACGTCGGTCTCGATGACCTCGACCGTGGGCAGCAGAATCAGCGCTTTGGTCAGTTCGCGGCGATGGGACAGCACGCGAACCCGGATGCCGCGGGCAGCCAGCAGACTGACGAGATGGGTGCCGACGAAGCCGGACCCGCCGAGGATGCAGATGCGTTCGGTTTTCATGGATGCGATTCGCGCAACGGACGGAGCGCCCGAATTCTAGCAGGGCGCCCGGGCGAACGGCATTCGGGCGCCCTAGGGCTCCGCGGATTCTGCATCCGCCGCAGCGGCGCTGTCGGGCTCTGGCGGCACGGCTTCGGTGCGCGGCGGCACTGTACCCAACCGGTCCTTCAGCAGCACCGAGGGCTGGCCGAACCGCATGGCGTAGTACATCGCGTTGCTCATCACCTTCTTCACGTAATCCCGCGTTTCGGCGAAAGGGATGGTTTCGATGTAGACCGCCGCTTCCATCGGCCGGGTGTCGCGCCAGCGCTCCGCACGGCCGGGCCCGGCGTTGTAGCCGGCAGTGGCCAGCACTGGCGAACCGTCCAGCCGGTCCTGCACATGACGCAGGTAATAGGCCCCGAAACGGATGTTGGTGGCCGGGTCCTGGATGTCCTGCGCCTTGAACCGTTCGACGCCGAGGCGCTTGGCGATCCAGCGTGCCGTCGCCGGCATGATCTGCATCAGGCCCGACGCGCCGGCGCTGGATCGCGCGACGTTGGCGAAACGGCTTTCCTGCCGCATCAGGCCGAAGACCCAGGCTTCGTCCAGACCGTTGTCGCGTGCGGCAGTCTGCGCCAGCTCGCGATAGGGCGCGAGAAAACGCAATTCGAAATCGTGCAGGTCGCGGGTGCGTTCGGCGGTGTTGATCGCACGGTCGTACCACTCGGCCTGTCGTGCCAGTTCGGCTGCGGCGAGCAGGCGCGCGTCGGTGTAGGCGCGCGTCGCCCAGACCCACTCCTGGGTCGCCTCGCTGCGCAGGCCCAGCGCATAGAGGGCCAGCGCACGCACGACACCGGGATCGCGCGCCACCGCGGCCTGCTCTTCGCCGCCGGGCTTGATGTTGATGACAGGCGCGGCCATTACCGGCCCCAGCTCCTCCAGCGCCAGTTGGCCGTAGTAATGCGGCTCGCGCGACAAGGCCAGCAGCAATGGGCTGGCCGCCGCACGCTGCCCCTGCGCCAGCAGCGCGCGGGCCCGCCAGTAACGCCAGGCAGGCTGGCCGCGCTGCGCATCGCCCATGCTGTCGATCACGCGCAACGCATCCCCCCAGACACCTTCACGCAAGGCGGCGCGCACCCACCATTCGCGCTGTACGTCGGTCACGCCGAGAACACCCGCCTGCGCAAACCAGTCCAGCGCAACCGGTTCGTGCCTGCGGGCGGCGCGGGTCGCCAGCCGCGCCCAGGCCGCCTGCCGTTCCTCGACCGTGAGCCTGTCCGACCAGGGCGCCAGCGCGCGGGCGGCAGCGGCCGAATCGTTGCGCGCGAGCTGATCGAGCGCGAACAGCACAAGCTCGCGGTTGCCGCGATGGGCGGGATCGCGATCGTCGGATGCGAGAAAACGTGCCGGATCGCGCGCCGCCCGGTCGAACAGGGCCGCCGCCGGACGGCGCGCTTCCGGCAGGGCGCTCGACACCGCACGGGCAACGCCGGCATTGCCCGCATCCAGCGCCAGCCGCATGCGGCGCCACACGTCTTCTTCCTGGAGGAAACGGGCATCGATCAACAGTGCGAACAGCGGTGTGCAGGCGCCCGGCATATCGCGGCCGGTGAACCAAAAGGCAACCGCCTCACGGGCATGGCTGCGGTCGCCGCGCGTCCATTCGGCGCGGTAGGCATAGCACTGCAGGGCGGTGTCGGATTTCTCAAGCTTCGGATATTCGGCCAGATAGCGCGTCCAGTCGGCACGCGTGCCCAGGCTGCGCAACCAGTCGGCGCGCACCGACTCGGCCAGACGCGTGCCGGGATAACGGGCCAGGAAGGTGGCGATGTCGGCGTCGTTGTCGCGGCCTTTCAGCATCAACCGCCAGTATTCGACGTAAGGGGCCAGAACATGGTCGGCAGGCACGGTACGGGCTGCACGCTCGAATTGCGCGGGCTGCCGCTCCAGATAGGCGGCACGGGCACGCAGCACCCCGTCGTCGCCCGGCGCAGCAGTGGCCCACCCGGCCACCACGGCGCAGAAAATGGCGATACAGAATCTCCCCAGCATGGCCGCGAGCGTAACACGCCGTATCGCAGGCCAATATGGAAAAACGCCTGCGTGGCCCGTCAGTCGCGCGCCCGCCTGACGGGAGCCAAGATACGCGCTATGCTGCCTGCGCCTCGTCGAGGCCGTTCAACCATTTACGGGAGTGCATCATGAGCTGCAACGTTGGAAGCATCGATCGCGCGCTGCGCATCATCGTCGGCCTGGTCCTGATCGGCTGGGCAGCATTCGCCGGCGGTCCGGTCTGGGCCTGGATCGGCGTGCTGCCACTGGCTACCGGTCTGTTCAAATTCTGCCCGGCCTACACGCTGCTGGGCATGAATACCTGCGGCACGAAGAAGTAAGCACCGGCCCGGCGGGCGCGACCGCTCGCCGGGCGAATACGCTCAGGCCAGGAAAAGCCTGTAGGCGGGATTGCGCGATTCATCCCAGTAGCGGTAGCCCAGGCCGTCCAGAAATTTATGGAAAGCGGGCTTGTCCTGCTCGGGCACCTGGATGCCGACCAGCACGCGGCCGTAGTCGGCACCGTGGTTGCGGTAGTGAAAGAGGCTGATGTTCCAGCCGGTGCTCATGCTTTGCAGGAACTGCATCAACGCCCCCGGCCGCTCCGGGAACTCGAAGCGGTACAGCACTTCGTTGTCGGCAGCGGGCGCCCGCCCGCCGACCAGATGGCGGACGTGCAGTTTCGCCATTTCGTTGTCGGTCAGATCGACCGCTTCCAGACCGTGCCGGCCCAGCGTATCGACCAGCCGCGCGCCCTCGCCCGCACCCGGCACCGACAGGCCGACGAAGACACGCGCGACGCGGGGATCGGAATAGCGGTAGTTGAATTCGGTAATGTTGCGCGCGCCGAGCAGACTGCAGAACGCCTTGAAACTGCCCGGTGTCTCGGGGATGGTGACGGCGAGCACGGCTTCGCGCTTTTCACCCAGTTCCGCACGCTCGGCCACATGCCGCAGGCGGTCGAAGTTCATGTTGGCGCCCGAGGCCACGGCAACAAGTGTTTTGTCCTTCAGCCGGTCGCCCGCGACCGCTGCCTTGAGACCGGCCACCGACAGCGCGCCGGCCGGTTCGAGAATCGAGCGGGTGTCCTCGAACACGTCCTTGATCGCGGCACAGATGGCATCGTTGTTGACGCGAACGATCTCGTCCACATAGCGCTGGGCAAGCCGGAAAGTCTCCTTGCCGACCTTCTTCACCGCAACGCCGTCGGCGAAGATGCCGACGCGCGCGAGGGTCACCCGCTCGCCTTTGCACAGCGAGCGTGCCATCGCGTCGGCATCCTCCGGCTCGACGCCGACAATCTTGATCTCCGGCCGCAGGCGCTTGATGTAGGCCGCCATGCCGGCGATGAGCCCGCCCCCGCCGACCGGGATGTAGACGGAATGGATGGGGCCAGGGTGCTGGCGCAGCAGCTCCATCGCCACCGTGCCCTGGCCGGCGATCACGTCGGGGTCGTCGTAGGGGTGGACAAAGGTCGCGCGTGCCTCGCGGGTCAATTGCATGGCGTGCGCGTAGGCTTCGTCGTAGTTGTCGCCGTGCAGAATGACCTGTGATCCGCGCGCCGCGACGGCATCGACCTTGATCTTCGGCGTGGTTGCCGGCATGACGATGGTGGCCCGCACACCGAGCTTCTGTGCCGCCAGGGCGACCCCCTGCGCATGATTGCCCGCCGACGCCGCGACCACCCCCCGCGCACGCTGCGCGGGCTTGAGCTGCGCCATCCTGTTGTAGGCGCCGCGGCACTTGAACGAAAACACGGGCTGCAGATCCTCGCGTTTCAGCAGGATTCGGTTGCCGAGTCGACGCGAGAGATTGTGGGCGGGATCCAGTGGCGACTCCTCGGCCACGTCGTAGACGCGCGAGGTCAGGATGCGTTCGAGATAGTCGTCGGGCTGGCTCATGGCGAAGTTTGATAAATGCGGGCGATGTCGCTATCTTAGCCGGCTACTCGAAACGGACGAAGACACCATGACGCAGGACGAAATGAAGCAGGCCGTGGCGCGTGCCGCGGTGGAATATGCCAAAGGCGGCATCATCGGCGTGGGCACCGGTTCCACCGCCAATTACTTCATCGACGCGCTGGCCGAGGTCAAGGGCCGCATCGACGGCGCAGTAGCCAGTTCCGAGGCAACTGCCGCGCGCCTGAAAGGCCATGGCATCCAGGTGCTGGATCTCAACAGCGTGGGCGAACTCGAAATCTATGTCGACGGTGCCGATGAAATCACCGAGCATTTCGCCATGGTGAAAGGCGGCGGCGGCGCGCTCACGCGCGAAAAGATCGTTGCCGCATGCAGCAAGCAGTTCATCTGCATCTGCGACGAATCCAAGCGGGTCGGCGTGCTCGGCAGGTTTCCCCTGCCGGTGGAAGTGGTGCCGATGGCGCGCTCCTACGTGGCGCGCGAGCTAGTGAAGCTGGGCGGCCAGCCCCGGTTGCGCGAGGGTTTCACCACGGACAACGGCAACCTGATTCTCGACGTGCACGGCCTCGACATCGTCGATCCGGTGTCGCTGGAAACCGCGATCAACCAGATCGTCGGCGTGGTGACGAACGGCCTGTTCGCCCGCCGCGGCGCTGACGTGCTGCTGCTCGGCACGACAAGCGGCGTCAAGACCTACAAGAAGTAAATCCCTATTGCGGCCGCCCGGTCTCGCCGGGCGGCGCACCCTCGTCATCCGGCGGCGACTCCGCGGGCACGCGATACTGCTCGCTTGCCCAGTGCCCCAGATCGATGAGTTTGCAGCGTTCGCTGCAAAATGGCTTCCAGCGATTCCCGGCTGCCCAGGCAACCCCTGCGCCGCAGGTCGGACACGTGACGGCGGGTGGCTTCACAGCGTACAGAAAGTCAGATCGAAATCGATGGGCTGGTCGGCGCAGGCCCGCAGCTGACCGCCACCGGTATGGACGAAACGGATGTTGAGCACGTACTTGTTCGCCGAAATCTCCGGGACGCAGGGGACCGCCTCGTCCAGCGTCACCCGGATCAGATGCGGATTGCGCGACTCGAGCATGCGCTGGTAATAGCCGTTGTCGGTGTGCTGCCGCTCCGGCTGGCCGCTGTCGCGCAGCAGGCCCAGCACGATGTCGACTGCGGAGCGGATCGGCGCGAACGGCGCAAGCCAGGCGCGCAGTTCACGGCCGCGCGCCTCGACCGGCCGGTGCAACCAGTGATGGTAGGACGGCAGGTCGAATTCGCACATACCACCCGGAATGCCCGCACGCTGCTTGATTGCCATCAGCCAGTCGTCGTCCCGCAGATGCTGCCCCACCTTGCCCGACAGCTGATGGATGCCCAGATGCGCCGACTCGATACCGGCAATCACCGTTTCCAGCGTGCGCCCCTCGACGTGCGGGTTGCCGCGCAGTGCAGCGAGCACGGTCTTCTGACGGTCGAGTTCCTGCAGCAGATCGGTCTTGAGGTCGGCGCGTGCCGCCACCTCGGCCAGCTCGAACAGCGTCAGGAGCGCGGCATGATGGGCGTGCCGCAACGGCGACGCCGCATAGACGTCGAAACGCTCGAACAGGTCTTCCAGCCGCAGCAGGGTGCGGATGCGCTCGGAGAGAGGGTATTCGTAATCGATCACGCCACGGTTGCCGGGAGTTATCGCCCGATTGTCGCCGTTTACGGCCGAAATTCAAACCGGGCCCGCCGGATTCAGGTCGAAAACCCGGCAAGCCCCGCCTGTGCCAGCGCCAGATAACGGGCATGCAATCGAGCCACCGCAGCGTCCAGTGTCGCCGGCGCGCCTGCATTGTCCAGCACGTCGTCGGCCACCGCCCGCCGCTCGGCATCGCTTGCCTGGGCCGCCACAATGGCCGCTACCTCGCCCCGGGTCAGGCCACTGCGCGCCATGACACGCTCGATCCGGACCGGTTCCGGGCATTCGATCGTCAGCACACGCTGCACATATTCACGACAAACGCCCGTTTCCACGAGCAGCGGTACCGCGAGCAGGGCATAAGATGCCGAGAGCGCCTGCAGCCGGCGTTCGGCCTCCCGGCGAATCAAGGGGTGCAGGATGCCTTCCAGCACCGCGCGCGCGGCAGGATCGTCGAATACGATGCGGCGCAGGGCGGCGCGATCGAGCGTACCGTCGGCCCGCAGGATGGCCGGACCGAAGCGGGCCGTCACGGCTGCCAGTGCGGCGGCATCCTGCGCCATCAGGTCGCGCGCGATGGCGTCGGTGTCGACGACCGGTACGCCTCGCGCCGCAAACCGCTCGGCAACGGTCGACTTGCCCGAACCGATGCCGCCGGTCAGGCCCACGACGAACATCAGAACTGCGCGAGATAGGCGCCGGTCAGATCGGCACCGAAAAACAGGGCGACCAGCCCGCCACCCGCAAGATAGGGGCCGAACGGAATCGGCACCCGCCGGTCGTGCTTGACGAAGACGATCATCGCAATGCCGACGGCCGCGCCCACGACCGACGCCAGCAACAGTGTCACCGGCAGCAGTTGCCAGCCCAGCCAGGCCCCGATCGCCGCGAGCAGTTTGAAATCGCCGTAACCCATTCCGTCCTTGCCGGTGGCAAGCTTGAAAAGCCAGTAGACCGACCACAGGACGAGATAGCCCGCGATCGCGCCGACGACGGCATCGTCCAGACGGGCGAACTGGCCGTCGAGATTGAACAGCAAACCCAGCCAGACCAGCGGCAGGGTCAGGCTGTCCGGCAGCAGCGTCGTATCGAGATCGATGAAGGCGAGTGCGATCAGCCCCCAGATCAGCAGCAATGCGCCCAGGGTCTGGACACTCCAGCCCCATTTCCAGGCGACCGCCGCCGACAGCAGGGCGGTCAGCAGTTCGATCGCCGGATAGCGTGCACTGATCGATACGCCGCAGGCCGAACACCGGCCGCGCAGCCACATCCATGACAGGACGGGCACGTTTTCCAGGGCCGTGATCCCGTGGCCGCAGGCAGGACAGGCGGAACGCGGCACAGCGAGGTTATAGGGTTCGCCGGCATCCACGGGCTCGCCGCGCAATTCCGCGCACTGCGCGCGCCATTCGGCCTCCATCATGCGGGGCAGCCGGTGCACGACGACATTGAGAAAACTGCCGACCAGCAGGCCCAATAAAAAAACCAGCCCCGCGAGGAGGGCTGGTTCCGCGAAGGGCGCTGGCATCAGACGACCTGACCCATCTTGAAGATCGGCAGGTACATGGCGATGACCATGCCGCCGATCAGGGTGCCGAGCACCACCATGATCATCGGTTCCATCAGACTGGACAACGCTTCAACGGCATCGTCCACTTCGGCCTCGTAGAAATCGGCCACCTTGCCGAGCATGGAGTCGAGCGAGCCCGATTCCTCGCCGATGGCGGCCATTTGCAGCACCATGTTCGGGAAGCGCCCCGAATTCTGCATCGCCACGGTCAGCGCCGTACCGGTCGAAACCTCGCTGCGTATCTTGCTCGTCGCCTCGACGAAAACCTGGTTGCCCGAGGCGCCGCCGACGGAGTCGAGTGCCTCCACCAGCGGCACGCCGGCCGCGAACATCGTAGACAGGGTGCGGGTCCAGCGCGCGATAGTGGCCTTCTCGATGACCGGCCCGAAAATCGGCAGACGCAGCATCAGCTTGTCCATGATCATCTGCATCTTCTTCGAACGCCTCCAGGCCTGGAAAAAGCCATAGATAGCGCCGCCAATGGCACCGAAGATCGCCCACCACCATTCGACGAAGAAATCGGATATCGCCATCACGACCAGCGTCGGCGCGGGCAGGTCGGCGCCGAAGCTGGAGAACAGTTCCTTGAACGCGGGAATCACGAAAATCATGATGATGGCCGTAATGACAAAGGCCACGACGATGATGGACAGCGGATAGAACAGGGCCGATTTGATCTTGCCCTTGATGGCCAGGATTTTTTCCTTGTAGACCGCCAGCCGCTCCAGCACCGCGTCCAGGATGCCCGCCGCTTCGCCCGCCCCGACGAGGTTGCAGAACAGCGCGTCGAAATAGCGCGGATGACGGCCGAAGGCCTGGGTCAGGCTGCTGCCCTTCTCGATGTCCGCCTTGATCTCGGCGAGCAGACGCTGCATGGAGGGGTTGGAATGGCCGCGCGCGACGATATCGAAGGCCTGCAGCAGCGGCACGCCGGCTTTCATCATCGTCGCCAGCTGGCGGGTGAACAGGGTGACGTCCTTGTCGGTGATGCGCTTGGTGCCGCCGAACAGTGCGCTCTGTTTCTTCACCTTGGTAACGGTGATGCCCTGCTTGCGCAGCAGCGAATTGACCACGGCCTCGCCGCCCGCAAGCATCTGCCCCTTGACCTTCTTGCCGCGCTTGTCCATCCCTTCCCAGAGAAAGGTGGAATCCTTGATTGCCTTCGCCGCTGTAGCCATTCCGTTGAAGTCCTTTAGATGTTGGTGACGGCCTCGACCTCTTCCAGCGAGGTCAGACCGGCCTTGACCTTGAGCAGGCCGGCCTGCCGCAGGTCGAGCACGCCTTCGCGGCGGGCCTGGTCGGCGATATCGGCTTCGTTGCCGCCCTTGAGGATGATGCGCGTCATGGCGTCGGTGATCGGCATGACCTGATAGATACCGACCCGCCCCTTGTAGCCGGTGCCGCCGCAGATTTCGCATCCGACCGGCTTGTAGGGCTTCCAGGTGCCGTCGAGCTGGTCATCGTTGAATCCGGCTGCCAGCAGGGTTTCGCGCGGCATGTCCACCGGCTGCTTGCAGCCGCACAGCCGGCGTCCAAGGCGCTGCGCGGTGATGAGGATCACCGACGAAGCCACGTTGAACGGCGCGACACCCATATTGAGCAGGCGGGTCAGCGTGCCCGGCGCATCGTTGGTGTGCAGGGTCGACATCACCATGTGGCCGGTCTGCGCAGCCTTGATGGCGATGTCCGCCGTTTCCAGGTCGCGGATTTCGCCGACCATGATCACGTCCGGATCCTGGCGCAGGAAGGATTTGAGCGCGGCCGAGAATGTGAGGCCGGCCTTGTCGTTGACGTTGACCTGGTTGATGCCCGGCAGCTGGATTTCCGCCGGATCTTCCGCAGTGGAAATGTTGACGTCGGGCTTGTTGAGGATATTGAGGCAGGTGTAGAGCGACACGGTTTTACCGGAACCGGTGGGGCCGGTGACCAGTACCATGCCGTAGGGGCGCTGCACGGCAGCCAGCAGCGCCTCTTTCTGCCAGGGCTCGTAGCCCAGCGCCTCGATCCCGAGCTGCGCACTCGACGGATCGAGAATCCGCATGACGATCTTTTCGCCGTAGAGCGTGGGCAGCGTGCTGACCCGGAAGTCGATCGCACGCGTCTTCGACAGCACCATCTTCATCCGGCCGTCCTGCGGCACGCGTTTTTCTGCGATATCCAGGCGCGACAGCACCTTGATGCGCGATGCGACCTTGTCCTTGATCGCCATCGGCGGCTGCGCCACTTCGTACAGGATGCCGTCGCGGCGGTAGCGGATGCGGTAGAACTTCTCGTAGGGTTCGAAGTGGATGTCGGACGCGCCGGCGTTGATCGCGTCGAGCATGATCTTCTGCAGGTAGCGCACCACCGGTGCATCGTCGATCTCGATACCGCCGGCGTCCGGCTGGCTGCTCGTTTCCTCGTCGGCGAAATCGAGGTTGAGGTCCTCGGCGTTGAGCACGGCCAGCGTGTTGTCCGCCGCCTCGCCCACTTTCTCGATAAGCTTGCCGAGTTTGTCGTCTTCGACCACGACCGGCTCGACAGTCTGTCCGGTCTGGAATTTGACTTCATCCAGCGCCTGCAGCTGGGTCGGGTCGGACGTGCCGACATACAGTTTGTTGCCCCGCTGATAGAGCGCCACCACGCGGCGTTTCTGCATCAGCCTGGGGTCGAGCAGCCCCTGCGGCAGGCTCTCGGGATCCATCGCGGCCAGATCCATGAAGGGATAACCGAAGGAGACGGCCGCAAACTCAGCGATCTGCTCGGCCTTGAAACGCTTGCCCCGGATCAGTTCGGTGACGAAAGAGTCGCCCGCCTGGGCGGCGCGTTTCCAGACGCCTTCGGCATCGTTTTCGGACAGCCAGCCATGGTTGACCATGGCGCGCGCCAGCCCGGTTAGATTGATGCTATTTGTCACAGCGGCCATAACTCGGTTCCAGACAAGTCCTGTAGCAGATTAGCGCCCGGGCCGGGCCGTCACAAGGACCCGGCAGGACATCACAGGCCATTACGGCGATTTCCCGTCTAAATTGAGGCGTTTCTCGACGCCTCGTCCTGTTTCGGCACATGGATGCGTGCGATTTTCACGGCCCGGCCCTGGGTTTGCACGATCTCGACCGGCACGGTACCCAGCTTGATGCTCACACCCGCCTCCGGAATATCCTCGAATTGTTCGAGCAGCAGGCCATTCAGCGTCTTGGGACCGTCCAGTGGCAACTCCAGTCCCAGCTTCCGGTTCAGGTGCCGGAGCAGGACACCGCCTTCCACCAGCCAGCTGCCGTCCGTGTCGCGCCGCAGGTAGCCTTTGTCGGATGGCGCCTGGGTCGTGAATTCCCCGACCATTTCCTCGAGCAGGTCCTCCAGCGTCACCAATCCCTGCAGCTCGCCATACTCGTCGACCACCAGGGCCAGCCGGCGCCGGGCGCTCTGGAAATTGCGCAACTGCGTGAAAAGCGGCGTACCCGCCGGAACGAAGTAGGGCTCCTCGAGATTCGCCTTCAGGGTTTCGGCATCGAGTGTCGCGCCGGCGAGAGCATGCAGCACCCGCCGCACGTGGAGCACGCCCAGCACATGGTCGGGCGACCCCTGTTGCACCACCAGCCGGGTGTGATGGCTGGTCGCGATCTGCTGGCGCAGGCGTTCGGGAGCATCCTCGGCATCGATCGCCTCGATCTGGCTGCGGGGGGTCATCACGTCGTCCACCGTAATGCCCTCCAGTTCCAGCAGATTGACCAGGATTCGGTGGTGTTCGCGCGGCAATCGCCCCGAGGATTCGAGCACGATGGTGCGCAGTTCCTGCAATCCGAGGCTGTTGCCCTGCCCCGGTTCAGGCTGGCGAATCCGCAGCGTGCGCAGAATGCCCTGCACGAACAGGTTGACGAACCAGACGACCGGATAGGCCAGCTTCAGCAAGGGCGTCAGTACGAAGGCCGCCGGATAGGCAATGCGTTCCGGATACGAGGCGCCCATCACTTTGGGGGTCACTTCGCTGAACACCAGAATGGCGAAAGTCAGCAACAGCGTAGCGGTGAACAGGACGACCTCGCCGTCGCCGAACAGACGGATGGCCAGCACGGCCGACAGCGTTCCGGATGCGGCGTTGACCAGATTGTTGCCCAGCAGGATGACGCCGAGCAGCTTGTCGGTGCGGTCCAGCAGGGCCTGGGCGCGCATCGCGCCGCGCACCCCCGACTCCGCGGCGTGCCGCAAGCGATAGCGATTGATCGCCATCATCGCGGTTTCGGATGCGGAGAAGAAAGCCGACGTCAGCAGCAGAACTGCCAGCACGATGAACAGCGATTGGGTCGAGAAACTGTCCAACCCCGGGCCTCAGCGCTTGAGAATCACCTCGAGCACGAATTGCGTGCCCAGGTAGGCCAGCAGCAGAAACGTGAACCCCGTGATCGTCCAGTACAGCGCCGTGCGGCCGCGCCAGCCGCGGAAATACCGCCCCAGCAGCAAGCCGCCGAACACCAGCCATGAAAGCACGGCAAACACCACCTTGTGGGTGAATTGCAGGGGAACGCCGAACAGCTCCTCGGAGAAGAAGACGCCGCTGAACACCGCCAGCGTCAGCAGCGCGAATCCCGCGCCAATGGTTCGAAACAGCATCGACTCCAGCGTCAGCAGCGGCGGCGCGCCCGCCCGGACGTAACTACCGCGATGCAGCTGCTTTTCGAGCATGGTCATCAGGACCGCGTGCAGCGCCGCCACGGCCAGCAGGCCGTATGCGAGAAAAGAGACCACCAGATGCATGCGCAGGGCCAGCGCCTGCGAGCTCGGGATCGTATGGGTCTCGCCGAACACCAGCATCGCCAGCACCGACAGCGCCGCCGCGCCGCTGACCCAGGCCTGCAGGCGGCCCAGCGGCGCCCGGCGGCTTGCCATCCAGTAGATCAGGGCCGTCAGCCACGCTATCGTCGACAGGGAATTGCCGAACCCGAGCCGGATATCGCCCTGCCCCATCAGCGAGTGATAGAGCAGCACGCCATGCGCCAGCAGCGCCAGCGGCAGGACCACGCAGGTCGACGGCGCGCCGGGGGCGTGCCGCAGCCGCCAGGCCGACCAGCCGTAGAGCGCGCTTACGCACAGGGTAATCAGCAGCAATAGCGGGGACATTCGTTAGAATCGGGAAATCGGGCCAGCCAGCCCCATTATCCATGCCGCCCCCAGCTGCAACAAGGAAGCCATGCTAGAAAACCTCAGCGGACGCCTCGCCGGTGTCGTCAAAACCCTTCGCGGGCAGGCCCGCATCACCGAAGCCAACGTCCAGGACACGCTTCGCCAGGTGCGGCTGGCCCTGCTGGAGGCCGATGTCGCCCTGCCGGTGGTCAAACGCTTCATCGAATCGGTGAAGGTACGCGCTCTGGGGCAGGAAGTGCTGGCCAGCCTCACGCCCGGGCAGGCCCTGATCGGTATCGTTCACGAAGAACTCACCCGCCTCATGGGCGGCGACAACGCCGATCTCGATCTCGCCGCCACGCCGCCGGCCGTGATCCTCATGGCCGGCCTCCAGGGCTCGGGCAAGACGACAACCTCGGGCAAGCTCGCGCTGCTGCTGAAGAACCGCAAGAAAAAAGTATTGCTCGCCTCGGCCGACGTCTACCGTCCGGCGGCCATCGACCAGCTCCGCCAGCTCGGCAGGCAGCTCGACGTGGCTTTCTTCGAAGCCGGCGACGAACGCGATCCGCTGAAGATCGCCCGGGCCGCACAGGATTATGCGCGCCGCCAGTTCTTCGATGTGTTGATCGTCGATACCGCGGGCCGGCTGGCCATCGACGAAGCGATGATGAACGAGATCAAGGCCCTGCACGCCGCGATCGCGCCGGTCGAAACCTTGTTCGTCGTCGATGCCATGCAGGGACAGGACGCAGTCAACGTCGCGCGCGCCTTCAACGAGGCACTGCCGCTGACCGGCGTCGTACTGACCAAGCTCGACGGCGACGCACGCGGCGGCGCGGCCCTGTCGGTACGCGAAATCACCGGCAAACCGCTCAAGTTCATCGGCGTCGGCGAAAAGCCGAACGGCCTGGAGCCGTTCCATCCGGAACGCATGGCCCAGCGCATTCTCGGCATGGGCGATGTGCTCTCGCTGATCGAGCAGGCCCAGGGGGCAGTCGACATCGCCGAAGCCAAGAAACTGGCTGACAAGGTCAAGAAAGGCAAGGATTTCGACCTCGAAGACTTCAAGGCACAGATTCAGCAGATGCGGAAAATGGGCGGGCTCTCGGCCCTGATGGACAAGCTGCCGGGAGCCGCCAACATGGCGTTGCCCGCCGGCGCCGATGAAAAGGCGATCAACCGTGTCGAAGGCATCATCAATAGCATGACCCCGCAGGAACGCCGCAAACCCGAGATCATCAAGGCCAGCCGCAAACGGCGCATCGCGGCCGGTGCCGGCGTGCAGGTCCAGGACGTCAACAAACTGCTCAACCAGTTCGAGCAGGCACAGAAAATGATGAAAATGATGGGCAAGGGCGGCCTGGGCAAGATGATGCGCGGGATGAAAGGCATGCTGCCCGGCATGCGCTGACCCGCCTGTCCCGAAGCCTGCAAGCCTCTGGCACACCTCGGTTTTTCGAGTATAATCCGCTGTTTTCTCTGTTTGCCGGACTTCGAACATGGTCGTTATTCGTCTTGCGCGCGGCGGCGCCAAAAACCGTCCTTTCTACAACGTGGTTGTGGCCGATTCGCGCTGCCGTCGCGACGGCCGCTTCATCGAGCGCGTCGGTTTCTACAACCCCGTAGCCGCCGAGGGCGCCGAGTCGATCCGCCTGAACCAGGAACGCATCGGCTACTGGGTGCAGAACGGCGCCCAGCTGTCCGACACCGTCGCCCGCCTGGTCAAGCAACACAAGCCCGCTGCCTGATTTGAGCAGCGACTGGGTCGTGATGGGGCGTGTCGCCGCCCCGTTCGGTATCAAGGGCTGGGTCAAGGTTCAGCCCTATAGCGAAGACCCGGGTGCGTTGATGGATTTCGAATCCTGGCGTGTCGGACGCGGCGAACTGCACAGGCAGTACACGGTCGAGTCCATCCAGGACCATGGTGCCGCCCTGGTCGCGAAACTGGCTGGCGTCGACGACCGCGATGCGGCATATGCCCTGCGCGGACAGGAGGTTTCGGTAGCCCGGGCAGACCTCCCGAGCCCGGAGGACAACGCGTTTTACTGGTCGGACCTGATCGGATTGACCGTTTTCAACCGTGAAGGAGTGGAACTGGGGCGGATTGCGAGCCTGATGGAAACCGGCGCCCACGACGTGCTGGTGGTCAGGGGCCGCCGCGAATACCTGATCCCCTTCGTTGCCGCCATTGTCGGTACGGTGGATATGGCGGGCGGCCGGCTAGAGGTCGACTGGGGCGAGGACTGGTGATGCGTTTCGACGCCATCACCCTTTTCCCCGAACTGTTCGATGCCGTACTGGATTACGGCATCACCCGGCGGGCGCTGGATCGCGGACTGTACCGGTTCAAATCGTGGAACCCCCGCGATTTCACCGACGACCCGCACCGCACGGTGGACGACCGGCCCTACGGCGGCGGCCCCGGAATGCTGATGCTGGCCGAGCCGCTGGACCGCGCGCTGAACGCGGCCCGGCAGGATCTGGCAAATGAGGATTTGACGCCGTGGGTGGTGCATTTTTCACCGCGCGGCCGCCCGCTGAACCAGCGACGGGTGATGGAATTGAAGCAGAAGTCCGCACTGGTGCTGCTATGCGGTCGCTACGAAGGCATCGACGAACGTTTGCTGCAAAAACGCGTCGACGAGGAAATTTCGCTTGGCGACTTCGTGCTGTCGGGCGGCGAACTGCCGGCGCTGGCACTGATGGATGCTTTGATCCGGCAATTGCCGGGCGCACTGAACGACGCCGAATCCGCCGTGCAGGATTCGTTCAGCCATGGGCTGCTCGATTGTCCGCACTACACCCGGCCCGAAGTATGGCAGGGCATGGATGTGCCGGCCGTGCTGAAGAGCGGCAACCATGCGGCGATCGCCAAATGGCGGCATGAAGAGAGCGTGCGGCTGACCGCCGCCCTGCGCCCCGACCTGCTGGACCGGGCGCAGCAAAACGAGAATTGACCGGTCTGCCCCACGGGGCAGACCGGATGAAGCGGCCCGAATGGAAACATTTCGGTGCCATATGAAACGGCGTGACGTCCCTCCGGCCGGAGGCACCTCTCCCGCCAAGCACAAGGAAGCATCGCCATGAACATCATCGAGCAACTCGAACAGGAAGAAATCGCCCGCCTGGGCAAGACCATCCCCGATTTCGCCCCCGGCGACACCGTCGTCGTCCAGGTAAAAGTGAAGGAAGGCAACCGCGAGCGTCTGCAGGCCTACGAGGGCGTGGTCATCGCCAAGCGCAACCGCGGCCTCAACTCCGGCTTCACGGTGCGCAAGATCTCCGCCGGCGAAGGCGTCGAACGGACTTTCCAGACTTACTCGCCGCTGGTCGCCAGCATTGAAGTGAAGCGCCGTGGCGACGTGCGCCGCGCCAAGCTCTACTACCTGCGCGAACGCTCCGGAAAATCCGCGCGCATCAAGGAAAAACTGCCTGCACGCAAACGTGCCGCCGCAGCTGCCGAATAAACCGCACCGGCGCCCTCCCGAACGCCCGCCCCGCGCGGGCGTTTTCTTTTGGCGTTTTCCCGTTCGCGCTTGACTGCCGGGGCAGACGGCATCAGACTAGAACGAACGTTCGTTCTAGTCTGATGCCGTGACAACGATCTCACCGCAACGCGAAGTCACCCGGGATCTGGTCCTGGACGCGGCGCTCGCCCTGTTCACCGAAAAGGGATATTTCAACACCTCCGTGCATGACATCGGGCGCAAAGCGCATGTCAGCATCGGTTCGATCTATCACCATTTCGGCGACAAGGCCGGTCTGGCGCGCGCGCTCTATTCGGCACTGACCGCCCACATGGCGCAACGGATCGGCACGCTCGAACGTCAGCACGGTTCCTGTCACGATCAGGCGCGCGCGGTCGTCGCCGAGTTGTTCGATCTGACCGAGTCCGCTCCGCCCGTGATGAATTTCATGCTGTATGCCCGGCATCGTGAATTCCTGCCCGACGAACCGCCGGTCTGCTCTTCGCGCCCTTTCGCGATGATGCGCGAAATGGTGCGCCGCGGCATGGCAAGCGGCGAAATCCGCCGGATGGATCCGCTGATCGCTTCGACCTGCCTCTTCGGCGGCCCGCTCCGGATGATCACAGCGCGTCTTGACGCACTGCTGCCCCGCCCCCTGCCGGATTACCTGGACGATACTTGGACCTGCGCCTGGCGCGCGGTGGCCACGTCCTGAACCTGCCCGCACCCGCCATGTCGCCACCCGAATCCGCCATCGAGACATATTGCACCGGCTGCGTCTACCACCCGCCCAACCTGCCGTCGGACGCCTATCCGCCGCAGGACTGGGCATTGCTACAGACGCGCATCTGCGCGTTCGAGCATCTGCCCGGCACGCCGGACTGTCTGGACACCCGGAAAACCAGCTGCAGCCTGGTCGACCTGGACGCTACGCGGCGCGCTGCCACACCGCGCGACGACTGATTCCCGGGCCGGCGGGCCCGGCAGTCTAGAATGTCGCCATGATCCCCTACGACGCCATTCTCGCCGCGCCCATGTGCCGTCTCGGCGCCTGTTTTACGGGTGACCTGCTGACCCGTCTCGATTTCCTGCCCTCAGACACACCGCTCGCGCCACGGGCCGACACCCGCATCCGGCAGCTGGAAACCGAGCTCGCCGCTTACTGGCACGACCCGGGCCATGCATTCGACCTGCCCTACATGCTGCGCGGCACGCCCTTCCAGTTGCGCGTCTGGCAGGCTCTGCTGACGATTCCCTGCGGCACGCCAACGACCTACGGTGCACTGGCGAAAAGACTCGCTACGGCCCCCCGCGCCGTGGGCCAGGCGTGCGGCAGCAATCCTCTGCCCATTCTCATCCCCTGTCATCGCGTCGTCGCATCGAACGGCCTGGGAGGGTTCATGCATGCAGCAGCCGGCGCACCGCTCGACGTCAAGACCCGGCTGCTGGAACACGAGCGGTCAGCGCCCGCCACATGCAAGCCATCATGCCCGACTCATCGAACGATCCGCTGATCGACCGATTCTGCGATCACCTCTGGCTGGAGGACGGACTCGCCGATGCGACGTTGTCCGCCTATCGACGTGATCTGGCCGGATTCGCCGCCTGGCTTGCCGATGCGCGCCGATGCCGCCTCGATCAGGCGGCATCGGGCGACGTCGAAGCCTGGCTGGCTTGGCGGTTCGCGCAACGCACGCAACCGCGCAGCGCCGCCCGCTACACCTCCGCACTCAAACGCTTTTACCGCTTTCTGTTGCGCGAGCATCTCATTGCCCACGATCCGACCGGCAATCTCGATCGCCCCAGGCTGCCGCGCGCGCTGCCCAAGACGTTGAGCGAACACGACGTGGAATGCCTGCTTGCCCGCACCAGCGACGACACGCCCGCCGCGCTGCGCGACCGCGCCATGCTGGAGACTCTGTACGCCACCGGCCTGCGCGTCACCGAGCTGGTCACGCTCAAGCTGTTCGCGCTGGACATCGAGGCCGGCGTGCTGCGCGTCACCGGCAAGGGCAACAAGGACCGGCTGGTGCCGCTGGGCGAGGAAGCGGTGCGCTGGCTGCGGCGCTATCTCGCAGAAGCACGCTCCGCGCTGCTCGGCACACATCGCAGCGACGCCGTATTCGTCACGCCGCGCGGCAACGGCATGACGCGGCAGGCGTTCTGGCACCTGCTCAGGCGCCGCGCACGGCAGGCCGGGATCGACAAGCCGCTGTCGCCGCACACGCTGCGTCACGCCTTCGCCACCCATCTGCTCAACCACGGCGCCGATCTACGCGTGGTACAGATGCTGCTCGGCCATAGCGACATCTCGACCACGCAGATCTATACCCACGTGGCGCGCGAACGCCTCAAACAACTGCACGCGCAGCATCACCCGCGCGGCTGATGCCTATACGCGGCTCACCCGGCCGGCCAGATAGAACCACTCCTGCCCCGGGGCCGCGCCGGGATTGGGAAATACGACGTAACCATCGCGCCCGGCCACGACCGGCGTGCCGTCGTACCGCGTGCCGACTGTCTCGCCGGCACGCACCGGATCGAAACTCGCCCAGGGGCGTGCCAGCGCGTCATCGGCGTGCGCACGATCGACGACGCTGTAAAGCCGCAAGGCTTCGGCAGCGGCCGGCGGCGCGGGTGCTCCTTCATCGCTGATGCCCAGATGGGCGAGCGCGCCGCGAATCGCCCGATAGGCCACGCCGGGAGCGGCGGGATCATCGTGCTGGCCACATTCGAGCGTGAGCGCGATGCCACCGCGGGCACGCATGTATTCGGTCGTGCCCACACCGTAACGCACATCCGCTGCACTGCCGCTACGCTGGGTCACGCCGGCCGCATAGGTATCCAGCCAGCCATCGACAAAACGCCGCACGCCGAGCCGCAGCGCCAGCGCGGTTTCTTCCGCTGCACGGGAAAACGGCTCCAGCGCGCCCGCATTGTTCTCAGGACCAAGCATGGCGAAAGGCTCGCCAGCCGTATGAAACGAATGCAAGTCGAGCAGAGCGTCGTGCGCCGCCAGCAACGGGCACAGCCAGTTGGCAATGCGATCCTCGAATTCGGCCGGCGCATCGGTCGGCGCAAGATTGCGGTTGAGATTGCGGTCGCCCATGCGCTGCCCGCGCGCATAGGCCAGCGGGTTCGCCACCGGCACGAAGCTCACCAGACCGGCGACGATATTCAGCGCACCCGCTTCGATTTCGGACACGATCCGGCGGATCGCCTGCGTACCGCAGGTTTCATTGCCGTGTACCGCGCCCAGCACGATCAGGCGCGCCCCCGGCACAAGCCCGGAAAAGGCGATGGACTGGAAATGCAAGGCTCCGGCTCCGTTTACACGTGCGCCGCCTTGATGAGCAGCGACACGCCCGACACCAGCAACAGCACGCCGATCAGCCGCATCATCTGCGCCTGCCCCAATCCGACGTGCACCCGCCCGCCAAGATACAGGCCGCCCAGGGTCAGAGGCAAGGCGGCGGCATAGGCGAACCACACTTCGCGCGTCATCAGGAGCCCGGCGAACAAAAAACTGACGATGCGCATGAGGCCTTCCAGAAAGAACAGCGCGGACAGCGTCGCGCGCAGATCGCTCTTGTCGCGGATGCGATGCGTAAGATAGATCACATAAGGCGGGCCACCGGTGCCGAACAGTGCGCCGACCGTACCGCCGGTGAGTGCGGCCGGTGGCGCCCAGCCGCGCGACACGGGTTTGTCGCCGTGAAGGCCGAGAACGCTGCGTACCGCAAAAATCAACACGAACGCCCCCAGCGCGATCAGCATGGGTTGTGTCGGCAGTTCGACCAGCAGACTGGTCCCGACCGCCACGCCGATGAGACTGAACGGGACCAGCGCCCCGACCTCATCCCATTTCACGCGTCCGAAGTTGAAGCCACCAATCACCAGCGAAGCCGTGAAATCGAGCAACAGCATCAACGGCACCACGAAGGTCAGTGGCAGAAACAGGGCAAGCAGCGGCACTGCGATCAGCCCGGACCCAAAGCCGGTGATGCCGCGAATGACGTAGGCCGCGAGCAGGATGGTCGCCGAGGTGACGACCGCTTCGGGCGTCACGTGCGGGTGCCGCGCTCGATGGTGATGCCCAGTTCCTTGATCCCCGGCACGATGGCGAACTTGGTGACCGACACCTTCACCCATGGCGCGCCGAATTCGCCGCGCACCAGGGCAGCCACATGCTCGGCCACCGATTCGACCAGCGTGATCGGCTGCGGCGTGTTGTGCAGATAATCCTTCACGCGCTTGGCGACCGCACCGTAGTCGATGGTGTCGCCCACATCGTCCGTGCCCCCCGCCTTGCTGTGCGGCAACCCGATCTCCAGATCGAGCCGCACCGGCTGCGGCACTTTGCGTTCCCATTCGTATATGCCGATAATCAGTTCGAGACGGAAGTCCCGCAAGAACAAGATGTCCATATCGTCCCAGCGTCCTGTCGGACACACCAAAACCCGCCATTCTACTGACTTATGACCCCGTCTATCCTCGTTCTCGCCGCCTATCTGATCGGCTCGCTTTCCTTCGCGGTCATTGTCAGCAAACTCATGCGGCTGCCCGATCCGCGCAGCTTCGGCTCGGGCAACCCCGGCGCCACCAACATGCTGCGCACCGGACGCAAATCCGCCGCCGTGCTGACCCTGCTGGGCGATGCGCTCAAGGGATGGGCGGCCGTCGCGGGCGCCCAGGCACTCGGCGCCGAGACGCACACGGTGCTGCTCGTCGCGCTGGCCGTATTCATCGGCCACCTGTTTCCGGTCTTTTTCCGTTTCAAGGGCGGCAAGGGTGTCGCCACGGCGCTGGGCGTGCTGCTGGGCCTCGACCCCTGGCTTGGACTGGCCTGTCTTGCGACCTGGATCGCGATGGCGGCGGCATCCCGCATCTCGTCACTGGCGGCGCTGATCACCGCCGGCCTGGCGCCGGTATACGCCGGCCTGCTGATGGGCTGGGACGATACCGTGCTCGCCGTACTGGCGCTCGCGCTGCTGTTGGTCTACCGTCACAAGAGCAATCTGATCAAGCTCGTCCGCGGCGAGGAAGCCCGCATCGGCCGAACACCCTGATTCATGGCACTTTTCGAAAAAACCATCGATCATGCACGCGACAGCCTCGCCGAGGTGTCGCGCGAGGCGATCGATCGTGCCGGCGAACGGCTCTCGGGCGTGGTCAGGGACGGCGTCACCCAGGCCGGCGACGAATTGAAAGACGTGATCTGGCAGGCCAGCCAGGAAATCGACGCCAAGCTCGACAAGATCTCGAACGAAATCCACCAGCAGCGCCAGTTCACCAAGGGGGATGTGCGCGAGCTCGTCGACTACGCCGGCGAACAGCTCGGCGCGCTGATGGACGAGCGCATCGTGCGCGCCAAGGCCGAGTTCTCCACGCTGGTGCAGGACAAGGTCGAATATCTCAAGCACGAGGTGGACAGCTTCTTCATCGAGCGCCAGCGCGATCTGGCACGGGAACGTCGCCGCCTGTTCGTCAACGTCGCCATCGCCGTCCTGGCGTCCCTTTCGCTCGGCTTTGTCTCGTGGTTCTATCATCAGATCGTCGGCGGCGACCTGGACGTGTTCTCGATCTTCCGCATCGTCTTCGCCTCGCTCGCGGCCGGCTACGGTGCCTATCTTGCCGTCAAGCTGCTGCGGCGCTGGCTGTCGATGTCGGAACACAGGAAGGACACGCTCTTCCTGGTCAGCCGCTACTGGGGCGTACTGCGGCCCGAAAGCGTATTCGGCACGCTGATCCTGGTCTGCCTGATGGCAGCGCTCGTGGGTTTTCTGCTCTTCCCCGAACAGATCGCACGCCTGACCGGCGGTGAGGCGCTGCTGAACACCCTACGCCAGGCTTTTCCGTTTCTGCACCGCTAGACGGCTTCGAGCGTCGCCAGGTCCCAGCGCGGACGCACCGCAAACGTCAGGTCGGGCTGCGCATGCTTCAACCGCTGCGCGCCAGCGTAGGCGATCATCGCTCCATTGTCGGTACAGAAAGCCAGCTCCGGATAGAACACCTCGATACCCCGTTGCGCCGCCGCTTCCGTCAGCTGTGCACGCAGGCGGCGATTCGCGCCGACGCCGCCCGCAACCACCAGACGACACGCGTCCGTGTGGGCGCACGCGGCAAGACTCTTGCCGACCAGCACGTCGACTGCCGCAGCCTGAAAAGCCGCCGCGATGTCGGCCGCCGCTTCCAGGCCCGCCTTGCGCACCAGCGTCAGCACGGCGGTTTTCAGGCCGGAAAAGCTGAAATCGAAATCACCGGACTGGAGCATGGGGCGCGGCAGGCTGAAACGCGACGCATCGCCGGTTTCCGCCAGCCGCGACAGGGCCGGCCCCCCGGGATAGCCCAAGCCGAGAAGCTGTGCAGTCTTGTCGAAAGCTTCGCCCGCCGCATCGTCCAGCGTCTCGCCCAGCAGCGCATAGCGCCCCACTCCGGCCACGTGCATCAGTTGGGTATGGCCGCCGGACACCAGCAGAGCCACGAACGGAAACGCAGGTGGATCGACGGAAATCAGCGGCGACAGTAAATGCCCCTCAAGATGGTGCACGCCAACTGCCGGCACGCCGAGCGCATAGGCCAGCGCCCGGGCCATGCCAGCCCCGACCAGCAGGGCTCCCGCCAAACCGGGCCCCTGCGTATAGGCCACCCCGCCGATATCCGAAAGCGTGCGCCCACTTTCACTCAAAACTTGACGCGTCAGGGGCAGTACGCGGCGAATATGGTCGCGCGACGCCAGTTCGGGCACCACGCCGCCGTAGTGGTTGTGCATGGCGACCTGAGAGTGCAGTGCGTGGGCGAGCAAGCCGTGCACACTGTCATAGAGCGCGACGCCGGTTTCGTCACAGGAAGATTCGACGCCGAGAACGAGCATGGGCCGGGACTGGATAATTGTCTGAGAGCTTGTTATTATTCTTTTTTTTCTCCGCCCCAGGAAGTCGTTTCCGCATATGCCGCACATCAAAGTCAAGGAAAATGAGCCGTTCGACGTCGCGCTGCGCCGCTTCAAACGCTCCATCGAAAAAGTCGGCCTGCTGACCGAACTGCGCGCCCGCGAGTTCTACGAAAAGCCGACCGCCGAACGCAAGCGCAAGCTCGCTGCCGCCGTCAAGCGCCAGAACAAGCGCCTGCGTGGCCAGCAACTCCCGCCCAAGCTTTACTGACCCCCACGCGGGAATTGCCGCCCTTGTCGCTCAAGGCCCGCATCTCCGACGACATGAAGGCCGCCATGCGCGCAAAGGACAGCGCACGGCTCGGCACCATTCGCCTGCTGCTCGCAGCGATCAAGCAGAAAGAAGTCGACGAACGGATCGAGCTTGACGACGCCACGGCCGGCAGCATCGTCGAAAAACTCATCAAGCAGCGCAAGGACTCGATCAGCCAGTTTCAGGCCGCCGGCCGCGACGACCTCGTCGCCGCCGAGCAGGCGGAACTGGCCGTATTGCAGGCCTACCTCCCCGAGCAGCTCTCGGCCGCCGAAGTCGAGGCCGCCGTGGCCGCCGCCATCACCGAATCCGGCGCCGCCAGCCCGAAGGACATGGGCAAGGTCATGGGTCTGCTGAAGGCCCGGCTGGCCGGCCGCGCCGACATGGGCCAGGTCTCCGCCCTGATCAAGGCCCGGCTGAGCTGAGCCGCACCGAACTGACCCGCAACCGCTGCGGGTTTATCATGCGGACATCATGATCCCGCGTGATTTCATCGACACCCTGCTCGCGCGCGTCGACATCGTCGACGTCATCGACCGCCGCGTGCCGTTGAAGAAAGCCGGCCAGAACTACCAGGCATGCTGCCCCTTCCACAGCGAAAAAACGCCCTCGTTCACGGTCAGCCCGACCAAGCAGTTCTACCATTGCTTCGGTTGCGGCGCCCACGGCACCGCGCTCGGCTTTCTCATGGAATACGAGCACATGAGTTTTCCCGAGGCTGTCGCCGCACTGGCGCAGGATGCCGGCCTGACCGTCCCCGAATCCGCGCACGAACCCGAGCGGCCGAAACCGCCGCCCGCCCTGTGGGACGCGCTCGAACAGGCGGCGCGATTCTACAAACGCGCGCTCAAGGACACGCCGCGCGCCATCGACTATTTGAAACGGCGCGGCCTCACCGGCGCAATCGCAGCCCGCTACGGTATCGGCTACGCACCCGACGGCTCGCCGCTGAAGCAGGTCTTTCCCGACTACTCGGCCGACGCCCTCGCCACGTCCGGGCTGGCGATCGACGGCGAACGCGGCCGTTATGACCGGTTTCGCGACCGCATCATGTTTCCGATCCGCAACGTCAAGGGCCAGATCGTCGGCTTCGGCGGACGCATTCTCGACCAGGGCGAACCGAAATACCTGAACTCGCCGGAAACGCCGCTTTTTCACAAGGGCTCGGAGATCTACGGCCTCTACGAAGCGCGCACGGCGATCAAGGCAGCCGGCCGGGCCATCGTCGTCGAAGGCTACATGGACGTGGTCGCACTCGCCCAGCACGGCGTCGAATTCGCCGTCGCCACGCTCGGCACCGCCACGACACCTGTCCACGCGCGTACCCTGCTGCGCCACACCGACCGGCTGATCTACGCCTTCGACGGCGATAACGCAGGCCGCAAGGCCGCCTGGCGCGCGCTGGAAAACACGCTCGAAGCGCTGCAGGACGGCAAGGCGGTCAGTTTTCTTTTCCTGCCCGAAGGCGAAGACCCTGACAGCTACATCCGCGCCCACGGCCAGGCGGCTTTCCTGCATCTGCTCGACCACGACACACTGCCGTTATCGGCCTTCCTGATCCGCGAGCTCGCGCGCAATCGCCGGCTCGACACCCAGGAAGACCAGGCCGCACTGTTGAAGGACGCAAAACCTCTGCTTGAAAAAATCGCCGCGCCGATGCTGGCGGGGCTGATCCAGCGCCAGCTCGCCGAACGTCTGGGCATGGCACCGGACGAACTGGGGCGCTTCGGCAAGAGCTTCCAGCCCGGACGGCCCGCCCGCATCCCACCCCGCCCGGTCCGTCGGGTACCCCCCTCGAAACTGCGCGGACTGGCCCGCGTCCTGCTGATGAACCCGCAGCGCGCCGTCGAACTCGAACGGCGCTGGATCGACGAAAACGATCCCCTGAGCCAGCCGCTGTACGCACTGCTGGACTGGTTGGTGGGCGCCGGCCCGGCCAGCCTGCCCGCCCTGACGGAAGCCGCGCGCGGCACTGCCGTGGCCTCGCTGATCGACGAACTGGCCGCCGAATTGCTCGACAAGGCGGCGGACTGGGACTGGAACGCGGAGTTCGACGGCATGGTCAGACACCTGCGCGACGATTGGCGCAGACGCCGGGCAGTTGAGCTGGCCGCCCGTCCGTTGAGCAGCCTGAATGCCGACGAGCGGACCGAACTTGCCGAACTGGCACGCTCCTAGCTTTCTCGAAAACGTCGAGACAAGCGCGGCATTTGCGGTAAAATGTCGAGTTTTCAAACATTTTCGACCGCCCATTTCCCTCGGGCGGCCGGATATATTGCGCGGAGAAGGCTGTGGCTGTACGTGGAAGAAAACCGGGCGGTAGCGCCAAGAAACCCGAAGCGCTGATCACGGCCAAGGAACTGACGCCCCTGGAGGCCGAGGCCCGCCGTACCCAGCTGAAGAACCTGATCATCCTGGGCAAGGAACGGGGGTTCCTGACCTACGCGGAAATCAACGACCACCTGCCCGACGAAGTGCTGGATGCCGATCAGATCGAAGGCGTCATCAGCATGATCAACGACATGGGCATCCAGGTCTACGACGAAGCGCCCGACGCCGAAACGCTGCTGATGCAGGAAGCCACGCCCGCCGTCGCGGACGAAGATGTCGTCGCCGAAGCGGAGCAGGCTCTGACGACCGTGGACTCGGAATTCGGACGCACCACCGATCCCGTGCGCATGTACATGCGTGAAATGGGTTCGGTCGATCTGCTGACGCGCGAAGGCGAGATCGAAATTGCCAAGCGCATCGAAGAAGGTCTGCGCCACATGGTCCAGGCGATTTCCTCCTGCCCGCTCACGATCCAGCAGATCCTCGACATGGCCGCCCAGGTCGAGAGGGACGAGCTGCGCATCGACGAGCTGATCGACGGTTTCGTCGAGGTCGAGGCGGATGCGCCTGCCGACGACGACACCGAAGTGGAGGACAGCGCCGAAGAGGAAGAGGAAGACGAGGATGCCAGCGCAGCCGTCGCGGCCGCCAACCTGGCCCAGCTCAAGGCCGATGCGCTTGCGCAGTTCGACTTCATCCGCAAGGCCTACAAGAAAGCGCAGAATGCATTGACGAAATACGGCCTGGGCAGCCCCCAGCATCTGAAAGCCCAGACCGAAGTAACTGAGCTCCTGATGGCCATCCGCTTTTCAGTCCGGCAGGTCGACAGCCTGTGCGACCAGATTCGCAACGCCGTGGAGGAAGTCCGTTCGCACGAACGCCGGATCATGGATTTCTGCGTCAACCGTTCCGGCATGCCCCGTGCGCATTTCATCAAGACCTTCCCCGGCAACGAAACCAATCTGGCCTGGCTGGACAAGGAAATCGCGGCCAAAAAAGGTTACTGCTCCACGCTCGCCCGCCTGCAATACGAAATCAAGGCACACCAGGAAGCCCTGATGGCCATGCAGGACCGCGTCGGCCTGCCGATCAAGAACCTCAAGGACATCAACAAGCAGATGTCCACCGGCGAGGCCAAGGCACGCCGCGCCAAACGCGAGATGATCGAGGCCAACCTGCGCCTCGTGATCTCCATTGCCAAGAAATACACCAACCGCGGCCTGCAGTTCCTCGATTTGATTCAGGAAGGCAACATCGGGCTGATGAAGGCGGTCGACAAGTTCGAATACCGCCGCGGCTACAAATTCTCGACGTATGCCACCTGGTGGATTCGCCAGGCGATCACGCGTTCGATCGCCGACCAGGCCCGCACCATCCGCATCCCGGTTCACATGATCGAAACGATCAACAAGATGAACCGCATCAGCCGCCAGATCCTGCAGGAAACCGGTATCGAGCCGGATCCCGCCACACTGGCAATCAAGATGGAAATGCCGGAAGACAAGATCCGCAAGATCATGAAGATCGCCAAGGAACCGATCTCCATGGAAACGCCGATCGGGGACGACGAAGACTCTCATCTCGGCGATTTCATCGAGGATGCCAGCACCCTGTCGCCCGACGACTCCGCAATCTACGGCAACCTGCGCGACGCGACCCGCGAGGTGCTGGACAGCCTGACGTCGCGCGAAGCCAAGGTGCTGCGCATGCGCTTCGGTATCGAGATGAACACCGACCATACGCTGGAAGAAGTCGGCAAGCAGTTCGACGTTACCCGCGAACGTATCCGCCAAATAGAAGCCAAGGCCCTGCGCAAGCTGCGCCACCCCAGCCGCTCGGAAAAGCTGAGGAGCTTCGTGGGCAGTGGCGAGCAGTAAATCCCCGTCCCCCTTTCGGGCCTGTAGCTCAGCTGGTTAGAGCAGGGGACTCATAATCCCTTGGTCCACGGTTCAAGTCCGTGCAGGCCCACCACAATGCTGCGTTTTCGTCGATAATCCGCACACAAACAATGACAAGGATGACCGATGGAAGGGGAAGCTAGGAAACCCGGAGAACGACGTTTGCAAATCCTGCAAACGCTGGCCGCGATGTTGCAGGAACCGCAGCCGGAAAAGATCACGACCGCCGCGCTCGCCGCACGCGTGGGTGTGTCAGAAGCCGCGCTATACCGGCATTTCTCCAGCAAGGCGCAAATGTACGAAGGGCTGATCGAATTCATCGAGCAGACCCTGTTCGGTCTGATCGCGCGCATCACCGCCGATACGGACACGCCCGCAGCCCAGGTCGAGGCCATCCTCGCCATGCTGCTGAACTTCGCCGCCAAGAATCCGGGAATGACCCGGGTGCTGATCGGAGATGCACTGGTACACGAAAACGAAAGACTGCAAAAACGCATCAACCAGCTGCATGACCGCATCGAAGCGCAGTTGCGGCAATGCCTGCGCTTAAGCAACGACCCGGCGCATGCGGAATTCAGCGCTCCACTCGCCAATCTGCTGCAATGCGTCGTAGTGGGACGCTGGCATCAGTTCGCCAAAAGCGGATTCGTTCGCGCGCCGGGCGGCGATCTCGATCTACTGCTTGCGCGCCTGCTCGCCGCTCACCCCGCCTGACGCTGCGCGCATACGAGGCAGTCAGGATCGCGCGGTACCCGCAGCACGCGCGCATCGGCGCGCAATCCATCCCATAGCAGCAGCCGGCCTGTAAGCGGTTCGCCCACCCCTGCCAGCACCTTCAGCGCCTCGGCCGCCTGCATGGCGCCAACCAGGCCGACCAGCGGTGAGAATACCCCCGATTCGGCACACCGCATCTCGGGCTCGCCCGCCAGCTCCGGAAACAGGCAGTGGTAGCAGGGCGAGGTTTCGAGACGCGTATCGAACACCGCCACCTGCCCCGAGAAGCCGATTGCCGCACCCGACACCAGCGGTTTTCCGGCAGCCGTGCAGGCACGATTGATCGCATGCCGGGTGGCAAAGTTGTCCGAAGCGTCGACGACCAGATCGCATGACGCAACCGCAGCCCGCAGACTTTCGTCCTCGAGGCGGTTTTCCAGCAGGGTAACCGCGACCGTCGGGTTGATTGCACCGATGCTGGCGGCCAGCGACCGGGCCTTGTTCACGCCGACGGCGGCTGTGGCGTGGCCGATCTGTCTCTGCAGATTGGTCAGATCGACAACGTCACCGTCGGCCACGATCAGGCGCCCCACCCCCGACGCGCCGAGATAGAGCGCAACAGGGCAGCCCAGTCCTCCCGCGCCAACGATCAGTACAGTGGACCCGGCGAACCGCGTCTGCCCCGCAATACCGATTTCCGGCAACAGCACGTGCCGGCTATAGCGCAGCAAGGCCTCGTCGTCGAAACTCATGGACAGACTGCGGCTATTTGTAGCCGCGCCATTCTTCCGGCGTCTCGTCACGGTCACCGTGCAGATGGTGATCGTAGGCCTTCATGAAAGCCTGCTGCGATTTGATGTCCGGCTCGTTGGCCGCGACGTTGCACCGCTGAACCTGTTCGCAGAAATGAGCCAGGGCACGTCTGAGCTTGCTGAGAAGACTGTTGTCCAAGTGAAAGCCCTGGCTGGTCAACGCAGTTTCAAGCCCCTGCAGGGTGTATTCACAAACGTGGTAACGCACGATCAGCACGTAGTCGACCGGCCCGGGCCGCACACTCAGGCCTTCCAGGCCTTCAAGCAGTGCCATGGCGCGCCCGGCCTGGCCCGGCGGCAGCGGGTGAAAGACGATTTCACGGTTTTTCTCGAGGTCACACGGCTGCATGGCACCTCCCCCCGGATACTTGGGTCGAGTATACCTCGCTCCAGGAAGGGGGCATCAAGCCCACCCTTCACCGGTTCTGGAAGATCTGCAATCCTTTCAGCAGGTTCAGTGCCTGATTGACCTGAACGTCGTTCTTCGAAACCACTTCGCCCGGCTCAAGCGCGACCGGCTTTTTATCCTTGCCATCCTGGCCTTCCATGCCAGGCTTGGCTGCAGGTTTGACATTGTCAGCCGGCTTGCCCGCAACAGGCGCCGGCTGCGCTTCGTCGCCATTCGGATTTGACAGATGCTTGTCGAGATCGGCCTCGCGTATGCTGAGATCGTCGTCGCCACTGGCCGGATCCGCAATCACGATGTCGGGCTCGATGCCCTTGGCCTGGATTGAACGGCCGCTTGGGGTGAAATAACGGGCGGTGGTCAGCTTGATCGCCGTACCATTGCCCAACGGCAGGATGGTTTGCACCGAGCCCTTGCCAAACGTACGCGTGCCCATGATGACCGCACGCTTGTGATCCTGCAGGGCGCCCGCCACGATTTCGGACGCGGAAGCCGAACCGCCGTTGACCAGCACCACCATCGGGACATCCTTCACACCCGCCGGCAGGTTCTTCAGATAATCCGCCTGCATCGGACGCAGGTAGTACTCGCGGTTCGCCGTCAACCGCATCTTGGCGTCCTCGGTACGCCCTTCCGTATAGACCACCAGGCTGTCCGGTTTGACGAAGGCCGCCGTAACGGCAACCGCGCCGTTGAGCAAACCGCCCGGGTCGTTGCGAAGATCGAGAACCAAGCCCTTGAGCGGCCCCTTGTTTTCCTTGTACAGCGCGTTGAGCGTATCGACGAGCAACTCGCCGGTATGCTCCTGGAATTGGGTGACGCGCAGGTAGCCGTAACCGCTTTCCAGCAGTTTGGATTTCACGCTGCGGATCTTGATCACTGCGCGCGTCAGCGTAACGATGACGGGCTTATCGACGCCCTTGCGCATGATGGTGAGCTTGATCGCCGAGCCCGGCTTGCCGCGCATGCGCTTGACCGCGTCGTTGAGCGTCATGCCCTTGACCGGTGTCTCGTCGAGCTTGACGATGAGATCGCCCGATTTGATGCCCGCCTTGAAAGCAGGGGTGTCCTCGATGGGCGACACAACCTTCACGAAGCCGTCTTCCATGCCGACCTCGATCCCGAGCCCCCCGAATTCGCCCTGGGTGCCGACCTGGAGGTCCTTGAAACCCTCGGCGTCGAGGTAGGCCGAATGCGGGTCCAGCCCCGACAGCATGCCATTGATCGCTTCGGAAATAAGCTTCTTGTCGTCTACGGGTTCGACGTAATCGCTCTTGATGCGGGCGAACACGTCGGTGAACGCGCGCAGCTCCTCGACCGGCAGTGCCGTTTCCGCATCCCGATCGGCCACGGCCGACAGATTCACCGTCAGGGCCGCCCCCGCCAACACGCCCGCCAAACCCACCAATACGAATTTTGCCTTTTGCGTCATCCTGTCCCGGCGTGTCATTGCGCTGTCCTGGCCTGTCATCTCACTTTACCCATTGCATGGGATTGATCGGGCGGCTCTGATGCCGCATTTCGAAATAGAGTCCCGTGTCCGGCTGCCCGCCGCTATTGCCCACCGATGCCAATGCATCGCCGGGCTCGACCCGGTCGCCCACCTGCTTATACAGACTTTCATTATTACTGTATAGGCTCATATAGCCCTCGCCGTGGTCGACGATGATGAGGTTGCCGAAGCCTCGCAACCAATCCGAGAAAACCACCTGCCCCGCGGCAATCGCCTTCACGGCCACGCCTTGCGAAGCCCGGATGAAGAGTCCCTTCCAGCTCGTACCGCCGCCTTCTCTCGGAGCGCCGAAACGGTTCATGAGTTCCCCCGCCACGGGCAGGCGCAACAGGCCTCTCAAGCGGGAAAACGGCTTGTCGGTCTTGAACGCAGTCGGGGTTTCGGTATTGGTACCGATCCCCTTGCCTGCTGACGTCTTGCCCGACGGGGTCACCGCCTGCTGTTTGCGCTTGGCCTCGCGCGCTGCCCGGGCGGCCTGTTCGGCCATCAACCGGTTGAGACGCTCGACCAGCCGGGTGAGATTGCGTTCGTCGCGCTGCAGGGTGGATATCTCACGCCGCTGCTGCTGAATCTGTGTCGCCAGCTTTTGCAAAACCTGTTCCCGCGCCCGCTTGTCGGCCAACAGTTTTTCCTGTTCGCTGACGCGTACGCTGCGCAACGCCGCAAGCTGGTCGGTCTTGTCGCGCGCCGCCTGCTGCAGCGCGGCCAGCTGGGCCTGGTCGGCGCGCAAGGCTGCGACTTGCGCCTGCTGCGCGCGCGACAAGTAGGCCAGATAACGCAGGTCGCGGGCGGATTGATTGGGGTCCGCGCCGTTGAGCAGCAGTTTCAGCGCATCGCCTTCGCCGCGCCGGTAGACACCCCGGAGCGCCTGGGCCAAATGCGCCTGCTGTGTCCGGATACGTACCGATACCTCATCGATCTGGCGCGACAACGCATCGAGCGTGATTTCGGTTTGGCGCCGCTCGCCGTCGATCTGGCGCAACGCACGCAGACCATTGCTGACGGCCAGCTCGGATTCACGCAATTCGTCCGCAGCGTCGCGACGCTGCACCTGCGTTTGCCGGAATTCCTGTTGCAGCGTTTGCAGACGCAGCTTGAGCGCATCGAGCTCGGATTGCTTGCGCTCGGCCTGATTGGCACCCGCGACGAGCGGGCAAGTCAGCAACAACGCGAGCAGCAGACTCCGCGGATTCACCCTACTCGAAATGCAGCAGCGACTCGCCGGTCATTTCCGGCGGCTGCGCCAACCCCATCATTTTCAACAACGTCGGGCTGATGTCTTCCAGTGCGCCGGTATCTGCCAGTGTGGCGCGGTGGCGCCCGACATAGATCAACGGCACCAGATTCATCGTGTGCGCGGTATACGCCTGATGGGTGACGGCATCGCGCATCAGCTCGGCATTGCCGTGATCGGCCGTGATCAAGACCTCGCCACCGCGCGCCTGCTGCGCCTGAACGACCCGGCCGAGGCAGATATCCACGGTCTCGATGGCCTTGATGGCCGCTTTCAGATCGCCGGTGTGGCCGACCATATCCGGATTGGCGTAGTTGCAGATGATCAGGTCGTACTGCTTGCCGTCGATGGCTGCCAGCAGCTTGTCGGTCACTTCGGACGCGCTCATCTCAGGCTTGAGGTCGTAGGTCGCGACATCGGGCGAAGGCACCAGCACCCGATCCTCGCCAGGGAAGGAGACCTCCTCGCCGCCGTTGAAGAAGAAGGTCACGTGCGGATACTTTTCCGTCTCGGCGATACGCAACTGGCGCAGGCCCAGATTGGCGACGTATTCGCCGAGCCCGTTCCGGATGCGCTCCGGCGGAAAGGCCACCGCCACGTCGAAATCGTCGCTGTAGCCCGTGAGGGTGCAATACGTGGACAGCCTGGGCGTGACCTCACGCTCGAACTCGCTGAAATCCGGCTCGATGAACGGCCTTGACAGCTGGCGCGCCCGATCCGAACGGAAATTGAGGAACACGACCGCGTCGCCGTCTTCCATCGTCACCGGCTTGCCATCCGGTGGCAGAATGGCTGTCGCCTTGACGAATTCGTCAGTCTCGCCACGCGCATAGGCGGCTTCGAGGCCGGCGAGCGGATTCTCGGCCCAGTATTCGGTGCGCCCCTGGGTCAGGAGATCGTAGGCGGCCTTCACGCGTTGCCAGCGCCGGTCGCGATCCATCGCGTAATAGCGGCCGATCATCGAGGCGATGTGGCCGACGCCCGTCTGTTGAATTTTGTCTGTCAGGCGCCGCAGATAGATTTCCGCGCTCTTCGGCGGCGTGTCCCGGCCATCCAGGAACACGTGCAGGCAGACTTTGCGCAGCCCTTCGCGGGCCGCCATTTCGAGTAACGCATGAAAATGCGATTCGTGGCTATGCACGCCACCATCCGACAGAAGGCCGAACAGGTGTAACGTCTTCTGATGGTCGCGTGCCTGATGCACCGCATTGAGCAATGCGGGATTGCTGTAGAAGTAACCGGACTCGATTGCTCGGTCGATACGGGTAAATTCCTGATACACGACGCGCCCAGCGCCGATATTGAGATGACCGACCTCGGAATTTCCCATCTGCCCCTTGGGCAGCCCTACTTCCATTTCCGAAGCGTGGATCAGCGTGTGGGGGTTCTCCTGCCACAGTCGATCGAAATTCGGTTTGCTGGCCTGCGCGATGGCGTTGTCTTCACGCTCGGCGCGGCATCCGAAGCCGTCGAGGATGATAAGGAGGACCGGCGTACTCTTCATGAAAAAATTCTGTATATCCTGGGTCGTTTTTGTGGGAATATTTTAATATATGCGTGATTGCTAATCTACATATTTGATTTATTTACCTATCCGGCCGGTGGCCGTGCCGCGCACATACGGTTTCGGCAAAGCCCGCAGGGTACTACATGAACAGGATCGAGGTAATGAACATGTCGGCTGACTTGGACACCGTGGATCTCTTGGACAAGGACGAGCACATCGAACAGGCTTCGCGCGCAATGAAAGCGATGTCACATCCGCTCCGCCTGAAAATTCTCTGCGTACTGGGCGACAAGGAAGTCAGCGTCCAGGACATCGTCGACAATGTCGGCACATCGCAAAGCAACATTTCACAACACCTTGCCATCCTGCGCGACAAAGGCGTTTTGCGTACCCGCAAGGACGCCAACCGTGTCTATTACCGGGTCGGCGACACGCGCACACTCAAACTGCTGGGCATGATGCGCGACGTCTTCTGCGGTTTCGCCAAAGGCAGTTAAGCCCACCACGCCGGCTACCTGCCCCGTCTTCGCGACGGGTCTTCCGTTTTCCCCTTCCCCTTCGGCCACTTGGCGCGATCACGCCTGCACGCCGCACGTTTAGCCGTTAACATTAGCCAGGCTATTGGCCAGATAAATTATTCATATATAATTAAATACTAATATTTAACCGTTTGTGGCCCGCTATCCGGCGCTGGCCCAACCCAGGGGGATCGATGCGTCACACGACATCCAAACCGGTTCGACTCAAAACCCTAGCGCTGCTGTCCTGTCTGCTGCTTTCGCCCACGGCCTTTGCCGAAACGCTTGATTTCAGGCAAGCCGTAGAACGTGCACTGACACAGAATCCGGACATCCTCGCCGCCGGCGCCCAGATCGACCAGGCCCGTGCTGCCGTCGACCAGAGTCAGGGCGCCCGCCTGCCCAAGCTGACGGCCTCGCTCAATGCCACGCGCACGGACGACGCGCTCAACGCCTTCGGCCTCAAACTGTCGCAGCGCAACGCGACCTTCAACGACTTCGGCGCCAACGAGTTCACCGGTCCAGGCGCCCTTGGCGTCGCCCCAGCCAACCTGAACCATCCGGATGCCATCAACAATTTCAATGCGCGCATCGAAGCGCAGTTGCCGATTTACACGGGCGGCCTGATTGAAGGCTACGCCGCGCAGGCCAGCGCCTATCTGAGCGCAGCGCAGCACGGCGACGTCATGGCACGTCAGCGCGTGATCTTCGACGTATTGCGCGCCTACGAAGGCGTACACACCGCACGCGCCTATGTCGACGTGGCCAGGCAGGGCCGCACCGCCGCTGAATCCTACGTCAAGACCATCAACAACCTGTTGAAAGGCGGCGTGGTGGTGAAAAGCGACCTGCTGTCCGCGCAGGTCCACCTCGAAGACATCAAGATTCAACAGACCCAGGCGGAAAACACAGCCAGCCAGGCGCTCGACCAGTTGCACCTGTTGCTGGGCATGCCTCTATCCGCGCCGCTCGATGTCGGCGCCAGCGTCAACGTGAAAGCACTCGATAGCTCACTCCCCGACTACCAGGACGAGGCGCTCAAATCCAATCCCGGCCTCGCCGCCCTGCGCAACCAGATGGACGCGGCGCAGGCCGCGATCCAGGTGGCACGCGCCGCAAAGTACCCGCAGGCGGGTCTGCTTGCGCGCTTCGACACCAACGACAACAACCTCGGCTTTGATGCACATTCCTACACGGTGGGAGGCCAACTGACCTGGCAGCTCTACGACGGCGGCGTGACCGACGGTGCGATCGCCCGTGCGCAGGCCAGCCGCAGCGAGCTGGCCGCCAAGCTCAACCAGGCGGAAATGGGCATCGCCTATCAGGTGGCGGATGCCTGGCGCCGTGCCGCCGAGGCGCAACAGCGCGTCGATGCGCGCGCACTCGCCGTGGCCCACGCCGAAGAGGCCCAGCGTCTTGTCGAGAAGCGCTACTCCAGCGGCATCGCCACCATCACCGAACTGCTGGGGGCGCAGGCCCAGCTCGACAAGGCACGCGCGGATCTCGTCGCCGCGCGTTACGACCTCAAGATCCAGCGTGCCAACGTGCGCCTGGCTGCCGGCCGTCTGCAACCCGACCAACTGTGAGCCCGCTTGCGATGAAAACAGAATCTCTCACCCCCTTCCTGCGTGCCGGCCTGCTGGGGCTGGCCATGAGCCTGATCTACGGCTGCGGCAGCCATGAGGAACCTGCCGCGGCGACAACGGGCGGCCGGACGGTCACCGCCGACACACTGACGGTGCAGCCGTCTGCCGTCGGCATCCGGGTCGAATCGCCGGGCACGGTGGTTTCGGAAGATCAGGTGCAGGTCGCATCGCGGCTGATGGGCTACATCCGGGAAATCAAGGTCAAAGAAGGCCAGAGCGTCAAAGCAGGCCAGCTGCTGTTCGTGGTCGACCCCACCGACATTCAGGGGCAGGTCGGTCAGGCACGTGCCGGCCTGGCTCAGGCCGAGGCCGCACTCGCAGATGCCAAGATCGATTACGAACGCTTTGGCGCGCTTTACCAGGAACAGGCCATTCCCAAGCTGCAGTGGGACAAAATCCGTCTGCAATACGAAGTTGCACAGCAACAGGTTGCCGCCGCGCGCGCCGGCCTGGGACTGGCATCCGGGCAGATGCGCTACGCCTCGGTGGTCGCCCCCATTTCCGGCGTGGTCACGATGAAAATGGCGAACGCCGGCGATCTGGCCGCACCCGGTCGCCCCGTGCTGGCGATCGAAAGCCTGAAAAAGCTCCAGGTACGCACCGAGGTGAGCAGCGAGGTCTTCGCACGCATCAAGGCCGGCGACACGGTCGACGTCGTCCGCGATGGGCGCGAAGCCACACCGGTTTCCGGCACCGTCGCGCAGGTCGTGCCGGCTGCGGACCCGGTCAGCCATACCCACCTGGTAAAGATCGACCTGCCCGCCGGCAGCGGGCTGGCAAGCGGAAATTTCGTACGCGTCGCGTTCTCGCTCGGCGACCGCGAAGGCCTACGCGTGCCCGCCGCCGCACTGGCCGAACGTGCCGGGATCCTCGGCGTGTTTGTCGTCGATGCGCAAGGCATTGCGCGCTACCGCATGGTTCGTACCGGCGCCACCGCGGACGGCCAGGTGGATATCCAGTCCGGGCTGGCTGCCGGCGAAAAGGTGGTGATATCCAACGTGGCCGGGCTGGAAAACGGCGACAAGGTAAGCGGGGGTGCCCATGACTGAGCGTAGCGCGCCGCTCAACATCGCCGGCAAGCTGGCCCGCGTTTTCATCGAATCCAAGATCACCGCCATGATCATGCTGGCGGTGGCGCTGGCCGGCATGATGGCGCTGTTCGTCACGCCACGCGAATACAACCCGCAGATCGTCGTGCCGGCAGCCAACATCATCGTTGCCAAGCCCGGCGCCTCGTCCGAGGAAATCCACAATCTCGTCGTCAAGCCACTCGAAGCGATCATGAACGCGCAGTCGGGAGTGGACCACACCTACGGCTACGCCGCCCCCGATTTCGGTCTGGTGACCGTGCAGTTCAAGGTCGGACAGGACCAGGAACGCAGTCTCGTCAAGCTCTACAACCAGCTGATGCAGAACATGGACCGTATGCCGCCCGGCGCCATGCAGCCCGTGGTCAAGCCGATCAACGTCGACGACGTGCCGATCATGACGCTGACCCTGTCGTCGAAAACGCTCGACGATCTGCAGACGCGCCAGGTCGCTTACCGCATCCTCGAACAACTGCGCAACGTGCCCGGCGTCTCCTTTACCCAGATCATCGGCGGTGCGCAACGTGCTGTGAATGTCTGGATATCACCCGCCAAACTGGCCGCGACCGGTATCGCGCTCGACCAGGTCGACAAGATGCTGCAGGGGCAGAACGTCTCCGTGCCTGCCGGCAAACTGGTCGACAACAACCGTGTCGCACCGCTGCGCGTGCAAGGCTTTCTCGGCAGCGCACGCGAAGTCGGCGACATCGTCATCGGCGCGCCCAACGGACGCCCTGTATTCCTGAAGGACGTAGCGACCATCGTCGACGGTCCCGAGGAAATCGATGCCAGCACCCGCTTCGCCTTCGGCCCCGCCGCCGGCAAGGACATGCCGCGCGGCGAGGCTCCGGCTGTAACGATCGCCATCGCCAAGAAAGCCGGCACCAACGCGGTGGTCGTGGCCGACGCCGTGCTGCAGAAGCTCGACCAGCTGAAGCGCCAGGCCATCCCGGCCGACATCGCGGTGGCGGTGACCCGCGACGACGGCGCGCGCGCCAACGATGCGGTGAACACGCTGGTCGAACACCTCGGCATCGCCATCGGCTCGGTGGTCCTCATCCTGGTGTTCTTCCTCGGCTGGCGCGAGGCCGGCATCGTCACCCTGACCGTGCCGCTGATCCTGTTCGTGGTGCTGACCATCGGCCTGTTCGCCGGCCAGACGATCAACCGCATCACGCTGTTCGCACTGATTCTGTCGCTGGGCCTGCTGGTCGACGCCGCCATCGTGGTGGTGGAAAACATCCACCGCCACTTGCATCACGGCATCGGCGACCGCGACTTCAAGGACGTGGTGATCCAGGCCACCAACGAGATCGGCAACCCGACCAACATCGCCACCATCGCCGTCATTCTGGCCTTCATCCCGATGGCCTTCGTGTCCGGGATGATGGGACCATTCATGCTGCCGATCCCGTTCAACGTGCCGGTCGCCATGATCGCCTCGCTGCTGATCGCCTACATCGTCGTGCCCTGGGCGACCAACCTGTGGCTGCGCAAGAAGGCCGCGCAGAGCGAACTGGCGCGCAAGGAAAGCCTCGAAGATGCCGGCGCGCACCAGACCGATCCGCTGCATCGCGGCTACGTCAAAGCGATCACGCCTTTCATCGAGAACCGCGGCCGCCGCAACATCATGTTCCTCGCGGTGATCGGCCTGCTCGTCGTCGCCATGCTGATGCCGGCCTGGCAGTTCATCCGCCCGTCGGGCATGAACGGCCCACTGTCGGCGCTGGGCGTGGAACTGAAGATGCTGCCCAACGACAACACCAACACCTTCCTGGTGGAAATCGGCACGCCGGCCGGCACGCCGCTCGAGGAAACCGACCGCGCCGCGCGCGCGGTCGGCGAAGTGCTGGCACAGAACCGCTACGTCACCGACTACCAGACCTTCCTCGGCATTACCGCACCGATCGATTTTGCCGCCCTGGTGCGCGGCGACCTGATCAAACGCGGAGACAATCTGGCGCAGATCCGCGTGAATCTCGTGGACAAGCACCAGCGTTCGATTTCCTCGCACGAGATCGTGCAGACGCTCAATGAGACGCTGCAGCCCGTGCATGCCCGCTTCCCCGAGGCCCGCATCAAGCTTTACGAGACGCCACCCGGTCCGCCGGTGCAGGCGCAGGTCCTGGCCGAACTCTACGGCCCGGACTACGAGAAGCTGCGAAGCGCCGCCCCCGATATTCGCCACGCTTTCGAATCGGTGTACGGCATGATCAACACCGACGACTCGGTGACCGCCACGATGCAGTCTTTCGAGGTGCGCGTGGACCACGAAAAGGCCGCGCTGTCGGGCGTGGTCGCCGGCCAGGTCGGCAAGCTGCTGCGCGACTACGTCTCCGGCCTGTCGATCGGCGCGATCCACGTCGACTCGGCGCGCGATCCGGTCAATATCGTAGTGCGCCTGCCACGCGCCGAACGCCAGTCGCCCGAATCCCTGATGGCGCTGCGGATCACCAACGCGATGGGCAGGCAGGTGCCGCTCGGCGCGGTCGCCACGGTGGAACGCGCGCCCCACGGCAAACCCATCTACGGTCGAGACCAGCATCCGATGGTCATGGTCGGCGGCGAGATGATCACCTCCAGCCCCGTCTACGCCGTGCTCGCGCTCGACAAGATGCTGGACGGCAAAATGCTGTCGAACGGCGTTGCCTTCAAGACCGGCAATCTCGGTTTCACGCAGGCCGCGGCCGACGACGTCACGAATTATCACCTGCTGTGGGGCGGTGAAATGCGCCTGACGCTCGACGTCTTCCGTGACCTCGGCTCGGCCTTCATCATCGCGCTGGTGTTCATCTACCTGCTGCTGGTGGGCTACTACAAATCCTTTGTCATGCCGATGATCGTGATGGGCGCGATCCCGCTGACCCTGGTCGGCGTCTTCCCCGGCCACTGGGCGACCAGTCAGGCCTTCACCGCCACCTCGATGATCGGCGTGATCGCGCTGGCCGGCATCGTGGTCCGCAATTCGCTGCTGCTGATCGACTTCATCGTCGACTACCGCGCCCAGGGCTACGGCCTCAAGGAGGCGGTGATCGAAGCCGGCGCGGTACGCCTGCGCCCCATCCTGCTGACGGCGCTGGCGATCATCCTCGGCTCCGCCATCATGATCACCGACCCGGTGTTCGGCGGCCTGGCGGTATCCCTGATCTTCGGCACCTTCGCGTCCACCGCGCTGACGCTGATCGTGATCCCGCTGCTCTACTACATCTGGCAGAAGCGCGCAGCGCCCGAATCGACAGCCACTTGATATCGGAGCCTGCTGGTCTTTATCATCGCGTGTTCGTTTTTGAAGGAAGTGATCATGACCGTTGAACGCCTTGTCCGCATCATCGCCGGTTTTTTCATCATGCTGTCGCTGGCGCTGGCCCATTTCGCCGGCACCGTGGACATGACCCAGCTGTCCTGGCTCTGGTTTACCGCCTTCGTCGGCTTCAACCTGTTCCAGTCCGGCCTCACCCGTTTCTGCCCCATGGACATCATGCTGAAGAAAGCCGGCGTAAAACAGGGCTGCGGCCTCTGAACCGGTATCGACACGCATGGACACGCAATTTCTCCAGGCCAACTGGATGCTGGTGGCGGTCGCCGCCGTGTCCGGCGCCATGCTGCTGTGGACCTTCGTCGGCAAACGGATGGCTGGATTCGAATCCGCCGACACGCTCAAGGCCACCCGCCTCTACAACGACGACGCCCTGATTCTCGATGTGCGCGAACCGAGCGAATTCGAATCCGGGCACATCCCCAAATCGAAGCACATCCCCCTCGGCCAGCTTTCCACCCGCCTCGGCGAGCTGGAAAAATTCAAGAGCAAGCCCGTGCTTGTGAACTGTCGAAGCGGCCACCGTTCGGCACGCGCCTGCAATGTGCTGAAAAAAGCCGGTTTCGAGACCGTCTACAACCTCGATGGCGGCATCGTGGCCTGGGAACGCGCCAACCTGCCCATCGAACGCAAGAAGAAATGAGGAAGCCCCGATGCAAAAGGTCGTGATGTACTGCACCGCCGTCTGCCCCTATTGCGTGGCGGCCGAACGCCTGCTGAAAAGCCGCGGCGTGAGCGAAATCGAAAAGATCCGCATCGATCTCGACCCTACGCGCATGGACGAGATGATCGAACGTTCGGGCGGCCGCCGTACCGTGCCCCAGGTGTTCATTGGCGACACGCACGTCGGCGGTTTCGACGACACCTCTGCCCTGGATGCCGCCGGCAAGCTGATGCCGTTGCTGAACGCCGGCTGAGGACAGGACGCGACACGGGGGCACGGCGAACGGTTTCGCCGTGCCCCCGTGTCGCTTTGTACGACTTGATTTCAACGGCCGGAACACCCATCTGAGGGGATATCTCCATCCATCCAGGAAACCTCATGGAACTCGCCTGCCCGCATTGCCTCGCCGTCAACCGCGTCCCCGACGCCCGCCTGGGCGACGCCCCCAAATGCGGCAAATGCGGTGCCCCGCTGCTGCCCGGCACGCCTCTCGATCTGACCGCCGACAGTTTCGACCGCTTCATCGCCAAGGCGGGCCTGCCCGTGCTGGTCGATTTCTGGGCCAGCTGGTGCGGCCCGTGCAAGATGATGGCGCCGGTCTTCCAGCAGGTCGCCGGCGAAATGACCAGCCGTGTCCGGTTCGCCAAGGTCGATACCGAGGCCTGGCCGCAGATATCGATGCGCCACCATATCAAGGGCATTCCCAGCCTAATCCTGTTCCGCAATGGCGCCGAGGCCGCACGCATGTCCGGCGCAGTGGACGCGCACGCGCTCAAGCGCTGGCTCGCGTCACAGGGCGTTCACTGAAGCGCGTGTAGAATGGCGAAAAACCCGCCGCAGGCCGGCGGCACCATTTCAAGCATATCCCGGAGCCCAGGCTCCGGTTTCTTATTCAGGGAGACACCATGTCCGACGAGCAACAACCCGTGTTCAACATCGAAAAGATCTACGTTCAGGATCTGTCGGTCGAAGTACCGAACGCGCCCGCCATTTTCCTGGAGCGCGACGCGCCCCAGATGGACGTCAACATGTCCACCGAGAGCAAGGCGCTCGGGCCCGACATGTTTATGACCAGCATCACCGTCACCATCACCGCCAAGGTCGCCGACAAGACGATGTTCCTGGTCGAATGCGCGCAGGCCGGTCTGTTCCGCATCCAGAACGTACCGCAGGAGCAGATGCCCATGGTGCTCGGCATCGGCTGCCCCAACATCGTGTTCCCCTATCTGCGCGAAACCGTGTCCGATGTCGTGGTCCGCGCCGGTTTCCCCCCGCTGCTGCTCAACCCGGTCAATTTCGAGGCTCTGTTCATGCAGCAGCAACAGGCCCAGCAGCAGCAGGCTGCGCCGCAAACGCATTGACCGCGACCCACCCCTTTCTCGGCCTGTGTCTCGTTCTGGCGGCGCTTCCGGCGCATGCGCTGGAATACCGCAGCACGGGCCGGGCCACAGTGCTGTACGACGCCCCCTCGACCGCCGCCAGCCGAATCGCGGTGGCCGGGCCGGGCCTGCCGCTCGAAATCATCGTCGACACCGAATCGTGGGCCAAGGTGCGCGACCCCGGCGGCCGTCTGGTCTGGGTCGAAAAAGCGGCGTTGGGCGGCCCGCGGACGGTCATGGTCAAGGTTGACGCGGGCAGCGTGCGCCGTGCCCCGCGTCTCGATGCCGATCTCGTCTTCCGCGCTGCGCGCGGCGTAGTGCTGGCCGTGACCGGCGACGCCGATCCTTCCGGCTGGCTGCCCGTGAAGCACACCGACGGCTTGGCCGGCTGGCTGCCCGTCTACGAGGTCTGGGGCGAATGAGACTCGCGGTGCTTGGCGCCGGCGCATGGGGTACCGCACTGGCCGCACACTGGGCCGGCGCGCATGACGTCGTCCTGTGGGGACGCAACGCCGCCGAGCTCGACACGATGCGGACCCACCATGTCAATGCGCGCTACCTGCCCGAGTGCCCCCTGCCGGCGGCACTCGCCTTCGAAGCCGACTTCGGCGTCGCGGCGGATGCCGCCGAACTGATCGTCGTTTCCGTCCCCACCCATGCCCTGCGGGCGACGCTCGCCGCACTGGCGCGCCGCCCGGCCCTGCCGCCCATGATCTGGGTCTGCAAGGGGTTCGAACCCGGCAGCGGCAAGCTGCCGCACCAGCTCGTCGCCGAGTGCCTCCCGCCAGACGCCCGGGCCGGCGTATTGTCCGGCCCCAGTTTCGCGCTGGAAGTCGCGCGCGGCTGCCCGACCGTCCTCACGCTCGCTTCGACCGATCCCACACTCGCGCAGCCCCTCGCCGAAGCCCTCTCCGGGCAACGCATGCGGATCTATGCGCACGATGACGTCGTCGGCGTCGAAATCGGCGGTGCCCTGAAGAACGTCATGGCGATCGCCGCGGGCATCTGCGACGGCCTCGCACTCGGACACAACGCACGGGCCGCGCTCGTTACGCGCGGACTGGCCGAAATGACCCGCCTCGGCATCTGTCTCGGCGGTCACGCCGAAACCTTCATGGGACTCTCCGGCCTGGGCGATCTCATTCTCACCACTACCGGCGACCTCTCGCGCAATCGCCAGGTCGGCCTGCGACTTGCGCACGGCCAGCCGCTCGACGCCATCCTCGCCGAGCTCGGCCACGTGGCCGAAGGCGTGCCGACGGCGCGCGAAGTGGATGCTCTGGCCATCCGGCTGGGTGTCGACATGCCCATCACCCAGACCGTCTGCCGCATCCTCTACGACGGCCTCCCCGCCCCCCAGGCGGTCGACACACTCCTGAACCGGGACATTCGTACCGAGTTTTGACATCCGGGCTTCAGCCCATACCGGCCGTGCCCGTATATAGCGTCTAAGCAGAAGACGTTTATTCCGACCGCATGGCTCCGTCTCTTTCCTCGACCCACAGCAAACCTTTGCGCGGCCTGTTCTATCTCATGGCGGGGTTTTTCCTGATCGCCTACTGCGGCGCCGTCGCCCGCCACTGGATCGAAACGCGGCGCGACGCCGAAGCCAGCCTTCATTACCTCAACACCACCCTGGTGCAGAACACGCGCACCACGCTGCGCAACTACGGACTGATCCTGCGCGGCATCGGCACCGAGCTCGTCGAAAAGGGCACGCTCGATACGCCGGAAAACGGCCTGGCGCTGTTCGAGCGGATCCGGTCCATCGATCCCGGCATGGCCGGTTTCGGCCTCGCACGTACCGACGGGCAACTGATTCTCGTCAGCGGCATCCCGCCGGGCGCACCGCTGCCCAATCTCGTCCAGCAGTCCGAAACGCGCGAAAGCTTTCTCAAAAGCCTGCAAACGGGCAAGCTGGAAATCGGCCGGCCGTATTACATGACCCTGCTGAAGGAATGGGTGATCCCGGTACGCGTTCCACTGCTCGACGCGCAAGGCAGGCCCACGGCCGTCATGACCGCCGGCTATCCGATCGAAGGCGGACACTCCCTGCTGGCCAACGCCACGCTGCCGCCCAATACCGCCACGATGCTGCTCCGCGACGACGGTTACATGCAGTATTTCCACCCCCTGCCCCCCGGGCGCCGCGAACGCATCCTCTATGGCTGTTTCACCCGCAAGGCGGCGCCGTCGACCCTTGAACGCCTGAGCGCGCAGAATCCGTCGAAGGACAGCCTGCTGCTCAACATGCCCAATCTGGGCGGCTGGCATCTGGTTGTCCACGAGCGCATTCCCGAATACGGGCTCAATGCCAGCGCACTCGTTCCGCTCGGCGCACTGCTGCACGAATGGCTGCAACGCCTGATAGCGCCCACGCTTCTGTTCGCCGCGTTTCTTCTCGGGGCAACCCTGGTCTATCGACGTGCCGTACGCCGCCAGACGGCCGCCGACGCGGCCGTGGCGCGCCTGTCGGACTGGCGGGAAACGGTACTGGACAGCGCCCAGTACAGCATCATCAGCACCGACCCTGCAGGCGTGATCGTCAGCTTCAATGCCACCGCGGAACGCATGCTGGGCTACCGTGCCGACGAAATGATCGGTCGCGCCACGCCCGAACGCATTCACGACGCCGCCGAGGTCGCGCAACGCGCCATCGAATTGAGCCGGGCGCTGGGCGAGCGAATCGAACCCGGTTTCGAGGTGTTCGTCGCGCGCGCGCGCCGCGGTGAAACCGAAGAGCGGGACTGGACCTATGTGCGGCGCGATGGCAGCCGCTTCCCGGTCCGTCTCTCGGTGAGCGCGCTGCATGCGCCGGACGGACATATCGAGGGTTTCCTCGGGATCGCAGCGGATCTCAGCGCACACAAGGCCGCCGAAGCGGCACTGCTCGAATCGCGCCAGACACTGATCGAACGCAACGCCAGCCTGCGTGCCATCAATCAGCTCTCGAACCGTATCCACGCCTCGCTCGAACTCGACGACATTCTGCGCGAGGCCATCGATGCCCTGGCCGGGCTGAGCCACGCGCCGCACATTGCGATCTATCTGTTGAGCGACGACGGCAACCGGCTGGACCTCGCCGCCAGCAGCGGCTTCGACGCGACATTCCTCGACCTGACGCGCAGCATTCCCCTCACGGGCAGCCTCTGCGGCGAGGCCGTATCGTCCAGGCGCATCATCGTCTCCGACGATTTCGGCCACGACGACCGCATTCAGCCCAATTTGCGCAGCTGCCTCGCCTCGGTCGGGCTGCGGACCGGGCTGGTGGCACCGCTGGTCTACCACGATCAGGTGCTGGGGGGGATCAACATCGTCTACCGCGAACGCCATGCCTTCAGCGACATTGAAATCGAGACCTTCGGCGCCCTCAGCAATACCGTCGCACTGGCCATCGCCAATTCGCGTCACGTCATCAGCCTCGCCTTCCAGGCACGCCACGACAGTCTGACGCACCTGCCCAACCGGGCGGTACTCCACGCCGAATTCGGCGAACGCGTCACAAACCGCGGAAGCGGTGCCGCCGCCCTTATGCTGCTCGATCTGGACCGCTTCAAGGAAGTGAACGATACGCTGGGCCACCACGTGGGCGACCAACTGCTCACGCAGATCGGGCCGCGCCTGGAATCCGCCCTGCATGAGCGCGACGCCCTCGTCTGCCGCCTCGGAGGGGATGAATTCGCCCTGCTGATTCCCGACATCGGCGACGAAACCGAAGCGGTCGCACTTGCGCGGCATCTCAGGGCCTCGTTACGCGCGCCTTTCGTCATCCAGGGCATCGCCCTGCAGATCGGCGCCAGCATCGGCGTCGCCGTCCACCCCCTGCACGGCGACACCAGCCACGATCTGCTGCGCGCCGCCGACGTGGCCATGTACCAGGCCAAGCAGGCCGGAATCGGCGTAGCCGCATACGACCGGACCTGCGATACCCACAGTCCCGAACGCCTCACGCTGGCGGTGGAACTCGCGCACGCGGTCGACAATGGCGAGCTGGTACTGCATTACCAGCCGAAACTCGATCTGGCGAGCCGGCGCGTCGTCGGCTTCGAGGCACTGGTACGCTGGAACAATCCGCGCCACGGCCTGCTCTACCCGGCGGACTTCGTCCATCTGGCGGAAATCAACGAACTGATCCACCCGTTTACCCGGACCATCCTCGATCTGGCGATACTCGACAAGCAGCGTCTGAACGCCCGTGGGCACGGCCAGCCCATCGCCATCAACTTATCGGCACGCAACCTGCTCGACGACGGCCTCGCCGCACACCTCGGGCGGGCGCTCGACGAAGGCCGCACGCGCCCGGGCGAAATCGAGCTCGAACTCACCGAAACCGCGCTCATGCAGGACCCCGACACCTCGACCGCGATGCTGCGCCAGCTGGCCAGACTCGGCGCGGCCGTGGCGGTCGACGATTACGGAACCGGCTATTCCTCGCTCGCCTATCTGCGCCGCCTGCCGCTTGCCGCACTGAAAATCGACCGCTCCTTCGTCTCCGGCCTGGCGGACAGCGCACAGGACGCGATCATCGTGCGCTCGACCGTCGCGCTCGCGCACAATCTCGGGCTCGGCGTCATCGCCGAAGGCGTGGAAAACGCCGCCACCGCCGACGCGCTGCAAGTGATGGGATGCGACCAGGCGCAGGGATACTATTTCAGCCGGCCGCTGCCGCTCGACGCGCTGCTCGACTGGCTCGACCAGCGCACGCCGGCACCCGCCTAAGCCTCAGCGCCCGGCCATTGCTTCGGACGCGATCCGGTTGATGGCGGCAACGAACCCGGGGTCTTCGCCGTGCAACAGCGCCGGCAACGCCGCGCGAAAATCCGGGCGCCGGCACCATTCATGCATGTAGTCCGCCCACGATTGCCACAATCGCGCCTGCTGGCGGCTCATGTCATCCTCGTAAACCAGCACGTAGGCGCGTTCGAACAGGGCGACCAGAATCGCGAACAACGCCTGCTTGCGCTCGCGCTGCTCCTCGCTGAGCGTGCCCTTCTCTCCGGGCGAAAGCAGATGCAGGTCGGCGTTGTCGAGAACCAGCCGCATGAAATCCGCGTACTCGTCGGACAGGCGTAGGAAGAGCTCTTCCTCCTCGTTCTGCCGTTCGCGCCGCTGGTCGAGGAGATATACGGCGATCGCGAACGGCAGACCGACGATGGTCACCGCGTAGCTGGCCGCTTCGAGCCACTCCATTCCGCTCATCACACACGCCCTCTCTGCCCCGATCGCTGAAATCGCCGGACGCGCGCCGGGGGCTCCGCTCACACGCCGCCCGCAAATCCGTTCTGTCGCCAAGCCTCGAATACCGTCACGCTCACCGCATTCGACAGATTCATGCTGCGCGATCCGGGCAGCATCGGCAAGCGCAGCCGGTCACCGGCCGGGAATTCGGCCAGGATATCGGCCGGCAATCCGCGCGACTCGGGGCCGAACACGAGCACGTCGTCCGGGCGGAAAGCCACGGCCGCATGCAGCCGGCTGGCCCGGGTGGTGAGCGCATACCAGCGCCGCGCCGCCAGCGCCGCGCGGACGGTTGCCCAGTCCGGGTGCACGCGCACGCAGGCCATGTCGTGGTAATCCAGCCCCGCACGCGCGACCTGCCTGTCCGACAGATCGAATCCCAGCGGCTCGACCAGATGCAGCCGGCAGCCGGTATTCGCGGCAAGCCGGATGAGATTGCCGGTATTGGGCGGAATCTCGGGCTGATACAAAACGATATCGAACATCCGGCTTACCGAAGCGCGGGCTGACCCACAGATACGTAAAAGTGCATGACACGCTCTAGAATACGCGCATACGAACCCCCGCTATTATGGTCCCCTATCTCACCACCGCACTGACCGGCCCGCTTCTGGAGCTGGAAAAACGTCTGCTCGACGCGCAGCCGACCATCGAACACTGGTTCCGCCAGCAATGGAAGGAGCAGGCAGCGCCCTTCTACACCTCGGTCGACATCCGCAACGCCGGCTTCAAGCTCGCGCCGGTGGACACCAACCTGTTTCCCGGCGGCTTCAACAACCTCAACCCGGCCTTCATGTCGCTGTCGATCCATGCGGCGATGGGCGCCGTCGAGAAGATCTGCCCGGACGCGCAGCGCATGCTGCTGATCCCCGAGAATCACACGCGCAACACCTTCTACCTGCAGAACGTGGCCGTGCTTGCCCACATCCTGCGGCAGACCGGGCTCATCGTGCGCATCGGCACACTGATCCCCGAGATCACCCAGCCGACCACGCTGGAACTGCCCGCCGGCGGCCGCATCACGCTGGAACCGCTGGCACGCCGGGGAGAACGCATCGGTCTGGTCGATTTCGATCCCTGCGCCGTCCTGCTCAACAACGACCTGTCCGCCGGGGTGCCGGACATCCTGCAGGGCATCGAGCAGACCATCATGCCGCCGCTGCACGCCGGTTGGGCGACACGCCGGAAATCCCGTCATTTCGATGCCTACCGCAACGTGGCGATCGAATTCGCACGCATGGTCAACATCGATCCCTGGCTGATCGACCCTTATTTCGACCAATGCGGACGGATCGATTTCCACGCGCGCCAGGGCGAAGACTGCCTGGCCGAGAAAGTCGAGGCCCTGCTGGAACGCATCCAGGCCAAATACGACGAATACGGCATCGACCAGCCGCCTTTCGTCATCGTCAAGGCCGACGCCGGCACCTATGGCATGGGCATCATGACAGTGAAATCGCCGGACGACGTGCGCGAGCTCAACCGCAGGCAACGCAACAAGATGGCCGTGGGAAAAGAAGGACTGGAAGTCAGCGAAGTCCTGATCCAGGAAGGTGTCTACACCTTCGAAAGCATCAACGAGGCCGTTGCCGAACCTGTCGTCTACATGCTCGACAACTTCGTCGTCGGCGGGTTTTATCGCGTCCACACCGGGCGAGGCGCCGACGAGAATCTCAACAGCCCCGGCATGCATTTCGTGCCGCTTGCCTTCGATACCACCTGTTTCACGCCCGACCGCGGCGCCAACCCCGACGCGGCGCCCAACCGTTTTTACGCCTACGGCGTAATCGCGCGGCTCGCCATGCTGGCCGCCAGCATCGAGCTCGACGAAGCCCTGAACGACATGCCGGCCTCGTTCCCCGAAACAACGGCCGCATGAAGCTGCTGTTCGTCGCCGACCCGCTGGCCAGGCTCAAACCGCGCAAGGACTCCAGCGTGGCAATGATGCGCGCCGCGCACGCACGCGGCCATGCCGTATCCGCCTGCGAAGCTGCGCATCTCTACGTGCGCGGCGGCCAGGTCTGCGTCGACGCCGACGCGCTCGACATTTCGCCGGACGAAGCCTGGTACCGGGCCCTCGGCAAACGCGAACGCCTGCTGACCGATTTCGACGCCATCGTGATGCGCACCGATCCGCCGGTCGACACCGATTACCTGCTCGCCACGCATCTGCTCGGCATTGCCGAGGCGGCCGGCGCGCGCGTATTGAACCGGCCGGCCGCGCTGCGCGACTGCAACGAGAAACTGGCCATTCTCGATTTTCCGCAGTTCGTCGCGCCCACGCTCGTCGCCGCCCAGGCGGTCGAGATCGAGGCCTTCCTGATCGAACACGGCGACATCATCGTCAAGCCGCTCACCGAGATGGGCGGCAGCGGCGTGTTCCGGCTCGGCGTCGGCGATCCCAACCGCAATGCCATCCTCGAGACCCTCACGCATCGTGGCCAGCGCCCGATCATGGCACAGCGCTACCTGCCCGAAATCGCCGAAGGCGACAAGCGCATCCTGCTGATCGACGGCGAAGTCGTGCCCTTTGCGCTGGCGCGCATTCCGCAGCCGGGCGAAACCCGCGGCAACCTCGCCGCGGGCGGCACCGCCCGTGCCCAGCCATTGTCCGAACGCGACCGCGCCATCGCAGAAGCCATCGCCCCCTGGGCGCAGATGCGCGGCATTTTCCTCGCCGGCCTCGACGTGATCGGCGACTGTCTCACCGAAATCAACGTCACCAGTCCCACCGGCTTCCAGGAAATCGCCGCGCAGGCCGGCTACGACGTCGCCGCACATTTCGTCGAGGCGCTGGAACGCAGCTGATGCGGCTGATTTTCGCGCTGCTGTGCGCCATGCTGCTCGCCGCCTGCGCACGTCCGCCAGACATCGTCAGACAGCAGGCCTACGTCTTCGGCACCCTGGTCGAGGTCAGCGTAGCCGGCGCACCCGAACCCCGGGCCCGCACCGCCATCGGCGACGTACTCGCGCATTTCGATGCCATGCACCGCATGTTGCACGCCTGGCAGCCCAGCGATCTGTCGCGCCTGAACGACGCACTCGCGCGCGGCGAAGCGATGACGGTGTCGCCCGAACTCGCGGCGATGCTGCGCGACGCGCAGGCACTGGCCGCGCAGTCGGACGAACGCTTCGATCCGGCGATCGGCGGCCTCGTCGCACTGTGGGGGTTTCATGCCGATACGCCGCCCGCCCGCGTGCCGGACGATGCCGCCATCGCCGCCTGGGTCCGCCGGCGTCCGCGCATGGCCGATCTGCGCATCGAGGACACGCTCGTCTCCAGCGCCAATCCGGCCGTACAGCTCGATCTGGGCGGCTATGCCAAGGGTCGCGCGCTCGACGATGCGGCGGCGATCCTGAAACGGCACGGCATCGGTAACGCGCTCATCAACATCGGCGGCAACGTGCTCGCGCTGGGCCAACCTGGCGACCGCCTCTGGCGCGTGGGCATCCAGCATCCGCGCACACCCGGCACGCTGGCCACGCTGGAGTTGCGCGACGGCGAGGCCATCGGCACCTCGGGCGACTACCAGCGCTATTTCGAGGCGGATGGCGTGCGCTACTGCCATCTCATCGACCCGCGCAGCGGCCGGCCAGCCACCGGTCTGCAATCGGTGACGATCCTGGTTTCCGGCCGGGCGGCCGGCGTCCGCTCGGACGCACTGTCCAAGCCGCTTTTCATCGCCGGCCCCACGCAGCTGGCGGACGTCGCCGGCCGGCTCGGGCTTGTCGACTGGCTGGCGGTCGACGCGGCTGGCCGCCTGCAGGTCTCGCCCGCCATGCAGGCTCGCCTGCGGGAGTAAGCGGCGGAACGGGCGCGCGGTAGAATACGGCTTTTCGGCCCGACCTCATTCGCAATGATCGGCATCCTCATCGTCGCCCACGGCTCGCTCGCCGACAGCCTGGTCGAATGTGCGGTACACGTGCTCGGCGACCGTCCACCCGGACTCGATACGCTCGATTTCACCGGGCATGCCGATCCGGACGAACGGCAGAAAGTGCTGCAGGCCCGCCTGGACGCACTCCAGCAGGGCGACGGCGTGCTGGTGCTGACCGACATGTACGGCGCCACACCCTGCAACACCCTGTGCCGCCAGCTCGAACCTGCCCGGGTCGAAGGCGTCACCGGCGCCAACCTGCCCATGCTGCTGAAGGCACTGAACTATCGCGAGACGCTGGCCCTGCCCGAACTCGTCGAACGCATCGTCGAAGGCGGGCGCAACAGCATCAACCATATTTCCGAGACCATGTGCCATGCAGCAACGGGACGTTGAAATCGTCAATAAACTCGGGCTGCACGCCCGCCCCTCCGCCAAACTCACGCAACTCGCTTCCAGCTTCGCCAGCGAAGTTCACATGTCCAAGAACGGCCGCCGGGTCAATGCCAAGAGCATCATGGGCGTGATGATGCTGGCCGCGGCCCGGGGCAGCACCATCACCCTGGAAACCGAAGGCCAGGACGAAATCGCGGCCATGGATGCCCTGACGGACCTGATCGCGAGCGGCTTCGGCGAGGAAACCGCCTGACGCCATGCCGGCCACGAGCTTCAGCCTCCACGGCATCGGCGTTTCCGGCGGCATCGCCATCGGTTATGCGCATCTCGCGTCGAACGCGCGCGTCGAAGTGCCGCAGTACATGCTCGACCGGAAATATATCAAGGACGAACTGGCGCGTTTCGACGAAGCGATCATGGCAACCCGCGCCGAGCTCGAGAATCTGCGCGAGCACATTCCCCCGAATGCGCCGGCCGAGCTGTCCGCTTTCCTCGACATGCACCTGATGTTTCTCGGCGATTCGATGATCGCCGAAGAACCCAAGCGCCTGATCCGCGAAACGCAGTGCAACGCCGAATGGGCGCTGGCGCAGCAGATGGAGGCGCTGGTCGCGCGCTTCGAGGAAATCGACGACCCCTACCTCAGAAGCCGCCAGGAAGACGTGGTGCAGGTGGTGCAGCGCGTGCTGAAGGCGCTGATGGGCCATCCCAGCCATCTGCCGCTGGACGTCGACTTCGACAGCGAACGCATTCTGGTCGCGCACGAACTGACGCCGGCCGACATGGTGATCTTCAAGAACGTGCACTTCGCCGCCTTCATCACCGACCTCGGCGGCGCCACCTCGCATACCGCCATCCTCGCACGCAGCATGGCCATGCCCTCGGTGATGGCGCTGCACACCGCGCGCGGGTTGATCCGCGACCACGACCTGCTGATCGTCGACGGTCGCGACGGCGTCGTCATCGTCAATCCCGACGAGTCGGTGCTGGCCGAATACCGGCTGCGGCAGAACCAGTGGCGTATCGACACCGACAAGCTCAAGCGGCTGAAGAGCAGCAAGTCCGCCACGCTCGACGGCACGCCGGTCGAGCTGATGGCGAACATCGAGCTGCTCGACGACATCGATGCGGTCAAGGCGGCAGGCGCGCAGGGCGTTGGCCTCTTCCGCAGCGAATTCCTCTTTCTCAACCGTGACGACCTGCCGGACGAGGAAGAGCAGTTTGAGTCGTACAAGGCCGTGGCCGAGGCCCTGGACGGCAAGCCCGTCACCATCCGCACGCTCGACCTCGGCGCCGACAAGCAGGCGCCCTGGGGCCATACCGTCGCGGACAACCCGGCGCTGGGCCTGCGCGCGATCCGCCTGTGTCTCGCCGAACCGGGCCTGTTCCACACCCAGTTGCGCGCGATCCTGCGCGCCTCGGCCCATGGCCGGGTGCGTATGCTCATCCCCATGCTCGCCAGTTTCACCGAGCTGCGGCAGTCGCTGCAGCGCATCGACGAAGCCAAGGCCTCGCTCAGGAAGGACGGCCTGAAATTCGACGAAGGCATCCCCATCGGCGGCATGATCGAAGTGCCGGCCGCCGCGCTGTCGGCCGCCTTCTTCGCTGAACAGCTCGACTTCCTGTCCATCGGCACCAACGACCTCATTCAGTACACGCTGGCCATCGACCGCGCCGACGACAGTGTGGCGCATCTCTACGATCCCTTGAACCCTGCCGTGCTCGGCCTCGTCCAGCAGACCATCCGCGCCGGGGCCAAGGCCGGCAAGCCGGTGTCGGTCTGCGGCGAGATGGCCGGCGACCCGCTGCTGACGCGCCTTCTGCTGGGCCTGGGCCTGCGTTCGTTCTCGATGCACCCGGCCAGCCTGCTGCAGGTGAAACAGCAGGTGCTGAAGTCGCACATCGAGGATGTCACGCCGATTGCGCAAAAACTGCTGAAAAACATCGACCCCGAGAAAACGGCGGCCCTGCTGGCCCGGCTGAACGGCTGACCGCCTGCGCCGCCCGATTCCGCGCTACGGCTACGCGGCCAGCGCGCCGGCAATCCGTTCGAGTTCGGCCTTTTCGCGGCGCAGCGCGCCGATCTCGTCCTTGATCTGGGCCATGCGGCCGTGCAGCGTACCCATGTTTTCGAGGATGCGCTGCAGGTTGTTGAGGCGGGTATCGAGGTATTGCTTGTGCTCGCGGATGCGCGTCATGACCGGGTCGAGCGCAATGCGCAGCCAGCGTTCGGCATCCGTCCGGGCAAGGTCGAAAGCCTTTCTCGCCTCCTCGGCCAGCCCCGCGTAGAAGCGGCGGATCATGAAACGCTTTTCGAGCATGAGATTCGCGGGGTCGCGGCAGAATGCCTCGGTCTCGTCGAGCAGCGCTTTCAGCCGGTTGCGATAGGCCGACAGGTCCAGACGGGGCACCTGCATCTTGGGCAGGCCATGCTGGCGGTGGAAACGCAGATAGGCCTGCTCCAGCGCACCGAGCATGTTGTCGGCAAGCTGGCTCGCCTGCTGGATGCGCGCGCTCATATCGCCGGAAAGCTGGCGTATGGACTGGGTCAGGCCGCGCGTGGTCCAGCTTCCCTCCATCGCGGCGCGTGCGCCGTCCAGGATCTCCGTGAGCGCGTCCTGCGACAGGTTGGAAAGCAGATGCTCGCCCTGCGCCTGCATCATCTTGCGGGTCAGACGGAACTGTCCGGCGGTGGCGTCGTAGCTTTCCTTTTCCTGCTGCAGCGCGGTGCGCGTCTGGGCGATGAGATCGCGGTTTTTGCCGGACAGCTGGGTAAGCTGGATCAGTTCGTCGCTGCTGCGCTTGACGCGCATGGCGACGTCGGCGCGGCTCTCGTCGATCAGGGCGCTGACCTCGCGGCCGACGGCGTGGTAGAGCATGTCGCGACGGGAAGGGATCACCTGATGGGCCAGCAGGTACTCCAGCGATTCGATCCCCGAACGCAGCCGCAGGGGCTCGTCGCCGCGAATCTTGGCCGCCAGCGCCTTCTGCGCCGACACGGTGAATACGCGACTGCGCGGCAGTTTCAGCACGCGCGCGGTTTCCTCGGCCTGGCGCTCGATACCGGCCTGTACTTCTGCGTCGGTCTTGAGATCGTCCCACTGCATGTCGATCTTGTTCAGCACCGCGACGTGATAGTTGGTGTGGCGATGCACGTGCTTCTGCCAGATTTCCAGGTCGGAACGCGTCACACCGGTATCGGTGGCCAGCAGAAAAATCACCGCGTGGGCATTCGGAATCACCGACAGGGTGAGCTCCGGTTCGGCGCCCAACGCATTGAGGCCAGGCGTGTCGAGCACAGTGAGCCCCGCCTGCAGCAGCGGATGCGGGTAGTTCACCATGGCGTAGCGCCAGGCCGGCACCTGCACCGTGCCGTCGGCGCGCAGCTCGTGGCGCAAGGTTTCGTCCTCGCCGTTCCACAGGCCGAGTTCGATCGCCTCCACTGCCGGCATCGACCGGGTTTCGGTCAGTTTCTTCAGGCTGCCGGCCAGTTGGCGCGGGTCGGCGGGATCGAGCGCGATGCGCACCCATTCGACCGGCATGTGCTTGAGGCGGGCAAGCGAATCGCCGCGCGCACGCGTTTCGATCGGCAGCAGGGCAAGCGTCGGCGGCGCATCGGCTTCGCTGTACAGCTCGGTGGGACACATGGTCGTCCGGCCGGCGTCCGAGGGCAGCAGACGCTGGCCATGGTCGGCAAAGAACAGTGCGTTGATGAGTTCGGTCTTGCCGCGCGAAAACTCGGCGACAAAAGCGACGACCAGCCGGTCCTGGCGCAGGCCGGCGGCGATGTCGGTCAGGCGCAGCGTGCGTTCGGCATCGATACCGTGCTGGCGGTCGAGCCAGTCGGCATAGTCGGTGATGGCAGTCGCCAGCCGCAGACGGCGTTCGCTGAAGTCGGCGACTTCCTGTTCGAGATGCACACTCATGCGGGTTTACGGTTGTTCCACAATATCGAGCCAAGGGCGCTCCACCCCGCGCACCGCCACGGTCTTCTGCCGCGAAGCGTCGCCGCGCACCAGGGCGACCGACGACTTCGGAACCCCCAGCCGCGCGGCCAGCCAGGCGAGCAGGTGCGCATTCGCCTTATTATCGACGGGCGGCGCGGCGATCTTGAGTTTCAGCCGGCCGCCGTGCTCGCCGACGGCCACGGTCGTCCGGGCGCCCGGCTGCACGTGCAGGTCGATCAGCCAGGCCTCGCCGTCCCGATGCGCCCAGACGGGGGGCGCGTCCGGCTCACAGGCCACCGAGCAGTGCCCGCTCCAGCGCCATCACCGGCACCATCAGTACCAGCTGGCACAGGATGAACAGCACGATGGGCGAGAGGTCCACATTGGCGATCAGTGGCACGAAGCGCCGGATCGGCCGCAGGAAGGGCTCGGACAGGGCCTGCACCACCGGCATCAGCGGCGTGTGCGGATTGACCCACGACAGCACCGCGCTCACCAGCGTGATGCCGATGACGAGATACACCGTCAGCGTGAACAGCCGGATCAGCGCCAGCCCCAGTATCACCGGCCAGACGCCGCCGCCGGCCAGCGCAAACGGAAAGCCGTCGAGCCAGTAGCCGGAAACGACAACCAGCAGTTCGATCAGGTAGGCCAGCACCAGACAGGCCCAGTCCAGCCCGAATGTGCCGGGCACGAGCCGGCGTAGCGGTTTCACCGCGAAATCGGTGAGGGCCACGACGAACTGCGCGAAGGGATTGCGGAAAGGCACACGGAAGAGCTGCATCATGAAACGCAGCAGCACTGCGATGACGAACAGATTTCCGATCGTCTGGATGAGGAAATGCAGGGCGTTGCCGATCATGCGAGTCTCCCCAGCTCATCGCCCAGCTCGGCACTGCGCCGGCTGGCGGCGGCGGCGGCGGCGGCGAACGCGGCCTTGACGTCGCCCGCATCCAGCGCGGCGAGCCCGCGCTCGGTCGTGCCGCCCCGGGAGGTGACCCGCTGGCGCAGCAGCGCCGGCTCTTCGCCCGATTCGAGCGCCAGCTTGCCCGCCCCGAAAAAAGTCTGGAGTGCAAGCTGGCGCGCAATCTGCGGCGCCAGGCCTTGCACCACGGCGGCCGCTTCGAGCGCCTCGATGCAGTAGAACACGTAGGCCGGGCCACTGCCCGATATCGCCGTCACCGCGTCGAGCTGCGTTTCCGCCTCCACCCAGACCACGCCGCCGACCGCACGGAGCACCGCTTCGGCGTCCGAACGCGCCTCGGCGGTCAAACCCGGTGCGGCATACAGCCCCGAAATGCCGGCTCGCACCAGCGCCGGCGTGTTCGGCATGGCGCGCACGATACGGTCGTGCCCGCCCAGCCAGCGCGACAGGTCGGCGACCCGCACGCCGGCGGCGATGGACAAGACCAGTTGGCCCGCCATCCGGGTCGACAGTGCCGCCGCCACCTCGGGCAGCGATTGCGGCTTGATCGCCAGCACGACGAGCCCGTGCAGGCGCGCCTGCGACAGATCCGCATGGGTGACGACGCCGAAGCGCGCGGCCAGCGCCGCCCGGGCATCGGCATTGATCTCGACCACCTCGATGCCGGCCGGGTCGGCGCCGCTGGCGACCAGCCCGCCGATGATGGCCGCGGCCATGTTGCCGCCGCCGATGAAGCTCACTTTATGCATGTGGTTTTCCCGTTCGTTCTCCAAACAGCGCAGTGCCGATCCGCACGATCGTCGCGCCCTCCAGTATCGCCGCCTCCAGATCGGCAGACATGCCCATCGACAGCGTATCCAGCGCATGCCCGCGCGCGACCAGCTCGTCGAAGACGGCACGCACCCGGCCGAACGCAGCACGCTGCGCGGCCGGGCCGGCGCCGGGCGCCGGAATCGCCATCAGACCGCGCAACACCAGTCCGGGCAGGCCGGCCACCTGCGCCGCCAGCGCGGGCACCCCGGCCGGCGCGACGCCGCTCTTGCTCGTCTCGCCGCTGACGTTCACCTCGATGCAGACCTGCAGTGGCGGCAGATGCGCCGGCCGCTGCGCCGACAGCCGCTCGGCGATCTTCGCGCGGTCCAGACTGTGTACCCAGACGAAATGTTCCGCGATCGGACGCGTCTTGTTGCTCTGGACCGGGCCGATGAAGTGCCATTCGAGCGGCAGATCCGCCAGCGCCGCGATCTTGTCCACCGCCTCCTGCACGTAGTTCTCGCCGAAAGCCCGCTGCCCGCAGGCCGCCAGCTCGCGCACGGCGGCAGCGCCAAAGGTCTTGCCGACCGCCAGCAGCGCGATGCTGTCCGGATCGCGCCCGGCCTGGCGGGCCGCCTCCGCCATGCGGGCCCGGACGGCCTGCAGCCGTGCGCAGGCCGGGGCGGCCGGCCGCCCCGAAACGGGCTCAAGTTCGCGCATTTCCGGGCCGTTATCCATACCGATTATTATCTTCCAAAACCCAGACCCGACGAGGCCCGCGTGGATATTTCCGAACTGCTCGCTTTTGCCGTCAAGAACAAGGCGTCCGACCTGCACCTGTCTTCCAGTCTGCCGCCGATGATCCGTGTGAACGGCGACATCCGCCGGATCAACCTGCCGCCGATGGAGCACAAGGACGTACACCGCATGGTGTACGACATCATGAACGACAGCCAGCGCAAGGTGTACGAGGAAACGCTGGAGATCGACTTCTCGTTCGAGATTCCCTCGCTGGCCCGTTTCCGCGTCAACGCCTTCAACCAGCAGTACGGCGCCGGTGCCGTGTTCCGGACGATTCCGTCCAAGGTGCTGACGCTGGAAGAACTGAACTGCCCGCCCATCTTCAAGGAAATCTCCGACCAGCCGCGCGGCATCGTGCTCGTCACCGGCCCCACCGGTTCGGGCAAATCGACCACGCTGGCGGCGATGATGGACTACATCAACGAAAACCAGTATTCGCACATCCTCACCGTCGAAGACCCGATCGAATTCGTGCACCAGTCGAAAAAATGCCTGATCAACCAGCGCGAAGTCGGCCCGCACACCCTCTCGTTCAACAACGCCCTGCGCTCCGCGCTGCGGGAAGACCCGGACGTGATCCTCGTCGGCGAATTGCGCGACCTCGAAACCATCCGCCTCGCGCTCACTGCCGCCGAAACCGGCCACCTGGTGTTCGGCACCCTGCACACCTCGTCGGCGGCCAAGACCATCGACCGCGTGGTCGACGTGTTTCCCGCCGCGGAAAAGGAAATGGTCCGCTCGATGTTGTCCGAATCGCTGCGCGCGGTCATCTCGCAGACGCTGCTCAAGACCAAGGACGGTACCGGCCGCGTCGCCGCGCACGAGATCATGATCGGCACCCCCGCCATCCGCAACCTGATCCGCGAAAACAAGGTTGCGCAGATGTATTCTTCCATCCAGACCGGGGGCAACCTCGGCATGCAGACGCTCGACCAGTGCCTGCAGGATCTGGTCCGGCGCAACGTCGTCGCCAGCGCGGTCGCGCGCAACGCGGCGCAGAACAAGGATGCGTTCTTCGGCTGAAACCAGCCTTCTAACGCACCGGATAGAGCGAGGAACCCCGATGAACGCCGAGAAAACCGTCCACGACCTGCTCCGCCTCATGCTGGCGAAGAACGCGTCCGACCTTTTCATCACTGCCGGTTTTCCGCCCGCGATCAAGGTCGACGGCAAGGTCACCCCGGTGTCGAACCAGAGCCTGACCCCTGCCCACACACAGGAACTGGCGCGCTCGATCATGAACGAGCGCCAATGGAACGACTTCGAGGCCACCAACGAATCCAACTTCGCGATCAGCCCGCCCGAGATCGGCCGCTTCCGTGTCAACGTCTTCGTGCAGCAGGGCCGCATCGGCGTCGTGATGCGGACCATCAACACCCGGATTCCCAAGCTGGAAGAACTGAACCTGCCACCGATCCTGAAAGACGTGGCGATGATCAAGCGCGGCCTGGTCATTTTCGTCGGCGGCACCGGCACCGGTAAATCGACCTCGCTGGCGGCGATGGTCGGCTACCGCAACGAGAACGACGCCGGCCACATCATCACCGTCGAAGACCCGATCGAATACGTGCACGAGCACCGCAAATCGATCATCACCCAGCGCGAAGTCGGCATCGACACCGACAACTGGTTCTCCGCGCTGAAAAACACCCTGCGCCAGGCGCCCGACGTCATCCTCATCGGCGAAATCCGCGACCGCGACACCATGGAATACGCCATCGCCTTCGCCGAAACCGGCCATCTGTGCCTCTCGACCCTGCACGCCAACAGCGCCAACCAGGCACTCGACCGCATCATCAACTTCTTCCCCGAGGAAAAGCGCGACCAGCTGCTGATGGACCTGTCGCTCAACCTCAAGTCCTTCATCTCGCAGCGTCTCATTCCGCGCAAGGGTCAGCCCGGCCGCGTGGCCGCGGTCGAAATCCTGCTCAACTCGCCGCTCATCGCCGACCTCATCTTCAAGGGGCACGTCCACGAGATCAAGGAGATCATGTCCAAGTCGCGCGAACTCGGCATGCAGACTTTCGACCAGGCCCTGTTCGACCTCTACGAGGCCGGCATGATTTCCTACGAGGACGCGCTACGCAACGCCGACAGCCTCAACGACCTGCGCCTGAAGATCAAGCTGCACGGCCAGGAAGCCAAGGGGCGCGACATGATGGCAGGGTTGGATCATCTCGATATTGTTTGATTCATTCGACCGGACATAAAAACAGGGTGCCGTGCACCCTGTTTTTATGTCCGCTTCCCGAACTGTTAATCCGCGCCCAACCCTATCACGCAGTGCTGGTCACGGCGGAGTCGTGGTCTCTCCCCTATGTTCCTAATCAACCTGCGCAAGTGGGTCCTCAAAACCCAGGTACCGCAGTAACAGACGGCCAAGCCGAGTCAACTCATACCCCTGAATCTTTTGTCGTCCATCTCGATCAAACTCTGGCAAGCCGGTCTTCCGATCAATTTTGTGACGAGTACGAAGCAGACCGATCTGCTCAAGGTGTTCCTTGTAGCTCTGCTGGATGGTCTCATCATCGATCTCTGCCTGCGAAGACCCCATCGTCGCAAGGCGTGGAGCCAGGACCTCTTGATGCTTACTCCTGAACTCCTCGTCTCCATCCATAGTTGGATCAAGGTATGAGCGTAGCCAGATGACCTCAAGATCATTAATCTCACCAAGTAGCCGCAGCAAGTGCTTAGATTCGATGAATAAGACATCATCGGCAGACAGAGAGGTCGCAACGACACTCGCGATGTGCTGACATCGCTCGTCGCTTGTTGAACGTGCAGCCTGTCGCAACGCCTCTTCGACGAGATCTGTGAAATTCTCATTGGTTAGGTGAGCGCAGACCCTCTCCTCCTCAAGGTCCGCAATCCGCTTCTGTAGATCAGCTGCGAAACGAACAATTCTCTCGATTCGCTGGTTCGGGATAACGGTACCCGCGATCTCGGCCAATAGCGACCCCGCAAAAGGAACGGCCTCCAACGCTGACCTAGCAGCACTCGCGACGTAATCCAAGCGGTTGAGTTTCAGAGATTCGGCTATCTCGTTCTTCCATAGCGTCGATCCTTAAAACAAATAGGGTCAAACATCATCATGGGCCAGCTACGCAACTTCTGATTTCTTCGCCTTCATCGCCCCCGCAATCATCCTGTACTGCAAGAACCGCGTCTCGATCTGCCCATTGAACAGCGGGATGCGTCGGCTGGCCTTGAGCCCGATCGCCTTCGGCAGCAGCGGGTCGCCGGAGATGATCCACGCGTCCCAGCCGCTGAAATACTGCTTGAGCCAGTCGCCCAGCAGGGGGTACCAGTCGGCCAGGTCGTCGGCGTCGCCGATGCGTTCGCCGTAGGGCGGGTTGGTGATGAGGGTGCCGGCGGGCGTCGGCGGCTTGAGGTCGAGCACGTCGGAGACTCTCAGTTCGACGGCTTCGGCATAGCCGGCCGCGGCGAGGTTGTTGCGTGCCTTGTCGAGCACCCAGCGATCGTGGTCGGCGCCGAACAACGGCAGGGTTTTCAGCGGTTTTTCCTTCGCCTTTTCCTCGGTTTTGATGCGCTGCCACAGCGCGGCGTCGAAGTCGCGATAGTGCTCGAAAGCGAAGTGGCGCGCGCGGCCGGGCGCGCGGTTCAGGGCGATGTCGGCGGCTTCGAGCAGGAGGGTGCCGGCGCCGCACATGGGGTCCAAGAGCGGCGTGCCGGGTTCCCAGCCGGACAGCAGGACGAGGCCGGCGGCGAGGTTTTCCTTGATCGAGGCGGCGCTGGCCTCGGTCTTGAAGCCGCGCTTGAACAGCGGTTCGCCGGACGTGTCGAGATAGAAGGTGACCGCCTCCGGGGTGAAGAAGGCGTAGACCGGCACGTCGGGCGATTCGGTGTCGACGCTGGGCCGCGCACGGGTTTCTTCGCGGAAGCGGTCGCAGATCGCGTCCTTGATCTTGAGCGTGATGAAGTTGAGGCTTTTCAGCGGCGCGTTCTGCGCACCGACCTTCACGGCAATGGTTTTCTGCACGTCGAACCAGGCCGGCCAGTCGAGATCGAGCACGGCGCGGTAGATATGCTCTTCCTTGCGATAGCGCGTGTAGCCGACCTTGCGCAGGATGCGGGTGGCGATGCGCGAGGTGAGGTTGGCACGCATTTCGGCGGCGGCGTCCGCCATGAACAGCACGCCGGCGGGCAGTTGCCGGACGACGGTGGCGCCAGCGGCGGCAAGTTCGTCGACCAGCAGCGCTTCGAGCCCGCGCGGGCAGGTGGCGAAATGCGTGGCGGGCTGCGGGGGCGGCTCGCGTCGTTCGCCCCGGGGCTGCGCGTCGCGCGGGGAACGGACCTGCGGCGCACGGGAGCGGCGGGGATCGGGTTTCAATTCAGTTCGGTCAGAAAGGTTTCAGCACCACCAGCAGCACAACCGCCAGCAGTACGATCACGGGAATTTCGTTGAACCAGCGGAACCAGACATGGGTTTTGCTGTTCTGTCTGGCTTCGAAGTCGCGCAGGCGGCGTTTGCAGACATGGTGATAACCGATCAGCCCGGCGACGAGCGCGAGCTTGGCCCACATCCAGTTCATCGACAGCGGAAAATAGGCGAGCCACAGCCAGAGGCCGGTGGCGAGCGTGAGCCACATGATGGGGGTGACGAACCGATACAATTTGCCCGCCATGAGCAGCAGGCGGGCATAGGCAGCTTCGTTCGTTTCCATCGCCAGGTTGACGAAGATGCGCGGCAGGTAGAACAGCCCGGCGAACCAGCTCACCACCATCACGATATGAAACGATTTCAGCCACAGCATGGATAAGCGCGCCCTATTGAAGAAGTGGACACCCAGCCCACTGACCCTGATTCTACTGGGTTTGATCGCATGGCTGTGGTTCCGTCCGCCGGCCGACGTGAGCGACGAGGACCAGCCGACGCCGCCATGGGGCGTGACGCTGACCGACGGCCGCGCACTGACCGGCCACGACCTCCGCGGCAAGGTTGTGCTGGTGAATTTCTGGGCGACCTGGTGCCCCTACTGCCGCAAGGAAAAACCGGTGATCGACGATTTCTGGAAGGATTACCGCAACCGCGGCTTCGAGGTGGTATCGATCAGTGTGGACGACCCGCCGGAAAAGATCGGCGCCTGGATGCGCGACAAGGGATACGATTTCATGGCCGCACCGACCAACGCGAGCGTGGCTGCGGCATTCGGCAACGTAACGAGCGTGCCGACCTCGTTCATTCTCGACGCCGACGGCAATATCCGCCACCGTATCGGCGGACAGGTGCATTACCCGCGGCTGGTAAAACTCGTCACCCCCCTGCTGGAAAAAGGCGCTGCGCCATGACCGATATCCCCCACGTCGAATCCCGCCTGACCGAACTGGAGACTAAGCTCGCCTTCGCCGAAGATCTGATCGACACGCTCAACCAGACGGTATTCCGCCAACAGGCGCAACTCGATCTGCTGCAGGACCAGCTGCGCATGCTGCACCGCCTGATTCAGGAAGCCTCCGGCGTGGAAGGGCAAGGACGCAATCCGCGCGAGGAAATTCCGCCGCATTACTAGGCCGAACGGCCTCGAACCGCTCGCCACGCGGCGTATCAGCCGAGATCGAGGCCCGGCTGGGTGCCCTTGGCACGGTACATGATTTCGTCCGCCTGCCGCATCAGGGCTTCCAGCGTGGGCGTAGCCGAGGAACACGCGGCCACACCAATGCTGATGCCGGGCCGGGCCGACGTATCGACGTCCGGCAATGCGGCATGGACGGCGGCACGCAGCCGCCGCAGCAACGCATCGAGCGCAAGACCGGCGGCGGTATCGGGCAGCAACAGCAGGAATTCGTCGCCCCCCACCCGGGCGATGAGGTCGGTTTCGCGACAGCAGCTCTTCAGGGCCTGCGCCACCTGCAGCAGCACGGCATCGCCCCCGGCGTGGCCGAAGGTGTCGTTGATCGACTTGAAATTGTCGATGTCGATGTTGAGCAGGGTCAACGGGCGTTTGCTGCGTTTGGCCAGGGCAAACATGTCCTGGCCGCGCAGATTGAATTGATGGCGGTTGGCCAGTCCGGTGAGCTGATCGGTCATCGCCATGCCGCGCAGACGCTGGTGGGCCGACAGCGAATACGCCACCAGCGCCCCCGCGACCAGCGCCATCGCCGCAATCAGAACCTGCACGCCCAGCCCGTAGCCGGTTTCCGGCATCGAGGCCCGCACCGCGAGCTGCCAGCTGCCGCCCGGAATGATGACATCCATGGCCACGGCGGACGGATCGTCGAACAAGGCCCCGTCTCCCAGAAAAACAGCGCCGCTTGCGCCGAGGCCGTCCTTGCCGCGCAGCGCGAACCGCATGCCGTTGTGCTCGCCGCCCTCGCCCAGCCCCGCACGCGCGAAAACCGGCTGCGGGTCGATCGCCACTGCAGCCAGCCCCCAGTAGCGGGTCCCGCCATCGCGCCGGGTAAACAGTACGGGAATACGGTTGACGAGACCGAGGCCGCCCTGCACCAGCTCGATCGGGCCGGCAATCACGGGCCGCTGTTCGCGCATCAGGCGCAGCACGGCGTCGCGCTGCGCCGGCGTATCGAGGTAGCGCAGGCCCAGCGCCTTTTCGTTGCCGGCACGCGGGTAGATGTAACGGATGACATTGTCGGGCGCGAGCGCCACACTGCGGATCGCCGGCTGCACCCGGATCAGAGAGGCCGCGACCTGCGCCATGGCCTGTTCGGAAAACGCCGGATTGGCCAGCACGAAACTGGATAGCCCCAGGGTGAGCGACAGGGTCGCATTCAGTTCGGATTCGAGCCGCGCACGTACCGTGGCGGCTTCGGCCTGGAGCACGGCACGCTCGGCCTGATGACGGCGCGCCTGTTCCAGCCAGACGATGGACTGCAACACGCCCCACACGACGAGCAGGGCAGCCAGCCCGGCAACAAACGGACCGCCGCGCAGGTATCCGCCGGCACGGGCACGCCCGTGTTCAGCGGGCGATGGGCTTGTAGCGGATACGTCTCGGCTTGGCGCCTTCTTCGCCCAGTCGCTTTCTCTTGTCGGCTTCATACTCTTGGTAGTTCCCCGGGAAGAATACTACCTGCGAGTCGCCTTCGAAGGCGAGGATGTGGGTGGCGATGCGGTCGAGGAACCAGCGGTCGTGGGAAATCACCAGCACGCAGCCGGCAAACTCCAGCAGCGCGTCTTCCAGCGCACGCAGGGTTTCCACGTCCAGGTCGTTCGAGGGTTCGTCGAGCAGCAGCACGTTGCCGCCGGCGATCAGCGTCTTGGCCAGATGCAGGCGGCCGCGTTCGCCGCCGGACAGGTTGCCGACGATCTTCTGCTGGTCGCCGCCCTTGAAGTTGAAACGGCCCAGATAGGCGCGTGCCGGCGTTTCGAACCGGCCAACGGCGAGGATGTCTCGGCCCTGCGCGATTTCGTCGAACACGCTCTTGCTGCCGTCGAGCGCGTCGCGGCTCTGGTCGACGTAGGCGAGCTTCACGGTCTGGCCAATCCCGACTTCGCCGCTGTCGGGCTTTTCCTGGCCGGTGATCATCCTGAAGAAAGTCGATTTGCCCGCACCGTTGGGGCCGATGATGCCGACGATGGCGCCGGGCGGAATACTGAAACTCAAATTGTCGATCAGCAGACGGTCGCCGAAGGCCTTGGACACGTCCTTGAATTCGATGACCTTGTCGCCCAGGCGCTCGCCGGGCGGAATGAAGATTTCCTGCGTCTCGTTGCGCTTCTGGTATTCGACCGAATTCAGTTCCTCGAATCGGGACAGACGCGCCTTGGACTTGGCCTGCCGCGCCTTGGGGTTCTGCCGCACCCATTCGAGTTCCTGCTTCATCGTCTTGATGCGCGCGGCTTCCTGTTTGGATTCGGTTTCCAGGCGCGCTTCTTTCTGTTCCAGCCAGCTGGTGTAGTTGCCTTTCCACGGGATGCCGTGGCCGCGGTCGAGTTCGAGGATCCATTCGGCCGCGTTGTCGAGGAAGTAGCGGTCGTGCGTGACCGCGACCACGGTGCCGGGATAGCGCACCAGGAACTGCTCCAGCCAGTCGACCGATTCGGCGTCGAGGTGGTTGGTCGGTTCGTCGAGCAGCAGCATGTCGGGGTTGGAGAGCAGCAGCTGGCACAGCGCGACACGGCGCTTTTCGCCGCCCGAGAGATTGCCGATGACGGCGTCCCACGGCGGCAGCCGCAGCGCGTCGGCGGCAATTTCCATCTGCGTGTCGAGATCGGCGCCGGCGGTGGCGAGGATGGCTTCGCATTTCGCCTGCTCCTCGGCGAGCTTGTCGAAGTCGGCGTCGGGCTCGGCGTAGGCGGCGTAGATTTCATCCAGCCGGGTTTTCGCCTCGACGATTTCGCCGAGACCCGCTTCGACCGCCTGGCGCACGGTGTGCGCCGGGTCGAGCTGCGGCTCCTGCGGCAGGTAGCCGATGCGGATGCCCGCCATCGGAATCGCCTCGCCTTCGATATCGCGGTCGACACCGGCCATGATGCGGATCAGCGAGGACTTGCCCGAACCGTTCAGGCCCAAGAGACCGATTTTCGCGCCGGGAAAAAAGGACAGCGAGATGTCCTTCAGGATTTGCCGCTTGGGCGGCACGATCTTGCCGACCCGGTTGAGGGAATAAACGTATTGCGCCATGGCTGTGAATCAAACGACGAAACGAAAAGGGGAAACCGAAAGCCTACTCCCGGGCAGCCGGGCATGGATCGAACGCGCAGTCGTTGGCGCCGTTCCGGCTGACGGCCGAACCGTCCGGACAAAGTTTCACGTCGGCCGTGCACATGCGCGGGCCCTCGGCCGGCATGGGCGGCGGCGGCGGGCCCGCCGGCGCAACCTTCTTCGGGGGCTGCGGAGACTGCGGCGCGGGTACGCTGCACCCCGCCAGCGCTGCGCAGAACACGGCAAGCGCGAGACGTGTCACGACAGCGCCTTGTCGAGCTGCGCCTGGAGCTTGTCGAAATCGATCTCGCCGAGCGTCTGTTCGAGGATATGGCCGTCCTTGCCGATGAGGAAGCTGGTCGGCGTGAGCTGCACGTCGCCGAAGGCACGCGCATGCGAGCCGTCCACGTCCAGTGCGACCGGGAAGGGCAATTGGCGGGTCTGGACGAAATTCGCGACGTAATTGGGCGGGTCATAGCTCATCGCCACGGCCACGACCTCGAACCCCTTGTCCCGGTAATGGTTGTAGGTCTCGATCAGGTGCGGCATCTCTTTCACGCAGCCCGGGCAGGAGGTCGCCCAGAAATTGACCAGCACCATCTTGCCCTGCATCTGTTCGAGCGTAATCGTGCGCCCGTCGAGCGTGGTGAAAGTGGAAACGGGTGCGCGCGGCCTGTCCATCAGGGCGTAGGCGAGCGCGCCCAGCAACGCCAGGGCGGCGACGGCAATCAAAAGGGGTTTGGCGGCTTTCACGGCGGTTCCTTGCGACATGGAGAGAAGCTGGGTCAGCTCCGGTACGACTGCGCGAGCTGCACATAGTGCCCGGCCGAGTAGTTGAAATAGGCGATCTCCGCCTCGGTGAGCAGGCGCATCGGTTTGGCCGGCCGGCCAATGTACAGGTAGCCGGATTCGAGCACCTTGCCTTCGGGCACCAGCGAACCGGCGCCGATCAGTACGTGCTTGCGGATCACCGCGCCGTCGAGAATGATCGAACCCATGCCGATCAGGCATTCGTCCTCGATGGTGCAGGCATGCAGGATAACCGTGTGACCGACCGTCACCCGCTCGCCGATCGCCAGCGGGCCGCCGCGTGGCGTGTCCGGCGTTTTGTGCGATACGTGCAGCACGCTGCCGTCCTGGATATTGGTCGCCTCGCCGATATCGATGCTGTTGACGTCGCCCCGGATCACCGCGCCGGGCCAGACCGAAACGTCGCGGCCCAGCGTCACCTCGCCGATTACGGTCGCGCGGGGATGCACCCAGACGCCGTGCGCCAGACGCGGCTCGACGCCGTGATGCGGCGCAATGGGCAGTTCGTAGACCTTGTCCGTCATGGGGTTGAAAAAGAACCGGGAGACCGAAGATTATAATTCCTAGGTCCCTTCCCTGCCCGCCGCCATGAACCCGCTTCTCGATTTTTCCGGCCTGCCCCGTTTTGCCGAATTCAAGCCCGAATTCGTCACTCCCGCCATCGACCGGCTGCTGGCCGACGCCCGCGCCGCCGTGGCGCGCGCGGAAGCACCCGACACGCCGGCCGACTGGGACGCCTTCGTCGCCCCGCTCGACGATGCGAACGAAAAGCTGGGCCGCGCCTGGGGCGTGGTCTCGCACCTGCATTCGGTGATGGATTCGCCCGAACTGCGCGAGGTCTACAACGCCAACCTGCCCAAGATCACGGTCTACTACGCCGAACTGGGACAGAACGAGGCGCTGTTCGCCAAGTTCAAGGCGCTGAAGGCCGGCCCCGGCTACGCCACGCTGTCGGCCGCACGCAAGAAGATCGTGGAAAACGAGCTGCGCGACTTCCGCCTGGGCGGCGCCGAGCTGCCGGACGACCGGAAGGCGCGCTTCATGCAGCTGCAGGAGGAACTGGCGCAGATTTCCGCGAAATTCGAGGAAAACCTGCTCGACGCCACCAACGACTACCACCTCATCATCGACGAACCGTCCGAGCTGGCCGGCATTCCCGACGACGTGCTGGCGATGATGAAGGCCGCCGCCGAGGCGGATGGCGAAACCGGCTGGAAGATCACGTTGCAGATGCCGTCCTACCTGCCGGTGATGCAGTACGCCGACAGCCGGGAACTGCGGCAGATCCTGTATCGCGCCTACGTCACCCGCGCCGCCGAGTTCGGCAAGCCCGAGCTCGACAACACCCCCTTGATCGCGCAGATCCTCAAGCTGCGCCGCGAGGCGGCCGGGCTGCTGGGCTTCAGGTCCTACGCCGAAGTCTCGCTGGAAGCCAAGATGGCCGACACGCCGGCCGAGGTGCTGAAGTTTCTCGACGAGCTCGCCGTCCGTGCCCGCCCCTACGCGGAAAAGGACTTCGACGAACTGAAGGCCTTCGCCCGCGACGAACTGGGCTACGACGCCCTCGAAGCCTGGGACAACGCCTACGTCTCAGAGAAGCTGCGCGTGGCGCGCTACAGCTTCTCCGACCAGGAGGTGAAGCAGTACTTCCCCGAGCCGCGCGTACTGGCCGGCCTGTTCAAGCTGATCGAAACGCTCTACGGCCTGCACATCCGCGAGGACCAGGCGCCGGTGTGGCATCCGGACGTGAAGTTCTACACACTGACCGACCACGCCGGCCAGCGCGTCGGCCAGTTCTATCTCGATCTGTACGCGCGCGCGTCCAAGCGCGGCGGCGCGTGGATGGACGACGTCATCACCCGACGCCGCAAACCCGATGGCGTACAGACGCCGGTGGCCTATCTCAACTGCAATTTCTCGGCCCCGGTCGGCGACAGGCCCGCACTCTTCACCCACGACGAGGTCATCACTCTCTTCCACGAGACCGGCCACGGCCTGCACCATCTGCTGACGCAGATCGAGGAGCTCGGCGTGTCCGGCATCAACGGCGTGGAGTGGGACGCGGTCGAGCTGCCCAGCCAGTTCATGGAGAACTTCTGCTGGGAATGGGACGTGCTGAAGCACATGACCGCGCACGTCGACACCGGCGCGACGCTGCCCAAAGACCTGTTCGACAAGATGCTGGCCGCCAAGAATTTCCAGGCCGGCCTGCAGACGCTTCGCCAGATCGAATTCGCCAGCTTCGACATGCGCCTGCACGACGACTTCGACCCCAACGGCGGCCGGACCGCCATGGATCTGCTGAACGACATCCGCAGGCAGGTCGCGGTCATCGTCCCGCCCGCCTACAACCGCTTCCCCAACAATTTCTCGCACATCTTCGCGGGCGGCTACGCGGCCGGCTACTACAGCTACAAATGGGCGGAAGTGCTGTCGGCCGACGCCTACGCGCTGTTCGAGGACGAGGCCGAAGGCTACGGCGGCGTGCTGAACCCGGAGGTCGGCCACCGTTTCTGGAGCGAAATCCTCGCCCAGGGCGGCGCCCGCCCCGCGCTCGAATCGTTCAAGGCCTTCCGCGGCCGCGAGCCGACCATCGACGCGCTGCTACGGCACAACGGCATGGCCTGAAACCGCCGCCCGTCGGCGCGCACCGCCGCCGGGTAAAGCTTTGCCGCATCCGGCCGTTATTGGGGCGATTACGTCGTAATTTCCGGAGGCAGCATGAAGGCGGCATTCATCCTCATCGCCCTGGGCCTGGCAGCCAGCCCATTCGCCGGCGCAGCCCAGCTTTACCAGTGGAAAGACGCGCAGGGGCGCATGGTCTACAGCGACCAACCGCCGCCCGCCAGCGTGCGCAACGCCCAGCAGAAATCCTTCAAGGGCAACGTCATCGACGACAACGAAAGCTACGCTGCCAAGACCGCGCGCGAGAAGAATCCGGTCACCCTCTATGCGAGCGCCTGCGGCGCGCCCTGCGACATGGCCCGCCAGCTGCTCGCGGAACGGGGCATTCCCTACAGCGGCAAGGACCCCCAGTCCAGCCCGGAAGCGCAGGCCGACCTGAAAAAACTGACCGGCAATCTCTCCGTGCCCGTGATCGTCGTCGGCGCAGACAAGATCGATGGTTTCGAAGCCGGCCAGTGGCATGCCATGCTCGACCGCGCGGGTTATCCCAAGTCGGCGCCGCCCGGCCGCAAACCCGCGCCGCAACCCGTCCCTGCCGCGGCGCCGCCGGCAGCACACTGAACCCACTCCCTGACGGGCCGCCATGCGACGGCGGCCTGCTACACTCGCGGCATGAAAATCGCCGCCTGGAACGTCAATTCCCTCAAGGTCCGCCTGCCCCAGCTGCTGGACTTTCTCGCCACCCGCCAGCCCGACGCGGTGTGCCTGCAGGAAACCAAGCTCACCGACGACGCCTTTCCCGTGGCCGAACTCGAAGCCGCCGGCTACCACGCGGCGTTTTCCGGCCAGAAGACCTACAACGGCGTGGCCATCGTGAGCCGCAGCGCGGCAACCGACGTGCAGATCGGCATCCCCGGCTACGCGGACGAACAGAAGCGCGTGATCGCCGCCACCGTCGACGGCGTACGCCTCGTGTGCGTCTACTGCCCCAACGGCCAGAGCCTCGATTCCGACAAGTACCCCTACAAGCTCGCCTGGTTCGACGCGCTGACCGCGTGGCTGACGGGCGAATTGACTCGCCATCCGAACCTGGCCGTGCTGGGCGACTACAACATCGCACCGGAAGACCGCGACGTGCACGACCCCGAGGCCTGGAAAGACGACGTGCTCGTCTCGCCGCCCGAGCGCGAACGCTTCCGGAAACTGCTGGACCTGGGCCTGAAGGACAGCTTCCGTCTCTTCGAGCAGCCCGACAAGACCTTCTCCTGGTGGGATTACCGCATGCTCGGCTTCCAGAAGAACCGCGGCCTCAGGATCGACCACATCCTGCTGTCCGCGCCGCTGGCCGCCGCCTGCACGGCATCGACCGTCGACCGCGCGATGCGCAAGCTCAAGCAGCCCTCCGATCACGCGCCGGTCATCGCCGAACTGAACCTCGCCGGCTGAGGGCCGTTCCGGCCGGCACTGTAAGGTTGCACGCGGAACGCCGACCAAGGGACAAGGACGCCGCGCCCGGCGGCACGCCGCCAGAAGAAAGGTTCCCTCATGCATGCCATCCGCTCTGTCCCGCTAGTCTGTCTTGCGCTGTGCGCAAGCCTGCTCCTTAGCGCCTGTGCGCGTGAAACGCCGGCGGCGACTGCCCGGCCAGCCGATCCGGCGACCCGGCCCGGAGCGCTGCTCGACAGTATCGTGCTCGGCATGGGCTGCTTCTGGGGCGCGGAAAAGCGCATGTCCGAAGTGCCCGGCGTCGTCGATGTGGAAAGCGGCTACGCCAACGGCGAAATCGCCGGCACCTACGATGCCGTGCTGGCGCAGGAACGTGCGCTGCGGCGCGGCCAGTCCGCCCGGCGCAATCACGCGGAAGTGGTGAAGGTACGCTTCGACCCCGCGCGCACCACGCTGGAAAAGGTGCTGATCAAATTCTGGGAAAACCACGACCCCACCCAGGGCGACCGCCAGGGCAACGACGTGGGCAGCAACTACCGCAGCGCCATCTACACGCACGATGCAGCGCAGCGGGCAGTTGCGGAACAGACCCGCGCGGCCTATCAGCAGGCTTTGACAAAGGCGGGTTTCGGCAGCATCACCACCGAGATCGCCCCGCTGCACGCCTATTTCCCCGCGGAAACCTACCACCAGGACTATCTCGCGAAAAATCCGAACGGTTACTGCGGCCTCGGCGGCACCGGCGTGCGCTATCCCGGCTCCGATACGCCCCTGGCCGCGCCCGTCTCCCGCCTCGACGGCAAGGCGCTCGCATTCGCGCGGCAGCTGGTCGTCTTCGAGGCCGAACACTGCGATTTCTGCAAGCGCTTCAAGGCGGACGTGCTCGACCACTGGCAGGCCGGCGTGCCGGTCGCCCGCACGCTCGCCGCACAGGCGCCCACGGGCTGGACGCTGGACAAACCGCTCTTTGCCACGCCGACCATCGTGCTCTTCGAACAGGGCCGGGAGGTTGCACGCTACACCGGCTACGACGGCGGACAGGCGCGCTTCTGGAAGTGGCTGGGCTTCCGCCTGCTGACGCCGGAACAGCGCAGCATCGCCTTCGAACAGGGCACGGAGCGCGCCTTCACCGGTTCGCATCTGGACGAGAAACGGCCCGGAACCTTCGTCGATCCGGTTACCGGTGCCGCACTGTTCCGCACCGACACCAAATTCGACAGCGGTACCGGCTGGCCGAGCTTCTTCAACCCCTTGCCCGGCGCGATCACGCTGCACGAGGACGACAGCCACGGCATGAAGCGTGTCGAAGTGCGCAGCGCCAGCTCGGGCATCCATCTCGGCCACGTCTTCGACGATGGCCCGCCGCCGACGCACAAGCGCTACTGCATCAACGGCAACGTGCTGAAATTCGTGGCGGACGCGCCCTGATCTTCTCCGGACAATGATCCGATCGGCCTAACCGGACGGCGCACGGCGCACGACGGCCTGTCATCCGGCCGCCGCACACTGCGGGTTCCCTATCCGAAGGAGAACCCACATGCAGTCCAAATCCCTGATTCTGGCCGTGGCGCTGGCCTGTGCCGGCACCGCTGCGCAAGCCGCCGCACCGGACTACATGCCGCTGGGCAGCGGCACCTATCTCGGCAGTGTCGGTGCCGACACCCATGGCACGCCCGCCAACTGGTCCTTCTGGCGTTTCAATGTCGATTTTCTCGACACCGCCACGCTGACCGTCACGCCCGGCCCCACCGACTTCGACGTCGTTTTCGGCGTGTGGTACGGACTCGAATCCGACACGGCCAACTACTTCGACCTGTTCAGCGGCGCTGCGGCCAGCAGCGTTTTCGTCGGTCTCGGCGACGGCACCGATCCCTGGACCGTCGGCCCCGGCGTACCCGCCACCTTCAGCTTCACCAACACCTACGGCAACGACGATTTCGTGCTCGCCATCGCCGACTACACCGACGAACTGGGCAGCGGCATGATGACTTACACCCTCACCGCCGCCGTGCCGGAAGCCGAAACCTGGGGGCTGATGCTCGCCGGCCTCGGCCTCGTCGGCCTGGCTGCGCGTCGCCGCCGCGCCTGATCCGCATTGCGCCCCAATCCCCGTATTCTTCGATTACCGAACAGGAGCACTCGCATGTCCACCCGTGACGAACATCTCGATCTCATCCGCGACCTGACCCAGGCCACCGAACAGAAATCCCTCGACCCGCACTGGACACTCGGCCGCCGCGGCTTCCTGAAAAGCGGCATCGCCGCGGCCGCCGCCGTCGCCATGCCGTTCAGCATCGTCGGTTCCGGTCGCGCCCACGCCGTGTCGCTGCCCTACAGCCCCGACTACGGCCCGCTCGCCCCGGTGGCCGACGAAGCGACCGGCCTGCCGCTGCTGCAGTTGCCGCAGGGCTTCCGCTACTGGTCCTTCGGCTGGACCGGCGACGTGATGAGCGACGGCGTGCCCACCCCGGGCCTGCACGACGGCATGGCCGTGATCGCTGCCGACGCCGACAAGTTCGTGCTGGTGCGCAACCACGAACAGGGTGGCACGACCGGCACCTTCGCCCCCGCCCGCCTGACCTACGATCCGAAGTGCGACGGCGGCACGACCAACCTCGTGTTCGCCCCCAAACAGCAGAAATGGCTGTCGAGCTGGGCCACGATCTCCGGCACGATCCGCAACTGCGCCGGCGGCCCCACGCCCTGGAACTCCTGGATCACCTGCGAGGAAACCTCCAACGGCCTGCACACCAACGGCAACTACACCAAGCAGCACGGCTACTGCTTCGACGTGCCCGCCTCCGGTGCCACCCAGCCGGTGCCGCTGCGCGACATGGGCTGCTTCAGCCACGAAGCCGTCGCCGTCGACCCCGTGACCGGCTACATCTACGAAACCGAGGACAGCACGCCCTCCGGCTTCTACCGCTTCATCCCCAACGTCCGCGGCCGGCCCGCGCTCGGCGGGCGCCTGCAGATGATGAAACTGGTGGCTTCGCCCAATGCCAGCGTCACCTGGGCCGGCACCAGCTACCCCTACTACAACACCGGCGTCGGCCAGCCAGCGGGTGCGACCTGGGATGTGGAATGGGTCGACATCGAGAACCCGGACAAGCCTTTCATCACCGGCACGCAATACGGCGGCGTGGTCGCGCAGGGCCTGATGCAGGGCGCTTCCAGCATCGTGCGCGGCGAAGGCACCTGGTACGGCAACGGCCTCATCTACGTCTGTTCCACCAGTGGCGGCGCCGCCGGCAAGGGCCAGATCTTCGCCTACGATCCGCGCAAGGAAACCTTTGGCCTGGTGTACGAATCGACCGGCAGCGCCGTGCTCGACAATCCCGACAACATCGCCTGGAGCCCGCGCGGCAGCCTGATCCTGTGCGAAGACGGCAGCACCAGCCCACAGGCGCTGCGCGGCCTCACGCTCGACGGCATGGTGTTCCCCTTCTGCTACAACAACCTGGACTTCCGTTCCGGCGGCATGGGCAGCCAGACCCGCCCGTCGGGCCGCACCTTCAGCGGCGACCAGCGCGGTTCGGAATTCTGCGGCGCAACCTTCCACAACGAGTGGCTGTTCGTGAACATCCAGACACCGGGCATCACTTTCGCCATCACCGGTCCCTGGGACAACGGCGCGCTGTAATAAATGCAATGCATGCGAAAACGGGCGGCTGCGGCCGCCCGTTTTTCATATGCGCGTTCCATTCAGTACTGCACCACCGCCGGATCGAGGCTGCGCCACAGATACCAGGTCGCCACCGTGCGCCAGGGCGCATGGCGTTCGCCATGCGTGCGCAGCATGCGCGGCGTGGGCCGTTCGCCGTCCAGATAGTGCAGCGCCACCGCCTTCTGCAGGCCGATGTCGTCGACCGGCCAGACGTCCGGCCGGCGCAGGTTGAAGATCAGGAACATCTCGGCCGTCCAGCGGCCGATACCCCGCACATCGACCAGTTCGGCAATCACGGCCTCGTCGGGCAGGCGCTTCCAGCGGGCCGGCACCACGCGGCCGTCGAGAAAATGCCCGGCCAGATCGCTGAGGTATTCGGCCTTGCGGCGCGACAGTCCGCAGCCGGCCAGCGCTTCCGGCGCGAGCGCGGCGATGCGTGCCGGATCGACCCGGCCGGCCGCCGTCTCGAAACGCGCCCAGATGCTGTCGGCGGCCTTCACGGAAATCTGCTGGCCGACGATGGCCCGCGCCAGCGTCTCGAAAGGATCGCCGCGCGTACCCAGCACGCAGTCGGGATAGCGCTCGATGAGCGCCGCCATCACCGGGTCGGCGGCAGCGAGTTCGGCGCACGCGGTACGCCAGTAAGCCGGGGCGCGAACGTTCATGCCGTCGCGGCGGCCAAGCCAATGTGTGATGCCAAGATGATGCCTCCGGCCCCTGGCTTACAGCAGGATGATGTCGTACTGCTCCTGCGGGTACGTGGTCTCGACCTGTAGCGAAACCGGCTTGCCGATGAAATCGATGAGCTGGGCGAGGCTGTCGGACTCCTCGTCGAGGAACAGGTCGACGACGCTCTGCGAAGCGACGATACGGTATTCGCGCGCGCTGAACTGGCGCGCCTCGCGCAGAATCTCGCGCAGCACGTCGTAGCAGACGGTCTGCGCAGTCTTGATTTCGCCGCGCCCGTCGCAGGTCGGACAGGTCTCGCACAGTACATGGGCCAGCGATTCGCGCGTGCGCTTGCGCGTCATCTCCACCAGCCCGAGCGCGGAGAATCCGCTGACGGTCGTGCGCGTCGGATCGCGTGCAAGCGCTTTTTTCAGCTCGGCGAGCACGGCCTCCTGATGCTCGGCGTTGTCCATGTCGATGAAATCGATGATGACGATGCCGCCCAGGTTGCGCAGGCGCAGCTGTCGCGCAATGGCCTGCGCGGCTTCGAGATTGGTCTTGAAGATGGTGTCGTCGAAGTTGCGCGCGCCGACAAAGCCGCCGGTGTTGACGTCGACCGTGGTCAAAGCCTCGGTCTGGTCGATGATGAGATAGCCGCCGGACTTGAGATCGACGCGCCGGCCCAGCGCCTTGGCGATTTCGTCCTCGATGGCGTAGAGGTCGAACAGCGGCCGGTCGGCGCCGTAGTGCTGAAGCTTGTCGAGCACGGCATGGGTGTAGTTCTGCGCGAAGTCCGCCATGCGCTGATAGGTCTCGCGCGAATCGATGAGGATGCGGGTCGTATCGCTGTTGACGAAATCGCGCAGCACCCGCAGGGAGAGATCGAGATCCTGGTACAACAGACAGGGTACGACGCAGTTGCCGCGCTCCTGGATGCGCTTCCACAGGCGCTGGAGGTATTCGATGTCGGCACGGATCTCCGCATCCTCGGCGGTTTCGGCCATAGTGCGCACGATGAAGCCGCCGGTCGCGTCGGGCGGCATCAGATCCTGCAGCTTCTGCCGCAGCTGTTCGCGCTCCTCCTCGCCCTCGATCTTCTGCGAAACGCCGATGTGCGTCTCCTGCGGCAGGTAGACGAGGTAGCGGCCGGCGAAGCTGATCTGCGTGGAAAGCCGGGCGCCCTTGGTACCGATGGGGTCCTTGATCACCTGCACCATCAGGGTCTGGCCTTCGTGCAGAATCTGTTCGATCGGACGTTCGGGTTCATTGCCGTGGCGCTCGACCCAGATGTCGGCCACGTGCAGGAAAGCGGCGCGCTCGAGACCGACATCGATGAACGCCGACTGCATGCCCGGCAGCACGCGCACCACGCGGCCCATGTAGATGTTGGACACCAGACCGCGGCATTGCGCACGCTCGATGTGGAGTTCCTGCACCGCCCCCAGGTGCATGACGGCCACGCGCGTCTCCTGCGGCGTGACGTTGACGAGTATCTCTTCGCTCATGGCAAAGCCCGTGAATTTTCAAATCCCGGCGGACACGCGCTATCCGCCCGGATTTGAAAACGCAGTCAGTCGAACAGACCGAACGCCCGCAGCAAACCGGCTGTTTCATATAGCGGCAGGCCCACCACGCCGCTGTAGCTGCCCTCGATACGCTCGACGAACGCGCCCGCCCGCCCCTGTACCCCGTAGGCCCCGGCCTTGCCGAGATACTCGCCGGTATCCAGGTAACGCGAAATCGTGATGTCGTCGAGTACCGCCAGGGTGACCGTGCTCGACGACACGCGGATTTCGAAGCGGTCTTCATGCTGGATGGCCACGGCGGTATGCACGCGGTGCACACTGCCCGACAGGCGGTTCAGCATGCGCTGCGCTTCGGCACGGCCGGCCGGCTTGCCGAGGATGGCGCCGTCGAGCTCGACGACCGTATCCGCACCCAGCACCGGAAAGCGTAGCAGGCGGCGCGACTCGACCGCGTGCCAGCCGCTCGCCGTCTTCTCCGTCGCCATGCGCTGCGCGAAATCGACGGCCGCTTCGCCTTCGTGCGGCACTTCGACGACGTCCATGCGCCCCGGCATCGCCCGCAGGGGCAGCACGTCGAAGGCGACGCCGATCTGTTTCAGCAGTTCGCGCCGCCGCGGCGACTGGGAAGCCAGGTAAATCCGTTTGTCTACCAGCATGTTCGTCGTGTGCGTTGTCGTTCGTACTGTCAGTCCCGATGGTAGGGATGGTTCCTGAGGATGCATACGGCACGATACAACTGCTCGGCCAGCACCACCCGCGCCAGCGCGTGCGGCAGGGTCAGCCGCGACAGACCCAGCGTACGGGCGGCACGCGTTTTCACGCTGGCGTCCAGTCCGTCCGCGCCGCCGACGACGAAAGCCGGCGATATGCCCTCCCGCATCCAGCCTGCAAGCCAGTCGGCCAGTTCGCGCGTCGTCAGCTGCGTTCCCCGTTCGTCCAGCGCCACCAGCGAACTGCCCGCCGGCAGGGCGGCAAAAATGCGCTCCGCCTCGATCTGCCGCGCCCGCGCCCCGTCTTCGCCCGCCGCGCGATGACCCGGCTTGATCTGGACCAGCGACATCGGCAGATCGGGCGGCAGGCGCCGCGCGTAGTCCGCCACGCCCGCGTCGATCCAGTCCGGCATCCGGTGCCCGACGGCGATCAGGGTGAGTTTCACGCGCCGGCGGTGCGCGCACGGACGGTCTGGCCCGCGCCCCACAATTCTTCGAGATTGTAATGCGCGCGGGCAGCCGGCTGCATCACGTGAACGATCACCTCGCCCAGATCGAGCAGCACCCAGTCGCCGGTTTCCTCGCCTTCGGTATTGCCGACGTATTCGCCGGCTTCCTTCACTTTTTCGCGCACGTTGTCGGCCAGCGCCCGGGTCTGCCGGTTCGAGTCGCCGCTGGCAATCACCATGCGTTCGAACAGCGAGGTGAGCTTGCGGGTATCGAGCACGACGATGTCGCGCGCCTTGATGTCTTCCAGCGCGTCGACGATGAGTTTGATCTTGTCTTCGATGTTCATGCGTACAGTCGGTTTTCCTGAATGTAATCGAGTACCGCGTCCGGCAACAGGTAGCGGGCGCTGCGGCCGCGCGCCAGCGCGTCGCGGACAGCGGTGGCCGAAATGCCGAGCGGTGTCATGCGGCGGAGCAGCACCGCGCCGGCCGGACCGGCGGCCGAGCCATCGGCCACCTGGCGCGCCGCGACTTCCCCGCGCAGCGCTTCCGGCAGCGCGTCGGACTGCATCACCGGCGCGCCCGGCCGTTCCGCCACGGCGATGTGCGCCAGTGCAAACAACCGTTTCCAGTCGTGCCAGCCCGGCAAACCGAGAAAGGCATCCGCGCCCAGCAACAGCCAGATCGGCTGCTGCGCGCCGAGTTCGTCGCGCAGGGTGGCAAGCGTATCGACCGTGTAGCTCGGCGCGGCGCGGCGGATTTCGCGATCGTCGGCAAGAAAGCGCGGATTGCCCGCAATGGCGCGGCGCGTCATTTCCAGCCGGTGGTCTCCCGCAATGCGCGGTGTGCCCCGATGCGGCGGACGGCCGGCCGGGACGAAGCGCACGCACGCCAGCCCGATGGCATCGGCCATTTCCTCGGCCAGCCGCAGATGGCCGATGTGCACGGGATCGAAGGTGCCGCCGAAGACGCCGATGGGCGCGGCTTCAGGCGCGGACGTGGCCGTCTCCCAGCACCACCCATTTCTGGCTGGTGAGGCCTTCCAGACCGACCGGGCCGCGCGCGTGGATCTTGTCGGTGGAGATGCCGATCTCGGCGCCCAGGCCGTATTCGAAGCCGTCGGCGAAGCGGGTCGAGGCGTTGACCACCACGCTGGCCGAATCGACTTCACGCAGGAAACGCCGCGCCCGGGTGTAGTCCTCGGTGACGATGGCGTCGGTGTGCTGCGAACCGTGGACATTGATGTGCGCAATGGCCTCGTCCAGCCCCTCGACGATCTTCACGGCGATGATCGGCCCCAGATATTCCTCGTGCCAGTCGGCCTCGGTGGCGGCGACGAGCTTGTTCGGCGCGACGCTCGCCGCGTTCAGGATCGCCAGCGCCTCGGCGCTGCCGCGCATCTCCACACCCCGGTCGGCCAGCATGGCGCCGATCTGCGGCAGGACGGCCTGCGCAATGCCGCGTGCGACCAGCAGCGATTCGGCGGTATTGCAGGTGCCATAGCGCTGGGTCTTGGCGTTTTCGACGATCTTCAGCGCCTTGTCCGGATCGGCACGGTCGTCCACGTAGACATGGCAGTTGCCGTGCAGGTGCTTGATGACCGGCACACGGGCTTCGCCCGTGATACGTTCGATCAGGCCTTTGCCGCCGCGCGGTACGATCACGTCGACATAATCCTTCATGGTGATGAGCTCGCCCACCGCCGCGCGGTCGGTGGTTTCGACCACCTGCACGACCGTGTCCGGCAGGCCGGCCGCCGCCAGGCCCTCGCGCACGCAGGCGGCGACGGCCTGGTTGGAATGCAAGGCCTCGGAACCGCCGCGCAGAATCGCGGCGTTGCCCGATTTCAGGCACAGGCCCGCGGCATCCGCGGTGACGTTGGGCCGCGCCTCGTAGATGATGCCGACGACGCCGAGCGGCACCCGCATCTTGCCGACCTGGATGCCGGACGGGCGGAACTTGAGGCCGTCGATCTCGCCGACGGGATCGGGCAGTGCCGCGATCTGTTCCAGGCCTTCGGCCATGCCGGCGACGGTTTTTTCCGTAAGCGCCAGCCGGTCGAGCAGCGCCGCATCGTAGCCGGACGCGCGGGCATGCGCCATGTCGCGCGCGTTGGCTTCGAGCAGCTTCGCAGCGTCGCGGCGGATCGCGGCGGCGATCGCGGCAAGCGCGCGGTTTTTCTGATTGGTGTCGGCGCGGGCGATGGCGCGCGAAGCCTCGCGCGCCTGTCGTCCCACGGTCTGCATGTACTGCTTAACGTCCATGTTCGGTTCCCGTTCCTGTCGGCGCAGCCAGCACGCGCCCCACTTCCAGCAGCGTATCCCAGGGGTCGCCGATACGCTCCAGGCCTTTGGCCTGACAGTCCACGCGCGCCAGCAGCGCGAGCGCAGCCTCGATCCGCGCAGCATTGAGGCGCCTGAGCGCACGCTCGATCATCGGCGCCCGCTGTTTGTCCCGCCCCCACAGCCCCCGCAACAGGGCTGGCAGGCTTTCGCCCCGGGAAACCGATAATTTTAGCCTGAGCAGCACCTGAACCGCGGACGCCACCTGCCACAGCATCGCGGGCACGGCTTCGCCGCTGTCGCGCAGATCGGCCAGAATACGGGCAAAGCGGCCGGCATCGCCCGCGTACAGGGCATCGGCCAGTTCGTCGGCTTCGAGGCGGCTGACATCGACGACGGCATGCTCGACGTCAGCACGCGAAACCCTGCCCGCCGGCAGCAGCAGGGCAAGCTTGTCGATCTCCTGTTGCGCAGCCAGTAAATTGCCCTCGACCCGGTCCGCCAGATAGTCCAGCGTGTCCGGATCGGCCTGAAGCCCCTGCTTCGCCAGCCGGCGCGCAATCCAGGCCGGCAGCGCGGCGCGCTCGACCTGTTTCGCCTCGACCACCACGCCGGCGCGCGCCAGCGCGGCGAACCAGCGGCTCTGGCGGGTTTTCCAGTCCAGCTCGGGCAAGGTGACCAGCGTGAGCGTGTCGGCCGGCAACGCGCCCGCATAGGTTTCAAGCGCCTTCGCACCGTCCACGCCGGGTTTGCCGGACGGAATGCGGATTTCCGTCAGCCGCCGTTCGGCAAACAGGGACAGCGTGTCGCCCGCGGCGAACAGCGCCTGCCAGTTGACGCGTCCCTGCATCGTATGGACCGTACGCTCGGTATGCCCCGCCGCACGGGCCGTTTGACGGATGGCGTCGCCCGCTTCCTGCGCTGCCAGCGGTTCGTCGCCGACCACCACATAGAGTGCGGCCAGCCCGCGCGCGAGCTGTTCGGGCAGGCGGTCGGCTGCGACGTTCAATTCAGGGCTGGCCGTTGGCGGTGCGCAGGGCCTGCAGGCGGCGCAGGATGCGCAGGGCGGCGTTTTCGTCCATGTCGCGGTAGAGCAGTTCCTCTTCCGAGCCCTTGGCGAGCAGCTGGGCGTCGTCGTAGGTCAGGTCGCGCGTGAGTTCGATGGTCTCGCTTTCCGCCAGCGGGCGGCCTTCGCGATCGGCAATCCCGTAGCCGACTTCCAGCCCCAGACGGTATTCGGTGACGCGCCCGGCTCCGGACAGCGAAAGAATGGTTTTCGTGCGTTTGTCCGCACTGAAGGCGAGCACCGCCTCCGCTTCGGCGGCGGTATCCGTCAGCCGGGTGTGGCCACCGGCCCGGAGCAGGCCGCGCAGACGCTGCGCCACGAGATTGCCGGTCTGCGCATCGATGTACAGGCTGGCGAAGGGCACGCCGTCGTAGCGGCGCAACTGGAAACCGCAGCCGGCCATCAGGGCGGCAGGCATCAGGGCAAGGAAGACGCGGCGGTTCATACGACGATATTAACCAAACGGCCGGGCACCACCACCACTTTCTTCGGGGGTTTGCCTTCGGTGTGCTTCAGCACTGCTTCGCTGGCCAGCGCCAAGGCCTCGATCGCGGCCTTGTCGGCCGCCGCCGGCACACGGAGCTGGCCGCGCAGCTTGCCGTTGACCTGGACCACGAGTTCGAGCTCGTCCTGCACCAGCGCCACCTCGTCGACCGCCGGCCAGGCCATCGCAACGCCGGGTTTGAGCGCAGCCTGCAAGGCCTCGCTGATGTGCGGAACGATGGGGGCGAGCATGGCGACCGCACCTTCGAGCACTTCCTGACGCACCGCACGCGTCGTCGCATCGTCACCGTCGAGCCTGCCCAGCGCGTTCATCAGTTCCATGTTCGCGGCAATCGCCGTGTTGAACTGCTTGCGGCGCTCGATATCGTCGGCCACCTTCTGGATGGTCTGGTGCAGCTGGCGGCGCAGGGCCTTGGCCGCGTCGGACAGCGCACCGCCGGCATAGGCTGCGACCGGCCCGCCCTGCACGTGGTCGTAAGTGGTCTTCCACAAGCGGCGCAGAAAACGGTTCGCGCCTTCCACACCCGCGTCCGACCATTCCAGGCTCTGTTCCGGCGGGGCGGCGAACATGGTGAACAGGCGCGCGGTATCCGCCCCGTATTGATCGATCAAGGCCTGCGGGTCAACGCCGTTGTTCTTCGACTTCGACATCTTTTCCGTGCCCCCGTGGATCACGGGCTGACTGTCGGCCTTGCAGACGTGCACGCCGTCGCGCAATTCGACGTCGGCCGGGTTGAACCAGGTCTTCTTGCCCGAGGCATCTTCGCGGTAGAAGGTTTCGGCGATGACCATGCCCTGCGTCAGCAGATTGGCGAAAGGCTCATCCGATGCCACCAGCCCTTCGTCGCGCATCAGCTTGTGGAAGAAGCGCGCGTAGAGCAGGTGCAGGATGGCGTGCTCGATGCCGCCGATGTACTGGTCGACCGGCAGCCAGTCGTTGGCGCGCGAGTCCAGCATCCGGCCGGCGTCGGGGCAGGCATACCGCGCGTAGTACCAGCTCGACTCGACGAAGGTGTCCATGGTGTCGGTTTCGCGGCGCGCCGGCTGGCCGCACTTCGGGCAGGCGCAGTTCACGAAATCGGCGCGCTTGTTGAGCGGATTGCCCGCGCCGTCCGGCACCACATCTTCGGGCAGCACCACCGGCAATTGATCGGCGGGAACGGGCACGTCGCCGCAGGCGTCGCAATGGACGATGGGAATCGGGCAACCCCAGTAGCGCTGGCGCGAAATGCCCCAGTCGCGCAGGCGGAACTGGGTTTTCTTTTCGCCGAGGCCGAGCGCTTCGAGATCGGTGGCAATGGCGTTCACGGCGGCTTCGTAGCCGAGCCCGTCGTACTTGCCCGAATTCACGCAGGCACCGCGCTGCTTATCACCGTACCATTCGGCCCACGCGTCGGTCGTGAAGGCCTCGCCCTCGACGGCGATCACCTGCTTGATCGGCAAACCGTATTTCTGCGCAAACCCGAAGTCGCGTTCGTCGTGCGCCGGCACGGCCATGACCGCGCCTTCGCCGTAGCTCATCAGCACGTAATTGCCAACCCACACCGGGACTGCTTCGCCGGTGAGCGGGTGCAGCACCTTCAAGCCGGTGTCCATGCCCTTCTTGTCCATCGTCGCCATGTCGGCCTCGGCGACCGAGCCCTGCTTGCATTCGGCGATGAAGGCGGCGAGCGCGGGATTGTTTTCCGCCGCGCGGGTCGCAAGCGGATGCTCGGCGGCGACGGCGACGAAGGTCACGCCCATCAGCGTATCTGCACGGGTGGTAAACACCCACAGCAGCTCGTCCGAGGCGGGCACCTTGAATGCGAGCCGCACGCCGGTGCTCTTGCCGATCCAGTTGGCCTGCATCGTTTTCACCCGCTCAGGCCAGCCCGGCAAAGTGTCGAGGCCGCTCAGCAGTTCGTCCGCGTACTGGGTAATGCGGAAGAAGTACATCGGAATTTCGCGCTTTTCGACCAGCGCGCCGGAGCGCCAGCCGCGCCCGTCGATGACCTGTTCGTTCGCCAGCACGGTCTGGTCGACCGGGTCCCAGTTGACGGTCGCCATCTTCTTGTAAATGACGCCTTTCTCGAACAGCCGCGTGAACAGCCACTGCTCCCAGCGGTAGTAGCCGGGCGTGCAGGTGGCGAGTTCGCGGTCCCAGTCGATGGCGAGGCCCAGCGCTTTCAGCTGGCCGCGCATGTGGTCGATGTTGGCGTAGGTCCATTTTGCAGGCGGCACGCCGTTGGCGATGGCCGCGTTTTCAGCCGGCAGGCCGAAGGCGTCCCAGCCCATGGGCTGCATCACGTTGAACCCGCGCATGGCGTGATAGCGCGCCAGTACGTCGCCAATGGTGTAGTTGCGCACATGCCCCATGTGCAGCTTGCCCGAGGGGTAGGGAAACATCGACAGGCAGTAGTAGCGCGACTTGTCCGACGCGTCGGCGGCGCGGTGCGCGCCGGTCTCGGCCCAGCGGGTCTGGGCGGCATGTTCGACGGCCTGGGGCTGGTATTTTTCTTGCATTTCTGGGGAACGGAAAACGGCGGTAATCTCGACCCGCCATTATACCCAGCCGCCCGGTGCCGCCGGCCCGGGCCCCTTCGCACATTCCGGGGAATTCCATGTCTTTTCGCGCCTGCTGGCTGCTGCTGTTCTGCTTCATGGCCGGCTGGCCGTCCGCCCGGGCAGAGTCCACCCTGCCGGCACCGGATATTCACGCGCAGATCGATGCGGCGCCCGCGCGTGGCCTGTTCTACGCGGTCCATCGCGGCACCCGCACCGCCTATCTGTTCGGCACGATCCACGTCGGCCGGCCGGATTTTTTTCCGCTGGAACGCCGCGCCACCGAGGCGCTGGCCGATTCGAGCACGCTGGCGGTCGAACTCGACGCGACGCAGGCCGAAACGATGCGCGCAGCAATGCGCCGGCACGCCCTGCTGCCCGACGGCGAAACGCTCGGTGCGCGGCTGTCACCGGCCCTGCGGACCCGTCTCGCCGCCCAGCTCGACGCACTGGGCATGCCGCAGCGGAGCATCCGGGCCTACAAGCCCTGGATGGCCGCCCTGACGCTGACGCTGGCGGGCGTCCAGCAAAGCGGGTTCGACGGTGCCTATGCGACCGACGGCTATTTGATCGGACTGGCCCGCGGCCTGCACAAGCCGGTCGTGGAACTGGAGAGCGCGGATGAACAGCTCGGTCTGTTCGACACCCTGCCGCGCACCGACCAGACGGCCTTTCTCGACGAAGCGCTGCGATCGCTGGAGAACGGCAAACTGGCGGACGACACCCGTGCGCTCGTCTCGGCCTGGCTGGCCGGCGACGCCCGCGCACTGGAACGCCTCGCCGCCGTGTCGCTGGACGAAAACCCGCGCTCCGGGCCCTGGATGCAGCAAAAACTGTTCGTCGAACGCAACTATCGCATGGCCGAACGGATCGAACGCCTGCTGGCGGACGGTCAGTCCCCCTTCGTCGCCGTCGGAGCACTGCATCTGGTCGGCCCGAACGGGTTGCCCGCCCTGCTGGCGGCACGCGGTTACCGCGTCGTCAATCTGTACCCTGCATCCCGAACAACCAAGGAGACCCGATGAAAGCCCTTTTACCTCTCGCCTTCCTCGCAACCGCCACACCCGCACTGGCAACCGACATGGTATCCGTCCGTCAGATCGGCCTTGAACTGGCCCGCGACATCGCCATGGGCGCCGTCGAGGCCTGCCGCAAGGACGGCTTCAACGTGTCCGCGGTCGTGCTCGACCGCGCCGGCAACGTGCAAGCTGCGCTGCGCGACACGCTGGCCGCCCGCCACACGCTGGAAATCGCCGAACGCAAGGCGGGCATGGCCATCATGTCCGGCTCGGATTCGGGTGATTTCCGCGCCGCGCGCGGCGACATCCGGCCCGAGCTCAACCACATCGGCGGCCTGATCGTGATGGACGGCGCCGTGCCGATCAGGGCGGCCGGCGCCCTGATCGGCGCGGTCGGCATCTCCGGCGCCCCTGGCGGCGACAAGGACAAAGCCTGTGCCCTGGCTGCGCTGAAGAGAGTCGAGGAAAGGCTCGAATTCGCAATGTAAGCGCACGCTTACCTGAAAATGGCTGTACGGAAGGGCGCATGCACGCGGACGGCGCAACCGCGTACCGTCGCGGCGCCCTTCGGTTAAAATGCGGCGTTTTCGCTTTCGTTACAGCCATCCTTCAGGGAGCCCCAGCATGTCCAAGAAACATCCCGTCATTGCGGTCACGGGTTCGTCCGGCGCCGGCACCACCACCGTCAAGCGCGCGTTCGAACACATTTTCTTCCGCGAAAAAATCAATGCCGCCGTGATCGAGGGCGACAGCTTCCACAGCCTTTCACGCGTGGACTTCAAGGCCGCCGTGAAGAAGGCCGAATCCGAAGGCAATTTCTCGTTCAGCCACTTCGGCCCGCAGGCCAACCACTTCGACAAGCTGGCCGAGCTGTTCAAGACCTATGGCGAAACCGGCGGCGGCAAGAAACGCTACTACATCCACAGCGACGAAGAAGCCGCCGAACACAACAAGCGGCTCAACACCAGCCTCAACCCCGGCGAATTCACCCCCTGGGAAGATGTGCCCAGCTCGGACGTGCTGTTCTACGAAGGTCTGCACGGCCTGGTCAAGACCGACGATGTGGACGTATCGCAGCACGTCGACCTCGGCATCGGCGTGGTGCCCATCGTCAACCTCGAATGGATCCAGAAGATCCATCGCGACGGCGCCGAGCGCGGCTATTCCGCCGACGTCATCGTCGACACCATCCTGCGCCGCATGCCGGATTACGTGAACTACATCACCCCGCAGTTCTCGCGTACCGACATCAACTTCCAGCGCGTATCGACCGTCGATACCTCCAACCCGTTCATCACCCGCGACATCCCCACGCCGGACGAGAGCTTCATCGTGATCCGCTTCCGCGAGCCCAAGGGCGTCGACTTCCCCTACCTGCTCAACATGATCTGCAACTCGTTCATGTCCCGCCGCAACACCATCGTGGTACCGGGCGCCAAGATGGGCTTCGCCATGGAGCTGATCCTGGCGCCGATCATCCAGGACATGATCGCGAGCAAGAACAAGTAAACGCGCACCGTCTCGACGCACGGGGCAGCCTTCGGGCTGCCCCGTTTTTTGTCCGTTCCGTTTCAAGAATCCTCAATGCGCGCTCAAGTCCGCGCCGCACATTTCCGATATACAGGTATCAAAATGTTGACTTAATCAGACAAAATGGCCAGCCCCGTGAATATCGCGACTCGCTTGATCTGCCGTTCCGGCGACACCATCCGGCTTCGCGAGCCCCGAGGGCACGCCGCATTGTTTCACCTGCCCGCCCTGGCCTGCGCCCTTGCTGTGTGGGATGCCGGAAACGCCAGGGCCGCCACGGATGTCTTCTACTACGATCTCGCCACCGGACGATCCACGTTCGACACGCGCATCAACGGTCTTGGCAGCACGGTCACCACCGACAAGCTGACCGGCCTGACCGGCGGCACCAACACTTGGAGCCGCGCCGATTTCACCATCACGGCACCGAGCAACCGCGGCGTCCAGCAGTATTTCACCGGGTCCAGCGTCGCGGACAATGATGGATTCGGCATCCAGATGACCGCAGCCACGCTTGGCGCCAACACGCCGGGGACCCTGTCCGCTTCGGGGCTCAGTTTCACCTTTGCCAATCCGGTCAACGCCTTCGCCGTCGAACTGGGCGACTGGGCCACTTGCTGCCATCCCACGGCGCTCTATATCAGTTTCGATGGCGGCCCCGCGATCCTGGTCGGCAATGCGAACAGTTCCGTAGACAATCCGGGCTACAACGACGGCGTGACCACTTTCATCGGCGCCATCGACGACAGCGGCACCTTCACGACCGTGACGTTCTGGGGCGAAGCCGCAGGCGGCGACGTGCTTTACGGCGGCGGGGTCATCCGCTATGCCCTGCTGCCGATCGGCGCGCTCTCCGGCTTGTCCGTCAGCAATGCCGTGGTCGCGCTCGACAACAGCCCGGCCGTCAACGCCGCCGCCATCATCGACGCCACGCCCGGCCTCTCTGCCCTCTTCACCGGGCTCGGCACCCAGCAACAGCTTTCTGCCGCCGCGAGCCAGACGCTGCCTCTGCTTACCGGCGGCTCGATCATGGCCCTGAGCGGCGCGATGAACGGCATCAACCGTGTGGTGCAGGCACGCATCGACGCCAATCGCGGCCTGTCCTCGGGCGACGAATTCATGGGCGATCGCCACGTCTGGCTGAAACCCTTCGGCTCGCGGGCCGACCAGGACGATCGCCGCAGCGTTTCCGGCTATCAGGCCGACACCTACGGCGCGGTCGCCGGCGTGGACGGTACCGTGTCGGACACCCTGCGTGTCGGCGGCGCTTTCGCCTACGCGCGCGTCGCGGTCGACGGCAATTCCGCCACCGCTCCGCAGAGCGCGGATATCGACATGTACAGGCTCATCGGCTATGGCAGCTACGCCCTGGACGAACGTACCGAGATCAACTTCCAGGCCGACGTCGGTCTGAGCCGTAACCAGGGCCGGCGCCAGATCGCACTCACCTCCACGGTCGCGTCCGCCAGCTACGACAGCCGCTCCACCCATCTCGGCGCCGGGATCGGACGCACATATACCCTCAACGACCGCACCAGCCTCATCCCCTCCGCTCGTCTCGATTACACCTGGTTCAGGGACGAGTCCTATACGGAAACCGGCGCGGGCCCTCTCAATCTGCAGGTCAATGCCCGCACGAGCGAAGCCCTGCTCGTCGCGCTGGATGCCCGGCTGAACCACCGGATCGATGACCGGATCACGCTGATGGCCAATATCGGCGCCGGCTACGACCTCATCAACGAACGCGCCGCAATCACCTCGGCATTCGCGGGCGCACCGGGTGCCAGCTTCGTGACCTACGGCATCGACCCCGGCCCCTGGATCGGACGAGGCGGACTGGGCGCGATCTATACGCCGCGCGACGATCTCGAAGTCACGGGCCGCTACGATGTGGAGCATCAAAGCGGCTACCTCAACCAGACCGCGTCGGTGAAATTCAACTGGGCGTTCTGATGCGCAGGCCGCCCGCGGGACGATGAAAGGCGGCTGGCTTCCATTCTGCCTGCTGCTGTCGGCCTGCGGCGGCCTGCCCTCGCCCGCCGAGCGGCACCAGCAAGCCGACCGGCTGGCGGCGACCCGGGACTGGACCGCCGTCCGGCTGCCCGCCGGCCCGTTCGGCCTGACGGCCTATGTACCCGCCCGCCCGGCAGCTTCGGACTCACTGACGATTTACATCGAGGGCGACGGCCTGGCCTGGATAAACCGTAGCCGCCCCGCATCGGACCCCACCCCGCTTGAACCCGTCGGCCTGCAGCTCGCGCTTGCGCAACCCGTCGGCAATGCGGCCTATCTGGCGCGCCCGTGCCAGTATGCGGAGACCGGACAGGCCGCTTGCGAGACGGCCTACTGGACCGGACGCCGCTTCGCGCCCGAAGTGATCGAGGCCATGCAACAAGGCATCGATCGGCTCAAACAGCGATTCGGCGCGCGCCGGTTGGCGCTGGTCGGCTATTCGGGCGGCGGTGCCGTGGCCGCACTGGCGGCGGCACGCCGCACGGACGTGGACCTGCTGGTCACCGTCGCCGGCAATCTCGATTCCGCGGCATGGACACGGCTCCACCGGGTCTCGCCGCTTGCCGGCTCGCTCAATCCGGCCGACGACACCACGCGCCTTGCCGGCATCCGCCAGATTCATCTGGCCGGTGGCCGCGATACCGTCGTGCCGCCCGCGATTGCAGCGGGATACGCCGATCGGTTTTCGGCCAGCGAACGCCCCGCGGTCCGCATCGAACCGGCGTTCGACCATCGCTGCTGCTGGGTGGACGCCTGGCCCCGCATCAGCACGGAAATTCTCTCGCTTCCGGCCCGCTGAATCCTGCACGCCATGTGCGCACCGGCCACCGCACGGCCGGTTCAAACCACCGCAAACCCCACCAGCGCGATCTCGTCGCCATCCCTCACCGGCGAGGCCTTTTCGGCAAACTGCTTGTTGATCGTAACGTTGAGCTTGGGGTTGCCGAGCAACATTTTCTTCCACATTTCGCCACGCTTCGAGAGCACGAACAGCAGGCGCTCGACATCGGTGACGTCGGCCGGCAATTCGATCTCGTCCGAGGCCATGCCCAGCGTCTCGACGAGATCGCCGAAGAACAGGATTTTCACCATGCGCACACCTTTATAATTCACGCTCGAAACCCGCGATTCTACGCCCGCATGCTTGCCCTGCTCGACACGCTCAACCCTGAACAACGTACCGCCGTGACGCTACCGGACGAATCGGCGCTGATCCTGGCCGGGGCCGGCTCGGGCAAGACACGGGTGCTGACCACGCGCATCGCCTGGCTGATCCAGACGAACCGGGTCTCGCCGCACGGCATCCTCGCTGTGACCTTCACCAACAAGGCCGCAAAGGAAATGCTCACACGCATTTCGGCAATGCTGCCGATCAACACGCGCGGTATGTGGGTCGGCACTTTCCACGGCCTGGCGAACCGGCTGCTGCGCACGCACTGGCGCGAAGCCGGTCTGCCGCAGTCGTTCCAGATCCTCGATTCGGCCGACCAGCTCTCCGCGATCAAGCGCCTGATGAAGGCGATGAACGTCGATACCGAAAAATATGAACCGAAGAAGGTGCAGTGGTTCATCAACGGGCACAAGGAGGCCGGACGCCGCGCGCGCGACGCCGAGGCCTTCGACGAATACTCGATGCGCATGGCCGAGCTGTTCGAAGCCTACGACGCGCAGTGCCAGCGCGAGGGCGTGGCCGATTTTCCCGAACTGCTGCTGCGTTCCTACGAACTCCTGTACCGCAACGAACCGCTGCGCGAACACTACCGCGAACGCTTCAAGCACATCCTGATCGACGAATTCCAGGACACCAATGCCCTGCAATACCGCTGGCTCAAGCTCTTCGCCGGTCCGCATGCCGCGTTGTTCGCGGTCGGCGACGACGACCAGTCGATCTACGCCTTCCGCGGCGCCGATACCGCCAACATGGCCGAATTCGAGCGCGAGTTCGCGCGCGGCAACGTCATCAAGCTGGAGCAGAACTACCGCAGCCACGGCCATATCCTCACCGCCGCGAACACGCTCATCGCGCAGAATGCGCACCGCCTCGGCAAGAATCTGTGGACAGCGGAGGGCGACGGCGAACCGATCCGCATTTACCAGGCCTATTCCGACCAGGACGAGGCGAGCTTCGTGGTCGACGAGGCGAAAAACCTGAACCGCGAAGGCGTGGCCTTCTCCGACATGGCGCTGCTGTACCGCTCCAATGCGCAGTCGCGCGTGCTGGAGCATGCGCTGTTCTCGGCCGGCGTGGCCTACCGCGTCTACGGCGGCCTGCGCTTCTTCGAGCGGCAGGAGATCAAGCACGCACTCGCCTATCTGCGCGTGATGACGCAGCCCGAGGATGACGGCGCCTTCCTGCGCGTGGTGAACTTTCCCGCGCGCGGCATCGGCGCGCGCACGCTGGAGCAGCTGGCCGATACGGCAGCGCGCTCCGGTTCCAGTCTGTGGCAGGCCGCGTGCACCGGCGGCGGCAAGGTCGGCGGTTTCGCCAGCCTGATCGAGGCGATCAAGCAGGCCACCTCGGGCCTCACGCTGGCCGAGACCATCGACCACGTCATCGAAGCCTCCGGACTGGCCGACTATTACCGGGCCGACAAGGACGGCGCCGACCGCCTGGAAAACCTGGAGGAACTGGTCAACGCCGCTGCACTGTTCTCGGAAGAATCGGGCCCGGATGCCTTGGGGGCCGACGTAGCGCCAGAGGCGTCAGAAGCCTCCCAGCCCGAACTGGAGCGCTTTCTCGCCCATGCCGCGCTCGAAGCCGGTGAACACCAGGCCGAGGCCGGGCGCGACGCGCTGCAGCTGATGACCGTGCACGCTGCCAAGGGACTGGAATTTCATGCCGTATTCATCACCGGGCTGGAGGAAAGCCTGTTTCCGCACGAACAGAGCGCCTACGAGGAAGGCGGTCTGGAGGAAGAACGCCGTCTGATGTACGTGGCGATCACCCGCGCACGGCGGCGCCTGTATCTGTCGCACGCGCAGTCGCGCATGCTGCACGGGCAGGTGCGCTATGGCCTGCCCTCGCGCTTTCTCGACGAACTGCCGGGACAGGTGCTGCTGCATCTGAATCGCAGGGCCGAGAGTCCGGCCGCGCACTACGCCGCGCCGGCGCCGCGCACAGCGCCGGCAGGCAACGACACTGGCTACCGCGTCGGCCAGAGCGTGGCGCACGCCAGGTTCGGCACCGGGATCATCATCGATTTCGAAGGGCGCGGTCCCGACGCACGGGTACAAGTCAAATTCCGCGACGCCGGCACCAAATGGCTGGCGCTGGCCTACGCAAACCTGTCGGCAGCCTGAGTGCCGGACGCCGCGTCGTCCGCCCACACCGCGAATATCGCCTGATACGACGCGTACAGCGAGCCGAACAGGATCGGCATTGCAATCAGCAGGCCCAGCAGGAAGGGAATCAGCGCCGACACGAACAGCAGCAGCCCGAGTGCGAGGCTGTTGGTCAGCATCGCCGTCCAGTTGCGCGCCACGGCCTTGAGGCTGATGCCCATCGCGGTCAGCGGCCGTGCGCCGCCGAACAGGATCAACGCCGGTGCGAACCAGGTGGCCATCATCAGGGGTGCGAACAGGACCAGCCCGGTCAACACGGCGGGCATCGACTGGTTGAGTACGGCCTGCATTTCCTGTGGCGAAGGGTCCTTGCGGCCGGCCACTTCCACGATGGCCTGCGGATCGAAGCCCATGCCGAGCATGACCTTGGCGATTGCGAGCATGCCCAGCAACTGGACGGCGCCGACGGTCATCAGGGGAATCGCCGGTCCACCGACGCCGGCCAGCAGGTTCGGGAGTTCCAGTTCGCGGCCCTCGTCCAGTACGCGGTAGGCTGCCATGAAACCCGCCACCACCAGCGGTGAGGCCAGATCGGACAGGGCGCCGCCCACGAAGGGAATAAGGCCCAGCGCCATCACCACGCCGAACAGTACGGCGAAAGCCGCGGACAGCAACAGCGGATTCTTGCGATACAGGCGGAAACCCGCGCCCACCCATTGAAACCCCTGAGCGGCGGGAACCTTGCGGGGAATGTCCTGATTGTCTGGCGTTGTCATGCGGCGGATTCTACCCGAGCCTGCGCACCCGCACGGGCACGCAGGCCGGCATCAGAACTCCTTGATCACCCACATCGGCGGACGCATGCCGGAATCGAGGCTGTCCTGCCGCGCAAACTGTCCGTCGCCTTTCTGATCGATCAGGTAGTAGGGTTTACCGACGCGCGGGATGATTTTCAGCATATAGAGCTTGCCGTTGGCGCGGTATTCGACGACCCGCCCCTGGCTGCCCGGCTTGATCGTGACCGGCGGCGCGTCACCCGCTGCAGGCGGACCGTCGGGCACCGGCTGAAGATCGGGCGGACGGTCCGACGGCGCGGCGGCAACGGCCGCACCGGACAGCAGGAGGGTCAACAGCAGGGCGGGGAGGCGCATGAGACAGGCTCCGGTCTGGGGTTTATTTGAATGTAGCGCAACACACGGAATGCGGGACTCGCTCAGAGATTGAGCTGGATCTCGCGCTCGGCGATCGAGGGCATGAAGCCCCGCTTCTCGTAGTGGCTGAAAATGGCATCGACGACCTGGGCCGGCTCGTCGATGATGCGCATCAGATCGACGTCTTCGGGCGAGATCATGCCTTCCTCGACCAGCGTGGTTTTCACCCAGTCGACGAAGCCGCGCCAGAATTTCGACCCGACGAGGATGATGGGGATGCGCGGAATCTTGCCGGTCTGCACCAGGGTCAGCGCTTCGGTCAGTTCGTCCAGCGTGCCGAACCCACCGGGCATCACCACGTAGGCCGCGGCGAACTTGACGAACATGACCTTGCGCGCAAAGAAATGCTGGAAGGTCTGGCTGATGTCCTGGTAAGCATTCGCGCTCTGTTCGTGCGGCAGCTGAATATTGAGGCCCACGCTCGGCGACTTGCCGAAATACGCGCCCTTGTTGGCCGCTTCCATGATGCCGGGGCCGCCACCGGAGATGACCGAGAACCCGGCATCCGACAGCTTGCGGGCGATATCCTCGGTCAGCATGTAGTAGGCGTGATCCGCCGGCGTGCGGGCGCTGCCGAAGATCGACACTGCCGGGCGGATGGTCGCGAGCCGTTCGGTCGCCTCGACGAACTCTGCCATAATCCCCAGCATCCGCCACGACTCGCGCGCCGAGTAGTTGATTTCGGCGGCGCGCGTCGGATCGGCGCTTTCCGGCAATTTATCCAAGTGCATTCTTCAAACGCCTCGTGAACGATTCCAAATCAGATCAGACCGGGAAAACCCTGTTGCTGGTGGACGGTTCGTCCTATCTGTATCGCGCATTCCACGCCCTGCCCGATCTGCGCACCACGGCAGGCGAGCCCACCAATGCGCTGCGCGGCGTGCTGTCCATGCTGCGCAAGCTGCGGCGTGAATACCCGGCCGATTATATCGCCTGCGTGTTCGACGCGAAGGGCAAGACTTTCCGCGACGATCTCTATCCGCAATACAAGGCCAACCGGCCGCCCATGCCGGACGACCTGCGCAGCCAGATCGAACCGCTGCACGAGGCCGTGCGGGCCGAAGGCTGGCCGCTGGTGATGATCGATGGCGTCGAGGCCGACGACGTGATCGGCACGCTCGCCGTCGCCGCGACCGCGCGCGGCATCCGCAGCGTCGTCTCCACCGGCGACAAGGACATGGCGCAGCTGGTCGACGGCCACGTGACGCTGGTCAACACCATGAGCGAGGAAACGCTCGATGCGGCCGGCGTGATCGCCAAGTTCGGCGTGCCGCCGGAACGCATCGTCGACTATCTCACGCTGATCGGCGACGCCGTGGACAACGTGCCTGGCGTCGCCAAGGTCGGCCCCAAGACCGCGGTGAAATGGCTCGCCGAATACGGCACGCTTGACAACCTGGTGGCGCAGGCCGACAGCGTGAAAGGCGTGGTCGGCGAGAACCTGCGCGCCGCCAGGGACTGGCTGCCGCAGGCCCGCGTGCTGCTCACGATCAAGACCGACGTCGAACTGCCCTTCGCGCTCGACGCACTGAAGCCCGCCGCCCCCGATGCCGAGGCCCTGCGCACGCTGTACACGCACTACGAATTCCGCACCTGGCTGCGCGAACTCGATGCCGCCGCCCGCGGCGAGGCCGCGCCGCCCGGACAGCATACGGGCGCCGGCCCCGCCCAGTCCGAACAGGACGACAGCGGCGGCCACCGGGCGCAGTACGAGACGATACTCGACGACGCGGCGCTCGACCGCTGGATCGCCAAGCTGGACGCCGCGCCGCTGTTCGCGCTGGACACCGAGACCACCGGGCTGAACGCCATGCAGGCCGAACTGGTCGGCATGTCCTTCGCCACCGCGCACGGCGAGGCTGCGTATCTGCCCCTGGCGCACCGCTACGCCGGCGCACCCGGGCAGCTCGACCGCGATTCCGCCCTCGAAAAGCTGCGCCCCGTGCTGGAAAAATCGACCCCGAAGATCGTCGGCCAGCACCTCAAGTACGACCGCCACATCTTCGCCAACCACGGCATCCGCCTGCAAGGCATCGTCGACGACACGCTGCTGCAATCCTATGTACTCGAAGCGCACCAGTCGCACGAACTCGGCAACCTCGCCACCCGCCATCTGGGACTGGCCACGATCAGCTACGACGACGTGACCGGCAAGGGCGCGGCCCGCATCGGCTTCGAGGAGGTCGCGATCGAACGCGCGAGCGAATACGCCGCCGAGGACGCAGACGTGACGCTGCGCGTGCGCGACGCGCTGGCCCCGGCCCTCCGGGCCTCGGACAAGCTCGATTTCGTCTACCGGCAGATCGAACTGCCCGTCGCCGAGATCCTCTTCCGCATGGAACGCAACGGCGTGCTGCTCGACCGCCAGCTGCTCGCGGTGCAAAGCAGCGAACTCGGCAGGAAGATGCTGGAGCTCGAACAGCGCGCTTACCAGGCGGCCGGCCAGCCCTTCAATCTCGGTTCGCCCAAGCAGATCGGCGACATCCTCTTCACGCAGAAGGGCCTGCCCGTCGTCAAGAAGACACCGAGCGGCGCACCGTCCACCGACGAGGAAACGCTGGAACAACTCGCGCTCGATCACCCCATCGCGCGCGCCATCCTCGACTATCGCGGCCTGGCCAAGCTGAAGTCGACCTACACCGACAAGCTGCCGCAGATGGTGCATCCGCGGACCGGGCGCCTGCACACCAGCTATTCGCAGGCCACCGCCGTCACCGGCCGGCTCGCGAGCTCCGATCCCAATCTGCAGAACATCCCCGCGCGCACCGCCGAGGGCCGCCGCATCCGCGAAGCCTTCGTCGCGCCGCCGGGGCACGTGCTGGTGTCGGCGGACTATTCGCAGATCGAATTGCGCATCATGGCGCACCTGTCGGACGACGCCGGCCTGCTGACCGCCTTTGCCGAAAACCGCGACATCCATGCCGCGACCGCCGCCGAAGTCTTCGGCGTGCCGCTCGAAGACGTCAGCGCGGACCAGCGCCGCATGGCCAAGGTGATCAACTTCGGACTCATCTACGGCATGTCGGCCTTCGGGCTGGCCTCGCAGCTCAACCTGGAACGCAGCGCCGCGCAGGCCTACATCGACCGCTATTTCGCGCGCTACCCGGGCGTGGCCGACTACATGCAGCGCACGCGCGAGGCCGCGCGCGGCCAGGGCTACGTCGAGACCGTGTTCGGCCGCCGCCTGTACCTGCCGGAAATCCATGCGAAGAACCCGCAGCGCCGCCAGGGCGCCGAGCGCGCGGCGATCAACGCGCCCATGCAGGGCACGGCCGCCGATCTCATCAAGCTGGCGATGATCGCGGTGCAGGGCTGGCTGGACGCCGAAGGGCTCCAGACCCGGCTTCTGCTGCAGGTGCACGACGAACTGGTGCTGGAAGTCCCCGAGAACGAGCTTGCGCGCATGCGCGCCGAACTGCCGGACCGCATGTGCGGCGTGGCCACGCTCAAGGTGCCGCTGCTCGTTGGCGTGGGCGCCGGCCCCAACTGGGAAGCCGCGCACTGAGCCCCGGCTCTCCGGTGCCCGTACCCAGCACGTTCGGCGGGCAATGAAAAACGGGCACCTTGCGGTGCCCGTTCTGTTGGTGCCGTTTCCGCTTACTGCTGCGGGATCAGTTCCACACGGCGGTTCTTGAAGCGGCCTTCCTCGGTCTTGTTGTCGGCAACCGGCTGGGATTCGCCATAACCCTTCGCACTCAGGCGGTCGGCCGCGACGCCCTTGTCGATCAGGTAGGCGCGCACGGTCTCGGCACGACGCTGCGAGAGGTCCAGATTATAGGCATCGCTGCTCACCGAGTCGGTATGGCCGGCGACTTCGACCTTCACGTCACCCCAAGCCTTGAGCGTCTCGACCGCCTTGTCCAGAATGGTCAGGGATTCGGGGCGCAGGTTGGAACTGTCGTTGTCGAAGTTCACGCCTTCCAGCGTCAGCTTCCTGTCGACCACGACGGGCTCGGCAGCCTTGGGCGGACAACCGTCGGCCGTACCCGGCGCGGGCACGTCCGGACAGGCATCGTTGGCGTCGACGATGCCATCGCCGTCACGATCCGGCGGACAGCCATCGGCCGTACCCGGTGCGGGCACGGTCGGACACTTGTCCTTGTAGTCGGGAATGCCGTCGCCGTCGCCGTCCAGCGGACAGCCATCGGCATTGACCTTCACGCCGGCCGGCGTGTCGGGGCACTTGTCGAGGCCGTCGAACACGCCGTCGCCGTCGCTGTCGATGGGACAGCCCTTGGTGTCGACCTTGGCGCCCTTGGGCGTGTTGGGGCACTGATCCAGGCGATTGGGGACACCGTCGCCGTCGCTGTCGGCCGGCGCACCGATGCCCCAGGAATAACCGAGCAGGGCCTGGATATTGGTCAGGCCGGCATTCGGCAGGCTGCTGTTGCCGAAGGACTGGTCTGCACGCACTTCCCAGCGGAAGGCGTCGTTGACGCCGACCTCCCAGGCCTGACCAACCCCCAGAGAAGCCATCGGGCGGGTGAAATCGGGACCGTTGTCGGTGTTGACATTCATCAGCCCCATGCCGCCGGACAGGAACCAGTTGTAACGCTGCTGCTTGGAGAACAGCCACTCGAGGCCGCCGCGCAGGGTAGTCACATCGGCATCGCCCACGCCGGCGCGGTTGCCGTCATAGGGGCCGTAGACCAGATCGCCGAAGAAATTGAAGCTGTCATTGAGGCTCTGGCCGTAACGCAGGCCAAACAGGGGATTGACGTCGTCGTCCTTGCCGCCGACCAGATCCTTGTCTGCCCAGCCGCCGCCAAAGAGCAGGCCGAATTCGCGCTGGGGCATCTCCGCCGCATTGGCCGCCGTGCCCAGCGCCGCCAACCCTGCCAGCAGCCATAGTGCTCGTGTAGGTTTCATTGTGCGATCCTCGTTTTTTCGTCTGTGTGTCTGTAGTCGGGGAATCCACCCGGGTTGCCGGTGCAGCCGGCAAAAGGGGAATGGGTCGATTGTACCCTCCCCTTCCGCCCGGCCAAACAGGCGTCCGGCGTCCGGTTTGTAAATTAGTCAGCCTGTTGCACGGGCGCAACCCGCCCGCCGCTTCACTTCCGCAGGCTGTCGCGTATTTCGCGCAGCAGCATCACATCCTCCGGCGTGGCGGGAGGCGCGGGAGGCGGCGCCTCCTTCTTCAGCCGGTTCACCTGCTTGACCAGCATGAACACGATGAAAGCCAGGATGATGAAATTGAGCAGGATGGTCAGGAAATTGCCGTAGGCGAACACCGGCACGCCGGCTTTCTTCACTTCGACCAGCGTCATCGCCACCCCTTCGGGCACTGTCCCCAGCGGCATGAAGAAATTGGAAAAATCGAAGCCACCGAAAATCGCGCCAATGACCGGCATGATCAGGTCGTTTACGATCGAGTCGACGATCTTGCCGAAAGCCGCGCCGATGATCACGCCGACCGCGAGGTCCATGGCGTTGCCCTTGACTGCGAATTCCCTGAATTCCGACATGAAGCCCATGCTGCATTTCTCCCTTCTGGCTTGAAACGTCCGGATGGTAATCCCTCGAAGGGGTTGCCTCCAGCCGTAAATGTAAATTCTCATCCGCTTGGTCGTGTCCGGCGACGCGGGTAAAATCCTGCCCCTTATGCGTATCGGTTCCCACGTCCTCAAGAACACGCTGATCGTCGCGCCCATGGCCGGGGTGACCGATCGCCCGTTTCGCCAGCTCTGCAAGCAGCTCGGCGCAGGCATGGCCGTGTCCGAGATGGTGACGTCGAATTCGCTGCTGTACGGTTCGGCCAAGACCGCACGACGCGCCAACCACGACGGCGAGGTCGATCCGATCAGCGTGCAGATCGCCGGCGCCGACCCCGCGATGATGGCCGAAGCGGCGCGGCACAACGTCGCCCGCGGCGCGCAGATCATCGACATCAACATGGGCTGCCCGGCCAAGAAAGTCTGCAACGTGATGGCCGGCTCGGCGCTCCTGCAGGACGAATCGCTGGTCGGACGCATTCTCGACGCGGTGGTCGACGCCGTGCCGGAAGTACCGGTCACACTGAAGATTCGCACCGGCTGGGACCGCGAGCATCGCAACGCATTGAACATCCTGAAGATCGCCGAAAACGCCGGCGTGCAGGCGCTGGCCATGCACGGCCGCACTCGCGCCTGCGGTTACAGCGGCGACGCCGAGTACGACACGATCAAGGCAGTCAAGGCCGCTGCGAAAATCCCGGTGATCGCCAACGGCGACATCACCACGCCGGAAAAGGCGAAACACGTGCTCGACTACACCGGCGCCGATGCCGTGATGATCGGCCGCGCCGCCCAGGGCCGGCCGTGGATCTTCCGCGAGATCGCGCATTACCTGAATACCGGCACACACCTGCCGCAGCCCGAAGTCGCGGAAATCCATGCCGTGCTCATCGGCCACCTGCACGATCTGTATGCCTTCTACGGCGACGTCACCGGCGTGCGCGTCGCACGCAAGCACATTTCCTGGTACACCAAGGGCCTGGTCGGCAGCAGCGCCTTCCGCCACACCATGAACCAGCTCGATACCGTGGCCGAGCAGCTCGCCGTGGTCAACGATTACTTCGCCCAGGCGGCACGCGCCGACAGCCGGCTGCGCTACGAAACGCCACCGATCCCGGGCGATGCCGGCGACATCCGGAACCTGCCGTCCGTTTCGCGGCTCGCGGCCTAGATCTGCGCAGACGAATGCCATGCTTCATCTCGAAACCCGTACCCGACGCTTGCCAGGCGCAAACCGCAGGCCCGGGACGGCGCCTGCCCGTTGCGTTCCGGCGCGCGTGGCGGACATGATCCAACTTCGCGTTCCATGCCCGGCCCTGCATGCGGCAGGCTGGCGGCGCGGAACATGATGCCTGTCCAGACAGGCGCTTAGGGGGTAAAACAATGATAGAAGAGAACGAAATCGCCGCATGCATGCGACGATCGCTCAACCGCTATTTCAAGGATCTCGACGGTGAAATGCCCAGCGAAATCTACGACATGGTGATGAACGCGGTGGAAAAACCGCTCATCGCCTATATCCTGGACCGCGCGGAAGGCAACCAGACCCGCGCCGCCGACATGCTCGGCATCAACCGCAACACCCTGCGCAAGAAAATGCGCGAACACGGCCTCTCAGAATAATTCCGCTTCCTGCACGATGAAAATCCAGCGCGCCCTGCTTTCGGTTTCCGACAAAACCGGCCTCATTGACTTCGCCCGTGCCCTTTCCGCCGCCGGCGTCGAACTCCTCTCCACCGGCGGCACCGCCAAAGCCATCCGCGACGCCGGCCTGCCGGTGATGGACGTGTCGGACTACACCGGCTTCCCCGAAATGCTCGACGGCCGCGTCAAGACGCTGCACCCGAAAGTGCACGGCGGCATCCTCGGCCGACGCGACCTGCCCGAACACGTTGCCACCATGAACGAGCACGGCATCGGCAACATCGATCTGGTGTGCGTCAACCTCTACCCCTTCCGCGAGACCGTCGCCAAACCGCACACGCTCGACGACGCCATCGAGAACATCGACATCGGCGGCCCGGCCATGGTGCGCTCGTCCGCCAAGAACTACCGCTTCGTCGCCATCGTCACCGACCCGGCCGACTACGCGAATCTGGTCGCCGAGATGCAGGCCCATGGCGGCGCACTCACTGACGCCACACGCTTCGGCCTCGCCAAGAAGGCCTTCAGCCACACCGCCGAATACGACAGCGCCATCTCCAACTACCTCACCGCGCTGAACGACGCCGGCGCAAAGGAACCGTTCGGCGAGCGCCTGAACCTGAATTTCGTGCGCGCCCAGACCTGCCGCTACGGCGAAAACCCGCATCAGGCCGGCGCCTTCTACGTCGAGGCCAAGGCCCCGGCCGGCACCATTGCCACCGCGCGCCAGATCCAGGGCAAGGAACTCAGCTACAACAACATCGCCGACACCGACGCTGCACTGGAATGCGTGAAGCTGTTCGACACCGCGCCCGCCTGCGTCATCGTCAAGCATGCCAACCCCTGCGGCGTGGCCTGCGGCACGACGCTGCTCGAAGCCTACAACCGCGCCTACCAGACCGATCCCGAATCCGCTTTCGGCGGCATCATTGCCTTCAACGGTCGCCTCGACGGCGAAACGGCCAAGGCCATCGTCGAGCGCCAGTTCGTCGAGGTCATCGTTGCGCCCGAGGTCAGCCCCGAGGCATCCGCAGCCGTCGCTGCCAAAAAGAACGTACGTCTGCTCGAATGCGGCCAGTGGGACGGCACGGTCGCCCAGATGGACATGAAACGCGTCGCCGGCGGTCTGCTGGTGCAGGATGCCGATGTGCTGCTCAATGCCGAACTCAAGGTGGTCACCCGGCGCGTGCCGACGGACAAGGAAATGGACGACCTGCTGTTCGCCTGGCGCGTCGCCAAGTTCGTCAAGTCCAACGCCATCGTCTATGCCAAAGACCGCATGACCGTCGGTGTCGGCGCCGGCCAGATGAGCCGCGTGAACTCCGCGCGCATCGCCGCGATCAAGGCCGAACAGGCCGGTCTGGCCGTGCCCGGCTCGGTGATGGCGAGCGATGCCTTCTTCCCGTTCCGCGACGGTCTCGACAACGCCGCCCAGGCCGGCATCCAGGCGGTGATCCAGCCCGGCGGCTCGATGCGCGACGACGAAGTCATCGCCGCTGCCGACGAACACGGCATCGCAATGGTGTTCACCGGCACACGGCATTTCCGACATTGATCCTGGCGAGCGGCAAGCGGTGAACGGTGAGCGGATAAACCCGGGCACGTCACCCCAGCCGCTCGCCGTTCACTCCCTACCGCTCACCACATCATGAAACTCCTCGTCATCGGCTCCGGCGGACGCGAACACGCACTGGCCTGGAAGCTCGCACAATCGCCCAAGGTTTCCCAGGTCTTCGTCGCACCCGGCAACGGCGGCACGGCGACCGAAAGCGGTCTCGCCAACGTGCCGCTCACCGACATCCCGGCGCTGGTCGAATTCGTCCGCAACGACCCCGACATCGCCTTCACCGTGGTCGGCCCCGAAGCGCCGCTCGCCGCCGGCGTGGTCGATGCCTTCCGCGCCGCGGGCTTGCGCATTTTCGGCCCCACACAGGCCGCGGCGCAGCTCGAAAGCTCGAAGGACTTCGCCAAGCAGTTCATGGCGCGCCATTCCATCCCCACCGCGGCCTTCGGCACCTTCACCGACGCGGCCACGGCACACGCCTACATTGACGCACAGGGCGCGCCCATCGTGGTCAAGGCCGACGGGCTGGCCGCCGGCAAGGGCGTGGTGGTGGCAACGACGGCCGACGAAGCGCACGCCGCGGTCGACGCCATGCTCGCCGGCAACAGCATGGGCGAGGCCGGTCACCGCGTGGTGATCGAGGCATGCCTGCTCGGCGAGGAAGCCAGCTTCATCGTCCTGGTCGACGGCGAGCACGTGCTCGCGCTTGCCTCGTCGCAGGACCACAAACGCCTCGGCGACGGCGACACCGGTCCCAACACCGGCGGTATGGGCGCATATTCACCGGCGCCGGTCGTCACCCCCGAACTGCACGCACGCATCATGCGCGAGGTCATCATGCCGACGGTCGAAGGCATGGCGGCCGACGGCATCCGCTACACCGGCTTTCTCTATGCCGGCATCATGGTGGCGCCGGACGGTGCCCCCAAGGTGCTCGAATTCAACTGCCGCATGGGCGACCCCGAAACCCAGCCGATCATGATGCGGCTGAAGTCCGACCTCGCTACGCTGCTGGATGCCGCGATCGACGGCCGGCTCGACCAGATCGAGGCCGAATGGGACCGGCGCACCGCGCTGGCCGTGGTGCTGGCCGCCGGGGGCTATCCCGACGCGCCGAAAAAAGGCGCCGTCATCGGCGCCCTGCCGGCACCGGCCGAGGACCTGCACATCTTCCACGCCGGTACGCACGAGGCCGGCGGCGACATCGTCGTAAACGGCGGGCGCGTGCTCGCCGTCGCCGCGCTGGGCGACAGCGTGCGCATGGCGCAGAAACGGGCTTACGAAACCATCGCCGGTATCCATTTCGACGGCATGCAATACCGTCGCGACATCGGCTGGCGCGCGCTGGACCGCAAGAAATAAGGGATAAACGGTGAACGGCGATGCGATTGCCCTGCGTGCGCATCTCGCGCACGGCGGGCTTATCGCCTACCCGACCGAATCCTGTTACGGGCTCGGCTGCGATCCGCGCCAGCCGCATGCGCTTAGACGCCTGATCGCCGCCAAGGGCCGCAACGCCGCCAAGGGCCTGCTGCTCGTCGCCGCCGACTGGGCACAACTCAGGCCATATGTCGCCCCTTTGCCGATCGCCGGTCTCGCCCGCATGAAACGCAGCTGGCCCGGCCCCGTTACCTGGGTCGTGCCGGCTTCGCGCCGCTGTCCCGCACTGCTCACCGGTGGCCGGTCGACCGTGGCGGTCCGCGTCACCGCACACCCTGGAGCCGCCCGGCTGTGCCGCACGCTCGGCATGGCGCTGGTCTCCACCAGCGCCAACAAAAGCGGACGCAAACCCGCCCAAACCGCCGCCGAATGCCGGAGAATATTCGGATCGCGCGTGTGCGTACTCGATGGCCGCATCGGCACGCGCCGCCGCCCCTCCACCCTGATCGACCTCGCCACCGGAAAGATTCTGCGCCCGTGATGCCTGCCTCCCCCGACACTGCCGCCATCAAAACCTGGCTGCTCGACCTGCAGGCGCGCATCGTTGCCGCACTCGAAGCCGCAGACGGTTCACCTTTCCGCACCGACGCCTGGACACGCACCGAAGGCGGCGGCGGCATCTCGCGGCTGATCGAGGACAGTCGCGTGCTCGAACGCGGCGGCGTGAACTTCTCGCACGTGCTGGGCGAAAAACTGCCGCCCTCGGCCAGCGCCCACCGGCCCGAACTCGCTGGCCGCCGCTGGGAGGCGATGGGCGTCTCGCTGGTCCAGCATCCGCGCAATCCCTACGCGCCCACGGTGCACATGAACGTGCGCTGCTTCGTGGCACTGAAGGACGGCGAAGCGCCGGTATGGTGGTTCGGCGGCGGGATGGATCTCACGCCCTACTACGGCTTTGCGGAGGACGCGCGCCACTTCCACGCTGCCTGCAAGGCGGCACTCGACCCCTACGGCGCCGATCTGCACCCGCGCTTCAAGAACTGGTGCGACACCTATTTCTTCCTCAAGCACCGCAACGAACCGCGCGGCGTGGGCGGCATCTTCTTCGACGACTTTTCCGAGGGCGGCTTCGAGCATGCCTTCGCCATGACCCGCTCGGTGGGCGACGCCTTCATCGACGCCTATCTGCCGATTCTCGAACGCCGCAAGGCACTCGAATACGGCGAACGCGAACGCGATTTCCAGGCCTACCGGCGCGGCCGCTACGTCGAATTCAACCTCGTCTTCGATCGCGGCACCCTGTTCGGCCTGCAGTCCGGCGGCCGCACCGAATCCATCCTGATGTCGATGCCGCCCGTCGTGAAATGGCGCTACGACTGGCAGCCCGAACCGGGATCGCCGGAAGCCGCGCTCTACACTGATTTCCTCGTCGCCAAGAACTGGGTTTAAGGTACCGGCATGCACAAGGTCCCGCGCCGCATCCTCATCGGCCTCGGCATCCTCCTGCTGCTGGTCGGCCTGGTCGCGCTGATCGCCTACGAGCTGGTGTCGTCGGCGCTGGAGGCGAAATACCTTGCACGGACCGCGCAGAAGATGACCTGGCAGCTGGAGCCCGGCCCCTCCCGGCGCATCCGTTACCCCGGCGACGGCCCCTACGATCTGCGCCTCGGCTACAGCAAACTGCCCGACTACCTGACCCGGCTGGACAAGGCCGGCTGGAAAATCGACGAACAGGCCAGGATCAGCATCCAGATGGCGCGCGTCGACGACCTCGGCCTGTTCCTGCCCTACCACGAAAAGGACCAGGCCGGTCTGACCCTGCTCGACAGCGACGGCCAGCCGCTCTACCAGTCCCGCCTGCCGCAGCGGGTCTACCCCCGTTTCGACGCCATTCCCGAAGTGCTGGTCGATGCGCTGCTCTACATCGAGAACCGCGAGCTCCTCACCGACCAGTTCCCCACCCGCAACCCGGCGGTGGAATGGGACCGCCTTGCGCAGGCACTGCTGGAAAAAGGCATCAGTCTTGTCGACCGCAACCGCAACGTGCCCGGCGGCAGCACTCTGCCGACGCAGATCGAGAAGTACCGCCATTCGCCCGAAGGACGGACCTCGGACATGAGCGAGAAACTGCGCCAGATGGCGACGGCCAGCCTGCGCGCCTATCTCGACGGGCCGAACACGCTGGCGATGCGGCGCGAAACCGTCATGGCCTATCTCAACACCGTACCGCTGTCCGCCGCGCCACGCTACGGTGAGGTGAACGGCGTCGGCGACGGCCTGTGGGCCTGGTACGGCCTCGAATTCGACAAGATCAACCGCACCCTGGCCGGCAACCCCGGGGACCCCGAATACGCCCGCGCCTTCAAGCACGCGCTGTCGCTCATCGTCGCCGAACGCCGGCCGTCGTACTACCTGGCCACCAACCGCAAGGCACTGGATGCGCTGACCGACGACCATCTCGACCTGCTCGCCAACGCCGGCGTCATTTCGCGCACACTGGCCGACCGCGCCAAAACGGTCAAGCTGCGCGCCACGCGCGATCGGATCGATCCGCCGCCGCCACGCTTTGTCGACCAGAAAGCCGCCAACGCGCAGCGTATCCGCGTCGCCCAATTGCTCGGTGAAGCGCGGCTCTACGACCTCGACCGGCTCGATCTCAAGGTCGACACCACGATCAACCAGCCCGCGCAGAAGATCGTGAGCAGCTATCTGCAGAGCCTGGCCAGACTCGACGCCGCCACGGCCTCGGGGCTCGTCGGCTTTCGCCTGCTCAAGCCCGACAACCCGCTCGACAAGGTGATCTACAGCTTCACGCTGTACGAGAAGACGCCGGCCGGCAACCGCCTGCGCATCCAGGCCGACAACCTCAACCAGCCTTTCGACATCAACAGCCAGGCGCGGCTCGATCTCGGCTCCACCGCCAAGCTGCGCACGCTCGTCACCTATCTGGAAATCATCGCCCGCCTGCACGGCGAATACCGCGCACTCGACGACAAGACGCTGGCGCAGAAGGCGAAGCCGCAGCGCGACGTGCTCGCCCAGTGGACCGCCGCGCGGCTGCTGGCAAACCGCCAGGAACCGCTCGCCGCCACCCTCGAAGCCGCGATGGCGCGGCCCTATTCTGCCGCGCCCGAGACTTTCTTCACCGGTGGCGGCATCCACACCTTCGCCAACTTCGATCCCAAGGACAACAGCCGCGTCATGGACGTCTGGGAGGCCACCAAGAACTCGGTCAACCTCGTCTACATCCGCATCATGCGCGACATCGTGCGCCACTACGCCAGCGCCACCCCCGGTGCGGCGGCGCGCGTGCTCGAAGACGCGGGCAACCCGCTGCGCGAAACCTATCTGCTGCGTTTCGTCGACCAGGAAGGCAAGGTCTTCACCAACCGCTTCTATCAACGCCACAAGGTCCAGACCCCGGCGCAGATGGCGGACGATCTCTACGCCCGCACGCGCACGCCGCGCCGTTTTGCCGCCGTGTACCGCTATCTGGAGCCGCAGGCCGATCTCGCCACCTTCGTCGATGCGCTGCGGCAGACCATCCCCACCGCCGCCAGCCTCAGCCCGAAAACGCTGGAAGCGCTCTACCGCGACCACGCGCCCGAAGCCTACGATCTCGCCGACCGCGGTTACGTGTCGCAGATCCACCCGCTCGAGCTCTGGGTCGTGCAGACCCTGCGCGGCAAGCCCGACACCGATCTCAAAGCCCTCTACGACCAGGGCGCCGACGCGCGCCGCGAAGTCTACAACTGGCTGTTCAAGACCAGCCGCAAGAATGCCCAGGACATCCGCATCCAGTCGCTGATCGAAGTGGAGGCCTTCGACGGCCTGCTGCACGACTGGAAACGGCTTGGCTACCCCTTCGACAACATCACGCCGTCCTACGCCACCTCGATCGGCAGCTCGGGCGACCGTCCCGCCGCGCTGGCCGAACTGATGGGCATCCTGGTCAACGACGGCGTGCGGCGGCCCATGGACAGCCTGACCCGTCTGCACTTCGCCGCGCACACGCCCTACGACACCACGCTGTCGAAGAAACCGGCGGCCGGCGAGCGGCTGATGCCGGTCGAAGTCGCCCGCATCGTCCGCCGCGCGCTCGCCAACGTAGTCCAGGGCGGCACCGCCGGCCGTCTCGCCGGCGCGCTGAAAGCCGCCGACGGCACCCCACTCGTGATCGGCGGCAAGACCGGTACCGGCGACCACCGCTTCGAGCGCTACGGCCGTGGCGGCCAGCTGCTTGAATCGCGCGTAGTCAACCGCACCGGCACCTTCGTGTTCTATCTGGGCGACCGCTACTTCGGCACGCTCACCGCGCTGGTCCCGGGCGAAATCGCCGGCCAGTTCGGCTACACCAGCGCACTCACCGCGCAGATTCTCAAAACCCTGCTGCCGCAGCTGCAACCGCACCTGTATCCGCAACCGCCCGTCCCGCCGGCACCGGCCGCCGCGCTCGCCGAAGCCGAAACGCCGCCACCGGTCGAACCGGCCGCGCCACCGCCGCGCGGGCCACTGAAAGAGAAACCCGACGGCGCCACCAGCCAGGCCGATCCCGCCGCCAAGGAAGCGCCGGCCACCAGCGGATTCCCGGAAGACCTCGAGCCCAGCGTCGTGGTCCCGGTACCGTCCCGGCCCGCGCCGGCCGAAACCGCCCCCGCCGCCGCACCCTGAACCCTTGGGCGCCAGCACGAACGGCGCTATGCTGGATATCCCGAACAAAACGGCCGACCGATGAAAGACAACGTCCACCCGCTGATCCAGCACACGCCGACCGATTCCGGCAACGTGAGCGTGCCGGCGCTGAAGGTGCTGTCGGAAATCACCACCAGCCTGTCCACCGACGCCAACGTCGAGCAGTTGCTGGGCCGCTTTCTCGCCACCATGATCCGCCTGGCCGGCGCCCAGGCCGGCGCCGTGCGCGTCATCACCGACGACCGCAGCCACCTCAAGCTGATCGGGTCGCTCGGCCTGCCCAACGAACTGGTCGAGCACGAGGCGCTCGTCAGCGTCGACTGCGGCGTGTGCGGCAAGGCCGCGCGCGAAGTCACCGTCAGCAGCTGGAACAACGTCGCCTTCTGCAAGCGGCAGGCCAACGCCCCCTTCTTCAGCAGCGCGTGCAACACCGTGGTCGCCGTGCCGCTGATGCACAAGAACCAGGTCATGGGCGTCTACAACCTCTTCCTCGAAGAAGGCAAGACCGTGCCCGAGGACGTGCGCCTGCTGTTCCGCTCGATCAGCGAGCACCTCGGCATCGCGCTGGAGAATGCCCGCCTCACCCGCGAGAACATGCGCATCTCGCTGATGAACGAACGCCAGATGCTGGCCAACCAGATCCACGATTCGCTCGCGCAGACGCTCGCCTACGCCAAGATGCGGCTCACCGTGCTGTCCGACGCGATGCGGCATGAGGACTACCCCAAGGCCGCGCGCTACCTCGGCGACGTGGAGGAAGCCGTCGACCTCGCCTATGCCGACCTGCGCGATCTCATCACCCAGTACCGCGATCGCATCAACCCGCGCGGCCTCGTGCCCGCCATCCAGGAACTCGCCAAGAGCTTCCGCAAGAAGGCCAACGCCGACGTCGATTTTCTCAATCTCGTGCAGGACGTGAATCTCTCGCCCGACGAGGAAATCCAGGTCTTCCACATCATCCAGGAATCGCTCTACAACATCGCCAAGCACGCCCGTGCGCGCCATGTCGTCATCACCCTCGACCTCGAGGACGGCCAGTATTCCGTCAACGTCGCCGACGACGGCGTGGGCGTACAGAAGAAGAACGACGAATCCTCCACCATGGGCAAGAGCTTCGGCCTCACCATCATGCGCGAACGTGCCGCGCGGCTGAACGGCAAGCTCAGCATCGAGTCGCGCCCTGCCGGCGGCACCGTCATCCGCCTCGTCTTTCCGCAACGCAAACCCGATCACCCCGCATGAAAACCCGCATCGTCCTCGTCGACGACCACACGCTCTTCCGCAAGGGGCTCACCGAACTGCTCGAACAAAGCGGCGACATCGAAGTTTCCGCCTTCACCGGCAGCCCCGACGACGTCGACATGCTGCTCAGGGCCCACCGCCCCGACGTGCTCATGCTCGATCTCAACATGCCCGGCATCGACGGCATCACCCTCATGCAGCAACTGCGCGCCGATGGCTTCGACCTGCCCATCCTCATGCTCACGCTGTCCGAAGCCGAGGACGACCTGGCCCGCGCGCTGCGCAGCGGCGCCAACGGCTACCTGCTGAAGAGCATGGAACCCGACGAAGTCGTCGACGCCATCCTGCGCGCCCAGCGCGGTGAAACCGTCGTCGCGCCCGCCATGACCGCCAAGCTGGTCAAGCTCTACGACCAGAAAGGCCAGGACAGCACATCCCTGCTCGACGCCCTCACCCCGCGCGAACGCGAAATCCTCAGCCACCTGTCGCGCGGCGAATCCAACAAGGCCATCGCCCGCACGCTGGACATCAGCCACGACACCGTCAAGCTGCATGTCCGCCACATCCTCGCCAAGCTCAACCTGTCGTCGCGAGTGGAGGCGGCGGTGTTTGCGGTGGAGCACAAGGTGGCGCCAGGAGGCCGCGACGGACGCTGACCGAAGCCGCGACGCCATCCCGGCATTGAGGACCACGCAGGACGCATGACCGACAGAACGCTCAAATACCTCGTTGCCCTGACGATCGCCCTGTTGCTGGTGTTCCAGATCGGCTCGCTCATCGCCGGCCTTTTCGGTGCGGCCTGGGGCGCGGTTTCGGCAATCGTCGTGGCCATCGTGTCCTTCTTCTCCGCGCGCCTCGCGCGGGCCGGCGGCAAAAGCAGCATCTGGTTTCTGCTGCCGACGATCCTGTTCACGATTGTTCCGCTCGCGCTCAAGGTGTGGGACACGATGTCCACCGACACAGGATTTCTCGATCACATACTATCGCTGGCCCCCTTCGTCGTCGGCTTCGCCACACCCGTCGTCCTGCTGCTGGTCGTCTATTACGAACTGCGCAGGAGAACGCGCGACGGCCCGTCTGCCTGAACGGCGCCCGCCTAACGACCAGGCAATCCCGCTCTCCCGCGCAACAGGGCCCCGAACAAGGAATCGGCCCGGTTTGAAAATGCATGCAGCGCGCTAACTCACGCAGGCGGAACACTAACGTTCCCTGCGGCATGCATTGCGCTCCCTCTCGCTTGACCCGTTTACGCTTTCCCGACTAGAGTCCGGAAACACTCACGGCACGCGCAATGCACGCGGGCCGGCTTTGCGGCAGAACAAACAACCAGAATCTGGCAAAGGGAACCCCATGGGGAGGGGATGCATGCATACACGCACGCTCGTAGCGCCGAAGCCGCGTCGGCTCCGGAGTTGGCGTATTGGTCGTTTTCCCCATCGCCTGCCAACCCGTCGCCACCCCAATCGGAACACGCATTTATGTGGATTCCGCGTGGAATATACATCTACTCATCTCTGGGATATGCAGCTATGCAGGTGTATATCGCACGTTAACCATTTGGGAGCCAGTGATCATAATGACAAAAATTACAAATCCATATACTTTCCGCTCTGCTTCTCGCAGCTTGTGCAACCCAGTCAATTCCAAGCGAACGATTAAATCAGGTTGCCGTTGTTACTTCTGATGGCATCAATCTGTGGACCTTGGGTCGGGAGTCCCTATGCGTAATCAGTTACTTATAACCACAGCCGTCCTTACATTGTCCGCCTGCGCGTACAGCGGCACTTTTCTTGAACCACCGTCAGCACACACGGCAGCCAAGGATATAAATGCCGATATGCGTGCCTGCATGTTGGAAGCCTCAACACCGCGTGACCTTACCGCCACCGAGCGCCAGCTAATCGCTGGAAAGGAAACCTCCCGCTTCTTTATGGAAGGACGCCCAGTGGTAAACCCAGACGGAAAGCCCGCGTTACATCAAAGTGCTTTTCCCCAATCTGCAAACGCCGCCGCAGATTTGTACGCTGTCTGCTTGCTGAAACGAGGCTACATATGGCAAACAAAATAGTAACTTGCATCTAAAAATTTAGAGGTCTCCCAATACGTTTCAGCCCCATGAAAACCCAAATCATGAAGCACTTTTTCTTATCCGCGTGTGTCGTGATTATTCTCTCCGTAACTACCGGTTGCTCAACTCTTGCTGATGCAAAAGCGGCAAGAGGGACTGGCACCATTCGCATTTACGACAAGCCGTATGACGTTGTATGGGATGCCGTGTTGGCTTCCATCAAATCAACAAGTCTCGCGCTCGTGGTCGAAAATAAATCGGACGGAACAATCCTTGCTCAGGGCGCTATCGGTGTTTTCAGTTGGGGGGAAAACGTGGCTGTTTATGTCGATGACGCCGACGGAAAGGTTAAAACTCGCGTGGAAATCATCAACAAGCGTGCGCTCGCAACCAACATCACTGCAGCCGACTGGGAAAATCGCCTTTCGTCCGCAATTGACAGTCGACTTGCTACCCAAGGCCACTAAGAAACATAAACATGATGGACCAGACACCTTATCAAGACGAAAACGTTACTGTTTCCATACCCCTGCCGCCATCCCCGACAACGCCCCCCGATCGATCTTCCCGTTCGCATTCTTCGGTAGCGGATCGATGAGCGTTATCCGCCTCGGCACCATGTAGGACGGCACGATGGCGGCGACCTGTTTCAGCAAATCCTCGGCGGCCGCGTCCGGATGCGCGGCGACGAAGGCGAGAATCTGCCCGAGCCCGTCGCCAAGGGTTTGATAGACGACTGCACATTCCTTGATCGTAGACAGGCTGTTGAAAGCCGCCTCGATCTCTTCCAACTCGATGCGGTAGCCCATGTGCTTGATCTGGTAGTCGGCGCGCCCCCTGAAATGCAGCCAGCCGTTCGCGTCGCGCTGCACGAGGTCGCCGGTGCGGTAGCCGATGTCGGCGTAACGCGCGTGGCGCGGGTTCTGCACGAAGGCGCGCGCGGTACGCTCGGGGTCGTTGTAATACCCCAGCCCGACCTGCGGGCCACGCAGGAAGAGTTCGCCAAAGTCGGGATTGGTCTCATCCTGCGGCAGGATTTCGCAGTCGAAATTTTCCGCGAGCCGGCCGAGCGGGGCCAGCGCCTGCATGTCGTCGAAATCGGCGGCACGGATCGTGTGCGCGGAGCAGATACAGGTGCACTCGGTGGGACCGTAGACGTTTTCCAGATCGGCGCGTTCTCCGAACAGCTCGTACAACTGACGCAGCTTGCGCTTGGGAAACCCTTCGCCGCCGAAGACGATCTTGCGCACGGCCGGGAAATCCGTCGCGGCGAGCGCGCGCGTGGTCAGCAGATAGACGAGCAGCGAGGGCACGGAAAACCAGAGGGTGCAGGCAGCCGCGTTGACGAGCTTCACCAGGCGGCGGGGGTCGCGCACCTGCCCGGCGGTGGCGGGGACGAGCGTTGCGCCGGAAAACAGCGCCGCATAAAAATCGAATACGGAATTGTCGAAGTAGATCGGGTTGACGTTGGTCAGCACGTCGTCCGGCGTGATCGCGAAGCGGTGCTGCGCCCAGGCGATGAAACCGAGCAGGTTGGCATGCGACATGACTGCGCCCTTGGGCATGCCGGTCGAGCCGGACGTGAACATGAGGTAGGCGGGATGGCTGCCGCTGATGCGCGCGTCGGGCGGGACGGCACATTCGGCGGTGTCCGGTAGCGCACGCAGGTGCAGAGCGTTCGGATACCCGTCGGCGGCGAGCTCGACGGCGAACGGCAGCGTTGCAAAGGCATTGACGACGAGCCTGGGCTGGCAGGTACTCAGGATGCGCTGCAGGCGTGCCCACGGGCTGTCGGGATCGAGGTTGACGTAGAGGATGCCGAGCCGCAGACACGCCAGCATGGCGGCGTAGGCGACGGGCGACTTGTCGTGGAAGCACACGACGACGTCGCCGGTGTGCAGGCCCTGCGCGTGGAGCGCGGCGGCAACACGGTCGGCAAGGCGGTGCAGGTCGGCATAGCGGACGCGTTCGCCGGTTTCGGGGTACAGCAGCGCAGTGCGATCGGCGTGATGCGCGGCGATGTCGCGGAAAGCCGGGCCGAGCGTGGTGAGATAAGGCACGCCGCCCGCCGTCAGATCACCAGCCCGCCGTCGACCTCGAGCACGGTGCCGGTGAGGTAGTCGTTCTCGATGGCCTGGCGCACGGCGAGGTAGAGGCTGTCGAGTTCTCCCAGACGGCGCAGCGGAATCTGCTGCTGCAGGCGGGCCAGCGTCGCCTCGCTGAGTGCGGCACGCGTGGACGGCGTATCGAAGAAGCCTGGGGCGATGGCGACGAAGCGCAGCCCCATGCCGCCGAGTTCCTTGGCCCAGGTGTGGGTGAGCGCATTCACCCCGGCCTTGGCGGCGGCATAGGCGGATTGCCCGGCGTTGCCGCGGGCGGCGATGGAGCTGATCGAGATCACCGTGCCCTTGATGCGTTTGGCGAGCATGCGCTCGACGACGCGGCTCGTCACGAAGAACACCGAATCGAGATCGGTGGCGATCACGCGCCGCCAGCTGTCGCGCGCATGCACCTTGTCGCCACGCGCCAGCAGATTGACCAGCGGTTCGCTGTGGATGATGCCGGCGTTGTTGACGAGCACGTCGGGTTCGAAGCCGGCCTCGAACAGGGTATGCAATGCAACATCCACGGCGTCGGCATCGCTGACGTCGCAGACTTCGGCCCGGACCTTGCCCTGGGACGCTTCGGTCAACTCGGCGCAGCGCGCGGGATCGAATTCGAGCACGGCCACCTCGGCGCCCTCCGCCAGCAGACGCTCGACCAGATGGCGGCCGATGCCGGCGCCGCCGCCGGTCACCAGGACGCGCGCGCCGGCCAGCTTCACACCGACGCTCCGTGCCCCTGCAGGGTGGCGCGAATATCGCCGACGGAGCGGAGATCGGCAATCTCGTCGCCGCTGAACTGGATCTGGTAGGTTTCTTCGAGGCGCACGATCAGCATCATGTGGGCGAGCGAATCCCAGGCGGGAATGTCGCTCAGCGCAAGGCCGTCGACGACGGCTGATTCGGGCAGGGCGAAGACTTCGGCGATGTTCTTTTCCAGGCTCATGGCGGCAGTATGCAGATTTCCGGTGTACGCGTTTCAGGTATTAACGGCACTTTCGCCGGTTTCCCGCAGCTTGACAAACAAGGCCTTGCCGCAGCAGAAGGCACGTTCGATGCGCCCGGCCTGGCCGTGCAACAGGGCGTCGCCGACGCGCTGCGGCCCGTCGCCGTGCGCCCACACGTAGTCGTCCAGGATCAGCCAGCCCCCGGGCGCGAGGTGGCGCATCCACAAATCGCAATCCTGCTGCACGGCGGCATGGTCGTGGTTGCCGTCGATGTGGATGACCGCGATGCGGCCCGAATAGGCAATGCGCCCCCCCAGCGGCGAGAGGATCGGCTCGCGCCGGTCGTACACGCCAAACGCCTGCGCGGACGGCAGGCGCAGATGGGCATGGTCGCCGGCGCGGCACGGTACCAGATTGATCATGAAGCCTTCGCTTAGCACCTCGTAATCCCATTCGTCGGTGACGTGCTGCAGGGCCTCGGGCGAATCGTGCTGCGCGCATTCGGCCGCGGCCCACGGGTCGATGGTCAGCACTGGGCCGATGCGGTAACGCCACGCGAGATACAGCAGCACGAAAGCCGAGCGCCCCATGAGCGAACCGATCTCGACCACGTCGCCGGCCGGCGCGTCGGCAAAGATGCCCATCATCGCGGCGAGCTTGTCGTCGTTCGATTCGCCGTAGATCAGCGAGGCCTGGCGCAGTACGCCGGCCACCTCGCGCAGCGACAGCAGGCCGACTTCGTCTGAACACAGGTCGATCAGCGGCATCAGGCGCTGCGCGCGTGCCATCAGCGCACGGTGCGCGGCGATCTGCTGCTGCACCGGCGATTCGCCGATGAGCTGCAGGCCGGGATGCTGCGCGAGCAAACGCACCATGAAGGCGTGCACGGTGGACACAGGGCACAGCACGCGCGTAACCGCCTGCGCGTCGGCCAGTGCCAAGAATTGCGCGGCAAAATCGGCGTCGTGGATCGACGGCAGCCGGTACAGGGTGCCTGCCGCCGCCGCCATGTCTTCGTTGGCGACCGAGGCTGCACACACGACCCGCTCGCCGCGATTGCGCGCGGCATTCAGATACGCCAGGGCCGCGTCGTTGACCGCGGGAAATATGAGCGTGGCGGCGTCGGCGTGCTGCGCCATGAAAGTCAGTCCTGGCTGTCCAGATCGCGCCGGGCCGCTGCGCGCACGACCTCGTCGAGCCACTGGTGCATGCTCTTGCCGGTTTTGGCGCGCGCCTCGTAGGCCAGTCGCTTGGCTTCCGGGCTCACACCTTCGAGCTGGCCGTAGTAACGCGTACGGTGCGTGCCGCCGCGCGCGCCCGGAATGGGGAAATCGAAATCGGCCTGCGGCTCGCCCTCGCCCACCGTGAAATCGATGACGTAGAAGACACCGCCGATGATCCATTCGATCCGGGTTTTGCGCGCTTCGACAGGCAGCTTGTCGAGTGGAATCGAATAGGCGAACTCGGGATTGGAGTTGATCAGCACGCGTGCGAATTCGGTGTCGCGCAACCAGGGCGGCATGGCCTCGTCGCCGACGACGATCTTGCCGCCGGGTTTGGTCACGCGCGCCATCTCGGCGAAGCCGCGCCGGATGTCGGCGTAGGCGTTGATGCCGCCGAAGTGGTAGCAGGCGTCGACGCTGTTGTCGGGCAGCGGCAGATAGTAGCCGTTGGCGAGCGCGGGTTCGATCTGCGGTTCGGCGCCGCGCATGCGTTCGATGTTCTTCGCCAGGAAGGACGGCGCGATGTCCTGGATGTAGAGCTTGCCGCGGGGACCGAGCCGCTGCGCGAGCAGTTCGGAATCGCGCCCGGTGCCCGCGCCCGTTTCCAGCACGACCATGCCGGGCTGGAGATCGAGTTTGTCGATCATGGCGTTGCGCACGGCCTGCTCGTCTTCGCCGTAGGTGGCGAAGGTCAGCGGCAGGTAACGGTCGTAGCCTTCGACGCGCGCCTCGGTTTCGCGCAGCGCCTCGCGGTCGGCCTGCGGCAGTTCGAAGGGATAGACGAAGTTGGGCACGCCGTTGGCAATCTCGAAGCGGTGGCCGGACGCGCTGACGAGCGTGCCTGACACGATCGTGTCGCCATCGCGTACGGCGTTTTCCAGCGTCAAGGCTTCGCGCGTGGCAGGGTCGACATAAAGGGTTTCTTCACCGGAACGCATGCTGTCTCCTCGGGTGCGCCGACACGCTGCCAACGCACACTGTGATTCCGTTTTCGGCCATGATCGGGGCGGGATGTAGGTTCGTGGCCGGTTTTTTTGCATATCCCGGCGTGCCGCTGCTACCCTTTGCGGATCGAACCGGGGAGCGCACAGGATGAACAAGCTGGTCATTTTTGGCATCGGCAAGATTGCCGACGTGGCGTATCACCATTTCCTGCGCGACGGCGGCTACGAGATCGTGGCCTTCACCTGCGACGCCGACTGGGTGCCCGCTGCGGGCACCCATTACGGCCTGCCGGTCATTCCGTTCGAATCGCTGGAAGCGCGCTACCCGCCGGATGCGGTCGCGCTGTTCGTGGCACTCGGCTACCACGAGCTGAACGCGCTGCGCGCCCGCAAATGTGCCGAGGCGAAAGCACGCGGCTACACGTTGGCGAGTTACGTCAGCCCACGCGCGGACCTCGGACCGTGGGTCGAAGTCGGCGAAAACTGCCTGATCCTCGACGGCGTCGGCATCCAGCCCGGCGCGACCATCGGCCACAACGTCTCGCTGTGGAACAACGTGCTGGTCGGCCATCATTCGACCGTGTCCGATCATTGCTGGATCGCCGCGGGCGCGACGCTCGGCGGCGTGGCCACGCTGGGCGAGCGCTGCTTCGTGGGCCTGAACGCGACCATCGGCGGCGAACTGTCCCTCGGCGCGGACGCCTTCGTCGGCGCCGCCGCACTGGTGCTGAAGAGCGCGCCCGACCGCAGCGTGTTCATCGCGCCGGGTACCGAAAAATTCCGCCTCGACAGCGCGACCTTTCTGCGCATGACGCGCATGGCCGCCATCGGCCCCGGCCGCTCGTAAACCGAACGCATGTTCACCTGGACAAAACTCGGCAGGATCTTTGACCCGACCGCCGAACGGCCGCGCCCGTGGATGCAGGCCTACGCGCAGTGCCCGACGCCTTTCCTCTACGACGCCGACACCCTGCGCGTCTACTTCGCCACCCGTCCGCCGCGCGGCACCGATTTGCAGTACGTCGCCTACCCCGGCTATGTCGATCTGGCACGCAACGACCTGCACCGCGTGACCCGCATTGCCGCCGACCCGCTGCTGCCGCTGGGTGGCCCCGGCGCCTTCGACGAATTCGGCCTCATGCCCAGCGCCGTGGTGCGCCACGGCGACGCCGTGCACCTGTATTACACCGGCTGGTCGCGCATGGCGTCCGTGCCCTACACCACGGCCATCGGCCTTGCGATCAGCCACGACGGCGGCGACACCTTCCGCAAGGTCGGCGAAGGCCCGCTGCTGGGGCTGACGCTGAACGAACCCTATCTGGTGAACAGTCCGACCGTACGCATCGTCGAAGGCGTGTGGCATCTGTGGTACATGACGGGGCTCGGCTGGCTGCCGAACGAAGGTGCGCCCGAAGCCGTGTTCCGCATCGCGCACGCGACCTCGGCGGACGGCATCCACTGGCAGCGCGATGGCCGTACGATCATTTCGCCGCATCATCCAGACGAGTGCCAGGATCTCTTTCAGCCGTTCCGGCTCGATGGCCGCTGGCATGCAATCTTTGCCTGGCGCCGCGCGCTGGGCTTCCGCACCGACCCGGCAGCAATGTACCGCCTCGGCTACGCGTGGTCGGACGATCTCGTGCACTGGACACGCGACGATGCGCAGGCCGGCCTCACGGTGTCGGACGATGGCTGGGATGCGCAGATGCTGTGCTCGACGCAGGCCATCGAACTCGACGGCCGCATCCTGCTGTTCTACTGCGGCAACACCTTTGGTCGCGAGGGCTTCGGCATTGCCGAACTGACAGGTCGCTGAACGCTGCATCAGGCCAGCCAGTCCCGCAGGGTGTCGAGGTCGTTCCACATCAGCCAGTCGACGATCGACAGGTCGGGGACGAATGCGAAACGCCCGGTGGCATAGGTGCGTGGGCAGGCTTCGTGAAAACTCAGCGCGATGCCGTGCTGCGCATACAGCGATGCGTCGAACAGTGCCCGCCCACCGGCGGCATTGCGATATTCGGTCGCGCCAAGCTGGCGCGCGATGTGCAATGCCCACTCGCCCGGCGCGCAGGCCTCGGGCAGATCGAGTGGCAGATGCGAGGCCACCTCGATGGGCGTGGCGATGCCGAGATGGCTGCACACGCTGCGCAGCAGCGCCGTGTTCAGCACGGCGAGCGTGTCGTACTGCCCGGCCGTGGCATCGCCGACGAGTGTGCGGACCGCAGCGTAGTGCGGCGCATCGGCCTGATAGACCCGGAGCTTGTCGAGCAGCTTGCCGCGCCAGTCCTTGTCCGCGTCCAGGCGTGCGTCCCGGATCGCGGTGTCGAGGCCGGCGTGCTGCACCGGCACCGAAATGTAGGCCGTGCCTTTTTCGCGGTTGAGGATGCGGTTGCGGTTCATCCACGATTTGCGCGTGTACTGTGCGGTGTCGAACACCACCCAGCGGTCGCACGCGGCAATCAGCCGGAACTGTTCGAAATAGGGGAAGAAATACGGCTGCATGATGCCGACGCGCAGGCGGTCCGGCACGCTCATGGCTCCAGCACAGCCAGCCCGAAGCCGTGACGGCCGAAGGCATTGCCGTTGTAAAGCAGATACACGCGGCCGTCGCACTCGAACGCGTGCGGGTAGCACAGCATGTCCGCATCCCAGTCGCCCTCGGTCACGTCGAGCGCCAGTTCGTCGTCGGCGCGTGTCCAGTGCACGAGATCGTCCGACCAGGCGTGGCCGATGCGATAGGCACGGTCGCGGTTGGCGCGGAAATCGAAGGTCTGCCGGTAGCAGAAAAACAGGTGATGACGACCGTCGAGCGTGATCACGGTGGGCAAGGCCTGGCATTCGTCGTCGCCCAGCCGGTCGGCGAGTATCTGCCGACCGTCTTCCTTGGTCCAGTGCATGCCGTCGGGCGATATGGCGTGGCCGATCTTGTATACACGGTCCGGTGCGGCATCCGGCGCGGCGCGTTTCCAGCCCAGACCGAAGACATACCACATGTGAAAGGTGTCTTCGACGATCTTCACGAAGGGATCGACGACGATGCAGGGCTCGTGCAGCGAGGGCGCGAGCACCGGACCATCGCCGACGCGCTGAAAGGTCTGGCCGTCGTCGCGGCTGATCGCCAGCCCGATGGCGCCGTCGGCGGGGACCGAGACGCGTCGGTTCACCCCGGAGGTGTAGCCGTAGATGGCGTCGCCATGACGCACGACGTTCATCGGAAAGATGCCATGCTCGTCGAAGCAGCCGAGCTTGCCGAGGGGAATGACGGTATGCGAGGCGATACTGATGATGTCGCGCAGATTCTTCCGCAGGTCGACGTAGACGATGTGGCTGAGGTATTTTCCGGTCTCGTCGCGCGCGCGGGTGGAAAAATAGATCCGCACGAAATCGTCGAACACCAGCGCCTGGGGGGCCTGGGCAAATTCGGTACAGCCATGGGGCAAGCTGAATTGCGCGGGATCGAAAATCCGGCCGAGCTTGCGCCACTTCATTGTGCCGGGTCCGTCACGCAGGCGATCACGGCCTCGATATCGGCCTCGGTCAGCGCCGGATGAATCGGCAGGCAGATCACCTGTTCCGATGCCGCCCTGGCGACCGGCAGATTGCCCGCGGCCGCCGATGGCATGTCGCGATACATCGGAAAGTCGCTGATCAGTGGATAGAAATAGCGGCGCGCCAGAATGCCGCGCGTGCGCAGGCGTTCGAACAGCGCATCGCGACGCAGCGGGTAGTCGGGCTGCACCAGCACCGGGAAATACGCATAATTGGCCCGCGCCTCGCGCACGGGTAGACAGACGATGCCCCGGGTGCCGGCGAACGCAGCGCGATAGCGCGCATCGACGGCTTCGCGCCGGGCCAGCGCCACGTCGATGTCACGCAGCTGCAGCAGGCCGAAGGCGGCATTGATCTCGCTCATCTTGCCGTTGATGCCGGGGGCGACGACGGTCGTCTCGTCGACGAATCCGAAATTCTTGAGGTGGTCGATGTGCTGTTTGGTCTCGGCATCGGGACAGACGATGGCGCCGCCCTCAAAGGTATTGAACACCTTGGTGGCGTGAAAACTCAGCACCGACAGGTCGCCATGCCGGAGCACGCTGCCGCCGCCGTCGCGTACGCCGAAGGCATGCGCCGCATCGTAGATGACCTTGAGACCCTGCCGCTCGGCGACCGCCTGGATGCGTTCGACGTCACAGGGATGGCCGTAACAGTGCACGGGCATGATCGCCGTGGTCTGCGGCGTGATCGCAGCTTCGATACGTGCCGGATCGAGGTTGAGCGTAAGCGGATCGATATCGGCGAATACCGGCGTAATGCCATTCCACAGCAGCGAATGCGCAGTCGCCACGAAAGAATACGGCGTGGTGATCACCTCGCCGGTGATGCGCAGCGCCTGCAGGGCCGTCACCAGCGCCAGCGTGCCGTTGGCGAACAAGGCGACGTGCGGCACCCCGAGGTAGTCGCAGAGTGCGCGCTCGAGCTGCGCGTGGAAGGGACCGCTATTGGTCAGCTGTCGGCTGTCCCATATCTGCTGCAGGTAGGGGATGAAATCCTCCAGCGGCGGCAGCGCCGGCTGGGTCACCGGGATGAAGCGTGCCTTCCCGGATGCGCTCATGCGTCGGATGCCCGTTGTTCGGGCCGGATGTCTTCCAGCCGCACTTCGAACGTGGCGGCGGGTAGCCCCGCGCACCAGCGCTGCCACATCGCGCGAAATGCGCGCGCCACTCCGGCGGCGACGAGCGCGGGCTGGCCGCGCGGCGAACGCAGGAAGCGTTCGCGCAAGCCGGCGCGCAGTGTGGCCAGTTCGTCGAGCCGGTTCGTCCAGGCCACGCCCAGGGCAACGAAATCGTCCGCATCCTGTGCAACGAAGCTCTCCAGGCCGGCGTGCCCCAGGATCGAGGCCCCCGAACGCGACGCGGGCGTGGGGCCGGCCACCGTCAGGGTGGGCACGCCCATCCACAGGGCATGCAGCGTGGTGGTGCCTCCGTTGTAGGGATAGGTATCGAGACAGACGTCGACCCGCTCGTGCAGCGCCAGATAGGCCTGCATGCCGCAGCGCGGATGCAGGCGCAGGCGTTCGCGTGCGATGCCTGCTGCATCGAATCTGTCGAGCAGCGTGCCGCGCTCGCTTTCGGGCATGCCGCCGAGCAGCATGTCCGCGTCGGGGACGGCACGCAGCAGACGCGCCCACAGCGAGACCGTCTCCGCGCCGATCTTGTTGGGGCGGGCGAAACTGCCGAAGGTGAACCGCCCCGCTTGCAGTGCAGGCAGCGGTCCGACAGGCGGTGCTTCGGGCGGCGGCAGATAGGGCGAGTTGGCGGGCAGATACGCGATATGCTCGGTGAATTGCGATTCGAACCGGCCCGGCGGCAGAAAATGGCGGTCGGCGAGGTAATAGTCGATGGCGTGCAGCCCCGTGGTGCCCGGATAGCCGATCCAGCTCGCCTGCACCGGCGCAGGCTTGCGCGCGAACACGGGCAGGCGGTTGTAGGCCGTATGGCCGGACAGGTCGACGAGCAGATCGATGCCGTCTGCGCGGATCGTCTCGAAGAGCGCGTCGTCGGACAGCGATGCCACCGCGTTCCAGTATGCGAAACGGCCGCGCAGCCGCCGGGTGACCTCGTCTTCGATGCGGCCGTTGTAGTACGCATGCAACTGTAGATCGCCGCGACCGGCAAGCTGCACCAGCAGCGGCTCGAAGAACGTGGCCACCGCATGATTGTGGAAGTCGGCCGAGACGAAGCCGATGCGCAGCGTCCGTTCGGGATCGCGGACATTGCCGTGCACTGGCCAGTGCGTGCGCCAGGGCGCTTCGACCTGCTCGCCGAAGGCCAGGTGCGCCGCCAGCGTTTCGGGCGACCCGGCCCGGTTCAGCGTCAGAAAATGCAGCAGGTTGCTGTGCAGCATGGCGATGTCCGGGCGCAGGCGCAGCGCCTCGCGGAAATTCGCTTCGGCTTCGTCCTGCAGGCCCAGGCTGAACTGGGCCTGCGCCAGGTTGCTCAGGGTCGCGGCGTTATCGGGCGCCGCGTCCAGTGCCCGCCGGTGGCAGACGATCGCTTCATCCGAACATCCTTTTTCCTGCAACAGAATGCCGAGCGCGTTGCCGACCCGGGGGTCGTCGGGACACAGGCCGAATGCCTGCCGGTACATCGCCTCCGCCTCGCCCGGGTGTCCGCTCAAACGCAGCAGATCGCCCAGCGACAGGCAGGCACCGGCATCGCGCGGATCGAATTCGATGGCTTTGCGATAGTGCTGCTCCGCTGCGCGCAATTCCCCCTGCGCCTGCAGCGTGCGCGCCAGATTGCGATGTGCCGCGGCAAAGCCCGGCAGGCGCGCAAGCGCACTCTGGAAATGCACGGCCGCCTCGTCGAGACGGCCCTGGCGCTGAAGCACGATACCGAAATTGTTGAGCGCCATCGGATTGTCCGGCGCCAGCTCAAGTGCGCGCCGGCAATGGGTTTCCGCTTCGTCGAGCTGGTCGAGTGCCTGCAGCACGCCGCCCAGGTTGGCGTGTGCCTCGGCATAGTCGGGCCGACTGCGCAGTGCGTCGCGAAACGCGGCCTCGGCTTCACCGGACCGGCCCTGTGCGTTGTACAGCACACCCAGATTGAGACTGGCGTCGGCGCAGTCGGGATCGATGCGCAACGCGTGCCGGTAACAGGTCTCGGCCTCATCGACACGCCCGTGCGCCTGCAACACGATGGCCGCGTTGCAGTGCGCCTCGGCATCGTCGGGCAACCGGGCGGCGGCCTGCAACAGCGGGTCGAGCGCCTCCTCGCCGCGCCCCAGCAGTTGCAGTGCAACGCCGAGAATTTTCCAGCCGAAGGCATCCTCGGGGTAACGCCCGGTCAACGCGCGCGCGTGCGCAACGACGTCCGCATGGCGTCCTGCCTGAAAAAGCTTTACGGTCGCATCCACGATCCCGGGCGGTGCCACCGGCCCCTCGGGCAACTCGTCCCCGGACGGCGCCCGTCCGATGCGCGCGGCCAGCACGTCGACCGCTTCGCCTTCCAGTCCCTGCTGCTGCGCCTGCGCCAGCATGGTGCGGGCATCTTCCGTCTGGCCGGCCCGGTCCAGTGCATCGATGTAGCCGATCCAGTATTGCGCGCGCGTGGGGTCGGCTTCCAGCGCCGCCGCAAAATATGGCAGACCGGCAGCAGCCTGCTGCGCCTCGACGGCGATCAGGCCGAGCTTGTGGTTGGCTTCTGCATGGCCGGGCTGGCTCTGCAGTATGCGCTGATAACGTTGCCCCGCGCCCAGCAGATCGCCCGCGCGATGGCAGTTCAGTGCATCTTCCATCAGATGCGCGATCGTCTGCGTGTCGGATTGCGGCTGCGGCACATCGGCTGTCATGAAGGCGGCCCGTGGCGTTGATTTTTGCCGCATTATGCCGGCCATTCGGCCGGCTGTGGCGGCCCGCATGCGAAGCGCCATGAAAAACGGGGGCCGAAGCCCCCGTCCATATTCGCCGAATGCGTTCGGTCAGCGCTGCGGCACCAGCTCCACGCGGCGGTTCTGCGCCCGTCCGGCCTCGGTCGCATTGTCCGCGACGGGGCGCGATTCGCCATATCCCTGCGCGGTCAGCCGGTCGGCCGCAATGCCCCTGGAGACCAGGTAATCGCGCACCGTTTCGGCACGCCGTTGCGACAGTTTCATGTTGTGCGCATCGTCGCTCAGGCTGTCGGTGTGCCCGGCCACTTCGACCTTGACGTTGCCCCATTGCTGCAGGACCGCCACTGCCTGATCGAGAACCACGGTGGCGCCGGGACGCAGGGTGGCCTGATCGTTGTCGAAGGTGACACCGCCCAGCACCAGCGGCGGCGGCACGAAAGCCGACGGGGCCGCTACGGGTGCCGGTGCCGGTGCCGGCATCACCACCGGCGCGGGTGCGGGCGCCGGGCAGCCGTTCGCCGTCTTGGCAGGGACATCCGGACAGGCATCGGCGCCATCGACGATACCGTCGCCATCGCTGTCGATTTCGCAGCCGTCGGCATTCACCTTGCGGCCTGCCGGCGTGCCAGGGCATTTGTCACGGTCGTCGTAGACACCGTCGCCGTCGCTGTCGGTGGGTTTGCAGGGCGTGGCCAGCAGCTCGCGGCCGGGGCAGCCGATGGTCCGATACAGCTCGTAGCCGACTGTCTTGCCCGTGGGACTGGCGCTGTTGGCCGGATCGTAGAAGCGGGACTCGGCCTGGACGTTGAATGCGCCCAGCATCAGCCCTGCGGCGGCGAGACTTTTTAGAAAAGGTGTCATGTGCATGGTAGGGAAACCCTGTGGTTGTTGAAGCAGGCAAGCCTCACTGTAAACCGTAAATGCAGTGAAACGTTTCATTTAACGCGGTTTTACAGTTACGCGCCAACGAGGCAGAGGTCAGCGACACGTACTGAACAGATGCGCGAGTTCACCGAAATGGCACGTTTTCCGCACGTCCGTACGCTGCATGCCGGCCGGCAGCAGATGCAGGAAACGCAGCCAGCCCAGACGCCGGAATGCCCCCAGTACACGCTGCCGCACGCCCGGCGCCTCGGCATCGAAGAGGCCGGAGAGGATGGCGTGCAATTCCGGCAGCCGGTCCGCGAAGTAGATGGCGGTGGAAAAGCAGTACGGCAGCCAGTCGCGCGTCTGCGCATCGGCCAGCGGCATTGCCGCGAGCGCATCGTCCTCGAAATCGATCGCGCCCAACCCCTGATCGTCCGACCACACGAAATTGCGTGCGAAGGCCTGGCTCAGATACTGGCCCGAGCGATGGGCATGCAGAATGTAGTCGGCACCCCGCCGCCACCAGCGCAGCCGGTCTTCGGGCGCGGCGCGACGAATCAGCAGTTCGAGCGTGAGCGGGCCGAGATCGGTCAGCAGCAGCCAGTCGTCGGCTTCGTCGAGAATCACGGGCGCACGCAATCCCCCGTCGATCAATGCCCGGATGCGACGCGCCTCGATGCGAAGACCGGTATTGCCGCCGTTGGGCCGCACCGGCTGCATGGCGGACTGGCCGAGCGCACGCGCGGCGCCGGCAAGCAGACGATAGCGCCAGGCCGGTGGCTGCGGCACGGCGAGCTTGAGCCAGGCCGCTTCGCCACGGCACCGGACCGGTGCGATGTGACGCCCCTCGGCGCGCATGCGCGCGGCTTCCGCCTCGATCGCGGCATGCGTGTCGAGCGCCGGATGGGCGACCATGTCAGCGGAGGTGATCGGGCGTTTCGAGCGGCGTACGGCGCGTCTGCTCGCCGTGCGCCTCGGGCTGGAACCAGCCGAGCTTTTCGCGGAGTTTGACGACGTTGCCGACGATGATGAGCGTCGGCGCGCGCAGTCTCGCCGCTTCGGCACGCGCGGGCAGCGTACCGAGATCGCCGACGACGACGCGCTGTGTGGGCAGCGTGCCCTGCTGCACGATCGCAGCCGGCGTGTGCACGTCGAGGCCATGCCGGATCAGCGCTTCGCACAGCAGCGGCAGCCCCTTCAGGCCCATGTAGATGACGATGGTCTGATCGTGGCGCGCGATGCCTTCCCAGTTGAGATTGAAGGTGTTGTCCTTGAGGTGGCCGGTGACGAAAGCGACCGACTGCGCGTAGTCGCGATGGGTCAGCGGAATGCCTGCATACGACGCCACGCCCGCGGCAGCGGTGATGCCGGGCACGACCTGGAAGGGCACGCCGTGCTCGACCAGGGTCTCGATCTCCTCGCCGCCGCGGCCGAAGATGAAGGGGTCGCCGCCCTTGAGACGCAGCGTGCGCTTGCCCTCCTTGGCCAGCCGCACCAGCATCAGGTTGATCTCTTCCTGCGGCACCGCGTGGTCGTCGCGCTCCTTGCCGACATAGATGCGCTCGGCGTCGCGCCGGCACATGTCGAGGATGGGCTGGGACACCAGCCGGTCGTGCACGATCACGTCGGCCTGCTGCATGAGGCGCAGGGCGCGGAAGGTCAGCAGATCAGGATTGCCGGGCCCGGCACCGACGAGATAGACCTCGCCACGGCTGATGTCGTGTTCGGCGGCATCGGCCAGCATCGTTTCGAGCTGCTTTTCCGCGTCGGCATCGCGACCTGAAAACACCATTTCGGCCACGGGCGAGAGAAAAACCTTTTCCCAGAATGCCCGCCGCTGCTCGGGTTTGATCGCGGCGCGTACGCGATCCTTGAAACGCGCCGCCAGCGTACCGAGACGGCCATAGGCAGCGGGAATCAGGGTTTCCAGCCGGGCGCGCAGCATGCGCGCGAGCACCGGCGATTCGCCGCCGCTGGAGACGGCGACCATGATGGGCGAGCGATCGATGATGGAAGGCAGGATGAAACTGCACAGCGCCGGCTTGTCGGCCACGTTGACGGGAATATGGCGCGCGCGCGCCGCATCGGCGATGGTCTGCGCCGCGGTCGCATCGTCCGCGACGACGATGACCGCATCCTTGCCATCGAGCAGGTCCGGCGTGAAACGGTCGGCCACGCGCGCTACCCTTTCGGCATTCGGCAGGCGCGCCCAGCCCTCATGCAGTTCGGGAGCGACGACGTCGACGCGTGCGCCTGCGCGCAACAGCAGTTCGGCCTTGCGCGCGGCGGTTTCCGAGCCGCCGGCAACCAGACACCGGCGGTTGCGCAGATCGAGAAATATGGGCAGGTAATTCATGATTATTCGGTGGCGGAAGACGTATCCCCGCCCGGCGCATCTTCCTGCGAATACGGGGGAATGAAGATGAAGCGCATGTCACCGGGCGTGAATTCGACGAAATCGAGGGTGACCCCCTGGAGGTAGGGCGTGCTCTGCGGGGCGATCAGCAGCTGGATGCCATTGACGATGATGTGTTCGTCATCGGCACGTTCGATGTCGAACCCCATGCCGTAGTTCACGCTGCCGTCTTCGTCCTGGTAGGCGGCGACGCGCAGGATCATTTCGTAGACATCAGGGTTGCTGTTGGCGCGGCGAATCTGTTCCGCGGCGGTGTCGGTGATCTTGATCATGCGTATCCTCGGGAATGGGATCAGGCGGCGAGACGCGCCTTGCGCGCACGCACCTGGTTCAGGAAAGGGGTAATCCAGCCCTGCGGGCCGCTGCCGCGACGATGCACGTAGGCCGCAAGCAGATTGTGCGTCTGGTAGCCGTCGTGCGCGCCGTCGATGCCGTGCCCGCGTGCGACCCGATAGGCGAAGCACGTATCGCCGGACAGGTTTTCGAGGCTGGAATAGTGGAATTCATGGGCCGGAATGATGCCGCTTTCGCGCCAGCGATCGTCGCCGCTCGGTTCCAGGCGCGCATAGCCGCGGCCGACCGGCCGCTGGTGCATCACGGTGTCACCGGGCACGATGCCGACCATTTGCCGGGTGCGGCCCTGCCAGCTCAGGCTGCGCGACAGATACATCAGACCGCCGCATTCGGCATAGGCCGGCAGGCCGGCCTCGATGGCGGCGCGCACGCTGGCACGCATACCGGCGTTGGCTTCGAGCGCATCCATGAACACTTCGGGAAAACCTCCTCCGATGACGAGGCCGTCGACTGCGGGCAGCGCGGCATCGTGCAGCATGTCCAGGGAGACGAGCTCGACATTGGCCGCACGCAGGCTGTCGAGATCTTCACTGTAGTAAAACCCGAATGCCTGGTCCTGTGCGATACCGATCCGCACACGCGTTGCCGAGGCGGGTGCGGGCGCGGCGAATGTTTCGAAAGATGGTGCGGTATCGGCGATGGCGAGCAAGCGACCGAGATCGACCTGCCCCGCGATCCGCTCGCCGACGGCGCGAATGCGCGCACGCGCGACGTCCTGCTCGTTGGCCGGCACCAGGCCGAGATGCCGTTCGGCAATCTGCATGGCGTCGTCGTGCTGAACGGCGCCGAGCACCTCGACGTCGGTGTAATGCTCGATCACGGCCCGCAGCTTCGACTCGTGGCGGCTGCCGCCCAACTGGTTGAGAATCACGCCGGCAATGCGGATATCGCGGTCGAAAGCCTGGTAGCCCAGGATCAGCGGCGCCACGCCGCGAGTCATGCCGCGTGCGTCGATCACCAGCACCACCGGCGCGTCGAGCAGCCGGGCAAGGGCAGCGTTGCTGTTGCTGCCGTCGAGATCGAGCCCGTCGTACAACCCCTTGTTGCCCTCGACCAGACTGATGCGAGCGCCCTCGGCTGCCCGCGCAAACTGCGCCGCGATCTCGTCGCGCTGCATCATGTGGAAATCGAGGTTGTAACAGGGACGCCCCGCCGCCATACCCAGCCATAACGGGTCGATGTAATCCGGCCCTTTCTTGAAGGGCTGCACGATATGCTCCCGCTGCGCGAGCGCGGCCGCCAGCCCGAGGGTCAGCGTGGTTTTGCCCGAGGATTTGTGGGCGGCGGAAACGAACACGCGGGGCCTTTCAGCCCCGCGTGTCGTCGATGTGAAGGCTTGCTGCATCGTGCCTCAGCCGCCGCGTCTGCCGGCGGACACGATCAGTGCTCGAGCTTGGCGACGGTGGCGTCGTCCAGGCTTTCGGGCAGGAGGCGCAGCACTTTCACCCCAAATGTGGTGGCCAGCAGCGCGATGGCGATGCCGCCCAGACCGAGGAAGAGTTCGGGTGCGCTCGGCGCATAGCTGTGGACTTCGCCATCGAAGAAGCTGCTCGACTGAACCATGCCCGGGAAGAGATCCAGCGGCCAGGCCTGCGCGCCGATGATGGTGACGTACATCTGCACCAGTCCGCCCAGGATGACGAGTGCACAGGCGATCATGAGCCACGTGCGGCTTTTGCCCATGCCGGTCAGCAGGATCACCAGCGGGATCACGCCGCCGATCAGAATCTGCCCTATCCAGAACAGGGTTGTGAAGATGCCGCCATTGAGCAGGATGAAAGCTTCCACCGCATGGAATTTGGTGAAATACATGCTGGTCATGTGGTGCACGACGACGAAGTACAGCACGGCAGCGACGAACACTGCGAGCAAATAACGCAGGCGCTGTATCACGATATCGCCCAGGGGGCGGCTCGTCCAGGCATAGGCGGCGGCGAGCACCATCAGATAGATGGCGAGACCGTAGGCGAATGACATGATGATGAACATCGGCGCCATGACGGCGGAGCCGTACAGTTCACGGGCAATCAGGAAGCCGAACAGCGATCCGGTACCGGTGGTCAGTGCAAGCCGCCAGATGAAGGCCGCCGTACCGGCTGCCTTCGTGTATGCCTTGACGCTGCGATCGAGCATGGTCCACAGATAAATGCCGACCAGCGCAAAGAAGCCGGAATACAGGAAGACGTTCCAGGTAAACATCGACTTGAAGTTGAAATGCGTCATCGCGACGACCAGACGGTCGGAACGGCCGAGATCGAGCACCAGCACCAGCAGGCCGCCCAGCATCAGTGCCAGCGCCAGTATGGCGGACAATGGCGCGAGCGGCTTGTACATCGGCTTGTTGAAGACCGAGGCGATGGACGCAACGTTGAGCGCCCCCGAGGCGGCAACGATCAGAAACACGGCGAACACGTGCGGCAGGCCCCAGACGATCTGGTTGTCCATGCCCGTGATGACGTGGCCGTGATGATGCATGGTGTTCCAGGCCAGCGCGCCGAACAGGACGAACAGGCCGAGGCCTCCGAACAGCAGCCAGTACTTGAGGCTGCTGCCTTCTACTTCGCGGAAGGTAATGCTTGCCATGGTTGTCAGATTCCGTGATAGCGGATGCCGAGATTCAGATTGAGATCAGCCCGTACCTGCTTGGTGGGCAGTTCGCGCAGGCGCTTCGAAATCTCGCTCCCGGGATCGTTCATGTCGCCGAACAGCAGCGCATTGTGGCCGGCGGCGGTGCACGCCTCGACGCAGGCGGTGGTGCCGTCGCCGCGGTCGACCTTCTGTACGCAGAAGGTGCACGATTCAACACAACCGATGCCGCGCGGCACGTCGGGTTTCTGCGTATCGTTCAGCGGCTCGTGAACCAGCGACCGCGCCTTGTATGGACAGGCCATCATGCAGTAGCGGCAACCGATGCAGGTATGGCGGTTGACCAGCACGATGCCGTCGGCGCGCTTGAACGAGGCACCGGTCGGACAGACGTCGACACACGGCGGCTCGGCGCAGTGCTGGCACATCATCGGCAGGCTGGTCTGCATCTGCGTCAACGGATCCTGGAGTTCCAGCTTGCGGATCCATTGGGGCGCCTGTTTCGGATGCTTGCTCTCGGCAACGGGCGTCCAGCCGTTTTCGGTGCTGCACGCGGACACGCATTCGTTGCAACCGCTCGCGCACTTGGTCGTGTCGACGAGCATGCCCCAGCGTACCGCGCTGCTGGCGGCTTGATCCTCGGGCCGGCCGTAGGCAACTTCGATCAGCATCACGCCGGGGGCGATCGCCAGACCGGCCGCGGCGGCAGCCGCGCCGCCGACGAAGCGACGACGTTCCGGCGAAGCCGGCGCAGTCTCCTGGTTCGGGTTCATTTCACTCATTGGGCGACCTTGGCCATCTCTTCCACGCTGACCGGCTGCTTGGCGCCTGCGGCCAGCTTGTGCTTGTAGTGTGCCGTTGCGGCATCGAGGGGATGCATCGCCATCGATCCCTGCGGCTTGGTGGAATGACAATCGAAGCAGTCGATCTTCACCGCCGCGTAACTATGGCAGCTGACGCAGAAATCGTCCTTGGACTTCGCCACGCTGCCGGTTGTTTCGCTGGCGTGGCAGTTGATGCATTCCTTGAGGCTGTGCTTCTTGGTGCGGATGCCTTCGAGTACCGTTTCGTCACGGTGATGGTTCAGCACCTTCATATGGTTCTTCCGCATGTATGCGGTGTCTTCCACGCACTGCTCACCCTTCGTCGCCTTCTGGATGACGGGCTTGGGCGCATCTGCCTGGGCAGGGATCAGCCCTGCCCAGATCAGCGCGACAGCCAGAAATGCCGCGCGCGCCGCGCGCTGCAGAAAACCGGCCATCACGTTCAATCACCCATGCCCATGACGATGTAACCGGTCGGGCAGACATCGGCACAGATATGGCAGCCGATGCATTTACCGTAATCGGTATCGACGTAACGACCCACGGTGGGATTGTCTTTCTTTTTCACCTTGAACACGGCAGTCTGCGGACAGTACACCACGCAGTTGTCGCATTCGAAGCACTGGCCGCAGGACATGCAGCGCTTGGCTTCGTCGACGACTTCCTTGTCGGACAGTGCGTGCAGCCGCTCTTCGAAGTTGCCCAGTGCGCCTTCCTTGTCGAGGACGGTCACATTGCGGATGTGGCGTTCGACATTCGGGAAGTGGCCAAGGAACAGCTCGTTGTGCGGAATGATATGGCGCTGCGAACGGTCCTCGAAGTTGTGCAGGATGTCCTTGCGCTCCGAGGTGCCCCAGATCTGGCCCTTGACTTCGCTGTACTCGTGGCCGGATTCGAGCCACTTGCGGATTTCGTCGAAGTGGTGGACGTCGACCTTCGGACGCTTGTCCAGCTCCTTGCCCTTGAGGAAGGCGTCGATGCCGTCGACGGCGATCGAAGCGTGGCCGATCGCGGTGGTCAGCAGGTGCGGACGGATCACGTCGCCACCGACGAAGACCTTTTCGCTGCCGGGGAAGCGGTAGTTCTTGTCGGCCTTGATCAGGCCGTTGTTGTTGTTGAACTTCTCGAGACCGGTGAAATCGACACCCTGGCCGATCGCGGAGACGATCAGATCGCCCGGCAGATCACGCTCGGTGCCTTCAATAATCTTGGTCTGGTTGCCTTCCATCACGAATTCAGCCACACGCAACGCAGTGGCGCGGCCGTTGGCGTCAACCACAACAGCAACCGGGGTCACGCCGCCAATGATTTCGATCCCTTCCTGCTGGGCATGCTCGACTTCGTGCTTGTTGGCGGCCATCTTGTCGATGGTGGCACGCGAAACCAGCACGACCTCGGCGCCTTCGCGCGCGGAGATGGAGGCCACGTCGGAAGCCATGTGGCCGGCAATCACTGCCTCGGGACGTTCATCCTGCGTACCGGATTTGGTCACGTTGCCCAGGCGGCGGGCAACGGTTGCGACGTCGATCGAGGTATCGCCGCCGCCGATGACGACGACGCGGTTGCCGACGTGCTGCAGGCGGCCTTCGTTGAAGGCGCGCAGGAACGCGACGGCGGTCACGCAGTTGGGCGCTTCGGCGCCGGGAACGGGCAGCGGCCGGCCGGCCTGGGCGCCCATCGCCATGAAGATGGCGTCGTAGTTCTTGTCGAGTTCGTCAAAGCTGATGTCGCTGCCGACGCGGCACTTGAGACGGGTTTCAACACCCATTTCGATGATGCGGTCGATTTCCGAGTCCAGCATTTCGCGCGGGGTACGGAAGCCAGGGATGCCGTAGCGCATCATGCCGCCGAGCTCTTCGTGCTCGTCGAAGATGGTGACGCCATGGCCGCGCAGGCGCAGCTGGTAGGCGGCGGCCAGACCGGCCGGGCCCGCGCCGATGACGGCAATCTTCTTGCCGGTTTCGGTTGCTGCGGCCGTGAATTTCATGTTGTTGGCAATCCCCCAGTCGCCCACGAAATGCTCGACCGAGTTGATGCCGACATGGTCTTCGACCATGTTGCGGTTGCAGCCGGACTCACAGGGCGCGGGACAGACGCGGCCCATGACGCCGGGGAAGGGGTTGGCTTCGGTGATGCGGCGGAAGGCGTATTCCTGCCAGGTGGTCCCAGCGGGCGGCTTCTCGATGCCGCGCACGATGTTCAGATAGCCACGGATGTCTTCGCCGGCCGGGCAGGACCCCTGGCAGGGCGGCGTGGAGAGCATGTACTCCGGACACTTGTGCGTCCAGCTCGACTGGAAGATGCGATCCTGGGACGAACGGTAGTTCTGATCAGACTCGCCGTCTTTGTAGCGACGCCATGTCAAGCCTTCGGTTTTTGTGCCCTTGTTTGTCGTGACAGCCATGTTGATTCTCCTAACGCCTACAAAACTTTCAAAGATGAGGGAAACGCGATCAGTCGGCCTGCTTCGGCGCATCCAGCTTGACCGCCTTGCTAACCAGCTGGTGGATACCGCCCACCATGCTCATGTCGAAACCGTACTTAGGCAGCACCTTCGTGAACTGGGCCTTGCAGATCGCGCAGATCGTCGCCATGAAGTTCACGCCGTGCTCCTGGACCACCGTATTCAGGGCGGTAACCCGCGGCAATGCACCCTTGACCCGGACTTCCATCAGATCGTCGGTGAGCAGGCCGCCGCCACCACCGCAACAGAAGGTCGATTCGTAGATCGTGTCGTCCGCCATGTTGTGGAAGTTGTTCACGACCTTCTTGATCAGATCGCGCGGAATGATGAACTGTCCGCCGGGCATGTCGCCCATCCGCGACGCGCGCGCCACGTTGCACGAATCGTGATAGGTCACGACCATGTCGTCGTTGGCCGACGGATCGACCTGAATCTTGCCCTGATTGATGAGATCGTTGGTCAACTCGCAGATATGCTGCGGCTGAGGGTAGTTGTGATCAAGCTGCTCTTGCAGTTCGATCGAGAAGGGATCGTCGGCCCCGTAACCGATGCCGGTCAGCGTGTTCCAGAAACTGTAGGCGACGCGCCAGGCATGGCCGCATTCGCCGACGACGATGCGTTTGACGCCAAGCTCCAGCGCGGCGTCACGAATGCGCATCGCGACTTTGCGCATGGTTTCGTAATTGCCGTTGAAGAGACCGAAGTTGCCGGCTTCCGAGGCATGCGAGGACAGGGTCCAGCTGATGCCTGCGGCATGAAACACTTTTGCGTACCCGATCAGCGACTCGACGTGCGGTTCGGAAAAGAAATCCGCCGACGGCGTAACCAGCAGCACTTCGACGCCTTTCACGTCTATCGGCAGCTTGACCGGGACACCGGTATCCATCTCGATGTCCTCTTCCAACCCTTGAAGCGTATCTTCCAGTGCCGGTCCGGGCAGGCCGAGGTTGTTGCCGATTTTCTGCACCTTGCCCAGAATCTCGTTCGAGTATTTCTGGCCGATGCCCACATGGTTGAGGATTTCGCGCCCCGCCATGGTGATTTCGGCGGTGTCGATGCCGTAGGGGCAGAACACCGAGCAACGGCGGCATTCCGAACACTGGTGGTAGTAGCTGTACCACTCGTCCAGCGTTTCCCTGGTCAGATCCTTGGCGCCGACCAGTTTGGGAAAAAGCTTGCCCGCGGTAGTGAAGTAACGGCGGTAGACCTGACGCATCAGATCCTGACGCGCGACCGGCATGTTCTTGGGATCGGAGGTGCCGAGATAATAATGGCACTTGTCCGTACACGCGCCGCAATGCACACAGGCATCCAGGAAGACCTTCAGGGAGCGGTACTTGCCAAGCAGATCGCCCATCTTGTCGATGGCACGCTCTTTCCAGTCCTCGCCCAGCTCATGCGGATAGCCCATGAAATCCTGCACCGGCTTGGGCGCCGGGAAGGACTTCACGTGCGCCATCACGCCTTCGTGGATTTTGGGAACCTCGATGGTTTCCTTGATCTCCGGAATGTCAAATTCAGCAGCAGCCACTTAAGCGTCCTCTATCCGTTCGTGCTTCGTGTTCGCAGGTTCGTGCCGGCGAATCAGTTATTCCGGTCCAGGCGCGCAGCCCAAGCCGCCACATGGCGGTGTTCGCGTGGATTGTCCGCCTGATTGCGCGTCGGGCTGAAGAACAGGCCCGGTGCATGCAACAGCTTGCTGATCGGAAAGATCAGCATCAGCAGGGCGACCATCGTCAGATGCGCAAGGATGATCGGGTCCTCGGGCACCGGCTGGATGTCGAAGAACATCAGCCCCATGAAGAACTCCTTGAGCGCGACGATGTCGGTATGCACGACAAAGGTCGTCATCATGCCGCTCAGGCCAATACCCAGCAGCAGAACCAGCATGAGATAGTCCGACGGCGTCGAAATATAGCGCACGCGATCCACCAGGAAACGCCGTGCCAGCAACCCGCCCAGCCCCACGACCATCATGATGCTGGCATATTTTCCAAAAGGCTGGATGAACACGAGCCATTCCGGAACGGGCGTCACGAAATAGCGGAGATGACGCACGAGCACCAGCAGCATGCCGAAATGAAACAGCCAGCCGAATACCCAGATCCACTTGTTGGATTTGAACAGGGATTCGAACAGCACGACCTCCTTGGCCATGCGATACACCACGCCTTTTTGCGTGGTGGGCGCCGGCGTAGTCGGGATTTTCAACGGCGCCGGCGTGCGGCTGTAGTCGAATATCTTGTACACCAGGCCGACCACAAGCAACAGCGTTGCGATGTAGAACATGCCCGCGAAAATCATCGTCAAAGTAGACAATCCTATCCCCCAACAACGTCGTGTTTGCGAATCGAACGCAGTCGCGGCCTGCGCGCATTCGATTGGGAAACCATCCGTCGGCAAGCGAGCCGCGCCGGCTAACCGGGCGCGACTCGTACAGCGTGTGTCTTAGATGCAGCCAGTCGGCTTGGGCAGGCCGGCGATCTTACAGGCCTGTTTGGCAGGACCGTAGGGGAACAGCTCGTACAGGTACTTGTTGTTGCCCTTTTCGGGGCCGAGCTTCTTGCCGATGGCTTTGGTCAGAACACGCACGGCAGGCGCGATCTGGTATTCGGCATAGTACTCACGCAGGAAATTGACGACTTCCCAGTGGTTTTCGGTCAGATCGACTTTTTCTTCGACAGCCATGTACTTGGCGATGTCTTCGTTCCACTGCGACAGATCGACCAGATAGCCTTCTTCGTCGACTTCGACTTCCTTACCGGCGATGTTCACCATAGGCATAGCAATACTCCTTTGATTAAAAGTTACAGCCAAGACTGACAGTTGCTGTGTTCCGCGACCAGATCCACAAAACCGCCGTAATCCACGACATTGACACCGTCCAGTGTGCGCCCGGCCATACCACGCGCCGCCAGATCGGGACCGAGTGCGTAAATCTTGAGGTCAGCTTGTGCTGCCTGGATTTTCGCCGCCGCCGCATTGCCCTTGGTCGCAGCGTAAACCGCGTCCTCGATCAGCAAAACGGCAGAACCCTTGGAGGCCAACTTCAGGCAGCTGTCCAGCGAGCTGCGCTCCGAGGCCGATTTATTCACGATATGCAACATGTCCGGTCCCCTTAGAAGCTGATCACGACGTCCTGTTCGGCCATGAGATTCTTCATCTCATCGTCGGACATGACGGTCACATCCACAATCAGGTCATCTTCGGTCAGACCACGCGCATCCATCGAGGCACGGTCGACATAGAGCTTCTCGATGTCGTAGCCTTCCAGCGCCCGATAGGTCTTGGAGAAATCCTTGACCTCGATACCCTTGGTGTCGATCCCTTTCATCAGCTGGTAGACGCCGTCATCCGTAAACACCAGGCTGACATCCTGATCGAAGGCTGCCGTAATCAACACCACTTCCAGACCTTCCAGCGCATATACGGTGCCATGCGGCGCCTTGCGGTTCAGGAACATGAATTTCTTGACGACACCGGAGCCGTCGTCTTCCATATCCATATCGCTCATCTCGTTACCCCTCAATCACCGAACGTCACGAGACGATCGTACTGAATACCCATTTCCACCAGTTGCCCCAGACCGGAAATCCGGAAACCGGGCGCCAGCAACTCGTCCTTGATGCCGCGGCGCAGAGCGGCAGCCACGCACACGACGAGGTCGATGCCGTGCTCTTCGGCCAGCTTGGACCAGCGCTGGGTGATGTTGCGGTCATCCTGCGGCGGCTCCGCCATGCGCGTAGAGTTGTTCACGCCGTCATGGTAGAAAAAGATACGGGGAACTTGATGCCCTTTCTCGATCGCGGTCCGCGCGAACAGATAGGCAGAATCACTGGCCTGATGGTTGTAAGGCCCTTCGTTGATCAGAATGCCGAATTGCATGGCTTGCTCTAACTCCGAAAATGCGTCGTTGTTATTCAAATGTCCGCCGCGGACAATCCGCAGCGGACGCGACGACCGCCAGCCGCTCGATCAGAAACGGATGTGTGCGGAAGCGTTCAGGTTGGCACGACCACCACGCCAGTTGTCGATGTGATACTTGGTGAAGGGCAGACCGGTTTTCTCGAAGAACGCGGGCCAGCCAATCCGGTCGATCCAGTCGATCATCCGCTCCCAGGGCTTGCCGTCTTCCTTGTAGGTTGCCAGGATCTTCTTGACCACCTCGGCGACTTCCGGCCAGCGCGGCGCGTTGTTCGGCAGACCCGCCGCAACCAGCTTGTGGAAGGTCGGCTTGGAACGGGCGTTGGAGTTCTTGCCGCCCACCCAGATGGCGATCTTGGAATGCTCAGGGTCGTTGATCTGCATCGGGGGACAGGGCGGGAAGCAAGCGCCGCAGCAGATGCACTTCTTCTCGTCAACTTCCAGAGAAGGCTTACCGTTCACCAGAGCGGGACGGATCGCAGCCACGGGGCAGCGAGCCACAACGGAAGGACGCTCACACACGTTGGCGACCAGATCATGGTTGATCTTCGGCGGCTTGGTATGCTGAACGATGATGGCGATGTCAGCCTGACCGCCGCAGTTGATTTCACAGCAGGAAGTCGACATTTTGACGCGATTGGGCATCTCGCACTTGACGAAGTCGTCATACAGTTCGTCCATCAGTGCCTTCACCACGCCGGAAGCATCGGTGCCGGGGATGTCGCAGTGCAGCCAGCCCTGGGTGTGTGCAATCATCGATACCGAGTTGGCGGTACCTCCGATGGGGTAGCCCTTGTCGTTCAGCGCCTTGATCAGCGGCTCGACTTTGGAACCATCGGCAACCATGTATTCGATGTTGGAACGCGCGGTAAAACGCACGAAACCATCGCCATACTGATCGGCAATGTCGGCCAGTTCGCGAATGGTGTAATGGTCCATCTGGCGCTGGGTGCCCGCTTTTACAGTCCAGATTTCGTCGCCGGATTCGGCACGGTGATACAGGACACCGGGCTTGGGATGGCTATGAAAAGACCACTTGCCATAGTTTTTCACCATCACCGGGTGCATGTAGGGCATCGGGTCCGGTGCGCCGGATTCGATGGGCGGACGTAGTTCAGCCATGTATTTTCTCCAACTGATTTAATTCACGGACCCCCGATGCTCGCGGGGCCCGAGGTAAGCAAAAACTTAAGCAGCCGACTGCTTGTACTCGTTCCATTTTTCGACTTGCTCGTCCCAGTCGTCGGAACGGAAGTACGGGTTGGAACGCGGCTCTTTGATCATGTTGGGGTCGACCGGAATATCCAGACCTTCGAGGAAGTTGGTCAGACCAATACGCTCGATCATTTCGCCGGTACGCTCGTGCTCCAGTGCGTTTTCCGCGAAGAAGTCGAGGATGTTGCGCGCCAACTCGTTCAGTTTTTCGAAGTCCTCGTCGGATTCGAGCTTCATGAACGGAATCACGACAGTACCCATGGTGGCACCGATCTTCAGCACGCCCTTGCCGCCCACCAGGATCGACACACCCTTGTCGTTGCCGGGCAGCAGGCCACCAGGAATGACGTTCAGGCAGTGCATGCAGCGCACGCAGTTCTTGTTGTCGATGCACATGGTCTGGCCGTTGCCCAAGTTGGCCGCCGAGACGTTTTCGGAAGCCTGGAACTTGCCGGTTTCGACCAGGGTGATGGCCTTGGTCGGGCACTTGCTGATGACGTCGTTGACGAGGTCATTCATGCCATGCTCTTTGAAGTAATCCTGAACCTGGGCTTCGTTGACGCGGATGTTGTCGCGCCAGGTGCCGATGGTGGCCATGTCGGAACGCTGGATGGCGTTCACACAGTCGTTCGGGCAACCCGAGAACTTGAACTTGAACTTGTAGGGCAGCGACGGACGGTGCATGTCGTCCAGGTTGTTGTTGATGACGGTACGCAGCGCCTTGGCTTCGTCGTAGCACGACATCTCGCAACGGGCAGCACCTACGCAGGACATCGAGGTGCGCAGCGCGGGACCCGCACCACCGAGGTCAAAGCCCATTTCGTTGAACTCGTCGAAGGCCTTCTGGACGTTTTCGGTCTTGATGCCCTGGAACATGATGTCGCCGGACTGGCCATGGAAGGCGATCAGGCCGGAACCACCGGTTGCCGACCAGACGTCGCACATCTTGCGCAGCAGGTCCGAGGTGTAGTGCATGCCGGCGGGCGGCTGGACACGCAGGGTGTGGAATTCGGCCGCCTCGGGGAACAGCGGATTGTGGTTTTCGTCCTTCAGCTCGGTGAAACGGGGGATCACGCCGCCGCCGTAGCCGAACACGCCAACGGTACCGCCCTTCCAGTAGCCGAACTTGGTCTTGTACGAGGTTTCCAGCTGACCCATCAGGTCAACCATCATGTCGTTTTCCTTGGCCAGGCGCTTGAGGCCGGTCACGAAGCTGGGCCACGGGCCTTTTTCGAGCTCGTCCAGATTAGGGGTGTCGTGCATTTGCTTCGCCATTTTGTCTCTCCTAGAACATTTCGAAATGCCCGTTCAGCAGGCAGCTCAACGGTATCTCACCATGGTATTGGGTTGCTCAGGCCGTCGCCATCATTCTCATGGGTAAATCACGTACTCCCTCTCGGTAGGTACGCACCTACCCAAAAGGAGTAGGTCGTTTTCCCCAACGCGGTAATGCCTCGCGATCCGAATCGATGCGACATTACTGGCCAGCCACAGGAATCAATAAGAGTATTAAAATATTGTTGCCAACGCAAGCCCATGCTCCAGAAAGGGTTGATGCGCAACCATTACGTCCCCACTTGTTGCTGTGCGGACCAGTAACCGGGCTGCTCGACGCGGCAGTCCATCAATAACGTGAATAAACGACGTAGGATGCACGGACAGCCATGCCTGAGATCACGCCACTCGACAAAATGCGCCTCCCGTTCGGGGGCCAGGAAATCGAATTCCAGCACCTGACCCACGAATCGGGCGGCGTACCGTTTTTGCGCATCCGTATTCGTGAAAACAAGCGCTTCACCATTTTCGACGTTGACCCCGTGAGTGCGGCGAAATGGGCTGAAATCATGGCGGACTGGGTCAAAACCCACGCCGGGGATGCCCCGTGAGCTGGTGCTGGCCGGAAAACAAGCCGGAGGAATACACCCCCCGCCAGATCGACCTGCAGTTCGATCTGACCGGCAATACGATCCCGGCGGATAACGCCCAGATGCTCAGCGATACAATCCTGGCCCTTCTGCCTTGGCTGGGCGAAGACGGTGGCAGCGGCATCCAGCACCTCAAGGGCGCCGAGACAAACAGCGGCGACGCCGCGCTGAACATCAACCGCCGGACCAAGCTCTATCTGCGCGTACCCAAGACGCGCGTCGACGACATGACGGCGCTGGTTGGCCGGACGCTCGATCTGGATGGCCATGCATTGCAGATCGGCGCATTCAAGACGCGCGCCTTCAGCCCGTTTGCCAACCTCTACGCGCACTTCGTTGACACCGGAAGCCACACTGAAGAACAATTCGTGCAGGACGTGATGCGCGAGCTGGATGGTCGCTTTCAACTGCGTTGCGGGTTTATCTGCGGCAAGCAGCAAACCCTGCGCAGCGCCGGTGGCATGCTCACCGGCTACAGCCTCATGCTACACGACGTCCCTGCCCACAAATCCCTGCAACTGCAGGACGAAGGCATGGGGCGCAACCGTCTGCTCGGCTGCGGCATCTTCATTCCGCACAAATCCATTGCGCCGGTCGTACCGGCAGTACTTTAAACAACCCCTTCAACCTGAAAGGAGAAACCATGTCTTATGTTGTGAATGGCGAGGAACTTGAAACTGGCGAAGAAGACTTCCTGCTCGAAGCGAATTTCAGCGACGACGTCCCGCCGGTCATCGCCGCCAACGAGAAGATCACGCTGACCGACGATCATTGGGTGGTCATTCGCTGGCTGCGTGAAAAGTACAAGGACGACGGCCAGACCCCGAATTTCCGCAACATGGTGAGCGAGCTCGACGACGAGTATCCTGGCCGGGACTGGAAGAAAAAGCTGTATGAACTCTTCCCCAACCAGCCCGCCCGCCAGGGCGTGCGCATCTCCGGCCTGCCCAAGCCCTACGGCAAAGGCGGCTACTGAATCCGCGTCAGACGCGACACGGAAACGGGCAGCCGGAAGTGCTGCCCGTTTTTGCCTGAATTCCCTCCCGACCGCGCATGTTCTCCAACACCCTAGTCACCACTGACGATCTCGCCGCGCATCTCGGCGACCCGGACTGGCTCGTCTTCGACTGCCGCTTCACGCTGAGCGACACGGCAGCGGGCCGTCTGGCTTACGACAAGGCCCACATTCCGGGCGCCCACTACGTGCATCTGGACAACGACCTGTGCGCACCGATCGGCCCCGCCACGGGACGTCACCCCCTGCCCGATCCCGCCGTTTTCACGGAAAGGCTCTGCCGATGGGGTGTGGGCATGGATAAACAGATCGTGGTCTACGACGACAGCTTCGGCTCCATCGCCTGCCGCCTGTGGTGGATGCTGCGCTGGGTCGGCCACCCGGCCGTCGCCCTGCTCGACGGCGGCTACCCCAAATGGGCCCGCGAGAAACGCCCGCTCGACACGGCCATTCCGGACACGGTCGATGCGGCCTGTGCCGGCCAGGCCGAACCGTCGCGCATCGCGACGGCGGACGACGTCCTGCTCGCCTCCCGTACCGGGAATACCCTCGTTTTCGACGCACGCCCGGACCGCCGCTTCACCGGCGAACACGATCCGGTCGACCGCGTACCCGGCCACGTTCCGGGCGCGCTCAACGTCCAGTTCGAGGACAATCTCGATCTGGGCGGCACCTTCCTGCCGCCCGCCGAACTGCGCGAACATTACCTGGCCCTGATGCAGGGCCGGCCCGCCGGGCAAATCATCCACATGTGCGGCTCCGGCGTCACCGCCTGTCACAACGTGCTGGCGATGGAAATTGCCGGCCTGCCGGGCTCGCGCCTCTACCCCGGTTCCTGGAGCGAGTGGATCACCGATCCGGCCCGCCCTATCGCCACAGGAGAATAATCATGGTCAAGCCCGTCAGAGTCCGTACCGTCTGGTTCAAGAAGGATGGCGAACGCAGCCCTGAGGAAATCGCCACTGCGGTGGCCTCCACCGTCTGGCGTGTCGCCGACAAGGCCGTGGACAACCTCGGCCGCGAAAACTACGACATCATCACCCCGGCCCGCGGTTTCAAGCTCATCGCCGAATTCGTCGCGTTCCTGGTCCATTACTGCGACCGCATGGCTTACGCTTCGCTTACGCCCGAGCGCCGCATGGCCGTGCTGCAGGCGATCGCGAACCGGCTGGGCGAAGTGATGGAGGAGAACATCCTCAGCGTCATCGGCAAGGGCGACGGCAGCCGCAACTACAAGGCCGAATTCATCGAATTCCTCAACCGCCGCTTTGCGGATTACGCCGAATTCGAGTTTCCGGACGACGAGAAGGCAAGCTTCCCCGCCCTGCGGTTCCTGGGCCTGCAGATTCGCGACGAGATGGAGGACAGCGACAAGACCTGGGTGATGGACCAGATCATGGATATCGAGATGCCCGAGATGATGGGCACGGTGCGCAAGAGCTTCAAGGGCCTGATGTCCGACGCGCCGGTCAAGCGCGGTTTCGGCTCGCCCGACATGCTGCCGCCGGAATAAGGCGCGCATGGGCAGTCCTTTCGATCTCGCCGACGACACCACCTACCGGGCCTGGCGCGACGCCCGGCTCGCCCGCTATCCCCGCGCGGCCGACGAGCTGGTCGTGCCGCTCGCACAGCCCCGGCAGCTCGCCCCGGCCGAGCGGCACGCCCTCGCGGCATGCTGTGCACGCGCCAACATGGCCATCTACAGCGCTCCGCACCTGCCCGCCGCCGACAAATCGCTCGCCCTCGCCCTCAGCCGGCAACTCGGGCTCGTCCGCCTGGAAGGCAACTACCTGGCAGACGAGGACGGCCTGTCGAGCATCACGCCGAACGAGGACGAGACGCACGTGCGGGGCGACTACATCCCCTACACGCACAAACCGATCAACTGGCATACCGACGGCTACTACAACACGCCGGCACGGCGCATCCTCGGCATGACCCTGCACTGCGCGCAGGATGCCGAAACGGGCGGCGAAAATGCGCTGCTGGATCACGAGATCGCCTACATCCAGTTGCGCGACGTCAATCCGGACTATGTCGCCGCGCTGATGCACCCGGCAGCCATGACCATCCCGCCGCGCCTGGGCGAGGATGGCGTCGACCGTGCCGAACAGGGCGGGCCGGTGTTCGCGGTCGATCCCGACGCCGGTTTCCTCACCATGCGCTACACCGCGCGCACGCGCTCAATCGCCTGGCGCGGCGATGCGACCACCCAGGCTGCGGTGAAGACGCTGACCGAGATTCTGGCCGACTCGGAATACATCCTCACCGTCCGCCTCACACCCGGCATGGGCCTTGTCTGCAACAACGTACTGCACACCCGCAACGGCTTTTCCGATTCGCCGGGCCGCCGGCGTCTGCTTTACCGCGGCCGCTACTACGACCGCCTACGCTTCGATCCGAGTCCGGCCACCGCGTCCGCCACTTAGCGGGAGCGGGTAAAATGGCGCCCTCTTCTCAACGGCCTGCCGCCGCCATGCAGCTACTTGCACTCGGGATCAACCACCACACCGCACCGCTCGCAATTCGCGAGCAGATCGCGTTTGGTCCCGAAAAACTGGTGGATGCCCTGCACGATCTGACGCAAAGCCAGCAGGCGACCGAAGTTGCCATCCTGTCGACCTGCAACCGTACCGAGCTCTACTGCAACGCCGCCTCGGCCGACGCGGTAACGCAATGGCTGGCCGACTTCCATCGCATCGAACGGCGCGAGCTCGCCCCCTATCTCTACGCCCTGCCGCGCGAACAGGCCGCCCAGCACGCCTTTCGCGTCGCCGCGGGCCTCGATTCGATGGTGCTGGGTGAAACCCAGATCCTCGGCCAGATGAAGCAGGCAGTCGCCGCAGCCGAAGAAGCCGGCACCCTGGGGCTGCTGCTGCACAAATTGTTCCAGCGCACCTTCTCGGTCGCCAAGGAGGTGCGCACCAGCACCGAGATCGGCGCCAATTCGGTCTCCATGGCCGCCGCCGCCGTACGGCTGGCCGAACGCATCTTTCCCCGCATCAGGGATCAGGCCTGCCTCTTCATCGGGGCCGGCGAGATGATCGAGCTGTGCATCACCCATTTCGCCGCACAGCATCCACGCAAAATGACCGTGGCCAACCGCACGGCCGAACGCGCGCGCCCGCTGGCCGACCGTTTCGGCGCCGACGTGATTCCGCTTACCGCCCTGCCCGAGGAAATCGCGGCGCACGACATCATCGTCACCTCGACCGCAAGCCCCTTGCCCATTCTCGGCAAGGGAATGCTGGAACGCGCCGTCCGGCAGCGGCGCCACCGCCCCATTTTCATCGTCGATCTGGCCGTGCCGCGCGACGTCGAGGCCGAAGTCGCCGACATGGATGACGTCTTTCTCTACAGCGTCGACGATCTCGGCCAAGTCGTGCAGGAAGGCATGGACAACCGCGCCGCGCAGGTCGCGCAAGCCGAAGCCATCATCGAAACCAGCGTCGAGCAGTTCGTGCACTGGATGGAGGGCCGGGAGCTGGTACCGGTCATCCGCCACCTGCGCGATACCGCCGAACGCCACCGCCGCCACGAAATCGAGAAGGCGCAGAAAGCCCTGGCACGCGGCGACGATCCGCAACTTGTGCTCGAGACCCTCTCGCACGCGCTGACCAACAAGCTGCTGCACGCCCCCACCCACGCGCTCAATCACGCAAGCCGCAGCGAGCGCGACCAGTTCGTTCGCCTGATCAGCCAGCTCTACGGACTGGGCCGGGACAATTGAGAAAGACAGCGGAATGAAAGCCTCGCTGGCCGACAAGCTCGCCCGCGCCGATGAGCGGCTGGAGGAGCTCGACGCCCTGCTCGCCCAGCCCGAGATCGCCGGCGACATGGACAGCTTCCGCAGACTGTCGCGCGAACGCGCGGACATCGACCCGGTCGTCACGCTCTATCGCCAGTACAAACAGGTCGAATCCGACCAGTTGACCGCACGCGAAATGCTCGCCGACCCGGATTTGCGCGAACTCGCCGAAGCCGAGCTGGCCGACGGCGTCACCCGCGTTGCGCAGCTCGAAATCGCCCTGCAGACCGCATTGCTGCCTCGCGATCCCAACGACGACCGCAACATCTTCCTGGAAATCCGCGCCGGCACCGGCGGCGACGAATCGGCGCTGTTCGCCGGCAACCTCCTGCGCATGTACACGCGCTATGCCGAGCGCCAGGGCTGGAAGGTCGAAATCGTTTCCGAAAACCCCGGCGAGGTCGGCGGCTACAAGGAAGCCATCGTCCGCATCGTCGGCCAGGGCGCGTACTCGCGGCTGAAATTCGAATCGGGCGGGCATCGCGTGCAGCGCGTGCCGGAAACCGAATCGCAGGGGCGTATCCACACGTCCGCCTGTACCGTCGCGGTCATGCCGGAAGCCGACGAGGTGGGCGAGATCGACATCAATCCGGCGGATCTGCGCATCGACACCTTCCGGGCTTCCGGCGCCGGCGGCCAGCACATCAACAAGACCGATTCCGCCGTACGCATCACCCACCTGCCCACGGGGCTCGTCGTCGAATGCCAGGACGACCGTTCGCAGCACCGCAACCGCGCGCAGGCCATGAGCGTGCTCGCCGCCCGGCTCAAGGACCGCGAAATCCAGGCGCAGCACGCCGCCGAGGCCAGCACGCGCAAGAGCCTGATCGGCAGCGGCGACCGCTCGGACCGCATCCGTACCTACAATTTCCCGCAAGGCCGCGTCACCGACCACCGCATCAATCTGACGCTCTACAAGATCGACGCCATGATGGACGGCGACCTGGCCGAACTGCTCGACGCTTTGGCCGCCGAGCATCAGGCCGAGCAGCTGGCCGCCCTGTCGGGCGAAGGCTGAGCGGCAGTGAACGACAAGGCCGTCGCCGGCCTGCTCGATGCCGCCGCCGTCCGTCTGGGCCGCACACTCGGTCTGGATCGGCGCGAAGCCCGGCTGGAGGCGAAAACGCTCGCGGCCCATGCCTGGTGCGTCACGCCGGCCTGGCTGATCGCACACGACCGCGAACCCGTTACGGCCGGCTCCGCAAACCGTTTCGAGATTCTGCTGGCACGCCGGCTGGCCGGCGAACCTGTCGCCTATCTCACCGGCCTGCGCGAGTTTTATGGCCGCCCGTTCCACGTCACGCCCGCAGTGCTGATTCCCCGTCCCGACACCGAATTGCTGGTCGAACAGGCCCTCGCCCGCCTGTCACCGGATACGCCGCATGCGGTACTCGATCTGGGCACGGGCAGTGGCTGCGTCGCCATCACGCTCGCGCTCGAACGACCGAATGCCCACGTGACCGCCGTGGACCGCGCATCCGACGCGCTGGCCGTCGCCCGCGAAAACGCCGCCCGGCTCGGCGTCACGGTCGAATGGCGCGCCAGCGACTGGTTCGAGACACTCGAAGGACGACGTTTCGACATCATTGTCGGCAATCCTCCTTACATTGCCGCCAACGATCCCCATCTCGCCCGGGGCGATCTCCGTTTCGAGCCCATCGGAGCCCTGGCATCGGGACGCGACGGGCTGGACGATCTGCATCGCCTGATTGCCCGTGCGGCCGATCATCTACAGCCCGGCGGCAGCCTTCTGCTCGAACACGGATACGACCAGGGCGAAGCCGTCCGCGCCTGCCTCGCTGCCCACGCCTACGCCGAAATCACGAGCTGGACCGATCTGGCCGGCATTGCGCGCGTGAGTGGCGGAAGGCTGTCGGAATAATTTACACCGGCCACGCCTGAACCCGGCACACCCGACGCCAAACCCCGCGCCTGCTGGAGTTGCGCGCCCCCGTCACGCCGTTGGTGCGAATCTTGCTGGATTTGGGCACAATTAATCCAAAAGCTTACCGAGGCCCACCATGTCCGACCCCATCCACGACCATCAGGACGTCACGCACGACGCCACCGAGACAGCCGGAATCGACAATGGCCGCCGCAAGCTGGCGGGCACCGCCCTGGGCGTCGCGGCCGTGTTCACGCTAAGCAGCCGCCCCGTCTGGGCCAATCAATGCACGATTTCCGGCATGATGTCCGGCAATCTTTCGGCCCCCAAAGGTCAGACCTGCGACGGTTGCACCCCAGGCTACTGGAAGCAGTCGCAGCATCTGGACTCCTGGGCGCCGACCGGCTTCAAGACGACGGACAAATTCAACACGGTTTTCGGGGTCACGCAATACAACAAGAGCAACGGCCAGCCCTACACCCTGCTGGAAGTGCTGAAAACGCTGAACGGCAGTGGCGACCCTATCTCGACCAATCTGGGATTTCACGCCGTCGCCGCCCTGCTGAACGCAGGGCACCCGAACGTCAATTTCGGCTACACCGCCGGCGAATTGATCACGCTGTTCCGGAACAACTACCTGTCCAACCCGGAAAAGCTCAAAAACTCGCTGGCCATGTTGAACGAGCGCGGCTGCCCGCTCAACTGAGCCCATGCATGGGGCTGCCGCCACCCGCCTGCTCAAATGCTGGGGCGACGAAGCGGTCGTGTATGACGGGGAATCGGGCGACACGCATTATCTGAAGCCGCTGACGCTGGCCCTGTACCAGACCTGCCGCGAACACCCGCAGAGCACGCCGGACGCCATCGCCATCGCGCTGGCCCGGCGTCTTGACGTGCACGACACACCCCAATTCCGGGAACTGGTCGAAGACGTGCTGGCCGAGCTCGAGAAAATCGGCCTGCTGGAATCCCCATGAAATTATTGCAGCTCCCCCCCGCCGATCTTCGCCGGCAACTGGCAGGAGCCGGTGTCTGGATGCGGACAGGGCCATTTTCCCTGCGCGTGCAGTCCGATGTGCCCGATGTAGCCGAAGGACTCGCACAGCTCTATGGGCAATTCGAAGTCCGCAGTACGCACGAGGCTTTTGCCGATTTTCACGTGTCGGTCCGGTCCACGCCCGGCCTGCGGCGCTGGATACGACCGCAGATCAGTTTCGATTTCGACGGCATGCGCCCGTTCAAGCCCCTGCCCCGCGACCAGGCTTTCCCGATGCTGGAATGGGGCCTCAACTGGTGCGTCTCCACCCAGGCGCACCAATACCTGATCATTCATGCGGCAGTCGTCGAAAAGCACGGCCGCGCCGCGATCCTTCCGGCCCCGCCCGGCTCGGGCAAGAGTACGCTGACCGCCGGCCTTGTGCTGTCCGGCTGGCGTCTCCTCTCGGACGAACTCACCCTGATCGACCGCAAAACCGGCCGAATCCAGCCCCTGCCGCGCCCGGTCAGCCTGAAAAACCAGTCGATCGACGTCATCCGGCGGTTCGATGGCGAAACCTTCATCAACCGCGCATCGCACGACACGATCAAGGGCACGGTGGCGCACATGCGCCCGCCACGCGACAGCGTGCTGCGCCAGCACGAAAGTGCACAGCCGGCCTGGATCATCTTCCCCAAATGGGAAGCCGGTGCAGCCACCCGCTTGACGCCGCGTTCGCAGGCGCAAACCTTCATGTTCCTCGCGCAGAACGCATTCAATTACAGCCAGCTCGGAGCCGACGGTTTCCGTACCGGGACCGCACTGGTCGACCAGACCGCGTGCTACGACTTCCGCTACAGCGATCTTGCCGAAGCGGTCGCCGCTTTCGATGCGCTGGCCGAGCCGGGCCGTTGACCGACATGCCACGCGACCTGCTCGCCCGCACCCTGCGCACGCCCGACAGCGTCACCCGTTTTTCCATGGGGGAATGGGACGTACTGATCCGTCAGGCGCGCGCGGCCGGTCTGCTCGCCCGGCTGGCCTACCGCTTCCGCCGGGACAGCCTGAGCGATGCGATTCCCGCCGGCGCCCGCTGGCATTTCACGGCAGCCGAGACACTGGCCGACAGGCAGCGCACGGCGATCCACTGGGAACTTGCCAACATCCGGACCGCGCTCGCCGATATCGACGTGCCACTCGTCGCCCTGAAAGGCGCGGCTTACGTGGCAAGCGGCTCGCCAGCGGCCGACGGCCGCCTGTTCAACGACATCGATATCCTGGTCCCGCGCGAGCGCCTGCCGGAAGTCGAGAACGCACTCATGCTGGCCGGCTGGCATGCAAGCCATTTGTCGGATTACGACAAGCGCTATTACCGGCGCTGGATGCACGAAATTCCGCCCATGCAGCATATCCAGCGCGAAACCGTGATTGACGTCCATCACGCCATCCTCCCCGACACTGCGCGCTATCATCCCGACTCGGGCAAGCTGCGCAGCCGCGCGGTGCCCGCCAGCGAGCTGCCCGGCATCTGCGTACTGGCCCCCGAGGACCGTATTCTCCATGCGGCAACGCACCTGTTCCACGACGGTGAACTGCCGCACGGCCTGCGCGATCTCACCGACATCGACCTGCAACTGCGCGAAGCCGCCACGCCGGAATTCTGGGCACATCTGCTCGCACGCGCAGAAGAACTTCAGTTGCAGCGCTCGCTCTACTACGCACTCCGCTACGCCATCCATTTTCTCGACACGCCGGTTCCGGAACGCGCCTGGTCCGCACTCGAGTCGGCCGCGCCGAACCGTCTGCTTCGAACGCTGATGGATGCCGTGTTCACGCGTGCGCTCGCGCCCGATCACGCAACCTGTGCAGACCGCTTCACCCCCGCCGCGCGGCTGGCCGCCTACGTGCGCGCGCACTGGCTGCGCATGCCGATCCATCTGCTGATTCCGCATCTGGCCCACAAGGCCTTTGTCAGCCCCTATCAGGAAAACGGCACCCCCAAGGCGGCTTGACGCGCGTGGTGCCCCGCGTATAATTCCCGAGTATTCCACTCAAGTATTCAGGAGCCTGCCATGACCCCGCTCGACCGCATTCGCGAACAAGTCACCCAAAACACGATCGTGCTCTACATGAAGGGGACGCCGCAATTTCCGCAGTGCGGCTTCTCGTCGCGCGCAGCCCAAGTACTGCAAGCCTGCGGCATCAAGGATTTTCTGGCTGTGAACGTGCTGGCGGACCCCGAAATTTTCGAGAACCTGAAGTACTACGCCAACTGGCCGACCTTTCCTCAACTCTACGTCAAGGGCGAACTGATCGGTGGCTCCGACATCATGATCGAGATGTATCAGAAAGGCGAAATCCAGAAACTGCTGGAAGAAGCGCAAGCCGCCTGAATTTGCATCGTCCCGACAGGCCGACCCGCGAGGTCGGCTTTTTTTCGGCCATTCAACTTTTCGGTTCGTCCGAATCGGAAGCATCCATGCCCAGCTCGTGAATCTTGCGGGTCAGTGTATTGCGCCCCCAGCCCAGCAAATGCGCAGCCTCGATGCGCCGGCCGCCGGTATGGCGCAGCGCGACTTCGATCAGCGTCTTTTCGTAGGCTTGGGTCAGCTCGTCGAGTATCGCGGCCTCGCCGCGGGCAAGCCGCGCGCTCGCTTCGGCGGCAAGCCCCATCAGCCAGTTGCCGCCACTGCCCTGCTCGGCCGTACCCTGCATCAGGTCGGCAGGCAGGTCGCCAGCCTCGACGATCTGGCCCGGCGCCATGACCGTAAGATAGTGGCAAACGTTTTCGAGTTGGCGCACGTTGCCGCTCCAGGGCAAGGCGATCAGCGTCTTGACCGCCGCGTCCGATACTCCCTTGGCCTCTACGCCCAGCTCGCGCGCGCTTTTCTGCATGAAATGCCGGACCAGCAGCGGAATATCCTCGCGGCGCTCGCGCAGGGCGGGCAGACGCAGGCGGATGACGTTCAGGCGATGAAACAGATCTTCGCGGAACAGACCTTCGCGCACCCGCACTTCCAGATCCTGGTGGGTGGCCGCAATGACGCGCACGTTCACCTTGATCGGCGTGTGGCCGCCGACGCGATAGAACTGCCCATCCGCCAGCACGCGCAAAAGGCGGGTCTGCAGCTCGGCCGGCATGTCGCCGATCTCGTCAAGAAAGAGCGTGCCGCCGTCGGCCTGTTCGAAGCGGCCGCGACGCTGTGCCGCCGCCCCCGTAAAGGCACCGCGCTCGTGGCCGAAGAGTTCGGACTCGAGCAGGTCCTTCGGGATCGCCGCAGTGTTCAGAGCGATGAACGGCCCGGTCGCACGCGGGCTGTGGCGATGCAACGCCCGTGCGACGAGTTCTTTGCCACTGCCGGATTCGCCGGTGATCAGCACGGTGGCATGCGAATGCGCCAGCCGGCCGATGGCGCGAAACACTTCCTGCATCGCAGGTGCCTGCCCGAGGATTTCCGGCACCGGCGCATCGCTGGCAGCCGGCACATCTCGACTGGCGTTTTCCGCGAGCGCGCGGCGCACCAGTTCGAGCGCCTGATCGACGTCGAAAGGCTTGGGCAGGTATTCGAACGCGCCCCCCTGAAACGCCGCCACCGCACTGTCGAGATCGGAATAGGCGGTCATGATGATGACCGGCACCTTGGGCAGACGCTCTTTCAGGGCCTGCAAGAGTTCCAGGCCCGATACCCCCGGCATGCGGATGTCGGACAGAACGGCGGACGGCGTACTGCGCTCCAGCTCGCGCAGGGCATCGGTGGCCGAGCTGAATGTCATGCAGGGGATATCTTCGCGCAACAGGGCTTTTTCCAGTACCCAGCGGATGGAACGGTCGTCGTCGATGATCCAGACAGTGGTCGTTTTTGCCATATCGACACTCAAGCGGGAAGAGGAAGAAAAATCGAGAAAACCGTGCGGCCCGGCTGGCTCTCGCAGTCGAGCGTGCCATGGTTCTGCGCCACCAGCGTCTGCGCCACGGCAAGGCCCAGCCCGCTGCCGCCTTCGCGGCCGGACACCAGCGGATAGAAGATCTGCCCGCGGATGTCATCCGGAATGCCGGGCCCGTTGTCGATGATTTCGACGCGCATGCCCAGCTGATAGCGCCGGCTTTCCAGCGTGATCTGCCGGGCGACGCGCGTGCGGAAAACGATGTTGCCCTGGCCCCGCATCGCCTGCACGGCATTGCGTGCGATGTTCAGCGTGGCCTGGATCAGCTGCTCGGCGTCGGCCCGGATTTCCGGAAGGCTGATGTCATAGTCGCGGCGCAGGGAAACACTCGGCGTCTCGGCCAGAATCAGGCTGCGAACCCGTTCCAGTACTTCGTGAATATTGACCGCACCAAAACGGGGCACACGGTGCGGTGTCAACAGCCGCTCCATCAGCGATTGCAGCCGGTCGGACTCCTTGATGATGACCTGGGTATATTCACGCAGACTCTCGCGCGGCAGTTCGTGTTCCAGCAACTGCGCCGCGCCGCGAATGCCGCCGAGCGGGTTCTTGATCTCGTGCGCCAGATTGCGCAGCAGCTCGCGATTGGCTTCCTGCTGGAGCCGCGCCTGTTCGAGCCGGGCGATGCGCAGATGCGGGTCGATCGCGCGCATTTCGATCAGAATGCCGTTCGGCGGCCGTTCGAGCGGTGAGATGTTGCAACCGGCACGGATCGGCGGATGGCCGTTGACGACGACATCGAGCTCGTACTCGATGATGGTTTCCTGCTCGGTGCGGGCAGTCCGGATAGCGAGCAGCAGTTCCGGGCTGCGTGCGAATGCCTGCGCGGCATCGTCTCCGATCAGGAGCGCGCCCGATACGCCCAGCAGGGTCTCGGTCGCCGCGTTGACGTAGCGAATCGCCCCCGCTTCGTCCAGAACCAGGGTGCCGGTGGAAAGACTGTCGAGCCCACAGAATTCGTTGTCGGGATAAAGCATGGCGCTCATGCACACCAATGAAGCACTGATTGTGCCAGAGGCGTGCAAACGGACTGCCGCAACCCGGAAACCGTCTATTTCAGGTTGGACAGTTCACGCTGGATCGCGCCGATGTTCTGCTCGTGCTGCTGCAGGGCATCCCGCAGCTTTCTGACGCGACTGGCATAAGTGGCATCGCCCGCGCGTTCGCCCGGCTGAAGCCGTTCGCCAAGCGAAAGCTGACGGCGCGCCTCGTCGGCGTCACGCCGCTCGCCGGCCAATTCGTCCTGCAGGATCTGCCGCCGCATATCGTCGCGCCGTTTCTGCGTGGCCGGGTCGATACGCGGAAAGTCCGCCGGGCTCGGTGAATAGGAGGCGGGACGCGGGGTCTTTCTGGCGGGCAGCGGCGCGGGCGCCCCCGGAAGGTCGATACGCTTCGCGCCCTTGCGATAGACGTCGGTGAACGTCACCTGGCCGTTTTCATCGACGTATTTATAGATTTCCGCCTGGGCGGGAGCGGCCAGCAGCAGGGTCAGCAGAAAAAGAGGGGGAAACGCGCGCATGGGTCGAGTGTAGCCTACCCCCTCATTACGGCCAAAACCCGATCCGCCTTGACCGTGCCCATGAAAAAGGGCGGCCGAAGCCGCCCTTTTCGTGCCGCGCGCCGGGTTTACAGCGAGTAATACATCGCGAACTCGACCGGATGGGTCGTCATGCGGAACTTGGTCACTTCCTGCATCTTGAGTTCGATGTAGGCATCGATCATGTCATTGGTGAACACGCCGCCGCGGGTCAGGAACTCGCGGTCCTTGTCGAGCTCGTCGAGCGCCATTTCGAGGCTGTGACAAACTTTCGGGATCTTCGCATCCTCTTCCGGCGGCAGGTCGTACAGATCCTTGTCGGCGGGATCGCCCGGGTGGATCTTGTTCTGGATGCCGTCCAGACCCGCCATCATCAGGGCGGCGAAGCACAGGTAGGGGTTGGCCATCGGATCGGGGAAACGGGTCTCGATACGGCGAGCCTTGGTCGAGGCGGCAATGGGAATGCGGATCGAGGCCGAGCGGTTGCGCGCCGAGTAGGCGAGCATGACCGGCGCTTCGAAGCCCGGCACCAGACGCTTGTACGAGTTGGTCGACGGGTTGGTGATCGCGTTCAGCGCCTTGGCGTGCTTGATGATGCCGCCGATGTAGTACAGGCACATTTCCGACAGGCCGGCATAGCCGTCGCCCGCGAACAGGTTCTTGCCGTCCTTCCACAGCGACTGGTGGACGTGCATGCCGGAACCGTTGTCGCCGACGATGGGCTTGGGCATGAAAGTCGCAGTCTTGCCGTAGGCGTGGGCGACGTTCTGCACGATGTACTTCAGCGTCTGCGTCCAGTCGGCGCGCTTGGTCAGCGTGCTGAACACGGTGCCGATCTCGCACTGGCCCGCGGTCGCCACTTCATGGTGGAACACCTCGACCGCGATGCCGGCCTCTTCCAGCGCCAGCACCATGGCGGCACGGATGTCCTGCAGGCTGTCGACCGGAGGCACCGGGAAGTAACCGCCCTTGATGCCGGGACGGTGGCCGGTGTTGCCGTTCTCGAACTTCTCGGCGGACGACCAGGCCGCCTCCTCGGAGTTGATCTGCACGCCGCAGCCCGACATGTTGTCGTGCCAGGTGATCGAGTCGAAGATGAAGAACTCGGGCTCGGGGCCGAAGTAGGCGGTATCGGCGATGCCGGTGGATTTGAGATAGGCCTCGGCACGGCGGGCGATGGAGCGCGGGTCGCGCTCGTAGCCCTTGCCGTCGGACGGTTCGATGACATCGCAGGTCATCACCAGCGTGGCTTCGTCGAAGAAGGGGTCCATGTAGGCCGAATCCGGATCGGCCTTCAGCAGCATGTCGGAAGCCTGGATGCCTTTCCAGCCGGCGATCGAGGAACCGTCGAACGGATGGCCGTTCTCGAACCATTCCTCGTCCACGATACGGGCCGGAATCGATACGTGCTGTTCCTTGCCTCGGGTATCGGTAAAGCGCAAATCAACGAACTTGACTTCGTTGTCTGCAATTTTCTTCATGACATCGGCCACGGGCATGCTGAAATCTCCTCAGACAGTAATACGGATGAATGAATTGACGACGTTGCAGGCCGCGCGGTCGGCTTGCCGGAAACGCCACACTGAGAATCGTGTTAGCAGCAACCGTGCCATGCAAAAAAACGGGTCGGCGGGCATTGTGCCACAAGGGCAAAGCCCCCGGATAGCCAGCCCTCCCCCGACGCGGGTGCACCAACATGGTTCAACCAGGTCGCTTTGCGCACTTAATTTGTGCATCGCTGGATTTTTCCTGTCCAAGCCTATACTGGCACAAAGGTATCGGGAGCGTGCGATGGGACGGATCACCGAGTTGCTGGACGCCGCGCACAGCCGCGGCAAGCTCCGCAGCCTGCCCTATGCAGGCGCGCTGGAACCGCAGGAAGCTTGCGAACTCCTGGCGCTTGCGCCGGGCACCCGGCTGGTCGACGTACGTTCCTGCGCCGAACGGGAATTCGCCGGCGCACCGCCGAACGCCGTGCATGTGGAGTGGCAAAGCTGGCCGGGCTGGGCGGCCAATCCGCATTTTCTTGTCCAGCTTGCGCAGGCGACAGACCCGGAATCCCTGCTGTTTTTCATATGCCGCAATGGTCAGCGTTCGCATCAGGCCGCCGCTGCCTGCGCCGCGGCCGGCCGCGGCGGCTGCTACAACGTGCTCGAAGGCTTCGAAGGCAGGCGCGACAAAACGACCGGCCGGCGCAACACGACGGACGGCTGGAAACGGCGCGATCTGCCCTGGCGGCAGAACTGAATCGACACGCGCGCGGTTAGAATCGCGCGCATGACCGACCGATACGCTGTATTCGGGCATCCGATCGCCCACTCCAAATCCCCCGCCATCCATGCCGCCTTCGCCCGCCAGACCGGGCAGGATCTGCATTACGAGGCCATCCTGGCGCCGCTCGACGGCTTTTCCGCAAGCATCGCCGCCTTCATGGCCGCGGGAGGCCGCGGCGCCAACGTCACCGTACCCTTCAAGGAAGAGGCATTCCGGCTGGCCCGCCGGCTGAGCGCCCGCGCCGAACGCGCGGGCGCCGTCAATACGCTCAGTTTCGGGGGCGGCGAGATATTCGGCGACAACACCGATGGCGCCGGACTGGTGGCCGACCTCGTCCGCAACCGCCAGCGCGACCCCGCCGGCGCCCGCATCCTGCTGCTGGGCGCGGGCGGCGCGGCGCGTGGTGTGATCGAGCCACTGCTCGACCGGAAGCCCGCCGGGCTGGTCGTCGCCAACCGCACGCCGGGCCGCGCACGGGAACTCGCCGGGCTGTTCGGCCCCGGCGTTGCCGCCTGCGGTTTCGGCGACCTCGAAGGCCGTTTCGATCTCGTCGTCAACGCCACTGCCGCGAGCCTCGCCGGCGAACTGCCGCCCCTGCCCGCCGACCTCTTCGCCCCGGGCGCACTGGCCTACGACATGATGTACGGCCGCGACACCCCCTTCCTGGCCTTCGCACGCACGCACGGCGCCGCGACCGCCGACGGACTGGGCATGCTGGTCGAACAGGCCGCCGAGGCCTTCTTCGTCTGGCGCGGCGTCCGTCCCGACACCGCCCCCGTGATCGCCCGGTTACAGGCCGACGCATGCTGAAAACGCTGTTCGGCTGGATCGGCAAGGGGCTGGCCGCCCTCGTCGGGGTGGTGCTGCTCTACCAGGTGTGGATCTTCGCTCACGTGTTGTGGTGGATCGATCACGACCCCGCCTCCACCGCTTTCATGAAAGCCGGGCTCGAACGCCAGCAGCAAAAAAACCCGGATGCCGAACTGCGGCACAAATGGGTGCCTTACGACCGCATCTCGATCCATCTCAAGCGTGCGATCGTTGCCGCCGAGGACGCCAGATTTCTCGACCACGAGGGTTTCGACGTGGAAGGCATCCAGAAGGCCGTCGAGAAAAACCTGAAAAAAGGCCGGCTCGTGGCCGGCGGCTCGACCATCAGCCAGCAGCTCGCGAAGAATCTGTTCCTCTCCGGCGAACGCAGCTTCATCCGCAAGGGCCAGGAGGCGATCATCACCCTGATGATCGAATCGACCTGGAGCAAGCGCCGCATCCTCGAGGTTTATCTCAACGTCATCGAATGGGGCAACGGCATTTACGGCGCGGAAGCGGCCGCACGCCGCTACTACAGAAAACCCGCCTCCGCCCTCGACCGCGATCAGGCCGCACGGCTGGCCGCGATGGTGCCCAATCCGCGCTGGTACGAAACGCATCGCGGCTCGCGCGCCTATCAGCAGCGCGTGGCGCTGATCAAGCGCTATATGGGCAGCGCGCGGGTCCCGCGCTGAATCGCGCGATACAATCGCGGGGCTTCCGGAATCGACGCCCCATGACCGATACCCTCGAAAACCAGTCGCAGGAAACGCTCGAGGCGCATCTCGCGCAGGTGCAGGACCTGCTCGGCCGCATGCGGCTGGTGGAGGAGCTCGTCCACAAACAGGGCGGGCCGCGTCAGGATCTGGTGGAGAATCTCGTCCACAAGCAGAACCTCGCCGAACTCAAGCGCAAGCTCGAACAGCTCCATCCGGCGGACATCGCCTACATCCTCGAAGCGTTGCCGCTCGATGAACGGCGTCTGGTGTGGGATCTCGTCGGTGCGGAAAACGACGGCGAGATCCTGCTCGAAGTTTCGGATTCGGTCCGCGAATCGCTGATCCGGACGATGGACAAGGCGGAGCTGCTGGCCGCCGCCGAATCCCTCGATACCGACGAGATCGCCGACATCGCGGCCGACCTGCCGCAGGACGTGATCCAGGAACTGCTGACCACGCTGGACGTGCAGAAGCGCGCGCGTCTGCAGTCCGCGCTGTCTTATCCCGAGGACTCGGTAGGCGCACTGATGGATTTCGAGATGGTGACGATCCGCGCCGACGTCACGCTCGAAGTGGCGTTGCGCTACCTGCGGCGGCTCGGCGAGCTGCCCGACCAGCTCGACAAGCTTTTCGTGGTCGACCGGGACACGCTGACCGGCGTACTGCCGCTGAAGCGCCTGCTGACCACCGACCCCGAAGCCTCGGTGGCGGCCGTGATGGTCGAGGATTTCGTGCGCTTTCACCCCGAGGACGACGCGCACGAGGCCGCGCAGGCCTTTGAACGCTACGATCTGGTGATGGCGCCGGTGGTCGACGCTGGCGGCCGCCTGATCGGCCGCCTCACGGTGGATGCGGTGGTGGACTACATTCGCGAATCGGCCGATGCCGACATGCTGTCGATGGCCGGCCTGAAGGAAGAGGAGGATCTGTTCTCCACTGTCTGGCACGCCGCCAGGAACCGCTGGATGTGGCTCGCGATCAACCTTTGCACCGCCTTCATCGCCTCGCGCGTGATCGGCGCCTTCGAAGGCAGCATCGAGAAGCTCGCTGCGCTGGCCGCGCTGATGCCCATCATCGCCGGCATCGGCGGCAATTCCGGCAACCAGACCGTGACGCTGATCATCCGCGGCCTCGCGCTCGGCCACATCACGCCCGCCAACGCCCGCCGGCTGGTCATCAAGGAGCTGGGCGTGGCCATGCTGAACGGTATCGTCTGGGGCTCGGCGGTGGGCGTCTTCGCCTGGCTCCTGTACGACAACCCCGCGCTGGGCGGCGTGATGGCACTCGCCATGCTGCTCAACCTGCTGGTCGCCTCGCTGGCCGGCATCTTCATTCCGATGACGCTCGAACGCGTGAAACGCGATCCGGCCATCGGTTCATCCGTGCTGCTGACCTTCATCACCGACAGCATGGGCTTCTTCATCTTCCTCGGGCTCGCTACCCTGCTTCTGCTGTGAGTACGCCGGATAGCCGCCACCTTTATCTCCGCCTGCTCGGCTACGTAAAGCCGCACTGGCGCATGTTCGCCCTGTCCATCGTCGGCCTGGTCCTGACCGCCGCCACCGAGCCGCTGCTGCCGGCATTGTTCAAGCCGCTGCTGGACGAAGGCTTCGTCGGCAAGAACGAGGCATTCATGCGCTGGGTGCCGGTACTGCTGCTGGCCCTGTTCCTCGTGCGTGGCGTCACCAGTTTCGTCAGCACCTACTGCATGGCCTGGGTGGGCAGCCGTCTCGTCATGGATCTGCGCGCGGCGATGTTCGGCAAGCTGATGACGCTACCGACCCGCTATTTCGACCAGAATCCGAGCGGTCAGCTGATCGCCCACCTGGCCTTCAACGTCACCCAGGTCACGCAGTCCGCCACATCCGCCGTCACCACGCTGGTGCGCGATTCGCTCACGGTAGCCGGGCTGCTGGGCTATCTGCTGTGGCTGAACTGGAAGCTCACCGCCGTCGTGTTCGGCATGGCGCCGCTCACCCTGTGGGTGGTGCGCGTGGCGAGCAAGCGCCTGCGCGGCCTGTCGCGCAAGGCCCAGCAGAACATCGGCGAGCTCACGCAGGTGGTGGACGAGGCCGTCGACGGCCATCGCGTGGTCAAGCTCTACGGCGGCGAGACCTACGAGCAGGGCCGTTTCCTGCATGCCGCCAACCAGGCGCGCCTGTTCGAGATGAAGCGCGTCGCCGCCAACGCGATCTACGAACCGTTCGTGCAGTTCCTCGCCGCGGTGGCGCTTGCCATCATCGTCTACATCGCCGCGGACCAGGCCAGCGAGGACGCCACCACGGTCGGCGGTTTCGTCGCCTTCTTCATGGCCATGCTGCTGCTGTTCGCGCCGCTCAAGCGGTTGACCGCAGTCAACGACCAGATGCAGCGCGGCCTGGCCGCCTCCGAAACCATCTTCGCCCTGCTCGACCAGGACGCCGAACGCGATACCGGCACGCGCACGCCCGAACGCATCGAAGGCCGGCTCCGTTTCCGCGATGTCACGCTCACCTATCCGGGCAAGGACGTGCCCGCGCTGGATCGCATCAGCCTCGACATCGCGCCGGGCGAAACCGTCGCGCTGGTCGGCGCGTCCGGCTCGGGCAAGACCACACTGGCCAATCTGGTGCCGCGCTTCTACGACCCGGACAGCGGGCAGATCGAACTCGACGACCTGGACACCCGCGACATTGCCCTGCAGACCCTGCGCAGCCACATTGCCCTGGTCTCGCAGGACGTGGTGCTGTTCAACGACACGCTGGCGCACAACATTGCCTACGGCAGCAAACGCGACGCCAGCCCCGACGAAATCCGCGCGGCCTGCGAAGCCGCGCACGCCTGGGACTTCATCCAGGCCATGCCGGACAAGCTCGACACGCCGATCGGCGAAAACGGCATGCGGCTCTCCGGCGGCCAGCGCCAGCGCATCGCCATCGCGCGGGCGATCCTGAAGAACGCGCCGATCCTCATCCTCGACGAAGCCACCTCGGCGCTCGACAACGAATCCGAACGCCACGTCCAGGCCGCACTCGACACACTGATCGCCAACCGCACCACGCTTGTCATCGCGCACCGGCTGTCCACCATCGAACGTGCCCATCGCATCGTCGTGCTCGAAGGCGGCCGCATCGTCGAAACCGGCACCCACGCCGAGCTCCTGGCCCGACAGGGCCGCTACGCCCAACTGCACGCGCTGCAGTTTTCCGCATGAACGCCGACGCACCCGCCGGCTGGATCAGGCCGTCCCGTTCGCTGCTCACCGAAGCGGGCCGCGCCATCGGCGACTACGCCATGATCCGAGACGGCGACCGCATCCTGCTCGGACTCTCGGGCGGCAAGGATTCGCTGTCGCTGCTGCATACTCTCCACCATCTGCAGTCCAAAGCACCGGTCAGATTCGAGCTGCTGGCCTGCACGGTCGACCCGCAGTCGGACCAGTTCGATCCGTCTCCGCTCAAGCCCTATCTCGCCGCACTCGGCGTGCCGCATGTCCTGGAATCGCAGCCGATCCTCGAAGAAGCGCAGAAAACGCTGACGAAAGACAGCGATTCCTACTGCGCCTACTGTTCCAGGATGCGGCGCGGCATTCTCTATCGCGTCGCGCGCGAACAGCGCTGCAACGTGATCGCACTGGCCCAGCATCTGGACGATCTCGCAGAAACGCTGATGATGTCGATGTTCTTCGGCGGCAAGCTCCGGACCATGTCGCCGCATTACCTCAACGATGCCGGCGACCTGCGCGTGATCCGGCCTTTTGCCTACGCACGCGAGCGGCAGACCCGGGCCTTTGCCGCCGATGCCGGCCTGCCGGTGATTTTCGAGAACTGCCCTGCCTGTTTCGCCAAGCCGCAACAGCGCTATGCGATGAAACAGATGCTGGCCGAACAGGAAAAGCTGCACCCGCGTCTCTTCAACAGCCTGCTGACGGCAATGCGCCCGCTGATGGGCGAGCCGCCCGGTCCCGGGGCATAGCGGCCGGCCCGCCACGCGGCGTCCGACTGACGGACTTTCTGTGCGGCCGCGTTCCCCGTAAAATCAACCGATTGTTTTGATTGATTTTTCCATACCGAGAACAAGGTTATGACCGCCTCTTTCCAGCCCCCTAGACGCATCCTCATGGGCCCGGGCCCGTCCGACGTGCCGCAGCGCATCCTCGACGCGATGGCCCGCCCGACCATCGGCCACCTCGACCCGGCCTTCGTCGATCTGATGGAGCAGATCAAGGCCATGCTGCGCATGGCGTTCAAGACCGAAAACGCACTGACCTTTCCGGTATCCGCACCGGGATCGGCCGGCATGGAGATGTGCTTCGTCAACCTGATCGAGCCGGGCGACAAGGTCATCGTCTGCCGGAACGGCGTGTTCGGCGGACGCATGCTGGAAAACGTGAAGCGCACCGGCGGCGTGCCGGTGGTCGTCGACGACACCTGGGGGGCGCCGGTGTCGCCGGACAAGGTCCGCGACGCCTTCAAGGCCAACCCGGACGCGAAGCTCCTCGCCTTCGTTCACGCCGAAACCTCGACCGGCGCGCAGAGCGACGCCGCCGCGCTGGCGAACATCGCCCGCGAGCATGGCGCGCTGACCATCATGGACTGCGTCACCAGCCTCGGCGGCACGCCCATCCATCTCGACACCTGGGGTATCGATGCGGCGTATTCCGGCAGCCAGAAATGCCTGTCGTGCACCCCCGGTCTGTCGCCCGTGTCGTTCTCGCCCCGGGCCATCGACCGTATCCAGGCGCGCCGCACACCGGTACAAAGCTGGTTCCTCGATCTGAGTCTGGTGCTCGGCTACTGGCAGTCCGCCGGCAAGCGGACCTACCACCACACTGCGCCGATCAACCCGATGTACGGCCTGCACGAAGCGCTGGTGATGCTGGAGGAGGAAGGCCTGGAAAATGCCTGGGCCCGCCACCGCAGCATGCACGAGAAACTCAAGGCCGGGCTGGAAGCACTGGGCCTGCAATACGTGGTTGCCGAAGACGCCCGCCTGCCCCAGCTGAACAGCGTCTACGTGCCCCAGGGCGTCGACGAAGCTGCCGTGCGCAGCCGGCTGCTCAGCGCATTCAATCTCGAAATCGGCGCAGGCCTGGGCGACATGGCCGGCAAGATCTGGCGCATTGGCCTGATGGGCTACTCGGCCAAGCAGGCCAATGTCGACTACTGCCTGGATGCGCTCGGCCAGTGCCTCCGGGGGTGACATGAAAGCCTATCTGATCGATGCCAACGCGAAGACGGTCACGGCCGTGACCGTCGCCGGGCTGGACGACGTGAAAACCCTGATCGGCTACGACTCGATCGATTCCGACGAAGTCGACGCCAGCGGCGACCGCCTGTTCTTCGACGAAAGCTGCTTCCTGCGCGACCAGACGGGCAAGGGCCGCTTCAAGCTCGACAATCTGGCGCCGGTGGCGGACAAGGGCGTGGTCGTCGGTTCGACCGGCGATGCGGCGCATCTGCAGGATGCCGCCGTCGAACCTGACGCGCTTCAGCGGCGCGTCGCCTGGCTCTAGGCCGGGCCGTCCCTCAGGACAGCCCGAGCCGCTGCCAGATGGTGGTGCTCGGCCCCGCCTGATTCATCGTGTAGAAATGCAGCCCCGGCGCGCCGCCGGCCAACAGACGGTCGCACAGGTCGGTGACGACATCGAGACCGAACGCCCGGATCGAGACCAGATCGTCGCCGTAGCTTTCCAGTTTCTTTCTCAGCCAGCGCGGGATCTCCGCCCCGCAGGCATCCGAAAAACGGGCAAGCTGCAGATAGTTGTTGATCGGCATGATGCCCGGCACGACCGGAATGGCCACGCCCAGGGCGCGCACCTCCTCGACGAAACGGAAATAGGCATCGCCGTTGAAAAAATACTGGGTGATCGCCGAATCGGCACCGGCATCGACCTTGCGTTTGAAATTGGCAAGGTCGTCCTTCCACGCACGGGCCTGCGGATGGATTTCCGGATAGGCCGCGACCTCGATCTCGAACCAGTCGCCGGTTTCCGCGCGGATGAAGCTCACCAGTTCGTTGGCGTAGTTGAACTCGCCCGCGTCCATCGTGCCCGAAGGCAGGTCGCCGCGCAGCGCGACCAGATGCCGGATGCCCTGGCTTTTGTATTCGCCGAGAATCTCGCGGATGCTCTCGCGCGTCGAACCGATGCACGACAGGTGCGGGGCGGCTTCCGAGCCGCTCGCCTGGATGTCGCGCACTGCTTCCAGCGTACGGTCGCGGGTCGAACCGCCCGCGCCGAAGGTCACGGAAAAGAACTTGGGTTTCAACTGTGCGAGCTGCGCGCGCGTGGCGCGCAGTTTCTCGGCCCCCTCCGCCGTCTTGGGCGGGAAGAATTCAAAGCTGAACGTGCGTCCGCTCATGGTCAGTCCTTACCGGGAACAAGCGCCGACAGCGCCCAGGCGATCAGGCCGTAGAGCAGCGCGCCCATCAGCGCCGGGCCGAAGCCTTCGACGTGGAAACCGGGAATCACGGCACTGGCCAGCCAGAACAGCAGGCCGTTCAGCACCAGATAGAAGATGCCCAGCGTGACCACCGTGATCGGCAGGGTCAGGAGCGCCAGCACCGGCCGCACCAGGGTGTTGATGAAGCCCAGCGCCAGCGCGGCCAGCAGCGCCGCGCCAAAGCCCGCCACCTGAATCGACGGCAACAGCCAGGTCACCGCCAGCAGTGCGACGGCATTCAGTATCCAGACCAGCAGCAGACGCATGACGCGCTCCTTTCCGGCTCATCCGAAGTTCAGTAACGATAATGCTCGGCCTTGTACGGGCCGCTCTTCTCCACGCCGATGTACTTGGCCTGATAGTCGGTCAGTTCGGTCAACTGCGCGTTGAGCTTCTTCAGCTGCAGACGCGCGACCTTTTCGTCGAGGTGCTTGGGCAAAGTGTAGACCCCGATCGGGTACTTGCCCGAGTCACGCTCCTGCCACAGTTCGATCTGCGCGATGGTCTGGTTGGCGAACGACGACGACATGACGTAGCTCGGGTGCCCCGTGGCGCACCCCAGGTTCACCAGCCGGCCCTTGGCGAGCAGGATGATGCGTTTTCCATCGGGGAAAATCACGTGGTCGACCTGCGGCTTGATCTCTTCCCACGCGTACTGCTCGATGCTCGCCACGTCGATCTCGTTGTCGAAGTGGCCGATGTTGCAGACGATGGCCTGATCCTTCATCTTCGCCATGTGTTCGTGCGTGATGACGTGGAAGTTGCCGGTGGCGGTGACGAAGATGTCGGCCTTGTCGGCGGCATAGTCCATGGTCACGACGCGGTAGCCTTCCATCGCCGCCTGCAGCGCGCAGATCGGATCGATCTCGGTCACCCACACCTGGGCGGACAGTGCGCGCAACGCCTGCGCCGAGCCCTTGCCGACATCGCCGTAGCCGGCGACGACGGCGATCTTGCCCGCGACCATCACGTCGGTGGCGCGCTTGATGCCGTCCACCAGCGATTCGCGGCAGCCGTAGAGGTTGTCGAACTTGGATTTGGTGACCGAATCGTTGACGTTGATCGCCGGGAATTTCAGTTCGCCGCGCGCATGCATCTGGTAGAGACGGTGCACGCCGGTCGTCGTTTCCTCGGTCACGCCGCGCACGGCGAGCAGCCGGCTCGAATACCAGCCGGGCGCTTCGGCGATTTTCTTCCGGATCGCGGCGTAGAGCACACGCTCCTCCTCGCTGGTCGGGTTGCCGACCACCGCAATATCCTGTTCGGCGCGCGCACCGAGATGCAACAGCAGCGTCGCATCGCCGCCATCGTCGAGGATCATGTTCGAATGCCCGCCGTCGGCCCACTCGAAGATGCGATGGGTATAGTCCCAGTATTCCTCCAGCGATTCGCCTTTCACCGCGAACACCGGCGTGCCGGCCGCGGCGATCGCGGCGGCGGCGTGGTCCTGGGTGGAGAAGATGTTGCACGAGGCCCAGCGCACTTCGGCGCCCAGTGCCTGCAGCGTCTCGATCAGTACCGCGGTCTGGATCGTCATGTGCAGCGAACCGGAGATGCGCGCGCCCTTCAGCGGCTGGCTGGCGGCGAATTCCTCGCGGATCGCCATCAGGCCCGGCATCTCGGTTTCGGCGATCTTGATTTCCTTGCGGCCCCAGTCGGCGAGCGCAAGATCGGCGACGACGCAATCGGCGGCATGGCCAGCGGGAGAAACTGCATTCATGGTGAACTCCTTGAATGGCAGCAGGGGGCACGCTCGCAAGCGTGCGGCCCAGCCGCACGTCAACGAGCGCCGTTGAAACATCGCCGGAATCGAGCCTGGCGGGTGAACCGTCGCAGCGCTCCTCGAAACCGGGGGGCGGCCCGCGGCGCGCCCGAAAGTGCGCGGGATTATACCCCGGCGTCCGCCTTCAGCGCGGCCGCCTTGTCGGTCGTCTCCCAGGTAAAGTCGGGCTCGTCGCGGCCGAAGTGGCCATAGCTCGCCGTGCGCGTGTAGATCGGTCGCAGCAGGTCGAGCATGCTGACGATGCCCTTGGGCCGCAGGTCGAAATGCCGGTGGATCAGTTCGACGATCTTCGCCTCGGGAATCTTGCCGGTGCCGAAGGTGTCGACCATCAGCGAGGTCGGCCGGGCCACACCGATGGCGTAGCTGACCTGCACCATGCAGCGGTCGGCCAGGCCGGCGGCGACGATGTTCTTGGCCACGTAGCGGCCAGCGTAGGCAGCGCTGCGGTCGACCTTGGACGGATCCTTGCCGGAGAAGGCCCCGCCGCCGTGCGGCGCGGCGCCGCCGTAGGTGTCGACGATGATCTTGCGGCCGGTGAGCCCGGCGTCGCCCATCGGACCGCCGATGACGAAACGGCCGGTCGGATTGACGAGATAGCGGGTCCCGGTCGTCAGCATCTCCTTCGGCAGCACCGGCTTGACGATCTCCTCGATCACCGCCTCGCTCAGCATGGCATGGGAAATGTCGGGATCGTGCTGGGTGGAGAGTACGACCGTGTCGATCGCCTGCGGGCGGCCCTCGACGTAGCGGATCGACACCTGCGATTTGGCGTCCGGCCGCAGCCACGGCAGACGGCCGTCCTTGCGCAGCTCGGACTGCCGCTCGGTGAGGCGGTGCGCGAGATAGATCGGCATCGGCATCAGTGTCGGCGTTTCGTTGCAGGCATAGCCGAACATCAGCCCCTGGTCGCCGGCGCCCTGATCGAGATTGTCGTCGTGCGCACGATCCACGCCCTGCGCGATGTCGGGCGACTGCTTGCCCACGGTGACCAGCACCCCGCAGGTGTTGTAGTCGAAACCGATCTCGGAAGAGTCGTAGCCGATGCGGCGGATGGTCTGCCGCGCGACCTGGTTGTAGTCGATGACCGCGGACGTGGTGATCTCGCCGGCGATGACGCACAGGCCGGTGGTGAGCAGCGTCTCGCACGCGACGCGGGCTCGTTTGTCCTGGGTTAGAATCGCGTCGAGTATCGCATCCGACACTTGGTCGGCCATCTTGTCGGGATGGCCTTCCGACACCGACTCAGACGTGAAAATGAAATCCTTCTGCATGTCCGCTCCTGACGTCCCTGTTACCGACTGCGTAACCGGCGCGTGGGACAGAAGGCGCGGCGACGCTTTAGCTGTATTTGTATCCCGCCCGCAAGTTGTCGTGATTAACCCGGCGGCACGCACATTCTGCCCCGCCCGCGCCGGCATCGTCAATCCCGCGGACCGGCATCCGGCCGGCAGCGCTGCGTTCGCGTGATCGCGCTGCTCCGCGTGCTGGCCCGGCTGCCGCTGCCCGTTCTCCACGGGCTAGGCATCGCGCTCGGCTGGCTGATCTACTGGATGCCCGGCCGTCATGCCCGCCGCATGCGCAACAACCTGTTCGCCAGCGGGGTTTGCGATCCCGATACCGATTGCGGCAGGCTGCTGCGCCGCGCCGTCGGCGAATCCGGCAAGGCCGTCGCCGAGCTGCCCGCCGTATGGCTGCGCCCCTACGCTTCGATTCCACGGCTCGTGCGCGGCGTCGAGGGCTGGGCGCAGCTGGACGCCGCGCGCGCAGCCGGTCGCGGCGTCATCCTGATGTCGCCGCACATCGGCTGCTTCGAGATCATCAACCTGTACTACGCCGCGCAGCACCCGTTCACCGCGATGTACAAACCGCCGCGCAATCCGACGCTGGCCCGCTTGATGCAGCTCGGCCGCGCGCGCGGCCAGGCGACGCTGGTGCCGACCGACCTGTCGGGCGTGCGCGCGCTGCTCGCCGCCTTGAAACGGCGGGAAGCCATCGGCATTCTCCCCGATCAGGTGGCAACCGGCGGAGACGGCGTATGGGCGCCTTTCTTCGGCCAGCCCGCGTACACGCCCACGCTGGCCGCCAGCCTGCAGCGCAAGACCGGCGCGGCCGTCTTCTTCATCGTCGCCGAACGGCTGCGCCGTGGGCGCGGCTACCGGCTGCACGTTCTGCCCCTCGACGGCGAATTGCCGGACGACAAGACTGCCGCCGCCGCATGCATCAACCGCCATGTCGAGAACATCGTCCGCCGCTTCCCCGAGCAGTACATGTGGAGCTACAACCGCTACAAGCGGCCCGGCAGCGCCCCCGATCCGGGCGGCAGTGCATGACATCCGACGCGCAACTCTACCGGCCCGCGCTGTGGGGCGTCTGGCTGAGCGTGGGCCTGCTGTGGCTGCTGCACTGGCTGCCGCTGCCGCTGCAGGCCGCACTCGGCAACGCCGCCGGATGGCTGCTCGCCCTGAAACCCGGCCGCCGCCGCAACATCGTCGCGACCAACCTGCGCCTGTGTTTCCCGGACGCCCCCCCTGCCGTCCGCCGCCGCTGGCTGCGGCAGACCTACCAGTCCTCGATGCGCGCCGTACTCGAACACGGCGTCCTCTGGTGGGCATCCGAGCGCCGCTTGCGCCGGCTCGTCCACATCGACAACCCCGAAGCCGCGCTGGGTGACGGCACGCGGCCGGTGATCTGGCTCGCACCGCATTTCGTCGGCCTCGACATGGGCGGCGCACGGCTGGCCATGGACTGGACGGCCGCGTCGATGTATGCCCCGGCCAAGGATCCGGTCAGCGACCGCTTCATGTTGCGGGGACGCACCCGTTTCCGGGATGCCGTGCTGATCGCGCGCCACGAAGGTATCAAGACCACGCTGTCGATCATCAAGTCGGGGGTGCCCTTCTACTACCTGCCCGATCAGGATCACGGCCGGCGCAATGCGGTGTTCGTGCCGTTTTTCGGCATCCCGGCCGCGACCGTGTCGGCCCTGCCGCGTCTCGCCCGGCTCACCGGGGCACAGGTCGTTCCCGCCATCACCCGCCAGTTGCCCTGGGGCCGGGGATACGCGGTACGCTTTTACCCGCCCTGGGACGATTACCCGGGCGGCGATCTGGACGCCGACGTCTCGCGCATGAACCGTTTCATCGAGGACCGCATCCGTGAAATGCCGCCGCAGTATCTGTGGCTGCACCGCCGTTTCAAAACCCGGCCGGCCGGCGAGGCCAGACTATATGAATGACACGCCGCGGCGGATCGCACCGGACGACATCGACGCCATCGCCGCGCTCGCGCGCCAGGTCTGGCAGGCCACCTATCCGCCGCTGATTTCCCAGGCGCAGATCGATCACATGCTGGCCGAGCGTTATGCGGCCGAACGCATGCATGACCAGCTCGCCGACCCGCTGCACGCCTGGTGGATCGCGGGCGCGCCTGCGGCAGGATTCGCCCATGCCCATCTCGACGGCCCGGTCTGCAAGCTGGACAAACTCTATGTGCGCCCCGACCGCCAGCGCCACGGCCTCGGTGCCGCACTGCTGGCCGCCGCCGTCGACTGGGCGCGCATGCAGGGCATGGCCCGCATGCGCCTGCAGGTCAACCGTGGCAATGCGCAGGCAATCCGCGCATACCGCAAATACGGCTTTGCCGTCGTCGAATCGCGCATTTTCGACATCGGCAACGGCTTCGTGATGGACGATCACGTGATGGAATTACCGCTTTGAAGCACAGCCGGCAACTATCGTCCGGGCAGCCCTGGCGCTACACTTGCCTGCAATACGCACTCTGTCCCGCCGGATTCGCCGCCGACTCCGATACCGCATGAAGATCCGTTTCACCAAAATGCAGGGCCTGGGCAACGATTTCGTCGTATTCGACGGCGTCTCGCAAACCGTCACGCTCACGCGCAACCAGTGCCGCCGCATCGCCGACCGTCATTTCGGCGTGGGCTGCGACCAGATTCTGCTGGTCGAACCGCCCGCGCATGCGGATGTCGATTTCGGTTATCGCATCTTCAATGCCGACGGCGGCGAAGTGGAACAATGCGGCAACGGGGCACGCTGCTTCGTGCGCTTCGTGCACGACAAAGGGCTCACCGACAAGCGTGCGATCCGCGTGGAGACCGCCGCCGGCATCATCGAACCGCGCCTGCTCGACGACGGACTGGTGGCGGTGAACATGGGCGTGCCGCGGTTCGCGCCGGCCGACATTCCGTTTGCTGCCGACGCGGAGGCCCCGGCCTACGCGCTGCAGGTCGGCGATCAGACGGTCGAGGTCGCCGCGCTGTCGATAGGCAACCCGCACGCGGTCCTGCGCGTGGACGACGCGGAGGCCGCGCCGGTCCTCAGCCTCGGCACCGGCATCGAGTCCCACCCGCGCTTTCCGCAGCGCGTCAACGCCGGCTTCATGCAGGTGGTCACGCCGCACGCCATCCGTCTGCGTGTCTACGAACGGGGCGCGGGCGAGACGCTGGCCTGCGGGACAGGCGCCTGCGCCGCCGCAGTGGCCGGCATCCGCCGCGGCTGGCTGGAAACGCCGGTCGAAGTTCATACACGCGGCGGCGATCTGACCGTGACCTGGGCCGGCCCCGGCCAGCCGGTCTACATGACCGGCCCGGCGGAAACCGTATTTGAAGGAGAAATCGAAATCTAATGGACACGCTCGACGCCCCGAACAAACAAGCCATCGCCGATTTTCTCGGCCGCAACCCCAATTTCTTCAACGAGTACCCCACCCTGCTGGCCGATCTGCACATCCCGCATCCGCACGGCACGCACGCCGTGTCGATGAGCGAACGCCAGCTGATCGCATTGCGCGACAAGGTGCGCACACTCGAAAGCAAGCTCGCCGAACTGATCCAGTTCGGCGAGGAAAACGACGGCATCTCCGAGAAGCTGCACGCGCTGACCCTGGATCTGGTCGCGGCCGGCACGCTGCAGGATCTGGCCGGCACCCTGGCACTGCATCTGCGCGAGGGTTTCGCGGTGCCGCACCACGCGATGCACCTGCTCGCCGACGGCGGACTCGCACCGGACGCAGTCACCGCCATCGCCACACTGCTGCAACCGGTGTGCGGCCCGCTCGTGGTCCCGCAGGCAAGCGACTGGTTCGGCGAAGTCTCGCCCCACCTGAAGAGCTTTGCCTGCATCCCGCTGCGCATGGCCGCCGGCAGCCCGTCGCTCGGCCTGCTGGTTCTGGCATCGGAAGAAGAAAAACGTTTCTACGCCGGCATGGGCACGCTGTACCTCACGCGGCTGGGCCAGACGCTCGCCGCCGCACTGACGCGGATGCAGGCTTGACCGCCCTCCCATCTCCGTCCGACGCCCCGCCTTCCCCCCGGCAGGATACGGACACCCGGCCCGAGCCGGTCCGGGCCTACCTGCAATATCTCGCCGCCGAACGGCGTCTGTCGCCGCACACCCTGGCCGCCTACCGGCGCGACCTGGGGATACTGTGCCGGCATGCCGGCGACACGCCGCTGCAGGACCTGACGCCGGTCGATATCCGGGGACTGATCGTCCGGCTGCGCGGCGAAAACCTGTCGCCCGCCAGTGTCGCCCGCCAGCTCTCGGCCTGGCGGGGATTCTATGTCTTTGCACGCCGCCGCCTCGGGTTCCCGGTCAATCCCTGCATCGGCCTTCGCCCCCCAAAATCGGCCAAACGCCTGCCCGACGTACTTTCGCCCGACGCCTGCGCGCACCTGCTCGACCTCCCCGCCGAACACATTCTGGACCGGCGCGACCATGCGATGTTCGAGCTGCTGTATTCGTCCGGCTTGCGTCTGGCCGAGCTGGCCGGCCTCGATCTGGCCACCGTCGACATGCGCGCGGGCGAAGCCCAGGTCACGGGCAAGGGCGGCAAGACCCGCATCGTACCGGTCGGCGCGCAGGCGCTGGCCGCACTCGCCGCCTGGCTGCCGCTGCGGCAAACGCTCGCGCGCAATGGCGTCGCCGCACTGTTCGTGAACCGGCGCGGCGACCGCCTGAGCCCCCGCAGCATCCAGTTGCGGCTCGCGCGCTGGGCCGCGCGGGCGGGCGTGCCGCAGCACGTCCATCCGCACATGCTGCGGCACGCCTTCGCCACCCATATGCTGCAATCCTCGGGCGATCTGCGCGCCGTGCAGGAATTGCTCGGTCATGCCAGCATCGGCACCACCCAGGTCTACACGCATCTCGACTGGCAGCATCTTGCCAAGGTCTACGACCAGACTCACCCGCGCGCGCGCCGGAAAAACTGAACCCCGCCCGAAAGTAAGCACACACCATCGCGCTCACTCCTTGATTTACATACCCTTCAGGATTCGGCCTGGCTGCCGATTTCCCGGGTATGATCCCCTTCTCCGCCCAGGCGCGTCTCGGCCGCCACGCCCTGCTCGAAAAGCTCAGTACCCAAGGCCGTGCCCTGGGGGCGATATGCGCCGCCGCACTGTTGCTGTCGCTGCTGGCCGCGCAGCAGTTGCTTTCACTGGCACGTCATGATGCCGACAACGCCTTGCGCCTTCAGGCAACGGCCCAGCTCGCCGCGCTGACCCAGGGGGTCGCCGACGCCGTGACCGCGGGCGACCTGGCCGGACTGCGCGCCCAGCTCCGGACGCCGATCGCCCAGGGCAATACGCTCTATGCGGAATACCGGGGCGATGACGGCATGGCGGTGCGCGAAGCGGCACCCGCCATGCAGCCGGACCGGCCGGAATGGTTCGCCCGGCTGTCGGGGCTCGAACTTCCGGCCCTGCAGGCACGGGTCGACCTCGGAGGCGGCACATCCGGCCAGCTCGCCCTGCAACCTTCGTCGCATGCCTACGAAGATTTTCTCTGGCGCCTGAGCACGCGCCTGCTGGCCGTGTTCGCCCTGGCGGCCAGCCTGCTGGGCGTACTGATCCATCTGCTCCTCAAACGCAATCAGCGCAGCCTGCGCAGTCTGCGCACCGCCGTACGCAACATCGAGGCAGGCGATCCCGGCGTCCGCGTGCCGATCGAGCGCGGTAGCCCGCCGGAGCTGCGCGACACCCTGCGCAGTTTCAACGAAATGGGCGTGGCGCTGGAGCGCCGGTTCACCTGTCTGCGCGAACAGCAGCGGGCGTTCGACAGCGCCGCGGCCGTCGCGGAAACCGGACCCGACGGCACGCTCACCCATGTGAACGAACTGTTCTGCGTACTGTCGGGCTATACCCAGGCAGAACTGGTCGGCCAGGATTTCCGCATGCTCAACTCCGGCTGGCACGACCGCGCCTTCTTCGAGAATCTGTGGCAGACCATCGGCGGCGGCCGCGTCTGGCGCGGCGAAATCTGTAACCGCGCACGGGACGGACATCTCTTCTGGACCGCCACGACCATCATTCCGGTCAAGGGCCACGACGGCCATCCGCAGAAATATGTATCGATCCGCTTCGATATCACGCAGCGCAAACTCGACGAAGCGGCGCTCGAAGCCGAGAAGGAGCGCTGGCAGGTCACGCTGCAGTCGATCAACGACGCCGTTGTCGTGACCGATGCGCGCAACCGGGTCGTCTACATCAATCCAAGCGCGGAAAGCCTGCTGGGCCTGCCGCTGGAAGACGCCCATGGCAACCCGCTGCGCGAGCTGATGACGCTCGACCGCACGGGCGGCGAGGACGACGTGCCGGCCTGCTTCCTGGCATCGGAATCCCCCAAGACGAGCAAGAACGGCTCGGCGCGCCTGCTCACCCGTTTCGGCGAAAGCGTCGCGATCAGCTTCAGCTGCGCACCGCTCACCGGCAACGGCGGTTTCGGCGCGATCTACGTGCTGCGCGACGAAACCGAGCGCAAGCGGCTGCTCGACAGCCTGCGCGACATGGCCTATCACGACACGCTCACGACACTGCCGAACCGCCGCGCGGTCGAGAGCCGGCTCGCGCGCGCGCTGCGCACCGCGCGCGAGCAGAACCAGCAGCATGCCTTCTGCTACATCGATCTCGACCAGTTCAAGCTGGTCAACGACACCTGCGGACACGCGGTCGGCGACGGCCTGCTGCAGGACATCGCGCAGACCATGCGCGGCGCCCTGCCCCAGCAGGCCTATCTGGGCCGTCTCGGCGGCGACGAATTCGGCCTGATCCTGTTCGACACCGCCACCGACGAAGCGACCCGCGTTTGCCGCATCCTGGTGCAGCGCATCCGCGATTTCCGCTTCGAACACAAGGGCCGCCGCTTCACGCTCGGCGCCTGCGCCGGCATCGCCCGCATCGCCCGCGACGCCACCTCGGCCGGCGACATCATGGTGCAGGCCGACATGGCCTGCTACCGCGCAAAATCCGAAGGCAGCGGCCGCATCATGCTCTACGAGGCGGACGAAGTCGGGTTCCGCCGCCTGGAAACCGAAATGGGCTGGGCCGCCGATTTCGCCCAGGCACTCGAAGCCAACCAGTTCCTGCCCTACCGGCAGCTCATCCATCCCATTTCGAGCAGCGGACAGCCGCATTACGAAGTGCTGGTCCGCTGGCAACGCAACGGCGTGATCGAAGGGCCGGCCAAGCTGCTGAGTGCGCTGGAACGCTACGGCCAGGCACCCATCCTCGACCGCTGGATGGTGGAGGCGGTGATCACCTGGCTGGCAGCGCACCCCGACGACAATGCCGTCTATTTCATCAATCTGTCGGGCAAGACCGTCGCCGACGAATCGTTTCTCGACGTAGTCTGCCAGCTGCTCGACCGGCACGGCGTGGCGGGCGAACGCCTGGGGTTCGAGGTCACCGAAACCGCCGCCGTGGTCAACCTCGACGACGCACAGCGCCTGATCCAGGGCCTGCGGCCGCGCGGCTGCCAGTTCGCGCTCGACGACTTCGGGCGCGACGCGTCATCCTTCTTCTATCTCAAGCACCTGCCCGCCGACTACCTCAAGATCGACGGCGCGTTCGTGCGCGGCATGCTGTCCGACAGCCGCGATCAGGCGATCGTGCGTTCGATTGCGCAGCTCGCACGCGATTTCGGCATGCAATCGATCGCCGAACAGGTGGAAAACGCCGACATGGTGACGCTGCTGACCGAGATCGGCGTGGACTACCTGCAGGGCTATCACGTTCACCGGCCGGAGGCCCTGCCGGGCTGGCAGGCACTGGTCAGCGCGCAACCGGGCAACCGCATCCGGTCGCCGCACCTGAGCGTCGTCAAGTAGATCCTAGTCGATCTCGATGCCGGCCAGCCCGTCCGGCACGGCCGGATAGCGCATGCCGAGATTCTCCAGGGCCTCCACCAGCAGGTGCGAGATCACCAGATTGCGTGCCAGCTTGCTGTTGGCCGGAATCACGTGCCAGGGCGCATGCGCGGTGCTGGTGGCCGACAGCGCGGCTTCGTAGGCTTTCATGTAGGCCGTCCACTGCGCCCGAACGGGCAGATCGCCGGGGTTGAATTTCCACTGCTTTTCCGGCGTGTCGCGGCGCGCTTCCAGCCGCTTTTTCTGCTCGTCCTTCGAAATGTGCAGATAGAACTTCAGGATCGTCGTGCCGGACTCGGCCAGCATGCGCTCGAAATCGTTGATCTGGCGATAGCGGCGCCTGCACTCGGCGGCATCGATCCAGCCATTGACCCGGGTGACGAGCACGTCCTCGTAATGCGAGCGGTTGAAAATCGCGATCTCGCCCGCACCCGGCACCCGGCGGTGCACCCGCCACAGAAAATCATGCGCCGCCTCTTCGGGGGTGGGCGCCTTGAATCCGCTGACGTTCACTCCCAGCGGGTCGACGCCCTGGAAGACATGGCGGATGGTCGAATCCTTGCCCGCCGTATCCATCGCCTGCAACACGATCAGAAGCCTGTGCCGGCCTTCGGCGTAGAGCAGCTCCTGCAGTGCCTCGAGCCGTGCGCGATAGGCATCGAGCCGCTCATAGGCTGCGGCTTTCTTCCTGCCGACGGCCGTACGGTCATCCGGGTCCCGCGCCGCCAGCCCGGCACGTCGGCCGGGCCGTACCCGGGTGTCCGGAAGTTTCATACGCCGTCTCCGTTGCGTCGCCCGGGCGTCAGGCTCATCCAGTCACCCAGTGCCGACCGGATCTCGGCCAGCGTGAGATGCCGCATCAGGGTGCGGTTCACCGGCGCCATCTGGTTCCATGTGCAGACCATGCTGCGCAATCCGGCATGCGCCGGACCGTGCAGACGGAATTCGGTGGCGTAATACAGGAAGGTCAGATCGCCTTCGTCGGATCCGTCCACCCGCCGAAAGGGCGAAGCGCGCGCCGCCATGATCGGCGTCACGCTGCGCGTCACCCGCCAGACCTCGAAGCGGCCCGGCGCCAGGGTCTGCGGCGTTTCCCGGACGGTGTCGAGCTCCACCACACAGAACGGGTCGTATTCCTGCACGCTGTTGCGCGGCACGGTGCGGCCATACTGGAGACGTACGGTCGCTTCGTTTGCCGGAATCGTCAGCGGGCGATGCAGCGCGATCGACCAGCCGGTCGGATAGGCATAGTACGGCGACCCCGGGTCGTCCGACTGCAGGCCGGCACAACCGGCCAGCACCAGTACGCCTGCCAGCCATGTGATTTTCATGGGAATTCCTCGGCGAGGTGGTTAAGGTTTTCTAACCCGAAACCACGCCGCATACAAGGCCGGCAGGAAAAACAGCGTCAGGACAGTCGCCGCGATCAGGCCGCCCATCACCGATACTGCCATCGGTCCCCAGAAGATCGAACGCGACAGCGGGATCATCGCGAGCACCGCCGCCGCCGCCGTGAGGCTGATCGGACGCATCCGCCGCACGGTCGATTCGACGATGGCCTCCCATTGCGACAGGCCGCGCGCAACATCCTGCCGGATCTGATCGACCAGGATCACCGAGTTGCGCATGATCATGCCCGCCAGCGAGATGATCCCAAGCAACGCGACGAAGCCCATCGGCCGGCCGCTCACCAGCAGGGCGATCGCAACCCCGATCACGCCCAGCGGCGCGGTCAGCACCACCAGCATGGACCGGGAAAAGCTGCCGAGCTGCAGCATCAGCAGGGTGAAGGTCACGATGACGATGAGCGGCCACGAGGCCGCGATCGCGGCATTGGCCTTGGCGCTGCTTTCCACCGGTCCGCCGACCTCCAGCCGGAAACCCTGCGGCAGCCCGGCACGAAAAGCCGCGACCTGCCGTGCCAGATCGGCGACGACGGTCGCAGGCTGGGTGTCGCCGACAGGATCGCCGCGCACGGCGATGGTGGGCAGCCGGTCGCGGCGCCAGATCACGCCGTCCTCGAACGCGGGCACGAAACGGGCGATCTGGCCCAGCGTCACGCTCTGCCCGTTGAACGTGCCGATCGGCAAGGCCGCGAGCGCGTCGACATCGCGGTGTTCCGCACGCGGCGTGCGCAGCACCACGTCGATCAGCAGATCGTCCTCGCGGAACTGCGTGACGGTCGCACCCGAAAGTTCAAGCGCCACCAGCCGCCCGACGCCATCGGAACTCAGACCCAGCGCCTTGATCTTGTCCTGATCGAGCTGCGCGCGCACGGCAAGCGATTCCTCGTTCCAGTCGAGATTCACCGCGGTCACGCGCGGATGCGCGGCGACGATGCGGCGCAGCTTCTCGGCCTCGGCCTTGAGCCGCGGCACGTCGGTGCCGGACAGGCGGTACTGCACCGGATAGCCGGCGGGCGGGCCGTACTCGAAGCGGACGGCACGGCCGCGTACGTTGGGGAACTCGGTATCGAACAACGTGCGGATGTGCGCGATGGCGCGTTCGCGTGCCGGCACGTCCTGCGCGATCACCACGAGCTGCGCGAAATTGCGGTTCGCCAGACGCTGGTCGAGCGCCAGCACGAAACGCGGTGCGCCCTGGCCGATGTAGTTCAGGACGTGTGCGACGTCGGGGTCGCTGCGCAGGCGGTTTTCGAGGCGGATCGCCTCGGCGCGCGTGGCATCGATGGAAGCGCCTTCGGGCAGCCACATCTCGACCAGAATCTCCAGCCGGTCGGACTGCGGGAAGAACTGTTTTTCCACTTTCTGCATCGCGGCAACGCCGACGCCCAGCGCAACGGCCGTCAGCGCAATCACTGTCCTGCGCCGTTCCAGACACCAGGTCACGGCCGCACGGAAACGCGTATAAAAAGGCGTGCGGTAGACGGCGTCCTCGTCGTCCACGTGGTGCGCGGGCTTGAGCAGCCAGTGGCCAAAATAGGGTGTGACGGTCACCGCGACCAGCCACGACGACAGCAGGGCGATGCTCGTGACGGCGAAGATCGCGAAGGTGTATTCGCCGACCATGGATTTGGCCAGTGCGATCGGCAGAAAAGCCGTGGCGGTCAAAAGCGTGCCGGTCAGCATCGGAAAGGCAGTCGACCGGAAGGCGTAGGTGGCCGCCTCGTAGCGACTCCAGCCTGCTTCGAGCTTGTGCGCCATCATCTCGACCGCAATGATCGCGTCGTCGACCAGAAGACCGAGCGCGATGATGAGTGCGCCGGTGGAGATGCGGTGCAGATCGATGCCGAAAAGCCACATGGCCGTGAACGTGATGGCCAGCACCACCGGAATCGACAGCGTCACGACCAGACCGGCCCGCCATTTGAGTGCGACGAAGGTCACCGCCAGCACGATGGCGACCGCCTCGAGGAAGCTCTGCATGAACAGCCGCACCGCATGCGAGACGATGCCCGGCTGATCGTGTATCCGGTGGATCTCCAGGCCCACCGGCAGGCGCTGCTGCATGGCCGCCATCGACGCGGCGACGTCGCGCCCCAGCGCCAGCACGTCGCCGCCTTCGGCGAGCGAAACCCCCAGCAGAACCGCCGGTGCGCCCTGCGAACGGATTTCCGCTGCCGGCGGGTCCTCGTAACGCCGCGTCACCTCGGCGATGTCGCCCAGCCGCAGGCTGCGCGTACCGACCCGGATGATGGTTTCGCGCAGGCGCGCCACGTCGGAATACGGCCCCGAAACACGCAGGGGAATCGACAGCGTGTCGTTTTCCACCCGGCCGTTCTCGACCACGCCGTTCTGGTCCTGCACCGCCTGCATGATCTGCTGCGGCGTGAGCTGGAGCGTCGCCAGCTTCTGCACCGGTACCTCGATGTAGATCTTTTCCGGCACGATGCCGAACAACTCGACCTTGCCGACGTTGGGCAGGCGCCGCACCTCGCGCTGCGCGTCCTCGGCGACGCGGCGCAGCTCGGCGCGCGAAAAGCCGTCGCCGGTAAAGGCGTAGATCGATCCGAAAGTGTCGCCGAATTCGTCGTTGAAATACGGCCCGCGCACGCCGGCCGGCAGCTGCGGGCCGAGGTCGCCGATCTTCTTGCGCACCTGATACCAGGCCTGCGCGACGTCACGCCCGCGCACGGTCTCCTTCAGATTGACGAACAGCGCGGTCTCGCCCGGCTTCGCATAGCTCTGCACGAAATCGAGCTCCGGCATTTCCTGCAGTTTTTTCTCGATGCGTTCGGTGAGCTGTTCCGACACCTCCTGCGCAGTGGCGCCCGGCCAGTAGGCCTGGATCAGCATGGTCTTGAAGGTGAACGGCGGGTCCTCCGCCTGCCCCAGATGGAAGTAGGACCGTACCCCCAGCAGCAAAATCAGCACGACGAAAAAACGCAGCAGCGCCGGATGTTCGATCGCCCAGCGCGACAGGTTGCCGCGCCCCGGAACAAAACGCGGCGTATCGCTCATTGAACGAGGCGGACGCGCTGGCCGGGCGCCAGTTTGTGCACGCCCGCCGTCACCACCCATTCGCCGGCTGCCAGGCCCGACGACACGGCGGCGCGTTCGCCCGCCAGCACGCCGAGCGCGACCGCGCGCGCCACGACCGTGCCGGCCTTCGCATCCACCACCCAGACCTGGGGCTGGCCGTTGACCTTGAACAGCGCACTCTGCGGTATCGACAGGGCCGGCGCGTCGCCGCCCTCGATCTCCACACTGGCGGTCATGCCCAGCCGCACCGCCTCGTCGGCCCCGGCGATGGCAACGCGCGCAGCGTAGGTGCGGGTTGCCGGATCGGCCATCGGCGCCAGTTCGCGCAGACGGCCGTCATACCCCTTGTCCGGCGCCGCCCACAGCCGCACGCGCAGCCGTTTCGCACCGCGCAGCGCGTCGAGTGCGTTTTCCGGTACGTCGATGCGCACTTCCCGCTCGCCTGTCTGGGCCAGTCGCACCACCGGCTGACCGGCCGCCACCACCTGGCCGGCTTCGAACATTACCGCCGTCACCACGCCCGCATGCGGCGCGGTCAGCCGGGTATAGCTGTTCTGGTTGGCCTGGCGCGCCGCGTCGGCACGCAGCGCCCGGACCTGGGCATCGGCCGCCGCCGCCGCCGTGCTGCGGCGATCCAGTTCGGCCTGGGCGATGAAATTCTTCTCGCGCAGCTCGGTATAGCGCTTGAGATCCTCATGCGCCAGCCGCGCCTCGGCTTCGGCGGCGACAAGCTGCGAGCGGGCGGCCCGCGCCGCCAGCGCGTAATCGCTGGGGTCGAGCGTGGCGATGACCTGACCGGCCCTGACCGCGCTGCCCGTTTCCACCGATCGCTCGCGCACCCGGCCGCCAACGCGAAATGCCAGATCGGCTTCGTGCCGGGCGCGAATCTCTCCGGCATAACGCACCGGCTGGACATCCGCACCGATGCCCACCTGTTCCGCCCGCACCGGACGGACATCCGGTGCGGGCGGCGCGGGCGCCTTGTCGCAGGCCGCCAGCAGGGCCAAAAACAGGAGCGGGGGCAGGGTTTTGCGCATGGTTGCGATTATGGCGCAAACTGGCCGCGCCGCCGCAGCGCCGGTCCCCCCCTGAATATACGGCTTGCGTCCGGAGCCGAGGACGTTCAGACTCCCGCCTTGGCCAAAACCGGCGCGCCCGGTTTTCCCATCGCACCATTGACGATAGTTGGAGTTTTCAATGCCTGCATCGACCAAACCCCTGACCGAAGCCGCCCTGCTCAAAATGCCGGAGTCGGACTACATGAACAATGCGCAGCTCGCCTTCTTTCGCGCGCGTCTCGAAACCCTGCGTGACGAGATGCTGGCCAACGCCGCCGACACCGGCGAACACCTGAAGGAAAACGAGAATTTCGCCGACCCCAACGACCGCGCCACGGTTGAAGAGGAAAACATGCTGGAGCAGCGCGTGCGCGACCGCGAACGCAAGCTGTTGAAAAAAATAAACAAGGCGCTGGCACGCATCGAATCCGGCGAATTCGGCTACTGCCTCGAAACCGGCGAGCCCATCGGCCTGCCGCGCCTGCTGGCACGCCCCACTGCCGAATACTCCATCGAGGCGCAGGAACGCCACGAAAAAATGGAGAAGCTGCACGCCTGACCCCCGGCCCTTCCCCGCGAAGGGCGCTCGAGGACAAACGCAACCGGGTTGTACGGCTGGCGCGCCGACGACTACAATGCCCGCATGCGCGCGTCCCCGCCTCCATCCGCCCGCCATTTGCTCGAAGCCCGCGGTGTTGCCGCAACCGCCGCACGCGTGCAGGTTCTGGACATGCTGCTGGCGGCACCCACCGCCCTGACGCATGCCGCCCTGATGCGGGCCGCTGCGGATGCGGGACAACCGCTCGACAAGGTCACGCTGTACCGCGTGCTCGACTGGCTGGTCGCGCAGGATCTGGCACACGACGTTACCGGCAGCGACCGGGCGCGCCGTTTCCGCGCACTCCGGATGCAGGAAGGCCATGCGCACGGTGAACACGCGCATTTCGAATGCGACGCCTGCGGCCGCCTTTTCTGTCTGCCCGACCCTGCCGCCTCGCCGCGCACGCCACCCGGCTTCGAATCGCGGCGCATCGACGTGACCGTGCACGGCCGCTGCGCCGATTGCGCACGGCACCCGGCCTGAACATGTCAGACATGCCCATCCCCGTCACCCTGCTGACCGGTTTTCTCGGCAGCGGCAAGACCACCGTGCTGAACCGGCTCGTGCGCGCCCTGCCGCGCACGGCCGTGCTGATGAACGAATTCGGCGAGGTCGCGCTCGACCACCAGCTGCTGGAACGGATGGAGGGCCCGATGGCGCTGCTGTCGGGCGGCTGCGTCTGCTGCACGATTTCCGGCAGCCTCGCGCCCACCCTGAAAAATCTCTGGATGGCGCGGCAGGCCGGTGACATCCCGCCTTTCGAACGCGCGATCATCGAAACGACCGGCGTCGCCGATCCGGTGCCGGTGCTCGACACGCTGCTCAACGACGTCTGGCTGCGCGCCCGTTTCCGGCTCGACGGCGTGGTCACCACGGTCGACGCCATGTTCGCCGGCGATCAGTTCGACGCGCATCCCGAGGCCGTCAAACAGGTGGCGGTGGCCGACCGCCTGCTGCTGACCAAGACCGATCTCACCGACGCCGACGCCGTCGAGGCGCTGCGGACCCGGCTCACAACGCTGAATCCGGCGGCCGACATCGTGCCCGTGACCCACGGCGATCTCGACCCCACCGTCATCCGCAACCTGGGCCTGTGGAACGCCGACACCCGGCAGCCCGAAGTGGCGCGCTGGTTGAAGGCCGCGCGCTACCGCCCGGCGCAGTCCGGCCCGCTGACGCCGCGCGCCGTGCCCGCATCGCACGATGCGCGCATCCGCGCGTTCTCGGTAACACTGGACGCGCCGCTCGACTGCCACGCGCTCGGTGCCGCGCTGTCGATGCTCGCCACCTTCCGCCCCGGGCATCTGTTGCGTTTCAAGGCACTGGTCAATCTGCAGGGCGAAACGCAGCCCGTGGTGCTGCACGGCGTGCAGCACGTGCTCTATCCCGAGATCAGGCTCGACGCCTGGCCGGACGGCGACCGGACGAGCCGCTTCGTCTTCATCGTGCGCGACGTCGAGCCGGCCTTCGTCGAGAAGCTGCTCGTCGACTTCACCCAGGCGGCGGGCGCATTCGCCGCGCACACCTCGTGAACCTCGCGCAGCGTCTCCTCATCGGCGCGATCCGCGTCTACCAGCTCGCGCTCTCGCCCTGGCTCGGCCGGCAGTGTCGTTTCCTGCCCACCTGCTCGGAATACGGCAAGGAGGCGATCGAGAAACACGGCGCACTGAAAGGCGCCTGGCTCGCGGCCCGGCGCATCGGCCGCTGCCGGCCGGGCTGCGAACACGGCTACGACCCGGTGCCGCCGGCCAGGGACCCGTGATGCCGGTACGCCGCCCGCTCGTCGCCTGGCTGTTCACCCTGGCCCTGCTGCTCGGCCAGGTCGCCGCCTTCGCGCACGCATTCGCCCACCTGCACGCCCACGAACCCGGCCTGCCCGACAAGGTCTGCGAACTGTGCGTCGCGCAGGCCCAGCTCGGCGCGGCGGTGCCGCCGGCGGTTCTTTCGCTGCCGGCCGCGCCGCACGCGGCCGGCGTCGCGGCACCGTCCGTCCACGCGCCCACCGAACCCGCGCGCGTCGTCGCGTGCGCCCGCGCCCCACCCGTTTTCTCCGCCTGAAATCCGCTTCCCGTGCGCACGACGCGACACGGGCCTACGCATTCTTTCGACGGAGAACATCCATGTTACGCCCCGCATTGCTGGCGGCCGCGCTCGCGGCCGCATTCCCGGCGCACGCCAATACCGAACTCGACGCCCTGCGCGCCGAAATCCGCGACATGAAAGCCGCCTACGAGACCCGCATCCAGGCACTGGAAGCGCGCCTTCAGCAGGCCGAAACCCGCACCGAGACGGTGGCCACCCAGGCCGCCGCGCAACCCGTCCCGGAAGCGCCCACCCAGACGCGCGGCAGTTTCAATCCGGACGTTTCGCTCATTCTGCAGGGCCGCTACGCGCATCTCGAAGACCGCGGCGAACGCGGCATCAGCGGCTTCATGGCAGCCGACGGCCACGACCACGGCGGCGGCGGACGCGGCTTCTCGGTCGACGGCAGCGAGCTGGTGCTGTCTGCCAGCATCGATCCCTATTTTCGCGGCTACCTGAACGCGGTACTGGCCGACGGCGAAGTCGAGGTCGAGGAAGCCTGGGCGCAGACCACCGGACTTGGCCAGGGACTCTCGATCAAGGGCGGCCGTTTCAAGTCCGGTATCGGCTACCAGAACGAGCAGCACGCCCACGCGTGGGATTTCGCCACCAACAATCTGGCCTACGAGGCCCTGTTCGGCGAGGGCTACGCACAGGACGGGGTTCAGCTCAAATGGCTGGCGCCGACCGACACTTTCCTCGAATTCGGCGCCGAGCTTGGCGCGGGCGGCGCCTTCCCGAGCACCCACAACGACAGCAACGGCACCGGCAGCGTGGCGCTGTTCGGTCATGTCGGCGGCGACGTCGGCGTGTCGAACAGCTGGCGCGCCGGTCTGTCGTGGCTGCGCGCCAAGCCGGGGGGTCGCGAATTTGAAGGGCACGACATCAACGAAATCGAGACCGTCGGCGACTTTTCGGGCCGCAGCCGCACCTGGCTGGCCGATTTCGTCTGGAAATGGGCGCCGAACGGCAATCCCACGCAGCAGAATTTCAAGTTCGCGGCGGAGTATTTCCAGCGCAAGGAATCCGGCACGCTGGCCTGCGACGACGCCGACCCGGCCGCCCCCAGTCTCTGTACGGGTGGGCTGGCCGCGCCCTATCTGGCCGACCAGTCCGGCTTCTATGCGCAGGCGGTCTACCAGTTCATGCCGCGCTGGCGCACCGGCTACCGCTACGACCGGCTGTTCCGCGGCGACGTGCTGTTCAACGGCGCGGATGCGGGCAACGTGTTCGAGTCGCTGGCCGACTACGATCCGAAACGCCACAGCCTGATGCTTGACTACAGCCCGTCCGAATTCTCGCGGCTGCGCTTCCAGTACACGCTCGACCAGGCCATGGAAGGCGTCGACGAGAACCAGTTCTACGTGCAGTACATCTACAGCCTGGGCAGCCACGGCGCCCACAAGTTCTGAGGAGACAGGCCATGACACGCATTCATCCGACATGGCGCGCCGGCCTGCTGGCCGCCGCCCTGCTGTTGCCGGGCGCGGTGCAGGCCGCGCTCAAGGTGTTCGCCTGCGAACCCGAGTGGGGAGCGCTGGTACGCGAGATCGGCGGCGACCGGGTCGACGTCTACACCGCGACCACGGCGATGCAGGACCCGCACCGCATCGAGGCGCGGCCGTCGCTGATCGCCCGCGCGCGCAACGCCGACCTGCTGGTCTGTACCGGCGCCGAACTGGAGATCGGCTGGCTGCCGGTGATTCTCGGCGAATCCGGCAACGGCGCCATACAGGCCGGCCAGCCGGGACAGTTCTTCGCCGCCGATTTCGTCGCGCTGCGCGAAAAACCGGCCGTACTCGATCGCGCGGCGGGCGACGTACACGCGGCCGGCAATCCGCACATCCAGACCGACCCGCGCAACATCGCCCGGGTCGGCGCGGCACTGGCGGTGCGCATGGCCGCACTCGACGCCGCCGACGCCGACGTTTTCCGCCATCGCTGGGAAAATTTTTCGGCACGCTGGACCGCCGCCATCGCCCGCTGGGAAAAATCCGCCGCGCCGCTCAGAGGCGTGCCCGTCGTGGTCCAGCACAAGGCCTTCCCCTACCTGCAGAACTGGCTGGGGCTACGGGAAGTCGCCGTGCTCGAACCCAAGCCCGGCGTCGAACCCAGTCTCGCCAGTCTGGCCGCCGTGAAACAGCGGCTGGCCACCGACCCGGCGAAAATGGTCATCCGGGCCGCCTATCAGCCGGCCCGGCCGAGCGAATGGATCGCCGCGCAGGCAGGCGTGAAAGCGGTCGTTGTACCGTTCACGGTGGGCGGCGATGCGCAAAGCGGCGACCTGTTCGGGCTGTTCGATTCGACGGTTTCGAAACTGCTGGCGGGGCTGAACTGAAATGAACCTCGCCGCGCTCGACCCCGCCCTGCTCGGCCCCCCGCTCGTGGCCGGTCTGCTCGTGCTGACCACCCACATCCCGCTCGGGCGGCGGGTGCTCGCGCGCGGCATCGTCTTTCTCGATCTGGCCATCGCCCAGTTCGCCGGGCTCGGTGTGATCGCCGCGCACGTCGCGGGCTGGGATGCCGGCTGGGACACGCAACTGGTCGCCTTCGCCGCGGCACTTGCCGGTGCCGCGCTCCTGGCCTGGAGCGACCGCCGCTGGCCGCAGCGGCAGGAAGCGCTGATCGGCTCCAGCTTCGTGGTGGTGGCCTGCGTCGCAGCCCTGCTGCTGGCCAGCGACCCGCACGGCGGCGAAGAACTGCAGACCCTGCTGGTCGGCCAGATTCTCTGGGTCAACGACGCGCAGCTCGCCGCCGCCGCCGCGATCTATGCAGCGATCGCCCTGTTGTGGCGCCCGCTTGCGCGGCACGGCATCGGCTTTTATGCACTGTTCGCGCTGGCAATCACGACCTCGGTGCAACTGGTCGGCGTCTATCTGGTATTCGCCAGTCTCATCCTGCCCGCGCTCGCGACGCTGGATCGCACGCGCGGCTGGGCCGCACCCGCTTTCGCGGTCGGGGCCGTCGGTTACGCCAGCGGCCTGGTCCTTTCGGCGCTCACCGACCTGCCGACCGGGCCGCTGATCGTCGTGGCGCTGGCGGCCTGGGCGCTGGCCGCCGGATTTTTGCGGGTTGCCGCTGATTTCCGTCGGCGCTAGTATCGAAGGCTCGATTTTTCCGTCGGCTTGCCGATATCTTCTGCGTGGCCCTCCCGTTTTTCAAAAAAAGCAAGGACAAGCCGCCGGCACCCGCATCCGTGCCGGCGCGCCGCGCTGCGCCCGAGCCGGTCGATGCGCCGCTGACGCAAACGGTAATGGGCGTGGGGATCGGCCCCGACAGCGGGATCGTGGTCGAGGAATCCAGCGGCGCGCCGCAGTCGCCCCTCGATGAGGCCGCGATCCTCTACGCCAGCGGCCAGCCCGAGATGGCCGAACGCCAGCTGAAGGACATCCTCGCGCAGGCGGACCGGCGCGCCTGGCTCATGCTGGCCGATCTCTACTGCATCCAGAACCGCGAGAAGGAATTCGAGCAGCTGGCGCTGGACTACGCGGTACGCTTCGAAACCTCGCCGCCCGTATGGCGTCCGCTGAACGGCCAGGCCACACCGGCACAGCCGCAGAACACGTCCGCCGCCAGCCTGGAACTGCCCGGCCTGCTCGACAGGAAATCCGCGGACGCGCTGGAGGAGGGCATGGCCGGGCTGGATCGGCAGGCGCCGGTACGGATCGATTTCTCCCGTATCGAAATGATCGACGAGGCCGGCGCCGAAACCTGCGCGAAAATCCTGGCCCAGGCCCGTACCGCCAGACGGCTCCTGCAGGTCAGCGGCGTCGACCGCCTGATCGCGCTGCTGCAGGACCTCAATCGCGCCACCCACAGCCGCGCCGTGCACTGGCTGATGCTGCTCGAGCTGTACCAGACGCTGGGCCAGCAGGAAAAATTCGAGGACCTGGCAGTGGACTACGCAGTGCGGTTCGAAGTCTCGCCGCCTTCGTGGTGCGACGTGCGGGCAGCCGAAGTGATCCAGACGGCGCCCGTCGAGTCTCCCGCCGCCGACGACGCTTTCCGTCTGAGCGGCGACATCACGCCCGCCAACGACGCGGCCCTGCAACAGATATGCGCCTACGCGGCCGGCCATGCCGAAGTGCTGGTCGACCTGTCGCAGGTTTCGCGGGTCGACTACGGCAGCGTGAGCCAGTTCATCAGCGTGCTCATGCAATGCCTGGGCAGCGGCAAGAGCATCACGCTGCGTGGCCATAACGCGCTCATCCACGAACTGTTCCGCGTCATGGGCATCGACCAGCTCGCGCAGCTGGCCCCCTGCCATCCCGTCTAGGCGTCTGGCAGGCGACGTCCATGTCCGACGCACTGATCGCCCAGGCCGCGTTCGCCGCTGCCGTGGCGTGGGGCGCGGGACTGCGCCTGTATGCCGTCGTCTTCGTCCTCGGGCTCCTGGGACGGTTCGGCGGATTCGAACTCCCTTCCGCGCTGCAGATGTTCGAACACCCCCTGATGATTGCCGCCAGCGGCCTGCTCGCCCTGGCCGAATTCGTCGGTGACAAGATTCCCCTGCTCGACAGTCTGTCGGACACGTTTCACACCTTCATCCGCATCCCCGCCGGCGCGGCCCTGGCCGCCGCGGCATTTGGCGACAGCGGCGGCGGGGTACAGCTTCTGGCCGCGTTGACCGGCGGCAGTCTGGCCGCCACCAGCCACACCGCCAAAGCCGGGACGCGCGCCTTCATCAACGCCTCTCCCGAACCGGTCAGCAACCTTGCCGCTTCGTTCGGCGAAGAAACCCTGCTGGGCGCAGGACTCTGGCTCGCTTTCGTACACCCGGCCCTCTTTCTCGGCGCACTTTCAATTTTCATTCTCATAACATTTTTAACGCTGCGCTGGCTGTGGCGCTGGCTCACCCGGCCAGCCGCGCGGCCTTTATAATCGCGGCATGGAACAGTATCGCGGCACCACCATCCTCTCCGTTCGCCGGGGGTCCACCGTCGCGCTCGGCGGTGACGGCCAGGTCACTCTCGGCAACATCGTGATCAAGGCCACCGCACGCAAAGTGCGCCGGCTGTATCAGGAACGCGTGCTCGCCGGTTTCGCCGGCGGCACTGCCGATGCCTTTACGCTATTCGAACGTTTCGAGGCGAAACTGGAAAAGCATCAGGGCCATCTCCTGCGCAGCGCGGTCGAGCTCGCCAAGGACTGGCGTACCGACCGCATGCTGCGCCGGCTCGAAGCCATGCTCGCGGTCGCCGATACCGAACACACGCTCATCATCACCGGCAACGGCGATGTGCTCGAACCCGAACTCGGCATCGCAGCCATCGGTTCCGGTGGGGCATTCGCACAGTCGGCGGCGGTCGCGCTGTTGCAGAACACCGACCTGGCCCCATCAGAGATCGTGAAAAAAAGCCTCGCCATCGCGGGAGACATCTGCATTTATTCGAACCAGAACCATGTGATCGAGGAGTTAGGGGCCGGCAGCTAGGCACACAGTGCGGCCCGGGCCGCACCGCTCTGAAAAACCTGCAAAGCCACACCATCAGCCCATAACGCCCAATCCCCAGCCCCAACAATGACCCCCAAGGAAATCGTTCACGAGCTCGACAAGCACATCGTCGGGCAGTCAGCCGCCAAGCGCGCAGTCGCCGTCGCGCTGCGCAACCGCTGGCGGCGCCAGCAGGTTGCCGAACCGCTGCGCCACGAGATCACGCCCAAGAACATCCTGATGATCGGACCCACCGGCGTCGGCAAGACCGAGATCGCCCGGCGTCTCGCACGTCTGGCGAACGCGCCTTTCATCAAGATCGAGGCGACCAAGTTCACCGAGGTCGGCTACGTCGGCCGCGACGTCGACACCATCATCCGCGACCTGATGGAAACCGCGATCAAGGATCTGCGTGCACAGGCGACGCAGAAAGTGAAATTCCGCGCGGAAGAAGCCGCCGAGGACCGCATTCTCGACGCCCTGCTGCCGCCAGCCCGCAGCGTGGGCTTCGGCGAAGCCGAACCGCCGCGCGAGGAAGGGGCCGCACGGCAGCGGTTCCGGAAAATGCTGCGCGAAGGCGAGCTCGACGACAAGGAAATCGAGATCGACATGGCTGCAGTCAGCCCCAACATGGAAATCTTCACGCCGCCGGGCATGGAAGACCTGTCGCAGCAGTTGCAGGGCATGTTCGCCAATCTGGGACAGAACCGCCGTCAGACCCGCAAGCTGAAAGTGAAGGACGCCTTCAAGCTGCTCACCGAGGAAGAAGCCGCGCGCCTGGTCGGCGACGAAGACATCAAGCAGCAGGCACTCGAAGCCGTCGAACAGAACGGCATCGTCTTCCTCGACGAAATCGACAAGATCGCCACCCGCAGCGATGCGCACGGCAGCGACGTATCGCGCCAGGGCGTACAGCGCGACCTGCTGCCGCTGATCGAGGGCACGACCGTCAGCACCAAGTACGGCATGGTGAAGACCGACCACATCCTCTTCATCGCCAGCGGCGCCTTCCATCTCTCGAAACCGTCCGACCTGATCCCCGAACTGCAGGGCCGGCTGCCGATCCGCGTCGAGCTGCAGGCGCTGTCGGTGGACGATTTCGAGCGCATTCTCACCGCCACCGACGCCTGCCTGGTTCGCCAGTACGAAGCCCTGCTGGCAACCGAAGGCGTGACGCTGAAATTCACGCCGGACGGCATACGCCGCATCGCCGAAATCGCCTTCGAGGTCAACGAGCGCACCGAAAACATCGGCGCGCGCCGCCTGCATACCGTGATGGAAAAACTGCTGGAAGACATTTCCTTCGACGCCGGGAACGTCAGCGGCGATTACACCGTCGATGCAGGCACGGTAACCGGCCGGCTCGCCACACTTGCCGCACGCGAAGACCTTGCCCGCTACGTGCTCTAAATTTCCTTCTACCCACCTTATTTCCCCCTTCATGCATCCCGAACCCAACCGTCCTCTCGAAGCCCGCGGCAAATTTCTCTCCACTCTGCTGTTCGGCAGCCGCTGGCTGCAGGTTCCCCTGTACCTCGGCCTGATCGCCGCGCAACTCGTCTACGTGGTTCATTTCATGGTCGAACTGGAGCATCTGATCGTCGGCACCTTCACGCTGTCCGAAGAAGCCATCATGCTCATCGTGCTCGGACTGATCGACGTGGTCATGATCTCCAACCTGCTCATCATGGTGATCGTCGGCGGCTACGAGACTTTCGTCTCCCGGCTCAACCTCAAGGGCCATCCCGACGAACCGGAGTGGTTGTCGCACGTGAACGCCAACGTGCTCAAGGTGAAACTCGCCACCGCCATCATCGGCATCTCGTCGATCCACCTTCTGAAAACCTTCATCAACGCGCACAACCTCAGCGACAAGGTACTGCTCTGGCAGACCGTGATACACATGGCCTTCATCGTGTCGGCCGTGGCGATCGCCTACATCGACAAACTCATGCCGCACCCGTCGAAACACTGAGCCGCGCACACCAACAACATCGACACTTTGCGGAGCGCCTCATGAAATACCCACACGGAAAGGAAGAGAGCGCGGAGTACCTCAGGCGGGCCCTGCCGCTCATGTCGAACCAGAACGCGGCGCTGCACCCGATCAGCTACGCGGTCTGGTACGAATACGTGGCAGGAATGAACGCCACGCTCCAGCATGCCATCGACAAGCTGCTGGACCGCCGCGCGCCCCTCGACGAACGCGACATCAGCGCGCTCTTCGAGCGCCACATCGCCGACCTGGACAGCGACGCCGCCAGCGGCATCGCGGCAGGCTTCCAGAAAATCCTCGGCGAAATCGCCCACTCCACCGGTGTTGCGGTCCAGGACGCCGATACCTTCGGCGACCTGCTCCAGAAACTGTCGCACGACTGCGAAAGCCGCAACGGCGTCATCGACCTCAAGATGCTGCTCGCCGGCACACAGGTCATGCAGACCTCCATCGCCACCCTGAAGACCCGACTGGAAACGAGCCAGCTGGAAATCGACCGGCTGCACAAGGAAGTCGCGCGCGCACGCGACGCCTCGCTGGTCGACGGCCTGACCGGACTCGTCAACCGTCGCGGGTTCGACCAGAAGCTGGCCGATTGCCTCGCCGACACCGCCGCACCCGCCCAGACCCTCCACCAGGGCCCCTGCCTGCTGATGTGCGACATCGATCACTTCAAGCAGATCAACGACACCTATGGCCACCTCTTCGGCGACAAGGTCATCCGTGCCGTCGCGGCCGTGATCAAGGAAAACGTCAAGGGACGCGATATTGCCGCCCGCTACGGCGGCGAGGAATTCGTCGTCCTGCTGCCCGAGACTTCGCTCCAGGGCGCGCAGGCACTGGCCGAACAGATCCGCCACGCGATCGAAAAGGGCCGCATCCGCCGCGGCAGCAGCGAGGAGGCCGTCGCGCGCGTCACGCTTTCCCTGGGCGTCGCCCGTTACCAGCCCGGCGAAGCCCCCGCTACCTTCATCGAGCGCGCCGACCGTGCGCTCTATCTCTCCAAGCAGAACGGCCGCAACCGGGTCACGCTCGCGGCGGCGGCCTGAACGGCCGAAGTGCGGCAGGCCGTCTCCCGCGGCCTGCGTCCCTGCTAATGCCGCCATCGACAGAACTTATTGGCTGCCTACCCCCGCGGGGCGGAAAATGGTGCGGTTGTCAATTACGCATTACGGAGACTCTGACCATGGCCACCCGCGACACGCTCGCCCCCGAAGAAGCCCAATGTTCCTCCGGCGCCGATTACGCCGCACTCGCGCTGCGCGCGCTGGAAGACCCCGCCGATGCCGCTTATGCCAAGGAACTGATGGACCGCGTGGCGGATGACTGCCAGTTCACCAAGGATCTTGCCGCCTGCGCCATCGTCTACAAGGCGCTGGGCGAACAGGCGCGTGCCGAGGAATTGCTGCAGACCGCCGAAGACTACTGCATGAGCGGCGAAGAGCAGATCGCACTGGCCGAAGCCAAGTTCAAGGTCCTGGGCGACAAGGCCGCAGCCGTGGGTGCCTATGAAAAGGCACTCAAGGAAACCGCCAACCTGGATCCGCTGATCGATCTGGCGAAAAACGTGATGGCCGTCATCGCCGACGGCGCTTTTGCGAAAAAGGTGCTCGAAAAGGCCGAAGCCAAGATTTCCCGCGCGGTCGAATACGGCAAACTCGCCGCCGCCGCCGCCGAGCATGCGCTCGACAAGGACTACGCCGCCGCGATCTTCGCCAAGGCGGGCGAAAAGCTCTCCAGCGTGTCCGACCTGCTGTCGCTGGCCGGCGAAGTGACCAAAACGCTCGGAGACCCGCAGAAAGCCAAGGCCCTGTACGAACGTGCACTGGCCGGCGCCACCGACTTCACCGCCGCCAAGACGCTGGTCGAATCGGCCAAGCAGGCCGGCGACGCCGCTTTCCTGCAAGCCGCCCTGAAGAAGGCCGGCGATCTGGCGGGCGCTACCGGCGAATACATCGAGCTCGCCGAAGGCCTGGCCGGCGCGGGCGACAAGCCCGGCGCCGCCACGCTGCTCGACAAGGCCGAAGATACCGTGGCCGGCCTCGACGAGATGCAGAAGCTGGTCGCCGCGGTGGAAGCCCATCTGGCCGACGATGCCGAACGGCTGGCCCGTGTGAAGGCCAAGCTGGAGAAGCGCCAGGCCAACCACACGCGTTACCTCGAATTCCAGCAGCTGGAAAAGGACGCCACCACGGTCAAACAGCTTCTCGCGCTGGCGGACCGCGTGCAGACCGAACTGGAAGATCCTTTCTACGCCGCCAAGCTGATCGAATCCGCCGAAAAACTGCTGGACGACACCGGCGGCAGCTACCAGTTCTCGCGCTACAAGCCCATCCTCGTCGCCGTCGACCGCAATCTCGACGACGCCGACTGGCTGGGCCGCCTGCTCGACCGCGCGGCGGAAAATGCCACCGACTTCATCGCCTTCAAGGATCTGGTCGTGACCGCGGCACAAATGAAGCATCGCGAACTCGGCGTGTCCAAGGCGCGCGCCTATCTGGCCGCACGCGAGTCCGCGCTCGCCAGCAACGCCAGCGTCTACGACCTCGCCAAGCTGGCCGAGGCCAGCTACGCCGCCACCCAGGACACCACCGAAGCCGGCCGCCTGCTGGAAGCCGCGCGCGCGCAGGCCCGGGACCACTTCGCCCTGTCGCACATCGGCCGCCTGTACGCCGGCATGGGCAATGCCGCCAAGGCCGACGAACTCTATGCCGCCGCCGCCGCATCCTGCAGCAGCGGCGACGAATGCATCCAGTTCATCGACCGCCTGAAAGGCTTCGCCCTGCCGGCCGAAACCTTGAAGAAGTGGTACGCCGAATGCGGCAACCACCTCAGCAAGCCCGCCGACAAGCTGCGCTGGGCGGAAGGCATCGCCGACGCGCTCAACGACAAGACCTGGGCAAGCGAAGCCTACACCCAGCTGGCGGGCCAGTTCGCCAACGACGCCCGCTTCGACCTGAGCCGCCGGTCGCGTGCGGACCTGAACTATTTTGGTGCGACACGCCGCCACTGATCCCGGCAATAGCCCCAGAAACGGCCCGGTTGAACGGGCCGTTTTTATTCGTAAACTGGGAACACGACCGCCTTCTGGAGTGTACCCATGCCCGGCAATCTCTCGGACCTGATCGACACCGTGCAGAAGAACTGCATGATTGCCGACGCCCGCCATGCGCGCGACATGACGATGTGCACCTTCCTGCTCGAAATGCGCGAGTACTTCCGCTGGGAGATGGAACTGCCCTACGGCGCGCGCCTGCCCCGGGACGAGCTCGGCGACTGGCTGAACGCCCGGGAAAGCGAGTGGGATGCAGTCGAGGACCAGGATTTCGCGCCACTGCCGCTCACCGAATCCGGGATCGACCCCTTCGAGTCCGACGACATCAACCGCGCGCTGATCCCGCAGGGGCTGGTCTACAGCAGCGGCATCGGCCATTTCCGGAAACCGCATTTCGTGCTGGCCGAGCTGAAGCGCGCTGAGGAACGCGAAGGCGTGAAAGTGCTGGTCGCGGGTTGCGAATATGCGCGCGACCTGATCGCGCCGCCGGCGGCGATGCGCGACGGCGCGATCTTCCTGCGCATGGATGCGGTGCGGCGCTTTCTCTGGAACAAGTACGAGGAATGGTCATACAAGGAACGCGACAGCGCACTGGGCCGCGCCTTCGCGCATTACGACTTCGAGCGCGACGTCGAGCGTGGCCTCGACCGCATGGCGGATGCCGAGGCCGAAGCCATGATCCTGCACGAGGTCGGCGAAGCGCGGGCCGAAAAACTGCTGGGCCCCGAGTGGCCGGCGATGCTCGGCGGGCTCACGGCCCGCCACGCCGAACTGCTGGCGCGCGCCGTACGCGACCATCTCGCCGATTGTCTGGTGACACTGCCGACATTGCTGGAACGCGATGCTGCAGGCTCGCTGCATTTCTACATGGCGAATCTGTCCGGCTTGCGGCGCGCCCTCTTCCCATCGCTGCAGCAGGCATACGAGGCCTGGCTTGCGCATCGCGACGGCGCGCCGCTGTGCGAGCTGGCCCGCCGCGGCGAAACGCACTGGCTGGACGCGGCACGTCACCTGATGGATACCGCCCATGGCGATCCCGCGCAGGCAGATGCGCGCCTGCACGCACTGGCAACCGGCGATCTCGCGACGCTCAGGCTGTAACGCGCAGCAGTCACTCGAAAACGAACGGGCGCCGCGCGGCACCCGTTCGTCAGTGTGTGTCCGACCGGTCAGGCCGGCTGCATCGCCCTGTCGCCCAGTTGCTCGGCGATGTGACTGAGCAGTTGCTGCTCCTGGTAAGGCTTGCCGAGATAGACATCGACGCCGATATCCCGCGCGTGATTGCGGTGCTTGTCCGCCGTGCGCGAGGTGATCATGATGATCGGCACCGTCTTCAGACGCGGATCGGCCCGCATCACGCGCGCGAGTTCGAAACCGTCCATACGCGGCATTTCCACGTCCAGCAGCACCACGTCGGGCACCAGGTCGTGCATCTTCTCCAGGGCATCGACACCGTCTTTCGCGCTGTCCACCCGGAATCCCTCGCGCGTCAGCAGGCGCGTGGTGATTTTGCGCACGGTAAGCGAGTCGTCCACCACCAGTACCAGCGGCGGCTGCAGCGCGGCGCTGAGCTCGACCGCTCCGGCCGGCGCCTGCTGTTCGACCGCCACCCGGGGCTGGCTGGCCCAGCGCAGGGCCAGCGGTACCGGATTGAGAATGAGGATCACGCGGCCGTCGCCGCGTACCGTGGCGCCGGCCACACCGGTGATGCGCGCCATCTGCGGACCGATGTTCTTGACCACGATCTCGCGCGTGCCTTCGATCGCGTCGATCAGCACCGCCGCCAGATTCGCCCCGCTGTGCAGCAGTACCACGGGGTTGTAGCGCTGGACTTCGTGCACAGCCTCTGCATCGCCCAGCAGATGCGGCAGATAGGCGAAGGGATAGCGCATGCCGCGCCATTCGACCACCCCGTCTGCCTGCGCCTGCGCCAGTGCGTCCGGCTTGAGTTCCAGCACCTGCTGGACCAGCGGTGCGGGCAGCGCATAGTCGTGGCGGGCGGCCTGCACCATCACCGCCTGCGTGACGGCCAGCGTCAGCGGCAGATAAATGTCGAAGCGGGTACCCGCACCCGGCGTCGAGTTGATCTCGATACGGCCACCCAGCGCGGAAATCTCGCTCTTCACCACATCCATGCCGACACCGCGGCCCGATACTTCCGTCACCGCCTCGGCAGTGCTGAAGCCAGCCGCAAAGATCATCTGCGCCAGCAGGATATCGGTTGGTTCGGTGCCCGGCAGCAACAGGCCGGCAGCCTGCGCCTTTTCCCGGATCCGCGCATAGTCGAGGCCGGCGCCGTCGTCCTTCACCGTAATCAGCATTTCGTTTCCGGTCTGCTTCGCGGACAGAACGATCTCGCCGAATTCGGCCTTGCCCGCTCTATGGCGTGCGTCTGCGGTCTCGATCCCGTGCGCCAGTGCGTTGCGCAGCAGATGCTCGATCGGGGCAGTGACCTTTTCCAGCACCGAGCGGTCGATTTCCAGCTCGCCGCCCTGAATGTCGAGCTGGGCGCGCTTGCCGACATCGCGCGCAGTCTGGCGCACCGTGCGGTACAGACGCTCGGCGACCGAATACAGCGGCACCATGCGCACGCGCAGCAAGTCCTGCTGCAGCTCGCGGTTCAGGCGCGTCTGCTGGATCAACGCCGCGTCGGCCTCGCCGAGGCGGGCAAGCAGAATGTGCTGAACGGTGGAAATGTCGTTCACGCTCTCCGCGAGAAAACGCGTGACTTCCTGGAAACGGGTAAAGCGGTCGAATTCGAGGGGGTCGAATTCCTCCCGTCCCGTCTGCGACTGGAAATTCGCCTGCATCTGCGATTCGGCCTGAATCTCGACCTCGCGGATATGACTGCGCAGGCGGGCCAGTGCATCGGACAGTTCGGTCACATGCCGCTTGAACGCGAATACTTCGCTTTCGATCCGCGAACGCGCAATGGCGACCTCGCCCGCCTGGTTGACCATGCGATCGACCCAGTCCGCACGCACGCGCAGGGTCAATGCACCGGCATCGCGCGCCGCCGGCATGCCGGCGGGCATCGTTGGCGGGATGCCGGCGACCGGTTCGACCGGTGCCGCCAGCGGTGTCGATTCGGGCGATTCCTCCGGGTCATCCCCCCCGCGCCGCAAACGTTCGACCGCCTCGGCCAGGCGGTCGAGCTGCGCTTCGAGCGTATCGAACACGTCGCCCCCTGCCGCGAGATGCCCCTCGACGACTGCGATGACGCGCGATTCCATCACGTGCGTCAGTTCGCCCAGGCGCATTGCGCCCACCATGCGCGCACTGCCCTTGACGGTATGCAGGCTGCGGCGCAAAGCGTCGCGCGGTCCCGTATCCTCGGGCGCCATTCTCCAGGCCCGCAACTGCGCACTGGTATCCGGCACCAGGGTTTCCGCTTCCTCCAGGAAAATCGGCAGCAATTGCGTGTCGATTTCATCGGTCACCTCACGGCGTTCGAACACCGGTGCGGGCGCCGCCGGCTTGACCTCGGGGATCAGGCTGCGGATATCGGGCAGCGCAGGCAGGGACTCGACCTCGGCAGGTGACGCGTCGGCGTGCATCGCGATAGACGACGATTCGGGCAGAACGGGTTCGGGCTCGGTCACCGGAGCCTGCCCTTCCTCCAGCTCGGCCAGCGCGGCGATCAGATCACTGGCCGGCGGCTCGGGCAGGCGTTGCTGCTCGACCGAAGACAGCATCGTCCCGATGCGCTCGACGACTTCGCGCACGAGGGAAACATGCGCGGCCGGCAGAGGCGTGTGGGCAAAACGGTTCCAGTACAGCTCGCACGCATGCGCGAGATCGGACAGCGCATCGATGCCGGCCGTGCCGGCGATCCCGCTCAGCGTATGCATCGCGCGGCGCGCGTGCTCGCTCACGGCAGATGTGCCGGAGGCATCGAGGCGCGCGCACTCTTCGTGCAGAACGGCCAGCCGCTGCTGCGCCTCGACAAGGAAAATATCGTAAAGTCCTGCAGAAAGGCACACGGGGCCGATACATATCTCGTCGGCGGCCGGGGGGAGTGCCGGTTCGATTTCCGGCACGGGGGCCGCCTCGTCCTGCGCCCGCACAGACGGCACGGCATACTCGACGACCGCCCGGTACGCTGGCACCAGCGGCTCGGGCTGCAACACGACGGCCTCGATGGCCGGCATGCCGGCCGGCTCCGGTTCGGCCGCATCAGCCAAGGCTACGGGCACATGCGGCGCAGGTACGGCATATTCGACAATCGCCGCAAACGCGGGAACCGCTTGGACCGATTCCTGCAGCGGCGTTTCGAACGTCGGGGCAGGCGGCGCCGTCACGGGTGCCGAAACGGCGGGCACGCTTTCCAGCGCGGCGTCGGCCCCGGGTGCCGCATCCATCTCTTCACTCGCGATCGGCGATCCGCCGGAAGCCGAAATCCCCTCGACACCCGGAAGCACGGGGGCGGAATCCGGCACATCGGCGGATTGTCCCTGTGCCACCCGATCGAGCGCAGCCAGCAGCGGCGCAACCGGCAATGCCTCGCGCTCGCCGGTTTTCAATGCATCCACCCAGCGCTGGAACAGCGCACGCGAACGCTCGACCAGTGTCAGCAGGTCGGCTGTCGCAGGTTTCTGCTCCGACAGCCAGCCATTCAGCCACTGCTCGTGCCGCCAGGCCACCTCGCCCAGATCGTTCAGGTTGACCATGCGGCCACTGCCCTTGAGCGTGTGGTAGCCCCGCCGGATCGTGGTCAGGGCCGCGCCGTCCTCGGGCCGGGCCTGACAGGCCTGCACGGCCTCGCCCATTGCAGCCAGCACTTCGTTGGCTTCTTCGAGGAAAATCTCCAGCAGTTCGGGATCGGTTTCGTCCGGCAACGCAACCTGCATGCCTTCTTCTTCTGCCGACGCTTCGGCTTCGGCTTCGGCTTCGGCTTCGGCTTCGGCTTCGGCTTCGGCAACAGGCTCGTGCAGCGCGATCGCTTCGGGCACGTCGCCGGGGACATCGATGACCGACAGCGGGATATTCACCTCTGCAGCCGGAGAACGCGCCGGCACCGGCTGGCCGGCGATGCGCGCGATGGCCGCATCCAGTTCGAAGGAAGCCGTCCCGAGCGCGCGGCAGGTATCGAGCAGGTCGCGTGTATCCTGTTTCATGGCCGCGTCGTCGATCAGTTCGGCGTCGCGGTTGAGCTCGGTCAACGCCTCAAGGAATTTTTTTTTTGCGGCGTCGTCGCCGCTCGAATCACGCCAGTTCAGGTAGGCGGCGTGCACGCTTTCCTTGCGTGCCGGCAGCCCCGATTCGACCGTATCGTCGAAACCGGATTCGTCGCTCTCGTCCGGAATGTCCACGCCGAAATCGGCCAGTACGGGCCGCAGGATACGGTTCGCATCCGCGCGCCCCGCGCAATAGGATTCGATGTACAGCCCCAGGCTGGAAAAGGCGTCGGCCAGGCGTTGCTGCGTAGCGGCATCGGGATGGCCTTCGTCCAGAAAAGTGCCGGCGAGCGCGTTGGCGGCGCCGAGCAGACCTGCCGCTTCGGGTTGCTCCAGCATCGTCAGCGCACCCTGCGCCTGCTGGGCAAGCGCATCCAGCGTACGCAGCCCCTCCCGCGCAGCGGGATCGCGGAAGAAAGCATCCAGCGCCTCTTCCATCTGCTTGAGATTCTGACCGACCTCCTGCGCCATGTGCACGAGCATGTCGCGCTCGGCCTCGCGCTGACTGGCTGCTTCGGGCTCGACCGCCGGCAGGGCGCGTCCTTCGACCAGCGCCTGGAGACGTGTGCGCTGGCCCTCGGCACGCGGTGCGAAATCGGCGTGCAGGATGTCCTCGTGCCCGATCGCGTTTTGCAGGAACAGAAGTGTTGCGGCGACTTCGAGCTGGGCCTGTTCGCGGGCCTCGCCTTCGCGCTGGCCCGATGTTTCGGCGGCCACAGCCAGATCATCGAGCAGCCCTTCCAGGCCGCTGCCCTCGAACATCCCCGCCTGGGGTTTCATGCGCGCCAGCGAAGCGCGGAAAGGCTCGAACTGGGCGGCCGAGCCTTCGACATACGCATGCCAGCTGTCGCGGGCCGCCTGAAGGCCATGCTGCAAAGCCTCCAGGATCGGACGCATGCGCGCCAGTGCTTCAGGATCCAGCAGGCCGCGGCCGGGCAGATAGCGATCGAGTCCCAGCGTGGCGCGCACTTCGGCCGCGCGGCCATCGAGCGCCTCGCTTTTGGCGACGAAGAACAGGGCATCGCGCAACAGGCGCTCGGCGACCTGGGGCGAGCCTTCCATCAGGCGTCGCATCTGCAGATCGATGCGCGCGAGCAGCTGCTTCACATTGAAATCGGCTTCGACACCGTGCGCAATCAGGCTATCGACGAAACCGACGCAGGCCCACCAGAAGGTCTGGGCGGCCTGCGAGGGTGCGATGCGCTCGATTGCGACCAGGGCTTCGCGCATGCGGGCCAGCCCCTGTTCGGTCTCGACGTTGCGGAGAAATGCAAGCAGGCCGCGCTGAAACAGTGCGCGAGCCGCCTTCGCCTCGGCTGCGATCGCGTCCTGGCTGAGGTCCGCGTTCGCGCCACGGCCGCCTGCGCGGGTTCGCAGGTCGGGAAAGAACAGTTCGCCTTCGAATACGCGTTCGACTCCCTGCAGTTCGCGCAGGCTCTTGTAGAGGGGAAACAGGGCGAGTTCGCCGCTGCCGCGTCCGTCCGCCAGATCCTTGATCCAGCGCTGCAGGCCTTCGATGGCGTTGCGCAGGGCACGCAGGGCATGTTCGTCAGGCGCCAGCCGGTTTTCGTCGATGTCGCCGAGGCAGGCCTCGAGCGTACCCGCGAGCGTGGCGGCCCCTTCGAGTCCGATCATGCGCAGCGCGCCGGTGGCCTGATGCGCATCGTCGCGGGCAAGCCGCAGGGCGTTGGTCAGATCGGCGTCGACGCTATAGGCCTGGATGCGGCCCAGCGCGGCCTGAAGGGCGGCGTCGATATCGCCACGCACCCAGTTGAGCGGGCCGGTGTCGTAGTCGGGTAAGGCACTCATGATCGCTTCCTGATGAAATGGGGGCCGGTTCTGTCGTGTCCGGGATCAGGCGAGCTTGAAGCCCGAGACCGAATTCTTCAGGTCCTGGGCCAGCTGCTTCATGCCGCCGATGGACTCGGCCGTCTGCTGCGTGCCGGTCGATGTCTGGGCCGAAATCGACTTGATGTCCTGCATCGTTTCCGCGACCAGCGCGGTCGATTCGGCCTGGCTTTGCGTGGCAGAGGAAATGTCGGCGATCAGGCCCGCCAGCTGCTTCGACACGTCGCCGATCTCGGCCAGCGTCTGGCCGGCGGCGTCGGACAGCCGGGCTCCCTCGACCACGCCCTGGGTCGAGATTTCCATGGCGGCCACGGTGTCCTGGGTGTCGGACTGAATGGTTTTCACGATCGCGGCAATCTGCTTGGTCGCATCGGCCGAGCGTTCCGCCAGCCGCTGCACTTCTTCCGCCACCACCGAGAACCCGCGGCCGGCCTCACCCGCGGACGCGGCCTGGATGGCGGCATTGAGCGCCAGCACGTTGGTCTGTTCGGTAATGTCGGAGATCAGTTCGACGATTTCACCGATCTCCTGCGAGGATTCGCCAAGACGCTTGATCCGTTTCGAGGTTTCCTGGATCTGTTCGCGCAGGGTGTTCATGCTCGAGATCGCGTTGGACACTGCCTGCTGGCCTTTTTCGGCGGCGGCCAGCGACTGTTCGGCCACGCGGGCGGACTCGGCGGCGTTGCCCGATACCTGCTGCACGGATTGCGCAAGTTGCACGACGGCAGCCGACGTGGTCTCGATTTCGTTCACCTGGCGCTTCGTCGCCTGCTGGAGCGACTCCGACACCCGGCCCGCGTCGCTCGCAGCCTGATCCATGTGCAGGGCGGCGTTGTTGATGCCGCGCACCAGACTGCGCAGTTCCTCGACCGTGTAGTTGATCGAGTCGGCCACCGCACCGGTGATGTCTTCGGTCACGCTGGCGTTGATCGTCAGATTGCCTTCGGCCAGTTCGCCCAGTTCGTCCATCAGACGCAGGATTGCTTCCTGGTTGCGGCTGTTTTCCTCTTCGCTCTTGCGCGCGCGCGATTTGGTTTCGTTGATGTTGACCAGGCCGAGCATGACCAGCGAACCGACCGCCAGCAGGCCGAAAATCGCAGCCAGCAGGTAGCCGAGACTGCCGGTCGACTGATAGTCCTGGGACAGCTGGTTGGTGTCCTGCATCAGCACGTCGCTCGCCGCGAACAGGCCGGCGGCTGCCTGCTTGGACTGCAGCAGCGCCTGGGTGTTGGAGAGCACCGAGCCCACGGTTTCCACCATGTCGCCCATGTTTCCACCCAGCGCCTCCAGCGTCTGCATGCCGCGTTCGCTCTTGCCGGCGGTGCCTTCCATCAGGCTCTGCACGGTATCGCGGAACAGGGTGGTGTCCTTCTCCAGTTGCAGCACGACCTGCGGATCGATCACGTCCGAAGTCAGCATCAGGTTTGCGTTTTTGGGCAGACGCTGCGACAGGATGGCCAGACGGTTCGCGCGCGCGACTTCGCGTGCGCTGGCGCCGCCTTCGATCAACTGATTGGACAGATGCTCGGCCACGCCCTGGAGATCGAGACTGAGCGCATTGATGCGCTTCACGTTTTCGTTCAGGGAGACCAGACTTTTCTGCTGGGCGAGAATCTGGCCGACCTGCGGATTCGATTTGTCCCACTGCCCGCGAATCTTGTCGAGAGTGTCCTTTGCGCCGCCCCGGGTCGCAGGCACATCGTCGTCGCCGTCCATCAGTCCGGTCAGCGTCTTCTCGAAGGCAGCCTTGCCTTCCGCCAGCTTCCGGAAGGCATCCGCGTTGCCGAGCACGGATTGCTGCGCGGTCAGCGGCAGGCGTTGCGAGAGCACCTTCAGCTCGCCCGCGCGGGCCTCGTAGCCGGCGCGATTGTCGAGCTGGATCGATCCATAGATGGTGAAGCCCGCGGCAAGCAGCAGCGAAACGATCAGCAGGCCGCCCGTATAGGCATACTGTTTTTCGACCGGCAGATGCCCGATCAGCGGTGCCTTGCGCGATTCCTGATCGGTCAGCTTGCGCACGGTCTGCATGATCAGCGTGGTCTGTCCGTCGCCATGCTTGCCTGTCATGCGTCCCGCCAGGCCTTTCAGGCCGTTCATTGCAATCGCCATGTTCATCTCTCCGGTGTCTCCGTTCGGTTTGCGCGTACGCGCATCGTGTTCACAGTTGCGGAATCAGGTGCCGGTCTGGGACTCGACCATGAGGAAGGCCGGTGTACCCAGCAATCGCCCGAAATCCATATCGTTCCAGTCCACACCGTTTTCGTCGGCATAGCGCCGCGCAATCCAGGGGCAGTCCGCGGCCGCTTCGTTCGCCCGGTAGCGCCCGATATTGCGCAAGCCCAGCGTGCCGCGTATCAGCAACGCCGCATTGACGCCGAAATCCCGATGCGGAATCAGCAACCGGCAATCGGCCTGGTCGGGCGTCGTCCCCAGGCCCATGAAATCGGCGAAATCGCTCACCGCATAAAGATTGCCCCGGATGTTGGCCAGGCCGCGAAACCAGCGGCGCGCACCGGGGATCCTGACGATGGGCGGAACCGGAATCACCTCTTCGGTATCGGTGAGACTCACCAGCCAGTTTGCATCGCCGACCCGGAATCCCAACCGGGAACCCGAGGTATCGCGACTGGCTGCGGCCTGCAACTGCTGCGACAGCCGCGTCTGGAATTCGCGCAGATTGAACTTCTTCGACATGTCGCGGCTTTCACCCAAGCGCCTTGATCTGCGTCAGCAGGTCTTCCGGCTTGACCGGTTTGACCAGGTAGGCCTTGGCGCCCTGCCGCATGCCCCAGACCTTGTCGGTCTCCTGCCCCTTGGTCGTGCACATGATCACGGGAATATGCTTGGTCGCGTCTTCCTTGGTGATCATGCGGGTGGCCTGATAGCCGTTCATGCCGGGCATCACCACATCCATCACGATCAGATCGGGCAGGGTCTGCCGGGCTTGCGCAACGGCTTCCTCGCCGCTTTCCGCCATACTGACGAGGTAACCGTTCTTGACCAGCAGCTCGGACAGGAAGAATCGCTCGGTCGGGGAATCGTCGACAACCAGAATTCGACTGATGGCCATGCGGTCTGCTCCTAAGACGTTATAGGGTTATGGTTCAGGCGCCGGGATGCGCGTGTTCGCGCACCGCCGTCAGCAGGGTGTCCTTGGTGAAGGGCTTGGTCAGATACTCGTCCGACCCCACCATGCGCCCGCGCGCACGGTCGAACAGTCCGTCCTTGGACGACAGCATGATGACCGGGGTGGTGCGGTATCTGGCGTTGCGCTTGATGAGCGAACAGGTCTGATAGCCATCGAGACGCGGCATCATGATGTCGACGAACACCACGTCCGGTTCGTGATCGGTGATCTTGGACAGGGCATCGAAACCGTCCTGCGCGAGGATGACCTCGCACCCGGCCTGGTTCAGAAAAATTTCGGCACTGCGGCGTATGGTGTTGCTGTCGTCGATGACCATCACCTTCACGCCTTTCAAGGCTGCGTTATCCACACGTCTTCTCCACGGTAAACCCGGAACGGACGGCGAGCGCCGTCCTTACGTGGAACATTACGGCTACGATCAGGGCTTCTTTAGCGGGGGGACAGCCGGCCCGCAGACGCAAAAAAAAGCGCCGGACACGCCGGCGCCTCGGGATGCCGCGGGGCTTATTGCCAGCCCTGTTGGGGCACGTCTTTCTTTTCCGCGCCTGCCACCGCACTCATGGTGTCGAAAATGATGTTGGGCTGGTTGGAGATGCGCATGAACTGGCCCATCCCCACATCCGGAAAGGCCAGCGCGATGCGGAAGCGTCCGTGCGGCGATTCCACGTCGCCGTTGACGATGTAGATTTCGTAGGGCAGCCCGGCGACGAAATCCTGCATGCCGATTTTCTTGATCCATTCGCCGTCGCCCGACTCGGGGTCGTTCATCGCCACCCCGAACACCGCCAGCTTGCGTTCGGGCAACACGATCTCGTATACCTTGGCGGTCTTGCCCACGCCCCGGGCGAGATTGTCCCGCACGGTCCTGAGCGCATCGGCAAAGCTGCCGAAGGTGTTCAGCTTGCTCCTGGACGAATCCAGGCGCTCCATGCCGATCATGTAACGGTAATTCAGCAGGCTGGCTGCCGTCTCCTCGCCCCCCACACCTTTTCCGGCGCCGAGTGCGGCACCCAGCCGCGCCTGCAGGGCCTTGACCGCCGCCTCATGCTTCTCGAAGCCCCGGCGGAAATACGCGCGGTACCAGTAGTCGGGATTGGCGTAGGCCACGCTGCCATCGGCCCGCACGCCCACACGGATGGCCGCGCCGAGGATGGCATGGCTGCCTGCGGCTCCGACCTCGTCGAGCATGGACTCGTCGCTGGCCACTACCACACCATAGCCCGGCAGGGCCTTGGGGAAATACTTGCCGACAATCTTGAAGCCGCCGTTCTTCAGCTTGCCCTCGACGGCGGCAGCCGCAGTCTGCATATTGCCGCCGGCGACCGGGTCGCCTTGCACATAGGGCGCTATCGCCCACGCGCCCATCGAATAGACGCACACAATCCACGCCGCAATCCACCGCACGATCATTTCCGCCTCCTTATGCTCTCCTGCCAGGGTATGGTGTTGGTTTTATTTCATTGCGATCCGCATTGTTTCGGGCACGCCCGAAGACGGATTCCTCTGCATCGGCGACTGAAAATCCGCCGGCGCGACGACATTCTTGAACAAACGGGCCTGAAATCGCAAGACCGGGTTACAGAACGACCATCTCGAAATCGTCCTTGCGGGCACCACAATCCGGGCAGGTCCAGTTGATCGGCACGTCTTCCCAGCGCGTGCCGGGCGGGATGCCGTCGTCGGGCGCCCCCGCCTCTTCGTTATAAATCCAGCCGCAGATCAGACACATCCAGCTGCGGTATTCAGGCGTTTCGGTCATGGCAGACAGTCTAATCGGCTAAAATCGACGGCTGATTCTAAAGCAGCGACGTCATGCAGACCATGTTTTCCCCCAAGTCGGCCCCGCCCATGGTGCTGAGTTTCGCCGCCTCCGACCCCACCGGGGGCGCCGGTACGCAGGCCGACGTGCTTACGCTCGCCAGCATGGGGTGTCACCCGCTGACCGTTATTACCGCGCTGACCGTGCAGGATACCGCCGGCGTGGACGGCATTCTGGCGATCGACGCGGAATGGGTCGCCGACCAGGCGCGCATGCTACTGGAAGACGTACCGGTCGCCGCCTTCAAGCTGGGCATGCTGGGCAGCCCGGAATCCATCGCGGTCATCGCCGAAATCCTGGCGGACTATCCCGACATTCCGGTCGTGCTCGACCCCGTCCTGGCGTCCGGCCGCGGCGACGAATTCGCCAGCGACGACATGATCGCCGCCATGCGCGAGATGCTCATTCCGCAGACCAGCGTGCTGACGCCGAACAGCCACGAAGCCCGCCGGCTCGCACTGTTCGATTCGGACGAGGACGATCTCGACCTCGCCGGCTGCGCCGCGCGCCTGACCGAACTGGGCTGCGAGTACGTGCTCGTGACCGGCACCCACGAAAACACGCCGCGCGTGCTGAACAGCCTCTACGACGCCAAGGGCCACGTGCAGACCGATGCATGGGACCGTCTGCCCGGCAGCTACCACGGCTCAGGCTGCACGCTCGCCTCGGCCATCGCTGCCGCGCTCGCCTACGGACATGACGTGCGGGACGCGGTCCGCGATGCGCAGAATTTCACTTACGAATCGCTGAAGGCGGCTTTCCGGCCGGGCATGGGACAGTACATCCCGGAACGTTTCTTCTGGGCGCAGGACGTCCAGACCGAAGGCAGCGCGTGAGCGCGGCCACCCTGTTTCCCGGCGGCCTGTACGCGATCACCGTCGAGACAGCCGACACCGCGCGGCTGCTGGAGCAGGTCGCCGCCGCGCTCGCCGGCGGCGCGGCGGCCGTGCAGTACCGCGACAAATCCGCCGATGTCGCGCGCCGCCACGAGCAGGCAAGCGAGCTTGCCGCGTTGTGCCGCCGCCACGGCGCGCCGCTGATCGTCAACGACGACCTGCGCCTGGCCGATCTGGCCGACGCCGATGGCGTGCATCTTGGACGCACCGATGGCAGTGTGCGCGAGGCACGCATCGTCCTCGGACCCGGCAAGTTCATCGGCGCCTCGTGCTACCAGAGCCTCGACCTTGCGCGCGCGGCCGAAGCGGCCGGTGCCGATTATGTCGCGTTCGGCAGCTTCTTTCCGTCGCCAACCAAACCCGGCGCGGCACACGCGCCGATCGGGCTGCTGCGCGCCGCGCGTGACGCATTGCGCGTACCGCTGGTCGCGATCGGCGGCATCGCACCGGACAACGCCGCCGCCCTGCTCGACGCCGGTGCGGACAGCCTCGCCGTGCTGTCGGCGGTGTTCGGCGCGCCGGACATCCGCGCCGCCGCGCGCGCTTTCAATCTGCTATTCGAAACCGAACCCGAAGACTAGATCGCCATGAACCGCAACGAACAGCTTTTCGAACAGTCGCAGCAACGCATTCCCGGCGGCGTGAACTCGCCCGTGCGTGCCTTCAGGAGCGTCGGCGGCACGCCGGTATTCTTCAGCCGCGCGCAGGGCGCGCGCGTATGGGATGCCGACGGTCGCGAGTACATCGACTACGTAGGCTCGTGGGGCCCGGCCATCCTCGGCCATGCCCATCCCGGCACCGTGAAGGCCGTGCAGGACGCCGCCGCCAACGGCCTGTCGTTCGGCGCGCCGACCGAAGCTGAGCTGACGATCGCCACGCGCATCGCCGAACTCGTCCCCAGCATCGAGAAGGTCCGTCTCGTCTCGTCCGGCACCGAGGCAACAATGAGCGCGATCCGGCTCGCGCGCGGTTTCACCGGCCGCAGCAAGTTCATCAAGTTCGAGGGCTGCTACCACGGCCATGCCGACTTCCTTCTGGTCAAGGCCGGCTCCGGCGCACTCACCTTCGGCAACCCGACTTCGGCCGGCGTGCCCGCTGCCGTCGCCGTCGAGACGCTGGTGCTCGACTACAACGACGTCGCCGGACTTGAGCGCACCTTCGGCGAGATCGGCAACGAAATCGCCTGCGTCATCGTGGAGCCCTTCGCCGGCAACATGAACCTGGTCAAGCCGACCGCCGCCTTCATGGATGCCTTGCGCCGTCTCACCGCGCAGCACGGCACACTCCTCATCTTCGACGAAGTGATGACCGGCTTTCGCGTCGCCCTCGGCGGCGCGCAGAACGTGCTCGGCATCAAACCCGATCTCACCACGCTCGGCAAGGTGATCGGCGGCGGCATGCCGGTCGGCGCCTTCGGCGGCCGCGCGGACGTGATGGATGCCCTGGCCCCGGTCGGCCCGGTCTATCAGGCCGGGACGCTGTCGGGCAACCCGGTGTCGGTGGCGGCGGGGCTGGCCACGCTCGACGCCGTCGCACAGCCGGGTTTTTACGATGCGCTTGCGGCGAAGACGCGCGCGCTGTGCGACGGACTCAACGCCGCCGCGAAAGCAGCCGGCAAGACTTTCTGCGCCGACTCGGTCGGCGGCATGTTCGGCCTCTATTTCGCGCCCAGGCCGCCCGCGGGCTTCGCCGACGTGATGGCTAGCGACCGCGAGACCTTCAACCGCTTCTTCCACGCGATGCTCGACCGCGGCGTCTATCTCGCGCCTTCGGCCTTCGAGGCCGGTTTCGTCTCGACGGCACACAGCGACGCCGACATCGCCGCCACCGTGGACGCCGCCCGCGCGGTGTTTCCGACGCTGTGAGCCTGCCGCATCCACGCATGGATGCCCGTGATTCCCGCCCATGAACGACGAACTCTCCCCCGAAGACGAACTGCGGCTCAACGTGCTGTTCAACACCGACCTCAAGGCGGTGCGCATCGACGAATCGAGCATGACGCTGTGGGCACTCACGCCCCAGGGCGAGGCCAGCGTGCCGCTGAAACCGACAGAGCGCGCCGACCGCTATCTCAAGCGCGTGCGCGAACTGCTGTCCGGTCATGCGCTCGGTTCGCCGGGCGGCTACCCGGTTCACCTCACGCGCTGGACGCGCCAGTCGCAGGCGGGCCTGTCGCCCCAGCATCTGGCGCAGCTGCTGCTGATCGCGGAAGAGGAAGCGGTGGTCGCGGTGGTGCATTCGCCCGCGCTCACCGACGAGCTGGCGCGCTACGCCTGGTGGTGCATGCCGACGATCGAGAACGCGCGCCTGATGCTGATGCGCGACGTGGTCTGCCAGGGCAGCATGGGACGCACGCTGGCCGAATTCCTGGTCGAGCATCTCGCCTTCCTGCACGAGGACGACGTCGGCATTCTCGACACCGTTGCCGTCATGCTCTACTCGGGCGTACTCACTGACGCCGAGCGGGGCGCGATGTGGAAACGCGGCACCAGCCGCAATTCCTATTACGTGCCCTTTCTCGAATTACAGCCCGATTCATTGCCGAACCCGCGGCCTGCGCGCGCCGACAGCGCGAGCGTGCCGCAGCGCGAAGGCAATCCCTATGCCGCGATGCTGGCCCGTGCGCTGTCGGCACAGGGCCAGACCTTCCTCGCCACAACGGCGACCATCCTCGATCGACCGGAAATCCAGGAAGTGGTGAACCATACGCTGAACGCGCTGGCCAACTGGTGCGCGCCGCTGCGCAATGCGGATGTCGCCAGCCGCGAAGCCGCACGGACGGCGCTTCTGGCCGACGCGCCGCAGTTCGAAGCGGATTGCGCTGCACTCGACGCGCTGGCGGCGACCGATGCCGACACCGTGCGGCCGATCTTCCTCAAGACCACTGCTATCGGTTCGCTGATGCGGCGCAAGATCCAGCCCGTAGTCACGCCGCTGCTGGACGCCATTGTCGTGCTCAGACGCGCGCCCTGACCGGCCCGCAAAACCGGATCTGGAAGTGAAAAAGCCCCGCAGGCACCGGCCTGCGGGGCTTTTTCGTTTACGGGCGATCAGCTTCCCAGCGCGGCATCGACACTGGAAAGGAATTTCTCCGGTTTTTCGAAACCGATCACCTTGTAGTCGGACTGGGCGCCGTCGGTCTTCCAGAAGATGAGGCCCGGTGGCCCGAACAGGCCGAAGCGCTTGAGCAGCGCCTTGTCGGCGTCGGTGTTGTGCGTGACGTCGGCTTTCAGCAAGACTGCATCTGCCAGACGCGCCTGCACTTTGGAATCACTGAAGGTGAAACGTTCCATTTCCTTGCAGGACACGCACCAGTCCGCATAGAAATCCAGCATCACGGGTTTACCGTCGGCTTTCGCCGCGGCGAGCCGGGCGTCGAGCGCAGCGACGTCCTTCACTTTTTCGAAGCCCAGCCCCCTGGCTTCGGCCGCCATGGCCTGGCCGCCCGCGCCGCCCTTGAATACGTCGAGCGGTTGCAGGATGTCGCGGCTGCCGGCGAGCATGCCGACGACGAGCGCCAGACCCCCGATCAGCAGCAGCACGCCCAGGCCTTTCCACAGGCGCTTCCAGCCCGAGGCCTTTTCCGGCAACGGGTCGAGCGCATGCAGATAGATGGCCGACGCGATCAGCAGCGCGGCCCACAGCAGCATGTTCACCCAGGCCGGGATGATGGGCGAGATCAGGTAGATGGCGATGGCCAGCATGAGCACGCCGAAGAAGTATTTCACCGCGTTCATCCAGCCACCGGCACGTGGCAGCAGGGCACCGGCCGACAGGCCGACCAGCAGCAGCGGCACGCCCATGCCCAGCGCCAGCACGAACAGCGCGACGCCGCCGAGCACCGTATTGCCCGTCTGCGCGATGAAAGCAAGTGCGGCAGCGAGCGGCGGCGCGACGCAGGGTCCGACGATGACAGCCGACAGCGCCCCCATGACGAAGACGCCGATGAAACTGCCGCCCTTCATCTTGTTGGACGCGTCGGAGAATTTGCTCTGGATGAAACTCGGCAGCTGGATCTCGAAGAAGCCGAACATCGACAACGCGAGCAGCACGAAAATGCCTGCGCCGATGCCGAGCGCCCAGGGGTTCTGCAATGCGTTCGACAGCAGCGTGCCGGAAAGCGCGGCTGCGACGCCGGCCAGCGCGTAGGTGATCGCCATACCGAGCACATAGGCGAGCGACAGCATGAACCCGCGCGATTTGGTCATCGGCGTGTCGTGGTTCTGCCCCGCGATGATGCCGGACAGGATGGGAATCATCGGGAACACGCAGGGTGTGAGCGCCAGCAGCAGACCGAAGCCGAAGAAGGTGGCGACCACCGCCCAGAAGCTGCCGCCCTTGAGCACGCGTTCGATGCGGCTGGTGTCGGACTCGGCGCCCGCGCCGCCTGCCTGCGCCGCGGCCGGTTCGGCTCCGGCCGTCGCAGTGGCCATACCGCCCGTGGCGGCCAGAGTGAAGTCGCGCTTGATCGGCGGATAGCAGACGCCGACCGCTTCGTTGCACCCCTGCCAGACGGCTTCGAGCACGAGCGACTCATTCGCCGCGAGCGGCCGGGACAAGGCGATATTGGCCTCGAACGGATGGTGATACACCTCCATCGGCGTATCGAAATTCGGATCTTCCTTGACCTCGCCCGGCGGCGTGTTCGACTTGGACACCGAGACGCCGGCCGGGGACTTCACCTTCCATTCGAGCTTGCTGCGGTACAGATAGGTCGATTCCGTCGGCTGATAGTCCATCCGCACGGTCTGCGCATCCGCCATCACGGCGGTCACGACGAAGGCCTCGTCGGGCGGCAGCACCTTGGGCATGCTCAGCCCGCCCAGGCTGCGCAGGCCGTCCATCGCACTGCCGGAAGACGCCGCGGGCGGAGGCGTGACCGCTGGCGCCGCGGCCACCGGCGGCGGAAGCGCGACGGACACGGACGTGGTCTGCGGCATGTAACACAGGCCGGCTTCGGCACAGCCCTGCGCGGTGGCCGTGAGCTTGACGGAGGTGGCACCGGACGCGCGGCTGAAGGGCAGCGCGATGCGCACGCTCTTGTGATAAGTCTCGACGCGGCCGAAATTCTCGTCGTCCTTCATCTTGCCCGGCGGCAGACCCGGCTTGCCAAGCGTGCCGCCGGTGAGTTCGAACTTGAACTTGTCGCGGTACATGTAATAGCCGTCCGCGATGTCCCAGCGGGCTTCCAGCGTGTTCGCATCGAGCGCCCGTGCGGAGAACTTGAATGCGACCTCGGGATCGAGAAAATCCTCCTCGGCCAGCGCCCCTTGCGAAAGGGCCAGTGCGCCCCAAAGTACGGGCAGAGCCGCCAGCATCCGGAACCATTTTTTAATCATGTCGTTCAGTCTCCTGAGCCAGCCAGTCGAGATAGGCGGGCAGTCCGTGCGTTATCGGTATGGCAATCAGTTCGGGTACGTCGTAAGGGTGCTGCGCGCGGACGATTTTTTCAACGGCGGCGTAACTCGCCGCCGTTGACTTGATCATCAACGGGATTTCGTCCGCCTGCTCCACCCGCCCCTGCCACCGGTAGATGGAGCGGCCCGCAGGCAAAACGTTCACGCAGGCCGCCGCGTGCGACTCGATCAGCATCCGCGCGAGTTTCTCGGCAGTGGCCTGATCGGGTACATTGGTCAAGACTAACAAAGGTTCCATGTCATGCGCTTTGGTTGGATTGTGCTACTGCTGCTGTCGTTTCCGGTGCTGGAGGCCATCGGCATTTTCTGGATGGCCGACGAAATCGGCGGCTGGGTGCTGCTGTGGCTGCTCGCGGACGTGGCGATCGGCATCGCGCTGATCCGCTTCGAGCGCGTGGCCTGGGGCGCACGCCTGCTGTTTTCGGTGCAGTCCGGCACCCATCCCGTCGCCGCCCTGTTCGCCAGCGGCCGTATTCTGCTCGCCGGCGGGCTGCTTGTCTTCCCCGGTTTCATCAGCGACGCCCTGGCGCTCGTTCTGCTGCTGATCCCCGGCACTTGGGCGCGGCGCCAGCCCGACCCGGCCCGCACCGCGAACGACGAGGTGCTCGAGGGCGAATTCCGCCGCGAGCCGGAAGACAGGCTGCGTTAGGGACACGAACACCAGGACGGACGAAACCGGCCGATCCTAGAACAAATCCAGCTGCCCCCGCGCACGGGCAAGCTCACGTAGCAGATGGTCCGAGGTGGGATACCGGTATTTCAGGCGCAATTCGCGGGTCGTGCGCACGTTCGACAATTGCCGCGACTCCCGCAAGAAGGACAGCAGGGCCTCCGACATCACTTTCTCCGCTTCGGCGCGCTTCACGCGCGGGGGACGCGGCAGTTCGAAAGCGTCGGCGCAGCTGTCGAACCAGTCGGCCATTTTCAGCGGATGCGCATCGACCGCGTGGTAGACGCGCTGGCCGCGCCCGCGGAACAGCGCCGCCCAGGCGAGCCGCGCCAGATCGTCGGCGTGGATATGATTGGTGTAGCTGTCGTCCTTTGCACGCAGAGCGGGCGTGCCACGCCGGATGCGCTCCAGCGGCAGCCGGTCGGCGGCGTAGATCCCCGGTGCGCGCAGGATCGTGACCTGCACACCCTGCCGGCGCCCCCAGACGCGCAGTTGGCGTTCGGCATCGACACGCCGCACCGCGCGGCCGTTCACCGGCGCCACCGGCCGCGTTTCCGCCACCCATTCGCCGCCGCAGTCGCCGTACACGCCACTGGTGCTGACGTAGACCAGCGCCCCCGGCCGGCGACGGCTCAGCGCCTGCAACAGACGTGCGGTGCGCGGGTCGGTCTGGCCTTCGCCCGGCGGCGGCGCAAAATGGAATACGCCATCCACGCGCGGCAGCCGCGCCAGCGAGGCCGGATCGTCGAGGTCGCCCAGATACGGTGTCACGCCCAGCGCACGCAATGCCGCGACACGCTCCGGCCGCCGCACCAGACCGACGAATTCGGCCTGGCCGGCGTAAAAGCGGACCAGCCGTTCCGCCACGTCGCCAAAACCCACGATCAGGATTTTTTTCATGCCGTCCCCGATGGTTCGTCGCATCCGGCCCGCAAGGTTCCGCGCCATCGGCACGCCCCCGCAAAACCTTCCATCCGCAAGGGTGAAAACCCGCGCCGCTCGGGCGATAATTCCGCCCCGTTCGTATTCGTATTGTAAGCCCTCACCATGCCGTATCAGGTCACCCTCCAGCCCAGTGGACACCAGTTCACCGTGGGCGACGACGAAACCGTTCTCGAAGCCGCGCTGCGCGAGGGATTCGCCCTGCCCTACGGATGCCGCAACGGCGCCTGCGGCGCGTGCAAGGGCACCGTCCTGTCGGGCACGCTGGATTACGGCACCCATTCGCCCACCGCACTCAAGGACGAGGAAAAAACCCAGGGCCGCGCGCTGTTCTGCCGCGCGAGGCCCTTGTCCGATCTCGTGATCGAAGCCAAGGAAATCGGCGCCGCCAAGGACATCGTGGTAAAGACCCTGCCCTGCCGGGTGGAAAAACTGGAAAAATGCGCCGACGACGTGATGCGGGTCAGGATCAAGCTGCCGTCTAATGAACGCCTGCAATTCCTCGCGGGCCAGTACATCGATTTCCAGCTCAAGGACGGCAAGGCGCGCAGCTATTCGCTCGCCAACCCGCCGCACGATGACGCGCTGCTCGAACTGCACATTCGCCACGTGCCCGGCGGGCTGTTCACCGATCAGGTATTTTCCACCCTCAAGGAACGCGACATCCTGCGCCTGAAGGGCCCGCTCGGCAGCTTCTTCATTCGCGAGGATTCCGACAAGCCCATGATCTTCGTCGCCGGCGGCACGGGTTTCGCGCCGGTCAAGGCCATGCTGGAACATGCCTTCGCCGAGCATACCGACCGCGAACTCGTGCTCTACTGGGGTGTGCGTGCCTTGAAGGACCTCTACATGGCCGACCTGCCGCAGCGCTGGCAGGCCGAGCGGCCCAATTTCACGTTCATTCCCGTGCTGTCCGATCCTGCGCCGGCGGATGCCTGGCAGGGCCGCACCGGCTTCGTCCACGAGGCCGTACTGGCCGATTTCGACGACCTGTCCGGCTACCAGGTCTACGCCTGCGGCGCGCCCGTCATGGTCGACAGCGCGCGCGAGGCGTTCACCCGCACGCGAGGTCTGCCCGAGGATGAATTCTTCGCGGATGCCTTCGTCTACGCGGCGGACGCGGAAACCACCCCCAGCGCGTAGGCGGCGGGGCCGTTGGTGCGGGCGACCGCCCAAGACCCTCTTGCACCTAAGAATCGAGCGAACGTTCCAGCGCCTCGATCTCGTCCAGCAATGCCGAGAACCGGCGACCGAAACCGGTGAGCCGGTATTCCACGCGCGGCGGCGATTCGGGATAGACGGTCTTGTCCAGGATGCCGTAGCGCGTGAGCTTCCTCAGCCGCTCGTTCAGCACCTTCGCCGTCAGGCCTTCCACGGCATGTTCCATCGCACCCGGCCGGTTGACGCCTTCGCGGACCAGCGCAAGCACGCGCAGCGACCACTTGCAGCCGACGATGTTTTCCATCATTTCGGCCACGCCGGGACGCGCGGGCTCGGTGTTTTTTTTGTCCTTGTCCGTCATCAAGATGCACCGTTCGGTAGGTAGGGAACCGTTTGGTGCCCGCTGGTGCGGGGCACGCACGCCGCCTATCTTTGCAGCTCCCGACACACGACACAAGGAGATCGCCATGTTCCGCCGCGCCTGCATCCCGCTGTTCGCCGCGCTCGCCGTCAGCCTGCCCGTACAGGCGGCCGACGTGCCCTACCCCGAAGGCTATCGGACCTGGACGCACGTGAAGAGCATGGCGATCCTGCCCGGCCATCCGCTGTACGAGAGCTTCGGCGGCATCCACCATCTCTACGCCAATGCGAAAGCGGTACAGGGGTACCGCACGGGGCAGTTCAAGGACGGCAGCGTGATCGTGTTCGATCTGCTCGAAGCCGATACGCAAGATGCGGCCCTGAACGAAGGCACGCGCAAGGCCGTCGCCGTGATGCGCCGGGATGCGAAACGCTACGCGGCGACGGGCGGCTGGGGTTTCGAAGGATTTGCGGCGGGCGATCCAAGCCGCCGCATGGTGGGCGCGAACGCGAAGGCGGCCTGCTTCGCGTGTCATGCGCCGCGCGCCGACACCGCCTACGTGTTCAGCACCTGGCGCGAATAATGAAGCCGCCCGCCAGGCCGGCGGCAGGCTTGCTTACAGCTCGCCCTTGGCGCCGGCCTGCATGATGCTGACCAGCGATTCGCGCACTTCCTTGATGCGCGTCTTCAGGGCTTCGGGCAGGCGCTTTTCCTTTGCCACGGCATCGACGTTGACATCCATCATCACCAGCCAGCCCTGACCGTTGGCATCTTCGATCAATGCGATGCGGCACGGCATGTAGACGGAAAAATCGAGGTTCAGATCGATCAGCTGCTTGGCGGTCAGCGCGTCGCAGAACTGGAAGATGGTGATGGTGCGCTGTTCCTGATTGGTCATCACCTCCACCTGCTTGGAAAGCGGCAGCTCGGCAACCAGTTTCAGATTCAGCGCATTGGCACGCAGGCGCATCGATTCGGCGGCATCGTTCAGCGTCACCGAACGGTCAACCGCAATCTTGTAGACATCGGTCGCGCTGGCCTGCTTGGGCTGGGGCGCGGCCGAGACGGCCGGGGCAGCCAGTGCGCCGGTCAGCGCAAACAGGAAGGCGATCAGGGAGGTACGCATGGGGCATCCTTTGGCAATACATTAGCAATTTCTAATGGTATAGGGCTTGTCAGGGCGCGTGTATTAACCAAAACGCGCAGGCGGCCAGGTATCTATTAACTACCTCTATGCCTCGCGGCACAGCGCCAGCGCCTTCTGGTAATGCTGGCAGGCCTCCGACGGCTGGCCATTGTGCGTCTTCAGTTCCGCCATGCGCACGTGGGCCTCCATGCTGGGCGCGATGCCCAGACTGGCTTCGAGGTAGCTTTGCGCCTTGCCCCACAGCTGTTCGACGCTGCAAAGCTGTGCCAGCGTCAGCAGCAGGTGCGCATCCCGCGGACGGGCATGCAGCCATTTCTCGGCCTGCTCGATCTGCCGCCCCGGCCGACTGCCGCGCACTTCGCCGTAGAGTTCGGCCAGAGCCTCGTCCCACTCCCTGTCGAGCGCAGCCTCGATCACGTCGAGCGCGGTATCGTGCCCGCCGCGCGCCATGAATGCGCGCGCCGCCGCACGCGCAACGAGGGCATCGGCCTTGTATTCCGCCGGCACTTTTTTCCAGTATTCCAGCAACGCCCGGTCGTCTTCGCTGCGGCGCCCGAGGTTCTCGGCATAGGTCGCACGGCGCAGCTGGGCTGCCACGGCAGGCTCCAACGCATTGCTGCGTGCGAGCTGATCAAGCAGGCGCTCGACTTCGTCCCACTGCCCGGTCAACTGACGCGCCCGCAATTCCAGGCGCAGGAGGCCCGTATGCTGCGGCGCGACCGCCTTGGCCGCCTGCAGCGCGGCCAGCGCGCCGCTTGCGTCCTTGACCTCCAGACAGGCTTCGGCCTCGAACAGTTGCGCCGCCAATGCGGCACCCTGCTCGCCCGCTTCGCGTACATGCTGCATGCGCTGCGCCGGCGCACGCATCTCCTGCGCAGCGCGGGCCGCCAGCACGCGTGCAATGCCGGTTCGCGTTTCGTCGCCCTGCCACTGCCCGAGCGCCTGCTCGGCATCCTGGAAGCGCAACTCGGTATAGGCGCGCAGGCCGCCGACGAAATTCTCGTCGCGACGCCGTGCCGCGCGACGCGCCCGCTGCTCGCGCACGATGCTCGGCAGATTGAGCGTCAGCACGGCCAGCCGCAGCAGAATCACCCCGCCGACGATCAGCGCAGTCACCAGCAGCACGAAGCTGATGAACGTGATTTCCAGCCGCCACGGCGGATAGACCAGCACGACATAGCCCGGATCGTAGCGGCCGGCCATGGCCAGCCCGACCGCGAGTACGAAGACGATCAGCAGCGAAACAAGCCAGCGCATCAATGCGCTCCCTTGTAGGCTTCGAGGGCGGCAAGGCTGGCGTCGATGCCCGGCAGCTTCACTTCGATGTTGAGGCGGCTGAGCCAGTGGATTTCCTTCAGTGCGGCGGCCACGCCTGCGTCGCGCGTATTGAAATAGCGCGTCAGCATGTCGCGCGCGGCCTGCAGGTCGGCCCGGAACGCGGCTTCGTCCTGCCCCATCAGGGCCAGCCGGGCCGACAGCAGGCGCAGACGCAGATTTTCGCGCAGGAAGTAAGCCTGATCGGGCGGCAGCAGCACGGCCTCGTTGCCCTCCACACGGCGAATCTGCACCAGGCGTTTCAATTCGCCCCACAGTTCCTGGCCCAGGCTGAGCGCATTGACGGTCCGCGGTGCCGGTACGGCTTCGGACCCCTGCGCACTGGCCAGCGGCCAGCTGGCATGCTGCGCCACCAGCGCTTCGATGCGCGCACTGGCGCCGACTTCGTCGAGCGAAGGCACCGCCCGCAGTTTGGCCAGATCCGCCGCGATGGCACGTCGCAATTCGGTGAATTGCGGCTTGTTCAGGCGCTGCAGCCGGACATCCGCGCCTTCCAGCGCGACGATCGCCGCCTTGACGTTGCCGGTCAATTGCAGCTGCTGGGCCGCCGTCAGCAGAACCTGCTCGATCTCGGCCAGCGTCCATTCGTCGCGGCCCTGCGCCAGTTCCTTGTAGAGCGTCTCGATCGCAAGCTGCTGCTGCTGCGAATTGACCATCTGGTTCTCGATGCGCGCCACCCGCTCGCCGATCTGGCGCATCGTGTCGTCCGCGTTCTTCGCCAGCAGGCGCGTTTCGCTCGCGCTCTGCCCGGTTTCGGCCAGCTTGCGGCTCAGTTCGGATTTGAGATCGCGTACCCGCTCGCGGCTGTCGGACCACGACCAGCCCGCCATGACGATGGCCAGAATGGCGATCACGACAGCGACCAGCGCCAGCGCGGACATCGGCGCGCGCGGCGCAGCCGGCGGTGCGGCGGGGGGCGGAACGGGCGTTTCGGGCGTTTCGTTCATCGGGATATCTGCGGGTTGAATACGTGAATCATGCCATCCACCAGACCGGCATCGCCGCCGGCGGTCGCAACCGCCTGGGCGATGCCCATGCGTCGGGCGGCTTCGGCGATTTTCTCATGTGGGGCAAAAAGCGGGGTCTTTGCCAGCAACGACGCGCCGCCTTCGCCCAGCAGCGCCGCCAGGTTGACCAGCGTCTCCGCACTCGCCACCGTGACCGCGTCGATGCCGCCCGCGCGCCAGCGGGCCAGCAGCGCCGCCGCATCCGCCTGCGGCCGCACGCGGCGGTAACACTCCAGATACCCCACCTGCGCGCCGCGCGCCACCAGCGTGTCCGCGATCAGCGGCCGGCCGCCGACGCCGCGCACGATGACGACGTTCCAGCCCGCCACCTCGGCCAGCGCAGGCAACGCCAACAGCGCTTCGCTGTCCTGCCCGTCCGGCACGATGACATTCGCCACACCGGCTTCGGCCAGCGCGCGCGCCGTGCCCGGGCCCACTGCGAAAACGCGGGCCGCAGGCGGCAACCTGCCCATCGCGGCAATGCCACAGCGGGCCGCGTTGGGGCTGGCGACAACCATCGCATCGGCCGAACGCGCCGCAGCAATCATGTGCTCAAGCTGCGCGACGGGCACCGCTTCGATCGCCAGCGCGGGAAACAGTACGGGTTCACCGCCGGCTGCGCGGATCGCACGCGCCAGCGTGTCGGCCTGGTGCACGGGACGCGTCACCAGGATCGCGCGACCGGCCAGCGGCGGCGTCATGCGCGCGACCGCCCCGCGAAACAGGCGCCTGGCATGCGGCGGGCCGGCGAGTGCGTGCGGCAGACTGCGCCGTTGCTCGAACTCACCGGACTACAACGCGTCGAGGATCGCGCGCGCGCCCTGGGCCAGCAACTTGTCGGCCAGAGCCTGGCCAACTGCTTCGGGGTCGTCGGCACTGCCCTCGGCGCGATCCTGAATGAAGGCGCTGCCGTCGGGATTGGCCACGAAACCGACGACACTCAGATTGCCGTTCTCCAGTACGGCATGCGCGCCGAGCGGCACCTGGCAGCTGCCACCGAGCACACGGCTGACCTGCCGTTCCGCACGCACGCACGCGGCGGTACGGGGATGATTGAGCACCGCAACGCATGCGGCGACTTCGGGACGGCCGCTGCGGATCTCGATGCCGAGCGCGCCCTGGCCGGCGGCGGGGATGCTGTCCTCGATCGACAGCACGCTCTTGATACGGGTGCCCAGTCCCAGCCGCTTCAAACCGGCAGCGGCCAGCAGGATCGCGTCGAACTGGCCTTCGTCAAGCTTTTTCAGACGCGTGCCGACGTTGCCGCGCAACGGCTTGACCACGAGATGCGGATAACGCGCACGCACCTGCGCTTCGCGGCGCAGGCTGGACGTCCCGATCACCGCACCGGGCGGCAGCTCGGACAGTTTTCCATACTGGATGGACACGAAGGCATCGCGCGGGTCCTCGCGCTCGCCGATGGCCACCAGATCGAAACCGGCGGGCAGCTCCATCGGCACATCCTTCATCGAATGCACGGCCAGATCGGCCTGGCCGGACTCCAGCGCGATCTCCAGCTCCTTGACAAACAGGCCCTTGCCGCCGATTTTGGACAACGTAACGTCGAGAATCTGGTCACCGCGCGTGGTCATGCCCAGAATGCCGACCGCGCAGTCGGGATAAAGTCCGCGCAACCGATCGCGGATATGCTCCGCCTGCCACATGGCGAGGGCACTTTCACGGGAAGCGATGGTCAGGGTCTGCATGAGGTCATGAAGCGAACAGTACGAATGGACGGGTGCGAAGCGGCCACGGCAACGCGACACTGCGTGCGATACGATGCCGCATTCGGAGGGAGAAACGACACGTGTTGATGCGCCTGATCGCAGTCTGGGCACTGATTCTAGCATGGGGCCTCGCACCGGCCGGGCCGGCCCGTGCGGCGGACACGCTCGTGCATGCGCGGGATTTCAGGGCCGACGCGCGCGAGGCAGCGCGGCGCAAGATTCCCATCCTGGTCATCTTCACCACGCACGGCTGTCCCTACTGCGAACGCGTCAAACGCGAGTATCTGATCCCCATGCATCAGGACAAGGCCTATCGCGACAAGGTCCTGATCCGCGAGGTTACTTTCGGCGCCACCACGCCACTGGTCGACTTCGACGGCACGCGCACCACCGAAGGCGCCTTCGCGGCGGCCCACAAGGTCTTCATGGTGCCGACCGTGCAGGTACTCGACCTCCAGGGCGCACCCGCCACCGACCCTATCGTCGGCCTGCTCTCCGCCGACTACTACTACGGCTACCTCGAAGCCGCCATCGACGCCGGCCTGAGCCGGACCCGGCCGTCGAAATAAGCGCCGTGCGCGCAATTGCCATGGCGTTAAAATCGGGCGCCATGGGAGCCCCTGCATGAAAACCCTGCTGGCCGACGATCACCCGCTGATGCGCGAGGGCGTGCGGCAGGTGCTCGCGCAACTGGAACCGGCTGTCGAAATCATCGATGCCCACGACTACCCCAGCCTGTTCGCACAGACCGCCGCACACACCGACCTGGACCTCGCGCTGGTCGATCTCAACATGCCGGGACTGGTCGGTCTGCAGGGCATCTCGCAGTTCCGCCACCGCTTCCCCGACATCCCGCTGGTGGTGCTTTCCGCGTCCGAATCGCCGCACGACATCCGGAGCGCCCTCGAAGCCGGCGCACTCGGCTACATTCCCAAGGCGTCGAGTACGGACACCATGCTCGACGCCCTGCGCCAGGTTCTCGCGGGAGACATCTACGTTCCGGACTGTCTGAATGCCGCGGACGCCGCCTCCAGCCCGCCGCCCGCAGAACTCACCGCCGCCATACTCGACGGCCTCACCGGCCGCCAGCGCGAAGTAGCGCGCCTGCTGGGCCACGGCTTCACCAACAAAGCCATCGGCAGCATGCTCGGCCTGACCGAAAACACGGTGAAAGTCCACGTCGCCGCGATCTTCCGCGCACTCGGCGTCTCCAACCGCACCGAAGCGGTGATCACGATGCAGCGCCTGTCGCAATCCTAGACGACACTCGTGAGCCTCGTTCGCACATTCATCGACCGGCTGCCGTTCTCCAGCATCCGCAGCCGCATGCTCGTCATCGCGCTGCTGCCGGCGCTGGTCACCGAATTCGGCATGGTGGTCTACTTCACCTCGCAGACCCTGAATACTGCCGAAGACGCGCTGTACAACCGCACCAGCAACGCTGCCCGCCACCTCGCCGATGCGCTCCCCTATGCGCTGATCACCGGCGACACCGCGCTCGCCCGCTCGCTGCTCGGGGCGGAAATCTCGAACAGCCAGCTCGTGCATGCGCGCATTGTCGGCCCGCAGGGCGAGATAGTCGCCAGCCAGGGCGAGGCCGCGCCCGGCAACCTGGTGGTGCGGCACGCGACCATCCGTGTGCCCGACGCCGACCTGCGCGACGAAGCCCTGTTCGCCTCCAGCGCCCGTCCCCCGCGCCCCATGCTCGGCGAAGTCGAGGTCCGGGCCTCGCGCGACCCGATCGAGACGTTCCGGCGCGATGCGCTGCTGCGCGCCGCCCTGCTGATGCTGGGCGCCTTGACGCTTACCGGGATCGTCGCCTGGCGGCTGTCGGATCGCCTGACCGGCCAGTTGCGCCACATCGGTCGCGTGGTCGCCCGGCTGGCACGCGACGATCTGGCAGTCCGCACGCATCTGCCGTCGCGCGGCGAAATCGGCACCCTTGCCGACGGCGTCAACGACATGGCCGATGCGCTGCAAGCGCAACGCAGGGAAATGGAAGCACGCATCCACGCCGCCACCGCCGATCTCGCCGCCCGGACAGACATGGCCGAGCGTGCCAACAGCGCCAAATCGCGTTTCTTCGCCGCCGCCAGCCACGACCTGCGGCAACCGCTGCATGCGCTGTCGCTGTTCGTCGCCACGCTGAAAGCGCGCAACCGGCAACCCGAGACGCAGCCGCTGATCGACAACATCGAAGCCTCCACCGCAGCGATGGAATTGCTGTTCAATGCGCTGCTCGATATCTCGCGTCTCGACGCCGGTGCGATCGAGGCGCATCCCGTGCACTTCCCGCTGCAGCGCATGTTCGACGAGCTCGACAAGCAATTCAGCGCGCTTGCCAGCGAAAAACAGCTGCGCCTGCGATTCCGTCCCTGCCCGTTCACGCTCCACAGCGACCCGCTGCTCATCGAGCGCATTCTGGTCAATCTCATCGCCAACGCCATCCGCTATACCGACGACGGCGGCGTGCTGGTCGCCTGCCGGCAACACGGGCGCATGGTGCGCATCAGCGTCTTCGACACCGGACGCGGCATCCCCGAAGACCAGCAGGAAAGCGTATTTCATGAATTCGTGCAGCTCCACAACGCGGCGCGCGACCGCAGCAAGGGGCTCGGACTCGGGCTCGCCATCGTCTCGCGCCTCGGCCGCCTGCTCGGCCACCGCGTGGCCCTGCGTTCCCGCATGGGCCACGGTTCGGTGTTCAGCATCGACGTGCCGCTGGGTGACCCCAGCCTGATCCAGCGCGCCGCGCCGCCGGCAACACCCGGCCAGATGCCGGACGACGCCCTCGTGCTACTGGTGGACGACGAACCCGCCATCCTGCGGGGCATGGCCGAACTGTTCGACAACTGGAATATCGATCTCGTCACCGCGCACAGCGCCGACGAGGCCGAACACTGGCTCGACAGCGTCGGCCGGCCACCCGACGTCATCGTGTCCGACTACCGCTTGCCCGACGGCGACGGCATCGACGTGGTCATGCGCCTGCGTCACCGATACGGCCACGACCTGCCCGCCATCCTGATCACCGGCGACACCGCGCCGGAAACGATCCAGCGTATCGGCCAGGCCGGATTCCCGCTGCTGCACAAACCCCTCCGTCCGGCCAAACTGCGCGCGCTCCTCACCCATCTCATCCAGCAATCGCGCAGCGGCGGCGTGGGATAATCCCGCCGCCTACGCTCACCCCACCGCCACCACCATGCACATCCACATCCTCGGCATCTGCGGCACCTTCATGGGCGGCATCGCCGCCATCGCGCGCAGCGCGGGCCATACCGTCACCGGCTGCGACACCAACGTCTACCCGCCCATGTCCGACCAGCTGCGCGCGCTCGGCATCGAGCTGATCGAAGGCTTCGACGCCGCCCAGGCCGGCATCGGCGCCGACATCTTCGTCGTCGGCAACGTCGTCGCCCGCGGCAAGCAGCCGCTCATCGAAGCCATCCTCGACCGCGGCCTGCCCTACACCTCCGGCCCGCAATGGCTCGCCGACCACGTGCTGCGCGACAAATGGGTGCTCGCCGTCGCCGGCACCCACGGCAAGACCACCACGTCGTCCATGCTCGCCTGGATCCTCGAAGATGCGCACCTGAACCCCGGCTTCCTCATCGGCGGCGTGCCGCAGAATTTCGGCATCTCCGCGCGCCTCACCGACAGTCCCTTCTTCGTCATCGAGGCCGACGAATACGACACCGCCTTCTTCGACAAGCGTTCCAAGTTCGTCCACTACCGGCCGCGCACCGCGTTGCTCAACAATCTCGAATTCGACCACGCCGACATCTTCCCCGACCTCGCCGCCATCGAAACCCAGTTCCACCATCTCGTGCGTACCGTGCCCGGCAACGGCCTCGTCGTCGCCAACGGCCGCGAAGCCAGCCTCGACCGCGTGTTCGCGCGCGGCTGCTGGACCCCGGTGGAACGCTTCGGCGGCGCCACGCCCGATGGCCGCACCGAAAGTGCGGACGGCTGGACCGCCGGCGCACCCGACGCCGGCGGCGGTTTCGATGTCTTTCTCGACGGCGCGCCGCAGGGCCGCGTGAACTGGCCCCTCATCGGCGAACACAACCGCCTGAACGCCCTCGCAGCCATCGCCGCCGCGCGCCACGCCGGCGTGCCCGCCGCCGCCGCCATCGATGCCCTCGCCCGCTTCGAAAACGTGAAGCGCCGCATGGAAGTGCGCGGCGCTGTGCATGGCATCACCGTCTACGACGACTTCGCCCACCATCCCACCGCCATCGCCACCACCGTCGAAGGCCTGCGGGCGAAGGTCGGCGATGCGCACATCCTCGCCGTACTCGAACCGCGCTCCAACACCATGAAACTCGGCATCATGAAATCCCAGCTGCCCGACAGCCTCAAGGATGCCGACCAGGTCTACTGCTTCGGCGCCAACCTCGGCTGGGACGCCGCCGAAGCACTGGCACCTTTAGGCGAGAAAGCCCGCGTATTCGACAGCCTCGACAAACTCGTCAGCCAGCTCGTTGCCGATGCACGCACCGGCGACCATGTGCTGATGATGAGCAACGGCGGATTCGGCGGGATACACGCGAAGCTGCTGGAGGCTTTACGCCATCACTATCACGAGGAGATCGTGTGACGCCTATGCATCGGTATGGGGGGTATGCGTAGGACGCTGTCATTGCGAGCGCAGCGAAGCAACCCAGTTCGCGGATAGGCGCGAAACGCGACTGCGTAGTGAGTGCTTCGTGAAGCTGAGGAGCGTTGGCCGGGGATAGCCCGGCAGCTAGTCACTTTTCTTGTCTCGCCAAGAAAAGTAACCAAAAGAAGGCGACCCCGACATCCCCGAAACCCCGAAGATCAAGCGCGCCGGACGGGCGGCAAAGAACTCGCCCCGCTTGTGCTGGACTGATTTGATTTTTGTGAGCGGGGCTCAAACACCTTTGCCGTTGATCCGCCCAACGCGCTTGATCTTCGGCGGGGCTGTAAGGGGAGGAAGGTCAAAACCAGGGCGGCGGAGACTGAGCGATTGACTACTTTTGTCGCACACTCGACCAAAGTTAAAGCATTCCACTCTTCATGGGGAATCGATAGCGTGAAGCGCACCGAAATTTGGCAAATCAAGCTACAGGCCGAACCAAAGCTTCTTGAACAGCTCAGCGGCGAGTTCTGCAACCCAGATTTACGGCTCTTTCAGGATTGCGATTTTTGGCTACTTGAATCACTCCGCCTTGATTCAAAAGACTACGCGGAAATTTACGCAGAAGGCGAGCGGCTGATTGGCTTCCTGAATCAAACGCTCTGGCTCTACGCATTCAGGCTGAACCCAATCCACTCCGATGGATATTATTTTTTGACCAGCAGCGAGGAACGTGACTACAAGTTTCACGCAATCGGACAGGCTATCGCACCAACTAGGCTAATCGTCATTTCTAACGAGATACTTGAAGAAACACCTCGAAAAAAGACATTCGATTTACTCATAAAAGATGAGAAAGTCAGCGAAGCTTTCGCACTCTTCAACAACCCTGAGCTTGACTGGGGCACTCTCTACAAAATATATGAAACCGTGCGAGACGATAAGCCGGACAACTCGACATCGACTGATTACAAAGATTTAATCGGTCCGGAATGGTCACGATTCCGCGACTCGGCGAATTATCTGTACCGACATTCTATGTCTAGGAAGAAAGCCAAGAAGCCAGACAACCCAATGTCGCTTTCCGAGGCCAAACAATTTATTAGAAAAACCCTCATCGCGTGGCTCGAAGCCAAGACAGAATCAAAATTTCAACACAACAGTTTTGAATAGGTCGATTGGGTGTAACGCATGGGGGAATTGCACCAAATCGAGTCGCCAAGCACTCAAATCGCCCACTCCCACCACCCTGGTTTTGACTTTCAGCCCCTCTCAGCCCCGCCGGTAATCGATTCCGCCGGGCGGATCAGCGGCAAAGGTGTTTGAGCCCCGCTCACAAAATTAAAAGGCATAACAAAAGCGGGGCGAGTTCTTTGCCGCCCGCCCGGCGGAATCGATTTCCGGGGTTTCGGGGATGAGCGGGGTCGCCTTTTCTTTGGTTACTTTCTTTTGGCGAAGCAAAAGAAAGTGACTAGCCGCCGGGCTACCCCCGGCCAGCGATCCTCAGCCCGGCGGAACGTCCGGCTACAAAACTCAAACCCGTAACTTCACTCCGCCACAATCTTCTCCGCCCACTCCACCCCCTCCACAAAATCCACCGGCGTCCCGATACGCGCCCCCGACGCCTCGATGGCCTCGGGCGTCACTCCGCGCGCCTGCCGGCAGGCATCGCAGACCATGATGTCGATGCCGAGCGCCGCGCTTTCGCGCCACTGGTCGGCCAGCGGCGACCAGCCACCGGAAACAGGGCGGCCAGGGCATTGCCATGTCCGGACACCATGGCGGCGCGGGTAGGATCGTCGCTGCCCCAGGACGATTTCATGAAAATGTTGGCCATATTGGTCGCTCGCTATCTGCGATGAACGGATGAGCCGCACGGCGCACGCCGGAGCGCACGCCGCCGGGCTCAGTACATCTTGTACGGCAAAAACTTCCCGTTCAACACGATCTGCACCCGATCTCCCTTCGGGTCCGCCACCCGCGAAATATCCATCGAGAAATCGATCGCGCTCATGATGCCGTCGCCGAACTCCTCGTGGATGAGCGACTTGATGCTGGTGCCGTACACCATGATCAATTCGTAAAACCGGTAGATCAGCGGATCGGTGGGAATCGCGCTCGGCAGGCTGCCTTTGTAAGGCACGACCTGCAGTTCGGCGACAGCTTCGGGCGGCAGGCCGAGCAGTTTGCCGACGGTGGCGGCCTGTTTCTTGTCGAGGGTCATCTGGCCCAGGAGCGCGGCGGTCGTCCACTCCTTGCTCTGGCCGACCTTCTTGGCGATGTCGGCCCACTTGAGGCCTTTCTTGTGCTTGGCGGCGAGAATGAGGTCGGTGACTTCGGTGCGGGTCATGGTAAGGAATCCTTAGGCGTTGACGAGATGAATGTGCGGCTTGCCGGCCTGCGGCAGGGGCACGACGGTGGCCTCGGCCGGCGCGGCTTCGACCATGTCTTCGGGGTCGAAGACGCTGGGCGAACTGGGCGCGTCCGGCGCATCGCGCTGGCCGCCGAACAGTTTGGAGCGGCTCACGAGGAAGTCAACCAGATGGGTGCGGATGGGGTAATAGTGCGCATGCTTGTGGATGGCGCTGCGCTCGCGCGGGCGCGGCAGGGTGTTGTTGACGATCTCCGCGATGCGCGCGTGCGGGCCGTTGGACATGAGCATGATCTTGTCGGACAGCAGGATGGCCTCGTCGACGTCGTGCGTGATCATGAAAACGGTCTGCTGCGTTTCGGCGCAGATTTTCAGCAGTTCGTCCTGAATGACGCCGCGCGTGAGCGCGTCGAGTGCGCCGAAGGGTTCGTCCATCAGCAGCATCTTGGGCTCGATGGAGAAGGCGCGGGCAATGCCGACGCGCTGCTTCATGCCGCCGGAGAGCTGCGAGGGCTTCTTGTGCTCGGCGCCCTTGAGGCCGACCAGTTCGATGTAACGCATGGCGTGGTCGCGGATCTGCGTCTTGGTCCGTGACGGCCAGCGCGATTTCACGGCGAAGGAGACGTTTTCCAGCACGGTGAGCCAGGGCATGAGCGCGTGGCTCTGGAAAATGACGCCGCGGTCGAGGCTGGGGCCGGCCACTTCGCGGCCATCCATGAAGACATTGCCGATAGTGGCCGCATCGAGGCCGGCGAGGATGTTGAGAATGGTCGATTTGCCGCAGCCGGAGTGGCCGGTGACGCAGACGAACTCGCCCTTGTGGATGCGGAAGTTGACGTGGTCGAACACGGTGACAGGATCGCCGCCGGTGGGACTGGGGTAGACCCGGGCGAGATTTTCGACCTGCAGGAAGGGATGCGATGTGGACATGCGTTTACTCCTGGTAGGCGACGCGGCGCCCCAGCAGCCCGAAAAGGCTGTCGAGCACCATGCCGACGACGCCGATCATGAAGATGGCGAACAGCACATTGGTGATGGAGAGGTTGTTCCACTCGTTCCACACGAAGTAGCCGATGCCGGTGCCGCCGACGAGCATTTCGGCGGCGACGATGACCAGCCAGGCAATGCCCATGGAAATGCGCATGCCGGCCAGGATCGTCGGCGCGGCGGCCGGCAGGATCACGCGGAAGGCCTTGCGGAAGGGATTCACTTCCAGCGTGCGCGACACGTCGAGCCATTCTTTCTTCACGTTGGCGACGCCATGCGCGGTGTTGATGAGCATGGGCCACAGCGAGCAGATGAAGATCACGAAGATCGACGAGGCCGAGGCATCCTTGATGGTGTAGAGCGCGAGCGGCATCCAGGCCAGCGGCGAGATCGGTTTCAGCAATTGCACGTAGGGATCGAGCGCCTGGTAAAACACGCGCGAGTTGCCGATGACGAAACCGAGCGGTATCGCCACCGCCGCCGCGAGGAAGAAGCCGGCGAGCACGCGCGCGATCGAATACGCAAGCTGGATGCCGATGCCCTTGTCGTTGGGACCGTTGTCGTAGAAGGGGTCGGACAGACGTTCCCAGACGGTTTGCGCCATCTGCACCGGCGTCGGAAAGCTCGACGCCGAACTGGCCGTGCCACCGCCCATGAGCGCCGCGTATTCGGGGTCGACGTCCGCGGCCAGCCCCTGCGTTTCCGGCTGGGTGGCCAGCTGCCACACCAGCAGGAAGACGACGAACAGCGCCAGCGACAGCAGGGCCGATTTCTGGCCGAGGGTAAGTGTCATTCTTTTCATGTGCGTTTGATGGCGAAAGAGTTGACGTATTCGGCCGGCTTCGCGGGATCGAAGACCTTGCCCATGATGGTGTGCGTGGTGTAGTTCGAGGCCGGCGCCTTGAGGCCGATTTCAGCCATGCGCTTGCGCGCATCGGTGGCCAGAAACACCTGTTCGGCAACGGCCTTGTAGTTGACGTCGCCCTTGATGTAGCCCCAGCGTTTCAGCTGCGTCAGGATCCACACTGCCATCGACTGCCAGGGGAAGGGATCGAAGTCGACGCGGTCGGGCACGTTCTTCACCTTGCCGAGGCCGTCGGCGAAGCGCCCTGTCATCACCTGTTCCAGCACCGGGATGGGCTGGTTGAGGTAATTGGCCGGGGCGATCGCCTCGATGATGGCCTTGCGGTTCTCGGGCTTGTGCGCGTAGTCGGTGGCGCTGGCGATCGCCCGGAACAGCGCGGCGTAGGTATTGGGATACTGCTTGTAGAAGCCTTCCTGCACGCCGAAGGTACAGCAGGGGTGGCCATCCCACAGATCGCGCGACAGGGTGTGGATGAAGGCGAAGCCCTCGTACACCGCACGCTGGTTGAAAGGCTCGGGGCCGAGGAAGCCGTCGATGTTGCCGGCGCGCAGGTTCGCCACCATATCCGGCGGCGGCATCATCCGCAGTTCAACATCCTTGTCCGGATCGATGCCGGCTTCGGCCAGGTAGTAGCGCAGCAGCAGATTGTGGATGGAGTAGTCGAAAGGCAGGCCAAACTTCATGCCTTTCCAGTCTTTCGGGTCCATCTTGTCCTTGTGCTTCAGGTGCAGGGTGATGGCCTGGCCGTTGATGTTCTGGATCGAAGCGACATCCACCGCCTGCCTGGCCGACCCCAGGCCCATCGACATCGCGATCGGCATCGGCGAGAGCATGTGCGAGGCGTCGAATTCCTTGTTCAGCACCTTGTCCCGGACGACTGCCCAGCCGGCGGTTTTTTGCAGGCTCACGCTCAGCCCTTCGCGCTCGTAGAAACCCATCGGGCCCGCCATGATGATGGGAGTGGAACAGGTGATGGGAATGAAGCCGATCTTGAGATTGGGCTTTTCGGGCTTGCCGGCTTCGGCGGCCAGTGCCTTCGCCGCCCCCATCGGAAACAGCGTCGAGATCGCCGCCATCGCGGTGCCGCCGCCGACCGCGCGCAGGAAATTGCGGCGCGTCTGATCGTCGGGAAACAGCCCGCGCATCACCGCCGATTCGACTACGCGCGACACGCGTGCGTCGGCATTCTGCATGTCGGCGTCGTGATCGGCCTGGCTGTGGTGGCGGCCGCAACTGCAACCGGCGCGGTGCAGCTTGATATCGGGATCGAAGGGATTGTCAAAGCCGGACATAGGGAGCGCTCCTGGTGGTTGTGAAGGGACAGCGGCAGCCGCACCATCCGGTCGCGCGATGCGCCCGGATGGTGCATCGCGCGCATCGGGCGGAACGTGCCGGGAAGGCCGGTTTATCCCGCCTCCCGGCGCATTGCGCGATGCGCCGCCGTTGTTTCCACTTCGATCCATTCAGAAAGCGTGCCAATACCGTTAAATTCGCCTAAACGATTGTCGAGGCAGGGTTTTTCGCATATCGCCCCCGATGGGCATTTCAGCTGGTCCGGTTCTTGATTACACAGTGTGAACAATTTGTTTGTCCGACCCGAGCCGACCATGACGACCGCCCTGCCCGCCGAACGCCTGCACGACGAGGAACTGCTGGTGATCCGCGAATCCGCCCGCCTGATGGGCAAGAGCCTCGACCCCGATCTGGTCATCCGCGAAATGCTGCATCTGCTGTCCGAGTTTCTCGGCCTCAACCGCGGCCGGGTGGTGCTGCGCCGGCCGGAGGATGGCCATTACGCGATCCGCTATGCCTACGGCCTCACGCGCGCGGAGATCGACCGGGGCGTGTACCGCCCGGGGCACGGCATCAGCGGCCGCGTGCTGCAAACCGGCGAAGCATCGATCGTTCAGGACATCGACGACGATCCCGACTATCTGGCCCAGGCGGTCGACCGTGCCCATCTTCCGGACGAAACGGTAAGTTTCATCGCGTTGCCGCTGGTGGACGACGGCAAGGTACGGGGGCTGCTCGGCGTACACCGCATTCGCGGCCGGTCGCGCGCCTTCGCCGACGATCTGCGCATCCTCGAAATCGTCGCCACGCTGGTCGCGCAGATTCTCAAGCTCAACGACCGTGTGGCGGCACAGACCGCACGACTGGAACTGGAAAACCGCGAACTGAAATGGGCGCTCGAACACGGCACGCCGCAGCAGGCCACGCTCGGCATCGTCGGCGAATCGCCCGCGCTGCGGCACGCCCTGCGCCAGGTCGAGCAGGTGGCCGGCACCGATGCGACGGTGCTGTTGCTCGGCGAATCGGGTACCGGCAAGGAGCTGTTCGCACGCGCACTGCATCTGTCGAGCCCGCGCCGCGACCAGCCTTTCGTCAAGGTGAACTGCGGCGCGATTCCGGACAACCTGTTCGAGTCGGAACTGTTCGGCTACGAAAAAGGCGCCTTTACCGGCGCTTCGACGGCCCGGCCCGGCTATTTCGAACAGGCCCACGGCGGCACGCTCTTTCTCGACGAGATCGGCGAACTGCCGCTGGCGATGCAGGTGAAGCTGCTGCGCGTGCTGCAGGAAAAAAGCCTGCAACGCGTGGGGGGGCGACGCGAAACGCCCATCGACGTACGCATCGTCGCCGCCACCAATCAGGACCTGCAACAGCAGGTGGGCGCCGGCCGCTTCCGCCTCGATCTCTACTACCGGCTCAACATCATCCCCATTCGCCTGCCGGCCCTGCGCGAGCGGCGCGAAGACATCCGTCCGCTGGTGCGCCACCAGCTCAGCCTCATTTCCCAAAGCTACCAGCGCAACGTGGGTTTCACCGCGGAAGCCATGGACCGGCTGGCCGATTACCCCTGGCCCGGCAATATCCGCCAGCTGCGCAACGTGCTCGAACGGCTGGTGCTGCTGGCCGAAGGCGCGGCCATCGGCGCTGCCGAGGTGGAGCGGGTGATCCGCAGCGAAGGCGGCGCCCCGGTACCGGCCCTGGCCGCCGCCGGGACGTCACCGGTACCCGCCTCGGCGGTGCGCCCCTATCTGCCGGCGCAATCGCACGACCGCGCCCAGCTCGAACAGGCCCTGGCGCAGACCCATGGCAACAAATCGCGCGCGGCACAGGCACTGGGTCTTACGCTGCGGCAGCTCAACTACCGCCTGAAACGGCTGGGCATGGCCTGACGCGGACACCGCAGCGCAGCAAAGGCTGTGGCGTCAACAGCGCCTGACAAAGGTTGACAATCTGTAAGCGCACTGCGGGCCCCGCAGACGCGAAATACCGAAAAAATCATTACTTATCAATGCGATGACAATGTTCATCCGGACTGGCACGGGAATCGCAATACCGGATATGTCGGGCAAGCCCGATTTTCCCGTCCCCCCTTTTCAGGAGCCTGTCATGTCCGAAGTCGTTGCCCTCAAACCCCAAGCCGCCCTCGAACCCATTTCCAGCGAAGGCCTTGCCGCGCTTGCCACCAAAGGCAAAGCCAACCCGCAGTCGGTCGTCACGCTGAAAGCGAAGACCGTGTGCGAGAGCAAGTTCCGCAACCTCACCTACGTGCGCAATCTGGAAGCCCACGTGATCGACGAGCCGCCGCACCTGCTCGGCGACGACACCGCGCCGAACCCCTCGGAAGCCGTGCTCGCCACGCTGGGCTCCTGCCTGTCCGTCGGCCTGCATGCCAATGCCGTGGCGCGCGGCATCACGCTGACCAGGCTCGAACTCGAACTCGAAGGCGACATCAACGTGACCGCCGTGTGGGGCGTGGGCGACCTCGATCCGATGAAAAAACTCGGCTTCACCGACGTGCGCGTGAAAGTGCATCTGGAAGGCGACGCCAGCGAAGCCGAACTGAAGGATCTGGTCGCGCATTCCAACGCCTGGTCGCCGGTGGCCAACACCCTGCGCAACCCGGTCGGCGTCAGCGTCGAGCTGGCCTGAACCTTCCCCGCTGTTCACACAGGAGCGCATCATGCCTGCCGTTGCCCTCGCCCCCACGCTGCCGGACACCCCCGGCGAAATCCTGCCCGGCCTGTCCGCACTCATCGCCGGGGAACTCGCGCCCAAGGTGGTCGACATCGATCTGAAAGGCGAATATCCGGAGACCTTCCTGCGCAGGCTCGGCACGCTCGGCGGGCTGGGCAGCCTCACCCCCCCGGCACAGGGCGGCAGCGGCCTTGGCCTGAAGCACGCGATCCAGGTAGTCGAGGAAGCCTCCAAGCAATGCGTCTCCACCGGCTTTCTGCTGTGGGCGCAGTATGCGCTGCAATGGTACGTGCTGAACGGCACCAACCCCGCGCTCGCCGCCGACATGCTGCCGAAGATGGCGCGCGGCGAGGTGCTCGGCGGCACGGCCCAGTCGAACACCATGAAATCCTGCGCGGGCATCGAAGACACCCGGCTCAAGGCACAGCGCGTCGAAGGCGGCTACCGCGTCAACGGCGTGCTGCCCTGGGTGTCCAACATCGGTCCCGGGCACCATTTCCACATGGGCGCCTCGCTGCCCGACAGGCCCGGCCTGGTGATCGGCCTGCTGCACGGCAGCACGCCCGGCCTCACGCTGACGCAGAACGCGCACTTCATCGGCATGGAAGGCACCAACACCTTTGCCTGCCAGTTCCGCGACCTTTTCCTGCCCGACGCGCAGGTGGTCTGCCACCCGCACGAGTTCGACGCCTTCCGCGACCGCACCAAATCGGCTTTCATCCTGCTGCAGATGGGCATGGGGCTCGGCCTCGTCGACGCCTGCGTGGCCATGATGCAGCGCGCCGACAAGCAGTTCGGCCACGTCAACCGCTTTCTCGACGTGCAGGCCGACGCACTCGCGGCCGAGCTCGACGCCGCCCGGGCCGCGACCTATGATCTGGCCAACCGCATCGACCGCGACGGCAGCCTGCCGCACGTGAAGGAGACGCTGCAGCTGCGGCTGGCCGGCAGCGAGCTTTCGCTGAAAGCCGCCAACGCCGCCATGCTGCACCTGGGCGCCAAGGGCTATCTGTCGAACAATGCGGCTCAGCGCCGGCTGCGCGAGGCCTACTTCATCGCCATCGTCACGCCGGCCATCAAGCACCTGCGCAAGGAGTTGCACGAACTCGACAGCGCCGGCTGCGCCCTGTCGCAGCCGCAACCCGAACTGGAGGAAGCGTGATCCGTTTTGCCGTCAATCTTTCCGTCGACGAAGCCGCCGAAAAGCTGCTCGCCGCCGTCGCCGCCTACCCCATGGGCCTGGTCGCCCACGCCAATGGCCAGGCCAACTGCGCGAAGAAAGGCATCGCCGTTCCGGCCGACCAGGTGCTGGAAATTTTCCGCCCCGACTACGCCGTCAAGGTCTGGGCCGCGGACAAGACCGCCGGCATCGACATCCCGCTGCGCATCCATCTCTACCAAGCTGCCGGCACAAGCTGGGTCGCCTACCGCCCCGCCGCCAACGTCTTCAAACCCTACGCCAACGCCGAACTCGACGCGATAGCCGCCGAGCTCGACGCCATCTTCACCCAACTGCTCGCATCGCTCGATACCTGGAGACTCCCATCATGACCGCTTCCGCCGCCGCCCTCGCTCCCGAATTCGCGCTCGCCTACCGCAAATGGACCTGCGCCGTCTGCGACTACGTCTACGACGAGGAAACGGGCGATCCCGACCACGGCCTCGCGCCCGGCACCCGCTACGAAGATATCCCCGACGACTGGAGCTGCCCCGACTGCGGCGTGACGAAGGCGGATTTTTATTGTTTTGATGATTGACTGAAAGCGTGACGGTTGACGATACTATCGTCTGTCGTTAGTATCGGCCATGATCAAGCGATTCAGCTGTCGCGACACACAGGCGCTGTTTGAGGGAAAACGCATTCCCCGCTTCGTCAACATCGCCAGCGTAGCTGTCCGCAAGTTGCAGATGCTGCATGCCGTCGAGCGCCTGGAGTCCCTGCGCATCCCGCCGCAAAACCGTCTGGAAGCGCTCAAGGGCAATCGAAAAGGCCAATGGAGCATCCGGATCAACGATCAGTGGCGCATCTGTTTTGTCTGGAAAGACAACGCTGCATGGGACGTCGAAATCGTCGATTATCACTAGGAGGCATCATGGCCAAACGTCAAATCCCGCTCGCCCCCCCCGGTGAAATTTTGTTGGAAGAGTTTCTCAAGCCGCTGGGTGTCACCCAGTACCGCTTGGCCAAGGAAATCGGCGTGCCGCAACGCCGGATCGGCGAAATCGTCGCCGGCAAGCGCAGCATCACCGCCGACACCGCCGCGCGCCTGGGCGTTTTCTTCGGCATGGAAGCGGAGTTCTGGCTCAACCTTCAGTCGCACTACGACCTGGCGATCACGCGCGATGCGCTGGCCGAGAATCTGGCGGCGATTCAGCCGCTGGAGGCTGCGGCGTAAGCGCGACTCTGGGCAGCCATTGCTGAGGGGCGTTGGCTGGGGGTTGTCCGGCGGCGAGTTACTTTCTTTTGCTTCGCCAAAAGAAAGTAACCAAAGAAAAGGCGATCCCAACAGCCCCGAAACCCCGAAGATCGAGTGCGCCGGACGGGCGGCAAAGAACTCGCCCCGCTTTTGCCGGGTTGATTAATTTTGTGTGCGGGGCTCAAACACCTTTGCCGCTGATCCGCCCGCCGCATTCGATCTTCGGCGGGGCTGCAAGGGGAGGAAGGTCAAAACCAGAACGGTGATGACTGGACGGTTGATTGCTTGTGTCGTCCATCGGCGCAATGCCCTTCGGTCATTGCGCCCTACTCGGGCTACTAATAGTTGCCCTCAACGGTTCTGAAATATGCATACCTCATCGATCCCTGCACCTTTCTTTGGTTTTACGACAGCGGAAACAGATCGGGATACTGAGTCGATCGATTGCAGTAAGAAATAACCTGCTGTCTGCTAAGGTCGCAACTCACGTTGATATAGTCCCATCTGTAATCCGCCTTGGCAGCGCCAGTGTGCAGCCCGCACACCAAAACAACAGCGTATATCAATTGAGTTCGGCTCAATCCCTTCCCTCCATGTACTTTGCAGGTACGTGATCCACCCAAAATACACACCCCACTTCGCCACTTATTCTTTGGCAGAACTTATACGTCCGCGCCGACATCGGTCAAGCTTGATCGCGTGATATGTCCATGGGTATGCCAACCCTGTGGGGCAATGAGCGACTCCACCCGCGTAGCGCTTCGGCAATTCCCCCGCCCCCCGTTACAATCCCGCCATGATCGTCTATCTCCACGGCTTCAATTCGTCCCCCGCTTCCGGCAAGGCGCGCCAGCTCGGCGACTGGCTGGCCAGCCTCGGCCGGCTGGCCGACTATTACTGCCCGGCCTTGCCCAACAGCCCGCGCGAGGCCATTGCCAAGGTCGAGGCGCACCTGGCGCGCGCCGGCACCCCTGCCGTCACGCTGGTGGGCAGTTCGCTCGGCGGTTTCTACGCCACCCATCTGGCCGAGCAACACGGCTGGAAGGCGGTGCTGGTGAACCCGGCGGTGCATGCCCATAAATTGCTGCGCAGCGCGCTCGGGGCCCAGACTAACTGGCACACCGGCGAGAAGTGGATACTGACCGAGGCCCACATTGCGGAACTCGCGGCGCTGGACGTACCCCAAATTACGCGACCCGAGCGTTATCTGCTGCTGGCGCAGACCGGCGACGAGGTGCTCGACTACCGCGACGCGGTCGCCTATTACGCCGGTGCGCGGCAGATCGTCGAAGAAGACGGCGATCACGGCTTCGCCGGCTTCGAGCGCCACTTCCAAACCCTTCTGGATTTCTGAGTTTCATGCACGTCATCTTCGAAGAGGACGGCCAGTTCAAGGCCGGTTCTATCCTGTCCGAGACCGAAGCCACGGCCCAGGTGGAAACTGCCTCGGGCAAACGCAGCAAGATCAAGGCAACGAACCTGCTGTTGCGCTTTGCCGCCCCCGCGCCCGGCGAGGTGATGACGGAAGCCGAAACGCTGGCAGCCGAGCTCGACGCGGATTTTCTGTGGGAAGCGGCCGGCAGCGACGAATTCGGTTTCGAACAACTGGCGCAGGAATACTACGGCCACGCGCCACGCCCGGCCGAATCGGTGGCCCTGCTGCAAAAGCTGCATGCCTCGCCGATCTATTTCCATAAAAAGGGCAAGGGCCGCTACCGCCCTGCGCCGGCGGAGACTCTGGCCGCCGCCAAGGCCGGGCTGGAGAAGAAACGCATCGCCGCAGAAAAGCAGGCGCATCTGGCCGCCGAGCTTGCCGCTTTCCGCCTGCCGCCGGACTATGCCTCGCTGATTCCGCGCATTCTGATCGCGCCGGACAAGAACACGCTGGAGTACAAGGCGCTGGAAGAGGCGGCGGCGGCGGCCGGCCTGTCTCAGCTTAGGCTGATCGAGCGTTGCGGGGCGATTCCGTCGACGCTGGAATTCCACCGCATGAGTTTCACGCTCGAATGGTTTCCGCGCGGGACCGATTTTTCGCCGGTGACGGAGCCGATCGATCCGCCTGAATTGCCGCTTGCCGGGGTGCGTGCCTTTTCGATGGACGACGAGGCGACGACCGAGATCGACGACGCGCTCTCGATCCAGTGGCGCGACGACGGCGGCGCGCGCGTAGGCATCCATATTGCGGCGCCGGCGCTCGGTATCGCGCCGGGCTCGGCCCTCGACCGCGTGGCACGCGAGCGCCTGTCCACGGTGTATTTCCCCGGCGACAAGATCACCATGTTGCCGGAGACGCTGATCCATCACTACACGCTGGGCGAGGCGCACGACTGCCCGGCGCTGTCGCTGTATGTGGACGTGGCGCCCGACCTGCGCGTACTGGGCACCGAAACCCGGGTCGAGCAGGTCCACATCGCGGACAATCTGCGCCACGAAACGCTGGAAACGCAGTTCAACGACGCGACGCTGAAAAACCCCGACGTCCCCGACTACCCTTATCGCCGCGAGCTGGAATGGCTGCGCGATTTCGCCGCCGTGCTGGAAGCCGGGCGCGGCAAGACCGATACGGTCGACCGCGTGGACTACAGCTTCAAGGTCGAGGGCGAGCATATCCGCATCGAACCGCGCCGGCGCGGCAGCCCGATCGACAAGGTGGTGTCCGAACTGATGATCTTCGCCAATGCGCACTGGGGCGGCTGGCTGGCCGAACAGCGCGTGCCCGGCATCTACCGCGCGCAGGCCAACGGCAAGACGCGCATGACCACGGCGCCCGATCCGCACCAGGGCCTGGGCGTCGACCAGTATGCCTGGTCGACCTCGCCGCTGCGGCGTTACGTCGATCTGGTCAACCAGCGCCAGATCATCAGCCTCGCTGGCGGGACCGAACCGGTTTATCCCCCGCGCAGCGAGGCGCTGTTTGCCGTGGTGCGCGATTTCGAGCTGGCCTACGACGCCTACGCCGAGTACCAGCGACGGATGGAACGCTACTGGATGCTGCGCTGGCTGATCCAGGAAAACGTGAACGAGGTCACCGCGAGCGTGATCCGCGAAGATCTGGTGCGTTTCGACACGCTGCCGATGGTGACGCGCGCGCCGTCGGTGATGGGGGTTGCGCCGGGTTCGCGCGTCCGGCTGGCGATCTCGGACATCGATCTGCTCGACATCGCCTTCCATGCCGAATATCTTGAGACTGTGACGGCGCCGCCTGACAGCGCCGCCGCCGTTCCGTAGAATCGGGAGACCCGACCCACCGTACGCATGGCCGCTGCCGCCCCGCCCCTTCTCGCCGAACCGTCCAGACAGGGTACGCGCATGGCGCTTGCCCTCCTGGCCTCCGCCGCGATCCACGGCATGGTGCTCTCGACGCAGTTCGTCAAGATCAATCCCCGCCTGTTCGAGGACACCAACCTGCCGATGGAGGTGGTGCTGGTCAACGCGCGCAGCACGGAAACGCCGCTCAAGCCGGATGCGCTGGCCCAGGTCAATCTGGCGGGTGGCGGCAACACCGATGAAGACCGCCGGCTGAAAAGCCCGCTGCCCGCCAGCCCTGCCGACCAGACAGGCGCCAGTCAGGAAGCGGCCCTCCAGGCCCGGGTGGCCGATCTGGAACAGCAGGCCCGGGCGCTATTGAGCCAATTGACCCCGGATGCGGCCCGCCAGCCCACGCCGCAACCGGCCCCCACGACGGCGCCGCCCGGCCTGGATGTCAGCCAGCTCAATCAGGAAGCACGCGAAATGGCGCAGTTGCAGGCGCGCATCTCGCAGCAGTGGGATCAATACCAGAAACGGCCGAAACGGGCTTTCGTCGGCGCCAACGTCAAGGAATACGCCTTTGCCCGCTACGTCGAGGACTGGGTTGCCAAGGTCGAACGGGTCGGCAACGTGAACTACCCCGAGGCCGCCCGTCGCCAGGGCATCTACGGCAGCCTGAAGCTCACCGTGTCGATCTATGCCGACGGCCGCATCGAGGCGATCGAGGTCGACCGTTCCTCCGGCTCCAAGGTGCTCGACACCGCGGCGGAAAACATCGTCCGGCTCGCCGGGCCTTTCGCCGCCTTTCCCGAGGACATGCGCAGGAAGGCCGATATCCTGTCGATCACCCGGACCTGGACCTTCACCCGCTCCGACCAGCTGGTCGGTACCGACTGAGCCGCCCCGGCTCGCGCTTTCCCCCTGCCGCCCCAAGCACGGCCCGCCCATCCCGGCCAGGTCGATTGGTTGTATTTATCCCGTGATAAAATGTTTGATTCCACTAATATTCCAATCCTTCCCTATCTGCATCCTCACCGGAGACCGACATGCACACCGGCACCACCCTCACCCAGTTCATCATCGAAGAGCAGCGCCGCACCGCCGGTGCGACCGGCGATTTCACCTCGCTGCTGAACGACGTCGTCACCGCCTGCAAGGCCATTTCCAACGCCGTGAACAAGGGCGCGCTGCTGGGTGTGATGGGCGCGCTGGACAGCGAAAACATCCAGGGCGAGACGCAGAAGAAGCTCGACGTCATCACCAACGACATCATGATCCGCTCCAATGAATGGGCGGGCCACCTGGCCGGCATGGCGTCGGAAGAGATGGACGATGTCTACCCGATCCCGCAGCAGTACCCACTGGGCAAATATCTGCTGGTGTTCGACCCGCTCGACGGCTCGTCGAACGTCGATGTGAACATCTCGGTCGGCACCATCTTCTCGATTCTCAAGGCCCCGGTGGCCGGCCGCGCCGCCAAGGCCGAGGACTTCCTGCAATCCGGCACGCAGCAGGTCTGTGCCGGCTACGCGATCTACGGTTCGTCGACCATGCTGGTGCTGACCTTCGGCCATGGCACCAACGGCTTCACGCTGGACCGTGACGTCGGCGAATTCGTGCTGACCCACCCCAACATGACGATCCCGGCCGAAACCAAGGAATTCGCGATCAACGCATCGAACATGCGTTTCTGGGAAAAACCGGTCCAGCGCTACGTCGACGAATGCCTTGCCGGCAAGACCGGCCCGCGCGGCAAGGATTTCAACATGCGCTGGGTCGCCTCGATGGTCGCCGAAGTGCACCGCATCCTGACCCGCGGCGGCATCTTCATGTATCCCAAGGACACGAAGGACCCCGCCAAGGCCGGCAAGCTGCGCCTGATGTACGAAGCCAACCCGATGGCCTTCATCGTCGAGCAGGCCGGCGGGGCCGCCACCACCGGCTACCAGCGCATCCTCGATCTGGCGCCGGAAGGCTTGCACCAGCGCGTGCCGGTCATTCTCGGTTCCAAAACCGAAGTCGATACGGTAACGGGCTATCACCACGAAAAAGCTGCCTGATCCGCACGACGGGACGACAGCCGGGCGGCCCGCCCGGCTTTTTTTCGTCCGCATCACGCAAGAATCGGGTGGCCGGCCTGCGATGTGCGCAGTAGAGTGCGGCCATCATGCCTGCCTCTTCGCCTGCTACCGACTACGCCCGCATCGCCGAAGCCATCGACTGGTTGCGCACGCATCGCCATGCGCAACCCGATCTCGCCGCACTGGCCCGGCACATGCATCTGAGCGAAGCGCATCTCCAGCGCCTTTTCACGCGCTGGGCCGGAATCAGCCCCAAACGCTTCCTGCAAAGCCTGACGCTTGCCGACGCCCGCGCGCGGCTGCTCGACGCCCGCGACCTGCTGGATCTGAGCCTGTCGGTGGGTCTGTCCGGACCCGGCCGGCTACACGATCTTTTTGTGACCTTCGAAGCGGTTTCGCCGGGCGAAGCGCGTACAGGCGGCGCCGGCGTGACGTTGCGCTGGGGCGTGCACGCCACGCCCTTCGGCGACGCGCTGGTCGCGACGAGCGCACGCGGCGTGTGCGCGCTGCACTTTCTCGATGGCACCGACCTGCTCGCACCGCTGCGCACCGACTGGCCAAACGCGCGGCTGGCACACGACCCGGCCGCCACCGCGCCCGTTGTCGCCCGTCTCTTCGGGCGCGGCGTGCCTGACGCCCCGCTCGCACTGTGGTTGAAGGGCAGCAATTTCCAGCTTCAGGTCTGGCGCGCGCTGCTGGCGATTCCACCCGGGCAGCTCGCCAGCTATGCCGCACTGGCGGAGGCCGTCGGCAAACCGCGCGCCGCACGGACAGTCGGCAGCGCCGTGGCGGCCAATCCGCTGGCGGTGCTGATCCCCTGTCATCGCGTCATTCACGCCACCGGCACGCCGAGCCCCTATCGCTGGGGCGCGACGCGCAAGACGGCGATTCAGCTCTGGGAACTGGGCGGCGAGGGGTGATGCGACGGCAGGTGCGGATTGGCGCTGCCGTGCGGATGCGGCGGATGCGCATCGATTTCGGCCTGACTGGCCTTGAGTCGCCGGTCGCTCACCCAGTGGTAGAAGAGCGGGATGAAGAACACGGCGAGAAAGGTCGCCGCGAGCATCCCGCCGACCACGCCGGTCCCCACTGCATGGCGTGCGCCCGCGCCCGCGCCGGTCGAGATCGCCAGCGGCACGACGCCGAGAATGAAGGCCAGCGAGGTCATCAGGATTGGCCGGAAACGCAGGCGCGCCGCTTCCAGCGCGGCGGACACGCTGGAATAGCCTTCCTGCTTTTTCAGCACGGCGAATTCGACGATCAGGATCGCGTTCTTCGCCGCCAGGCCGAGCAGCGTCACGAGGCCGATCTGGAAATACACGTCGTTGGTCAGCCCGCGCAGCCACACCGCGGACAGCGCGCCGAAGGTACCGAAAGGCAGCGCCATCAGCACGGCAAACGGCAACGACCACTTCTCGTACTGCGCAGCCAGGATCAGGAACACCATCAGCACCGCCAGACCGAGCGCCAGGCCCGATGTGCCGGACGAGCGCTTTTCCTGGAACGAGGCCGAGGTCCATTCGTAGCTGAAATCGGGCGGCAGGGTCTTCTTCGCGATCTCGTCGACGATCTCCAGCGCCTGCCCCGAACTGATGCCCGGCACGGCGCTGCCCATGATCTTGACCGCCTGGTAGTTGTTGTAGCGGTCGAGCGTTTCCGGGCCCGAGGCGAAACGGATGCGGGCCAGCGCCGACATAGGCACCATTTCGCCCTGCGCGTTCGGTACGTAGAGCGCTGACACGTCCTGCGGCGACTTGCGCGCGCCGGGTTCGGCACTCATCAGCACCTGCCAGGTCCGGCCGTACTTGTTGAAGTCGTTGACGTAGTAGCTGCCGAGCGTGGCCGACAGGGTGTTGAACACATCGTCGATCTTCACGCCGAGCATCTTGGCCTTTTCGCGATCGACGTCGACATACAGCTGCGGCACGTGCGGCCGCCACAGCGTGAGCACCTGCGCCAGCCGCTTGTCCTGCCGGGCCGCACCGAGGAAGGCATCGGCGACCTGCGAGAGTTTTTCCGCTCCGCCTTCGCCGCGGTTCTGGATATAGAACTCGAACCCGCCCGCATTGCCCAGGCCGAAGATCGGCGGCGGCGCAAACGCCAGCACCAGCGCTTCCTTGATGTGCGCGGTCGCCCCCATCAGTTCGCCGACCATGTCGTTGATCGTCTTGTGACGCTCGTCCCAGTGGCGCGCCGCGACGAAGATGGTCGCCGCGCTGTTGCGGAAACCGCCGCCGAGAAAATCGAGGCCGGCAAAGGCGACGACGTGCTCGACTGCAGGATCCTTGCGCGCGATCGCGTCGATCTGTTTGACCACCTCGGTGGTGCGCGCGAGCGTCGCGCCGTCGGGCAGATAGGCCGCGCTGATGTAGTAACCCTGATCCTCGTCCGGCACCAGGCTGCCCGGCGTCATCTTCCACAGCGTGAAGGCCGCCGCGATCATGAGGCCGTAGATCGCCAGTGCGATCAGCGAACGCCGCATGAGAAAGCGCACGCTGCCCAGATAGCCATGCGTGAAGCGCGCGAAGCCGGCATTGAATGCGCGGAAGAAGCGCCCAGGTTCGTGCGGCTTCTCGCCTTTCAGCAGCGCCACGCACAGCGCCGGCGTGAGCGTCAGCGCAACGATGCCGGAAATGACCACGGCGATGGAGATCGTCACCGCGAACTGCCGGTAGAGCTCGCCGGTAAGCCCGCCGAGGAAGGCGATCGGAATGAACACCGCACACAGCACGAGCACGATGGCGATCACCGGCCCGGTGACCTCCCGCATCGCCAGGAGCGCGGCCTCGCGCGGTGTTTTCTTCTCCTCGTGGATGATGCGTTCGATGTTTTCCAGCACCACGATGGCATCGTCGACCACGATGCCGATGGCGAGCACCATGCCGAACAGCGTCAGCGTATTGATCGAGTAGCCGAGCAGCAGCAGGCCGACGAAGGTGCCGAGCAGCGAAACCGGCACCGCGAGGATGGGAATCACCGTCGCACGCCAGTTCTGCAGGAAAAGAAAAACGACGAAGACGACCAGCAGGATGGCCTCGCCCAGCGTTTTCAGCACCTCGCGGATGGAGACTTCGACGAAGCGCGTGGTGTCGTAGGGAATCGCGTAATCCAGCCCCTCGGGGAAGCCTTTTTTGAGTTCCTCGACCGTGCGTTTCACGTCGTCGCCGACGTCGAGTGCATTGGCGCCGGGCTGGAGGAAGATGCCGACCAGGGTTGCGGGCTTGCCGTTGTAGAGGCCGTTGAAATCGTAATCCTTGGAGCCGAGTTCGACGCGTGCCACGTCCTTCAGGCGCAGCAGCGAGCCGTCGGCGTTGGCGCGCACGACGATGTTCTCGAATTCCTTCGGGTCGGCGAGACGGCCTTTCGCAGTCAGCGAATAGACCAGCGACTGGCCATCGTCGATGGGCGGCTGGCCGATCTTGCCCGGCGCGAACTGGGCGTTCTGTTCGTTGATCGCGCGCGACAGATCGGTGACTGCCACCCCGAGCTGCGCCATGCGGTCCGGCTTGAGCCAGATCCGCATCGCGTAATCCTTGGCCCCGAAGATCTGCACGTTGGTCGTGCCCGGAATGCGCTTGAGCCGGTCCAGCACGTTGAGCGTCACGTAATTGCTCGTGTACAGATCGTCGAAGCGGCCGTCCGGCGAGAGAAAAGCCAGCACCTGCAGAAATGCCGACGAGCCTTTCTCGACCGTCACGCCCTGCCTGCGCACTTCTTCCGGCAGGCGTGCCTCGGCCTGCTTCACCCGGTTGTTGACGTTCAGCGCGGCCTTGTCGACGTCGGCGCCGATCTCGAAGGTGACCTGGATTTCGAGCACGCCGTTGGAGGCCGAGGTCGAGGACATGTACATCATATCCTCGATGCCGTTGATCGCGTTTTCCAGCGGCGCGGCCACGGTCTGCTCCAGCACGCCTGCGGACGCGCCGGGATAGATCGCGCGCACGGTGACCACCGGCGGGGCAATCTCCGGATACTGCGCGATGGGCAGCACACGCATGGCGAGCAGGCCCGCCAGCACGACGAGGATGGACAGCACCGTCGAGAAGATCGGGCGGTCGATGAAGTAGCGCGACAGCATGGCGGCGGCTCCGGCTTATTTTGCGGCGGCGGGCGGGGCGGCCGGCTGGGCGGGGGCCGCCCCGGCCTCGGTGGCGGCGACCGGCATGCCGGGGAAGAAGATGCGCGCCATGCCGTCGACGATCACGCGGTCGCCGGCCGCCAGCCCCTTCCGGATGACCCAGCGGCCGGCGGTCCTGTCCGGCTCGCCGCCGGTCCACTGTCCCACTTCGACCGGCCGGGGCAATGCGACCGTCATGCCTTTTTCGCCGGGTGTGGCCACATAGACGAACTTGCCGGTCGGGCCTTCCATCACCGCGGCCTGCGGCACGGTCACGGCGTCGGGGAGACTGCCGCCGCCGACGATCACGCGCACGAACTGGCCCGGCTTCAGACGGCTGTCGGCATTGGCGAATTCGGCGCGCATGTCGAACGCGCCGGTTTCGGGATTGGCCTTGTAATCGCTGAAATTGAGTTTGCCCTCGGTGTCTGCGCGCGTACCGTCGGCCAGCACGAGGCCGATCTTCCGTTTGCCCGGATTCAGCGCGCCTTCGGCGATCTGGCGTTCCAGCGCGAGACGCTCGTCCTCGCCGATGGAAAAACGCGCATAGATCGGCTTGGTCTGCGCCAGCGTCGTCAACGCCGGCCCGGTCGGGCCGACCAGCGCGCCTTCGACCTGCAGCGCGCGTCCCATCACGCCGGCGATCGGCGCACGGATTTCCGCGTAGCCGCGGCTGATGCGCGCGTCGGCAAGACCGGCTTCGGCGGATTTCACGCCGGCCTGCGTCACGTCGAGCGCCGCCTTGGCCGCATCCAGCGCACGCTGGCTGACAAAACCTTGCGCCGCAAGCTTCTCGTGGCGCGCGTATTCAAGCTGCGCTTCCTTGTACTGCGCCTCGGTATTGGCCAGGCTGGCCTGTGCCGCGCGCACCTGCGCGGCGAGACTGGCGGAATCGAGCGTATAGAGCAGCGCGCCGGCCTTGACCGGCGCGCCCTCCTCGAAATGCCGGCGCTCGATGATGGCGGAGACACGCGGCCGGATTTCCACCTCGCGCGAGGCTTCCAGCCGTCCCACGTATTCGAAGTCGACCGGCACCGCATGCGAGGCGACGGTTTCGACGGTCACCGCGGCGGGCGGCGGCATGCCGCTGCCCGGCTGCGGCGCATCCTGCTTGCCGCAGGCCGCGAGCAACGCAATCAGGCTGAGGACAATAGGCGTGGCTCGGCGTGGCATGACGCTCCCCTGGATTGTTATCTGAGTCGTCGGATGATAATCGCATACATTCATGCATGTAAATTGATTGGCGTACAGGTTTTATGGACAATCCGGCCATGGTCAAGAAAACCCGAGAAGAAGCCCGGGCAACGCGCGAAGCCCTGTTGTCCGCCGCGTTGGCCGTGTTCCGCGAACGCGGTGTCGCGCGCACCCGGCTGGCCGACGTAGCGGCCCGCGCCGGCGTGACGCGGGGCGCGATCTACTGGCATTTCAAGGACAAGGCCGAGCTGTTCCAGGCCGTATGCGATCGCGGCACGTTGCCGGTCGAGGCCCTGCTGCTGGAAGCCGGCGGCATCCGGCAGCGCGACCCGCTCGCCACCGTCAAACGGCTCGCCATGATGGCGCTGACGCAATTGGCCGCGCATGCGGAAACGCAGGCCATGTTCGACGTGATCTTCCACAAGTGCGAGTTCACCGACGAGCTGGCGCCCGTGGTCGCCAAGAACGACGCCGACCGCGCCGCCTGCCTGACCCAGGTGCAGGCGCTGCTCGACCAGGCCGTGGCGGTCGGTCAGCTGCCGCCGCAGACCGATACCTTCCTGGCCACCCAGGGACTGCATGCCTATATGGTCGGGCTCATGCACGAATGGGTGCTTGCGCCGGCGAGCTACGATCTCGCTGCCTGTGCGGAACCCCTGCTCGACTGCTATCTGGCCGGGCTCAGCCAGCGTCCGCCGACCTGCCCGAAACCGACTTGAACAGCGCAAGCGCCCGGGCGCGCTGCGTCGCGTGGTCGACGACGGGGGCCGGGTAGTCGCGGCCGATGCGCACGCCGCAGCGCGTCTGCTCGGTGGGCGGCATCGTCCAGGGCGCGTGCAGGTAGGCGTCCGGCACGTTTTGCAGCTCGGGCAGATAGCGGCGGATGAACTTGCCGGCCGGGTCGAATTTTTCGGACTGCGTGACCGGATTGAAAATCCGGAACCAGGGCTGGGCGTCGCAGCCCACCGAGGCCGCCCATTGCCAGCCGCCGCTGTTGGCGGCCAGCTCGAAATCGATCAGCCGGTCGGCGAAATAGCGCTCGCCGCGCCGCCAGTCGACGAGCAGATCCTTGGTCAGAAAGCTTGCCGTCACCATGCGCAGGCGATTGTGCATATAGCCGGTCCGGTTCAGCTGGCGCATTGCGGCATCGACCAGCGGGTAGCCGGTCGACGCCGCGCACCAGGCCTCGAAATGGCCGGGCGGATCGGGCCAGGGCAGCGCATCGAACTGCGGCTTGAAGGCGTGGCCCGCCGCCACGTCCGGCCGGTGCCAGAGAACCTGATGGTAGAAATCGCGCCAGATCAGTTCGGACAGCCAGGTCTCCGCGCCGCGCCCGCCGATCCCCTGGGCGGTCGCGGCGAGCTGGCGGATCGAGACAGTGCCGAACCGCAGATGCACCGACAGGTAGGAGGGCCCTTTGATGGCAGGGAAATCCCGTGCCGCGTGGTACTGCCCGATACGGCCCAGAAAATCGTCGAACAGGCGGGCCCCGCCGGACATGCCCGCGGGCAGCTTCAATGCGGCGAGATCGACCGGTTCAAATCCCAGATCGCGCAGCGGCGGCAAAGGCGACGCCGCCGCGGACAGGCGACCGGCATGGCGCTCGACCGGGTAGGCCGTCAGATAGAACGGCGTGAGCCGCTTCAGCCAGGCGTTCTTGTAGGGCGTGAAAACGGAAAAGGGCGTGCCCGCCACAGTAAGCACTTCCTCTCGTTCGAACACCACGCAATCCTTGTAGTGATGGAATGCCACCCCTGCCGCATGCAGATCCGCCCCGACCGCCGCATCGCGCGCGACCGCCGCCGGGTCGTCGTCGTGGTTGCAGAACACGGCGCCTATGCCGAATTCGCGCACGAGTGCGGGAATCGCAAGACGCGCATCGGCATGCCGGACCACAAGCCCGCCCCCGCGCGCCGCGAGCGCCTGCTGCAGTTCGGCGACGCAGGCATGGATGAAGGCCACGCGCCGGTCGGCCGGATCCGGCAACGTATCGAGAATGGCGCGGTCGAAGACGAAGGCGCAAACGACCTCCCGCGCGGATTTCAGCGCATGGTAAAGCGCGGCATGGTCGAAATCGCGCAGGTCGCGGCGAAACCAGACGAGCGCACGGTCGTATTCAGGCATGGGGGGTGCTGGTCGCTATAGTGAATGCAAGGCATGCAAGTCGGCGCAGATTACAATGGGGGCGCAAACATGGATACCGTCAACCTTACCCACCACTTTCTCATCGCCATGCCGGGCATGGCCGACCCCAATTTCAACGGGACGCTGACCTATATCTGCGACCACAGCGAACAGGGCGCGCTGGGCGTGGTGGTCAACCGGCCCATCGATCTCGATCTCTCGACCCTGTTCGAGCAGATCGGCCTGGCGCTGCCCGAACGCCTGCAACGCAAGACCGTGTATTTCGGCGGGCCGGTCCAGACCGAACGCGGCTTTGTACTGCACACGCCACCGCAGACCTTCAGTTCCACCCTCACCGTCAACAACGCGGTGAGCCTCACCACGTCCAAGGACGTGCTCGAGGCGGTCAGCCAGGGCGCAGGCCCGGACAAGTTCATGGTATCGCTGGGCTACGCCGGCTGGTCGCCCGGCCAGCTCGAGGACGAACTGAAGCAGAATGCCTGGCTGTCGGTGGCGGCCGATCCGCAGGTCATCTTCGACCTGCCGCCCGAAGACCGCCTGCCGGCGGCAATGAAGCTCCTGGGCATCGATTTCGCCAGCCTGTCGGACGAAGCCGGGCACGCGTGACGCTGGCGGACACCCATGGCGCCGTGCTGGCCTTCGACCTCGGGCTGAAACGCACCGGGGTCGCTTCGGGCGAACTCTCGCTCGGCATCGCGCATCCGCTCACGGTCATCCAGGCCGAATCCACCGATACCCGTCTCGCCGCCATCGCCGCGCTGATCGACGAGTGGCGCCCTGCACTGCTGGTGCTGGGCCTTCCTTTGCACGCCGACGGCAGCGAACACGAAATGACACGGGTGGCCAAAAACTTCGCGCGCAAATTAGAATCGCGCTTCAAGCTGCCGGTGTTTCTGGTGGACGAACGCCATACCAGCACGGCGGCGGAGTCCGCACTCCACGCCCAGGGCATTCACGGCAGGCAAAACAAGACGCGCGTGGACGCCGTGGCCGCGCAGCTCATCCTCCAGGGGTTTTTCGATGACCGCCTCACTGCCTGACGCCAATGCGCTGATCGATTCGCTCGCGGCGACGATCGCCCCGGCTTTCGACCCCGACACCCTCATCGTCGGCATCCACACCGGCGGCGTCTGGGTGGCCGAGCGGCTCCATGCGCTGCTGCGCGCGCGCCACCCGGTCGGACAGCTCGACATTTCGTTCTACCGCGACGATTTCTCGCGTATCGGCCTGCACCCGCAGGTCAAGCCGTCGAGTCTGCCGGTCGATCTCGAAGGCCGCGCCATCCTGCTGGTCGACGACGTGCTCTACACCGGCCGCACCATCCGCGCGGCGATGAACGAACTGTTCGATTACGGCCGGCCGGCCTCGATCCGGCTCGCGGTTCTGATTGATCGCGGCGGCCACGAGCTGCCCGTCCGGCCGGATTACACCGGCGCCGCGCTTGCCGTGCCCGCACACCGGAACATCAACCTGTCCCGTCTCGACGACGGCCATCTCACGCTTTCCATCGCATGAACTCCCAACTCACGTCCGACGGCAGGCTGCATCACCTGCTAACGCTCGACGGCCTGCCGCGCGCCACGCTGACGCAGATTCTCGACACTGCCGAATCCTTCATGGATGTAGGCGAGCGCGAGGTCAAGAAAGTCCCGCTGCTGCGCGGCAAATCCATCTTCAATCTGTTCTTCGAGCCTTCGACACGTACACGGACCACCTTCGAGATTGCCGCCAAACGGCTGTCCGCCGACGTGGTGAATCTCAACATCGCCACGTCCAGCCAGACCAAGGGCGAAGCCATCCTCGACACCGTGGACAACCTCTCGGCCATGCACGCTGACATGTTCATCGTGCGCCACTCGCAGTCGGGCGCCGCGCATTTCATCTCGCGTCACGTGGCACCGCACATCTCGGTGGTGAACGCGGGCGACGGCCGCCATGCGCACCCGACGCAGGGCCTGCTCGACATGTTCACCATCCGCCGCTACAAGGGCGCCTTCCACAATCTCACCGTCGCCATCGTCGGCGACGTGCTGCATTCGCGCGTGGCGCGTTCCCAGATCCACGCGCTGACCACGCTGGGCGTGCCCGAAGTGCGCGTGATCGGCCCCAAGACCCTGTTGCCGGCCGGCGTCGAGCAGATGGGTGTGAAAGTCTTTCACGACATGGAAACCGGCCTCAGGGATTGCGACGTGGTCATCATGCTGCGGCTGCAGAACGAACGCATGCGTGGCGCGCTGCTGCCGTCGGCCCAGGAGTACTTCAAGTTTTTTGGCCTGACGCCGGAAAAGCTCGCGCGCGCCAAACCCGATGCGATCGTGATGCATCCCGGCCCGATGAACCGCGGCGTTGAAATCGATTCCGAAGTGGCGGACGGCCCGCAATCGGTCATCCTGCCGCAGGTCACCTACGGCATCGCGGTACGCATGGCCGTGATGGCCCTGCTGGCGGGAGCGGCAAACCAATGAAAATCCATATCAAGAACGGCCGCATCGTCGACCCGATGAACGCGCTGGACCGGCAGGCCGATGTGTACGTCGCCGCCGGCCGGATCGTCGCGATCGGCCAGGCACCGGCCGATTTCCACGCCAACCGCGTCCTCGACGCGAGCGGGCTCGTGGTTTGTCCGGGCCTGGTCGACCTCTCGGTACGGCTGCGCGAGCCGGGCTACGAATACAGGGCCACGCTGGAATCCGAGATGCTGGCTGCGGCGGCAGGCGGCATCACCTCCCTCGCCTGCCCGCCCGATACCGACCCGCCGCTCGACGAACCCGGCCTGGTCGAAATGCTGAAATTCCGCGCCAAGAACCTGCCCGGCCCGCGCGTCTACCCGATCGGCGCGCTGACGCAGAAGCTCGAAGGCAAGCTGCTGACCGAAATGGCGGAGTTGACCGAAGCCGGCTGCCGCGCCTTCACGCAGGCCGACGCGCCGTTCGCCGATACGCAGGTCATGCTGCGCGCGATGGAATACGCGGCCACCTTCGACTTCTCGCTGTGGCTGCGGCCGCAGGACGTCTCGCTTGCCCGCAACGGGATCGCGCACGACGGCGCGGTGGCCTCGCGGCTGGGTCTGCCGGGCATTCCGGCACTGGCCGAAACGGTCGCGCTGGCAACCATTTTGCAGCTCGCGCGCGCGACCGGCGCACGCGTGCATCTGGCGCGGCTGTCCACCCGCGAAGGCATCGCCATGGTGCGGGCCGCCAAGGCGCAGGGGCTGGCCGTGACCTGCGACGTGGCCAGCACGCACGTCCATCTGTCCGAAAACGACCTGATGGGCTTCGATGCGCATTTCCACCTGATTCCGCCGCTCAGGAGCCTGCGCGACCGCGACGCCATCCGCGAGGCCCTGCGCGACGGCTCCATCGACGCGCTGTGTTCCGACCACACGCCGGTCGACGAAGATGCCAAGCAGGTCCCTTTCGGCGAATCGGAACCGGGTGCGTCCGGCCTCGAACTGCTGCTGCCGCTCACGCTGAAATGGGCACGCGAGATGGGCGTGCCGCTGTCGCAGGCGATCGACCTGATTTCGTGGAAGCCGGCCCAGATACTGGGCGTACCGGGCGGCCACCTGTCGGTCGGCGGTAACGCCGATATCTGCATATTCGACGAATCCGCGGAATGGATCGTCACGCCGCGCACCCTGGCAAGCCAGGGCGACAATACGCCCTTCCTCAACCAGCCCATGCAGGGCCGGGTGCGCTACACGCTGATCGACGGCCACCTCGACTTCGAGGCGCGCTGAACTTGGCGCCCCGGGGACGACGCGGCCGCGTCATCGCGTCGCTTGCGCTCAGCGCCCTCGCCGGCGCGCTCGCGGTGGCGGGATTCGCGCCCTACGGGCACTGGCCGCTGACCCTGCTGAGCCTCGTGCTGCTGTTCGCCGCATGCGGACGCGCGCCATCGGCGCGGTGGGGGATCGCGCTCGGCTTCGCCTGGGGGCTCGGCTTCTTTCTCGCGGGCGTGAGCTGGATATTCGTCAGCCTGCACGACTACGGCGGCATGCCGGCCGGACTCGCCGCGCTCGCCACCCTGCTTTTCTGCGCCTTTCTCGCCCTGTTTCCCGCCGCGGCCGGAGGACTGGCTGCGGCGACAGCGAATCCGGCTGTGCGACTGCTGCTGGCCCTGCCGCTCGCGTGGGGCGCGAGCGAGTGGGTACGCGGCTGGATTTTCACCGGTTTCCCCTGGCTCGCCGTCGGCTACTCGCAGGTGCCCGACGGCCCGCTGGCCGGTTTCGCGCCGCTCGTCGGCGCTTACGGCGTGGGCTATCTGCTCGCGCTCGTCGCCGCCCTGCTCGCCTGGGCCGCTTCGCGGCGCGGCCCGCTCGCGCCGCGCCTGTGGGGCATCGCGGCGGCCGCCGCCTGCTGCGTGGCCGGACTCGCCTTGCGCGACGCAAGCTGGACGACCCCGGCAGGCCCGCCCACCTCGGTCTCACTGCTGCAGGGCAACGTGTCGCAGGATATGAAATGGCGCCCCGAAGTCACGCTGGAGACACTCCGGCTCTACGCACGTCAGGCCGCCGCCGTGCCCGCGCAATTGATCGTGTTGCCGGAAACGGCATTGCCGGTTTTCGAATCCGACCTGCCCGAACGCTATCGCACGGCGCTGACCGACCTCGGACGCGCCCACGGGGGCGACCTGCTGATCGGCATGCCGACCGGCGATCTCGCGGGCGCCTACTACAACAGCGTGATCAGCCTGGGCACGGCGCCGACGCAGCGCTACAGCAAGATCCATCTGGTGCCGTTCGGCGAATACCTGCCGTGGCGCGCGGTGTGGGGCTGGGTGCTCGACGTGTTGCACATTCCCTTGTCGGATTTCGCACGCGGCGCGATCGACCAGCGCCCGCTCGCCATCGGCGGGCAACGCGTGGCGGCCAACATCTGCTACGAGGATGCGTTCGGCGAGGAGATCATCCGCCAGTTGCCCGAGGCGACGGTGCTAGCGAACGTGAGCAACCTGGCCTGGTTCGGCGATTCGCTGGCGCCCTGGCAGCATGCGCAGATGTCGCAGATGCGGGCGCTGGAGACGGGCCGCATGATGCTGCGCGCGACCAATACGGGACTGACCGCGATCATCGACGCACGGGGCCGGATCGCCGCGGCGCTGCCGCTCTTCCAGCCCGGCACGCTGTCGGGCAGTCTGCAAGGCTATGCCGGCGCGACGCCTTATGTCCGTTTCGGTAACGGACCGGTGCTCGCGCTCTGGGGCGTCCTCGCCGTCGTCTGGTTCGCGCTTTATCGGCGAGGGAAAGACCGTAGCCGCACAGTCGCCGAAACGGCCACCGCCACGCTCAGGCAGCGGCCCTGATGCGGGTGGCGTTGCGCCCGCTGCGCTTGGCTTCGAGCAACGCAGCGTCGGCGCGGGCGAGCGCCTCGTTTTCCTGCTTGTCGTCGCGGCTGTATTCCGACAGCCCGCCGCTCCAGGACAGCTTCTGTGTCACGCCGGGAATCAGTTCCACGCTTTCGGGCATGTTCGCACGCAGGCGCTCGGCCAGTTCCTGGGCGCGCTCCAGCGGCGTGAAAGGGAACAGCACGCAGAATTCGTCGCCACCCAGCCGGGCGATGAAGTCGCTGTTGCGCAAGGCGCCCTTGAGCGCGTTGCCGAACTTGATGATGAGCTGGTCGCCGGCCTCGTGACCGAAGGTATCGTTCACCTGCTTGAAATTGTCGATGTCCAGGATCAGCAGGCTGTGCGACCAGCCGTCCTTGAGGCTGGCGAACAGCTCCTTCTGCTTTTCGTCGAAGCTGCGGCGGTTGTTGACCTGCGACAGATGGTCGAGCCGCGCCTGCGAGGTCGCTTCCTTCTGCCGGCCCAGCATCACTTTGCCAAGCTTCATCATGGTTTCGAGCGGCGTCGCGAATTCAGCGAGGTTGACCGCATAGTCGCTGCGCAGGCGTTGCTGGCGCAGATCGTTGGTCAGCTTGACGAGGGTGCGAAGGTTGTCCGACACGCGGTTTCTCACCGTCATGGTGATTGCCATGACCAGAACGGCGATCACCAGACTGACGACCAGCCAGCCCAATGCGTAGGGTGCGATGTTTTCGATGGCACGCGGATCGTTGCGCCACACGGCAATGGTCCACGGCGTGCCGGCAAGCGCGATCCAGTTGGGGGGATTGCGCTGTTTGATCGCCTGATTGCCGCGCCGCATCAGTACGCTCACGGTTCCGTCGCCCTGGCTCTGCTGCAGTTCGGCATAGGCGGCCGCATCGGGCAGCGGCAGCGTGTCGAACAGCGTCTGCAACTGCGGCAGACTTTGCTCGACAATGACGAAACCGAGTCGCTGTCCGTCGGCGTTGGTCACGGGATTCGAGATGGCCAGACTGAAGGTGGCGGCGGCCCCCGCCCCGCCCTGACCCGCACTGGTGATGAGGCGACGCGTATCGCCGGGCAGAAAGCCTGGCAGCAGCTGGCGCTGCCCGTCGGTGACGAACAGCACGGTCGCATCCTGGTTCAGCGCATGCAGATTGGCCGCCTGCGCCTGGCAGGTTTCCGGCGATCCCGTCGAGAAACAGGCCAGTGTCTGCGGGTGCGCGGCAATCCGTGCGGCGCTCTTCCGCATGGCCTGGGCGAGAAATTCGATCTGCGCGGCCATGACCGGCTTGTCGAGCTCGTCCCCGGCCGGCAGCGGCTGCGGTCGCGTCTGATAAACCGCGAGCGTGACGAGCCCTGCCAGCAGCACGAGTGCTGCGGCCAGGATCAGGCCGAATCGCGATATGGATGTGTGGGGCATATCGAATGCGCCAGCAGGCACCAACCTCTTAGTATGTCTGTTCTCCGCAGGGGCGAACCCCGCGTCGGATCGGGTGTTCGCAGTCTATGCACCCAGTGAACAGCAAAATCCGTGCCCCGGTCCGCATAGCGGGCCGGAAACCGGACTTTTTCACATACGTGTAAAAAAAACCGACATTACTGCCGGCCGGTGCTGCCGAAGCCGCCTTCGCCCCGCTGACTCGTCTCGAATGCGTCCACGAGGTTGAATGTAGCCTGAACGACGGGCACGATGACCAGCTGCGCCAGCCGCTCCATCGGCACCAGTTCGAACGGCTGCTGCCCGCGATTCCACGCCGACACCATGAGCTGGCCCTGGTAGTCCGAGTCGATCAGCCCGACCAGATTGCCCAGCACGATGCCGTGCTTGTGGCCCAGCCCCGAGCGCGGCAGGATCAGCGCGCAATAGCCGGGGTCGGCGAGATGAATCGCCATGCCGGTCGGCACGAGCTGCGTTTCCCCCGGCTGGAGCGTCAGCGGTGCGTCGATGCAGGCGCGCAGATCGAGCCCGGCCGAACCGGCCGTGGCATAGGCCGGCAGGCTGTCGCGCAGCCGGGCGTCGAGAATCCTCACATCCATCTTCATGTTCGTCGAGATATCGTCAGTCGTTGAGGTGCGCCACGATGTGGGCGACCAGGGCACGGGCCTGGGCCGCCTTGTCGGCACGCGGCAGGGGATGGGCGCCCGCATCGTCGAACAGGACGAGTTCGGCCGTCTCGCGGCCGAAGGTCTCCTGCGCCAGATTGCCGACAAGCAGCGGCAGTTTCTTGTTGCGCCGCTTGGCTTCCGCGTGCTCGGCCAGCCGTTCGGTCTCGGCGGCGAAGCCCACGCAGAAGGGCGCATCCGGCCGCGCGGCGACCTCGGCCAGAATGTCCGGATTGGGCACCAGCGTCAGCATACGCCCGCTGCCGTCTTTCTTGAGCTTCTGCGCCGCCGCGTTTTCCGGCCGATAGTCGGCGACCGCCGCAACCGCGACGAACACGTCGGCCGGCAATTCCGCCAGCACGGCCGCGTGCATCTCGCCGGCAGTCTCCACGTCGATGCGCCGCACGCCGGCCGGGGTCGGCAGGCAGGTCGGCCCCGACACCAGACAGACTTCGGCGCCCGCCTCGCGGGCCGCGGCGGCCACGGCGTAGCCCATCCTGCCCGAGCTGCGGTTGGTGAGCCCGCGCACCGGGTCGATCGGCTCGAACGTGGGCCCGGCGGTCACGAGCACGCGCCGGCCTGCCAGCGGTTGCGGGCCGAACAGCGCCGTCACGCCGGCCAGTAGTTCCGACGGCTCCAGCATCCGGCCCAGTCCGACGTCGCCGCAGGCCTGCACGCCGGACGCCGGGCCCAGCACGTGCACACCGTCGGCTGCCACCTGCGCCAGATTGCGCGCGGTCGCCGCCGCCAGCCACATCGCGCGGTTCATTGCCGGCGCCACCGCCAGCGGGCCGCTGCGCGCCAGGCACAGCGTCGACAGCAGATCGTCGGCCTGCCCCTGCGCGAGCCGGGCGAGAAAATCGGCCGTGGCCGGCGCCACCACGATGAGATCGGCTTCGCGCGCCGCCTGGATGTGCGGCATGCCGTCGCCCACGGCATCGGACCAGATCGAGGTCAGCACGGGCTTGCCCGACAGCGCCTGAAACGTCAGCGGCGCGACGAAACGGCACGCCGCCTCGGTCATGACGACGCGCACGTCCGCCCCCGCCAGCACCAGCAGGCGGCAGAATTCGGCCGCCTTGTACGCGGCGATGCCGCCCGTGATGCCGAGGAGTATGCCTTTACCGTTCAGGGACACGTCTTGATTGCCCGCGCTTTCCATAGAATGTCGACATTCTACGGGAGGGAAAATCGTCATGGCGATTCGGGACTGGCCGGAAGACGCGCGGCCGCGCGAGAAACTGTTGCGCCGGGGCGCGGCCGCACTGACCGATGCCGAACTGGTCGCCGTGTTTCTGCGCACGGGCATGGTCGGCAAGAGCGCGGTCGATCTGGGACGCGAACTCCTCGAACGCTTCGGTGGGCTGGGCGGCCTGTGCCGCGCCGACCGACGCGCCGCCTGCGCCGCACCTGGCGTAGGCGAAGCGAAATACGCGCTGCTGCAGGCGGTGATGGAAATGGCCCGCCGCACGCTGGCGGAAGACATGCGGTCGGGCGACGCGCTGACTTCGCCGGATGCCGTGCGCGACTATCTGCGCCTGCTGCTGCGCGGCAAGGAATACGAAGTTTTCTGCTGCGTCTTTCTGGATGCGCAGCATCGCGTGATCGCGGTCGAGGAGCTGTTTCGCGGCACCCTCACCCAGACCAGCGTCTACCCGCGCGAAATCGTCAGGCGCGCGCTCCACCACAATGCCGCCGCGCTGGTGCTGGCCCACAACCACCCGAGCGGCTCGACCGAACCCAGCCCGGCCGACCACCGGCTGACCCGCCATCTGGCCGAGGCGCTGGCGCTGGTGGATGTGCGCGTGCTCGATCATTTCATCGTCGCGGGCCCGTCTGCCCTGTCTTTTCGCGAGGCCGGCCACCTCTGACTTGCTCCGGGCACATCCGTTATGGTATAAATCGCGGTTTTCGGGCCGGCCCGCGGCCGCCCCGTACCGAAAACTCCATCGGGGCTCGCCCCGGCAAACCATTTTTTTCTGGAGCAGCATCATGGCTCGCGTATGTGTCGTGACGGGCAAGAAGCCCATGGTCGGGAACAACGTTTCCCACGCCAACAACAAAACCAAGCGCCGCTTCCTGCCCAACCTGCAATACCGCCGGTTCTGGGTCGAGAGCGAAAACCGCTGGGTGCGCCTGCGCCTGTCCAATGCGGCGCTTCGCACCATCGACAAGAACGGCATCGATGCCGTGCTGGCCGACCTCCGCGCACGCGGCGAAGCGGTCTAATCCGGGAGAACGATCATGGCTAAAGGCGGACGCGAAAAGATCAAGCTGGAGTCCACGGCGGGCACCGGCCATTTCTACACCACCACCAAGAACAAGAAGACCATGCCCGAGAAGATGGAGATCAGCAAGTTCGATCCCAAGGCACGCAAGCATGTGATGTACAAGGAAACGAAACTGAAGTAGGCCCTTCGGGCAAATCCCACACCCAAAACAAAACCCGCCATCTGGCGGGTTTTGTTTTGTCCGGCCCGCCGGCACGCGCCGGCGGGAACAAGGAATTACGCGTAGCTGCGCAGACGGACCGAGAAATCCTTCAGGGAAGGAATGCCGCTGTCCTCGGCCCGTTTGCACCAGGCCTGCAACTGCTCCAGCAACTGCTCGTGGCTGGCGGTCGAACGCCCCCACAGGGCCGCCAGCTCCTGGCGCATGCGGTAGACCGTCTGCAGACGCTCGCTGCGATCCAGCAGACCGTCGAGATCGGCCTTGTCCGTTGCGGCCAGATCGGCCGGTTCCTTGTGCAGCCAGCGACGGAAACTATCCAAGTTCCAGTGTTCCGGCAGATGGGTATTCGTTTTGAGCTTGGCGATCTCGCTGGCGGCATCGGCGCGCACACTGCGCACAAAGCGGGTCATCACGTCATAGCGGTGCGTAATGATGGCCTGCAGCGTGTCGAGATCGCACAGCGGCTTGGCGGGGCGCCATTTCACGGTTGGCGCGACCTTGCGCACGGTGGCCAGACGCACATAGGACATCAGCTTGATGTAGAGCCAGCCGATGTCGAATTCGTACCATTTGTTCGACAGCCGCGCCGACGTGCCGTAGGCGTGGTGATTGTTGTGCAGTTCCTCGCCCCCGATGAGGATGCCCCAGGGGAAGATGTTGGTCGAAGCGTCTTCGCAGGCGAAATTGCGATAGCCCCAGTAGTGGCCGATACCGTTGATGATGCCGGCCGCGGTCAGCGGAATCCAGATCATCTGCACCGCCCAGATGGTGAGGCCGATCGGGCCGAACAACACCAGATTGATCGCCAGCATCAACACGATGCCTTTGGCGGAGTACGGGGTATAGAGCTTGCGTTCGATCCAGTCGTCGGGCGTGCCGTGGCTGTATTTTTCGATGGTTTCGCGGTTCTTGGCTTCGGCGCGATAGAGCTCCGCCCCTTCCCAGAACACCTTCTTGATGCCACGGGTCTGCGGGCTGTGCGGATCGTCTTCGGTTTCGCACTTGGCGTGATGCTTGCGGTGGATCGCCACCCATTCGCGGGTGACCATACCGGTGGTGAGCCACAGCCAGAAACGGAAGAAATGGCTGACGACAGGGTGCAGATCGACTGCACGATGAGCCTGCGAACGGTGCAGGTAGATGGTGACGGCCGCAATGGTGATATGGGTCAGCCCCAGCGCCACCAGGACATAGCCCCACCAGGGCAGATCAATCAGACCGAGTTGCGTCATGCGCACTCCAAAAGAAGACAATGCAGTCCGCTAAAATAAGGCCAAACCCCAAAAAAATCAAGGTTTTTCTTGCGCAGGCCCGGGCTCGGAGACCATGCGTACCACCCGTTGCGGGAAGGGAATATCGATGCCCGCGGCCTTGAATCGCCGCCAGATCGCCCAGTTGATATCCGAGCGCAACGCGCCCTGACCTTCATTGGGATCCCGTATCCATATCCCCAGTTCGAGATTGATGCCGTTGTCGGCAAATTCCTTGAGAAACACTCTGGGGGCATTGGTCGATTCCTGCATCACCCGCGGCTGCTCGCACGCCGCTTCGAGCAGCAATGCACGCGCCTGATCGAGATCGGTATCGTAGGCGACCTGGACCGGAATGCCGACGCGGACGATGGATTTACTCAACGAATGATTGACCACCGTCTGGGTGATCAGCATTTCGTTCGGCACGATGCTCTCGGCCCCGTCGGCCGAGCGTAGCAGCGTGTATCGGGTATTGATCCGGCTGACCTCGCCGTATTTGCCGTCGATGGTGACCAGATCGCCGATGCGCACCGAGCGGTCGAGCAGGATGATGAAGCCGGAAATATAGTTGCTCGCCACTTTCTGCAGACCGATACCGATGCCCACCCCCAGCGCGCCGCCAAAGACCGACAGGACGGTGAGATCGATACCGACCGCCGGCAGGGCCACCAGCACCGCGAGAATCAGCAGAACCGTGCGCACCGCCTTCGACAGGGCCATGCGCAGCGACAGATTGATCTGGCTGAACCCCATCAACCGGTTTTCCACCAGCCTGGCGACCGTCAGCGCCGCGATCAACGCGACCAGGATAACCGCCGCCGCCTGGAACAGCAGCCACAGGGAAAACCGGCTGCCGCCCGACTGGAATGACAACGCCTCCATCCCGGCCTGGATGCGCGGTAACAGTCCCGTGATGTGCAGGGCGAAGGCCCCCCAGATCAGCCAGGCCGCCGTTCGTTCCCAGACCTTCAGCGATTCCCGCGGTTCGAATACGTAGCGCAGGGCATAGACCGCCAGCCGTACGCCGACCAGCGCGAGCAGCAGAGGCACTGCCAGATTCAGCAGATGCGTGTTGGCCAGACCGAGCTGCGCGACCTCGCGTCCGACCAGCAGAGCCAGCAGCACCAGGAGCGGAAAGCCGGCACTGTGCACGCCCTCGCGTCCAATCGACCACAAGTCGGCCACGCCAGCGATGCGGGATTTGAGCAGGCGCATCGCGCCCCATGCCGCAAGCGCGCAGAGCGCCAGGATGGCAACCTGCCAGAGCAGGTCGACATCGCGACTGTCCTCGATCAGACGGGTGACGAGATTGTCGAACGGGACAGACGGAGCCACGCGGCGAAACTCAGAAGGTATGCGTCAGCTGGACTGAAAGGATGTCGACCGCGGAGTCGTATTCGCCGCTCAGCAGCAGGCCGCCGCGTGTTTCGTCGATGCGCGCATCGCTGACGAAGAGATGTGCGTACCCTACGTCGATCAGGCTGCTGGGCGACAGGCGGTACTGCGCACCGAACGCCAGCCAGGTCCTGTCTTCATCCGGAATCCGCGCGGTACGGAATTGATCCGACACCGGCGTCTCATCGTACGCGATACCGCCCCGCAACGTGAGCCGGTCGTTCAGGCGATAGTTCGCGCCGAGCGCGACGCGGTAGCTGTCATCCCAGTTTTCCGTCGTCGGCGGCACGATGCTGGCACCCGCGCCGTTGACGATATTGAGCAGATCGAAACTGCTCCAGCCCATCCAGGACACGTCCGCCATCACATCCCAGCGGTCGTTGACGCGGTGGAAGGCCGACAGCGAGACCGAATCGGGCAGGGTCACGTCCGCGTAGACCGGCGTGACGGCAACGACGCCGTTCATTTTCAGGTCGCCTTCCAGCGTGTGATCGATCTTCGAGCGATAGGCCAGACCGAAGCGCGTGCTGTCGCTCACCTTCCACAGCAGGCCGAGATTGAAGCCCCAGCCGTAGTCGTCGCCGTGCACGCTGGCCACGGGCGGAGGCAAGCCGGGAGCGGTGGCGTTGCTGAGGGTCGCCTCGATGTACTGGATGCTCACGCCCGCGCCCAGCGACAGCACGTCGTTGAGCTTCCACGCGATGGACGGGTTGACGTTGATCGTCTTCAGTTCCGATTTGACGGCATGGATGCGCCCGACCCATGTGCTGTCGTAATCGGTCTTCAGACCGAACGGCGCGAACGCGCCGATTCCCAGATGCACGTCGGGCGTCAGCCGGAATGCGTAATAGGCGTTGGGCACGAAAGCGACGCCGCCGGCATCGCCGCCGTTCCCGCCCCCGATGTTGGGCGTGACGGTGCCATTGAACTCGGCCTTCGGCCTGATGAGATGGCCTGCCATGACGACCTGGCGATCCGGCAGCATCGTCATGCCGGCCGGGTTGAAGAAGATCGTGCTGGCATCCTGTGCGCTGGCGGCCTGGCCGGCATAGGCGTTGCCCAGTCCGCTGGCGTTCTGTTCGATCAAGGCGTAGCCAGCGGCATGCGCGGCGGAACCGTAAGCCGCGAGGGCGAGGCAGGCGGCCAGTCGGCCTGTACGTAACGGCATGGAAGTCTCCCGTGTTATGCGATGAAATCAGGTACGCGCGAAATCGGCATACATCGCCTCGACCGCAGCGCGGTAACGATCGAGGACCTGGTTGCGTTTGACCTTGAGCGTGGGCGTGAGCAGGCCATTGTCCACGGTCCAGGGCTTGAGTTCGGGATGCAGCCGGCGAATCTGCGCATAACCCGGGAAGTGCCGGAGATGGTCGGCCACGCGCCGGATCAGCGCCTTGACGACTTTGGGGTCGCTGAGCGCGGACGGATGGGCGGGATCGACGTTGAGACTGGCCGCAAACGCCTGCCAGTGCTCCTCGTTCAGCACAGTGAGCGCGGCAAGATACGGCTTGCCTTCCCCGACGACCATCACCTGCTCGAACAGCGGATCGAGCAGGATCGCCGACTCCATGTCCGACGGCGGCACTTTCTCGCCGTTGTTCAGCACGATGATGTCCTTGATGCGACCGACGATCGCGTAATGCCCGCGTGCATCGACGCTGCACTTGTCTCCGGTGTGCAGCCAGCCGTCGGCGTCGATCATCGCGTGCGTGGCCGCCTCGTTCTTCCAGTAGCCGCGCATGACGCAGCGGCTGCGGGTGAGCAGTTCGTCGTTATCGCCGATCTTCACTTCGATGCCCGGCAGCGGCTGCCCGATGCTCGACGGCACGTTGGAATCCGGACGGTTCACGCAAACGACCGGGCTGGTTTCGGTCAGGCCGTAACCCTGAATGATGGTCACGCCGAGCCCGATGAACACGCGCGCGATCTCGGGCGACAGCGCCGCACCGCCGGAGATCGCGAATTTCAACCGGCCGCCGAGTTTCTCGGAGACGTTGCGCGCGACCAGCCTGTGCAACAACGGCCAGGCGAGCAGCGCCGGATGCCAGCCGGCAACGCCCTGCCCGCGTTCGAAACGCCGCCAGCCCGTCCTGACCGCGGCATCGAACAGCCTGCGCGCAAGTGCGCCTTTCTTTTCCAGGCCATCCTGGATGCGGCCGTACACCCGTTCGTAGATGCGCGGCACCGAGATCAGCACGGTCGGCCGTATGGTCTGCAGATCCTGCGCCAACTGCGCGATCGAGCGCGCATAGGCGACTTCGGCGCCGAGCAGGACGGGCAGGTAGTAACCGCCGGTACGTTCGAGCGTATGCGACAGCGGCAGAAAGGAGAGAAAGATTTCGTTCGCCCCGAATGCCGCGCACTGTGCGGCATAGTAGGCATTCCACAGCATGTTGCCGTGGGTCAGCATCACGCCCTTGGGGCGCCCTGTCGTGCCGGAGGTATAGACCAGACTGGCCAGCAGATCGGCGGTCAGATGGCGCTCGGGCACGGCCACCCCCTCGCCCTGCGCAAGCCAGTCCGCGGCCAGGACAAAACGCGGATTCCAGTCGGTCAGGCCGTTTTCCGGCGCGGTCAGGCTGACGATACGCTGCAGCTGGTGCGCGCTGCCCGCGATCTCGGCCAGCTTCCTGTGCTGGAACCTGCCCTCGACCAGCAGCAGTTTGGCGTCGGCATGGTCGAGGATGTAGGCGGCGTTGTCCGGACGGTCGTCGAGGTAGAGCGGGACCGTCACCAGCCCCAGCGACAGCGCGGCCTGGTCGAAGATCACCCATTCCACGCAGTTCTTCAGCATCACCGCGACCCGGTCGCCGGGCACGAGCCCTTCCCTGACCAGCGCGCGCTGCCAGCGCTCGACCTCGGCCGCCACCTGCGCCCAGGTATGGCTCGTCCAGGCTGTGCGGACTTCGTCGAACTGCCGGTAGGCCACAGCATCCGGAGACGCCCCGACGCGCGCACGGAACAATCCGCACAAGGTTTTCAGCGCATCGGGATGAAAAGCGTCAGCCGTCATGTATCTGCTTGGCAAACCTGAGGAAACGCCGCATTGATAACCGCAAAGCGCACGGGGGTCAAGCCGTCTTCCGGGTCAGTGCGGCGGCGAAGAAACCGTCGGTGGCGTGAGCGGCCGGCGACAGTTTGAGGTAGTCGCCCATATCGAGCGGAATCCGGTGCTGCGCCAGAATCGCACCGGCGGGCGACAGCTCGAAACCGCCCTCGGCCAGCAGGCTCTCGACGATCGCTTCGTTTTCCTCGGCCAGAATGCTGCAGGTCGCGTAGACCAGACGCCCGCCGGGTTTCACCAGGCGCGCGGCCGCGCGCAGGATGCTCGCCTGCTGCCGGGTCAGCGCCTCGACGCTGGCCGGCGACTGGCGAAACTTGAGATCGGGGTTGCGCCGCAGCGTACCGAGCCCGGAACAGGGCGCATCGACCAGCACGCGGTCGAGTTTGCCCGCCAGCCGCTTCACCCGCACGTCGTTTTCGGAGGCGATCCGCTGCGGCATCACGTTCGACAGGCCGGAACGTGCCAGCCGCGGTTTCAGATTCGCCAGCCGCTTCTCGGCGACGTCGAAAGCGTACAGGCGGCCGGTCGAGGCCATCGCCGCGCCGAGCGCGAGGGTCTTGCCACCCGCACCGGCACAGAAATCCCCCACCATCTCGCCACGTCGCGCACCGACCAGCAACGCCAGCACCTGGCTGCCCTCGTCCTGAACTTCCAGACTGCCATCGAGAAAAAGCGGATGCCGGTTGATGGCGGGGTGCTCCTGAAGCCGCACGCCCCAAGGCGAATACGGCGTCGCTTCGGCCGTCAACCCGTCCGCCCGCAACCGGGCGAGTGCCGCATCGCGATCCATCTTCATGGCATTCACCCGCAGATCGAGCGGCGCAGGCTGCTGAAGCGCCCGTCCGAGCGCGAGAACCTCCGCCCCGGACTGGCTCGTGCGCAACCGGTCCACGACCCAGTCCGGCAATTCCGCCGCTACGGGCAGGGGCAGATTCCGTGTATCCGCATCGCGAATATGCGCAATCAGTTCGGGCTTGACGAACTTGCCGAGCACTGCGCCGCTCACGCCGCGCAGCTTGAGCAGCCAGGCGACGATCAGCACGCGCGGTTCGACCGACGGCGTGACCCGGCACAGATAGCGATAGCGGCGCAGCACCCCGAACACTGCCTCGGCGACGAACGCGCGGTCGCGTGCGCCCAGCGCACGGTTCTCTCGGAAAAAAGCCGACAGCACGGCATCCGCCGGGCGCTTGAACTCGAGCGTCAGATCGAGTGCGCGGACGGCCAGTTGCAGCAGGGGCGCGGACAGTTCCATCGTGCGCCTCCAGTCAGAACGGCAGCGCCTGCGCGCGGATTTGAATATCGGACATGTAGGGCTTTCGGATCGGTCGGGCCGGCATTCTAGCCTGTACGCTTGTGCACCAGCCATTCACGCCAGATCGCGACCGAGACGGCGAGCAGGGCCGGCCCGAGAAAGAGTCCGATCAGTCCGAAGGCATTCAGGCCGCCCAGCACGCCAAGGAATACCAGAAGGAAAGGAATGCGCGTCGGCCCGCTGATGACGATCGGCCGGATCAGGTTGTCGACCCAGCTCACCACCAGCGCCCCCCACAGAAACAGTCCCAGCGCGGCCTGGGTCTCTCCGTGCGCCAACAGGTTGAGCGATAGGCCGATCCAGACCACCGGCCCGACGAAGGGGATCAGCGACACCAGCGCGGTGATCGTTCCCCACAGGGCCGGCGCCGAAATCCCCGCGACCCAGTAGCCGAGGCCGGCCAGCACGCCCTGGGCGACGGCCGTCAGCACGATGCCGAACACCACGGCACGCACCGTGACGCCGACCGCCTGAATGTATCCGCGCGCCGACTCGCCCAGCCAGCGCGTCGCCACCCCCCCGAACTGCGAAAGCACTTCAGCACCGTGGCGATAGACGAAGAACAGCGCAAACACGGCGATGCCGAACTTGGCTGCGTTGCGGCCCACTCCGCCCGCCACGGTCTTCACGGTCGAGGCATCGCTCAAGCCCAGCGCCATCAGCTGGGCGCGTACCCATTCGGGGTCGCCCTGAAAGCGCGCGTATTGCGCCGCCAGCCAGTCGCCCATCGGCCAGGCATGCACGCCGGCCGGCAACGGTGGCAGGCCTTCCGCCGCCAGGCGTTTCAGCACACCCGATGCCGTCGCCACATCTCCGGCAACGGTGAACATCACCCACAGAAGCGGCAGCAGCAAGGTGGCTGCGACAGCCAGCGTCATGAGCAACGCGACGATATTCTCGCGGCCCGGCAGGCGGCGCTGCAGCCGCTGATGCACCGGCCAGGTGGCGTAGGCCAGAATGCCGGCCCAGGCTAGCGCGGCAAAAAACGGCGACAGCACCAGGATGGTCGCGCCGAAAATGAAAACCAGGAAAGCGAAGGCGGCGGTGCGGCGCGCCAGCGGCGAATCGATATCGATCGGCATGAGATGGCCTCGTCAGACCGGCCGCCGGATGCGCGCCGTCAGGACGGCTTGCGCGTCACCCACAGGCTGGCGAACATGAATGTCGCGATGATGAGGCCTACGATACCGAGCGACAAGCCTACGGGAATCTTGTAGAAGTCGACTGCCAGCATTTTCGCGCCGACGAACACCAGCACCATCGCCAGGCCGTATTTCAGCAGATGGAAACGGTCGGCCAGGCCGGCGAGCATGAAATACATTGCGCGCAGGCCCAGGATGGCAAAGATATTCGACGTGAAGACGATGAACGGATCGGTGGTGATGGCGAAGATGGCCGGAATCGAATCGACCGCGAAAATCAGGTCTGACGCCTCGATCATGATCAGCACCAGAAACAGCGGCGTAAAAATCCGGACGCCGTTTTCCACCACCCAGAACTTCTCGCCACGGTAATCCGGCGTCATCCGCAAATGGCCCTTGACCCATTTGATGAGCCGGTTGTCGTTGAGATCGGGCTCGACTTCGGCCGCCATCAGCATCTTCACGCCGGTGAATACGAGGAAGGCGCCAAACAGATAGAGAATCCAGTGGAACTCTTTCACCAGCCAGGCGCCTGCCAGGATCATGATCGCGCGCATGACGATGGCGCCCACCACACCGTAGATCAGCACGCGGCGCTGGTACTCCGCCGGCACGGCGAAGTAGCTGAAGATCATCAGGAAAACGAAGATATTGTCGACCGCCAGCGCCTTCTCGATGAGATAGCCGGTCAGGAATTCCAGCGATTTGGCCTCGGCGACGACGGCGCCGTATTCGCCCCTGAGATGCCACCACAGCCCCAGGTTGAACAGCATCGCGAGGGAAAACCAGACGAAGGACCATGCCGCCGCCTCGCGAAAACTGACTTTGTGCGCCTTGTTGCCGCCGACCAGGAACAGGTCGACGGCCAGCATGACCAGGACAAAGGCGATGAAGGCCGCCCACATCCAGGGTTCGCCGATATGCAAGGCTGTTTCCATGCGGCGGGTTTCCGGTTCAGCCGTTGATTGCGCGCAGGGCGGCGATGCGTTCTTCCAGCGGCGGATGCGTCATGAACAGGCGCTTCCAGCCCTGCGGGCTGCCGCCGGCGATGCCGAAGGCCGCCATTTTCTCGGGTAGCGGGCCGCTGTGCGCCATCTGCAGGCGCTGCAGCGCGGCGATCATTGCCCCCTTGCCGGCGAGCGAAGCACCGCCCCGGTCGGCACGGAATTCGCGCTGGCGCGAGAACCACATCACGATGATCGACGCGAGCACGCCGAGGATCAGTTCGGCGACGATCATGGTGACAAAAAATGCCGGACCGTGGCCGTTCTCGTTCTTGAATACCACGCGGTCGACGGTGTGCCCGATCACGCGCGACAGGAACATGACGAAGGTGTTGACCACGCCCTGGATCAGCGCCAGCGTCACCATGTCGCCATTGGCGACGTGGGCGATCTCATGGCCGATGACCGCTTCCGCCTCTTCACGCGTCATCGCCTGCAAAAGGCCGGACGACACGGCAACCAGCGCATTGTTCTTGTTCGCGCCGGTAGCAAAGGCATTCACCTCGGGCGAATCGAAGATGCCGACCTCGGGCATGCCGATGCCGGCGTCGGCCGCGTATTTCTTCACCGTATCGACCAGCCACAGCTCGGTCGACGAAGACGGCGTTTCGATCACCCGCACGCCCATGGATTTCTTGGCCATCCATTTCGAGATCGCCAGTGAAATGAGCGAGCCGCCGAAGCCCATGACTGCGGCAAAAATCAGCAGCGACGTCAGGTTGAGCCCGTTGGCGGTGAGATAGGGTTCCACGCCCAGAACGCGCATGGTGATCGAGAGCACCATCACGATGGCCAGGTTGGTGGCCAGGAACAGAACGATGCGTTTCATATGGATCTCCTTGAATGAAGGAAAAAGTCCCTTACGGAAAACGGACACAGCATACAGACCGGACTTGAACAATAAAATTCGATTTTTATACTTAATTCATTCGTTTTTATCGAACATAGGCCATGTTGAACTACAAACATCTGCATTACTTTCAAACCGTCGCCAAGACCGGGGCGATCAACCGTGCGGCCGAAAAGCTCCATCTCACGCCGCAGACCCTGTCGGGACAGATCGGCGCTTTCGAGACCCGCCTGGGCGTCGCGTTGTTCCGCCGCAGCGGCCGCCGTCTGGAGCTGACCGATGCCGGCCGTACCGCGCTGGCCTACGCCGACGAGATTTTTCATGTGGGTGCCGAGCTGGAGGAGGCGCTGAGCAACCGCATGGCCACTCCGGTCCACCCCTTTCGCGTCGGTATCGCCGACGCGGTGCCCAAGGCGATCGCCTGGCAGCTACTCGCCCCCGCGCTCGCCCTGCCCGAACCGGTCAAACTCGTATGCCGGGAAGACCGGCTGGAGACGCTGGCTGCCGAGCTGTCGATCCACCGGCTCGACATCGTGCTCGCCGACCGGCCGCTGCCCTCCAACATGGACATTCGCGGCTACAGCCACCCTCTGGGCGAATGCGGCATCGCCTTTCTTGCCGCAAAGCCGCTGGCGCAGACACTCCCGAGCGAATTCCCCGCCTGCCTGGACGGCACCCCTCTGCTGATTCCGGGCGAGGAGAATGCGCTGCGCGCACCGCTGCTGCGCTGGCTGGAAAAGAAAAGCCTGACGCCGACGATCGTCGGCGAATTCGACGACAGCGCGCTGATGAGCGCATTCGGCCAGGCCGGTGTGGGGGTTTTCCCCGCACCGCTCACAGTGGCCCCCATGGTCATGCGGCAATACGACGTGGTCGAGCTGGGGCGCACGAGCGACATTCGCGAACGCTATTTTGCGATCTCGGTGGAACGCCGGCTGTCGCATCCGGCAGTGGTCGCGGTGAGCGAGGCCGCACGCAGGAATCTGGCCGAAACCCCGGTCTGATCAGGCGGCAAGCCAGCCGGCCGCGGCCTGCGGGGTCAGGATCGGAAATCGCGTGGCACAGCGCCGCCGCAGTTTCAGCACCGCACGGTCGCGGCTGACGAGCGGCACACGCAACATGGCGGCCAGATCGAGAAATTTCTGGTCGTCGGCATCCGCGCAGCGCGGCAGATCCGTCACCGCCTGCTCCGGAAAGAAATCGCACACTGCGCGGTAGGCAGCGATCAGGTCCGCCTGTCGCGCTGCATCGATCGCCAGGTCCGGGTAGGCAAGTACCCGTTCCCATTCTCCGAAGATCGGGCCGGTCGCACCGCAGCGCAGACGCCCGGCCCGTATTGCTTCAGCCAGTGCGCAGGCGGACGAATCGGAAAAATGCAGAACATCGAGCACCACGTTGGTGTCGAGGACGAGCCTGCGCTCAATCAAGGCCGGCGTGCGTATCGATGAAATCGCGCACCCACTGATCGGGGTGGGCGCTGACGAAGCGGCCCGCGATCTCGCCTTTGACGAAAAGCAGGACAGTCGGAAAACCGCGCAGGCCGTAGCGACCGGCCAGCTTCATGTTGTCGTCGGCATCGACCTCGACCTTGGCCAGCCGGATGCGGCCGCCGTACTGCGCGACGACGCGCTCGAGCACAGGCGTCAGCGCGCGACAGGGCGGGCACCAGTCGGCCCAGAAATCGACCACGACGGGATGCGCATGCGAGTTCTCGATCACTTCGCGGTCGAACTGCCCGAGGCCGGTATCGAAAATGAGGCCGCTCTCGGTGGCGGATGAAGCAGTCATGGCGGCTTGAATGGGTTGTGTCGGCCGCTATTGTGCCTCAAGCGCCCCAACAGGGCCGCCCCGCCGGGCAGCGGTCATCCATACGCTCGCGTCGCCACGCAACCCGACGCGCGGCGCGACCGGCACCGGCTCAGGCGTGCGCCACGTGCATGCCGCCCTGCGGCGCAGGCGCCTGTGCCGGATCGCTGCGCCGGCATTCGCGGAATATCCGCGCACGGCAGGTCTTGCAGACCTCGGGGTCAAGTCGGCTGTAGATGGTCTCGATCGCCTCGGTCTTGGTATCGAACAGATTGATTCCGCCTATCGTCTTCAATGCGCCGCTTTCCGCGAGCTGTTCCTGCACCGTATCCTTGACCCGGATGAAGTACAGGCCGCCGCCCAGCGCGCGCCGCCGCTGGGCTTCCTCGGCAAGGTAGTGCGCCCCCGCCAGATCGATGAAATTGATCCCGTGCGCCACGACCGCGACATGCTTCTGTCCGGGTGCGGCCACGTCCTGGGCGGCGAGATTCTCGCGGATGTGAGAGGTAGCGCCGAAAAACAGTGACCCGTCGATCCGGACGAAACGCAACTGCGGGCATTGCACGGCATTGTCCGCATCCATGAAACGGCGCTTCTTGTTGTGCGGATCGGGCACCCGTACCCGCACCTGAGGCTTGGACGTGCGCGCGAGATAGATCGCGAGCGACATCAGCACGCCGACGATGATCGCCTCTTCCAGCGTGAGGAACAGCGTGCACGCGAACGTGGTGAGCAGGATCGCCGACTCCTGCCGGCTCGATTTCAGCGTATGGAAGATTTCGTCGAAATCGATCAACCCCCAGGCCACCATGAAAAGAATGCCCGCCATCGCGGCGTTCGGCAGATACTGCGCCCAGGGCGCGACCAGCAGTACGAGCAGGATCAGGAATGCGCCGGCCAGGATCGCCGCCATCGGCGTCTTGGCGCCTGCCGCGAAGTTCACGCCACTGCGGTTGAACGAGCCGGTGGCGACGTAGCCCGAGAAAAATGCGCCTGCGATGTTGGACAGCCCCTGCCCCACGAATTCCTGGTTGCCATCCACGTGCTGTCCGGAACGCGCGGCAAGCGCACGGGCGATGGAGACAGCCTCGGTCAAGGCCAGCAGCGTGACCGCGATGACGCCCGACGCCACCGTTCTCACGTCCTCGATAGCGAAGCTGGGCATGGACAGGGGCGGCAGGGTGGCCGGCAGCGCTCCCACCGCAGGCAGTACCGCACCGCTTGCGCGGGCAACAAAATAGCCGAAGAGCGAGCCCCCCAGCATGGCGACGATCATGTAGGGCAACCGGGGCATCCAGCGCTTGACGGCCACCCCCAGCAGAAGCGTGACGAGCCCGGTCAGCGCGATGTCGGTATGGATGTCGGAGAGATGCGTGAAGGCGTGCCCCCACACGGTGGCGAAATCGGAGCCCCGCGGGATATCGAGCCCGGTGAAATGCTTGACCTGATTGGTCGCGATCAGAATGGCCGCACCGGCGGTGAATCCGGTCACGACCGAATGCGAAATGAAATTGACCAGCGTGCCCAGCTTGGCCAGCCCCATCACCACCTGAACGATGCCCACCATGAAAGTGAGCGTCAGCGCGAGCTTCACGTACTCGGCGCTGCCCGGCTCGGCGTGCGGCGCCAGCACCGAAAACAGCACGATGGATGCCGCGGTCGTCGGCCCCGACACCAGATGCCAGCTCGAACCGAACAATGCGGCGACGATGGCGGGAATCATGCCGGCGTAGAGCCCGTATTCGGGCGGCATGCCGGCAATGGTGGCGAAAGCCACGCATTGCGGCAGCGCCACGAGCGCACCGGTCAGCCCGGCCATAGTGTCGATACGCGTGGAATTGCGATTGACGAGCGGCCACCACTGCAAAAAGGCGGTGAAGGGTTTGAGCCAGGTCGGCAGGGTATGCGTAGAGAAGGGGGTGGACATCACGGGCCAGCATTCCGGTCGGAGCCCGAGAAACTACCCGCAACCGCGTCACCGGCAGGTCAAACCCGTGTCAACGGATCATGAAGCCCCGCCAAAATGCAGGACGGCGCGCGTACCGTGCCCCTCCTCGCTCGACAGCGAGATCGTCCAGCCATAACGATCGCAAATCTTTTTCACCAGCGAAAGGCCAATGCCCGCGCCCTTGCTGTGCGCGCCCTTGTAATAACGCTGGAAAACCCTGTCGAGCGCCTCGCGCGGAATGCCGAGACCGGTGTCGCTGACGCTGAGACTCGTCGCGTCGAGCCGGATGCGAACGCTGCCGTGCTCGGTATAGGTAAAACTGTTGCGCAGCACATTGGCGACCACGATGGCGACAAGATTGGCATCGGCAACGATCCGCGGATGCGCGATGCAGTCCAGCACCACCTCGACCGGCCGCTCGCCCAGCAGATGGCGATGCTTGTCGATCGAAGCCTCGACCAGTCCGGCCAGGTCGACCGGATCGCGCCGCGCGTCGTCGCATTCCCGCGCCATGGCCAGCAGGGCGGTGGACAGATCGGCCATGTCGGCAGCGCCCCGTTCGATGCGGGCCAGCCGTTCGCGATCCGCGACCGGACGCGTCTCGTCGGCCAGCAGGACCTCCGCCGCCCCACGGATCACCGCGATCGGCGTCCGCAGTTCGTGCGAAACGTCGGTTGCGAACGCACGCTCGCGGTCGATGAAGTCGGCCAGCCGGTCGAGTGTCCGCTCGAAGGTACGGGCCAGCTCGCCCACTTCGTCCTGTGCGAAATCCTCGGCCAGATGTTCCGGATGCGATTCCAGACGGACATCGCGCACCCGGCGCGCCAACTCCTTCACAGGCTCGATGACGCGTTCTGCCAGCCACAGGGCGAGCCCGCCCGACAGCAAGGCCATCAGCGCCACGAACACGGCGAGATAGAGCTTCAGGCTGGCCTGCTTTTCGCGCAGCAGACTTTCGTTGTACAGCAGGAAATAGCGGCTGCCCGCACGGTCCGCGACCACGACCCGGTAGTAGATGCCATTCAGTCGCGCTTCGTGCAGGCCCGGTGCCCACGACGCGATGGCCTCGGGCGGAGGGGGTTCGCCCGGGTGCGTGGGCAGCGCGTACCCCAGAAGCGTGGCGGTAGCCGGCGGCGACGAGGTCGGATTGCGGGTACGGCGACCCAGATAATCCTGAATCTCGGCGTCCAGCGTTTCGTTGATCAGGCGCTCACCGGCATCGCGCACGCCGATATAGAGACCGATGGCCGTGACCAGGGCAACGGCGCCGCCGATAATGGCGAACGCACTGGCGACGCGAAACCGCAGACCGCGGCTAAATCGCATCCGCAGGCGCGATCCGGTAGCCGATGCCGCGCAGCGTATGGATCAGCGCCGTCTCACCCGTGCCGTCCACAGCGGACCGCAACGTATGCATGTGCGCACGCAACGCATCGGAATCCGGTGGTGTGTCGCCCCATACGGCACGCTCCAGGTCCTCGCGCCGCACCACGCGCGGCGACGCGCGCATCAGGGTTTCCAGCAACCTGAGCGGGATCGGCGGCAATGTGAGGGTGCGTTCGCCACGCCGCACCCGAACCATCTCGGGATCGAATTCGAGTTCGGCCACATGCAGCACGGCCGGGGTCAGCTCGCTCTTGGAACGGCGTACCAGCGCCTTGAGGCGCGCTTCCAGTTCGCGCAGGGCAAACGGCTTGAGCACGTAGTCGTCGGCCCCGCATTCGAGTCCCGCAACCCGGTCGTCCAGCGCGTCGCGCGCGGTGAGCATGAGGATCGGCGTATTGCGGTGCGCTTCTTCGCGCAGCTTGCGGCAGACCGCAAAACCGTCCAAACCGGGCAGAACGACATCGAGCACGATGGCGTCGTAATCATGGCTAACCGCCAGATGCAGGCCGGTGATACCGTCGCCCGCCGCGTCGACCGCGTGCCCTTTTGCCTGCAGGAAATCGCAGACGTTGGCGGCGAGGTCCGGATTGTCCTCGACGACGAGAATATGCAGAGGCGAGCGCGAAGGCATAGCTGTCAACCGGCCGTTTCAGGAGCGGACCAGTCTAGCCTAACCAACATCAAATTTACGTCAAGCACACGCCCTTGCCAGCCGGCCTGAACAGCGGCGCCACTCAGGCCTCTATGCCGAATTTCTTCAGCTTGCGCCACAGGGATACGCGGTCTATTCCGAGCATGCGTGCGGCTTCGCTCTTATTGCCGTTGGCCAGCGCCAGTGCCTGCCGAATCTGGCTCTGCTCCTGTTCGCGCAACGTGACGGGCGCGGCTGCCTGGGCGGGCGTGAAAACCCGGACCGTGAGCGCGCCCAGGTGTTGCGGGAGATGCTCCGGCAGCAACATGTCCCCCTGCGCCAGAGCCACGCCGCGTTCGATGAAATTGGCGAGTTCGCGCACGTTGCCGGGGTAATCGTATTCGGCCAGATTCTTCATCGCCTCGGCGTCGATTTCGCGAACCTGCTTGCCGATGAGCGCGGCGAATTTATGCAGGAAGAAATACGCCAGCAGAGGCACGTCGTCGCGCCGCTCGCGCAGCGGAGGCAGGGTCAGCGTGACGACATTGAGGCGAAAATACAGATCGTTCCTCAGGTGTCCCGCCTCGACCGCCTCTTTGAGATCACGATTGCTGGCGGCAATGACGCGCACGTCAAGCGATACCGGCTCGACCGCTCCGACCCGCAACACCTCGCGCTCCTGCAGTACGCGCAGAAGCTTGATCTGGATCGAGTGCGGCAGCTCGGCGACTTCATCCAGGAAGAGCGTGCCGCCCTGGGCGGCTTCGAACAGACCGATTTTGCGCGCCTGTGCGCCGGTGAACGCGCCCTTTTCGTGGCCGAACAATTCGCTGGCCGCCAGATCCTCGGACAGCGCCCCGCAGTTGAACGCAACGAAGGCGCCCTCGGCGCGCCGGCTGTGCTGGTGCAGGTAGCGCGCAAGCAACTCCTTGCCGGTACCCGATTCGCCGTGGATGACGATGCTGCATTCGGCGTCGGCGATCTGGCGCGCGGTTTCCAGCAGACGCTGCATGTCGAGATTCTGGGTCACGATGGCATGTCGCGCCTGCACCGCGTCGACCTGCTGCCTGAGCGTCCGGTTTTCGCTCTTCAGGCGCCCGACCTCGAGCGCCGTCCGCACGATCTCGCGTGCCTCGGCCAGCCGGAAAGGCTTGGCCAGATAGTGATAGGCGCCGGCCTTCATCGCCTCGACCGCGGAATCGAGCGTGGCATGCCCCGTGATCATGATGACCGGCGTGTCGGGAATGTCGGCACGCACGCGCCGCAGGATGTCCATGCCGTCGAGCCCCGGCATCTTCAGATCGGTAAGCACCAGATCGAAACGGGATTTCGCTAGCTCGGCCAGGGCATCCTCGCCGTTCTTGCAGGCGACGACCTCGTAGCCCTCGCGCTTCAGGACATGCGTCAGATTGACGAGTGCGATGGCCTCGTCATCGACAAGCAGAATGCGGGCAGCAGCAGTCATGTTGAAAGTCCTGTAGATGCGGGCGTCCTCGTCGGCAGCCAGATCGAGAAACACGACCCCCCTTCCGGAGGCGTGGTCAGTACGATGCAGCCTGCATGTTCAGCGACGATTTCCTCGACGAGATACAGGCCGAGGCCGGTACCGTCGCCCGCATCGCGGGTCGTGAAAAAGGGATGGAATATCTTGTCGCGCACGGCGTCGGGAATGCCCGGCCCGTCATCCCGGACGCACAGCCGCAGCGCCATGGGGGCCGCCGCGACGGCAGCGGGGTCGCCGGCGATGAGTGCGTTCGGCTCGCTCGACGCCCGCCACCGTTTTTCGGCCGCGCTCACCGAAATATGTCTGGCGCCCGCGTCGGCGGCATTTTTCACCAGATTGATGAAGACCTGATGCATGCGCTCCCGGTCGGCAGTGCATTCGAGTTCGGGCGCGGCATCCACGCACACATGGATGCCCGCGGGCAGTTGGCTGTCGACCAGCCGCAGCGACGACTGGATCAGGTCCGCGACGCCGTGCGTGCGCAGGTTCGGCTGCGGTTTGCGCACACTGTCGAGCAGCCGCCGCACGATCCGTCTCGCCCGTTCGGTTTCACCGTCGATCTGCGTCAGCCAGAGCGTTTTCATCTCGGGATCGGCGTCGGCATCTTCGAGCAGCAATTGCGCCGAAGTCGAAATGTTGGACAGCGGGTTGTTCAGCTCGTGCGCCACCCCCGAGGCCAGCACGCCCAGTGCAGCGACCTTTTCGTTTTGCCTCACCTGCGCCTGCTGTGCGCGCATGTGCGCGAGCATGGCATTGAAAGCCTCAACGAAGGACCGGATCTCGCGGTCGTTGGAAGGCCGTGTCAGTTCGTTGGCGCGCCCTTCGTCGATGGCGCTCAGATCCTGCTCCAGGCGTTTCAGGGGCCGCACTACGCTATGCAGCAGGTAGACACCGCCGGCCAGCCCGATGAACACGACGGTCACGAGCGCGATGAACAACATGTTGCGCGCGCCCTGCGTCGCCTTGGCCAGGATGACGCGCTCGCGCGTCAGCATGTCGCGCGTGGTCTGGTACAGCGCGCTGCCCTGTGTGCGTATCGCGTCGCTGGCTGCATCGCGATGGGCAGGCGATACCGATGGATAGGTGCGGACAGCTGCCGCGTAATCGTCGATCAACGTTTCGAGCCTGCGCACATCCGTCTCGCCGGCGATTCCGACGAAAGTGGCCCGAAAGGTTGCCAGCAGACGCCGCGCTTCGTCGGCTTCACGCGTGAAATGCGTCAGGCCGTCCAGATCGCCGTACAGAAAGAGATTTTTTTCATCGCGGCGCATTTCCAAGGCGCTGCGCCGCAGATCGGCAACAGCCTGGCCCGCTTCGATCTGCCGGTAGAGATAGTGCAGATCGGCAAACACGATGATGGCGAAAGCCAGCAGCGTGAGCTTGGAGATGGCATAGACACCGAGAATTTTGCTGCGTAGGCTGACCATGACGTAAACGTTGCACGAGTCGTTGCAGTGTAACGTATCGCAACGGTTTTTTGTTTCATCACGCAACATACACGTGCGCATGACGCACGATATTTTTACTTAACCGATTGATGAGTATGAATTTTTAATTCTGGCATGCATGGTGCATTTAGGACGGCAGCAATTTAACTTTCAACCGAACGGAGGCCGTCATGTCTCAAACCGTGTTCAAACGCATGCTTAATGCCCTCTCCTTTGCCCATCTCGGCGAATCGCTCACGCTCACCCAGAAAGACCGCGCACTGGGCACTGCGGCCACCGCCCCGGCGGCGGCCCGCCCACAGGCCGCAGGCAAAGGCGACGCCCGCCCTCAACCGCGCAGCCAGGTCGGGCTGTACCTCGGCAGCGAATTGCCGGAAAGCGTGATGCAGTACGTGCTGCAAACCTGCATCCGCCTGCACCATGGATTGACGGTTTTTTCTTTCCAGAGCGAACACGACATCGACGCGCTGCTCGCCCCGCACCGGGACGCACTCGCCGAAGCCGGCATCGGCGTGCGCAGCGTGGCCTTGAGCGGCGACCCGACCAAGACGCTCGCCAGCACGCTGAAGCGTCGTTCCGACGTCGCCTTCCTGGTGTGCAACGAATCCGGTTTCCTGGGCCATAGACTGACACGCGGTGCAATAAGCCCCGACAGTCTGCCGGTCCCCGTGGTGCTGGTGGCGGCGCGCGGCGAAGCGATCGAACACGGTGCCACCCCGTTGCCGGGCAGCGTGCACGCCGCCTGATTCCGGGCCGGCCCCGCCGGCCCTGCCGATTACGATACGCCGCGGATGGCGGCCCGCTTTGTCATGCTGACTCGACTCTTTCCCTTTTTGCGCTGGTTCCCGCTGCGCGCCGATGCGGTGCGCAGCGACCTGATCGCCGGCATTACCGTCTCGATGGTCCTTGTCCCGCAGGCCATGGCCTACGCCGCACTGGCCGGCCTGCCTGTGGTCTACGGGCTGTACGCATCCTTCCTGCCCGTGATGATCGCCTCGATGTGGGGCGCATCGCGTTTCCTGCACACCGGTCCCGTGGCGCTCCTCTCCCTGATGTCGGCCGCTGCCGTCGAACCGCTCGCCGTCCGCGGCAGCGAGGAATTCGTCGCGCTGTCGATGACGCTGGCGCTGGTGGTGGGCATCATGCGTCTGGGACTGGGCGCGTTCCGGATGGGTGTGCTGATCAATCTGGCTTCGCACCCGGTGATCAACGGCTTCACCAATGCCGCGGCCCTCATTATCGGACTGTCGCTGCTCAACACCTTCATCAACGTTCCCATGCCGCGTTCGGACATGTTCCTGCGCGATCTCTCGCAGGTGGCGCTTCAGCTGCCGATGGCGCACTGGCAGACCATCGCCTTCGGCATCGGCACCCTGGTGCTGCTGTCGCTGCTGAAACGCCATCTGCCCCGTCTGCCGGGCGTGCTCATTGTCGTGATCATCGGCACCGTGCTCTCGGCCACGCTGGGTTTCGAGAAAACCGCCACTGTCGCACCCGCGCAGATCGAGGACGGCCCGGCGCGCACCGCATTCGCAGACTACGCACGCCTCGAAGCCGAACTTGCCCGCACCAAGCAGGCGCAGCACACGCTCAATCAGCAATTGCGCACGCTGGCCAAGCGCGATGCGCACGATTTCACGCTCGAAGCCGAGGCATTGCGCCTGACCGGGGAGGAGCAGAGCCTGAAGCAGCAGCTCTACGGACTGCGCGTGGCGATCCATCGCTTCGCGCTGGTCCCCGTGGAAGTGAACGGCACCACGGTATACCGTGCCCCGGGGCCCGATACGGGCTGGCTTGCCGACAAATGGCGTTTCGCCAGCGCCAAGGACGGGCGCATCAAGCTCTCGGGCGGCGGCCAGGTCGTGGGGGCCATCCCGGCCGGCCTGCCCGGCTTCATGCTGCCCGGCATCGATTTCGGCGTGATTTCGGGGTTGCTGGGCACCGCCTTCGTCATGGCGCTGATCGGCTTCATGGAAGCAACCTCGATTTCGCGTGCGCTCGCCGCGCAGAGCCGCGAGAAGCTCGACCCGAACCAGGAGCTGATCGGCCAGGGGCTTGCCAACATCGTGGGCAGTTTTTTCCAGTCCTACACGGTCTCGGGCTCGTTCTCGCGTTCCGCCGTAGCGGCCAAGTCGGGCGCGCGAACGGGTTTCTACGCCATCATCAGCGCGATCGGCGTGATCGTCACCATGCTCTATCTCACCGAGTATTTCTATCATCTTCCGCAGTCGGTGCTGGCGGCCATCGTGATGAGCGCGGTGTTCGGCCTGATCGATTTCAAGAGCCTTCGACACACCTGGCGCGTCAACAAGGGCGACGGAATCGTCGGGCTGGCGACGCTGCTCGCGACGCTCTGGATGGCGCCGCAAATCGCGAACGGCGTGCTGGTCGGCGTGGTACTGACGGTACTGATCTTCCTCTACGGCGTGATGCAGCCGCGCAGCGAAATTCTGGGACGCGCCGCCGACGGCAGCCTGGCCGGTGCGATCAGCCACGATCTGCCGCCGATATCCGACGATTACGTCGTACTGCGTTTCGACGCCTCGCTCGTATTCATCAACTCGGCCTTCTTCGAACAGGCGGTGATGAAGGCGATCAGCCAGTTTCCCGACGCGAAGACGCTGCTCGTCATCGGCAACGGCATCAACAGCATCGATGCCACCGGCGAGGAAAAACTGCGTGCGCTGACCGGCGATCTGAAGAAGGCCGGCATCACGCTCGCGCTGTCCGGACTGAAGAAACCGGTGCGCGAAGCACTCGACCGCGCCGGCCTGGATGGCGTGATCGGCCGCGAGAACCTGTTCCCCAACAAGGAAATCGCTTTGACCGCGCTGGATGCCCGCCACGCGGCCGCCGCGCCGGCTTGAAGATACGGCAGGCGCAAAAAAGCCAGACCGCGGTCTGGCTTTTTGTCGGCTGTGCAGGAGCTTAATCCTCGTCGTCCAGTTCCGGATTCCAGCCCCGTCCGGCAGCGCGTTCCATTGCGTCCCGATAGAGTTGCGTATGGCGTTGCAGCAGATCGGGCGGCAACCGGCTCGGCAGGTTGCCGTATTCGTCCCAGCGCGTCTCGACCTGGTTCATCAGATTCTGCATGCGGCCGAGGTCCCAGCCCGTGCAGTCCTCCTCCTCCGGCAACAGGCCGAACACCCAGGCATCGAGCACCACCCGGCCGAGCTGGGTGATGCCGTGCGTATCGTTGTAGAAACCGGGATAAACAGGACGCTCCATCGACTCATTCCACCCATTTGCCCAGATAGGCATCCATCGCGTCCAGCACCGCTTCGGCCTTGATGATCAGCCCCAGGTCGATCATTTCCGACCCCATCACCATGCCGTGATTGTTGGCCGGCACCGGCGCGGGAACGAGGTGATTCGCTTCCTCGCGGAAGAAAACGGCGGCGACGACGCCGGCAAAGATGATATGGCTGCCCACGCCCTGCGACGCGCGTGCGGTTTCCGGCTGGTAGACGAACACCGGGCTGCCCGAGGAGCCGGGATATACCGCGGCGTCGATGAGGAATTCCTTGCGCCCCTCGAAATCGAGCGCGATGGGCGTCGCCGTGGTCCCGCGCCGCAGGATCGGCATGAGATTGACCTGATCCCACACGCCGCTGGGGTACCCGACGAAGAGCACGTCCTCCAGCGCGTCCAGTGCGCGCAGTGCGGCGGCATCCGGCGCGAGCCGGCTGTCGATGGGATGGTAGTAGAGCTCCACGCCCCGCTCGTTGGCCGCCGCTTCCAGCGGACGCATGGGGATGATGGCCAGATCCACCTCGGGGTCCGGGTGCATGAACCAGGCCGCGGGGAAATCCTCGATATTCAGCTGGAACCGTTCACCCAGAGCCGGCTGGCCGTTGCGCTTCTGCGTGAACACAAGACCGCCGCGCCGTACGCCGTCGACAAGATGGCGATTGGTGACGATGAAGGTCGTCGTACCGCGTGCGTGCGTGTGGCTCACGACGAAGGCGGTACCGGAGCCTTCGCTGCCGTCTTCCAGCACAGTGTCGACGCGCACCGTGTTGAACAGCAGCTTCTTGGCGATCGAATTGACTTCCATGTTTACAGCGTATTCGGTTTGACCGGACAGAACAGATCGTTCTGGGCTGACTCACCCAGGCGTTCGTAAATGGCAGTGATCGCCTGCGCCTCGGTGGCGAAAATGTTCTCCTCGCCCACGGCTTCGATCAGGCCGGTCTGCCGCATCACGCCCATCACCTGGCGCTTGAGGCCGGAGAATACCAGCATCACGCCGGCCGCGCGCAAACGTTCGACGAGGTGATGGATGATTTCCTCGCCCGAGGCATCGAGCTGGTTGATCGCGTCGCCCACAATGAGAACGGCGCGTGTGCTGGGGCGCTCGGCCAGCGCTTCGAGCACGGCATCCTCGAAATAGGACACGTTGGCGAAATACAGCGAACCGTCGAAACGCATGGCCATTACGTGCGGCGATGTCGGCAGGCCCGGATTCACACTGATGTCACGCAGGGTGCCGTCGCCGTAGCGGCCGAGCAGCGCGACGCGGGGCTTCATCGTGCGCAGCAGGAAAAGCGTGATGGCAAGCCCCGCACCGACCAGGATGCCGGTGTCCAGATGCGGCGCAAACAGTATGGTGGCGAAGAAAGTGACAATCGAGGCGATGCCGTCGTGCTTGTGGGCCTTCCAGGCGTGCCGGATCGCTTCGATGTTGACCAGGCCGCCGACCGCCATGATGATGATCGCCGCCAGCACGGCCTGCGGCAGATGGTAGAGCAGGGGCGTCAGGAACAGCAGCGTGATGAGCACGATAAGCACCGTGAACACGGCCGACAGACCGGACGTCGCCCCCATGTTCATATTCACCGCCGTTCGCGAGAACGAACCGGAGGTGGGATAGGACTGCGTGAAGCTGCCGACGATGTTGCCCACCCCCTGGCCGATCAGTTCCTGGTTGGGATCGAGGCGCTGCTTGGTCTTGGCCGCCACCGCTTTGGCGATGGAGATCGCTTCCATGAAGCCGACCAGCGCAATGACGAGCGCGGCCGAGAACATGGCCCCCAGCTTGTCGAGGTCGAAAGTGGGCAGGCTGACCTCGGGCAGGCCTTCGGGAATCGCGCCGACCACCTCGCCGCCGCCGACCAGCTTGAAGCCGTCCTTCTCGATCTTGCGGATGCTGTACCGGGCGGTGTCCCCCATGGACCCGGCCGCGACCGTGTCGGCCGGATAGACGCCCACGGTATTGCCGTCGCCATCGATCTGGCGCACCACCGGAATCTGCCGCAGCGCCTTGCGCTTGCCAGCCGCCTCGGCTTCGAAACGCGTCAGATCGATGCGCAGCAACGCAATGTCGGCGTCGAGCCGCACCGCCGCACTGCTTTCCCCTTCCGACTTCAAGGTCTGGGTCAGCGCGTCGTTCTTGTCGGAAATTTCACGCGTGAGCCGCGCCACTTCGCCATTCAGACGGGCGACATCCTCGACCTGCGCGCGCAGTTCCGGATCGGCAATGTGGGCAATCCGGCCCGAAGCGTTGCGCTCGAATCCCACGGCCCACGAAATGAGCGTGGCCAGCACGACGACGATCAGCACGCCCGGCAGCTTGGGGGCGAAGCGCTTCATCAGCCACATCAGCGCAATGGCGCCCACCCCCATCGCCAGCGTGGGCAAATGAGTGTCGCCCGCCTGCCGGAACACTGCGGAAATATCGCTGATGAACGATTCGCTGCGGGGCATCGACACGCCGAGTATCTTCGACAGCTGCGACAGCGCAATGATGATGGCTGCAGCATTGGTAAAGCCGACGATGACCGGATGCGACAGGAAATTGACGACCACGCCCAGCTTGAAGACGCCAAGGGAAAGCTGGATCACGCCCACCAGCAGGGTGAGCATGATGGCCAGCGCGATGAAATCGTCGCTGCCCGGCGCCGCCAGTGTGGCGATCGAAGACGCGGTCAGCAGCGACACCACGGCGACCGGGCCGGTCGCCAACTGGTTCGAAGATCCCCACATGGAGGCCACCGCCACCGGCAGGAAGGCCGCATACAGCCCGTAGTAGGCCGGCAGGCCGGCAAGCTGTGCATACGCCATCGACTGCGGAATCAGCACCAGCGCGACCGTCAGGCCGGCGAGCAGGTTGATCTTGACGTCGCTCCCACTGATCGGGAACCAGCGCAGAAAAGGGAAATAACGGCTCAGCTTGGCGAATTTCAGCATAGGCATACGCCCGTGCCGGACGCCCGACGCAGGCCTTTCAATTTGAATTGTATTGATAAAATCTTGTTATTATATCAGCCATTACTGATGTTTCCTTGACATGTTTTCCGATCCTGCAGCCGTTCCCAGTGCGCTCGCCAGCTTCCGCCTCGAAGACCGGATGCTCTGCTACAACACATTCATTCCCAAGCTTTACAACTGGTGTCTGTCGCTGGGATTCACCCCGGGCAAGATCGTGCCCTCGCGCGCCTTTTGTTCGGATGAGTCGCAGGGTTTTCCGATCATCCTGATCACCAAGCACTTCGGCGCCTTTCCGTTCAATCACGGCCGCGTCGGCGGAATCGTCTCAACGGACCGGCACGCGCCCCACGCCGACCACGCCAAGGATCTCGTGCTCGTGCAGGCCAGCCATGTAGGCTACGAACCCGAAACGGGCGATTTCGGCACCTATCGTCGCCTGCACACCACGGACGCGCACCACAGCTGCAGCTGCGGCAAGATCGGCCGCATCATCGAGTGGTACGCTCGGGAATACGCGTACGCAAGCGAGAACGTCCGCCTGCTGCGACACGAAGGCCAGCTCGCCGTGCTGATCGACTACATGCTGATCGCGCGCCAGCGCCAGGAAGGTCTCTTTCTTCATGCCACGCGCCTGGTTGCCGGCGCCGAACGCGGCCAACCCCGTCCCGCCGCGACCCGCAGCACGGGCCATATATTTCTCGCCTCGCCCGACCTGATCGCCCGGCTGGGCGAGGACGCCTGGCCTGTCGACGGCAGTATCGCCATCGGCAAACGTCTCGCAGCCGAGGATTTCTACTTCCGCCACAAGAGCGACAACCCCGATCCCTTCCAGGATCAGCTCGAATCCAATCTCATCACGCCGATGCCCTGGATCCTGTCGTCCAGGCATCCCCTGCTCACCGCGGCCTGCGCCAATACGCTGGCGGAGTTCGAACGGACTTACCGCAGCCTGGTCCAGACCCCGGCGATGGCGGGCCGCAATCTGATTTTCCTCTCCGGGCTCAACATCGACATCTCGCCGCTGCCGGGCGACGAATTCCCGCAAACCAAGTTCGTGCCCTGGGCGGCCTTCGTGCAGCACGCCAACGGCCACCGGGAAATTCTGGAGCAGGACCAGCTGTTCGAGACGCTCTCACGCGCTTCGCGCGACAACCCCGCACAGATGGACCTGGAAAAGGCGCTCGCGCACATGAGCCAGAAGCGCGACACCGCCGTGCAGTTCTGATTCCGCCCCCGCGCGTCCCGAACGCCTCAGCTTCCCTGACCCGACGGCTGCCACTGCACGCCGTGCTGATCCAGATACTGGCGGATCATCTGACGCACCACCTGCGACGGCGTCAGGTCCTGCCGCGCACAAAGCGCCTCGAACGCCTTTTTCTTGGCAGGATCAAGCAACACGGTCAGACGCGCCGTCTTGGTTTCCATCGTCCGCTCCCTATCCATTTGACTTAACACCCATATATTTAACTTAATACCCATATAATTATCACGTGATTATAATGTGAGGCACATAATAACCTTGCTTGAGCGCATGCCATGATCGCCTTTGTCGAAGCCTACCGCGCCGGTCTGATGGCACGGACATACTGGCTCCCCAACCTGGCCGCAGGCCTGGTCGTCGGCGTCGTGGCATTGCCGCTGGCAATGGCCTTCGCCATCGCCAGCGGTGCACGCCCCGAACAGGGACTCTACACGGCAATCATCGCTGGCGCGCTGGTCTCCATTTTCGGCGGCAGTCGTGTCCAGATTGCCGGACCCACCGGCGCCTTCATCGCACTGCTATCGGTCATCACCGCACAACACGGCATCGTCGGCCTGCAAGTCGCCACCCTGATGGCCGGGCTCATCCTGCTGGTGATGGGCATGGCGCGCATGGGAGCGGTCATCCGCTACATTCCTGCCCCCGTCATCGTCGGCTTCACCTCCGGCATTGCAGTGATCATTTTCGTAGGCCAATGGCGCGATTTCCTGGGCCTGCCTGCAGTGGCGGGCGAGCATTTCCACGAAAAAGTCTGGTCCCTGCTGCGCGTCATGCCGCAGTTCGACCCGGCGACGACCCTGGTCGGCCTTGTCACGCTGGCACTGGTTCTGTACGCACCGCGCCTGCCGGGCCTCCGACGCATACCCGGTCCGCTGACGGCGATGGTTGCGGTGACCGCCGGCGTCGTCGCGCTCCAGCTCGACAACGTCGCCACCATCGGCAGCGCATTCGGCGGCATTCCTTCGACTCTGCCTGCGCCAGCCTTGCCCAGCGTCGATTTCACGCAGATCGTCACCCTGATCGGACCGGCGTTCACCATCGCCATGCTCGGCGCCATCGAGTCGCTGCTGTCGGCGGTGGTTGCCGACGGCATGGCCGGCACGCGCCACGACTCGAACCAGGAACTCGTCGGCCAGGGTATCGCCAACGTCGTGGCCCCCCTGTTCGGCGGTTTCGCTGCGACCGGCGCCATTGCCCGTACCGCCACCAACATCCGCAACGGCGCGACCGGCCCGCTCGCGGGGGTGGTCCATGCCGGCGTACTGGTCGCGGTGATCCTGTTTCTCGCGCCGCTCGCCGAATACATCCCGCTGGCCACGCTGGCCGCCATTCTGTTCGTGGTGGCATGGAACATGAGCGAGGTCGGCCACTTCGCGCACATTCTCAACAAGGCGCCGCGCGCCGACCGGGTGATTCTCGTCATCACCTTCGTGCTGACCGTATTCGCCGATCTTGTCGTCGCCGTCAACGTTGGCGTGCTGCTGGCCGTACTCCACGTCATCCGCCGCATGACCGAGACCTTCGACGCGCGTCCGGCCGACGACAAGCTGCTGGCCCGCCACGGCATCGACAAGCTGCCCGCGGATACACTGGTCTACGACATCGAAGGACCGCTGTTTTTCGGCGCCGTGGAGAATCTCGAACGCGCCTTGCTCTCGACCCGCACCGATCCCAGAATTCTGATCATCCGGATGCGGCTCGTACCCTTCATGGACATCACCGGCATCCAGACGCTGGAGAACGTGATCGCCAAACTCACCCGGCGGGGCATCGAGGTGGTCATTTGCGAAACCAACACGCGCGTGCGGCACAAGCTTGAAAAGGCCGGCGTGCTGGGACAGCCCGGTGGCACGCGATACGCGAAGGATCTGGTCGAGGCGGTCGGCATGGCACCGGCCGCCTGACACCCGCGACGCCGTCAGCCGTGCGGACTGCGCGCGCGCAGGTTGAGTTGCTCGATCGCCCTGATCGCCGCCGCCTGCGCGGCTTCCGCCTCGGCTTCCGATCCCATCATCGTGAGCCGGCCGAAGTTGCCGAAGGCTTTCACGTCGACCAGCGTGATGTGGGCCCCCTTCTCCGCCTCGTTCGCGGCGTAGACGATGTAGCCCGCCGGTTCGACTTCGAGAATGAACATGCTCTTGCCGGGCAGGATCATGGAGCCCTTGCGCATCTGCCGGTTGATCAACGTCGTGTGGTCGGGCGTGATCCCGCGGATGATCTCGTTCCACGCGACCTGGCAGGGCAGGCGCGCCTCGACCGTGGTATTGAGCTGCCGGAGAATGATGTCGCCAGCCTCCTGCACTTCGCTCTGGTTGCGGTAATGGATTTCCATCGAACCGAAGGAACGTTCCACCACCTGTTCGCCCAGGTGAACATTGGTTTCCTTCAGCGCGATGTCCGACAGCCGGTGCACGGCCATGCCGGGCGCAACCTCAATCCACATGCAGGCATCCCCCGGCACCGGCAGGAAACCCTGCGAAGAGGTGGCGAGATACGACGCCAGCTGCGGTTGCAGCGAATCGATGAAGACGAAGGCGCGCAGATTGACTTTCATGGCCGGCGATCAGACCCGGGCGACGCGGACAGGGCGCGCGATCATACCGCACGTCACCAGCATCCGGGCGCTCATTTCGTCAGTCCCATGTAAAGCATCGGCAGCTTCTCGGGCAGGCGCTCGAGGTGATCGATGACCGTGAAGTTCTTGGCGCCGAAGATGCGCGAGACATACTGGTCGGCGTGCGGATCGAGCGACAGTGCGTAGACGGTGACACCTTCGCGTGCCAGCTCTTCCACCGCACGCTTGGTGTCGTGGCGCAGGTATTGCGGATCGCGCGTGTCGTTGTCGGCGGGTTCGCCGTCGGTGATGACGAAACATACCTTGCGGGTTTTCGGCTGCTGCTTGAGCACCGCGCCGGCGTGCCGCAGGGCCGCGCCCATGCGCGTCGAGTACGACCCCTTCATGCCGGCGAGTCGCGCCTTCACCAGATCGTTGTACGGCTGGTCGAAATCCTTGAAGCGGTAGTAGTGCACGTCGTGACGGCCGTCAGAGCAGAAACCGTGCAGCGCGAACGAATCGCCGATACGGTCCAGCGCGTCGGCCAGCAGCACGGTCGCCGCGCGGGTCAGGTCGATCACGCTGTAATCCTGGCCCTTGACCTTGTCGTTCGACGATTCGGACATGTCGAGCAGCACCATCACCGCCAGATCGCGCAGGTTGCGCTTGTAGCGCATCATGATGCGGGTGTCGGGCTGCTGGCCCATGCGGATGTCGATCATCGCCCGCACGGCGGCGTTGATGTCGAGTTCGTCGCCATCTTCCACACGGCGGATGCGCTGCATGCCCTGTGGAATCATCGACTCGATCAGAAACTTGAGCCGCGAGATCGTCGGTTTGTTGTCGTCGATGATCTTTTCGATGACGGCCAGATCGCCGACCTGCGGATGGCGTTCCAGCACCGTCACCCAGCTCGGGCGCTCCAGCTGGATGGTGTAATCCCATTCGTGATAGTGCACCGGGTCGGCAATCGGCGGCCGGCCTTCGAGCGAATTGATCGACACGCCTTCCTGATCGAGGAAGAATTCGGTTTCGAGGACCCAGATTTCCTCGGCATCGTCGCCGGCGAATTCGTTGTTGACCTCGTTGACCATCTCCATCACGGAGACTTTCTTTCGAATCTGCTTCGGCCCCCAGGTCGCTTCCAGCGCCTCGGCCTCGTCATATTCTTCGGATTCCCAGACCGTGCGGTTGTCGTCGCGATAGATCGCACGCAACTTGTCGGTCCGCACGTTGAATTCGGGCAGCCCCTCGGGCAGGTGATGCACGAGTTCGATGCCGAGATTCCAGCTCGTCTGCGCGGTATCCAGTTCGCTTTCGGCAGCTCGGAACAGTTCGACGCCTTTTTGCACCCAGGGATGCGGGTCCTGCGTTCCGGTCTCCAGCAGCGCGCGTGCAAGACGGTTGATGAGGTCGCCTATGGTCCTGGGCTCGGCATACTCGTAGACCGGGTGCAGCGCCAGCCAGGATTCCCGCATGTTGGGAAACTGGCGGATCGACAGCGTTTCGACCCGTGCATCTTCGTAGGCCTCGATCACCGCCATCTGCAAAGTGGAGAGCATCTGCATCGACAGCGGTTCCTTGCTGAAGACGAGATGCGCTGCGCAATGGTTGGCGGCGGCGCGGTAAAGCTCGACGCCCGAGACGATCCGGTCTTCCGGCGTCGCATCGCCAAGCGGACGGAAATCGTCGTAGGCATCCGCGATGTGGATGACGAAGCGCTCGATGTAGGGCTTGAGGCCCTCCCGCAGCTCGTAGTCGCCCGCGGTCGGGCGCAGGAAGAAATCGCGGCCCCACATCGCCCGCAGGTAGATGTTGAGGCGACGCTGCACATCGACGAAGAGCGTACCCTTGCGTTCCTGCTGCAACACCGAGAGCGCATCCGGGCTCTGCAGCGAGAAATACTTCTGCTGCCCCTCGAAATCGGCCTTGTAGGCCTGCGCGCCCCACTGCACCCAGCGTCGCAGACCGCCCAGCGTGAGCTGGGTAAGCAGGCGGTCGAGATTCTCCAGCATGGGCCGGAGGCCACGGGGCGCCTGCGCCAGCATGATGGAGAGCACATTGAGATAGTTGCGGAAAACGTTTTCGTCGCCCAGACGTTCCGCCGCAAGCGGTGCGGTGCCGGCAATCAGCGCCAGCACCTGGCCCGAGGTCTTGGATGCCATGCCCAGCAGGAAGTTGACCAGGTCGGGCAGCACATCCTCGCCGATCGCGCGCGCAACCTCCGGCATGGCCTGCAGGTAGGACACGACGACCTCCTCGCCGCGCCCCAGATGGTGCAATGCCACCGCGCCCTTCATGAAATTGTCCAGCCCGCGCGAAGAGAAGGCACGCGCGGCTTCGTTCCACGAACCGCGCAGCACGTCCTGCGCGTCGGTGGGAAGCTCGTCGAGCAGCTCGCTGTACTCTTCGATGTGGATGGCCATGGGCTAGGGCTTAGAAGCTAGGATCGAGGGAATTGCATGCCGGGCGACACACATCACCCGGCTTCCTGACGCAGGGATTCGGAGCAGGGATCGGCGCTGGACTATCGTCTCCAGCCCACACCCTGCGCTAATCCCTAGAAATACGTCGTCACCGCCGAATCCAGCGCGTCGCGCATGTCGGGATCGTCCGTGATCGGGCGCACCAGCGCCATGCGGCAGGCACCCAGCGCAGGGACGCCCTTGGCGATCAGCGAGCCAGCGTAGATCAGCATCCGGGTGGACAGGCCTTCGTCGAGGCCGTGACCCTTGAGGTTGCGCGCGCGCTCACCGATGTGGACGAGGTTCTTGGCGACGTCGATCGACACACCCGATTCGTGCGCCACGATCTCGGCTTCGACCTCGTGCTCGGGATAGTTGAAATCGAGCGCACCGAAACGCTGCTTGGTCGACTGTTTCAGATCCTTCATCAGGCTCTGGTAGCCCGGGTTGTACGAAATGACAATCTGGAAGTCGGGGTGCGCCTCGATCATCTCGCCCTTTTTTTCGAGCGGCAGCTGGCGGCGCGCATCGGTCAGCGGGTGGATGACGACAGTGGTGTCCTGGCGCGCCTCGACCACTTCGTCGAGATAGCAGATCGCGCCGTGACGTGCGGCGACGGCAAGCGGGCCGTCCTGCCAGCGGGTGCCGTTGGCGTCGAGCAGGAAGCGTCCGACGAGATCCGACGCGGTCATGTCCTCGTTGCACGCGACGGTGATCAGCGGCTTGCCGAGCTTCCACGCCATGTACTCGACGAAACGGGTCTTGCCGCAACCGGTCGGCCCCTTCAGCATCACCGGCATGCGCACGGCGTAAGCGGCTTCGTAGAGCTCGACCTCGTCGGCCACCGCGCGATAGTAGGGCTCGTTCTTGACGCGATAGGCATCGAGCGGATTGCCGCCCTCGGACGCCGGGCGCACATCGGCCGTGGGGCGCTGCTGCGCCTGCGCACGTGCCAGCGCTTCCTGGCGCGGCGAATAGGTGCGCATGAAGGGATCGTTACGCATGGGAGCTTCCTTTGGTTGTCAGTCCGGCCAAATGCGCTGCGGATGCAGCGTGCCGTTGGAATCCGCAATGCCACCGGCATGGACGGCCGGCGCGGACGCCCGTTTCGACGCGACGGGCTGTGCGGCAGGCGCAGGCCGGGGCGCGGCGGGTTTTGCCGCAGGCGGGACGGGCGTCTTGCTCGGCGTCGCACGCTTGGCGGCTGCCCGGACCGGTTTTTTCGATCCGGCCTGCTGCGCGGATTTGGCCTGGCGGACGCTGGCGGTAAGTTTGTCTTTCATCGTGCTCATGCGATCACCTCTTTGATAATGGCTTCGATTTCAGCGACGGCGGGCGCGCCGCGACTGCCCAACTGGTAGACCGAGGCGCCTTCGAGCGCTGCGGCGCGATAGATGGCCCGGCGCCGTATCCCTGCGTCGAGCACGGGCAAACCGAATTCGGCGAGCGCATCGTGCATGGCGACCGACAGCGCGCTTTTCGGTTCGAGCTGGTTCAGCACGAGGAAGGCGCGCAGGCTCGCGTTGCGCTTTTTCGCTTCGGCGATTTCCTCGGGCAGCTTCAGGCTGGCCCACAGATCCACAGGCGACGGCAATACCGGAATCAGCGCCAGGTCGCACGCGCGCAAGGCCGCCTGCGGGCCGTGTGCATCGATCGAAGGCGGGCAGTCCAGCACCACGTACCGGTAGGCTTTGAAGGTCTTCTTCAATGCTGCACCGTCCCAGCGGCCAGTCAGTGTCTTCACCGTGGCCGGAAACGGCGCTGCCCCCGAGCTGGCCCATTGCAGCGCCGAGCCCTGCGGATCCAGATCGACGACGGCTGTCTCGCCGCGCTGGGCCAGCCCGGCCGCGAGATTCATGGTCAGCGTGGTCTTGCCCGCGCCGCCTTTCTGGTTGATGACCGCAATGATCCGGGTGGGCATGTCATCTTCCTTCCGCAAGGGCATCGATCCGGCGCGCGAACTCGGTATCGGCCTCGTTCAGGCTCACGCCGTCCGCGGCCTCCAGCGTGACGTTCGCATACGTCGTACCGAAGTTGATGTTTTGCGGATGAATGCCCGTTTCCTCGGACAATGCCGCCAGCGCGTCGAGAAACGCGCGCGTCTCGCCGTATCCGCCGAATGCGAAACGCCGGAACAGCGTTGGCGGCTTGCCGCGCGCTTCCCAGCCTGCGGGCATGTCAGCCATGCGGGCCTCCGCTGTTCAGACTGGCCAGTGCATCGACATGCGCCCGCTCTTCATCGAGGATCTCGGCGAAAAGCTGTGCAGTCTCCCGGTCGCGCATGCGTTCGGCATGCGCAAGCGCCTGCTGGTACAGGCGCACGGCATCGATTTCAAGCTGATGATCGGCGGCCAGAAGGGCTTCCGGGGCGCGGCCCAGTCGCGACGGCGGCAGATTGCCGGCCGAGGGCGCCACGCCCAGCTTGATGAGCGCTTCCATGAGCCGCTCGGCATGGCCAAGCTCCTCCACGGCTTCGTGACGCAGCTCTGTTGCCAGCCGCTCGTCGCCCCACAGGCGGGCAAGCACGCTTTGCGCGAGATACTGCTGCACGGCGCTCATCTCATGGGTGAGCGCGCGCGACAGCCAGCCCAGGGTGCGCGGGTCGACGCTCATGCCGTTTCAGCGCGTGCCGGTTCAGCTTTGCGTCATCGTGATTTCGGCGTCACGGCCACCGCCCGCTGCGCTGGGCTTGGTCGGCAGGATGCCTTCGACTTCGCTGTGGACACGGGCGATGATGTGCGCCGCAACCAGACCGTCGCCCACGCGCTCGCACGCATCCGCGCCCGCACGAACCGCAGCGTTCACCGCACCGGTTTCGCCGCGAACCAGAACGGTCACGTAGCCGCCGCCAACGAATTGACGACCAATCAGACGAACTTCAGCGGCCTTGGTCATCGCGTCCGCCGCTTCAATCGCGGGAACCAGACCACGGGTTTCGATCATGCCCAGGGCGATGCCCATACGTTCTGCCATTTCAGTACTCCTTTTCAGTTCGAGTTAATAACGAAAACTTGCCTTGCCGCGCCAGCGCCCGCTGTGCGGCCGCCGCTATGCTCTTTACGCCGTCTCATGCATCCCAGTCATCGATGATTCCGCAGATGGTGAGATCGGTCATTGTCGTCGCGTCGGTCATCGCCAGCCGGGCGGCGGTGCCCACGTTCGTAAACACCCATTTGCCCGGCGGCACGCCGACCGGATCGGTCGCCACCAGCAGTACGCCCTTGTTGGTCTCCAATACCCGCAGCGAAGCGGCCATGAGACCGGGCACGCGGCGCGTGCAGACCAGATCGCCCCGGACACGCATGATTTCCATCAGCCGTTCGCCTCCGCATCCCAGTGATCGATGATTCCGACGATGGTCAGATCGGACGGAAAGTCCCGTGCACCGGCCGCTTCGCGGGCGGCCGACGAGCTCACGCAGATCACCCAGTCGCCGGGAATGCAGCCGACGGCGTCCACCGCCACGGCACGCGTTCCGCCGACCTTTTCCTGCACGACCAGCAACGGCTTGTGGCCGAACTGGTCGAGGCGGTTGGTCGACACCAGGGTTTTCTCGACGCGCATGATCCTCATCGAAAGCTCCTCAATGTCCGGCGTCCGCGACGGCTTCTTCGATCACGGCGCAGCGTTCATCGCCATCGCGATCGGAAACCGCCATGCGGCAGTTCAACAAGCCCTGCGCGGCCAGCGCGGGATAGCGCGCCACGATGGCGGCCTTGACCCGTTTGGCGCGCAGGACGGCGCGGTCGCGCGCGCCAGGCACGCGCGACGAATAATGGAAATGCACCAGCACCGGCACCGGCAATCCGTGACGCACGTTCAGGCCGGCGAAGATCTTGATGCCGACATCCATGTCGGCGGCGCCTTCCTCGACCGTGTCGAGATGCGCGAAATAGAACAGGTTGCGCAGCTGCAGCTCGCTCATCGCCTCGCCGGCGCAGATGAGTTCCTCGTCGTGGCCGATCACGGCGTAACGGCCAGCATGATGCTGGATGACGTATTCGATCTGCGACAGGTTGGCCTCGGCCAGCGCCAGCACCAATGCCTGCATGCCTTCCCGCATCCGGCCATCGCCCTGCGCCCAGCCGTCGGCACGGCCCGCCGTATCGACAAGTTCGGCAATACGCGCACGCGCAGCATCGCGCGGCAGGCCCAGCGTTTCGCGATAAAGCGCCGACGTTTCGACGTAGCGGTATGGATTGACGTCGCCACGCGCATCCGGCAGATGGATGCGCAGCGCGTCCACGTCGGTGTCCATGCCGACCAGCAGCACGTCGGGAGCGGCGCCCACGCCGTAGGTGTTTTCGATGGCCGCACGCAATTCGTTCAGCCGTCCCAGCGCCGATTCGGTGGCGAGCTTGTCGTTGCTGCCATGCGCAGCGCAGCCATGATCGCTGCTGTGCGAACTGCTGTAGTGATAGACCGCGATCTTCAGGTAATTCTGCGATTCGCCGCCGGGAATCCCGCCCGACAGGCGTTCGAGCTCGCGATGCGTCCAGTCGATCACATCGGCCTCGACGTCGAACACGGCACCCGCATAAGCCTTGACGTAGACGTTACGGTTCGGCGCCATGCGGAACACGAAAGGCAGCAGACCTTGCAGGCGACCGTCGGCGCACGGGCTGATGTCGACGGTGTGATAGCCGCAGGCCGCGAAGAAGCCGGCGGTCAACGGCATGCGGTCGAGCCAGGGCGACTGATCGGCCGGCGTGGCGGCGACGCTGGTCTGAAAGCTTTCGAAAATGCAGTGCGAATGCAGGGCCTTCATGTCGAGGCCAGCGACCCAGGCATCGTCGAGCATGGCATGAGGCAAGGTATAGCCGAGACGGTCTTGTGCGAGACGCTGCGCGCGCGCAGCGAAATCGCGTTCGTGCTGGTGCGCGGAAATATCCTTCAACACATCGACGATTCCGGCGAAACGGCCGCGCACCGTCTGCTCGTACGCATAGAGGCGCCGGTTCAGCTCGGCGTCGACCAGCGCATGCTCGCACCGCTGGCCTCCGCCGAGATTGCACGCCGGATTGGCGGCATCGCCGGTCTGGGCGGCCTCGCGCCAGGCGTACGACGCCGCGCCCGCGGCCTGGCTGGCCTGGGCTTGGCGCATCGCAACGAGACGTTTACGCGTATTCATGCTGGTCGCCGTTTCCGCTTATCCCCGCGCGCCGCCCGACAGGGTGACGGTCGCGCCGCGCTTGGTGTTGCCGGACGAGCCGGTGATGGGCGAATCGGGCACGTCGGCACGCTCGATTTCGCGGAACGCGCGCGCATTGACACCGGCACCGCGCGGCTGGCCGCGCAGCGACGAATTGCGTCCGAGGCTCGATGTGCCTTCTGTGCCGGTCACGCGCGTTTCGGCATGCCAGGCGTCGCCGGTGATGCGTGTGCTTTCGCGACCTTCGCCGGTCAGGCGGCGCGCGGCGGCGATGGCATCAGCCTGTTCGACCTGCGCCATTGCATTGTCGCGGTGGCGGAATTCGGGCGTGCCGGTGATCAGACCGCCGGCCTTGTTGACGGGACCGGTAATCCGCTCCACGGCAAACGAATTGCCGGTGACATCCTCGAAACGCTGGCGCTGGGCATAGCGGGCGGGCGTCTCGATGCTGAAATCAGCCGGTGCCGGTACGCGTGAAGGCGTTTCGAAACTGCGTGTGCGCGACACGAAGCGGCCGCTGGCGGCGCACTGCGAGGCACTGTTGTCCGCGCCGACGTAGGGCGTGCCGGAAATCACTTCACACGCGCCGCGTTCGTCGCCGGTCATCACCGAGCCGCCGGAACCCGGACGGTCGCCGGTGACGGCGGTAGCGGGAATCACGGCCGACTCACGCACACGCGCTGCCTGGGCGTCGAATTCCGGTGCCTGGCAAAACGCCTCGAACTGGCCGCGCCCCACATAGGGCGTGCCGGAAACCGGCGCGCAGGCGCCCATTTCATTGCCGGTCACGCGATTGGCGCGGCCGGGATAACTGCCGGTCACCGATTGCCCGCGCAAGGTGCTGTCGACAGCCACCTTGGCAACGGGCGCAACGGCTTCCTGGGTGCCCACGTCGCACACGGCCGCAAGCTGCGCCGTGCCGACATAGTCGATACCGGTGACGGGTTTGCACCCGTAGGACTCGTCACCGGACAATTTTGGGCTGGGCGCCACCTCGGTGCCGGTGACCGCACGGCCGCCGAGCGTCGGCATGACGCTGACCTTGCGCGGACCGGCGTTGCCGGTCTTGCACAGGGGCGCGAAATCCGATTGCGTGTAGTACTGGCTGCCGGTAATGCCGCGGCACGATCCCGGCTCGTTGCCGGTGACGTTGTCGGCACGACCGACATCGACGCCGGTAACGGTCTCGCTGTCGTGCGAAGACATCACGCTGACCTTGCGCGGATGCGCAGGCACTTCGGTGCCGCAGGCGCCGCCGAACTGTTCAGCCGCGAGATATTGCGTACCGGTGATGCCACGACAGGCACCCGGCTCGTCGCCGGTGATTCGGGCGGCATGGCCCACGGCCGTACCGGTGACCGGCTTGCCGCCGGCAGTATGCGTGACGGCCACTTTGTCGGGTGCGCCATCCGCGCCGTTCGCCATGTAGCGGGTCCCGGTCAGCGTGCGGTCGGCGCCCGGCTCATCGCCGGTGACCTTGTCGGACCGGCCCACCATGGTGCCGGTCAGCGTTTCGCCTTTGTGGGTTTGCGTTTCGCCCACCTTGGCCGGGGCGGGCGCAGGCTTGCTCGCGCAGAACTCGGCGTAGCGTTCGGCCGACAGGTATTCGGTACCGGTGATGCCGCGACAGGCGCCGGGTTCGTCGCCGGTCACTTTCTGCGAACGGCCGACTTCGGTGCCCGACACGCGATGCTCGCGCAGCGTGCTGCCCACACCGACCTTGGCCGGGTTCGGCGACGGACGACGGGCTTCGCACAGGGCATCGAACTGCTCGGCACCCACGTATTCAGTCCCCGTGACGGGGCGGCAGGCGCCCGGCTCGTTGCCGGTAACCTTGCGGCTGCGATCGGTGGACGTGCCGGTAACGGACTGACCTGACAGCGTGTGGCCTTCCTCGACTTTGGACGGCACGGCCTTCAGGTCGCGTGCACGCATGCGGCCCGTCGGGCGGGTGTCGGCTTTGCTCGCGCCGGCCCGGCCGGCCAGCGACTGCACCAGACGCCGCTGCATGGCAACCTGACGACCGGTCGCGCCCTTGGCGATCGCAGCCTGCCAATCCTGCCCCGGCAGGGCGGCGGCAATCTTGGTAGCCTGGGCGACGCGCTTGAGACCCGATTTGCCGTCCTGCGCCAGCGCCGCACGGCGAGCACGGGCGAGCGCGCGGCCGGTGGGCTGTTCGACGGTCCTGGCAACGCGCAGCGGCGCCGCTTCGGCCACGGCTGCGGCAGGCGCAACCGTGGCACCACAGGCCGGATTGGTGCCGCCGCAGCCGCACCCGCAGCCGGCGGGCTGAGCTGCCGCCGTTTCGGTCGCAGCCGCCGTTTCGCGTTGCGGGCGGGCGCGTCCGGACGGACGGACCGCCGCGGTCTGTTGCAGTGCGGCCTTGCCGGCGCGCGACAGCGCTTCGCGACGGGCACGCGCGGCGCTGACGTTCGACGCGCTGCGTAACTGGGCAATCACCATCTGGTCGTCGGCACGGGCGGGCGCCACGTAGCCGGCCGGTTCGCTGCGGGTTGCAGGCGCGTCCGGGCTGCTGGCCGCCGTCGGACGCGGCTGGGCCGCGCCGCTCTTGGCGATTCCGCTCTTGCCGTGCAGGGCCATGGCCTGCCGGCGCTTCAGCGCCAGTTCGCGCCCTGAGAGGGTCGCGCTGGCGGCGCTTTCTGCGGCGTATGTCATCACAGTCCTCGAAAGGTTCGGTTCGTTGGGGCGACGGTCCTCGCCGGCCGTCGCCGCAACGAACCCGGTTAAACGTTCGTTGCGTGCTGGCCGTCCGGGGCTTGCGCTCCGGACGGGTCGCCTGCCGGATTAACGGTAGACGACGAAAGCCATGCCCTGGCTCTGTGCGTAGTTGTCATACGCAATGAAGCGAACCAGATGGTTGGGGAACTCGCGGTGGCAGGCTTCGATTTCGGCCAGCACGGTGTCGACCGACTGTTCGCCGAACATCGGCAGCTTCCACATGTACCAGTAGTTCACGCGGGCGGACACGCCCTTTTCGCTGTGTTCCACGGCGGGGTTCCAACCCTGCGAGATTGCGTAGGCGATCTGGCGACGGATCTGGTCGGCGGTCATCGCGGGCAGGTACGAGAAGGTTTCGTACTTGGTCGCGGCTTTGTAGGCTTGTACGGCCATTTCGGTTTCCTTTCTGTCTAGGAGCCGGGGATCAGGAATCGGGGTCAGGGTTGGGCGGCGGCGCCGCGTTTTTTCCTGAATCCCGTATCCCGCCCCCTGCCTCCTGATTCAATTACTTGTTCGCGATGTCCAGCTTGTCGACGGTGTCGAACTCGAACTTGATCTCTTTCCACGTTTCCATGGCGATCTTCAGTTCGGGCGAGTGCGCAGCGGCGGCCGTCAGCACTTCCTTGCCTTCCTTCTCGATGGCACGACCTTCGTTGCGCGCCTGGACGCAGGCTTCCAGCGCGACGCGGTTGGCGTGTGCGCCGGCGGCGTTGCCCCAGGGGTGGCCCAGCGTACCGCCGCCGAACTGCAGCACGGAGTCGTCGCCGAAGATGGTGACCAGCGCGGGCATGTGCCACACGTGGATACCGCCCGAAGCCACGGCGAAGCCGCCGGGCATGGAACCCCAGTCCTGATCGAAGAAGATGCCGCGGCTGCGGTCTTCCGGCACGAAGGATTCACGCAGCAGGTCGATCCAGCCGAGCGTCGAGGCGCGGTCGCCTTCGAGTTTGCCCACAACGGTACCGGTGTGCAGGTGGTCGCCGCCCGACAGACGCAGGATCTTGGTCAGCACGCGGAAGTGGATGCCGTGGTGCGGGTTGCGGTCGAGCACGGCGTGCATGGCGCGGTGGATGTGCAGCAGCATGCCGTTGTCGCGGCACCATTGAGCCAGACCAGTGTTGGCGCAGAAGCCGCCGGTGATGTAGTCGTGCATGATGATCGGCGCGCCGATTTCCTTGGCATACTCGGCGCGTTTCATCATTTCGTCAGGCGTCGGGGCCGTGACGTTCAAGTAGTGACCCTTGCGTTCGCCGGTTTCGGCTTCGGCTTTCAGGGTGGCTTCCTGGACGAAGTCGAAACGCTGCTTCCAGCGCATGAACGGCTGGGAGTTGATGTTTTCGTCGTCCTTGGTGAAATCCAGACCGCCGCGCAGACATTCGTACACGGCGCGGCCGTAGTTCTTGCCCGACAGACCCAGCTTCGGCTTGATGGTGCAGCCCAGCAGCGGACGGCCATACTTGTTCATCACGTCGCGCTCGACCTGGATGCCGTTGGGTGGGCCGTTACAGGTCTTGACGTAGGCGATCGGGAAGCGGATGTCTTCCAGACGCAGGGCGCGGATGGCCTTGAAGCCGAACACGTTGCCGACCAGCGAGGTGAACACGTTGACGACCGAGCCCTCTTCGAAGAGATCGATCGGGTAGGCGATGAAGGCATAGAAACAGGTGTCGTCGCCCGGCACGTCTTCGATGCGATAGGCGCGACCCTTGTAGTAGTCCATGTCCGTCAGGAGGTCGGTCCAGACGGTGGTCCAGGTGCCGGTCGACGATTCGGCGGCCACGGCGGCGGCAGCTTCTTCACGATCGATACCCGGCTGCGGGGTGATCTTGAAGCAGGCGAGGATGTCGGTATCCAGAGGGGTGTACTCCGGCATCCAGTAGGTCTGCCGGTATTCCTTTACCCCGGCCTGGTAGGTTTTCACTGCCATATGTTTACTCCTTAGCGTGCTGATTCAGACAAGAACTCCAAACCTTTGATTTGACCGTCGGCTCGTCGCCGACCCCAGGAAACCCTGAACAACCGCTCCGCATGCAGGCAGGGCGCTTGCTCAAAGCTTCCCGACAACCCTGTCGTGGCCACAGGCCATGACGCGACCATAACCCTACCCGCGTAATTTCATAATTGACAATTCATAATGATGATGCAATCCATAATCAAGAGTTATCATTTGGTCATGCACATCACCTTGCGACAACTCCAGGTCTTCGAAGCGTCCGCCCGTCTGGGCGGCTACACCCGCGCGGCGGAATCCCTGCACATGACGCAACCCGCGGTCTCCATGCAGATCCGCCAGCTGGAGGAACAGGCCGGCATGCCGCTGTTCGATCAGATCGGCAAGAAGATCCATCTCACCGACGCCGGCCACGCCCTCTACCGTCACGCCCAGAACATCCTCTCCCGGGTACGCGAAGCCCAGGTCGAGCTCGAGGAAATGCGGGGCGTGCGGCGCGGCCAGCTCAATATCACCATCGCCAGCACCGCCAACTACTTCGCGCCCAAACTGCTCGCCGCTTTTTGCCAACGTCATCCCGAGGTCAAGGTGAGCCTGGACGTCTCGAACCGGGAGCACATCCTGCAGCTCCTGAACGAAAGCGACAAGGATCTGGCCATCATGGGCCGCCCCCCCGAGGCCTCCGACCTGGTTGCGCACCCTTTCATGGAAAATCCGCTGGTCGTGATCGCCGCGCCGAACCATCCGCTGGCGCGCCAGCGCGCCATCCCGCTGGCGCGGCTGGTGGACGAAACCTTCATCAGCCGGGAAACCGGCTCCGGCACGCGGATCGCCGCGGAACGGTTTTTCGACGATGCCGGCATCCCGCTCGCCGTGGCCATGGAAATGAGCAGCAACGAAGCCATCAAGCAGGCCGTCCAGGCCGGGCTGGGGCTGGGCGTCGTATCCATCCACACGCTGGAAATGGAGCTCGCGCTGAAGCGGCTCACCGTGCTCGACGTCCAGGGCTTCCCCATCCTGCGCCACTGGTACGCGGTGCACCGCGCCGGCAAGCGTTTTTCGTCCGTCGCCCAGGCCTTTCTGAATTTCGTGATGGACGAAGCGGGTCAATTGCTGGAGCCGCAGGGCATCAAGCCGTGAATTTCTCGGGCCGCACCACCTGAATATCGGTCACGAACACCACGCCGGAATGCTCCGCGAAGAACGGAGCGAATCCTTCCAGGAGCGGCGTCACGAGTTCCGCAGGCACTGCCGCGATGACCATCACCAGCACGTCGTCCTCGTTGAACATCAGGTGTCCCTCGTGGAACCCCTGGCTGCCTTTCCCCGAAAGATTGTGGATGAGCGTGTAGCCCGTCACCCCGGCGCGGTCGAGCTGGTCGGTGGCGAATGCGACATGCGCGCCATCGAGAATGATTTCGAGCTTTTTCAGCGGACTGAACTTGAGCGTGGTCATGCGGCGATCTCCTTTTCTGCTGTGCGGGTTGCCGGCCAGGGCCTGAGCTGCCACGTGCCGTCCTCGTATAGGTGAACCTGTTCGGTCAGCGGATCGAGCACGAGCAGGCGAATCCAGCCGTTGTGCACCAGCCGCTTCACCGCAACGACCGCCTCGACCGCAAGGCGTGCGTGTTCGAACGGCGCCTCGATCATGGTGATCAGACGCACCGGATCGTGATAGGGCGCGCCGTCCTTCAGCACGGTCTGGGCCGGCAGCCCCGTGCGCAGATCCGACAGGTTGCCGCTCATCACGCCGAAGCGGCCCGCGACGTTATGGTAGACCTTGCTGCCGCTGCCGAAGCGTTCGTTGTCGACCGTGGAAAAATAATGCTCCATGTTGATCCACTGGCCGACGACCAGCGGGCCGGTGAGGATGTTTTCGAGCAGGCGCCGCTTCGGATCGATCCGGTAGTCGTAGGAATGCAGAAAGGCACGGCCGTCGAACGACATGGCGCTGGTCGCGTCCCGCCGTCCGATGAGGAACCAGACATTGCCCGACAGCCCCCATTCCGGCCGGACCTGGGACCAGTCGAGCGCGTTGCGGCGCGCCAGCCGCGCCGCCGTCTGCGGCATCAGCGGAACCGGGGTCTCGACCAGCGTGGCCACGCGTTCCGCGGCGCACAACCGGGCGGCTGCGACCAGCCCTTCCCGCAGACGATCGATATAGAGCAGGTGCGAACTGGGCAGCAGGTCGATATCGGCGAGGTGGATTTCGTCCGTCGTCGTGTCGTGCAGCGCCGGCACGAAACAGGTGTCGCCGGGAATGTCGATGCCCTTTTCGCGCAGGCGACGGCGCACGCCGGGACGGTTGGCCATCTGTGCCAGCACACGGGCGCTGGTGAGACCGTGATTGCCGCCGCAGGCACCGCAATCGAGCGCCGATTCGTAGGGATTGTTTTCGGAGTTGCTGCCATGACCGGCCAGCAGCACGAAACGCGAGAAATTCGAGGTGAGGCCGATCGAGCGCAAGGCCTGCGTAACGTAACCGACCTGCTGGTCGAGCGAGAATCCGATGCGCGCCAGGTGTTCGAGATGCGCGTCGGCGACGTCCGGGGCGATGCCGTGCTGTTCGCGCAAGGCGACGACGAATTGCGCCACGCGGGCCGGCGAGGCTTTCGCCAGTGCCGCGAAGCGGACAGGTTCACCGGCATGCCCGAGCGCAGCCTCGCGCAGCTCGCGGATCGCGTCGTCCGTCAGACGTTCCGCGTCCAGCCCGAACTCCTGCCGTACCGCCTTCACGATCACCGCCCGCTGCAGGGCGCGCACGATGGAATCCGCCTGCTCGCGGCTCAGCTTGTCGATCAGCAGACGGGTGGACACTTCGCGCGCGTTCAGCCGGCGGCGCCAGGCCAGGTAGCTCGATGGCGCCACGGTCTTGCCGACCATGTCCAGACCGAACAGCATGCCCACGGCTTCGACCGTGACGAAGGGCGAGAACACCGACTCCTTGAGTTCGTGCAGGGCATTGCCCAGCGTGGTCAGGGCCGCTTCGTCGAGCGCGCCGGCAAGCGACAACTCGGGGACCAGATTTTTCGGTGTCAGCAACACCGGACACAGATGCGTTTCGCTGCCCTTGCCCAGCGGCATATGGCTCACCGGAACGCCGAAGAACCCCGCGATGCCGAAGGTCTGGTAGTCGCCGACCCGCTCCAGATGGCGGCGGATGCGCTCCGAACGCGTATCGATACAGAACAGGGCCTGTGCGAACGGCCGCTTGGCGCGTTCGATCTCGATGCCCGGCTGCACTTCCGCCAGCAATCTGCCGATCGCGCTCGACTCCGCCGCATGCAGCCAGACCATGCTTTCGCCGCGTTCGAAAGCCGCAATCCCGTCGACCAGGGCCGCATAGGCATCCGCATCCAGCGCCGCCAGCGCGTGCGGTGCATCGACGTGTTCGGCCAGGGCCGTCAGGGCCGTGGCCAGTTTCTGGCAACGCGCAGTCCGCTCGATGCGCTGATGGCGTGCATACAACGTGGCGATGCGGGTCTGGTCGCGGCGCGCCAGCGCATCGTCGGTTGCCTGCATCAGGGCTGGCGAAAGGGCGCCCCCATGGCGGGCCAGCCGCAGGGACATTTCGTCCGGCCTTGCGGCAATGGCCTCCGCAAGCGCCGGCGCGCTGACCGGGATGCGCCCGCCGCGGCCACGCTCCTGCAACAGGGCCGAACCCAGCGCAAGCCGCACTGCGAGGTAGTCGACCAGATCGCCGGGGTAGTGTTTCGTCCAGTAGTACTGACGCGCGTTCTGGCGCCAGCGGATGAAACCCGCCCAGCCGTGGAGACGCGCCAGTTCGCGGGTGAAATAGGCCTGCCAGTCGGCCTCGGCCACCCCCATTCCGCGCATGATGTGCACGATCAGGGCTTCCGGCGTTTCGGCGACCGCGAGCACCTGCCGGATGTGCAGGCCGCGCAGCATGAAGCGGACGTTACGCCGCGCGATCTCGCGCCAGGCCCGGAAGAATCCCAGTTCGCGTTCGGGCATGCCCCAGGCGGACTGGCCTTCGTCGAAGAAATCGAGGCAACTCTTGATTACCAGCTCGTCCAGCTCGTCGCCGATTCCGGTGCCATAGAGCGCGTCGACCGCTTCGTAGATCGGCCGGCCGGCCAGCAGCGCCTCTTCCAGCGTCTTGTTCGCGCAGTGCGTCTGTTCGGGTATGGCCCGCTGGGCGCGCACCGCGTCCAGATCGGCCGCATCCGGCGCGCCATCCTGCGTCAGGGGAACTTCCACTTCCGTCGCCAGTGCATAGAGCCAGCGCGTCCAGTCGATCCCCGGCAACGCGGGACGGCCCGCCGCAAAAGCGGCGATCCGTGCACGCAGCGCCCCGGCGTCCACGCGCCCTTCGAGCAGCGCGCGCCTGTAGTCGGCCCGCGGGAGGAAACCCCGTGCATGAAAGAGTTTTCCCCCTTCGGCCACGCCCTGTTCGAACGGAAGATGTTCGAAACCGTGCAGCGGATTGTGGTGGATGAACCCCCGCATCGGCCAGAAAAAGGGGATTTGCTCCCCGGCCACATAGACCAGCGAACGCACCTTCAGTTTTTCACCGAGCGGCAATGTCATGACAGTCCCCCTGCAATATGAATGCCGAGCAGGATGCACCCCACGATTCCCGCCCCGTACGCCCAGGCAATCCATTTGGCCAGATCGCGCATTGCGTCGCCGTCGCCCGGGCCGACCACCATGCCCTGAATCAGCCGGATACCCGCCCAGCTCCAGAGCAGCCAGACGAGGGATAGCGCCAGCGCCTGTGACAGCGTTGCGCGAAACATCCCTTCGAGCAGCACGAAGAACGGCGCGGCCGGCGGCGTACACACTGCGACCAGCACGGCCACGACGAGCACGCCGGCCAGCCTGGGCGTGCGCGTGGCCAGGCCGCCCGGCGCGCCTGCGTAGGCGGCGCCGAAACGGCGCGTGACGTGATGCGCGACCAGCACCAGCAAGACCAGCGGCAGACTCATGGCCAGCGCATAAAGATGTACGGCGGCAGGGTCGCCGGCAGGCAGCACCAGCCACAGAATCGCCCAGAGTCCGGTGGCCAGCTGCGCCGTCCATATTCCCATTTCCCGAACCGCCAGCATGCGCAAGGCGTAGAACCCGGCCGTTGCGATCGCCCAGGGCGCCGCGCCGCCCGGCACCTCCGTAAACAGAAGAAGCCCGATCTGCGGCCAGACAAGCAGCAGCGCGCTGCGCGCCAGGGGATGACGCGCCCAGCCGAACAGGACATTGAAGACCAGGCTCAGCGGAAACAGGGTCAGGAAAAAGCCAGCGGCATAGGCGGTCGGCATGCTCATGGTCATATCCAGCGCAACCAGATGTTGAGACGTGTGGCCAGCGCATGCAGGCTGCGGGCCATCCAGGTGTAGAGGTCAGCTATGTAGAACTCGCGCGACACCAATGCGTAGAAACCCAGCCATACGGCGCCCGGTTTCCGGACTTTGCCTTCGATGGCGTCGCGTTCGGCCCGGTAGACGCGCAGCCAGCCCGCAACGATCGCGGCAGCGACCAGGACAACCAGGACATCGAACCAGAACAGGTCAATCCCGGCCACGGCATAGATGTGTTCGCGGAACTGCGGGTCGGGATACAGATAGAGCCCGAGCAGATGGCTCACCAGGGTATAGCCGAACACCACGAGCACGAAGGAGATCAGCACCAGCATCATCATGCGCCACGGCGTTTCGCTCTGCAGGTGGTGATGCGTGACGAAGACCAGCTGCGCGCCCGCCAGCCAGCCGAAGATGAGCAGGATGATCACGCCCTGTTCCTCGAGAAATCCCGGCGACACCAGCCAGTGCGCAATCGCCAGCACCGCGAGCGGGAGCACCAGACTGACCGCGGCCATCGGCAGCCAGGGTCTCACCCGTCTGGCGGGCCGCCGTTCGACGGCAAAGGCGTACAGCGGATTGGCCGGCACCCCGTCGTGCTGCCGCGCCTCCTTGATCACGCCCCCCGACCCCAGGAACAGCGTACCCTTGAACAGGCCGTGCGCGATGAGGTGATACACCGCCAGCGCGAACGCGCCGACGCCGATTTCCATCACCATGAACCCCATCTGTCCCATGGTCGAATAGCCGAGCGATTTCTTGATGTCGTTCTGTGTCAGCATCAGCATCGAGCCGATCACCGCCGTCACCAGCCCGACGATGAAAATCCAGTGCAGCACGTCCCCGGTATTCGCCAGCAGGGGCGCGAAACGATTGAACAGGAATCCCCCGGCATTGACGATGCCCGCATGCATCAATGCGGAAACGGGCGTGGGGCCGCTCATCGTGTAGGGCAGCCAGGTATGCAGCAGGAACTGGGCGGAACGCGCGAACGCCGACAGGGCTACCAGCACCGCCACCGTATCGATGAGCGGCAGACCGAACACCGTGTCGGTCTGCGGCCCGGCCTGTAACGTGGTGAGTATTTCGCTCAGCGACCAGGAACCGAACGTCCGGTAGAGCAGCACGACCGCCAGCACCAGCGGCAGATCGCCGATGCGGTAGGTGAAAAACGTCCAGAGCGCATAGCGGTGCGCCGCATGATTTTCGAGATCCTGCCCCAGCAACCAGTAGAGCAGCACCCCGACCAGATGCCAGGCCACCACCAGCACCAGCAGGTGATCTGCCACCACCAGCACCAGCAGGGTCGCGATCATGGCGTCCAGCAATACGTAGAAGCGGCGGTAGCCCGGCTCTTCGGCCATGTAGCGCTGCGAATACAACCGCACGATCAGCCCGATCCCGCTGATCAGCACCGCCATCAGCGCCGCCAGCGGATCCAGGCGCAAGCCCCAGGCCGCAAGCGTGGTGCCGAAGATACTGGCGACCAGCAAACCCGACGCCAGCAGGAAGGCCAGCAGGCCGAACCCGATGGATATGCGCGCCGCGCACCGCCCGCGTGGCGATGCGGACAACTGCACCGTCACGGCGGACAGGGCAGGCAACAATGGCAACAACGCAATCAGTGCATTCATGGCGCTCTCGTGTCGAGTTGGCTAAACGGGTGTCGCACGCGTGGTCCGATGGATCATAATCCTCACAATCGATAAGCCAAAAAAATGATTTCTTATTCAACACATAACTGATCGTTATCATTTTGCCTGTCCGCATCGCTGGAATCCGTAGATCGGCCCCGCGAAAGACCGTATCGACAGGCCTGCACGGAATCGGTATCGCCTCCCGTTTTCCGCCTCGATTCGCAACGACCGCCGACCGGTCTCGCCCCCTCTGCGACGGGGGTCGGGCCGGATTTTCAGTGCCATCCGCGCAACTCGCGAGAAATTTCCGCTGCGCCGCATGTCCGACAGGCCCCCATGCACGCGCGACGCGAGTAATATGAAGCTCCGCCAACCAACCTTAGGGATACTCAATGAACAAATCCGAATTGATCGACGTCGCAGCCGCCGAAGCCGACATCAGCAAAGCCGCCGCCGGCAAGGCACTGGACGCCATCCTCGCCGCGGTCGTCAAAGCCGTGGCCAAAGGCGACACCGTGACCCTCGTCGGTTTCGGCACTTTCAAGTCGTCGAAGCGCGCCGCCCGCACTGGCCGCAACCCGCAGACCGGCGCGGAGATCAAGATCGCCGCCTCGACCGTGCCGCGCTTCACCGCAGGCGCCAGCTTCAAGACCGCGGTTGCCGGCAAGAAAGCCGCCAAGAAGAAGTAAGCACGCGGTCGGGCCTGCACGCCCCCCCAAGGCCACCCCGCTGGAGGTGGCCTTTTTCATTTCGCGGCCTGCGCCCGCCCACGCTCCGGAAGCTTGCATGCTCACCCTTGCCATCGGCAACAAGAACTACTCTTCCTGGTCGCTGCGCCCCTGGCTGGTGCTGCGCCAGGCGGGCATCCCCTTCGAGGAGGTGCGCATTCCGCTCTACTGCCCGGAATCGGACGCCGCGCTTGCGAAATGGTCGCCTTCGGGCAAGGTTCCCGCGCTGCACGACGGCACCGCCACCATGTGGGATTCTCTGGCGATCTGCGAAACCCTCGCCGAACGCTTTCCCGAAAAGCGGCTCTGGCCTGCCGACGCCGCAGCGCGTGCAACGGCGCGCGCCGTGAGCGCCGAAATGCACGCCGGATTCGCGGCCCTGCGTACGCACATGTCGATGAACATCCGTGCCCGCCGGCCCGGACAGGGCCGGACGCCGGAATGCCTGGCGGACATCGGGCGCATCGTGGCGATCTGGACGACATGCCGCACCCGGTACGGCGCGGACGGTGCATTCCTCTTCGGAGATTTTTCGATAGCCGACGCCATGTATGCGCCGGTGGTGCTGCGTTTCCAGACCTACGGCGTGGCACTGAACGGGGCGGCCAAATCCTACGCCGAGACGATCCTCGCCTTGCCCGCGCTCCAGGCCTGGGTAGCGGACGCCATCGCGGAAAGCGAACGCATCGCCCAGTTCGAACAGGATGCATGAGGCATGCCCCGCCGGGAGCGCTATTGCGTCTACGTGATCGAACTGTCGAAGGACGTCCTGCGCGAAAGCCGCTTCAGGAAAGCCAATCCCGGCTACCGCACCGGCAAACCCTGCCTTTACGTGGGCATGACCGGGCTGGATCCCGACGTGCGTTTCGACAAGCACAAGGCGGGCATCCAGTCGAACCGTTTCGTGCAGGCATACGGACTGCGTCTGCTGCCCGAGCTCTACGCGCTTTACGGCAAGCTGGACCACGACGAGGCGTGTGCGCTGGAAGTGGAGCTGGCGATCGATTTCCGCGAAGCGGGGTACGGCGTGTGGCAGGCCTGAGCCGGCCTATTTCGTCAGGGCCATGAACAGCGCCGGCAATTTTTCCGGCAGCCGCGCCACGTGGTCGACGACGGAGAACTGTCGGCCAAAGATGTCGCCGACGTATTCATCCGCCTTCGGATCGAGGCTGATGCAGTAGGCGAAGATACCGTCGCGATCGAGCTCCTTCACCGCCTGCCGCGCATCTTCGATCAGCAGGCGTTCGTCGTGGGCGTCGACATCGGACGGGCGGCCGTCGGTGAGGATGAGCATGAGCTTCTTGTCGGCCGGGCGTGCTTTCAGATAGTGCGCGGCGTGGCGCATGGCGCCGCCCATGCGGGTGGACCAGCCGGCCTGCATGGCGGCGAGACGCGCCTTGACGGTGTCGTCCCAGTGCTCGCCGTAGCCCTTCATGTGCAGGTAGCGCACGTCGTGGCGGGTGTTGGAGTGGAAGCCCGCAATCGCAAAAGGATCGCCCAGTTGCTCGACCGACCAGGCCAGCAGCGAGACGGCTTCCTGCGACAGATCGAGGATGGTCTGCCCGGAGCCGGCGGCCTTTTCGTTGAGCGATTCGGAGAGGTCGAGCAGCAGCATGACGGCGAAGTTGCGGCCATCGGTACGGTGGCTCATGTTGATCCGCGGGTCGGGCGTGGTGCCGCCCTTGAAGTCGATCAGCGAGCGGATGGCAATGTCGAGGTCGAGTTCGGAACCTTCTTCCTGATAGCGCACGCGCACCTTGTCCTGCGGCTTCAGCAGATCCAGCATCCGCTTGAGCCGCTTGGCGAGCGCGGCGTGTTTTTCCAGCAGGCGGTCGATGTCGCCGGCGTTGCCGGACGGGTGCAGGCGCTCGTACAGGCTCACCCAGTCCGGGCGATAGCTCTGGCTCTTGTAGTCCCACTCCGGATAGTGCCGCGGCGGCAGGGCGTGCTGTTCTTCCTCGGGGTCGAGCTTGCGTTCCTCGTCGGCGTTGTCTTCCTCGTCGCCCTCTTCGATGAACTGCCACAGATGGCGGTTGTCGTCGCGGTAGTCGACGACGGTGTCGTCGAAATGCACCTTGGCGAACTGGTCGCTCGGCCGGCGGCTGCGGGTGACGTAGGCCAGCGCGAGGTCGGCGATCGCCCGCGTCGAGGTGTTGCCGTCACGCAGCAGGGTGTGGAAACGCGCCACGAATTCCAGCAGCGTGGCGTCGGTGTAGCCGTGCTCCGGGTCGAGCAGCGCGCGCGACAGCATCGCCATGCGGTGGCGCAGGCAGGAGGTGGTCTCGGGGTCGCAGGCGTTCTCGAGCGGCCTGGGGTGCAGGCCGAGGAGGATGCGGCGCAGGCCGGGGTATTCGCGGCACAGCAGCGTATCGATGCGGCAGTCCTCGAACAGCTCGACCGCCATGCGCTGGAAGGGGCTCCAGTTGTCGGCGATCAGCGGCGCGCTCCAGCGCCGGTGGCCGACCATGTGCGCGAGCACCGCACGGTAACGGTCGATGCCGGCGATGGCGCCCGCATCGTCGAAGACATCCGGCACGCGCATGCCGAGCGTGTCGAAATACGGCACCGGCTTCCTGAGTTCGTCGAAGGCGGTCGAGTACGGCACCAGCCGTTCGGACACGCCCCACAGTCCGCGCAGGGTGAGGTCGAGCTTGCGTTCGACGTCCATGTACAGCGTGCCGTGGCGTTCGCGTTGCAGCACGGCGCGGGCGTCGGCCGACTGCAGGCTGAAGTAGTCCTTCTGCCGCTCGGGGTGGTTGGCGTAGTTGCGGATGCCGTAGTCGACCCAGTTGCGCAGCCCCGCGATGGACAGCAGCGACAGTAGCGCCGGCGCCTGGGCGAAGAACTCGGGCATGCCGGGGCTGGGGAAGGTGGTGTGGTGGCCATGAATCGACCCGGTGGTGCGCACCTTCAGGTCGAGCACGATGTCGAGGTAGTGCCCGAACTGTTCCCGGCTGCCGAGCTTGCGTGCGACCGCGGCGATCGTCTGCAACAGCGGCGCGATGGCGCGGCCGTTGGGCGATTTCTGCAAGCGCATGACGACCCGCATCAGGTCCGGCAGGGCGTCTTCGCCGACGGCGTGCGCCACGCCCGGCCATTCCTCGAGGAAGGCCAGCATGGGGTCGACGCCACGACCGAGCTTGCCGATCAGGCTCGCCGTGTCGAGGTAGGCCGTGAGGCCCTCGCGTGAGAGCACCGCCAGCGCCTCGGCCATGACATCCTCGAACACCGCTTCCACTTCCGGGAAGCGCGTGCCGAGCCGGGCCCAGTACTGGGCCATCAGCGGGTGCTGGTATTCGGTGTCGGTCATGGTCGCTTACCCTGCTTCAGAAGTTCTTGAAGAAATCGTCGCGAGCGGTTCGAGTCCGGTTCGAGAAGCGCAACCGTACAAATCGTACGGTGAGCATCGCAGGGCCGGAATCGGGCCGCGCAGCAGATTGATTCATGAACTTCAGGCGAATGTCGCGTCGATGGCGTGATCCAGCGTTTCGCGGATGTCGGCGTCGTCGGTGATCGGGCGCACCAGCGCCATGCGGCAGGCGTCGCCGGCGTCCACGCCGTCCTTAATCAGCGTGGCGGCGTAGACCAGCAGACGGGTCGAGATGCCTTCGTCCAGACCGTGGCCCTTGAGGCCGCGCGCGACCTGGCCGATCTTCACCAGTTTCGCGGCGGTGTCGGCGTCGAGCCCGGTTTCCTTCGCCAGGATCGCGGCTTCGAGCTCGGCGGTCGGGTAATCGAAGTCGAAGGCGGTGAAGCGCTGCTTGGTCGACTGCTTCAGGTCCTTCATCAGGCTCTGGTAGCCGGGGTTGTACGAGATCACCAGCTGGAAGTCGGGATGGGCGTTGATCAGCTCGCCCTTCTTGTCCAGCGGCAGGGTGCGGCGGTGGTCGGTCAGCGGGTGGATGACGACGGTGGTGTCCTGACGCGCCTCGACGATTTCGTCGAGGTAGCAGATCGCGCCGATACGCGCGGCGGTGGTCAGCGGACCGTCGAGCCAGCGGGTGCCGTTGGCTTCGAGCAGATAACGGCCGACCAGATCGGAAGCGGTCATGTCCTCGTTGCAGGCGACGGTGATCAGGGGCTTGCCGAGTTTCCACGCCATGTGTTCGACGAAGCGCGACTTGCCGCAGCCGGTCGGGCCCTTGACCATCACCGGCAGGCGGTTGCGGTAGGCGGCCTCGAACAGGGCGACTTCCCTGCCCTGCGACTCGTAGTAGGGTTCCTGCTGGACCTTGTACTGTTCCTTGTCCGTCGTCATGACGCTCTCCTGATGGTGTTCCGCTGATCGAATCAGTAGGGTTGAATCCGCTTTCACACGCCGTGACCCGCACGGGGTGTGAAGGGGGACTCCCCAAGCAAAACGCCCCCGGGGGGGGCGTTCGGCTTTACGGCCTGAGCTTGCTTACTTGTGCACGCCCAGCTTCTCGCGCCAGCCGGGGTACAGCTTGTCGGCGTCGCCCGGGAAGGATTCGAACGCACGCGCGAATTCCTTGTGTTCCTTGGCGAACTCGATCGGGTCGGCACCAGCCTTCCAGCATTCGTAGGCCTGACGCAGCGAGATGGCGCCAGCGGCCGGGGAGTCGATGTGGCCGTAGGAGCCGCCGCCCGAGGTGTTGATGACGTTGCCGTGACCAAGGTTCTCGAAGAAGCCCGGCAGGCGCAGCGCGTTCATGCCGCCCGAGATGATCGGGGTGGTGGGCTTCATGCCGTACCACTTCTGGTAGTAAACCGGGCCCTGGCACTCGTCGCGCTCGATCATGTAGGCGATGTCCTTGTCGGTGGCGTCGCCTTCCATCTTGCCGTAGCCCATGGTGCCGACGTGGATGCCGGACGCTCCCTGCAGGCGCGAGATCTTGGCCAGCACGAAAGCGGTGTAACCCCGCTTGGCGGACGGCGAGGTGATCATGCCGTGGCCGGCACGGTGGTAGTGCAGGTACTGGTTCGGGTACTGACGACGGGCGGTGGTGATCATGCCCGGGCCGCCGACGAAACCGTCGACCAGGAAGGCCACCTTGTCGGCGTCGGGGCCGAAGGTTTCCAGGATGTAGTCGGCGCGGGCGCACATTTCATAGTGGTCGTCCGCGGTGATGTTGGCCGAGAACAGTTTGGGCTGGCCGGTTTCGTCCTGGGCGCGCTTCATCGCGTCGGCGACCAGGGGTATCACTTTCTTCATCGGCGCGAACACCTGGTTGCCCTGGGGTTCGTCGTTCTTGATGAAGTCGCCGCCGAGCCAGAACTGGTAGGCGGCGTGGGCGAACGGCTCGGGACGCAGGCCGAGTTTCGGCTTGATGATGGTGCCGGCGATGTAGCCGCCGTCCTTCATCGGGCGGCCGAGCACGCGCCACATGTCGCTGATGTTCTTGGCCGGGCCGTCGAACAGCTGGATGGCGCGTTCGGGCACGTAGAAGTCGTGGATCTTGGCGTGCTCGATATCGCCCATGCCCTGGTTGTTGCCGATCACCAGCGTCAGGAACGACACGATCATCATGCGGCCGTCGGTGACGTTGCGGTCGAACAGCTCGATCGGATAAGCGATCCGCATGTCCTCGGTCGCTTCGTCGATGAAGTACACCAGCGCGTCGACGCCCTTGGTGAATTCGTCGGTGGTGCAGACCTCGACGTTGGTACCGGTCGACGATTCGGCGGCGAAGTGGGCGGCGGCTTCGAGATAGCCATGGCCGGCCTTCGGTTTCATCTTGTAGGCGACGAGAATATGTTTGCCGCCCTTGATCAGGTCTTCTTCCCTGAGGGACAGATCGGCATAGCGTGCAGATTGGTCCATAAGTGACTCCTTCGGTTTGACTTAAGGTTCTCGTTATCGAGTGGGAGAACACTATAGTTATTCATTTATATAATTAAAATTAAATTATTATGATAAAATCTATAAGTTCAGACTTATAATTGGAAGATGCGTCGACTCACCCTGCGCCAGTTCCGCATCTTCGAAGCGGTGGCCCGCCATCTCTCGTTTTCACGCGCCGCCGAAGAGCTGCATCTGTCCCAGCCTGCGGTTTCCATGCAGGTCAAGGGCATCGAGATCATCCTCGGCCTGCCGCTCACCGAACAGGTCGGCCGCAAGATCCAGCTCACCGACGCCGGTCGCGAAGTGCTGCACGCCAGCCAGAGCATCACCGCGCGTCTCGACGACCTGCAGTCCAATCTCGCGCAGCTGCGCGGCGTGGAGGGCGGCCGCCTCAGTCTGGCCGTGACGACCACCGCCAATTCCATCGCCGCGGCCCAGCTCGCCCGGTTTCGCGACAAGTATCCGCAGGTGGCCATCCATCTCGATGTCGGCAATCGGGCGGACGTGTTGCATCAACTCGCGGCCAACCGCATCGACCTGGCGATCATGGGCCGCATCCCGCCGGATCTGGAACTGGAGGCCACCCGTTTCATGGACAACCCGCTGGGGGTCGTCGCGTCCCCCCGCCATCCACTGGCACGCCGGAAAAAAATCCCGGTGGCCGCGCTAGCAACCGAACCCTTTCTCGTGCGCGAGGCCGGCTCAGGCAGCCGCAACGCAATGGAACGCTTTTTCGCCGAGCGGGGGCTGGAAATCCGCACCGGTCTGGAAATGAACAGCAACGAGGCCATCAAGCACGCGGTACAGGCCGGCCTTGGACTGGGTCTCCTGTCCCTGCAGACCCTGGAGCCGGAGCTGACCCTGAAGCGGCTCGTGGCGCTCGACGTGGAAGACTTCCCCATCATGCGCCATTGGTTCGTGGTTCATCGCACCGGCAAACGGCTTTCCCCCGTGGCCCAGGCATTCAAGGAATTCGCGCTGGCCTGACAGGCGTATGCTTGCGCTTTTGCCCGCGCATCCCATGGACCCGACCGCACACCCCCTGCATCTGCGCCGTCCCGGCGACGAGACGCCACGCACCATCGCCGCCGCCGACGTGAACCCCGACACCATGCTGGTCTTCGACGTGCGCCGCGAGGCCGATTTCAATGCCTCCGACGAAGCCATTCCCGGAGCATTGTGGAAAAACCCTGACAGGATCGACGCCTGGATCGGCGCCGTGCCGCTGACGATGGAGCTGATCGTCTACTGCGTGCACGGCGGTGCGGTATCCCTGCAGACGGTCGACCGCCTGCGCGCTATCGGTGCCAAAGCCCGTTATATCGAAGGGGGGCTGGAAGCCTGGAAGGCCGCCGGCGGCCGCCCTGCCCGGAAATACCCCATAAGGAGTAGTTGACTAGTTTACTCAGCTATTCTATGGTGCGTCATCCGATTTTCCGATCAGGCAAGGACACACTCACATGGAACGCGAAATCAACGGCAAGATGGTCGAAACCGACCCCGAAGGCTATCTGGTCAATCTGGACGACTGGTCCGAGGAACTGGCCATCGAACTGGCCAAGGAAGACAAGCTGGAATTGCAGGAGAATCACTGGAAAGTGATCCATTACATGCGCGAGCAGTTTGCGCAGAACGGTACCGCGCCCAATCTGCGCTTCCTGCAGAAGGGCCTGAAGGAAGAATTCGGCAACGAATGGGGCGACAAGAAATTCCTGTTCGACCTCTTCCCCTTCGGTCCCGCCAAACAGGCCGGCCGCTACGCCGGCACGCCCAAGCCGACCGGCTGCGTGTAAGGCCTGCCGCCCCGCACCCCGCGGGGCTTTTTTTCGCCCGTGCAGACCGTCGCGGCTCAGTTTCCGCGGAACATGAAATACACCGCGCCCACCAGACACAGCGCTGCCCACAGGAAATCCCATTTCAGCCCGACCTTCATGTAGAACACGGCGAAGGGCACGAACACCGACAAGGCGATCACTTCCTGCATGATCTTCAGTTGCGGCAGGCTCAGCACGGAGTATCCGATGCGATTCGCCGGCACCTGCAGCAGGTATTCGAAGAGTGCGATGCCCCAGCTGGCGAACGCCGCGATCACCCACGGCTGATTGTTCATGTCCCGGAGATGTGCATACCAGGCAAAGGTCATGAAGACGTTGGACAGGGTAAGCAGAATCAGGGTTTGCAGGGTGGCGGGCATGATCGGCACCTTCGGGGAATGCGCGCCATTGTAGGGCTTCCGGCCCGGTCCGGCTGGTAGAATGCCGCCTTCGCGTCAGCAAGGAAAACACGATGAGCACACCGCTGGTAGGCGTGGTGATGGGATCGTCCAGCGACTGGGAGGTGATGAAGCACGCCGCCATGCTGCTGAAGCAGCTCGGCATCCCGTTCGAAGCCCGTGTGGTCTCGGCGCACCGCACCCCCGATCTGCTCTACCGTTATGCCGAAGAAGCCGAGGCCCGCGGCCTCAGGGCCATCGTGGCAGGGGCAGGCGGTGCCGCGCACTTGCCGGGCATGCTCGCCGCCAAGACTGTCGTGCCGGTGCTGGGCGTGCCGGTGCCTTCGAAATACCTCAAGGGCATGGATTCGCTGCTCTCCATCGTGCAGATGCCGAAGGGCATCCCGGTGGCCACCTTCGCCATCGGCGAGGCGGGCGCGGCCAACGCCGCGCTCTTCGCCGCCGCGCTGATTGCCCGTCACGACGCCGGGCTGGCCGAACAGCTCCACGACTTCCGGCGCGGCCAGTCGGATTCGGTGCTGGCGATGGATCTGCCCGATGTCGAGTAAGCCGCTGCCGCTACTGCCCGGCGCCATGCTGGGGATGCTTGGCGGAGGGCAACTCGGCCGCAAGTTCACTATCGCGGCGCGCACCATGGGCTACCGGGTCATGGTACTCGACCCCGATCCCGGAAGCCCGGCCGGCCAGATGGCCGATGTGCATCTCCAGGCCAGCTACGCCGACGCCGCAGCCCTGAGCCGGATGGCAGCAGACTGCGCCGCCGTCACCACCGAATTCGAGAACGTACCCGCCGAGAGCCTGATCGCGTTGGGCAAGACCTGCCGCGTCCGCCCCGGCGCCGACGCCGTCGCCATCGTGCAGGACCGTGGCCGTGAAAAATCCTGGCTTGCCCGGCACGGCTTCGTCACTGCACCTTTCGCGCGCGTTGGCAGCGAAGATGAACTCGACGCGGCGCTGACCGATATCGGCACGCCCGCGCTGCTGAAAGTGGCCCGCCTGGGCTACGACGGCAAGGGACAGGCGCGCATCCGGACACCAGCCGATGCACACGCCGCCTTTCGCGAGTTCGGCGGGCAGCCCTGCGTGCTCGAAAGCTTCGTGACGCTGGACTGCGAAGTGTCCGTGGTGCTGGCGCGCAGCGATACGGGCGAATGTGCGCTGTTTCCGGTCGCCGAAAACCGCCATGCGGGTGGCATTCTCGACGTTTCCATCGTGCCGGCGCGCGTGGATGATGCGCTCGCCCGCCAGGCATGCGACACGGCGCGCGCGGTGGCCGACGCACTCGGCTACGTCGGCGTGATGGCGGTGGAATTCTTCGTCGCCGACGGCCGCCTGATGGTCAACGAGATCGCCCCGCGCCCGCACAATTCCGGCCACTACACGCTCGACGCCTGCGTCACGGACCAGTTCGAACAACAGGTCCGTGCGCTCGCCGGGCTGCCGCTGGGCGACCCGCGCCTGCTGTCGCCCGTGGTCATGATCAACATTCTGGGCGACCGCTGGCATGACGATGGCCCGCACTGGGGCGCACTGCTCGCCCACCCCAATGCGAAGCTGCATCTCTACGGCAAGGAAACGGCCCGTCCGGGCCGCAAGATGGGGCATTTCAATGTGCTCGACGCCGACGCCGGGGCGGCGCTGGCGCTCGCGGAAACCCTGCGCGATGCGCTCTAGCCTGTCTGTATTCGCACTGCTCGCCTTTGGCACGACCGCCGTCGCGGCCGGCCGGTTACCGCTCGTCGTCGACGGCCAGACCGTCCGCGTCGAAGTTGCCGCCACTCCGCAGGCGCGCGAACGCGGCCTGATGGGCCGCACGCACCTGGCCGCCGATTCCGGCATGCTGTTCGTGTTCGAAACGCGGGGCCGCCACTGCTTCTGGATGCGCAACACGCTCCTGCCGCTATCCATCGCCTTCATCGGCGACGACGGCCGGGTCGCCGGTCTGGCCGACATGCAGCCGCGCACCGAAACCCTGCATTGCGCGCCAGCTGAGGTGCGCTATGCCCTCGAAGTGTCGCAGGGCAGTTTTCTCCGCCAGCGCCTGGCGCCTGGCGCCCAGGTACAGGGCCTGCCGCGCTGATCCCGCGCCGGCCCGCCTTCAGGGCGATATCGCGCGAATCCGCATTTCCATGATCCGGCCATCGTCGTCGCTGCGCACCACCCGAACCGGCAGGTAGTGCCGGTCGATGGCAAGCCAGGCCTCGAAACGCTCGTCGGCAGTGTCCGTCCGCGCCAGATGCAGGGTACGCAGTGCGCCCAGCGCGGTTTCCAGCGTTTCCTCGCCCTGCACGGCATAGCTGTAGCGACGCAGCTTCTTGCCGTTGAACACGTCGTAATGCACGGTGCCGTCGGGCGGCGCGGTAAGCGCCAGCTGGAAGAACAGGCTCAGCGCATCCTGCATGCCTGCCGGATAGACGAAATGCCGGGGCGCGCCCCGCGCCGGCTCCAGCAGCCCCTGCCCCGCGTCGGGATCGAAGCGCGCACTGGCGCGTTTCGCGCCGCGCTGATCCCAGAACGCCTCCGGCTGCAGACCCTGCGCCGTAATGCGCCCCCGGCTGGTCTGCACGAAACGCCCGCGGTAGAACAGCCCGGTCAGGCCGGTGGCGGCCGCCACGCTGGTCAGCGTGTAATGCGTGCCTTCATTCACCCAGACCAGGGTCTGCTCGCCCGATGCCGGACCGTAGAGCAGCTCGAAGCGCATGTCGATGCGCGCCGGGATCGAATTCAGGGGCGGCGGCGCGGGTTCGGCGGGTGGCGCAGGCCTGGCTGCGGGCTGGGGCTCGACAGGGACTGCCAATGGCGCCGGGGCCGCTTCGGGCGGGATGCCGACCACCTCGGCCCGGGCGAGCACGGGCACCGTCTCGACGACCGGCACTGGCGATGCGGGTGGTGGCACGACCGGCACTGGGGCCGGTGGCGGCACAGGCGGGCGGCGCTTTGGCGCGGGCGCCGGGTCAGGTGACGGCACGATCAGGCGCGCCTCGAAAACCGGCGGTGGCAACGGTGCCTGCACGCCCGGCCGGAAACTGTCCAGCCCGCCGATCAGGAGGCCATGCAGAAGCAACGACACTGCCAGCGCCACGCCGCCCACGCCGGGTCGAATCGACCCCGGGCCGCGTTGCATCTTCACCCCTCGACGCGCGCGCGCGTCAGACGCTGCTCCAGCGTCACGCCGTCTTCGACCACCTGAATGCGTACCGGCAGATTGCCGCGTCCCGGCGCGATCCAGACGGTGACGCGCTTGTCTCCGGAATCGGACACGATGCGCTGGTAACGCAACGTCTCGATCGCCCCCAGCGGTGTATCGAGCGTACCGCCGGGCTGCCGGGCGTACCGGTAGTCGTTGAGATCGCGCCCACTGACCACCTGCAGGGCGTAATCCGCCGGCAGACGGGGCGCAAACATGAACTGATAGACCTGCGACAGCTGGTCCTGCGCACCGGTCTTCAGCTCCGGCACCTGCCAGGACTGGCCCTTGTAGCTGTAGGCGATGCTGTGCCGCGCCCAGTCGAGCCGGGCGACGGCACGCTTTTCGGGCGCATCGCTGCGGGCGTGTGTGAACTGCGCGGGCTTCAGGCCCTGCGCGGTCACGGTCCCCGTACTCTCGAGCCGGATGCTGCCCGGCCACAGCAGTTTCAGCGGACCGCTGGCGTGCATTTCGCTCGTCAACGTATAGCGCCGGTCCTGCCGGGTGTAGGTATCGGTCACCTCGCCTAGCTTCTGGCCGTTGCGATACAACGCATAGACCAGCGTCATCTGCGACGGCACCGCCCACACAGGCAGGCTCATCGTCAGGGCGGCAAACAGCAGCAGCAATCTGGGCATGGACAGGCTCGCGTTCACACGGTCAACACGGACTGTGACCCCGAACCGCCGGCCAAGTTTACTTTGCCGCCGTCGTGGACGAGCCGGTCTTCGGCAAACCAGCGGATCGCCTGGGGGTAGATGCGGTGTTCCTGCGCGAGCACGCGATCGGCCAGGACGGCCGGCGTGTCGTCCGCCCGCACCGGCACGGCGGCCTGGGCGACGATGGGCCCATGGTCGAGCGTGGCGGTGACGAAATGCACGGTGCAGCCGTGGATCTTCACGCCTTCAGCCAGTGCGCGCTCATGCGTTTTCAGCCCCGGAAAGGCCGGCAGCAGCGAAGGATGGATGTTGAGCAGGCGCCCCTCGAAACGTTCGATGAAGGCCGGCGAGAGGATGCGCATGTAGCCGGCGAGCACGACCAGCCCGGGCCGGTGGCGCTCGATCTCGTCGGCTAGTCGCGCGTCGAAGGCGACACGGTCAGCGTATGCGGTGTGATCGAGCGCGAAGGTCGGCAGGCCGCTTTCGCGCGCGTAGGCGAGCCCCGGGGCCTGCGGCCGGTTGCCGATCACCGCGACGATCTCGATGGGCAGCGCCGCCTCGACGATCGCGCGCAGGTTGCTGCCGCGCCCGGACAGCAGGACGACGACGCGAAGCGGACGTGTCAGCACGTCCGGATCACGAATACAGCACCTGTTCCGCTTCTGCCGGCCGCGCGACGATCTCGCCGATGCGCCAGACCGTCTCGCCGCTGGTCCGGAGATGGGCCATCGCGGCATCGGCATCGGCGGCCGCCACCACCACGCACATGCCGATGCCGCAGTTGAAGGTGCGCAGCATCTCCATCGGCTCGACGTTACCGGCCTGCTGCAGCCAGTCGAACAGCGGCGGGCGCGTCCATGACGCGAGATCGACGCGGGCGGCGACGCCGTCCGGCAGGCAGCGGGGCAGATTGCCGGTGATGCCGCCGCCGGTGATGTGTGCCATGCCCTTGACCGTCAGCTTTTCCATCAGGGCGAGCAGCGGCTTGACATAGATGCGCGTCGGTGCCATCACCGCATCGGCAAACGGTTTGCCGTGGAAGTCGGATTTGAGGCCGATGTGCGAAACGTCGATGAGCTTGCGGATCAGCGAATAGCCGTTGGAATGGGCACCGGACGAGGCCAGCCCCAGCACGACATCGCCGGGCGCGATGGTCTGGCCGCCGATGACCTTGCTTTTCTCCACCACGCCGACGGCGAAGCCGGCCAGATCGTATTCGCCGTCCGGGTACATGCCCGGCATTTCGGCGGTTTCGCCGCCGATCAGCGCGCAGCCGGCCTGTTCGCAGCCGGTGGCGATGCCGGCGATGACCGCTTCGGCGGTATCCAGCGTGAGCTTGCCGGTGGCGAAATAATCCAGGAAAAACAGCGGCTCGGCGCCCTGTACCAGAATGTCGTTGACGCTCATCGCGACGAGATCGATGCCGACGGTGTCGTGGCGGTTGAGCTCGAAGGCGAGCTTGAGCTTGGTGCCGACGCCGTCGGTGCCGGAAACCAGCACCGGTTCCCGGTATTTCCTGGAAATCTCGATCAGGGCGCCGAAACCGCCGATGCCGGCCAGCACTTCGGGCCGCATCGTGCGTCGGGCATGCGGCTTGATGCGTTCGACCAGCGCGTCGCCCGCCTCGATGTCGACCCCGGCATCTTTGTAGGAAATGGAAGACACACCCGGCTCCAGAATCATAAAGTGCGCTATTTTAGCGTCTATGTCCGCCACCCGCCCCTTCGCCGTCCCCTGGTTCGCACTCGCCACACTGCTCGTCGCCGGCGTCGGGGTCTGGCTGCTCGCGCCGATTCTCACGCCTTTCCTGGCCGGCGCGTTGCTGGCCTACATCTTCGACCCACTGGTGGACCGGCTGGAAGCCCGCGGCCTGTCGCGCACCACCGGGACGGTCGTCGTCATCGTGCTCGCCGGCCTCGCCGTATTCGGACTGCTGCTGGTGGCGCTGCCGCTGTTTCAGGGCCAGTTCGTCGAACTCTCGCAACGCATTCCGGCTGCGATCGAACTGATCCAGACCCGTTTCCTGCCCTGGCTGGCGCAGACATTCGGCATCGCGGTCGACCCCAATCTGGATGCCCTGAAAACCTGGCTCACCGACAAGGCTGCGCAGAACGGCGCCGACTGGCTGCCCACCCTGCAGACCGGTGCGCTGGCGGCCGTCGGCATCCTCGCCAATCTGCTGCTGATTCCTGTGGTGATGTTCTATCTGCTGCGCGACTGGGATGTGATGGTCGACCGCGTGGCCGCGCTCACGCCCCGGCCCTGGCTGGCTGCGGTCACCCGCATCGCGCGCGCGATGGACGCCGTGGTCGGCGAATTCCTGCGCGGGCAACTGTCGGTGATGCTGGCGCTGTCGGTCTACTACGTGCTGGCGCTGTGGCTGGCCGGCCTCGATTACGCGCTGCCGATCGGCCTCCTGACCGGGGTACTGTCCTTCGTGCCCTTCCTCGGCTTCGGCCTCGGCATGCTGCTGGCGCTGCTGGTGGCGCTGCTGCAGTTCGCCGACTGGACCGGGGTGGCCTGGGTGGCGGGCATCTACCTGGGCGGCCAGCTGCTCGAAAGCTACGTATTCACCCCGCGCCTGGTCGGCGAACGGGTGGGCCTGCACCCGGTGGCGGTCATTTTCGCACTGGCCGCCTTCGGCCAGGTGTTCGGCTTCGTCGGCGTGCTGCTGGCGGTGCCGCTGGCCGCGATCCTGCTGGTGGCGCTGCGCGAACTGCGCGGCGTCTACACGGCCAGCGCGTTCTACAGCGGCGGCTATAATGCCGCCTCTTTTCACGCCCCCGATCCCGCCATGGCTCCGCCTCTGCTCGAATCGCACATCACGTCACTGCCGCTCGTCCATCGCGGCAAGGTGCGCGACATCTACGCCGTAGGCGACGACAGGCTGCTGATCGTGACGACCGACCGGCTGTCCGCCTTCGACGTGGTGATGCCGACGCCGATTCCGGGCAAGGGGGCGGTCCTGACAAAGGTTTCAGCCTTCTGGTTCGACCGCCTGAAAACCATCGTACCGAACCAGGCGCTCGATATCGAACCCGAATCGGTGGTGGCGGACAACGAACGCGATCAGGTTGCAGGTCGCGCCATCGTGGTGAGGAAACTCAAGGCGCTGCCGGTGGAAGCCATCGTGCGCGGTTATCTGGTCGGGTCCGGCTGGAAGGAATACCTGGCCAGCCAGTCGGTCTGCGGCATTGCCCTGCCGCCCGGCCTCAGACAGGCCGATCGCCTGCCCGAACCGATCTTCACCCCCTCGACCAAGGCGGCCGTGGGGGCGCACGACGAGAACATCAGTTTCGAGGCGACCGCGGCGCTGATCGGCGTCGAGCTGGCCACCCAGGTCCGCGACGTAAGCCTTGCCCTGTACAAGGCGGCCACGGAGTATGCACTTACACGCGGCATCATCATCGCCGACACCAAGTTCGAATTCGGGCTCGACGCGGCTGGCCGGCTGGTATGGATCGACGAAGCACTGACGCCCGATTCCTCGCGATTCTGGCCGGCGGACCAGTACCGGCCGGGCAGCAACCCGCCCAGTTTCGACAAGCAGTTCGTCCGCGACTGGCTGGAAGCCAGCGGCTGGAACAAGCGGCCGCCGGGGCCGGCGCTGCCGCCCGAGATTGTCGCCCGGACGGCCGAGAAATACGGCGAGGCGATGACGCGGCTGCTCGCCGCAGACTGAACTACCTCGTCACTTGAGGGTGGCGTTGAGAAAATCCGCCACGGCCGCGACCATCTGGGCCTCGTGGCCGGCATAGAAATGGTCGGTGTTGGCCACCACCTGCTGCACGGAGGCCTTGTTCGCAAAGCTTTTCTTGCGCTGGGCGGCCTGATCGAGCACCGGTTTCAGGTCGCCGTCGCCATACAGATCGAGAATCGGCACGCCAACCTTGGCGTAATCGCCGAACGAGGCGCCAAGACTGGCCCAGGCCTTCACCGCGGGATCCGGCTTGTCGGCGAAATACGTCAGGCTCATGCGCGCGCCCATGCTGTGCGACACGACGGCAATGTCCTTGTAACCCTTTTCCTTCAGAAAGGCCACGGCCAGACCAATACGCTCGGCCGCCTCGGGAAAGGTCGGCGGATACGCCTCGCCCTTGGCATCGGCCGCCAGAATGGGCATCTGGATCGACAGGGTCGTGAAGCCGCGATCGGCCAGTTCGATGCGGAGCGTGCCGACCATGCCCCAGTCAGGGTGAATACCCAGACCGTGCACGACGACGACAGCCTTGTCGCTGCCCGAAACCGGCGTGAACAGGCCCAGAAACTTGTGATGCGCACGGGTCTGCAGATAGACCGCGTCGCCGACGACCAGGCCCGGCACGACCTCGTCGGCCCATTTTTTCTCGCGGGCGTAGTCCGCCGTATCCGCCGCCGCGGTCATGGAAAGACACAATGCCCACAGGCCAACCAGCCATTTCCCGAAAGGATTTTGCTTCATCTGCTTCATCTCCTGCCTCCTGCGCGTTAAAGTTTGGACTTCGTCTGCCCGATAATTCAACGAAATCGTGGTTTTATCAATCGCATTCATCCACATTAGTCGAAAGTGACCGTGAAGCCGTTGCGTGTCGTACCCCCCTCGCCGCCGACCGTTCCGACACGCGACACGCGCCAACGGGGCAATGCACGGGTCGTCATCGTCGATGATCGCGGCACCGCGCGCAGCCTGCTGGAAGGTCTGGCACGCACCCTTGAGCCGGGCGTCATCGTCGAAAGCTATGCCGATCCGCTCGATGCGCTGGCCCGGATAGAGGTCGAAATCCCCGATCTCATCATCACCGACTACCGCATGCCGAGCATGGACGGCATCGAATTCACCCGCCGCGTCCGGGCCGAACGCCGGCTCGCCGATGTGCCGATCATCATCGTCACGGTCGTGGAAGACCGCCGGATTCGCTACCAGGCGCTCGAAAACGGCGCGACCGACTTTCTGACCCGTCCGATCGACCCGCAGGAATGCCGGGCGCGCTGCATCAACCTGCTGGCGCTGCGCCGCAGCCAGAAAATGGTCACCGACCGGGCGCAGTGGTTGGAAGAACAGGTCATGCAGGCGACCCGCGAGGTCCGCACGCGCGAACGCGAAACCCTGATGAAACTGGCGAAAGCCGGCGAATACCGCGATCAGGAGACCGGCAACCACATTCTGCGCATGTCCAAGTATGCGCGCCTCATCGCCGAGGAACTGAAGCTCACGGCGATGGAATGCGACGAAATCGAGGCCGCCGCGCCCATGCACGACATCGGCAAGATCGGCATCCCCGACCAGATTCTGTTGAAACCCGGCCGCCATACGCCGGAAGAAACGGCAATCATGCGGCGCCACCCCCTGATCGGCCATGAAATCCTGGCCGACAGTCCGTCGCGTTATCTGCAGATGGGCGCAATCATCGCCCTGGGTCACCATGAAAAATTCGACGGCACCGGCTATCCCCAGGGGCTCGCCGGGGAAGCCATTCCGCTCGCGGCGCGCATCGTCGCAGTGGGCGACGTGTTCGACGCGCTGACGTCCAAACGTCCCTACAAGGGCGCCTGGTCGTTCCAGGACGCGCTGTCCTACATCCGCACTCACAGCGGCACGCATTTCGATCCGGATTGCGCGCGCGCCTTCGAGCGCCGCATCGACGCAGTCGCCGCGATCATGCGCGACCTGGGCGACGAAACGGAGCCCGGCTGAGCGTCATGTCGAGTCATGCGACGCTCGACTGGCTGCGGCGTCTGAAACGCCGGGTCAATGCGCGTCCCGACACCGAATTCCAGCAGGCCCTGATCCGTTTCATCATCGGCGTCATCTCCTACGCCTACTTCAGTTCGAGCTGGTTCAACCACCCGAACTTCATCTACTCGAGCATCCATTTCGTCGCGCTGTTCTTCATCACCACCTCGGCACTGATCCTCGCCGGCACGCTGGCCGACCCGAGCGTTTCGCCAGTGCGCCGGCTGTTCGGCGCGATCGTGGACTTCCTGACCGCGTCTTTCCTGCTCCTGATGGGGGGCGAGACCTCGGCGCCGCTGGTGGGCATCTACCTCTGGGTGACGCTGGGCAACGGCTTCCGCTACGGCGTGCCCTATATGTATTTCTCCACCCTCCTGAGTGCGGTGGGGTTCGGCTCGGTGCTCGCGTTCAACCCGTTCTGGCACCAGCATCTGGCACTCGGCATCGGCATCCTGTTCACGATGATCATCGTGCCGCTGTACGCAGCATCGCTCACGCGCCAGCTGCACTCCGCGGTCAAGCGCGCGAACGAGGCCAATCAGGCCAAATCTTCGTTCCTGGCCAACATGAGCCATGAACTGCGCACGCCGCTGAACGGCGTCATCGGCGTGGCCGACCTCCTCACCGCGACCCGGCTCGACAAGGAACAGCAGGAATTCGCCCAGATCATCCGCGCCTCCGCCCATACCCTGCTCGAACTGATCGAGAACGTGCTCGACATCTCGCGCATCGAGGCCGGACGCCTGTCGACCAGCCAGGAAGACTTCGACCTGCACCGGCTGGTCAACGGCACCGTGGCCATGATGGAACCGCAGGCCCAGGGCAAGGGACTCGCCCTTGCCTCGCACATCGCGCCGCAGACCCCCTTCCATCTGAACGGCGACGGACGCCACCTGCGCCAGATCCTCATCAATCTGGTCGGCAACGCGATCAAATTCACCGAACACGGGCGGGTCGACGTCTACATCCGGCCGGTCGGCCAGAGTCACCAGCCGCAGCGGTTGCGCTTCGAAGTCGTCGATACGGGCATCGGCATCCCGCACGCCGCCCAGGCCCGCATCTTCGAAAGCTTCACCCAGGCCGATCCGTCGATCACGCGCCGCTTCGGCGGCAGCGGACTCGGCACCACCATCGCCAAGCAGCTGGTCGAGGCGCTGGGCGGCCAGATCGGATTGCACAGCCGCGAGGGCGAAGGGTCGACGTTCTGGTTCGAACTGCCGTTCGGGCTGACGGACGCGTCCGACGCGCCCCAAGCGCAGTTCGACGCACCGATGCGCGTCGCCGTCCTGACGGGCGGCGACCTGTCAGGCCGCCTGCAGACGATGATCCGCAGCTGGCACGCAGAACCGGTGCTGGTCGCCAATACCACGCGGCTGGCCGCCGAACTCGCCGCCGCGCCCGCCGGCAGCCCGCGATTGGGAGCGGTCGTGGTCGAACGCGCGGTCCTGCCCGGCGATCCCAGCGCATTCCTGCGTCTGCTGCGCGACGACCCCGGCCTTGCCAGCCTGCCCATCATCCTGATCGAATCCGACACCGCCACGCCGCCCACGCGCGATACGCAATGGGTACGGGACGGTTTTGCATCCGTGCTGCGCACGCCGGTGAACGCGACACTGCTGTTCAACGCGATTCACGCCGTGGTCAGCCAGGACATGCCGGAAAACGTGGTCTCGCTGGGCAGTCGCCTGCAGTCGTCCGGCGCCCCGGCAGCCGGCCTGAACATCCTGGTGGCGGAAGACAATCCGGTGAACCAGCGCGTGATCCGCGGCCTGCTCGAACATGCCGGGCACAAGACCTGGCTCGCCCACGATGGCGAAGAGGCCCTCGCCATGCTCGATGCGGACGAACGGGCTTACGACCTCGCCATCATCGACATGCACATGCCACAGCTTTCCGGGCCGGAAGTCGTGCAGCGCTGGCGTTTCCTGGAAAGATCGCATCTCCCCATCATCATGCTAACCGCCGACGCCCGCGCCGAAGCGCAGGCTGCCTGCGAAGAGGCCGGGGCGGATACCTTCCTCACCAAGCCCGTCAACAGCCGCGAATTGCTGGATGTCGTCGGCCGTCTGGTCAAGAAACCCGACACGGCACCCGCACCGGCCGAGCAGGCCGCCAAACGTGCGGCGGAAACCTCCTTGCTGGAAGAAAGCGTACTCGACGAACTGGCGCAGCTTGGCGGTCCCGGCTTCGTCGACGATCTGCTCGGCAGCTTCGTCACCGACAGCGCCCGCGCCCTGCGCGATGTCGAACGCGCGCTGGATGCCCGGGATTACAGCCAGTGGCACGATCAGTTGCACATGCTGAAAGGCGGCGCCAGCGATATCGGCGCCTACCGGCTGGCGGAATTGTGCGCGGAAGCGGAACGGCTCAAGCCTTTCGAACTGGCCGTGCCGCTGGCGCATACACGGCTCGATGCCGTGCGCGAAGGCCTGGAAGCCGCACGGACCGCGCTGGACGCCTACCAGGCCGGCCGCTTACGCGCGGAGCGCGTGTGAGGCCTCGGTCGAATCCGCCTTCCCGCTCTGGCGCGTGATCAGGCGCTCCATCATCCGCAGATCTTTCGGTTCGAGACGCAAGGCCGCGTCGACCCAGATATCCGCAATGCGCATGAGCTCCGCGTAGGCGATCGGCTGGATTTCCTCGCGCGCGCAACGCAGGGCAAAAGCGCCGTTGCGCGCCCGCGCCTCGCGGCGAATGTAATCGTGTACGGCCTGCTCGCCCTCGCCCGGTTCGGCCAGCACGTCCACCACGCCCAGCGCATGCAGTTCTTCAGCCAGATAGAGGCGGCCGCTCAGGATGATGTTTTCGGCCTTCTGGAAACCCACACGACGCCCCAGGAGGCTCAGTGCGCCCATGCCCGGAAACAGGTTGAACAGGATTTCGGGAAAGCCCAGCTTGGTGCCGCGTTCGGCGATCAGCACATTGCCGGACAGCGCGCATTCGAAGCCGCCGCCCAGCGCGTCGCCCTGCACCAGGGAGATCGTCTTCAGCACGGGACGATTCAGGTGAACCGCATTGAGATACAGCGGCTCGATGCAGGCCTTGGCGTACTGCGACAGGCGGTCGCGGTCGCCCGCCGCGATCAGGTCCGCGAACCGGTTGAGGTCGCCGCCGTAATTGAACACGTCCGGATGCGAGGATGCCGTCACCATGTAGCGCACATCGGGCTGTTTCGGATCGTCGATCTGGCTGGCGACGCTGTGGCACCAGCTCAGGAGCTCCTGCAGCAGGGTCGGCGTGAAACACGGACGCGGCTCGGAATGCATGTAGCCCCAAGATGTCTGACTGTGCGGGTCAAAATACGTGGTGAGCTGCGAATAATCGTTTTGCTGGGGTTGCAGCGTGTTACGAACAGCCTGCAAATGCGCCATGAGACTTCTCCACGTGAATTGCCGGGCACCGTCGGACGGTGTATAGGCGAAGACTAGCGCGCGGCGTGCGGCAGCTCAAGCTCAGGATCGTGAAATTTTGCGCGCTTGCAACAAAGCGACCGACGCCGGTAATTTTTCGCAGATCGCGAACGCGGCTTCAGAAGGTCCACAGCATGCGGATGGCAAGCACCAGCAGCAGCAGCGCGAAGATCCGTTTCAGCCGGCGAACCGGCAGGCGGTGGCTGGTCCAGGCGCCCAGCGGGGCGGTGAGCACGCTGCCGGCGACGATACCGGCGAGCGCGGGCAGGTAGACGAATCCCAGACTGCCGGTCGGCAAACCCGCCGTATGTCGCCCTCCGACGACATAACCGGCCGCGCCCGCAAGCGCAATGGGAAAGCCGATTGCCGCCGACGTGCCGATCGCCCGGTGCAGCGGAATGTTGTGGAACAGCATGAACGGCACCGACAGCGTGCCACCGCCGATGCCCACCCAGCTCGACACCAGACCGATCACCGAGCCGGCCAGCGTGGTGCCGGCGCGCCCCGGCATCGCGCGATGCGGCGCAGGCCTGAAATCGAGCCACATCTGGATGGCGGCGTAGAACAGGAAGGCCACGAAGAACACCTTGAGCACTGTGGCCGGCACGCGGGACGCCAGGAGCGCGCCGACAAAGGTGCCCGCCAGCACGCCGAGCGTGATGCGCCGCACCACCGTCCATTCGACCGCGCCGTGGCGATGATGCGCCCGCACGCTGGACAGCGAGGTGAAGACGATGACGGCCAGCGAAGTCCCGAGCGCGAGTTGCGGCTCCATGCCGGCCGCCAGCCCCTGCGCATGCAACAGCACGATGAGTACCGGAACGATGATGAGCCCGCCGCCGACACCGAGCAGACCGGCGACGAAACCGGTCGCCAGGCCCAGCGCGAAATAGCCGGCCAGCAATGCCGGTGCGAGTTCCGGCATCAGAGTTTCTTGACGATAAAGGCGTATTCCGCAGGATCGACGGGCGTGATCGACAGGCGGTTGCCGCGCTGCAGGATGCGCATGTTGGCGAGCTCGGGATAGCCCCGGATCTCGGCCAGCGGCATCAGCCGCGTTTTCTTCACCAGCTTCACGTCCACATTGAACCAGCGCGGCGTCTCCGCCGTGGCCTTGGGGTCGAAATACTTGTCCTTGGGATCGAACTGGGTCGCGTCGGGATAGGCCAGCGTACTCACCACGGCCAGACCGACAATGCCCGGCTCGGCGCACGACGAGTGATAGAACAGGACCTTGTCGCCGACCTTCATCTGGTCGCGCATGAAATTGCGCGCCTGGTAGTTGCGCACGCCGTACCAGGCGACGCTTTGATCGGGCAGGGTGGCGAGGTCGTCGATGCTGACGTCGCTCGGTTCGGATTTCATCAGCCAGAAGCGCATGAGGAACCTCGAATGTGGATAAGCGTCAGGCGCGCCGGATCAGGGTGCCGACCCCTTCGGGCGTCAGCACCTCCAGCAGCAGCGCATGTTCGACACGGCCGTCGATGATGTGCGCGCTCTTCACGCCACTGTTCACCGCATCGACCGCATAGCCGACCTTGGGGATCATGCCGCCGGAAATCGTGCCGTCGGCGGTCAGCTCGTCGACCTCACGCGGCGTCAGGCCGGTCAGCAGCTTCATCTGCTTGTCCAGCACGCCGGGGGTGTTGGTCATGAAGATGACCTTTTCCGCCTGCAGCACGCCGGCGATCTTGCCGGCGGCAACGTCAGCGTTGATGTTGTAGGCATTGCCTTCGCGGTCGGTGCCGAGCGGTGCCACCACAGGGATGAAATCGCGCGCATCGAGCACCTGGATGATCTCGGGATCGATGCTCGTGATCTCGCCGACCTGTCCGATGTCGAGCAGCTCCTCGGCTTTTTCCCTGCTCTTCACCAGCATCTTCTTGGCGTGGATGAAATTGCCGTCCTTGCCGGTCAAGCCGACGGCCTTGCCGCCGTGCTTGTTGATCAGCGTGACAATGTCCTGGTTGACCAGCCCGCCGAGCACCATCTCGACGACGTCGAGCGTTTCCTCGTCCGTCACCCGCATGCCCTGGATGAAATCGGACTGCTTGCCGATCTTCTTCAGCAGGTCGGCGATCTGCGGGCCGCCGCCATGCACCACCACCGGGTTCATGCCGACCAGTTTCAGCAGCACCACATCCTTGGCGAAGGCCTCCATCAGATGGCGTTCGGTCATGGCGTTGCCGCCGTACTTGATGACGATGGTCTTGTCGTAGAAACGCTGGATGTACGGCAGCGCTTCCGACAGGACATGTGCCTTGTCGGCGGCGGTGTGGGGCAGGGTCATGGCGGCTCCGGAACGAGGATTGCGCGGATTTTACGCCAAGAAAAAGGCGGCGCGCGGCCGCCTTCGTCCCGCCGGAGCGGTTTACTGGATGTTGAGCCGCCTGGCCGCGACGGCCAGTTTCTTGGGCAGCGTCAATTCCAGCACGCCGTCCTGGTACTTCGCCGACGCGGCAGTCTCGTCGACTTCGTGCTCCAGCGCGAAGCTGCGGCTGACACGGCCGACGTAACGCTCGCGGCGCAGCATCTTTTCGCCCTCCTTCTGCCCGGCGCTCTTCTTCATCTCGGCACTGATGGAAACGGTGTTGCCGTCGATGGTGACGTGAATATCGTCCTTGGCGACGCCCGGCATGTCGGCATGCACGGCGTAGGCGCTTTCGTCTTCCTTCACATCCATGCGGATTTGAGGCAGCTCCCTGTCGGCCTGCACCGGACGGAAGAAACCGCGGAACAGGGTATCGAACGGATCATGCACTTCGAACGGGTCGTAACGGGTAACGTTGGCCATGGTGTCCTCCTTGAGGAAAAGTTTCGGTTGCTACCCATATGGTGCAGCGCCATGCCGTTTCAAGGGGCAAGGTTGCCGCTTTGTGCCATACCCTCCAGAATGCGCCCACCAGTCTGACGGGACCCGAAAATACATGGACGCACTGGACGCGCAAGCCTGGCTGACCGAGCACGGCGACTACCTGTTTCGTGTCGCCCGCCGCCAGTTGCGGTCGGACGAACAGGCCGAGGACGCCGTGCAGGAGACCCTTCTGGCTGCGCTCACCGCCCGCGACCGCTATGCGGGCGAGGCCAGCCCGCGTACCTGGCTCACCGCCATCCTCAAGCACAAGATCGTGGATGCGATCCGGCGCCAGATGCGTGAAGTCGAGCTGCCCCGGGACGCCGACGACGAGGAGGCGGTTGACGCCTTGTTCCGGGCGGACGGGCACTGGGCGACGCCGCTTGGAGCCTGGGGCAACCCCCAGACGGCGGCCGAGCTCAATCAGTTGCGGCATGCGCTGGCCACATGTGCCGACCGGCTGAAGCCGGCCATGGCCCAGGTTTTCAGCCTGCGTGAAATCGCCGGCATGGAAACGGAAGAAATCTGTAAGGAACTCGATATCACCCCGACCAACTGCTGGGTTCTGCTGCATCGGGCACGTCTGTTCATGCGCCAGTGCCTGGAACTGAACGGCTTTTCGGGAGCAGGCGCATGAAATGGCAAATCTCGTGCAAAGAGACTTCCGCGCTTGTCTCGCGCGCGCTGGATTCGCGCCTGCCGTTCGGCGACCGCATTGCGATGCGCCTGCATCTGGCCATCTGCCGGAATTGCGCGCGTTTCGCCCGGCAGGTACGCGAAATGCGGCAACTGTTCCAGGCGGGGGCGGACGATATCGTCTCCCCCGGCCTGCCGGACGATGCGCGCCGGCGAATCGAGGCCGCACTGCGCCGCGGCCCGGATATTTGAGTATTTGAAACCGGATTTACCCGGTATGTTGGCAGTACGCCTTCTGGCACCCCCACCCACCCAAAGGAGAGAAAGCATGTCACAGAAAACCCTGCTCACCGCCGCCCTCGGCACCGCGTTCGTCGCCGGTTTGTCGGTCGCCCCGGCCACATCCGCCGCGGAGAATCCGTTCGTACTGGCGGGCCTGTCGTCCGGTTACCAGGTCGCCGACGCCGGCAAGCCGATGGAAGGCAAGTGCGGCGGCGCCAAATCCGCCGAGGGTAAATGCGGCGGCGCCAAGGCCAAAGACGAAACCAAGGCCAAGGAAGGCAAGTGCGGCGGCGCCAAATCCGCCGAGGGCAAATGCGGCGGCGCCAAGGCCAAAGACGAAACCAAGGCCAAGGAAGGCAAATGCGGCGAAGGCAAGTGCGGCAGCCCCAAGAAATAAGCGCATCATGACCGCCCTGCGCCCGACCGGCGCGGGGCTCGGGTTTCGGCGCGAACTCGTTCCCGCGCTGAAAACCCGGGTGCCCGACGCCATTGCGTTCTTCGAGCTCGCACCGGAAAACTGGATCGATCTGGGCGGCGCATTCGGGCGCGACCTGCGCGGTTTCACCGAACGCTTTCCCTTCGTCTGCCACGGCCTGTCGCTGTCGCTCGGCGGCCCGACGCCGCTGGACGAGCTGCTGCTCGTGAAAATACGCCAGTTCATGGACGCGCACGGCATCGCACTGTATACGGAGCACCTGTCCTACTGTTCGGACGAGGGGCACCTGTACGATCTGCTGCCGATTCCCTTCACGGAGGATGCCGTCAGATACGTCGCCTCACGCATCCGCCGCGCGCAGGACATTCTGGAACGGCGCATCGCCATCGAAAATGCCTCCTACTACACGCCTTCGCCCATCGCCGAAATGGACGAACTGACTTTCATCCGCGCGGTCCTGGACGAAGCCGGCTGCGACCTGCATCTCGACGTCAACAACGTCTACGTCAACAGCGTCAATCACCGCTACGACCCACAGGCCTTCATCGCAGCCCTGCCGACCGAGCGTATCGCCTACCTGCACATGGCCGGCCACTACCGCGAGGCGGAAGACCTGCTCGTCGACACGCATGGCGCCGACGTGATCGAACCGGTCTGGGCGCTGCTCGACGCCACCTATCGCCTGCATGGCGTCGGGCCGACGTTGCTGGAGCGCGACTTCAATATTCCGCCGCTCGCGGACCTGGCCGGCGAAGTCGAGCGCATCGCCGCGTTGCAGGCGCGACACCGGACTTCGGATGAACCCGTCAGACGCACGTCCTGAATTCCAGCGCTACCAGCTCGCGTTTGCCGCGCATCTCCGCGACCCGCGTCGTCAACCGCGCCCGGCGGGCGTGGATGCGCGCCGGATGAAGGTCTATGCCGCGCTGCTCTACAACAATGTCGAAAGCTTTCTGCTGGCCTGCTTTCCGGTATTGCGCCGGACACTGGGCACGCGCAGGTGGACGCGCCTGGTGCGCACATTCTTTGCCACGCATCGCTGCCATACGCCCTACTTCCGGCAGATCCCCGACGAATTCCTGCAGTTCCTGCAGTCCGGGCGGACGCCGCAGACGGACGATCCGCCCTGGCTGCTCGCGCTGGCGCACTACGAATGGATCGAACTGGCCCTGTCGGTATCGAACCGGGCGCCGGACCGGGCCTACGACCCCGCCGGCGACCTGATGATGCGGGCACCGGTATTGAACCCGGTACTCGCCAGTCTCCGCTACGACTGGCCGGTGCACCGCATCGCGCCACGCCGCCGGATACGCCCGTCGGACACCCATCTGCTGGTCTTCCGCGATGCGGAAGACCGGGTCCGCTTCAGCGAAGTCAACGCCTTCACCGCCCGCCTGCTGAATCTACTGGAAAACGGCACGCGGACGGGATGCGCCGCGCTGGAAACGCTCGCCGCCGAAAGCGGCCATCCCGACCCCGGTCTGATCCTGAAAGCAGGCGCAGCGCTGCTGGAAGATCTGCGTACGCAGGGTGCGATTCTGGGCGCCTGAACGCCCGCCGCTCAATGATGGTGGTGCATGTGCTGCGCCGGCTCGCCGCCGGGGCCGCGCGCGTCCGCTTTCACTTCGACGGTTTCCTGCTTGCCGCCGGTCTCGATCGTGAGCGTCAGCGGCACCGCGTCGCCTGCGGCGATGGGCTTGCCCAGATTCATCAGCATGATGTGGTAGCCGCCCGGTTCCAGCTTGACCGGCTTGCCCTTGGGCAGATCGAGCGTCCTGACCTCGCGCATGCGCATCACTTCGCCGTCCATCTTCATTTCGTGCAGCTCGACGCGCGGCACGGCCGCACTGGCCACGCCGACCAGTTTCGCGTCCACGTCGGACTGAATGGTCATGTAGGCGGCACTGACCTTTTGCCCCGGCATCGTGGCACGTGCCCACACGTCGGTCACCTGCACATTGGCAGCCGCGGCAGGCAGGGCAACGGCGGCGAGCAGCATCGCAGCGATCATCGGTTTCATGGCGGTCTCCTTATGGATTGGATCAAGCTGCACCATTCTCCCATACGGCCGCAGGACCCGGCACACGCGCGGCATGGACAAATTGTCGCAGGCCGCCGGGTCGCCCGGCGCGCGCATTACAATCGGCCCATGCCGACCGCCGCCGCCGATACGCTGCTGTCCATCCTGCCTGCACGCGCCCTGCTGGGCAGGCTGCTGACGCTGCGCGTCTCGCTGATTGCCGGCTGGGCGGCCGGGATCGTCTGGCTGCACTGGGGGCTCGGCATCCGCATGCCCCTGCTGCCGATGGCGGCCGTGCTCGCCCTGATGGGCGTGTTCGCCGTATCCACGGTCTGGCGGCTGCGCCAGGACGTCCCGGCGACGCAGATGGAATTTCTCGCCCATTTGCTGGCCGATCTCACCGCTTACGCCGTGCTGCTGTTCTTCGGCGGCGGCGCGACCAACCCCTTCGTCTCGCTCATGCTGGTGCCGGTGGTCATCGCTGCGATCAGCCTGCGCCCGCGCTGGGCCTGGCTGCTTGCAGGAGTAGCGAGCGCCTACTATGCGATATTGCTGTTCGTCTATCAGCCGCTTGCCATCGCCGACCCTCTGGCCGCCTATGGCATGCACCTGGCCGGCATGTGGTTCAATTTCCTGGTCAGCGCCGCCCTGATCGCCTTTTTCGTCACCCGCATGCACGCGGGTCTGCGCGAACGCGAACGCGCACTCGCCGAACTGCGCGAAAAGCAGCTTCGCGACGAACGCATCCTGGCGCTCGGCACCCAGGCAGCACTTGCCGCCCACGAGCTCGCCACGCCGCTGGCCACGCTGCAAACGACGGCGCACGAGCTGGCCGCCGAATTTGCCAACGACCCGGATATCGGCGCCGACTGCCGGTTGATCGAACAGCAGGCCCAGGCCTGCAAAGCCATTCTGACCCGGCTCGCCGCACGTGCGCAGGATGCGCCTGCCGAACCGCAACCGCTCGACGCCTGGCTCGACGCCCTGGTCGATCGCTGGCAGGTGCTGCGGCCGGATGCGCGCATCGAGGCGGCCCTGCCGCGCGACGGCCGGGTCTTCCTGCCGCCCGACGGGCTCGAACAGGCCGTGTTGAACGTGCTCAACAACGCCGCCGACGCCGCGCCCGGGCCGGTCGAATTCCACGCCGCCTCGGACAACCGGGGCCTGACTCTCGACATCGCGGACCGCGGCCCCGGCTTCACCCCCGAACAACGGGCGCAGGCGGGGCGCGTCCTGTTCAGCGGCAAGCCGGGGCACGGCTGGGGCGTAGGCCTGGCGCTGACGCATTCGACCCTGGAACGCGCCGGCGGCAGCCTGACCCTGACCGAGCGCAAGGGGGGCGGCACGCGCGTCCGCATCGTCATTCCCTGGGAGCACGCCGCATGAACATGAAACTGCTGATCGTCGAGGACGATGCCGATTTCGCCGCCGCGCTCGGCCGCGCCATGCACAAGCGGGGCATCGAGTCGGCACACGCCCCGGATGCAGCGACCGCTCGCGCGCTCATCGAGCATTTTCACCCGACCCACGCCGTCGTCGACCTGAAGCTGCCGGGCGAATCCGGACTGCGGGTCGTTGCCGATCTGGCTGCACGCGAGCCCCCGCCTGCCATCGTCGTGCTGACCGGCTACGCCAGTATCGCGACCGCCGTCGAAGCGGTCCGCCTGGGCGCGCGCCATTACCTCGCCAAACCGGCCAACGCCGATGAAATCCTGGCCGCCCTGCTCAAGGACCAGCCCGACGTCATGCTCGAAGTGAGCCCGGAACCGCTCTCGGTGGCGCGGCTGGAATGGGAACATATCCAGAAGGTGCTGGCCGAGAACGACGGCAACATCTCCGCCACCGCGCGCGCCCTGAAAATGCATCGCCGGACCCTGCAGCGCAAGCTCGACAAGCATCCGCCCAAGCCGGCCTGAGGCCGGACCGGGAACCTGGCCGGCGGCGGCAGGTCACTGCAGCCAGTCCTTTCGTTGCCCGCAACCATGAACGTCCAGTCCCTGCTCGATCAACTCCTCGGCGCCGGCCAGTCCGCCGCGCAAAAGGTCAACCAGTCCGGTTACGCCAATTTCGGTACCGGCATGCTCGCCGGCGGCGCACTGGGCCTTCTGCTCGGCGACAAGCGGGTGCGCAAATTGGGCGGCAAGGCGCTGACCTATGGCGGAGCCGCGGCACTCGGGGCACTGGCATTCCGCGCCTACAGCAACTGGCAGCAGCAGAAAGCCGCGGCAGGCACCGCACCGGCCCCTTCGGCCCAGCCGGCGCAGTTCCTCCCTGCCCCGCAGGCCGCCGACCACAGCCGCGCCGTACTGAAGGCGCTGATCGCCGCCGCCAAGTCGGATGGCCACATCGACACGCGCGAACGCGGCCTCATCGAGGAACAACTCGGCCGCATGGCCGGCGATGCCGGTCTGCGCGCCTGGATCGACGCCGAGGTTTCACGTCCGCTCGACCCCGCCGAGGTCGCTTCGGCCGCCGGCGGGTCGATGGAGATCGCAACCGAAATGTATCTGGTGAGCGTGCTCGCGGTGGACAGCGAAAGCTTCATGGAACGCGCCTATCTGGACGCGCTGGCGGCACAACTGAAACTGCCGCCCGACCTCAGGGCGCAACTCGAAACCGAGGCGCGACAAGCGGCGGCGGCCGCCTGAAACTCAGTGGCCGACGCCCCAGTCGATCACCCCGAAATACGCCGTCGCCAGCACCACGCAACCGAACACGATGCGGTACCACGCGAACAACGTGTAATCGTGTCGGCTCACGAATTTGATCAGCGTGCGCACCGCCAGCAACGCACTGACGAACGCCGCCGCACCGCCCACGGCGAAAAGCGGCAGATCGCCCGCATCGAACAAGCGCCAGTTCTTGTACAGGTCGTAGGCCGTGGCGGCGAACATGGTGGGAATGGCGAGGAAGAACGAAAACTCCGTCGCCGCCTTGCGTGACAGCCCGAGGAACAGTCCGCCGATGATGGTCGCGCCCGAACGCGACGTTCCCGGAATCATCGCCAGCGCCTGCGCAAAACCGATCACGAGCGCGCGCCGCCAGCCGAGATCGTCCACTGTCGGCGTGGCGACCGTATGCTTGCGCCGCTCGGCCCACAGAATCAGCAGACCGCCGATCACCAGCGCCGACGCCACGACGATGGGATTGAACAGATAGCCCTTGATCTGCTTGTAAAACAGGAAACCCAACACTGCCGCGGGCAGGAAGCCCGCCATCAGGTTCACCGCCAGCCGCCGCGAGGCCGGTTCGCTGTGCAGCGTCGCGGCCACGTGGCCGAGCTTCGCGCGATATTCGTAGACCACCGCCAGAATCGCCGCGAGCTGGATCGCGATCATGAACACCTTGGCCTTCTCGCCGGTGAATCCCAGCAGCTGGCCGGCAATGATCAGGTGACCGGTACTGGAAATCGGCAGAAACTCGGTAACACCCTCGACCAGACCAAGGATCAGGGCATGCAGAATGAGAACGGGATCGGTCATGAGGTGCGGGCAGACATGAAAAAGGCGCGCCCACCGGGCGCGCCCGCCGAATTATACGCAGTGCAGGTCAACAGGCCGTGAAGGCGCGAGACCGGCCGGCATTCAGACCTTGCGGTAGACCTCCGCCCCCTGCTTCACGAACTCGACGGCCTTCACTTCCATGCCCTTGGCCAGCGCGTCGGCTTCGTTCAGACCCTCTTTCGCTGCGAATTCGCGCACGTCCTGCGTGATCTTCATCGAGCAGAAATGCGGACCGCACATCGAGCAGAAGTGCGCGACCTTGGCCGATTCCTTGGGCAACGTCTCGTCGTGGAAGGACTTGGCCTTGTCGGGGTCGAGACCCAAATTGAACTGGTCGTCCCAGCGGAATTCGAAGCGCGCCTTGCTCAAGGCGTTGTCGCGGATCTGCGCACCGGGGTGGCCCTTGGCCAGATCGGCCGCGTGGGCGGCGAGCTTGTAGGTGATGATGCCTTCCTTCACGTCGTCCTTGTCCGGCAGACCGAGGTGCTCTTTCGGCGTGACGTAGCACAGCATCGCGGTGCCGTACCAGCCGATCATCGCGGCGCCGATGCCTGAGGTGATGTGGTCGTAGCCGGGCGCGATATCGGTGGTCAGCGGGCCCAGGGTGTAGAACGGCGCTTCGGCGCAGGACTCCAGCTGGATGTCCATGTTCTCCTTGATGAGGTGCATGGGCACGTGGCCGGGGCCCTCGATCATCACCTGCACGTCGTGCTTCCACGCGACCTGAGTCAGTTCGCCCAGCGTGCGCAGTTCACTCAGTTGCGCTTCGTCGTTGGCATCGTAGATCGAGCCGGGACGCAGGCCGTCGCCGAGCGAGAAGGCCACGTCGTACGCCTTCATGATTTCGCAGATGTCCTCGAAGTGCGTATAGAGGAACGATTCCCTGTGATGCGCGAGGCACCACTTGGCCATGATCGACCCGCCACGCGAGACAATGCCGGTCATGCGGTTCGCGGTCATCGGCACGTAACGCAGCAGCACGCCGGCGTGGATCGTGAAGTAGTCGACGCCCTGTTCGGCCTGTTCGATCAGCGTGTCGCGGAACATCTCCCAGGTCAGTTCCTCGGCCTTGCCGTCGACTTTTTCCAGCGCCTGATAGATCGGCACGGTGCCGATCGGCACCGGCGAGTTGCGGATGATCCACTCGCGGGTTTCGTGGATGTTCTTGCCGGTCGACAGATCCATCACCGTGTCGCCGCCCCAGCGGATCGCCCAGGTCATCTTCTCGACTTCTTCCTGGATGCTGGAGCCGAGCGCCGAGTTGCCGATGTTGGCGTTGATCTTCACCAGGAAGTTGCGGCCGATGACCATCGGCTCGGTTTCCGGGTGGTTGATGTTGTTGGGGATGATGGCGCGACCGCGTGCGATTTCGCTGCGCACGAATTCGGGCGTGATCTCGTTCTGCAAGCTGGCACCGAAGTTCTGTCCCGGATGCTGGCGGGCCATCAGCGCGGCAAGTTTCTCGCCTTGCGGGCCGGATGCCTTCAATGCTTCCAGATACGCCGCGCGGTTGTTGTTCTCGCGGATGGCGATGAATTCCATCTCCGGCGTGACGATGCCGCGGCGGGCGTAGTGCATCTGCGTGACGTTGGCGCCGGCCTTCGCGCGGCGCGGATTGCGGTGCAGGCCGGGGAAGCGCATCGCGGCGAGCGCGGGGTTGGCGGCCTGCTGGCGACCGTATTCGGACGACAGGCCGTCGAGCACTTCGGTATCGCCGCGGGCGTCGATCCAGCCGGTGCGCAGCGCGGGCAGGCCCTGGCGGATGTCGATCTTGGCGGTCGGATCGGTGTAGGGGCCGGAGCAGTCGTAAACGTAGATCGGCGGGTTCTTCTCGCCGCCAAAACCGGTCGGCGTGTCGGCCTGCGCGATCTCGCGCATGGGCACGCGGATGTCCGGCGTGCTGCCTTCGACGTGGATCTTGCGCGAATTCGGCAGCGGCTGAATCGCGGCTGCATCGACGTGCGCGTCGGCGGCGGTAAACTGGGCGGGCTTGTGGGGGGCGTTCATGTGCATTCTCCAATGGGGAGCAGCCCGGACGCGCGCGGAACACGCGGCATCCTGCCCTCCCTACGGCGGTATCAACCGCATCAGGTTCGAAGGGTATGTCTCACTCCCCTGCGGGAGACCCCTGGCGAGCGGCCAAGTTAGCCGAATTGTGGAATAATTGCAAGGCAGTCATTCCCCTAACCCATTGATTTTCCAGACACCCGGCATGGATATTGAACAGGCACGCTTCAACATGGTGGAACAGCAGATTCGCCCCTGGGACGTGCTGAACCCGCACGTGCTCGACCTGTTGTTCAAGCTGCGCCGCGAAGACTTCGTGCCCGAAGCCCGCCGCGCACTCGCTTTCGTCGACATGGAAATCCCGCTCGGCCACGGCGAATCGATGTGGACGCCCAAGCTCGAAGCCCGCGTCCTGCAGGAACTGGCGCTGCAATCGACCGACCGTGTCCTCGAAATCGGTACGGGCAGCGGCTATTTCGCCGCGCTGCTCGCGGCGCAGGCAGCCGAGGTCGTGTCGGTCGACATCTGTGGCGATTTCACCGCCTCTGCTGCCGGGAAACTGCGCGCGCACGGGATCGCAAACGTGCATCTACACACGGCCGACGCCTCGCGCGACTGGCCCGACGATGCCGGCTTCGATGCCATCGTGCTCACCGGTTCGACACCGATCCTGTCCGATGCCTTCCGCCGGCGCCTCCGGGTCGGCGGCCGCCTGTTCGCCATCACCGGTTCGGTCCCCGTGATGCAGGCGCAGCTCGTTACCTGTACCGCGCCCGGCGCCTTCCGGAGCGTCACGCTGTTCGAGACCTGCGTCGCCCCGCTCGTCAACGCGCCGCACCCTGCCGCCTTCGTATTCTGATGTTTGCCCCGTCGAGTCCGATCCATGGCGCGTCCGGCACGTTCCGGCCGGGATACCGCACCGTTTCCAGCCTGGACGGAGCACGCCCTTTCTCGGGTTTGCCGGACTGAATGCGCCATTTCCGGCCAGCCGAACTCGACGCCTACCTCAAGGGCGGCCATGCCCCCGTGCTGCTGGACGTGCGCGAGCCCTGGGAATACGGCATCTGCAAGCTGCCCGGCGCGCAGCTGATCCCCATGCGTGACCTGCCCGCCCGGCTGGGCGAGCTGGACAGAAATGCCGAGATCGTCGTCATCTGCCATCATGGCGTGCGCAGCTACCACGCGGCCCGCTACCTTGAAACGGTCGGATTCTCGACCATCATCAATCTCTCGGGCGGCATGGCGGCCTGGGCCGACGAAGTGGACCCGGCCACGCCCCGCTACTGAAACGTTTTCAAGACTGGACCCGACATGCTTCAGAAATCCCTGCCGCTTGCCCTGGCGCTGGCATTCGCCCTTCCGGCGCACGCGGCCAATCTATCCGACGCCTACCGCGACGCGCAGGCTTACGACGCGCAGTACGCCGCCGCACGCGCCGCCCTTGAGGCCGGCCGCGAAAAAGCCGAGCAGGGACGTGCGGGCCTGCTGCCCCAGGTCGATCTGAGCGGCAACGTCACGCGCAGCCATGTCGACTCCTCGCTGCCCGGCGGCGACGTCGACTACACAGGCAACGGCGCATCGATCAATGCGGTTCAGCCGCTGTTCCGCAAGCAGAACTGGGTCGCGTTCGAACAGGCGAAAAACCAGACCCGGATCGCCGAAATGCAATTCAAGCTGGCGGAGCAGGAGCTGATCCTGCGTGTCGCCCAGGCCTATTTCGACGTGCTGCAGTCGCAGGACAACATCGCCTTCATCGGCGCGCAGAAAGCCGCCATTTCCGAGCAGCTCGCCTCGGCCAAGCGCAATTTCGAGGTCGGCACCGCCACCATCACGGACACCCACGAGGCGCAGGCCCGCTACGACCTCGCCGTGGCGCAGGAAATCGCCGAACAGAACACGCTCAACATCCGTCTGCGCGCACTGGAGAAACTCATCGGCAAACCGGCCGGTGCGCTCGACGCATTGGTCGAACCGGCGCAGTTGAAAGCCGAAACCGGCGGCATCGACGAATGGGCGGATCGTGCGGCCCGAGGCAACCTGCAGACCGAGATCCAGCGCATCGCCAAAACCATCGCCGACCAGGAAGTGGAGCGCAACCGCGCCGGCCACTACCCCACGCTCGATGCCGTCGCTGGCTACAACGTCAACAACAACCAGAACCTCGGCACCCTCCAGGCCGACATGCGCACCGCCAGCATCGGCCTGCAGCTCAATCTGCCGATCTACCAGGGCGGGCTGGTCAGTTCGCGCGTGCGCGAAGCCGTGGCCAATCAGGAGAAAGCGCGCCAGGACCTCGAGGCGGCCGCCCGCGATGCGGGCCTCTCGGCACGCCAGGCATATCTCAACGTGGAAAGCGGCGTGGCCCGCGTGCGCGCACTGGAGCAGGCGCTCGTCTCCAGCCGGGCCCAGCTCGATTCCACCAAGCTCGGCCTCTCGGTCGGCGTGCGCACCAACCTCGACGTGCTGAACGCCGAGCAGCAGGTGCTGTCCGCCCGCCGCGACCTCGCCGGCGCACGCTACGCCTATCTGCTGGCGGGCCTGTCGCTCAAGGCTGCCGTGGGGACGCTCAATCCGGCCGATCTGGCCGAGATCGACCAGCACCTCAAGCCGGCGACTGCAGTCGCGGCGCAATAAACGCCAGCATCATTGCTTAAGTCGCTCATACTCATGTCCATCGTAGCCGGCTATTGTTTTGCATGGCTGTGGCACGAGTGGTTCTTTTATGCTTTGGCGATGTCTGCATTTTTGCTGTTGAGCGGACGTCTTCTGCTTTCCAACAAAAATATGACCACACAAGCTATGGCAATTGGGGTTGCGATCGGTGCCTTTATAGGTAGCGCAATTGGCTTAACCCATCACTTTTAGCCGAGCCACATGCCATTACGGCGGCAGTTCTTCTACGTCGTAGACATAGCAGGTACCAATCCTGCAACCCGCGCCGCCGCGCCGCGGTGGCGTGCGGCGAACGCCAGCCCGGCCTCGCCCATGCGGCTACGCGCCGGCGCATCCGCCAACAGGCCCAGCGCTTGCGCCACGCACGCCTCCGCGTCGTTCACGCGCCGCGCGGCACCCGCCTCGATCGCCTGTCGTGTCGCTTCCTCGAAGTTGAAGGTGTACGGCCCCACCAGCACCGGCCGGCCCACGCTCGCCGCCTCGATCAGGTTCTGTCCGCCCAGTGGCTGCAGGCTGCCGCCGACGAAGGCGACGTCGCAGGCCGCGTAATACGCGAAGAGCTCGCCCAGGCTGTCGCCCAGCAGCACACGCGTCGCGGCGTCCACGGCCGTCGTCGCGCTGCGGCGCCCATAGGACAGTCCCACCGCCTCGATCAGGCGCGCCGCTTCATCGAAGCGTTGCGGATGGCGCGGCACCAGCACCAGCAGAACGTCGTGCGGCGCGCGTTCGGCGAAGGCGCGCAGCAACGGTGCTTCCTCGCCTTCACGCGTACTCGCCGCAAGCAGCACCGGACGCGCGCCCCAGGTCGTCCGCCACGCCGCTCCGCGTTCGAGCTGGGCGGCCGGCGGCGCGATGTCGAACTTGAGATTGCCCGCGACCGCGATTTCGCGCGCGCCCAGTTGCTTCAGGCGTGCCGCATCGGCTTCGCTCTGCGCCGCGACGACGCCGATGCGCGCGAGGCTCGCACGCGTCAGTGCCGGCAGCCGCGCGTAACCGCGCGCCGAACGTTCGGACAGCCGCGCGTTCGCCAGCATCAGCGGCACGCCCAACTTGTCTGCCGTGCGGATCAGGTTCGGCCACAGCTCGGTTTCCATGAGGATGCCGACCGCCGGTCGGGCACGGCGCAGAAAACGCCGTATCAGACAGGCGTAGTCATAGGGTAGGTAGACGATTCGCGCGAAGCTGCCGTAAAGCGATTCGGCCGTCGCGCGCCCGGTCGGCGTCATGCAGGTGAGCAGAACAGGCCGGCCGGGATGCGACGTGCGCAGGGCTTCGACCAGCGGCTGCGCCGCGCGCATCTCACCGACGGAAACGGCGTGAATCCAGATTGCGCCGGTCGGCACATCCGCCGCGCCGAGGCGCTCGCCCCAGCGTTCGAGATAGCCGCGTTCGCGCCGTCCACGCCACAGCAGCCGCAAGGGAATCAACGGCGCAGCGAGCAGCAGAACCAGTCGGTAGAGCGTCCAGTCCAGAATCAGGCGCGGGGCAGGCATCGCCGGATTGTAAGCGGTGCGATGCTAAACTCGCCGCCAGTTCTGGAGACGAAACCATGAAAATCCTGCTCACCGGCGCAGCCGGATTCATCGGCATGCACGTCGCGCAAATCCTGCTCACGCGCGGCGACGACGTCGTCGGCATCGACAGCCTGAACGACTACTACGACCCCGCACTGAAACTCGCGCGGCTGGAACAGCTCAAGCCCTTCGCCAACTTCCGCTTCGTCCACGGGGACATCTCCGACCGCATGGTCATGGAAGACCTGTTCGAAAAGGGCCACTTCGACGCCGTGATCAATCTCGCCGCGCAGGCCGGCGTGCGCTACTCGCTGAAGAATCCGCATGCCTACGTGCAGTCCAACCTGGTCGGCTTCGCCAACCTGCTCGAAGGCTGCCGCCACCACGGCATCAAGCATTTCGTCTACGCCAGCTCGTCCTCCGTCTACGGCGCCAACACCAAGATCCCGTTCTCGGTGCACGACCCCGTCAACCATCCCGTGAGCCTCTACGCCGCCAGCAAGAAGGCCAACGAGCTGATGGCGCACACCTACTCGCACCTCTACGGCCTGCCCACCACCGGCCTGCGTTACTTCACCGTCTACGGTCCCTGGGGCCGGCCCGACATGTCGCCCTGGCTGTTCACGAGTGCAATTCTGGAAGGCCGCACCATCGACGTGTTCAACCACGGCGACATGATGCGCGACTTCACCTACATCGACGACATCGCCGACGGCACCGTGAAAGTGCTCGACCGCATCCCGCAGGGCAACCCCGATTTCGACCACAAGAACCCCGACCCGGCATCGAGCCACGCGCCCTACCGCGTCTACAACATCGGCAACCACACCCCGGTGCAGCTCATGGACTTCATCGGCACCATCGAGAAGGCGCTCGGCCAGGAAGCGAAGAAGCATTTCCTGCCCATGCAGGACGGCGACGTGAAAGCGACCTACGCCGACGTCGACGACCTCATCCGCGACACCGGCTTCAAGCCGGCGACGACGCTGGAGTACGGGATCGGGAAGTGGGTGGCGTGGTATCGGGGGTACAAGAATCTTGGCTGAAACAATTAACAACCGATAGTTGCTTACAAGGCGAGACACCGTGCGAACTTTCATCCGCGAATTTTTAGGCTTGCCTATATCAGCAAGTAAAGCGTAGAGCTCGAATTAATCGAACAGCTACAGCACACCGCCCGGGGCGACGCCTGATTTAGGCGGCATGGGAATCTGGAAAACATGCTGTCTAAATTACGTTAGGCGTCGCAATCACACTATGGAACAGCTCGAACGTACTCGGCGCTACTTGGACCGTATGCGGCGTCTGTATCACGGCGTTCCGGCGGAATGGGATCGAAGACGCGAATTCGAAGACGATGTGTATTCGTTCTTCGTGCACTGCTACCATGTCCGTGATTGGTTCTTTCACCTGAACAAGATCAACTTGACCGAGAAGGAACTAGACGAGTTCGTCGGCAAGCACCATGCCCTACGAATCTGCGCCGATCTTTGCAACGGAACCAAGCACTGCACGTTGTCGGACCTCAACCCCCCTCCATGACCCCCACCCTGGCCAAAAGCACCCTGCCCTGGATCGTGGCCGTGGCGCTGTTCATGGAGCAGCTGGACACTACCATCGTGAACACGGCGGTGCCGGCGATGGCGGAAAACCTGGGGGTGGCGCCGCTGAGCCTCAAAGCGGTGGTGGCCAGCTATATTCTCAGCCTGGCCGTCGGCATCCCGGTGAGCGGCTGGATGGCGGACCATTTCGGCACGCGGCGGGTATTCGCAACCGCGGTGGCGGTGTTCACTTTTTCCTCCGTCCTGTGCGGGCTGGCGCAGAACCTGCCGATGCTGGTGGCGGGGCGCATCCTGCAGGGCATGGGCGCGGCGATGATGATGCCGGTGGGCCGGCTGGCGATCATCCGCACCTTCCCCAAGGGCGAACTGCTGCGGGCGATGAATTTCGTCATCGTGCCCGCGCTGATCGGGCCTCTGCTCGGGCCGACGGCCGGCGGGCTGATCGTGCACTGGTTGTCGTGGCGCTACATCTTCTTCGTGAACGTACCGGTCGGACTGGTGGCGCTATGGCTGGCATACCGGCACATGCCCGATTACCGGGGCGACGCGCCGCGCCCGCTGGATGTCGTCGGTCTGGCGCTGTTCGGCAGCGGTGCGGCGCTGCTGTCATGGCTGCTGGAAGTTTTCGGCGAGCACACGCTCGACGCGACCTCGGGCGTATTGCTGCTGTCGCTGAGCCTCGGTTTGTTCGCGGCGTATGCCTGGCATGCCAGGGAAATCGCTCATCCGCTGCTGCGGCTGACGCTGTTTCGCGTGCGGACTTTCCGCGTGTCGGTGGTGGGCGGTTTTATCACGCGCCTGGGTGTGGGGGGCATGCCATTCCTGCTGCCGCTGCTTTATCAGGTCGGTCTTGGCATGCCGGCCTGGCAGTCGGGCCTGCTGATGATGCCGGTGGCGGCTGCCGCGATCGCGATGAAATTCATCGCGCCGGGCATGCTGGCACGATACGGCTACCGGCGGGTGCTGATCGTGAATACCGTGATGATCGGGATCGTGGTCTGCCTGTTCGCGACAGCGGGGCCACACACGCCGGTCGCGCTGATCGTCGTGCTGGCGCTGGCAATGGGGTTCTTCAATTCCCTGCAGTACACGAGCATGAACTCGATGGCCTATGCCGACATCGATGCGGCCGATTCGAGCATGGCGAGCACGATCGCCAGTTCGATGCAGCAGATGTCGATGAGCTTCGGGCTGGCCTGCGGCTCGCTGATTGCAGGCGCGTATCTCGGAGGACTGCCGCAGACCGATCAGGCCGCCGTGACGACGGCACTGCACCATGCCTTCCTGACGGTGGGCGGATTGACGATGCTGTCTTCGCTGTCGTTCTGGTCGCTGCGCCCGCGCGACGGTGAAAGCGTCAGCCGCGGCACTGCGCAGATACCGGTCTAGGGGTTGGACGCTAGGCCGCCTCGCTCTGCGCCCACACCATGTTCTGGTAAAGCAGCGTCGAGATGACGAGCGTCTCCTGACTGCCGATCGAATCGAAGGAAAGTCCGTGCAGCACCTCGGGTTTTGCATTGTCGGCGCGCGACGTATTCACCGAGCGTATCGTGCTGCCCATGGTCAGCATGTGTTCGGTGTCGGCGATCTTGACGCGGAAATTGAGCGTAAGGGGATCGCCCACTTCACCGATCCTGCTGTTTGCCGAGATCAGCACGCCGCCGAGACTGATGTCGCGCGCAACGCAGGCCACGCCACGACCGTTTTCGGTCGTGGCGTGGCAGATGATGTTGGTACGGCCGCGCGGACTGGCGCGCACGATCATGCCGCGTACCGCCTTGGGATAGCTCAGATGAATGTGCGGGTAGGGCGTATTGGTTACCCGCTTCGCGCTGGCGGCAAACGCATAGGCGCTTTTGCCGCTGAAGAGCCGGACCACGAAATCCTGGCCTTCGCGTATCAGCAGCATGCTGCCGTTGACCACCGGCGTGGTCACGATGAGGCTCTGCCCTTCGAGATAGCCGATCAGGGTCACGATGCAGCGGGGCTGTTCCAGATCGGACTGGACCTGGAGCTGGATCGAGTCGCCGATCGCCAGCCCGATCTGGCTCAGCGAACAGCCGTTCGCATCGCGCGCCAGGGCGGGCTCGGCCTTGTCTGATTTGAACGAGGAGTCATCGAGACGGGTGGACACGTTTCGTTTGCCGGGCCAGGTTGAGTCGGAAAAAATCGTTGCCTTGTATCGGTTCGAGTCGTTTGCACAGGACAGCGGATCGCTGCTCCGCACAGTCTTCAACACTTATCGGCCAACTTGCCGTCACATTTTAGCGACAGCCTCAATCTCACATAACAAATTGTTTTAAAAACATTTTTAAACGACTCGCCATAAGCGGTGTCGTTCACCGGCGACGTTTTACCGTGCCAGATCCTATGGGACAAACATTAACTGCCTGTTTACACAGTCTTTTGCGTACTGGCCCGCGGTTTGCAAAGCCATGGTCTGCGTTCATCCGGACGCACCCCACCAGAGTGTTTCACCCCGCATTTTTTAAGAGAGACCGACATGCTGAAGACCTTCATGCAGCCTGGATCATCCGCCCATGGCCGAACCGAATCCTCCCGCCACAATACACCCGCATCGGCCGTCGGGCGCACCGTCGAGCCGCGCCCGACGGAAACGCTCCGCAATGAACCGTCCATCGACAATGCAAAATCCGCACCCAACGATGAAGGCAGCAAACTGATCGTCGGCCCCAACATCAAGCTGAAAGGCTCGGAAATCACCGATTGCGAAATCCTGGTGGTGGAAGGTCGCGTGGAGGCCTCGATGAACAGCCGCGACATCCGCATCGCGGAAGGCGGCGTGTTCGCCGGCACGGCGGAGATCGACGTCGCCGAAGTCCGCGGCACCTTCGAAGGCGAGCTGACCGCGCGCAAGCGACTCGTCGTATATGCCACCGGCCGCGTCAGCGGCACGATCCGCTACGGCGCCATGATGATCGAGGAAGGCGGCGTCATCAGCGGCAACGTCGCCCGCCACGACGGCACCGCGGCCAAGGCTGCCTCCGGCAAGCCGGAACAGGCCGATGCGGCGTCCAATCTGGAACAGTTGTCGAACGCACGCAGCGCAGCCCGCGCCTCGTGAGCCCGTATCCGCAGCGAAGCGTCTTTCGCCAGGCGGCGCAAGACGCGGCGGGCGCGGGCACGCCCAGCCGCAATTTTTTGCGGTTCGGCGCGCGCAGGGTGCGAATGCGGCTGGGCATGCTCGACGGTGCAGGGGCGACGGCGCGCCAGCCCCCCGGCATGCGTCCGGAAAGGCCGGCCCTCGCGCCGCGCCGGGGTCGCGGCCTCGAAAAAACCTAGAGCTTGGCGCTGCGTCCGCCGTCCACCGCGAGAATCTGGCCGGTGACGAAAGGCGCGTCCTTGGCGAAAAAGCGCACGGCGAGCGCAATATCGTTGGGTTCGCCCGCGTGTTTCAGCATGGTGTGCGAAACGATGCGCTGGCGCGACACCTCGTCGAAGTTGGGATCGTCTTCGGGCCACGCAATCGGACCGGGCGCGATGCCATTGACGCGGACTTCGGGTGCAAGTTCGCGCGCCAGCGACTTGGTCAGGCCGACCAGTCCGGCCTTGGCGACGGAATAGACGACATAGCTCTTCATCGGCCGTTCGGCGTGGATGTCGGTGATGTTGATGATGCAGCCGCGGCGTTTCCTCAACTCGGGTGCAGCCGCCTGCGACAGGAACAGCGGCGCCTTGAGGTTGCTGCCCATGAGATCGAGCCAGTCCTTTTCGGTGATGTCGCCGACTGGCGTGGGGTAGAAACTCGACGCGTTGTTGAGCAGCACATCCAGCCCGCCGAAGGTGGCCACGGTCTGGTTGATCAGCGCGGGCAGGCCGCCGATGTCGAGCAGGTCGGCCTGGATCAGCGCGACGGAATCGGGCCGCAGCGCATTGAGTTCGGCCTGCAGCGCGCGCGCATCGCCGGCCGAGCTGCGGTAATGGATCATCAGCCGGGCGCCCGCCGCATGCAGCAGACGCGCCGACGCGGCGCCCACCCGCCGGGCCCCGCCGGTGATCAGCACGACTTTGCCATGCATCGGAGTTCGCCTATATAGTCGAAGGATTCCGCATTATCCATGAACCCGCCATGCTGCCCACCCCCAGCCCCGACGCGCTGGCCCACAGCCGGCACGTCAGCGCCCACATCGCCGCGCTGATCGAGGCCGCGGACGGCTGGATTCCGTTCTCGCGCTACATGGAAGCGGCGCTTTACGCGCCCGGTCTCGGCTATTACGCCGCCGGCGCCACCAAGTTCGGCTGGGCAGGCGATTTCACCACTGCGCCCGAGATCACCCCCCTGTTCGGTCGCACCCTGGCGCGCGCGATCGTCCCCGCACTCGCGGCCACCGGAGGCGATATCCTGGAGCTCGGCGCCGGCAGCGGGCGGCTGGCCGCCGATCTGCTCGGCGAACTGGCACGTCTGGACGCGCTGCCCGCACGCTACGCCATCCTGGAACCCAGCCCCGATCTGGCGGCGCGACAGCGCATGCTGCTCGCCGAGGCCCATCCGCACCTGCTGTCGCGGCTGTGCTGGCTGGATACGCTGCCCGATACGTTCAACGGCGTGATTCTGGGCAACGAAGTGCTCGATGCCCTGCCGGTCGACGTGGTGCGCTGGACCGACACCGGCGCGCTGGCACGCGGCGCGACGTACGACAACGGCCGCTTCGTCTGGCAGGACCGTCCGCTCGGCAACGATGTGGTGCGCGCGCGCGCCGCAACGCTCGCGCTCGCCCCCGGCTACGTCTCCGAGATCGGGCTGGCCGCCGAAGGGCTGATGCATGCCCTCGCCGCCAGTCTCGAAAACGGCCTGATCCTCATGCTGGACTACGGCTTCGAAGCGGGCGTCTACTACCATCCGCAACGCTATATGGGTACGCTGCGCGCGCACTACCGTCACCATGCGCTCGACGATCCGTTCTACCTGCCCGGCCTGTGCGATCTCACCGCGCACGTCGATTTCAGCGCAATCGCCCGTGCGGGGACGGCCGCCGGACTGCGGCTCGCGGGCTATGCCAGCCAGGCGCACTTCCTGATCGGCAGCGGACTCACGGAATTGTTGACGGATATTTCGCCGGAGGATACGGCCGCCTGGCTGCCGCAGACCAACGCCGTGCAGCGGCTGGTGTCGCCGGCGGAAATGGGCGAGCTGTTCAAGGTGATCGCGCTGACCAAAGGTGCAATACCGCCGCTTGCCGGCTTCGCGCGCGGCGACCGGCAGCACAGGCTCTAAACCAGCGGCAGCTGCGCGTCGGCTTCCTCGGGCTGCAGGCGTACGACACGCACGGCGTGCAGGCGACGGCTGTCGGCGCGCAGCACGGTGAACTGGAAACCGTCGAACTGCACCGCCTCGCCGCGCTTGGGCAGATGCCCGAAACGCGACACGACCAGCCCGCCGACGGTATCGAATTCCTCGTCGGAGAACTGCGCGCCCATGATCTGGTTGAAATCGGCGATTTCGGTGCCGGCCTTCACGCGGAAGACATGGTCCTTTTCGCGGATGATGTTGTCTTCGGTCTCGTCGAAGTCGTATTCGTCTTCGATGTCGCCGACGATCTGTTCGAGTACGTCCTCGATGGTGACCAGACCCGCGACGCCGCCGTATTCGTTCACGACGATGGCGATGTGGTTGCGGTTGGAGCGGAATTCCTTCAGCAGCACGTTGAGCCGCTTGGACTCCGGGATGAACACGGCCGGGCGCAGCATCCCGCGGATGTCGTCGTCGGATTCGGCATAGTGGCGGAGCAGATCCTTGGCAAGCAGGATGCCGATGACGTCGTCGCGGTCCTTGTCGATGACGGGAAAACGCGAGTGTGCGGTCTCGACGACGAAGGGAATGAACTGTGCCGGAGGATCGTTGATGTCGATCACGTCCATCTGCGCGCGCGGAATCATGATCTCGCCGACGCGCATTTCGGATACCTGCAGCACGCCCTCGATCATCGCCAGGGCGTCGGCATCCATCAGATTGTTCTCGTAGGCGCCGTGCAGCAGTTCGATCAACTGCTCGCGGTCTTCGGGTTCGCGCATCAGCCAGTGGGAGAGGCGCTCTAGCAGGCTGGGCCTGTGACTGGGACTACTGTCGGACTCCATGGTCAGGATGTATAGGGACTGGGAATACGGAACCTTTTCAGTATAACGGCTTCGCGCGTTTCCATGATGCCGGCGTCCACGGGGTCGACATGATCGTAACCTTGCAGATGCAGCACACCGTGGACGGTCATGTGCGCGTAATGATGTTGAAGCGTTTTACCCTGTTCGCGCGCCTCGCGTTCGACCACCGGCGCACAGATCACCACGTCGCCGCCGAGCATGCCCGGCGAAATCTCACCGTACTCGAACGTAAGCACGTTGGGCACATAGGTCTTGCCGCGGAAATTCCGGTTCAGCGCGCGCGCCTCGTCGGCATCGACGAGGCGCACCGTGATCACCGCCGCGCGCTCCAGGGCGGCGGCCACCCAGCGGCGAATCTGCGCGCGGCCGGGCAGGACGTCCGCCTCGCTGGCGTATTGCACCGACAGGCTGAGCCCGGGATTCACGGATTGCCGGCTTGCGCGCGCTTCGCCGCGTAGGCATCGACGATGCGGCCCACCAGCGGATGACGCACCACGTCTTCCGAACCGAAATGCGTGAAGGCGATGCCGCGCACGTTGGAAAGCGTGTCGACCGCGTCCATGAGGCCGGACTTCACGTGCTTGGGCAGGTCGATCTGCGTGGGGTCGCCGGTGACGACGGCCCTGGCGCCGAAACCGATGCGCGTGAGGAACATCTGCATCTGCTCGGGCGTGGTGTTCTGCGCCTCGTCGAGGATGATGAAGGCGTGGTTGAGCGTGCGCCCGCGCATGAAGGCGAGCGGCGCGACCTCGATGGCGTGCCGTTCGATCAGGCGCGTGACCTTGTCGAAGCCGAGCAGGTCGTAGAGCGCGTCGTAGAGCGGCCGCAGGTAGGGATCGACCTTCTGCGTGAGATCGCCGGGCAGGAAACCCAGCCGCTCACCCGCTTCGACCGCCGGGCGCGTGAGCACCAGACGCTTCACCTGTTCGCGCTCCAGCGCATCGACCGCGCAGGCGACGGCGAGATAGGTCTTGCCGGTGCCGGCGGGACCGATGCCGAAGGTGATGTCGTGCGACAGGATGTTCTCGATGTAGCCGGCCTGGCCCGGCGTGCGCGCGCGCAGATCGGCGCGGCGCGTGCGCAGGCGCGGGCCCTCGCCGTCGTCGGGCCGGCCGCGCGTGAGTTCGACCAGGCCGAGCTGGATGTCGTCGAGCGACAGCGCATCGTGCGCGCGGTTGTAGAAATGCTCGACCGCCTGCGCGCCCTTCTCGGCCTGCGCGGATTCGCCGCTGACGCGGAAGCTCATGCCGCGCCGGGCGATGGTCACGTCGAAGGCCGCCTCGATCTGCCGCAGGTTCTCGTCCAGCGGGCCGCACAGATTGGCAAGCCGGCGGTTGTCTTCCGGCGCGAGCTTGAGTTCGACGATGCCGGTCTTCAAGCGGCCACGCTTTCCCGCGTCACGATCTCGCCGCGCAGGCTGTGCGGCAGCGCTTCGGTGATGCGCACGTCGACGAAGGCGTGCATCAGCCGGGCAGGCCCCGCGAAATTGACGATACGGTTGTTGTCGGTGCGGCCGGCGAGCTCGTCCGCGTTCTTGCGCGCATGGCCTTCGACCCGCACGCGCTGCACGGTACCGACCATGGCGCGGTTGACGACCTGCGCCTGCGCCTCGATCTTCGCCTGCAGTTGCATCAGCCGCCGGGTTTTGGTTTCCGCGCTGACATCGTCGGGATAGTCCGATGCGGGCGTGCCGGGCCGCTTGCTGTAGATGAAGGAGAAGCTGGCGTCGAAATCCAGTTCCTCGATGAGTTTCATGGTCGCCGCGAAATCGGCCTCGGTCTCGCCGGGAAAACCGACGATGAAATCCGACGACAGGCACAGGTCGGGGCGCTGTTCCCTCAATTTGCGAACAATCGATTTGAATTCGAGCACGGTGTGGCCGCGCTTCATCGCCGCCAGGATGCGGTCCGAACCGGACTGCACCGGCAGATGCAGGTGCGAGACCAGTTTGGGCAGCGTGCCGTAGCAGGCGATGAGCCGCTCGGTCATTTCGCGCGGGTGACTCGTCGTGTAGCGAATGCGTTCAATGCCAGGAATTTCGTGCACGACTTCGAGGAGCAGCGCGAAATCGGCGATCTCGCCGTCGTGCATCGCACCACGATAGGCATTGACGTTCTGGCCGAGCAAGGTCACTTCTTTCACGCCCTGCTCCGCCAGCCGCGCGACTTCGGCGATGACGTCGTCGAACGGCCGCGAGACTTCCTCGCCGCGCGTGTAGGGCACCACGCAAAAGGTGCAGTATTTGGAACAGCCTTCCATGATCGACACGAAGGCCGCGCCGCCCTCGACCCGCGCGGGCGGCAGGTGGTCGAACTTCTCGATCTCGGGAAAGCTGATGTCGACCTGCGGGCGGCCGGTCTCGCGTTTCTTCGCGATGAGTTCGGGCAGGCGGTGCAGGGTCTGCGGGCCGAAGACCACGTCGACATACGGCGCGCGCGCGACGATGGCCGCGCCTTCCTGACTGGCGACGCAACCGCCCACGCCGATGACCACGTTGGGGTTGGCCTGCTTGTACTGGCGTACCCGGCCCAGATCGTGGAATACCTTTTCCTGCGCCTTTTCGCGCACCGAGCAGGTGTTGAACAGGATCACGTCGGCGTCTGCGGGCGTGGCGGTCTTGACATAGCCTTCGGCCGCGCCGAGCACATCGGCCATCTTGTCCGAGTCGTACTCGTTCATCTGACAGCCGAAAGTTTTGATGTAGATCTTTTTCATGGCGCCGGGGCAGTGGATAGACTGGGGGCGAAGACTGCCGGCGCGATCCGGCAGGCGGGAATTCTGGTGGTGATGGGCAGACTTGAACTGCCGACCCCCGGATTATGAATCCGATGCTCTAACCGACTGAGCTACATCACCATTTTCTGCGCGACGGGTCGCGGGAAGCCGCGCATTCTAGCCGAGCGCCCCGTACGCTGTCAAAATCCGGTGCCGCCCCTTCTCATTGCGGCCGCAATTTTGCCAGCTCGTCCAGCAGGCTGATCATGAGTCCGCGCCCCAGCGGCCCCATGCCGGCAACCAGCGGGTCGGCGTCGCGTTCACCGTTGACCAGCCGCCGCATCCGGCCGCCGAGCAGAGCCATGTCGCCACCCGCCTTCATCATCTGCTCGGCCATGTTTGCAAGTACTGACATCGCCTGCGCGTCGCCGCGGGCCGAGGCATCGATGAGCGCCGCCAGCCCTGGCGCCGCCGCGCTGCCGTCCGGCTGCGCATTCAGCGGCGGCAGGGTCGCGGGATTGTCCAGCCCGCGCAGGATGGCGTCGAGCAGGATGCCGTCCTCCTCGTCCAGGCCCAGCTTGATCGACGGATCGCGGCGGCCCTCGACGACGTGGCGCAGCGCCCCGACCAGGCGCGCCCAGCCGGCCTGCTCGGCAGCGTCGAGCTGCTTCATCAGGTCGGGCAACTGGCTGCGGTCGCGCAGCGCGTTGACGACGGCGTGGATGAACCCGGCGTGGACGCGCAGGACCTGTTCGACGGCGGGGGGGAGTTGGGCCATGTTCGGTGAGCGGTGAGCGGTGAGCGGTGAGCGGTGAGCGGTGAGCGGTGAGCGGTGAGCGGTGAGCGGTGAGCGGTGAGCGGTGAGCGGTGAGCGGTGAGCGGTGAGCGGTGAGTAGATTGTCGGGTCAGGTGGCGCGCTTGGCAACGACAGGATGTTTCGGCACGTTATCGATTTGCCAGTGCGCGCTTGCCCACTGGAGAAGCGCTACGGGGCCCGCACCTTGCAGTTCGGCGGGCGGCGCATGACCCAGCACGGCAAGCGCTTCGGCCAGCACGGCGCCCCGTCCGGATTCGGGCAGGGCGGGCGCGAGGGTCTGTTTGGAAAGTTTCTGCCCGGCGGCATTGACGACGAGCGGGACGTGCGCATAGCGCGGCGTCGGCAGGCCAAACAGGGTTTGCAGGTGGATCTGGCGCGGCGTGTTCCACAGCAGGTCGGCGCCGCGCACGACGTCGGTGATGCCCTGATGCGCATCGTCGACCACGACCGCGAGCTGGTAGGCGAACAGGCCGTCGGCACGCTTGACGATGAAGTCGCCGACTTCGCTTGCCAGGGTCTGACACAAGCGGCCGTGCACACGATCCTGAAAGCAGGCGCTCACCTCATCGACCCGCACCCGCCACGCGCGAGCCGTCGTGCCCGGCGCCAGACCGGCCCGGCAGGTGCCCGGGTAGACGGTTTCGCCTTCGGCATTGCGGGGGGCGGCGGCGAGCTGGCTGCGGGTGCAGGCGCAGGGGTAGGCCTGCCCTGCCGCTTTCAAGTGGTCGAGCGCGGCGGCATAGGCCCCGTCGCGCTGCGACTGGACCAGCACCGTGCCGTCCCAGACCAGGCCGTAGGCATCGAGCTGGCGCAGGATGGTGTCGGCCGCGCCGGGGACGCAGCGGGGCCGGTCGAGGTCTTCCATGCGCACCAGCCAGCGCCCGCCGGCGGCCCGCGCATCCAGCCAGCTGGCGACGGCGGCAACCAGCGAGCCGGCGTGCAGCGGGCCGGTGGGCGACGGCGCAAAGCGGCCGCAATACGCCGCGCCGCTCAAGCGGCGCGGGTCAGCATGAGCTGCGCGGGCATGGGCGCGGGGAAGCCGGCGTCCGCGAGGGCTTCGCGGATCAGGCGGTTGCCGTCGAAATACACTTGCCAGTAGTGGTCGGTATGGCAGAAGGGCCGCACGGCGAGCACAGGGCCGACGAGGTTGAATTCCAGGATTTCGACTTCCACGGCCGGCTCGGCGACGACGTTGGGAATGGCCTGCAGTTTCTCGCGCAGGAGCTGCATGGCGGCAACGTGGTCTGCGCCCCCCGCAAGCTGGCACTTGAGTTCGACGCGGCGATACGGATTGGCGCTGTAGTTCTGGATGGTGTCGCCGAAGATCTTGCTGTTGCCGACGATGGACAGCACGTTATCCGGCGTATTGATCGCGGTGGCGAAGAGCCCGATCTCCCTGACCGTGCCGGTAACGCCGCCGGCAGTGATGTAGTCGCCGACCTTGAAGGGCTTCAGCACGATGAGGAAAGCGCCCGCCGCGAAGTTGGACAGGAGCCCGCCCCAGGCCGCGCCGATGGCAATGCCGATGCCGGCGACCAGGGCGGCGAAGGTGGTGGTCTGCACGCCGAAGTAGCCGAGGATGGCGACCACCAGCACGATGTTGAGCGTGACCGCGACAAAGCTGCCGATGTAGCGCATCAGCGTCGGGTCGACCTTCTGCTTCTCCAGCACGCGTTGCAGCATGCGGCCGGCCAGGCTGATCAGCCAGCGGCCGACAAGCCAGAAGACGATGGCGGCGAGAATCTTGAAACCGGCCTCGGTGGCGTAGGCCGCCACGATGTCGGCATATTTTTGTAAATCTTTTTCCATCTCGGGCCCCTTTCGACGCACGCGTGTTAAACAAGCGCCACAGCATAATCCGGCGCACCGCCGCCTGGCGAGATCAGGGCTCCGTAGAGCCGCACGATTTCACATTGCATTTTCGTTTCGCTCCAGCCCGCAGCGTAAGACCGGCCGGCAGCGCCGAGCGCGCACGCCGCCTCGCGATCGGCAAGCAGGGGCCGCACGGTGTCTGCAAAGCCCGCGACGTCGTCGGGCGCGATGCGGCAGCCCGCGCCTTCTTTCAGCACATCCCGGGTACCCATCTCGGCGAGCGCGACGACGGGCACGCCGAGCGCCATCGCCTCAAGCAGCACCAGGCCCTGCGTTTCGGTTTTCGATGCGAAGACGAAGGCGTCGGCCGCGCAGTAACAGGCTGGCAGCGCGGTCTTGCGTTCGAGGTAGCCGACGAAGCGCACACTGTCCGTCAGCCCGCGTTTCGCCGCGGCACGCTCGAGCTGCACGCGTGCCGGGCCTTCGCCGGCGATCACGAAGAGCACGTCGGGCAAGGTGCGGCGCACGGTCTCGGTCACCTGCAGCAGGAAATCGAGGTTCTTCTCGAAGGCCACGCGGCCGACATAGGCCATGACCGGACGTTCGGGTGCGATGCCGTGACGCACGCGGAAGGCCGCGCCATCGCAATCGGCGAAATCGGCCATGCGGATGCCGGTGGGAATGACGTGGACGGGGCTTGTCACGCCGTAGGCTTCCAGCGCCCGCTTCATCGCCGACGAAGGCGCGATCACGGCCGTGACGCCGTCGCATTCCTTGCGCGAGATCATCCGCGCCGCCGCCGCGAGCCAGGGCTTGGGCAGGAAAGGGAGATAGTGGTGGAAATATTCCTCGAACAGGGTGTGGTAGGTCTCGACGCTCGGCAGGCCGTGCTTTCGGGCCCAGCGCACGCCGGCGCGGTGGGCGAGAAACGGCGTGTGGATGTGCACGAGGTCGAAGTCCGCCGGATTCAGGCCATCCAGTGCGGCGGCCAGCGCGCGCAGATGCATCAGCCGGTCTTCCGGATCGCGCGGCACCTGCCAGCCGGGCACGCGCACGATATCGGGCGCCGCCTCCGCCCCGGGGTAGTCGGGCGCCACCAGCACGCTCGCATGCCCCGCCGCGGCCAATGCATGGCGCAAGGTCTGGATCGAAGTGGATACGCCATTGACGCGTGGGAAATACACGTCGGACACCATCAGGATACGCACGGCAGGCTCCGGCAAGGTCGAAGCCTGCGTTGTATGGCAGTGCGGTTACATCCCGATTACAGATCGATGCCGGCCTGCGCCTTCACGCCGTCGCGGAAGGCATGCTTCACGTCGGCGATCTCGGATACGGTATCGGCCAGCTCGACCAGCGCCGCCGGCGCGGCCCGGCCGGTAACGGCGACGTGCTGCATCGCGGGCCGGTGCGCCAGCGCGTCGAGCACGAGGTCGCTGTCGAGATAGCCGTAGCTGAGCAGATAGGTCAGTTCGTCCAGCACTACGAGCCGATAGGACGGATCGGCCAGCATGCGCGCGGCGATGGCCCAACCGCGTTCGGCGGTGGCGATGTCCTGCGCGCGGTTCTGCGTATCCCAGGTGAAACCGTCGCCGGTGACGTGCCATTCGGCGTGCTGGCCGAGAAAGGCCTCCTCGCCGGTGTCGGTGCGGTTCTTGATGAACTGCACCACGCCGACCTTCATGCCATGGCCGAGCGCGCGCGCGGCCATGCCGAAGGCCGCCGTGCTCTTGCCCTTGCCGTTGCCGGTGATGACGAGCAGCAGTCCCCGCTCCGCATCGGCCGCCGCGATGGCGGCGTCGATATGCGCCTTCTTGCGCGCCATGCGGGCGGCATGGCGCTCGGCCCGGCCCTTCTCCACGCTGTCGTCTGCCGATGCATCCGCCATGTCCGTCCTCTCGAATCCCTATCGAATGCTGCGCGTGCGCGCCGCGTTACCGGAAGGTATAGCGTGCGGCCACGCTGAACGTCCTGCTGTCGGCCGGATAATAGAACGTATCGAAGGCAAACGTGCTCGAATTGAAGCCGTAGCCGCCGTAGGCGGCGTATTTCCGATTGGTCGCGTTGAGCACCCGGGCATCGATCTGCCAGTCGTGTATCTGCCAGCTCGCCATCAGGTCGAGTCGCGTATAGGCCGGCAGGTCGCCGGCCACGTTCGAATAATCGTCGCCATATCGCCGTTTGCCGACGTGATTCAGCCGGGCGGTGTAACTGGCGTGTTCCGTCGCGCGCCAGCTCAGTCCGGCATTGGCCTGCATTTCGGGCACCATGGGCAAGGCGTGACCGGCATAGGCACCTGCCCGGATCTCGGCATCCTCGAACGAGAGCCCCAGATCCCCGCTCACCGTCTCGGTCAGTCGCAGTTTCGCATTCAGCTCGGTACCCAGCCGCCGCGTCTTGCCGATGTTCATGTTGCCGCCGTTGGGGTCGGACGAAATCTCGTTTCGCATGTCCTGCTGATACAGATTGAGGCCGAGGCTGGCGCGATCGAATGTGCGCACGCCGCCGATCTCGTACATGACTCCATGCTGCGGTTTCAGCCCGAAAGCGAAGACGGGGTCGAACGTCAGCGGGTCGAATCCGTAGAGTTCGTCGGTATTGGGAAAGCGATACACCGTGCCGACCTTGCCGGTGAATTTCCACGCGCCGGTGCTATACGACATCCCGCCTTCATACGCTTCGCGCGTGTCCGCCGAGCGGCCCGACAAGGCCGGCTGGGGCATGCCATAGTAGGTCGTATACGCGGACTGGCTGGCGGATTGTTCCAGACGCTGGACACGCATGCCCAGCGTCAGTGCCAGGCGTTCGTTGAGTTCGGTGATGTTCTGCGCGTAGAGCGCATGGCTCGTCTGCGTGGCGGCCTGGGTGTAGGCCTGGTTGCCGGTCGGCGACGTCAGCGTATCGGCGGTTCCCCTGAAATAATCGTAGCCCAGGGTGGCATGGTTGCTGAGCCCGCCCAGCCGGTGACGGATATTGAAACGCGGGCTGAACGAGACCAGATCGCGCGTCAGGTCGCGTATCTGCTCGACCGGATTGGTGGGATCGCTGTATCCCTTGCGATTGTCCCTCGACAGGACCAGATCGGCATCGAACGTGACGTCCGGTCCCAGATTGACGGTCACGCCCGGCCGGATTCTGAAGCCGTCGCGATCGGACCGGTCGCCCGGGTGACGCGAATAGGTCGGGTCGGCGTGATATTCGGCACGGAACAGTCCACCCGGTTGTCCAAGCTTCTCGTCGAATGCAGCCAGATCGACGTAGGCCCGGACAGTGTCCAGATCGATGAAATTGATCCGCCCGCCCAGCGCGTAGCGCCGCTGGTCGCTGTTGTCGCGCCAGCCGTCGCTCTCCCCGTACTGGAAATACACACTGGCATCGATCGGCCCCAGCATGCCTCCGGCCTGTATGCCGGCTTCGCGCAGGCCATGGCTGCCGCCCCCCAGGCTGACGTAGCCGGTGTCCGCCGATTTGCGGGTGATGATGTTGATGACACCACCACTGGCGCGGTCGCCGTAGAGCACGGTACCGCTCCCGGGCATGACTTCGATGCGTTCGATGCTCGCCAGCGGAATCAGCGACCAGTCGATCGAGCCCGAGTCGACAGGATTCAGCCGCTGCCCGTTCAGCAACACGAGCGTATTGCTGGTTGCCGTCCCGCCGCTGCCCGCGCCGCGCAGACTGACCGTGGCATCGATCCCGAGCGCACCGTAGAGCGGAATCACGGCTGCGCCCGGCACGCCGGCCATCAGGTCCGGAATATTCGTCGCCGGCGTGCGCTCGATGTCCTCCCGGGTGATCACGACGAGGTTGGCGGGTGTCGGCTGGCTTGCCGATTCGAAACGGGTAGGTGTCACCACGATGGTATCGCCGACGAACTGCGGCAATGGATCGGCATGAGCGGCCGGAATGAAAATGCTGCCGAGGGCAAGCGCAAGAGCGGTATGACGCATGATGTGTCCAGTCTGGGCGCCCGATTCCCCGCAGGCGCGTTATTACGATCCGCCGCATGGCAACCGCCACACGGGGCTCAGGCCGGTATCCGGGCTCGCGCTTGAAGCTCATCGCCTTCCCGGACGCGGGTCCAGTGGCGTGGGTGATGAGCCGTTTAGCGTTTACCGTTGCGGGGGCAGCACAGGCTTGGCGGCAAAGCCGTTTACCTGATTCCCGTTTATCCGTTGCGGCAGAAAGCGGCAACGGCACCTGATGGCAAAAATTTTTCTCGCTTTACGGGTTCGGGTCAAGGCAATTCGGGTTCCTCCTGTCAGGCCAGCGCCCGAAAATCGACACAGGCGTCGGCGCCCGTGCCGTGAATGCTGGCTCTCACATCGAAGGCCATGCGGATATTTGCCGGCGTCAGCGTCTCCGCCGTGGGGCCGAAAGCCGTGAGCCGCCCTTCGCACAGGATCGCGACATGGGTCGCGTAGCGCGCGGCCAGCGTGAGATCGTGGACGGACGCGACCACGAGCCGGCCCGCGTGCGCCAGCGCGGCGAGCCGCGCCATGCCCTCGATCGCGTGACGCGGGTCGAGGCCGGCCAGCGGCTCGTCGGCGATGAGAATGTCGGGATCGCCGACCAGCGCGCGCGCCAGCATGGCTCGCGCGAGTTCGCCGCCGGACAGGGTATCGGCCGGCTGTCCGCGCTTGTGGGCCAGATCGCACTGGGCGAGCGCAGCCTCGACCTTGCGCCACATCGCCGCGTCCAGATCGTGGAATACCGGCAGGTGCGGCATCAGGCCGAGCGCGACCAGCCGCTCGACGGCGATCGGCCATTCCACCCGCGCATTCTGCGGAATATAGGCGCGGCGCCGCGCCAGCTCGCGCCGGTCGATGGCCTGCAGCGGCCGGCCGTCCAGCAGCACCTGCCCCTCGGCAGGGCGCGCGAGCCCGGCGAGCATGCGGATGAGCGTCGATTTGCCCGCGCCGTTGGCACCCAGCAGCGCGACGAACTGGCCGCGTTCGCAAACGAACCCGACCCGCTCGACGAGCGTGCGCCCGGCGACGCGGAAGACAAGGCGTTTGGCCTGCAGGCCACTCATGGCGACAAACGCCTCAGGTGCAGCACCAGCCAGAAGAAGAACGGCGTGCCGATCAGGCTGGTGAGTACGCCCAGCTTGAGCTCGTTGCTGGTGGGCAGGACGCGGATGGCGATGTCGGTGACCAGCAGCAGGAGCGCACCGAACAGGGCCGAAGGCAGCAGGATGCGGCTCGGCTGATGGCCGACGAACGGCCGCACCAGATGCGGCGCGACGAGGCCGACGAAGCCGATGGCGCCGGCCATCGCGGTGGCGGCGCCGACCGAGAGCGCCACGCCGGCCAGCACCTGCGCGCGCAGCAGGCTCAGATTGACGCCCAGGCTTTCGGCCTGCGCCTCGCCCAGCGTCAGCAGATCCAGCCCGCGCGGCGTGAAGGCGAGACAGAGCCAGCCGGCGAGGATGAAGGGCATGCACAGCGCGATCTGCGCCCAGTCGCGTTCGGCGACGGAGCCCAGCAGCCAGGTCGTGATCTCGTAGGCGGCGTAGGGGCTGGGTGCGAAATTGAGCGCGAGCGCCAGCCCCGCCCCGGCCAGGCCCGACACGGCGGCGCCCGCCAGGATCAGGGTCAGCGTGCCGCTGCGCCCGAACAGGAACGTCAACGCGCCGGCCGCCAGTGCGCCGGCGATGCCGAGCAGCGGAATGGCGAGCACAAAGGCGGCGGCCAGCCCGAAATAGATGGCGATCACGGCGCCCAGCGCGGCGCCGCCGGATACGCCGAGCAGGCCGGGTTCGGCGAGCGGATTGCGCAGCAGGCCCTGCAGGGCCGCGCCGCCCAGGCCCAGCGTCGCTCCCACGACGAGCGCCAGCACGGTGCGCGGGATGCGCAGCTCGGCCAGGATGAGCCAGGCGAGATTGGGCTTCGGCGCGGCCAGGCCGTGGAGCAGTTCGGAGAACGGCAGCGCGACCCGCCCGATCGCCAGCGACAGGGCGAACGCCGCCGGCAGCAGCAACAGCAGTACGCACAGCGTCTGGTATGTATATCCGCGCGTCCTCACCATGCCGCCTGCTCCGCGGGCAAGGCGCGAAAGACCACGCGCAGGGCGAGGGCGGCGTCGGCCGACTGCGGCAGCCCGCAGGTGTAGGCCGCATCCGGATAGCCGACCACCCGGCCGCGCCAGTAACGTTCGATCAGGGGATGCGCGGTCTGGCTGTCGCGCAGCGACGGCCCGGTCCAGCGCGTTTCGCCCTGCAGGATCGCGTCGGGGCGCGCGGCCAGCAGTTCTTCGAGGCCGAAGCTGCCGTAGCGGGTGTCGGGCAGTTTCGCGGCGATGTTCTCGCCGCCGGCCGCGCTGATGATGGCGTCGGTAAGCGTGCCCCGGCCCGGCACGCTCCCGCCGCCGCTCCAGGCGACCACGCGCAGGGGATGCGGCGCGCGCTCCGCCTCCAGACGCGCCAGTTTCGCGTCCATGCCGGCCAGCAGGATGTCGGCCCGTTCCGGTTCGCCGACGGCCGCGCCCACCTGCCGCACGACGCGGCGGATGTCCTCGAAACTGTTCGTCGCCGGAACCTCGACCACGCGTGCGCCCGCGCGCTGCGCCAGCTTGCGCGCCATGGCCGCGGAATACGTGCCGGCAAGAATCAGGTCGGGACGCTGCAGCAGCACGTCCTCGGCGGTGCCGTAGTTGACGGCCACGCCCCGGTCGGCGCCGGGCATCAGCGCCGCCACGGCATCGTGCGCCAGATAGGTGATCGAGGCGATGCGCTCGGGCGGCACCAGCATCAGCAGCAGCAGGTCGTTGCACAGCATCAGCGACATGATGCGCATCGGCTTGCCGTGCGCGGTTGCGGACGTGGCGCCTGCGGCCGGCGCATCGCTCGGCCGAAGGGTGCCGCCGGCCGGCGTCAGAAACAGGACGCCGGCCAGCGTCAGGCCGGCCGGCCAGACGAGAAACCGGGCCAGGCGCATGCGCGCGCCGGGATCATTCCATTTCGGCACGATCGTGTTGCGCGCGCCACTCGAGCGCAAGCTCGCTCGGCCGCCGCTGCACGATGCGTCGCAGGGTCAGCCGGGCGACGGCGCGCCCGCGGCGGGTGCGGGGCCAGGTAAAGGCCAGCGGCTGGACGCCGGATTCGATGGCCGACTCGATGCTCGAGCGGATGCGCGCCTCTTCGGGCAGGCCGTAGCAATCCAGCAAACGCAGGAAATCCCGGTCGAGATCGGCATCGAAGGGCACGCGCCGTCCCATGCCGTCGCGCCAGGGCGAACGCGGATTGAACATCAGCACAGGCTGAAAGCCGGCCGGTATCGGGGCGTTCGCATCGTGCGTACGCCCCGACTTGATCAGGGCCGGCAGCAGGTGCGTGTGCGGACCATCCGGGCTTTCGCCGTCCGCCGGCGGGATCGCTGCAAAAACCTCGATCCGTCCGAGCGGCGACAGCAGCACACGGTGCGGCTGGGCACGCAGGGTTTCCTCCATCAGCGTCCTGCCGTCGGGCCCGAACAGCTTTCTGTTCTGCGCACCCAGCAGATGGTCCCGCAGGCGCGCATCGTGCGTGCGCAGACAAAAACGCACATGCCCGACGCTCACGCCCAGATCGAACAGCCAGGCATCACGGTCCTCCGCACGCACGGCCCCCAGATCCACCCCCAGCGACACGATGGTGTCGGGGTAGGCCAGATTGGCGTTGCGCGGCATGCAGAAAGCGAGTGCATGGCCCCAGCTCATGCCGTCGCCGGCCAGCGTGTCGTAGGCGAGAATGCGTGAAGCGACGTCGGTGCGGACGCGGATCGCCGCACGCGGCGTGCACAGGCTGCGCGCATGCTCGGTGGCCTCGCGCACGAGCGGCTCGCCGGGATCCCGGATGAATTCCCCGACCGCGCCGAAGCTGCCGATACTCCAGCCGTGACGCGGATCGTCCAGCAGACTGTCGATCCAGTCGACATACGCCTGCGAGCCCGGTACCGCACTCATCATCTTTCCCGACATACCCACTCCCGATTCAATACGATCCGATCCCGATCCCGGATCACCGGGCAGGTCGGACAAAAACGGCGGCGATGGCCCTTATGCTGCAGACAGCAGGCCTTGAGAATCTGGCAGACCTCGGATCGCTCGCCATTTGCGATCACGTAGGTCTCCGGCAGGGCGCGCGCGAGCTCGCGGTGGCGCCCCAGCACGATGCGCCCTTCGCGAACCGCTTCCTCGCGGCAATCCATCATTTCGCCGGCATGGGCGAACTGGACCATCCAGGAGGATGCCAGCATCGACAGCAAGGCATGGCGGGAATAGCCCGACCAGTGCTGCAGACTCTCCAGGACCGGTTCGCTGAAGGCGGTCAGGCTGGCGAGCAGGTCGGCGCGCCGGTCCGCGGAGGCTGCGTGGTGCGCAACCTCGGCCTGCCTGATCCAGATGCGTTCGAGAAAGGTCGAACGGGTGAACCAGAACGCGTAATCCTGGACACGCACAACCCGGCCTTCCGCCAGATAGGCCGCAATGATCGGTCCGGCCGCCCAGCCATGACGCAGCATCAGGGAAGCCGCCGCCGCCTTGCGATTGGCGCCGAAACCGGCCGAAACCAGATCGCCGACGACCCGGTCGGCCATCGGCGAAGCTTCCGGCGCGCACAGGGCTTCTCCATCCACCCACCCTTCGGCGCCGTCGGGCGCCAGCACGACCTTCAGCCCTGCAAGCGGCGCCGTGCGTGCCAGCAGCGCGCGCGCATCTCCATTCAGGGGAACAATCCACTGCGAGCCGTCCATCTCATGCCGCCTGATAGTCGAAACCCCGGCTGGTCTGGTCGAAGGCCTCCGCCTTGCGCCCGAGGTAACGCAGTGAGATCTCCCGCCACATCAGCAGTTTCGACCAGTCCGGTTCATCGGCCAGCCTGTCGCCGGGCAGGACGAAAGGATTGGCGAAGAAAATCGTCAGCATGGACACGCCGGCCGCATTCCGCATTTCGAAGCCCCAGCTGTTGGGTGCGCCCTTGCCGTCCAGCATCCGGAACAGATTAGCCGTGGCCGGCCGCAGCGCGTGCATTTTCGCTTCGAGGACGGGATCGCCCCGTCCGGACTCGCGCGTGCCCAGGCAGATATGGAAGTGCGGTCCATTGAATCCGACAGTCAGGAATTCCCCATCCTGCTCGATTTTGTCCGGCGGCCCGGGACAGGTCCATTCGTACGCGGCGCCGTCGATGATCGGGCCGAAAATGATCTGATCCCAGTAATTGGTGAAGACATCGGCCAGAAAATCACGCAGCGCCCCGGGATCGGTGCTCATCGGCCAGCGATGCGCCTGCGCCCGGCCGTTTGGCCCACGCTCGATGGTGGGCTCGCGTTGTTCTTTCGATTTCGTCATGGCATCACCCGCCGCCGTCTGCTCCGCAAGCTTGTTATGCACACCTGTCAAAAAGGCAGGGTTTCCTGTCCGCGCCCGGTCGAATCCGGGCTCCGATCTCATCCTAAACAATGAGAATTGTTTTTTCCAGAACTGAATCTGTTTTTTTAATCAGAAAACGATTTTACAGACAAATATTCACATAACTATTTGTTTATTATCGATAATTTATTTTACGCGCTTACGATAGGAAAAAACAATAGGGTCGATAGGCAGGGGTTATTACACAAATTGTTTTAACTATTAGGGCCATAGGTTTGAGTTATCTGAAAACGGCCTTGACTTATCCACTCATAGGATTTAAAAATGGAAACGTCAGGTGCCATAACGACTTCCTGTCGAAATGGATAAACGGGAATCAGGTGCGCGGCAAACCGCCGCAATGCCTGGGCTGCCCCCGCAACGGTAAGCGCTAAACGGTGCATCCAACACGCCACTGGGTTTTTACCCGGGAAGGCGATGCACTTCAGGCGCAAGCCCGGAGACCGGCCTGAATGCCATGCCAATGCCGAGGTGGGCGGCGAATCGACATGCGTTCCGCATTTCATTTACAGCGCCTTCACGTCTCTGCATCCGGCATTTCCATAACCGTCGGCGGGTGTGCCGACCTCTGCAGGGAGTCGCAGTCATGCATTTCAGATACACAACCCTTCTTGCCGCCCTCGGGCTGGCCTTTTCCGCTTCGTCCGCACTGGCCGGACCTTTCGCGCCGGCCCCCGGCAAGGTCAATCCGGCTGCCATCCCGGGCCAGGAAAATTCCCTGGCCGTCCACAAGGACAGCGCGGACTTCGTCCAGTGGGCCACCGGCTACGAGAACTACCTGCCCGGCCCCAACGTGGACGCCCAATGGAAAACCCCGGAAAAGGCCCTGGGCAAGGCCGCGGGCGATTCGTTCGACATCGTCGTGCTGGGCGATCAGGGCACGATCACCCTGACCTTCGACGGCTATCTGTACAACGGCAGCGGCTGGGATTTCGCTGTGTTCGAGAACAGCTTCAGCGATACCTTCCTCGAACTGGCCTTCGTCGAAGTCTCGTCCAACGGCACGGATTTCTTCCGTTTTCCGTCGATCTCGCTGACGCCCGGCCCGGTCACCGCCTTCGGCAACATCGATCCGACCAACATCGACGGCCTGGCCGGCAAGTACCGCCAGGGCTACGGTACGCCCTTCGATCTGGACGCCCTGTCCGGCATTGCCGGCCTCGACATCGACCACGTCACGCACGTCCGGCTTGTCGACATCAAGGGCAACGGCACCGAATTCGACAACTATCCGGCCGAATACGGCGGTCCCAATCCCATCTACGACCCCTTCCAGACGGTCGGCAGCGGCGGTTTCGACCTGGACGCGGTAGGCCTGCGCTACTACACCGCGGCAGCCGTGCCCGAGCCTTCGACCTACGCCATGCTGCTGGCGAGCCTGGGACTGATCGCCTTCCGCATGCGCCGACACACGCGGGCACGCGCCTGAACAGACGGCCCCGCCCCACACAATAAGGACATATCTACATGAAAACCTTGTCTATTACCGCCCTGCTGGCCGGCTTCGCCCTGAGCGGCGGCGCGGCCGCGGCGGTCTCGACCTTCGACGATCTGTCGCTGGCGCCGGAAAGCAATTTTTTCCCCATGGCGACGACCACATTCACCAGCGGCGGCGCGACTTACAACCACACCTTTACCGATTGGGGCAACGGCTGCTGCAGTGCCAATTGGGTCTACTCGAATCGCACCGACACCACGACAGCCGGCGCTGACAATCAGTTCAGCAGCTATGCGGGAAGCGGCGCCCAAGGCTCCAGCAACTACGGGCTCGCTTTTGTCGATAGCTACAGCGGCGCCAACCCGACCGTCAGTTTTGCCGGGCCGGTCACGGTTTCGGGTGCATATTTCACGAACACGACCTATGCGGCGCTCTCGATGCTGGAAGGCGATCAGTTCGCCATATATCCGTTCGGCGGCAGCGACGGCGATCGTCCCGACTGGTTCAAGTTGACGATCGAGGGCTGGGACGCCGGTAACGCGCTGACCGGCAGCGTGGACTTCTACCTGGCCGACTACCGCTTCGCCGACAATTCGCTCGACTACATCGTCGACGAGTGGACGTGGGTCGACCTGTCGAGTCTGGGCGCTGTCAGCAGCCTGAGTTTCTCGCTCAATTCATCCGACGTCGGGCAATTCGGCATGAACACGCCAGCCTATTTCGCGATGGACAATCTGGCCGTGGCAGCCGTACCCGAGCCCAGCCAGGTGGCAATGTTCCTCGCCGGTCTGGGTGTGCTGGGCATGGCCGCGCGCCGCCGGCAAAAAACCGCTGCCTGAGCGCGCACGCGCCGGCGGCATGCCGCCGGCGCGTCCTTGCTATCATGCATCCGCGTTTTCTGAAGACGCTGGGCGCCGTCTGGCTGCTCGGCGCAAGCCCTGCATACGCCGCCGATTCCATCGGCGACGAATTGACAACTGTCGTCGTCACGGCCGCCAGCGTGGATGGGAGCACGTTCACCGTGCCTCACGGCATGACCGTGATCACGGCCGCCGACATTGCCCGGGCAACGTCTTCCAATCTGGGGGATCTGCTCAGCCGGGAGGCCGGCCTCAACCTGAAGAGCTTTTCCGGCGGCGACAAGAACGCCTCGGTCGATATCCGTGGCATGGGCGACACCGCGGTCAGCAATGTGCTGGTTCTGGTCGATGGCGTACGCCTCAACGAATCCGACCTGTCGGGCGCCGATCTGTCGTCCATCGCGCTGTCCGAAATCGACCGCATCGAAATCCTGCGGGGCGGAGGCGCGGTCCGCTACGGCGACGGCGCGGTCGGCGGCGTCATCAATATCCTCACCCGTCCGCCCGCAACGGGTGCCATCCGGGGGAGCGTGCAACTGGAAGCGGCTTCGTACGCCACGCGTGCGCTACGCGCCAATCTCAACGGTGGCGCTGGCGACTGGCGCATTCGGGCGACGGCCGCTCGCGCACTGAGCGACGGTTATCGCCAGAACAGTGCGTTCAACCGCAGCGACGGCAGCATGGAAGTGCGCTATGCGCCTTCGGGCCTCCCCATCCCGGCCGAGGCTTATGCCCGCCTGTCCATCCACGAAGACACTTACGGCCTGCCCGGTCCCGTCGGTGCCGCGGCCTTCGCGGGCAGCGAATCGGACCGCCGCCACAGCAACATGCCTTTCGACGGTGGCAGCGTGGACGACCGCAGACTGACGGTCGGCACCAGTTTCGATTTCGGGGCCACGGGACTGCTTGAACTGATGCACACCTGGCGGGATCGGGACAATCCCTACGTCATCGGCTACAGCCCTTTGCTGTCGCGTACGGACCAGGCCAGCCGGATCGAATCGAACCGGCAGGAAAGCCAGCTCCGCTACAGCCTCGACTTCGAGGCGCTCGGCCACACGCACAGTCTGGGGCTGGGCGGCCACTGGCTGTCGGCGGACTATATCCGCAGGGAAAACGGCGAAAACCGCCTGAGCAGTTCCACCCACCGGATCGGCGACCTCGATGGCAAAGGCGGCTACGCCGAGATCACGCTGCGGGGCGCCAATGGCCTGTCGCTAAACGCCGGCATACGCGCAAACCGCCTCGAATCGCATTACCTCGACGAAAAATACGACCGCGTCTGCGTCAGCTACTTTCCGCCCAGCGGGTGCGTGACCGGCTACCTTCCCCAGAATGCCAGCGAGAACACCTGGAACAACCAGGCCTACGAACTGGGGCTGACCTGGCAGGCCACGCCGGGTCAGGTGCTCTTCACCAGCGCAAGCCGGCATTTTCGTGCACCCAACGTCGACGAGCTGGCCCAGGCGGCGGCCGACCTGCGGCCGCAACAGGGCGTCACGGTGGAAATCGGCTGGCGCGCCCAGCCCCGTCCGGACACCGAATACGCATTGACCCTGTTCGGCATGCGCATCGAGGACGAAATCTATTACGGCCAGGATGGCCTGGGCAACAGCGTCAACCGGAATTACGATTCGCCCACGCGCCGGCTGGGTGGAGAATTCCAGAGTCGCTGGCGGTTGACGCCCGCCGTCGGGCTGAACGCGAACCTCGCCTACGTCCGGCCCCGCTTCGAGGGGGCTGACGCCGACGTGCCGCTCGTACCGCGGCTGACGGCAAACGCCCGCCTCGAATGGCGGGCGGGCAGCGCGCTTCGCTGGTTTGCCAACGCGCGCTACGTGGGCAAACGCTACGACGGCAACGACCTCACCAACCGGGATTTCCCCGTTTTGCCGGCCTATACCGTCTACGATCTGGCCGCCCGCTACGCGATCGGCGACGTCGAATTCACGGCCGCCGTGAACAACCTGCTGGACAAGGTGTATTCCACCACGGGCTACAGCTCGACCTACTATCCCATGCCGGGGCGCAATTATGCGTTGAGCCTGCTCTGGCGGTTCTGACGACCGCGGGGCACCGGCGCATTGACCCTGCGCCCGTCGGCCCCTATAGTCTGCGGCCATGCATGCTGAACTCGAGACGCTCGAAGCCAAGATCCGCCAGGTGGCCGAGCTGTGCCACGCTTTGCGGCGCGAAAATATCGCGTTGCGCCAGCAGCTGCTCGGCACGCAGCACGACAACAAACAGCTGGCCACCCGCCTGGACGCGGCGAAAGCCCGCCTGCAGGCACTGCTCGACACCCTGCCGGAGGATGCCTGATGGGCGCGTCCCGCTCGATCGAAATCCACATTCTGGGGCGCGCCTACAAGGTGGCCTGTTCACGCGAAGAAGAATCGACCCTGATCGCGGCGGCCGATTACCTCGACGAAAAAATGCGCGGCATCCGCGATAGCGGCAAGGTGATCGGCGCCGAGCGCATCGCCATCATGGCCGGGCTGAATCTTGCGCACGATTTGCTGACCCAGGGCGGAGGCGGCCTGCTCGACGAAACCCGTGCCCGGGTCATGCAATGTTGCACGCTGCTGGACGCCGCGCTGGAAGATCAGGACAAACTCTTCTAAACTCTGACCCGCTCCCTGCGGTGTTCGAGACCGGCTGCAATTTCTCTGAACCAATGCATACGTGCAAGGCTGCGGTCTATTCCGGCGCGGGTGTGCGCGTGACACGTCTCATGCGCCCAAAGTGCCTTTGAGCGCGGCCATCTTGAACCCAGGTTCAAGAGTCCGCGGCTGGCCACGGCACAGGCGGGGAGCCCATTCCTTCGCGCAGGCCGGGGCCTGCCCATCGATACCTTCGTTTCGGCCGCCTCGCCTGCCGACACAACCCGATCCGATGAACAAATCCACCCTACGTCGCCAGCTCAGGGCCGCCCGGAACGCGGTGGATCCGCGCGCGCGGAAACTGGCCGCCCACGCGGCCATGCGACTGATACTGCGCGATGGTACGTTGCTGCGCGCGCGTCGCATCGGTTTCTATCTTCCGCATCGGGGGGAATTCGATCTGCGACCGCTGATACGGCGCGCCCAGACAATGGGGCGGGTCTGTTGCCTGCCCATTCTGCCGCGACGCGGACGCATCATGCGTTTCGGCCAGTTGGCGGCCGACCGGCCGCACCTGCGGCCCAACCGGTTCGGCATTCCCGAGCCTGCCGGTACGACCGTATTCAGGGCCCGCCAGCTCGATCTGCTCTTGATGCCCCTGGTCGGGTTCGACACGGCCGGCCACCGGCTCGGCATGGGCGGGGGATTCTACGATGCCACGCTGGCCTACATGCGGCAACGCCGGCATTGGCGCAAGCCGCGCCTGATCGGCGTGGCATTCGAATGCCAGCGTGTGGCAGCCCTGCCGCATGATCCCTGGGACATGCCACTCGATGCCGTACTCACGGAAAAGCGCCTTTACCGCTTCCGGGCCGGTCAATAGCGCCGGGGAGGCGGCCAGTAGGGAAAAGGCTGGCCCCCGGGGCCGGCTTTGTCCGGTTCGGCCGCCGGCAGGCGCATCCAGCCGAGGTAGGTATTCGGGTCGAACCAGACGCGCATGGACGCGGCCATCCGCCCATCTTGTGCCACTTTCATCCATTGCGCCGATGCCGCAGGACTCATGACTGCCAGCGCGTGCGTATAAAAACGCGGATTGGCCATGGCCTGCACCCAGCGTTGAGCCTTGGCTGGGTCCAGCAACCGGCTGACGATTGCATGCTGGTATTGGGGATCGATCGAAGAATAAAACCATTCGGCAAACAGTGCAGGATCTGCAACGCCGGCCAGATTGCCGGGCACATCCGGCGCACCGGCGCGTTCCATGGCCTTGAGCCAGATGTCCGGCTGGGTACTCAGGGCCATGACTGCGGCCAGCAATTCGGGCTCGGTCATGGCATCGGCCATTTCCAGCGCACGCCGGGGATCGCGCACGATTTGGTTATTGGCGCGCATGTCCATGAGACGCTCGATGTGCGCAAGCGGCTTGCCGGCCGGGCCATCCGCCCACGCGCCGACAGCGGATAGTGACAAGAACCAGACGATCAGAATGCGTAGCATGATCAAAACCCTCCAGAATCCCGAGACGGCGTCGCCCAAACGCAAAAACCCCTGGCCTCACGACCAAGGGTTTTCAAGTTTGTTTGCGCTTACTTTTGCGGAGCGGTGGCCGGAGCCATGCCAGTCATCGGCGCCATGAAGACGAAGGGGTTGAAACCCTGCGCAGCATTGCCGTAGGTAGCGGGGTTCACGAACGCGCCCATCGTGCCGTAGGTGGCCGGATTCGCTGCGGTGTTCATCCAGTTGCCGTACATGGCGGGATTCATCGGCGCCATCATGGCGTTCATGGCCTGCGGGCTCATCGGGGCCATCATCCAGTTGGTGTACAGGCCGGGGTTCATCATCTGCATCCCCATCTGCATGGCGCGGGGATCCATCGGCGCCATCATCCACTTCATGTAGACATTGGGGTTCATGAAGGGCGACATGGCGGCGGTGTAGAAGTTGGGATCCATCGCGGCCCCCATCCACTTCATCGACACGGCGGGATCCATGAATTGCATGTAGTTTGCCATGGTGGCCGGATTCATCATGCCGGTCATCATGTTCAGCGACGTCTGCGGATTCATCATGGCGTTGCTCATCGCCATCGCGGTAGCCGGGTCGGTCACGGCAACCATCCAGGGTACGAAAGCCTTGGGATCCTTGAACGCGGAAGCGTTCTGGGTCGGGTCGGTCATCTTGGCCACCCAGGCTTCGGGGGTAGTGGGCACGGCGGCCGGGGCTGCGGCCGGGGCCGTGCCATTGGCGAATGCAACAGAGGAAACGGCGCCGGCGATCAGCGCGGCGGTCAGTTTGGCGATGGTCATGATGACTCCTAAATGACGTTGAAATGAGAGCGGGACTGAAGTAAAGATAAACAACTCATATGAGCAAGTAGAATATTAGCATATTCTGTTTATTTGAAATAAAGTGTAAAAGCCGGGCAGTCGAAAAATACCAAGCGGGTCGTTGCCTGCTCGCAACACCCCTTGGCGGGACCGCAAAAAAGTAAGGGGGGTTAAGCGCCTTCGCCCAGGTAGGCCTGGCGAACGGCCGGATCGGCAGCCAGCGTGCCGGCCGGCCCGGCGAGGGTGAGTGCGCCGTGTTCCAGGACGTAGCCGCGCACGCAGGTCTTGAGCGCGAGATGGGCGTTCTGCTCGATCAGCAAGACCGCGACGCCCTCGGCCGCGATGTGCCGGATGATGTCGAATACGGCCTTCACCATGAGCGGTGCCAGACCCATGCTCGGTTCGTCGAGCAGCAGCAGACGCGGCCGGGCCATCATCGCCCGCCCCAGCGCCAGCATCTGCTGCTCGCCACCCGACAGGAGCCCCGCCATCTGCCCCTGGCGTTCGGCCAGACGCGGCAACAAGGCGTGCACGTGGTCCAGGTCCCGCGAAACGGCCATACGATCCGTGCGCACATATGCGCCCATCATCAGATTCTCGGCCACCGACATACGCGGGAAGACGCCCCGTCCTTCGGGCACCAGCGCCAGGCCCTTGCGGGCGATTTCGTGTGCCTGAAGCCGTGTGATCGATTTGCCGTCGAAGTGCACGCTGCCGCCATGCGAGGCGATCAGACCACTGATCGCCTTGAGCGTGCTGGTCTTGCCCGCGCCGTTGGCACCGATAAGACACACCATTTCACCCTGCGCCACCTCCAGATCGAGTTCGCGCACGGCACGGATGCCGCCATAGGCGACAGACAGGTTCTTGACCGCAAGCAGCGCGCTCACAGTGCTTCGTCCCCGAGATAGGCCGCTATCACGCTGGGATCGCGGCTGACGACTTCGGGCGTGCCCTCTGCGATCTTGATGCCGTAATCGAGTACCGCCAAGCGGTCGCACAAACCCATCACGAGCTTGACGTCGTGTTCGATGAGCAGGAGCGTCAAGCCTTCGTGCTGCAGCTGGAGCAGCAGGTCACGCAATGCAGCGCGCTCGGCCGGATTCATGCCGGCCGCGGGCTCGTCGAGGGCCAGCAGCGCCGGTTCGCTGGCCAGCGCGCGTGCGATCTCGAGCCGCCGCTGGTCGCCGTAGGGCAGATTCCTTGCCAGACGCCGTGCGTGGCCGGCAATGCCGACGCGTTCGAGCAGCGCCATGGCGCGCGCACGCGAATCGGCCTCCTCCCGGCGCGTCGCCGGCAGGCGAAGCACGGCGCCCAGCACCCCGCTATGCGTGCGCGCATGGCGTCCGACCAGCACGTTCTCGAGCGCGGTCATCTCGGCGAACAGCCGGATGTTCTGGAAAGTGCGCGCCAACCCGGCCTTCAATACCTGATGCGGTTTGCAACCGTCGAGCCGGGCCCCGTTGAGACGCACCTCGCCGCGATCGATGGTGTACAGCCCGGTCAGCGCATTGAAGAGCGTGGTCTTGCCCGCGCCGTTGGGGCCGATAAGGCCGAAGATTTCACCCGCGTTCACTTGCAGGGAAATATCGGACAAGGCCTGCAAACCGCCGAAAGCCTTGCTTACACCTGAAACGGCCAGCAACGCACTCATTCCGCCGCGTCGGCGAATTCACGCCGGCGACGTGCCGAAGGCATCAGCCCGGCCGGGCGATACAGCATCACGGCCACCAGCGCCAGCCCGAACAGCAGCATGCGCAAATCCGCCGGATCGATGTAAATCTGGCCGAACAGATTGCGCTGCCAGTCACCGGTGTAGCGCAGCGCCTCGGGCAGCAGCGTCAGCAGCACGGCGCCGAAGATCACGCCGGGAATATGGCCCATGCCGCCCAGCACGATCATGCACAGGATCATGATCGATTCCATGAGGTTGAAGGATTCCGGACTGATAAAACCCTGGAAGCTGGCAAACAATCCACCGGCCAGGCCGCCAAAGGTCGCGCCCATCGCAAAGGCCAGCAGCTTGAGGTTGCGGGTGTTGATGCCGGTTGCCGCTGCGGCGGTCTCATCCTCGCGGATGGCGACCCAGGCGCGGCCGATGCGCGAATCCTCCAGACGCATCGAAATGAAGATCAGTGCCAACGTGAACAGCAGGAAGAGATAGTAGGTGAGGTGCGCCCCGGTGAAAGTGATCCCGAACAGGGTCTGGGTCTGGCTCAGGCTCATGTCGCCCACGCGTACCGGATCGATCAGATTGATGCCCTGCGGACCATTGGTGATGTTCACCGGCGCATTGAGATTGTTCATGAAGATACGGATGATTTCGCCGAAGCCGAGCGTGACGATGGCCAGATAATCGCCGCGCAGGCGCAGGGTGGGCGTGCCGAGCAGCACGCCGAACAGCGCGGCCAGCGCGGCGCCCAGCGGCAGCGCAGCCCAGAACGGCAAATGCAGGCCGAAGTGCGGGCTGGCCAGCCAGGCATAGACGTAGGCGCCAAGCGCATAGAACGCCACGTAGCCCAGATCGAGCAGGCCAGCATAGCCGACCACGATGTTGAGACCGAGTGCGAGCATCACGTAGAGCAGGGCCAGATCGATCAACCGCACCCAGGATCGGCCCAGCCCCGCATCCACCAGAAAAGGCAGCAGCGCCAACCCCAGCGCAAGCAGGCCGAAAACGAGCCAGCGAGGCCTTTTCCCCTCAGGCACGCTCGATCCCCCGGGCACCCAGCAGGCCGGAAGGGCGGAAGACGAGCACGGCGATCAGGACAAAAAAGGCAAATACGTCCTGGTAGTGGCTCCCCAGAAAGCCTCCCGTCAGATCGCCGATATAGCCAGCGCCAAAGGATTCGATCAGGCCCAGCAACAGGCCGCCCAGCATCGCGCCACCGAGATTGCCGATTCCGCCGAGCACGGCTGCGGAAAAAGCTTTCAGGCCCAACATGAACCCCATGTAGTAATGGGCCAATCCATAGTATGCACTCACCATCACCCCGGCGACGGCAGCCAGTGCCGAACCGATTGCAAACGTCGAGGCAATGACGCGGTTCACATCCACGCCCATCAGGCTGGCCACCTGCCGCGATTGCGCAGTGGCGCGCATGGCACGCCCCAGCCGGGTACGCTGCACCATCAGGATCAGGCCCAGCATGATCAAAACCGTGAGCACCAGAATGGCAATCTGCACGTCGGTGATGTGGGCGCCCAGGATCTCGTAGCGGCCTTGCGGCAGGACGGGGGGAAAGGAAATGTACTGCTTGCCCCAGATCAGCATGGCCAGATTTTGCAGGACGATCGACACGCCGATCGCAGTGATGAGCGGCGCCAGCCGCGGCGCGTTGCGCAGAGGCCGATAGGCGACGCGCTCGATCAGCAGCCCGAGCGCCACGCAGACCGGAATCGCCAGGGCCAGACCCGCCGCCAGGATCAACACCCCCGGCAGGCCGGGCATCCCCAGCGCCAGCGCGCCGATGACCGACAGGGCCACCAGCGCGCCCATCATGGTGACCTCGCCGTGCGCGAAGTTGATGAGTTCGATGATGCCGTACACCATCGTGTAGCCCAGCGCCACCAGCGCATACACGCTGCCCAGCACCAGACCGTTGATCAACTGCTGCAGGAAGATATCCATCGTCGCCCGCGTAGCCGGCCTGCGCGAGAACTGGGTCAGTTACCGCTTTGTACCGTTTCGACCGTCTGCCATTTGCCGTCCTTGACCTGGTAAAGCGTAACGGCGCCACCGGTGATATCGCCCTTGGCATCGAACCGGATGTGGCCGGTCACACCCGAATAGTCGGTTTTCGGCAGTTCGGCCAGATATTTGGCAGGATCGCTCGATCCCGCACGTTTCATCGCGTCGACCATCACATAGACGGCATCGTAGGCATACGGCGCATAGTTCTGGATCTTGCCGTATTTGGCCTCGAACTTGGCCCTGAACGCCGCGCCGCCCGGCATCGCATCAAGCGGCAGACCCGGATTGGACGCCAGCGCGCCCTCGGCGTCGGCCCCGGCCAGTTCGATGAATTTGGGTGTCTGCGTGCCGTCGGCCCCCAGGAATTTTGCTGTCATGCCGAGTTGCTTCATCTGCTTGATCATCGGCGCAGCCTGCGGATCCATGCCGCCGAAAAAAATCAGATCGGGCGATTTTCCCTTGATCGAAGTCAGGATCGCCATGAAATCGGTGGCACGGTCAGATGTGTATTCGCGCGCCACCACCGTACCACCCGCAGCGGTGACCGCTTTGGCCACCTCGTCCGCCAGCCCCTGCCCATAGGCCGTACGGTCATCGACGATCGCGACGCGCTTCGCACCCAGCTTGCTCACTGCGAACATGCCGAGCACGCTGCCCTGCTGCGCATCGTTGGTCATCACACGGTAGGCCGTCTTGAAACCTGCCGTGGTATAGGCAATCGCCGTGGCGGACGGCGAAATCTGCGGGATACCGTTGTCGAAGTAAATCTTGGAGGCAGGAATCGTCGCACCGGAATTCAAATGACCGATGACGCCGGCCACGCCTTCGTCGACCAGTTTTTGCGCAACCGTGGTCGCGGTTTTCGGATCGGCTGCGTCGTCTTCACTGCGGAGCGCCAGTACAAACTTTTCGCCATTCAGCGTCAGGCCTGCCGCATTGATTTCATCGAGCGCGAGCCGTGCACCGTTTTCGTTGTCCTTGCCCAGATGCGCCTGCGGTCCGGTCAACGGGGAAACCTGGCCGATCAGCAGCGTTTTCTCGCCCGAGGCTTCCGTCTGCGGCTTGTCGCCGCACCCTGCCATCAGCACCGCACAGGCTATCGCCAGCGCCCCACGAAGCGAATGTCCCGTCATTGGAGTATCCCCGCAACCAGTAATCGAACGCGGAATTTATACCATAACGTCCCGCAACCACGGCCCAAAAACAAAAGGCCGGCGCGTTGCGCCGGCCCTGCAATGCGTGGGGGAAACGCCCGGATTACTTCAGGCTCAGCACCCATTCGATAATTTTCTTGGCATCCTCGGGCTTCACCTGCGGATTGGGCGGCATCGGCACAGGACCCCAGACGCCCTTGCCGCCGGTTTTCACCTTGCCAACCAGCATGTCCTCGGCCTTGGGGTCGCCCGCGTATTTCTTGGCAACATCCTTGAACGCCGGACCGACGATTTTCTTGTCGATGCCGTGACAGGACATGCAGGCATTCTTCTGCGCCAGCGCCTGGTCAGCGGAGGCTACGCCCGTCATCGCCAGCAGGGCGGCAGACGCGGCAGTCAGGATCAGGGCTTTCATCTTTCTGTTCTCCGTGAAAGAAATCTGTCTGGGAAGTACACGCTTGCTCGGGTTGCTTCGCGCCAGCGCATATTAAGCCTATTTACCGCACGTGCAAGCTGCAAGCTTGGGACATTGTTACCAAGGCGCGTAAAAGTTTGTTATTCCCGTTCCACCATCTCACGGTATGCATGCCAGCTGGCATGCCCCAGTAGCGGGAAGATTACGGCCATGGCTATAAAGTCGGTCGCCATACCGATTGCAATCAGCGCGGCGATGATCACGCCCCAGAGCAGCATGGCCGGGAAATTGAGCCGGGTCGCCATGAAGCTCGTCACGAGCGCAGTGGCGAAATCGATCTTGCGATGGACCAGCATGGGCAGCGACACGACCGACAGGCTGAAAACCATCAAGGCCAGAACCCCGCCAAACGCCAGGTAAATCAACATGAAATCGGCATGCCGGCTCACGGCATCCAGAGTCAGCAGTTCACCCAGACCGCCGATGCCCGAGCCGTTGAGAAACAGCCCTACCAGAATCGCGGATATGCGTTCCCAGACCGACAGCACGAAAACCAGCATCAAGGCATAAAGTCCCAGCGAAGCCGGATTGGTACGCCACGCCAGCAAGGGCGCGAATAGATGCGGCAACTTGTGATGATGTTCGATGCGATGACTGATGCTGTAGAACACGGTCGCCAGTACCGGTGCCACGAAGAGGAAACCGGACGTCAACGCCATCGCAAGATGGGGCTTGTTCCAGGCGGCCTGCAACAGGCCGTAGCCGAGCAAGGCGAACACGACACCGTAGAACAGGCTGAGCAGCCAAGCTTTCAGCATATCCCGCGCACCATCGCGCAACCAGCGAAAAGGCTGATCGAGCGTCACCGCACGGATGCCCGGCAAATCCATACGGGCGGCCTGCGGGTGAAAAACGGCATGATCGGTGTGCGTACTCATTCAATCCTCCTCGAAACTGAACAGACGGAAACAGCCTGTCTGTTTGATAGCAGGGGAGGAAGCGAGTTCCTACAAGCAAACGCTGATAGAGCTCACACCGTTTCGAGTACCGTCGTCGGCGGCTGACAGGCGCCGGCGCTACACACCCAGAGGGTCGGCACGGGGGTTTCCGGTTTGTCGAGCACAGGCGGCAGATTCATGCCGTTGGGCACCGCCAACAGCATATCGCGCACACCAAGCCGCGACGCGAGCATTCTGCTGGCGGCCTCCAGCGCCGGCGCGGGGCCGCGCAGGACAATCACGCGAGGCGCACCGAGCCATTCGTCGAGTGCGGCCAGCAGGCCGGGATAGGCAACCGGTTGCTGGCCGATCTGCGCATGGAAATAGCGCAGGCAACGTTCGGCCGCATCGAGATAGCGCGTATCACCCAGTAAATGTCCCAGGCGCTGCAGGGCGAACGCCGCCACACCGTTACCAGACGGCATCGCCTGGTCATAGCCCGGCTTCTGGCGGATGAGGAGGTGTTCGTGATCGTGGCTGGTGAAGAAGAAGCCGCCGGATTCGACATCTTCGAACTGCGCCAGCAGGGCGTCGGCGATTGTTACCGCCCAGTCCAGATCGGTCGGGCGATACGCCGCCTGCACCGACTCCAGCAGGGCATCGAGCAGAAACGCATAGTCGTCGAGATAGGCGTTGAGACGTGCCTCGCCGTTTTTGTAACTCGCCCGCAGACGGTCGTCGCGCCACAACCGGGCGCGCAGGAAATCGAGCGCAGTCTGTGCTTCTGCCACCCACTCCGGCCGGTTCATGACTCGCCCCGCATGGGCGAGACCGGCGATCATCAGGGCATTCCAGCTCGTCAGCTGCTTGTCGTCGCAGCCTGGGCGCACACGGTTTTCGCGCGCGGCAAACAATTTGGCTCGGGCCGAAGCCAGGCGCGCGGCGGCACGCTCCGGCGACACACCCAGATCGGCCGCGACTTCGGCGAGGGGTCGCGCAAGGATGGGGTTCCAGTGCGCGTTCTCGAAATTGGGTGGCGCATCGAAGCCATAAACGGGCGCGGCCACGGCGTACTCCTCGTCGGTGAGCACCGCGCGCGCCTGGTCGGGCGTCCACACATAGAACTTGCCCTCCTCGCCTTCGGAATCCGCGTCGAGCGCGGAGAAAAATCCGCCGTCCGGGCCGCGCATTTCGCGCAGCAGCCAGGCGACGATGTCCTCCGCGGCCTCGCGGTAGCGCGTGTCGCCGGACATCGCCCAGGCGTCGGCGTAGAGCTGCAGCAGCGGCCCGTTGTCGTAGAGCATCTTTTCGAAATGCGGGATCGCCCAGCGCTCGTCCACCGAATAGCGGCAGAATCCGCCGCCTAGCTGGTCGCGCACGCCGCCGGAAGCCATCTTCGTCAGCGTGTACAAGGCCAGCTCGCGCGCCCGTGCATCGCCAAGCCGGGCGCGTCGCAACAGGAAAAAAAGCTCGCCCGGACGCGGAAACTTGGGTGGTTTCGAAAAACCGCCCCACACCGGATCGAATGCGGTGTCGAGATCGCGCATCGCTTCGGCGAAGGGCGCGTCGCTCAGGGCGCCCTGCCCCGCGGGCGCGGGCGATTGCCGGTTCAGCGCCGCGCGCACGGTTTCGTTCTGCGCCAGCACTTCGTCGCGCCGGGCGTGCCAGGCCTGCGCAACGTTTTCCATCAGATCGACAAACCCAGGCAGCCGGTAACGCGGCGTCTTCGGAAAATAGGTGCCGGCAAAGAAAGGCGTCTGATCGGGGGCGAGGAACACGGTCAGAGGCCAGCCGCCGCCGCGCTGCGCCAGCAACTGGTGCGCAGTCTGGTAGATCTGGTCGAGGTCGGGGCGCTCTTCGCGGTCGACCTTGATGTTGACGAACAGCCGGTTCATCACGGCCGCGACCTCGGCGTCCTCGAAGCATTCGTGCGCCATGACGTGGCACCAGTGGCAGGCTGAATAGCCGATCGACAACAGGATGGGCTTGTCTTCCTGCTGGGCGAGCGCCAGTGCCTCGGGCCCCCACGGATACCAGTCGACCGGATTGTCGGCGTGCTGCAGGAGGTAGGGGCTGGTTTCGCGGGCGAGTCGGTTGGACATGGCGGCCGGGGCAATAATTGTTGATCGAATCGGTCAACAATTGTACGCTGATCGTCATATACGCTTCACCAGGAGAATCCCATGTCCCAGGAATGGTTTGACGCCGCCCGCGCGGGCAACGCCGCCGCGCTCAAGTCGCAGCTCGATGCCGGCGCCGACCACGCCGCTGCCGACGAAGCCGGCGAAACCGCGCTCATGCTCGCGGCGCATCACGGCCATCTGGCCGCCGTGCTGACCCTGATTGCCGCCGGCGCGGACGTCAACGCCGCCTCGCCGCAAGGCTGGACCGCCGTCGCCAAAGCCGCCTACAACGGCGAAACCGAACGCGGCTACGTCGAGGTCGTCGAGGCTCTGCACAAGGCCGGCGCCAACCTCGACGCACGCATCTTCTTCGGCATCACCCCGCTGATGCTGGCGGCCGGCGGCGGCGACGCCACGGTGGTGGAATGGCTGATCAACAACGGCGCCGACGTACTTGCCGCCAACGAAGGCGGCCGCACCGCCCGCATGATGGCGAACGACCGCTTCTATGTGGACGTGATCAACCTGCTGACGGAAGCCGAACGCCAGCTCGGCGTGACGGAAGAGGGCACCTGCTCATCGACCAAGAGCGTGGTGAAGCCGCAGGTGGTCAATCTGATGAAACCCACGTCGCACTGACGCCGGTTCGCCGACTCTCAGTTCTCCAGCCAGGCGGTCAGCCCCGCCCACTGTTCGATATCGCGCTCGGCGATGTGGTGCGGCAGGTCGAACAGGCTCTTGCCCTCGAACGCGGCGTTGACGTAGTTCTGCGTGTTGCGCAGGTAAGCCAGCACCGGCAGGTCCTGCCGGGCCATGAACTGCTCCAGCGTGACGCCGGCGCGGGTGCGCGGATCGACCCGCATGCCGACCACGCCGACGAAGGCATGGCCCTTGCGCACCGCCTTTTCGGCGTGCAGTGCGGTCAGGAAATCCTGGCTGGCGCGGATATCGAACAGTGAAGGCGCGATCGGCACGGCCACCTTGTGCGCAAGCTTCAAGGCGCGCTCCAGGCTCTTGCCGTGCAGACCGGCCGGCGAATCGATCACCAGCCAGTCGGTCTCGCCCTTTTGTTCTTCCCGCAGCAATTCGATGTCGGGCAAGGCCATGTCGCGCGCAGCCAGCCAATGCGTGGCCGATTTCTGGCGGTCGAGATCGAGCATCGCCACGCGCCGCCCCTGCGACGCCAGCCAGCCCGCCAGGTTGATCGACAGCGTGGTCTTGCCGCTACCGCCCTTGGGGTTGGCCACCAGGATCACGCGCATGTCCGCATCCTTTCCTTACAGTGCCTCGACGCTGTAAACCACGCCGAGCGTGTGCGTCGCGCCCGGCGCGACGGTCACGACGTTGTCCATCGCGTTGCCGGATTCGACGCAGACCATGTTGCGCCAGCCCTCGCCGGCGCTGCCGCGGCCCATGTCGCCCATTTTCTCGGCCTTGTCCGTCCACGGTGTCCACACCACGGTGGACTGCGAACCGGTCTTGGCCACGCGGATGCGGCGGCCGAGCGCGGGATCGACGATCACGCAGTCGGCCGCGGTGTTGACGTACACGCGGTCGACTTCGCCCGCAAAGCCGATCGCACCCTTCTGCTTCTTGCGGGCAAAATTCTCGACCTTGTCGTGGAAGGTGCAGCCGTCCAGTCCCTCGACGCTGACAGAACTGATGTCGCTGATGTGGAAATAGGTATGCAGCGCTTCGCCGATGACGAAGGGCGTATCGCCGGTATTGGCGGTGGTCAACTGCACTTCCAGCTTCTCGCCGACGATGAGCGTCAGGGTCAGCGTGCAGGCGTGCGGCCACTGCGCGCGGGTCTGCGCGTTGGCTTCGAGCTGCAGCGTGAGTTCGGTGCGTGCGTCACTGCGCTTGCGGCTGCCGATGACCTGCCAGGCCACGGTGCGCGCGAAGCCGTGCGCCGGGAACCCCGCTTCCTTCTCGTGCGGGCCGAACCACGGCCAGCACACGGGCACGCCGCCGCGGATGGACTTGCCGGCCGCGAACTTGGCCGCGTCGGACACCCACACCACCGGCTCGCGTTGCGACTTGGGCCGGTAGCTGACCAAGTGGGCACCCTGCAGGCACACGGTCGCACGGCCGCCGTGGTTGTCGATGTCGGCATACTGCAGGCCGCCGGCCCCCGTACGGAAACTCAACTGACCGGGAATCGCGAAATGCGCCAGCGGATCGGCATGTTCCTGCGCAGCTGTGGGATGCTCGACCTGACTGACGTCGCGCACGGCCCCGAAGGCGGCCGAGGTCGTCATCGCAGCGTAGGCGCGCAGCGCGGCGGAGACCTTGCGCTCGCGCGGCGCGGCAGGCTTCCAGGCCGCTGCACCCTTGGCATCCATCGCGGTGCGACGACGGGCGAGTTCGGCCTCGGACAGCCGCACGTTGATCGTGCGTCCGGGAATGTCGATGTCGATGGTGTCGCCCTCTTCCACCAGGCCGATGGTGCCGCCTTCCGCCGCTTCCGGCGAGGCGTGGCCGATGGACAGACCGCTGGTGCCGCCGGAGAAGCGGCCGTCGGTGACCAGCGCACAGGCCTTGCCCAGCCCTTTCGATTTCAGATACGAGGTCGGGTAGAGCATTTCCTGCATGCCCGGTCCGCCGCGCGGACCCTCGTAACGGATTACCACCACGTCGCCGGCCTGGATGCGGTCGCCGAGAATGGCGTCCACCGCCGCGTCCTGCGACTCGAACACGCGCGCGGGACCGGAAAATTTGAGGATGTGCGCGTCGACGCCGGCCGTCTTCACGATGCAGCCGTCTTCGGCGAGATTGCCGTAGAGCACGGCGAGGCCGCCGTCCTTCGAATAGGCATGTCCGATGTCGCGGATGCAGCCGCCCGCACGGTCGTCGTCCAGTTTCGGGAAGCGGCGGTTCTGCGAGAACGCGACCTGGGTCGGCACGCCGCCGGGCGCGGCACGATAGTAATCCTTCACGTCGCGGCTGTCGGTGCGACGGATGTCGTAGCTGTCGATCTGTTCGCCCAGGCTTTTGCACAGCACGGTCGGCACGTCGCGATGGACGAGACCGCCGCGCTCCAGCTCGCCGAGGATCGCCATCACGCCACCGGCGCGGTGCACGTCTTCCATGTGGTAGGTCTGGATCGACGGCGCAACCTTGGACAGATGCGGGACGCGGCGCGACATGCGGTCGATGTCCTTCATCGTGAAGTCGACGCCGGCCTCGTGCGCGGCGGCCAGCAGATGCAGCACGGTATTGGTCGAGCCGCCCATGGCGATGTCGAGCGCGATGGCGTTCTCGAAGGCGTCGAAGCTGGCGATGGCGCGCGGCAGCACCGAGTAGTCGTCTGCTTCGTAGTAACGGCGCGTGTTCTTCACGATCAGGCGCGCGGCGGCGCGGAACAGTTTTTCCCGATCGGCGTGCGTCGCCAGCATCGAGCCGTTGCCCGGCAGGCTCAGGCCCAGCGCCTCGGTCAGGCAGTTCATCGAGTTGGCGGTGAACATGCCGGAGCAGGAGCCGCAGGTCGGGCAGGCCGAGCGTTCGAGCTGATTGACCTTGTCGTCCGACACCTTACTGTCGGCAGCCGACACCATGGCGTCGACCAGATCGAGCTTGATCGTCTGCTTGTCCCACACGACCTTGCCGGCTTCCATCGGGCCGCCGGAGACGAACACGGTCGGGATGTTCAGCCGCAGCGCCGCGTTCAGCATGCCGGGGGTGATCTTGTCGCAGTTGGAAATGCACACCAGCGCGTCGGCACAGTGGGCGTTGACCATGTATTCCACGCTGTCCGCGATGAGATCGCGGCTGGGCAGCGAATACAGCATGCCGTCGTGACCCATGGCGATGCCGTCGTCCACCGCGATGGTGTTGAATTCCTTGGCGACCCCCCCCATGGCCTCGATCTCGCGCGCAACCAGCTGGCCCATGTCCTTGAGGTGTACGTGCCCGGGCACGAACTGGGTGAACGAGTTGGCGATGGCGATGATGGGCTTTGAAAAATCGCCGTCTTTCATGCCGGTGGCGCGCCAGAGGGCGCGGGCACCGGCCATGTTGCGGCCGCGGGTGGTGGTCCAGGAACGGTAGGCAGGCATGGCAGGTCACTCACACATCTATAATCAGCCGGGCATTTTACTCGCCCCGCTCCCGCCCGGTCACCTCATGCTCGTCCATCCGCAATTCGATCCCGTCGCCCTGCAGCTCGGCCCCGTCGCCGTCCACTGGTACGGCCTCATGTATCTCGTCGCCTTCGTGCAGGTGATCCTGCTCGGCCGCTGGTGCATCGCCCACCGCCCCTGGTCCGCCTGGACGCCCAGGATGCTCGACGACGTGCTGTTCTACGGCGTGCTCGGCGTCATCCTGGGCGGGCGGCTCGGCTACGTGCTGTTCTACAAACCCGCGGAATATCTGGCGAATCCGCTCGACATCCTGAAAGTATGGGAAGGCGGCATGAGCTTCCACGGCGGCTTTCTCGGCGTGCTCGTCGCCATGATGCTGTTCGCGCACAGCCGCAAACTGCGCTGGCTCGCCATCACCGACTTCATCGCCCCGCTTGTGCCGCTGGGACTGGCCGCCGGACGGCTCGGCAACTTCATCAACGGCGAACTGTGGGGCCGCCCTGCCGACCCCACCCTGCCCTGGGCCATGATCTTTCCGCAGGCGCACGACGGCATCGCGCGCCATCCCTCGCAGCTCTACCAGTTCGCCGGCGAAGGCCTGCTGCTGTTCGTCATCCTGTGGCTGTATTCCAGGAAACCGCGCCCCGTCGGCGCCGTCTCCGGCGTCTTCCTCATCGGCTACGGCAGCCTGCGTTTCCTCGCCGAATTCGCGCGCGAGCCCGACGCTTTCCTCGGCCTGCTGGATCTGGGCCTGTCGATGGGCCAGTGGCTGTCGCTGCCCATGATCGTCGCCGGCCTCCTCATGCTGCGCTGGGCCGTGCGCCGGCCGTACGCCGCCCGGCCATGATCCGGCGCACCTGGATGCTCATCGGCTGGCTGGGCGTCGTGCTCGCGCTGGTCTTTTCGCTCGGCCCGCCCGCACTGCCTGAAAACAGCGGCCACACCGACAAATTCGTACATCTGGCCGGATATGGCCTGTTGATGTTCTGGTGGGCCCAGCTCATCGTTCGCCGCCGGTGGCGGCTTGCACTCTGGGTCGTGCTTTTCGGATTGGCTCTGGAAGGCTTGCAGGGCCTCGTTCCCAACCGTCTACCCGATGCCGGCGATGCGCTCGCCAACGCCACCGGCGTCCTGCTCGGCTGGCTTGCCGCTCGTCTGCTGCCCAATCTGCCGGCAGCGCTTCCCGGCACACTGGGCTTGAGGCTATAATCCCGGCGCACGTGGGGCGGTAGCTCAGCTGGGAGAGCGTCGCGTTCGCAATGCGAAGGTCGGGAGTTCGATCCTCCTCCGCTCCACCACATAACAAATCATGGCTTGGGCTCCCAGACCAAAGCCACAGCAATCGTACCTGGCACAACAATAGTCCGTGCGGTTGTGATCAAATAAAACCGACAATCCCGACCCATCGGGAAACAGTGGGTATCCCCCTCTCTTGCGGAATCCTTGTAAATTGGGCTTTTGAACCCGCCTGAGGCACGCTTGTGCCGTGAATTTGGGCGTAGGCAATGGGGTAGGCAAGTGCATACACAATCGAGAAGGTGCTTATTCAGGCCGAATTCCCACTTTTTTTCAGTAGAACTCGCAACGACAACCGAGCGTTCAATCCCGGTGCAACTGTCGACGAATCACCGTAACGCAGGATTTCGTCGTGCTTGCTTCCAGCGGGAAAACGCATGGCAATGAAACACGCCAGTGGCAGGCCCCTGCCCCCCACATTGCGGGCACCGGCTTGATGCGTTATCTGGACCAGGACGGCACCCCTGTCACCGTATATCGTGCGGGCAGGCAGCGTAGTGGCTTGATATCGAGCCTACAACAGGCGGGCGAGGATATTGCCGCGTCCCGCCATGTCATTGTCCGGCTGTTCTGGCGCGATTTCATCGCCCAGTTCCGTCAAAAGATATTGGGGTATTTCTGGGCTTTGCTCAGCCCACTCCTGGGTATCGTCAGTTTTCTGTTTCTCTTTTTCATCGGTGTTCTCAAGCCCGGCGAAGGGGAAATCCCCTACACGCTCTACGTCCTGATGGGCAGCACGATCTGGGGATGTCTGCCCGGCGCAATGGGTGCAGTAAGCGGCGGCCTTCAGGCTCAGGCCGACCTGATCATGCGTACCCGCATTCCCAAACTGGCACTTGCCGTCAGTTCACTCGCCAACCTGCTGTACAGCATTCTGATCAGCATGGTCACGATGGCAATTGTTTTTCTGGTTATGGGCGTGACACCATCCTGGTGGTTTCTGGCTTACCCGTTGCTGGTATTGCCGATGGTATTGCTCGGCACCGCCATCGGATTGATCCTATCGGTTCTGGGGCCCATAGCCCGGGATCTTGTTCCCATGGCGACCCAGGCTCTCGCACTGGCCATGTATGTCACGCCGGTGATCTACGTGCAATCCACCATCCAAAATCCTTTCGTCAAAACCTTGATCGAATGGAATCCACTCACCTATCTGGTCGACCTCCCCCGATCGCTGATCTGCCTTGGCCACGCCGACAATGCAGATATCTTCCTCTGGGTTGCCATCGGTACGCTCATGCTGGTCTCCATAGGCTTGCGGATTTTCTACCTGCTTGAAAGCCTTGTCGCGGAGCGACTGTAATGTCAAAACCGAGCGTCATTGTTGATGGCGTCAGCAAGAAATTTGGCCTGTCCTTAAAAAACGCTCTCAAGTACGGCCTGATCGACAGCGGCCGCCGGCTGATCGGGCTCAGCAATTCACAGCAGCTTCGTATGGGGGAATTCTGGGCACTACATGACGTCAGCTTTTCACTGGAGCCCGGGGATGCATTGGGCATCATGGGTGTCAACGGATCGGGCAAAACGACACTGCTGAGAATCCTGAACGGGACATACGGTCCGGATAACGGAAACGTCATGCTCAGAGGGCGCGTCGGTGCCCTCATCGCGGCAGGCGCCGGTTTTTCCCCGATGTTGAGTGGCCGGGAGAACATCTACATCAGCGGGACCTTGCTTGGCATGACTCCCCGCGAAATCAAAAATCGATTCGACGAGATCGTAAGCTTCGCAGGACTGGAAGAATTCATCGACATGCCGGTCAGAAACTATTCCAGTGGCATGAGTGTCCGCCTAGGATTCGCCATCGCGGTGATCGGAACACCTGAAATTCTGCTAGTGGATGAAGTACTCGCAGTCGGAGACATCAGCTTTCAGAAGAAGTGCTTCGAGCGGATTCTTGCTCTGAAGAATCAAGGCACTACCATCTTGCTGGTTTCGCATGCAATCGGAGCGATCTGGGCCGTCTGCGACAAGGGCTTGTTCCTGCATAAGGGTCGGCCGGCCTTCATGGGGGACATCGAAAGCGTCTGCAAGGCTTATGACGAGCAGAACAGCCGCAGCAGCCAGGCCGCAATGGCTAGGGAAAAGGCAACTGTATGCACGCGCCATTCTGAGGGACATGACTCCTGTCCTCCGGACGAGCTGTTGCCGGAAGAATACGGACACGGAAGCGGCGGCACCGGCGACGTTCTATGCACCCGCATTCGCGTGCTGTCGGCAAGCACCGGCGAAGAAACGAAAGAGATCGAATTTGGCGAACCGTTCATCATCGAATACCAATACGTCGTCCGCAACCGCATCCGCGACCCCATCTTCCGATCGAGTCTCGACGCGGTGCACTATAAATTCATCGTCTCGCTCGACAGCTACGAGCAGGGTTGTACCTGGGACATGATTGAACCAGGCAATTACACGCTGCGGGTCAGAGTGGAAAACCAAGCCTTGCGGCCTGGTCTGTACAGCATCAATAACAGCGTGATATCCAAAGGCATCGGCGTGCATCTTTTTTACAGGCTGTCCGCGGCCTCGTTCGTCGTGCGACATCCACAAGACCGATTCCTCTACTCGAACGAACAGGCAGTCTGCTTCTTCCCTGCCAGCATGGACCTGACGAGAACCTGAAAATGCGAAAGTATGTTTTTCCACTCGCCCCCGGATTGATCGAATACATCTTTGCGCCGTTCTACGACCACGAACACTCGTCTTCACTCCCCATTGAAATTGATGGTTCCACAACTGCAGCGGCCACGCGGGAAAATGATTGGTGCTACACGAAGATCGTCTGGCACGGCGGCCGCGAGAACGACATCGCGGTCTCGGCACGCTGCCTCGCGCCATTTGATGCCGTCAATCACGATCAGCTTGTCGCCGCCTTCACCCTCCCCCAGACGGCGATGATCGAATTTGCCCTCATTGCTGACAACGGCTCGATCCTTGGCAACTGGAGCAAAGCCGTTGCCGGGACCGGTGTCCGTCAGGAAGTGTTCCTAAGCGTCGATCAATTACTCGCCAGTATCAGGTCGCCGCGCGCACTGGCCAGACTGCTGCGATTGCGCCACCGGTCATTTGGCGGCGTCGCATTCCGGATTTCCTCTGCCACTTCTGAGTCAGGCGTCTTGGCATTGACATGGTTGGGCCTGCGTGACAGCAAAGCGTATAAGGCGTTGCGATTGTCCCGGGCACATTCTGCACCCGACTGGTCGCCGTGGATTCTCGAGCGGAGTGATTGGGGTGAGATCACTCCTCAACACGGGTTGCTGTTTGGAAGGGACGAACTCCTGCAAATCCGTGCAAAAAAGGGCCTGCCGGGATGGAAGGAGCATTTTGCCTTCCTCGAGGGCAAGGCACAGCAATATCTCAAACGTGTGCCGGAAGACGACTTAGGCGAATACCTGCCCCATCACGACCTGCGATATATGCGCGCCCAGGAAACACCAACTCGAGCTTGGCACTGGGAAGCGCTGATACTGGCTTTCGTGGGCCTGGTCAACGACGACGAAAGGATGATCGGTCATGCGCTACGTTACCTGATGTGCATGATCCACACCCAACATTGGGTCGATTCCGCCGAGAACCGCATACCCTCAAGCAGCTGGAACTGGCGATCTTTCATGGAGGAAATGACAACGACCAGCGTTGCGATTCTTCTTGATTGGCTGGGTTTTGCATTGTCGTCACAGGCGAGCAGTCTCGCGAGACAGGCTTTATGGACGCGTGGCATAGCGCATGTTCAACGAGACTTGTTCCAGTTTGACTACATGCATACGATGAACCAAGGAGCCGTATTCTGTCGCGCACTGATCTTGGGCGGTCTAGCGTTGGAGCAGGGCTGGCCACGAGCCAGCCACGTTGCAGACGACGCATATCGCACGATGAAGACCGTTCTTGGCAACTACATCAAATCGGATGGCGGCATAAGCGAGGGGCCTGGTTATCTTTGTCAGACACTCACTGCGACACTCTGGTCAATCATCGCCTACAGCAGGGCGCGCGGCCTCGACTGGCGCGTAGAGGTCCGTGAACTATTCGGTTCTGTCGAATCCTATGTTCGAGCCATGGCTACCGGCAAGCCTGGGCAATGCATACCCTCCGGGGACTGCCGACTTGAGTGGTTTAGTGGTGATGGGATTCCGATACTCGCATCTGTTTTTCCCGACTCTGCGTATTCAGACATCCTGATGGAATGTCTGAGCAATGGCTGGGTGCATGAAATCACAGGAACCCTCAAGGGCAGCGGCGGAATGGTGGGCATGGCCTACGGCCCGGAAGAGGTTAAACCAAGTCGAAACATTCATACGCAATCGCTTTGGCTCCCAGTTACCGGCAAATTTAGTCGGACCAAGGAGGCGCAAGGACGCCACATCAGACTTTGGGCAACTGTAAGCATATATGGTGCGTCGCACAGCCATTTGGACCACGGTGGTTTTGGCATCGAAATCGACGAGTATCCGGTGTTTGTTGATCGCGGAATGGCTGAATACTGGAACGCCGATCTAGTTCACCAAATGAGGCGATCCTTTGCCCACAACGTTCTGACGCCCGTCATGGCTGACGGATCATGGGCAGATCAGTCTATATTGACCACCCCTTCCTTCGCACCCGCAAGCGCTATCGAGGCGCCGGTATTGTTGCGCGTCCCAAGTCAAGACGTCTGGCCAGAACAGATGGCGGCCTACGAACGCGTGTTCGAGGAGAGGAGAGGAACGGGCCAAGTATTTCTGGTCCGCGATATCGGTGAGCTCTGCGCGACTGGCCGCGTGGCATTCCACCTGCACTCACCGCACTCATTCGTCGCACACGGGAATACTGTCACGGCGGAAATTGCAGGCACACAATGCACAGTCACCTTTCCTTGGGCCAAGGAAGTCACCGTTAAAAAATCCATTCCCGACTTTGCCGGACGCGACATATTCCATATATACGCAGTTTCAGATGACCTTACTGCCTTCGAGCTAGAGACGGCGATAGCTATCGATTCGCTCGATTCTCACACCAGCTTCCGCGCGAATTGACAGCATGAATATCTCGAAGCGCCTTGTCGGGCGACTGAAAGGCCGGTTGCTCTCATTCCTTGTTACGAAACGATCCTTTACCAACCGGTTCTTGGATCGATTGAATGAAATCCGCCCGGATGACTTGGCTTGCAAGGCAAATCCAAACCTTGTTGTCGAAGCCTGCCGGGATCGGGTAATTGATATTGTCGTGCGTGAATACGGCGACGAGGTTCTTGACTCGATGTCGGATAGTCAGCACATGGCAGCTCTCAAGCGAATGTGCGAGACACATTTTCTGGATGTCATCAGCACGATCAATTCGATAAGCGGTGGCAGCTTCAAGTACGTTGGGAATGGGGATGTCCGAGTCATCGTCGGATCAGGTGCGCAGAGGATGGAGGGCTGGTTGGCAACAGACATCAACCAGTTGAATATAGTTGAGGACTCATCCTGGGGCCGCCTGTTTAATCCCGGCAGTATCGACCGCATACTTGCGGAACACGTACTTGAGCACCTGACAATGCGGGAATTAGGTTCCGCTCTCAGACATATCTATAAATATCTCAGGCCAGGTGGCATCTTCCGGCTCGCCGTCCCCGATGCTTTTCACCCCAGCCGCTATTACTACAACCTGGTTAAACCAGGCGGCTGGGAAACGCCCTACGAGCACCTTCTATTCCTTGATCACGAAATATTGTCCCGGATAGGCAGCGAGACCGGTTTCGAAGTTCGGCTGCTCGAATACTTCGACGAGCATGGGTTTTTCCATGACACCAGCTACAGGAACGAAGATGGCATCGTCCAACGCTGCGCTCGGAACAATTCTGGGCTGAATGCCAGCGATGAAGCCGTAATGACGCAATTCCACGCGTCCATACCCGAGCACCTCAGGCAGCAGTTCGTTGAACGCCAGATGTCCTATACGTCCCTGATCGCAGACCTCGTTAAACCAAGATAGCTTATGTGTGGAATCGTCGGACACACCTACAGAAATCCTGTACTGCTCCAGCCACTAAGCGCGGAAACCCTGTCCCGCCTGACCCATCGCGGTCCGGACGGTTCCGGCGTCTACACCAACGCCCATATTCAGTTCGGACATACCCGCCTATCCATCATCGATTTGACGGATGCCGGGTGTCAGCCCATGGTCAGCCTGGACGGTCGCCATGTGCTCACCTACAACGGCGAAATATACAATCATCTCGAGCTTCGCGCAGAGTTGGAAGCCATGGGTGAGCAGTTTTTGAGCCACTCCGACACTGAGGTGCTGCTGGTTGCCTACAAAGTATGGGGGCAAGATTGCATCAAACGTTTCCGGGGCATGTTCGCATTTGCGCTCTGGGATAACGCCGACAAAACGCTCTTCCTGGCACGGGACCGCTGTGGCGAAAAACCGCTGTTTTACCATCGGGATGGTGAACGCCTGACCTTTGCATCCGAACTCAAGGCTCTGGTTCCGTTGCTCGGAACACGGCCGGCCCTCGACCCGGCAGCCGTCGACATGTATCTGCATTACCAGTACGTGCCGGAGCCGTTCACCCTGCTCGCCGGCGTACACAAGCTGCCGGCGGCCCACACGCTCTTCCTGTCGGCGGAGAACTGGCTTGCCGAGCCCCAACGCTACTGGAACGTCGAGGACATCGCCGACACCGGACCGCTCCCCACCGACACCCCGGGCACTCTCGCATGCATCCGCGACAGACTCGAAGACGCCGTTAAAGTAACGCTGCGTGCCGATGTCCCCGTCGCGGTAGCGTTATCCGGCGGCATTGATTCAGGCGCGATCGCGGCCCTTGCGCAGAAGTATTACCCGGAGCCGATGCACGCCTTCTGTGTCGGCTATCCGGGGCGTCCGCCATACGACGAACGCCACCAGGCACGCGCGCTGGCCGAGTCGTTGGGCATGATCGTCCACGAGGTCGAACTTCCGGTCGAGCGTTTCGTGGATTTTTTCCCAGAGCTGGTCCGCATCATGGACGAGCCGATTGCCGATCCGGCAGCCTTCGGCCATTACTCGGTACCCAAGGCGGCCGCCGAGCACGGCATCAAGGTACTGCTGACGGGGATTGGTGGGGACGAGGTCTTCTGGGGATACCCCTGGGTGACCCAAAGTGTGTGCGCCAACGAAATACTTCATAGCAATCCATCACTACGGATGCTTACGACTTGGGCCAGAAGGACTAGCGCACAGCATTTTCTCGGCAAAATCAGGCAGTACCCGCGCACTCCACGGACTGCCCAGCGCTGGGCCGGTCTTCTGCAAGATCTGAACGACACTAACACACCCTCCAGACAGTTGCGTTTCTACATGGCAGCAACCGACTTTGGCGACGCATTTCGTCTAAAGAACTCACTCTATGGACATGCAATGGCCGGGCTGGATACCGACAATCCGTTCCAGCCCACTGAAATCGGGGAACGTAGCTTCGAGCAAATCCCGGCAGCAACCATCCGTATGCTATTCGAAACGTGGCTGGCATCCAATGCACTCTCATTGGGCGACCGCGTGAGCATGGGAGTTGGCGTCGAGAGCCGGCTGCCATTTCTCGACGTGCAGCTCATCGAAACGGTGATGGCCTTGCGGGCCAGAACGCCAGATCACCATCTTGGGCAGAAAGCCTGGTTAAGAGCCGCCTTGAAAGGCATCCTCCCAGACGAAGTGGTGATACGCCCCAAGGCGGGTTTCCAGCCTCCGGTACACGAATGGCTCACGGGCGTTATCACTGCGTATGGCGAGATACTGTATGACGGCGAACTGGCTGCCGAAGGCATTCTCGATCACGGGAAAATAGAAGCTGCATTGTCCGATTTGCCCAAACAGGGCTGGCCCGGTTTGTTCTTCGTCTACAAACTGGTATTGCTTGAAATGTGGTATCGCAAGATCGTTATGGCATGATCAAGAACCAGCCAACCATCCTCGTCTATAACCCCATATCGGGACATGGCCATCTCGACTCGTGGAACGCGATGTTCATCGCGCTTCTGCTGAAGCAGGGGTGGCGCGTATTGGCCCTGACACCGGATACCTCCGCGCTGCTGACCCGTCTTGCACGGAAAAATGCAGATATGGCATGCCACCCCTGTCTTCAAGTGCTCGACTGGGATGCCGCCGTTTCGCGAATCCGTTTTATCGTCAGATTCCGGAATTCTTTACGTGACGCCTGGAAACGGTGGGACACGTTCGGTGATCGCTACTGCTACCGACGTCCCGGCAGCGAAACGACTCCAGACATGTCTTTCGCACAATACGGGAAGACGCGTCTCTTCCAGATCACTATGCCTCCCCTGTTCCGTGCCTCCCATTTTCTGTACTCGCGCTACCGGCGCGCCCGCACGAAGCGCTCCGAATTGCCGACGGACGATCCTGAGCGTGATTTAGCCTGCCCAGTCGACATGGCTCGTCGAGTACAGGCCGCCCTGAAAAAGGCAAACAGGATGCCGACACTCGCCTTCAACATGTACATGGATACCTATCGCACGGCCGAATCCGAGTGGCGCGCCTTCGCCGCAATCAACAAGTTATTCTGGGCGGGGATTCGTTTCGTACCTCCCGCGGCTCCGCAGGAAGCCTGGTACACGTTGCCCGCCTGGCGCGGCATGTGCTTCCTTGACGAAAACGCCTGCCGTGCTCATGCGGCAGTCTTGGCGAACAAGTGCTTCGGTTATCTGCCGGATATTACTGAAACCACATTACCCGATGTACCGGGTACGCTCGCACAAGAAATTCGCCAGCGCGCCAGAGGGCGCAAGATCGTTTTCCTCGGTGGCTCCATCGGTGGCCAGAAAAATCTGGCGCGCTGGTTTGAACTCATCGCCTTGGCCAATTCCGAGCAATGGTTTTTCGTGCAGATAGGTGAAATTCACCGCGACACACTCACCACCGAAGACCGCGCAGCACTCGACCGCATCCAGAATGTGCCACCGGAGAATCTGCTTTTGCAAGCCGAATACCTGCCGGATGAACCAGCCTTCAATGAAGTTATTGCCACCTGCGACGTCATCTTCGCGGTATACCGGAATTTCTCGATCAGCAGCAACATGCTGGGCAAAGCTGCCCATTTCCGTAAACCGATTCTGGTCAGCGACCGATATCTGATAGGCGAGCGGGTCAGACGCTACGGTATTGGCCTTGCAGTCAATGAAACAAATGCAAATTCCATACTCGCGGGATTAACTCATTTCGCCAAGCAACCCATCTCTGCTGAAAATTTCGCAGCCTATAGATCGGACTTTAGCCTCCGTTCGTTTGCCGAAAATCTCGAAACCTTTCTGAAGGCTTGTTGTAACGAAAATACTCATCTCGAAGCCATGAAAGCAACAGTTTATGCATCCTCGCCGAACCTACTTTCCAGGGAAGAGTCAATATGAGCAATATCTACAATCAGGAGTATTTTGATTGGCAACGTACAGTAGGCGAATTCGGTGGCAAAGCCAACCATTTTAAATTTGCAACCCACGTTAAACCAACCGACATCGTTCTCGATTTTGGCTGCGGTGGCGGTTACCTGCTCAAAAATCTCGAATGTGCACAGCGTATTGGCGTGGAAATCAACCCTGTAGCGGCCCAAACGGCTATTGAAAATGGGGTTGAGTGCCACCCTTCTCTTGATACTGTCCAAGACGGCCTTATTGATATCGCAATCAGTAATCACGCACTAGAGCATGTACAGAGACCATTTGATACTCTTCGGTATTTACGTAAAAAGCTAAAGCCTAACGGTTTACTTGTAATTGTAGTCCCTTGTGAGGCTACAACTTTGTCATTTGATCCAAAAGACACGAATCAGCATATCTATACCTGGAATCCACAATTGATGGGTAATCTGGCTCAACAGGCCGGATATATCGTGGAAAGCGTCTCGCCAATTCATCATAAATGGCCAACCAACTTTCTACAGTTACAAAAGCATTTCGGATGGGGCATTTTTCATTTCATTGCACGGCTGAAAGGAAAATCGAAGAAGAACGATTTTCAGGTCAAACTAGTTGCACGTAATGGTAGGAACGTTCCGGCATGATTCGACGGATAATCAGCCGATTGCGCGCACTTCATACGCGGCACAAGCCCAATGGCATGCCGGACAACGCGCTATACAAGCTGATGGCAGCGCGCCAGTCTGAACTACCGATACAATGCAATCTGGGCTGCGGATCACGCCACCACCCCGCATGGATCAACATAGATTTTCATGGCGATGGCGATGCCGTCCTGCCCTGGGATCTACGCCAAAGCATCCCGCTACCAGACTTGTCATGCGATGTCGTGTATTCATCGCACGCCATAGAACACTTCGATCGAGAGGGTGCTCGTCATTTTCTTGGCGAGTGTCTCCGGGTACTGAAGCCTGGCGGCATTGTTCGACTTGTCGCCCCTGATCTCGAAGGTGCCGTTCGATCGTATCTTGCCTGTCTTGAAGCCGCACGCCGGAGCGAACCCGGAGCAAAGAGCCGCTACGAATGGAGCGTCATCGAGCTGCTGGATCAGCTGGTGCGCCACCGGAGTGGCGGCGAGATGCTCAAGTACTGGTGCCGCGAAACGGTACCGGCGGAAGATTTCGTCGCTGCGCGCGTCGGAACCGAATACTGGCGAGCCCGGCCGCACTGCAAGGGCCGGAAACTGCCAAACAATGCACTTGGCGCTACCGAGGTCGGAGTATTCCGGCTCGGCGGCGAAGTACATCAATGGATGTATGACGCCTACTCACTCGCGGAACTGCTCAAAGATTGCGGCTTCGTTGATGTTCATCCGTGCGACGCAAATCAATCCGCGATCGAGGGCTTCGCAGCGTACGATCTTGACACGGAATCCGATGGATCCGTGTACAAGCCCGACTCATTTTTCATCGAAGCCAAGGCGCCGCACTCATGACTTCAGCGCTTGCACCCGTAGCGCTCTTTACCTACAAGCGCCCGGATCATACCAAGGCCACGCTCGAAGCACTTGCCCGCAACACGGCGGCAGCACAGACGAATCTTTTCGTCTTCAGCGACGGGCCGAAAGATGCGAACGACAGTGCAGCCGTAGCCGCCGTACGTGGGCTCGTACGTTCCGTAACCGGGTTCGCGGCAGTCACGCTGATCGAGCGGCCATCCAACATGGGGCTCGCGCGCTCCGTGATTACGGGTGTCAGCGAACTCCTGGAAAAGAACGACCGCGTCATCGTGCTGGAAGACGATTTGGTGACTTCGCAAAATTTCCTCGCGTACATGAACGATGCGCTGGATCACTATCGAGATGACCCTGCCGCATTCTCGGTCACCGGACATACATTCCCGGAGCCATACCTGCATACCCCCAAGGATTACCCCTTCGATACTTACGCGAGCTTCCGGTGTTCGTCCTGGTCCTGGGGCACGTGGCGGGACCGCTGGCAAAAAATCGACTGGGAAATGGACTACTTCATGGCTTTCTGCCAGGACGCTGCGGCGCAGAATGCCTTCAATCGCGGCGGTCATGACATGAGTGCCATGCTGCGTTTACAGCACGAAGGGAAAATCGACTCCTGGGCCATTCGCTTCTGCTACGCGCATCATGCAAACGACATGCGGTGTATGTACCCGACAAAGACGCTGGTCAGGAATATAGGTTTGGATAACTCGGGAACACACAGCAAACCCGAGCCCCGCTTTCATCACGCGAGGTTGGACGAAACGTGGCGACCGATGCGCTTCTGCCCTGCAGAACATATGGACCAGCGCATCACGCAAAGCTTTCGCTCGGTGTTCGACCCGCCGGAACCGACTCGAGTCCAGTTGTTCAACCGCAAAATAAGAAGCCTGATTCGTCTCGTCCGACATTACGGCTACGCACTTTTGCAGCGCATTAAACGTGCCCTGTTCCCACTGGCCGAGAACGTCGACATTCTTGTCGTAAACAGTTTTCAGAGAAACGGGGGGGCTGCACGCGCGGCTTGGCGTATTTACCTCGGCATTCGTAGCGTGTATCCACAGGCAAAATATCTGACGTTAATCAAGGACGACTTGCGTGCCGATGTCGTCGGGCGCTACCAATGGTCGTTCAAAGGCCTGCTTGCCATGCGGCTCGCCTCACTGGACCGCCTTCCGATGGCACGCTACCCCCATCGGCAACCCGTCACATTCACGCCTGCCGCTTGGGCCAATGCATTACGCGTACCACTATCCCGTTTCAAACCACGACTGGTTCATCTGCATTGGCTAGCATCAAGTTTGCTACGCATTGAGGAGTTGGGACGTCTGCGGGTACCCATAGTATGGACACTGCACGACACTTGGGCTTTCACCGGTGGGTGCCACTACACAGGAAACTGCGATGGCTTTCGGGCTCAGTGCGGCAGTTGTCCGCAACTAGGCAGTATCCAAGATACAGATTTATCGCACGCGATCTGGCACCGCAAGCGCAATGCCTATGCGCAAATGGATCTTACCGTTGTTGCCCCCAGCCACTGGTTGGCTGACGTGGCACGGCAAAGCGGTTTATTTGCTGGACGACGCATAGAAGTCATCCCCAATGGGCTGGACACCGATGTATTCCAACCATTGGACAAAGGGGCCGCCAAATCCTTTCTCGGCATCGATTTGACTCATCCTGTACTTTTGTTCGGCGCACAGTGGCTTACTGACCGACGCAAAGGCGGTGATCTGCTTGCAGCTGCGCTCGCACGACTTGATTTTCCGTGCACGTTACTGACTTTTGGTGAGGGCGTATTTACGCTCGATACACATCCTAATATCACGGTGCGCGCCTTGGGGACCCTGCACGACGACATCAGTCTTGCCGCGATGTATTCCGCCGCTGATTTATTCATCTGTCCCTCACGCGAAGACAACCTACCGAACACTGTAGCTGAGGCACTGGCCTGCGGAACACCCTGTGCAGCATTCGATATCAACGGCCTACCCGACATGATCGAACACAAGAAAACCGGCTGGCTGGCCAAACCATTTGATATTGGCGATCTGGCAAAAGGCATTCGGTGGCTGGCTCAGCACCCCAACCCTAAACAATTGCAGCAAGCCGCACGTGACAAAGCCACCGCAGAGTTCAGTATGTCGGTAATGACCCAGCGTTATGATCGGCTTTACTCGGAGCTACTCAAGGCTCAGCGAAATTGAAAGCCCGGCTATCCGCTTGGGGTGTCGGGATTAAATTACGACAGGCTCTGGGTATCCGTCTGGGTCGTTTCCATCAGTACGCCCCTCGCCCGTGTTCGATTGCCGGGGCCCCGGCAGTAATGCCTTGCGAGGACTCACCCTGCATATCTTTGGTTACCCCTTCATTCAATCAAGAACGTTTTGTCCGCGATACGATTAAAAGCGTAATCCAGCAAAACTATCCCCATTTAACTTACGTCGTCCAGGATGCCTGTTCTACGGACGGGACAGCCCAGGCTCTTCTTGCTTACAGAAACCCGGCAATCGATATTCGGATCGAACCTGATAACGGTCAGGCCGATGCTCTTAACCGCGGATTTGCACATACGGCCGGTGAGATCATGGGTTATCTGAATTCGGACGATCTCTTGATGCCCGGCGCACTAAACACTGTAGGACGCTTTTTCCGTGAAAACCCATCGGTTGACGTAGTCTACGGGAACAGACTGATTATCAACGAGGATGGCCTAGAAATAGGTCGTTGGATATTACCCGGACACAATCCGCGAGTTCTCCGATTTGTGGATTACGTTCCGCAGGAATCGATGTTCTGGCGTCGACGGATATGGGAACGAGCGGGGGGACAGTTCGATCCCGAGCTCCATTTCGCGTTGGATTGGGATCTGATATTGCGTTTTCTCGATGCGGGTGCGGTGTTCCAACACCTCCCAAATCTTTTTGGCATTTTTCGTGTGCACGGAAAACAGAAATCTCAAACAGATTACGTCGTACGTGGTGCATCTGAAATGGCCAAGCTCAGATCACGCCATCTAGGGACCGATACGTGCCGCCTAAGACAGGCTACGCTCCACTGGCAGTATCTTTCGGCCCATCGTCAGGCCGATAAGGCATTCTGCGCGTTGATGTCCAAGATCTCTCCGCCCGCATGACGGCTCCACTTGTAACCATCGCTGTCCCTTCGTTTAACCAAGGGAGTTTTTTGAACGACGCACTGGCCTCGATCTTTTCACAAGACGTGCCTGTTGAGGTTTTCGTTCTCGATGGCGGCTCATCGGACAACTCGGTTGAAGTCATTCGCACATGGGCGCATCAACTGGCAGGATGGCGTAGCCATCCCGATGCCGGCCAGGCCGCATCCATCAATGAGGGGATTGCGCAAGGCAAAGCGCCTTTCGTGTGCTGGCTGAACAGTGACGACTATTTTTTACCCGAAGGACTAGCGAAACTGCTCACCGAACTGCAGGCTCATCCAGAAGTACCTGCGGTATATGGCCGGGCCTGGAATCTTGTGCAGGCATCGGGCAAACAATACCCGGTATGGGTAGAGCCCTTCAATGAACGCAGGTTGGCTTTGCGCTGCATCATCTCCCAGCCGGCGACTCTGATCCGCCGTTCAGCCTGGGAGACTGTCGGAGGCCTGGATCCTGCATTGCACATGGCCATGGATTTCGATCTATGGTGGCGTCTGTACCGACACCTAGGGCCTCTGCGGTTTCTTGACGATTTCGTGGCAATCAATCGAGAACATGCCGACACCAAGACCAAAACCCAACGCCGCAGGCATTATCGGGAAGCCATGAAAGTCGTCCGCCAGCACTATGGTCGAATTCCACTGAAATGGTGGTTGGCACAGCCTTACGCCGTTTGGTACAAATCCATCGCAGGTTAGCTTACGAACGTATGCGGGTTCTACATTTTTATAAAACCTCTTTTCCCGACACAATGGGAGGCACCGAGCAGGTAATCAATCAGATCGCCCGTGGAGCCAGCCGGCTTGCCGTCGAAACCGATGTGCTCTCCCTGACAACCGACCCTTTTTCCCAGACCGTCGACATTGACGGTTATCTTGCACACCGGGCTCGGCTCGACATCCAGGTTGCCTCAACAGCCTTCTCGATCTCGGCTTTCTCGCGTTTCTCGCAGCTGGCCAAAAAAGCCGATGTCATTCATTACCACTTTCCATGGCCCTTCATGGACCTCGTACATTTCGCAACCCGCATCAATAAACCCACGGTGGTAACTTATCACTCAGACATCATCCGCCAGAAACATCTACTTAAACTCTACAGACCCTTGATGCGCAGGTTCCTCGGCAGCGTGGATCGCATCGTCGCAACCTCACCGAACTATCTGGCAACAAGTGATGTACTGAAGGACTACATCGACAAGGTTCAGGTGATTCCGATCGGTCTGGACAAGACTGCCTATCCTCGACCCGAAGCTTGTCGTCAGCGGCTCTGGGAGGATCGACTCGGCCCCAAGTTTTTTCTTTTCGTGGGCGTGATTCGCTACTACAAAGGGCTGCATATTCTGCTCGAGGCGGCCAAGGGGACCGATTATCCGGTCGCTATCGTAGGCGCCGGACCGATCGAGGCTGAATTGAAAGCGCAGGCCTCGCAGCTCGGCGTGCGCAATGTTCATTTTCTTGGGCATTTGCCGGATGAAGACAAAGTTGCGTTGTTGAGTCAGTGTCTTGGTGTCGTATTCCCTTCACACCTGCGTTCCGAGGCATTTGGCGTTTCGCTACTGGAAGGTGCCATGTACGGCAAGCCCATGATTTCCAGTGAAATCGGGACAGGTACCACTTTCGTCAATATCAAGGATGAAACCGGCCTCGTCGTCCCGCCCGGTGATCCTGTCGCTCTGCGCCATGCAATGCGCTATCTTTGGGAACATCCGGTGGAAGCTGCCGCAATGGGTGAACAGGCCGAGAAACGCTACCTCCAATACTTTACGGCAGACCGAATGGTCGATGCCTATATCGACTTGTATCGGGAATTGGCGCACATGCAATGAAGATCGTGCAGACGAACTTCTGCCGGGCCTCCGGCTCTCACATGCACAGTCATCGGCCAATTGCAGAACCTATCCCGACTTGAATTTCAAAAGCGGGAATTACGACGTAGCGCATACCATCCATATCCACAGTCGGCGGCGCCAGGAATCCTGCCGATCTGCACGCTTCTGCCCTGATTCATTCAAGCTCCGGAATATTTCCCCTTGCAAAGAGCCATTCAGTTCACATAGTAAGCAACACTTATATATGGATTACCGTGATGACTGCCCGCCAGGAAAGCCTCGGCTCCCTTCTCGCCAATGTGTCCCACCTGATGCGCCGTACCTTCAGCACACGACACGAGGACGGTGCGCTAACGGTGGCACAGGCGCGGGCGCTGTTCTACGTACGGGCAACGAAGGCCTGCACCAGATCGATCTGGCGGAATTGCTTGAAGTCAAACCCATCACCCTGGCGCGACTGCTCGACCAGCTAGCGAAAGCCGGACTGGTGGCGCGCCGCGCCGACCCGGGAGACCGCCGGGCCTACCGGATATTCCTCACGCCGGCGACCGCACCGCATCTGGAGTCGGTCGAGGCGGTGGCCGCATCGGTGCGTGCCGATGCATTGCGCAGCCTGAACAGACAGGAAATCACGGCGCTGTTCTCAGCGCTGCGGACCATCCGCGACAACCTGGCATCCCACTGACATCGCGCGAGCCAGCCCTCACATGAATCCGACTGCCAACGATTCCCCTGCCGTATCCAATCCGGCGCGGTGCCGCCAGCTGCGCGTGCTGCTGCTCGGCGTGGAGCCGGTCGTGGCGGCGCTCGTCGCGGGCGGCCTCTATCTGACGGGGGGACGCTACGTGGAAACCGACAACGTCTACGTGAAAGCGGAGAAAGTGCCGGTGGGCATGGACGTGGGCGACAGCGTCAACCAGGTGATGGTGGTGGAAAACCAGGCGGTGGCGGCAGGTCAGCCGCTGTTCCGTCTCGATTCCGCGTCCTTCGAAGTGGCGGTGGCCAGCGCGGAGGCGAAAGCTGGCGCAGGCACGCACCGACCTGGGCGCGCTGCAGGCGAGCTACCGCGAGAAAGAGGCTGAAATCGCACTGGCGCGCACGCGCTACGCCTTCGCGCGCAAGGAACAGCAGCGCCAGGCCAATCTGGTGGTGAAGCAGCTCGTGTCCGCCGCCCGCTACGACGACGCGCAGCAGGTGGGCGCCCTGAAGCAGGATCTCGACCGCATTGCAGAGTCGCTGGGCGGCGGACCGAACGTACCGCTGGCGCTGCGCGGCATCGGCACCATGATCGCGATGCTCACGGTGGGCCGGCTGTCCGGCAAGGCGGATCCGCGCCACCTGATCCAGCTCGGCCTGATCCTCACCAGCCTGTCGCTGTGGGAGATAACGCGCTTCACCACCGACACCTCGGGCGCCAACTTCGTGCGCACCGGCATCACGCAGGGCCTGGGGCTGGGTTCATCTTCGTGCCGCTGTCGACGCTGACCTTTTCCACGCTGGCGCCGCGCTACCGCAACGAGGGCACGGCCCTGTTCGGCCTGATACGCAATCTCGGCAGCAGTATCGGCATTTCGGTGGTCATCACCTATCCGGCCCAGCGTACCCAGATCAACCACGCCGCCTTCGCCGGCTATCTCACGCCCTTCAGCCTGCCGTTGCAGCAGGCCGCCGCTCGCCTTTCTGCAGGATTTCCGCCTGATGATATGTGTCACGCCGGGTCCCATTCCCCTGCTTCTGCTGCTGCGCCCGCCCGCCCGCAACCGGGCGGCATCTGAAACGCCCGCAGGGCCGGATTGATCGGGGGCGGCACGGTTCGCTCGCCGACGAAACCCTTGCCCGAACAAGGCCTTGCCCGCAGGATGCATTGCCGCTCAAGCGGCACGGGATTAGAATATCGCGCTTTTCGCTTGAATTTTGCTTGTCCTGCGGGACACTTTGGCGGCTTGCCCGTGGGCAGGCCGCGCTTTTCTGGGCATACGGGAACGATGGAACGACAACGCTGGCTCGACGGAACGCTTTATTCGGCCGACTTTGAACAGGACAGCTGCGGCTTTGGCCTGATCGCGCAGATCGACGACCGCCCCAGCCATACGCTGGTGCAGAACGCGATCGGTTCGCTGGCCTGTATGACGCACCGCGGCGCGATCGCGGCGGACGGCCTGTCGGGCGACGGCTGCGGCCTGCTGTTCAAGAAGCCCGATGCCTTCCTGCGCGCCATGGCGGCCGGCGCCGGCTTCGCGCTGGGCGACCTGTACGCTGCCGGTCTGGTGTTCCTGTCGCGCGAGACCGGGCCGCAGGCGCACGCCCGCGCCACGCTCAAGGCCGAACTCGAAGGCCAGGGCCTCGTGGTCGCCGGCTTCCGTTTGGTGCCCACCGACCCGAAAGTGTGCGGTGCCTCCGCGCTGGAATCGCTGCCGCACATCGAACAGGTATTCGTGAACGCGCCGGCCGGCATGGCGGAAGACGATTTCGAACGCAAGCTCTATATCGCACGCCGTCACGCCGAAAAGGCACTCGCAGACGATCCGGTGTTCTACCTGCCCACGCTGTCGTGCCGTGTCATCAGCTATAAGGGGCTGGTGATGCCGGAAAACCTGCCGGTGTTCTACCCGGATCTGAACGACGACCGCTTCGCATCAAGCCTGATCGTGTTCCATCAGCGTTTTTCGACCAACACCTGGCCGCAGTGGCGGCTGGCGCAGCCGTTCCGCTATCTTGCGCACAACGGCGAGATCAATACGGTACAGGGCAACCGCAACTGGAGCCGCGCCCGCGAGCAGAAGTTCGCCACGCCGCTGATTCCGGACCTGGACGACGTCCGGCCCATTGTCGGCGCCAACGGTTCCGACTCGATGAGCCTCGACAACATGGTCGAAGGACTGGTGATGGGCGGCGCAGGCCTGTTCCGCGCGCTGCGACTGGTGATTCCGGCCGCGTGGCAGAACGTCGAGTCGATGGACCCGGACATGCGCGCCTTCTACGAGTACAACTCGATGCACATGGAGCCGTGGGACGGCCCGGCGGGCATCGTGCTGACCGACGGGCGCTATGCCGTCTGCACGCTGGACCGCAACGGTCTGCGCCCTGCGCGCTGGGTGCTGACCAGGGACCGCATCCTTACCATCGCCTCGGAAGTGGGTGTGTGGCAGATCGATCCGGCCAACGTCGAGAAAAAGGGCCGCGTGAAGCCCGGCCAGATGGTCGCCGCCGACCTGGCGACCGGCCGCCTGCTGATGCCGGAAGACATCGACAACGAGCTGAAAGGCCGCCAGCCCTATCGCGACTGGCTGCGCGACAACGCGGTGAAGCTCGCCCTGCCGGCGAACGAAGACGCCGACATGGCGGTGATGGACGCCGCGAGCCTGCTCACCCACCAAAAACTCTTCAACGTCAGCTTCGAGGAACGCGACCAGATCATCCGCGTACTCGCCGAAAATGGCGCCGAAGCGATCGGCTCGATGGGCGACGACACGCCGATGGCGGTACTCTCCCAGAAGGTGCGCTCGCCCTACGACTATCTGCGCCAGCAGTTTGCACAGGTGACCAATCCGCCGATCGATCCGATCCGCGAAGCGATCGTGATGTCGCTCAATACGGTATTTGGCCCGGAACGCAATCTGTTCGAGGAAACGCCCGCGCACGCACATCGCGTCGAGGTCGACACGCCGCTGCTGTCCAAGGCCGCCTTCGACGGGCTGCTCGGCCTGAACGACCCCGCCTTCGCGCCGGCCACACTCGACCTTCACTACGATCCTGCCGCGACCTCGCTCGAGGGCGCGCTGCAGACGCTGACCGCCCGCGCAGTGGACGCAGTGAAAGCCGGCAAGGTCCTGCTCGTGCTGTCCGACCGCAACATCGGCCGCGACCGTCTGCCGATCCACGCCCTGTTCGCCACCGGCGCGGTGCACCACGCGCTGATCGCCGCCGGCCTGCGCTGCAACGCGAACCTCATCGTCGAAACCGGCACCGTGCGCGACCCGCATCACTACGCCTGCCTGATCGGCTACGGTGCGACGGCGGTCTATCCCTATCTCGCCTATCAGGTCATCGGCGAATTCGTGAAGACCGGCGAAATCAAGCCCAGCCTCGACAAGGCACTGGCCAATTTCCGCAAGGGCATGGACAAGGGCATCTACAAGGTGCTGTCCAAGATGGGCATCTCGCTCGTCTCCAGCTATCGCGGCGCGCAACTGTTCGAGGCCGTCGGCATGCACGAGGATGTGGTCGACCTGTGCCTGAAGGGCACGGTATCGCGTATTTCGGGCGCCAATTTCGAGGACTTCGAATCCGACCAGACGCTGCTGCACAAGTCCGCGTTCAATCCGCTCAAACCGCTGTCGGCCGGCGGCCTGCTCAAATTCATGTTCGGCGAAGAATTCCACGCCTACAACCCGGACGTGGTGCAGCAGCTGCAGAAGGCGGTCAAGACCGGTGACTACGCCGAATACAGAAAATACGCCGAGCTGGTGAACACCCGCCCGGTGGCGATGATCCGCGACCTGATGACGCTGAAGGGCGGCACGACTGCCATTCCGCTGGACGAAGTCGAGCCGCTCGAATCCATCCTCAAGCGTTTCGACTCCGCCGGCATGTCGCTCGGCGCGCTGTCGCCCGAGGCGCACGAAGCGCTGGCCGAAGGCATGAACCGCATCGGCGGCCGCTCGAACTCCGGCGAAGGCGGCGAGGACCCGAAGCGCTACGGCACGGTCAAGACCTCCAAGATCAAACAGGTCGCCTCGGGCCGCTTCGGCGTCACCGCGACCTATCTGGTCAATGCCGAAGTGCTGCAGATCAAGATCGCGCAGGGCGCTAAACCCGGCGAAGGCGGCCAGCTGCCCGGCGACAAGGTGTCGCCGATGATCGCCTCGCTGCGCCACTGCAAGCCCGGCACGCCGCTGATTTCGCCGCCGCCGCACCATGACATCTATTCGATCGAGGATCTGGCGCAGCTGATCTTCGATCTGAAGCAGGTCAACCCGCAGGCGCTGGTGTCGGTCAAGCTCGTCGCCGAGCCCGGCGTGGGCACCATCGCGGCAGGCGTGGCCAAGGCCTACGCCGACCTCATCACGATCTCCGGCTACGACGGCGGCACCGGCGCCTCCCCGCTGGCCTCGGTGAAGTACGCCGGCTCGCCGTGGGAACTGGGTCTCACCGAAGCGCAGCAGGTGCTGCGCGCCAACGGCCTGCGCGGGCGGGTGCGCGTGCAGACCGACGGCGGCCTGAAAACCGGGCTGGACGTGGTGAAGGCGGCGATCCTCGGCGCGGAATCCTTCGGCTTCGGCACCGGCCCGATGGTCGCGCTGGGCTGCAAATACCTGCGCATCTGCCATCTGAACAACTGCGCCACCGGCGTGGCCACGCAGAACGACACGCTCCGCAAACAGCATTTCATCGGCCTGCCCGACATGGTGGTGAACTACTTCACCTTCGTCGCACAGGAAACGCGCGAACTGATGGCCGCGCTGGGCGTGCGTGCGCTCACCGACCTGATCGGCCGCACCGACCTGCTCGATCTCTCGGCCGGCGACACGCCGCGCCAGGGCCGCCTCAAGCTCGACGCGCTGCTCTCCCAGGGCGACATTCCGGCCGACGTCCCGCGCTTCTCGCAGCAGGAACGCAATCCCTCGTTCGACAAGGGCGAACTGGCCGAGCGCATGGTTGCCGACGCGATCGATGCGATCAAGGCCGGCACGCCGGTCAAACTCGCCTACCCGGTGAAGAACGTGAACCGCTCGATCGGCGCGCGGCTGTCCGGCGAGATCGCCCGCGCGCACGGCGGCAAGGGTCTGCCCGACGACACCCTCCGCATCGACCTCGCCGGCTCGGCGGGCCAGAGCTTCGGCGTATGGAACCACAAGGGCCTGACCCTGACGCTGGAAGGCGACGCCAACGACTACGTCGGCAAGGGCATGGGCGGCGGCCGGCTGGTGATCTACCCGCCGCGCGTCGCCACCTTCGAGGCGCATCGCAACACGCTGATCGGCAACACCTGCCTGTACGGCGCGACCGGCGGCGAGCTCTACGCGGCCGGCATGGGCGGCGAACGCTTCGGCGTGCGCAACTCGGGCGCACTGGCCGTGGTGGAAGGCGTGGGCGATCACGGCTGCGAATACATGACCGGCGGCACCGTGCTCGTGCTCGGCGACACCGGCCTGAATTTCGGCGCCGGGATGTCGGGCGGCATGGCCTTCGTCGTCGACGAGACCGGCGACTTCGCGACCCGGCTCAACACCGAGCTGGTCGAGGCCGTACGTCTCGCGGGCGACGAAGCCGAACCCTTCCGCGCCTTTTTCCGCGCACAGACCGAACGCCACCACGCACTGACCGGAAGTGCGCGCGCGCGCGCACTGCTGGCCGATTTCGACGCCACACTGGCGAAGGTCTGGCTGGTGAAGCCGAAGCGGATTTCGATAGCCAGTCTGGTCGAGGATATTCCCGGCCGGGCACGTGAAGCAGTGAGCGCATAAAAATGGGCGACGTATTCCAGTTTCTGAAGCAGGCCCGGCGTGACGGCGACAAGACCGCGGCCGAGGTTCGCAAGCACGAATTCAAGGAAATCTATGCGCTGATGCCGCAGGAACAGGCACAGGAACAGGCCGACCGTTGCCTCGGCTGCGGCAATCCGTATTGCGAATGGAAGTGCCCGGTGCACAACTACATCCCGAACTGGCTGAAGCTGGTGACGGAAGGCCGTCTGTTCGAAGCCGCCGAGCTGTCGCATCAGACCAATAGCCTGCCCGAAGTGTGCGGCCGCGTCTGTCCGCAGGATCGCCTGTGCGAAGGCGCCTGCACCCTCAACACCGACGGTTTCGGCGAAGCCGTCGGCGGCGGCCCGAACACGGGCGGCTTCGGCGCGGTGACCATCGGCCAGATCGAGAAATACATTTCCGAGGAAGCGTTCAAGGCGGGCTGGCGGCCCGACATGTCCAACGTCGTCGCCACCGGCAAGAAAGTGGCGGTGATCGGTGCCGGCCCGGCCGGCCTCGGCTGCGCCGACGTGCTGGCGCGCAACGGCGTGCAGGCGGTGGTGTTCGACCGCTACGACGAGATCGGCGGCCTGCTCACCTTCGGCATCCCCGAGTTCAAGATGGAAAAATGGGTCATGACCCGCCGCCGCGAAGTGCTCGAGGGCATGGGCGTGCAGTTCCGCCTGAGTACCGAGATCGGCAAGGACGTCAGCATGCAGTCGCTGCTCGACGAGTACGACGCCGTGTTCATGGGCATGGGCACCTACACCTACATGAAGGGCGGCTTCCCCGGCGAGGATCTGCCCGGCGTGCTCGAAGCCCTGCCCTTCCTGATCTCGAACGTCCGCAAGTGCCTCGATCTGGCCAAGCCCGGCGAAGCCTTCCACGACATGAAGGGCAAGCGCGTGGTCGTGCTGGGCGGCGGCGACACCGCCATGGACTGCAACCGCACCAGCATCCGCCAGGGCGCGGCGCAGGTCACCTGCGCCTACCGCCGCGACGAGAAGAACATGCCCGGCTCCAAGCGTGAAGTCGCCAATGCCAAGGAAGAGGGCGTGCAGTTTCTGTGGAATCGCCAGCCGGTCGAGATCGTCGGCAATGGCCGCGTCGAGGGCGTGAAGCTCGTCACGACCGAGCTGGGTGAACCCGACGCACGCGGCCGACGCACGCCGGTGGTGGTGCCCGGCTCCGAGGAAATCGTACCGGCCGATCATGTCATCGTCGCCTTCGGCTTCCGTCCGGATCCGCAGCCCTGGTTCGAACAGCACAACATCGTCACCGACCCGGGCGGACGCGTCGTCGCCAAGGGCAACGCCCACGCCTTCCAGACCGCGAATCCGAAGGTTTTCGCGGGCGGCGACATGGTGCGCGGCTCCGACCTCGTCGTCACCGCCGTGTGGGAAGGCCGCGAGGCCGCCAAGGGCATCCTCGCCTATCTCGACCTGTAACCGGGCCGGCAGTGTTCCGATACGGCAGCCCTGACAGGCCCGCCCGCGCAAGCCGGCGGATACTCGCGGGTCTGCTGTGCGGACTGCTGGCCGGCACGGCCCTGGCCGCGCCGGCCGTACCGCCGCCGCCGGCACCGCTGTCGGACGTGGCCCGGCGCCTGTACGAAGATGCCCACGCCCACCTGTTGCAGATCCGCATCGTGGTCAAGGACCGCGGCACCCAGGCCAGCGCCGGTTCCGGTTTCGTCGTCGCGGCAAACGGCCTGATCGTCACCAACTATCACGTCATCAGCGCACTCGCCCTGGAGCCGGAAAAATTCCGCGTGCTCTATCAGGGTACCGACGGCTCGCAGGGCGACCTGACACTGCTCGCAATCGACCTCCGTCACGATCTCGCCGTACTGAAGGCCACGAGCGGCACGCTGCCCGCGGGCGGTTTCGCGTGGAGCGTCCAGTCGCCCCGCCAGGGCGACCGGCTCTATTCCATGGGCAATCCGCTCGATATCGGCTTCGCCGTGGTGGAAGGTACCTACAACGGGGTTCCGCCACGCAGTTTCTACCCGCAGATGCTGTTCACCGGTGCGATCAATCCGGGCATGAGCGGAGGGCCGGTGGTCGATGCGGCCGGCCGGCTGGTCGGCGTCAACGTCGCCAAGCACGTCGGCGGGGAACTGGTCAGCTTCCTGGTACCTGCACGCTTCGCCCAGACGCTGGTCGCGGACGCCCGCGTCGACCGGCCGTTGCCATTGCCCGCCCACGCCGAAGCGACGCGCCAGCTGCTCCAGCATCAGTCGGCGCTGGTCGCGGCCACGCTGGCTTCGCCGCTGCCGCAGCAAACGCATGGGCACTGGCGCGTGCCGCAACTTGCCGAAACCTACGCGCGCTGCTGGGGCAACGCAAACAGCGCACGCGGTCGCAATCTGCTGGGCATCGAACGCGCCGACTGCACCATGGATACGGCGCTCTTCACCGGCCTGGGCGATACCGGCACGCTGTCCCTGCGCTATGAAATCTACGACGGGACACGTCTTGGCAGCGCACGCTTTTACCGTCAATACAGCGCCAGTCTGGCCAACGAGAAGCTGCCTGCGGTCAGCCGGCAGCTTACGCAGGCGCGCTGCCGCGAAGACTTCGTCGATCTGCACGGCCTGCCGATGCGGGTGGCGATCTGCGCCCGCGCGCACCGGAAATTTTCGGGCCTGTATGATTTTTCCATCATCGCCTCCGCGCTTGACGATCCCGTGCGCGGCGTGCAGAGCCGCCTCGACGCCTACGGCGTGAGCTTCGCCAACGGCATGGCACTCGCACGTCATTACCTCAAAGGTTTCGAATGGGCGCGCTAGGCGTGATCGATATCCGGCTGCACGACGGCCACGCCCGGCAGGCCGAGGTCCGGCAGTGGCCGGTACGCATCGGCCGTGCGCTCGACAACGATGTCGTACTCGACGACCCCCGCGTGGCTGCCCATCATCTCAGCGTATATCCGGATGAAGCCGGCCGCCTGCGATTCGCCGTCGGCGAGACCCGCAACGGTATCCGGCTCGACGGCAAACGGTACGGCAGCGGGTCGGCCGGCATATGGCCGCCCCGTCTCGCGCTTCATCTGGGTGAAACGGTTCTGCTTGCGCGCACCGCGGCCGAGACCCTGCCCGACGAACAGCCGCTTGCGCGGCGCACGGGCAGTCCGCTCAATCTGCTCCTGCTGACAGCGCTGTTCGCCTACGCCGCCCGGGATGCCTGGCTCGACCAGAATCAGGCGCTGTCCTGGTGGCGAATGCTGCTGCCGCCGTTCACCGCACTCGCCCTGCTGCTTGTCGTGTGGACGGGCGGCTGGTCGCTCGTCAGCAAGCTCTTCACCAAATTGCTGGATGGCACACGTCACCTGCGTATCGCACTCATCGGCCTGCTGCTCGTGATCATCGGCAACGAGACGCTCGCGCGAACGGCATTCGCATTCAATCTGCCCGGGCTCGAACGCTACTCGGCCTACTTCAACTTCGCGGCATTCGCCGCGCTGGCCTACGCGCACCTGCGGGCCATCGCACCGGCCCGGCGCTGGCGCCCGCTACTGTGGGTAGGCGTGCCCGCGCTCGCACTGGCCGCCGCGTTCGGACTGCAACAGTACGCCCGCAGCGGCAACCCGGCCGGCAATCATTTCATGACCGCGCTCTATCCGCCGGCCTGGCGCGTGGCGGCCCCCCGATCGCTCGACGATTTCATCGCGGACAGCGCCACCGTGCAAAGCGCGCTTGACGCGCGCGCCGCCGACCCGTCCGAGGACGATCGGGAATACCCCGAATAAGCGCCGGCCGGACCCGCCGGTTCGCCCTCCGTAATCCGAAGCGGTATGCTGACGGACCCGCCTCCGCTCTGTCCGCATGCTTCCCGGCCGTTACTACCCCCGCTCCTTCACCGTGCTCGTCATCGTCGCCATGAGCGTGCTGACCGTGCCGCTTGCCAGCGGCCTGATCAACGCGATCCACGTGCTGCAGGGTGTGGCGGAAACCCAGCGGCAATTCGCCACCGACAGCCTCGTGGTCACGCGCGACACCCGTCGCATCGTCGACGCGGTGAATCAGCTCCAGCGCGCGGCGGGGCAGTACCATCTGCTGCGTGACACCGAATTCGAGCCCACGCTGCGCACTCAGCGCGATCTGCTTGCGGGACAGCTCGATACGCTTGCCGCACGGCTGACGGATGCACGGGCACGCGCCACACTCGCGCGGCTGCAGGCCCGCAGCCAGACGCTTTACGCCCGCCTCAAGCCCGGTACGTTCCTCGACAACGCCCAGTTCCACGCGCTCGACGGCGAATTCGACACGCTGCATGCAGACGCCCGGACGCTGCTCGAACAGGCCGACGCAGCCGTGCAGCGCGACACGCGCACCCTGGAAGCCGAAGTCCGTTCGACCCAACGGCGTCTGCTCCTGCTCGCCCTTGCGCTCATTCCGTTGACGCTGCTTCTGGCGGCCGTGTTTTCCTGGATGATCAACCGTCCGATCCGCCAGCTCCGCACTTCCATCCAGCAGCTCGGCCGCGGCGACCATGCGCCGCTGCCGGCCATCGGCGGCCCGCAGGACATCGTCGAGCTCGGGCGTGAAATGGAATGGCTGCGGCAGCGTCTGCAAACGCTGGAAGAACAGAAAATCCGTTTCCTGCGCCACGTATCGCACGAACTCAAGACCCCGCTCGCATCTCTGCGCGAAGGCGTCGGGCTGCTTGGCGACACGCTCGCCGGCCCGCTCAACCCGCGCCAGCGCAGCATTGTCGACATCATGGACGCGAGCGGACGCGAACTGCAGAAACAGATCGAAGACCTGATCCGCTTCGGCGGCCTGGCGGCGGACGTCGCACGGCCCGCGGCAACGCCGCTGGCATTGCTGCCCCTGCTCCGCGACGTGGCGGCGCGACATCGCCTGCCGCTCGACACGCGCGGTCTGCAGGTCGACATTCAGGCAGCCGACATCGAACTGCACGCCGATGCCGCACGCCTGGAAACGGCACTCGACAACCTGCTCTCGAATGCGATCAAATTCAGTCCGGACGGCGGCCGCATCCTGATCCACGCCGCATGGCAGGACGCCTCGTTCATACTGGACGTGTGCGACCAGGGCCCGGGGATCCCGCCGGACGAGTGCGCGCGCGTATTCGAGCCCTTTTTCCAGGGCGCCCACCAGCCGGCCGCGCCCGTCAAGGGCAGCGGACTGGGGCTGGCGATCGTGCGCGAATCCATGCGCAGCATGGGCGGCGACGCCATGCTTGCCCAACGTGAACCTTGGACCACCTGTTTCCGTCTGACCTGTCCCTGCACACTGACGACCGCCTGATGCGCCTGCTTACGCCCCTGCTCCTGTTCTGCACCGCCCTGAGCGCCTGCGCGCCACTGACGCCGGTCGCGCCCAAGCCGCCCGCCAAGAGCCAGGCGGCGCCGGTTGTCGCATCCGCGGGGCTGGGCACCGACGAAGCCCTCGATACGCTCGCCCGGATCAATACCCTCTCCGCCGAGCAGCAGCGCGCCGAACTGGCCCGGCTCGACGGCGAGCGTCCCCCCGCCGCCATCGCGGCCCAGTTCCGGCTGGCCCTCCTGCTCGGCCGCGACGACGATCCTGCCGCGGTGGAACGCGGCCTCAAACTGCTGGGCACGATCGAAGCCGACGGTTCGCGTGCGCAGGCCGTGCTCGATCTGGCGAAAAGCGCGCTGCGCGCCCAGCTCGATGCGCGCCGCAACGCTGCGCGCGCGCAGGAGCTCCAGACCCGCATCGACCAGATCAAGGCCCTGGAGAAATCCCTGCAACAGCGCGACGCCGCGCCCAAGCCGCGATGAAAAAACCCGTGATCCTGCTGGTCGACGACGACGAGGCGCTGCGCACGCTGATCGCACTGCGCCTCGAAGCCAACGGCTTCGACGTAGTGGCGGCCGACAGCGGTGAAGCCGCGCTGGCACAGCTTTCACACAGCCGGCCCGATGCCGTGCTGACCGACATCCAGATGCCCGGCATGGACGGCATGACGCTGTTCCGCGCCATCCATGCACGCGATCCGGCCCTGCCGGTCATCGTGCTGACCGCGCACGGCACCATTCCCGACGCCGTCGCCGCGACCCAGCAGGGACTGTTCGGCTATCTGACCAAACCCTATGACGCGCAAACCCTGATCGATCTGCTCAATCGCGCGACCCGCCTGGGCGTTTCGACCGAGTGCGGCGAAGCCGGCGACGACAGGGACTGGCGCACGGAAATCGTCACCGCGAGCGCGACGATGGACAGCCTGCTCGCCGAAGCGCGACTGGCCGCCCAAAGCGAGGCGGCCCTGCTCATCCTCGGCGAATCCGGCACCGGCAAGGAAGTGCTGGCACGTGCGATCCACCGCGCCAGCCCGCGGCACGACCGCCCCTTCGTCGCGATCAACTGCGGTGCGATCCCGGCCGAGCTGCTCGAATCCGAGCTGTTCGGCCATGTGAAAGGCGCCTTCACCGGGGCGGCGCGCGACCACGCCGGCCTGTTCCTCTCGGCCCAGGGCGGCACGGTATTCCTCGACGAGATCGGCGACATGCCCCCGCCCCTGCAGGTGAAGCTGTTGCGCGTCCTGCAGGAAAACGAAGTCCGGCCGGTCGGGGCGACCGAATCGCGCACCATTGATGTCCGAATCCTGTCTGCCACCCACCGCGACCTGGAGGACGCCATCGCGGCGGGCAGCTTCCGCGAAGACCTCTACTACCGCCTGAACGTGGTGAACCTGACCTTGCCGCCGCTGCGCGAGCGACGCGAGGATATCCCGCTGCTGGCGCGCCATTTTCTCGGCGAATTGGCTGCCAAGTACCGTCGTACCCTCACAGGCTTCGCACCCGAGGCGCTGGAAATGCTGATCAGCGCCGACTGGCCCGGCAACATCCGGCAGTTGCGCAACGTGCTCGAACAATGCTGCGCGCTCGCCACCACACCGACCATTCCCGCTTCGCTGGTGGCGCGTGCGCTGCGCGACCGGCCCGCCGAAATCCGTCCATTGGCCGAAGCCCGTGCCGAATTCGAGCGCGACTACCTCGTGACCCTGCTCAAGCTCACGCACGGGCAGGTCAGCGAGGTCGCCCGCCTCGCCGGGCGCAACCGCACCGAGGTCTACCGCCTGCTGCAACGCCATCAGCTGAACCCCGGCCTGTTCAAGACGGGAGACGCCTCGCAGCAATAAGGCCTGGCGCCCGCCGGATGGCACGGCTCCTGCATGACTGACCTCGCCACAGGCATCGTCAACTTCTCAAGGAGAAACGTCATGTTCGGATGGGCTGTCACCTTTCTGGTCGTCGCCATTGTTGCGGGCATTTTCGGATTCGCGGGCATCGCCGGCACGGCGACCTCGATCGCCAAAATCCTGTTTGTCGTGGGCCTCGTCGTGTTTCTGGCCATGCTGATCGTAGGCCGGCGACCCCCGACAACCTGAGGGAATGCGTACGTACCGGACAAAAGGGGCTTAGGCCCCTTTTTAGCGTCTGTCACCCGCATCCGCCCAGCCTGTCGCCAGACAGCGACATTTAATCCTTTTCAAATCAAGTGTTTGAACCACCCCCCTGCACACCGTCGCCGGACAGCGACAATCACCGGCCTCAAAAGCCGCGCCTTATCGCTTCAAAACAAGACAATGTGTTGATTAGAAAGAAAAAAACAAAGATGGCATGGCTTTGGCTTTAGCTTGGGTCGAGTGCACTGTGCTCATCCGTCATCCCATCTTTAAGGAGCAATGCCATGAAAAACCATTCGACCCGTGTTCTGAGATTTGCCCAAGCGGGTCTGCTGGGTGCCTTTGCCGCGCACGCCGCGATTGCAGCGACCACCATGCCGGAGTTCGCCCAATACGACGTCAACAAGGACGGCGCGGTAAGCCTTGAAGAATTTTCCGCACGCGGAGGCAAGGAAGACGCCTTTCGCGCCGGCGACGCCAATGGCGACGGCATGCTGAGCCCGGACGAATTCGGCAAGGCCGTTGCAGGCGCCAAAAACCCGATGAAAGGAGACCCGAAATGAACATCACTCTGAAGCTCGCCCAGATCGGCCTGCTCGCGACATTTGCCACGCATGCCGCGGTCGCCGCAAACATGCCGCCGGATTTCGCTCAATACGACACCAACAAGGACGGTGCCGTGAGCATGCAGGAATTTGCCGCACACGGCGGCAAGGAAGAGGCGTTCCGCGTGAGCGACGCCAACAAGGATGGATTGCTGAGTCCGGACGAATTCATCAAGGCCCAGGCGAACAAGGACCGGGCCGATGCCGGCAAGTACCTCGACGATGCCTGGATCACCACCAAGGTCAAAACCGCCCTCCTGAAGGAAACGCATCTCAAGGGGCTGGATGTGGGAGTGGAAACCGAGAAAGGCACGGTGGTGCTGTCAGGCAACGTCAACAGCGAAGCGCAGATTCGCCAGGCCGAGCGTATTGCCGCCGGTATTGAAGGTGTGAAAAACGTACGTAACGACCTGCGGCTCAAGAGCCAGGGTTGAACGATCCGGCAAGCAACGATGCCGCCGCGCCCCGGCGGCATCCGGGAGACCCCATGAACGCAAGGATGTGTAACGAAAACCGGAAACCGGCCCGCGATGGCCTGGCTGCATCCCGGCCGGAATACGGCGAGCTCGATTATCTGTACGTCAAGATCGACCGTTTCGCCAGCGTATTGCAGGAAAAGTACGGCCTGAGCCGCGCCGAGGCAATGCGCAAAGTTGCCGAACTGAAACGTGCATTCAACGAGGAGGCCCCCCGTGAAAGCCGCCATGCGAAGAAATGAGCCGGTACCGGCAGTCGATCCGGGCCATGACGGCTTGTTCGACGCCAAGGCCGCACCAGAGGACAGCGCCCTGCAGACAGGTCATAGCGTCAGCCGCTATCTCGACGATGCCTGGATCACCGCCAGGGTGAGAACCGTCCTGCTGAAGGAAGTGAAACTGGCGGGCCTCGATGTCGAGGTGGACACGCTCCACGGTCTGGTCCGGCTCTCAGGCCAGGTCGACAGCCCAAGCCGGCTGGCCGCGGCCGAACGCGCCGTCGCGGGGATAGAAGGCGTCAAGCGTATACGCAACGACCTCCGGCTCAGGGCGCCGCGCTGACGCGCATTGCGAATGCCGCCGCCTCGCGGCGGCATTCGCAAAGCCCGCATCCCTACCCATCGACCGGGCCGTGTTCCCCATCACGGCCGGCAACAGGAGAACAGCAATGAAGCATCCGGCACCGCATCTCGCAGACGAACACATGAACCTGTACGAATGGAACGGCAACGTCGCCCATTTCGGCTTCCCCGCCGAAACCCGGCGCAGCCACCGCTGGCATGCCTCATACGGCGTGCTTGCCGTGCTCACCTCGCTGCTGCTCCTGAACGGCTGCGACCGCCAGGGACCGGCCGAAGCGGCCGGCGAGCGAATCGATCAGGCTGTCGAAGACACTCAGGACAAAGCCACCGAACTCTACAACGGTGTCGTCGGCGAACCCGGCCCGGCCGAACGCGCCGGTGAGGCGGTCGACGACGCGCGCGAAGCGGCGGGCGAAAAGCTCGAGCGCGCCGGCGAAGCCATCAAACCCTGATCTCCTCCCTGTCGTCGGACGCATGCGGAGGACTCCGCCCCGTGTGCGCTTGAGGCCGAACACCCGTTCGGCCTCTTTTTTGCCCCCGTTTCGCGCAACGTTACACAGCGTTACACCGCGTTACCCACGCCACACATGCCGCTTACATGCCGCCCCTACAGTGCAGTCATCGACCGGCCAAACCGATCGACATTCCCACCACACAGGAGCGACACCATGAACAGCACCCTCTTCAAGAAAACCCTCTCGATACTGGCCTTCGGCATGCTGGGGCTAACCGCCGCCAGCGCACAGGCGGCCTGGGGCAACGGCCCGTCCGCCCAGCGCGGGTTCAGCCAGGACATCAACCAGCGCCAGGCCCAGCAGATGGAACGCATCCAGGCCGGATTGCGCAACGGTGCCCTTACCCGGAACGAATACCGCACGCTCATGCAGGAGCAAGCGGCCATCCGTGACATGGAACGGCGTTTCCGCGCCGATGGGCGCATCGATGCACGCGAGTACCAGCGCCTCGATCATGCATTGGATGTGGCCAGCCGCAACATCCGGCATGAAAGGCATGATCGCCAGGCGCGTTATGGCCGTTCGTGATACAAATGTGGCACAGCCAGGCCTGCAATGCCGGTCTCGGTAAAGGCCGGCCGATGCGTTTACCCGCAAAACCCATGGAGACTGCCATGAAACAACCTCTCGTCCTTGCCCTCGCGGGTGCGCTGGTCGCCGGCCCCGTGCTGGCCGACCCGCCGCCGCACGCGCCGGCCCACGGTTACTACAAGAACGATCGGCATGACGATCACAAACGGCACAAGAAGACCGACAAGCACTACAAAGGCAAAAGCGGCGCAGTCTACATCCGCGATTACGGCATCGAATCGGGGCGTTGCAACCGTGACGAAATCGGTGCTGTCATCGGCGGCGTCACGGGAGCGGTCATTGGCGGGCAGGTCGCCGACCGGGACAACCGCGTGGTCGGCATGGTGGTCGGCGGCGTCCTCGGCGCGGTGCTGGGGCACGCCATCGGCGACAGCATGGACGACCGCGACCGGGCCTGCATGGGCCACGCACTCGAGCTTGGCCGGCCCGGCGTGCCCGTCGTCTGGAGCCACGGCGGACAGCGTTACGATTTCACGCCGCGCGGCGAAGCGCGCGACGGCTGCCGCTACGCGACACTGTCGGTCAACGGCAAGAAGCCGCAGGAGGTGCTGGCCTGCCCGGCCGGACGCGGCGAGTGGACGTTCCGGCGGACCTGAGGCCGGGCAGGCCGGCAAACCCGGCCTGCTAGAATGCGGGCTTTGCTTCACCGGCCCGCTTCATGTCCGCCCTCAAGAACGATACTTTCCTGCGCGCACTGCTGCGCGAGCCGACCGATTACACACCGCTGTGGCTGATGCGCCAGGCCGGCCGCTATCTGCCGGAATACAACGCAACCCGCGCGCGCGCCGGCGATTTCCTCACCCTGTGCAAAACCCCCGATCTGGCCACTGAGGTGACCTTGCAGCCACTCGCGCGCTATCCGCTCGACGCGGCGATTCTGTTCTCCGATATCCTTACCGTGCCCGACGCGATGGGCCTGGGTCTCTATTTCGCCACCGGCGAAGGACCGCGTTTCGAGCGCCCGCTGCGCGACGAATGGGAGATCCGCGACCTTTCCGCGCCCGACCCCAACGACAAGCTCGGCTACGTGATGGACGCGGTGAAAAGCATCCGCCACGCGCTCGACGGCAGCGTGCCGCTGATCGGTTTTTCCGGCAGCCCCTACACGCTGGCCTGCTACATGATCGAGGGTGGCAGTTCGGACGACTACCGCCACATCAAGACCATGCTGTACAGCCGGCCCGACCTCCTGCACCGCATCCTCGACGTGACCGCGACCGCGGTGACCGACTATCTCAACGCGCAGATCGAGGCCGGCGCACAGGCCGTGATGATTTTCGATTCCTGGGGCGGCAGCCTGACACCGAACGCCTATCGGGAATTCTCGCTCGACTACATGCAGCGCATCGTCGCCGGTCTCGTCAAGGAACGCGACGGCCGTCGCGTGCCCAGCATCGTCTTCACCAAGGGCGGCGGCAACTGGCTGGAGGCGCAGGCCGCCATCGGCGCCGACGCGCTGGGACTGGACTGGCACGTCGACATCGGCGAGGCGCGCCGGCGCGTGGGCGACCGCGTCGCGCTGCAGGGCAATCTCGATCCCTGCGCGCTGCACGGCACGCCCGGGGCGATCCGCACCGAAGCGAAGCGCATTCTGGACAGCTACGGCGACCACACCGGCCACGTCTTCAACCTCGGCCATGGCATCTCGCAATACACCGACCCGGACAAGGTCGGCGTACTGGTCGAAACGGTCCACAGCCACAGCCGCACATTGCGTACATCAAGTGCCAACTGATTTTTGGTTCGGTTGAATCGAAAATATCGAACAGTCCGCCTATAAAAATCGACTGGTCAACCGTACCTGGGCTGGGCCACCATTGGGACTCTCTGCCGTAATGGAGCATTCCCGATGAAAACTTTTCTGATCAGCCTGTTCGCCGTCTTCCTCACGTTCGGTCTCGGCGCCCATGATGCCGAAGCCAAGCGCATGGGTGGCGGCAAATCCTTCGGCATGCAGCGCAGCGCACCGGCCAAACAGGACGCTGCCCCCGCGCCGCAGCGCCCGCAGCAGGCCGCCCCGCAGCAACGCAGCTGGATGGGCCCCATCGCCGGCCTCGCTGCCGGCCTGGGCATCGCCGCGCTTGCCTCGCATTTGGGCCTGGGCGAAGAGATGGCCAATTTCCTGATGCTCGCCCTGCTGGCACTGGCTGCGTTCATGCTGTTCCGCTGGTTCATGCGCAGGAACGCGCCGCAGGCGCCGGCCATGCAGTATGCCGGCATGCCGCGCCAGCCCGAAGCGCCCGCCCGCTTCGAAGCCGTGTCCGCCGCCAGCGGTACCGCCGCAGGCCGCAGCTTCCCACCCGGTTTCGATGCCGTCGGATTTGCGCGCGAAGCCAAGCTGAATTTCATCCGGTTGCAGGCCGCATTCGATGCCAACAATCAGGACGATCTGCGCGCCTTCACCACACCCGAAATTTTCGCCGAGCTGACCATGCAACTGGCCGAACGCGGTGCAACCGCCGAACCCACCGATGTGCTTGCCGTCGACGCCGAAGTATTGGAAGCGGTCGAGGAAGCGAATCAGTATGTCGTCAGCGTGCGTTTCACCGGACAGATTCGCGAAGGCAACGCCGCCCCTGCAGCATTCGACGAAATCTGGCACCTCGTGAAACCGGCCTCCGGCGCCGGAGGCTGGCTCATCGCCGGCATTCAGCAGACCGCGTAACGCACCGGCCTGCGGTGCGGCCTATAAGCTGCACCGCAGGCCGGACCCAAGACTATAGAAGCGTAGACTTATGCACATTTTTGGCGCGCGCCGACTTTTTTTGTGTCAAGCCCTTGACAGGGGCGCCACTATTCCAATTCATTGAAAAAAAAGAAATAAACGGATTGCCTGCTTTTTGATCGGCACACGTGAACCGCGACCGTGCGGGCGCTGGACGCATCTCGACACAAATCGCCCACATAATTATCCACAGCCGGCGTGGAAAAGCCTGAATTAGGCTGTTATTCCATATACTTGGAACCGTTTCCCCGACACGTGGTCAAGAATGGCCGCTAATTCATGTCGACGCTGATCCAGGTCGCACTCGATACCCCGCTGCCCCGGCTTTTCGACTACCGTCTGCCGGCAGCCTGCGGCAGCCTGCCGGAGGGCACGCTGGTCGAGGTTCCATTCGGCCGCACCCGTCAGGTCGGGGTGGCGTTCGGCGCGCCGCCGGGCGGCACTGCCGTCGAATCCGGCAAATTGCGCGAAATCCTGCAGGTACTCGACGACCGGCCGCCGGTTGCACCGGACGTGCTGGCGCTGGCGCGTTTCTGCGCCGATTATTACCACCATCCCCTGGGCGCCGTGCTGCTTGCCGCCCTGCCGCCACGCTTGCGCAGCGCGCGGCCCTTCACGGCGGAGACACCCTGGCTTGTCGTCACCGAGGCAGGCCGCACGGCCGCTCTGCCCGCACGCGCGAAGGCGCAGCGCGCGCTGCTCGACGTCCTGTGCGCCGCACCCCAGACCCGCGAGGCCCTGCGCGCCCGCCAGCAGATGCGCCATGCGGCCGCATTGGTCGCCGCCGGCTGCGCGACCTGGTCGCGCCAGCCGCCGCTATCGCCCGAGGCCCTGCCATCGGCCGACCTGCCTTCAGCCACGCAGGCACAACAGTACGCACTCGACACCCTGCTGCCTGTACTCGACCGTTTCGGCGTACATCTGGTCCATGGCGTGACCGGCAGCGGCAAAACCGAACTCTATCTGCGGCTCATCGCCGCCGTGCTCGATCAAGGGCGGCAGGCGCTGGTACTCATCCCCGAAATCGCGTTGACGCCGCAACTCGAAGGGCATTTCCAGGCCCGCTTTCCCGCTCGCCGTATCGCCGCCCTGCACAGCGGCCTGGCCGAACGGGCACGGGCGGAGAACTGGCTGGCCGCGCCCGACTGCGACATATTGCTGGGCACCCGGCTGGCCGTCTTCGCACCGCTGCCGCGGCTCGGCCTGATCGTGGTGGACGAGGAACACGACGGCTCGTTCAAGCAACAGGACGGTCTGCGCTACTCGGCGCGAGACGTCGCCGTTGCGCGCGGCAAGCAGGCCCGCGTGGCGGTCGTGCTCGGCTCGGCCACGCCTTCGCTCGAAAGCTACGCGCAGGCGCAGAACGGCCGTTACCGGCTGCTCGAACTGAAAACGCGCGCGCACCCGGAGGCGCGTCTGCCCGATATCGAACTGGCCGACCTGCGCCATCTGCCGCAGGAACACGGCTTCACGCAACCCGCCCGCACGGCGCTGGCGGAAACGCTGGTACGCGGCGAACAAAGCCTCGTCTTCCTCAATCGCCGCGGCTACGCACCGGCGCTCTACTGCCCGAGCTGCGCCTGGGTGGCACCCTGCCCGCACTGTTCGGCGCGGCTGGTGCTGCACCGCCGGTCGCACCGCCTGCGCTGCCACCATTGCGGCCACGAAGTGCGCATTCCAGATGTCTGCCCGAATTGCGGCGAACCGGACCTGAAGCCGCTGGGCCTGGGCACGCAACGGCTGGAGGAAACCCTCGCGGCGCTGCTGCCGGCCGCGCGCATCCGCCGCATCGACCGCGACTCCATGCACCCGCGCGCCTGGGCCGAACTGGGCGAGGCGGTGCGCGCGCGCGACGTCGACGTACTGGTCGGCACGCAGATGCTCGCCAAGGGGCATGATTTCCCGGACATGACGCTGGCGCTGATCCTCGACACCGATGGCGGCCTCTACAGTCCGGACTTTCGCGCCACCGAGCGGCTGTTCGCGCAACTGATGCAGGTGGCGGGACGCGCAGGACGCGCCGACAAGCCTGGCCGCGTACTGATCCAGACTGCATTTCCCGATCATCCGCTGTTCCGTCATCTGCAGCGTCACGATTATTCCGGTTATGCGCAGATCTTGCTGGCCGAACGCAAAGCCCTCGACCTGCCGCCCTACACCCGACAGGTGCTGCTGCGCGCCGAAGCGCCGGCGATGGACGCCGCACTCGGATTTCTGCAGCGCGCCGCGCAGGCTGCGCCGGCCCTGCCCGACGTGAACGTGTTCGCCCCCACGCCCGCCCCGATGGCGCGCGTGGCCAACCTGGAACGCGCGCAATTGCTGATCCAGTCCGCCTCCCGGCCGGCGCTGCACGCCTTCGTGCGCGACTGGCGGCCGGCGCTCGACGCGATCCGGCCGCGCGTCGCGCGCTGGTCGCTGGACGTCGATCCGCTGGCTTTCTGACGCGCCGAATCCAGGCGCTGCGGCACGGGGTTCGCGGATGGCCCGGGTTTATTTATAGTGACCGTCATTCACGCTCGGACATCGCCGATGAACCTTCGCACACCCCCCGTATCGCCACTGCCGATCACTCGGAACGACCTGCTCAAGCATCTGGTTTTCTACCCCCTCAATGTCGCGGGCCTGCTCGCCCTGCTTGGCTGGGTGCTCGGCAAGCCTGGCCCGGAGATTGCCGCAGTCGCGGGCGCAGGCTGGATACTGGGTCTGATCGGGGGACTGATCCGCATGGCGATGCGCCGCTTCTCCCGATCCCGCTGACCGGAAAACGAGCACGCCGCCATGTCCGACGACTACAACAAAGGCTATTTCTCCCACGGCTCCGGGTCGGGGTCGCACGAATTCCAGCAGGGCGTCTGGGCACGACAAGCGGAAGAACGCCGCGCCCGCGAAGCGGCGGAACGCCAGGCGCGCGAACGCGACGAAGCTTTCGCCCGAGAGATGTCGGAACGTTCGCGCGAGGTCAATCCCGGGTTTTCCATGGGACGCGTCGACACCTGGAGCGGGCCGTCGGGCGCGGGAGCATCCTCGTCGGGCGAATACGCCAGAAACGGCGCGCTTATAGGCGCGATGCTGTGCCTGCTCTACGCCGTGTTCTACACTGCGGATTCCGACGCGTCATGGATCGTCTACCCCCTGGCGGGCGCCGCCGTCGGCGCGCTCGCGGGCGTCGCGCTTTATGTGACGTTCATCCTCCTGCGCTGGGCGGTGATCCTGCTGGCGTACGCGCTCGGGCTGGGCGTGCTGGCCGCGATCGTCGTGGCGATCTGGCAATCGTTCTGACCGAAGCGGCCACGCGCCGGGCCCATTTCCCCGACTCGCGGTTTCGGAACCCACGGGCGAGAGGCCGATGACCCGCATCGGCGAAGCGGTTTGGGCCGTGCCGGGCGGACGCTTATAATCTTCCGCTCGACTTTTCGACGCGGGCACACCGCAGCATGTCCAGCACGCACCTCATCAAAGACCAGCTCGCCCTGCTGATCGGCGACGCGCTCGAGACCGTCGCGCCCGATACGCCGGTGAGCCTGGAAATCGAACGTCCCAAGAACGCCGCGCATGGCGATTTTTCCAGCAATGCGGCGATGCAGCTCGCGCGTCCGCTGAAGAAAAACCCGCGCGAACTGGCGCAGGCGATTCTCAACGAACTGCCCGCTTCGCCGCTGATCGCGAAGACCGAGATCGCGGGCGCAGGGTTCATCAATTTCCACCTCGCGCCCGCCGCCTGGCACGGCATCGTGCGGCGCATCCGCGGCGAAGGGCCGGCATATGGGCGCGGCGACGCGGGCCGGGACCAGCGCGTGCTGGTCGAGTTCGTATCGGCCAACCCGACGGGGCCGTTGCACGTCGGCCACGGCCGTCAGGCCGCGCTCGGCGACGCGATCTGCAATCTCTTCGCGGCGCAGGGCTGGGACGTATATCGCGAGTTCTACTACAACGACGCCGGCTTGCAGATCGCGACGCTGGCGACGAGCGTGCAGGCACGCGCGCGCGGCCTGAAACCGGGCGGCGCCGGCTGGCCGGAAGCTGCCTACAACGGCGACTACATCGCCGACATCGCGGCGGATTTCCTGGCGAAAAAGACGGTGACGTCGGACGACCGCGCCTACACCGCGTCGGGCGACGTCGAGGACATCGACGCCGTCCGCCAGTTCGCCGTGGCTTACCTGCGCCACGAGCAGGATCTCGATCTCGCCGCCTTCGCGGTGCGCTTCGACAACTACTATCTGGAATCCAGCCTCTATACCGATGGCCGCGTGGCGGCGACGGTGCAGAAGCTGATCGACGCCGGCAAGACCTACGAGCAGGACGGCGCACTGTGGCTGCGCAGCACCGACTACGGCGATGACAAGGACCGCGTGATGCGCAAATCCGACGGCACCTATACCTATTTCGTGCCCGACGTGGCCTACCACATCGCCAAGTGGGAACGCGGCTATACGCGCGCGATCAACATCCAGGGCACCGACCACCACGGCACCATCGCCCGCGTGCGCGCCGGCCTGCAGGCGGCCGGGCTGGGCATCGCCGAAGGCTACCCGGACTATCTGCTGCACACGATGGTGCGCGTGATGCGCGGCGGCGAGGAGGTGAAGATCTCCAAACGCGCCGGCAGCTACGTGACGCTGCGCGACCTGATCGAATGGACGAGCAAGGATGCCGTGCGCTTCTTCCTGCTCTCGCGCAAGGCGGACACCGAATACGTCTTCGACGTCGATCTCGCGCTGGCGAAGAACAACGACAATCCGGTTTACTACGTGCAGTATGCGCACGCGCGCATCTGTCGCGTGTTCGAGGAATGGGGCGGCGATGCGGCCGCACTGGCGGATGCCGACCTCGCGCCGCTCGCGGCCGTGCACGAACTGGCGCTGATGCAGCGTCTGGCCGAATACCCCGAGGTCGTCGCCGGTGCGGCGACGGATCTCGCGCCGCATCTCGTGGTGCACTACCTCGCGACCCTGGCCGGCGATTTCCATGCCTGGTACAACGCCGAGAAATTCCTGGTCGACGACGAAGCGGTGAAACGCGCGCGCCTGGCGCTGGCAGACGCCACCCGTATCACGATTGTTAACGGTCTCGCCTTGCTCGGCGTATCCGCACCGGAGAAAATGTAGCAATGGCCAAATCCTCCCGTCCCGCCAAACGCGGCGGCAGCCCGATCTTTACCGGCGTCCTCATCGGGCTGGCCGTCGGCGCCATACTTGCCGTGGGCGTGGCCCTGTGGGCCACCGGCAACAACCCGTTCAAGGCTGCCGCGCCCGGGCCCGCACCGCACACTGCGCCGGTATCCAACGAATCGGCCAAGCCCGAGACCGCGCCAAGCTTCGATTTCTACAAGGTGCTGCCGAACGAATCGGCCGACGCGCTGCCCGCGACGCCGCCGAGCGCGGCGGCTGCCGCGCCGAAGTATTACCTGCAGGCCGGCGCGTTCCAGAATGCGGCCGATGCCGACAACCTCAAGGCCCAGCTTGCATTGCTCGGGATGGAGGCCGTCATCCAGACCAGCAACCAGGGCGACCGCGGCATTTTTCACCGGGTCCGCGTGGGGCCCTTCCTGGCGATGGACGAGGTCAACCGTACACGCAGCCTGCTGGCACAGAACAATATCGCTGCCACGCTGGTCAGAGATGAACCCAACAAACAGGAGACCCCCTGATGCTCGCTCGTGTCCTGGCCTTCGTTGCCGCCGCTTTTCTGTCCGCTTCCGCCCTGGCCGCGCCCGAGCCGGCTTTCGAAGGCCATGATTACGTCCGGCTGAATGTGCCGGGCACCGTCGCCACCGGCAAGAGGATCGAGGTGCTCGAATTCTTCTGGTACCGCTGCCCGCACTGTTTCCAGCTCGAACCGGGTTTGGCGAAATGGCTGAAAACCCTGCCCAAGGACGCTCAGGTCCGCCGCGTGCCGGCCGTCTTCCGCCCCGACTGGCTGCCCGGCGCAAAGCTTTACTACACCCTTGAGCAGATGAAACAGCTCGATCGTCTGCATGAAAAGGTGTTCAACGCCTATCACATCGAAAACATCGATCTGGACAACCCGGCCGTGCTCGGCGGCTGGATCGCCAAACAGGGTGTCGACCGCAAGCAGTTCGAATCGATCTACAACTCGTTCGCCATCCAGTCCAGGGCTACGCAGGGCGCCCAGCTTGCCACTGCCTATGGCATCAGCGGCGTCCCCACGCTCATCATCGACGGCAAATATATGACCGCGATGTCGATGACGCAAAGCGAACCGCGTCTCTTCGAAGTGCTGGATCAACTGATCGTGAAAGCGCGCACGGAACGCAAGACCGGCAAAGCGGCCAAGTAAGCGTCGCGGTTTTGCCGGCTTCCCCACCCAGGGTTTTCATCACGGGCGCCAGTTCCGGGCTGGGTGCTGCACTGGCACGCCACTATGGCGCCCGCGGGGCGCAGCTGGGCCTCGTCGGTCGCCGGGCCGACGCGCTTGCGGAGACAGCCGCCGGGCTCGACGCCCGGACCTATTGTGCGGACGTGCGGGACGCGGATGCGATGCAGGCGGCGGCCACGGCTTTTCTGCAGGCGGCGGGCACGCCCGACATCGTCATCGGCGCCGCCGGCATCAGCGTCGGCACCCTGACCGAAGAGACCGGCGATCTGGCCGTCTTTCGCGCGGTCATGGATGCCAACGTGCTCGGGCTCGTCCATACTTTTGCGCCTTTCATCGCCCCCATGCGGGCTCACGGCGGCGGCGTGCTGTGCGGCATTTCCAGCGTCGCCGGCGTACGCGGCCTGCCCGGCGGCGGCGCCTACTCCGCCTCCAAGGCGGCGGCGGCCATCTACCTGGAAGCCCTGCGACTCGAGCTGAAAGCGCAGCGGATCGCCGTGGTCGACGTCGCGCCCGGCTACATCGACACGCCGATGACGCGTGTGAACCCCTATGCCATGCCCTTCAGGATGTCGGCCGGGACCGCCGCCGATCGAATCGCGCGGGCCATCGACCGGAAATCGCCCCGTACCGTCATTCCCTGGCAGATGGCCTGGGTGGCGCGGGTGCTGAAATGGCTGCCGATTCCGGTCTATGATGCGGTATTCGAGAGGGCACCGCGCAAACCGCGCGGTCTGCCGACATAACAACACTCAAGACCCTAGTAGCGGAGCTATGCCATGCCGGCTTCTTTGAATCTGATTCTGATCGACGACCACCCGCTCCTGCGCATGGGCGTGGCGGGCTACATCCAGCAGGAGCCCGATCTGACGCTGATCGCCCAGCTGGCCAATGCGACCGAACTGCGCGAGTGGCTCGCCGCCGGCCATCGTGCCGATGCTGCGCTGCTGGACCGTTCCCTGCCCGACGCGGACGGCCTCGACCTCGTCTCCGAGCTGCGCGACCAGGGGATCAAGGTCATCATGCTGACGATCGCCGATTCCGACGAGGAAATCTCCGAAGCCATTTCGTCGGGCGTGGACGGCTACGTCGTCAAATCCAGCGATCCCGAACAGGTCCTCGCGGCCATCCGCAGCGTATGCGACGGCCAGAGCAGCTTCCCGCTGAACATCATGCAGCGCATGGCACGCGGCGAACTCAACAACAATGCGCTGTCCGCCCTGACCGCACGCGAAATGGAAATCGTCGACCACGTGAAGGAAGGCCATTCCAACAAGGCCATCGCGTACAAGATGAGTCTGTCGGAAAACACGGTGCGCAACCATCTGCGCAACATCATGGAAAAGCTGGGCCTGCGCAACCGCGTGCAGGTCGCCACGCTGGCGCTGAAGGAAGACCGGCGGCGGCACTGAGCCGGGCCCGCGCTCATGCTGCCGGTACGGCGCCGTTCTCCTTCACGGCCTTCAGCGAAAACGACGACTCGATCGATGTGACGCCGCGCAGCGCGCGGATGCGCGCACTGATCAGTTCCCCATACTCCCGCAGATTGCGGGCCACCACGCACAACAGAAAATCGGTCGCGCCCGACACGTTGTGACACCAGAGCACTTGTGGAATCTCCTGCACGCCGGCCTCGAAGGCCTGCTGCAGCGCCGGGTCGTGGCTGTCGAAGCGGACATGGACAAAGGCGGTCACCTCGTAGCCCAGCGCGGCCGGGTCCACCACCGCACGATAACCCCGGATCGCCCCCAGGGATTCGAGCCGGCGCACGCGGCGCCAGGTGGGTGCCTCGGCCATATGGATGGCCTGTGCAAGCGAGGCGTTGGTGGCCCGCCCATCCTGCTGCAGCAGGTCGAGCAGCGTCCGGTCGCGCTTGTCCATCGCGGATAGCGAAGCGGGGCCGGTAGAAAGATTCTTTCTTGAAGAGTTCATTGCAGGGAATATTTCGCAAGCACATTTCACGCAGACCGGTGCAGTCTATCCCATTGTCATTCAGGGAAACATCGCGCATGAACGCTTCCGCCCTCGAGGATTTTTCCACCCGCGCCATCCACGGCGCCTATGACCGGGCCGGTCATCAGGGTGCGCTCAACCCGCCGATCTACTGGTCGTCGACCTTCGCGTTCGACTCTGCGGCACAGGGCGCGGCGCGCTTCTCCGGCGAAGCGGCCGGGATGATCTACACGCGGGTCACCAATCCCACCGTTCAGACCCTGGAAGCCCGGCTGGCCGAACTGGAAGGCGCTGAGGCCGGCCTGGCGTTCGGCTCGGGGATGGGCGCGATCGCCTCGCTGGTGTGGACGCTGCTGCGTCCGGGCGACGAACTGCTCGTCGATCTCACCCTGTACGGCTGCACGCATGCGCTGGCGAACCACGTGCTGCCGCAGTTCGGCATCGCTGTCCGCACTGCGGATTTCACCCGGCCCGAAACACTGGCAGAGCAACTCGGCGACCGGACGCGGCTCGTGCTGTTCGAGACGCCAGCCAATCCGAACATGCGGGTGATCGACATCGAAGCGGTCGCGGCGCTCGCGCACCGGCTGAGTCCGGCCCTCGTCGCTGTCGACAGCACCTACTGCACCCCCTATCTGCAACAGCCGCTGGCTCTCGGCGCCGACGTGGTCGTGCATTCGCTGACGAAATACATCAATGGCCACGGCGACGTCATCGCCGGCGCCCTGCTCGGTCGCGAAGCGCTGGTCCAGCAGATCCGGATGCAGGGCCTGAAGGAACTGACCGGCGCCTGCCTGTCGCCGATGGATGCGTTTCTCGTCCTGCGCGGCCTGAAGACACTGGCCCTGCGCATGGACCGCCACTGTCAGAGCGCACAGCGCATCGCAGAGCGTCTCGCGGCGCATCCAGCGGTTGCGCAGGTCCATTACCCCGGCCTCGATTCGCATCCGCAGCATGCGATCTGCCGCCGGCAGATGCGTCAGCCGGGCGGCATGCTGTCGTTCGAGCTCAAGGACGGCCTCGAAGCCGGCATTCGTTTCATCGACGCGCTCCGGCTGTTCACCCGCGCCGTCAGCCTGGGCGATGCCGAGAGCCTCGCCCAGCATCCGGCCAGCATGACGCACAGCACCTACACGCCGGAGGAACGAATCGCGCACCAGATCGCCGAAGGCCTGATCCGCCTGTCCATCGGACTCGAGGACGCCGACGCGCTGTGGGAAGACCTGGACCGCGCACTTGCCGCCGGAGCCGCCCGCCTGACGACATGACGTCGGGCGGGCGCCATCCGGCAAGATGGCCGGGGTAAGGGCGTCTTATTCGACCGTGACCGATTTCGCCAGATTGCGCGGCTTGTCGACGTCCGTGCCTTTCTGCAGGGCCGCGTGGTAGGACAGAAGCTGCAGCGGAACGGTGTGCAGGATGGGCGAGAGCGGGCCGTTGCCGCCGCCCGGCAGCCGGATCACGTGGACGAATTCGGATTCTTCGATGTGTACGTCGCCGTCGGCGAAGACGTAGAGCTCGCCGCCGCGCGCACGGACTTCCTGCAGATTGGATTTGAGTTTCTCGACCAGCGGGTCGTTGGGCGCGATGGTGATGACGGGCATGTCCTCGTCGACCAGCGCGAGCGGGCCGTGCTTGAGCTCGCCGGCCGGGTAGGCCTCGGCGTGGATGTAGGAGATTTCCTTGAGCTTCAGCGCGCCTTCGAGGGCGATGGGGTAGTGCACGCCGCGGCCGAGAAAGAGCGCGTGGTGCTTGTTGGCAAAGCGCTGCGACCAGGCCTCGACCTGCGCTTCCAGCGCCAGCACCTGCTGCACCTTGTTGGGCAGGCTGCGCAGGGCGGCGAGATGTTCGGCTTCCTGCGCGGGCGTCAAACGGCCACGCAGTTTCGCCAGCACCAGCGTCAGCAGGAACAGCCCGGCAAGCTGGGTGGTAAAGGCCTTGGTCGAGGCGACGCCGATCTCGGGACCGGCGCGGGTCAGGAACTTGAGCATCGACGCCCGGGTGAGCGCCGACTCCGGCACGTTGCAGATGGTCAGGGTCTTGTCCTGCCCCAGCGCCTTGGCATGATTCAGCGCCGCCAGCGTGTCCGCGGTTTCGCCCGACTGGGAAATCGTGACGATGAGCGCTTCCGGATTGGGTACGCTGGTGCGGTAGCGGTACTCGCTGGCGATCTCGGCATGCGCGGGAATGCCGGCGATCTCTTCCAGCCAGTAAGTGGCCACTTTCGCTGCATGGTAGCTGGTACCGCATGCCAGGAAAGTGACCGCGTCGACCTGACCCAGCACGTCCGCCGCGCCGTACCCGAACCATTCGGGCTGGACGCGATCCTGCGCCACGGCGGTCAGCAGGGTATCGGTCAGCGCACGCGGCTGCTCGTGGATCTCCTTCTGCATGAAGTGCCGGTAGTTGCCCAGTTCGGCCATGTCGGCGGAGAGCTCCGAGACATGGACGCTGCGGTCTGTCGGTTTGCCGGCGGCATCGTAGACGCTGACCGACAGCAGGCCGATATCGGCAACGTCGCCCTCTTCCAGATAGATGACGCGCTGGGTCACCGGCAACAGGGCGGAAACGTCCGAAGCGATGAAGTTTTCCTCGATGCCCAGCCCGACGAGCAGCGGACTGCCCTTGCGGGCGCAGACGAGGCGATGCGGCGAGTCCTCGCTCACCACGCCGATGGCATAGGCGCCTTCGAGCTGGGCGGCCGCCGCGCGGGTGGCCGCCAGCAGATCCTTGCTCTGCCGGTAATGGCGTTCGACCAGATGGGCGATGACTTCGGTGTCGGTCTCTGACGTGAAGACGAAACCGTCGGCTTTCAGTTGCGCACGCAGGACCTCGTGGTTTTCGATGATGCCGTTATGCACCACGGCCAGACCATTGCTGACGTGAGGGTGAGCATTCGCTTCGCTGGGCGCGCCGTGGGTCGCCCAGCGGGTGTGGGCGATGCCGAGGTGGCCGTGTACCTGCTGCTGCGCGCAGTCTTCGGCCAGCGAAGCGACGCGGCCGACGCTGCGCACGCGCCTGAGCCCGCCGTTGATGGTCACGAGACCCGCCGAATCGTAGCCGCGGTATTCGAGCCGCCGCAGGCCTTCGAGCAGAATGGGCACGACATTGCGTTGCGCGACGGCGCCGACGATACCGCACATAGATCAACCTTCCTTCTTCTGTTTGACCGGGCGTTTCCAGCCCGTGATGGTCAATTGTCTGGCGCGCGACAGGGTCAGTTCGCCCGCCGGCGCATCCTTGGTGAGCGTAGTGCCCGCACCGAGCGTCGCGCCTCTGCCCACCGTGACCGGTGCGACCAGCTGCGTGTCCGAACCAACGAAAACCTCGTCTTCGATGACGGTGCGGTGCTTGTTGGCGCCGTCGTAGTTGCAGGTGATGGTGCCGGCGCCGATGTTGACCTTCTTGCCCATGGTGGTGTCGCCCACGTAGGACAGGTGATTGATCTTGGAACCGTCGTCGATCCGGCTGTTCTTGATCTCGACGAAATTGCCCACGTGCACGTTGCGCGCGAGCGTGGTGCCGGGGCGGATGCGCGAGAAGGGGCCGATCCTGTTGACTTCGCCGATGGCGGCATCGTCAGCGAGGGTGAAGGCGTCGAGCCGCGTGCCGGCCGCGACAGTGACGTTGCGCAGTACGCAGTTGGCACCCACTTGCACGCCATCCCCCAGTTTTACTTGCCCTTCAAATACGCAATTGACGTCGATGCTGACATCGCGCCCACAAGCCAGCATGCCGCGCACGTCGAGTCGCGCCGGATCGGCGAGCGTCACGCCGGCCTCCAGCAGCGCACGGGCGATCTCGCCCTGATGGATACGCTCCAGTTCGGCGAGCTGGGTTTTGCTGTTCACGCCCAGCACTTCCCATTCGTGTGCGGGTTGGTGGGTTTCGACCGCCACGCCGTCGGCCACGGCCATCGCGATGATGTCGGTGAGGTAGTACTCGCCCTGGGCGTTGTCGTTCTTCAGCCGGCCGATCCAGGTTTTCAGGTGGGTGGTGGGCACCGCAAGAATGCCGGTATTGACCTCGCGAATCGCGCGTTCGGCGTCGTCCGCGTCCTTGTGCTCGACGATGCGGGCGACCTGGCCGTCGACGCGGACGATGCGGCCGTAACCGGTGGGGTCGGTCAGGGTCACGGTCAGGAGGCCCAGTTTACCGGCCTGCGCCGCCGCGACCAGTGGCTGCAGGGTAGCCGGGCGGGTCAGCGGCACGTCGCCATAGAGCACGAGCGTAACGCCCGTGTCCGCCAGATTCGGCAGCGCCTGTTGCACCGCATGGCCGGTGCCCAGCTGTTCGGCCTGCAACGCGAACGTCAGATTGTCGTCGGCGAACGCGCGCGGCACGGCATCGCCGCCAAAACCATAGACCACGCAGATACCTACCGCCCCCAGCGCATGCGCGGTATCGACAACATGCCCCAGCAGGGGTTTGCCGGCAAGCGGGTGCAGTACCTTGGGCAGATCGGAACGCATCCGCGTACCTTTGCCGGCGGCGAGAATCAGGATTTGTAGAGGTGTGGCCATGCGCGACGTCGGTAACCGGTTGTTGTGAAAAGCGGTAGAGCAAGAGGCGCGCCAAGTATAGCGCCGGGCTCCGGCCACCCCCATGAAAAAAGGCAACCCGGAGGTTGCCTTTCTTAACGGACGTTCGGCGGATTAGCTGAGCTTGCGCAGCTTCTTGATCGCAGCGAGCTGCGCCACGGCCTGGGCCAGTTCGGCCTGCGCCTGGGCGTAATCGATGCTGGCCGCCTTGTCTTTCATCGCCTCTTCGGCGGCGCGCATGGCTTCGAGGGCCTTGGCTTCGTCGAGGTCGGCGCCGCGGATGGCGGTGTCGGACAGGATGGTGACGACGTGCGGCTGCACTTCGAGAATGCCGCCGGACACGTACACCAGTTCTTCTTCCGCCTGATTCGGTACCTTGATGCGCACCGAACCGGGCTTGAGCGTCGTCAGCAGCGGCGTGTGGCGCGGGTAGATACCGAGTTCGCCACGTTCGCCCGGCGCGATCACCACTTCGGCCGTGCCGGAGTAGAGCGATTTTTCTGCGCTGACGATGTCGACGTGTAGGGTCATGGCCATTTTTTAACCTCGTGTTTAGCGGCTGGGCTCCAGGATCAGGGGTGAAGGACGCGCGCGAAACGCACGCACTGCCTGTCCCTGGCGCCCGGCCCCTATTCCCTCAAGCATTACTGAATCGTCTTCGCCTTCTCGACCGCTTCCTCGATGGGGCCGACCATGTAGAAGGCCTGTTCGGGCAGATGGTCGTATTCGCCTTCGACGATGGCCTTGAAGCCGGCGATGGTGTCCTTCAGCGAAACGTACTTGCCGGGCGCGCCGGTGAAGACTTCCGCCACGAAGAAGGGCTGCGACAGGAAGCGTTGCAGCTTACGCGCACGGGCCACGGCCAGCTTGTCGTCGGGCGAGAGTTCGTCCATACCCAGAATCGCGATGATGTCGCGCAGTTCCTTGTACTTCTGCAGCGTACCCTGCACCTTGCGTGCGACCGAGTAGTGCTCGTCGCCGACCACTTGCGGATCCAGAATCCGCGAGGTCGAGTCCAGCGGATCCACCGCAGGATAGATGCCCAGTTCGGCCACCTGACGCGACAGCACCAGCGTGGCGTCCAGGTGGGCGAAGGTGGTCGCCGGAGACGGGTCGGTCAAGTCATCCGCCGGCACGTACACCGCCTGGAAGGAGGTGATCGAACCGGTCTTGGTCGAGGTGATGCGCTCTTGCAGGCGCCCCATTTCCTCGGCCAGCGTCGGCTGGTAACCCACGGCGGACGGCATCCGGCCCAGCAGCGCGGACACTTCGGTACCGGCCAGGGTGTAGCGGTAGATGTTGTCGACGAACAGCAGCACGTCGCGGCCTTCATCGCGGAAGAATTCTGCCATGGTCAGGCCGGTCAGTGCGACACGCAGGCGGTTGCCGGGCGGCTCGTTCATCTGGCCGTACACCAGGGCGACCTTGTCCAGCACGCCGCCTTCCTTCATCTCGTGATAGAAGTCGTTGCCTTCGCGGGTCCGTTCGCCCACACCGGCAAACACGGAAAAGCCGGAGTGCTGCACGGCGATGTTGCGGATCAGCTCCATCAGCGTCACGGTCTTGCCGACACCGGCACCGCCGAACAGGCCGACCTTGCCGCCCTTGGCGATCGGCATGATCAGGTCGATGACCTTGATGCCCGTTTCCAGAATCTCGATCGCGGTGGCCTGATCGGCGTAGGCCGGCGGCTTGCGATGGATGGGCATGCTGGTCTCGGCACCGATGGGGCCGGCTTCGTCGACCGGATCGCCCAGCACGTTCATGATGCGGCCCAGCGTCTTCTGGCCGACCGGCACCATGATGGGGTTGCCGGTGGCGAGCACGTCCATGCCGCGCTTCAGACCGTCGGTCGAACCCATCGCGATGGTGCGAACCACGCCGTCGCCCAGCTGCTGCTGGACTTCGAAAGTCAGTTCGGGGGCCTGCATCTTCAGCGCTTCCATGACCTTGGGCATGGCATCGCGCGGGAATTCCACGTCCACCACCGCGCCGATGATCTGAACAATTTTTCCGTTGCTCATGATGTTTTCCTAATCAATTGAATTCTGTGGATCAAACCGCGGCGGCGCCGGCGACAATTTCCGACAGCTCCTTGGTGATCGCGGCTTGACGGGTCTTGTTGTAGACCAGCTTGAGTTCACCGATCACGTTCTTGGCATTGTCGGAAGCCGACTTCATTGCAACCATCCGGGCCGACTGCTCGCATGCGATGTTCTCGGCCACGGCCTGGTAGACCAGCGATTCGATGTAGCGCATCAGCATGGCGTCGACAACCGGCTTCGCATCGGGCTCGTAGATGTAGTCCCAGTGCGTTTTCAGGCTGGCTTCTTCGGTATCTTCCTGCTTCGACAGCGGCAGCAGCTTGGTCAGCGTCGGCTCCTGCTTCATGGTGTTGACGAAGCGGTTGTAGACGAGATACAGCCCGTCGATCCGGCCTTCGAGATAGGCGTCGAGCATGATCTTGACGGGACCGATCAGCTTGTCCATGTGCGGCGTGTCGCCCAGGCCAGTCAACTGCGACACGACACTGGCGCCCAGACGCTGCATGAAACCCAGTCCCTTGTTGCCGATGGGGGTCACGTCGATGCCGACGCCGGCCGCTTCCCATTGCTTCATCTGGTTGACCACCAGACGGAAGGCATTGGTGTTGAGGCCGCCACACAGACCCTTGTCCGAGGTGACGACGATCAGTCCGACGCGTTTGACGTTGTCGCGTGCAATGACGAAGGGATGCTTGTATTCCGGATGCGCGTACGCGAGGTGGGTCGCCACGCGGGCGATCTTTTCGGCGTAGGGGCGCGCGGATTTCATGCGGTCCTGCGCCTTGCGCATCTTGGACGCCGCGACCATTTCCATGGCTTTGGTGATCTTGCGCGTGTTTTCCACGCTCTTGATCTTGGTCCGAATTTCCTTTCCGGCTGCCATTTATCGGCTCCTAATATTCTGCGCGATCTGTCAGTAGACGCCGGTTTTCTTGAACTCGTCGCAGGCGGCAGTCAGCGCCTTTTCGGCCGCGTCATCGAGATTGCCGCTGGTTTCGATGCCGTCCATGATGCTGCCGTACTTGGACTTCATGAACGCCTGCAGCGCAGCTTCGAACGCAAGGATCTTGGCCACTTCGACGTCGTCCATGTAACCCTTGTTGACGGCGAACAGCGTCAGCGCCATCTGCGATACGGACATCGGCGAATACTGGGCCTGCTTCATCAGCTCGGTCACGCGGCGGCCGCGTTCGAGCTGCTTGCGGGTCGCTTCGTCGAGATCGGAGGCAAACTGGGCGAAGGCCGCGAGTTCGCGGTACTGCGCCAGCGCCAGACGCACGCCGCCGCCGAGCTTCTTGATGACCTTGGTCTGCGCGGCGCCGCCGACGCGGGACACCGACAGGCCGGCGTTGATCGCGGGACGGATACCGGCGTTGAAGAGGTCGGTTTCCAGGAAGATCTGGCCGTCGGTAATCGAGATCACGTTGGTCGGCACGAAAGCGGACACGTCGCCGGCCTGCGTTTCGATGATGGGCAGCGCGGTCAGCGAACCGGTCTTGCCGGTGACGGCACCGCCGGTTTCCTTCGAAACGAAGTCGGCATTGACGCGCGCGGCGCGCTCCAGCAGCCGCGAGTGCAGGTAGAACACGTCGCCCGGGTAGGCTTCGCGGCCCGGCGGACGGCGCAGCAGCAGCGAGACCTGACGGTAGGCCCAGGCCTGCTTGGTCAGATCGTCGTACACGATCAGCGCATCTTCGCCATTGTCGCGGAAGAACTCGCCCATGGTGCAGCCCGAGTAGGGGGCGATGTACTGCATCGCGGCGGCGTCGGACGCGGTCGCGGCGACGACGATGGTGTGGTCCATCGCGCCGTGTTCTTCGAGCTTGCGCACGACGTTGGCCACCGACGACGCCTTCTGGCCGACGGCGACGTAGATACATTTCACGCCGGTGCCCTTCTGGTTGATGATCGCGTCGATCGCGACGGCAGTCTTGCCGGTCTGGCGGTCGCCGATGATCAGTTCGCGCTGGCCGCGGCCGATGGGCACCATGGAGTCGATGGACTTGAGGCCGGTCTGCACCGGCTGGTCGACCGATTTGCGATCGATCACGCCCGGGGCGATGCGTTCGATCGGCATGGTCCGGTCGGCGGCGATGGGTCCCTTGCCGTCGATGGGCTGGCCGAGCGAGTTGACGACGCGGCCGAGCAGCGCGCGGCCGACCGGCACTTCGAGAATGCGGCCGGTGCACTTGGCAACGTCGCCTTCCTTGATGTGCTCGTAGTCGCCCAGGATCACGGCGCCGACGGAGTCGCGTTCGAGGTTGAGCGCCACGCCGAAGGTGTTGCCCGGCAACTCGATCATTTCGCCCGACATCACGTCCGACAGACCGTGGATGCGGACGATGCCATCCGTCACGGACACGATCGTGCCCTGGGTGCGCAGTTCGCTGGAGGCGCCCAGGTTTTCGATCTTGGCTTTGATCAGTTCACTGATTTCGCTTGGATTCAATTGCATGTCTGTTCTCCGAACCCCGGTGCCCAATCCACCTGGCGGTTCCGAATGGTTGAATGGGGTTAGCCGTGCAGGGCAAATGCCATTTTTTCAAGCCGTCCCTTGACCGAACCGTCGATCACCTGGTCACCGATCGCGACCACCGCGCCGCCGATCAGGCCCGGATCCACCGCGACCTGAACATCCACCGCACGGTTGAACCTGGCCTTGAGGCCCGCGACGAGATCGTCGATCTGGGCCTGGGTCAGTTCCTGGGCGCTGGTGATGGTGGCTTCAAGGGTGCCTTCGGCATTGGCTTTCAGGGTCTCGAATTGCGCATCGATCTCGGGCAGCAGCATCAAGCGGTCGTTTTCGGCAAGCACTTTGACGAAATTGGCGCCGTGCTCGCCGAGATCACCCGCGACCTCGACGATGAGCGCGACCACGCGGTCGACCGGAACGGCCGGATCGGCGACCAGCCGCGCAACCTGCGCATCGGAAACGATAGTCGCCAGCGCGCTCAGCCGCGAAGACCAGCCAGCCAGGTCATTGCCGCCCTGCGCGAGGCGGAACACCGCTTCCGCATAGGGCCGGGCCAGGGTAGACAGTTCGCTCATGATTACAGCTCGGCTTTCAGCTGCGCGAGGAGATCGGCATGCGTCTGCGCGTTGACTTCGCGGCGCAGGATTTTCTCCGCACCGGCCACGGCCAGGGCGGCCACCTGTTCGCGCAGCGATTCGCGCGCACGGTTGGCTTCCTGTTCGATGTTGGCCTGGGCAGCGGCAAGCTGGCGCTCGCCTTCCTGCTTGGCGGCATCCTTGGCTTCTTCGACGATCTGCGCGGCGCGCTTTTCGGCCTGGGCGATTACTTCGGCGGCTTGCGCCTTGGCGTCGCGCAGGTTGTCGCCGGCTTTTCTGGCCGCCAACTCCAGCTCATGCTTGCCGCGATCGGCGGCGGCAAGGCCGTCGGCGATCTGCTTTTTACGCGTTTCGAGCGCATTCACGATCGGCGGCCACACGAACTTCATGCAGAACCACACGAAGAAGATGAACGTGATGGACTGGCCGATCAAAGTTGCGTTGAAATTCATGTCCGCACCTTTTAATGACGGGGGTTAGAAGGGTTTCGATACAACCCGAAACTTAGCCCGCAACGGCGAACAGGACGTACATGGCCAGACCCACGGCGATCATCGGCACGGCGTCGACCAGACCCATCACGATGAAGAACTGGGTGCGCAGCATGGGGATCAGTTCCGGCTGACGCGCAGCGCCTTCGAGGAAGCGGCCGCCCAGGATGCCGATACCGACGGCGGCGCCGAGGGCGCCCAGGCCCATCATCAGGGAGCCAGCGATATACAGAACGGCTTGAGTCATTTCCATGTTTTGATACTCCTGAGTAGTAAAGTCAAAGTTGAAAAAAGAAACCGGTAAGTCTTGATCGATCAGTGATGCTCGCTGTGCGCCATGTCGAGGTACACGATGGTCAGCGTCATGAAGATGAAGGCCTGCAGCGTGATGATCAGGATGTGGAACACCGCCCAGGCCCATTGCAGAACCCCGCCGAACAAGCCGAGCACCCAGCTGCCGCCGAACATCAGCGCAATCAGGATGAAGATCATTTCGCCCGCGTACATGTTGCCGAACAACCGCAGCGCCAGCGAGATCGGCTTGGCGATGAGACCGACGCCTTCGAGCAGCAGGTTCACCGGGAACAGGAATTTGGGGAAGGGCTGGAAGGCCAGTTCGGCGAAGAAGCCGCCGGGGCCTTTCATTTTCACGCTGTAGTACAGCACGAGGAAGAAGACGGACAGCGCCAGCGCAAAGGTTACGTTGGGATCGGTCGACGGCACGATCTTGAGATAGGGCACGCCCGCCAGGGTGGCCACCCAGGGCAGCCAGTCGACCGGCAGCAGATCCATGAGGTTCATCAGGAACACCCACATGAACACGGTCAGCGCGAGCGGCGCGACCAGCGGATTCACATGCGAGAAGGAGCCGCGCACGGAATCGTCGATGAATTCGATGACCCATTCGACGAAGTTCTGCAGGCCGGCAGGCACGCCTGCGGTGGCGCGGCGCGCGGCCAGCCAGAAGAAGAATGTGAAAATCGCGCCAAGGACGAGCGACACACCGAGGCTGTCCACGTGAAACGCCATGAAGCCCATGTCCTTGGCTTCCTGCGAATTGTGGGCCACGGTCCAGGTCGGCGCCGGGAGCACTTCGACGACGTTGCCGTGATGGTCCGTACGTTCATAACCGGCCGGCAATTTGCCGTAGGTCAGGTTTTGCAGGTGATGCTTGATGTATTCGCCTGAGGTCGCGTATTCCGAAGCCATGGTGGTTATGAATTGCAAAGTGAGTTTTGGATGGGCGCGCGCAGGCGCTCCCATGCAAAACGAACCTTGGTTGTTTTTTTGTTGTGCCGTCGATTGACGGTCGTCTACAGCCTACCGCCTTGCGGCGGTCAACCACGCGAGCTGCGCTCCTAACAGCCCGAGCAGCTGCGGCAAAGGCGAGAGCCTCAATATCGCCATGCCGACTGCCAGTAATGCAACCAACACTGCCAGCCGCTCCGCCCCTGTCACGATGAAGAGCCGGAACAACCGGTGCTGATCCCATTCGGGATGACGCATCGCCTGCCGTTCTCGCCGCCACAGCACCAGACTGACCGCCAGTGCCACCAGCACGCCGTAACCAACCGCGATGCCCGTCTCGAAGTCCACCGCCAAACTGCCGACCAGCACGCCTGCGGGTATCAACGCCGCTTGTGCCAGGACAACCCGTCGGATGCCCGTGTCGCCGGTACGACGCTTGTCGGTGAACATTGGCCGCGGATGATACTGAATTAGCATGATCTATGCAATCATCAGGCTGCTTGATGATGAATTTCAGTACGTTGTGATTTTTCCCGGCGGCGCCTACAACTGGATGCCGAGCCGCTGCAGCAGCCCGTCGAGTTCGTCCGCGCGCGCAAATTGCAGCGTAAGCTTACCCTGCCCCCGGGCGCCGGCCTGGATGCGCGCCGTCATCCCCAGGGCGTCGGACAGGGCCTCTTCCAGCCGCAACAGATCGCGCGGTACCGCCTTCGATTTAGCGGCCGTCGCAGCGGGCGTTTTGAGCCGCGCGACGCGGCGCTCGACCTCGCGCACCGACAGGCCGCGCGTCTCGATTTCGTGCGCCAGTTCGCGCTGCTGGACGGCCGTGAGCGGCAACAGCGCACGGGCATGGCCCATCTCGATGAGGCCCGCCGTGAGCATGTCCTGCACGGGCCGCGACAGATTGAGCAGACGCAACAGATTCGACACCGCGGTGCGCGATTTTCCGACGGCCTGCGCAACCGCGTCGTGGGTCATGCCGAATTCCTGGATCAGGCGATGCAAGCCCTGCGCCTCGTCGATGGCGTTGAGATCCTCGCGCTGGATGTTCTCGATCAACGCCATCGCCGCCACTGCATCGTCCGCCACTTCGCGCAGCAGCACCGGCACTTCGCCCAGTCCCGCGAGCTGGGCCGCACGCCAGCGGCGTTCGCCGGCGATGATCTCGTAACGCCCCCCCGCCTCGCGCACGAGGATGGGCTGCATCAGGCCCTGCGCGCGGATCGAATCGGCCAGCTCCTGCAGCGACTCGCTGTCCATCTGCGTGCGCGGCTGGTATTTGCCGGGCGCAAGCTGCGACACCGGCAGCATGCGCAGGTCGCCCTGCGGCGGTGCGGCGCTGTCCTCGCCGCCAAGCAGCGCGTCGAGTCCGCGCCCCAGTCCCTTGGGTTTAGCCATGTGGGTTTTCTCCTCCTGCAAGGCCGGTGCGCCTGAGCGTCTCCTCGGCCAGTTCCATGTATGCCTTGGCGCCCTTGCACTGGCGGTCGTACGCCAGCACCGGCAGACCGTGACTGGGTGCCTCGGCAAGGCGCACGTTGCGCGGAATCACGGTATCGTAGACCTTGTCGCCGAAGTGCCGCTTGATCTGATCCGACACCTGCTGCGCCAGCGTGCTGCGTGGGTCGAACATCACACGCAGCAGGCCCTCGATCTGGATCGCCGGATTCAACCGCTGCTTCACCTTCTTGATGGTGGCGACCAGATCGGTCAGCCCTTCCAGCGCGTAATACTCGCACTGCATGGGGATCAGCACCGACTGCGCGGCGGCGAAGGCGTTGACCGTGAGCAGATTCAATGTCGGCGGGCAGTCCATCAGGACAAAGTCGTAGTCCTCGGCCACCTGCGCCAGCGCGACTTTCAGGCGCAGGTCGCGCTGTTCCAGGTTAACGAGATCAATCTCCGCGCCTGCCAGTTCGCGATTGGCGGGAATGACATCGAAGCGGCCCGGCTCGGAGCGCATGCGCGCCTCGCGCACCGACACCTGGTTGAGCAGGATCTGGTACACCGTCGGCAGCGCGGTACGCTTTTCAATGCCGGCCCCCATGGTCGCGTTGCCCTGCGGATCGAGATCGGCAAGCAGGACGCGCTGCCCGCGTTCGGCGAGTGCGGCGGCCAGATTGACGGCGGTCGTCGTCTTGCCGACACCGCCCTTCTGGTTGGCAATCGCGAGTATTTTGGTCATCGATCAGGCTCCAGAACGATCAAATGGCGGCTCGCGTCGAGCCCCGGAACATGCAGCGTGTGGTTAGCGCTTACTTTCACGCCATCCGGCAGCATTGAAATCTCTTCGTTGGGATATAGTCCCTTCATCGCCAGCCAGCGTCCGCCCGGTTTCAGCAGCGGACGGGTCAGCGTCACGAATTCCTTGAGGTCGGAAAACGCGCGCGAGGTGATGCTGTCGAACCCCGTGTCCGGCCGGAAATCTTCCACCCGCCCGGTCGCCACCGTCAGGTTGGCGAGTCCCAGTTCGGCCTTGGCCTGGAGCAGAAACGCCGTTTTCTTGGCCACGCTGTCGATCAGCGTCACCTGCAGATCGGGCCGCGCGATGGCCAGTGGAATGCCCGGCAGGCCGCCGCCACTGCCGACGTCGAGCACGGTTGGCCCGCTAAAATGCGGCACCGCCGCCAGCGAATCCAATAGGTGATGACTCACCATGCGTTCCGGTTCGCGCACCGCCGTCAGGTTGTAGACGCGGTTCCATTTGTCGAGCAGCGCCAAGTAAGCCAGCAGCCGGGTTTCGCCATTCGGCGGCAAATCCAGTCCCAGGGCGGCGATGCCCGCCGCGAGTTGCGTGGCGACCGTCATGCGCGTTTCTTGTCCGCTTCGGGTTTGAACCCGCGCTTGGCGTAGATCAGCAAGACGGAGACCGCAGCCGGGGTGATGCCCTGCAGACGGGCGGCCTGGCCCAGCGTTTCGGGGCGCGCCTTGTGCAGGCGCTGGCGCACTTCCATCGACAGCGCAGTGAGTTGCAGGTAATCGAGATCATTCGGCAGGCGCAGCGTCTCCTGCTCGCGCTGTTTGTCGACTTCCTCGTTCTGACGGTCGATGTAGCCCTGGTACTTGGCGGCGATTTCAACCTGCTCGGCCACCTGGGCGTCTCCCACGCCTGCGCCGCCGCCTGGGAGCGCCAGCACGTGCGAGTAGCCCAGATTCGGCCGGCGCAGCAGATCGAACAGGCTGTATTCGCGCTCGATGGGCTGACCGATCAGCTGCGTGGCGGTGTCCGCCGGCAGGATTGCCGGGTTGACCCAGATCGATTTCAGGCGCTCGGTTTCACGTGAAACGGCGTCGCGCTTGCGGTTGAAAGCGTCCCAGCGCGCATCGTCGACCACGCCCAGCGCCCGGCCGGTTTCGGTCAGGCGCATGTCGGCATTGTCCTCGCGCAGCTGCAGGCGATATTCGGCGCGGCTGGTGAACATGCGATAGGGCTCTGAGACGCCGCGCGTGATGAGATCATCGACCAGCACGCCCAGATAGGCCTCGTGCCGGCCCGGGCTCCAGGCCTCGCGTCCCTGCGTCTGCAAGGCGGCATTGAGGCCCGCGAGCAAGCCTTGCGCGGCGGCCTCCTCGTATCCGGTCGTGCCATTGATCTGGCCGGCGAAGAACAGTCCGGCGATCGATTTGGTTTCCAGCGAGGCCTTGAGGTTGCGCGGATCGTAGTAGTCGTACTCGATGGCGTAACCGGGCCGCAGGATATGCGCGCGTTCCAGACCCGGGATCGAACGCACGATGGCAAGCTGCACGTCGAAGGGCAGCGAGGTCGAGATCCCGTTGGGATAGATTTCGTGCGTGGTCAGGCCTTCGGGCTCCAGGAAAATCTGGTGGCTGGCCTTGTCGGCGAAGCGGGTGATCTTGTCCTCGATCGACGGGCAGTAGCGCGGCCCCACCCCCTCGATGACGCCGGTATACATGGGCGACCGGTCGAGGCCGCCGCGGATGATGTCGTGCGTGCGTTCGGTGGTGTGCGTGATCCAGCAGGGCCGCTGCTCCGGGTGCATGGCCACGTCACCCATGAAGGAAAACACCGGCGCGGGATCGTCACCGGGCTGGATCTGGGTCTGGCCGTAATCGATGGTGCGGCCGTCGATGCGCGGCGGCGTGCCGGTCTTGAGCCGGCCGACCGGCAGATTCAACTCCCGCAGACGGGCCGCCAGCGACACCGCGGGCGGATCGCCCATGCGGCCGGCCTGGTAGTTTTCGAGACCGACGTGGATCAAGCCCGCCAGGAATGTCCCGGCGGTGAGCACCACTGCCCTGCCCTCGAAGACGATGCCGAGCTGGGTTTTGACGCCCACTACGCGGTCGCCGTCGAGCAGCAGATCGTCGACCGCCTGCTGGAAGAGGGTCAGATTGGGCTGGTTTTCCAGCCTGTTTCGAATGGCGGCCTTGTACAGCACACGGTCAGCCTGCGCGCGGGTGGCGCGCACCGCGGGCCCCTTGGACGAATTGAGCGTGCGGAACTGGATGCCGGCCTCGTCAGTGGCGATCGCCATCGCCCCGCCCAGCGCGTCGACCTCCCGCACCAGATGGCCCTTGCCGATACCCCCGATGGAAGGGTTGCACGACATCGCCCCCAGCGTCTCGATGTTGTGCGTCAGCAGCAGCGTCATCGCGCCGGCGCGCGCTGCGGCGAGCGCCGCCTCGGTACCGGCGTGGCCGCCACCGACGACGATCACATCGAAGGATTCGGGAAATCTCATGGTGCGCGCATTTTACCCGCTGCGAGGCGTTTCACGTGAAACACGCCAACCGTGCACCGTCAGGCGCGTGCCTCCAGCTCTTCCTGACGCATCAATGCTGTCAGCAACTCGTCGTCGATGGCAGCCATGCGCGCGGCCGCAGTCGCGGCATCCTGCGGGGTGCGCACATAGAAATCGGGGTCTTCGAGCTGGCGTGCCAGTGCCGTTTGCTCGGCCTCGAGCGCGGCAATCCGTTCCGGCAGGGCCACCAGTTCCCGGTTTTCCTTGTAACTGAGCTTGGCCTCGCGCGCCGCCGTCCGCCCGGCTGGCGGTGCCGGCCGGACGATGGCCTTCGGCGCTTCGGCCGCGCGGCGCGCGCGCCAGTCGCGCCATTCCGCATAACCGCCGGCGATTTCGGTCAGCGCGCCCGCGCCGTCGAAGGCAATGCTGTGGGTGACCACGTTGTCCAGAAAGGCGCGGTCGTGCGAAACGAGCAGCACGGTGCCGCCATAGTCCTGCAGCAGCTGTTCCAGCAGTTCCAGCGTGTCGATATCCAGGTCGTTGGTGGGCTCGTCCAGCACCAGGAGATTGGCCGGACGGGCAAACAGGCGCGCCAGCAGCAGGCGGTTCCGTTCGCCGCCCGACAGCGCCGAAACCTTGGCCCGCGCGCGTTCCGCCGGGAACAGGAATTCCTCCAGGTAGCTGATGACATGCTTGCGCTGACCACCGATCTCGACGTAATCGGAACCCGGCGAAATCGTGTCGATCAGCGTCCGCTCGTCGTCGAGCTGGTTGCGAAACTGGTCGAAATACGCCACTTCGAGCCGCGTGCCCTGCTTCACCCGTCCGGACAGCGGCTTGAGCTCACCCAGGATCAGCCGGATCAGCGTGGTCTTGCCCGCGCCGTTGGGGCCGAGCAGGCAGATCTTGTCGCCGCGCAGCACGGTGGCGGAAAAGTCACGGATCAGCATGCGCGTCGCATCGTAACCATGGCTGACCTGCTCCAGCTCGGCGACCATCTTGCCCGAGCGCTCGCCCGCGTCCAGCTGGAAACGCACCTGACCCTGATGCGCGACACGGGCCTCGCGCTGCCGGCGCAACGCCTCCAGCCGCCGCACCCGGCCCTCGTTGCGGGTACGGCGCGCTTCCACGCCCTTGCGGATCCAGGCTTCTTCCTGCTTCCAGAATTTGTCGAACTTGCGGGCATGCACCGCTTCCACTTCGAGCTGTTCGGCCTTCTTGATCTGGTAGGCGGAGAAGTTGCCGGCATATTCGCGCAGCACGCCGCGATCCAGCTCGACGATGCGGTTGGCCACGTTGTCCAGAAAGCGGCGGTCGTGGGTAACGAAGACCAGCGCACCGCGAAACTCGTTCAACAGGCCTTCGAGCCACTCGATAGCGGCAAAGTCCAGATGGTTGGTCGGCTCATCGAGCAGCAGCAGATCGGGATCACCCGCCCAGGCGCGCGCCAGCGCCACGCGCTTCTTCAGGCCGCCCGACAGTTCCTCGATCCGGCGGTCCGCCTCCAGCCCCAGGCGCTGCAGGGTTTCCTCGACCCGGCTGTTCAACCGCCAGGCGTCGGCTGTCTCCAGTTCGGACGACAGCCGGGTCAGCGTATCGATCGCCGCCGCGTCGCCCTCGGCCACCGCATGGGCGGCCGCATGATAGGCCGCCAGCAATGCCTGCGCCTGCCCGACTCCTTCAGCCACCGCCTCGAACACGGTATGACCCGGCTCGAACACGGGCTCCTGCGGCACCTGGGCCAGTTTCAGTCCCGGCGCACGCCACACCTCGCCCGCATCGGGCTGGGCCTCGCCCGCCAGTATCCGCATCAGGCTCGACTTGCCCGTGCCGTTGCGCCCGATCAGACCAATGCGCTGCCCCGGCTCGATCACCAGCGAGGCGCCATCCAGCAGCGGGTGGTGGCCATAGGCCAGTTCCAGGTTGTCGAAAGTCAGGAGAGGCATCAGGGCTAGGGGCTAGGGGCTAGGGGCTAGGGGCTAGGGGCGCGATTATCCCGGATTCAGCGCGGCATGGACGGCGCGGGCGATGTTTATTGCGTCCGGCGTATCGCTGTGCAGGCAGATCGTATCGGCCCGCACAGCGAGCGGCACGCCTTCCGGCGAACGCACGCCAAGGCCATGCGCCAGCGCAGTCGCCTGTGCCGCGGCGGCCGCAGGTTCACGAATCACTGCGCCGGACGTTTCACGTGAAACCAGTGCATCGGCCGCACGGTAGCGGCGGTCGGCAAAGGCTTCGTTCAGCACCGTCAGCCCGGCCGCCTGACCGGCTTCGATCAGACGGCTACCCGACAATCCCACCAGTATCAGCGTGCGGTCGATGGCGACGACCGCCTCGGCAATCGCCTGCGCCACTGCGGAGTCGCACGCCGCCACATTGTAGAGCGCACCGTGCGGCTTGACGTGCGCCAGGCGCAGCCCCCGCCGCAACGCCTGTTCGGCCAGCGCCTCGGTTTGTTCCACCACCCACGCGCGGATGTCGGCGGGCGTCGCCGGCAGCACCCGCCGGCCGAAATGCGCACGGTCCGGATAACTCGGGTGCGCGCCTGCCGCCACGCCATGCGACGCAGCCCGCTCCAACGCGGCAGCCATGCTGGCCGCATCGCCCGCATGCCCCCCACAGGCGATCGAGACGCGGTCGAGATAGGGCATCAGACCGGCATCGTCGCAGCCTTCGCCGATATCGGCATTGAGTTCGATCAGGCCCATTCGCTCACCGTCCACGTATCCCCGGCCGCCAGCATGCGCGCCTGATCGACCGTCACCGTCTGAAAACGGAGCCGATCGCCCGGCCGCGCCTGCGCCAGCCGCGGCCAGTCCACCGAAATCACCGTGGCGATCACCGGATATCCCCCGGTCGCCGGCCCGTCCCAGCCCAGCACAATGGGCTGACCGTCGGGCGGGACCTGGATCGCACCCGGCAACACGCCTTGCGTCGGCCAGTCGGCGGCCGACCCGGTTACACACGGGCCGGCAAGCCGCAGCCCACGCCGGTCGGATTCCGCCGCCACGCGAAAACGGCCGCCAAAGAATGCCGCCAGCCCCGCATCGTCAAATGCGGCCGATTGCGGTCCCGACACCACCCGTACCGGCGCATCGTCTCCCCGGTCCACGGGTGCCTGCGCCCGCATCAGACGCACGCCGCCCTCAGGCCGCCCCACATGCAGGGTATCCCCCGCCCGCAAGGGCCGTCCGCGGTGGCCGCCCCAGCCGGCCTGAGGCAAGGTGCTGGCACTGCCCAGCACCGGCGGCACGGCCAAGCCGCCGCGCACCGCGAGCCAGCAGCGGTACCCTGCATCCGGCGTCTCGATCCGCAGAATCTCACTCGCCGCCAGCACCAGCGTCTGATTCCAGCCCGCAGTCAGGCCGGCCGCGCGCGCGGCGCGAAACGGCGCACCCGTCAGCGCGATCACCCCGCCCCGCGGAAAATGCAGATGCGGGCCGCGGCCAACGATCTCCAGCCCCGCCGCGTCGGGCGGATTGCCCACCAGCTGGTTGGCCACCTGCAGCGCCGCAGGGTCGGCCGCACCGCCGGCCGGCACGCCCAGACGCCGCCAACCCGGACGTCCCGTATCCATGACCAGATCACACAGACCGGCCCGCATCACCTCGATCATCGCGATTCCGCCACGAAACGCACACGGTCGCCCGGCCGCAGCAAGGCGGGGGCCGGCGCAGCGGGGTCGAACAGGCGTGCGGCGGTGCGCCCCAGCACATGCCAGCCGCCCGGACCGGCGGCCGGATAGATGCCGAGATAACCACCACCGACGGCGACGCTTCCCGCCGCCACGCGATGTCGCGGCGTCGACCGGCGCGGTGCCGCCAGCACGTCCGGCAGGCCGGCCAGATACGGAAAGCCCGGCTGAAAGCCCAGGAAAGCCACCGTATAGACCGTCGCCGTCAACCGACGGACATAACCGGCTTCGTCCAGACCCGCTCCGGCCGCACGTTCGGCCAGATCGGGGCCGCTCTCGCCACCGAAAATCACCCGCATCACATGCTCCCGGCTCTCCGCCATCGCGGTATCCTGAACCGGGCGCACCAGCGCTTCCCGCAGACCGGCCGAGGGTACGGTCCCCGGCCTGAAAATCAGCAAAATGCTTCCATCTGCGGGGATAATGTCTTCTATTTCTTCAAAATTGCCAGAATCAAGCATTGCATAGCGCGCCAGGGTCGTGGTCCCTGTGACCACCCGCACGGCACGGTCGCCCATCCAGCGCCAGGCCGGATCGGCATGCGGTTGACCGGGTTTCGGGTTTGCCATAGGGTCTAGGCGCCTTTCAGGGTTTTCGGAGAACGAATGTTCAAAGCAGCGTGCCTGGCCGTCTTGCTGGCCACGACTAGTTTAACGGCGAGTCCGCTACACGCCGCGATGAGCGCGCTCAATCCCGCGCTCGTCCAGAATCTCGATACCCGGCCGAAGAAGGTCATCCTGCTGCCGCCGCAGATATTCGTATTCGAACTCTCGGCCGGCGGCGTCCCCACCCGCATGGCCGACTGGGAAGCCGCCTCGCGCGACAATCTCCGCAACGCCGCCCTGCGGCAGGCACAGGAGGCGCGACTATTCGAACTCGCCGACGCCCCCGTACTCGACCCTGCTGAACAGGACACGCTCGACGCCCACATCGGCCTCTACGATCGCGTCGCGCAGGCCGTATTCGTCTACGGCCGCGGCGAACAGGCCGCCTGGGCCCACAAGAAATACGAATTCGACTACACCCTCGGTCCCGGCCTCGCCTTTCTGCGCGAACGCACCGGTGCCGACGCTGCGCTCATCGTGCTCGGCGCCGACTATATTTCTTCCGGCGGCCGCAAGCTCGCCTTCGTCGCAGGGCTCGCGCTCGGCATCGTCATGCCGCTCGGGCAGTCCTTCGTCGCTGCCGGCATCGTCGATCTGAAGAACGGCGACGTGCAGTGGATGGGCTTCGATTCGAGCAGCAGCCTCGACACGCGCAACGCCGAGGCCGTGAACGGTCTGATGCGCACGCTCTACCAGACCTGGCCCGGCCCCCGATGAGATCCGCCGCCTCGCCGCGCACATGGATCTGCGCACTGACCCTGTGCCTCGCCTCGCCCCTGCGCGCCGAGCCCGTCGCGCCCTGGACGCATACTGTCGAACCGACCGAACTCGATACCGCCGAAAAAAGCCTGTGGCAGGAAGCCGACGAATTCGACCGCGCGCTTCTGCGTGCCGGCAAGCTCAACGCCGACCCTGCGCTCACCGCCTACCTGCAGGGCATCATGGATCGGCTCTACCCCGAATTCAAGGGCCGGCTCACGGTGCGCCTGCTGAACGCCCAGCAGATCAACGCGTTCGCCCTGCCCAATGGCAGCATCTACGTCAACGCCGGCCTCATCGCCCGCTTCCAGAACGAGGCGCAACTCGCCACCGTACTCGCCCACGAAGGCGCGCATTTTACCCATCGCCATTCGCTGCAACAGGCCGACCGGGTGCGCAACGCCGCTGCGTTCGCCCTGGTCGTCGGTCTGCTCGGTGTGCCCGTGGTCGGCGATCTGGTCGCGCTGTCCTCGATGTTCGGCTTCTCGCGCGAACACGAGCGCGAAGCCGACGCCATCGGCTACCAGCGGCTCGTCGCGGCCGGCTACGCTCCCCGCGAAAGCATCAAGACCTTCGAACACCTGCAGGCCGAGATCAAGGCCGCCGACATCAAGGAGCCCTTTTTCTTCTCCAGCCACCCCAAGCTGCAGGAACGCATCGACAGCTTCACCGAGTTGAGCCGCGACGCAGCCGGCGGCGAAACCGGCTACCGGCGTTTCGTCGAATCCACCGCCCCTCTGCGGCTCACGTCGCTGGATGCCGATCTCGCCGCCTATCGTTACCGGCAGATCATCCTCATGCTGACCACCCCCGAAACACGCCGCGAGTACCCGCCAGAAGCCGGCTACTACCTCGGCGAAGCCTACCGCCTGCGCAACGAAACCGGCGATGCCGCGCTGGCCGAACGCGAGCTGCGCCGCACCGTCGAAACCGCGCCGCAGTTCGCGCCGGCCTACCGTGCCCTCGGTTTTCTGCTCTACAAGCGTGGCGACAAGGACCAGGCCGCCAGCCTGTTCCGCCGCTATCTCGAACTCGCGCCCGACGCCACCGACCGCGGCTATGTCGAGGCCGCTCTCCACGATACGCCCGCCCCATGACACGCCGCCTCCTCGCCATATGCTGTCTCGCCCTCCTCCTCCCGGCCTGCGCACCGTGGGCCCGCATCGCGCCTGACGACCACGGCTTCGAAAAACGCGACGACTACCGCCTCGACCTGCCCATCGGCTGGGTGCGGCGGACCGCCGACGTCAACGATCTTTTCCTGACCCGCGACGGGCCCGCGCTGAACTTCATCGTCGTCGCCCGCCAGCTACACGACCGCAAGCTGCCCTACACCAAACGCGAAACCCGTGCCGACATGCTGCCTTTCGAGCTCGCCGAGCTCGCACTCGCCGAATGGCGCGGCAACGACGCCACCGCCAATCTCGAAGTCCTGTCCAACACCCCGGCCACGCTTGGCGGCAAGCCTGCCATCCGGTTGCACGTTCGCTACCGGAACGAACGCGGCCTGCCCATCGAGCGGCTCATGGTGGCCATGGTCGACGCACGTGGCCGCCTCTCGCTGCTGTACGAAGCGCCCGCCATCGTCTATTTTGCGCGCGGCCAATCCGCATTCGACAATCTGGCCGCAAGCCTGCGCTTCCTCGGCGCAGGACAATAAAAAACCCCCGCACGGCGGCGGGGGTTCGACAGACCGGAAACCGGCCGCGTCAGGCTTCGGCGCGACGACGGCGCATGGCGCCCGCCAGCACCAGCCCGGTGCCCAGCAACAGCAGCGACCCCGGTTCCGGCACGGTATTGCCCCCGCCCCCGATCGGCGCGAAACGGTCTTCAAGGGTCCACGACAGCACGTCATGATTGGCGTACGCCGCACCGGTGCCCGAGGTGAAACCGACGTAGGCATTGGTCGTGCCCAGCACCGTCGCCAGATCCACCGCGTAGCTCAGCAACGCCGTGCTCGGGCGGACGGCCGAGCGCGTCAGGCGGGCTTCCAGCATCTGTGTAGCGCTGTTGTAGTCTACCCAGGCATTCCAGATGTCACCGTCGTTCATGTCGGCTTCGGTCACTTCGGTGAGTACCACCGACGTGACGCTGCCGTTGATGTCGATGCCGATGTGGTTGCTGCTGTTGTTGTCGCCGCCGCCGTTGTTCCAGGTATCGAATTCGATGCCCACGCTGTTGGGAATACCCTGATAGCCGATGCCGCCGCCGATGCCGCCGACGTTGTTGCCGACCGTCTGCACCACGAACACCAGGCCGTCCGCGCCGCAGCCCAGACCATCGCATGATCCGCCAGCACTGGTGAAGCGGAACTGGAAATAGGTGCTGAAAGACGCGTTCGAAGCCAGCGAAACCGTGCTGGTCGAAAAAGCGCTGCCCGACTGGCTGAAGTTTGCCGGCGTGACGCGCAGCACGTTGCCGGCCTGCGCTGCGTTGCCATTGATGGTCAGGCCCGCGACGCTGGAGAAATCCGTGTAGCTGATCACCGCCGCGCCCGCCTGACTGGCCAGAACGAGGCCGCTCACGAGCGCCGACCATTTCATCAGGTGTTTCATCTTAGCTCCCTCATGTTTGTATGCGTGCCGATCACGAGCAAAAAGCAGACCCATCAAAACATGGGGCTCAATCGGCAGCAAAAACAATCGGTTGGCGCAGCCCTGCGTCCACCGGCCCGCCCGCGGCGGGTGGCGTGTAAAAAAAGCCGACGCGCAGGGCTCAGTCCTTGAAACGCCCGCGCACGCCCGGGCGGGCGCCACTGCCGCGTTTGTCCTGACCGGGGCCGCGTGCGCCGCGCGGGGCCGCGCGGTCGCCGTAACTGCGGCCTGCCGGCTTGGCCTTGGCCTGCGCCCGGGCTTCGCGTTCGCGCTTTTCCCAGTAGGCGACGCTGTTGCCATCGACATCCGGCTTGGAAGTCTCTTCTTCGCGCGGCATGCGGTTGCCCCAGGTGCGCTGCGCGTGATCGGCGCGCGCCGTCTCCTCGAAACGGCTGCCGCGCGGCGCATCGAGCCGGTAACCGCGATCGCGGTTGTCGCGGCCTTCGCCCCGTGCCGGTCGGGGCGCACCGTAGCTGCGCGCCTCGCCGTTCCAGCTGCGCTTGTCGCCGAAGCCGCGGGCCCCCTGCGGCTTGCCGCGAACGGGTTTGCCCGCAGGGCGGCCGGAAGCCGGTTTTTGCGTCGGCTCCAGTCCCGGCAGGGTATGAATGTCGATGCGCCGGCCCGTGTAACGCTCGATGGCGCGCACCAGCCCGCCTTCGCGCATGCCTGCCAGGCTCCAGGCGATCCCGGTGCGGCCGGCACGGCCGGTGCGCCCGATGCGGTGGACATAGTCTTCGGCCTGCCGCGGCAAATCGAAATTGATGACGTGGCTGATGCCGGCGACATCGATGCCGCGCGCGGCGACGTCGGTCGCCACCAGTACGCGGGTACGGCCGTCGCGCAGACGCTGCAATGCACGGTTGCGCTGACCCTGTTGCATGTCGCCATGCAGCGAGTCGGACGCGAAGCCGCTGTCGGCCAGCATGTCCGACAGCTCTTCCGCACTGCGCTTGGTGGCGGCAAAGACGATGGCCTGCGTCAGGTCCACGTCGCGCAACAGTGCGTCGAGCAGACGCTGTTTGTGATCCAGATTGTCGGCGTAGAGCAGGCGTTCCTCGATCTGGGCTTCCTGTTTGGGCGCGGCTTCGACCTCGATGCGCTGCGCGTCGCGCGTCAGTTCCGCGGCGAGGCTGCCGACCACGCCTTCGAGCGTGGCGGAGAACAGTAGCGTCTGGCGCGACGCGGGGCAGCGCGCGGCGATGGCACGGATGTCGTCGACGAAACCCATGTCCAGCATGCGGTCCGCCTCGTCCAGCACCAGCACCTCGAGCCGTGAAAAATCGATCTTGCCGCGTTCCAGATGATCGATCAGCCGGCCCGGCGTCGCCACCACCACATCGACCGGCTGCGAGATGCGCTTCAGCTGCAGGCCGTAGGGGGCGCCGCCGACCAGGCAGGCGGTGCGGAAACGGCGCAGGGCCTTGCCGTATTTCATCGCCGATTTTTCCACCTGCAGGGCCAGTTCGCGCGTCGGCGCAAGCACCAGCACGCGCGGGCCGATGCTTTTCACGGCAGGCTCGGCCAGCAGGCGCTGGATGGACGGCAGCAGGAAGGCCGCCGTCTTGCCGCTGCCGGTGTGCGACGACACCAGCAGGTCGCGGCCGGTCAGCGCGGCGGGAATCGCCTGCACCTGAACGGGCGAAGCCGTCTCGTAACCGGCTTCGGTCACGGATTTGAGAATGAGGGGGTCGAGTCCCAGCTCGGAAAAGCTCATGCGGAGTCCTTATTCAATTCAATGCGCACACGCGCACGCCGGGCCGGGCCCGGCAGCGAAGCCGGGCAGGCCAACATTTACGAACCGGAACCGGGCGCGATGGATGCCGCGCAATCGATCAACGGGTCGCGTCGATCACATCGGCGCCAACCACAGGACTTGTCGCGGCGCATGCCGCACAAAAGAGAGGTCGAGGACGATGGGGCTGTGGAAACAGTCCCGAGGCACGGCGGGGACGCCTGCCTGCTACTGCGGACACAACGGCGCGCAGTGTATCAGAAAACGCTGATTTTCCCGAACGCCGTGCAGGCCCGATTCAGGCCGGATGATGGTAGAGCTTGTGATAAAGCCCGCCCTTCTCGATCAGCATTTCGTGCGCGCCTTCTTCGACCACGCGGCCGTTCTCGAACACCAGGATGCGGTCGGCCTGCCGCACCGCCGACAACCGGTGCGCGATGATCAGCGTGGTGCGGCCGGCAAGAAAAGTCCGCATGGCCTCGTGCAGGCGGCGTTCGGTATCGGTATCGAGCGCCGAGGTCGCCTCGTCGAAGATCACCACGCCCGGCCGGGCCACGATCATCCGCGCAATGGCCAGCCTTTGACGCTGCCCGCCGGACAGACGCACGCCCTGCCGCCCGACCACGGTATCCAGACCCTGCGGCAGCGCGGCGATGATGTCCTTCAGCTGCGCGATCTCGAGCGCCTGCCACAGCGTGGCGTCGTCCACCTCGCGGCCGAGCGTGAGATTGGCGCGCACGTCGTCGTTGAACAGTACCGGATGCTGCAGCACCACGCCGACGTGCTCGCGCACCGTCTCCCAGCCGATCTCGGTCACCGGCACGCCGCCGTAGAGGATGCGGCCCGCCTTCACCGGATACAGGCCGAGCAGCGCCTGCACCAGCGTCGACTTGCCGCCGCCGGACGCGCCCACCAGCGCCACTTTCTCGCCGGGCCGGATGTCCAGGCTCACATCGTCCAGAATCGTCTCGCCGTCGTCCTCGTAGGCGAAGCGGACATGCTCAAGCGTGATACCTGCCGTCGTTCGCCCGGCGAAAGGATCGGCCAGCGCGGGATGCGCCGGCGCATCCTTCATGCCCAAAAGCGCGTTGATGCGGCCCAACGCGCCCTGCGCGGCGAACCAGGCGTACTGCATGTTCACCAGCTCCTGCACCGGCGTCATCATGAACCACAGGTAACCGAATACCGCCAGCATCTCGCCGATCGTGAGATCGGAAAACACCACCATCAGCATCGCCAGTGCACGGAATATGTCGAAACCCGCCAGGAACACGAAGAAGGCGATCCGGCTCATCGCGTCCGACTTCCACGCGAAGGCCGCGGCGTGACGCCGGATGTCGCCGGCGCGGTCGACGATACGCGCAAGGTAGTGCTTCTCGCGGTTCATCGCGCGAATCTGCGTCAGCGCGTCGAGCGTTTCGGCGAGCGCGTCCTGGAACACCTCCACCGCGCGGTTCTCGACCTTCTTCAGATCCTTCACCCGCTTGCCGAGCCGGGTGGAAAACAGGATCACCGGCGGATTCAGCACCAGGATCAGCAGCGCGAGCTGCCAGTGCATCCAGAACAACACGCCCGCCACGCCGACCAGCGTCAGTACCGACACGATGAAACCCGAGATCGATGCGCCGAGGAAGGTGTCGATGGCGTTGAGATCGGTGACGAAATGCGAGGTCACCCGCCCCGCGCCCACGGTCTCGAACGCCGATACGGCGATTCGCGACAGGCGGTTCAGCATGCGCGTGCGGATGCGGTAGGTGATCTCCTTCGCCAGCAGCGAGAAACTGCGGCCCTGCCATACGTTGAGCAGGATGGCGACGAGCCGCAGCAGCAGCGTCGCCAGCAGCGCCACGCCGATGAAGAGCACCGGCCCGTGCCAGGCCGCCGGCGTCCAGGCTGCGATGGTCTCGACGAACCGCGCCGGATGATGCAGCAGCACCTCGTCCACCATCAGCGGCAGCAGCAGCGGCAACGGTACGGCGGCGACCACCGCGAGCAGCGCCACGAGGTTGGCCAGCAGGATCTGCCGGCGATGGTTCCGGAGTTCGGCGGCGATGCCGCGCCAGGTCAGCGTGCGGTCGGTCTCGATAGACATAGTGCGCCAGCATATCGCCTCGCGGCGGCCGGGCCAAACCCGGCGCCGGCGAAGGCCGCATCCTGCCCGGCACACACAGGCCCCGGGCCGAATCGACCTAGAATTCCTTTCATGGACACCATTCTGGTCATCAATTCGGGCAGCTCCTCGATCAAGTATCAGGTGATCGCCCTGCCCGGCGATGCGCGTCCCGTACGCGGCGTACTGGAGGGCATCGGCGGCACGCGGGCGCAGCTGACCCATGCGTGCGACGGCCGCGTGCCGCAGGTCCGCACGGTCGACGCGCCCGACCATGCCACCGGTCTCGACCGGATCTTCGCGCTGCTGGGTGACCCCGCGCTCACCGGCACCCTGCGGCTGCGCGCCGTCGGCCACCGCATCGTGCACGGCGGCGGCGCCTTCACCGGCCCAGTCCGTCTCGACGATGCGGCCATCGCCGCACTCGAAGCCCTGCGCACCCTGGCGCCGCTGCACAACGCCGCCAATCTGGCCGGCATCCGCGCCGCGCGCATCCACCTGCCCGGCACGCCGCAGGTCGCGGTGTTCGACACCGCCTTTCATCACGACCTGCCCGAAACCGCCCGCCTGTACGCCCTGCCGCTGGATCTGCAGCGCCGTCTGGGCATCCGCCGCTACGGTTTCCACGGTTTGTCGCACCAAGCCGTCATGCTGGCCACCGCCCGCCACCTGGGCCAGGCTGCCGAAACGCTCAAGCTCGTCAGCCTGCACCTTGGCAACGGCGCGAGCGCCTGCGCCATCCGTCACGGCCGGAGCGTCGACACCTCGATGGGTTACACCGCGCTGGAAGGCCTGGTGATGGGCAGCCGCTGCGGCGATCTCGATCCCGCCCTGCCCGGCCTGATCGCCGAAGTGGAACGTTTGTCGGGCACACAGCTGTCCGACCTGCTGAACCGGCAGAGCGGCCTCCTCGGCCTGTGCGGCGACAACGACATGCGGCGCATCGAGACGCGCATGGCCGCTGGCGATTCCGATGCACGGCGCGCCTTCGACCTGTTCTGCCATCGCGCGCGTCAGTATGTAGGCGCTTACTTTGCGGTGCTCGGCGGCATCGATGCCCTCGTTTTCACCGGCGGTATCGGCGAGCATTCCGCCGCGGTGCGCGCGGCGGTCTGCGCCGACCTGGGTGCACTCGGGCTCGCCGTCGATCCCGTACGCAACGCCACGCCAGGCGACGGCACCCGCGTCATCAGCCCGCCGGACACCGGATGCAAAATTCTGGTCGTGCCCGCCGACGAGGAAAGCATGATCGCCCGCGCCACCTACGACTGCCTCGATGGAGCCCCGCCATGACCCCGCCCGATCCCGCCTTGCCGACCGACGCCGAACTGGACCGGCTCGACGCCTGGTGGCGCGCCGCCAACTACCTGGCCGCCGGCATGATCTACCTGCAGGCCAATCCCCTGCTGCGCGAACCGCTGCGCCCCGAGCACATCAAGCACCGCCTGCTCGGCCACTGGGGATCGAGCCCCGGCCTCGCCTTCATGTACGCCCACCTCAACCGGCTGATCGTGCGCCACGACCTCGATGCGATCTTCCTCGCCGGCCCCGGACACGGCGCGCCCGGCGTGCTCGCTCCGGTCTATCTCGAAGGCACCTATTCCGAGGTCTATCCCGACCGGAGCCAGAGCCTCGAAGGCCTGCGCCGCTTCTTCAAGCTGTTTTCCTTTCCCGGCGGCATCGGCAGCCACTGCACGCCGGAAACGCCCGGCTCCATCCACGAAGGCGGCGAACTCGGCTACAGCCTGTCGCACGCCTTCGGCGCGGCCTTCGACAACCCCGAGCTGCTGGTCGCGGTGGCGGTGGGCGACGGCGAGGCCGAAACCGGCCCACTCGCCACCGCCTGGCACGCCGGCAAATTCCTCCACCCCGTCCGCGACGGCGCGGTGCTGCCCATCCTGCATCTCAACGGTTACAAGATCGACAACCCAACCCTGCTCGCCCGGATCGGCCGCGACGAACTCGACCATCTGATGCGTGGCTACGGCTGGGTGCCGCACTTCGTCGAGGGCGACGAACCGATGGCCATGCACCGGCAGATGACCGCGACGCTCGAACGCTGCCTCGCCGACATCCGCGCCATCCAGCAGGACGCGCGCGCCAGCGGCCAGGCCCGCCGCGCGCACTGGCCGATGATCGTGCTGCGCTCGCCCAAGGGCTGGACCGGCCCGAAAACCGTCGACGGCCACCGTGTCGAAGGCAGCTGGCGCGCGCACCAGGTACCGCTGCCCGGCGTGCGCGAGAATCCGCAGCACCTCGCCCAGCTCGAAGCCTGGCTGAAAAGCTACCGCCCGGACGAACTGTTCGACGCCGACGGCCGTCTTGTCCCCGAACTGCGTGCACTCGCGCCGCGCGGCGAACGCCGCATGAGCGCCAACCCGCACGCCAACGGCGGCCGCCTGTGCCGCCCGCTCGACCTGCCGGACTTTCGCGACTATGCCCAGCCCGTCGAGGCCGCGGCGCGCGACACCGCCTTCAACACTAGGCCGCTCGGCGCCTTCCTACGCGACATCCTCGTGCGCAACCCCGACAATTTCCGCCTGTTCGGCCCCGACGAAACCACCTCCAACAAGCTCGATGCCGTCTACACCGTCAGCGGCAAGCTCTGGCTCGCCGACACCTTGCCCGAAGACGCCGACGGCGGCCGGCTCGCACCCGACGGCCGCGTGATGGAAATGCTCTCCGAACACACCCTCGAAGGCTGGTACGAAGGCTATGTCCTTACCGGCCGCCACGGCTTCCTGTCCACTTACGAAGCCTTCGCCCATGTCATCGACTCGATGTACAACCAGCACGCCAAATGGCTCACCCTGAGCCGTGAAATCCCCTGGCGCGCGCCCATTCCGTCGATCAACCTGCTCATCACCTCCACCGTCTGGCGGCAGGACCACAACGGCTTCACCCACCAGGACCCCGGCTTCCTCGACGTCGTCGCCAACAAGAACCCGGCGATCACCCGCATCTACCTGCCACCCGACGTCAACACCCTGCTCGCCACCGCCGACCACTGCCTGCGCGGGCGCGACACCATCAACGTCATCGTCGCCGACAAGCAGGCCCACCTGCAGCTCCTTGACATGGACGCCGCCATCCGCCACTGTGCCAAGGGCATCGGCATCTGGGACTGGGCCAGCAACGACCAGGGCGGCGAACCCGACCTCGTCATGGCCGCCTGCGGCGACATCCCCACCCAGGAAGCGCTGGCCGCCACCGCCCTGCTGCGCGAACACTTTCCCGGCCTGAAGATCCGCTTCGTCAACGTCGTCGACCTGTTCCGCCTGCAGCCACCGGGCGAACACCCGCACGGTCTCTCCGATCGCGATTTCGACAGCCTCTTCACCCTCGACCGGCCGATCATCTTCAACTTTCACGGCTATCCCTGGCTCATCCACCGCCTCGCCTACCGTCGCACCAATCATCCCAACCTGCACGTGCGCGGCTACAAGGAAAAAGGCAGCATCAACACCCCGCTCGAACTGGCCATCGACAACGAAACCGACCGCTTCAGCCTCGCCATCGACGCCATCAACCGCGTACCGCGCCTGCGCGTCGCCGGTGCCCACGTCAAGGAAAAACTCCGCGAACTGCAGTTCGACTGCCGCGCCTACGCGCACGAATACGGCATCGACCGGCCCGAGGTGCGCGACTGGCGGTGGCCGGAGGAATTGCGGTGAAGCGGTAAGGCTATTTGCCGATGCAGAAACTGCCGAAGATTTTTCCCAGCAGGTCGTCGGCGGTGAATTCGCCGGTGATTTCGGACAGCGCCATCTGCGCCAGCCGCAGCTCCTCGGCGAAAAGCTCGAGCCGGACCATCGCCCCCCGTGCAGCGTCGAGATGGGCCGCAGCGCGACCCAGCGCATCGAGGTGGCGCGCACGCGCGGTAAACACGCCTTCGCCGGCGGCCTGCCAGCCGGCGGCTTCGAGCAGCGCGTCGCGCAGGCCATCCAGGCCTTCGCCGGTTTTGGCGGACAGCCAGAGCTCGTCGCCGTCGACGCGGGGAGGTTCGCCGCTGGCGTCGATCTTGTTGTGGACGGTGAGCCGCCGCACGCCGGGCAGGCGCGCGAGGATGGCGGCTTCGCGTTCGCCGACGCCGTGCGCAGCGTCGACCAGCAGCAGGACGACGTCGGCTTTTTCGACCGCGGCCCAGGTGCGGGCGATGCCGATCCGCTCGACCGCGTCTTCAGTGTCGCGCAGGCCCGCGGTGTCGACGACGTGCAGCGGCACGCCATGGATCTGGATCGCTTCGCGCACGGTGTCGCGCGTGGTGCCGGCAACGTCGGTGACGATTGCCGCTTCGTAGCCCGCCAGCCGGTTCAGCAGGCTCGATTTGCCGACGTTGGGCTGGCCGACCAGCACCACGGTGAACCCTTCACGCAGCAGCGCGCCCTGCTTCGCCTGCACCCGTATTTCGGCAAGTGCGGCGTCGAGCGTGTCGAGTTGGCCCTGGGCGTCGGCCTGCTTCAGAAAGTCGATTTCCTCGTCGGGAAAATCCAGCGTCGCCTCGACCAGGGTACGTAACCGAATCAGGCCTTCGACCAGTTCATGCACGCGGGCGGAAAAGACGCCGCTGAGCGAACGCACCGCCGAACGCGCGGCTTCGGCCGAAGCGGCATCGATCAGGTCGGCCACGGCCTCGGCCTGGGCGAGATCGAGTTTGCCGTTGAGAAAGGCGCGCCGCGAGAATTCGCCCGGCGCGGCGAGCCGCGCGCCCAGCGCGAGGCAGCGTCGCAGGATCAGGTCGAGGACGGCCGGGCCGCCGTGCCCCTGCAGTTCCAGCACCGTCTCGCCGGTAAAGGAATGCGGCGCGGCGAAATGGAGCGCAATGCCCTGGTCGAGCGCACTGCCGTCGGCATCGCGGAACGCCGTGTAGATCGCACGGCGCGCATCGGGCAGACGGCCCAGCAGCGCCACGGCCAGCGGCACCACGTCAGTTTCGGCGCCGGATACCCGGATCACCCCCACGCCGCCGCGCCCTGGCGCGGTGGCAACGGCGGCAATGAGCTCAGGCTTTTTTGGCTGCGGCTGTGCCACCGCCTTCGACCTGGCGGTTGATCGCCCATTGCTGCGCGATCGACAGGATGTTGTTCACCACCCAGTAGAGCACCAGACCGGCCGGGAAGAATACGAACATGACGGTGAAGGCCACCGGCATGATCATCATGATCTTGGCCTGCATCGGATCCATGGGCTGCGGGTTCAGCTTCACCTGCAGGATGGAGGTGATGCCCATCACGATCGGCAGGATGAACCACGGGTCGGGCGCGGTCAGATCGGTGATCCAGCCCACCCAGGGCGCGCCGCGCATTTCCACTGCCGCCAGCAGCACCCAGTAGAGCGCGATGAAGACCGGGATCTGGATCAGGATCGGCAGGCAGCCGCCCAGCGGGTTGATCTTCTCGGTCTTGTACATCTCGGCCATCGCCTGGTGCAGCTTGGCGCGGTCGTCGCCATAGGCTTCCTTGAGCTGCTGCAGACGCGGCGTCAGCTTTTTCATCTTGGCCATCGACTTGTAGCTGGCGGCCGACAGCGGATACATCAGCAGCTTGATGGCGATGGTCAGGATAATGATCGCCCAGCCCCAGTTGCCGACGATGCCTTCGAGCTTTTCCAGCGCCCAGAAGATCGGGAAAGCCAGTGGTTTCAGCCAGCCGTAGTCACGCGACAGGTCAAGCCCGGGCGCCGTGGCTTCGAGGGTTTCCTGGATCTGCGGGCCGGCATAGAGCGGCACGGTGAAGGTCTTTTCCTGACCCGGCGCCAGCGTACCCTCGGCCAGGATCACACCGTTTGTGTACTGGCCTTCGCCAAGTGCACGCACGTAGAACTCGCGCTTGACCGCGCCCTGCGGCAGCCAGGCGGCGACGAAATGATGCTGAACCATGCTGGCCCAGCCGTCGCTGGCATTCTTCTCGAAATCGGCCTTGCCTTCCTCGATGGACTTGAACGGCACCTTCTGGAATTTCTTAGCGTCCGTGTAGAAGGCCGGTCCGGTATAGCTGTGGATGAAGATCGATTCGCCGCGCGGCGGCTGGCCATGGCGGGTGAACTGATAGTAGGGCGTCAGATCGACAGGCTGCGTACCCCGGTTGATCACCCGCGTGCGGACATCGATCTCGTAGCTGCCGCGCTTGAAAATATAGGTTTTCTCGACCCGTACGCCTGTTGCCGCATCGTCCCAGACCAGCGGGACTTCGAGCCGCGCCGCGCCGTTGGTCAGCCGGTACGTGCCCGCATTGAGCTGGTAGACGCTGCGATGCGTCGGCATGTCCTTGCCGATCAGGCCGCTTTGCGCGATGTAGGGCCGGCCCGATTCGTCATCCTCGAACAGTTCGAAGATCTGCTTCTTGTCGTCCGTCTCGCGGTAGGGCAGAAGCTGCAACATGCGCAGATCGCCACCATTGGCATCGATCGTCGCGCGCAGCACGTCGGTTTCGGCCACTGCGCGGACACCTCGGGCAAACGCCGCCACTGCGGGTGCAGGTGCTGCCGGCGCATTGAGCGCCTGGCTGGGCGTCGGCGCGGCCCCCGGAACCGCCGCACTCTGGGCTGCGGGCGTGGGCGCAGGCGTCGGCGCGTGCCGGCTTTGCCAGGATTCCCAGAGCAAGAGCAGGGAAAATGAGAAGACGATGAAGAGGATGAGCCGCTGATTATCCATGGGACGGTCGCGTGTATTGTGCTGTGGCCGAGTCCGGCCATTTCTCGATTGCGCGTCGGGCGGCGCGTCGAAGGACCGAGGTCAATTCACGCACCTCGTCGCTGCGGGCCGGTTTGGCGAGTACGCGAACGACAAAATCGCAGGCCGGCAGTTCCGGTAACAGCAGCCTGAAACTCGCCCGGGCGCAACGCTTGATCCGATTGCGGTCGACGGCACGCGGCAGCTGGCGTTTAGCGACCACCATGCCCAGACGGGCGTGACCCCGTGCATTCGGACATGCCATGACCAGATAGGCGTCCGTACGCGCCCGCTGATTGTCGGTGAAAACGCGGCCGAAATCGGCGGGAACCCTCAGGCGCGCATCGCGGAAACGAACCGCACCCGACGGATCGGAGCGAATGTCGGTCAGACCGCGAGACGTGCGCGGCCCTTGGCACGGCGCGCATTGATCACGGCGCGGCCCGCCTTGGTTTTCATGCGGGCACGGAAACCGTGGGTACGCTTGCGGCGGACGGTGGAGGGCTGATAGGTGCGTTTCATGATTTTCCTCTTGGGCTCCAGACAGACGCCGCGCCGCTTCCGGGAACCCGAACAGACAAGCCGGCAAAAAATCCGTTGAAAAACCGCGTATTAGACCCGCGCGCCCGGCACACTGTCAAGCCGCATCTGCCGCCCCGCCCAGTGCCGGGCTTTGCCGGCCTGTGGATAACCTCGGCGAAGCAGGGTAAGATTCCCCCTTACGCCGATGCTGCTTCCCACCCCCCAAAACCCGAACATGGATTCCTTCTGGGACCTCTGCCAAGAGCGTTTTCGCGCCAGCCTGACCCAGCAGCAATTCAGCACATGGATCAAGCCCCTCCTGTTCGAAGACAGCGGAGACGAGGTCCGTATTCTGGCGCCCAACCATTTCGTCATGGACTGGGTGCGCGAAAAGTTCGCCGAACACATCGATACCTGGGCACAGGAGTTCTACAACCGGTCCGTCGTCGTGCACTATGCCCTGACCCGCAAGCAGCACGCGCCCCGCATTCCGGCCAGCCCGCCGGCAACCGCACCGGCCGGAGCCCCCGCGCCCCCGGCCCCGGCCGCATCGGGCAACGGCATGCGGCTCAACCCGGGATTCACCTTCGACAATTTCGTGTCCGGCCGCGCCAACCAGCTCGCCCGCGCCGCCGCCCTGCAAATCGCCGACAACCCGGGCACCGCCTACAACCCGCTTTTCATCTACGGCGGCGTCGGCCTCGGCAAGACCCACCTCCTGCAGGCCATCGGCAACACCGTACGGCTCCACAATCCGGACGCCCGCATCAACTACATCCATGCCAACGATTACGTCGACGACGTGGTCAAGGCCTATCTGAACAAGCAGTTCGACGACCTCAAGCGGCGCTACATGTCGCTCGACCTGCTGCTGATCGACGACATCCAGTTCCTGGCCAAGAAGGACCGGACACAGGAAGAGTTCTTCTATGTCTTCAATTCGCTGATCGACAACAAGAAGCAGATCGTCATCACCTGCGATACCTTCCCCAAGGAAATCACCGGCCTCGACGACCGGCTGAAATCGCGCTTCGCCTGGGGGCTTACCGTCGCGGTCGAGCCGCCCGAGCTGGAAATGCGCGTTGCCATCCTGCTTGCCAAGGCACAGGCCGAGAACATCAAACTCGACGAAACCGTCGCATTCTTCATCGCCAAGCAGGTACGCTCGAACGTGCGCGAACTCGAAGGCTCGCTGAAACGCGTCATCGCCTTTTCACGCTTCCACGAAAAACCGATCGCGCTCGACCTGGTGAAGGAAGCCCTGCGTGACCTGATCGCCTCGACCTCGCGAATCGTTTCGATCGAGAACATCCAGAAAACCGTCGCCGACTACTACAAGATCAAGGTTGCCGACATGTTCTCCAAGAAACGCACCCGCAATCTGGCCCGGCCGCGCCAGATGGCCATGGCGCTTGCCAAGGAACTTACCAACCAGAGCCTGCCCGAAATCGGCGAGTCTTTCGGCGGGCGCGATCATACGACCGTCATTCACGCCTGCCGCAAGGTTGCGGAATTGCGTGAAACCGAAGCCGATTTCGGACGCGACTATCTTGTGCTGCTGCAAACGCTGACAGGCTGAGGACCAATTGTGCACAACTGCGTCCCTCTCGCCGGATACGGACAAATCATCCACATCCGTCCCCGTTGCGCCAGCTTTTATCCACAGGCGATTTCGATCGCAATCGTTTGATTCGAAAGAATGAAACCAGTTATCCCCGAAATCTGGCGTCTTAAATTACGAATTTCAGGAATATAAAATGCTCTTGATACAAAGCGAACGCACGGCACTCCTGTCTGCCCTGTCGGCTGTGGTCGGGGTGGTCGAACGCCGTCATACCCTTCCCATCCTGTCCAATCTGCTGCTTGAAAAGAAGAGCGGTACGTTGAATCTGCTGGCCACGGATCTGGAATTGCAGATCAGCACGCACCTCGATGCCGAGGCCGGAGAAGACTTTGCCATCACGATCGCCGCCCGCAAGCTCTTCGATATCGTGCGGGCGTTGCCCGAGACGGCCCGGGTCAAGCTCGACAGCAAGGACAGCCAGGTGGTGGTCAGCGCCGGCAAGTCGCGGTTTACGTTGCAGACGCTGCCCGCGGCCGATTTTCCGCGTGTCGAAACCGGCGCGGGCCTGGGCGAGGCCATCGCCCTGCCGCAGAAGACGCTGAAGCGCCTGCTGCAGCTGGTGCAATTTGCGATGGCCAGCCAGGATATCCGCTATTACCTCAATGGCATGCTGCTTGTGCTGGACGGCAAGACACTGCGTGTCGTCGCTACCGATGGCCATCGGCTTGCCTATGCCGAAACCGCACTGGAGGCCGAAGTTGCCGCGCGTGAAGTCATCATTCCGCGCAAGACGGTGCTCGAACTCTCCAAGCTTCTGGGCGATACGGACGACGCGGTCGAACTGCGCATCGGCAGCAACCAGGTCACCATCGGTCTGCCCGGGACCGAACTGGTCACCAAGGTCGTCGATGGCAAATTTCCCGATTACCAGCGCGTCATTCCGGCCAGTCAGCCGCGCCACCTCCATGCGAACCGTCAGAACGTGATCCAGGCGCTGCAGCGTGCGGCCATCCTGTCGAACGAGAAATTCCGCGGCGTGCGGCTGGTGATGAGCGCAGGCATGCTCGGCATCGTCTGCAACAACAACGAGCAGGAAGAAGCGGCCGACGAGATCGAGGTCGATTACGCAGGCGATCCGCTGGATGTGGGGTTCAACGTCACCTATCTGCTCGACGGGTTGTCCGCTGTCGGCAGCGAGAACATCACGCTGTCGCTGGGCGACGCCAACAGCAGCATGCTGCTTACCAGCGAAGGCGAACCGGGTTTCAAGTATGTCGTAATGCCGATGCGCATTTGAATTTTCATTGGCCCGCGTTTCGCCCGTACAACGACCGACAACCCCGAGCCGGGGAAGGAGCAGCATGAGCAAGAAGCCCGATACCGCCAACGGCGGCTACGACGAAGACAGCATCCAGCAGCTGGAAGGCCTGGAGGCCGTGCGCAAGCGCCCGGGCATGTACATAGGCGATACCTCCGACGGCACGGGCCTGCACCACATGGTGTTCGAAGTGCTGGACAACGCCATCGACGAGGCGCTGGCGGGCTATTGCGACGACATCAAGGTCATCATTCACCCGGACAATTCGATTTCGATTGCCGACAACGGCCGCGGCATTCCGGTCGGCGTCAAATTCGACGACAAGCACGAACCCAAGCGCAGTGCCGCCGAGATTGTCATGACCGTGCTGCATGCCGGCGGCAAGTTCAACCAGAACAGCTACAAGGTCTCCGGTGGCCTGCATGGCGTGGGGGTGTCGTGCGTCAACGGCCTGTCGAAATGGCTCAAGCTCGTCGTCCGCCGCGATGGCAAGAAATACGGTCTGACCTTCAATCAGGGCAAGGTCATCGATCGTGTTCTTGAAACGCAGAACGGTGTCGAAGTCTCCCCCATGGCGATCCTGGGCGACACACAGAACCGCGGCACCGAAGTGCATTTCCTGGCCGACGATGAAATCTTCGGCACGGTCGAATACCACTTCGACATCCTCGCCAAGCGTATCCGCGAACTCAGCTTTCTCAACAACGGCGTCAAGATCGAACTCATCGATCAGCGTGATGGCAAGACCGAGAATTTCGCGCATTCCGGCGGCGTGAAGGGCTTCGTCGAATACATGAACCGCGTGAAGAGCGTGCTGCATCCCAAGATATTCCATGCCACCGGTGAAAAGGACGGCATGACCGTCGAGGTCGCCATGCAGTGGAACGACAGCTACTCCGAATCGGTGCAGTGCTTCACCAACAACATCCCGCAGCGCGACGGCGGAACCCACCTCACCGGTCTGCGCATGGCAATGACGCGCGTGCTCAACAAGTACATCGAGGAAAACGAGTTCGCCAAAAAGGCGAAGGTCGAGACCAGCGGCGACGATATGCGCGAAGGCCTGACCTGCGTGCTGTCGGTGAAAGTGCCCGAGCCCAAGTTCTCCAGCCAGACCAAGGACAAGCTGGTCTCCAGTGAAGTGCAGCCCGTGGTGCAGGAAATCGTCGGTCAGAAACTCGCTGATTTCCTGCTGGAAAACCCCAACGACGCCAAGCTGCTGTGCGGCAAGATCGTCGAGGCCGCGCGCGCGCGCGAAGCCGCCCGCAAGGCGCGCGAGATCACCCGCCGCAAGGGTGTGATGGATGGCCTGGGTTTGCCCGGCAAGCTGGCCGACTGCCAGGAAAAAGATCCTGCGCTCTCCGAGTTGTATCTGGTGGAAGGCGATTCCGCCGGCGGTTCTGCCAAGCAGGGTCGCGACCGCAAGTTCCAGGCGATTCTCCCGCTCAAAGGCAAGATCCTCAACGTCGAACGTGCGCGTTTCGACAAGGTCATCGGCAGCCAGGAAATCGCCACGCTCATCACTGCGCTGGGCACCAGCATCGGCAAGGACGACTACAACCCCGAAAAGCTGCGCTACCACCGCATCATCATCATGACCGACGCCGACGTCGACGGCGCCCACATCCGCACCCTGCTGCTCACCTTCTTCTACCGGCAGATGCCCGAGCTGGTCGAGCGCGGCCACGTCTACATCGCCCAGCCGCCGCTGTACAAGGTCAAGCACGGCCGCAGCGAACGCTACATCAAGGACGAACACGCGCTGAAGGAACACCTCATGGCCGAGGCCATGAAGGACGCCGAGCTCACGCCCATGGAAGGCGCCCTGCCCATCGCCGGCGAAGCGCTCGAAGCGCTGGCGCGCGAATACTTTCTCGCTGAAGCCGTGTGCGAACGTCTCGCCCGCCTGTTGCCCGACGACGTTTTGCAGGCGCTAATGAAAATCCCGCGCCTAAGCCTCGCCGACAGCGGCGCCGCCATGATGAGCGAAGCCAGCCTTGGCGCCGCGCTGGATGTGAGCAAATTTGAAGTCACCGCCGAATACCTGGCCGAGACCGACAGCCATCGCCTGCGCATCGTGCGTCATGCCCACGGCAACGCCCACGTCAGCTTCCTCGAAGCCGATCTGCTCGATTCCGGCGACTACACCCAGCTCGTCAAGGTCGGCGACCTGCTGCGTGACCTGATCGGTCTGGGGGCGCGCGCCAAGCGGGGCGAGAAGGAAGCGCCGGTGACGAGCTTCCGCGAAGCCATGGACTGGTTCCTCGGCGAAGTGAAGCGCGGCATGAGCATCCAGCGCTACAAGGGTCTCGGCGAGATGAATCCCGAGCAGCTGTGGGAAACCACCATGGATCCCAAAGTACGCCGCCTGATGAAAGTGCAGATCGAGGACGCCATCGCCTCCGACCAGATCTTCACCACGCTGATGGGCGACGAAGTCGAACCGCGCCGGAATTTCATCGAGACGAATGCGCTGGGGGTACGGAATCTGGATGTGTAATGAACGGGCGACTTTAGATCCAGCGTAACAATGAAGAAAGGCCAACCACATCGGTTGGCCTTTCTTCATTGTTCGTCCGGGGGTGGAAATCGTCCAAGAAAGTTTGTCCCCGCGCCTAATCGTGCGAGGACGAGAGGTTGGCATCATTGGATGTCACGCTCACGACATTCGGAACAGGGACCGGTACCCGCCAGCTTGTGTATGACCCACGTTGACATGACGTACGCTATTACGTACTATTTAGCCGTCCTGCTAGGAGCACGCAAATGACTACCCTCACCGCAAGCGAAGCACGCGCCAATCTCTATCGCCTGATAGATCAGGCGGCCGAATCACATCAGCCGATCCACATAGCCGGCAAGCGGACGAGCGCGGTGCTCCTGTCCACTGAGGACTGGCAGGCCATACAGGAGACGCTCTATTTGCTGTCAGTTCCCGGCATGCGCGAGTCGGTCAAGGAAGGCATGGCCGAGCCGTTGAGCAAAAGTGGCAAGACGCTTAAATGGTGAGTTGGCAGCTCATCTATTCGAAGTACGCACAGAAGGACGCGAAGAAGCTAGCCGCTGCCGGCCTCAAAAACAAGGCAATGGAATTGCTGGACGTGATCGCGACCGATCCGTTCCAGAATCCACCGGCATATGAGAAGCTCGTCGGCGACTTGGCAGGTGCGTATTCCCGTCGTATCAACATCCAGCATCGTTTGGTCTACGAGGTTTTTCCCAAGGAGCGGGTGGTACGCGTGCTCCGCATGTGGACGCATTATGAATGATGGCTGCACAGCCCGTCCCATAGCAGCGCATAGAACATGACCTCCCAACGCCTCGCCTTCGTCGACCTCGAAACGACAGGCGCCAATCCGGTTCACGACCGCATCACCGAAATCGGCATCGTGCGGGTTGAAAACGGCGAGGTTTCGCGCTGGAGCACATTGATCGATCCGGGCTGCCGCATTCCGCCTTTCATCCAGACGCTGACCGGGATCACCACCGAGATGGTGGCGGACGCGCCGCGTTTCGAGGCGCTGGCGGACGAGATCCAGTCGCGGCTGGCCGGTTGCCTGTTCGTGGCGCACAACGCGCGCTTCGACTACGGGTTTCTCAAGAACGAGTTCAAGCGCATGGGGCGGCGTTTCCAGGCCGACGTGGTGTGTACGGTGAAGCTGTCGCGGCGGTTGTTCCCCCAGTTTCACAAGCACAGCCTGGATAGCCTGATCGAACGTCACGGGCTGGCGGCGGACGACCGCCATCGCGCGCTGGCCGATGCCGAGCTGATCTGGCAGTTCTGGCAAAAGCTGCAGGCGCAGCCGGAGCTGGACGAGGCGGTGCGTCAGCAGTTCGTGCGGCCGTCGCTACCGCCGCATCTCGATGCGGGCGTGCTCGACGATCTGCCGGATCAACCCGGCGTGTATCTGTTCTATGGCGAGGATGATGTGCTGCTCTACGTGGGCAAGAGCGTGAATCTGCGGCAGCGCGTGCTGTCGCATTTCAACGCCGATACGCGCGCGTTCCGCGCGCTGCGCATCAACCGGGAGATCCGCCGTATCGAATGGCGCGAGACGGTAGGTGAGCTCGGTGCGCTGCTGCTGGAGTCGTGGCTGATCAAGGCCCGTCAGCCGGTACACAATCGCGCGCTGCGCCGCAACGACGAGCTGTGCACCTGGCAGCTGGTGGAACACGCGGCCGGTGATTTCCGCCCCCGCCTCGCGTGCGGCGAAGATCTCGACCCGACACTGCCGCGCGACTGCTTCGGTCTCTTTGCCGGCAAGCGCGAAGCCACGCAGGCGCTGAAGAAAATTGCCGAGGCCAACCAGCTCTGCCTCGCCACGCTGGGGCTGGAAAAAACCACCGGGGCGGGCCGGCCGTGCTTCGGCTTCCAGCTGCATCAATGCAAGGGCGCGTGCGTGGGCAAGGAAGCCATTGGCCTGCACAGCGCGCGCCTGATGGCGGCGCTGGCCCGACTGAAACTCAAGACCTGGCCCTACCCCGGCCCCATCGGCGTGGTCGAGCGCGACGTCGTGAGCGAACGCGAGGACATCCACGTGGTGGACAACTGGCGCTATCTGGGCACGGCACACGACGAGGCGCAGCTGGCGGCGATCCTGGAAAAACGCAGCGCTCCGGTGTTCGACCGCGATACCTACAAGTTGCTGGCCAAGCACCTGGGCGGCAAGGTGCGGATCGTGCCGCTGAACGTGTGGCCAGGGATCGGGCAAGCACCGGCGTGCGAACGGCGGGCGGCGGATCTGCGGCCGTAGGGTGCGCCGCCCTAGCCGAACGTGGCGTGCGAGGTTTCCGGGCTCTCGATGTGGATCCTGCGATTTTCCAGGCTCAGGACACCACGCCGTTTCAGGTCATTGAGCACTTCGGTCACGGTCTGGCGTGTCGTGCCGACCATGTCGGCGATTTCCTGGTGTGTGAGGGTGATGCTGAGATGAATGTCCTGCCCGATGCGCACGCCGTGGCGGGCGCTCAGGCGCAGGATCAGCTTCATGATGCGGGTTTCGACATCGTCGTTGATCAGGTTGACGATGACTTCGCCCAGGCTGCGCATGCGGCATGACAGCACCTGCATGACGAGCGGCAATGCACCGGGATGAGCGTGGAGGAATTCGGAGAACTGTGCCTGTGACAGTTTGAGGACCTTGGAAGCCTCGCATGCCTGCGCGTGGACTACGCGTCCGCCGCCCTGTGCCACTTCGGCCAGGCCGAACATCTCGCCGGCGAAACAGAACCACAGGAGCACCTCCTTGCCGCTGCGCGAAGGCTGGCAGACCTTGACGCGGCCTTCGCGCAGAAAATAGACATGCTTGCCCGGCGCGCCGGCGCGAAAGACGAATTCGCCCTTGCGAAAATCCTGTTCGGTTCCCAGGGCGAGCAAGGCTTCCCGGTCGCCCGGCGTCATGCGCGCGAGCACGTCGGTCTGCTGCTCGAGGATGGAGCTTATCGAATCGGTGGGCATGCGCATCCCTCAAATTGGACAGCTTCGCGCAAACGATACACCTCAAATACGCGAAATGTCGGTTGGCCGACATACTTTCACCCCGGTGGAAAGAATACTGGCGACGCCGTTCCGGAAACGGGAATGCGCCGTATCCGGAACCGGAAGATTCAAACGGGAAAGGGATCTGGAAAAGGTCTCTTGCGACTCAGGCCTACCTGAACGGAGGTTGCGATGTTCCACTGTTTTCGTTTCCGGTTGTTTCCGTTTTCTCGTGTCATCCACAGTCCGGGCGTTCTGGCGGCCCTGCTGGCACCGGTCCAGGCGGCCGGGGTCACATCGGCGATGCAGCCCGGGATCGATGCCTACAAGAAGCAGGCGGCGGCCGGTCTTGGGAAAGGACACCCTAATTTCGATGTGTCTTTCGGGGACGGCAAGGTCTGGCAGCAGGCTGAAAGCAGGCCCGACCCCAGCACCAATATCGAATCGGCCCGGATTTCCGTGCCCGTGAAAAGCGGCGGCGAAGCGATCGGCGTCCTGCCGGTCTCGTTGACCGCCGCCAACCTGAAATAGGAGGGCCCGGCATGAGCGAACAAATACAACGCGGCGGCTTCCTCACCAACTGGGGCACCAACATACGCGATTCCGGGCGCTCGCCCGGCAAATGCGCCTGCGGGTTTTTCGTGGCGTGGATCGCCTTCTTCCTGATCCTGTGGGTCATCCCCACGCCGGAAGGCCTGTCGGACGCCGGCAAGGCGACGCTGGCCGTCATGGTGTGGGCCTGCGTCATGTGGGTGACCGAGGCGATACCGGTCGGCATATCCGGCATGCTGATTCCCATGCTGCTGGTCATGACGGGCGCGATCGACAAGTTTCCCAAGGCGGCCAGCGGGTTCACGACGCCGGTGGTGTTCCTGTGTCTGGCGGCCTTCATCTTCGCCGCCGTGATGCAGGCGGCCGGACTGGACCGGCGCATCGCGCTGGGCCTGCTGCACAAGCTCAAGGTCAAGACGGTCAACGGCGTGATCTGGGCGATGTTCGCCGCCAACATGCTGCTGTCCCTGATCATCCCCGCCGCCAACGCGCGAGCCGCGACCCTGCTGCCGGTGGTGAACGGCATTACCGAGATGTTCGGCGATACGCCTGAAGAACGCGCCGGCAAAAAAGCCATCGTCATCCAGACACTGGTCTACGGTTCGATGATCAGCGGCATGTGCATCATGACCGCGCATCTGCCCAACCTGGTGCTCGTCGGCCTGTTCGAGACCGAACTGGGGCTGCACCTCTCCTACATCGACTGGTTCAAGCTGCAGTGGCCCTATCTCGGCATGTTCGTGCTGACGCAGTGGTGGATCCAGCGCTACTTCAAGACCCATGGCGTGAAGGTCCACGGCGGATACGAAGCCGTCCGGAAACAGCACGAAGAACAGCCGAAGACCACCCAGGCGGAATGGTTCATCCTCGCGGCATTCGGCGCGATCGCATTGTTGTGGGTGACGGAGTCCTGGCACGGCATCAAGTCGCACAATGCGGCGCTGATGGGACTGGCGGTGCTGTTCATGCCGGGCCTTTTCGGCTTCAAGTGGAAAGAGCTGCAGGACCGTACGATATGGGGCACTTTCCTGCTGCTCGCCGGCGCGCTCTCGATGTCGTCCGCAATGGGCAGTACCGGGCTGGCGCAGTGGCTGTCGGACATCATCCATCCGCTGGCCGTGGGTCATCCGTGGTGGATGGCCCTGCTGATCCTGATGGTGGGCACGCACGTGATCCGGCTCGGGATGCTGTCCAACGTTGCGGCCATCACCATGCTGGCGCCGATCCTGCTGGCGCTGGCGCCCAAGCTGGGCCTGCATCCGGTGGCCTTCACCATGCTCGTGTCGGATACGGACACGTTTGCCTACATCCTGCCCACGCAGATCACGGCCGCGGTCATCGCCTACAGCAGCGGCACCTTCAGCATGGCGGACTACGCGAAAGTGGGCTGGGTATCCGTGCTCATCGCGATTGCCTATGGCATCTGCATCATGGCGCCGTGGTACGCGTTCATGGGCATTCCGATCTGGGACCCCACCGCGCCGTGGCCGTTCCAGTGAATCGATATCCGAACGACCCGGTCGGGGCGCACCGCAAGGTGCGCGATCCCGGCCGCCCTTTCAGAACGAGGACGTCAGCATGAAAAAAATGACCGAAGCCGAACTGCGGAAAAAACTCGGCGATTACACCGCACCCCAGGGTCTGTACGAGATCACCAAGGAAATGCCCTTCCTGGGCCGGGTACGCTGCAACATCGAGCAGATGGAGGCCGGGTCCTGGCAGGAAATTGTCATCGACTACGAGCTGGGCGCATCGGGCATGGCCGACGGTTCGTGGTTCAAGGCCACCTTCCGGTTCTATTCGGACTGGGCGCTGTTCCAGACCTCCGATCCTGCCGGGGCCAACTACATCTCCGCCGAATACCATGCGGCCCCCACCATTCCCGGCCAGTCGCCGGCGACCGTACAGCGGCTCAGCGTGCGTTTCGACCAGAAAGGCCACGAGCGCCCGTTTCAGAAAGCGGTCATCGTCGACACCTACGACGGCTATCTGAAAGCTGGCGATCACATCGTCATCCGGCTGGGCGACCGGCGTTTCGGCGGTGCCGGTACGCGCGTGCAGACGTTCGTCGAAGAGAGCTTCCGCATCCGCTGCTACGTCGATCCGCTGGGAACCTCGCGCTTCGCCGCAATCGGCGAAGACCTGGTCATCGACATCAAACCCGGCGCACCGGCGCAACTGATGTGGGCCGGCTCGCGCATCGTGCGCGCGGGCGAGCGTTTTCCGTTGCGCCTGCGCAGCGAGGACCCGTGGGGCAACACCTGCTGGAATCGGGGCGACAGGGTCGTCGTCCACGCAACACTGGACGGCCGGCCGGTATACGACCGGGAAACGGCCCTGTCGGAAACGGGCTGGGCCGTGCTGCTGCTGGAAGACCTGCCGACGGACGTGCCGGGCGAGCTGACGGTCACCGCCCGTCTGCCCGGGCATCCCGGAGTGAAACCGGCCGTCTTCTACGTCACCGTGGACAAGGCGCTGACGGTACCGCGCATTTTTTACAGCGACCTCCACGTGCATTCCGAGGACACGATCGGGACCAACACCACGAGCTATAACCTCACGTATGGCCGCGATGTCAGCGGTCTGGACATCCTGGCGTTCGCGCACAACGATTTCAACATCACCACCGAACGCTGGCAGAAAACGGTCGAACTGATTCGCTCGATCACCCGGGACGGCAGCTTCGTGGCCTACCCCGGCACCGAGTGGTGCGGATCGAGCTGCGCCGGGGGCGACCACAACGTGGTGTTCCTGCACGACGGCGAACCCGAATTCCCCTATCTCAAGACCGGCGAGCACGTGCGCTCGGTGGAATGGAACGAGGACATGCGTTCGGCCACCGTCGAGCCGGGCGCCTGGCCGCTGGAAGAGCTCTGGGCCGCCTACGCACAAGACCCGGCCGGCCACCTGCTGATTCCCCATGTGGGCGGCCGGCGCTGCATACTCGACTGGCATCATCCCGAACTGGAACGGCTGATCGAAATCGGTTCCAGCTGGGGCCACTTCGGCTGGCTGTATCAGGAGGCGATGACGCGCGGCTACAAGATCGGCGCATCGATGGCGGGCGATGAGCATCGCGGCCGCTGCGGCGGCGGCGTGCCGGGCACGGCGGTGTTCGGCACCAAGGGCGGTATTTCCGGCGTGGTTGCGCCCGCGCTTTCGCGCAAGGCCGTGGCGGAAGCCCTGCGCGCGCGCCATACCTTCGCCTCCACCGGCGAGCGGACCTACGGCCTGATTCGCTGCGGCGAACACATCATGGGTGACGCGTTCAGCCACAAGGGGCCGGCGACCATCGACTACCGCTTCCTCGGCGATGCGGGCTGGGACGAGATCGTCGCCTTCGACCACACGGGCGAGATCTGGCACAGATACCTCCAGGAGGAGCTCGGTTTTTCCGAACGCAGGATCCGTTTCCGCTGGGGCGGCGCCCGCGTCAAGGATCGCTACCGCTGGGCGGCCTGGAAAGGCAAAGTCACCATCACCCATGCGGTGATCAACGATTTCGCCGCACGCGGCTTCGAGCACATCGAGGAAACCTGCTGGCGCGAGTCCACCACGAGCGTGGGCTTCAAGAGCGATACCTATGGCGACGTCGACGCCATCGAGCTCGATGTGTCGCACCTGGCGACGGCGCGGATTCGTGTCGAGGGCACCATAGACGGTTACGTGAAAGTGGGCGATCCGCTCAAGGGCAATCCCTTTGTGCACTGCCCGGAATTCGTGTGGGAAATCACCGGGGCCGAACTGCTGCAGGCCGCGCGGCTGAGAAAGGAGCTGCCCGGGGTGGAGATGTTTCTCGCTTTCGAACGCATGAGCGACCAGCCGGCGCCGCGGGAAGTCTGCGGCACGCTCACGGTCGATCCGTCGAACGGTCCGCACGGCCATCGCCCGGTCTACCTGTTCGGGCGTCAGGTCGACGATGCGAAAGTGTGGACATCCGCGCTGTTCATCGCGTTCGGCGGCTGAACCGCCGGTGCAAGGCGGCCGGGTCGCGACATGGCCGTAGCGTCGGAAACGCTCAGTCCGGCGCGGGGCGCCAGTCTTCGAGCACGCTGCGCAACTTCACTTCGTCCACTGGCAGGGCCAGCGCGGCGTCAATGCGCAGCCGCGCGGCGACCCTGTCGAGCACAGCCTGGTGGGCCGGTTCGTAGAAGACCATGATCCGGGTGGCCGGCGAAGCCTGCGCGGTCGCCAGCAGGGATTCCAGGTTGGACAGGCGGTCGCGGAAATCGGTCTGGTGGAAGAAATCGGCGACGATGACGGCGGGCGGTGTCTTGCGGACGAGTGCAATCGCCTTGCGTTCCGTCCATTCGGTGACGACGGCGTAGCCGAGCGCCTGATAGAGCTTCTTGAAGTTGGCCGTGCCGATGAAGGCATTGACCATGAGCAGCGTGGGCGCGCTCATTCCGCGCTTTTCTTGGTGGCGGACTTTTTGGTCGTGGTCTTGGCGCCGGCAGCTTTTTTGGCGGGTGCTTTCTTGGCGGCGGGCTTTTCCTTGCCGGATTCAGTGGGTTTTTTCGCGGCTTTCTTTTCAGACGCAGGCTTGACGGCGGCCTTTCTGGCCGGTTTCTTGGCCGGCCCCTTGGCAACGCGTGCCGCGATCAGTTCCAGCGCCTCGTCCAGCGTCACCGATTCGGGCGTCACGTCCTTGGGCAGGGTGGCGTTGACCGAACCGTGTTTGACATAGGGGCCGTAGCGGCCCTCGTGCACGGTCACATCCTTGTCGTCGCCGGGGTGCTTGCCGAGCGTACGGAGTGCGGCCGCGGCCGACGCGCCGCGCGGCGCGCGCTCCATCGCCAGTACTTCGAGTGCGCGCGGCAGGTCGATTTCGTACACGCTGTCGGTCTTGGGAATCGACTTGAACTTGCCGTCGTGCAGCAGATAGGGACCGAAGCGGCCGTTGTTGGCGACGATCGGCAATCCCGTCGCCGGATGGTGGCCCACCTCGCGCGGCAGCGACAGGAATTTCAGTGCCTGTTCCAGCGTGGCGCTTTCCAGCGGGATGTCCTTGGGCCAGGAAGCGCGGCGGGGCTTGGGCGCCTTCTTGTCCTCGGGTGTGTCGCCGATCTGTACGTAGGGCCCGAAGCGTCCGGACAGCAGTTTCACGTCCAGTCCGCTGGCGGGGTCCTTGCCGAGAATGAGATCGCCTTCGACCGCGCCCGCGTGCAGCGGCCGTGTGTAGTCGCAGTCAGGGTAACCCGAGCAGCCGATGAAGAGGCCGCGCTTGCTCGCCTGCATGAAGAGCGGCTTGCCGCACTTGGGACAGGCTTCGAGAATGGGGCAGCCGCGTTCGACTTCCTGCTTGGCACGCAGCTCGCCGTCGAATTCCTTCCAGAATTCGCCCAGGAGACGCGACCACTGACGCTTGCCGTTGGAGACGTCGTCAAGCTTGTCTTCGAGTTTGGCGGTGAAGTCGTAGTCGACGTAGTGCGTGAAATGACGGGTCAGGAAACAGTTGACCAGCCGACCGATATCGGTCGGCTGGAAACGCTTCTTTTCGAGCACTACGTATTCTCGGTCCTGCAGGGTCGAGATGATGCTGGCGTAGGTGGAAGGACGGCCGATGCCGTATTCCTCCAGCGCTTTCACCAGACTTGCCTCGGTGTAGCGCGGCGGCGGCTGGGTGAAGTGCTGTTCCCCGTAAAGGCGGTCGACCGGCAGGGTTTCCCCCTCGACGAGCGAGGGCAATTTGGACTCGTCCTCTTCCTCCTCGTCGTCCTGATAGACGGCGAGAAATCCCGCAAAGGCCAGTGTCTGGCCGGTGGCGCGGAAAGTGCCGTCGCCCACCGTGATGTCGGCGGCCACGGTATCGAACTGCGCCGGCGTCATCTGGCAGGCGACGGTGCGTTTCCAGATCAGCTCGTAAAGCCGGGCCTGGTCGGCGGTCAGAAAGGCCTTGACCGACTCGGGTGTGCGCATGACCGAGGTCGGGCGGACGGCTTCGTGCGCTTCCTGCGCGTTCTTGGTCTTGGCCTTGTAGGCGATCGCCGAGGGCGGCAGATAGTCCTTGGAGAAGTTGGCGCCTACATACTTGCGAATGTCCGTAATGGCTTCCTGCGCCAGATTTACCGAGTCGGTCCGCATGTAGGTGATGAGGCCGACCGGGCCTTCGCCGAGGTCGATGCCTTCGTACAGCTGCTGGGCGGTGCGCATCACGCGGTCGGTCGTCATGCCGAGCTGGCGCACGCCGGCCTGCTGCAGGGTCGAGGTGGTGAAGGGCGCGGCAGGATTGCGGGCGCGGCGCTTCTTCTCGATGCGCATCACGCGCGCGTCCCTGCCCTCCAGCGTCGCCAGCCATTCCTTGCTGCGCGCCTCGTGTTCGACGGTGAACTGTTCGAGCTTCTCGCCGCGGAAATGCGTGAGTTTCGCCGTGAATGCCTGCTCGCCCTTGTGGGTGTCGAGATGCAGCGTCCAGTATTCGCGCGGCTTGAAGGCTTCGATCTCCTCCTCGCGCTCGACGATCATGCGCAGCGCGGGCGATTGCACGCGGCCGGCGGACAGCCCGGGGCTGATTTTTTTCCACAGCAGCGGCGACAGGTTGAAGCCGACCAGGTAGTCCAGCGCACGGCGTGCCTGCTGCGCGTCGACCAGATCGGACGCGATCTCGCGCGGATGCCGCACGGCGTCCTGGATGGCTGATTCGGTGATCTCGTAGAAGGCGACACGCTTCATCGGCGTCTTGACCTTCTTTTCCTTGAGGATTTCGCTGATGTGCCAGGAAATCGCTTCGCCTTCCCTGTCCGGGTCGGTCGCGAGCAGCACTTCGTCGGCCTTCTTGGCGGCCTTGACGATGGCGTCGACGTGTTTGGCGTTGCGCTCGATGATCTGGTATTTCATCGAGAAGTTTTCGGTGTCGACGGCGCCGGTCTTCGGCTCCAGGTCGCGCACATGGCCGTAGCTGGCGAGAATGTCGTAGTCGGCGCCGAGGTATTTCTTCAGCGACTTGGACTTCGACGGCGATTCGACGATGACGAGCTTGGACATGGCGGCGGCGAGTGAGATCGGATCAGTGCAGGCGGCCCGGCTCGTGGTTCAGCAGCATGTCTTCCAGATGCGTGAAGTGCTCGATGAGGCCGCGGCGCCACAGCACGATCAGCGTCATCCAGCGCACATGGTCGGGTTCGATGTCCTCGCCGGCCAGCTCCATCAGGCCGGAAATCACCCATTCGCGCGATTCGGGATCGAGAATCTGTGCAGACTCCAGCCAGGCCAGTTCGTTGCGGCAGGCCGTGTTGAGACGTTCCGTTTCTTCGGGCGCGTAGTGGCGCAGGTGTGCCTGCGCCAGCGCGGGATGCGTCGCGCTGCCGGCCAGGTTGCCGTACCAGTCCAGCGCGGCGGTGATGGCGGCCTCTTCGAAACCGGCCGCAAACAGGCGTTTCTCCAGCGCATCGCGATCGGGCGCCAGCTCCGCCATGCGGAAGCTTTCGTACAGGTAAACCAGGATGTCGAGCATGATTTCAGTGGAGTTTTTGGTAGCGCCCGCCGGGCAAGGAAGCGATTCGCCCTTCCAGTTCAAGCGTCAACAGCTTCGCTGAAAGCGTATCCAGCGTCAACCCGGTTCGCTGCGCCAGCGCGTCGAGCGTCGACGGCGCGCCGTCGAAGGCGTCCAGCACCGGATCGCCGGATGCCGTGTGTGGTGCTTCGTCGAAGCGCGGCGGCGCAAGGCGTTGCTGCCAGGCAAGCTCGTCGAGGATATCTGCGGCCGACTCGACCAGCTTGGCGCCCTGCTTGATCAGCGTGTGGCAACCGCGCGACAGCGGCGAATGGATCGAGCCGGGGATGGCGAACACTTCGCGCCCCTGTTCGGCGGCGACGCGTGCGGTGATCAGCGAACCGCTGTCGGGCGCGGCTTCGACCACCAGCACGCCGCGGCTCAATCCGCTGATGAGACGGTTGCGGCGCGGGAAATGCCCGGGCAGCGGTGCCGTGCCGAGCGGGAATTCCGACACGATCAATCCGCGCTCGGCGAGCTGGTGGGCCAGTGTTTTGTTGCGCGCGGGGTAGACGCGGTCGAGCCCGGTGCCGACGAGCGCGATACTCGATCCCGTGCCGGCCAGTCCGCCGCGATGGGCCGCCGCGTCGATGCCCAGCGCCAGGCCGCTGACGATGGTGAGGCCGGCGTCCGATAGCGCCTGCGCGAAGGCCTCGGCGTCGCGCGCGCCCTGCGGGGTCGCGTTGCGGCTGCCGACGATGCCGAAACCGGGCCGGCCGAGCAGTTCGCGCCGCCCTTTGCAGTAAAGCATGGCGGGTGGGTCCGCGATTTCCAGCAGGGCTGGAGGGTAGTCCGCGTCGGCCAGCGTCATCAGGCTGTTGCCGGGCTGATCGAGCCAGGTGCGTGCGGTTTGGAGTTCGCCCGCATCGGGGCCTGCCAGCAGGGCGTCCAGCTGGGCAGGCGAAAGGTGCCGGGCCAGTGCGCCGCGTCCGGACGATAAAACGGCCTCCGGTGAACCGAAGGCCGTCAGCAGATGCAGCAGACTGGTGTTGCCGACGCCCGGGACGAGGCCGAGTCGCAGCCAGACGTCCGTGTCGGAAGCGGTGTCGCTCAAGGATTGCGCGCGGTGTCGAGCAGGTAGACCGGGCCGTCGGACTCCATGATGAGCGCATAGGCCGTGCGGTCGAACACACGGTAGACCATCAGCAGGCCGCTGCGGGCATCGGGCAGTTTCACCGTGCGGTCGTCGTCGGCGCTCAGGCAGGTGCTGCGGAAGCTGGCACGCACGTCCGAGGCCTGGTCGTAGGTGATCTTGCCGTCGCCCTTGAGGCAGCGCACGTCGTTGTAGAGCCAGGCCGCGCCGCTGGGCACGCCGGTTTTTTCGTTGACCCAGGTCATGCGGTCGCGCTCGTCGCGGCTCAGCTGTACGGTCTGGCCTTCGCGGTAGATGGCCAGCACGTGGCCCGGTTCGAGGCCATCCCGGCTGCCGCGGTTGAGCACCACGGTCTGGTAGCGGCCGCTATCGGTCAGGCCGCCGTAGGCCGAGATGATGCGCGCATGGATTCTGGTGTCCGGCGCGTGCGGCATGTATTCGAAGGTGGCGCTCTCGTCGGCCGGCACCAGTTTGTCCTTGGGCAGGATTTCACGCGCCGACTGGGTGATGCGGATTTTCTGCGGCGCGCCTTCGGAGACGGTGCGGGCGTCGCCCAGATATTCGACTTCGTAGCCCAGGGTTTCGCCGGTTTCCGGGTCCTTCAGCGCCTTGCCCGGGCGCAGCACGTTCCAGCGTGTCACGCCGGCCGGGCCGCCGGTCGCGAAGGCGTCGTCGCCGGCGCCCAGGATCACCCGCTCGGCGTTGGTGCCGAGAATGTAGGGCGCGTTGTCCATCGCGTTCCGTTCGACCACGCGTGGTTGCGAAAGGAAAGGATGGATCGCGTTGATGGGAATGGGGGGAATGGCTTCGGTGGCGATTTCGGTGGCGCGCATGCCCGGCGAGAGCTTGACGGTGGTCATGTCGGCCTTGCCGCCCTTGACCAGTGCCAGCCGGGGGTCCGTGCCACTGCGGTCCAGCACGATCAGGTCGCCGGGGTAGATCCAGTGCGGGTCCTTGATCTCGTCGCGGTTCAGATTCCAGATCTGGGGCCAGCGCCAGGGATCCTTGAGGAATTTGCCGGAGATATCCCAGAGGGTGTCGCCCTTGACGACGACATATTTGTCCGGCGCGTTCTCCTGCAGTTTGAGCGTATCGGCGAAGGCCGGTGCGGCCAGCAACAGGGCGAGAGAAACGACGAGTTGACGCACGGGGAAACCCTCCATTTAGACTTGGTCTAATCCGGTATTGAAAATATACTGTGCGCTTGGATTACGGCGATTCGTCGCCATATATTTAGCGTGGTACGCCGCATCGGTGCAGATTTCGCATCAAAGTGTGCCCCCAGCCTTTTCATTCGTAAAGCTTTTTCATGGCCAGACTCGACATTTTGCATTACCCCGATGCACGCCTGCATACCGTCGCCAAGCCGGTACAGGCGGTCGATGCGCGCATCCGCAAACTGGTCGGGGACATGGCCGAAACCATGTACGCCGCCAACGGCATCGGGCTGGCCGCCACCCAGATCGACGTGCACGAGCGGGTCATCGTCATCGACATCTCGGACGCCCGCAACGAACTGCGGGTATTCATCAATCCCGAGCTCGTCGCCCAGAGCGGCCGGGTGGAAGGCGAGGAAGGCTGTCTTTCGGTGCCGGGCATCTACGATCGGGTGACGCGCGCCGAGCGGGTCACCGTACGGGCGCTCGACCGCGACGGCCAGGTCTTCGAACTCGACGCCGAAGGCTTGCTGGCCATCTGTATCCAGCACGAGATGGATCACCTGATGGGCAGGGTTTTCGTCGACTATCTGTCCGGTCTCAAGCGGACCCGGATCAAGACCAAGCTCGCCAAGCAGGCGCGCGAACACCGTAGTCCGCCGACGCCTGCCCGCGCGTCGCTGTAAGTGCGGCTCGTTTTCGCCGGCACACCGCCGTTTGCCGCCGCCGCGCTCGAAGCGCTGGCCGCCGCCGGGCACGATATTGCACTCGTGCTCACGCAACCGGATCGCCCCGCCGGGCGCGGCATGAAACTCACGCCCAGCGCGGTCAAGACGGCCGCGCTGGCGCGCGGTCTGCCGGTGAGTCAGCCGCCCAGCCTGAAAACCCCGGCCGCGCAGGCCGAGCTCGCCGCCGTGCGGGCCGAAGTGATGGTGGTCGCCGCCTATGGCCTTATCCTGCCGCAGACCGTGCTCGACCTGCCGGAGAAAGGCTGCCTCAATATCCATGCCTCCCTGCTGCCGCGCTGGCGCGGCGCGGCGCCCATCCAGCGCGCGATCCTCGCAGGCGACACGCAAACCGGCATCACCATCATGCAGATGGATGCCGGCCTCGACACCGGTGCGATGCTGCTGAAAACCGGCGTGCCCATCCGTGACACCGATACGGCCGCGAGTCTGCACGACACGCTGGCGGCCGCGGGCGCCGCGGCCATCGTCGAGGCGCTTGCCCGGTTCGATACCCTGACGCCGGAATCGCAGGACGATACCCAGGCTACCTACGCGGCCAAGCTCGGCAAGGAAGAGGCCCGCCTCGACTGGACGCGGCCGGCGAACGAGCTCGAACGGGCGGTACGCGCGTTCAACCCGGTGCCGGGGGCGTGGACGGTTTTCGAAAGCGCGCCGCTGAAAATCTGGTCGGCGCGCGCGGTTGCGGGCCAGGGAGTACCGGGGGCGGTGATCGCAATGGGGGGTGCGCTCGTGGTGGCCACGGGCGCTGGCGCGCTGGCGATTTCCGAGCTCCAGCCGGCCGGCGGCAAGCGCATGGCTGCCGCCGCCTTCTGCGCGGGACGTGCGCCCGCGCCGGGCACACGGCTCGGCTGATCGATATGAAGCGCTATTCGCCGCGCCCGCAGGACGATTACCTCGGCGTGCGCGAAGACGGTACGCATTACGGTCCGGCGGCGGTCTGCCGCGCATCCGGCATCGAAGCGGCATGGAATCTGGTCTGGCTGAGCCTGCCCGAGGTCGATGCCTTTCTCGAACGGCCGCAGGACGAAACCGACCTCACCGCACGGGCGCCCGAGGGCCGTGCGCGGCGGCTCATCGCGAGCACGCTGGCGCTTTCGCGCGCGACGGACGGGCGCATCGTCTATCGCTTTGCCGAAGCGATGCGCGCCTATCCGGATCCGATCGATTTCGTCGACTACGTCGAGCGTCATCCGCGTCTCGGTCTTTTGCCGTGGTACCGCGAATTCGGCGATGCCTGGCTGGCCACGCTGCGTGCGCGAGCCCGTGTCTCGGTCTACGGCGGCGCGGCAGACGATCTTCTGGTCGTCGATTTCAAGCGCCGTCGTCCGCGCTGATGCGCACGCTTCAAAAACGCGCCGCCGATGCCATTGCCGCCACCTTGGCCGGCACGGCGCTGCATCAGACGCTGCCGGAGGCGCTCGCCGGCGTCGCATCGCCGGGCGAGCGCGGCGCCCTGCAGGACTGGATCTACGGCGGGCTGCGCTGGCGCGGCCGGCTCGATTTCTGGCTCGGCGCGCTGCTCGACAAGCCGCTCACCGATCCGGCGCTTGGCGAGCTGTTGCGCGTTGCGCTCTATCAGCTCGCGTTCACCCGCGCCAAGGCATTCGTGGTCGTCAACGAAGCGGTTGCCGCTGCCGGGCCGGGCTGGCGGCGCGGACTCGCCAACGCGGTGCTACGCAATTTCCAGCGTCGGCGCGCCGCACTCGACGCCGCCGCACAGGCCGACGACGTCGCGCGCTGGTCGCATCCGCGCTGGTGGATCGACGCGCTCAGGCGCGCCTACTCGGCGCAGTGGACGGCAATCCTCGAAGCCAGCCTTGCCCATCCGCCCTTCACGCTGCGGGTCAATGCGCGGCACGGCAGCGTCGAGGCCAGCCTTGCCGAATTCGCGGAGGCCGGCATCCCGGCCCGACCCACCGGCCCGGACGCGGTCACGCTCGAACGCGCCGTGCCGGTCGGCCAGCTGCCCGGCTTCGCCGAAGGCCGGGTGTCGGTGCAGGATGCCGGTGCGCAATGGGCGGCGCGCCTGCTCGACCCGCGGCCGGGCGAGCGCGTGCTCGACGCCTGCGCCGCACCCGGCGGCAAGACCGGCCACCTCCTGGAACGTGCGGACGTGGCGCTGACCGCGCGCGACGTCGACGCCGGACGGCTGGCACGGGTACGCGAAAATCTCGACCGGCTGCGGCTCGACGCCACCCTGATGCAGGGCGATGCCGCCCGTCCCGACGGCTGGTGGGACGGCCGGCCATTCGACCGCATTCTCGCCGACGTGCCCTGTTCGGCGTCCGGTGTCGTCCGCCGCAATCCCGACGTGAAATGGCTGCGCCAGCCGGAAGACATCGCCGGCTTTGCCGCCCGGCAGGCGACGATGCTCGACGCGCTCTGGCGGCTGCTCGCCCCCGGTGGTACATTGCTTTACGCCACCTGTTCGATATTCAGGGAAGAAAACGACGAACAGGTGGCGGCGTTTCTCGCGCGTCACGCGGGCAACGTCGAGCGGCGTTCGCTACCCGAACCCCTGACCCACGGATCGATACTGCCCGATGCCGAGCATGATGGCTTTTATTACGCGCTGCTTGCCAAGCCACGTTGAGATGCTGCGCCGGCTGGTCGCCTGGAGCCTGCTGATCGGGCTGGTCTGCGCCGGCGGGGCGCGGGCCGACGAGCCGAGCGGCGTGCGCGAAGCGACCCTCCGCGCCACGCCGCAAGGCTATGTGCTCGACGCCGACGTGAAGCTCGCGCTCAACCGCACGCTGGCCGACGCGCTCGAACGCGGCATCCACCTGCACTTCCTGCTCGAACTCGAGATCACCCGGCCACGCGGCTGGTGGTGGTTCGACGAGGACATCGCCGAGCCCGTGCGCAAGATGCATGTCTACTATCACCTGCTGCTGCGGCGCTATGTGGTCGAGAACGGCTATACCACGCGTACCGTCGACAGCCTGGCCGAGGCGCTGGCCTTCATGGGCCGCGTGACGGACTGGCAGGTACTCGAGCCCGGCGCGTTGCAGACGGGCAAACCCTACGCGGCACGCCTGCGTCTGCGGCTGGACACCGCGCAGCTGCCCAAGCCGCTGTCGATCGCTGCCGTCAGCGGCGACAGATGGGAGCTGGTCACGCCCTGGTACGCCTGGTCGTTCGACGCGCCGGCCCTGCCCGTCGCGCCCTGATGCGCACCCTCATCGTCGCGGCTTTCGTTGTCGGCATCGCGCTGCTGACGCTGCTGTTCCAGGCCAGTGGCGACGACACCGGCTTCTCCGACAACCTGCCCGATCTCTTCATCGGCGGCACTGTGCTGGGCGCCATCCTGCTCGGCCTGCTGGGCTGGCGCATGTGGTGGCTGCAGAAACGGATCCGCCGCGGCGTGTTCGGCGCCAAGCTCACGCTGAAGCTGCTGCTGATGTTCGGCGTCGTCGCCATGCTGCCCGGGCTGGTCGTCTATGGCGCTTCGGTGTTCTTTCTCAACCGCTCGATCGAGACCTGGTTCGACGTACGGGTCGACACCGCGCTGGCATCGGGCGTGAACCTCGGCCAGGCCGCACTCGACGATCTGTTGCGCGACCTCGACAAGAAAGCGCAGCGCATGGCGCTGACCCTGTCCGACGAGGGCATGGGCACGATCATCACCAATCTGTCGACCCTGCGCGAACAGAGCGCCGTGCAGGAGTTGACCCTGTTCGACGAACGCGGCGGGGTCATCGCCCACGTCGGCAGCGAACGCGGCGGCCTGCTGCCGGTGCTGCCCGACCGCGCCATCCTGTGGCAGGTCCGGCAGCAGCAGCCTTACAGCAACGTCGAGGAAGCGGGCGAACGCGGTCTTGTCATGCGTGTGCTGGTGCCGGTCTACACCACCGCGCTCACCGGCGAGACCCGGGTGCTGCAACTGGTGCAGCCGGTCCCCGCGAGCCTGGCCAGCGATGCGCAGGCGGTGCAGCAGGCCTATCGCGAATACCAGCAGATCTCGCTGTCCCGGCTGGGGTTGAAGCGCATCTACGGCGTGGCGCTCACGCTGACCCTGCTGCTTGCGCTCCTGCTGACCCTGGTGATCGCCTATCTGTTGTCCGAGCGCCTCGGCGCGCCGCTGCGCACGCTGGCGCGCGGCACGCGCGCGGTTGCCAAGGGCGATTTCTCGCAGATGCCCTCGGTGACCAGCCGCGACGAGCTGGGCGTGCTGATCCAGTCGTTCAATCGCATGACCCGGCAGCTTTCCGATGCGCGCGAGCAGGCGGCGCAAAACCACCAGGAAACGGAACAGGCCAAGGCTTTTCTGGAACGCGTGCTGGCGAATCTGTCGTCCGGCGTGATCGTGCTCGACGAAACCCAGCGCGTGCGCACGGCCAACAGCGCGGCTGCACAGATTCTCGGCGTGCCGGTGATGGCGCTGGAAGGCCGCCCGCTGAACCTGCTGGGCGCCGAGAACGGCGCGCTGCGCGACTTTGCCGAAACCGTGGCGGTGCGCTTCGCCGACCATGCAGGCGAATGGCAGGAGCAGGTCGACTACGCCGAACAGGGCGGCAAGCAGTCGCTGCTGCTGCGCGGCACGCGCCTGCCGGTCGGTGTCGAACAGGGCTACGTGCTGGTGTTCGACGACGTCACCAAACTGATCGACGCCGAGCGCAACGCCGCCTGGAGCGAAGTGGCCCGCCGGCTGGCGCACGAGATCAAGAATCCGCTCACACCCATCCAGCTCTCCGCTGAGCGCATTGCGCACAAGCTGGACGGCAAGCTGGAAACGCCGGATGCCGATTTCCTCGGCCGCGCGACGCAGACCATCGTCAATCAGGTGGCGGCGATGAAAGGCATGGTCGACGCTTTTGCCGGCTATGCGCGCATGCCGCGTGCCAAACTCGCCGCGCTGGATCTCAATGCGCTGGTGCGCGAAGTGCTCGCGCTGTACGATGCACGCGCGCTCGGGCTGGTTCTGCATCTCGACGACGATCTGCCCCGCGTGTCGGGTGATTCCACATTATTGCGCCAGGTGATACATAATCTGTTGCAAAATGCGCAAGACGCACTGGCAGAGCATGCCTCGCCGCATGTGGAGCTGGCCACGACAGCCTGGAACGGCATGGTCCGCCTGAGCGTAACCGACAACGGAGCCGGATTTCCGGAACACTTGATGACGCGGTTGTTCGAGCCGTACGCGACGACCAAGGCCAAAGGCACCGGGCTGGGGCTTGCCATTGTCAAGAAAATCGTGGAAGAGCATCAGGGCAGAATACAGATCGAAAACCTGAAGACGGGCGGCGCCTCGATCCGCATCATGTTGCCCGTGCATACGGCTGCTGGGGAGAACACGTGAGCGGGCATATTCTCGTCGTCGACGACGAAGTGGGCATACGCGAGTTGCTGTCGGAGATCCTGACCGACGAAGGCTACGACGTTCATCTGGCGGAAAATGCGGAGACCGCGCGCAGCTTCCGCGCGCAGCGCCGTCCCGATCTGGTCCTGCTCGACATCTGGATGCCCGATACCGACGGCGTGACCCTCCTCAAGGAATGGGCCGGCAGCGGCCAGCTCACCATGCCGGTGGTGATGATGTCCGGCCATGGCACGATCGACACAGCGGTCGAGGCCACCAGACTGGGCGCCACTGATTTCCTCGAAAAACCCGTCGCGCTCGCCAAACTGATCGACACCGTCAACAAGGCGATCAAACGCGGTGTGCCGCTCCCGCGGCGTACGCCGGGCATGGACCTCTCGGCGCTGGGACGCAGCGCGCAGGTACTCGAACTCAAGAAACGGCTCACGCAGATTGCCGGCAATACGGCACCGGTATTGCTGATGGGCGAATCCGGCTGCGGTTTCGAAGTCTGCGCGCAATTCCTCCACCAGCCGGCCAGCATCTGGATGGAAATCAAGGAGCGTGCGCGCCTGGTGTCCGACCCGCTCAGCTTCGTCGAAGGCCTGGGCAACGGCACGCTCTATCTGCCCGAAGTCTGCGAACTGGCGAAGCTGGAACAGAAAGGTCTGGCACTGCTGCTCGACCGCATCGAAGGTACGGGTGCGCGCCTGATCTGCGCCAGCAGCAGGAGCCTCGACACCATGGTCGGCGCGGGCGAATTCGACAGCCGGCTCTACTACCGGCTGTCCAGTCTCGCCATCCAGGTTCCGCCGCTGCGCGAACATCGCGAGGACGTCCCGGACATCGCCAATCTCATGCTGACCCAGCTGATCGAGGCCGGTGTCTGTCCGGTGCGCCGGCTGACCACGCCGGCCCTGAACCAACTGCGCAATTTCGACTGGCCCGGCAACCTGCCGCAGCTCAACAACGTGGTGCGCACCCTGGCAGTGACCGCGCTGGCCGGCGAAATCGATGCCGCCGACGTCAACCGTGTGCTTGCACCGATGAAACAGAATGCACCGGCCGTCGCGCACGGCATTCCGCTCGACATCCCGCTGCGTGAGGCGCGCGACGCCTTCGAACGCATGTACTTCGAGCACCTGATCCAGAAGGAAGGCGGCAGCATGACGCGTGTGGCCGACAAGTCGGGGCTGGAGCGCACGCATCTCTACCGCAAGCTCAAGCAGCTCAACATTCGCCATGGACGGCGTTTCGACGAGGACCTTTGATACGTCCGGGCGGGATTTCCGCCCGGGCGAGCTTCCCCCGCCTTTCGCGTTCCCATGAAGATCATCATTCTCGGCGCCGGCCAGGTCGGTGCCAATCTGGCCGAGAGCCTGGTCGCGGAAAACAATGACATCACGGTCATTGACCTCGACTCGTCCCGCCTCGCGATTCTGCAGGATCGCTTCGATCTGCGCACCGTACGCGGCCACGCGGCCCATCCGTCGGTGCTCAAGCTTGCCGGGGCCGACGACGCCGACATGCTGGTGGCCGTCACGCAAAGCGACGAAACCAATCTCGTCGCCTGCAAGCTTGCCGCGACGCTGTTCAATGTGCCAACCCGGATCGCACGGATCCGCTCGACCGATTTCCTGGAAACCGAAAACGGTTTTCTTGCCGAGCATTTCGGCGTCGATCACATCATCAGTCCCGAGCAGGCGGTAACCGATACCCTGCATCGCCTGATCGAGCATCCCGAAGCCTTGCAGGTGCTGGATTTCGCCGACGGCAAGGTTCGTCTGGTAGCGGTGCGGGCCTATCACGGCGGTCCGCTGGTCGGACACGAGCTGCAGGATATCCGGCGCCACATGCCCGACGTCGACTGCCGTGTCGCCGCGATCTACCGGCGCGATCACGGCATCGTGCCGCAGGGCATCACCGTCATCGAACCCGGCGACGAAGTCTTTTTCATCGCGCGCCATCAGGACATCCCCGCCGTCATGCGCGAACTGCGCCGCATGGACCGTCCGGTCAAGCGGGTCATGATCGCCGGCGGCGGCAATATCGGCCGGCGGCTGGCCGCGCAGCTGGAACGCGACTACGAAGTCAAGCTGGTCGATCACAACAAGTCGGTCACCAATCTGCTCGCGGAAAACCTCCACAGCACCCTGGTGCTCACGGGCGACGCCACCGACGAGGAGCTTCTGGAACAGGAGAACATCGAGTCGATGGACGTGTTCTGCGCGCTGACCAACGACGACGAGGACAACATCATGTCCGCGTTGCTCGCCAAGCGCATGGGCGCCCATCGGGTGATCTCGCTGATCAACCGTTCGGCCTATGTGAATCTCGTCCAGGGCGGCCAGATCGACATTGCGATCTCGCCGGCACAGGCGACGGCGGGGCCGCTGCTTTCCAAGATCCGGCGCGGCGACATGGCTGCCGTGCACAGCCTGCGACGCGGCGCCGCCGAGGTGCTGGAAATCGTCGTGCACGGCGATTTCAGAACGTCCAAGGTCGTCGGGCGCCGCATCGGCGACGTCGCGCTGCCCGACGGCGCGTCCATTGCCGCCCTCATTCGCGGCGACGACGTGCTGATCGCGCATCACGACACGCTGGTGGAAGCCGAGGATCACCTCGTCCTCTTCGTACTCAACAAGCGGATCATTCCCAAGGTCGAGAAGCTCTTCCAGGTCGGCTTCGGTTTCTTCTGAACGTCTCCATGCCGCGCATCGCATCCGCCGCCGTATCGTCCATCCTGCCGGTCGTTCACATCTTCTCGAAGGTGCTGATGCTGTTTTCGCTGGCCTTCCTGCTGCCGCTCGGCATATCGATCGCGCTGGACGACGGGGCACAGCTCGCCTACGACGAGGCCATCGTCATCACTTTCCTGTCGGGCGTGGCGCTGTGGCTGCTGTCGCGCCATGGCAAACGTGAACTGCAGACGCGCGACGGTTTTCTGCTGGTGGTGATGATCTGGGCGGCGCTGCCGGTCTATTCGGCCATCCCGCTGATGACCTACCTGCCCGATCTGGCGTTCAACGAGGCCTATTTCGAGGCCGTGTCCGGCCTGACCGCCACCGGTGCCACGGTCCTGTCCGGCGTCGATCACCTGCCGCCGTCGATCAATATCTGGCGTACCCAGATGCACTGGATCGGCGGCATGGGGGTGATCGTGCTGGTCGTCGCGGTGCTGCCCATGCTGGGCGTTGGCGGCCGGCAGCTGTTCAAGGCCGAAACGCCCACGCCGATGAAGGACAGCAAGCTCACGCCGCGCATGGCGGAGACCGCCAAGGGCCTCTGGCAGGTCTACGCATTTTTCACCGTACTGTGCATGCTTGCCCTGTGGGCCGGCGGCATGGACTGGATCGACGCCGTGGTGCACGGCTTCAGCGTGATGGGCCTGGGCGGGCTCTCTTCGCACGATGCGAACATGGCCTATTTCGATTCGCCGCTGCTCGAATTCATCGTGATGGTGTTCGCGCTGATCGCGGCCATCAGCTTTTCCACCCATTTCATGGCCTTCCGCACGCGCAACCTGCTCGCCTACCGGCGCGATGCCGAGCTGCCCTGGTCGCTTGGCGTACTGGCCGTGAGCGCGCTGGGCCTGGCGTTCTATCTGTATTACAAGGGGTTCTATCTCGATTACTTCGAGGCGCTGCGCTATGCCGCCTTCAATACCGTCTCGGTTGCGACCACATTGGGGTTTTCCACCACCGACTACAACGTCTGGCCCTATTTCGCGCCGCTGTGGATGCTGTTCCTGTCGAGTTTCGTCGCCAGTGCCGGTTCCACCGGCGGCGGCATCAAGATGTTGCGCGCAGTGCTGCTTTACAAGCAGCTTTACCGCGAGCTCATCAAACTCGTGCACCCGGCCGCTGAAATCCACACCAAGATCGGCCAGCAGGCGGTGCCGAACAAGATCATCTACGCCGTGCTGGCCTTCCTGTTCGTCTACGTCGCATCCATCGTCGTGCTGTCCTTCGTGCTGTCGGCTTCCGGCCTCGACATCTTCACGGCGTTCACGGCCGTCGTTGCCATGGTCAACAACACCGGCCCGGGCCTGGGCCAGGTCGGCCCGGCGAGCACCTATGCCGTGCTGAACGATTTCCAGACCTGGGTCTGCAGCTTCGCCATGCTGCTCGGGCGGCTGGAATTCTTTACCCTTCTGGTGGTGCTGACCCCCGCTTTCTGGAGGAAATGATGCCGACCGCAGCCGATTTCGAAAAAATGCTCGAGGCCGGGCGCGACAATGCCCTGCTGCGCTTTTCCCTGGGCAGCGCCTATCTCAAGGATGGCGAACCTGCACGCGCCATCGAACATCTGCGCCGTGCGGTCGAACACGATCCGAAGTATTCGGCTGCCTGGAAACTGCTGGGGCGCGCGCTGACCGATGTCGAGGACTGGGCGGCTGCGCTGGCCGCCTACCGGCAGGGTATTGCAGTCGCCGAGGGCCGTGGCGACGTGCAGGCGGCGAAGGAGATGACCGTGTTCGCGAAGCGGATCGAAAAACGTCTGGGTTGACGGGTTTGCAAGGCGCATTCGGGGGTACCTGTGTCGCGGCTCCGTGGCGTTTGCCGGTGGCCTGTTAAAATCCGGCGATTGATTTCAGAAGAAGGAGCATCACGATGACGCGGATGGTGAATTGCGTGAAACTCGGACGCGAAGCCGAAGGTCTGGCTTTCCCCCCGGTCCCGGGCGAACTGGGCAAGAAGATTTTCGAGAGCGTGTCCAAGGAGGCCTGGAGTGGCTGGCAGCGTCAGCAGACCATGCTGATCAACGAAAACCGCCTCAACCTTGCCGACCCGCAGGCGCGCAAGTATCTGATGGAGCAGATGAGCCGCTATTTCTTCGGCGGTGGCGCCGTCGATCAGGCGGCGGGCTACGTGCCGCCCAGCCACTGATACGCGGCGGCATCCATGAAATGAAAACGGGCGCCTCACGGCGCCCGTTTTCATTTCATATGGTCAAGGGCTGCTTACAGCACTTCCTTCTCGATCTCTTCCAGCGAAGTGTGGCGGACGTCCTTGCCCTTGACCATGTAGACCACGTATTCGGACATGTTCTTGGCGTGATCGCCCATGCGCTCGATCGCCTTGGTGACGAACAGGATGTCGATGAAGACCGTGATGGTGCGCGGGTCCTCCATCATGAAGGTGATCAGGTGGCGCAGGTTGAGGCGGAATTCCTCGTCCACCGATTGATCCTGGCGCGCGATTTCCACCGCCTTGGTCGCGTCCAGCCGGGCGAAGCCGTCCAGCGCCTTCCTGAGCATGTCGAGCACAAGGTCGGCCATGTATTTCACTTCGGAGAAACGCGGCAGGCTGATGCGCTCGGCCTTGTGGATGAGCTTGGCCATGCGGGCGATCTTCGCCGCCTCGTCGCCGATGCGCTCCAGGTCGGTGATGGTCTTCACCACCATCATCACCATGCGCAGATCGGACGCCGTGGGCTGGCGGCGCGCGATGATGTTGGTGCATTCCTCGTCGATGGCGACTTCCAGCGCGTTGACGTTGTGGTCGTTCGCGTCCACGCGGTCCGCGAGTTCCAGGTCGCCCTTCACCAGCGCTTCCACCGCGTTGGTGATCTGCTCTTCGACCAGGCCACCCATCTTCAGCACGTTCGCGCGCACCGATTCCAGTTCGGCATCGAACTGCTTGTAGGTGTGTTCAGAAAGCATCATGACTTTTTCTCCAAGGGTCCACCGGATTATAGGCGCGCCTGTATGACGTTTGCATGAACGTCCGGTTTCACGTTGAACTGAAGGGGATCGCGTAACGGCGGCCGTCGACATCGAGGTACAGAATCCAGTCCTGGCGGCTGCTTACGCACACCGGCAGCGTGATCCGGGCGCGGTAGACGCCGTTTGCGGCCTGCAGGTCGTAGCGGTTGAAGCCCATGTCCATGCCCACCATCTGAAATTCCGCGCTGACACGATGCACGCCCGGGGCCTCGACGACGAGATCGAACGGCTCCAGTACTTCGGGTACCGTCAGAAACCGGGCGTGTACGGTCGTGCCGGCATGGCTGAATGCGCAGCCCGCAACCGGATTCGGACAGGTCACGGCCACCGCCTCGGCCGGGCGCTTGAACCACCAGCCTGCCGCCGCAATGGCCACCAGCGCCACCGCCACCAGCAGCGGCATCAGCACGCGCTTCATGTCCAGGCTCCGCGCAGCAGCGCCACCCCGTGGGCGCCATGCGACTGCGCCAGCGCGACGTCGCTGCGCTCCAGTCCGCCCAGCCCATAAACCGGAATCGGGCTCGCGGCGGCCAGCGCGGCGAAAGCGCCCCAGCCCAGCGTTGGCGCACCGGGATGGGTGAGCGTCGGCAGCACCGGCGAGAGCAGCGCGAAATCCGCCTCGATCGCGGCGGCGTGCGTCAGCTCGGCCGTGTCGTGGCAGGACACGCCGACCCAGGTGCAGTCGGGCCGGGCGTCGAGGCGCGCGGCGGCGCCTGCATCCAGGTGCACGCCGTCGGCGCCCGCCGCACGCGCCAGGTCGAGGCTGCCATTCACCAGCACGCGGGCGCCCGCCGCATGCGCCCGTCGCACGGTTTCGCGCGCCAGCTGCAGACGCATGTCGTCGGGCAGCGATTTGTCGCGCACCTGGACGAGCCGGAGCCCGCCGGCCAGCGCGGCATCCAGCCGGGCAAGGAATGTCTCGACGCCGAGCGCCTCGGCATGCGTGATGCCCAGCACGGGTGGCAGCGTCAGCGCCTTCACGATCGGAAAATTGGCGGGCAGCAGCGGGGCGACCGCAACCGCCCCGGGCGCCTGCCAGGAAAAGTTTTGTCCTTCGCGTGGATGCGGTTCGCCCGTCCATTCGAATACGCGGAAGAAATTCAGCCGCACGGTCGCATGCGTATAGGCGAATACGCGGGTGATCCAGCGGCAGGCACGCACCACACCTATGCCCAGTTCTTCGGCGAGTTCGCGTCCCAGCGCGGCTTCGAGCGTTTCGCCGGCTTCCACCTTGCCGCCCGGAAATTCCCAATAGCCGGCGTATACCTTGTCGGCCGGCCGGCTGGCGAGCAGGATTTCGCCGTCGGGGCGAACGAGGACGGCGGCAACGACTTCAACGACGGCGGACATGGGGGCGGGGCGGAGCAAAACCCGCATTGTGCCAGCCCCGCCCCGGCCCGCGTAACCGGGCCGGGCGTTTCGGATCGCAAACGGCGCGCCGTTCGGCAATGTTTTATCCGGCCGGGAGGTGCACGGCCCGGCCGTTTTTCCGGATGCGCGGTGGCGGGTTATTTCTTCCGGCCAGCCCAGTCGCGCGCGAATTGCCAGGCCACGCGCCCGTTGCGCGCGCCGCGGCCGAGCGCCCATTGCAGCGCTGCCGCATCGAAACCGCCGTCCGGTGACGCGCCGAGCTGTACCGCCCAGTGGCGCGCGATGGCGAGGTAGCTGTCCTGGTCCATCGCATGAAAACTCACCCACAGCCCGAAACGGTCGGACAGCGAGACTTTTTCCTCGGTCGCCTCGCCGGGGTGAATTTCGCCGTCCACGTGTTTGGCGTCCAGATTTTCGGCCATGTATTCCGGCATCAGGTGGCGACGGTTGCTGGTGGCGTAGATCAGCACGTTGTCTGCCGGTCCGGCCAGCGAACCGTCGAGCGCGGCCTTGAGGCTGGCGTAGCCCGGCTCGTGCTCGGCAAAGCTGAGATCGTCGATGAAGACGACGAAGCGGTGGCTGGGCGCGTCGGCCAGCAGGTCGAAGAGATCGGGCAGTGCCGGCAGCCCGGCCTTGTCCACTTCGATCAGGCGCAGTCCCTTCGCCGCGTATTTCGCATGCACCGCCTTCACCAGCGAGGATTTGCCGCCGCCGCGCGCGCCGGTCAGCAGCACATTGTTGGCCGGCCGGCCTTCGACGAACTGACGGGTGTTGGCGTCCACGCGCCGCTTCTGCTCGTCGATGTCGAGCAGATCCTGCAGCGCGACGCGACGGGGATGCAGGATCGGCTTCAGACTGCCGGTCTGTGCCGACCAGCGTGCCGCGCGAACGGTCTTCCAGTCCGGCGTGGCCGGGGCATGCGGGGCGAGCCGGTCGAGCAGGGTGTCGAGCCGGGGGAGGAGGGCGGTGAAATCGATCATGGGGAAATTCTATCCGCTCGCTCCGGCGGGGATTAGGAAAAAATTAGGCTTTGGCTAGCAAAGACTTATCAATGCGCAGCGCTCGGGCGGCTTAGGATGCCGCATCCGGATATCCCGCATCCGGGATGAACAGGAGAAACACATGACGCAAATCCCGCGCGCGATCGGCACGCTGGCCGTTCTGCTTGTGGCCGGCCCGGCCTGGGCCGCCCAGGGCGATGCCGACATCCGCCACGGCCGTTACCTCGTCGCCACCTCCGGCTGCAACGACTGCCACACGCCCGCCTACATGGCGAAGGGCGGCCAGGTAGCCGAATCCGAATGGCTGACCGGCGACGCCATGGGCTGGCAGGGCCCCTGGGGCACCACCTACGCCGCCAACCTGCGCCTGCTGGCCGCCAGCCTCACCGAAGCGCAATGGCTGGCCCGTGCCCGCCAGCCGATGCGGCCACCCATGCCTGTCGCCAGTCTGCGCGCCATGACCGACGCCGACCTGCGTGCGATCTACCGTTACGTGAAAAGCCTGCCGGCGAAGGGTGGTCCGGCGCCCGCCTACGTGCCGCCCGGCGGCAAGGTCGCCACGCCCTATTTCGACCTCACCCCCCGGAATCTGCCGCAGAAGGTCGCTCGCTGAATGTGCCCGGGCCGAGGCAATGGGCCCGAATGGCGTTCAGTTCGTGCTCAGGGCCAGCGGTCGCGTCACGTCCAGCCGAAACCGTCCGCGCCCGGTTTTTTCCAGCGCGATCTGCGGGCAGCGTTCGGCGAGCCGCCGCTGTAGCAGGATCAGACGCGTTTCGAGGTTGTCGCCGAAATCCGGCAACGGCAGGCGCGGGTCGCGGCGCAGTTCGCGGTTGCAGAAGTCGCGCCGGCCGTTCGCTGCGTGTTCGTTCAGCAGTGTCCACAGGATGCTGCCGGCCACGCCCTTGATGAGGTAGTCGTTGTCGACGAACACGCTGTGGTCGTGGGCGAAGTAGCGCACCGCGAGCGGCGTGCCGCGCGGCGCCCGGACGGCTGGCGCCGGTACGGCGGTTTCGTCGTCGGGCAGGGCGGCGAGCCGGGCCATCAGTGCGCCGACATGGCGCCCGTAGACCACCAGCGCGTCTTCGTCGGCATGGCCGAAAAAGGCATCCTGCTCGCTTTCCGCGTAGAGCACACCGAACAGGCGCGCGCCGTGCACGAGCGGGACCGCGATCTGGCTGTGCGCATCCGCCAGCACCGGCAGCGGAATGCGCGCCGCCGCCGCATCCGCCACGCGCAGCGCGGCCTGGTAGGTGTAGTCGCCGGTGCGGTGGTTGATGCGCACCGGCATGCGTTCGCGCGCGGCCACGCCGATCAGGCCTTCGCCGAGCGCGACTTCTGCGCCCACGCCGGACGTGGGGTAGCCCAGGCTGGCGAGCGTGTAGAGCGCGCCATCTGCCGGGCCGGTCTTGCCGGGCCCGGCGTTATCCGGCTGCGTGTCGAGCAGCGCCAGCAGCGCGTGGCGAATGCCGAAGCCGTACGACAGCGCGGCCAGCGCGCGGTCGGCGAGCTGGGCCAGGTCGTCGCAGGCGCCCAGATGGTCGAGCGTGCGCCGCAGCGCGATGAGCGCATCCGGCGGCGGTGCGGCGGCGGGAACATGCGGATCGGCGCATTCGATGTCGAGCACCCGGTAGATGTCGGCACCGCGCAGGACAAAGACCTTGTCCATGCCGCTGTGCGTGGCGATGCCGGCAAGCTGCGCCTTCATGTATTCGAACAGCGGGCCCGCGGTCTCGGTGCGCAGATAGCGTACGCGCAGCCGGAAATGACGGAAGCTCGCTGGCTCGATGACCTGTACCTGCGCATAGGGATAGGCCAGTACGTTCTCGCGCGTCTTGCTGAAAAACTGGAACGACAGGGCCACATGTTCGCCGTCGACGTAATGCACCTGCGAGGCGTAGGCCACGTTCGGCGTACCGTCCGGGGCGCAGGTCGCCACCACCGAGGGCAGTCCGCCGTCGAGGCAGGCGCGGATGGCTTCGAGCGTGAGTTTCATGCCCGTGCCAGTACCGTACCGGCCTGTGGGCCGGGGGTCTGGTCGAAGACGATGTCGGGGACGATGCGCAGCGCTGCCAGCGTGTCGGTCGACAGGATGGCCGCCAGCGCGGTGACCGCATCGCCGTAGCCCAGCGAAGCCAGCTCCGCGCCGAAGGCCGCCACGCAGCGCGCGCTCGTCGCGCGTAGCGCGGCCGTGACCGGGACGCGCCCGGTGCGCGCCGCCTTCAGCTGCAGCGTCGCGTGCGTCAGCGGCCGGCTCGCCACCAGCGTGATGCCGCTGCCGGCCGCCAGCGCGTCGAGCACGGCCTGCCCGCGCGCCGCCGACAGCAGCACCGTCAGCGACCGGCGGTCGCGCGCCACCGAGATCCCCTGCGCGCGCGTCACGCACGGCCAGCCGTCGCGCCCCACCGCGCCCACGTTCATCGACAGCGTGCCTTGCAGAAAGGCGGCCTGGTCGGGGCTGAGCGCAAGCGGCATGGCAGGATCAGTGGGCAGCGCGCGGATCGCGGATCTGCAAGCCTTTGCCGTGGGTGCGGATCTCGAACAGGCCGATGGCCTGAAACAGCCCCGAGAGCTTGGCGTAGCCATAATTGCGCGAATCGAACGATGCCTGTTTGGAAATGTGCTGGCCGACCGCGCCGAGGCCCGCCCAGCCCTCTTCGTCCGCAGCGGCCTCGACCGCCTTGCGCAACAGGTTCACGAGGCGCGTATCGCTGCGCAGGGTCTTGGCATCCGCGCGGGCGGGGGCGGGTCTGGCTGCGCCGTTACCGTTCGGTGCGGTTTCGGGCGCGACGGATTCGGCCGGTGCCGGCGGATCGTCGGGCCGCCGGAGATTTTCCAGATAGAGAAACTTGGAACAGGCGTTGACGAAAGGCTTGGGCGTCTTCTGTTCGCCGAAGCCGTAGACCCTAAGGCCGTTGGCGCGCAGCCGCATCACCAGCGGGGTGAAATCCGAATCGCTGGAGACGATGCCGAATCCGTCGAGCTGCTTGGTGTAGAGCAGATCCATCGCATCGATGATCATCGCGGCGTCGGTGGCATTCTTGCCCTTGGTGTAGTCGAACTGCTGGATGGGCTGGATGGCGAAATCGTGCAGCAACGCCGCCCAGGCGTTCAGGTGCGGGCTCTTCCAGTTGCCGTAGGCGCGGCGGATGTTGATCACGCCTTCCTTCGCCAGTTCGTCGAGCACTTCGTCGATCATGTCCGCCGGACTGTTGTCGGCGTCGATCAAGAGGGCGATGCGCGGTTCGTGGCTCATGGCGTCTCCCGGGCGGGGGTCAGGTCCGGTATTCGGCGTTGATCTTCACGTAATCGTAGGAGAAATCGCAGGTCCAGACCGTGGCCTGCGCCGTGCCGCGGTCGAGTGCGATGCGCACGGTGATCTCGGCTTCCTTCATGACGGCGGCGCCGGCCGCTTCGGTATAGCTCGCCGCGCGGCCGCCGTGTTCGGCGACCAGCACGTCGCCGAGCCAGACCTTGATCCGGTTCACGTCGAGGTCGGCGACGCCGGCATAGCCGATGGCGGCGAGGATGCGGCCGAGGTTGGGGTCGCTGGCGAAAAAGGCGGTCTTGACCAGCGGCGAGCGCGCCACGGCGTAGGCGATCTGCTTGCATTCGGCGCGGTCGCGGCCGCCCTCGACGGCAATGCTCATGAATTTCGTGGCGCCTTCGCCGTCGCGCGCCATCGCCTGCGCCAGCTCGACGGCCACGGCGTCCAGCGCGGCCTTGAGCGCGGCGTAATCGGCACTCGCCGCGTCGGTGATCTCCGCGTGGCCGGCCTGGCCGGTGGCGATGAGGATGAAGCTGTCGTTGGTCGAGGTGTCGCCGTCCACCGTCACGCAGTTGAAGGAGACATCGGCGACAGCTTTCACGAGCGGCTGCATCAGGGCGGGCGCGACGGCCGCGTCGGTGGCGACGAAACCCAGCATGGTCGCCATGTTGGGATGGATCATGCCCGAGCCCTTGGCGATGCCGGTCACTGTCACGGTTTTGCCGCCGAGCTGGATCTGCCGCGAGGCGCCCTTGGCGACGATGTCGGTGGTCATGATTGCGTGCGCGGCCTCGGACCAGTGCGCGGCCTGAAGATCGGCCTGCGCGGCGGGCAGTGCGGGCAGGATCTTGTCGAAGGGCAGGGGTTCGAGGATCACGCCGGTGGAAAACGGCAGCACGTTCCCGGCGGCGCAGCCGAACAGGCCGGCGACGGCGTCGCAGGTCTGGCGCGCGCGTTTCAAACCGTCTTCGCCGGTGCCGGCATTGGCGTTGCCGGTATTGATCACCAGCGCGCGGATGTCGCCTGCCGCCAGGTGCTGCTTGCACAGCGTCACCGGTGCGGCGCAGAAACGGTTCTGCGTGAACACGCCCGCGACCCGGCTGCCGGGGGCGAGCTCGATCAGCGTGATGTCGCGCCGGCCCGGTTTCTTGATGCCGGCCGAGGCGATGCCGAGGCGGACGCCGGGAACAAGATGCAGGGACGCGGGATCGGGAGCGGCGAGGTTGACGGGCATGGCGGCGTGGCGGGCTGAAAAGCCGCCATTTTATGCGCGCGAATGGGCTTGTGCGTGCCGGCCTGCCGGTTTCGGGCGCTATGCGTACGGACGATGCCCGCCGGCGGTCAGGGCGTGCGGCCCATCAGCCAGTTGAGTGCGCGCCGGAATTCCGGCCGCCAGGGCCAGATGGGGTCGAGTTCGATCGAGCGAGCAAGGGCGGCGAGCGCGATCAGGCCGAATACGGCAAACAGCAGTTCCGAGACAAGCTGGCGTGCGGTCAGCAGGCCAAAGGGAATGTCGAGAAAGCCCGGAACGTAAAACAGGCTGGCAAACGCCGCGAAGAGGCAGGCTGGACCGAGGTACATGATGGCAGATTTCCGCATGTGCTTTATGTTGCCCACCCTCAGCAACTCGTGTGCCAAATCAAAAATGGCTTTTTGTTCAATGGCCTGCATGCGTCAACCGGTGTGCCGGTCAAACGAATGTAAATTAAGCCGACAACCCTACTTGGCGGGTCCGCCTGCCACCAGCTTGCGCAGAATCTCGTGCGACAGCGAATAAAACTGTGGCGTCGGCCCCAGATCCTCGTAGATCGGATCGCCGTAATCGTCTTCGGCGATGACGCGTTTGCCCGGCACGTAGGGCATCGCAACCTCGAGTTCATCGAGCGCGGCGCGGATCAGATCGGCCATCAACTGGGATTCGCTGCGGTCGGGGTACATCAGGTGCAGCGCCTCCACGCGCGCGGCATCGCGCAACGGCAGGTGCACGGTGTAAGTCTGTACGCTGGCGCGGCCATGGCCTTCCGTCCCCCAACGCTGGATCAACTCGGCGATACGCATGGGTGCTGCCTCCCGAACTCCGTAACGTTTTCGTTATAGGCAACGCGGGCGGGTGGGCAAGACTTGCGGGGCCGGGTATTGGAGGGCTTTGGGCCGGAATTGAGCGGCCGGGGGGGCTGTGCGGCGGCATCAATCCCCCAAATTCCGGCTTCTAGCCTCTAATCCATACCAGCGTGCGATTGTTGGCCGGCATGGCGACATCCCTTTCGAGGCGGAGGCCGCGTGCGCGGGCGAGCGCGTCGACCGCCTCGAAGTCGCGCACGCCGGAAGCCGGATCACGGCCTTTCAGCCAGGCGTCGAAGCGGGCGTTGCTGTCCGAGGTGAAGGCGCCGTTGTAGTTGAACGGGCCGTAGACCGCGAGCACGCCGCCAGGCTCCAGTACGTCCGCGATGCCGTCGAAGCATTTCTCCACTTCGGGCCAGCCCATGATGTGCAGGGTATTGGCCGAAAAGACGGCGTCGTAGCGGCCGGTGCGCCATTGGCGGTGATTCACGTCGAGCGCGATGGGCGGCAGCACGTTCGGCAACGCGGCGTCCTCCAGCCACAGGCGGATGCCGGCGTGATGCAGCGGCATGTCGCCGGTCTGCCAGCGCAGGTGCGGCAGCGCGGCACCGAAATACACGGCGTGCTGGCCGGTACCGCTGCCGATTTCCAGCACGTAGCTGCGGTCGGCGAAGACTTCGCGCAGCACGGCAAGAATGGGCTCGCGGTTCTGCTCGCAGGATTCGGCGTAGGGCTTGTCCATCAGCGTTGCATGCCCGGTTTCTTGCAGGTGCAGGCGTATTCCAGCCCTTCGCGCGGCGCGGCCTTGCACGAAAAGCTCGCCACGCCGGTGGCGCCGCAGATACTGAGGCATTGCGTTTCCTTGTCCTGGCAGAAGGCGGCGTAATCCGTCCCGGCGGGCGATTCGCCCGAATTGAAGGAAATACAGCCGCTTGCAAGGGCGGCGGCGGCAAGCAGGACGGGCAGGCGAGTCATGACGTTCTCCGGGAGCTGCTTTTTTTTGCGAAGTGTGGCGGGATTTGTCCGGTCGCGGTGGCGGCAAGGTCAATTTTTACACTGTTTTCATGTCGATGAGACGGCCGTCGGCCAGTAACAGCGCCGCGCGGATCGCCCGTCCGGACCACAGTGCCGCGATGAGGGCGCGGTATGCCGCCAGCTGCGGTCCATGGCGGGCGGCGAGCTCGGCCTCGGTTGCCGCCAGGCTTTCCTCGCCGGTCTTGTAATCGATCAGCCAGATCGCGTCGGCGTGTTCCACCACGCGGTCGACGCGATGCAACTGGCCATCGGGGTCGACCAGCGCGAGTTCGTTGTGCGCCCGGCGATAGCGTGCGGGATCGAACAGGTGCGCCAGGGCGGGTTGCCCGATCAGCGCACGCGCCGCTGCTTCGAGGCCCGGCAGTTCCGCGGCGAGCCCCAGCCGGGCGGCCAGCGCCGGCAGGTCGCGCGCGGCGCCAGGCGGTGCGTGGGTTTCCAGGCAGGCGTGGAACAGTTCGCCGCGCCGCGTGGCCGGCGTGTCGGCAGACGGGGTGCCGCGCTGGCCGACTGCCGGCGCGGCAAGCCGTGTTGCCGATAGCGGCGCAAGGGGTTCGCGTGCCGGGGCCTCGGGCAGGGCGTCGGGCAAGGTGCCGCCAGCCCATGCGGCGCGCGTTCGTTCGAGCCAGGCATTCCGCTTCGCGTCGCCGGACACGATCACGGCCTGTTTCGCGCGCGTGAGCGCCACGTAGAGCAGGTTGCCGGATTCGCGGCGCGCGAGCGCGTCTTCCTCGTCGAACCAGTGCGCGCGTGCTGCGCCGCGCGCGTCCTTGTTGCCGTAGAGCGAGAAATGCTGCGGCCGTGCCGCATCCGGCGGCCAGGGGGCGAGCACGGCGTGGTGCGCGGGCCGGTCGTGGTCGCTGCCGCCGAGCAGCCAGACGATGGGCGCTTCCAGCCCCTTGGCGCCGTGGATGGTGAGCAGCCGTACCGCGTTTTCGCCGTCCGCCGCCACGCCTTCGCCCGGCGCCGCGTCGGCGTCGTCGACGAGCGTGGCCAGTTCGCGCACGAAACCGGCCAGCGTGGGGTAGCGCCCGGCGTCCTGCGTCAGCGCGAGCTGCATGAAGGCGCGCAGGTTGGCGGCCACCTGCGGCCGCATCGCCGGCGGCGCCGCCGCTGCGTAACGCGCTTCGAGATCGCCCTCGAAATAGATGCGGTCGAGCAGATCGTGCGCGGGCAGGATGCCGACGTGCGTGCGCCAGCCGGCGAGCAGCGCAGCGGCCCGCGCGAGGCAGGGCGGGCAGTCGCGCTGCGCGGCCAGTTCTTGCAGGCGTTCCCAGCCGCGCGGGGCGTCGTCGCGCTGCGCGAACACCGCCAGCAGCGCGTCGTCGTCGCAGGCGAACACAGGACTTTTCAGGGTGTGCGCGAGCTTCAGGTCGGCATGGGGCAGGAGCAGCGTGTCGACGAGCGCGATCAGGTCCTGCGCTTCCAGCGCGTGCAGCAGGCCGCCGCGGCGCGAGGTGATGAAGGGAATGCCGGCGGCTTCCAGTGCGCGTTCGTACAGGGGCAGGTGGGTGCGTTTCCGCACCAGCGCCATCACGTCGCCGGGCTGCGCCGCGCGGGGGCCTTCGCGATCCGCCACGCCCCAGCGGCCCAGCACGTCGTCCGCCAGCGTGCGTGCGAACGCACGCGCTTCCTCGTGTACCGCGCGGTCGTCGGCCTCCGCGCGCGGCATCGTCAGCGGATCGCGCAGCCCCTGCGGTTCCGCGGCGTCGCCGGCAGGCGGCTGAATCGCCAGCGCGCGTACGGCGCCGGGCAGCGCGGCGTTTGCCGGCGCGGCAGTGTGCGCGACATAGCCGTCGAGATCCGCGAACACCGGGTTGATCGCTTCGATCACGGCAGGCGCAAGCCGGCGCGACAGGTCGGTGGCGAAATGCGGCGCGTCGAAATGGTCGCGCAGAAACAGTGCCGCCGCGTCGAACACGCGTGCCTCGCCCCGCCGGAATCGGTAAATCGCTTGCTTGGGGTCGCCCACCAGAAAAACCGTCATGCCGCTGTCGGTGCCGTGCACGGTGGCGAGCCAGGCGGCCAGCGCCTGCCATTGCAGCGGGTTGGTGTCCTGGAATTCGTCCAGCAGCAGATGCCGGGCGCGCGCATCGAGTTTCAGCGCCAGCGCGGGCAGCGCGTCCTCGTTTTGCAGCAATTGCGCGGCCAGCCATTCGGCGTCGGCGAAATCGATCAGGCCCTGTCGGGTCTTGGCGTCCTGATAGGCTTCGATCAGCGCGTGGCCGAGCCGCAGGCCGTGGCGGTTGAGCGTCCAGATGCGTTGGGTCGCGCGCGCGTCGAGGAGATCGAGCAGGCGGGCTTCCAGCCGTCCGGTGTCGAGCCGCAGCGGCTCCAGGCGCGCGCCGAGCGTGGCCTGCAAGGCCTTGGTCGGCTTCCAGACGCGGCGTTCGAGCGTGCCGGTCAGCACCTTCTTCAGCACGCCGTCGAGATTGCGTGCCGCCAGCGCGGCCTGCAGCGCCGCGCCGCGTTCCGCTTCCGACTTGCCGCCGGATTCGAGCGCCGAAGCCAGCGCCGCGGCGCGCGCCAGAGCATCCGCATCCGCCCAGAAGGCTGCGTCGGGGTCGGCCTCCGGATCGCCGCCGAGCACGGATCGCAACGCGGCCAGCGCGTAATCCACCGGCGCATCCTGTCCTTGCGTGTAGGCCCACCATTCGGCGCGCGCATCGAGAAAATGCTTCAGCAGCGTGCGCAGATTGTGTTCCCCGATGTCGGCCAGCAAGGCCCGCAGGGCGGCGCCTTCCGTGGAATCCGGCTGGGCGGCGCCCGCAAGAGATACAGCGGCGGGCTCCCCGCCGCTGTGCGGCGACCCCTCCGCAGCCCATTCGGCCAGCAGGCGGTCGCGGACTTCATCCTGCAGCTGCCGCGCGCGTTCCAGCAGCTGCGCGCCCCAGGGCAGGGCCGATTCCAGCGGCGCGCGTTTCAGCAGATCGAGAAACCAGCCGTGGAAGGTCGTCACCGTCGGCCCCGGCTGCGCCGTCAGCACGGCTTCGAGCAGGCCGCGCGCGCGCGGCAGCAGGCCGTCGATCTCGGTCTCCGGAATATGCCGGTCGCGCAGGAAGGCGCGCACGTCGTCGTCGCTGCCCAGCGCGAGCAGGCGCAGCCAGTCGTGCAGGCGGTCGGTCATTTCCTGCGCGGCCTTGCGGGTGAAGGTGATGGCAAGCAGGTGCGACGGTTCCGCGCCGGCCAGCAGCAGCCGGATCATGCGCGAGACCAGCAGCCAGGTCTTGCCACTGCCGGCGCAGGCCTCGACGACAACCGAGCGCGCCGGATCGAGCGCGACGGCGGGGTCGAGCGGCTCACGCATGCCACATCCCCTTGCGGCAGATGCCGCGCGCGTCGCAGTAGCGGCAGACGGCGTCGATGCCCGAAGCGGCGAGCGGCGCGCCGGCGGCGATGGCTTCGAGCAGCGCCGGCAGGCGGTCGACGATGGCGGCCACGTCGGTTTCGCCGTCGAGTTCCAGCGGCACAACCGGCGCGTCGCCGAGCGGCAGATAGGCTGCCGCGGCGTCGCAGAGCCAGGCATAGAAAGGCAGCTGCACCGCTTCGCCGGGGTCCTTGAGTTTCTGCTTCAGTCCGGGTGCGGCGCCGGTCTTGTAGTCGAACACGGCACGCGCCGTGTCGCCGTCCGGCAGGGGGCGTTCGTCGACGCGGTCGAGCACGCCGGTCAGTTCGACCGTGCCCAGGCCGGGGACCGCGACCGGAACGGCGAAGGGCGTTTCGCCGGACGCGTAGCGCCAGCCCTGCGCGGCCCAGGCGAGCCAGGCATCGATATAGGCGGGCTGGATGCGTGCCCAGCGGCTTGCCCACGCGGCGGCCGTGTACGCCGGCAGATCGGCGAATTCGGCGTGCGTGAAATCGGCCAGCCGCGTGCGCGCGGCGTCGCGGTCGTGCGGCGGATCGCTGTCGTGGAAGCGCTTCAGCACGCGGTGCAGCGCGGTGCCGTAGTCGCTCTTGTCGAGCGGATCGTCGGCTTCGTCGAGCGCGCGCACCGCGAGTACGCGTTCGACGAAAAAGCGGTACGGGCAGTCGAGCAGGGTCTGATAGGCGGTGGGCGAATAGCGGCGCGGCAGGTCGGCGGGCGCGGCGGCGGGCGCGGGTTGCACGCACGGCGAAACCGGCGGCCCCGGGCATGCGGGCGGCTCGCCGCCGGCCTGTTCGGGCAGTGCGCCGCCCCAGGCTGCGCGGTGCAGGGCGTTCAGCCGCAGCACCAGCGGCGAGGCCGGATTGGGCTCGTCGTCGTGCCAGGCTTGCCAGGAGAACAGCGTATGCGCCGACGCCGCGAGCGCGACGAGATCGGCGACGGCGGCTTCGGCCTCGTCGCGCGCCGTAGGCAGGCCGAGCGCGGCATGCGTGGCCTGCGAAAACAGGCCGGGTGCGGGCGCGGCGGGCAGGCGGCGCGCGTCGGCGCCGATCACCGCGACCGCGTCGAACAGGCGGCCGCGCGCGGCGGGCAGCGAGGTGAGCACGACCGGGCTGACGACGCTCTGGTCCATGAAGCTTGCCGCTTCCAGTGCGCGGTCGAGCCAGCGCCGCCACTCGGCGAAACCGTATTTTTCGGTGTCGGCGGCCAGGTCGCGGCGCAGTCCGTCGAGCGCGTCGCGCAGCGCGCGTCCGGCGGCGTCCGCGTCCAGCGCCGCGTGCGCGCCCAGCGCATCGAGGCTGGCGGACAGCCGGTCCAGCCAGACGGCGAGCGGCGCACGGGCGCGCGAAAAATCGCGCGCGGCGGCAGCCAGCGCATCCATCCAGCCGGGCATGTCGCCGAACAGTTCGCGCGCCTGTCGCTGCATCTCATGCAGGCCCTGCGATACGCCGCGCCGGCGCAGGGCGAGTTCGAAAGCCAGCACCTGATCCTGCCGTGCGGCAGGCTCGCCGAGCACGAAGGGCGACTTCAGCAGGTCGAGCAGTTCGACGTGGGGAAAGTCGTTCGCCAGGCATTCCAGCCAGCGGTCGACCACGGCCGCCGCCGCGGTCGTCGACAGCGTCCAGCCGGTTTCGTCGGCGACCAGCACGTCGAGCCGTTCCAGCAGGGCACGCACGCGGCGCGCGGTTTCGCGGTCGAGCGCGATGAGCGCGATGCGCGCGCGGCCGGCCTGCAGCTGTTCGGCCACCCAGGCGGCGACGGCGCGCGCTTCGGCTTCCAGGTGCGGCGCCGGTGCGCAGCGCAGCGTGTCGGCAAAAGGCGATTCGGGCAGCGCGGCGCGCAAGGCCCGGGCGCGCTCGGCCAGCGGCGGCACGGTCTCGCCCCAGGCGGCGCGCAGCGCGCGAACCCGCGGCGCATGCGCATCGAGGTCGATCAGTTCGACCGGCGCATGCGCCGCGCACTGCGCGAAAAAGTGTTGTTCGACGGCAGTGAGCCGGCCGAGGCCGAACGCCAGCACCGGCCGCGGCGCCGCGGCAAAAACGTCGGCCAGCGCGTCGAGCGCGCGCGCATAGCGCGTCTGCGGGTCGCGGCCGTCGCCGTTCATCGTGGTCCACACGGTTTCCACCAGCGCGATCTCGCGTTCGAGCGCGCCGCCCAGGTGCGTGCGCAGGCGCGGTCCGGCTTCGCCGCCCAGGCGTTCCGCCGAGAGTCGGTCGGCGAGCTGCAGCAGTTCGGCGGCGAGCGCCCAGGGGTCGACGTTGCCGAGCCAGTGCTCGTGCCGCAGCACGCCGGCCAGTCGCGCCAGCCGGGCCGCGCCCGGTTCGGCCTGGCCGGCCGCGTGGCGTTCCGCCCAGCTCTTGAGCGGCAGGGTCTCGGGCGGGATGAGTGCGGGCTGCCGGGCCAGACGGGCCAGCGCGCGCGTGAAATCCGCGCCGGCGCGGTGGTTGGGGACGAGTACCGTCAGCCCGGACAGGTCGGGCAGGCGGTCGGCATGGCGGTCGAGCAGGTGGCGGGCGGCGGCGAGAGGCAGTGCGGCCTCGCCCGGGGCGGACACCGGAATCAGCGTTCCAGGTATTGCAGCTTGTCCTTGACGCCGACCCAGTCGTCGGCGTCGGGTGGCGGGTCCTTGCGCTCGACGATGACTTTCCAGATCTTGGACAGCTCGGCGTTCAGCGCGATGTATTCGCGCTGGTCGTCCGGCACGTCGTCCTCGGCGAAAATCGCTTCGGCGGGACATTCGGCCACGCACAGGGTGCAGTCGATGCACTCCTCGGGATCGATGACGAGGAAATTGGGGCCTTCATGGAAGCAGTCCACCGGACAGACATCGACACAGTCGGTGTATTTGCATTTCACGCAGGCGTCGGCAACAACGTAGGTCATGGGCTAGAGCCTATTCAGCGGGATTCATGTCCTGCGCCGTTACTGCCTGCGGGGCGCAGGGTACGGCGCGGGAGGCGCACCGGCCATTCTAAACGCTAAACAAGCCGCCCGTGGCGCGCCAGGGTGCCGGCGGGACAGGCCTGTTTCGGGAGCGGGGCCGGATGGCGGAGGGATTCCGCCGGGTACGTCGGGGGCCGGCTACTTGCGTCCGGCCATTTTCGAGGTAGCATATTGGCACAACACCGAAATTTCCAGCCTTACCGTCCGCGTCAAAACCGCTCGAGCCGGTCCCAGCCAATCCCAAAATCCGTCCGGCTCCAGCCCCCTCTTCCAAATTTAGGAGCTTCCCGATGAGCGAGCATGTTCATTACATATCCGATGATTCCTTCGAGCAGGAAGTCCTGCAGGCCGGCGTGCCCGTGCTGGTGGACTACTGGGCCGACTGGTGCGGTCCCTGCAAGATGATCTCGCCGATCCTCGACGAGGTTGCCAAGGAATACGCCGGCAAGCTCAAGGTCTGCAAGCTCAACATCGACGAGAACCAGGCCACGCCGCCCAAGTTCGGCATCCGCGGCATCCCCACCCTGATGATCTTCAAGAACGGCAACGTCGAAGCCACCAAGGTCGGTGCCCTTTCCAAATCCCAACTGACTGCCTTCGTTGACAGCAACATCTGACACCCCGCCCGGACGGCGCCCCCGGCGCACCCAACGCGCGCACCGCCGTCCTTCCCCGCCCGAGCTCCCCCTGATGGATACACCGATCGAAACGGACGGGGAGCCAGCCGAGGCTCGTCCCGCCATGCACCTTTCCGAACTCAAGCTCAAGCCCATCACCGAACTGCTCGAACTGGCGGCGGAAATCGGCATTGACAATGCCAACCGCTTCCGCAAGCAGGAACTGATCTTCGCCATCCTCAAGGCGCTGGCGAAACGGGGCGAGAGCATCTACGGCGACGGCGTGCTGGAAGTGTTGCCGGACGGTTTCGGCTTCCTGCGTTCGCCCGAGACTTCGTATCTGGCGAATACCGACGACATTTACGTGTCGCCATCGCAGATCCGCCGCTTCAACCTGCACACCGGCGACAAGATCGAAGGCGAGATCCGCACGCCCAAGGACGGCGAGCGTTACTCGGCGATGACCAAGCTCGACAAGATCAACGGCGAGCCGCCCGAGGCCACCAAGAACAAGATCCTGTTCGAGAACCTCACGCCGCTGCATCCCGACGAACCGCTGAAGCTCGAGCGCGACATCAAGGCCGAGGAAAACCTCACCAGCCGCATCATCGACATCGTCGCGCCCATCGGCAAGGGCCAGCGCGGCCTGCTCGTCGCCCCGCCCAAGTCCGGCAAGACCGTGATGCTGCAGCACATCGCGCATGCGATTTCGTCCAATCACCCGGACGTGATGCTGTTCGTGCTGCTGATCGACGAACGCCCCGAGGAAGTGACCGAGATGAGCCGTACCGTGCGCGGCGAGGTCATCGCATCGACCTTCGACGAACCGGCCAGCCGCCACGTCCAGGTTGCCGAGATGGTGATCGAGCGTGCCAAGCGCCTGGTCGAGCACAAGAAGGACGTGGTCATCCTGCTCGATTCGATCACCCGTCTGGCGCGCGCCTACAACACCGTGCAGCCCGCTTCCGGCAAGGTGCTCACCGGTGGCGTCGACGCCAACGCGCTGCAGAAGCCCAAGCGCTTCTTCGGCGCCGCGCGCAACATCGAGGAAGGCGGCAGCCTCACCATCCTCGCCACCGCGCTGATCGACACCGGCAGCCGCATGGACGACGTCATCTACGAGGAATTCAAGGGCACCGGCAACCTCGAAATCCACCTCGACCGCCGCATGGCGGAGAAGCGCCTCTATCCCGCGATCAACGTCAACCGCTCCGGCACCCGCCGCGAAGAACTGCTGATTCCGCCCGAACTGCTGCAGAAGGTGTGGGTGCTGCGCAAACTCCTGTATCCCATGGACGATATGGAGGCGATGGAATTCCTGACCGACAAGGTGCGTGCGGCCAAGAACAATGCCGATTTCTTCGATTCGATGCGGCGCGGCTAGACGGCGGCGCTTCCCTGCCGGGCCACGGGGGACCGTCCGGCCCGAATTTCGGTCTTTGCGGCAGGGATTGATCGGTCCGGCCATTTTCGCTATACTCCCGCGTTCTCCGAATTCAACCCCTTGAGGAATTGCCATGAAAGCCGGCATTCATCCCGATTACAAAGAAGTCACCGTGACCTGTTCGTGCGGCAGCGTGTTCAAGACCCGCTCCACGCTGGGCAAGGATGCCCTGCACGTGGAAGTCTGCGCGGCCTGCCATCCGTTCTATACCGGCAAGCAGAAGATCGTCGATACCGCCGGCCGTGTGGAGAAATTCCGCCAGCGTTATGGCATGAAGTGATCCCTGCTCCGGCGGGCACACGAAAAGCGGCGCGAGCCGCTTTTTTGTTTTGTGCGTCACCGGGCTTTTTTGCCGTCGCGCGCAGGCGCTGACGGTATCATTCCGGGCATCGTCATCCAGGGACCGGCTCGAAGGTGCATTCCCACCCGCTCAAACGCATCGCGCTCGCCGTGTTCAGTGTGCTGGCGCTCACCCACTGCGCGCAGAATCCTGTCACGGGCGACAGGAATTTCGTTCTGATGTCCGAGGCGCAGGAAATCCAGATGGGCGCCGCGGCGCACAAGGATGTCCTGAAGGAATACCCCGCAGTTGCCGCCCCCGCGCTGCAGGCCTATGTCGATGCGATCGGCCAGACGCTGGCGAAGCAGAGCCACCGGCCGAGCCTGCAATGGCATTTCACTGTGGTCGACAGCCCGGACGTCAACGCGTTCGCCCTGCCCGGCGGCTATGTCTACGTCACGCGCGGCATCCTGGCCTATCTCGATTCGGAGGCGGAACTCGCGGGGGTGATCGGTCACGAGATCGGTCACGTCACCGCCCGCCACGGCGTGCGCCAGCAGAGCGCGGCGACGGCCGCAGGGGTTGGCGCGGTGCTCGGTGCGGTTCTGGTGCCCGGCATGAACAACCAGGCCGGCGCTTCGCTCATGCAGACGCTGGCGCAAGCCTGGACCGCGGGCTACGGCCGCGACCACGAACTCGAATCCGATCGTCTCGGTGCGGCGTATCTCGCCAAAACCGGCTACGACCCGCAGGCCATGATCGAGGTCATCGGCGTGCTCAAGGACCAGGAAATCTTTGCTGCCGAACAGGCCAAGCGCGACGGCCGTCAGCCGCAGACTTATCACGGCACCTTTGCCACCCACCCCAGCAACGATGCCCGGCTCAAACAGGTGGTGGGCGAAGCGACGAAGTATGCGGTTGCCAACCCGCGAGAGGGCCGCGATGATTACCTGCAGCATCTCGACGGCATGATCTTCGGCGACAGTCCCGAGCAGGGCGTGATCCGTGGCAATGCGCTGTTGCACGAAAAGCTCGGACTGGCGCTGCAGTTCCCGCCGGGCTGGCGCGTGCAGAACCGTGCCGATCGCGTCACGGCCGTCAGTCCCGGCGGCGATGCGCTGGTCGAACTGCTGCCCGGCCCCAGGGACGGCAAGCCGCTCGATACCCTGCAAAAAGGCCTGAAACTCGATCCCGGCGCGCGTTTCGACAGCGGCAGTCTCAGCGGCTATCCGGCCGCCTTTGCCGCCGGCGCGCAGCAGGGCAAGCCCGTGGTGGTCGCGGCCGTGGCCTTCAGCGGCGCGCAGTACCTGATCGCGGGCATGGCGAAGGACGCCACCGTCTATGCACGCGAGCGCGCTGCCCTGCGCGGCGCGATCAACAGCTTCCATGCCCTCACGCCGGCCGAACGGCAGGCCGCACGGCCGCATGTCATCCGCACGTTCGTCGCACAACCCGGCACGACCGTCGCCGAGCTGGCGCGCCGTTCGCCGCTGGGCGCCGAAGCCGAAGGCCAGCTGCGCCTCATGAACGGCCTTTATCCCGCTGGCGAGCCCAAGCCCGGCCAGCGCCTGAAAATTGTTCAATAACGCCGCCCTGGCCCGGATCGGCCTGTTCCTGCTGTGCGCGCTCTGGGTACTGCCCGGCCTGATCGGGCACACGCCCTGGAAAGGCGGCGATGGCGAAGCCTTCGTCCGGCTGTGGCAGAGCTGGCACGCCGACCCGGCCCCGTCGCTGTATGGCTGGGTGGCGGCCGGTACGGCCTGGCTGACCTCGCCGGTGCTCGCGTTGCACGACGGCGCACGGCTGGCGTCCGGCCTGTTCATCGCCGCCGCACTGTTCTTCACCGCACGTGCGGCGCGTGCGCTGTACGGCAGCGACGCCGGCTGGCCGGCTGCGCTGGCCCTGCTGGGTTGTCTGGGTCTCCTGGTGCGCGGCCACGAGTTCAACGCCTATACCGCGCAGTTTGCGGCGGCCGCCCTGCTGATCCATGGACTCGCCGTCATTCCCACCGATGCGCGGGGCGGCTGGGCCGTCGCCATCGGCGGTTTTCTGCTGACGTTCGCCGGCGCGGCCGCCGAAACGGCGGTGCTGCTGCTGGTCGGCCTGGGCCTGGCGGCCGGGGCGCCGGCCTGGCGCATGCCGGCTACGCGCCGGGCGCTGGCACTGGGTGTCGCCGGTGCCGTATTGCTGGTCACGGCGTGGGGGGCGGCCTGGGCCGCGCAAGGCGTGCCCTGGTCGCGGACGCTCGAATCGGCGCGCTGGGCGGCCGCGCCCCATGCGTATTTTCTCGGCATTCTCGGCTGGTTCGCCTGGCCGGCGTGGCCGCTGGCGGCCTGGGCGGCCTACCGGGGCCGCGCGCATCCGAGCGAACCGGGGTTTATCCTGCCCCTGTCGGTGTTCGCGGCGATGCTGGCGCTTTATGCGTTCGCGGTGGATCCCGGCGAGGAACAGGGGTTGATCCTGCTGTTGCCGCTGGCGCTGCTGGCGGGGGCCGGCGTATCCACGCTGCGGCGCGGCGCGGCGAATGCGCTGCTCTGGTTCGGCGTCATGCTGTTCGGGTTTCTCGCGCTTGTGCTCTGGGTGTACTGGAGCGCGCACGATCTGGAGGCGCCCGCGCGGGTGGCGGCGCGGCTGACCCGTCTCGGGATGACCGGGGTCGGAGCGCTGCGTCCCTGGGCGCTGATTCTGGGCGGTCTGGCGACGGTGGTCTGGATCGTTTTCCTGCTGCGCGTGCGGCGTACGCCCATGCGCCCCATCCTGGTCTGGACGGCCGGACTGACTTTCGTGTGGGTTCTGCTGATGGCCCTGTTCCAGGGGCCGCTCGACCAGCGCCTCGGCTACGCGGGTCTGGCGGCGGAGGTGGCGCGGCGCGTGCCGGCGAACGCCTGCGTCGAAACCTATGCCGTGCGCAGCCAGGCGGGCCTGCTGCTGGCCTATCACAGCGGGCGCGATTTCCGCCCCGCCGATGCCGGTTGCGACTGGCTGCTGGTGCAGGCGCGTCGCAAGAGCGGGCTCCCTGCGGTCGCGCCGGAATGGGTCAAGCAGGCCGACATCATCCGTCCCGGCGACCGCGACGACCGTTTTGCGCTGTATGTCCGCCGCTGAACTGGCCGCCGTCGTCCTGGCCGGCGGCCGGGGCCTGCGCATGGGTGGTGCCGACAAGGGCCTCGTCGACTACCGCGGCCGGCCGCTGGTCGCCTGGGTGCTCGATGCGCTCGCGCCGCAGGCCGGCGAAATTCTCATCAGCGCCAACCGCAACCTCGAGCGTTACGCCGCCTTCGGCCATCGTGTCCTGCCTGACACCCTGCCCGATTTTCCCGGCCCGCTCGCCGGTGTGCTCGCCACCCTGCGCGCCGTCGCCACGCCCTGGCTGCTCGTCGCGCCCTGCGACACGCCGCATCTGCCGCCCGACCTCGGCGCGCGCCTGCTGGGCGCCGCCCGCCAGGCCGGCACGGCGATCGCCGTCGCCGCCGACGATACGCGCACCCATCCTGCCTGCTTCGTCGTGCGCACCGATCTGGCCGACGATCTTGCCGCCTGTCTCGCACGCGGCGAACGCGCCGTGCGTCACTGGCAGGCTCCGCACCGCCCCGCCATGGCATATTTCGACGCGGCCGGTTTCGTCAACTTCAACCGGCCGGAAGACCTCGGGCCGGCGGGCGAGGCCTGATCCGCCGCCGGCGGATGCCTGCTGCATGGATGTTCGACCGTCTGCCCGAAAAGAACGCGTGAGCCCGCCCGACAACCGCACTTACCAGAAACCCCCGGGCCATGCCGCCGGCCCGGCAGGGGCATGGCGGATCAAAACATCGTCTGCCTGGCCGGCTTTCGCCGCGTTCGCATTCCTGTCGACCGCGATGCCGGCCGCCGCGTTCGACATGGCGAAGCTGACGCCGCCGCAGGCGGCCTACTACCGCTGCATGCTGGAACGGGCCGCCGAGCAGGGCCGCCAGTACGACGGCATTGCCTGGCTTGCGGTCAAGGCGGCGCGCGCGGATTGTGCGGCACAGCGCAAGATCCTGCATGCGGATCTTGCCGCCGAGGCTGCCGCGGCCGGGACTTTATTCGGCGACGGGCGCTCCGGCGAAACCGCTGCCGATGCAGCGCTGGGTGCGTTCGACGATGCGATTTGGCCCGATCTGATCCGCGTGATCGAGGTGAAGTGATGCAGTTGCTGTTCGTTCACGGCATGGGGCGTTCGCCGCTGTCCGGGTGGCCCATGCTGCGACGGCTGAAACGCCGGGGGATCGCAGTTGCCACGTTCGGCTACGTCACGGCCCGGCCGGATTTCGAGGCCATCCGGCAACGCCTGCAAGCGCGCATTGAGCGCCTGGCGCAACAGGGTGACTACGCCCTTGCCGGACATTCGCTCGGCGGCGTGCTGCTTCGGGCCGCTCTGGCGAATCTGCCGCCGGAGGTTGCGCCGCCGAAGCGGCTGTTCCTTATTGCCACGCCTGTGCATGCGTCGCGGCTTGCGCGTAAATTCCAGCATCGGCTCGCGTACCGGATGCTGACCGGCGATTGTGGCCGGCTTCTGGCGTCGGATGCGCGCATGGCGGCCCTGCCGTTACCGTGCGTGCCGACGACTGCGATCATCGGTACGCGCGGCCTGCCCTGGAAACCGGACCCCTTTCTTGGCGAACCGAACGACGGCGTGGTCGCAGTGTCCGAGGTTTGCGCCGGCTGGCTGGCGGATCAGGTGCGCATCCCGGCGGTGCATACGCTGATACCGGCCAGCCGGGCGGTCGCCGACATCATCCTGCGCCGGCTGTCGCCGGATTCCTGACGCGCGGACGCGTCGTTCATCCCTGCCGCGTCTGCCCGATCTGTTCGCAGTACTGTTGCAGATGATCCGGCACGTCGCCCGGGCACACGCCGCAGCCGCGGTTGCCGGGCAGGGCGTAGTCGATGAATTTCGGGTAGGCGAGATTCAGCCCGTTCATGATCGCGACGAATTCCTCCAGCGAGCGGTCCCCGCCCAGCCGGGGATTGCGCGCCTTTTCCTGACCGACGGTGCTGATGCGTCGCTGTTCGTAATCGTGTGCGGGGTAAACCAGCGTGTCGTCGTCATAGGCGAACAGCCTGCCGCGCACCGAGTGGTACAGCGCGACCGGATCGCCGCTCTGGAAATCGGTGCGGCCGCAGGCTTCGATCAGGAGCGCATCGCCGGTATACAGCCGGTTGCCCTCGGCGTAGGCGAAATGGTTGTCGGTGTGCCCGGGCGTGTGGATGGGATGCAGCTCGACCGAGCCCATGCGGAAAGGCACACCGTCCTCGATGCCGACGTCGGTACAGGGCAGCGCGTCGAGCGCCGGCCCGGCGATGCGGCTGCCCGCGATGGCCTTGAGCTTCGTCGCCGAGGTGATGTGGTCGGCGTGGATATGCGTTTCCAGCGTGTAAGCGAGCTTGAGGCCAAGCCGGTTCAGCTCGGCGAGATCGCGCTCCCAGGTCGGCAGGACCGGATCGATCAGGAGCGCCTGGCCGGTGGCTTCGCAGCCGAGCAGATAGGTGTAGGTGCTGGAGACGGGTTCGAAAAGCTGCCTGAAAATCATCGTGAAACCTTTTTGTTCCGGTCAGGATGAGGCCAGTCTGGCGTCCAACAGTTCCACCCAGTGTTTCACCGGCAGGGCGCTGCCCGACTGCAGGTGGGTGAGGCAGCCGATGTTGGCGGAGGCGATGACGTCCGGCTGGCCCGCGTGCAGGTGGGCCAGCTTGCGCGTCTTCAGTTCGCCGGCGATCTCGGGGTGCAGGATCGAATAGGTGCCGGCGGCGCCGCAGCACAGGTGCTTGTCGGCGATGGGTGTGAGTTCGAAGCCGCAGGCGGCGAGCAGGCTTTCGACGCCACCGCCGAGCTGCTGGCCGTGCTGCAGGGTGCAGGGGGGATGGTAGGCGACTTTCTGCGCAAGGGGCGGGATGCGGGATGCGAGGTTCGCCAGGGCGTCGCGCTCGGCGAGCAGTACTTCGGAGAGATCGCGGGTGGCGGCCGAGATGCGTGCGGCTTTTTCCGCGTAAAGCGGGTCGTTGCGCAACTGCCAGCCGTAGTCCTTGACCATGACGCCGCAGCCGGAGGCGGTCATCACGATGGTTTCGACGCCGGATCCCAGATGCGGCAGCCAGGCGTCGATGTTGCGGCGCATGGCGTCGAGGCCGTCGTCGTGGTCGTTGAGGTGGTGGGCAAGCGCGCCGCAGCAGCCGGCCTTCGGTTCGGCGACGAGCGAGATGCCGATCCGATCCAGCACGCGCGCCGTGGCGGCGTTGATGCTGGGTCTGAGGCCGGGCTGCACGCAGCCTTCGAGCACCAGCATCTTCCGGGCGTGACGCGGCGTGGGCCAGGCGCCGGCCGGGTCGGCACCCGGTACCTTGTCCTTGAGGGAGCCGGGCAGCAGTCCGCGCGCGGCCCGGCCGAATTTCAGTGCGGTATTGAACAGCGCGGGGCTCGACAGGCCATGTTTCAGCGCCTTGCGTGCAAGCGTGTCGACGGCGCCGCGGCCCACGGCCTTTTCCACCACGGCACGTCCGACGTCGAGCAGCCTGCCGTACTGCACGCCGGACGGACAGGTGCTCTCGCAGTTGCGGCAGGTGAGGCAACGGTCCAGGTGCAGCTGCGTCTTGCCGGTGGGCGTCGTGCCCTCGAATACCTGCTTCATCAGATAGATGCGCCCGCGCGGCGAATCGAGTTCGTTGCCGAGCACCTGGTAGGTGGGGCAGGTGGCGAGACAGAAGCCGCAGTGCACGCAGGTGCGCAGCACGCTTTCGGCCACGTCGCCTTCGGGGGTGTCCTGGTACTGGGGCGCGAGCGTCGTCTGCATGGTCAGTGTGGATTCGGGAGTTCGATCGGATTGCCGTCCGGGTCGCGCACATAGACCGGCTGCAGACGGCCCTGCGCGCCGGTGCGTTCGACCGGCATGCCGTGAACGGCGAGTTCGCGCACGGCAGGCACCAGATGGTCGATGGCGGCGGGCTCCATCAGAATTCCGGGTAGAGGCGGCCGCGGTTGAACACGCCGTGCGGGTCGAAGCGCTGCTTGAGCTTGTGGTGCAGCGCCGCCAGTGCGGGTGCGAGCGGCGCGAAGTTGCCGTCCGCCAGCGCGTCGCCGCGAAACAGCGCGGCATGGCCGCCGTGGCGTCGCGCGGCGTCGCGCACGGCGGCGGGCGACGCCGCGCTGGCGAGCCAGCGCACGCCGCCGCCGGCTTCGATCCATTGCGCGTCGCCGAGCGCAAGCGGCGCGGTCGTCGGATTCACCGCCAGCCGCCACAGCGGACGCTTGTCGAAGAAAGGCGTGGTCTGGTTGCGCAGGCGCTGCCAGAAGCCGTCGGCATCGTGCAGCGGTTCGCCGCCCAGCTTTGCCTGCGCCGCGTGCACGGCGGAGGCCGCGCCGGAAAGGCGCACGGCGAGCAGGCCCGCGTGCCAGCTCGTGGCGGAGAGCGGCAGGGGCTGGCCGGCCCAGACGTTCATGCGGCGGATCGCTTCGGCTTCCGTGCATTCGAACTGCAGCGAGGTTTCCGCCGCCGGGCGCGGCAGCACCTTGAGCGAGATTTCGGTGAGCAGGCCCAGCGTGCCGAGCGCGCCGGCCATCAGGCGCGACACGTCGTAGCCGGCGACGTTCTTGATGACCTGGCCGCCGAAGCGCAGTGTCTGTCCGGTGCCGTCGATCAGGCGTACGCCGAGCACGAAGTCGCGCGCGGCGCCGGCGTAGGCACGGCGCGGTCCCGAGAGCCCCGCGGCGACGGCGCCGCCCAGTGTGCCCGCGCCGCCGAAGCGCGGCGGCTCGAAGGGCAGCATCTGGCCGTGCTCGGCGAGCTGGGCCTCGATTTCGGCGAGCGGCGTGCCGGCGCGTGCGGTCAGCACCAGTTCCTGCGGCTGATAGCCGATCACGCCGGTCAGCGGCGTGGTGTCGAGCGGTTCGCCGGTGACCGGATTGCCGTAGAAGGCCTTGGAACCGTGGCCGCGGATGACAAGCGTGCGACGGTCGGCATGTGCGGCGCGAATGCGGTCGATGAATGTGCCGGGCATGCAGGTCAGAACCTCGGCAGCTCGGGATGTTTCATCTGCCCGGCATGAATGTGCATGCGGCCCCATTCGGCGCAGCGATGCAGCTCGGGTACGGCCTTGCCGGGGTTGAGCAGCCTGCCAGGATCGAATGCGGCCTTCACTTCGTGGAAGCGTGCGAGTTCGGGCGAGGCGAACTGGCTGCACATCTGCCGGATCTTTTCGACGCCGACGCCGTGTTCGCCGGTGATGGTGCCGCCGACCTCGACGCAGAGTTCGAGGATGCGGCCGCCGAAGTCCTCGGCCTTTTCCAGTTCGCCCGGCACGTTGGCGTCGAACAGGATGAGCGGATGCAGATTGCCGTCGCCGGCATGGAACACGTTGGCGACGCGCAGGCCGCATTCGGCGCTCATCTCGGCGATGCGCGTCAGCACATGCGGCAGCTGCTTGCGCGGGATCGTGCCGTCCATGCAGTAGTAGTCGGGCGAGAGCCGGCCCACCGCCGGAAAGGCGGCCTTGCGCCCGGCCCAGAACCTGAGGCGCTGCGCCTCGTCCTCGGCGGTACGGATTTCGGTTGCGCCGGAGGCCTGGAGTACCGCGTGCACGGTGGCGATGTCGTCCGACACCTCCTCGTTCACGCCGTCAATCTCGCACAGCAGCAGCGCCTCGACCATGGGGTAGCCGGCGTGGACGAAGGCTTCGGCCGCCTCGATGGCGAGCCGGTCCATCATCTCGAGCCCGGCGGGGATCACGCCGGCGGCGATGATGTTGCCGACCGCCGCGCCGGCCTTCGCCACGTCGTCGAAGGCGGCGAGCACCACCTGCGCGCGTTCGGGCCGCGGCAGCAGTTTCACCGTGACTTCGGTGACCACGGCGAGCATGCCTTCCGAGCCCGTCATCAGCGCCAGCAGGTCGTAGCCGGCCGCGTCCGGCGCCTCGCCGCCGATTTCCAGCAGCTGGCCGTCCACGGTGAACGCGCGCAGCGCCATCACGTTGTGCACGGTGAGGCCGTATTTCAGGCAGTGCACGCCGCCGGAATTCTCGGCCACGTTGCCGCCGATAGAGCAGGCGATCTGCGACGAGGGATCGGGTGCGTAGTAGAGGCCGTGCTGCGCGGCGGCCTCGGAGATCGCGAGATTGCGCACGCCGGGCTCCACCACGGCGGTGCGTGCGAGCGGATCGATGCGCTTGATGCGGTTCAGCTTGGCCAGCACCAGCAGCACTGCGCCGTCGACCGGCAGCGCGCCGGCCGCGAGGCCGGTGCCGGCGCCGCGCGCGACGACTGCCACGCCCTCGGCGTGGCACAGCCCGAGAATGGCGGCGACCTGGTCCTCGGTTTCCGGCAGCACGACCACGTCGGGCGTGTTGCGGTAGGCGGACAGTCCGTCCGATTCGAAGGGCACGAGGTCTTCGCGCTCGATCAGCAGGCAGTGGGCGGGCACAAGCGCGCGCAGGCGGGTGACGAAAACCGGACTCAGCATGGGGCGATTCGGGAGAACGACAGACGCCGAGTGTAGCCGCTGCGGGCGGCTAGCGCGATGCCGCCGAGAGTCGCCGGATCGTTTCCGCCAGCGCGCCATCGCCGCCGACGTTGCCGGGGAAGATCACCACCGGCATCTGCGGCACGCGGTGTGCGGCGGGCGTCTGCACCACGGTCACGCCGGGCAGGATCTGCCCCAGCACGCGCGAGGCGGTGAGCGCGAGCCCCGAAGACAGCACGTCGTTGGACGTGATGCCGCCCTTGCTGATGAGGAAGCCCAGGCTGGCCGGCAGGGCGCGCACCACGTCCATCAGCGTGGCCGATACCGCTTCGCCGAAAGCCAGGCGTTCGGCCGTGCTGGCGAACTGGCGTTCGCTGCGGCTGGTGAACACCACCGGCGTGAGACCCTGCGCGTGCGCATGGGCGACGCTGGAGACGAGCGCGGCAGCGACGGCGGCGCGCCCTTCGGGCAGCAGCGACACGTCGAGCGGCAGGCCGACGGTACCGGGCTGTTTCAACAGCGCGGCCAGCTGCGCCGTGGTCTTGGCGACGTGCGAGCCGACGATGACGGCGCCGGGCCGGCCGTCGCGCACCAGTTTCGCAAAATCCTCCGCGGGCACCGGCTGCGGCGGCAGCTTCGCCAGCGCGGTGAGCAGCGAAGCGGCGCTGCGGAACAGCAGGCGCTTGCCGTGGGCCGCCGCCTGCAGCGCCGCGTCGGCGAAACGCGCGTAATCCGCGGGCGTTTCGCCGTCGACCGCGCCGATGGTGTTGCCGTAAAGATTCGCCAGCCAGGCACCGGCATCGCCGGTGCGCAGCATGGCGAGCGAAAGCACGCGCACGTCGGCGGCCCTGATCGTGCCGTGGGTCTTCTCGGCGACGTAGTCGGGCAGGAAGCTCGTCGAATAGCCGAACACCGAGTCGCGCGCGAATTCGGTCTCGTGCGTGGGGACGGAGCGGCCGTCGACGACCAGGTAATGCGTGCCGTCGCGCGTGATGCGTCCGCCCTCGAAAAAGGCCGGCGTCAGCAGCGTTGCGTCGAAGGGGCCGAGCTCGCTTTCCATCACGTCGGTTTCCACCGGGTAGTGGCCGCGCAGCGTGGAGTCGGAGCGCGAGACGAACAGTACCGGCCCGGCGTAGTCGGCGAGCGCCTGCTTGAGGTTGATGCAGACTTCGCGCGTGACCGCCGCTGCGCGCGCTGCGTCCATGCCGCGCGTGTTGGTGAGCACGAAGAAGAGCGGCGCGGCATCCGCCAGCGCGGCCTTCAGCGTGGGGACGTCCCAGCGGGTGAGCAGCAGGCAGGAATGCACCGTCTGCGAACCGGTGGGATCGTCGTCGAGCACGATGATTTTCGGATTCATGTTCGTAAGAGAGTGCGCGCAGGTGCCAGGCCTGGGCCCGACGCCTGCGCGATCTCCGCTCCGGTTGCTTATGCCAGCATGGCCGTTGCGCGTGCGGCCAGCGCGTCCGCGTTCATGCCGTTGAAGTCGAACAGCTGCTGCGCGCTGGCGGTGGTTTCGCCGCGCTTCCAGCAGTAGGTGTCGCGCTTCGCGGCACGGGTGCGCAGCAGCACCGGTTCGAGCATGGCGGACGGGCCGCCGGTGACGGCGATCAGCGCGTCGCCGTCGAACAGCGCATTGAATTCCGCGTCGCCCAGGAAGGTGCCGTCGGGCTCGGACACGCTGCTCCACAGCACGTCGTGCGGGCGGTACAGGCGACGCGGGTTGACCACGGCGACGATGCGCGAGCCGATGCCGGCCTGCTTCAGCGCTTCTGCGGCGGCGAACACCGGCAGCAGCACCATGTCGCCGGTGACGGCGAACACGACGGTTTTTTTGCCTGCATTCTCCTGCAGCACGATCGCCCCCTGCGCGATGGCGGCCTCGCCCTGCGCGAGCGTGGTGCGCACCGGCAGCGGCGACTTGGAGGCGGTGATGACCACGCCCTTGTTGTGCTGCTTCAGCGCCCAGTCGTAGCTCGCCTGGATCATGTTGGCGTCCACCGGGAACAGCGGGTAGACGTTGCCGTTGCGCATCATCGCGGCGAAGTAGCTTTCGATTTCCGGCCGCTGGTGGGTCCAGCCGTTGCGGCCCTGCTCCAGCGCGCCGGCGGTGAACAGGCACACCGTGGCCGGCGTCTTGCGGCGCAGCTCGGCCATCGCCTGCGTCACGGTCTGCCAGATCGGCAGGCCGTTGATGGCGAAGGATTCGTAGCTGCACCACAAGCTGCGTCCGCCGAAGAGCGCGAGTCCGGCCGCGAGGCCCGCGCAGGCATCCTCGTTGAGCGGCTCGTACACCTGGCCGGCCGGGCCCTGGAAATAGAGCGCGTCGGCGGTGGGGTGGCGGATGGTCAGCGCCTGGTTGATGTTGGCCATGCCCGAAGCCTCGTTGCCGTCCGCGTTGCTGACGACGAAGGACGCATCGCGCTTGCCCACCTCGCCGACCACCGCGCCGAAGGCCGTGGTCGGCACGGCGTTTTCGCCCATGGGGAATTCCTTCAGCGGCAGCGTGCCGAGGTCGGGCAGCGCGCGCTCGGTTTCGGTCACAGCGACCTTCGCTGCCGGGCCGCCCCCGGCATGGCGGAAGTTCTCGCGCGTCACGCGCCAGGCCTGGATCGGCAGTGCACGGCGTTGCAGGCCGCCCTTCACGTCGTCGGAATCCAGCGTGTGGTGGGCGTAGAGGTTGTGCGACTTGGCGCCGGTGGCGTGCACGCCCGCGCCTTTCAGCTGCTTGATGATGAGGCAGGCGCGGCGACCCGACATCGCGGCCTTTGCGGCTGCGTCGGCGGCCTTGAGCACGGCGCCCGTGAAGGCCATACGTGCCTTGAAGCCGAAGGTGGTGGCATCGGCGTAGGTGGGCGCGTCGGCCGTATCGGCGAAATCGCGGGCGTCGACCAGATGCACGTCGTCGAAGCCGTGCGCGCGCCAGAAGGCGGCCATGCGGCCGTTGTCCCACAGCGACACCATGCTGTGGTGTTCCTGCGAATAGCCGTTCCACACCAGCACCGGCAGATAGTTGGTGACGTCGGGATAGGCGGTGGCGAAGTGCTGGAAGGCGCTCATGATGTAGGGCTCGCCCAGGCCGCCGTCGCCGATGGTGACCGGGAAAAGCTTGTCGCGGTGCAGCAGCGCGCCGGCCATGGCGAAGTGCTGGCCCTGCCCAAGCGGGCCGGCCGGGGCCAGCAGGCCGGGGATCGCGCCCGAGAGGTGGCCGAGCAGGCCGTGCATCTCGCGGAAGCGGGTGCGCATGTCGGACACGCTCTGGATGCCCATGGCTTCCAGCGAGGTGTCGAGGAACATGGCCGAATAGAAGCCGGGAGCGTGGTGGCCGACCTCGGTCACCACGTTGCGGTGGCCCAGGAGGTGCAGCGCGGCGACCGCATCGGCCGAAGAGGCGAAGCCACCCGGATGGCCTGAGGATTTGCTGCCGGTGATTTGCAGCGTCAGGTAGCGCAGGGCATCGGCGGCGAGCAGGGTCTGGTACACCGCTGCTTCGCTCGTCGGGTCCGGCAGGGTGGGCGTGTCCGGACCGAGCAGCGGCGCGGCGGCGAGGCGGTCGAGTTCGGGCAGGGTATCGGCGAAATACTGGATGCCTTCGCAAAAGGCGGGCAGGGATTCCAGAGGGGTATCGGGCATGGCGCTCATGGCGGCTCCTTTCATAATGCGAAAATATTTTGCGTAATGCGAAATTTATGACTTGCATTGAAGCAGAGAAATCGGCAAATTTCGCATCACGGAATAAATTTTCACTTCATGAAAAATACGGCCTCCTCCATTCAGGTGCTCGACCGGGCCATGGCCCTGGTCAATCTGCTTGCCCGCGCACCCGGGCCGGCTTCGCTGTCGCGTCTGGCCGCCGACGCCGGCCTCCACACCGCCAGCGCCCACCGCATCCTCGGCGCGCTCATCGCGCACGGTCTGGTCGAAAAAACCGGTGCGGGCGAATACGATCTGGGGGTGCGCTGGCTGGAAGTGGGCAATCGCTTACGGGCGCGGCTCAACATCCGTCAGGTCGCCATGCCGCACATGCAGGCGCTGGCCACGGCAACCGGTGAAACGGTCAATCTCATCGTGCGGCGCGGCGACGAAGCGGTCTACGTCGAGCGCGTGTCCGGCGGCCAGACCATGATCCAGGTCGTGCAGGTGGTCGGTGCGCATGCGCCGCTGCACGTCACGGCGGTCGGCAAGATATTCCTCGCCGAAGACAGCGCCTCCGGCGTGCTCGGCTATGCGCAGCGCACGCAGCTGCCGGCGTATACGCCGAACACCCTGACCACGCCGGAGGCGCTCGCTGCCGAGCTCGACGTTATTCGTCGCGAAGGTCTGGCGCACGACCGCGAGGAAGCCGAACTCGGCGTGGCCTGTATCGGCGCGCCGATCCGCGACGCCGACGGCAAGCTGGTCGCGGGCCTGTCGATCTCGGCGCCGGCGGATCGCCACAAGCCGGCTTGGCCGGAATTGCTGAAAGAAGCGGCGGGCCGGATCGGGGCGGCGCTGGGCTACGCCGTCCGGCCCGTCGTCGAAAGCGGCACTGTCCGGTAGACGCCGAGCCCGACAGGCCCCCCACTTGCTGAGCCTGCCCGCAGTGCGTTGCCACGCACGCCGCATTCCGAACCGGCCCCGCCGCCGGCGCGAAAATTAGGGCCGACAGGCCGCTAGAATGACGGCATGACGCTCGCCGCGCTGATCGCCCGTTATGGTCTGGCCGCCGTATTCTTCGGGGCTCTGCTTGAAGGCGAGACGCTGCTGGCCATCGCCGGCTACGCCGCGCACCGGGGCTATCTGGATTACGCCGCCGTGGTGCTTGTGGGGGCGGCGGGCGCAATACTCGGCGATCAGTTCTGGTTCTGGCTCGGCCGCCGCAAAGGCCGGGCGTTGCTGACGCGCCGGCCGATGCTCGCCGGCCGCATCGACCGGGCCCTGGCGCTGATCGAGCGCTATCCGAATGCGATCCTGGGCGCGCAGCGCTTCGTCTGGGGCCTGCGCACGGCCCTGCCGCTGGCGGCCGGCCTGAGCCGGGTGGATGCCCGGCGCTTCGTCGCGCTGAACGTGCTGTCCGCCCTGCTGTGGGCGCCGCTGGTGGCCGGTGCCGGCTATCTGTCGGGGGCATTTGCGGCGCGTGTGGTTGATCGTCTGCACCGCTACGAACACTGGGGGATCGCGGCGGTGCTGCTTGGCAGTGTGTTGTGGCATGCGGTCCGGCAGCTGCGGCGCCGACGGGCAAGCCAGTGAAATACCTGCGCCTGCATCCCCATCCGGCCCTGCGTCCGCTGGCCCGCCTGCGGGCCTGGCATCGCGTGCTCGCGGCGGCGGCGGTCGGAACCATTGCCGCCCTGCTGTTGCCGGCCACGCTCTGGGAAACCTGGCTGATGGCCGGCTGGCTCGCCGGCAGCCTGGCCTACCTGGGGATCGTCTGGATCGGGGTGGGCCGGCTCGATGCGGCGCATACCCGCCTGCTCGCCGGCAGTTACGATCCGGGAACCCGCGCACTCTATGCCGTGGTGGTGGCGGCCTGCTTCGCCAGCCTGGGCGGTGTGCTGCTGGTGACCGATGCGGCGCGCGCGCTGGCCGGTCCGGCGCGCGGGCTGCATATCGCTCTTGCACTAGCCACGCTCGCCGCGACCTGGCTCCTGATCCAGACCGTGTTTACCCTGCGTTACGCGCGCCGGTATTACACGGACGATGCCGGCGGGCTGGCGTTTCCCGGCGAGGCCGCCCCGACTTACATGGATTTTGCCTATTTCGCGGCCGTGATCGGCATGACTTCGCAGGTCTCGGACGTGGCGGTCGGCGCAGCACCCATGCGGCGTCTGGCGCTGGCGCACGGGCTGGTGTCCTTTGCCTTCAATCTGCTGGTGCTGGCGTTGACGCTCAATCTGGTGGCCAGCGCGCTTTGAGACAGGTTGCGGACGCGGAAAGCACTTGCCTGGCGTGCGCGAGTTTGGCATCGTGCCGGCTCGACCAGGTCCGCCCGTCTTGGGAACCGACCCTGGCGCTGCCATGGAGTCCGCGTTGACCGAGCCTCGCCCCGCCACCCGCTACGAAATCGCCGCCTGGCTGCTGATGGCGGCGGGCCTGATGCTCACGCCGCTGCTGCATCTGCTGCCGACCCTGCTGGCCGGCCTGCTGGTGGTGCAGCTCGTTCACCTGCTCGCGCCGCGCTTCGTCATTGGCCGGCTCGACCACGTCTGGTCCAAGGTGCTGGTGGTATCGCTGATCACGCTGGTGGTGCTGGGCGCGCTGGGCGGGCTCACCGCCGGCGCCATTCTTTATCTGCGCACCGAGGGCGGTCTGGCGGGCCTGCTGACCAAGATGGCGGAGATCATCGAAAATTCGCGCCAACTGCTGCCCGCCTGGGCGGCAGCCTGGCTGCCGCAGGGCGACGGTTCGATGATCCGTGCCAGTCTGGTCGAATGGCTGCGCGTGCATGCACTGGAAATCCGCCAGTTCGGCGGCGATGCCGGCCGCGCCCTGCTGCACGTGATCATCGGTTTCATCATCGGCAGTTTCGTCGCGCTGCGCGAAGCGCGCCAGCAGCACACCATGGCGCCGCTGGCGCGGGCGATGTGCGAACGCGTGCACCGGCTGGGCGAAGCCTTCCGCCGGGTGGTGTTCGCGCAGGTGCGCATTTCGGCCCTGAACGCGACGCTCACCGGCATCTATCTGATGATCGTGCTGCCGGCTTTCGGGGTCCATCTGCCGTTTACCAAGACCATGATTCTGGTGACCTTCATCGTCGGCCTGCTGCCGGTCCTGGGCAACCTGATTTCAAATACCGTCATCGTCGTCATCTCGCTGTCGCATTCGCTGCAGGTCGCGGCCGCTTCGCTGGCCTTCCTGGTGAGCATCCACAAGCTCGAATATTTCGTGAATGCCCGTATCATCGGGGGCCAGATTCAGGCACGCGCCTGGGAACTGCTGATCGCCATGCTGGCGATGGAAGCGGCCTTCGGGGTGCAGGGCGTGATCGCCGCGCCGATCTACTACGCATACATCAAGAAGGAATTGTCGGACCGCGGCCTGATTTAGCGTATTGCCAGATAGGAAAAAGAATTCAATGTCGAACGAAACGGAATCCATCGTCCTGACCGCCAGCGGCGAGGACAAGATCGGCCTGGTCGAAGGGCTCACCCGCCGCATCGGCGAGTCCGGCTGCAATATCGAGGAATCGCGCATGGCCGCGCTGGCCGGACGTTTCGCGCTGCTGATGCGGGTGACCGGCAGCTGGGATGCGCTGGCCAAGCTGGAATCGCGCCTGCCCGCCGTGGGCGAGGAATTCGGGCTCGCCATCGTGCAGCAGCGCACCCGTGCCGCCAAGATCGAAAAGCCGCTGATCCCCTATGTGGTCGAGGTTTCCGCGCTCGACCAGCCCGGCATCGTCAACAGTCTGGCCAATTTCTTCGCGCGGCTGCGCATCAACATCGAATCGCTCGACACCGACACCTACCCGGCGCCGCACACCGGCGCACCGATGTTCGCCGTGCGCATGACGCTGGGCATTCCGGCGGACGCACACATCGCCACCCTGCGCGGCGATTTCCTCGACTACTGCGACGACCACAACCTCGACGCGACCTTCGAGCCCGTACGCTGATTCCGGGAGCCTGCATGCTGAAGCAAATCCTCGTACTCGCTGCGCTGGCCGCCGCTTTTACGTCGCCGGTCCAGGCGGGCCCGTATGCCGACGATCTGTCGCGCTGCCTCGTCGAGAAGACCACGCCGGCCGACAAGAATGCGCTGATCCGCTGGGTGATCGCCGTTACGACCCTGCATCCCGCGGTGCAACCCATCGCCCGGGTGGAGGCCGAAGCGCGCGCCCGGGCCAATCAGGAAACCGCGCGCATCTTCGAACGCCTGCTGACGCAGCAGTGCCTCGACCAGACGCGGCAGGCTGTGCGCTACGAAGGCGCGGCCGCGATCCAGGGCGGTTTCCAGACGCTGGGCCAGGTGGCGATGATGGAACTGTTCGCCGACCCCACCGTGGCCGCCGCGCTGGGCGAGCTGGACAAGGCGATCGACGTGCAAAAATTGCGCGAGGCGCTGCAGACGCCGGACAAATAGGGCGCTGCCGGTTTTCAGGGGCTCTGTACGTCGGTGCTGTCGAGTTCGATGTAAAACATCGGAATGACCTCGTCCTGCCGCACGGTCGCCGGCTGGCTGCGTTCCAGTGCGGCCTGCACGCGGGCCGCCTGGAGGGCGGGCCGGTCGAGCACTGCCGGATACAGGCGGCAGTGCTTCTCGATCGCGTCGGCCTGCCGGCAGGCCGCGGCTTCCAGCGCCGCCCGGGCCGGCGTATCGAGCTGATCCAGAAGCAGCAGCCAGGGCGCCTGCCAGGCATGGTAATCCTGCACCAGCCGTGTGTGCGCGGCATCCATGCCGTGCGTCGCGATGTACAGTGGCGGAAAGGCCTCGGCGTCCAGTACGCGTCCCTTCAGGTGATCGCCGCCTTTCAGCGTGCCCAGGCCCAGGCCCGATCCGTCGTCGGAGCGGCGGAACCATTGCGCCGGCCCCGCGGCGAGCCCGTTGACGTAGCGCGTGAGATAGGTGCCGGCCGGCTCGTCCAGTCCGGCGACGGCGTGGCTGCGGAAATGTTCGCGTGCGGCGATGCCGGCACGCCAGTCGAGCGGCGGCCGGGTATCGGTCTCGCTGTCGTTGCGCACGCTGTGGATCAGCGCCAGCGGCCGGTCGTCGCGGTCGAGCAGCCACAGCTCGAAAGCGTCGCGGAACCTGAAGGGCAGGTCGTGGTGCACGCGCAGCAGATGTTCGTAGACCACGGCGCCCATGTCTTCCAGCCGCTTGAAATCGTCCGACGGATACAGCGGGCCGCGCTTGAGGCCTTTTTCCGCCGACCAGTGGCCGTAGCGGATGTCGGAAATCTGCGCACGCTTGCCGGCACGGCCCAGGCCGTCGAGCAGTGCGTCGTTGGCCACGTAGATATCCCATTCGACGCCGTCGGTCGTCACGGCCTCGGCGGAAGCGTAGCGGACGACATGCACCGTACCCCGGAAGGGATTGAGCAGGCGTTGGGCATAGCATTCGATCTGCATGGCTGAATTCTAGCGTCCGCCGTCTTCCGTGTTGCCCATCCAGGCGAACAGCGAAGCCCGCATTGCTTCTTCCACCGGCATGTCGATCACGCGGATCCATTCGCGCGGTACGAATACCGTATAGCCGCCGATCATGTAGCCCATTGGCAGGTAGACCGCTACGCGGTCGCCGCGCTCGAAGCCTGCGGGCAGATCGTCGACCTGCTGGCGCGTGATCAGCCCGACCAGTTCCAGTGCCTGTCCCGGGGGTTTCAAAGCGACCACGGTCTGCTGTGTGCCGGGCTTCTTGGGCGAGAAGAAATCGGCGAAATCCTTGAGCGAGGCATAGATGTTCTTCACCACCGGCAGGTTGGTGAATGGCAGCTCGATCAGCGAGAGCAGCCGCGAAGCGAACGGCTGGGACACCAGAAAACCCAGCAGCACGATGCCGGTCACGCCCAGCACGAGGCCGAGGCCGGGCACGTAGGCTTCGCCCAGCAGCGGACGGGCGAGCTGTGCCGAGAGCTTTTCCATCCAGGCGAGAAAGAGATAGAGCAGATAGACCGTCAGCCCTACCGGCAGGGCGGTGAACAGGCCGCGCAGAAAATATTGCGTGAGGTGCTTCATGAGAGCAGCCAGGCGAAGGCGGAGGTCACAGGATAGCAGGGCGCGATTGCCAGGATGCGCGCTCCCGAAATACGCAGGAGGATGCGTGAACAACATGTTGATCGCGCTCGGTACCGTGCTGTTTGCCGGCTGCACCACCGGCCCCACGGCCGATGAACAGGCTGCAATGGTCGAGACGGCGCGCAAGGCTTCGGCGATGCTGGCCCAGACGCTGGGCGGAGAACTGAAGAACGCCATGGCGGGAAAAGGGCCCGAGGGCACCTCTCCGTCTGCAAGACGCGTGCGTCCCAGATCGCCGCCGACGTGTCGAAGCGCTTCGGCATGGACGTCAAGCGCGTCAGCCCGAAGAACCGCAATCCCGCCGGCGTGCCCGACGCCCGGGAAGCCGGGGCGCAGGCTGGCCTGGAAAAACGCCTCGCCGCCGGCGAGATGCCGGGCACACTCGATGCCTGGCAGGTCGTGACCGCGCCGACGGGCAAGGTTTTCCGCTACGCCAGGGCCTCGCCGACGCAGCCGCTGTGCCTGAGCTGGCGACCCGGCCGCGATGGCCGAGGGCGTGAAGGCACGGCTTGCCGCGGATTATCCGCTCGACAAGGCCACTGGCTATTCGGCCGGCATGGTGCGCGGCATCATCCCCATCAACCGCCCGCGCTGACGACGACGTAAAAATTCGCGCCGGAGGGCTTCAGCTTTCCGGCGTGCGGCCGATTCCTGCTTCTGAAATCCGTCAATCCGTCGAAGGGGGAAAGCCGTGCTGAATCGTCTGGTGGGAATGTGGTCGGGCAATCGCGACAACGCGGCGGCGCAGGCGGCCCGCGAAGGTCTGACAAAAGCCGACGAGCCGCGCGCGGCGGCTGCCGCGGAAGCCCCGGCAAAAAAACCCTCCGTCATGCGCCGCGAGGCGATTCTCGGCCGCGACCAGAAAGTCGCCGGCTACACCTTCATGCTGCGCCGTGCGCCCGGTGACGAGCGCGACGCCGTATTGCCCGACGTGCAGCGTCTCTACGACGAGACCCTGCTCGCCAATCTCCAGCGCATGGATATCGCGCGCCTGCTCGGCCAGCGTCAGGCCTTCGTGCCGATCGCGCTCGCCACCCTGCACCACGCCCTGCTGGAGGACTGGCCCGCAGCCGGCACCGTGTGGCTGCTGAAGCTCGGTGCGGATACGCAGGTCGATGCCTCTCTGCTGGAGCGCATGGCCGCGCTCAAGGCGCGCGGATTCGGTTTCGCCGTGGAGGCGGATGCCGTGATGCATGCCGACCGGCAGGCGCTGCTCGAACATGCCGACTATGTGCTGCTCGACGCCAGCAGCGAAGACATTCCCGCCGTGACCGCGCAGATGTCGGCCATCGCCCGGCTGGCGACCGGCAAGCGCTTCGTCGCCACCGGCGTGCAGACGCTCGAGGCCTTCCACATGTGTCACAAGCTGCAGTGCAGCCTGTTCATGGGGCCGTTCATCACGCGCCACGAAAAGGTCGAGGGGCCGGCGATGGGCCCGTCGCGCGCCAAGGTGATGGATCTCATGAACCGCGTGCGTACCGGCGCCGAACTGCCCGACCTGGCCAAGCATTTCCAGCACGATCCCACGCTGTCGGTGCGCCTGCTGCGCTACGTCAACTCGCCCGGCATGGGCCTGATGAACAAGGTCGGCGGCATCGAGCAGGCGCTCATGGTCATGGGCATGGACAAGCTCTACCGCTGGCTCACCGTGGTGCTCTTCACCGGCGGCGACAAGCAGGAACTCGACCAGGCGCTGCTGGAAAACGCCATGGTGCGGGGCCGCGTCGCCGAGCAGCTCGCCGGTCGCGCGCTGTTCGCCAAGGCGCGCGACGAAATCTTCGTCGCCGGCCTGTTTTCGCTGCTCGACGTGGTGATGCGCATGCCGATGGACAAGGTGCTCGCGCAGATTCCGCTGCCCGAGGAAATCACCGCCGCCATCCTGCGCCGCGAAGGCCCCTATGCGCCCTATCTGGCACTCGCCATCGCCTGCGAGCAGGACGACGCGGAGAGCCTGGAAGCCCAGGCAAAAGCGATCGGCCGCGACGTGTCCGACATCAACGCCGTGCACATGGATGCGCTCCTGTGGGCGCAGGAGATGTCCGAAGCCGCATCCTGACCGGGCGATTCCCCTGCCGATCTGGGATGATGGTGGCATGTCCGCCCCACCCTGGTTCGTTTACCTGCTGCGCTGCGCCGACGGCACGCTCTACGCCGGTATCACCACCGATCTCGACCGCCGCCTCGCCGCGCACAATGCCGGCGCCGGCGCGCGCTACACGCGCGCGCGGCGGCCGGTCGAGCTGATCCACGCCGAACCCGCCGCCGACCGCGCGGCAGCCAGCCGCCGCGAAGCGGCACTCAAGAAACTGCCGCGCGCCGCCAAGCTCGCGCTCGCCGGCCAGTCCTAGAACAGATCGAGCTGTCCGCCGAGACGCGGCGGCCGGAAGCGGCTGCAATCCGCTGTGAAATCGCGTGTCGCGTTCAAACCGTGCCGCCGGCAGGCCAGACGGAAGCGGTCGGCGAGAAAGCGCGCGTAGGTACCGCGCCCCCTCTGGCGTACGCCGAAATCCGATTCGTAGTCACGGCCGCCGCGCAGCTCGCGCATGCGGCTCATGATGTGCGCGGCCTTCAACGGGTAGTGCGTCTCCAGCCAGTCCACGAAGAGAGTGCGCACTTCCAGCGGCAGACGCAGCAGCACATACCCCGCCCCGGTTGCGCCGGCCCCGGCGGCCGCGGCGAGGATGGCTTCCATTTCCGGATCGGTGAGCACCGGCACGACAGGTGCGACCAGCACGCCGGTGGGGATGCCGGCCGCGTTCAGGCGGCGGATCGTTTCGATGCGCCGTTGCGGTGCTGCCGCGCGCGGCTCCATGCGGCGCGCGAGTTCGCGGTCGAGCGTCGTCACGGACAGCATGACGTGGGCCAGACCGTCGCGCGCCAGATCGGCGAGCAGATCGATATCGCGTTCGATCAGCGCACCCTTGGTCACGATGGACACCGGGTGCCGGCATTCGGTCATCAGTTCCAGCACCTGCCGCGTGATGCGCCATGTGCGTTCGATGGGCTGGTAGGGGTCGGTGTTCGTGCCCATCGCCAGTGTCGAGCAGCGATAGCCCGGTTTCGCCAGCGCCGTACGCAGCAGTGCCGCCGCGCGCGGTTTTGCCAGCAGTTTCGTCTCGAAGTCCAGACCGGGCGACAGATCCAGATAGACGTGCGTCGGCCGCGCGAAGCAGTAGATACAGCCGTGTTCGCAGCCACGGTAGGCGTTGAGCGACTGCGTGAAGGGGACGTCAGGCGAATCGTTGTGCGACAGGATGCTGCGGCTGGGATCGACGCGGACTTCCGTGACGATCTGCGTGGGCGGCGGTTCGGCAGGCGTCCAGCCGTCGTCCGCCGTCTCGCGCTGCCGTTCGCGGTAGCGGTTGCCGGGATTGTCGCCCGTGCTGCGGCCGCGCGGCGTGGAAGCTGCCGTGTCGGCCATGGTCTCAGTGGGGGGCGTTCCAGCCGTCGAGCCGTTCGCGGATCTGCGGCAGCGCCGCTTCGGCCGCCCGGCGTCCGGCCTCGATGGCGACGGCGGCGCGGTGGAATTCCATCAGGCCCAGGCTGGCCAGCGGCGGCGCGATCAGCGCGTCGGCAGGTTCGCCGGCAAGCCGGCTGCGGGTGATGAGGACTTGCATAATGTTGATGCTGGAAGCCAGCACGTCGAGCATGGCCGGCGGCGCGGGTCCTTCGTCGCGTTCGATGCCGAGCTGGGCCATCACGGTATCGGCGAGTGTGGGTTTCGTACGGGGTGGCCGTGCCGCGGGGATGTCCCTGAGATGGCGGCCGAGCAGGTCGGCGTTGAGATCGACCGCGATCACGAAGTCGGCGTCCATGGCGCGGGCGAGCGATACCGGCACCGGGTTCACCAGGCCGCCGTCCACCAGCCAGCTGCCGTTCGACGCCACCGGCGTGAACAGGCCCGGCAGGGCGATGGAGGCGCGCACCGCGTCGGAAACGGTGCCTTCGCGCAGCCAGATTTCGCGGCCGCGCGCGAGATCGGTGGCGACGGCGCCGTAGGGCCGTTCGAGTGCGCGGATGTCGCGGTCGACGAAGTGGTCGCGGAAGAACGCGATGAGCTTTTCACCCTTGATGAGGCCGCCGCCGAGCGAGAAATCGAGGAAGCCCACCACGGTCTGCAGCTTCAGGCCGCGCACCCAGGTTTCCAGGCGGTCGAGCTCGCCGGCCACGTAGGCCGCGCCGACCAGCGCGCCGATCGAGGTGCCGCACACGAGATCGGCGCGGATACCGGCGTCCTCCAGCACGCGGATCGCGCCGATGTGCGCCCAGCCGCGCGCCGAACCGCCGCCGAGGGCGAGGCCGATGCGCGGCCGCGATGGCGATTTTGTCCCGGCCATCAGTCGGTCTCGCGCTCGATGCCGCAGCAAGGTGTGGCGGTGTCGGCCGTGTCGCTGAGGATGGCGCCGGTCACCGGGTTGGGGCGGAAGACGGTGCAGCCCTTGAGGCCCAGCGCGTGCGCTTCGCGGTAGAGATCCTGAAACTGCGCGAAGGGCAGATCGGCGGCGACGTTGATGGTCTTGGAAATCGCGTTGTCCACGTAAGGCTGCAACGCGGCCTGCATCAGGAGATGCGCGCGCGGGTCGAGCTGGCGCGCCTCGACGAAGGCGGGCGGGCGGCCGCTTTTCCCCAGGCGCATCCACAGCCGGCAGGCGCAGTCGTCGACGAAATGTGTCGTGTAGCGGCCGTCGGCACCGAGCACGCGGCGTTCCGCCGTGGCCGCGAACACCGGCTCGATGCCGCTGGAAACGTTGTTCGCCAGCAGGCTGATCGTGCCCGCCGGCGCGACGGCCAGCAGATGACTGTTGCGGATGCCGTGCACGGCGACGGCGTCGCGGATGTCCGCCGGCAGACGTTGCGCGAAGCCGCTGGCGAGAAAAGCCTCGGCGTCGAAGCGCGGAAATGCGCCCTTCTCGCGCGCGAGCTCGACCGACGTGCGGTAGGCCGCATCGCGTACCCGGCGCATCAGGCCGGCGGCGAAATCGCGCGCCGCGGCGCTGTCGTAATCCAGATTCAGCATCGCCAGCGTGTCGGCCAGTCCGGTCACGCCCAGCCCCACGCGCCGCTTGGCATGCGCTTCTTCCGCCTGCGCCGGCAGCGGGTAGCGCGAAGCATCGATCACGTCGTCGAGCAGACGCACCGCGATGCGCGTCGCGTCGTCCAGCGCGGCGTGGTCGAAGGCCGCGGCGGATTCAAAGGGGGCGCGTACGAAGGCGGCGAGATTGAGCGAACCGAGGTCGCAGGCGCCGTAGGGCGGCAGCGGAATCTCGCCGCAGGGATTGGTCGCCGCCAGTGTCTCGATGCCGGCCAGCGTGTTGTCGCGGTTGATCGTGTCGACGAACAGCACGCCCGGTTCCGCCGTGTCGTAGGCCGCACGCATCAGGCGCGTCCATAGCGCGCGCGCCTGGACGACGCGCTGCGTTTCGCCGGCGAAGACCAGCGGCCAGTCGGCGTCCATGTCCACTGCGCGCATGAAGGCGTCGGACACCAGCACCGAACAGTTGAAATGCCGCAGCTCGGCCGCGTCGCGCTTGGCGTCGATGAAGGTTTCGATGTCCGGATGGTCGCAGGCCAGCGTCGCCATCATCGCGCCGCGCCGCGCGCCGGTGGAGAGCATGGTCGCGCACATTGCGTCCCAGATGCGCATGAAGGACACCGGGCCCGAGGCGATGGTGCCGCTGGCGTGCGCCACCATGCCGGCCGGGCGCAGCGGCGAGAAATCGTAGCCGACTCCGCCGCCGTGCTGCATGGTCAGCGCGCCTTCCTTCAGTGCGTCGAAGATGTGTTCCAGATCGTCGGCCAGCGCGCCCATCACGAAGCAGTTGAGCAGCGTCACGCGTTTATCGGTGCCGGCGCCTGCGAGAATGCGCCCGCCCGGCAGGAAGCGGAAGCCGTCGAGCACGCCGTAAAAGCGCTCGGCCCAGCCGGCCGCGTCGCGTTCGACCGCAGCCACCGCGCGCGCCACCCGCCGCCAGCTCGCCGCGATGTCCGCCTCGCCCGGCGCGCGGTAGCGCGTCGCCCACACGTGGCGGGCGATGTCGAGCTCAAAGGGATCGTGCGTCGTCATGAGCCTTCGATGCGAAGCGGGAAATGGCCCATTATCCGCTTCATCGAGTGAGCTGCCGATCAGGCTATGCAGGCTAAGGGCAGCCGGTCATAATCCCGTCGCCACGGTCAAAAATTCCTAAATAGCATTGCCAGACCGGGCGCGGAGAACAATTCTTAGCCCAAGCCCTTTGACATCAATGGTCTCGGCCATAACACGGTTTGAAGCCATCACTGGGGATTGGCGGTTTACACGGGAGGTTTAAATCGCATGAAAAAAATCGTTGTACTGCTGTCCGTTCTTGTTCTGAGCGCCTGTTCAACCTATATGCCGCAACGCTACAGTATCTCGGCCGATACCAATGTGACTTTGAAGTCCATCGGTGTGAGCAACATCAATGTTGGTGATTTCAAGGGACCGGAAAAATTCGACAATAGTTGCCGTGCGGCTGGCCCCATTGCCCCGCCAGACAACATGAGCTTCGAAGCCTATATTCGGAAGGCGTTGGCGGATGAGCTGAAAGTGGCGGGTGCGTACGATGATAAGACACCCAAGGTTACCCTGACGGGGCTGGTCGATCAGCTGGCGTTCTCGTCATCCCGAGGGCTTACCGGTGGATCGTGGGATATCGGTCTTCGCGTCACGTCCTCAAACGGAAAATCTGTCTATGTGTCGGAGCACTATGAGTTCAATAGCGGATTCATTGCAGACACTGCATGCAAGCAGACAGCCGAAGCCTATTTGCCGGCCGTGCAGAACCTGATCGGCAAGCTTGTCAATTCGCCGGAATTCAAGTCGCTGGTAACACCATAATCCTGAAGGTTCCGAAGAGGGGCGTCGCCAGCTACTGGCGACGCCCCTTTGTTTTTGGCGATATCCTGTTGTGCCTGCACACCGAGCGGACTGGCCATGTTGCCGGATTTTTGCTTTAAATGACCGAATCGTCCCACCCCTACGCCACCCTCACCCCCGACGTCGCCCTCGATGCGCTCGACAGCACCGGCCTCGTCGCCGACGGCAGGTTGCTGGCGCTGAACAGCTACGAGAACCGCGTCTACCAGATGGGCGTGGAAGACGGCACGTCTGTGGTGGCGAAGTTCTATCGCCCTTCGCGCTGGACGAACGAAGCGATCCTCGAAGAGCACGCCTACACGGCCGAACTGGCCGAACGCGAGATTCCGGTGGTGGCGCCGTTGCGGCTGAACGGCGCTACGCTCCACACGCACGCGGGCTTCCGCTTCGCGGTATTCCCCAAACAGGGCGGCCGTATGCCCGAGTTCGACCGCGCCGGCACGCTGGAACGCATGGGGCGCTTTCTCGGGCGCATCCACGCGGTCGGCAGGCAGGCGCCGTTCGTGCACCGGCCTGCGCTCGACATCGACAGCTTCGGCATCCAGTCGCGCGATTTCCTGCGCGCGGGCGACTGGCTGCCGCCCGATCTCGCGCCGGCGTGGAACAGCGTGATCGACCACGCGCTCGACCAGGTGGCGCACTGTTATGCGCGTGCCGGCGCGGTGCGCACGCTGCGCCTACACGGCGACTGTCATCCCGGCAACGTGCTGTGGACCGACGAGGGTCCGCACTTCGTCGATTTCGACGACTGCCGCAGCGGGCCGGCGATGCAGGATCTGTGGATGCTGCTGTCGGGCGAGCGCGCGCAGCAGCAGGACCAGCTGAACGCCATCCTGACCGGTTACGAGGATTTCGCCGAATTCGATCCGCGCGAACTCCATCTCGTCGAGGCGCTCCGGACCTTGAGGCTGATCCACTATGCGGCCTGGCTGGCGCGCCGCTGGGACGACCCGGCTTTCCCCGCCGCGTTTCCGTGGTTCAATACGCAGCAGTACTGGCAGGCGCGCATCCTCGAATTGCGCGAGCAGATCGCGCTGATGGACGAGCCGCCGCTGGTGGCGTAGCAGGATTAAAGACATGTGTGGCATTGCAGGTGAATTCCGGTTCGACGAGACACCGCCCGACGCGGCGGCGATGGCGCGCATGCTGGCGAAGCTGGCGCGGCGCGGACCGGATGCGGAAGGCCAGCATGCCGACGGCGCGGTGCGGCTGGGCCACCGGCGGCTGGCGATCATCGACCTCTCGGAAAAGTCCGCGCAGCCCATGCTGGATGCCGCGACCGGCACCGCGCTCGTGTTCAACGGCACGATCTACAACTACCCCGAGCTGCGCGCCGAACTGATCGCGCTCGGCCATGCCTTCCGTTCCGACGGCGACACCGAGGTCATTCTGCGGGCGTACCTTGAATGGGGCGAAGCCTGCGTCGAGCGCCTGCACGGCATGTTCGCCTTCGCGATCTGGAACCGCGACACGCTGTTCCTCGCGCGCGACCGTCTGGGCATCAAGCCGCTGTACTACAACGAAACGCCGGGCCGTTTCCGCTTCGCCTCCACGCCGCAGGCGCTGCTGGCGGCGGGCGGGGTGGACACCGGTCTCGACGCAGTCGCGCTGCACCATCTGTTCACCCTGCACGCCGTGGTGCCGGCGCCGCGCACGATCTACGCCGGCATCCGCAAGCTTGCGCCGGGTACGACGCTGACGGTGAACGCGCGCGGCGAACTGCATCATCGCCGCTACTGGTCGCTCAAGGCGGAACGGCCTGCGCTGGCCCGCACCGAGGCCGAGTGGACCGCGGCCATTCACGACAGCCTGCGCCAGGCGGTGAAGAAACGCATCGAGATCGCCGACGTGAAGGTGGGGGTGCTGCTCTCGGGCGGGCTCGATTCCAGCCTGCTCGTCGCACTGCTCGCCGAACAGGGCGTGCCGGACCTGATGACCTTTTCGGTCGGTTTCGAGGACCAGCCGGAAGAGCGCGGCAGCGAATTCGAGTATTCCGACCCGGTGGCGGCGATGTACGGCACGCGTCACCACAAGTACCTGATTCCCAACGCCGACGTACTCAAGCGCCTGCCCGAGGCGGTGGCGCAGATGAGCGAGCCCATGTTCGCGCAGGATGCCGTGGCCTTCTACCTCTTGGCCGAACAGGTGTCGCAGACGGTGAAAGTGGTGCAGAGCGGCCAGGGCGCGGACGAAGTCTTCGGCGGCTATTTCTGGTATCCGCGCATGGCGGCGGAAACGCAGGGCAGCGCGCTCGACCGCTTCCGCAAGCATTACTTCGACCGCGATCACGACGAATTCCTCGACATGACCCAGCCGGCCTTGCACGGCGGCGATTACACCGGCGAGCTCGTTGCCGCGCATCTGGCGGAACCTTTCGCCGACGAATTCATCGACCAGGTATTGCGCATGGATACGACGATGCTCATCACCGACGACCCGGTCAAGCGCGTGGACAACATGACCATGGCCTGGGGCCTGGAAGCGCGCGTGCCCTTTCTCGACCACCAGCTGGTCGAGCTGGCCGCGGCCATGCCGCCCGCCCTCAAGCTGCGCAGCGAGGGCAAGCATGTGCTGAAAACCGTTGCGCGCGGCCTGGTCCCGGACGCCGTCATCGACCGCAAGAAAGGCTACTTTCCCATGCCGGCGCTGAAATACGTGCGCGGCGACTTCCTCGATTTCATGCGCGACATCCTGAATTCGCGGGCCTGCCGCGAACGCGGGCTTTACCATCGCGCCTACGTCGACCGGCTGCTCGATGCGCCCGAGTCGCATCACACGCGCATCCAGGGCAGCAAGCTGTGGCACCTGGCGCTCACCGAATACTGGTTGCAGATGCATGCGTAGACGCGTTCTGCTTGTTCTCCTGTTGAGTCTGTCCGCCGCCCGGGCCGCCGAAGGGCCGCCCGCCGCACCGGCTGAAGCGGTCGTGCCCGACGCCGCCGCATTCCCGGGCTGGCTGGCGGCCTTTCGCACCGATGCCATCGCCCAGGGCATCAAACCCGAAACCTACGAGGCCGCATTTGCCGGGGCGCAACCGGTCGAGCGCGTGATCGAACTCGACCGGCGCCAGCCGGAATTCCTGCAGACCTTTGCCGAATATTTTGATCGTCGCGTCACGCCGTCGCAGATCGCGCGCGGCGAAACGATGCTCGCCGAGCATGCCGCCTTGCTCGATGCGGTCGAGGCGCAATACGGCGTGCCCAAGACCGTGCTCGTGGCTTTCTGGGGGCTCGAAACCCGTTATGGCGCCTATCTCGGCAGTTTCAACATCCCGCTGAGCCTGGCCACGCTCGCTTGGGAAGGCCGCCGCAGCGCCTTCTTCAAGTCGCAGCTGATCGACGCGCTGCGCATCGTCGACGCCGGCCACGTCGCCGCGGCGGACATGAACGGCTCGTGGGCCGGCGCGATGGGCCAGATGCAGTTCATGCCGTCCACCTTTCGCGCCTATGCGCTGGATGGCGACGGCGACGGGCGGATCGATCTCTGGAATTCGCTCCCCGATGCCCTGCACTCGGCGGCCCATTACCTCAAGCGCGCCGGCTGGCGGACAGGCGAGCCGGCGGCGCGGGAAGTGCGGCTGCCGGCGGACTTCGACTGGCGGCAGGCGCGCATCACCCACCGCGTGCCGCTGGCCGACTGGATTGCGGCCGGTGTCGTACCGGCCGACGGCGGCGCGTGGCCGTCGGTTGCCGGGCCGGCCGCAATCGTGCTGCCGCAGGGCTGGCAGGGACCGGCTTTCATGGTGTTCGACAACTTCGACGTGGTGATGCGCTGGAACCGGTCCGTGAATTACGCGCTGGCCGTCGCGCAGCTCGCAAACCGGCTCGCGGGCGGGGTCACGCTCGTCGCCCGGGCCGGCGAAGCCGGTGCGCTGAGTACTGCCCAGGTCCGGACGATGCAGCATTATCTCAATACCCTCGGATTCGACACCGGCACGCCGGACGGCCTGATGGGGCCGCGCACGCAGAGTGCGCTGCGACGCTTCCAGGCCGCGCAGAATCTGCCGGCCGACGGCTATCCTTCGCCCAGCGTATATGCCCGCATCGAAGCTGCGCACGAGGCGGCCGACCGGCTCAGTCTGGCCCCGTCCGCGACGCTGTCCGATCCCCCTCCCGGCAGCACGCATCCGTGAGCGGACCGCGCAACGTACTCGGCACGCCGTTGCAGGTCTGCGGCGAATCGCCCCCGACCGGTTTTCTGCGCGACGGCCTGTGCCACACCGGCACGCACGATCTCGGCAGCCATACCGTCTGTGCGGTGATGACCGAGGCTTTTCTCGACTATTCGCGCGATCAGGGCAATGACCTGACGACGCCCGCGCCGGAATATGCCTTCCCCGGTCTCAAGCCCGGCGACCGCTGGTGCGTCTGTGCCGCGCGCTGGCTCGAAGCCGCCGAGGCCGGCGTGGCGCCGCCGGTGATCCTGGACGCCACACACGAGCGTGCCCTGCGCAAGATCTCCCTGGGCGACCTGGCCTACCACGCACGGGTGGAAGCGATATGAGCGCGGGCGGCGCACTGGTGTGCTGGAAGTGCGGTGCGAGTCTGGCCGGCTTGCCTCTGCCTCTGGGGCGGCGCGATGTCTGCCCGAGCTGCCGTGCCGAGCTGCATGTCTGCCGGCTGTGCCGGCATTTCGATGCGACCCGCGCCGGTCAGTGCCGCGAACTGGCGGCCGAGCGCGTGGCGGACAAGACGCGTATCAACGACTGTGGCTGGTTCGTGCCACGTCCCGAAGCCTACCGCGGCGGCGGTGCGGCGATGGCGCAGGCCAGCCGCAGCGCGCTCGATAGCCTGTTCGGCGGCGCGCCTGCGGCGGAAACGCCGGACCGCCCGAAAAATCCGCTCGACGATCTGTTCGGAAAATAGCCGGGAGCTCGGTCTGCCTTACGGCCGCAGCGCGGCGAGATGCGCCGCCAGTGCGAGGATGTCCGTGTCCTCCAGGTTGCGCGTATAGGCCGCCATCATCGGATCGAGGCGTTCGCCCATGCCGCTGCGGTAGCGTTTAAGCGAATCTTCCAGATATTTCATCTGCTGGCCGGCCAGCCGCGGGATGCGGTGCGATCCGGCTGCGGCGTCGCCGTGGCATTTTGCGCAGAGCTGGCCGAAAAGCGCCCTGCCCGCGTCCGATCCGCGCGCGGCGGGCGCGTACGCGACCGGCTGGCGGGACAGAAAAAGCGCTATGTCGACCCGCTCCTCCGGTGTCAGCGCCCGGATCATGCCGGTCATGAAATCCGAGGACTTGCGCGTGCCCAGCACGAATTTGTTCATCTGTTCGAGCAGATAGTCCGCATTCTGGCTGGCCAGATTCGGCACATCGGGCAGCGCGCTGTTGCCGCCCGGACCGTGGCAATGGCGACACACCGCCGCGGCCGTCTGGCCACGCCGGATCGCGGCCGGCAATTCGCCCGGCGAAGCGGCCAGGCGGGTCAGACGGTCATGCAGCATGGCGGCGGACGGCTCGGCTGTCGTACCGGCGTGTGCGGGGACCAGGACCGCACACGCGGCCAGGCAGATCAGATGGATCGTGCGGCGGAATTCCACGGCGACCTTTCAACCCTGTTTGTCACATGGGTTAATGACGGTCGTTTTGCCGTGGACTTGAGTTGCGCCGCGATGCCTGTCAGCGCTGGTAGTCGCCCGCCCGTTCGGGCTGATAGGGGATGTCGACGATACGCGCCCGTACCGGGTCGCCCGCGGGTGTCAGCCATTCGATCTGCTGGCCGACTGCAAGGCCCAGCACGGCCACGCCGGCCGGCGCGACGACCGACAGCTCGTCTGAGGCGCCTGTCAGGTCCTGCGGATAGCACAGGGTGACTTCGACTTCACGCCCGGCGGGTTCGACTACGAAGCACACGCGCGAATTCATCGTCACCACGTCGGGCGGTACTGCTTCGGGCCGCGCGATCTGCGCACGATCGAGCTCCTCGCGCAGCGCGTCCGCGCCCGGCAGCGTCGGCGGCAGGGTGGTCAGCAGCGCTTCGAGGCGTTCCAGGTCGCGCTCGGATACGGTGATGGCGGGACGGGTCGTGATTTCCATGGCGGTCTCCAGCAGAAGGCGCAAAAATGAAAACCGCCCGGGCCGAGGCCCGGGCGGTGTTGCGCCGACTATAGCACCGATATAGGGGCGGGGCCAGCCTGCCTAGTCCGGTGCCGCCGGGCGCTGCAGGCTTTCCGCCGCGATCTCGCGCACGTCCGCGTCCGTGTCGTCCAGCCGCGCTTCGAGCCAGGGTTTCGCGCGCGCGTCGCCGGCAAGTCCGAGGTAGTGGCAGGCGTCGGCGCGCACGCGCGCGTCGGAGTGCTGCGCGAGTTCGCCCAGGCGGGGCAGCAGAGCGCGCAGGGTGGTGGTGTCCGCGAAGTGTTCCAGCAGCACGCCGGCGCCGAGACGCACGTTCAGGCTCGCCTCGACGTTGCCGACGATGGGCAGCACGGCGGCGAGCAGATCGGGTTCGGATTCGATCAGGCTTTGCACGCGCGGCAGCTGGCCTTCTTTCAGCAGCATGTGAAACCAGTCGGCGACGCCCGCCTCGCTGCCGGCCTTGGCGGCCCAGTCGGCGAGTTCGGCCTGGCTCTGCGCGCCCAGGAGTTCGATGCGGCCGATGCGCGTCCACGGCACCGAGCGCACGCCGAGCGCCTGCGCGATTTCGGGATGCTGCTCCAGGTTGACCGCTTCGAGCCGGCCGATGGCGCCCTGTTTCAATAGATCGGTCAACGCAGCGAACACGGCCGGACAATGCGGGCAATGGGTGGATAGCAGCAGCAGGGCGTCGGGGGTGGACATGGCGTGGTTGAATGAAGGCGGCGGGGCGATAATGGCGTGTATGGAATTTACCATCCTCCCCGTGACGCCGTACCAGCAGAACTGCTCGCTGGTATGGGATGACGCCGGCCGCGCGGCGCTGATCGATCCCGGCGGCGAGGCCGACCGCCTGCTGGCGGAAGTGCGGCAGCGCGGGCTCACGCTGGAAAAGATCCTGCTCACCCATGGCCATCTCGATCACGTCGGTGCGGCGGCCGCATTGCGCGACACGCTCGGCATTCCCATCGTCGGCCCGCAGCGCGAGGAGGCGTTCTGGCTCGATCTGCTGCCGCGTCAGGCCGAGCTGTTCGGCTTCCCGCCTGCCGGGATTTTCGTGCCCGACCGGTGGCTGGAAGACGGCGATACGGTCGAGGTCGGTTCGCTGCGTTTCGACGTGCTGCACTGCCCCGGCCATACCCCTGGCCATGTCGTGTTCTACCAGCCGGAGGCGAAACTGGCCTTTGTCGGCGACGTGCTGTTCAAGGGATCGATCGGCCGCACCGACTTTCCGCGCGGCGACCATGCCGCGCTGCTCGCGGCGATTCGCGGCAAACTTTTCGCAATTATATACTTGAGAAACCCCTGATTCGGGAGTAGCCTTTTCTGTGGCGCTCGCCGTCACCAATATTCTGGACATGCCTATGAGCAGGGGTTTGCCCCAGAAAGGAGGTGACAGCTATGGCTAAAGTTCGTTGCCGTCCCGTAAGGGAAGAAACGAAGCCTGGGCCGAAAACGGTTGTGGTCAAGACCCACAAGCGTTCCAAACCCAAGCCTCTGCCGCAGAAGTGCGGTAAGTAGTAAGTAGCGAAGCGGCGGGCGCCGCCCTATTACACCGGCTTATTCGCCGGTTTTCTTTTTTGAGATTTTGGCCTTTGGCTTTTCCGGAGGCGACTTCTTGCTATCTGGAGGCGTTGATAGCATCCGCTTCAGCACATCATCAAACAACGGTGCCGGTTTTGGTTGATCAGTCTTATCTTTATTCAACTGCCGCCCTCAACTCAAACTGCCTGTATTTGTTCGGCAACAAGTTCACAACACTGTCTGCTGAGCAAACGGCCAATCCCAAACCTTCAAGCTTTTTAACATTTTCTGCACCAAGTCTGCCATCTGTTGTGAAAAAGTGGCTGCATTTCATTTCGATTGCAGTTGCCAAGTGGAGGCGATCCATTGGTTTACAACTTATTCCGTGCACCCATCGCAAATCCCGCGCCGCTTCGGTTATCCGTGGAGTTGGTATGACTGGCATAACTCCTGACTTACCAGACATTAACATTCCACGGAAAAGCGCCCGTGCAGCATCTTCTTCAACAATGGGCTTCCCTGGTGCGCTTTCATCGGTGATGAAGACACACTCGACAACAGTTGCCGTCGAGGTATAAACATTCACATCTTTTGCTCTAGCAGCGTCCAGAAATTTTCTGCAATAGAAGATGTGGGGCTCACGCTTCGGCGAGGTGTGTACCGAAAGCGCCGTCTTTGCTAAATCGATGAAACAGCACGCATCCATATAGATGCCGGGCTTATTCATCTTCGCGCCCCATCGCAATGAACTCGGAGGTGCTTAGATCACCTGTCATGTTTGGAGCGCATCCAAAAAATCTTTCGAAGTCTTCATCAGAGAAGTCTGGGGCTACATCAAAACTCGACGCCAGCACGACTTCGGTTTTAAAAGTGATGCGATTAAAAATCATCGCACCCTCAACGATCACTATTGCCGATTTCTCATTGAACAACTTAGCAACATTCGAATAATCATCATCAGCGTAGGAACACTTTATCAATTCCCCGCTGTTCAATTCCCTGATGACGATGTAGGGCTCTTTCGCTCCCTTATTCCACTCGTAAGTCCGCCCCATTACAGCACCAACATAGCGGACTTCAGCCTCAATGGACTCCTCTATTTCTGCAAGTTGTAGGCGATCAACAAAAGACCAGCGCTTAAGTTTTCCAGTTTCTACATCAAAAAGTGCAATCCCCAACTTCTCGTCAGAATCCAATCCATGTCGTAGGGACGCAAACCGGTCGATGGTCGCAGGCGTCACGAATTCAGGTAATTTGATTTTCGAGACAGATTTAAACCGCGCCAAAGACTGAACGGCATCATTAAACTGGCTCGCCTTAGTTGCATCGACGACAGCTTGGAATTCAGTAGTGTTGAAGACGGAGCCGTTCTTGAAATCCTTGGCTAACCACATATTCGGCGAATCGTCCTCACCGAGATCGGAAGCAAGAGACCTCAAGAACAACTCAATGTTCTCGGATTGCTTACTCAGTTTCCCAAGGGCAACTCCGGTACGCCCAGGGTTCAACTGAAATCTGACGCGCAACGTAGCCATGGTTATTTTCTCGGTTTGCTTCTTTCCTACGATGTGTGTGAGTACATCAGTCTCTTGCCACCAATCCCGCCTATAACGGCAGCAGCCCGTTCAGCATCAGTACTCTTACGGGTGTTATAGCGAAAGTCGAACTCGGTCGCATAACGCCCTAAGTGCTGAGACCCTACATAGTGGTAAGTGCCGATTAGACCACGCTTGAGACAGCTGAAGAACCCCTCAATCGTGTTCGTGTGCGCCATGCCACGCGCATACTCGCCAGAGCTATGATTCACCACGCTATGGCTGGCAAACTCCTTGCCAACCACCGTGTACATGGAGGCTTCATCGGTCATCAAGTGCGCCTCTTTAGCGATCTGCTCCAGCAATATGGGCTTGAGCGTTTTTGCCGTGACGGATTGAACGTGGAAGGAGCGCACCTTACCGCCTCGCTCAACAAGGGAAACGATCTTTTCCTTGTGAGCGTATCCACGGCCCTTGTACCCACGCGCCGCCTTGCTGCGCTTGGTATTTCCCCAATAGGTTTCGTCGGCCTCAACCGTTCCGCCGCCGCTACCCAATAATCCACCGGCCTCGGGTTTCATGGCCTCGCGGATGCGATGCAACATGAACCAAGCGGTCTTCTGAGTAACGCCAAGTAGTCGATGAAGTTCCATGCTGCTCATGCCGTTCTTGGAAGCACATACCAGATGCACAGCCTGAAGCCACAGGTTCAGTTTGATCTTGCTGCGCTCAAATACGGTTCCAACCGTAACTGTGAATTGCTCTCTGCAGTCGGTACACTTCCATAGGCCCTTACGATGGGATTTCCCAACGAGGCTGTAATGCTTCCCCACGCTGCCACAATGCGGGCAAACCGGGCCATTAGGCCAGCGCAAAGCCTCTAGATATTCGCGGGCCTTATCTTCGTCTTGGAATTGCGGTTGGTTCAGGATCGATTCAGCCATGACTTTCTCCCGTCTATGGCTGAAGTATTGGTTATTGATGTGGGTTTGTCAAGTATATAATTGCGAAACTTTTTCCGCTGGGCGACGAGGTGCGTTTCGTGCCGGGCCACGGTGCGATGTCCACGCTTGGACGCGAGCGTCGCGAGAATCCGTTCGTGGCGGGCTGAGGCTCAACCGTCCAGGCCGCCCAGTGCCAGATATTTGACCTCCAGATAGGCGTCGATGCCGGTGCGGCCGCCTTCGCGGCCGAGCCCGGACTGCTTGGTGCCGCCGAAAGCGGCTTCCGCCGTCGAGATCACACCGGTATTGAGCCCGACCATGCCGTACTCCAGGCGTTCGGCCAGCCGCCAGGCGCGCGCGAGATCGCGCGTGCAGGCGTAGGCAGCCAGTCCGTAGTCGCTATCGTTCGCCAGACGGATCGCGTCGGCCTCGTCGTCGAAGCGGATCAGCGGCGCGACCGGACCGAAGGTCTCGTCGCGGCAGAGCGCCATGTCGGGCGTGCAGTCCTTCAGCACGGTCGGCGCGTAGAACAGCCCGCCGCGCGCATGGCGGTGGCCGCCGGCCAGAAGCGTCGCGCCGCGCGCGAGCGCGTCGGCGACGTGCGCCTCCACCTTGTCGCGTGCGGCGGTCGAGATCAGCGGGCCGATCTCCGCGTCCGGGGTGAAGCCTTCGGCGACATTCAGACGGGCCGCCGCGTCAGCGAGCCGGTCGGCAAAGGCGTCGTACACGCCGGCCTGCACGAACATCCGGTTGGCGCATACGCAGGTCTGGCCGCCGTTGCGGTATTTACTGGCAAGCGCGGCTTCCACGGCGGCGTCGAGGTCGGCGTCGTCGAACACGATGAAGGGGGCATTGCCGCCGAGTTCGAGCGAGACGCGCTTGAGCGTGGCGGCGCTTTGCGCGAGCAGCCGTTTGCCGACGGCGGTCGAACCGGTGAATGACAGCTTGCTGACGTGCGGATGCGTGGTCAGCACGCTGCCGATGGTCGCCGCGTCGCCGGTGATCACGTTCAGCACGCCCGGCGGCAGGCCCGCGCGCTGCGCGAGCTCGGCCAGCGCCAGTGCGGTGAAAGGCGTCTGCGAGGCGGGCTTGGCGACGACCGTGCAACCGGCGGCGAGTGCGGCCGCGGCTTTCCGGGTCAGCATCGCGGCGGGAAAATTCCACGGCGTGATCAGCGCCGCCACGCCGAGCGGCCGGCGCAGGGTGAACAACCGGCTGTTCGCCCAGGGCGACGGCACCACGTCGCCATAGACCCGGCGCGCTTCCTCGGCGAACCATTCGACGAAACTCGCCGCGTAGTCGATCTCGCCACGCGCTTCGGCCAGGGGTTTGCCCTGTTCGGTCACCATGAGCGTCGCGAGGTCGTCGCGGTGCGCGAGGATCAGCTCGAACCAGCGGCGCAGGAGCTGGGCGCGCGCCTTCGCGGTACGGTCGCGCCAGTCCGGAAAGGCGGCGTGAGCCGCCTCGACGGCGCGTCCGGCGTCGCTGGCGGTGCCGCGCGGGACCGTGCCGACGATTTCGCCGTTGGCCGGGTTGCGGATGTCGAAATACGTGCCGTCCTGCGCAGCCTGCCAGACGCCGCCGATCAGGATCTGCGGCCGGAACAGCGTGGCGTCGGCGAGTTTCATGCCCCGGCGACGCAGGCTTCGAGCAGGCGGATCAGATCGTCGCCGGCCGCCAGACGATGAATCGCGAGTCCGCGCGCCGCGCACGCGGCTTCGTCGACCGGAGCCGGGCCGGTGACGACGATGCGCTTCAGCTTGTGCAGTTGTGCGACCGTGTCCGCGTCGAGCGCGCAGGCATGGGTGATTGCGGTGGTGGCCCAGAACAGGCGCGGTACGACATCGGCTGCGTCGGTACCGGGGTATTCGCTCCAGTTGTGATCGAAGGCGGGGATCGGCAGGTCGTCGTGCGTGAACGCGGCGCGGTCGAGAAAGACCACGCGTTCCTTGCCGCTCACTTGGCCTCGCCGACCAGACGTTCGAGCGCGCGCATGAGGGCCGAGGAATCCAGTTCGCTGTCGCCCGCGCCCATCAGCGCATTCATCTGTTGCGCGATGAGTGCGGCGCCGGGCAGCGGGGTGGCGGTTTCCTGCGCGTTGTCCATGACGATGGCCATGTCCTTGTGGTGCAGCTTCACCTTGAAGCCCGGTTTGTAGTTGGCGTCGAGCATGCGCTGGCCGTGCACTTCGAGGATGCGGCTGCCGGCGAACCCGCCCATCAGGGCTTCGCGCATCTTGACCGGGTCTACCCCGTTGCGGCGCGCCAGCAGGATGGCTTCGGCGACGCCCTCGAAAGTAAGGCCGACGACGATCTGGTTGCAGCATTTGACGACCTGGCCGGCGCCGTGGCCGCCGACATGGACGACATTCTTGCCGAGCGCCTCGAACAGCGGACGCACTTTCTCGAAGATGGGCGCTTCGCCGCCGACCATGATGGACAGCGTGCCGGCCTTGGCGCCGGCTTCGCCGCCGGATACCGGCGCGTCGAGCATGTGCACGCCGCGTTCCGCCAGTGCGGCGGCGACGCGGCGGGTGGCGGCGGGCGATACGGTGCTCATGTCGACGATGACGTGGCCGGGTCTGGCGCCGTGCACCAGGCCGCGCTCGCCGAGGATGATCTGCTCCACGTCGGTGGTGTCGGAGACGACGGTGAAGGTGATGTCGGCTTCGGCAGCGACTTCGGCCGGGGTGCCCTTGCCGAGCGCACCCAGCACCAGCATGGGTTCGATGCGGTCGAAACGGCGACCATAGACGACCAGTTGGTGCCCCGCGCGCAGCAGGTTTTCCGCCATGGGGCGACCCATGATGCCACTGCCGATGAATCCGATTTTCATGTTGTCAGCCCCCGCAACAACCCAAGCCAGAGTGGCAGCGTAACCAATCCGGTCAGGGTTGACCAGCCCATGACGAGACCCGCCAGGCGGGCATCGAGTCCAAAGCGGTCCGCCAGGGCGATGACCATCACCATGGTCGGCATGGCGGCCTCCAGGACGGCGGCTTCGCCGGGCTCGGACAGCGGACCGGGCCAGGCCAGGGCGACGCCCAGCGCCAGCAGCGGCATCAGCGCGAGCTTGATCGCAAGCACGATGACGACTGCTTTCTGCGGGCGCAGGTCGTGCCAGGGAATCGTGAGGCCGAGTACGAACAGCATCAGCGGGATGGTGGGGCTGCCGGCCCAGTGCGCGGCTTCGATCAAGGGGTCCAGCGGCAGGCCCGACAGATTGACTGCCAATCCGGCGGCAAATCCCCACACCGGCGGCAGGCGCAGCCACATGTGCAGGAATGAGGCGTGTTCGGTATGGTTGCCGCAGCGGAAGGCGATCCACACGCCCAATGACCAGACCAGCGGCGTGGTCGCCAGCATGTCGGCGAAAAAGGGATAGCGCGTGCCGGATTCACCGAATACGGTGGTGAGGAAGGGATAGCCGAAGAACAGTACGTTGCCGAAACCCGATGCAAGCAGAATCGTGCCTTTCGCCGGGCCGGACAACTGGCGGCCCAGCGGCGTGGCGAATACCGCCAGCGCGGCGAGTGCCAGTCCGCCGAGCGTGGCCACGCCCAGGATGGCCGGCACCTGCAGCAGGCTGAGATCGACCGTGGCGCGGGCGGCGACGGCGAAAAACAGCATGGGCGCGAAGAAATCGAGCACCAGCCGGCTGATCGCGCCGCGCAGGGCGACGGGCGACAGGCCGGGCTGCCAGCGTGGCCAGAGGCCGCCGGCTGCGATCAGGAGGGACAGGGGCAGCAGTGTCTTGAGGAGCAGCTGCTGCGCGAGTTCGGGCGACATGCGGCATCGATCGGGCGGCGGGGGCGCCCATCATACCCGCTGCCCGCGGGCGGTTTGAGGCGATTACATGCGGGATGCCGGCGTAAAGCGGGCTTCGCGCGTTTGCTGCGGGGTGCCGGTCTCCAGCCACTGCTTGATGCGGGTCGCGTCGCCGGCGCGGCTGTTGTTGCCGCCGGCGTCCAGCAGCACGATGATGACGTCGCGCTGCGCCACGTTGGCCTGCATCACGACGCAGTGGCCGGCTTCGTTGATGAAACCGGTTTTGGAGAGGCCGATATGCCAGTCGTCCATACGGGTGAGCCGGTTGGTGTTGTGGAAGGCCACCGGCCGGTAATAGACGCGCTTGGCCTGGTGTTTTTTCTTGACCACGACGCGCTGCGTGCCGAGGGTGTAAGTGCCGCTGCTGCTGATCTGGCGGATTTCCGGATAGTTGGCGTAGGCGTAGTCGACCAGTTTGGCGAGATCGTGCGCGGTGGACTGGTTGCCGCTGGACAGCCCGGTGGGCTCGACGTACACGGTGTCGCGCATGCCCAGCGCCCGCGCCATGCGGTTCATGTTGGCGACGAAGCGCTCGGTGCCGCCCGGCGCGGTGCGCGCGAGGGCGTGCGCGGCCCGGTTGTCGGAAGCGATCAGGGCCAGGTGCAGCAATTGGCCGCGGCTGTAGCGGGCGCCGATGCCCAAGCGCGAGCCGGTGCCTTTCAGGGTGTCGCGATCGTCGGCGGTGAGGGTGATCGTCTCGTCGAGCGCGAGGTCGGCGTTCAGGATCAGCACGGCCGTCATCAGCTTGGTGATGGAGGCGATCGGGGTCTGCATGGCGGCGTTCTTTTCCATCAGCACCTGACCGCTGGCCTGGTCGTAGACCAGGGCCGACTGCGAAGCCAGTTCGGGCACGGCGTCGGAGAAAGCCTGCGCGCCGGCCGCGGACGCGTTCATCCGGTCGCTCCACTGCAGCGAGGTCGGGCCGTCGAGCGCGTGGGCGGCGGGCAGCCAGAGGAGGAGCAGTCCTGCGAAAGCAGCTTTCATACGCGTGTTTCTTTCTCTCGGAGCGGAGGCAATGTACCAGCTTGAGTTGAGAACGGACATGGTCTTTAAAACTTGAAAACAACAGTTTGTGGACTGCAGGCAAATAAATGCGATCCCCGATTGACGATGTAGCAAAATTCAATATATATAGCAATGACATGGGAGAATTTTCGAACAATTTACTAAAAAAGTCCGAGCTAACAGACTGTCTTTGCGCCCCCGGAGTGGTGGCCGAAGCGCTGGAATGCCTCATGCAGGGCGAAACGGCCCGGGGGACGTTTTTCGCCTGCATCCGCAGCGATCCGGTGCTGGCGCTGCGGGTGCAGCCGCTGGCGTCGATTTACGATACGGAACCCGATCTGCTGCGCAGTCTGCTGCTGGCGGCGCCCGTTGCCGCCGGTGCGGCACAGGCTGCCTACGCCGTGCGCTGGCGACAGTCGGTCGGCGTTGCGCATCTGGCCCAGGCGCTGGCACAGCGCGCCGGCCTGCCGGATGCGCAGGCGGCCTGGCTGGCCGGGCTTTGCCACAATCTTGCCGATTACCTGAACACGGCGCCGACCCCGGCGGCGGACCATCTGATCGGCCTGGATGCCGACGGCTGGCTGGCGGATGCGGTCCGTTTCCATGCCGAACCGCTGACCCGGGGCCGCGCCGCACATCCGCTGGTGCGGGTGACGCAACTGGCCTACCAGCTGGTGGCCCGGGCCGACGCGGTGGATAGCGTGGATGTGCGTGCGGCGCTGTCCGCGCTGCAATTGGGGGCCGGCGAGGCCGCCCAGCTGCTGGCGGAAAGTCTGGCGCATGGGCGGCAAATGGCCATGCGTTTCGGTCTGGCCGAAACGCTGGCCGTATCCACGGCCGCCAGCGGCTTCGACCGTCTGGCCCAACTGTATGCCGGACAGGCGGCCCAGTCGGCGCTGCACGGCCATTTCCGATTTGCCGACGGCCCGAGTCAGGTTTTCGGGCGCCTGCGCGACAGTCTGCAGGCCCTGTTCGGAATCGAGCAGACCTGCCTGTTCGCACCTGCCGCCGACGGCCTGCTGCGGGTCAATGCCCTGATGCCGGCGGTGCCGGCCCTGAATGCGCTGGCGATTCCGCCCGACGATGGCCATTCCGTCCTGCCCCGGGCGCTGGCCCGCAACGCGCCGCAGCGCTTCGAACGCGGCGTCGCCGACGCGGCGCTGGTGGACGAACAGATTGCCCGCGTACTGGGTGTCGGGGGATTTCTCTGCCAGCCGCTCGCGCTGGCGGACGGTCAGATCGGGCTACTGGTGGCGGGTGATGCGCCGCCCGAAGCGGGGGGAGCCGCCTTGTGGCGATTTGCGCTCGCCGAATGCGCGGATGCCCTGAATCCGCGCTATCCGGCCACGCCGGCCGGGTTCGTCGAAAAGCCCGAATCCGCGCCGCGCGCTACCCCGGGCGACGACATTCCGCGCGAGCGCGTGCGCCGGGCCATTCACGAAGTGGCGAATCCGCTCACGATCATGCGCAACTACGTCAACCTGCTGTCGGAGCGTCTGGGCACCGACTCCTCGGTACAGCGCGATCTCGACATCATCGGCGACGAAATCGAGCGCGTGGCGCGCATCGTGCGCGGCCTGACGGCTGCCGACGAAAGTACGGCCGCCGCACCGACGCAGCTCGAGCTGGCTTCGGTCAATGCCATCGTGTCCGAGCTGGTGCGCATGGCGCTGGGCACGCTGCTTGCGCCGAACAAGGTCACGGTACAGATCGATCTCAATCCGGACGTGCCTCCGTTGCCGCTCAACAAGGATCTGCTGAAACAGGTCCTGTTCAATCTGGCGAAGAACGCCGTCGAGGCCATGCCGACGGGCGGCCATCTCCGCTTCACTACACGGCTGGCCGAAATCGACGGTCAGCGCAGAGTCGAAATCGAAGTGGCCGACACCGGTCCCGGCCTGCCGCCGGATGTGGTCAGCCATCTGTTCGAGCCCGTCGCCACCAGCAAGGACGGCGATCACGCCGGACTCGGGCTGGCGATCAGCCGCGGTCTGGTGGAGCGGATGCACGGTCAGCTCACCTGTCGCAGCACCCCCGAGGGGACACGTTTCCTGATCCATCTGCCCACCCTGCAGAACGGACAAACCCTGCTCACTACAACACGCTACGGGTCCATGTAACCCGGCTCCTAGGAGGCATCCATGACAAACGATTCCACCGACGCCGAACAGCACAACACCGTTGCCGCCTTTCCGGTCCGTCCCCGCATCCTGATCGTGGACGACGAGCCACTGATCGTGGAAGGCCTGAAACGCCTGCTCGCCACACGCGACTATGACGTGGTGAGTGCCAGCGGCGGCTGCGATGCGCTGATCGCCATCGGCAAGCAGCAGTTCGATGCGATTCTGCTCGATCTGGGCATGCCGGATCTGAACGGCAACGAGGTATTGCGTTTCGTGGCGGACCGCAGCGCGGATACGCCCGTGATCGTCGTGTCGGGCGACAGCACCATCGATGCGGCGATCCGTGCCCTGCGCGGCGGCGCGGCCGACTTCGTGCGCAAGCCCTACGAACCCGAGGAACTGCTGCGGCGCATCGACAACACCCTGGCGCGGCGCCGGCTGGAGCGCGAGAACAACCACATCCTGCAACGGCTTCAGCAGTCCGAGAAGTGGCACCGATTCCTTGTCAACAGTTCGCCCGATTTCATCTACACGCTCGACAGCGAGGGCCGGTTCACTTTCGTCAACGATCGCGTCGAGAGCCTGCTGGGCTACCGCCGCGAAGAGCTGATCGGCCTGCACTACAGCCAGGTCGTGCACGAGGACGACATTGCGCGTGCCGAGCATGTGTTCAACGAACGCCGTGCCGGCGACCGCAACGCACGCAACATCGAAATCCGCCTCAAGTGCAATCCGGGGGCGCGCCGGCCGCGCCTGATGAACGGCCGCTGCAAATCGGTCGAGCTCACCGCCACCGGCATGTACGACGAAGAGATCAGCCCCTTCGAGCAGCGCTTCATCGGCAGCTACGGCGTCGCCAAGGACATCACCGAGCGCAAGCAGGCCGAGGAGACCGTGCATTTCCAGGCCTACCACGATCTCTTGACCGGCCTGCCCAACCGCGCGCTGTTCCGCGACCACCTCGGCCTCATGCTCGCGCAGGCCAAGCGCAACCAGAAGCCGCTCGCGGTGCTGAGCCTCGACCTCGACCACTTCAAGGTCATCAACGATTCGCTCGGGCACACCATCGGCGACGAGCTGCTGCTCGCGGTGGGCGCGCGCCTGCGCCAGTGCCTGCGCGAAGGCGACACGCTCGCGCGTCTGGGCGGCGACGAGTTCGCCGTGCTGCTGCCCACCCTGCTTTCGCGCGGCGACGTCGAGCACATCTGCCGCAAGATCATCCAGGTGCTGTCGAAGCCCGTGTACGTGAAGGGCCACGAGATCTACATCTCGGTGAGCATCGGTGCCTGCGTCGCGCCGGACGACGGCGACATGATCGACAGCCTCATCCGCCAGGCCGAAATCGCCATGTACCAGGCCAAGTCGCAGGGCCGCAGCCGGCTGCAGTTCTGGGAGGCCGGCATGCAGGCGCCCTACTCCGAGCGCATGCAGATCGAGGCGGACCTGCGCCGTGCGCTGGCACGCAACGAATTCGTGCTGTTCTACCAGCCGCAGGTGGATACCGCGAGCGGCGAGGTACGCGGCTTCGAGGCGCTGTTGCGCTGGTGGCACCCGCAGCGCGGCCTGCTCACGCCGGCCGAGTTCATTCCCGTCGCCGAGGAGTCCGGCGTCATCGTCCCCATCGGCGACTGGGTGCTGCGCCAGGCCAGCGCGCAGCTTGCCGAGTGGCGCAAGGCCGGCCTGCCGCCCGTGCGCCTGTCGGTGAACATCTCGGCGCGCCAGCTGGAAAATCCCGACTTCGTCGACAGCGTCATGCGCGCCGTGCAGGTGTATGCGCTGGACGGCCACCAGATGGAGCTGGAGATCACCGAAAGCCTGCTGATGCGCGACTTCGAAGCCAACGCCATCAAGCTCGGCCGGTTGTCCGCTTCCGGCATCCGGCTCGCCATCGACGACTTCGGCACCGGCTACAGCTCGTTCAAGTACCTCTCCCGCTTCCCCATCCACACGCTCAAGATCGACCAGTCCTTCGTGCAGGAGCTCGACCGCGAGGAAAACATGTCCATCGTCAACGCGATGATCGCGATGGGCCGCGGCATGAACCTCAACGTAGTCGCCGAAGGCGTGGAAAGCGAATCCCAGCTCACCCGGCTGCAACAGATGAAATGCCATGAAATGCAGGGCTACTACTACAGTGCGCCGGTGTCGGGCCACGAGGCGACCACCTTGCTGGGCCGCCACTCACACGGCTTTGGCCAGGCTGGAAGGGCGGCCAACTGAGGGGGGCCGGTATCGGATGGCGCTTGCCAAGCGCCCGGATTCGTTATATTTTTTCAAACATAACGAATTGAGTCCGCGCCGATTGTGAGCAAGTCGCCCCGTCCCAAGCTGCGCATCCTGCTGGGCGCCGAAATCGCCATCGGCCCAGGCAAGGCCGATCTGCTGGATGCTCTGGTGCGCACCGGGTCCATTTCCGCGGCGGCCCGCGAGATGGGGATGTCCTACCGCCGCGCATGGTCTCTGGTGGATGCCATGAATCGCTGTTTCCGTGCGCCTCTGGTCGAAGCCAGCAAGGGCGGATCGGGTGGTGGCGGCGCCCGTGTGACGGATTTCGGGCTTGATGTGCTGGTCCGATACCGTGCCATGGAAACCCGGGCGGCTGCCAGCGTGGCCATCGAAATGCGGGAATTCACCCGTCTGCTGGCCGGGCGGCCCGAGGCGTGATTTCCTTTTTTTTGCCTGTCGTTATATTTTTTCATACATATCGGAAAGGATACCCATGAAAACCATGCCCTCGCTGTTAACGGGCCTTGTGCTGACAGCCGTGTTTGCTGCGCCGGCTGGCGCAGACGAAGTCCAGGTCGCCGTCGCCGCCAACTTCACCGCGCCGATGAAGACGATCGCGGCGGATTTCGAAAAAGCCACCGGCCACAAGGCCCAGCTGGCTTTCGGCGCGACCGGCAAGTTTTATGCGCAGATCAAAAACGGCGCGCCGTTCGAGATTCTGCTCGCGGCCGATGACGAGACCCCGGCCAAGCTCGAACGCGAAGGCGTGGCGGTGCCCGGCACGCGCTTCACCTATGCCATCGGCCAGCTTGCGCTGTGGTCGGCCAAGCCCGGTTTCGTCGACGACAAGGCCGACGTGTTGAAGCAAGGCACGTTCAACCATCTGTCCATTGCGAACCCCAGGCTCGCGCCCTATGGAGCCGCCGCTGTCGAGACGCTGACCCAACTGGGCCTGCTGGGCGCGCTGGAAAGCAAATTCGTGCAGGGCGAAAACATTGCCCAGACCTATCAGTTCGTCAGCTCCGGCAACGCCGAACTGGGATTCGTGGCGCTGTCGCAGATTTACGCGGACGGCAAGCTCAAGGGCGGATCGGCCTGGATCGTGCCGGGGAACCTGCATAACCCGATCCGCCAGGATGCCGCCGTGCTGGTCAAAGGCAAGGACAATCCGGCCGCCGCCGCGCTGATGGAATTTCTGAAGGGCGAGAAGGCGCGCGCCGTGATCAAGTCCTACGGCTACGCACTGTAAGCCAGCCACCGCGTGCTCACCGCGACCGACTGGAGCGCGATCCGGCTGACTTTCGAGCTGGCCGGCGTGACCACGCTGCTGCTGCTCGTCCTCGGTACGCCGGTCGCCTGGTGGCTGGCGCGCACGCGCTCCGCATGGAAAGGCGTCGTGGGGGCGGTCGTTGCACTGCCCATCGTGCTGCCGCCCACGGTGATCGGGTTTTATCTGCTGGTGGCGATGGGGCCGAACGGTCCGGTCGGCAGGATGACCGAGTCGCTCGGGCTGGGCGTGCTGCCTTTCACGTTTGCCGGCCTGGTCGTGGCTTCGGTTTTCTATTCGCTGCCTTTCGTGGTGCAGCCGATCCAGAACGCGTTTGAAGCCATCGGAGAACGGCCGCTGGAGGCCGCAGCCACGCTGCGGGCTTCGCCCCTGGATACCTTTTTCAGCGTGGTGCTGCCGCTGGCACGTCCAGGCTACCTCACCGCGACTGTGCTCGGTTTCGCGCATACCGTCGGCGAATTCGGGGTGGTGCTCATGATCGGCGGCAATATCCCGGACAAGACTCGCGTGGTCTCGGTGCAGATCTACGATCACGTCGAGGCGATGGATTACGCCCAGGCGCATTGGCTGGCCGCCGGCATGGTGGTGTTTTCGTTCGCCGTGCTGCTGCTGCTCTACACCCTGAATCCGACGGGGCGCAGGCGGTCATGAACGAGAGCGGCATTCGCGCCCGGTTCCGCCTCGATTACGCCGGTTTTACGCTCGACGTCGATCTGGATCTGCCCGGCCGCGGCGTCACGGCATTGTTCGGCCCGTCCGGGTCCGGCAAGACCACACTGTTGCGCGCGATCGCCGGCCTGGAACGCGTGGCGGGCGGCAGGCTCTCGGTCAACGGCGAGATCTGGCAGGACGAAACCGTTTGCCGGCCCACCTGGCAGCGGCCGCTGGGCTATGTCTTTCAGGAAGCCAGCCTGTTCCCGCATCTCGACGTGCGCGCCAATCTAGAATACGGACAGAAACGCGTGCCTGGCGCTGCGAGCCGCGTCTCGCTCGACCAGGCCGTCGCCATGCTCGACATCGGCCACCTGCTCGACCGCAAGCCGGCCGGTCTCTCGGGCGGCGAACGCCAGCGCGTCGGTATCGCCCGCGCGCTGGCCACCAGCCCGCGTCTGCTGCTCATGGACGAACCGCTGGCGGCGCTGGATCTGGCCCGGAAGCAGGAAATCCTCCCGTATCTGGAGCGATTGCACGATGAGCTCGACATCCCGGTGCTCTACGTCAGCCACGCACCCGACGAGGTCGCGCGGCTGGCCGACCATCTTGTCGTTCTACAGAATGGCCATGCCGTTGCGGCCGGGCCGCTGACCGAGACGCTGGCGCGCGTCGACCTGCCCATCCGGCTGGGCGAGGATGCGGGGGTCGTGCTCGATGCCGTGATCGCGGCGCGCGACACTGCCTGGCAGCTCGCGCATGTCGAATTTGCGGGTGGACGTCTCTGGGTGCGCGATCAGGGATTGCCGGTCGGCCATCGGGCCCGGGTCCGCATTCTCGCGCGCGACGTGAGCCTGGCCCGTACGCCTGCCGGCGATACCAGCATTCTCAACACCCTGCATGCGACCGTATCCGCGTGTGCCGGCGATGCACATCCTGCATTGACGCTCGTCAGGCTGCAGGTCGGCGAATCGCCGCTGCTCGCGCGCGTGACGCGCAAATCCGCACATGCACTCGGGCTGGTGACGGGACAGTCGATCTATGCGCAGATCAAGGCCGTGGCACTGATCGGCTGACCCGGCGAGGTTCAGCCCGCAGGGGTGACGCCGCCGTCGGGCTTCGGGTTGATGAAGCGTGTCACGCCGACCACTTTGTCTACAGGCACGACGAAGGCAATGCCCCGGCCGACGTCGTTCAGCTCAGCCGCCTCCACGACCGCGTCCAGGATCGCGTCGGCCCGGTCGGCGCCGACTACGGTGAGCACGATTTCCTTTTCCGGTTCGATCGACAGGCCGAAGATCGTTTCCTGTTCGTTGATTCCCGCGCCGCGCCCGGTCAGCACCGTGCTGCCGCGCGCGCCGGCCTTCACCGCTGCCGCGAGTACCGTGCTGCCCCAGCCCTTGCGGACGATGGTCACGATGAGGGATAGGGATGCGTTCTCCATCTTTCAGACTCTCCTTGGTAGTGCTTTCCAGCGGATGAGCAGGCCGAGCGTCATCACCGACAGGATCGGCGCCAGCGCGATCAGCGCGACGAGACCGAAACCGTGGACGAGCGGGTCGCCCCCCATGCCGGCCGAAGCGCCCAGCGCCAAAGCCAGCAGAAAACTGTTGGCGAGCGGCCCCGTTGCCACCCCGCCCGCGTCGGCGGCTATCGCCACGAAGGCCTTGTCGCTGAATCCCATGATGACGAGCACGAGCGCATAGCCCGGCACCAGCAGATACACGAGCGGAATCCCGTAGCCTATTCTCAGCAGCCCCAGTCCGACCGAGACGGCTACACCCGCGCTGATGGCGATCAGGACCAGGCCGCGATGGATCGACCCGCTGGAGGCGTCCTCGACCTCGCCCGCAAGGATGCGCACGGCCGGCTCGCCCCAGGTCGTCACGAAACCGAGTGCAAGTCCGAACGGCACCACCAGCCAGGTCGGCGTCAGCGTGGCGACTGCCTCGCCGATCAGGCGACCGAAAGGCAGAAACGCGAGGCTCACGCCGAGCAGGAACAGAAACAGCCCCACCGCAGCGACCAGCGTGCCAGCCAGAATCCGGGAAACCTCCGCCACCGGCAGCCGCAGAAACAGCACCTGAAACACCAGAAACAGGAAAGCCAGCGGCGCCACCGCAAGCACCACGCTTCCGGCCGTGGCGGCGAGCAGATCGAACAAGGGCATGCCGTTCATCCCAGCCAGCCCATCAGCAACACGATCACGATCGGGCCGAGCGAGGCGAGCCCGAGCAGTCCGAAGCCGTCGAGTGTGCCTGCGTGCCGTGCGAGCACCGAACTGACGCCCAGCGCCAGCGCCAGCAGCACCGGGGCCGACAGCACGCCCGTCGTCACGCTGCCCGCGTCGTAGGCCAGCGGAATGAACTGCGGCGACGACACGAGCGAAAGCGCGATCACCAGTGCGAAAGCCGCTGCGAGCAGTTTTGTCATCGTAATCCCGTAGACGATGCGCAATAGGGCTGCCGCGGCGAACAGGGCGACGCCGCCGGCGATGACATAGGCCAGCCATTGGCCCGAAAAACGCCCTCCGGACACGGATTCGACCTGGGTCGACAGAATCAGCACGTCCGGCTCGGCAATCGTGGTCACGAATCCCATCGCAGCCGCCACGGCTGCGATCAGTCCCACCGAACCCTTGCGGGGCAGTTCGGCGCCGATGAAACGGCCCATCGGCAGAATGCCGTGCTCGATGCCGGCGAACAGCAGCAGCATGCCGAGTGCGGCCAGCAGGGACCCGGCCAGGAACTGCACGAACTGCGGCCACGGCGCATGCACGAGCGTAAGCTGCAGAATGCAGACCGTGGCGACCAGCGGCGCGATGGCCTTCAGGACTTCCGGCAGCTTGGCGCGCAGGAAGAGCAGGATGCCGTTCATTTCGACGGTGCGTGAGAATTCATGCGGTGGATGTACGTGAGCGCGGAGTCGGTCATTGCCTGCGACCGATCATAGCAACCATGGCCGGGGCATGTGATTTTGCGCACCGCCCAAGCAAAAGCGGCCCGCGAGAATCGCGAGCCGCTGGATGTTCTGGTGGCCAGTCGCGGAATCGAACCACGGACACGCGGATTTTCAATCCGCTGCTCTACCAACTGAGCTAACTGGCCTCAAAAAGAGGGCGCAATTTAACCGGTCGGCCGTTTTCCGTCAAGCCGACGCCCTCAGCAGGCCAGGCCGTGCAGACCGCACAGATGGCGTTTTGCGACGGCGAGGCCGATCCACAGCCACAGCAGCACGAAAAGGGTGACCCAGGGGACGTGGGCGTCGAGAATGACGCGCGGTGTGACCAAGCGCACGACCCGCACGGCGGGGCTGGCGATGAGGCGCAACACGCGGTAGAAGGCATTCTGCTCGCGGTGCTTGCCGGCCAGAACGGCCAGGATGCCCTGGCCGATCAATGCCAGCAGGGCCAGTTCGACCAGGCCGCGCGATACGGTGACGAGCAGGATATCAAGAGGCATGAAAACGGAATTGGGCGTGCGATCCGGCGATTCTAGCGCGCTTGCCAGTGTTTCGGCCGGCCGGGACAATGCATGTCGTCCGACTTTTTGCGGGATTTCTCGATGGATTTCGAGCGCTGGCGTCACGGCATGCGTGGCGCGTTTTTCGTGATGCTGCGTCAGCCTGCTCGCGCGATCGCGGCCTATCGTGAAAGTCTGCGTGCCGATCCGGACCACCTCGGTACCTTGCGAACGCTGGGCTGGCTGGAAGCGCAGCGCGAGAACTGGCCGGCGGCGGAGCCCCTGCTGCGCCGTGTGATCGAGCGGATGCCGGAGGACGCGCATGGCTGGTTCAACCTGGGCTTCGTATGCGACCGGGCAGGCGAAGACGAGGCCGCGCTCGCGGCGCTGCGTCGTGCCACCGAACTCGACCCGAACAACGATCGGGCGTGGTACGGCATGGGGCTCATTTACGCGCGCAATGGCCGCCATCGCGAAGCGGCAGAGGCACTGACCGAAGCGGGACGGTTGCAGCCGATGAACAATCTTGCCTGGTATGCGCTGGGCATGGCCTGGCAGCATTGCAACGAGCCGGAGAAAGTGGCGACGGTGATCGAACATACTTTGGTTCACGATCCGCTGACTGCGCGACGGCTGATCCGTGATTGCGACCGCGGCGATTACGCGCACCGGCTCGACGCGTACCCGTAACGAAAAAAAGCCGGCCCAGGGGCCGGCTTTTCAGAAGCGCGCCTGCCGGCGCGCGGGCGGAGATCAGGCCGCCTCGGTTTTGATATCGCTATCCAGGCTGGGGTACCGCACGTGATCGACCAGGTCCTGGATGTCCTTGGCCGGCGCGCTGGAAAGGAGCGAGCCGATGATCACGCCGAGGAAGCCGGCCGGCATGCCGAACACGCCGGCTGCAATCGGCTTGATCCCGAACCACTCGTTGGCCGCGACGCCGCCGAAGAAGTCGTAGGTCGTATACATGTAGTACATGCATATGGCGAGACCGGCGACCATGCCGAGAACGGCGCCGAGGTAGTTGGCACGCTTCCAGAACACGCCGAGGACCAGCGCGGGGAAGAATGCCGAGGCGGCCAGCGAGAACGCGGCACCGACGAGGAACAGGATGTCGCCCGGCTTGAGCGAAGCGGTATAGGCCGCTACCAGGGCCACCACCAGCAGCAGGCCCTTGGAAATGGCCAGGCGGCGGATGGTGGATGCCTGCGGGTCGATCATCTTGTAGTAGACATCGTGCGACAGCGCGTTGGCGATGGTCAGCAGGAGGCCGTCCGCGGTCGACAGCGCCGCGGCCAGGCCGCCCGCAGCCACCATGCCCGAGATCACGTAGGGCAGGCCGGCGATTTCGGGTGTGGCCAGCACGACCAGATCGCCGCCGATGGTCAGTTCGGCGAGCTGCACCAGGCCGTCCTTGTTGAGGTCGGCGAGCTTCATCAGCGTCGGGTCTACGGCCGCCCAGTTGGCGACCCAGGCCGGCAGCGACGCGAACGACGAGCCGATCAGGTTGTTGTAGACCTCGAACTTGACCAGCACTGCCAGGGCGGGTGCGGTGAAGTACAGCAGGAAGATGAAGAACAGCGACCAGAACACCGACTTGCGGGCCTCGCGCACCGAAGGGGTGGTGTAGTAGCGCATCAGGATGTGCGGCAGCGATGCGGTACCCACCATGAGACAGAGCACCAGCGCGATGAAGTTCAGGCGTTTCTTGTTGGATTCGGCCTGGTCTTCTGCCTTGGCTGCTGCGATCTCCGCCTCGGTTGCGTTGGGGTTCTCCTTCAGGAGTTTTTTCTCCGCGCCCTTGCCCGAGAATGCGGCGGCGTGCGCCGAGACCGGACCCGAAGCTTTCTTCGCGCCGTCGGCCGTCTTCTTCAGTTTTGCCAGCAGGGCGTCGGGGCCGGTCAGCTCGGCGATCTCTTTCTGCTTCGCCTCGATTTTTTTCGTATCCGGCGCGGGGGCGGCGTTCAGGTCGGCAAGTTCGGCGTCGAGCCTGGCGCGTGCTTCGCCGACTATCGTATCCGCCGCGCCACTGGCCATGGCGTCCTGGAGCGCCTTGATCTGCGCTTCGGCTGCCAGCTGTCTTTCCTTGTGGATGGCACGCACGGAGGCCTCGGCTGCGCCGAGCACGGTGGTCGGATCGTTGAGTTCATTCTCCTTCGCCGTGACCTGCTGCAGCACCTGGCCATACGCGATCTGCGGCACCGGATTGCCGGTGTGTTTCACCGACAGCCACACCACCGGAATCATGTAGGCGATGATCAGGATGATGTATTGCGCGACCTGGGTCCAGGTCACCGCGCGCATGCCGCCGAGGAAGGAACACACCAGGATGCCGGCGAGACCGACAAACACGCCGATCTGGAACTCCATGCCGGTGAGGCGGGCGGTGATGATGCCCACGCCGTAAATCTGCGCGACCACATAGACGAACGAGCAGATGATCGCGGCGATGACGCCTATGGTGCGTGGCAGGTTACCGCCGTAGCGTGCGCCGAGAAAGTCCGGAATGGTGAATTGGCCGAACTTGCGCAGGTAGGGTGCGAGGAACAGCGCCACCAGCACATAGCCGCCGGTCCACCCCATTACGAAGGCAAGGCCGTCGTAGCCGGTGAGGTACAGGGTGCCCGCCATGCCGATGAAGCTGGCGGCCGACATCCAGTCTGCGCCGGTAGCCATGCCATTGAACACGGCAGGTACGCGCCGGCCGGCGACGTAGTATTCGGACACGTCGGCGGTCTTCGACATGATGCCGATGCCGGCATACAGCGCGATGGTCGCGCCAAGGAAAATGTAGCCGATCCATTTGTCCGGCAGGCCCATGTATTCGAGGATGGCCAGCGCAATGACGAAGAGGATGAAGCCGCCGGTATAGAAGGTGTAATACTTCTTCAGCTGTGCATAGAACTGGCTCTGGCTCAGGCTGCTCATGCGTCGTCTCCTTCGTGTACGTCATACTCCCTGTCCAGCTTGTTCATGGTATGGGCGTAGTACCAGATGATGAGCACGTAGACGATCAGCGCACCCTGCGCACCCATGTAGAAGGCGAATGGGAAGCCGAAGATGACGATTTCGTTGAGTTGCGGGGCGAAATAGATGACGACGAACGTGACGACGAACCAGATGGCGAGCAAAACTGCAGTGAGCCGCAGATTCTTTCGCCAGTACGCATGGTGTTTTTCCGACAACTGCATGGCAATCCTCCTTGAAGCGAGTTGAGGGGACGCGCTTTGATTAATTGGTGTGCGCGTGCGCGGAGTGTAAGGATTTGCGTGCCATGCAACAAACGAATTAGTGTTGGCTAATGTTTTCTGGGCGCCGACTATGACTGAAATCCGGAATGGCGCAGCGAAAACTGGTATTAATGTGCTATCAGCCAGCGTCGCGCGCGCAATAAGCTTTGCAGCTGTCTGGGGGTGACAATGCCTTCCCGGCGCAGCGCCGCCAGCAGCACCAGCCACAGTTCGGCGGTGGCATAGGCGTCGGCCAGTGCGCCGTGGCGCGCGTAAACCCCGATGTTGAAATGGGCGAGCCAGTCGTCCAGATGGCGGCAGCGAGGCGCGGCATCCGGGAACAGCAACTGTGCAATGACCGCTGCGTCGAACCAGGGTGCTTTTGTCCGCAATCCGAGTTGTGCCTGCGTTTCGCGTTGCAGGATCGTCTGGTCGAAGCCGGCATGAAAAGCCACGCGTGGCGACTCCCGCGCGAATTCGAGCCAGTCGAGCAGCGCCAGACACGGCACTTGTCCGGCGCGCTGCGCTTGCCCGCCGATGCCGTGAATCAGGATATTGGCAGCATCGGTCGAGCGTGTCTGGCGCAGGCCCGTTTCCAGACTCGGCCCGAGCACGATGCGGCCGGCTTCGACCGCTACCGCACCGATCGCGAGCAGCGGGTCGTGCCGTGCGTCGAGCCCGCCGGTTTCGGTATCGACCACGGCCCAGCGTACGGCGTCGAACGGGCGGGCGAGATCGAAGTGCTGCCGGCGCAGCGCGTCGCGCCGCGCGCGCGCGGCACCGTCCAGCACCGGATGGGGCGCACGGTCGAACGGCCAGATCACAACCCGTAATCCATTGCCAGTCGCGCCTGCACCTTGCGTGCCTGGCGTAATGCTTCCTTGAGGATGCGCCGGTCGAGCGGATTGAGCGTATCGGGGTCGACATGATTGTCGGGCATGCGGCCGGTGCGCAACTGGGTGTGCTGATGCCGCAGACGCAGAAGCTGGAGGAAATGGAAAGCGCGGTTCCAGTCGGCCAGCTCGTGTTCGGGGATGCGCAGTGGCGGTGCGGCTTCGCGCAGCCGCCCGGCGGTATTGGTCTGCGAACTGCCGGCGGCGAGCGAGAAGATGCGCGCGGCGTCGACGAAGGGCGTGGCGCCGTTGAGTTTGAGATCGAGTGTATGCGGATGCGCGGCATCGTCCGACAGCACAAAGTCACGCACCACGCCAAGCGGTGGGCGATTGCGCAACGCATTGGCCGCCATCTGGTGCAGAAAGCGCGGATTCTTCCGTGCCGAGCGATTGAGCCAGTCGCGCAGATCGGACGCAAGCGCGGTTTCGCCGGCGAGCGGACGGAAATCGAAGAAAATGCTGGCGTTGAGCAGGGCTTCCGGACTGCCGTGTTCGATCCAGACGGTGAACTGATGCTGCCATTCGCCGGCCGACAGGCACCACTGCGGATTGCTTGCCATGATTCCGCCCTTGCACAGAGGAAAACCACAGGCATCGAGCCGGGTGTTCACGCGCAGGGCAAAGGCGCGCAAAGCCCGCTGCTGGTCCGAGTCCGCGGTCCGGAAGATCAGCGCGTTGTCCTGGTCGGTGGCGAGCGTCTGTTCCATGCGGCCTTCCGATCCGAGCGCAAGCCAGCACCAGGACAGCCCGGCAAGCGCGAGGTCGCGCGTGCTTTCAAGTTCGATCAGTCGTGCGGTGAGCCGGTCGTTCAGGCCGGAGATGATCGCCGTGAGATTTTCCGCGTCCATCCCCTGCGCCAGCAGGTTGTGCGCAAGATCGCCGATGTCGTGCGCCAGCCCGGGCAGATGTGCGGGATCGTCGATGCGCGCGAGAGCCGACGTTACGCTCTCCACCGACAGGCGGCGCAGTGCGAAGATGTCCTTTTCCGACACCACGCCGACCAGCCGGTCTTGCCGGACCAGCGGCAGATGATGGATGCCCTGGCGCGCCATCAGGACCAATGCATCGGCCACCGCCGCATCGGCCGACAGCGTCGCCGGCTGCGGCGTCATTACGGCGGACACGGCCGTGTCGAGCGGCACCTCGGCGAGCGTTACGCGGGTCAGCACGTCTTTCAGGGTGAGAATGCCGACCGGCCTGCCGGCTGTGTCCATGGCCACGATGGAGCCCACGCGGCTGGCGTCCATGGCCGCGAGCGCTTCGCGCAGGGGCCGGTTGGGTGCGATGGCCAGCGGCGCGCGCCGGATCAACGTGTCCAGGGGGCGCTTGAAGCGGTCATCGTCGTCGAGCGCAAGGGCATACTCGGCCTGGACGGCGCGTTGCGATTCCTCCAGCAGGCTCGCGATGCGGCGCGTGCAAAAATCGTTGAATGCGGCGCTCTGCGCCAGCAATGTTCGAAAATCCTGCGCGGGCAGCAGATAGCAGAAGACATCCGAGGCCGCGAGGTAACGATTGGCCACGCCGCGCCCCGCGAGCAGGGCGCCGAGTGGAAACATCTCGCCAGCGGCGAGCTGGAATACGGTCTGTCCGTCCCGTGTGGTGCCGGCGACTGTGCCCTGCTTCACGATGTAGAGCGCTGCGGGCGCGGATTCGCCGGGTTCGAGCAGGGCCTCGTCCTGCGCGAAATAGGCCACCGACAGGCGCTGTACCAGCCACAGGACATCCGCGGCTGCCATGGCTGAAAACGGCGCCTGCCGGCGCAAGGCTTCGAGAGTGGCCTGGTGCAGGCTGTTGGCGAGCGGCTGGGTCGGGTTCATGCGGGACTCCACGAGTCTTGGCATGCCTGGATGATAGCGAAGCGTGCATGACAAAGCCCCCTTGCGGGGGCTTTGTCGCAGGCGTCCGTCCGGCGTCCGGTCAGTTGGGCGTGCTCACGGAAGGCGCAGGCAGCGCGTCGTGGAGTTCGATATCGCTGGCGATGCTCGCGCGGCTGTTGCACCACAGCGCCGCCAGCACGCCGAATGCCAGGCAGGCCGGGCTCTTGTAGCCTCCCTTGCGGCAGATCAGGGTGACGGTATGGCGCGGCATTTCCGGTTTGAGCAGGACCGGATACAGGCCGTGCCGCTGGTTCGCGATGGTATGGGGCAGGATGGTCGCCAGACGCCCCAGACGGACCACCTCGACGATGACGCTGAGCGAATTGGTTTCCATCACGATGCGGGGCGTAATGGCCATTTCGCGGCAGTACTGATCGAAATGGCGGCGCAGTGCAAAGTCCGTGTTCAGCAGGATCAGCGATTCGTGTTCCAGGGACTGTACGCTGAGCGCCTTTTCCTGTCCGGCTCGCGCGTGGGTCTTGCCCACGGCCAGATTGAGCGTCTCGGTGAACAGGATATTGGTCTCGATTTCCTGCGAACGCGCGTCGGTCGACAGCACGTTCGAGAAAGAGATCCCCATGTCGAGGACGCCTTCGGCGATCTGATTCTCCACGGTGTCCTGCGGCATTTCCTGCGTGCTGACGGTGATGCCGGGGTAGCGCGTGTTGAAGTATTCCAGCAGGGGGCTGACGAGATGGTCGGTGATCGGCGTCATGCCGAGCCGCAGCGAGCCCCGGCTCAGATCCTGCAGTTCATGGATGGCGCGTTTGCCCTCTTCAAGTTCGCGCAGCGCGCGGCGCGCGTAGTGAAGGTACACATCGCCGGCCGCAGTGAGCCGCACGCTGCGGCCGGACCGGTCGAGCAACTGGACATCGAGCAGATCTTCAAGCTGTTTGATCTGCTGGGAGAGCGTCGGCTGCGACACGTACAGGACTTCGGCTGCGCGCGTGAAGCTCTGCATGTCGGCCACCGCCATGAGATAGCGGAGCGAACGTGGAAAGATGAGATTGCGATCCATAGCGAAACCCTATAGCACTCATCGGAATAAAGTCTTGGAAAACTATAGCCGGATGGTTCATTGTTGTGAACAAGGATTTGCATCGATCGCACGGCGTGACATGGTGCTTTGAACAGTGCCATGCGGGTCGCCGGACGATGTGTGCGGTGTGCAGACCGCATGCACCGGATGAGCGAAATTCGATCAGTCCGAGTTCCGGCTTGTGCCGGGTGAGTGCTTGCATCGTACCAGAATTGGGAGGGCATCATGCATATCGAACCGGGAATCGTTGACAGTGCCAAGCTTGTGCTGAGCTATGGGACGGCGCTTGCCGTGTTTGCATATACGGCCAAGCTGGCCTGGGGCACGATCAGGCAGGATGGCGCGGCGCCGCTCGCCCTTCGCAGTTTGGTCGCGGCTGTCCTGGTGTTCTGTTTCTTCGAAGTATTTCCGCACTATCCGGTCGGCGTATCGGAAGTGCACCTGATCCTCGGGTCGACGCTCTTCCTGATGTTCGGCGCGGCGCCGGCCGCTATCGGTCTGGCGGCGGGGCTGTTGCTGCAGGGGATTTTCTTTGCGCCCTGGGATCTGCCGCAATACGGCATGAACGTCACCACGCTGCTGGTCCCGCTGATGGCGCTGAGTGCCCTGGCGCGCCGTATCGTACCGGCCCATACCGCCTACAAGGACGTGAAATACAGTCAGTGCCTGGCGTTGTCGGTTGCTTACCAGGGAGGCGTGGTCGCCTGGGTGGCTTTCTGGGCCATATACGGGCAGGGCGCCGGCGCTGCCAATCTGGCCGAGATCGGCGCTTTTGGCGCAGCTTATATGGCTGTGGTGCTGATCGAGCCGCTGATCGACCTGATGGTGTTGGGTGCGGCCAAGGCGTTGACGCAGATGCGCGACAGTGTGGTTTTTCAGCGTCGCCTCTATCACGTGCCGGTTCTGGTGCGGCATTGACGGGGTCGATTGGCGACGAATGTACGTGTTGATTTGTTTGGGGGTGTGTGGGTAATGAACAAGGCGGTTGAAGTGGCCATGCTTGAGGCCAAACTTGCGCAGGGTCTGGCTGAAGTCAGGGACGCCATATCCGAAGTCCGGTTTGGCCAGGGGCAGACGCAGGGTCAGGATCAGGCGGCGGGAGTCAAGGAGATCATTCTTGAGGCCAAACGCGTGAAGGGGCTGACCTGGAGCGATCTGGGCAAGGCGGCGGGGTTGTCCCCGGAGTTTACCTGCTCGGCCTGCCTTGGCATGAATCGTCTCGAAAAGCCCCGGGCGGATGCGGTCGCGGCGGCGCTGGGCCTGGGAAGCAGCGTCTCGGCAGCGCTTCAGCAGTTTCCGCTCAAGACGTGGGATCGTGCCGTTCCGACGGACCCGCTGATCTACCGGTGGTATGAAATGCTGAACGTTTACGGTGAAACGATCAAGGAGATGATCAACGAGAAGTTTGGCGACGGCATCATGAGCGCAATCGATTTCACGATGAATGTCGATCGCCAGGAAGACCCCAAGGGCGATCGCGTCCTGGTCACCATCAGCGGCAAATTCCTGCCGTACAAGACCTGGTAAGCGACCGTGTGCCTGCTTTGCATCCTGAGCGATGACGTGCGATTTGCCGGCTGACGCCTGATCGCACGTACCCGGACGGATGGCTGCAGGCATGATGATCAAGTCCCGTGGCCCGGCTGCGCAGGCCGGTCGGCGGGAGAAGGGGGTGGGCGCGCGCGGCTCCGCGGCATCCGCCACCGGAAACGAACTAGGGCTCCTCAAATCCGACAGCTCCTCCTGTGTCGGATGCACTAGGGTTGCCGCCTCTTTATGGGGCGGCTTTTTTTTGCGTCGCCGCGCAGCGCGCGGACGAAATGTAACACGAGGTGAGCATGGTCGCGCGTGATCCGCATCGTTTTATTAACGAACTCGACGACGATGCCCTTGCGCGCCTGGTGGCCAGGCTGGAAAGCCGGGCGCGCGATGCGGTGTTCGCACGTTTGCTCGAAAAATATATCTCGGCCCTGCCGCTTGCGACGGCCCCCCGCATCCTGGATGTCGGCACGGGTACGGGGGTGGTCCTGCGGACCATAGCGCGTCGGGAAGACTTCGCCGGCCAGGCCGTCGGCGTGGATCAATGTCCGACCTTTGTCGAAACCGCCAACGGTTTCGCCCGCGACGAAGGTCTGGGCGGGCGAGTCGAGTTTCGCGTGGGCGATGCGCACAAGCTCGATTTTCCGGCCGCAAGTTTCGACATCGTCATTGCGCACACGCTGATCAGTCATGTGACCGCACCGCTCGCGGTGCTCGGCGAAATGGCGCGCGTCGTCAAGCCCGGCGGCATCGTGGTCGTTTTCGACGGAGATTACGCTTCGCTGACCTATGCCTTCGCCGATCATGATTTCGGCCATCAGATGGACATGGCGCTGGCCAATGCGACGTTCAACAATCCCCGGATCATGCGGGACCTGCCGCGGCTGCTGCCCGAGCTGGGGCTCAAGTTCGTGGGGGGCTGGGGCGATGCGGTGGCCGAAATCGGCCAGGGCAGCTATTTCAAGTCGTTTGCCGAGACCTATGTGCCTTATGTCAAACGTTCGGGGGCCTTTCCTGAACAATCGATCGACATATGGTTCGATACGCAGTTGCGCGCCATGATGAACGGAACGTTTTTCGCAACGTGCAATTACTACACCTATGTGACACGCCGGGCCTGAATCCTGCCGGGTTCGCCGAATGTTTTCTTATAGATAAGGCATGCAGATTGTGCGCTTGATCAACGTTTCTTGTTATAGCCAACCCCTATCGGACTTATCGAAATTAAGTCTTGGAAATGGAAAAACAATTCGCGCATAGTGAAGTGCATCAGCGGCGCATGGCGAAGCTACGCGCGGCGGATGTGTGAGAGAGGCTGCACGCTGGGCGCGCGGCAAACCGGAGAATCCGGCTCGGTCACGCACAGCGGCAAGTCGATCTGTTCTCAAACCAGATAAGGAGTCGAAAAACCATGTCATCGTCCATCAGAGAAGAGGTGCACCGGCATCTTCTGACCACCCCTCTTCTGCAGCCGGCGTTGCACCAGCAGACCCATGCGCCTGCACCTACCGAAATCACCCATACCCTGTTCCGGGCCTACACGCGCACGCCCCACGATGTCGGCGGCGAAGCGGATGTGCCCATCATCTACCACGAGAAGGAAGAGGAAGTCTGGGAGCTGAACACCTTCGCCACCTGCGAATGCCTCGCCTGGCGCGGCGTATGGACCGCAGAAGAGCGTCGCCGCAAGCAGAACTGCGACGTCGGACAAACGGTTTATCTGGGCATGCCGTATTACGGTCGCTGGCTGCTGACGGCTGCGCGCATTCTGGTCGACAAGCAGTTCGTTACGTTGACCGAGCTGCACAACAAGATCGTCGAGCTTCGCGAACGCGTTGCATCCGGTCAGGGGCTGGGTGAATACCTGCCGCCCAAAGCCAAGTAATCCACAGAGGTATAGAGAGATGAGCGATAGCCACCACAAGCCCGTTTGGGACAGAACCCACCACGCCAAGATGGCCAGCGGCATCGGCGATCCCCAGTGTTTCAAGGGAATGGCCGGCAAATCCAAGTTCAATGAAGGCGACCGCGTTCGCATCAAGGATCTGCCCGATCTGTTCTACAGCCGCACCATGGCCTACACCCGCGGTGCGACCGGCACCATCGTCCGGCTGGTTTACGAAAGCCCGGCGGCGGAAGACGAGGCCTTCGGCAACGAGGAACACGTTGAATGGTTCTACAGCATTGTTTTCTCGCAAAAGGACCTCTGGCCCGAATACAGCGACACGTTCGGGGATGACACCCTGGAAACGGAAATTCCGGAGCGTTATCTCGAGAAAGCCTAAACGGCCTCGCGGAAATTTTTAATAAAGGATAGAGAGATGTCAGCAGATCACGACCACGATCACGATCACGGTCACAGCCACGATCACAAGCCCGCCCCGATGGTGGAGGAAGTCAGCGATTTCGAGATTCTCGAAATGGCCGTGCGCGAACTGGCCATCGAAAAAGGCCTGTTCTCCGCTGAAGACCACCGCGTCTGGAAGGAATACGTTCACACCCTCGGCCCGCTGCCGGCCGCCCGCCTGGTCGCCAAGGCCTGGCTCGACCCCGAGTACAAGAAGCTCTGCATCGAGGACAGCGTCGAGGCGAGCAAGGCCGTCGGCGTCAACTGGGTGACCAGCCCGCCGACGCAGTTCGGCACGCCCAGCGATTACTGCAACCTGCGCGTCCTGGCCGATACCCCGACACTGAAACACGTCGTGGTGTGCACCCTGTGTTCCTGCTACCCGCGCCCCATTCTGGGCCAGTCGCCCGAGTGGTACCGCACGCCCAACTATCGCCGCCGCCTGGTGCGCTGGCCGCGTCAGGTGCTCGCCGAATTCGGTCTGCAACTCCCGACCGACGTTCAGGTCCGGGTCGCGGACTCCAACCAGAAGACCCGCTACATCGTGATGCCCGTGCGTCCCGAGGGGACGGAAGGCTGGACCGAGGATCAACTGGCCGAGATCGTCACCCGTGACTGCCTGATCGGCGTCGCCGTGCCCAAGCCGGGTGTCACCGTCAACGCGAAGCGTCCGGTGCTGAAGGCGAACCGTCCGGTGCATCACGACCATTGAGAGCAATAGCGTTCGACGTTAGCAAGGAGTAAGCCATGGGCATGTCCGATAACAACGTGGGAAAAACTGGCGGCTGGCAGGGTACGGATACCACTCCCATCCCCGTGCTTGAAGAAGTGCGCGTCCATGGGCGCGCCTGGGAAGAGCTGGCGCCGCAATATGGCGTCACCAATCCCGATCCGCCCTGGAAGATCGATCTGGAAACGACCTGCGACATGCTCGCGGCCGATTCCTGCGTGAAGTCCTACGACGAGATCGAACCTGGCTCGTGCGTGCTCCCCGCGCTCGAACGCCGTGCCGAGGAAGATGACCTGTCCGAGACCATCTACGCGGACGTGCCTTTCCCTGAGCGGCAGTTGCTCGCGCTGGCGCATTCGATGCTGAAACGCGGGCTCTTTACCGAGGAAGAACTGGCGCGCCAGATCGAACTCGTGGGCCAGAAGCTGAAGAGTGCTTGACCGAGTCCCCGGCCGTGCGTGCGGTCGGGGATTCCCCTTAACAAACGAAATGTAACAAAGTATTTACGCTTCGATTCCGAGGAAATCATTGAGCGGATCGGGGTGTCTGAAGTACAGGTCGGATCTCGATGCGGAGAACAACCGATCACAGGCAAATGACCAGAGGCAAATGGTGGCGTTCGATAACTAAAGAAGCGAACGGCAACCGGTGAGGAAGAGACGAGGAAACGACAAATGGCTATACGTGGTACTGAAATCAAGATCGAAGGACTTTCGCAACGATATCCGTCACGCAAGGTTCCGACCTTCAACCGTGTCGATCTGGTCTCCCCTCCGGGCGAGGCGTTGGCAATCATCGGCCGTTCCGGTTGCGGCAAATCCACCCTGCTGCACATTCTTGCGGGCATCACCAAGGGTACGGAAGGCCGCGTGCTGCTGAACGGCACCGCGGTCAACGGCCCTTCGCCGCGCTGGGTCATGATGTTCCAGGCGCCGCACCTCTATCCCTGGATGACTGTGACCCAGAACGTCGGCGTCGGCCTCACCTTCGCCCGCTGGGGCAAGAAGGAAACCGAGGAACGCGTCAACGACGCGATCCGCCTCGTCGAATTGCAGGATTTCGCCCAGGCCAACGTGCAGGATCTGTCCGGCGGCCAGCAGCAGCGTGTCGCGCTCGCGCGTTCGCTGGTGATGGAGCCCGAGCTTCTGCTCCTCGACGAACCTTTCTCCGCGCTGGACGCCTTCACCCGCGCTGCGCTGCAGAAGGACGTGCGCGCGATTTCCAAGCGCCTGGGGTTCAACATCGTGATCGTGACCCATGACATCGACGAGGCGGTCATCGTGGCCGACCGCGCCGTCATCATGGCCGGTTCGCCGGGCGACATCGTTCACGAGATGGATGTGGATTTGCCCGATCCGCGTGATCGGACCGACCCGCAAGTGCAGCAGCTGCGCGCGCGACTCATGGCCACCTTCCAGGAAGCGGCGAATTACAAGAAGCCCGAAGTTGCGCTAGCCGGGGCCGGCGGACGCTGACCGCCCCCGCGAACAGTCCGGCGATTGCCATGCGTTCGGACAAAACCAGGCCGGGGTGGCCGGCAATATAAACACTAGGAGACCGAGAATGAAGAAATATCTTGAGGAAGTGCATGCAGGCCCTCGCGCGCTGGTGCATGTTGACGGATGTTCCTGCGGTACGTGCAGCCATACACGCGCCATCGACCCGCGGTTGCAGCAACTGAAACCCGACAATCCGGACATTGCCGACGGCATGGAGGATCCCCATCTCGCGTTGAACTACGATCCCCTGTTCAGCGACGTTCTCGGCACGGGCGTCAGCCGCCGCGACATGCTCAAGATGGCCGGTCTGGCCGGCATGGGCGCGATGGGCGGCATGATGTCCTCGATGTCCGCCTTCGCGCAGCAGCGGAAAACCGACGGCAAGAAGTTCACCAAGCCTTTCGATCCGGTCCTCAAGATCGGTTATATCCCCATCACCGATGCCGCCACCCTGCTGGTCGCACACGAAATGGGTTTCTTCAAGAAGCAGGGTATCGATTCCGAGCCGCCGACCCTCATCCGCGGCTGGTCGCCGCTGGTGGAAGCTTTTTCGGCGCAACGCTTCAACCTCACGCACATGCTGATCCCCGTGCCGATCTACATGCGCTACAACAACAAATTCCCGGTCAAGATCACGGCCTGGAACCATACCAACGGCTCCGGCGTCATCGTCAGCAAGAAGGCCGGCATCAAAACCGTCAAGGATCTGGGCGGCAAGCAGTACGCCGTGCCCTACTGGTATTCGATTCACAACATCATTGCGCAGAAGATGGTGCGCCAGGCCGGCCTGATTCCGGTGATCCGCCCGCAGAACGCCAAACTGGCGCCGAATGAAGTCAACTTCCTGGTGCTGAACCCGCCCGACATGCCGCCGGCCCTGGCGGCCGGCCAGATCGACGCGTACTGCGTGGCCGAGCCGTTCAATGCGCTGGGTGAAATCCGTGCTGGCGGCGAAATGCTGCGCTTCACGGGCGATGTCTGGAAGGGCCACCCCTGCTGCGTCGTGATCATGCACGAAGACGATGCGATGGACCCCGCACGCGCGCAATGGGCGCAGGGCATCCACAACGCCCTCGTGGATGCGCAGCAGCACCTCCGCGAAAACCGCCAGGCAATGGCCGAAATGCTGTCGCGGGATGGCAAGAAATACCTGCCGTTCCCGAAAGAGGTCGTCGAGCGCGCGATGATGTTCTACAACGTCGCCGATTACGCCACGCCACCTGCGATCCAGCATCCGGACTGGGGCCAGAGCCGTATCAACTTCCAGGGCTGGCCGTTCCCGAGCGCCACCAGGGAAGTGGTCGCCGACATGAAGGAAACGCTGGTCGGTGGCGATCTCGCCTTCCTGAACAAGCTTACGCCCGACTTCGTCGCCAAGGATCTTGTGCAGTACAGCTATATCAAGAAGGCGCTCGACGCCAATCCGAAGTGGAAGACGGACCTCAGCGTGCCGCAAAAAGGCAATCCGTTCGAACGTAAAGAGGTCATCGTGCTATGAGTTTCGCATCAACCCCCGCCCGTCAGGGCGGGTTTTTGAGCTTGGGGCAGATTGCGCTGCAGCGTCTGGCTTGGGCCCTGGGCGGCGTCGCAGTCCTGGCGGCGCTCTGGCTGGTCGCCGGCCATATGATCAGCAGCAATCCGAAAACGGCTTCGTACTCGACTTTCGGCCTGATTCCGACCCTGGAGGCGTTCCCGCACATGTGGGAGGAAGGCAAGATTCAGGCGGCCTCGGTTGCCAGCGGCTACCGGCTCGGCATGGGACTGCTGATTGCCATTCTGATCGGCGTGCCCCTGGGCGTACTGGTGGGGCGCATCAAGTGGTTCGCTGCTTACAGCAACTCGCCCTTCCAGTTTATCCGCATGGTCAGCCCGCTGGCCTGGATGCCGATCGCGGTGCTGGTCTTCTCGACCTGGAATGGTTCGATCATCTTCCTGATCGCGATCGCTTCGGTGTGGCCCGTGCTGTTTGCAACGGCCGCAGGACTCGCCAAGGTCGACCCGGCCTGGTTCAAGGTGGCCCGCAATCTGGGGGCAAGCCCGGTCCAGATGCTCACCAAGATCATCATGCCGGCCATTGCATTCGACGTGTTCTCGGGCATTCGCCTGGCGCTGGGCGTCGCGTGGATCGTGCTGGTCCCCGCCGAATATCTCGGCGTGACCTCAGGTCTCGGCTATGCGATCGAAGATGCGCGCGAAACCTTGAGCTACAACCATCTGACGGCGCTCGTGGTGACCATCGGTGTCATCGGTTACGTGCTGGACACCACTCTGGTCATGCTGATCAAGCGATTCAGCTGGCATCGCGGAGGTGCAGCATGATGAGCACTGCCAGCAGGACGTTCGCCTGCGCGAACGGGCAAATGAAAATTACGGGGCGGGGGCGCGAGACGAATGTGTGGACGTCTGCCAATACAGCGTCTCCCCTGTCCGGAAGTTGTTGGGAGGCGTTGTAATCATGAGTGGAAATACTGCAGCGGCTAACGGCATGGTAAGCGCCGGCGTGTCCGGAAACTGCCTGTCGCGTGCGATGAAAGCGACCGCGAGCAACTCGGTGCAATTCATCGGGGGGCTTCTGGCGCTGGGGATCATATGGTGGCTTGCCATCTACTGGATCACCCAGAATCCATCCCTGTCCCAGTTTGAGGATTTCTCCCCGAAATCCACATTCGCGGCGTTCCCGCAGATCTGGGAAGACGGCACGATTCAGGCGGCCCTGACAAGCAGCGGCTTCCGCCTTGGCTGGGGTTTGGGCCTGGCCATCGCCATCGGTGTGCCGATTGGCATCGTGTTCGGCCGCGTGAAATGGTTCCAGAACCTGTTCAACGTGCCCTTCCAGTTCCTGCGGATGATCAGCCCCCTGTCGTGGGAACCCATCGCGGTGGTGGTGTTTGCGGGTTGGGAAGAAGCGATCATCTTCCTGATTGCGGTGGCGGCGGTCTGGCCGGTCGTGTTCTCGACCGCGGCGGGTCTGGCCAAGGTCGACCCGAACTGGTTCAAGGTGGCGCGCAACCTCGGCGCCAAGCCTTACCACATGGTGACGCGGATCATCATCCCGGCCATCCTGTTCGACGTGCTGACGGGTATCCGTCTCGCGCTCGGCGTGGCGTGGATCGTGATCATCCCGGCGGAATTCCTCGGAGTGTCGTCCGGCTTCGGCTACGCGATCCAGGATGCCCGTGAGAGTCTCGAATACTCGCAGTTGATGGCTTATATCCTGGTCATCGGTGCGGTGGGCTATGTGCTCGACACCATCTGCGTACTGCTGATCAAGCGCTACAGCTGGCATCGCGGCTGAGCAACGAACAATTTGTATCAATAGGAAATGAGGTAAAGCCGACATGGCGAAAATCAGTATCGTGTGCGTGACCGGCACGCGTGAAAAACTCCAGATGGCCGCGATGTTCGCATCGGTTGCGGCCGCAACGGGCGACGAAGTCTCGGTGTTTCTGTCCATGAACGCCATCACCTACTTCGTCAAGGGCCGCAGCGACAATGCGCCCGTCGAAGGCGAGATGGGCGAATTGATGGGCCAGAAGGGCGTGCCGCCCTTCAAGCAGCTGTTCCAGCAGGCGGTCGAGCTTGGCGACGCACAGCTCCTGCCGTGCTCGATGGCCATGGACCTGCTGAAGATCACAAAGGAAGACATGGACAGCGAAGTGGGCGCGCCTACCGGACTGACCCGTTTCCTGAGCGACGCCGAGGGCGGTCAACTGCTGACGTTCTGAACGGCAGCGCATTTGTATCAACCGGAGAAGAATCATGAGTGAAAAAATCGTCGATGCACGCGACACTTTCTGTCCAGGTCCCCTGATGGAACTCATCACCCACATGAAGCAGGCCAGCGTGGGCGATACCCTGGAACTCCTCTCGACCGACGAAGGTTCGGGCAACGACGTTCCGGAGTGGGTGAACAAGGTCGGCCACGAGCTCGTCAGCAACGAAAAGGTCGAAGGCGTCTGGCGCATCAAGATTCGCAAGACCAAGTGACGTCCACGCCCGGCCTGCGCCGGGCGCGTTGCGGAGTATTCTGGATAGGAGAAAGACAATGAGAATCTTAATCGTCGGAGGTGGTACGGGCGGTACCATCGTGGCCAACAATCTGGCACGCCGTCTGTCCGGCGAGATCCGGTCGGGTCGCGTCAAGATCCGGATGCTGTCGGCTTCCGACAAGCACATGTATCAGCCGGGCCTGCTGTATGTGGCATTCGGGCAGATGATGCCGGACGAGCTGTATCGCGACCAGGCGAGTCTGCTTGAATCGTCGATCGAATTTCATGTCGACCCGGTCGACAAGTTCCTGCTGAAAGAAAACAAGGTCGTCACGCGCAGCGGCAAGACCTACGAATACGACATTCTGGTGATGGCGACCGGTTCGCGCATCGTGCCGGAATCCATCCCGGGTATGGCAGAAGGGGCTGAAACCTTCTACAGCGAAGCGGGTGCGGTCAAGCTCTTCAAGAAACTGCGCGAGTTCGAGGGCGGCCGTATCGCGCTCGTCGTCGGCGTACCGCACAAGTGCCCGATTGCACCGGTGGAAGCCATCTTCTCGCTGCACGATTATCTGAAGGCGCGCGGCATCCGCGACAAGTGCACGATCAAGTACCACTATCCGATCGGCCGCCTGCACACCATCAAGGAAGTCGCCACCTGGGTGAAACCGCACTTCGAGCGCATGGGCATCGAGCACGAGACCCTGTTCAACATCAAGGAAGTCGACACGGTCAACAAGGTGGTGCACAGCGAGGAAGGCACCGCGTCCGAATACGATCTGCTGATCGCCATTCCGCCGCACCGCGGCATGGAAATCGTCGAGCAGAACGGCCTGGGCGAGGGCGGCTGGATTCCGACCGACCGTTTCAAGCTCACGATGACCGGTCACGACAACGTCTACGTGGTGGGCGATACCACCAACCTGCCGGTGAGCAAGACGGGGTCGGCAGCGCACTTCGAGGCTGAAGTCATCGCCGACAACATCGCATCCATCGTGAAGATCGGCTCGCCGGTGCGCGAGTACGACGGCAAGGTCTACTGCTTCATCGAGACCGGCCACGACAGCGCGACTTACGCGATGTTCAATTATCAGAACCCGCCCGACTTGAAAGAGCCGAACAAGCCCATGCACTGGTTCAAGATGTCGTACAACAAGATGTACTGGACCAGCGTGCGCGGTCTACTCTGAGGGAGCAACAAGATGAGCAATGAAACCGGAATGCCCGCGGCGACGCTCAGTGCAAAGGATCTGCAACAGCTCGCCGAGGTGGCCTCGATCATCACGGCCGCGCGCGATGCCATGTCGGACGACATCGTCTCGCGCGTCGCGGGTGCGATGAGCGAAGGCATCATCCTGCTCGACCGGCTGACCCGCAACGATGGTCTGATGCGCTTGCTTCAGGTACTCGATCGCAAGGAAAGCCAGCAGCTGCTGGTCGCGCTTGCCGACGCCATGCATGCCGCCAGCCAGGACATCGCGGCTGCGCCGCCCGCCACGGGCGGGATCGGCTGCATGCTTCGTGTGGCGCGCGATCCCGGCACGCAGGAAGGTGTGCGTCTGCTGTCCGTGATCGGCAAGCATCTGAGCGAGAGCCTTCGCGAGCAGCATCATCGCGGCGGCTGAGCCCCCTGTCCCGGCCCCAAGAACGCCCTGCCTATCGGCAGGGCGTTTTTTTGTCATGCCCGCCAGGCACTGCCTGGCGGGTTTCGGGCTGCGATGGGCAGTGCCGGGGGGCGGACACAAAAAAGCCCCGCCGAGGCGGGGCTCATGACGGGCAGGCGGTGCCTTACATCATGCCCATGCCGCCCATGCCGCCCATGTCACCCATGCCGCCGCCCATCGGGGCCGCCGGCTTGTCATCCGGCAGGTCGGCAACCATGCAGTCGGTGGTCAGCATCAGGCCGGCGATCGATGCGGCGTTCTGCAGTGCGGTGCGGGTGACCTTGGTGGGGTCGAGCACACCCATCGCCACCATGTCGCCGTACTCGCTGGTGCCGGCGTTGTAGCCGAAGTTGCCGGTGCCTTCGAGCACCTTGTTGACCACGACCGAGGGCTCGTCGCCGCAGTTCTTGACGATCTGGCGCAGCGGCTCCTCGATGGCGCGAAGCACGATCTTCACGCCGGCGTCCTGGTCGTGGTTGTCGCCTTTCACCGCGGCGGCGGCGGCCTTGGCGCGCAGCAGCGCGACGCCGCCGCCGGGGACGATGCCTTCTTCAACGGCGGCACGCGTGGCGTGCAGCGCGTCTTCGACACGGGCCTTCTTCTCTTTCATCTCGACTTCGGTGGCTGCGCCGACCTTGATCACGGCCACGCCGCCGGCCAGCTTGGCCTTGCGCTCCTGCAGCTTTTCCTTGTCGTAGTCGGAGGTGACTTCCTCGATCTGCTTGTTGATCTGGGTGATGCGGGCCTTGATCGCATCGGCGACGCCGGCGCCGTCGATGATGGTCGAGTTTTCCTTGCCCACTTCGATGCGCTTGGCGCGGCCCAGGTCCTGCAGGGTGGCCTTTTCCAGCGTGAGGCCGACTTCCTCGGCGATCACGGTGCCGCCGGTCAGGATGGCCATGTCTTCCAGCATCGCCTTGCGACGGTCGCCGAAGCCCGGGGCCTTGACGGCGCAGGTCTTGAGGATGCCGCGGATGTTGTTCACCACCAGCGTGGCGAGCGCTTCGCCGTCGACGTCTTCGGCGACGATCATCAGCGGCTTGCCGGCCTTGGCCACCTGCTCCAGCACGGGCAGCAGATCGCGGATGTTGGAGATTTTCTTGTCGAACAGCAGGATGAAGGGATCTTCCATGATCGCCATCTGCTTGTCCGGGTTGTTGATGAAGTAGGGCGACAGATAGCCGCGGTCGAATTGCATGCCTTCGACGACGTCGAGCTCGTTTTCCAGGCCCGAGCTGTCTTCCACGGTGATCACGCCTTCCTTGCCGACCTTGTCCATCGCGGCGGCGATGATGTCGCCGATCGAGGAATCGGAGTTGGCGGAAATGGAACCGACCTGGGCGATTTCCTTGCTGCTGGCGCAGGGCACGGAGATCTTCTTCAGTTCGCCGGTGATGGCGATCACGGCCTTGTCGATGCCGCGCTTGAGGTCCATCGGGTTCATGCCGGCGGCCACGTACTTCATGCCTTCGTTGACGATGGCCTGGGCCAGCACTGTCGCCGTCGTCGTGCCGTCACCGGCCACGTCGGAGGTCTTGGACGCGACTTCCTTCACCATCTGCGCGCCCATGTTCTCCAGCTTGTCCTTCAGTTCGATTTCCTTGGCGACCGACACGCCGTCCTTGGTCACGGTCGGCGCGCCGAAGGAACGGTCGAGCACCACGTTGCGGCCTTTCGGGCCCAGGGTCACCTTGACGGCATCGGCCAGGACATTGACGCCTGCCACCATGCGGTGGCGCGCGGAATCACCAAAACGTACGTCTTTTGCAGCCATGTTCTAACTCCTAAGAGAATGCTTGTATTCGATTGCGGAACGCGGGGCTCAGGCCTCGACCACGCCCATGATGTCTTCCTCGCGCATCACGAGGAGTTCTTCGCCTTCGACCTTGACGGCCTGGCCGGCGTATTTGCCGAACAGCACGCGGTCGCCGACTTTCACGTCCAGCGGGATCAGTTTGCCCTGGTCGTCCTTCTTGCCGGGGCCGACGGCGACGACTTCGCCCTGGTCGGGCTTCTCGGTGCTGGCGGAATCGGGAATCACGATGCCGGAAGCGGTCTTGCGTTCATCTTCCTTGCGCTTGACGATCACACGGTCGTGCAGGGGACGGATTTTCATTGCAGAGTCTCCAATGCGTTGCTGGGTGAATGGCTGCCCCGGTTGGCGGTGCGGCCGTTAAAATGAAAGCGGCGATGTCTGTTGTTAGCACTCATCGCCGATGAGTGCCAATAGTAGGGGCGCCGAATGACAATTTCAAGTCCATGGATACGCTTTTAAACCGGAGCCGGGCCGCCGTCTGGCATCCCTGTACCCAGATGCGGCAGCTCGAAACAGCGCCGCCGCTCGCCGTCGCGCGCGGCGAAGGCATCTGGCTGATCGATCCCGACGGCCGGCGTTATCTCGATGCGATTTCGTCCTGGTGGGTCAATCTCTTCGGCCATTGCAACCCGCGCATCAATGCGGCGATCGTCGACCAGCTCGGGAAAATCGAACATGTGATGCTCGCCGGCGCGACCCATGAGCCGGTGGTGGCATTGTCGGAACGCCTGGCACACCTGACTGGCCTGGGCCATGCCTTCTACGGCGCCGACGGCGCGTCGGCCACCGAAATTGCGCTGAAAATGAGCGCTCACTACTGGCGAAATGCCGGCCAGACGGAAAAGACTGGTTTCGTCAGCCTCCAGAACGGTTACCACGGCGAAACGGTGGGCGCGCTGTCGGTGACCGACATCCCCCTGTTCAAATCGACCTATGCCCCACTGCTGCGGCCGACCGCGCAGGTGCCGACGCCGGACGCCCGGCGGGCTGCGCCGGGCGAATCCGCCGAAGCCTGGGCGCTGCGCTGCGCCGACGCGCTGGAAGCGCATCTCGCCGAACATGCCGCCACGACCGCCGCCTTCATCCTGGAGCCGCTGGTGCAGGGGGCGGCAGGCATGGCAATGTATGCCCCTGTCTATCTGAAGCGCGCACGCGAAGTGTGCGACCGCTATCGGGTGCATCTGATCGCCGACGAGATCGCCGTGGGGTTCGGTCGCACCGGCACGATGTTCGCCTGCGAGCAGGCCGGGGTGAGGCCCGATTTCGTTTGTCTGTCGAAGGGATTGACCGGCGGTTATCTGCCGCTGTCGGCTGTGCTGACCACCGATGCGGTCTACGCCGCTTTCTACGGCGACGAAACTGCGCGGGGGTTTTTGCACTCGCATTCCTACACCGGCAATCCGCTCGCCTGCCGTGCGGCGCTGGCGGTGCTGGACATCTTCGAGCAGGACGACGTGATCGCGGTCAACCGCGACAAAGGGGAGATTTTCACCGACATCATGCAGCCCGTATTCACCCATTCCGCCGTACGGCATCCGCGCCGGCTCGGCATGATCTGGGCGTTCGACGTGCCGGCGGCCACGCCGGGCTTCGCCGACCGTTTTCACCGTGCGGCGCTGGCCGCCGGCGCTTTCGTCCGTCCGGTCGGCCAGACGGTCTATGCGATGCCGCCCTACGTGACGATCGAGGAGGACATGCGTCATCTCGTCCGCGCGCTGACGGCGGGGCTCGCACCGGGCGTGATCGCGTCATGAGGCTGGGTTTTCTCGGCGCAGCGCGCGAAGTCACTGGATCGAGTTATCTGGTCGAGACCGACGGCCTGCGTTTCCTGGTCGACTGCGGCATGTTCCAGGGCGGACGCGAGGCGCGCGCCAAGAACGACCGCGCGTTCGATTTCGATCCGGCCAGCATCGATTTCGTGCTGCTCACCCATGCTCACATCGATCATTCCGGCCTGCTGCCGCGACTCGTCGCGCTAGGGTTCAAGGGGACGATCCATGCGACCCGCGCCACCTGCGACCTGCTTGCGGTGATGCTGCCCGATTCTGCGCACATCCAGGAAAAGGAAGCCGAATTCGATACGCTGCGGCGCTTTCACGCCAGTCTCAGGCGCGACCGCGCACGCGGCCGGCCGGATGCGGCGCCGCTGTATACCGTGGCGCAGGCGCAGGCGAGCCTGAAGCGCCTGAACCCGGTGGACTACGATCTGGAGATCGCGCCGCATCCGCGCGTGCGCTGCACTTTCCGCGACGCCGGCCACATCCTCGGCTCGGCCATCCTCGAAGTCCAGGTCGAGGAAGGCGGCGCGCGCCGCAAGATTGTCTTCTCCGGCGACTTGGGCCAGCCGGGCCGGCCGCTGTTGCGCGATCCCACTCCCATTCTCGACGCGGATTACCTGCTGGTCGAATCGACCTATGGCGACCGCAATCACAAAAGCCTGGACGCCACGCAGGACGAGCTGGTCGAGGCGGTCACCGAGACCATCGAGCGCCGGGGCGGCAATGTCGTCGTACCGGCCTTCGCCGTCGGCCGCACACAGGACATGCTCTATCTCCTGGCCGATCTGACGCGGCAGGGCCGTATCCCCAAACTGAACGTGTTTGTCGATTCGCCGATGGCCACCGCCGCCACCGAGATCACCTTCCGTCACATGGCCCTGCTGGACGACGAAACCCATGCACTGATGGGCAAGGGCGGCGGCGCGCAGTATTTCCGCAAACTCCAGTTCGTCGAGGACGTGGAGGAATCGAAGGCGCTCGACCGCATCGCAGGCGGTGCCGTCATCATCTCGGCCAGCGGCATGTGCGAAGCTGGCCGCATCAAGTTCCATCTGCGCGCCAACCTGCCACGGCGCGAATCCAGCGTGCTGATTACCGGCTTCCAGGCCGCCGGCACCTTCGGCCGCAAGCTGGTCGACGGCATGAAGCGCGTGCGCCTGCTCGGCGAGGACATCAACGTGCGTGCCCGCCTCTATACCCTGGGCGGGCTGTCGGCTCACGCCGACCGCGATGCGTTGCTGGATTGGCTGGGGCATTTCCGGCAGGCGCCGCGCAAGGTGTTCGTGATACACGGTGAGGCCGGGGTGGCCGAAGGCTTTGCCGCCGCGCTTCATGCCCGTTTCGGCTGGGATGCCATGGCCCCGCAGGCCGGTCAGCGCGCGGTGCTCGATTGATGAGGATGCGCCGCCTGTTCGCGACCGCGTTGCTGCCGCTGGCGGGTCTGGGTGCGGCCCATGCCGCCTCGGTGGCGGAATGGGAAAGCTGCAGCGCGATTACCGCCGATGCCGACCGGCTGGCCTGTTACGATCGCGTGTCGGGCCGTTCGCAGCCCGACGCGGCGGCGCCCGCCACAACCGTGCCGGCTGTCGCAGCATCGTCGTCCGACCCCGTGGCGGAGCCCGATCCCAAGCTGCTGTCGGCGCTGTCGCGGCACTGGGAACTGGACGACGAGGCCAAGCAGGGCGCCTTCCTGTTCCGTCCGCACAAGCCCAACTATTTTCTCCCGGTCAAATTCAGCAACCGGCCGAACAACATGCCGTTCCACAATGCACTGGGACAAACCGGGCTCGGGCTCGACGCCGTCGAAACCGAGCTGCAGCTGAGCTTCAAGGTCAAGGCGATGGAAGGGGTTTTCGGCCACGACGATTTCGACCTGTGGTTCGGCTACACCACGACGTCCTACTGGCAGGCCTACAACGACACGATTTCCTCACCCTTCCGGGAGACGAACTACGAACCGGAAGCGATGCTGGTATGGCGCACCGATTACAGCCTGGCCGGCTTCCGGGGACGCTTCGTCAATTTTGGCCTGGTCCACCAGTCCAACGGCCGCGGCGAAACCCTGTCGCGCAGCTGGAACCGCGCCTATGCGCAACTTGGTTTCGAACGGGGCAATCTGGCCGTACTGGTCCGGCCCTGGTATCGCATTCCGGAAAACGACCGCAAGGATGACAATCCCGACATCGGGAAATATCTCGGCCACGGCGATCTGCAACTGGTGTACCGGGACGGTCGTCAGTCCTATTCGCTGTTGCTGCGCAACAATCTGCGCCGCGAGAACAACCGCGGCGCCTTCGAGCTGAGCTGGCGTTTTCCGCTGTACGGACGCCTGAGCGGCTACGTGCAGTTTTTCAGCGGTTACGGCGAATCGCTGATCGACTACGACCATGTCCAGCAGACGCTCGGCTTCGGCATCAGCCTTACCGAGGGCATGTGACTGTTTATTGCTGAGGCGCGGCCATGGCCCGCTCCAGCAGCTCGTGCACGTACTTCACCGGGATCGCGTAGCTGATGCCGCTGGGCGCGGACAGGGCGGCTTCCTTTGCGCCCTTCACGTAGACCGAGTTGACCACGCCGTAGACTTCGCCGGTCTCGGGGTGCCATACCGGGCTGCCGCTGTTGCCGGGGTAGGCGATGGCGTCGAGCTCGAACACCTGGAAGGCGTCGTCCGCCTGCCGCAGCGCCCGTGCGTTCAGCTGCGCGGCGCGCGGCACCGGCGTGAAGATCGGGATGATGGCGGCGAGTCCGGCCCGGTGGGTGGAGGCGTTCAGCCCCAGCACCATGCCGATGGGATAGCCGGTGAAGTAGAGTTGCCAGCCCTCGCGCGCCTTGTCCGAATCGCCGAGCTTCAGCGCGGGCAGCGGGTCGCCCTCGATCTTGAGCACGGCGAGGTCGCGCGTGCGGTCGAGCGCGACGAGCTGCGCCGTGCGCACGCCCACCTGGCGGTCGCGTCCGAGGAAGACGGCACGCGTTTCCTTCTTCTCGGTGTCCGGCATCTGCTCGAAGATGTGTGCGCACGAGACGACGTAACGGCCGTCCAGCACCACGAATCCGGTGCCCTGCAGGCTGACCCGCGGGCTGCCTGCGGGTCTGTAGGTGCCGACGCCGACCACGCCGGGCTTGATCGTGGCCAGCGTGTCGGCGACGTCGGCCTGCGCCGGCAGCGCAAAGACCAGGGCGGCCAGTGCCAAACTGGTATGCGCCTTGCTGAATGCCACGGCGACGAAACGGAACAGCCAGCCCGGCGGCGTCATCCAAATTCGATACAATCCGGGCGGCAGCAAAGACTTTCTTTTCATAAGGGAATCCAGAATGAGCGTAGTGGCGGTTGTGGGGCTGGGTTACGTAGGCCTGCCCCTGGCGGTGGAATTCGGCAAGAAGATGACCACCATCGGTTATGACCTCTCGGTCGAGAAAATCGAGCACTACCGTCGATTCTGCGACCCTACCGGCGAAGTTTCAACAGACGATCTCAAGGCCGCCACCCAACTGACGGTTACCACGGACCCGGCCGAACTGGCGAAGGCCGATTTCATCATCGTCGCCGTACCCACGCCGGTGGACGAGGCCCACATCCCCGATTTCTCGCCGTTGGTCGGCTCCAGCACCACCGTTGGCAAGCACATGAAGAAGGGCGCCACGGTCGTCTACGAATCCACGGTCTACCCCGGCGCCACGGAAGAAGTCTGCATCCCCATCCTCGAAAAGCAGTCCGGCATGAAATGGCTGCAGGATTTCCACGTTGGCTATTCGCCCGAGCGCGTCAACCCGGGCGACAAGGAACGCACGATTACGAAAATCGTGAAAGTGGTGTCGGGCGACGATGCGGCCACGCTCGATAAAGTCGCCGAACTGTATGGCGCCGTGATCACCGCCGGCGTGCACCGCGCGTCCAGCATCAAGGTCGCCGAAGCCGCCAAGGTCATCGAGAACACCCAGCGCGACCTCAACATCGCGCTGATGAACGAACTGTCGCTGATTTTTCACCGCCTCGGCATCGATACGCTGGAAGTGCTGAAGGCCGCCGGCACCAAGTGGAATTTCCTGCCCTTCCGCCCCGGCCTCGTCGGCGGCCATTGCATCGGCGTCGACCCCTATTACCTCACGCACAAGGCCGACATGCTCGGCTACCATCCGCAGGTCATCCTCGCCGGCCGCCGCATCAACGACGGCATGGGCGCCTATGTGGCGCAGGAAACCGTGAAGAACATGATCGCCAACGGCGTGCAGGTGAAAGGCGCCAGGGTCAATGTGCTGGGCCTGACCTTCAAGGAAAACTGCCCCGACCTGCGCAACTCCAAGGTCGTCGACGTGATCCGCGAACTGCAATCCTTCGGCTGCGACGTGCGCGTGCACGATCCGCTGGGCGAGGCGAAAGAAGCCGAACACGAGTATGGCATCACGCTTACCGCCTGGGACGATCTACCCGATTGCGACGCCATGGTGGCGGCGGTATCGCATGCGGCGTATCTGGAAAAGCCCTTTACCGAACTGACGGCCAAACTGAAAAAAGGCGGCGCGTTCACCGATGTGAAATCGGCCTACGACCCGGCCACGGTCAAGGCCGCCGGCTTCACGCTCTGGAGGCTTTGATGCCCGCGGCGTTCGACGCGCTCAAACAGCGGCTCGCGACGGAGCCGAACACCTGGCTCGTCACCGGCGCGGCCGGTTTCATCGGCTGCAATCTGGTCGAAGCCTTGCTGCAGCTCGACCAGAAAGTGGTCGGGCTGGACAATTTCGCCACCGGCCACGAGAAGAATCTGGCGCAGGTGCAGGCCAGCGTCGGTCCGGAACGCTGGGCTCGCTTCCAGTTCAAGCGCGGCGATATTCGCGACCTCATCACCTGCCATCAGGTCTGCGCGGACGTCGATTACGTGCTGCACCAGGCTGCGCTCGGTTCGGTGCCGCGTTCGCTGGAAGACCCGCTCTCGACGCACGCGGCCAACAACACCGGCTTCCTCAACATGCTGGTCGCCGCGCGCGACGCCCGGGTGAAGCGCTTTGTCTACGCCGCCTCTTCGTCCACCTACGGCGACCATCCCGGCCTGCCCAAGGTCGAGGACACGATCGGCAAGCCGCTCTCGCCCTATGCCGTGACCAAGCTGGTGAACGAACTGTACGCCGACGTGTTCGGCCGCTGCTACGGCATGGAATCCATCGGCCTGCGCTACTTCAACATCTTCGGCCGCCGCCAGGACCCGAACGGTGCCTACGCTGCCGTGGTGCCGAAGTGGGTGTCGAGCATGATCCGGAACGAACCGGTCTACATCAACGGCGACGGCGAAACCAGCCGCGATTTCTGTTACATCGACAACGTCATCCAGGCCAACCTGCTTGCCGCCACGGCCGCGCACCCCGAGGCGGCGAACCAGGTCTACAACGTCGCCGTCGGCGACCGTACGACGCTGAACCAGTTGTACGAAGCGATCCGCGCCAGTCTCGCGCCGCGTTTTCCGCATCTGGCCGGAGCCGGGCCGGTCTACCGCGATTTCCGCGCGGGCGACGTGCGGCATTCGCTGGCCGACGTTTCCAGGGCGAAAACCCGTCTGGGCTACGAACCGACACACCGCATCGGCGAAGGGCTGGCGGAGGCGATGGACTGGTACGTCGCCGATCTCTCGCCGCGTTGATGCCGTCTTGACCGGGCGCCGGCGCGCGCGGGCATAATGGCGCGATGCCGGTTTCGCGCGTCCTGTTCTTCCTGGGCTGTCTGTTTGCCGCCGCATTTGCGCGGGCGGCCGAATTGCCGCCCGCTTTCGTCGATGCGCTGAAGCGTGCCGCCATTCCGCTGGACCATGTCGCGCTTGTCGTACAGGGGCTCGACGACGATGCTCCCCGGCTCAGCCATCAGGCGGACGCCGCGCTCAACCCCGCCTCGGTCATGAAACTGGTCACCAGTTTTGCCGCGCTCCAGCAACTGGGGCCGAGTTATACCTGGGCGACCGAAGTCTGGGCCGACGGTCCGTTGAAGGATGGCGTGTTCGAGGGCGATCTGATCGTGCGCGGCAATGGCGACCCGTCGCTCACGCTCGAACGGATGTGGCTTCTGCAGCGGGCGCTGCGTACCCGGGGCATAAAAGCCATCCACGGCGGTCTCGTGCTCGACACCAGCCGCTTCGAGCTGCCCGATATCGATCCGGGCGCGTTCGACGGCGAACCGTTTGCCCCTTACAACGCACCTGCCGGCGCGCTGGTCGCGAATTTCAATGCGATCGTGCTGCGCCTGAAACCGGCGGCCGCAGAAGTCGCGATCGCTCCCGATGTCGCGCTGCCGGGCGTTACGCTGACCTCCAGGCTCGCGCTCGTCGATGCCGCGCAGTGCAACGGCTGGCGCGATGCGCTGACGCCGGGTTTTGCCGACGCGGCGAACGCCGAGCTGGTGGTGGAAGGCCGCTACCCCCGTGCGTGCGGCGAGCAGGCCTGGCCGATCGCGCCGTTCGCGCCGGCCGCCACCTTCGATTTCCTGTTCCGTGGCCTGTGGGCGGAGTCCGGGAGCACGCTGGCCGGCCCGACACGGGCGGGGCTGGCCCCCGAGACGCCGCCCCTGCTGCGGTTCGAATCCGAACCGCTCGCCGATACCCTGCGCCGGCTCAACAAATATTCCAACAACCTGATGGCAAAAAACCTGTTTCTGACCCTGGGGGCGGAAGCCTACGGTGGACCGGCGACACCGGCGAAGGGCGCACAGGCCGTGCGCGACGTGCTGGCCCGGCACGGCATTGCCACCGACAAGCTGGTGCTGGAAAACGGCTCGGGCCTGTCGCGCATCGAGCGCATCAGCGCCGCCTCGTTGAACCAGCTCCTGCGCGCCGTCTGGCGCAGTCCGCTATTTTCCGAATTCGAATCGGCGCTGCCCATCGTGGCGCTCGACGGCACGCTCCGCAACCGTTTCAACGGCAGCCTGGCGACAGGCAGTGCGCATCTCAAGACCGGCACCCTGCGCGATGTAAACGCGTTGGCAGGTATCGTGCTCACCGCCAAGGGGCGCAGAGTGGCTTTCGTCATGCTGGTCAACGATCGCAACGCGGCGCGTGCGCGCGCCGCACAGCAGGCCTTGCTGGAATGGACCTGGGCCGATGACGCCCGCTGAGCCGCCGGACTGGGCTGTCTGGGTCGCGCAGGATGCCGACGGTGCCTGGTGGGCTTACGAAGCCGAGCCGAACCAGCAGGATCGCGGCTGGTACGAAAACGAGGTCGGACGCATCGCGCCGCTGGGCAGGACGGCGCCGCCGGCGGACTGGCAGACGATGCTGCGGCGGATACGCTGACGGTGGTGCGGCCTACTTGAAATAGCGTGCGGCGAAACGCGCGAGTACCGTATCGCCGCCGGTCAGCGTCAACCTGTCCCCCTCGATGCGAAACCCTGTGGTGCGCGTATAGGCGTCGAGCAGCGCGGATTCCTGCGCCATCATGTCGGGCGGGCAGGCCATGCGCGTGCTGGCAAGCGGCCCTACGGCGAGCGCGCCGCCGTTGCGCGTGTAGGTCCCCATCAATTTGTTGCAGCCGCTGCTGCCGCTCGCGCGGCCGTCGAGCAGCAGCAGATGCGCTTCGCGTTCGCCCGGCAAGGCGCGAACCGGTTGGCCGGCGACTTCGGTCAGTTTCCAGTAGGTGTTTTCCAGCGAAGCCGGGGGTGTGAGATCGCGCGCGGCACGCAGTAGCAGATCCGCCTTGCCGGTGGCGGGGAGCGCCAGCGTGCCGGAAAACAGGAGTTCGCCGCCGCCGCTGATCAGCGTGGCGCGCAAAGCATAACGGTGCCCGGGTTTCATGTCCCGGGCATAAAAAGGCAGCTCGAAAGCAAGCGGAACCTGGCGGCCCTGTGTCGGCAGGGCAAGCCGTGCCAGCCTTTCGGTGCGTCCGTCCGCGCGTGAGACGTCGAGCAGCTCCACCGTCAGTGTTGCATCGGGCGGCAGGGCGATGCGCTCGACATAACGCACGTTGCCCGCAATGCGTTCGAGCGGCGCGGCCTGTGCGGGCGGAATGCCGCCCAGCAGAACGGACAGCAGGAGCAGCCCGACGAGAGCAGCAAGCGGCCCCGCCCCGGAGACCTCAAGGCAGGCGGCAACGGAAGCGCGTGGATGGGCGCTCATGGCGGGGCACTCTGTCGAGTGGCTGGACGGGGCATCCGCATCGTTTTCCCGATCAATTCGTGTAGGTGTTGTCGACCAGCTGGTGCGTCCAGGCCATGGCTTCTATTTCCGCCTGGGCCGTGTCGAGCAGGGTCAGTCCGGCTGCGGCCTGCAGGGCGTCGAGCGTACGGCGCGGATCGGGGTGTTCGAGGCTCTCCGCCAGATCCAGCAGGATGCCCAATTCGCCCTCGCGGCGCAGCAGCGCAGCAGCGAGCTGTTCGCCGAGGTTCAGTTCCTGCACGATATCCGGCAACGGCTTGCCGATCACGTTTTCGATCAGGGAGAGAATGCCCGTCATGAATGCGCTTTCGCAGAGATCCGCCCGCGCGCCCTTGCGTACCGCCAGCAGCTCCATCACCCGCCCCCGGCTGGCAGCCATCAGCAACAGCGGGCTCGGATAGGGGGTGTCTTCCTGCAGGGTGAACAGCAGCAACTGCAGCCAGCGTTGCAGCTGCTTGCGGCCGAGCAGTAGGATCGCCTGCGACACGGTTCCGATGCGGCGTGCACCGGCACAACCGGCCGAGTTGACCAGCCGCAGCAGGTTATAGGTGAGGTTCGGGTATTGCTTGAACACATCCTCGATCTCGCCGGTCTCGGCGTCGGCCAGCACCAGGTCGAGCAGCCGGATGATCGCGAGATGTGCCGGATTGGCGCGCCGCGCGCTCAGGACCGCCGGGCGCGCGAAGTAGTAGCCCTGGAAGAGATCGAAACCGAGTTCGCGGCACATGTGCGCCTGCTCGGCGCTGTCGACCTTTTCGGCCAGCAGTTGCACCGGCCAGTTCCGCAGCCGGGCGACCAGTGCGCGCAGCGCGTGGGGAGTATGCAGAGGCAGATCGACTTTCACGATGTCGACCAGATCGAGCAGTGGACGATAGCGTTCGTCGTAGGCGAAATCGTCCAGGGCCAGCCGGAATCCCCGCTGCTTGAGCAGGCGGCAGCGTTCGACGACGGCTTCGGTAACGTCGACGGTTTCGAGCAGCTCGAGTACCACCTGCGCCCTGGGCAGGACTTCGATCAGGTCGGACAGCAACATATCCGCGCTGACGTTGATGAAACCGGTGTGCTGGCCCAGTACTGCCTGGACGCCCATTTCGCTGAAGGCATGGCGTATGACGCTGGCGGTCGCCTGCATGTCGTCCGTGACGCCGGCCTCGCGGGTGCGCCCGGCACGGAACAGCAGTTCGTAGGCGACGACGCGCTGGTCGCGATCGAGTATGGGTTGCCGCCCGAGAAAGATTTCCTCGCCGACCATCATCAGAGTCCGAGAGTGGCCCACAGTGCGTCGACGCGCATTTTCACCGCAGGGTCCATCGCGATCGGCGTGCCCCATTCGCGCTGGGTCTCGCCCGGCCACTTGTGGGTGGCGTCGATGCCCATCTTGCTGCCCAGGCCCGATACCGGGCTGGCGAAGTCCAGATAATCGATGGGCGTGTTCTCGACCAGCAGCGTGTCGCGCGCCGGGTCGACGCGTGTGGTCAGGGCCCAGATCACGTCCTTCCAGTCGCGCACGTTCACGTCGTCGTCAGTGACGAGGATGAACTTGGTGTACATGAACTGCCGCAGGAAGGACCACACGCCGAACATCACGCGCTTGGCGTGGCCGGGGTAGCTCTTTTTCATCGAGACCACGGCCATGCGGTACGAGCAGCCCTCGGGCGGCAGGTAGAAATCGACGATCTCGGGAAACTGCTTCTGCAGCAGCGGCACGAAGACTTCGTTCAGCGCCACGCCGAGGATCGCCGGCTCGTCCGGCGGCTTGCCGGTGTAGGTGCTGTGGTAGATCGGGTCGCGTCGCATCGCGATGCGCTCGACGGTGAAGACGGGGAAAGTCTCCTGCTCGTTGTAGTAGCCGGTGTGGTCGCCGTACGGCCCTTCCAGCGCGGTCTCGCCGGGATGGATCACGCCTTCGAGCACGATCTCGGCGGACGCCGGTACCTGCAGGTCGTTGCCAAGACATTTCACGACTTCGGTCTTGGCGCCGCGCAGCAGGCCGGCGAACTGATACTCCGAGAGCGAGTCGGGTACCGGCGTCACCGCGCCGAGAATGGTCGCCGGATCGGCGCCGAGCGCGACGGCGACCGGGAACGGCTGGCCGGGGTTCGCCTGCTGGAATTCGCGGAAGTCGAGTGCGCCGCCGCGATGCGCCAGCCAGCGCATGATCAGCTTGTTGCGGCCGATGACCTGCTGGCGGTAGATGCCGAGGTTCTGCCGTTTCTTGTGCGGGCCGCGCGTGACGGTCAGGCCCCAGGTCACCAGCGGCGCGACGTCGCCCGGCCAGCAGTGCTGGATCGGAAGGCGCGACAGGTCGACGTCCGCGCCTTCCAGTACGATCTCCTGGCACGGTGCGTTCTTCACTTCCTTCGGCGCCATGTTGAGCACCTGCTTCAGCACCGGCCATTTCTCCCAGGCGTCGCGCAGGCCTTTCGGCGGTTCGGGTTCCTTGAGATAAGCGAGCAGCTGGCCGATCTCGCGCAGCCGGGCCGGGTCTTCCTCGCCCATGCCGAGCGCGACGCGGCTGACCGTGCCGAACAGGTTGGCAAGCACCGGGATCGAATGGCCCCTGGGATTCTCGAACAGCAGGGCCGGGCCGCCCGCGCGCAGCACGCGGTCGGCGATTTCGGTCATTTCCAGATGCGGGTCGACCTCGACGCTGATGCGACGGAGCTCGCCGCGCTGTTCGAGTTGTGCGACGAAGTCGCGCAGGTCGCGGTAGATCATGTCGCGGCGGCCCCGTCCGGCACCGGGGTCAGTTGATGTATTCGAACAGGGTGACCACCTTGGTGACGCCCGCCGTGGTACGAGTGATCTCGGTTGCGACTTCGGCCTCGGCCTGTGTGACCAGGCCCATCAGGTAGACGACGGCGGTCTCGGTCACAACCTTGATTTTGGTGCCGGGTACGCGGTCGTCGCGCAGGAGGCGTGTCTTCACTTTGCTGGTGATCGAGACGTCGTTGGCGTCGGAGGTGAGCGACGTCACGCCGGACACGCTGAGTTCGTTGAATACCGTTCGTACATCGGGAATGCCGCGCACCACATCGGTGGCGCGCGCGCGCGTCGCTTCGTCGGGCACCTGTCCGGTGAGCAGCACCTGGCGGTTGTAACTGGTGGCCGAGATGTTGTCGGTCTTCTGCGGGAAGGATTCGCGCAGGCGCGCGAGCGCGCGCAGCTCGATTTCCTGGTCACCGATGTAGACGCCTGCCGTTCGGCGATCGGTGGCGACCGAAGCGCCGACGGCGGCGCCGCCGATCACGACCGGTGCGCAGCCTTGCAGTTGCAGGATCGCCAGGCCGGCGACAGCGAGGGGGATCAGTTTGCTCATTCTTCAACTCCTAGAAGAACGCTGTCCACCGCATCGCACAGGCAATGGATGGCCAGCAGGTGGATTTCCTGGATGCGGGCCGTGGATTCCGCGGGCGCGCACAGGAAGACGTCGTCGTCGGTCATTTGTTCCGCGAGCGTGCCGCCGCTGCGGCCGGTCAGCGCGATCACGTGGATGCCGCGCGCGCGCGCAGCCTGCGCCGCAAGCACCACGCTGGGTGAGTTGCCGCTGGTGGAAATGGCCAGCAGCACGTCGCCGGGCTGGCCCAGTGCCTTCACCTGGCGCGCGAAGATCTGGTCGTAGGCGTAGTCGTTGGCGATCGAGGTCAGCGTGGCGGTGTCGGCCGTCAGGGCGATGGCCGCGAGGCCGGGACGTTCCTGCTCGAAGCGGTTGATCATGGCCGAGGCGAAATGCTGCGCATCCGCCGCCGATCCGCCGTTGCCGCACGCCAGCAGCTTGTTGCCCTCCGCCAGCGCCTGCACAACCAGACGGGCCGCCTGCTCGATACCGGGCGCAAGCCGTTCGGCCGAGTCCGCCGCGGTTTGCGCCGCCGACTGGAAATGGTCGTGGATGCGTTCGTGAAGGGGCATGGCTAACCCGGGCGCCGGGGGGCTCCGCACGCCGGACGGGCGGCGTGGGCGGGCAGAGAGTGAAACCTGCTGGGCATGCGGGCTGAATGACGCGTGAACGGGCTGTGATTATCCCACATCGCTGAAGGCATTCCGCATCCAGGCGGGGGCGGTGCCGTCGCGCAGCGCCACGACATCGAAACGGCAGGGCGGCACCGTGCCCAGTGTGGCGAGATAATGCCGTGCCGCCATGATCAGCCTGCGCTGCTTCGAGAGCGTGACGCTGTCGAAACCGTCGCCGAAGCCGCCGTGATTGCGCAGGCGCACCTCGACGAAGACCAGCGTGTCGCGTTCGCGCATGATGAGATCGATCTCTCCGAAGCGACAGCGCCAGTTGCGCGCGACCGGCGCGAGGCCCTGTGTTTTAAGGAAGGCCTCGGCACGGGTTTCGGCGAATTGACCGGAGCGCTGTTTCAACATCTGCGACAATGCGGACATGAACGATGCGTCCCATGATACCCGCCTGCTGCCTGCGCTTTACGTTGTGGCCACGCCCATCGGCAACCTGGGCGACATCACGCTGCGTGCGCTCGATACGCTCCGCCGGGTGGATCGCGTGGCGGCCGAGGACACGCGCGTATCGGGCCAGCTGCTGGCGCATTTCGGCATCCGCAAACCGCTGGTCTCGATCCGCGAGCACAACGAGCGCGAAGCCGCCGAACGGGTGATCGGCTGGATCGCGGCGGGCGAGGCCGTGGCCTATGTATCGGATGCCGGTACGCCTGCGATTTCCGATCCCGGGGCACGCCTGGTCGCGGCGGTGCGCGCGGCAGAGTGTGCCGTCGTGCCGGTGCCGGGCGTCTCGGCGGTGGCGGCAGCCCTGTCGGCTGCCGGCGTCGAGAGCGATGCTTGGCTGTTTCACGGTTTTCTGCCGCCCAAACCCGGTCCGCGGCAGGCTGCCCTGCAGGCGTGGGCTGCCCTGCCCTGTGCGCTGGCGTTCTACGAAGCGCCGCACCGGATCGCGGAGACGCTCGCCGACATGACGCAGGTATTCGGCGGCGCGCGCATGGTCACGGTGGCGCGCGAACTGACCAAGAAATTCGAATCCATCGAAACGATGCCGCTTGCAGGGACTGCCGGCTGGCTCGCAGACGATGCCAACCGTGCGCGCGGCGAATTCGTCGTCATCGTTCACGCACCGGCCGACGTGCTCGTGGCCGGCGACGCCGAGTCCCTGCGCGTGCTCGATATCCTCGCGGGCGAATTGCCGCCGCCGCTGGCGGCCAAGCTCGCGGCCAAAATCACCGGCCGTACCAAGGCCGAGCTCTACCGCATGACGCTCAAGCAGACATGACCGACACCCTGACGATCACCCGACCCGACGACTGGCACATCCATTTCCGCGACGGCGTCGCCATGACGCACGTGCTGCCCGATACCGCGCGCGTGTTCGGGCGTGCCATCACCATGCCCAACCTGAAGCCGCCCGTGACCACGGTCGAAGCCGCTGCCGCCTACCGTGCGCGTCTCCTGGCCGCAGTGCCGGCCGGCATCACGTTCGAGCCGCTGATGACGCTGTATCTGACCGACAACACGCCGCCGGAAGAGATTCGCAAGGCGCGGCAAAGCGGGTTCGTGCACGCGGTGAAGTACTATCCGGCGGGTGCGACGACCAATTCGGATTCCGGGGTGACGGCACTGACGCGGGCCTATCCTGCGCTTGCCGCGATGGAGGAAATGGGTCTGCCGCTGCTGCTGCACGGCGAAGTGACCGATCCCGATATCGACGTGTTCGACCGCGAGGCCGTTTTCATCGATCGCCATCTCGTGCGCCTGCTGAAGGATTTCCCCCGCCTGAAAATCGTGCTGGAGCACATCACCACCCGGCAGGCTGCCGAATTCGTGGCCACCGCGCCGGCTGGCATCGGGGCGACGATCACGGTTCACCATCTGCTCTACAACCGCAATGCCATGTTTCGCGGTGGCATCCGGCCGCATTTTTTCTGTCTGCCGATCATCAAGCGCGAAACGCACCGTCGGGCGCTGGTCGAAGCGGTGGTCTCGGGCAATCCCAGATTCTTTCTCGGTACCGATTCCGCGCCGCATCCGGTGGGGGCGAAAGAATCGGCCTGTGGTTGTGCCGGCATCTATACGGCACGCTGTGCGCTCGAACTGTATGCCGAGGTCTTCGAAGATGCCGGTGTGCTTGACCGGCTGGAGGCGTTTGCCGGTTTTCACGGTGCGGATTTCTACGGTTTACCGCGCAATACCGGCACGGTCACGCTACGTCGCGAAGCCTGGACGATGCCGGAGCGGCTGTCGCTGGGCGATGCGGAACTCGTTCCGCTGCGTGCGGGCGAATCGGTGCGCTGGCGTATCGGTTAGGGCCGCCGGCGCGTGGCGTACGGAAAGCCACTGGCTGCGCAAATGCCCGCGGCCGACAAACAAACGGCAGACATGCAAGCATGTCTGCCGTAATGGAAGCCGGGGTGCGCTTCCGAGAGGTGCGCGGCGGGGCGCCGCGCAGAGGGGGCTAAGGAAAAGCGGGAATGGTCGGTTCGACGCCCGAGTTCGTGGCTTCGGGATGCAGGGTGGCGACCAGCCGGCGGATCTCGTCGACGCGCCCCGATGGCGTGTCCACCATCATCAGGACCTGACCGGCGGCGAGGCCGGGTTCGAAGGCCTTGAGCCGCGAGTTGGGGATCGAACTGGCGACCATGCTGGCGACCCATGCGCCGAAAGCGGCGCCGACCAGCGCGGTCAGCAGGATTGTGACCAGTTGCAGGTCCACGCCCGCGGGCGGGAAGAATACTGCGACCAGCCCGGCGAAGATGCCGATGCCGCCGCCGATGGCGAGGCCGGTTTCGGCCCCGTGCACGAAATCCGAGGTTTGCAGGATCGAGGCTTCATGCAAGCCGGTCAGGGCGATGCCTGGCCGGGCCATGACATGAATGTGGTCGTCCTCGATGCGTGCGAGCAGCAGTTCGTCGCGAATCTGTCGGGCGCTTTGCGCGTCCGGCACCATGAAATACAGACGTCTTCTCATGATGACCTCCTGTATGAACGAATGGCCTACCGGATCACTTCGCTTTAGCAGAGTCTCCGGCCGAGTCAAGGCAGCATTTATAATTCCTATGGGAAAGCCGGTCAGGCAGCCGCTGCTGCTGCCCCTCGGGGCAACAGGAGAGGAAAGTCCGGGCTCCACAGAGCAGGATGACGGCTAACGGCCGTACGCCGCGAGGCGAGGAACAGGGCCACAGAGACGAGCAAACCCCCTCGGGGGTGGACGTGAAACGCGGTAACCTCCATCCGGAGCAACACCAAATAGGCGGACGATGACGCTGCTCGCCGAGTCCGCGGGTAGGTGGCTTGAGCCGGCCAGCAATGACCGGCCTAGAGGAATGGTTGCCCACGACAGAACCCGGCTTATCGGCCGACTTTCCCACTTTTTATTTAATTCAATGGGTTAGGATTTTTTCCTAGAAAAGAACAAAAAATAGTCTGCTAAGCGACGGTTTTTCCAGAAACTTATCCACAACCCCAAACTACCCCTAAGTCTTTGAGACATAGGGGTTTTTTTGTGTCTGCTGTATTGACCCCCCCAAATCTATCCCCTATAGTGGGGACAAGTGGTGATCAGTGGGAAGTTGTGGGAGAATTTCCGCCTGCGGATCACGGTGCGGCGCATCGACAGGGGGAGACATGTTTCGGGGGGTGGCGACAGTCAATCTGGATAGCAAGAGCCGGCTCGTGGTGCCGGCGCGCTATCGTGACGCCCTCCTGGTGAACGGGAGCGGGCGCGTCGTCGTGACCGCCGATCCGACCCGCTGCCTGCTGCTGTACCCCCTGCCCGAATGGGAGCCGATCGAGAAGAAGCTCAACGGGCTGTCCGATTTCAATCCCCGCACCCGGGGCCTCAAACAGCTGCTTGTCGGATATGCGCACGACATGGACATGGATGGCGCAGGCCGGATCCTGCTGCCGCCCATGCTCAAAAAATTTGCGGAGCTCGACAAGAGCGTCGTGATGGTGGGGCAGGGCAGCAAGATCGAGTTGTGGAACGAGGCGCGCTGGGAGGACAAGGTCGGCCAGGCGCTCGAATTCGGCGGGGACGATGCGCTGCCGCCCGAACTGGAAGGCTTTACGTTGTGACGGTCCCCGCCCATGTGCCGGTGCTGGCACAGGAGGCGGTGGCTGCGCTGGCGATCCGACCCGGGGGCGTCTACGTGGATGCCACCTTCGGTCGCGGCGGGCACAGCCGTCTGATCCTGGACCGCCTGGATGCAAGCGGCCGTCTGATCGCGCTGGATCGCGATCCCGACGCCGTGCGCGCCGGCGCGGCACTGGCGGACGGCCGGTTGACGCTGGTCAAACGTGCGTTCTCGGAGCTGGGGGCCGTGCTCGACGGGCTGGATATTGCGCAAGTGGACGGCGTACTGCTGGACATCGGCGTGTCGTCGCCGCAACTCGACGATCCGGCGCGGGGATTCAGCTTCCGTTTCGATGCGCCGCTCGACATGCGCATGGATACGGAAAACGGCATGTCTGCAGCGGAATGGCTGGCTATGGCATCGGAGGAGGAGATCAGTGAGGTCATCCGCAACTACGGGGAAGAGCGGTTTGCTCGATCGATTGCGCGCGCGCTTGTTGCGGCACGACAAAAGGACCCGATCCGCAGCACGGGGCGGCTGGCGGACGTCGTCGCGTCGGCCGTCAAAAGGCGCGAGCCCGGACAACACCCGGCCACGCGCAGTTTCCAGGCTATACGGATTCATCTCAACCGAGAGCTCGAAGAATTGACCGCCGTGCTGCCGCAATGCGTTGACAGGCTCCTGCCGGGCGGGCGCCTGGCGGTGATCAGCTTTCATTCCCTGGAGGACCGGATCGTCAAGCGCTTCCTGCGCGACGAATCGCGTGGCGAGCAGCCGCCGGCGCGCCTGCCGATTCCCGCTGCGCAGATCAGGCCCGGCCGTCTCAGGCTGGTCGGCCGTGCGCGGCATGCGGCGGATACCGAAGTCGCAGCCAACCCGCGCGCGCGCAGCGCCGTGCTGCGCGCGGCCGAACGCGTCGGCGACGCGGCCGTGCGCGCATGAGCCGGATCAACATCGTGCTGGCTTTCGTTCTGGTGGTTTGCGCGCTGGCCGTCGTGCAGGCGCAGCATCGCGCACGCGTCTATTTCGTCGAACTGGAGCGTCTGAAGAAGGAGGCCCGTGCGCTCGACGAGCAATGGGGGCAACTGCAGCTCGAACAGGGCACCTGGGCGAACCCGGCGCGGGTGGATGCCGCCGCACGCGGGCGGTTGGGGCTGGTTTCACCGCCGCAGGACCGCATCCGGGTCGAAACTCTGAGCGAGGCGCCATGAATTATCACGCGCGCAAACTGCTCAGGCTCCACCTTGCACCCTGGCGCATGGCGGCCGTGGCCGGCCTGCTGCTGGCCGGCGTGGTCGCAGTGGGTGCGCGCGCGTTCTACCTGCAGGGGCTGCATACCGATTATCTGCAGGGCAAGGGCGACGCTGTCGCCAACCGCAATCTCACGCTGCCCGCGCATCGCGGCCAGATCACCGACCGCTACGGCCAGCTGCTGGCGATCAGCACACCGGTCGAGGCGTTGTGGGCGCGTCCGGCGGATCTGCAGCTCAGTGCCGCGCAGCGCACGCACCTGGCCAAGGTGCTCGACATGCCCGAGCGCGACCTGGCAAGCCGTTTTGCACATCGCGTGCGCGGCGAATTCACCGTGCGTCGTCCGCTGACACCGGAACAGGCGGCGGCCGTGGCCGCCATGGGCGTGCCCGGCCTGATCTTGCGCCGTGAATTTCGCCGCTACTACCCGGCCGGCGAAGTGGCGGCACACGTCGTCGGCTTCACCAACATCGACGATGTCGGGCAGGAAGGCGTCGAGCGCGCCTATCAGAACTGGCTCGCGGGCCGCGCCGGCGAGCGTCAGGTGCAGCGTGACCGGCACGGCAATGCGATCCGGGATCTGGCACCGATCAAGATGGCGCAGATGGGTGGCAATCTTGCGCTGTCGCTCGATCTGAAAATCCAGTTTCTGGCGCACCGCGAGCTGGCCGCCGCCATCGCCAAACACAAGGCCAAAGGCGGCAGCATCGTCGTGCTCGACGCCAAGACGGGCGAAATCCTGGCCCTTTCGAACCAGCCGGACTTCAACCCCAACAATCGCCGCGACTATCAGCCGGGCCCGATGCGCAATCGCGCGGTGATCGATACCTTCGAGCCGGGTTCCACGGTCAAGCCTTTCGTGGCCGCTGCCGTGCTGGAGCGCGGTCTGGTGCATCCCGATACCGCGATCAGCACGCCCTCGGATTATCGGGTCGGCGCCAAGCTGGTGCGCGACGAGCATCCGCACGACAGTCTCACCGTCACCGAAATCATCCAGAAATCGAGCAACATCGGTGCTGCCAAGCTGGCGATGATGCTGAGCCCGCAGCAGAACTGGGACATGTTGAACCGGGTCGGTTTCGGTCAGTTGCCGGGATCCGGGTTTCCCGGCGAGACGGCCGGCCGTCTGCGCGACTATCCGACCTGGAAACCCGTCGAACAGGCGACCATGGCCTACGGCTATGGCCTGTCGGTGAGCCTGCTGCAGCTGGCGCGGGCCTACATGGCATTTGCCAACGACGGCGAAGTGATGCCGCTGTCCTTCCTCAAGCGCGAGCCGCAGGAGATCGTCGGCGAACGCGTGTTCTCGCCCACTGTGGCCCGCGAAGTGCGCACCATGATGGAAGCGGTCACCCAGGAAGGCGGGACGGGCACGCGCACGCGCGTGCCGGGCTACCGCGTGGCGGGCAAGACCGGCACGGCGCACAAGCTGGTGAACGGGCGGTATGCGCAGGATCGCTATCTGTCGTCATTCGTCGGCATGGCGCCGGCCTCCAATCCGCGGCTCATCGTCGGCGTCACCATCGACGAACCGTCGGACGGCGTCTATTACGGCGGCAGCGTCGCGGGGCCGGTCTTCGCCCAGGTGATGGCGGCCAGCCTGCGGCAGCTCGGCCTGCCCCCGGATGCACCGGAGACCGCAACGCGCCTGACGCGCAGTGCCCCTGGCACGGACGGGGGGCGCGATGGCTGAATCACCGCGGCGGTCCGGTGCGCCCGCACATCCGATGCACGAATCGGTTGCGCACCTTCTGGAACGTCTCGGCGTCCCCGTGACCGAGCTGGTCAACGACAGCCGCAAGGCCGCGCCCGGCGCCGTATTCGTGGCCTACCCGGGCGAGACGCGCGACGGCCGGGACTTCATTCCGCAGGCCGTCGCACAGCGTGTCGACGGCGTGCTGTGGGAGGCCGACCACTACCAGTGGGACCCGGCGCTCGGCACGGCCAATACCGGCGTCGCCGACCTGCGCCGCCGGATCGGCGAAATTGCTGCGCATGTTTACGGTCAGCCGTCGCGGGCACTGCACACGATCGGCGTTACCGGTACCAATGGCAAAACTTCGGTGGCGCACTGGATCGCACAGGCGCTCACCCGGCTCGGCCGCAAGACTGCCGTGATCGGTACGGTGGGCAACGGTTTTCCCGGCGCACTGGCGTCCGCGCTCAATACCACGCCCGATGCCATCGATCTGCAGCGGCGGCTTGCGCACTATCGCCAGCAGGGCGCCGTCGCCTGTGCGATGGAGGTTTCCTCGCACGGCCTCGCGCAGGACCGTGTCAACGGCACGGCATTCAAGATCGCGGTGCTGACCAATCTCTCGCGCGACCATCTCGATTACCACGGCGACATGGACAACTACGCCGCCGCCAAGGCCCGCCTGTTTGCCTGGCCGGGGCTCGAGTGGGCCGTCCTCAACGTCGACGATGCCTTCGGCCGCCAGCTCGAAGGCGAGACCCGGCCGTCGCGCGTCGCCGGCTACGGCTTTGCGCGCGGCGCGGTCGTCGGCGAAAATCTGCGCCTGACGCGCGACGGCCTGCACATGACACTGCGTACCGACTGGGGGGATGCCGAGCTCGACGCGCCACTGCTGGGGCGTTTCAACGCCGCCAACTTGCTGGCTGCGCTCACCGCGCTTCTGGTATCCGATGTGAAACTGGCCGACGCCTGCGCCGCGCTTGCGCAGGTCGAGCCGCCGGCGGGGCGGATGGAAGCCTTTGGTGGTGGTGCGCAGCCACGCGTGGTGGTGGATTACGCGCACACGCCGGATGCGCTGGAGAAAGTGCTCGCCGCGCTGCGCGAAACCGTCGCCGATGGCAGGTTGATCTGCGTGTTCGGCTGCGGCGGCAACCGCGACCGCGGCAAGCGCCCGCTGATGGGAACCGTCGCCGCTCGCGGGGCGGACGAAGTGTGGATCACCAGCGACAATCCGCGCCACGAAGACCCGCGGACGATCATCGACGACATCCTTGCCGGCGCACGGGATGCCGGTTCGAAACAGGCCCTGCACGTGGAGGCGGACCGCGCGCGCGCCATCTTCGAGGCGATCGGCGGCGCTCATCAGGGCGACGTCGTGCTCGTTGCCGGCAAGGGCCACGAGGACTACCAGGAAATCGCCGACGAACGCCTGCCGTTCTCCGACGCCGCGACGGCGAGAAAGGCGCTGGCGGCATGGACATGAATCTGCGCCTGTCCGATGCCGCTGCGATGCTGGGCGTGCCTTGCGCAGGTCCCGACGCCGAGGTGTCGCGCGTGTCCACCGACAGCCGAACGATCCGGCCGGGCGATCTTTTCGTCGCGCTGCGCGGCGAAACCTTCGACGGCGGCGTCTTCGCCGCGCAGGCGTTGCAACAGGGCGCAGCCGGTGTCGTGCTCGATGCCGAGCAGGCGCCGGACATCCGGCATGCGATCCGCGTGGACGACACGCGGATCGCGCTTGGCCGTCTGGCGGCAGCCTGGCGGCAGCGTTTCGACCTGCCGGTGATCGCCATCACCGGCAGCAACGGCAAGACCACGGTCAAGGAAATGCTGGCCGCCATCCTGCGCGCCGAAACCGGCAGCGCGGATGCGGTGCTGGCGACCGAAGGCAATCTCAACAACGACATCGGCCTGCCGCAGATGTTGCTCCGCCTGCGCCCCACGCACCAGTACGCCGTGTTCGAGATGGGCATGAACCACGCGGGCGAAATCGACTATCTGACCCGGCTCGCCCGGCCGGATGCCGCGCTGGTCAACAACGCGCTGACCGCGCACATCGGCTTTCTCGGCTCGGTGGAGGCCATCGCGCGCGCCAAGGGCGAAATCTTCAACGGCCTGTCGGAGGCGGGCATCGCCCTGTTCAATGCCGACGACCCGCATGCCGGTCTCTGGCGCGGCGCCAATGCACGGCGCAGCATCGTCGATTTCGGGCTGGGCGCGGATGCCAAGGTGCGCGGCCGGATCGTGCCGCATCCGTTCGGCACGCATCTCGCCGTTACGCTGCCCGGCGCCGAGCTCGAGATCGAACTCCAGGTGCCGGGCGAACACAACGCGATGAACGCGCTGGCCGCCACCGCCGCCGCTTTCGCACTCGATGTCGGACATCGCAGCATCGTCGCCGGCCTGTCCGGTTTCACCGGCGTCAAGGGCCGGCTGCAAAAGAAATCCGCATTGCACGGCAGCGTTTTCATCGACGACACCTACAACGCCAATCCCGATTCGGTAAAGGCCGCGCTCGCGGTGCTGGCACGCCAGCCGGGCAAAAAGCTGCTCGTGCTGGGCGACATGGGCGAACTGGGCGCAGATGCCGCAACGCTGCACGCGCAGATCGGGCGGGCTGCGCGCGAATCCGGCGCCGACCGGCTGTTCGCGCTGGGTGAGCTGTCGAAGGAAACCGTCGCCGCGTTCGGGCGCGGCGCCATGCATTTCGAGCGCATCGAGGAATTGCTGGCCGAACTCGAAAACGCGCTCGATGCGGAGACCACCGTACTGGTGAAGGGCTCGCGTTTCATGAAGATGGAACGCGTGGTGAACAGTTTCATGGAGACGCACTGACATGCTGCTTTGGCTCTTCCAGCAACTCGGCCAGGATGTCCGGGCATTCAACGTCTTCAATTACCTGACGCTGCGCGCCGTGCTCGCCACGCTGACCGCGCTGACCATTTCGTTCATCGTCGGGCCGGCCGTGATCCGCAGGCTCACCGCGCTGAAGATCGGCCAGTCGGTGCGCACCGACGGCCCGCAGACGCATCTGGTCAAGGCCGGCACGCCGACCATGGGCGGTGCGCTGATCCTCGTCTCGGTCGCCGTCACCACGCTGCTGTGGGCGGATCTGTCCAATCACTACGTCTGGGTGGCGCTCGCCACGCTGGTCGGCTTCGGCGCGATCGGCTGGGTGGACGACTGGCGCAAGGTGGTGGAGAAGAACTCGCGCGGCCTGCCCAGCCGCTGGAAATATTTCTGGCAGTCGGTGATCGGGCTCGCCGTCGCCGCGTATCTGTGGCACAGCGCCAGCCTGCCCGCGCACACCGAACTCATCATCCCCTTCCTCAAACACGCCACCGTCGCGCTGTCGGCCGCGGGTTTCATCGCGCTGACCTATTTCGTCATCGTCGGCGCGTCGAACGCGGTCAACCTGACCGACGGCCTCGACGGGCTGGCCATCCTGCCGACTGTCATGGTCGCTTCGGCGCTGGCGATCTTTGCCTATGTCGCCGGCAATGCCGTCTTCTCCAAATACCTGGGTTTGCCGCACATCCCCGGTGCGGGCGAACTGGCGGTGTTCTGCTCGGCCATCGCGGGTGCGGGCCTGGCTTTCCTGTGGTTCAACGCCTACCCGGCGGAAGTCTTCATGGGCGACGTCGGCGCACTGGCGCTGGGGGCCGCGCTCGGCGTCGTCGCCGTCATCGTGCGGCAGGAAATCATTCTTTTCATCATGTGCGGCGTGTTCGTGATGGAAACCCTGTCGGTGATGATCCAGGTGGCCTCGTTCAAGCTCACCGGCAAGCGCGTCTTCCGCATGGCGCCCATCCACCACCATTACGAGCTCAAGGGCTGGAAAGAGAACCAGGTGGTGGTGCGTTTCTGGATCATCAGCATGATGCTGGTGCTCATCGGCCTGTCGAGCCTGAAACTGCGATGAACTACGACAGCCTGCAGCTCACCGGCAAAAAAGTTCTGGTGCTTGGCCTGGGCGACACTGGCCTGTCCTGTGCGCGCTGGCTCGCGGCGCGCGGGGCCGAGGTGAGCGTGGCCGACAGCCGTGCGGCGCCGCCGCAGGCTGCGCGGCTGGCCGAGCTGCTGCCTGGCGTGGCCCTGCATGCCGGCCCGTTCGAGCCGGCCCGTCTCGCTGCGGCCGATCTGCTGGTCGTGAGCCCGGGCGTGCCGCTTGCGGCGCCGGCGGTGGCGCAGGCCGTGGCGGCCGGTGTCGAGGCCGTGGGCGATGTCGAACTGTTCGCGCGCGCGATTCGCGCGCTCAATACCCAGCGCGAGCATCCGATGCGGGTGATCGCCATCACCGGCAGCAACGGCAAGAGCACCGTCACCGCGATGTGTGGCGACATGTGCCGCATGGCCGGTCTGGAAACCTGCGTGGCGGGCAACATCGGCCTGCCCGTGCTCGACGCGCTGGTCGAGATCGAACAGGGGCACGCGCCTGCGCCCCAGGTGTGGGTGCTCGAACTGTCGTCGTTCCAGCTCGAGACGACGTCGAGCCTGGATGCCGATGCCGCCGCCGTGCTCAATCTGTCGGAAGATCACATGGACCGCTACGCCGACATGGCGGCCTACGCTGCCGCCAAGGCGCGCATCTTCAGCGGTCGCGGCGTGCAGGTGCTGAATCGCGACGATGCGCGTTCGATGGCCATGGCGCGGCCGGACCGCCATGTCGTGAGCTTCGGTCTCGACCGCTGCCCGCGCGGCGAGAATTTCGGGCTCTGCGAGGACGAGCTCTGCCTCGGCGGCGACATGCTGATGCCGATCGCCGCCTTGCCGGTCGCCGGCCTGCACAACGCAGCCAACGCGCTGGCGGCGCTGGCGCTGACCCGCGCGCTCGATCTGCCGATGGAAGCGCTGCTGCGCGGGCTGGTCCATTTCAAGGGGTTGCCGCACCGGGTGGAAAAGGTGGCCGAGATCGAGGGCGTCACCTACTACGACGATTCCAAGGGCACCAATGTCGGCGCGACCGAAGCGGCGCTCTATGGCATGGGTGCGCGCAAGGCCGTGGTCATTCTCGGCGGCGACGGCAAAGGACAGGATTTCGCGCCGCTCAAGGCGGCGGTCGAAGCCAACGCCCGCGCGGTGCTGCTGATCGGCCGCGATGCGCCGCAGATCGAGGCGGCGATTCGCGGCTGCGGGATCGAGATGCACCACGAGGCCGGTTTGCAGGCTGCCGTTGCGGCGGCACACCGGCTGGCGCATCCGGGCGACGCCGTGCTGCTGTCGCCGGCCTGCGCGAGTTTCGACATGTTCCGCAACTACGTCCATCGCGCCGAGGTGTTCGTGGAAGCGGTCAACCGGCTCGCGGCGGAAAGAGGGGCCGTCTGATGCTGTATACCGCCCGTGCGCCCAAGCCCAGTGCCGAGCTCGACTTCGGTCTGCTGTGGCTTGCGCTCGGCCTGCTCGCGATCGGATTGGTCATGGTGTACTCGGCGTCCATCGCCATCGCCGAGGCAGCGCGCTATACCCGTCACAACGGCGAGTACTACCTCATTCGCCAGGGCATTTTCATCCTGCTCGGCATCGGCGCCGGGATGGCCGCCTTCCAGGTGCCGATGCGCATCTGGCAACAGGCTGCGCCGTATCTGTTCCTGGGCGGCCTGCTGCTGCTGGTCGTGGTGTTGATTCCGCACATCGGCCGCGAGGTCAACGGCAGCCGCCGCTGGATTCCGCTCGGTTTCGCCAATCTGCAGCCTTCGGAACTGATGAAGCTGCTTGCGGTGTTCTATGCCGCCGACTACACCACGCGCAAGGCCGCGTTCATGCACGATCTCAAGAAGGGTTTCCTGCCGATGGCGGCGGTGATGATGCTGACCGGTGCACTGCTGCTGAAAGAGCCGGATTTCGGTGCCTTCGTCGTCATCGTCGCCATCGCGATGGGCATCCTCTTCCTCGGCGGGCTCGACTGGAAAGTGTTCGCCGGCCTGGTGGCCGTGCTGCTGGCCGGATTCGCAGCGCTGATCCTGACGTCCGAATACCGCATGCAGCGCATGCTCGGCTTCATGGACCCTTTCGCCGATCCTTACGGCAAGGGCTACCAGCTTTCGCATGCGCTGATCGCCTTCGGGCGGGGCGAATGGTTCGGGCTCGGGCTGGGCGGCAGCGTCGAAAAACTGTTCTATCTGCCCGAAGCGCACACCGATTTTCTGCTCGCGGTGATCGCCGAGGAGTTCGGTTTCGTCGGTGTGGCAGTCGTGCTCGCGCTGTTCGGCTGGCTGATCGCCAGAATTTTCTTCGTCGCGCGCCGTGCCGCGCAGCTCGAACGCAATTTCTGCGCACTGGTGGCCGCCGGCATCGGCATCTGGCTCGGTGTGCAGTCGCTCATCAATATGGGTGTGAACGTCGGCCTTCTGCCCACCAAGGGGCTCACCCTGCCCTTCCTGTCCTTCGGCGGCAGCGGCATCGTCGCCAATTGCCTGGCCGTCGCGGTGCTGCTGCGCATCGACTGGGAGCACCGGCAGATGATGCGGGGAAAAACCTTCTGATGGCGCCGGCGAACCGCACGCTCATGGTCATGGCCGGCGGCACCGGCGGCCACGTCTACCCCGCGCTCGCGGTGGCCGACGCGCTGCGCGCGCGCGGCTGGGATGTATTCTGGCTCGGCACGCGCGCCGGACTGGAGGCGCGCGTGGTGCCCGCAGCCGGCATCGACGTGGAATGGGTGGCGATGGGCGGGGTGCGCGGCAAGGGCCTGCTGAAAAAACTGCTGTTGCCCGCCAGGCTGCTGGTCGCCTTCTGGCAGAGTCTGCGTGCCATTCTGCGCCGGCGTCCCGACGTGGTGCTGGGCATGGGCGGCTACACCGCGTTTCCCGGCGGCATGATGGCGAGTCTGCTCAACAAGCCATTGATCATTCACGAACAGAATTCCGTCGGCGGGCTCACCAATCGCGTGCTCGCCTGTCTGGCCGACCGCGTGCTGACCGCCTTTCCCCAGGCGTTCACGCAGACGCGCGACAAGCCGATTCCCTGCCGGAAGGTGGCGACCGAATGGGTGGGCAACCCGGTGCGCACCGCCATCGCCGCCGCGCCGGCGGACGACCGGGCGTCCCGTACCGGCCCGCTGCGCCTGCTGGTGGTCGGCGGCAGCCTCGGTGCGTCGGCCCTCAACGAACTGGTGCCGAAGGCGCTGGCGCTGCTGCCGGCCGAACGGCGCCCCGCCGTGGTCCACCAGTCCGGCCGCCAGCATCTCGACGCGCTGCGCGCGAACTATGCCGCCGCCGGCGTGGACGCCGACGTGCGCGACTACATCGAAGACATGGCAGCGGAGTATCGCGCGTGCGATTTCGCCATCTGCCGGTCCGGTGCGATGACCGTGGCCGAGCTGGCGTGCGCCGGCGTGCCGGCCGTGCTCGTGCCTTTTCCGTTCGCCGTCGACGATCACCAGACCGGCAATGCCGCCTTTCTCGCCGACGCGGGCGCAGGCTGGCTGATGCAACAGGCAGACCTGACGCCCGAGAAACTTGCGGCACGGATCGGCGCGCTCGACCGCGCTGCGCTCGCTGCCATGTCCGGCAAGGCGCGCGCGCTGGCGAAACCCGACGCGACGGCGCGCGTGGCCGACGTATGCGAAACGCTGGCGGGAGGGGCCGCATGAAACACGCCGTCAAGCACATCCATTTCGTGGGCATGGTCGCGCCAAGCAGGGAGCAGGGTTCCCGCTTGCGGGGTGCGACCGGCCGCGCGGGGCGCCGGATGCCCGCGCCGGGCGCCGGCAGGGGAGATCGCGGCCAATGAAGCACGCCGTCAAGCACATTCATTTCGTGGGCATCGGCGGTGTCGGCATGAGCGGCATCGCCGAAGTCTTGAAGACGCTCGACTACACGGTCTCCGGTTCCGATCTGGCCGACAATGCGGTGACGCAGCGGCTGGCCAGATTGGGTATCCGCATCCATCAGGGGCACGCCGCGGCACATATCGACGGCGCCGACGCGGTGGTGACTTCCACCGCAGTGGCCGAGGACAACCCCGAGGTCGTCGCCGCGCGCGAGAAAAAGCTGCCCATCGTGCCGCGCGCGCTGATGCTGGCCGAACTGATGCGCCTGAAGCAGGGCATCGCGGTAGCCGGTACGCACGGCAAGACCACGACGACCAGTCTCGTCGCCAGCATTCTCGGCGAGGCGGGCCTCGATCCGACCTACGTCATCGGCGGCAAGCTCACCGCCGCCGGCACCAACGCGCGGCTCGGACGTGGCGATTTCCTGGTCGCCGAAGCCGACGAGTCGGACGCAAGCTTTCTCTATCTCACCCCGGTGATCGCGATCGTGACCAATATCGACGCCGATCACATGGACACCTACGGCCACGATTTCGAGCGGCTGAAAACCGCCTTCGTCGACTTTTGCCAGCGGCTGCCTTTCTATGGCATGGCCGTGCTGTGCGTCGACGATCCCCACGTTGCATCCATTCTGCCGCGCATCACCAAGCCGATCACCACCTACGGCTTTGCGGAATCGGCACAGGTGCGCGCGGTCGCGCCGCGCTTCGAGGCCGGACAGATGCGTTTCTCCGTGAAGCGCGAAGGACTGGCCGATCTCGACGTGACGCTGAACCAGCCCGGCATGCACAACGTGCAGAACGCGCTTGCCGCCATCGCCGTGGCCACCGAGGTGGGCGCGAGCGACGCCGCCATCGTCAAGGCGCTTGCGGAATTCCACGGGGTCGGCCGCCGCTTCCAGCGCTACGGCGAGCAGGCGGCGAAGGCGGGCGGAGCCTATTGCCTGATCGACGACTATGGCCACCACCCGGTCGAAATGGCGGCGACGCTGGCGGCGGCGCGCGGTGCGTTTCCGGCGCGGCGTCTGGTGCTGGTATTCCAGCCGCATCGTTATACCCGCACGCGCGACTGCTTCGAGGATTTCATCCGCGTGCTGTCCGAGACCGACGTGCTGGTGCTGACCGAGGTCTACCCGGCCGGCGAAGCGCCCATCGTCGCCGCCGACGGCCGCGCGCTCGCGCGCGCGGTGCGCGTGGCGGGCAAGGTCGAGCCGGTGTTCGTCGAGGCAGTGGCCGACGTTCCGGCGACGGTGCGCGAGCTGGCACGCGACGGCGATGTGGTGCTGATCATGGGGGCAGGCAGCATCGGCCAGATCGCGCCGGCGCTTGCCGCCGGGGGGGAGGCGAATCGTGCGGCCTGACTACCGCATGGGCGAGCCCGACATCGCCGGTGGCGGCACGCCGGTGCTGCGCGGCCATTTTCTCTACAACGAACCGATGAGGAAGCACGTCTCCTGGCGTGCTGGCGGAGCGGCGCAGCGCGTTTACGTGCCTGCCGATCTCGAGGATCTGGCCTGGCTGGTGCGTTCGGTGCCGCTGCGCGAGGACATCCACATGATCGGCCTGGGCAGCAATCTGCTGGTGCGCGACGGCGGCGTATCCGGTGTCGTGATCCTGCTGCACGGCGTACTGAAGAAACTGGCGATCGAATCGCGCACCCAGGGTCTGCCGCCTCCGCCCGAAGGCATCGAGACTGCGCTGGTCTATGCCCAGGCCGGTGTCGCCACACCCAAGCTCGCGCGCTTCGCGGCCAATCACGATCTCATCGGCGCCGAATTCTGGGCCGGTATTCCGGGCACGGTCGGCGGCGCCATCGCGATGAACGCCGGCTGCTACGGCAGCGAAACCTGGGATCGCCTGGTTCAGGTCCAGACCCTGGACCGGCAGGGCATGCTCAACGAGCGCCTGCCAGCGGAGTACGTCACGGGGTATCGCCATGTGGCGTTGCGCCTGCCGCATCAGGAATGGTTCATAGGCGGCTGGTTCCGGCTGGAAAAGGGCGACGGTGCGGCCTCGCGCGAGGCCATCAAGGCGTTGCTGCAAAAACGCATTGCGGCGCAACCGCTGCAGATGCCGAACGCCGGCTCGGTGTTTCGCAATCCGCCGGGCGACCATGCCGCGCGCCTGATCGAATCCTGCGGGCTCAAAGGTTTTGCCATCGGCGGCGCACGGGTGTCGGAGAAGCACGCCAATTTCATCGTCAACACGGGCAACGCGACGGCGACCGATATCGAGCGCCTGATCGAATACGTGGAAAACACCGTGGAAGCGCGCACCAATGTGCGGCTGATCCGCGAAGTACGCATCATCGGAGAACGGCAGTGAAGAAATTCGGGAAGGTCGCGGTCATGCTGGGCGGCACGTCGGCTGAGCGCCCCGTGTCGCTCAACAGCGGCAACGCGGTGCTGGCGGCCCTGCTGCGCCAGGGTATCGACGCGCATCCCTTCGATCCCGCCACCCGCAACCTCGGCGACCTCATCGGCGGCGAGTTCGACCGTGTCTTCATCGCACTGCACGGCCGCTACGGCGAGGACGGCTGCATGCAGGGTGCGCTCGAACTGCTGGGCCTGCCCTATACCGGCAGCGGCGTCATGGCCTCCGCACTCGGCATGGACAAGTGGCGCACCAAGCTCTTGTGGCGGGCGGCCGGTCTGCCCACCGCAGACTGGGCCATCCTGGATTCGAACAGCGATTTCGCTGCCGTCGAAAAACAGCTCGGCCTGCCCATCTTCGTGAAGCCCGCGCGCGAAGGTTCCAGCATCGGCATGAGCAAGGTGACCGAGCCCGGCACACTCAAGGCCGCCTACGAGACCGCCGTCGAGCACGACACGCTGGTGCTGGCCGAAAAATATATCGACGGCCCGGAATTCACCGCCGCCCTCCTCGGCGGCACCGCCCTGCCGCTGATCCGTCTGGCGCCTGCCAGCGACAAGGCCTTCTACGATTTCGAGGCCAAATACCTGCGCAACGACACGCAGTACCACTGCCCGGCCGGTCTGCCGGACGAGAAGGAACAGGCCCTGCGCCGGCTCGCGCTCGACGCGTTTCGTCTGCTCGGCGGGCGCGGCTGGGGGCGCGTCGACCTGATGCTGGATGGTTTCGGCAATCCCTACCTGCTGGAGGTCAACACCTCGCCGGGCATGACCGACCACAGTCTGGTGCCGATGGCCGCGCGCGCCGCCGGCCAGGATTTCGATGCCCTGTGTCTCGCGATTCTGGAGCAGACCCTGTGACGATTGCGCCCGAGCTTGCCGCCCATCCGCTGAATCAGGTCGCCCGCGTGCTGACCTGGGGCGCGCTTGGCCTGCTGGCCTACGGCGCCGCGGGCTGGCTGGTCGCGCGTCCCTGGTTTGCCTTGAACACGCTCGAGGTGAAGACCCCGGTCAGGCACGTCACCGAGGCCCAGGTGCGCTTGGTGGCGGAGCGCAAGGTGCGCGGTACGTTCTTCACCGTCGATCTGGATCGGGTGCGCGCGAGCCTGGAAAAACTGCCCTGGGTGCGCGAGGCCCGTGTCGAACGGCGCTGGCCCGACACACTGGTGGTGTCGCTCGTCGAGCACGTGCCGCTGGCGCGCTGGAACGACTCGGCGCTGGTCGATGCCGACGGCGCGGTGTTCGGTGCGGCGGTTGCGGACAGGCTGCCGCGCCTGGCCGGGCCGGAGGGCAGCAGTGCCGAAGTGGTCGAGGCCTATGCCCGTTTCGGGCAGATCCTCGCGCCGCTCGGCATGCGCATCGACACGCTGAGCCTGTCGCCCCGGCTTGCCTGGCGTATCCGGCTCGAGTCGGGCATGCAGCTCGCGCTCGGCCGGGAAGACACCGATGCGCGGCTGACGCGCTTCGTCCGTCTGTATCCCCGCCTGTTCGGCCCGCGCACCGATGCCGATGGACAGCAGATTCCCGTCGAGACGCCGCTCGCGGTGGACTTGCGCTACCCGGACGGCTTTGCCATCCGCATGCCCGGCGGGCGCGTGCCGTCGAGCTTCGCCGAGGCGCCTGCGTCCGGCGCACCCTCTGTGAAACCGAGTACAACATGAGCAAGCCTAGAGATCCCAAAAACCTGGTTGTCGGCCTCGACATCGGCACATCCAAGATCGTCTGCATCGTCGGCGAGGTGAATGACGAGGGCACGCTCGACATCATCGGCATGGGCACGCATCCGTCGCGCGGCCTGCGCCGCGGCGTGGTCGTCAACATCGAAGCCACGGTCAACGCCATCCAGCGTGCGCTGGAAGAGGCCGAGCTGATGGCCGACTGCAAGATCCGCGAGGTCTACACCGGCATCGCGGGCAGCCACATCAAGAGCTTCAATTCCCATGGCATGTTCGCCATCAAGGACAAGGAAATCTCCCAGATGGACGTCGACCGCGTGGTGGAAACCGCGCGTGCCGTGAATATCCCCACCGACCAGCAGATCCTGCACACCATTCCGCAGGAATTCATCGTCGACGGCCAGGAGGACGTGCGCGATCCGCTCGGCATGAGCGCCGTGCGTCTCGAAGTCAAAGTGCACATCGTCACCGGCGCCGTGTCGGCCGCGCAGAACATCATCAAGTGCGTGCGCCGTTGCGGGCTCGAGGTGAGCGATCTCGTGCTGCAGCCGCTGGCCAGCGCGATGGCGGTGCTCACCGAGGACGAGAAGGAGCTGGGCGTGTGTCTGGTCGACATCGGCGGGGGCACCACCGATATCGCCGTGTTCACCAATGGCGCCATCCGCCATACCGCGGTCATTCCGGTGGCCGGCGACCAGGTCAACAACGATATCGCCGTGGCGCTGCGCACGCCGCCGAAAGAAGCCGAGGACATCAAGATCCAGTACGGCTGCGCCCTGCGCCAGTTGGCCGACGCGCGCGACATGATCGAAGTGCCCGGTATCGGCGACCGTCCACCGCGGACCTTGTCCCGCCAGACGCTGGCGGAATTCATCGAGCCGCGCATGGAAGAGCTGTACTCGCTGGTGCAGGCCGAGTTGCGCCGTTCCGGCTTCGAGGAGCTGCTGTCGTCCGGCATCGTCATCACCGGCGGCTCGGCGGCCATGCAGGGCATGGTCGAACTGGGCGAAGAGGTTTTCCACATGCCGGTGCGTCTGGGCTGGCCGCGTTACGAAGGCGGACTGGCTGACGTGGTGCATAACCCGCGCTACGCCACCTGCATGGGGCTGCTGCTGGCCGGGCTTGAGGCACGCGGTCGCGATGCGCCCAAGCTGTCGCTGTCGGGCAACAGTTTCAAGGATGTGCTGGAGCGCATGAAAAGCTGGTTCAAGGGGAATTTCTGATGGCGTACCGGTCCGGGCGGACGCGGCGCGGCATCGAAACGGAATTTGACGGTCGTGTCGCCCGGTCGGGACGACAAACACGTCAATGATTTTTGAGTGTGGTTCTTGTTTTGGGCAAAGGAGGAAGAAAGATGTTTGAACTGATGGATGTGGATACCCAGGATGCGGTGATCAAGGTGATCGGCGTGGGCGGTTGCGGCGGCAATGCCGTCGACCACATGATCGCTTCGGGCTTGAGCGGCGTGGAGTTCATCGCCATCAACACCGACGCGCAGGCACTCAAGCGCAATCAGGCCAGGATGCAGCTGCAGCTCGGCAACGGCGTGACCAAGGGGCTGGGCGCGGGCGCCAACCCCGATGTCGGCCGCGAGGCTGCGCTGGAAGACCGCGAGCGCATCGCCGAACTGATCGACGGGGCGGACATGCTGTTCATCACCGCCGGCATGGGCGGCGGCACCGGCACCGGCGCCGCACCCGTAGTGGCCGAGGTGGCCAAGGAACTCGGCATCCTCACCGTGGCGGTCGTCACCAAGCCCTTCATGTTCGAAGGCAAGCGCGTGCGCGCCGCCAACGCCGGCATCGAGGCGCTCTCGCGCCACGTCGATTCGCTGATCATCATCCCCAACGAGAAGCTGATGCAGGTGCTGGGCGAGGACGTGTCCATGCTCGACGCCTTCAAGGCGGCCAACAACGTGCTGCATGGTGCGGTCGGCGGCATCGCCGAAGTCATCAACTGCCCGGGCCTGGTCAACGTCGACTTCGCCGACGTGCGCACCGTGATGAGCGAGATGGGCATGGCCATGATGGGCTCGGCCCAGGCCAGCGGCGACAACCGCGCGCGCATCGCCGCCGAACAGGCCGTGGCGAGCCCGCTGCTGGAAGACGTGAATCTGGCGGGCGCGCGCGGCGTGCTGGTCAACATCACGGCCTCCTCCAGTGTGAAGATGAAGGAGATCCACGAAGTGATGAATACCATCAAGGGATTCACCGCCGAAGAGGCCACCGTCATCGTCGGCCAGGTGCTCGACGACAGCATGGAAGACGCCCTGCGCGTGACCATGGTCGCCACCGGTCTGGGCAACCCCGTCTCTCGCCAGCAGCCCAAGCCCATGCAGATCATCCGCACCGGCACCGACGATGCGCCGATGATGGTGGGCGGCGCCGGCGAGGACCTGCCCAACGTGATGACCAGCCGCCGCAACCGTACCATTCAGGCGATGGCCGATTCCGGCATCGATACGCTGGATATTCCGGCCTTCCTGCGCAAGCAGGCCGACTGACCGGGAGGCGGGGTGTGCGCGCACGGGGTGAACCGTCGGTGCGGGAACCGGTCGCATGACGGTTCCCGCGCATTCGGCGCCGGTCGGCCGACCGGCTAAAATAACGGCATGATCAAGCAACGCACTCTCAAGGCGCTGGTCAAGACCACCGGCGTCGGCCTGCATTCCGGCGTCAAGGTCGAGATGACCCTGCGTCCGGCCGGGCCCGATACCGGCATCGTGTTCCGCCGCATGGATCTCGATCCGCCGGCCGAGCTCAGAGCCGACCCCTTCCTCGTCACTGATACCCGGCTGTGTTCGTTGCTGGAATCCGGCCCGGCCAAGGTGTCTACCGTCGAACACCTCATGTCCGCGCTGGCGGGTCTGGGCATCGACAATCTGCTCGTCGATCTTACCGGCCCCGAGATTCCCATTCTCGACGGCTCTGCGGCCCCCTTCGTCTTCCTGTTGCAGTCCGCCGGCATCGTCGAGCAGGAGGCGCCCAAGCGCTACGTGCGCATCAAGGCGCCCATCGAAGTGCGGGAGGGCGACAAATGGGCGCGCTTCGTGCCGCACAACGGCTTCAAGGTCGAATTCACCATCGACTTCAAGCATCCGGTTTTCGACAAGAGCGGCAACACGGTCAGCATCGACTTCGCCGACACTGCCTACACCCAGGAAGTCGCGCGTGCCCGCACCTTCGGCTTCATGCACGAGGTCGAGTATCTGCGCAACAACGGCCTGGCGCTGGGCGGTTCGCTCGATAACGCCATCGTCATGGACGAGTACCGCGTGCTCAACCAGGACGGCCTGCGTTACGACGACGAATTCGTGAAGCACAAGGTGCTCGACGCCATCGGCGACCTGTACCTGCTCGGTCATCCCATCATCGGCGCTTTCGAGGCCTACAAGTCCGGGCATGCGCTGAACAATGCCCTGTTGCGCGAGCTGACGCGGCATGAGGAAGCCTGGGAAACCGTCAGCTTCGACCGGGAGGCGGACGCACCGCCCGCCTACCTGCGCCTGCATCCGCTCGCCGCCGCGTGATCCTGGAAGCGGCCGGATGATAGTCCTGCGCCTGCTGATCGTCGCCGTGCTCGTCGCGGTGGCGGCACTCGCGCTGGCCTGGATCATTACCGGCAACCGCGCGTATCTTCGCCATATCGGCCGCGTGCTGCGTTTTACGCTGGTCGTGGGCGCGGTCGCTGCCTTGTTCTTTGTCGTGGAACGGCTCGTTTTGCGTTAGTGCGCCCTTGCCCGTCATGGGCATTCCGGCTATCCGGGATTGGAAGGGCCACCGGGGTCTGCGTGCTCCGGCACATCTGCATCGCGCATCATCGATGTCCTGCGGCCCAATGTGAGGAAGCCCGGAACCGCTGTAAATCCGGGCGGTCTGACGGACACCTGATCCAGTCAAATGCAGCAAAATGACACAGCCAGCTTGCTGGTACATTTGTTCTGTCTATATTGGTACAAATAAAGTTGTGCGAGAACAGGTCGTTAATGGACGGCTAGGCCGTCCTTTGCTCGTTGCACACCCCGAGGAGACCGTTGTGCGCAATACCCCAACCCTGTATGCCCGTTATCGTTACCGTATTGGCGGGGCCCTCTCGCCGGTCCGGCAGCCGGATGCGCTCGCGCCGGTACTGTCCGCCCTGGAAACCGTCGAGGCCGTGGTGTCCAGGCCCGGCTTTGCCCATCCCGGCGCGCTCGACCGTGATACCGTCAACGCCTATGCGCTGGCGCTCATGCGCCTGCGCGAATGTGCGGACGCGGCGGGATGCGCCCGGCTGACGGACGCCTGCGATGCGCTGGCCGTGACGGTTGCCGCGCTGATCGAACATAGCGTGCCGGGCCATCCGGGGCGCTGGCAGACCCTGAAGCAGTTCGCTGTTCATGCCCGGGCGATGTTCGACCGGGAAATGGCCAATCTGGCGGCGCCGGCGACCTGTCCATTGCCCGGCCACATGCTCGCGGAGCCGCGCCCGTCCGTGCCGCATTGAGCGGGAGGTGGCCGCGTCCGGACGTGCGCGCGCCGCATTATTCTCGGCTACGATGCCGCTCTCGTCCCCGTTTCCGCTATACATGTTTCAATTCGATACGCCGGTCTTGCGCAGCGTGCTGCAGGCGCATCCCGACGGGTTGCCCGACGGCCTGCCCGGATCGGCCGCCGCGCTGGCCGACACCTACGATCGCCTTTTCCCGCTGCTCGAGTCGGCGCTCTGGACCGGAGACGACGCGGCCTTTGACGCCAGGCTGGCGCAGTATCAGGCGCTTTTCCGCGAACAGCAGGCCCTCATCGACGCGACCGGCGCGCGCGCGCAGCACCATTTTCTGATCGGCATTCCCGTCGCGGACCGGCCGGCGCATCTGCGCCAATGCCTGGAGAGCATCCTCCAGCTGTGCCGGCTGTACGGCTACGGCGGTCAAGACGAAGCCGGCCGCTATGCCCGGATCGAGGTGGTGGTATCGGAGGACAGCCGCGAATCGCGGCACGCCGCGGCACACCGTGCGCTGATCGAGGCCTACCGTGCGCAGGGACTCCGGGTCGTCCATTTCGATCTGCCCGAGCAGTACGCCCTGCTGCAGTCGATCCCGGAACCGGCCCGGCGCGCGGTGGTGCGTCTGCTTACCGATCAGCCGGCCGAACGTTACTACCAGAAGGGGCAAGCGGCCAACCGCAATCTCTGCATTCTGAAGATGCGCCAGTGCGCGCCGGGCACAGGCCGGACGCTTTACTATCTGGTGGACAGCGATCAGGCCTTTCTCGTGAATCGTCAGACGGCAGAGGGCGAAGTCGCCGTGCCGGCGCTCAACTACTTTTACAGCATCGACCGCATTTTCCGCACGACCGACATCCGGGTGTTGAGCGGCAAGCTGGTGGGCGATCCGCCGGTCTCGCCCGCGGTGATGGCGGCGAATTTTCTCGACGACACGCTGGCTTTCCTGGAGCGGATCGCGGCCTGCGAAGCGCGCGCACCCTGCAGCTTCCACGGACAGGCAACACCGCTGCCGGGCGATGCCGCCTATCACGATATGGCGAAACTGTTCGGGTTCGCGGCGCAGACACCGGCCTTCGGCTATCGCTGCCCGTTGCCGGAACCGCACGATCATGCCGCCTGCCTGGACGGCTTTACGGACCGGCTGCGTGCCTTCTTTTTCGGCGAGCACCCCACCCGCCGAACCGGCTTTCGCTACGCGGGCGACCTCAACGCGCTGACGCCTGCGCGCACGATTTATCCGGGCAACACCGTCGTCGATGAGGCCGGTTTGCGCTACATCATTCCCTTCGGCCACCTGCGGCTGCGCATGTCGGGGCCCACGGCAGGCCGTCTGATCCAGGCCGAGATCGGCGCGCGCTTCGCCACGGCCAACCTGCCGATGTTGCACCGGCGTATCGCCGCCGACGACACCCGGGATGAATTCCGGCCCGGCGTGATCGAAGGCCCGGATGCCGCGATCGACATCTCGAACGAATTCGAGCGCCAGTTCTTTGGCGACCTGATGCTGTTTTCCGTCGTGGCCTGGCTCGAAACACGCGATCTGGAGGCCCTCTCCGACGCCGAGGCGGTGGCAGCCACCGTCGCGCGCGTGGAAAGCGGGCTGCTCGCGCTGTATGCCGAAAAACGCGATGCGGTGAACGCACGCCTGGAGGCCCTCGACCGCTGGCTCGATACCGCGCCGGCCGGGCTGTGCGGCGAACCGGCATGCGACCGTTTCCGGCGGTTCCGGCGCGACCTCGCCGCCAATTTCGGCGCCGGGTCGGCGGCCTGGCGGCAGATCGGCGACCCGGCGCATCGCGCGATGCGGCGCGGGCAGATCGTCGATGCGCTCACGCATTACCGCGCCGAGCGTGCTGCCTGGGACAAACTGGTCCGGCCGGCCTGAGGGCGGCGTCCGCCCAAGCCCGGCCGGGCCGAAGGCACGCAATGCGGACAGTGCCGAAAATATGCCTTCGGACCGGGCCTTGCCCCGTGACTCAGCCCTGGGTGAGCGCGTCGGCGGCGTGAGCGACGAGCGTCGAGCGCACCTCTGCGTAGGTGCGCTCGACGCTGGCCAGGATCGCCGGGTCGAGCGCGAGTTCCGGATAGGCGGTCGGCATTCGTATCACGTGGCCGGCCGTGATGGCGGATGAGGAATCGCCGGCGCCGGCAACGCCGGTCTTCGCAAAGGTCTGGTAAGTCTCGGCAAGGGGCGTGGCGAGCCCGAGCCAGTTGCCCAGTGTCGCGAGCAGGCGGGGGGTATCGGTGCGGATCAGCGGTGCGTCGAAATAGCGGTAGCGGCCGGGGTGGCGGCAGGCGAAATCCGCCAGCGCCGCCAGCCGTTCGACGTAATAGGCGGCGGCGCCTGCCGGTTCCGCGTAGAGGACTTCGGCCGGTTTGCGCGCGAACAGACTGACGATGCTTTTCAGGGTTGGCACGGGGGGCCGTATGCTCACGAGCACCGAGACGTCGGTGACGCCGAGGTTTTCCGGCGCGAATGCGTGGGTGTTGTGAAGCAGTTTGTCGAAGAGATAGCGGCTGCCGGGCTTGAATGCGGTATGGGTGGCATAGGCGCACGCCTGCCGGGCGAGGTCGTCGACACCGGTATAGCCCAGGTGCATTTCATAATAACCGTCGATCTCGGGATGCGAACCGAGCAGGTGGCCGATCAGGCTGGTGTAAGCACGCATGTGGCTGAGCAGGAAAATGCGCGCGACGGGAACGTTCACGGCGTGCGGACGTGCTCAGGCATGGTGGCGCAGCAGGCGCGTGAGCGCATCCTTCAGGGGACCGTCCTCGATGTCGGCGTTCAGCCGGGCGAGGTCCTCGATCGCGCGGGGCGGCAGGCCGGCTTTTTCGACCGGCGGCGCGTAGCGTGCCGTCAGATCGGGATCGACCGCGATACGCACCTGGTGGACCCCCCGGGTTTCCAGGCGGGTGGCCAGCGCGTCTGCCTGCTGGCGGAGCCGGCCGGCCACCGCGCCGCTGGCGCAGGCCAGCGCAAGTACGCCGGCCTCCAGTCCGCGTACCCGCACCTGTCCGGTCAGCGCGGCGGGCAAGGCGCGGTCGAGTGCATCCTGCAGCTGCAACAGCGCCTGCGCCCGTGTCGCCAGCCCGTGCGGCAGCCCGCGCGCCAGCAGATCGGCCAGCGTGGCAGCGCTCACGGGCGGGGAACCCCCGGCCCGCGGCGGACTCGGAACCCTGTCATCGTGGCGACGCGGGCAGACCGGAGCGCCATGTTAAAATTCAACGCTTTACCGCGCCCCGCGGACATTTGGACTCTCCATGCTGCAATCCGTGTTCAAGAAGGTCTTTGGCAGCCGCAACGACCGGCTGGTTAAACAATACCTGCAAAAGGTCAAGGCGATCAACGCGCTGGAGCCAGCGATGGAAAAGCTCTCCGACGCCGAACTGACCGCGAAGACGACCGAATTCCGGGCGCGGCTGGACAAGGGCGAGGCGCTGGACAAGCTGCTGCCCGAGGCTTTCGCCGTGGTGCGCGAGGGTGCGAAGCGCGTGCTCGGCATGCGCCATTTCGACGTGCAGCTGATCGGCGGCATGGTGCTGAACGAAGGCAAGATCGCCGAAATGCGTACCGGCGAGGGCAAGACGCTGATGGCCACGCTGGCCGCCTACCTGAACGCCCTGCCCGGCAAGGGCGTGCACGTGGTGACGGTGAACGACTATCTCGCCCAGCGCGACGCCGAGGCCATGGGCCGGCTGTACGGTTTTCTCGGTCTCACCACCGGCATCAACCTCTCGCAGATGCCGCACGAACAGAAACAGCAGGCCTACGCCACCGATATCACCTACGGCACCAACAACGAATACGGTTTCGACTACCTGCGCGACAACATGGTCTATCAGGTGACCGACAAGGTACAGCGCCCGCTGCATTTCGCCATCATCGACGAAGTCGACTCCATTCTCATCGACGAGGCCCGCACGCCGCTCATCATTTCGGGTCAGGCCGACGACAACACCGATCTTTACGTGCGCGTCAACGCTGTGCCGCCGCAGCTCGTGCGGCAGGAGAAGGAAGACGGCGAAGGGGATTACTGGGTCGACGAAAAGGCGCGCCAGGTGCTGCTGTCCGAGTCGGGGCACGAAAAAGTCGAGGCCGTGCTGAACGAACTGGGCCTGCTGCCCGAAGGCGGCAGCCTGTACGATGCCAGCAACATCATGCTGATGCATCATGTCTATGCGTCGCTGCGCGCGCACGCGCTGTTCTTCAAGGACCAGCACTACGTCGTGCAGAATGGCGAAGTCGTCATCGTCGACGAATTCACCGGCCGTCTGATGAGCGGCCGCCGCTGGTCGGAAGGTCTGCATCAGGCCGTCGAGGCCAAGGAAGGCGTGGCGATCCAGAAGGAAAACCAGACGCTTGCCTCGATCACCTTCCAGAACTATTTCCGCATGTACCAGAAGCTCTCGGGCATGACCGGGACGGCGGATACCGAGGCCTTCGAATTCCAGAGCATCTACGGACTCGAAACCGTGGTCATCCCCACGCATCGCCCGATGATCCGCAAGGACGAGCACGATCAGGTCTACCGCACAGGGGGGGAGCGCGACCAGGCGGTCATCAACGACATCCGCGCGCGCAATGCCGGCGGCCAGCCGGTGCTGGTCGGCACCACCTCGATCGAGGCCAACGAACAGCTTTCCGCTGCGCTGAAAAAAGCCGGTCTGGCGCACAATGTGCTGAACGCGAAGCAGCATGCGAGCGAAGCCGAAGTCATCGCGCAGGCGGGCATGCCGGGTGCGATCACCATCGCCACCAACATGGCAGGCCGCGGCACCGACATCGTGCTGGGTGGCAGCATTCACAAGGAAATCGAGGCAATCCAGCTGGACGAGTCGCTGTCCGACGCCGACAAGGCCGCGCGCGTCGCCGCACTCAAGGCCGAATGGCAGCCGCGTCACGATGCCGTCATCGCCGCCGGCGGCCTGCATATCATCGGCACCGAGCGCCACGAATCCCGCCGCGTCGACAATCAGCTGCGCGGCCGCTCCGGCCGCCAGGGCGATCCGGGGTCCAGCCGTTTCTTCCTGTCGCTCGAAGATCCGCTGCTGCGCATCTTCGCCTCCGATCGCGTCGCCGCGATCATGAACCGCCTGAAGATGCCCGAGGGCGAGGCCATCGAGCATCCCTGGGTCACGCGCGCGATCGAAAACGCGCAGCGCAAGGTCGAACAGCGCAACTTCGACATCCGCAAGCAGTTGCTCGAATACGACGACGTGTCGAACGACCAGCGCAAGGTCATCTACGAGCAGCGCAACGAACTTCTGGCCAGCCACGAGATCGGCGAGACCATCCGGGCCATGCGCAACGACGTGCTGAACGAAGCGATCGACCTGCACATTGCGCCGGGCAGCATGGACGAGCAGTGGGATGTGCCCGGTCTGGAAAAATCGCTCGCCGCGCAGTTCAGTCTCGATCTGCCCATACAGCAATGGCTGGATGCGGAGTCGACGCTGGACGAGAGCGGTCTGCGCCGGAAGATCTGCGAAGCCGCGGACGAGTCCTATGCTGCCAAGGAGGTCCTGGTCGGCACCGACGGCCTGCGCCAGTTCGAACGTGCGGTGATGCTGCAAAGCATGGACACCCATTGGCGCGAACACCTGTCCGCGCTCGATCACCTGCGCCAGGGCATCCATCTGCGCGGCTATGCGCAGAAGCAGCCCAAGCAGGAATACAAGCGCGAGGCTTTCGAACTGTTCTCCGCCATGCTGTCGGCGATCAAGGCCGAAGTCACGCAGATCACCACCACCGTGCAGGTCCGCGCGCCCGAAGACGTGGCGGCCGTGGAGCTCCACGAACCTGCGGCCATGCAGTTCCAGCATTCCGAATACGATGAGGCGCAGGATTTCGCCGAGGCCGAGGCTGCGCCGCCGTTTGCCGACGCGTCCCCGGCCATTGCGCCGCCCAAGGTCGGCCGCAACGAGCCTTGCCCGTGCGGTTCGGGCAAGAAATACAAGCATTGCCACGGCAAGCTGGCCTGAGGAGGGTTCGTCATGCCGTACTACGTATTCCGGCTGGGCATGTTCAAGGTGCTCGAGAAGCAGGCCGAATGGACCAGCTTCAAGGAGGCGAAGAAACACGTCAACGAACTGCGCAAGACGCTCGATCCCAAGAGCGGCGACCAGTACAAGATGATCTTCGCCGAGAACGAGATCGCGGCACAGGAAACGCTCACCGCCGAACGCGAACTGGACAAGACGCTGTCCGGCGACGACTGGTAGCACAGCGCCCAGTCCCGGCAAACCTGCCGGGGATCCCGTGCGCACTGCCCCAATGGTGCGCCGGCGGGCTTGTCCGGGCCAGCGGACGCGTGCGGTACGGTTTCAGGATGCCCTTTTTCACCAAGTCTCCGGGTTGATATGGCCGAATACAACGAAGACGCTTATCGCCAGGCCCGTCGGGCCCATATCGAACACAGTTGTCCGTTCGAGCGCGCGCTGTTGTCGTGCTGCGTCGCCTGCGACCGTGCGCGCAAGATCAATCTCGCCGAGCGCGAGGCCATCGCCTGCGGCGATGCCCAGGTACGCCCGCATTGTCTGGCGTTCTATCAGGCCTTGCACGACAACGCGCAGTTTGCACTCAAGGTCAATCCCGACACCCCCTGGCCATTCGGCAAGGAGATTCGTGCGCAATGCGGGGGCGTACGGGGGCTGGCGATCGCGCAGGGGAACGCCGGCGACGAAGCCACGGACATCGCCGGCACCGTATTGCAGGCGTTGAGCGGATATGGCGGCGAGACGGCTTTTCCGTATTCGGAAATCATGCGTACGGTGGCGCATTACGAGCCGCGCAAGCGGCGGGGCTGAGGGAACCCGGGGCCGGTCCGGACGGTCTTGGGGATGGCCTGCGATTTGACTAGACTGCAAGAATGCGTGCCGCATTTCGCCGATTCCTGTTGACCTGCCTGATGCTGACGCTTCCACTGGAGGCGTTTGCGTCCGCAGCCATGTTCGGCTGCGCGCTGGCCCATCCCGCCGTGCCGCCCGCAGCGTCCGCGATCCCGTCGTCGTGCCACGAGGAGGCGCCCACCCAGCCGGCTGGGCCGGCCCACCACGACTGTACGCACTGCGCCGTCTGCTATCTGGCCTCGGCATTGCCGATCCCGGTGCTTGTGGCGGCGCCGGCTGAGCGTCCCCCAACAGCCTATCCGCACTTCGTTACGAGCCGTTTCGACGGCTTCATTCCCGACGGCCCCGAGCGGCCCCCACGAACCCTCCCCGCCTGAAATCCAAGGGCACCGCTTCGGCGGTGCAGGTCCGGAATTGATGCGCGGTCCGGCCGCGCAGCGAGGAACATCATGAAGACGAATGCCTTGCGGCATGCCGCGCGCTGTGCGTGCGCCTGCCTGCTGGCCGCGTCGTTCGCGCAGGCGGACGATGCGGCGCCTCCGCCTCCGCCCGATGCGGCAAGCGGGATTTTCACCGGCTACCGTGCGTGGCAGCCCCCTGCCCGGCTCGACTGGCGCAGCGCCAACGACCGCATCGCCGGTTTCGACGCGCCGCCCGATACGCCCGCTTCTCCGCCGGAGCAGACCGAGCCGGCGCCGATGCAGCATGGCCCCATGCATCACCATCATTGAGGAGGCGACCATGACAACACGCTTGTTCATTCCGCTCGCGCTGGTCGCCGCGTTGACCGGTTGCGCCACGCTGTCGCCCGACGGCGGCGTGGGCGCCGTCCAGGCCGACCTGCGCACGCATCTTCCCCAGGACGTCGGCGTACCGCGCGACGCCGCCCGGTCGCGCGTACGCGCGCTCCTGGCCGAGCCGCTTGCGGCCGGCGACGCGGTGCAGATCGCGCTGCTCAACAATGCCGGCCTGCTCGGCGGTTTCGACGCGCTCGTCGAGGCCGAGACCCGCGTGGTCGCGGCGCGGCGCCTGCCCAACCCGGGCATCGCCATCGCCCGTCTGACGCGCGGCGAGGAAGTCGAATGGGAACGCAGCCTGCACCTCGATCTGGCGCGGCTGCTGACGATGCCGCTTCGGGCGGACGTCGAATCGCGCCTGTACGAACGCGCACGCCGCGCGCTCGTGCTCGACGTGCTGCGGCTCGCCGCCGACACCCGACGCGCCTGGATCGAGGCGGTGGCGACGGCACAGTCCGCGCGCTACCAGCAGGATGCGCTCGCGGCCGCCGAAGCGGGCGCCGATCTGGCGCGCCGCATGGTCGAAACCGGCAACTGGAGCGTCCTGCGGCAAACCCGCGAACAGCGCGCCTACGCCGACGCCGCGCTGACCGCCGCGCGCGCCGAGCAGCAGGCGAAACGCGCGCGCGAGCGCCTGGTGCGCCTGCTGGGGCTGGACGACGACGCGTCGTTGCGGCTGCCCGAGCGGCTGCCCGATCTGCCGGATGCGCTGCCGCCCCTGCCGGCGGTGGAGCAGCAGGCCATGGACAGCCGCATCGATCTGCAGGTGGCGCGGCTGCAGGCCGAGTCGCTGGCCGCCGATCTCGGTCTCACCCGGCGCACCCGGTTCGTCAACGTGCTCGAACTCGGCGTGGTCAGCAACGACTCGAATGTCGAACCGACGCAGCGCGGCTACGAGATCGGTTTCGAGCTGCCGTTGTTCGACGGCGGGGCGACGCGCGTGGCCGCCGCCGAGGCGCGCTACCGGCAGGCGCTGATGCAGACGCGCGAACTGGCCGTCGCTGCACGTTCGCAGGTGCGCGAAGCCTACGCCCTGCGGCAGAGCCAGTACGCCATCGCGCGCCATCTGCGCGACGAGGTCGTGCCGCTCGCGCAGCGCGCGTCCGACGAAACCCTGCTGCGCTACAACGGCATGCTGGTCGACGTGTTCGCGTTGCTCGCCGACGCCCGCGACTGGGTGGCGGCGGTCAACGCCGCGCTCGATGCCCAGCGCGACTACTGGCTGGCCGAAGCCGACCTCGACGAAGCCCGCGTCGGCAAACCGGCCGAACGCCCCATTGGCCTTGCGCCGCTTGCCGCTTCCGCCCGCGCGGACGGCCATTGAAAGGAACATCATGACAACCCGACGCGAATTTTTCCGCCTGGCCGGCGCCGTTGCCGCCTCCGGGGCCGGCGCCACGCTGGTGAACCGCGCTGCGCTCGCCGCCGTGCCCGAGATCGTGAGCATGGACAAAGCCGAGACCGCGCCGCCGCTCGTGCCGCCCGACGGCCGGCCCTACAACCCCGTGGTCACGCTGAACGGCTGGACCCTGCCCTGGCGCATGAAGAACGGCGCCAAGGAATTCCACCTCGTGGCCGAACCGGTGGTGCGCGAGATCGCGCCCGGCATGAAGGCGCATCTGTGGGGTTACAACGGGCAGTCGCCCGGGCCGACCATCGAGGTGGTCGAGGGCGACCGGGTGCGGCTCTACGTCACCAACCGCCTGCCCGAGCACACCACCATCCACTGGCATGGCCAGCGCCTGCCCAACGGCATGGACGGCGTCGGCGGCCTGACCCAGCCGCAGATCAAGCCGGGCGAGACCTACGTCTACGAATTTGTGGCCAGCCGCCCCGGCACCTTCATGTACCACCCGCACGCCGACGAGATGGTGCAGATGGCGATGGGCATGATGGGGTTCTGGGTCACGCATCCCAAGGGCAGGCATCCCCTGATCGAGGCGGTCGACCGCGACTTCTGCTTCCTGCTGAACGCCTACGACATCGATCCCGGCAGCTACACGCCCAGCGTCAACACCATGACCGAGTTCAACCTGTGGACCTGGAACAGCCGTGCCTTTCCGGGCATCGACTCGCTGAACGTGCGGCTCAACGACCGGGTGCGCATCCGGATCGGCAATCTCACCATGACCAATCACCCCATCCACCTGCACGGCCACGAATTCAGCGTGACCGGCACCGACGGCGGGCCGGTGCCCAAATCGGCGCGCTGGCCGGAAGTGACCACCGACATTGCGGTTGGACAGATGCGCCAGATCGAATTCCGTGCCGACGCGCCCGGCGACTGGACTTTTCACTGCCACAAGAGCCATCACACCATGAATCCGATGGGCCATGGCGTACCCACGATGATCGGCGTCGACCAGCGCGGTCTGGCCGACCGGATTGCGCGGCTGGTGCCCGATTACATGAGCATGGGCAGCAGCGGCATGGCCGAGATGAGCGAAATGCAGATGCCGCTGCCGGAGAATACGCTGCCGATGATGATGGGCGACGGGCCCTTCGGGCCCATCGAGATGGGCGGCATGTTCTCGGTCGTCAAGGTGCGTGCCGACCAGAAGCCGGGTGACTATGCCGATCCCGGCTGGTATGCGCAGCCGCCCGGCACCCGGGCGCAAGCCGTCGAAGCGCCGCCGGCGCCGGCGATGCAGAAACCGGCCGCCAGCGGTTCCGGCGATATCGAAGTGACGGTTCGCAAGCCGGCGCAGCACCGGCATTGAACCGCCGGGATCACACGGCGCCTGTTTATTAGAATTAAATTAATTGCTAATATTTAGGCGCCACCCTGTTCAAGGGCCTGCTGGCGTGATTTCGGAGGTTCCGGAAAAGCCGATTCTGGGCGATGGGTCGTTGATCGACCTTCCGTCTGTTCGGCAATACGGTTTCCAAGAACGCCGGCAGGTTCTGGGTGAGCACATGTCCAATGCAATACCAGGAGAGAACATGAGCTTGTCCGCCTTCGATCTGGTCGCCGAGGCCAAATCCCAGATCACCGAAATCGAACCTGCAGTCGCCCGCGACGCGATCCACGATGCGCTTGTGCTGGACGTGCGTGAGCCGGCCGAATACGAAGCCGGCCGTCTGCCGGGTGCAATCAACATTCCGCGCGGCGTGCTCGAATTCCGCATCGGCGATCACCCGCAATTCACGCGTCGCGACCAGGACATTCTCGTGTATTGCAAAACCAGCGGACGTGCCGCACTCGCCGCGCTGAACCTGAAACGCATGGGCTACGACCGGGTGCGTTCGATCCATGGCGGCTTCGATGCCTGGAGTCAGGGCGGCCTGCCGGTAGAGCAGGAAAGCACGCGCTTCGGCGACTGAACCGACCGGAAGCTAAACCTCTTGGCGCACCTGACCGGCTGTAGTGCGGGCAACAGGCGCGCTGAAATGCAGGATCGCAGCCAGGCCATGCCCGCCGTCCGGTCGGGCAAGCCCCGCGTCGAATTCGAGCCGGGCACGGGAAAGCTCGGCGATGCGCGCAACGATAGACAGGCCGAGCCCGCAGCCTTCGGCATCGGTTTCACCCCGGGCAAACCGGGCGGTGAGCCGGCCGCGCAAACTGTCCGGCACACCGGGGCCGTTGTCGGCTACGCTGAAACGGCATTCTTCCGTCAGGCGGGTCAGGCGCACCTCGATGTGCGCGCCTTCGCCCGCGTAGCGCAGGGCATTGTCGAGCAGATTGCGCGCCGCGATCTCGAACCACGCGGGCACCATGGCAATGCGGCAATCCGGCGCCAATGCCACATCCAGCGTCTGCGCGCGCCGCGCCGCTTCGGCCATGCGTCTCGCGCAAAGTGTGTCCAGCACGGGTGCGGGGTCGAAAGCCGATTCGCCGGCCTGGTGCGTCGGTTCGACACGGGCCAGTGTCAGGAGCTGCTCGACCAGATGCGTCATGCGGTCGACGCCGTCGATCACGTGATCGAGCGCGTGCCGGCGCGCACCGTCGGCCGTGGCGCGCTGGGCGACCTGTGCCTGGACCTTGAGGGCGGCCAGCGGCGTGCGCAGCTCGTGCGCCGCATCGGCGGTGAACCGGCGCTCGCTGTCGAGTGCGGCGCTGACGCGCGGCAGCAGGGCGTTGAAGGCGTCGCGCAGCAGCGCGATTTCGTCCGGCAGGGCGTTGCCGCCAAGCGGTGCGAGCGCGCGCGGGTCGAGCGCATCGACCTCGCGCGCCAGTGCCTCAACGGGGCGGAGCGCCCGCCGCACCGCCCACCAGACCGCCAGCGCAATGAACGGCAGGGCCAGCGTGGCCGGCACCAGCAATGACAGGCCGATTTCGCGCGCCAGCCGTTCGCGCGAGGCGTGCGCCTGCCCGACCGCGATGCGGTAATGGCCGTCCCGGCTCCGGGCTGTGAAGAAGCGCCATCGTGCGCCGTCGTGGAAACGTTCGCTGAATCCGTCCGCCAGTCCGGGTTCGAAACTGGCATGCCCCGGCGATGTGGCCAGCTGGCGCGGTATGCCGTCGTCCGTGAACCAGATTTCGAATGCCGTCGGCACCGGATTGTGTACGGCGTGTTCGTGCAGGACTTCGACCACGTGTTCGATTTCGCCGCTGCTGACGAAGGCGAGCAGTGTGTCGGCCACCTGGGTCAGCTGGCTGTCGAGCAGTTCGTCCGCTTCGTGATGCGCGCGCTGGTAGACCACCACGGCGGCCAGCAGCCAGACAACCGCCAGTGCGCCGCTCAGCATGAGCGTGAGTTGGCGGCGCAGGGAATGACGGCTCACGGGGCCGGGTCCGACAGGGTGTATCCCGCGCCGCGCACGGTACGGATCGTGTCGTTGCCGAGTTTTTTCCGCAGATGGTGGATATGCACTTCGAGCGCGTTGCTGCCGACGGCGTCGTCCCAGCTGTAGAGCTTCTCCTCGAGCGCGCGCCGGCTCAGTACGCGCCCGGCGTTCTGCATCAGCACGTGCAGCAGGTCGAATTCGCGGCTGGTCAGGTCCACCGGCTGGCCGGCCCGCATGACAGTCCGTCCGGCGGGGTCGAGCACGATCTCGTTCAGCGTCAGGCAGGGCGAAGCCTGTCCGTGCGCCCGGCGAAGCAGGGCGCGCAGGCGGGCGGCGATCTCGTCGAGATCGAAGGGTTTGAGCACATAGTCGTCGGCGCCGAGATCGAGGCCGCGCACCTTGTCCGACATCTGGTCGCGCGCGGTGAGAATCAGTACCGGCGTGGCATCGGAACGCGCCCGCAGCCATTGCAGCACCGACAGTCCGTCGCGTCTGGGCAGGCCGAGATCGAGCACGACGGCATCGAAGCGTTCCGCGCCCAGCGCCGCGACGGCGGCTTCGCCGTCGCGCAGCCAGTCGACGGCGAAGCCGGCCTGCAGCAAGCCGGCTTTGAGGCCGTCGCCCAGCAGGCGGTCGTCTTCTACTACCAGGATGCGCATGGTGGTCTGCCGTATGTCATCGTCCGGGTGCGCCGGCGGCGCACCTGGGTGGAGCATAGCAGCCGCCGGGCTCAATCCTGCCGGGCGAGCGGATCGGCAGGCGGGACGCGTCTGTCCGTCAGCATGCGTTGCGCAACGCGTTCCCCGCGCAGATGGTGGAAGACCAGTGCCGCGAGATGCAGGCCGACGAACCCGAGCATCAGGGCGAAACCGGCTTCGTGCGGCTCCTTGAACAGCCCGGCGGCCCACCGGGCATGCCCGAGCCAGCCGGATAGCGGGCCGGCACCGAACTCCGCCGCAGCCAGGACCAGTCCAGTAGCGACCATCAACGCTGCCACACCGTATGCGAACAGATATGCCAGACTGGCAAGCGGGTCGTGGCCGGCCCGGTGGCTGCGGGGAAGACGCAGGGTGGTCAGCGCCGCTTTCCATACTGCGGGATGCCACAGGTCCCGCCAGCGCGCACTGGCAGGACCGAACACGCCCCACAGCACGCGCAGTGCCAGTACGGCGGCCAGGCCATAGCCTGCGAGGATGTGCAGGTTCCAGATCGCGTCTTCATAAGGGCCGTGCTCGAAGGCCTCGGCAAGCTGGCTGGTCGCGACGAGCGCGAGGATGGCCAGCGCCAGCGCCCAGTGCAGCAGGCGCAGGACGGGGCCGAACACGTACAGATCCGCGGCAATGGGGTTTGGACGCATGGCATTGGCTCCGGCACTGGACATGGCGCCACGATAAGCCGCGCAGCTTAGTGCATGCTTAAGACGGCGGGACCGGGCACGTGGCGCAGCTGGCCGTCCCGGTCGCGCCGGGCCGCTTCCTGGTAGAACGCGATTGCGCGCCCGATGTCGGCGTCCGGCTGCTTCACCGTGCCCACGGGTTCCATGTGCGCGTCAAGCCGCCAGTCCTCGATCTTGCGTCCGGCGCTCAGTACGACCAGTCGATCCGGCGTCAGGTAGCCGAGCTTCTGGTAGGTTGCGATGAAGGCACGTCCCGCGTCCGGGTAGGCGCGCAACACGCTGCGGCCGATGAAGCGGTTGCGTTCGGGCAGGTTCAGCAGATCGAGCACCGTGGGCACCAGATCGATCTGGCTCGCCAGGCGCGTATCGACGTGCGGTGCGATGTGCGCGGGCGCATAGAGAACGGCCGGGATCAGATAGTTTTCGGGCGGCAGGCTCGTGCGTCCCTTGCTCGACGCGCAGTGATCGGCAACCACCACGAAGAGCGTGTCCTTGAACCAGGGTTTCCTGCGCGCGGCCTCGATGAAACGGCCGAGCGCCCAGTCGGCATATTTCACCGCGCCGGACCGGCCGGTGGGCAGATCGATCCGTCCGTCCGGGAACGTGAACGGCGTGTGGTTCGAGGTGGTCATCAGATGCATGAGAAAAGGTTTGCCCCGGGCGGCATCGCGATCCATCAGCTCCAGCGCGTAGTCGTACAGATGCTCGTCGGCCAGGCCCCAGATGTTGCCGAAGCCGCGATGGCGCGCCGGGAACTGGCTGCGATCGACGGGCTGGTAGTGGTTGCCCGAGAAATAGGCGTCCATGTTGTCGAAGCGCGCATAGCCGCCGTAGACGAAGCGGTTGACGTAGCCGTGGTCGGCCAGCACCGCGCCCAGGGTTTCCAGATCGCGGTTGTTGTCGCGCCAGATGACGGCATGGCCGGGCAGCGGCGGAATCGCCAGCGATAACGCTTCCAGCCCGCGCACGGTGCGGTTGCCGGCGGCGCGCAGATTGGCGAGAAACAGGCCCGAATCGGCGAGACGGTCGATATTGGGCGTGAGTCCCCTGAGGTTGCCGCCGTGCGCCGTGAAGCTGGACGACAGGCTTTCCATCGTGACGATGACGACATTGCGGGGCGCGCTGGTCTCGACGAGGCGCGGCAATTCGGCGGCCGGATGGAACTTGGCGCCGTCGCGCGTCGCGTAAAAATCGAAATAGTCGATGGCGTTGTGCGTGAAAGCGTAGCCGAAGCTGTACAGGCCGTTGGCGGAGAGTTCTTTCTGGTATTCGTTGATGCCCCGGCGCTGCTCGATGGAAAACCCCGTCGCGACGACCGCGGCGACAGCCAGACTGGCAAACCAGAGTGCGACGCGGGGCAGGCGCGCCGCGTCGGGCATCGCCGCGCGCGCAAGCCAGTCGCGGCCCGCCCACACTGCCAGTGTCACCAGAACGGCCAGCGTGCCGAGCAGGGTGCCGACCGGGAAACTTTCGCGGATATTGCCGACGACCTCATGGGTGTAGACGAGATAGTCGACCGCGATGAAGTTGAACCGCACGCCGAATTCGTCCCAGAAGAACCATTCGGCGAGTACGCCGAAACCGAACGCGAACAGCAGGCCGGCGGCGACGCCCCATACCCACAGCCGGCGCAACCGGCCAGCCGGCCGGCGTCGGCCGAGCATGCTTTCGATGCCCAGCAGCACGGGCAGCATGAGCGCGAGCGTGGCCAGATCGAACAGCAGGCCGACACCCATGACAGCCAGGAAAGCAGACAGCCCCAACTGCGCGGCCTGCCAGGTTTCCACGGCCAGCACCAGACGCAGGCCGCTGTGCAGCAACAGGAAGATCGCGGCCAGCCAGGCGCTCATCGGGTAGGTGCGTGCCAGACGGGCCAGCGCGGCAGCAGGGGAAGGCAGGGGCATTCGGCATCCTTTCGGGCGGGGGTCCACTGTCGCCGGGCGAGCTTAAGACAGGCTTAAGCTTGCGCCATCAGTATGGCGACGAAGCCAGTCCGGACCGGGCCGGCGGCGCGCCTGTCGCGCCTGTGTACAACACCAGACAGCGAGATTTCGTGGTCCGACGGCTGATGCGTTCCCTGTTGCTGATGAGCTTCATCGTCCTGCAGACGATGGCGCCGTTCATCCATGCCCATGCGGGTGCGGCGCAATGGCAGCACGCGGGCTGGCTGCATCTGCATGCCGGCCTCGCGGACACAGGCGACGCCGGGGACGTGCACGTCTCGAGCGAGCACGGCAAGGCGGTGACCGTTGCCGACGGATTGTCCGGACGCGTCAAGACAGCCGCGCCGCCGTTCGGCGCAGCGGTGCTTCCCCGGATGGAAACCGTGGCTTGTGCGGCCGCGCCGCGCCAGCCGCCTGAAACGGCCGTGCCGCGGACGGTCGCGGCACCACGCCCCTACAGCCTGCCCTTCGCACTGGCGCCGCCGCGCGCCTGATCGACCCGGGGCGTGCCGTGCGGCACGCCGAATATCGATCAGTCGCATTCGGAGCGCTTTCATGTCTGTTTTTACTGTTGTGGTTTCCCGCCGCGCGCTGGGCGCGGGGGTGTTGTGGATGCTGTCATGCGCGATTCCCGCGTCGGCCGCGGACGTGCTGCCGCTGAGCGCGGTCCAGAAGCGGAATCTCGGCATCGCTGTCGCGCCGGCCGTGCCGCGCGCGTCGAGTGCCACCCTGGCCTACCCGGCGCGGGTCGCGCTGTCGCCGTCGGGCGTGCGCATGGTGGCCGCGGCAGGTGCGGCGCTGGTCGTGCAGCTTCACGTGCAGGCAGGCGATGCCGTACGGCAGGGGGCGCCGCTCGTCAGTCTGTCGATGCCCGGGCTGGCCGAGGCGCAGGCGGCGGTGACGCAGGCGCGCGTGCGCGCGCAACTCGCGGCGGACAATACCGCGCGCGACGAACGGCTCTTTGACGAAGGCCTGATCGCCGAATCGCGTCTGCGCGCCGCCCGCGCCGAGGCGCAGTCCGCGCAGGCGAACCTGTCCGCGGCGCGCGCCGCCCGCACGCTGCTCGGCCAGGGCACGGTGTCCGGCAGCACGCTGACGCTGACCGCGCCGATGTCGGGCGTGGTGACCGAGAATCCGGTCGAACCGGGCCAGCGGGTCGACGCCGGCATGCCGCTTCTGAAGCTGGCCGATCTGTCGCAGCTGACGCTGGAGATTCCGATGAGCCCGGCGGAAGCGCAAGACGTGAGCGTCGGCATGGCCGTGCGCATCGTGGACAGTACGGCAAACGGGCGGGTCACTGCGGTGCTGCCGCAACTCGATGCGGCGCAGAGCGTGCTCGTTCGAGCCCGCCTCGCCGATCCGCAGAAACGCCTGCGGCCGGGCCAGTCGGTTCGGGCGTCGCTGGCGGGACGGACGGCGGACCAGGCGCAGACCGTGCCGGTCGACGCTCTGGTCTGGAAGCTCGACGTACCCTATGTGTTCGTCGAGACTGCGCAAGGGTTCGCCCCCACGCGCGTTGCGCTCGTCCGCCACAACGCACGCGAAGCCGAGGTCACGGGCCTGGCGGCCGGCAGCCAGGTCGCGGTCAGGGGTGTGGCTGCGCTCAAGGCGCAATGGCTGTCGGAGTGAGCCATGCTGACATCCATCACCGAATTCGCGCTGGCGCGGCGCTGGCTGGTTCTCGTTCTGGCCGCAGTATTGGCAGGGCTGGGCATGCGCGCCTTCCATCTGATCCCGATCGATGCCTTCCCTGACGTTTCGACGACGCAGGTCAAGCTGATCCTGAAAGCGCCCGGCATGACGCCGGAAGAAGTCGAGGCGCGCATCACCCAGCCGGTCGAGACCGAGCTGCTGGGGATTCCGCATCAGGCCATCCTGCGCAGCCAGTCGAAGAATGCGCTGGTCGACATCACTGTCGATTTTGCGGAAGGCACCGACATCTACTGGGCCCGGCAGCAGGTGGCCGAGCGTTTCGCCAACGTCAAGGGCGACTTGCCGGCCAACGTCTCGGGCGGTCTGGCGCCGATCTCCACGCCGCTGTCCGAGCTCTTCATGTTCACCATCGAAGGCCCGCTGTCGCTGGCGGAGAAGCGCACGCTGCTCGACTGGACGATACGGCCGCAGTTGCGCGCCCTGCCCGGCGTGGCCGATGTCAACGCGCTCGGTGGCCAGGTCGAGACGTTTGCGGTGAGCCCGGACCCCGCTGCCCTGGTCGCCCGCGGCGTGACACTCGACGAACTGCGCGGCGCGCTGGAGCGGAACACCCGCAACGACGGCGCCGGCCGCGTCAACGAAGGCGAGGAAACCTGGGTGGTGCGCGTCAGCGGCGGCATCCGGACGCTCGACGATCTGCGCGAGGTCGGCATCAAGACCGTCGGTGGCGTGGTGGTGACCGTCGGCGATGTCGCGCAGGTCGGGATGGATGCGCTGACCCGCTACGGCGCGGTGACGCAGAACGGCCAGGGCGAGGCTGTTCAGGGGCTGGTGATCGGTCTGAAGGGCGTGAACGCCGGGGCGCTCATCAAGAACGTCAAGGCGAAACTGGCGGATATCCAGGCCGCGCTGCCGGCGGGGGTGACGGTTGCGCCGTTCTACGACCGCTCGCAGCTGGTCGAGCGCGCCGTGGGGACGGTCAGTCGTGCGTTGATCGAGGCGGCCGTGCTGGTGGTGGCGCTGCTGCTGCTGTTCCTCGGCAATCTGCGGGCGGCGCTTGTCGTTGCGCTGATCCTGCCCTTGAGCGTGCTCGCCACCTTCGTGCTGATGCGCCAGTTCGGCCTGTCGGCGAACCTGATGAGCCTGGGCGGGCTTGCCATCGCCATCGGCCTTCTGGTCGACGCCGCCGTGGTGGTGGTGGAGAACGTCGTGGCCCATCTGGCGCACGACCCTGAAAACACCCGCGAAACGCCGGCCCAGCGCGTCCTGTGGGCGGTACAGGAAGTCGCCCGCCCGGTGGCCTCGGGCATTGCCATCATCGCCATCGTATTCCTGCCGTTGCTCACGCTGCAGGGGCTGGAGGGCAAGCTCTTCGCACCGGTGGCGCTGACCATCGTGTTTGCGCTCGCCGCATCGCTGCTGCTCGCGATCACCGTCATTCCGGTGCTGGCTTCGCTGCTGTTGAAACGGGCTCCGCACGAGGATCCGTGGCTGCTGCGCACGATTCAGCGTGGATACGTGCCGTTGCTCGACCGTGCACTGGCGCGGCCGAAACCCGTCTACGCCGTGGCAGGGGTATTGATGCTGGCTGCAGCCGGCGTCTACCCGCTGATCGGCAAGACCTTCATGCCGGTGATGGACGAGGGCGACATCCTGCTGCAACTGGAAAAGCTGCCGTCCATCAGCCTCGACCAGTCGATCCGGCAGGACCTTCGCGTGCAGGCGGCGCTGCTGAAAGCGGTTCCGGAGATCCGCCGCATCGTCGGCCGCGTCGGCGCCGACGAACTGGGCCTCGACCCGATGGGCCTCAACGACACCGATACCTTCCTGGTGCTGAAACCCGTGAAGGAATGGCGGCGTCCCGACAAGGCCTGGCTGATCGACGAGATCCGCAAGGTGGCCGAAGACTTTCCGGGCATCGCCTACAACTTCACCCAGCCGATCGACATGCGCGTGTCGGAGATGCTCACCGGCGCACGGGGCGATGTCGCGATCAAGATCTTCGGGCCCGATCTCGCCACACTCAACCGGCTGGCCGGGGAAGTTTTCGGCGCCGTCGAGAAAGTCGCGGGCGCGACCGACGTCTATACCCAGCAGAACGCCGGGGTGCAGTACCTGCAGGCGGAGGTCGACCGCAACGCCGCGGCCCGTTTCGGTCTGTCGGCCGACGATATCGCCCAGCTGCTGCGCACGCAACTCGAAGGCGAGACCATCGGCGTGGTCCAGCAGCAGGGCCGCCGGGTGCCCCTGCTGCTGCGCGGACCGGCCGAGCTCCGGACGTCGCCCGATGCCCTGCAGGCGATCCGTCTGACGCTGGCCGACGGACGCACGATCGGTCTCGATCAGGTTGCGCAGCTCCGGCGCACCGACGGCCCGGTGGCGGTGAAGCGCGAAAACGCGGCGCGTTTCGCTGTGGTACAGGCCAACGTATCCGGCCGCGATCTGGTCGGTTTCGTCGAGGATGCCCGGACCGCGGTCGCCGCGCAGGTGGAACTGCCGCCGGGCTATCGCCTCGCCTGGGGCGGCCAGTTCGAAAACCAGCAGCGTGCGGCGACGCGCCTGATGCTGGTGGTGCCGGTCGCGCTGCTGCTGATCGGCTTCCTGCTCTACGTCACGTTCGGCGAGGTGCGGCAGGCCGTCCTCGTGATGATGAACGTGCCGCTTGCCCTGGTCGGCGGCATCTTTGCGCTGGCGGCTTCGGGCGAGTATCTGTCGGTACCGGCTTCGGTGGGCTTCATCGCGCTGCTGGGCATCGCGGTGCTGAACGGCGTGGTGCTGGTCAGCCACTTCAACCAGCTGCGCGCGCAGGGCCTGCGCGGCCATGCCGTCGTGCGCGACGGCGCGCTGCGGCGATTGCGGCCGGTATTGATGACGGCGAGCATCGCCGCCTTCGGTCTGGTGCCGCTGCTGTTCGCCAGCGGACCGGGCTCCGAAATCCAGCGGCCGCTCGCCATCGTCGTGATCGGCGGGCTGATCAGCGCTACGCTGCTGACGCTGGTGGTGCTGCCTTTGCTCTATCGCCAGTTCATTCTTAAAGGAGAGTCCGCATGAATGCGGTGCATGGTCTGACGCTGATGCTGGCATGCGTGCTGCCGGCGTGGTCCCTGGCAGGGCAGACCGGATATCTGCCGGATCCGCAGACGGCCGGAGCGGCTTTGTGGGCTGCCCCGGCCGTTGCGCAGGCGCGCGGGGATCTGGCCGCGCAGACGTATCGGAGTGAAGGATTGCAGCGCGGTTCTGCAGAATGGTCCGTCACGGCGGACATGCTGCAGCGCCGCATCGATGCGCCCCAGGCGCGTTACGCCGAATGGGGGCTCGCCGTTTCGCGGCCGGTTCGCATGCCGGCGCGTGCCGAAGCCGATCGCACGTTCGGGGAAGCACGGCGTGCCCATGCCGAGGCCGGCCTGGGCGAAGCGCTGCACGAAAGCGGCCGGCAATTGCTCGCGCTATGGTTCGACTGGCTGGCTGAAGCCAGCCAGTCGGACGTGTGGCGCACGCAGGTCGGGCTGGCCGAGCGTCAGCTCGACGCCGTGAATAGCCGGATCAGACTGGGCGAGGCGGCGCGGGCGGAACGGGTCGGTGCGGAAGCCGCGCTGGCGAATGTGCGGTTGCAGGCGCAACAGGCCGCCATGCGCATGCGGCAGGCCGCTGCCCGCCTGCGCGCGCAGTACCCGACGCTGAGTCCCGTACTCGAAGGCGAACTGCCGCAGCCGGTGGTGCCCGAAGGCCCGGCGCCGGTTTATGTCGAAGCTGTGCTGGCCCACAGCCACGAAGCCGTGCGCGCCCGGCGCCAGGCGGAGATGCTGGGCGCCGAAGCGCGCCAGTATGCGCGCCGCCGCAGTGCCGATCCGAATCTGGGGGTGTTCTACCGGAACGAAGCGGACGGCAACGAGCACGTGCTGGGCGTCAGCCTCGGGCTGACGCTGCCGGGTCCCGCGCGGCGCAGCGAGCAGCAGGCGGCGGAAGCGATGCGCGATACGGCGGAGGAAACAGCGGTGCGCCTGGAGGCCCGTTTGCGGGCCGAGGCCGAGGCGAATTTCGAGGCGGCGACGACGCAGGCGGCAAACTGGCGGCAGGCCGAACGGGCTGCGCAGGCACTGGAGGAATCGGCCCGGCTGGCGACGCGAGCCTATGCGCTGGGCGAAGGCGGGCTCGACGCGGTGCTGACGGCGCGCCGGCTGGCGCTGGAAGGGCGTCTGCAGGAACGCCAGATGCGGGTGGCGGCGCTGGCGGCGGATGCGCGCCTGAAGCTGGATGCGCACACCCTGTGGCCGCTGGATGCCGATGTGGGTATGGACAGCGCGCACGCCCACCCATAGCGGATGAGCATGCCCTCTAGGGCGTATCGGCGGCCGCGGTTGAAGCCGATGCCGACGTTTCGGCCGGCACAGGCGCGACGGGCGCGAGCCCTGTCGCACCCATGCGGCGCGCTTCTTCCTGCATGGCCGCGATCTGTTCGGGCTTGAGCTGCCACACCAGGCTGTCGCGCGCCTTGGCGGCCGACTCTACGCCCTGTGCGGCGGCGAGATTGAACCAGAGATAGGCCCGTGCCTTGTCGATCGGGGTGCCGGTCCCGTAGCGGTGGAGCTCGCCGAGGCTGTATTGCGCGGGCGCGTAGCCCCGCAGTGCGGGTTTTTCGATCCAGTTGAACGCGGCCTTGTAGTCCTGCACCACACCGCGCCCTTGCAGCAGGGCCAGGCCGTAGCGGTACTGGGCTTCGAGCACGCCCTGGCGGGCGGCTTGGGCAAACCATTTCGCGGCTTCGGTTTCGTTCTTGATGACGCCGTCGCCTTCCAGGTAGCGCAGGCCGAGCGCAAGCTGTGCGTCGGGATCGCCTTTCGCGGCGCGCTCGTGCGGCACGCGTTCCGGCGGTGCGTTGGCGGATTCGACATGCGCCGGCGGTGTGGCCAGCCACATGGTGGCGGCGATCAGTACGCCGCCGGCCAGCAGCAGCAGGATGGGTTTGGCCGGATTGAGCATCCAGAACCGGTGATGGCATTCGCGGCAGCGCAGCGGCGAATAGAGCGTCATGCGGCGGATGCCGTCATAAGCGTGGAGTTTGGCGCCGCGTATCTTGTCGCTGCCGCACTGGGGACAGGTACGTGTCATGCGGAGGCATCCATGCCCGGCGACGGTTCGAACCGCGGCGACAGGAAATCGGGGCGTGGATACGTACGCAGCCGCCTGAGCGGTGGCTGCGTACGGGGAACGGGCTTAGAGCTTGCCGCCACCTTCGACAAGCAGATAGGCGACCGCGTGGGCCAGATCGGCATCCGCCATGTCGGCATGGCCGCCTTTGGCCGGCATGCCGCGGATCCCGTTCAGCGCGTGATCGTACAGGGTGGCATAGCCCTGCGCGATGCGGTCTTTCCAGGCGGCCTTGTCGCCCAGTTTGGGCGCACCGGCCACGCCGGCGGCATGGCAGACAGCGCAACTGGCTTCGTAGACAGCCTTGCCCTTGGCGGGATCGCCCTTGGGCGCGCCCGCCGCGCCGGCTGCCGTGGCTGCAGCCGGTTCGGGCGTCTTGAATTTCGCGCCGGCCGCGTTGGTCATGTAGACCACCGCGCGTCCTACCTCGATATCGGACAGGTCGCTGTCGCCGCCGCGCGGCGGCATCTGGCGAAGGCCTTCGATGGCATGCTTGAGCAGGGTGTCGTAGCCCTGCGCGATGCGCGGGGCCCAATCGCCCTTGTTTTCGTATTTCGGTGCGCCCAGTGCGCCGGACGTGTGGCAGGTGGTGCAGACAGCATCGAAGACCGCCTGTCCCGATTTTTCGACACGGGGGGCGTTGGCGTCGCGTGCGGACAACGTGGCGAAAGGTTTGATGCGGTCGACCGTCGCCTTGTTCGCCGCTTCGCTCGAAGCATCCGGTTTGTGCGAGCTCTGGATGCCGATGACCAGTTGCGCAATCAGGAAGATCGCCAGCAGCGGAGCGAACAGGCCGGCGAGGAGCGAGATGATGACTTCACGCGGCGTGGCCTGCGTCATCTTGGCGTGCGAATCAGCCATGAAATTATCCTTGGTGGGGCGCTTCGAAAGCAGGCATTATAAGGAAAGCCCAGTGGGCAGGAAAGGGCGTGCGGATGGACGGCCCCGGGCAAACCCGCTATGCTTCGGCGCGCATCCGTTTCCTCATGGCGCCCGTAGCTCAGCTGGATAGAGTACTGCCCTCCGAAGGCAGGGGTCGTGCGTTCGAATCGCGCCGGGCGCGCCAACCATTCCATCGTCCTCGCCGGTCCGTCAGTCCATTGCGGCGTGAGGGTTTAATCCGCCCGCGGCGCGGGTAAACTTGTGCGCCTGTATTCCCGAAGGTTTCGTGATCATGGCATTGCCCACTCCCACCGACATCAAACTGCACCAGGCGTCCAAAAAACTGGAAATCGCCTTTGCTGACGGCGCGCGTTTCGAGTTGCCGTTCGAATTCCTGCGCGTCTATTCGCCTTCTGCCGAGGTGCGCGGCCATGGCCCTGGCCAGGAGGTGCTGCAGACCGGCAAGAAGGGTGTCACCATCAATGCCGCCGAGCCGGTCGGACATTACGGCATCAACTTCTTTTTCTCCGACGGCCACGACACCGGCATCTATTCCTGGGAATACCTCTACGACCTGGGCGTGAACCACGATGCCCTCTGGGCCGACTACCTGCGCCGCATGGAAGCGGCCGGCGCCTCGCGCGATCCCGGCATTGCCGAGATGTTCCAGCGCAAGGTTCAGCCGAAGTAGGCCGTGGCGGACACCCGGCCGAGAAACGCGCCCCACGGGGCGCGTTTTGCGTGGGTGGGCGGCGAACCATGAATTTCGTCGATGCGGTTGCGGCGGCGATCGCACAGACCACCGGCGAGGCATTCGCGCCGCGCGAAATGCACAGTGTGTCCGGCGGCGACATCCATGCGGCCCATGTGCTGACGGATGGCGCGCGGCGGTTCTTCGTCAAGGCGAACCGGGCCGACCGGCTGCCGATGTTCGAGGCCGAGGCCGAGGCGCTCGACGCGCTGGCGGCGAGCGGTGCGGTGCGCGTACCGCACCCGGTCTGTCTCGGCGCGGTGGCGGGGCAGGCCTATTTGGCGATGGAATACCTGGCGCTGCACGGTCGCGGCGATGCCGCGGCACTGGGTACGGCGCTGGCCGCCCTGCATCGGCAGCCGCAGGCGCGCTTCGGCTGGGCGCGCGACAACTGGATCGGCAGTACGCCCCAACCGAACGGTTGGCAGGATGACTGGATCGTCTTCTGGCGCGATGCGCGTCTGGGGGTTCAGTTCGAACTGGCCGCGCAAAACGGTCATGGCGGCGCGTTGCAGCGCGACGGCGAAATCCTGCGGGCGCAGCTCGCGGCGTTCTTCGACGGCTACGCGCCGTTGCCCTCGCTGTTGCACGGCGATCTCTGGGGCGGCAACCACGGCTATCTGCCGGACGGTGCGCCGGTGCTGTTCGACCCCGCGTCCTACGTGGGCGACCGCGAATGCGATCTCGCCATGACCGAACTGTTCGGCGGCTTTGCGGCGGATTTTTACGCCGCCTACCGCGCGGCCTGGCCGCTCGATACGGGGTACGCGGTGCGCCGCACGCTCTACAATCTCTACCATGTCCTCAACCATGCCAACCTGTTCGGCGGCGGTTACGCGGCGCAGGCCGCACGCATGACCGCGCAGCTGCTGGCGGAGATCCGATGAACCCGATGCGATTGCGTGATCTGGTGGCAGGCTTTGCGCTGACGCTCGCGGCCTGCAGCAGCCTGCCCTACAACGCAGTGCCGCCGCGGGTCGGCGTGGCCGACGTCGAAGTGAAAAGCCTGGGGCTGTTCGAGCAGACATTCGACGTGGGACTGCGGGTGAGCAACCCGAACGATTTCGATATCACGATCGAAGGGCTCGATTTCACGCTGGAAGTGAACGGCCGGCCCTTCGCCAGCGGCGTTTCGCAGGTGTCCGTTCGCGTGCCGGCGGTGGCGAGTGCCGTGCTGCGGGTCGACGCGGTCATGGAATCGAAAAACCTGATCCGTCAGCTCAAGACGCTGCCGCCGGCGACCCTGGCCGAAGGCGTGCCTTATCGCATCAAGGGCCGGGTCAAGGTCGACAAGGCGTCGGGGTGGCTGCCGTTCGATCATGCCGGCGTGTACGGCGGCGAGGCGAAAAAGCCGAAAGGCAGGGCGATTTAGGCGTTCGGGGCAGCAGCCCGCGCCCATGGGAAGTGGAACGCAGCGTCTCGATCCCTTTGATCAGACGAGCGTGCGCAGCGTCGGCACGGCCAGCCCGAACGCGTCGGCGCGTGCCAGTGCCCGCTTCAGGCGGGTCGGGGCCGAGCGGCCGGTGCAACGGTGACCGGGGTCGCCGGCAAAAGCATCGAGCATGCCGGCGATCAGGTGCTCGGGGTCGAACGACCGGCCGGTGAGGGCCTCCTGCAGGGCGATCACGTCGGTGGCGACCGCGCGGGCGAAAGGCCGGTGGTCGCGCCACAGTTCGGCCACGGTGCCGCCGGTTTTCAGACCGGCCAGATTGGTGGTGAGGATATAGACGTTCTTCACCACCAGTTCGAAGAGCAGTGCGTCGCCTGTCGCCACCGCGCGCGCGGGCAGGTCGACCGTCGCGAGCGCGTCGATCAGCAGGCGCGCGCCGGGGCCGGCGACGGGCGAAGGAATCAGGGGTTTAGCGTCGCTGCCGGTCTTCTTTTCGAACCAGACCGAAATCACCGTGGGGCCGGCGTAGCCGTGCGCTTCCCAGTCGAGCGGCAGCAGTTCGTTCTGGATCAGTGCCACGCGGTCGCGCCAGATGAAGGGCATTTCCGCCAACGCTCTCGCCAGATCGGCTTCGCCTACCGCCACCAGCACGAGTTCGGGTGCGGGGTGGGCAGCCGCCACGCTGCGCGCGTCGTCGTCGCGGTTGACCGGCACCACCGTACGACCTGCACGCAGCAAGGCGCCGGCAAACACGCGGCCGAGCTGGCCGAGGCCGATGACGACGACTTCGCTCATTCGAGACCCTTCGTATGCAGGTACTCGTCGTAGGTGCCCATGTAGTACTCGACGCCGTCGGGCGTGATTTCGAGGATGCGGGTGGCAAGCGAAGACACGAACTGGCGGTCGTGCGAGACGAAGATCAGCGTGCCCTTGAACAGGTCGAGCGCGAGGTTCAGCGACTCGATCGATTCCATGTCCATGTGGTTGGTCGGTTCGTCCATCACCAGCACGTTGTGGCGCCCGAGCATGAGCTTGCCGTAGAGCATGCGGCCCTTTTCGCCGCCGGACAGCACGCGCACGGATTTCTTCACCTCGTCGCCGGAAAACAGCAGCCGGCCGAGGATGCCGCGCAGCACTTGCTCGTCGTCGCCCGCCTGGGTCCACTGGTGCATCCAGTCGGTGAGATTCTTGTCCATGTCGAAATCGGCGACATGGTCCTGCGAGAAGTAGCCGATATTGGCGTTTTCACTCCAGCGCACCTCGCCGGCCTGCGGCTGCAGTTCGCCCATCAGGAGTTTCATCAGGGTCGATTTGCCGACGCCGTTGCCGCCGATGACGGCGAGCTTCTCGCCGGCTTCGAGCGAGAGATTCATGCCGGAGAACAGCGGGGTGCCGTCGTAGCCGAACGCGAGGTTCTCGACTTCGAGCGCGCGGCGGTGCAGCGCCTTCTCGGGCTCGAAGCGGATGTAGGGGTTCTGCCGCGAACTGGGCTTGAAGTCGTCGATCTTGATCTTGTCGATCATCTTCATGCGGCTGGTGGCCTGGCGCGCCTTGGACTTGTTGGCCGAGAAGCGGCGCACGAATTCCTGCAGTTCGGCGACCTTTTCCTTGGCGCGCGCGTTGGCGGCGGCCTGGCGTGCCTTGGCCTCGGACGAGGCGAGCATGTAGTCGTCGTAGTTGCCGGGCCAGACCTTGATGGTGCCGTAGTCGAGGTCGGCCATGTGGGTGCAGACCTGGTTGAGGAAGTGGCGGTCGTGCGAGATGACGATGATGGTCGCGTTGCTCTCGTTCAGCACGTTCTCCAGCCAGCGGATGGTGTTGATGTCGAGGTTATTGGTCGGTTCGTCGAGCAGCAGGATGTCGGGGTTGGAAAACAGCGCCTGCGCCAGCAGCACGCGCAGCTTGAAGCCGGGGGCGATCTGGGCCATGGTGCCCTGGTGCTGCTCGGTGGGGATGCCCACGCCCAGCAGGAGCTCGCCGGCGCGCGCTTCGGCGTCGTAGCCGCCCATCTCGCCGTATTTGCCCTCCAGTTCGGCTGCGTGCAGGTAGTCTTCTTCGGTCGCCTCCGGGTTCATGTAGATGGCGTCCTTTTCCTGCATGACCCGCCACATTTCCGCGTGGCCCTGCAGCACGACATCGAGCACGCGCATGTCCTCGTAGCCGAACTGGTCCTGCCGCAGCCAGGCCATGCGTTCGCCGGGGTCGAGCGACACGTTGCCGGCGGTGGGTTCGAGCTCGCCGGCCAGAATCTTCATGAAGGTGGACTTGCCGCAGCCGTTGGCGCCGATGAGGCCATAGCGGTTGCCGTCACCGAACTTGACGTTGACGTTCTCGAACAGCGGCTTGGTCGAAAATTGCAGGGTGATGCTGGAAGCGGTGAGCACGGCGGTAGTCCTGAAGTGCCTGAAAAACCGGGCATTCTAACATCGCCGTGTTCCACGGCCCCGCGTGCTTCAGGAGGAGGATGCGGCCTGTTGCCGCGAGACGATGGCCGGATGCAGTGCGACGGGGCGGTCCAGGAAGTAGCCCTGGACGAGGTCGACGCCGTAATTGCGCAGCAGTGCGAGCGTCTTGCCGTCCTCGACGTATTCGGCGATGACCGATTTTCCGAGTCCGAGGGCAACGCTGACCATGGCCTGCACGAACACCTGATTGTCGGGATCGCTGGGCAGGTCGCGGATGAAGATGCCGTCGATCTTGATCGTATCCACGTTGAGATGCTTGAGGTAGGCGAACGAGGCGAAACCGACGCCGAAATCGTCGAGGCTGACGCCGCAGCCGAGCTGGCCGAGCGCCTCGATCATGCGCTGGGCGTCGTGAAGATCGGATACGGCCGCGGTTTCGGTGATTTCGACGATGAGGCGGCTGGGAACGATACGGCTGACGCGCAATTCTTCGCTGATGAACTGCGGCAGGTCGGGCTCGGACAGGGAACGCCCGGACAGGTTTACCGCGATGGGCGGGATGTCGGGGTTGCTGGCCAGCATGCGCACGACCTGCCGGATCACCCAACGGTCGATGTCGAGGATGCGCCCGCTCTTCTCGGCCAGCGGGATGAAATGACCGGGCATGATGAGATGGCCGGGTTCGCGCTCGTCGATCATCCGGATCAGCGCTTCGAGGTGCGCGAGCGTGCCGTCCTCGGCCCGGTAGACGCCCTGGAAGTGCAGTTGGAAAAGATCCTTGTCGAGCGCGTTGCTGATGCGTTCGCCCCATGTGAGCCGGGAGCGCATTTCGCTGTCCGCCTCGTCGTCTGCGCGATAGACCCGCCAGGTATTCTTGCCTGCGGTTTTCGCCTGGTACATGGCGATGTCGGCGCGCGCGACCAGCTCGTCGGCATCGGTCGCGTGCATGGGGTAGTAGGCAATGCCCAGACTGGTGGTGAGGCGCAGGTTCTGGCCTTCGAAGCGGAACGGGATTTGCGCGATGGCGCGCACCACGCGTTCTGCCAGCGTTTCGGCTTCGTTGTTGTGCACGCCCGGCAGAAGGATGGCGAATTCGTCGCCGCCCAGTCGCGCCAGGACTTCGTTGCGCCGGACCAGCGCGCCGATCTCGCCGGCCACGCGAATGAGCAGCGCGTCGCCCGCGCGGTGTCCGTAGGTGTCGTTGATGGTCTTGAATTCGTCGAGATCGAAGAACATCACCGCGGCGCGCATCTGGTGACGGTCGGATTCGAGCATGGTGCGCGTGAGTTCCTGCTGGAAGCGGTGACGGTTGTAGAGGCCGGTGAGCGGGTCGCGCTCAGCCAGATAGACGAGTTGTTCGGCGGTCTGGCGTTCGCGGGTGACGTCCTCGTAGATCCACAGATGGCCGATGAAACGGCCCTCGCGATCGCGCACCGGGTAGTCCAGTTCGGTGATGACGCGACCGTCGGTCATCTGGATCTCGTAACTGTCGGAAAGCTCGCGGGTTTCCAGAACCGACAGCAGGTGGCGCGAGAAATGGTCCGGCCGCGCCAGCGTGGAGGCGGATTTGGCGAGCACATCGCGCGCCTGCTGGCCGATCAGGCTTTCGCCTTCCTCGTCGATCATCCACATGCGGGTGAAAGCGGGATTGTGATAGATCACGCGGCCATCCGCCGCGACGAACAGGATGCCGAGATTCATCGCCGACAGCAGCGAGATCAGGCGTGCGCGTTCCTGCTCGGTTTCTTCCAGGTATTTGCGCTGCAGCGATTCTGCAGCGCGCAGTTCGTTCACCGCTTCGCGCAGGCTGGCTTCGGTGGCCTTGAGATCGTCGATGCTGTGGATGCTGGCGCGGATGCCTTGATAGACGCCGTTGTAGTCGTGGATCGGCTGCCAGTTGGCCGCTGCCCAGAAATGGCCGCCGTCCTTGCGGCATATGCGCAGTGCGTAGCCCTGCCCGGATGTGCCGCGCAAGGCCTGACGCAACTGGAATTCGGCGGCCGTTCGGTCCTCCGGATGAATCACGTCGATGGGAAAATCCATTTTTCCCATGCAGGTTCCGACGCTGTAGCCCAGCATGCGTTCGACGGAGGGGTTGACCCACAACAGGCGCCCTTCCGGCGACAACCAGAATTCGAGATCGTGGGTGTAGTCGGCAATGGCATGAAAGCGCGCCTCGTTTTCCCGCGCACGCTGCACGTTGAAGCGTACCGATTCCGCCATGAGGTTGAAGGTCTCGACGAGCTGGCCGATCTCGTCTTCGCCGGCGTGTTCGATGCGGACGTCGAGATCGCCCTGTGCCATGCGTGTGCTGGCGCGCGTGAGCGCCTCGAAGCGCCGGACGACACCGGTTGCGGACAAGGCCAGCAGGATGGCGGTCAGCAGCACGGCCACCAGGGCGATGGTCAGGCTGTGCCGGAGGTAGCGTGTCTGCGTTTCCTGCAGAAAATCGTCCGGCAGGACAAGACTGATTTCGCCATAGCGCTGACCGGCCAGCACGACCGGTACGCGCGTACTGAAGTCGCTGCCGGCGCCGGCTTCGCCGGTCTGGTGGACGATGTGGCCATTGTTGTCGCGTACCGTGACCATCTTGAGGTCGCTGTCGCGCTTGAGCGAATCGGCGATGTCGCGGATGCTGGCGTCGTCCTGCTGGGACAAGGGCGCCTGCAGCGCAACGGCCAGCGTGATCGCGATTTCATGCAGGCGCTGTTCGGCCTGTTTGCGCATGGCGTCGCGGCTGACGTCGACGCCGTTCCAGATCAGGAAGGCCAGCATCACGCCTTCGACGGCCAGTGCGGCGAGCGTCAGCTTGTAGCGTAGCGACAGCGGGTTCCACCAGGCTTTCATGGCTTGTTTTTCAGCAATTCCTGGACTTGCAGCGCATAGGGCCGGAAGGCACGCAGTTCGCTGCCGTCGACGACGGCCAGGCCGCCGTAGCTGCCGCGCTGCATGAAAGCCCGGCCTTCGTCGGATTCGGCAAAATCGAGCAGTGCCTTGCGGATCGCCTGGGCCTCGGCGTCGCGCAGGCGCGGGTGCGTGAGATACATCAGGCTCGATACCGAAGGGCTTTCGAGCACGATGCGCAGCTTGTCGCGCAACTCCGGCGCCAGCAGCATGTAGGGATGCAGGCCCAGGGCAGCCGCATCCGCGCGATGATGGATCACTTGCATGACCGCATTGTTGTGCGTGCCGGCATCTGTCACCCGGTAGTCGAGGTCATGGCGCAGGCCGTAGGCGGCGAGTTCCGCCTGTGCCGCCAGCGCGGTCACGGCCATGGGGTCTGCGCGTGCGATCGTGCGTCCGCGCAGGTCTTCGGGCACGCGCATGGCGGAGTCCGCCCGTACCACCAGCAGCCCCCGGGTCGGCTGGGCGTATTTCAGCAGCGGCCGGTAACCGGCATCCTGCCGGGCCAGCCAGGCGAGATGGGGGGCGGTGAGCAGAATGTCGTACTCGCCTGTCCGTGTGCGCTCGACGAAAGTCCGGAAATCGCGCGCGCTGTAGATGACGATGCGCCGATGCAGGCTTTTTTCGAGTGCGTCAGCCAGCGGCTGATACAGCGTGACGACCTGACGCGCGGTGAGGTTGGGGAATACACCGAAGCTGAGCGGCGGCCGTTCGGCCAGCGCCGCACGGGGCAGCGACATGCTTGCCGCGACGAGCAGGCAGACGCACAGCGCGCGGATCGCTGCGGACAACGGGGCGCTTGCGCACAAGACGTTCCAGACAGGGCGTATGCGCATATACCCGGTCCGCAGCCTGCCTCCTGAACAGGCTGTCCATACATGATGCAAGGCTCGCCTCCTCTAGTTAAGCGATTTCTCGAGAACCTTGGATCTCCGCTTGTAGTTATATAGTGTCTGCTTGCGCTGAGGCAGCTTGTCCGGGCTGCTGTCGACGAAACCGCGTTCCTCGAACCAGTGTTCGGTGCGGGTCGTGAGGACGAATAGTCGCTTAAAACCTGCCCGCTTTCCATCTTTTTCGGCGGCATCGAGAAGCAGGTCGCCGAACCCGCGTCCCCTGAAATCGGACGATACGGCGAGGCAGGCCAGTTCGGCGGAGGCTTCCTCGGGGAAAGGGTAGAGCGCGGCGCAACCGGCCACCACGCCGTCGGACTCCAGTATCAGAAAACGGTCGATTTCCATTTCCAGCAGCTCCCGCGAGCGCCGCACCAGCACGCCTTCCCGTTCCAGGGGTTCGATCAGCCCGAGGATGCCGCCGACGTCGTCGATGGTGGCCGGACGCAAGGTTTCCAGCGGCGTGGGGGTGACGAGCGTGCCGACGCCTTCCCGGGTGAACAGCTCGGACAGCAGCGCGCCGTCGCGCCGCCGGCTGATCAGGTGCGCGCGTTTCACGCCGTGTGTGCAGGCAGTGATTGCGCAGGGCAGGTAATAGGTGACGTCCTCCGGCAGTTTGCCGGGCTTGTCGAGGAGCTGGCGCGCTTCCTTGACCGTGAGCGCGTTGTGGATCGTGCGGCCGCGTGCGGGCACGCCGTCGGTATCCATCAGGAAGATCAGCTTGTCGGCGGCCAGTTCCACCGCGGCCTGGGTGGCAACATCTTCCAGGCTGAGGTTGAAGATTTCGCCGGTGGGCGAGAAACCGACCGGCGACAGGAGCACGATATCGCTGTGATCCAGCCGCCGGCGGATGGCGGCCGCATCGATCTTGCGGACTTCCCCGGTGTGCAGCAGATCGACGCCCTCGATCACCCCGATGGGCCGGGCGGTGACGAAATTGCCCGAGGCGACGCGGATGTCCGCGCCTGCCATCGGCGTGTTGGCGATGCCCAGCGAGAGCAGTGCCTCGATTTCCATGCGCACCGTGCCGGCGGCTTCTTTCACGCAGGCCAGGGCGTCGTCGTCGGTTACTCGCAGGCCGCTTACATAACGGATCGCGGCGCCGTTCTCCGTCAGCCGCGCCTCCACCTGCGGCCGCACGCCGTGCACCAGCACCAGGCGGACCCCGAGGCTGTTCAGCAGATTGACGTCATGGGCCAGTTGTACGAAGCCTCCTTCGGATACCAGTTCGCCGCCGAAAGCGATGACGAAGGTTTTCCCGCGAAAAGCGTGGATATAGGGGGCGGCGGCACGGAACCAGTGAACGAAATTGGCGGTGTCTTTCAAGGAAATGGCCTGAAAACGCGGGGGTTCGAGGGTGAAGGATACCGAAAACCTTCATTCGGCGCAGGAGGAACGCCGGTGGGCGCGAAATAAATGGAATAAAGGTGTTGTATGGGCCGTCTTAACCACGCCAGGGCCTGAGGCGCGGCATTTCATTCAGACGATTATTTTGATTTCGACGAGGAGAGACGACATGGCAAAACGGATGCAAACGATGATGCGTGCGCTGCTGGGCGGCGCACTGATGGTGGGCGCCCTGAGTCTGCCGACAACCGGCATGGCGGACGACAAGGCGAAGATGGTGATCCAGGTCAGCGACAATGATTCCGGTAAGTGGAATCTGGCGCTGAATAACGCGAAGAACGTCCAGAAGGACATGGGCAAGGACAATGTGGATATCGAGATCGTCGCCTACGGCCCGGGCATCAACATGCTGAAGGGGGAATCCGAAGTGGCAAACCGTGTGAACGAAGCGGTCGATTCGGGCGTCAAGGTCATGGCCTGCGAAAACACCATGCGCAACCAGAAGCTCGACAAGGCGGACATGAATGTGAAGGTCGGCTATGTTCCGTCCGGGGTGGTGGAAATCATGCAGCGTCAGCAGAAGGGCTATACCTATTTGCGGCCCTGAACGGTCGTGCAGCCGCAAGACCGGGCGCGAGCCCGGTTTTTTTATGGGCGGGCAGGCGGCCGGTTTGGGGCATCAGAAATCCCCCCATAGCGTCTGCATGGCGGCCAGTGCGGCCAGCGCGGCCGTCTCGGTGCGCAGAATGCGCGCGCCGAGACGGACGGGCGTGGCCCGGGCCGCGTGCAGGGCGGCGATCTCGTCGGCCTCGAAGCCGCCTTCCGGTCCGGCCACCAGCGTATCGGCATCCGTGGGGGGCGGCAGGTCCGCGAGCCGCTGATCGGCCAGCGGCGACAGGAACAGCAGGCGGCCGGCGGGCCGTCGTCCCAGCCAGTCGGCCAGCCCCAGCGGCGGGCCGACCGGCGGCACGCGGTTGCGTCCGCACTGTTCGCAGGCGCTGGCGACCACGCCCTGCCAGTGGGCGATCCGGCGGTCGGCGCGCTCGCCGTTGAGCTTCACCACGCTGCGGCGGGCGGCGATTGGCTGGATCGCGTCGACGCCGAGTTCCACTGCCTTCTGCAAGGTGTAATCCATCCGCTCGCCGCTGGAGATGCCCTGCGCCAGCAGCACGCGCAGCGCCGATTCGCGCTCGACCGGCTGAAAGCCGGTCACGCTGACGGCGACGTCTTCCTTCTGAATCCGTTCGATGCGTGCCGCGTATTCGCCGCCCCGCCCGTCGAACAGCACGATCTCGGCGCCGGGCGCGAGCCGCAGCGCCCGGGCCGCGTGGCGCGCGGGGCCGGGGGGCAGATTGAGACGGGCGCCCAGGGCGAGTGGCTGGGCGAGGTAAAAACGCGGTGTGGACATCGTTGGTATTATGCCGGCGTTGCTGGAACAATCCCGCGGAGATAGACATGGTTTCCCTGACCACCCCTGTATGCGACTTCGGCTGGAAGGCGCCGGACTTCAGCCTGCCCGGCGTGGACGGCCGGATCTGGACCCTGCAGGACGCGATGGGTCCGAACGGCCTGCTCGTCATGTTCATCTGCAATCACTGTCCCTACGTGAAGGCGATCCGGCCGCGCCTGGTACGCGATCTGGCTGAGCTGAAGCGCGGCCACGGCATCCACGCCATCGGCATCATGTCCAACGATCCGGGCGAATATGCCGAGGACAGTTTCGATAACATGAAAACGGTGGCGGCCGAATTCGGTTTTCCGTTCCCTTACGTCATCGACGAAACCCAGGCGGTCGCGCAGGCTTACGGCGCCGTGTGCACGCCGGACTTCTTCGGGTTCAACCGCGATTTCGCCCTGCAGTATCGTGGCCGCTTCGACGAATCGCGCAAGGAAACCGCGCCGGAAGGCGTGCGCCGCGATCTGTTCGAGGCGATGAAGACGGTCGCCGCCACCCAGCATGGCCCTGTCGAGCAGATTCCCAGCATGGGGTGCTCGATCAAGTGGAAGCACGCCGGTTGAGCGCGCAGGTGTCGATGCTCGAAGCCGTGCAGGCACTGGTGCGCGACGTGGCCCGTCGCGAAGTCACACCGCGTTTTCTCAAGGTGGCGCACCGTCACAAGGATGACGGCAGCCTGTTCACCGAGGCCGACGCGGCGACGCAGGCCGCGCTGGAAGCCGGGCTGCCTTCGATTCGCGATGTGCCCGTGCTGGGCGAGGAAATGACCGAGCAGCAGCAGCGCGATGCCTGGGCGGCGGGGCGCGATGGCCTGTGGTGCGTCGATCCCATCGACGGCACCTCGAATTTCGTTGCCGGCGTGCCGTATTTCGCCGTGTCGGTGGCGTATCTGTACAAGGGCGAGCGCCTGCTCGGCGTTGTCTACGATCCGGTGGCGGACGAGATGTTCAGTGCGGAACGTGGCTGTGGCGCGCATCTCAACGGTACGCCCCTGCCGCTGCGGGCGCCGGCTATGGAATTGCGCCGGGCGCTGGCCGGTGTCGAACTCAAGCGCATCGATCGCGAACTGGCGGGCCGGCTAGCGGCCTGGCCGCCGTATGCGTCGCAACGCAACTTCGGCGCCAGTACGCTCGACTGGTGCTATACCGCCGCGGGCCGTTTCGACGTCTACGTGCATGGCGGCCAGAAACTGTGGGATTACGCTGCCGGCGCGTTGATCCTGGAGGAGGCGGGCGGGCGCATGAGCTGCCTGACAGGCAGTTTCGACACGGCCAGCCCGTGGGAGCGTTCAGTGGTTGCTTCGGCCAGTCCGGCGCTGTTTGCGCTCTGGCGCGACTGGCTGAAGGCGGCGGGCGCATAAGCCGCCGCAGGGCGGGAATAAAAACATTTTGGGTTTTCCGCGCTGAAAGCACGTCGGCCCTTCGAGGTTTAAGTCCTTGTCGTGCCTGGACTTTTCGTCTGTATGGGGCCGGCTTGCGGAAGCCCGGCCTGCTGACGGATAATCGAGGCTTTTGCATATTCTGCCCGAGCTGTCGCCGCGCGGCGCGGCGCGGCGGGAAATTGCCCCGGTTTTCATTACTTCAAGAAGGGAACGCAATGCCTACCCGTAACGATCTGGCCAATGCCATTCGCGCGCTCGCGATGGACGCCGTCGAAAAAGCCAAATCCGGCCACCCCGGCGCCCCCATGGGCATGGCGGAAATCGCCGAGACGCTGTGGAACCATCACATGCGCCACAACCCGGCCAATCCGAAATGGGCCGACCGCGATCGTTTCGTGCTGTCGAACGGCCATGGTTCGATGCTGATCTACGCGCTCCTGCACCTGACCGGCTACGACCTGTCGATGGAAGACCTGAAGCAGTTCCGCCAGTTGCATTCCAAGACGCCCGGCCACCCCGAATACGGCTACGCGCCCGGCATCGAGACCACCACCGGCCCGCTCGGCCAGGGCATCACCAACGCCGTGGGCATGGCGATGGCCGAAAAAGTGCTGGCTGCCGAATTCAACAAGCCTGGCCACGAGATCGTCAACCACCATACCTACGTGTTCATGGGCGACGGCTGCATGATGGAAGGCATCTCGCACGAAGCCTGCGCGCTGGCCGGCACCTGGAAGCTCAACAAGCTGATCGCCTTCTGGGACGACAACGGCATTTCCATCGACGGCCACATCGAACACTGGTACACCGACGATACCGCCAAGCGTTTCGAAGCCTACGGCTGGAACGTGATTCCCGGCGTCGACGGCCATGACGTCATCGCCATCGAGGCTGCGATCCAGAAAGCCAAGGCCAGCAGCGACAAGCCGACCCTGATCTGCTGCAAGACCATCATCGGCAAGGGCTCGCCCAACAAGGAAGGCACGCACGACGTGCACGGCGCCGCACTGGGCGCGGCCGAGGTCGAGGCCACCCGCAAGCACATCGGCTGGAATTCGCCGGCCTTCGAAGTGCCCGCCGACATCTACGCCGGCTGGGACGCCAAAACCAAGGGCCAGGGGCTGGAAAGCCTGTGGAACAACAAATTTGCCGAATACAAGGCTGCGTTCCCGAAAGAGGCCGCCGAATTCGAGCGCCGCATGAAAGGCGAGCTGCCGGCCAACTGGAAGGCATATGTGGCCGAACAACTGGCCGCGATCAACGCCAAGGCCGAAACCGTCGCTACCCGCAAGGCCAGCCAGATTGCGATCAATGCGCTGGCGCCTGCGCTGCCAGAGTTCCTTGGCGGTTCGGCCGACCTCACCGGTTCCAATCTGACCAACTGGACGGGGTGCCACCCGGTGCGCCACGGTAATCCCGGCAACTACATCAGCTATGGCGTGCGCGAATTCGGTATGGCCGCGATCATGAACGGCATGGCGCTGCACGGCGGCCTGCTGCCCTTCGGCGGTACCTTCCTGATGTTCTCGGAGTACTCGCGCAACGCCATCCGCATGGCTGCGCTGATGAAGCAGCGCGTGATCCATGTGTTCACGCACGATTCCATCGGTCTGGGCGAAGACGGTCCGACCCACCAGCCCGTCGAGCAGACCGCGACCCTGCGCATGATCCCGAACATGGACGTCTGGCGTCCCTGCGATACCGTCGAAACCCTGGTCGGCTGGGCGCATTCGGTCGAACGTGCCGATGGCCCGACTGCGCACATCCTGTCGCGTCAGAATCTGCCTTTCATGGCGCGCGATGAAGCGACGGTCGCCGGTATTGCCAAGGGTGGCTATGTGCTGAAGGACGCCGCCGGCGCCAAGGCGGTGATCATCGCCACCGGTTCCGAAGTCGAACTCGCGGTCAAGGCACAGGAAGCGCTGGCTGCCGAAGGCATCGCCGTGCGCGTCGTCTCGATGCCGTCGACCAATACCTTCGACAAACAGGACGCCGCCTACAAGGCGAGCGTGCTGCCCAAAGGGCTGCCGCGCGTGGCCGTCGAAGCCGGCGTCACCGACTTCTGGCGCAAGTACGTGGGCCTGGAAGGCGCCGTGGTCGGCATCGATACCTTTGGCGAATCGGCCCCGGCCCCGGCGCTGTTCAAGCATTTCGGCATCACTGCCGAGGCCGTTGCGGCCGCGGTGAAGAGCGTTTTGTAAGTTCAGAGGGCAAGGGATCGGGATATTCAGGGGGTGAGCGGGCAGCGCCCGCGCGATTTTCTGCCCCAGCCCCGCCCTCTAATAAAAGATTTTCAACCTCACTGGAGACTGACACATGGCAATCAAAGTTGGCATCAACGGTTTTGGCCGCATCGGCCGCATGGTGTTCCGCGCTGTGACCAAGGATTTTCCCAACATCGAAATCGTCGCGATCAACGACCTGCTCGACGCGGATTACCTCGCCTACATGCTGAAATACGACTCGGTGCACGGCAATTTCAAGGGTGACATCAAGGTCGAGGGGGGCGCGATGGTCGTCAACGGCAAGAAGATCCGTCTGACCGCCGAGCGCGATCCCGCCAACCTGAAGTGGAACGAAGTCGGCGCCGACATCGTCATCGACTGCACCGGTTTCTTCCTGACCACCGAGTCCTGCCAGGCGCACATCAAGGCCGGCGCCAAGAAGGTCGTGCAATCGGCGCCCTCCAAGGACGACACCCCGATGTTCGTGTACGGTGTGAACCACGAGACCTACGCCGGCCAGGCCATCGTTTCGGCCGCCTCCTGCACCACCAACTGCCTGGCGCCCATCGCCAAGGTGCTGCACGACAACTGGGGCATCAAGCGTGGCCTGATGTCGACCGTGCACGCCGCCACCGCGACCCAGAAAACCGTCGACGGCCCCTCTTCCAAGGACTGGCGCGGCGGTCGCGGCATCCTCGAGAACATCATCCCGTCGTCGACCGGCGCCGCCAAGGCCGTCGGCAAGGTGCTGCCCGCCCTGAACGGCAAGCTGACCGGCATGGCGTTCCGCGTGCCGACCTCCGACGTGTCCGTGGTCGACCTCACCGTCGAGCTCGAGAAGCCCGCCAAGTATGCCGACATCTGCGCTGCCATGAAAAAGGCTTCGCAGTCCGGCGACATCAGCAAGACCCTGGGCTACACCGACGAGAAGGTCGTCTCGACCGACTTCCGCGGCTGCAGCTATTCCTCGATCTTCGACGCCGAAGCCGGCATCGCCCTGGACGATACGTTTGTGAAAGTGGTGTCCTGGTACGACAACGAGTACGGCTACACCTGCAACATGCTCCGCTTCGTCGAGCACGTAGCCAAGTAAGGGGGCAGGATCCAGGGATCGGGATTCAGGGGGACGTGCGGGCGCGGCTTTCGCCGCACATCCCCGGTCCCCGGCCCTGGCGCCTTCAAAGATGAGCCTTAAGGCCTGGCGCGGTCTCGCACCGCGCCAACCCTTAAACCTTACCTTTTCGTGGAGAGCAGAAAAATGGCATTCAAACGCGTCACCGATCTCGATCTTGCTGGCAAACGCGTCTTCATCCGCGCCGACATGAACGTGCCCGTCAAGGACGGCAAGGTCACATCCGACGCCCGCATCACCGCCTCGATGCGCACCATCGAGCATTGCCTCAAGGCCGGCGCCAAGGTGATGGTCACCTCGCACCTTGGCCGTCCCACCGAAGGCGAATTCAAGGAAGAGGATTCCCTCAAGCCCGTGGTCGACGTCATTGCGCAGAAACTCGGCAAGAACATCCGCCTGATCCGCGAATGGACCGATGGCGGTTTCGACGTGGCCGACGGTGAGCTGGTCGTGCTGGAAAACTGCCGCGTCAACAAGGGCGAGAAAAAGAACGTCGACGAGACCGCCAAGAAATACGCCGCGCTGTGCGATGTGTTCGTGATGGACGCCTTCGGTACCGCGCACCGCGCCGAAGCCTCGACCCATGGCATCGCCAAGTTCGCGCCGGTCGCAGCGGCCGGCATCCTTTTGACCGAAGAACTCGACGCGCTGGCCAAGGCGCTGGCCGAACCCGCCCGCCCGATGGTCGCCATCGTCGGCGGCTCGAAAGTCTCGACCAAGCTGACCGTGCTCGAAGCACTGTCCGAGAAGGTCGACCAGCTCGTGGTCGGCGGCGGTATCGCCAACACCTTCCTTGCCGCCATGGGCAAGAACGTCGGCAAGTCGCTGTGCGAACACGACCTGATCCCGACCGCCAAGGCGCTGATCGAAAAGATGGCTGCGCGTGGCGCCTCGATCCCCATCGCCGTCGACGTAGTCGTCGGCAAGAAATTCGATGCCAGCGAACCCGCCGTGCTGAAGACCGCCGACGAAGTGGCTGACGACGACATGATTTTCGACATCGGCCCGAAGAGCGCGCAGGAACTGGCCGACATCATCGCCAAAGCCGGCACCATCGTGTGGAACGGGCCGGTCGGCGTGTTCGAATTCGACCAGTTCGGCGACGGCACCAAGACGGTTTCGATGGCCATTGCCAACGCGCCCGGCTTCTCGCTGGCCGGCGGCGGCGACACCATCGCCGCGATCCAGAAATACGACATTTACGACAAGGTCAGCTATATCTCGACCGCCGGCGGCGCCTTCCTCGAATATCTCGAAGGCAAGGTACTGCCCGCCGTGGCGATTCTGGAGGAACGGGCGCAGTAAGGGATCAGGGGATAGGAGATAGGAATTGGGGGGTGTGCGGGTCAGGCCCGCCCATTTCAAAATGGCGCGGCCCTGGCCACGCTTCCCCTAAAGCCGAGTCCCTGAGCCATTCCACCACACACCCATACCCCCATGATCCGCAGAACCAAAATCGTCGCCACGCTCGGCCCCGCCTGCTCCGATGCCAAAACCCTGGATCGGATGATGGAAGCGGGCATCGACGTCGTGCGTCTCAACTTTTCCCATGGCTCCGCGCAGGATCACATCGACCGTGCCGAACTCGTGCGCTCGCTGGCGCGCGCGCGCGGCCGCGCGGTCGGCGTTCTGGTCGATCTGCAGGGTCCGAAGATCCGCATCGGCAAGTTCAAGGACGGCAAGATCGTCCTCGCCAAGGGCGACCGTTTCATTCTCGACGCCGCCTGCCCGCTGGGCGACCAGACCCGCGTCGGCCTCGACTACAAGGAACTGCCGAACGACGTGTCGCGCGGGGTGACGCTGCTGCTCGACGACGGCCGCATCGAATTCTGGGTCGAAGAGGTCCAGGGAACCGAAATCCACTGCACCGTGGTGCAGGGCGGCGTGCTGTCCAACAACAAGGGCATCAACCGCAAGGGGGGCGGCCTCTCGGCCGCGGCGCTGACCGAGAAGGATATCGAGGACATCAAGACGGCGGCCGCGCTCAAGGCCGATTATCTCGCCGTGTCCTTCCCGCGTTCCGGGGCTGACATGCGCCAGGCGCGCGAACTCCTGCGTGCCGCCGGCGGCAAGAGCCAGCTGGTCGCCAAGATCGAGCGCTGCGAGGCGATCGAGCATCTCGAGGAGATCCTCGAAGCGTCCGACGCCATCATGGTCGCGCGCGGCGACCTCGGCGTGGAGGTCGGCGACGCCGCGGTACCGGCGCTGCAGAAACGCATGATCCGCATGGCGCTGGAGCGTAACAAGACCGTGATCACCGCGACCCAGATGATGGAGTCGATGATCAGCAGCCCGATTCCCACCCGTGCCGAGGTCTCCGACGTGGCCAACGCCGTGCTCGACGGCACGGATGCCGTGATGCTGTCGGCGGAGACCGCGGCGGGCCAGTTCCCGGTCGAGGCGGTGCAGGCGATGGACCGCGTGTGTCTGGAAGCCGAGAAGGAAGCCGAGCCCGGTTTCTCGAACGACCGCCTGATGAAGAGCTTTCTGCGTGCCGACGAGGCGATCGCCATGTCGGCCGTGTTCACCTCGGTGCATCTCAACATCAAGGCCATCGCGGCGCTCACCGAGTCGGGCAATACCTGTCTGTGGATGAGCCGTCTGTCCACGCGCGTGCCGATCTACGCCTTGACACCCCAGGTCGAAACCCGTAGAAAAGTCACTCTGTTCCGCGGCGTCTACCCCATCAACCTGAAAACCGCGACCAAGGAGCGGGACGTGTTGCTGGCCGAGGCGGAAGAAGAATTGCGCCGGCGTGGCGCGGTGCGCGAAGGCGACCTGATCCTGCTGACCATCGGCGAGCCCATCGGCCAGTCCGGGGGTACCAACACCATGAAAATCGTCCGCGTCGGCGGCACGAAAAAAGCCTGATCCGCCTATCCCTTTTCAACCTAGGAGACTCTACAAATGGCCCTGATTTCGCTTCGTCAACTGCTCGACCATGCCGCCGAGAACGGCTATGGCCTGCCGGCGTTCAACGTCAACAACATGGAGCAGGTGCACGCCATCATGCAGGCTGCCGCCGCCGTCGATTCGCCGGTGATCCTGCAAGGCTCCGCCGGTGCGCGTTCCTACGCGGGCGAGCCTTTCCTGCGCCACCTGATCCTGGCTGCCATCGAAATGTATCCGCAGATTCCCGTCTGCATGCACCAGGACCACGGCGCTTCGCCCAGCATCTGTTTCCGCTCCATCCAGTCCGGCTTCAGCTCGGTGATGATGGACGGCTCGCTGAAAGAAGACGGCAAGACCCCGGCTTCCTATGAATACAACGTCGAAGTGACCCGCAAGGTGTCCGACCTGGCCCACGCTTGCGGCGTCTCGGTCGAGGGTGAACTGGGCTGCCTGGGCTCGCTCGAAACCGGTAAGGCCGGCGAGGAAGACGGCCACGGCGCCGAAGGCACGCTGGATCATTCCATGCTGCTGACCGATCCCGACGAAGCCGCCGATTTCGTCAGCAAGACCCGCGTCGATGCGCTGGCCATCGCCATCGGCACCTCGCACGGCGCCTACAAGTTCACCCAGAAGCCCACCGGCAAGGTGCTGCGCATCGACCGCGTGAAGGAAATCCACGCGCGCATTCCCAACGTGCATCTGGTGATGCACGGTTCCTCCTCGGTGCCGGAAGACTGGCTCGCCGTCATCAACAGCTACGGCGGCGACATGGGCCAGACCTACGGCGTGCCGGTCAGCGAAATCGTTGAAGGCATCAAGAGCGGCGTGCGCAAGGTCAACATCGACACCGACCTGCGCATGGCGTCCACCGGTGCGATCCGCAAGCACCTGGCGGAGAACAAGGCCAACTTCGACCCGCGCAAATTCCTCAAGGAAGCGACCAAAGGCATGAGCGAGATCTGCAAGGCGCGCTACGAAGCCTTCGGCGCGGCGGGCCAGGCCAGCAAGATCAAGAAGGTCTTCAACCTGGAAGAAATGCAGAAGCGCTACGACAAGGGCGAACTGGATCCCAAGGTCAACTGATTTCCGGGTTCGGCCGGTAAAAGGGCGCTTCGGCGCCTTTTTTTATTCTGGACAGCCGCGTTATCGGAAGCTATATTGATATAAGAATGTCCTAATATTCCTTTTCTTTTTTCGGAGAGTCTCCATGTACAAACTGATTGCCCTGACCGTTCTCGCCCTGGCCACCCTGCCTGCCCAGGCCAGTCCCGATCTGGCCAACAAGAGCAAGTGCATGACCTGCCATCAGGTCGACAAGAAAGTCCTGGGTCCGTCCTTCAAGGACATTTCCGCCAAATACAAAGGCCAGAAGACAGCCGAAGCCATGCTGGCGGACAGCATCGTCAAGGGTTCGAAAGGCAAATGGGGCGCTATTCCGATGCCGGTCCAGAAGGTGTCGCCGGCAGACGCCAAGACCCTGTCGAAGTGGATCCTGACGCTGTAAGCAGGGTTGGGTACTAGCCGAGCATCGCCTTCAGCGCGGCCAGCCGGTCGCTGCCGCTGGTCTTGGATTCGGCATCGGGGGCGGCATCCGGGCGCCGGATTTCGTCCCCCAGTTCCTCGATGAAGCGCGAAGGCTCGCACGACACCGACTCGCGCGCCCGCTTGCGGCGTGCACAATAGGACAGGGTCAGCGATTTCCGTGCGCGGGTGACGCCGACGTACATCAGCCGGCGTTCCTCTTCCAGCCGGCCTTCGTCCACCGCGTCGCGGTGCGGCAGGATGTTTTCCTCCATGCCGACCAGGAAGACGTGGCCGAATTCCAGGCCCTTGGCGGCGTGCAGGGTCGACAGCCGTACCGCGTCGGGCTCCTCGTCCTCGCGGCCTTCCAGCAGCGTGATCAGGGCAATGGTCTGCGTGAGCTGCAGCAGATCCTTCTCGTCTTCCTCGCCCTTCTTCGCGATCCATGCGGCGAATTCGCGCACGTTGTCCCAGCGCGACTGCGCGGCGCGCTGGTCGTCCTGATCGAACAGCCAGGCCTCGTAGCCGGTGGCCTGCAGCAGTTCGTCGAGCAGTTCGCCCGCCGGCTCGCGCGCGACGCGCGCTTCGAAGCGGTTGATGAACTGGCAGAACTCGACCAGCGGCGCGAGCTGGCGTTCGCCGATCTGCGCTGCGGCGGCGGCCGAGAACACGGCTTCGAACAGACTCACATGCAGCGTCGCGGCCACTTGGCCGAGCTTTTCGAGCGTGGCGGCACCGACACCGCGACGCGGTGTCGTGACCGCGCGAATGAAAGCGGGATCGTCGTCGCCGTTGGCGATCAGCCGCAGATAGGCGATGACGTCCTTGATCTCGCTCTTGTCGAAAAAGGATTGCCCGCCCGAGAGCTGGTAAGGGACCTTTTCGTTACGCAACGCCTGCTCGAAGATGCGCGCCTGATAGTTGCCGCGGTACAGGATCGCGTAGTCGCGCCATTCGGTGCGATGCTGAAACTTGTGCGACAGCAGGCGCATGACGACCGATTCGGCCTCGTGTTCGTCGTCCTTCGTCGGCATCACCTGGATGGCGTCGCCCACGCCGAGGTCGCTCCACAGCCGCTTCTCGAACAGCTTGGGGTTGTTGGCGATGAGGCTGTTGGCGGCCTTGAGGATGCGCACCGTCGAGCGGTAGTTCTGCTCGAGCTTCACTACGTGCAGATGCGGGTAATCGTCGCGCAGCTGGCGCAGGTTGTCGGCCGAGGCGCCGCGCCAGCCGTAGATCGCCTGATCGTCGTCGCCCACCGCGGTGAACGCGGCGCGTACGCCGGAGAGTTTCTGCAGCAGCCGGTACTGTGCGGCATTGGTGTCCTGGTATTCGTCGACCAGAATGTGGCGCAGGCGGTTCTGCCACTTCTCGCGCAGTTCGGCGTGCGTATCCAGCAGTTCGGCCGGGAGGCGGATCAGATCGTCGAAATCCACCGCCTGGTAGGCGCGCAGGGTCGCGTCGTAGCGGTCGTAGATGCGCGCGTAGGCGCGCGCGTTGTCGTTCTCGGCGGATTGCAGCGCGGCGGCCGGCGAGGTCAGCGCGTTCTTCCACAGCGAGATGCGCGTCGCCGCGCGGCGGATTTCCTGCTTGTCGGTGGTCTTGAGTATCTCTGACACGATGCCCATCGCATCGGCGGAATCGAGGATGGAAAACGCCGGTTTCAGCTCGGCGAATTTCGCGTCCTCGCGCAGCATCCTGAGGCCCAGCGAGTGAAACGTGGTGACGATGAGGCCTTTGGTGTTGACGCCTTGGGTCAGCTTGGCGGCGCGCTCCTGCATCTCGCGCGCAGCCTTGTTGGTGAAGGTGATCGCCGCGATCGCGCCCGGCTTGTAGCCGCATTCGCCGATCAGATAGGCGATCTTGTGCGTGATCACGCGCGTCTTGCCCGAACCCGCGCCGGCCAGCACCAGCAGCGGTCCGTCGAGGTATTTCGCCGCTTCGCGCTGCGGCGGGTTGAGCGCGGCGAGCAGGCTCATGCTGCGCCGAATTCGCGTTCGAGCCAGGCGTTGATGGCGTCCGATTCGTACAGCCAGGTCTGCTGGCCGTCCGCCGCGGTGATCAGCAGGCAGGGCACCTGCGCCGTGCCGCCGCCGGCCACGAGCGCAGCACGATGGACGTCGTCGCTGCGCGCGTCGCGCAGTTCGACATGCAGCGACAGCCGCCGCAGCGTGCGTTGTACCTTGATGCAGAACGGGCAGGTCGGGAAATGGTAGAGCGCGAGTGCGCGGGTGCGCGCATCCACGGCTGCCTGCGCCTCGATGCTGCGTACCATGCCCCTGGGACGGGTCAACCAGTTGCCCAGCAGCAGAAAGGGACCGAGCACGGCGCGCAGGGTGCGAAAGAACAGGCGGATCAGGGATTTCATGGGAAACGTCGAAAGGCGGAAAACGGGCGCGCTATGATGCGGGGCAACACAACGCCTGCGGTATTTTATATGGCCATCTACGCCATTGGCGACATTCAGGGGTGCCGCGAGTCGCTCGAACGCCTGCTCGACCTGATCCGTTTCGATCCCGCCGCCGACCGGCTCTGGTTCGTCGGCGATCTTGTCAATCGCGGCCCCGATTCGCTCGGTACGCTGCGATTGATCAAAAATCTTGGCGAGGCTGCAGTCTGCGTACTCGGCAACCACGATCTGCACCTGCTGGCGCTGGCCGAGGGTTTGGGCCGCGTGCACAAGGGCGATACGCTCGATGCCATACTGGCGGCCCCGGATCGCGACGCGTTGCTGCACTGGTTGCGGCACCGCCGGCTGGCCTGGCTTGAGGACGGATTTCTGCTGATCCATGCCGGCGTGCTGCCAGGATGGACGGCGAGCGATGTGATGGCGTACGCCGCCGAGGCGGAAGCGGCGTTGCAGGGGGCCGACTACCGGATATTCTTCGAGCGCATGTACGGCAATGTGCCGGCCGCCTGGTCACCCGGCTTGCAGGGGTATGAGCGTCTGCGCGCGATCGTCAATGCCTTGACGCGGCTGCGCTACTGTTCGGCGGCGGGCGAGATGGAATTTCACCACAAGGGGGCACCGGGCACGCAGCCTGCGGGCTGGCTGCCGTGGTTCGAGGTGCCGGGGCGCGCCAGTGCCGACACCACCTGCGTGATCGGCCACTGGTCCACGCTGGGGCTGATCGACCGGCCCGGTCTGATCGCGCTGGATACCGGGTGCCTGTGGGGCGGCAGGCTCACTGCGATGCGGCTGACGGACCGGCAGGCGTTTGCGGTGGCGTGTCCGCAGATGCAACCTCCAAAAGGCTAGCGACCGCGCGTTCGGTCGTGGCCGCGAGTTCGCGCCGGTGCCCATCGGGCGAAACCGGCTCGCCGAAACGCAGTTCTGCAGTGAGCCCGCCGGCGTCGAGGATGCGCGTGACGCTTTCCCACAGACTGATGTCGTCGATGTAGGCCGGCGCGGCGCTGTACCGGCCGTCCGGCGTCCGGTAACGCAAGGCCGCCGGCACCACGGGGCAATTCAGCGCGACTGCGGGCTGCAGCAGGGAGGGCAGAAAGTGCTTGAGGCCGCGGCCATCGCTGGTCGTGCCTTCGGGAAAGACCGCAACCCAATGTCCGGCCTGCATCAGGGCGGCCATCTCGGCGTTGATGCGCCTCGTGTCGGCACGGCGACCGCGTTCCAGGAACAGCGTGCCCACGCGATGCGCGAGCCAGCCGACCACCGGCCAGCGCCGCACTTCCGACTTCGAGACGAAATGCACGCGGCGTGCGGCGAGAATCAGATAGATGTCGATCCAGGAGACATGGTTGCAGACCAGCAGCGCGCCCGCGGACAGGGCGGGGGGTGTTCCGGTGTGTACGCGTACACGCAGGATCGCGAGCAGGCGGGCCGACCAGCGGGCGACGATCCGGTCCCGGCCGCGTTCGCCGGCCAGCGGCAGCGCAAACAGCGCGAGGGTCACGCCCCACACGAGGTGGGCGGCCAGCAGGACGAGACGGGGCAAACGGCGGTATGCGGCGATCACGCCCGCATTGTAAGGCGCGCGGCAGCCCGGCAGTTCCTTAGCCGAGCAGGCGCCGGGCATAGCCGCGGTTCAGACGCGACATCGGCAGCAGCATCAACAGATCGGCGGTGTTGAAATCAGGATCCCAGGCGGGTTCGCCGCAGATTACCGCACCCAGTCGCGTGTAGCCCTTGATCAGCGGCGGCAGCGGTGCGTCGAGCCCGTCGTCGAGCGACTCGACCGGCAAGCGGCAGCGCGGCGTGACGTGCCATTCGACCGGGGCGAGATGGTGTACGGCTAGCTGGCGGAAAAGGCGCGCCGCGACGTGGCCGCCGTCGTGCATGGCGATGCTGGCACAGCCGATGATGGTCTCGTGGCCGTGGCGGGTCATGTAGTCGGCCAGCCCCATCCACAGCCGCGCGATGACCGCGCCGCTGCGGTGATCAGGGTGCACGCAGGAGCGGCCCAGTTCGGTCATGCGCGGGCGCAGGCCGTTCAGCCGGGTCAGATCGAATTCCTGTTCGGAGTAGTAGCTGCCCACGCGTCTCGCCGATTCCGGCGAGAGGATGCGGTAAGTGCCGACGACTTCGCCGCTTCGCAGTTCGCGCACCAGCAGGTGATCGCAATAGGGGTCGAAGAGATCGATGTCGTGGCCCGGCTGAAGAGTCGACAGCCGCGCCCCCATTTCCTCGGCGAAAACCTTGTAGCGCAGGCGCTGCGCCTCGCGGATTTCGGCATCGTCCACCGCCAGTGAAACGTGATAGCGGCTGACGGGGACGGTCTGGACGGTACGGCGGACATCGAGCATGGCGCACTCCGGCAATGGAATGCGCGCAGCTTAGGCAATGGGTGTGAATCCGGCGTGACGCAGGGATGGCGAAACGATGACGGCTCTCCCTCCGGGGGGAGGGGCGCTCAGTGCGATACGCGGGTGGTGCCGCCGCCGCTCAGTATGCGCACGCGGTCGCCGACCTGGAAGCTTTCGTCCGCCGCCTGCGTGATGGCGATCAGGCGGCCCGAGTCGAGTTTGACCGTGATTTCCACGCCTTTTTGCCGGGTAAGGCCTTCTTCCGCCGCCGCGCCGCCCAGACCGCCGAGCACCGCGCCCACGGCCGCACCGACCACACTGCCTTTGCCGCCGCCGACCGTGCTGCCGGCGACGCCGCCGACCACGGCCCCTGCCCCCGCGCCGATCGGCGTCTTGGTGCCTTCGATGTTGACCTCGCGCACCGACTCGACCACGCCCATCTGCACCTCCTGGACGGTACGTGCCTGTTCACGCGTGTAGTCCTTGCCACCCGTGCCGGCGGCACAGCCGAACAGCAGGGCGGCGGAACAGGCGGCGACGGCGAGCGCGAGCGGTGTGTTCATGTCGAGGACTCCTCGAAGGGCAGGATGCAATTGAGACTGGCGGGCACGGTACGGGTTCAATCCAGCAGCGGCTGCCCGAATGCCGCCTGTGCACGGGCGGCGATGTCGGCGCGGGCGGGCGCATGATTCTGCCCGCCGCGGTGTTCGATCTTGAGTGCGCCCATCACGCTGGCGAGCCGGCCGGTCCTGTCCCAGTCCCAGCCGCGTGCGATGCCGTAGAGCAGGCCGGCGCGGAAGGCATCGCCGCAGCCGGTGGGATCGACTACGGCGCGGGCGGCGGCGACGGGAATCTCGATGACGGCGCCGTTGGCGTAGAAACGGGAGCCTGCCTCGCCGCGCGTGACCACCAGGCATTTCACCCGGGCGGCCAGTGCGTCGAGTCCCAGACCGGTACGTGTCTGCAGCAGTTCGGCCTCGTAGTCGTTGAGCGTGACGTAGTCGGCCAGATCGACCATTTCCAGCAGTTCCCCGCCGGAAAACAGCGGCATGCCCTGGCCGGGATCGAACACGAAGGGAATGCCGGCGGCGCGGAACTGCCGGCAGTGGTTCAGCATGCCGTCCCGGCCGTCCGGCGAGACGATGCCGAGACCGATGTCGCGCGCCCGAGAGGCATCGTTTTCGTGCGAGAAATTCATCGCGCCGGGATGAAAGGCGGTGATCTGGTTGTCGGCCAGGTCGGTGGTGATGAAGGCCTGCGCGGTATAGGTGCCGGGCAGGTGGCGGATGGCCTCGCGCGCGATGCCGAGCGCGTCCAGCCGCTCGGCGTAGGGGCCGAAATCGTCGCCGACGGTGGCCATGATCACCGGTTCGCCGCCCAGCAGCCTGAGGTTGTAGGCGATGTTGCCCGCGCAGCCGCCGTATTCGCGCCGCATTTCAGGCACGAGAAAGGACACGTTCAGCATGTGGATCTTGTCCGGCAGGATGTGGTGTTTGAAGTGATCCTGGAACACCATGATCGAATCGAAGGCGAGCGAGCCGCAGATGAGCGTGCGCATGACGGGCGGGGGATGATAACGACAGCGGCGATTATACGCAGGCGCCGCCGGCCGATTTCATCGAATATTCATCGCGTTGACAGCGGATGGTCATGTCGGCCGGCCATGCTGCGCGCATGGAAGCGAGACTCGCAAGACGCTCAGTACTGCTCTGGTCGGTGCCCGCGGCTCTGTTCGCGGGCGACGCGCTGGCATGGGGGCTCTACACCCATGTTTATTTCGCCCAGCTCCTGATCTGGGCGGTACCGCTTGCCGATCCCGCGTTGCGCCGCGCGGTGCGCAAGTTTCCCGAACGGCTGGTCGCCGGTGCCTGTCTGCCCGATCTCGCCCTGGTGGGGCGGCTTTCGGGTACCCGGGCCTTCGAGGGAACCCATCGCTGGGAAGCGGCGCACGCGCTGCTCGACGCGGCACGGGATGACGCCGGCCGCGCCTGTGCCGTCGGTGCGATGAGCCATCTGTGGGTCGACATCATCGCGCACAACCATTTCGTGCCCGCGCACGAACATCTCTGGTGGAATGTGCCGATGCTGACGCACGCGGCGTCTGAATGGGCGATGGACCGTCACATCGCACGTCATCTGCTGCATCCGCCCGCCGCACTGCTTCGGGCGGATACCTGGCTCGTCGACTATGTGGCCCGCCATTTCGACTGCACGCCGCGGACGGCGGCACGGGCGATCCGGCAGCTCGGCCGTGCCGAACGCCTGCTGCGTCGCAGTCATCTGCCGGGCTTGCTGCATGGTGCCGGGCGCCTGTTCGACCGTACCCTGTCGGCGCGTTTCGATTACTACGTCCGGGAAACGATCGCCCGCCTGCCGCAGATGGATCGCGTGCTGGCGGGCGAGAGCCCGGCCTGGATCGCCGATTGCCCGCCCCCCGGCGAAGTCCGCGCGCGCATCGCCGCGCATGCGCCCGAACTGGTCGCCTGCCGGCTGCCGCTGCCGGTGGATCTGTACGAAGCCGGGCCGGCGGTACTGGAACGGGCTGCCTGACGCCGCCCACAGGAACGTGGATCCGGTATCCGGGCGTCAGGCCGTCTCAATGGCGCCCATTGAAACGATCTGCTGGAACAGTCGTCGGCCCGGCTGCACAATGGGACTCATCCCAACGTGTCGTCGAAAGGAGAAGCGCATGAAAGCCAAAGCCCGGAAATCCGCCGCCATCGATATCGGCATCTCGGAAGCCGACCGCGCCAAAATCGCGCAGGGCCTCTCGAAACTGCTCGCCGACAGTTTTTCGCTCTACCTGATGACGCACAACTTCCACTGGAACGTCACCGGCCCGATGTTCAACACGCTCCATACCATGTTTATGGCGCAATACACCGAGCAGTGGAACGCGCTGGATCTCGTCGCCGAGCGCATCCGCGCCCTGGGTCATCCTGCGCCGGGCACGTTCAAGGACTACGCCAAACTTGCTTCGATCAAGGAAGTCGCCGGCGTGCCGAAGGCGACCGAGATGATCCGGCTGCTGGTCGACGCCCAGGAAGCCACCGCCCGTACGGCGCGCAGTCTCTTTCCGGTCGTGGACAAGGCGAACGACCAGCCGACGATGGATCTGCTGACGCAGCGCCTGGAAGTGCACGAGAAAACCGCATGGATGCTGCGCAGCCTGCTGGAAGAATGAGCGCGCACGGCCATCCCGGAGTCGGGGTGGCCGCGGTTCACAACATGAGCGACGCGCCGGCGATGCCGATGCCCAGGAACGCGCCGACGATCACGTCGCTCGGATAGTGCAGGCCAAGTACCAGCCGCGAAGCGGCGACCAGCAGCGTGAACGGCCAGACGAGCCAGCCGAGTGCGGGGTAATAGGCTGTGGCGATCGTGCTGAACACGACGGCGTGCAGGGTATGGCCGGATGGAAAACTGAAGTGATCGAGTGGCGCGCTCAGGCAACGGATCGCCGGACAGACCTGATAGGGACGCGGCCGTTCGGTCGCCCCTTTCAGCCATTTGTAGGCCAGCGTTCCGGTCAGACCGGCTGCGGCCATGTGGGCGACGGCCGGCAGGGCGGTCCATCCCTGCCAGACGGGTAGCGCCGCCATCAGTACGTACCAGAAAATGCCGTCGCCGAGCCGGCTGGCGACGCGGAAGAGCGTGATTTCCCAGACCGGCAGCCGCACGCCGTTCAGCCGTTCCAGCCAGACATGTTCCCGTACAGCCAGCCGTTGCAGGCCATGGTGGGCGGAAAAGGCGAAACGGTTCGAATGCATGGCGCTGGCTTCAGGTTGTGCGCATGCGGGCCGGACCGATGTCGGCACCGGCTGGCGCGTGCGTATGGGCAAGCCGCAGCAGCACCCGTTCGAAGCCGTCGACGATGGCATCCCAGGACAGCTGCGCGGCGCGCGCGCTGGCCGCTGCCCCGAGTCGCCGCTGCAGGAGACGGTCCGGGGCCAGCGCCGCGGCTTCGCGCAGGAAGGACAAGGCCTCTTCCGGCGCGGCTTTCAGGCCATTCTCGCCGTGCCGGATGACTTCTTCGGCCGCGGCGCAATCGTAAGCTACGACCGCCAGCCCCGAGGCCATGGCCTCGATGGTGACGTTGCCCCAGGTTTCGGTGAGACTGGGAAACAGGAACACGTCGCCGGAAGCGTAATGCGCGGCCAGCGTCTCGCCGGTCTGCGTGCCGCAGAAAACCGCGTCCGGTCGCTTCGCCTGCCAGGCCGCGCGTTCGGGGCCGTCGCCAACCAGTACCAGACGGGTCGGCGCGTGCGCTTCGCGCATGGCGTCGTACGCGCGGAATACCAGTGCGAGATTCTTTTCGGCCGCCAGCCGGCCGACATAGAGCGCGACCGTATCGTCCGGCGCAACCCCCCAGCGTGCCCGCAGCGCCGGGTCACGCCGGCCGGGATGAAACAGCCGCGTATCGACGCCGCGGCCGATGATTTCCAGATTGTCGTAGCCGCTTGCCGCCAGCTCGCGGCGGATGCCCTCGGTCGGCACCAGCGTGACCGCTGCCTTGTTGTGAAACTTGCGCAGGTAAGCCACGATCGCGCGGCGCAGCAGGCCGAGGCCGTAATGACTGCTGTAGCTATGGAAATTGGTGTGGAAATCGCTTGCCACGGGCAGCCGCAGCTTGCCGGCCGCAGCCAGCGCCGACCAGCCGAGGGGGCCTTCCGTGGCGATCTGGACCACGTCCGGGCGATGCAATGTCCACAGCCGGGTCAGCGCAGTCTTGGCGGGCAGGCCCATTTTCAGGCCGTCGTAGCGTGGCAGCGGAATACCGCGCTGCAGATGTTCGGTCAACGTCGCGGTCGGCTGGGGCGTGTCGTCGGCGCGCTGGCGCGGACGGATCAGCTGGATCTGGTGATTGCGTGCCTGCAGGCCGTCGACCACGCGACCGAGCGTCATCGCCACGCCGTTGACCTCGGGCGGGTAGGTCTCGGTCACTACCGCGATGCGCATTTGCGGGCGTATCGACGGCAGCGTCTGGCAGGTGAAATCGGCTGCGTCCATGCGGCGCAGCATGCCCGTCGTGTGCGACAGCTTGATGAAGCGCCGATGACGGCGCGATGACGCGTCAGGCCGCGAGCGGCAGGCTCTGGCGCGCGATGTCCCGCAGCATGAGGATATCGCGGTAGGCGCTGGGCTCGAAACCGACGCGGGTCCCGCCACGGTTGTCGTAGATCAGGTCCTCGAAGAAGGCGTTGACCTCGGGCGTGCTCCACACGTTGACGAGCTTCTCCAGCAGGTGCGGGTAGGCCTCCAGACCGGGGCCGGGGTCGTTGCCTTCCTGTGAAATCGGATGCCCCGACAGGTTGACGTTGAAATAGCGCCGACATTCGGCACTCGCCACGGCATAGCCCGCCGCATCGCCTGCGCGGTGCAGCAGGTCGAGCAGCAGCAGCCAGGGCACGGGCGATTCGGTCGGCGATTCGCGCAGGTGTTCCTGCAGCAGATGTACCGCCAGATCGCCGTGGCCGAACGCCATGAACACCTCGGCCTGGTCGAGCACGTCTTCCTTGACCTCGGTGCCTTCGGTCTGGGCGTGCGTCGGCAGCGTGTCCACCAGCCGGATCGCGGGTTTGTCTTCGACCGGTGCCACCGGTGCGGCCGGCGGTTCGTCGGCTGTGTCCCCGGGCGGAGGCGTCGCGGGCGGCGTCCAGCCAAGCGTGTCCGGCAGACGCTCGGCCGTCTGCCGGGACCGGCCGCGCAGCCAGGCGATCAGGCCGGCGGCGCCGGCAAGCAGAGCGGCGAGCAGCAGATACAGCGGCCAGCGCGGTGCGCTTTCCGGTTGCGGCGGCGGCACGGCGGCCGTTGCGGCGGCGCGGCGTGTCTCCAGTTCCGCATTGCGTTTCTGCAGTTCGGCGAGCTGGGTTTCGAGATGGGCCAGCTTGCGCGTGAGCGCAGTGTTCTCGTCGGACAGCTCGGTCTCGGTCAGGGGGACCTCGACGGCGCGCGCGGGGTCCGGCAGCGTGGTGTCCAGGCGCAGACCGAATCCGCCGGCATCGGGTAGGGTGCGATGCCGGCCGGACAGGATCAGTTTAGGCTGGCTGGCATTGCCCGCGTGCGGCGGCGCAGAGTGCCTGGACGTTTTCGGCGTGCCGGTCCGGGCGTGTGGGGAGGAGGGATTCGAAGCGGCGGTAACCGCCGGCGCGCGGCGTACGGGCACCGCGTCGGATTGCGTGGGCGCTGCAGGTTCGGCTGTCACCGGGGGGGCAATCGCCAGCGGCGGATCGAGCAATGCGGTGTAGTCGCGCTGCAGGCGGGCCTGACAGTCCGTGACCAGGGAAAACTGGAGGATCGGATCGTTGACCGTGTCCCGGCTGCGCAGATGCAGCCGGAGGGCACCTCCCGCCTGTTCGAGACGCAGTTCGACCGGGGGAGGCGCGGCAAGACCCGTCTGCGCGGCGCCGAGGTGAAAGCAGTTGGCTGCGATATCGGCCGGTGCGTCCAGCACCGCAACGCTGGCATGCAGGGGCTGGCCGAGGCGCGAATGCAGCGCCAGATCGCCCAGTCCCAATGCCGCGGCCGGACCGAGCGGCCAGAATCCCAACAGCAGGCAGGCGAGCGAGCGCTTCACGAAATGGATGATTGAGAGTACACGCCAATATTTCCGGCCATGGGCCCGGCAACTTTAGGGTTTCCTGAAAATATTGGCACGTTTTTTGTGCCCGGACGGGCCAGATCGGGCGGCGAACGTCTCAGCCAAACAACACCAGCGCCCAGACGACGACGGCATTGATCAGGGCAATGAGCACGGCGGCACTGCCCATGTCCTTGGCGCGTTTGATCAGATGGTGATGCTCCAGCGAGATGCGGTCGACGGCGGCTTCCACTGCCGAATTGAGCAGCTCGACGATCAGCACCAGCAGTACCGCGCCGACCATCAGCGCGCGTGCGATGCCATCGTCGCCAAGGTAGAGCGCCAGCGGAATCAGAACGGCGGCGAGCAGGATCTCCTGCCGGAACGCATCCTCGTGGCGGAAGGCGGCGGCAAGGCCCGCCCAGGAATAGCCCGCCGCGTTGACGATCCGCCGCAGGCCGGTTTTGCCCTTGAACGGGGATTCGCCCTCCGGCGGTGCGTTCATGCGGCGGGTTTGTAGGCCAGATCGAGTTCGCGGGCCGCCTTCACGTCGTCGAGCCGGCGCACCGGCAGCGTATAGGGCGCACCCTTGACCAGGTCCGGGTTCGTTTCGGCCTCGCGCTTGATCGCGATCATGGCGTCGACGAAGCCGTCCAGTGTCTCGCGCGATTCGGTTTCGGTCGGCTCGATCAGGAGGCACTCGGGCACCAGCAGCGGGAAGTAGGTCGTCGGTGCGTGGTAGCCGTAATCGAGCAGGCGCTTGGCGAAATCCATCGCCGTCACACCCGTCGCGTCCTTGAGTTTTTTCAGCGTGACGATGAATTCGTGGCTCGCGCGGCGCTCGGGGTAGGCCAGTTCGAAACCGGCGTTGCGCAGCTTCGCCATCAGATAGTTGGCGTTGAGTGTCGCGTATTCGGCGACGCGGTGCATGCCCTCGCGGCCCAGCAGGCGGGCATAGATGTAGGCGCGCATCAGTACACCTGCGTTGCCGAGATTGGCGCTCATGCGGCCGATGCTCTGCGGCACGTCGGCTTCGGTGGCGAGACGGTAGAAACCGTTGTCGTTCAGTACCAGGGGAATCGGCAGATGTGGCAGCAAGCGCTGCGCGACGCCGACCGGCCCCGCACCCGGTCCGCCGCCGCCGTGCGGCGTCGAAAAGGTCTTGTGCAGGTTCATGTGGATTACGTCGAAGCCCATGTCGCCGGGGCGCACCTTGCCGAGAATGGCGTTGAGGTTGGCGCCGTCGTAGTAGGCCAGTCCGCCCGCCTCGTGGACGATCTTCAGGATCTCGACGATGCGGGTTTCGAATACGCCGAGCGTCGAAGGATTGGTGAGCATGAGCCCGGCGGTCTGTGGGCCGACGGCGGCTTTCAGCGCTTCGATGTCGACCGCGCCGTTCGCGTCGGTCGGGATTTCCTTGACCGAATAGCCGCACATGGTGGCGGTGGCCGGGTTGGTGCCGTGCGCCGCGTCGGGCACGATGATTTCGCGCCGCGCGGTGTCGCCGCGGGCATCGTGATAGGCCCGGATCATCGCCACGCCGGCGAATTCGCCGTGCGCGCCGGCCATCGGCGCCATCGACACGCCGGCCATGCCGGTCACGTCCTTGAGGATTTCCTGCAGCTCGTGCATGCACGACAGGAAGCCTTGACCTGTCTCGTCCGGCGCCGACGGGTGGCGGGCCAGGAACTGCGGCAGCATCGCCAGCGAATTGCACGCGCGCGGATTGTATTTCATCGTGCACGAGCCCAGCGGGTAAAACTGGGTGTCGATCGAGAAATTCTTCCGCGAAAGGCGCGTGTAATGGCGCACCACGTCGAGTTCCGAAACTTCGGGCAGCGCGGGTGCGGCCTTGCGGCGGAATTCGGCAGGCAGGTCGTCGAGGCTGCCGGACTCGGGGGGCAGTTGCGCGGTGGCGGTGCGGCCGGGACGGGAATGGTCGAATATCAGCATGATTCGTAGGGGCTAGGATTCAGAGACCCGGACATCAGGGAGCCGGGGACGTTCAGGAGCGCGGCACAGCCGCGCTTCCCTGAAGCCCGGTCCCAGGCGTCGGGTTCCTTATTTCAAGGCGGCCAGCGCGGCCTCGTAATTCGGCTCCTGCTTGATCTCGGGCACGAGCTCGGCGTGGATGACCTTGTTGGCTTCGTCGAGCACGACCACGCCGCGGGCGGTGATGCCGGCGAGCGGTCCGCTGGTGATGGCGACACCGTAGGCTTTCATGAAATCGCCGCCGCGCATGGTCGACAGCGTGGCCACGTTTGGTGCTTCGGCACCGCAGAAGCGGCTCTGCGCGAACGGCAGGTCGGCCGAGATGGCGATCACGGCGACCTTGTCGGAAGCGGCGTCGTTGAATTTCTTGGTCGAGATCGCACACACCGGGGTGTCGAGGCTGGGCACGATGTTGAGGATTTTCTTCTTGCCGGCGAAGTCGGCCAGCGAAACGTCGGCCAGGTCCTTGTTGACCAGCTTGAAGTCGGGTGCGGCGTCGCCGACCTGGGGAAAGGTGCCGGCTACGTCGATGGGGTTGCCGCCTAGGGTCACTGCCATGTTGTCTCTCCTTGTATAGAGTTGCGGAATGAAGCCTGCTTAGTCCTCATAGCGAGCAAGATGCTCGTCGATATTCTCGCGCAGGTTCTTTTCGTATTCGTTGAGAAAATAGGCGATCGCGGCTTCCTTCTGCGCGAGCATTTCGCCCTTGTCCGCCGATGCCGCCATGATGACGAAGGCGTTGAAACGCGAGGCGGCAAACAGCATGGCCGCGCTGGCCAGGCTGGGTTTTACCTGCCCCATCTGTTCGTTGGCGACACGGATGTGGGCGTCGGCCAGATCGTAGAAGGTCTTGTCGCGTGCGGGTTCGCTCATGTCGGAGGCCTCAGTTCTTGTACGCGCACGGCGGCGCTTCGCGGCGCTTGGACAGGATGCGTTCCAGCTGCTGCGCGTAGCGGTCGAGGTCGGCTGCGGTCTTGGTTTCGGTTACGCAGACGAGAATGGCGTTGCCGAGCTCGGGGTAGGCGGCAGTCAGGTCGTAGCCGCCCAGAATACCCTGGGCGCGCAGGGCGCGCAGTACGTCGGATGCCTTGTCGTCGAGCTGCAGCACGACTTCGTGGAAAGTCGGGCTGGCGAACGCACGCTTCACGCCGGCGATCGCGGTCAGCCGGTCGGCGAGCGCCTTCGTGTTCGCGTGCGACGCCGAGGCGACGCGGGCGAGGCCTTCGGGGCCGAGCAGCGAGAGATACTGCGTGGCGGCGGTGACGACCAGGCCCTGGTTGGTGCAGATGTTCGACGTGGCCTTGGAGCGGCGGATGTGCTGCTCGCGCGCCTGCAACGTCAGCGCGAAGCCGGGTTTGCCGTCCAGATCGACGGTACGGCCGACGATGCGGCCCGGCATTTGCCGCACGAAATCCTGCCGGCAGCACATGAAACCGAAATAGGGTCCGCCCGAGGCCATCGGCGCGCCGAGCGGCTGGCCTTCGCCGGCGCAGATGTCGGCGCCGGTCGCTCCCCATTGGCCCGGTGCTTCGAGCACGGCGAGCGAGGTCGGGTTGACCGTGGCGAGGGCGAGGCCGCCATGGGTGTGCGCCCAGTCGGTCATCGCGTGCACGTCTTCGAGCACGCCGAAGAAATTGGGTTGCGGAATGACGAGGCCGGCAAATTGACCGGGTTCGGCGGGCAGCACGGTGCGGCCCGTCGCCGTGTCGTAATCGAGCTCGGCGATCTCGATGCCCTGATTCCTGACTGTGGCGACCACGACCTTGCGCCAGGTCGGATGCACGGTTTTCGGCATCAGGACGCGGCGAGACTTGCCCTTGTGCGCGCGTACCGCCATCAGCACGGCTTCGGCCAGTGCACTGGCGCCGTCGTAGAGCGAGGCGTTGGACGCGTCGAGCCCGGTCAGCCGGGTCATCATCGTCTGGTATTCGTAGATGAGCTGGAGCGTACCCTGCGAGGCTTCGGCCTGATACGGCGTGTAGGCCGAGTAGAACTCGCCGCGCGTGGTGACCTGCCAGATCGCCGCCGGGATATGGTGTTCGTAAACGCCCGCACCGATGAAATTGGACCAGAAGCCGTCGGCCGCGGCGCGTTCGTGCAGCAGGCGCGTCACGGCCATTTCGGATTCGCCCTCGGGCACGCTGGCGAGCTTGCCGGACTTGAGGCCGGCGGGAATTTCGTCGAACAGGTCTTCGATGCTCGACGCGCCGATGGCGGCGAGCATGGCCGAGACGTCGTCGGGGGTGTGGGGGATGAAGGGCATGATGCAGGGGCTCGATGTTGGGGGAGAGGCGAGGATTTAGAGGCTAGGGATGATGTATGGCTTCGCCGCATTCCATGAATTAATGAGGCGCGGCACAGCCGCACAAAGCCTCCTGGCCCCAGACCCCTTATCCTCAGTGCGCTTCCGACGCGACCAGCTTCTGGTACGCGGCAGCGTCGAGCAGTTCGCCGACACTGCCGGCATCGGCGGGTTTGAGCTTGAACATCCAGGCTGCGTAGGCGTCCTGGTTGATCGCTTCGGGGCTGGATTCGACATCGCCATTGGTGGCGACGACCTCCCCTGCGATAGGCGCGTACACGTCGGAAGCGGCCTTCACCGATTCGACCACGGCGCATTCCTCGCCCCTGGTCAGCACGCGGCCGACGGCGGGATTTTCGACGAAGACCATGTCGCCCAGCAGATCCTGCGCATGGTGGGTGATGCCCACGGTCAGCGTGCCGTCGGCTTCGACGCGCACCCACTCGTGGCTGGGGGTGTATTTGAGATCGGTGGGGATGTTCATGGTGTGTTCCTGGTCGCGTTGTATTCCGGGGGCCGGGTCAGAGGGCTGGGCGTTGGGGGGTGCGGCTGGCCGCGCGATTTTTCCTGTCCTCCGGGCGCCTGAAGCCCGACTCTTCCTAAATCAAAACCTTGCCATTGCGCACGAACGGGTATTTCACCACTTTCGCGCGCAGTTTTTTGTCGCGAATTTCCACTTCGACGGCCTCGCCGGGGGCGATGCCGAGCGGAATGCGCGCGAGTGCGATGGATTGCTGCATCGTAGGCGAGAACGTGCCGGAGGTGATTTCGCCCGGGCCGTTTTTCGTATGCACGGTCTGGTGGCTGCGCAGCACGCCCTTGTCGAGCAGAACGAGGCCGGCGAGCTGTTTCGTCACTTCGCTGGCTTCCAGCGCGCGGCGGCCGACGAAATCGCGTTCGGTCTTGAGATCCACGGTCCAGGCCAGGCCCGATTCCAGCGGACTGGTCGTTTCGTCCATATCCTGGCCGTAGAGGTTCATCCCGGCTTCGAGCCGCAGGGTATCGCGCGCGCCGAGGCCGATGGGCTGGCCGCCGGCTTCCACCAGCGCACGCCAGAACATGGGTGCGGCCTTGGCGAGGATCATCACTTCGAAACCGTCTTCGCCGGTGTAGCCGGTGCGCGCAACGAACATCTCGCCCATGGCCGCGGCGTTGAAAGGTTTGAGCGTGGCCGTGATCGAGTCGACGCCGGGCAGGGCATTGTTCAGCACATCGACCGCCTTGGGACCCTGGATCGCAACCATTGCCAGATCGCGGCGCGGGACGAGCGTGAGGCCCATGTCCCAGTCGGCGTTCATCTTTTCCATCCACGCGAGATCTTTTTCCGCCGTACCGGCGTTCACCACCAGCCGGAACCAGTGCTCGTCCATGAAATAGACGATGAGGTCGTCGATGACCCCGCCGGCTTCGTTCAGCATGCAGGCATACAGTGCCTTGCCCGAAACCTGCAGCTTGTCGACGTTGTTCGCGACCAGCCGGCGCAGGAAGGCGCGGACGTTCTCGCCCCGGATGTCGAGCGGCAGCATGTGCGAGACGTCGAACAGCCCGCAACCCGAGCGCACGATGTGGTGTTCCTCGATCTGCGAGCCGTAGTGGACGGGCATGTCCCAGCCGCCGAAATCGACCATTCTGGCGCCGAGTTCGCGGTGGGTGGCGTTGAGCGGAGTCTGCTTGAGCATTGTCGATACCAGATAAAAAAGGGTGAAGCGCGGATTCGCTTCACCCCTCTGTCCTTGGTACCTGAGAGATTACGGAAGACCGGCTTCCGCTGCCCCTTCGGTGGCCGTCTGCCTTACGGCGACTGCGCTCTCCAGAGTGTTCCGGTTGTTGCGGTCCTTTTGCCTGAGCGATTCCGGGTGAATTGCGCCTTCGGCGGCGGTTGTGGGCAACCGCGCTCTCCCGCAACGGGAAGCCGAACTATACCGAAGAAGCGGTGCGGCAACCACTCCCGGACGACGATTCCGGCCGGGATCAGTAGCTGAGGCGCAGGTCGAACCCCATCGGCGCCAGATTGCGCACGGTGAGCGGCAGATCGAGGGGCTGTTCGCTGCGCGCCGGCATGCCGGCGGCAATGCCGGCGGCGTTGTCGAGATATTCGCTGGGCGCGAAGCTGCGGCGGGCCAGCGGTTTGCCGGATCGGTCGCTGAGCGTCAGGATCAGAACGGGCCAGGCCTGCGGCTGGGCCGCCCGGTTGCCCAGGGTCAGTACCAGGCGCAGCTGGCCATTGCCTTCGACCTGCAGGTCGGAGCCGACGATTTGCAATTGATCCAGATTCTTCGGCAGCGACAGCGTACATCCCAGCAGCGCGCAGGCCTGTTCCAGGGCAGGACGTGTTTCCGGCATCCGGCTGGCCAGTGTGTCGCGCAGGAAATAGGCAGCCTGTCCGGCCAGTCCGATGGCCAGCAGCGCGATGGCACTGCCCCAGACCCAGGGGCTGGGGTGGCGCGCGCGCGCAGGGATGCGCGCCGGTCCGGGAACGGGCTGGGCGTATTCGATGCGTGCGGAAGGACGTTCGGTGGATTCGGCCGTTTCCGGCAGGAGGTCGGAAGAGGAAGGGAATGCAGCGGCAGGCTGCGGGTCGATGACCGGGAGCGGGCCGGGGTCGTCGTCGCCCGGCAGATTCGGGTCGATGAGGATGATGGATGGCAGATCGAGGCCGGCTTCGCGTTCGCGGATGCCGCGCGGGGTCTCTGCGGCCGGTTCGGCGGCATCGGCCAGGGCGGCTGGCGGGGCGATGGGTTCCGGTTCCGGAACCGGGGCGGCTGGGAGAGACGGTTCGGTTTCGGCTGCCGGCCCGGACAGGGGCTCGGGCGGCAGTGTGGTGTAGGGAAAGCCGGTTTCAGGGGGCTGCGGCGCAGGCGAAGCGTCGGAATCGTGCGCCATCGGCAGTGTGGTGCCATCCTCCATCCGCAGCGACAGGCGTGCGTCGAAAGCGCCGCCGCAGACGCCGCATTGCACCCAGCCCTGGGCCGCGGCGAGCTGGTCGTCACCGATGCGGAACACGCTGGTGCAGTGCGGGCAAGCGGCGCGATAGTTCATCGTCGCGTGCCTGCCAGGCGCACCCAGCCTGCTTCGGCGGCGGGTGGCCCGAAGTCGAACCAGTCGCGATAGATGGCCATGACGTCTTCGGCCTGCTCGACGAGGATGCCGGACAGCACCAGTTGCCCGCCCGTGCGTACCCGACCGGCGAGGAGGGGCGCCATGGCCTTGAGGGGATTGGTCAGGATATTCGCAACGACGACGTCATAGGCGGTTTCGGGCAGTTCGCCGGGCAGGCCGAAGCGGGCTTCGACATCGTTGAGCGCGGCGTTGTCGCGCGAGGCCGTGACGGCCTGGGGGTCGATGTCGATCCCGTCCACGCGGGCCGCGCCCAGCCTGGCGGCGGCAATGGCCAGGATGCCGGAGCCGCAGCCGTAATCGAGCAGGGTTTCGCCGCCGGCGAGATGCGTGTCCAGCCAGGCGAGGCACAGGCGTGTGGTCGGATGGCTGCCGGTGCCGAAGGCGAGACCGGGGTCGAGCTTGAGATTGATCGCCGCTGCGTCCGGCGCGGTGTGCCAGGTCGGCACGATCCAGAGACGCGACGAGATCGGGATGGGATCGAACTGGGATTGTGTGAGCCGCACCCAGTCGGCGTCGGCCACGGCTTCGATCGCGTAGTCTGCGGGCACCAGCACGCCAGCGAGGGCGGCGGCAGCGGCCAGCAGGGCCGGCACGTCGGCTTGCGCGTCGAACAGCGCTACCGCAGTGCTGTGCTGCCATAGTTCCGCGGTCGGATGGTCGGGTTCGCCGAACAGCGGCGTTTCGTCCACCGTGCCGGCGTCTGCGTCTTCCAGCGCCACGGACAGTGCGCCGGTTTCCATGAGCGCATCCGACAATGGCTCGGCGGTTCTGGAGTCAACGCGAAAGCGGAGGGATTGCCAGGGCATTTTCAGAGGGATAGGGGCGGGATTCGGGTTGGGCGGCGCGCATGTCGCGCGTTCAATTTTAGATGAGGCGCGGCCGGAGGCCGTCAAGCCACCGGGTTCCTGAATCCCGACCGCGGGCCTCAGCCCTTCTCCCCGGCCAGCTTGTGCTCCAGATAATGGATACTCGTGCCGCCGGCGATGAAGGCGGCGTCCTGCATCAGGTCCTGATGCAGCGGGATGTTGGTCTGGATGCCTTCGACGACCATTTCCATCAGTGCGCCGCGCATGCGGGCGATGGCCTGGTCGCGCGTGTCGCCGTAGGCGATGAGCTTGCCGATCATCGAGTCGTAATGCGGCGGGACGAAGTAGCCGTGGTAAACGTGCGAATCGACACGAATGCCGGGCCCGCCGGGCGCGTGATAATTGGTGAGGCGTCCCGGGCTGGGTACGAAGGTGGTCGGATGCTCGGCATTGATGCGGCATTCGATGGCGTGGCCCTTGAGCGCGATGTCCTTCTGACGGAACGGCAGTTTCTCGCCGGCCGCGACCCGAATCTGCGTCTGCACGATGTCGATGCCGGTCACGAGTTCGGTGACCGGGTGTTCCACCTGCACGCGGGTGTTCATTTCGATGAAGTAGAACTCGCCGTTTTCGTACAGGAATTCGAAAGTGCCGGCGCCGCGGTAGCCGATCTTCCGGCAGGCCTCCGCGCAGCGTTCGCCGATCCGGTCGCGCAGCTTGGCGTCGAGACCCGGCGCGGGGGATTCTTCCAGCACTTTTTGATGGCGGCGCTGCATCGAGCATTCGCGTTCGCCCAGATGCACGGCGTTGCCCTGTTCGTCGGCGAGCACCTGGATTTCGATATGGCGCGGTGTCTGCAGGAATTTTTCCATGTAGACCATGGGGTTGCCGAAGGCCGCGCTGGCCTCGGTCCGGGTCATGGTGACTGCGTTGACGAGCGCGGCCTCGGTGTGCACGACCCGCATGCCGCGCCCGCCGCCGCCGCCCGCCGCCTTGATGATGACCGGATAGCCGATGGCGCGCGCGATCTTCAGGATTTCGGACGGATCGTCGGGCAGCGCGCCGTCGGAGCCGGGCACGCAAGGCACCTTGGCTTCGAGCATGGCCTGCTTGGCGGCGACCTTGTCGCCCATGAGCCGGATGTTGTCGGGGCGCGGGCCGATGAAGGTGAAGCCGGACGATTCGACCCGTTCGGCGAAATCGGCGTTTTCCGACAGGAAGCCGTAACCGGGATGGATCGCCTCGGCGTCGGTGACTTCGGCCGCGGCAATGATGGAGGGCACGTGCAGGTAGCTCTGTGTCGACGGCGCGGGGCCGATGCATACCGATTCGTCGGCGAGCTTGACGTATTTGGCCTCGCGGTCGGCTTCGGAATAGACGGCGACCGTCTTGATGCCCATTTCGCGGCAGGCGCGCTGGATTCTCAAGGCGATCTCGCCGCGGTTGGCGATGAGGATTTTTTCGAACATGCGTTTGCAGGGGTCGGGAACCAGGATTGAGAGGTCAGGGGAGGCGCCGCTGCGCGCGGCAGCACCCTTAGCCTCAGCCCCTAGCCGCTAGCCCCGGTCTCCATTCAGCCAATCACAAACAGCGGTTCGCCGTATTCCACCGGCTGGCCGTTTTCGACCAGGATGGCCTTGATGACGCCTCCCTGATCCGCTTCGATTTCGTTCAGGAGCTTCATGGCTTCGATGATGCACAGCGTGTCGCCGGCATTCACGCTTTGGCCGACTTCGACGAAATTCTTGGCGCCCGGTGCAGGCGCGCGGTAGAAGGTGCCGACCATGGGCGAACGCACCACGTGGCCTTCGGGTACCGCATCTTCGGCAGGCGCGGCCGGCGGTACGGCAGCGGGCGCCGCAGGCGCCGCGGCGTGAACGATTTGCGGCGGTGGCGCCATCATCATTGGCGCACCGGCGATGCTCTTGGCGATGCGGACCTTCTCCTCGCCTTCGGTGATTTCAAGCTCGGCAATACCGGAGGCTTCAACCAGGTCAATGAGCTTTTTCAGTTTTCTGAGATCCATGGGGGGTGGTCCTGTCTTGGAGATGGCGCAACGCGTATTCCAGCGCGAGTTCGTAACCCTGCGCGCCCAGCCCGGATACCACGCCGACAGCGAGGTCGGAAAAATAGGAGTGGTGGCGGAAGCTTTCGCGTGCGTAGATGTTCGAGAGATGCACTTCGACGAAGGGGATTGCGATCGCGGCCAGTGCATCGCGCAACGCTACGCTGGTATGCGTGTAAGCGGCCGGGTTGATGACGATGAAATCGACGTGATCGCGCCCGGCCTGCTGGATGCGGTCCACCAGAGCGCCTTCGTGGTTGTGCTGGAAGGTTTCGACGACCGCACCGGCGGTTCGGCCGCGTTCGACCAGATTCCGGTTGATGTCTTCGAGTGTCGCGCGTCCATAGTGCTTGGGTTCACGGCTGCCCAGCAGATTGAGGTTGGGGCCGTGCAGCACGAGGATGTGCGGATGCAGACTCGGGACCGGTTTGGCCGCTGTGCGGCTGGTTCGCTTGGTCGTCATGGCGGCGAGTTTGCCGCAAATGAAACCAAATTGTCCAGATATTGACGCTAAATTGCCCCTATGAGCCGATTTTGTGCAAAGCGGCCTCAAGCGCGGCCCGGGGCAGCCTGCCCAGATGGCGCATGACGATCTGGCCGTCCCGATCGACGACGATCGTGTAGGGCAGCGCACCTTGGGGGTTGCCCAGCGCGCGCGCCAGATTGTGCGCTGCGCCTTCGCCAATCAGAATGGGATAGGCAACCGGCTGGCGTTGCAGAAATGCATGCACATTGGCGGGCGTATCCACCGCGATGCCGACAATTTCGACGCCGGCCGGACGGTATTGCGTTCGCACGATCTCAAAATCGGGCATTTCCTCGCGGCAAGGCGCACACCAGCTGGCCCAGAAATTCAGCACCAGCGGCTTGCCGCGCCATTGGGCCAGGGATTGGTTCATGCCCTGCGGATCGGGATAGACAATCTGCCATAGCGCCAGGGGCGCCTGGTTTTCCGATGCGGGCCGCGAACGGCTCTGTGCGAACCATATACCCGCACCTGCCGCCAGTACGGCAAGCGTCAGGAAAAGCGCCAGGCGGGAGAAACGGGTCACCGGAACGGGCCGTCAGCCGGCACAGGCAGGCTGACCGAGCCGGGTCGCGGTTATTTGGCGGGTTCCTGCGCAGGAGCGGCCGGTGCCATGCCGTTCATCATCTGCATCCACATGGCGGGGTCGAAGGGGTTGCCGGCGGTTGGTGCCGCTGCCGGGTGGTCGGCGGCTGGCGGCGGCATCATGGGGAAAACCGGCATCATCTGTCCGGTTGGCGCCATCATCGGCATCGGCTGCGGGAAGAAGGGCATGGATGGCATCTGTGCGGGCGCGCCATAACCGGACGTCGCCGGCTGCGGCATGCCGGATGCCATGGGATTGAGGTAGGGGTTCATCATGGCCTGGGGGGCCCCCATCATGCTGCCCATCGGCATCATCATCGGTGCCATCATGGGGGCGCCCATCATGCTCATCGGTGCCATCATCGACATCGGTGCCATCATGGGGGCGCCCATCATGCCCATCGGCGCCATCATCGACATCGGCGCCATCATCATCATGGGGTTCATCATGGACATGGGGTTCATCATGGCCGCTGGATTCATTGCCGTCGTACCGAACTGCGCGTGGGCGCCACCGGATGCGAGCAACAGGGCAAGGGTCAGAGTGCGAGCGTGCATGGGTTACTCCTGTGAAGCCGGGGGCCGGCAAAGGGGGGATTGTCCGCCCGGCAACTGCGGGGCCGGGCGGACGCGTTCATGACTGCTCCAGAAGACAGGATGATTCGGGCGGCCGATGCGGGGCCGTCCCCGGCGTGCGGCCGCAGTCTGGTGGCTGAATGGGCGAAGGCCAAGGTCACGGTGGGTGCCGTTTTTTTAAAGATCGCCGTTGGCACCCGCGCGCATGACGTTGTCCATCTTGTCGCGGATGTCCTTGGCCATCTTGGCGAGTTCGGGCGTGATGCCCATCGAGCCGTTGATGCTGTCGAGCCAGGCCATGTCCCAGTCCAGGGTCAGCACCCAGATGTTCTTCTTGTCGTCTTCCATGACGGCGATGCGGCAGGGCAGATAAACGATGGCTTCCGGCACTAGACGCATCACCTCGCGGCCGGCAGCGATATCGCAGAAATGGAAGACTTCCATGCGCGGGCTGCTGGTGTCGCCCAGCACCGCCTCGATGTCCTTGATCATGGGCGAATGGCCGACCAGCTTGAGGTTGAGCTGGTTGGCGCGCAGCTTCATCGATTCGACCACGTCGTCGAATGACACGCCAGACTTGACCTGGTATTTGGTCGTCATGTAGTTCATGACATCGCGGATGTTCAGACCCATGTTGCCCAGCATGGGCAGCATGGACTTCATGAGCTGGCGCTTCTGTTCGGCGGTCGGTGCCGGGCTCATCGCCCAGGGCACGATATCTTTCATCGCGCCGGTGCCCCTGGGCATCATCATCATTGGATTGGGGGCGGGAGCCGGGACGTTCTGCAGATAGGGATTGACGGGCTGTGGTGTCTGCGCAAATGCGCCGAAAGACAGGCTTGTGCCGAGAACCAGAACGAGGGCGGGCAGGGATTTGGGCATGGGCTACCTCCGGGACGTCGAATCGGTACCTGTTGATCAGGTCTATTTATGATATTGATCATAGCGGATTAATCCGGATTGTTTCATGTGACATTGCGCCCATACGCGGAAAGCGGCTTACGTGCTAGAGGCAAGTAAAAACAGAAACGGCCGCATTTGCGGCCGTTTCTGGGGAGGGGAACGTCGCGGTCTACAGTGAACCGTAGGAATGCAGGCCGGACAGGAACATGTTGACGCCAAGGAAGGCGAAGGTGGTGACGAACAGGCCTATGACCGCCCACCAGGCCAGCATGGGGCCGCGCAGGCCTTTCACCAGCCGGATGTGCAGCCAGGCCGCATAGTTAAGCCATACGATCAGGGCCCAGGTTTCCTTCGGATCCCAGGACCAGTAGCCGCCCCAGGCTTCGGCGGCCCACATCGCGCCGAGGATGGTGGCGATGGTGAAGAAGCCGAACCCGATGGCGATGGCCTTGTACATCATGTCGTCGATGATCTCGATACTGGGCAGGCGGCTGGCGAGAATGCCGCGCCGGGCAAGCAGATAGCCCACGCCAAGCATGGCGGACAACGAGAAGGAGCCGTAGCCGATGAAGTTGGCCGGAACGTGGAGCTTCATCCACCAGGATTTGAGAGCGGGCACGAGCGGCTGGATTTCATGCGCACCACGGTCGAAGGTGTACCAGAGGATGAAGCCGACGGCGGCCGAGATCACCACCAGCACCAGGGCGCCGAGCTGGCGGGTCTGATAGCGGGCTTCGTAGTAGAGATACATCATCGCGGTGATGAGGCAGAAGAGAACGAAAACCTCATACAGGTTGGACACCGGGATGTGGCCGACGTCGGGGCCGATCAGGTAGGACTCGTACCAGCGCACCATCAGGCCGACCCAGCCGAGTGCCACGGCCGACCAGGTAAGTCCGGTGGCGGTTTTCAGGGCAAAGCCGGAACGGCCGAGCATACCCCCCCAGTAGGTGAGCGTGGCCAGCCCGAACAGGGCGCACATCCACATGATCGCGGCCTGGCTCGATATCAGGTATTTGAGGAAGAAAGCCTCTTCCATGCGTGCGAGATTGCCGTCGTACTGGCCGAGCGCGAACAGGCTGACCGCACCGACGACGATAAAGAGCGTGCGGAACGGCTTCCAGTACCAGCCGAAGATTGCCAGCGCCGGGATGGTTGCGAGCAGGATGCCTTTTTCGTAGACATCCATGTATTCGTTGTAATGCGCCAGCGCGTACAGACCGCCGGCGGCAGCGATGACTGCGAACAGCCAGTCGAACCAGGACAGGCGCTTCAGCAGCGGGGCGGGTGGGTTGAGAACGAGTTCCATATCGATGTCTCCGGTGACGATGCCTTATCGGGCCAGGGTGTCCAGGGCGTGGACATGCTGCGCGAATTCCTTCTCGAAATCGATGGTGTGTTTGTTCGAGGACATGGCTAGCAGCGCGTGGCCGGGCCGGACGCGCAGCCAGACGCGCCGCTCGCGTACATAAAACATGAAGAATACGCCCAGCGTCAACAAAAGCGAGCCGAAATAGACCACACTCTTGCCGGGGGATCGGGTGAGCTGCAAACCGCTCGCCTTCACCTCGTCGAATTGCAGCAACTGCAGGTAGATCGGGGAGCCGTAGACGAACAGGTCGCTGATGCTGTTGAGGCTGTCCCGCACCAGCCAGCCCGTGGCATCGTCCGATGCAGGAGGCGGCAGTTTGGCATCGCGATTGGCGATGTGGAGGGCTTCGAAGGTCGACAGTTCAAGGATGCGCAGGTAGGTCGCGGCTGCCTTGTCGCGTTCCGCGGCCGGGACTTTTTCTTCGATGAAGCGCCCGAGCGCGGTGAAGCCGCCGTCGGCGAACAGTGCCAGAACCTGGCTGGCGCTGAATTTCAGCTTGTCCTCGGTGTCGCTGCCCCAGGCGCTCTTCGGCAGCGTTTCGCGTGCGAAGCGCGAAGCGATTTCGGGGCGCAGTTCGGGGTTCAGCAATGCGCCGCGCAAGCGCATGAACGTGTCGAGGCTGCCATCTGGATCAAGCGGCATGCGCATATAGCGGAACGATTCGTTTGGCGTTTCCCGCACGCCGGACAGCATGTACCACCGCCCATCCAGTTCCAGCGGGAGCATGTAGTTGGAAAATTCACGCGCCTGGCCGCGTGTGTCGCGCAGTTTGTACTGGAAGCTCGGGCCGACGTTACGCATATGCTTGTCGCTGGCGACCGGGCTGCCGCCGAATACGCTCATCGCATTGTTCTTCGGCGCATCCTCTTCCCCCATGTTCTCAATATTGAACGGGCGGAAGTCGACGAACTCGAGCGTGTAATCGCCTGCCGGGCTGGTCAGCCGGGTGTTCTGGTGGACAGTGCCTTCGACCGGGAAGGGGGAAGCCGTCGGCGCGAACAGGTTCCAGCCGCGGATGTCGAGGCGCGTGCCGCCGTCGGCGAAACTGGCCTGGTAGATCGCGATGCCGTCATGGATCAGCGGGTGGTTTACCGCGATCGTCGCTTCCCTGACCTTTTTCCCGGTGTGATCGAATACCTCGACGTCGCTTTCGAAATTTTTCGGCTGGCCGGTGCTGTAGTGCTCGATGCGAAACTGTTTGAGCGCGATGGTGAAAGGCAGATCCTGAACCAGATAACCGTCCGCCACGTTCAGGAATACGACGTCCGCGCTTGATCCCTCGGGAATCTGGACGCTGCCGCGGAAGGAGGGGTTGTCCGGCGTCAAGCGCGAAATGGGCGGTACTTCGCTTTGCGGGATATCGCGCGTTTCGATTTTCTTGTAGCCCAGCAGCTGTTGCGCCTTGAAGATCAGGTTGCCATCCATCAGCCCGCCGATGCAGATCAGAACGATGGCCGAATGGGCGAGAAAATATCCCAGGCGATTCCAACTGCCGGCCTTGGCAGCCAGCAACAGGCCGTCGTCGCGCGTCAGCCGGCGAACCGTGTAACCCTGGCCTTCCAGGTAGTGCTGTGCCTGGTCTGCCAGCGCCTCGGGCGCATGGGTGAATTCGGCCGTGTGTTTATGCTTGAAAGCGGCGAGCGACCGATCCGTCACATGCTCGCGGAAACTCTTCATCTCGCGTGCAAAGCCCGGTGCGTTTCGCCAGATGCAGACGCTGATGGAAACCACCAGAAACAGCAGGATCACCAGAAACCAGGCGGCATGGTAAACATCGTACAGCCCCAGTTTCCTGAACGCTTCGAACCAGAAAGGCCCGAACTGGAAGAGGTAGTTGGCATAAGGTTCCGCCTGCTTCAATACGGTTCCGATGACCGAGGCGATCGCCAGGATGGATAACAGGCTGATCGCGAAGCGCATCGAGCTCAGGAGCTCGAACAGGGATTTTCCGAACGAATGGGGCGTGGTCATAAGGGCAGACATGAAAAAAGGGTGACATGCGTCACCCTTTCGTCGACTCGGGCGAGCCGAATAAGTTTACCCGCGCAGGTAAAGTCGCTGCCGAAGAGGCGGAAAGCCTCCGTACGGCCGGCGTTCAGCGCAGGCCCTGGATATAGGCCGCCACGGCTTTCATGTCGGCGTCGGTCATCTTGGCTGCGATGGTGCGCATCATTTTGGCCGCGTCATTGGAGCGCGTGCCGAGACGGAAGCTGTTCAACTGACTGTAGATGTAGTCGGAGTGCTGACCGGCCAGCCGGGGGAACTGGCTGGGAACGCCCTTGCCCTGCGGGCCGTGACAGGATGCGCATGCGGGTACTCCCGCGCCCTGTACGCCGCCGCGGAAGATTTTCTGGCCGACCAGCGCCAGTTCCTGATCCTTGGACGTGCCCGGCTTCGGTTGCTGCATGCTGAAGTAGGCAGCCAGATTCAGCATGTCCTGCGGGGTCAGCGTGGCGACGATGCCGCCCATCACCGCATTCTTGCGCTCGCCGGATTTGAAGTTCGTCAGCTGTTTGTTGAGGTATTCCGCATTCAGGCCGGCGAGGCTGGGGTTGACGGCAGCCGCGCTGTTGCCGTCCGTGCCGTGGCAGGCGGCGCAGACTTGTGTGACGATGCTCTCGGCGGCTTTGGGGTCACCCTTGCTGGCTGGCGCACCGGCGGGGGCGTTGGCGAGGGCGGAAGTGGCGACCAGCGCGGCAGCCAGCGTGACGACGAATTTCATGGAAGCTCCTGAAGCTTGCTATATAACGTAAGGATTGCAAATTTTGAGAAAGTGGGTAGTTTAGCGGCAACTAATATGACTGCCAAGCCTGTGTTGAACCGCGCCCAATTTCATACCTCGGCCGCGCAATGGCCCGATCTGCCTAGGAGCCGTGCGGAAGTTGCGTTCGCTGGGCGATCGAATGCGGGAAAATCCAGTGCGATCAATCTGCTCACGCGGCAGAACCGCCTTGCTTTCACGTCGAAAACGCCCGGCCGCACCCAGTTGATCAATTTTTTCGGGCTGGACGGCGAAACTTTCCTGGTGGATTTGCCCGGCTATGGCTATGCCAAAGTGCCTCCGGAAATCCGTGCCCGCTGGGAAGATCTGTTATCCCGCTACCTGCAGATGCGGGAACCGCTCGTCGGCATGGTGTTGATCATGGATGCGCGACATCCCTTGACGCCGCTAGACCAGCGCATGCTTGACTGGTTTCTCCCCACCGGCAAACCGGTTCATATCCTGCTTTCCAAGGCGGATAAATTGTCCGGCAATGCGCGTGCGCTGACCTTGCGCCAGTTGAAACAGACACTTGCCGGGCATCCGGGGGTTACGGTCCAGCTTTTTTCCAGTTTGTCCCGGCTTGGGCTGGAGGAAGCGGGCGCCAAAATAGAAGAATGGTTGGCCGCAGAACCGCGCAGCGAATGCGAGCCCGTGGCTGCGGGCGAAACCCGGTGAGCAAGGAAATAAAAAGGCCCCGACCAAGGGAAGGGATCGGGGCCAAAATGCCTTAAGGGGATTAAGGCATCCCGCTCAGGGAGGAGAAGCGGGAGACGATGCAAACCGTCTGTCGTATGGAGGGGCACGTCGGGGAATAGTTCCGTGCCCGGGTGATTTTTTGGAGTGACTGTGGACTTGCCTTTTTCCGGTTTTCCCGCGTCGCGCATGCGTCGCATGCGTCGCAACGATTTCTCTCGCCGCCTCATGCGTGAGCACTTGCTAACTGCGGATGATTTGATATATCCGGTGTTTGTGCTCGATGGCGAAGGTCGGCGCGAAGCTGTGGCGTCGATGCCGGGTGTCGAGCGTTTGTCCGCGGATCTGTTGCTGCCAGTGGCAGAGGACTGTCTGAATCTGGGAATCCCGGCGTTGGCGATTTTCCCCGTCATCGACGCCGCAAAGAAATCACTTGGGGCAGAGGAGGCTTTCAATCCGGAAGGGCTGGTGCCGCGTACCGTTGCGACACTCAAGCAGCGTTTTCCTGAGTTGGGGATCATTACCGACGTGGCACTGGATCCGTACACGCTTCACGGCCAGGACGGCCTGGTCGACAGCACGGGGTACGTGATGAACGACGAAACCGTATCGGTGCTGGTCCGGCAGGCCGTTTCGCATGCATATGCCGGGGCGGATGTGGTGGCGCCGTCGGACATGATGGATGGGCGGGTCGGTGCGTTGCGCGCCGCACTGGAGAAGGCCGGCCATATCCATACCCGGATTCTGGCCTATGCTGCGAAATACGCTTCCAGCTTCTATGGGCCGTTCCGCGATGCGGTCGGTTCTGCGGCCAGTCTTGGAGCGGGCAACAAATACACTTATCAGATGGACCCGGCCAACAGCAACGAGGCCTTGTGGGAGGTGGGGATGGATTTGCGCGAAGGCGCAGACATGGTCATGGTCAAGCCCGGCCTGCCCTATCTGGACGTAATTCGCCGGGTCAAGGACGCCTACGGCGCCCCGACTTACGCTTATCAGGTCAGCGGCGAATATGCGATGCTGAAGGCGGCGGCCCTGAACGGCTGGCTGGACGAGCGGGCCTGCGTGATGGAAGCGCTGCTCGCGTTCAAGCGGGCCGGAGCGGATGGTGTGTTGACCTATTTTGCGCGGGACGCGGCACGCTGGATCAGGAAGGCTCCCGTTTAGCCTTAATTTTCAGGCGTTTCGTGTCGTTAACCTGAACAAGAGAACCGGACTCCGACGGACGGCACCCCAAGGAGTGTGACATGGCGTACAACCTCAAAAATCTGTTTGCAGGCCGCCGCCAGACGGTGGCGGACGATTTCGACAAAACAATCGTGAACATCCTGAGCCCGTACAGGCTCAAGGATTTGTGTCCGACCATGCGCGATGCACCGAATACCCAGGAAGACAATCTGGGCGAGCAGCTGTTCAAGATCCGGCTTGCGCAATCCGATGCGACGCGCAGCGCGGCCACCATGCTGGTCCAAAAACGTTATGCCTGGCGCGGCTACAATGCAGGAGAAATCAGAAAAGAGCCCAACCGCATTACCCTGCTGGCGCATCTGGGCGACGAGATTGTCGGCAGTCTCAATATCGGTTACGACTCGCCGGAAGGGCTCTGCGCGGACGAGCGCTATCACGAAGAAATCGAGGCGTTGCGGGCGCAAGGCTGCAACCTGGGTGAAATCACCAAACTGGCCATCGACGAAAACCGGGGCAACAAACAGGTGCTCGCCGGCATGATCAATATCGCCTATCTCTATGGCCTGCTGCACGGCGTGACGGATGCCGTGATCGAAGTGACGCCGCGACACCGGCCGTTCTATGAGCGCATGCTCGATTTCAAACAGATCGCGGGCGAGCGGTATTACGCCGCATCGAGCACCGACGTCGTGCTGATGCACATCAAGCTCGCCCACATCACCGAACGCATCGAGGCGGTAGGCGGCAAGGGCACGGATTGCAAGGATCGCAGTATCTATCCCTATTTCTTTCCACCCGGTGACCAGAAAGGCATCATGCACCGGCTCGAAATCGGAACCTGAGGATGTTTGATTACGACGAGGCTTTTTCCCGCAACCTCGGGTGGTTGACGCCGGACGAACAGACGCGCATGCGGCGTGCCCGCGTGGCCGTAGCCGGTATGGGCGGTGCAGGCGGCGTGCATGTCCAGGGGCTGGCCCGGCTTGGTGTGGGGGCGTTCAATCTGACCGATTTCGACCATTTCGAGCTGGCCAATTTCAACCGGCAGGCGGGCGCGGCGATGTCCACCATCGGTCAGCCCAAGGTCGAGGTCATGCGTGCGTTCGCGCTCGACGTGAATCCCGAATGCGATGTGCGGGTTTTCGGTGAAGGACTGAATGCCGGCAATCTTGGCGATTATCTGGAGGGTGTCGACGTGCTGATCGACGCCATCGACTTCTTTGCCAACGATCTCCGGCCTCTGCTATATCAGGAAGCCCGCGCGCGGGGCATTCCCGTCGTGTGTTCGGCCCCCTTGGCGGCGGGCGCTTCGCTGATCGTTTTCCTGCCCGGCGGCATGCCGTTCGAAGCGTATTTCGGTTTCGACGGATGCGACGACGTGACCCGGGCGGTGCGCTTTCTGGTCGGCATGTCGCCCCGTCTGCCGCAACGGCATTACCTTGCCTATCCCGAGATCGTCGATTTCGTCAAACGGCGCGTGCCTTCGCTGGGCATGGGGTGTCAATTTACGGCGGGCATGGCTGCAACGGCCACGATGAAACTGCTGCTGGGGCGGGGGTCTGTCGCGGGGGCGCCCATCACGCACCAGTACGACGCCTATCTCGGGCGGCACTATCGATGCTGGCGTCCGGGGGGCTACCGCAACCCACTGCAGAAGCTGGCCGAACGCATCGTGATTTCGCGGCTCGACATGGAGTAATGCATTGAGCGGGGCATACCTGACAAGGCGGCCGGCGTAAAACGGAAATAAAAAAACCGCGCATTGCTGCGCGGTTTTTGTTGCGCGAAGAACCTGGATCAGGCTTTCTTGGCGCGGCGGCTCAGGCCCAGACCGACCAGACCCAGACCCAGCAGGGCAAGAGTGGCGGGCTCGGGAACCTGCGAGTCGCCCTTCACTTCGTTGGTGCCGTAATGGGTCGCGACGATCACACCATCGTTGACGATGGGCGAGTTAAGCGGCTGGAACGAGGAGGTGTAGGTCAGATCGGCGTCGCCGGGCTGGCCGTTGGTGTCCAGGTAGGCCGCAGCCAGACCGCCTACGACGTCAAAGTAGCCCACACCCTGACCGCTTGCACCGTTATCGTTCGGAATGGTCACAGAACCGGCGAGTGTGGTCGTACCACCCAAGTAGGAACTGTTGCCGACCAGCGACAGCCACAGGGTGCCGTCGGTAGCGGTAGATTTGTTGGTGGCGTCGAACGCAGTGTAGCCGACAGCCGCCGTGTCCTGAACGTAGACGTTCAGCCAGCCGCCGGTCGCGGTGAAGTTGAAGCCGGCGGAAGTCAGCGTGTAGCCGCCAAATTCATAGGTCAGTTGGCAGGTCGCGCAGAATGCGCCATTGGCGTTGACGGCGGTGATCTGGCCGTAGCCGGAGAAAGTATCGCCAACATTCAGGGCGATGGTTTCATACAGGTTGGTTTGCGAGCTGAAATCGAAGAACGGATCGTCCGGATTCCAGGTAACGCCGCCGACGGTCAACGCATGGGCCGATGCGCCGAAAGCCAGAGCGGACGCTGCGACCAGGCTGGCGGTGAGTTGCTTGAGTTTCATTTCATCACTCCTTGCTTTGTGAGGTGGGTACTGCTTTTCGGGTTTCGATTTGTTTGGGCTTGTCGCCGTGCCCAATACAAAGCATGGGGTGTGCCAGAAAATAAAATCGAAATTAAATCAATTGGTTATTGGCATATGTCCCTGGGTGGCGAGCCGGGCTGTAAAGTTTATCGACAGGCGCGGGATGGGGGTTGGGATGCCTTTACAGTTTACCCAGCTCACCTTGAATCGCTGGGGTAAGCGGAGAATGCGGGGCGTCTCGCAGCAGGCGTTCCAGTTCCTTGCGTGCGGCGGTTGGGTCTCCGGCACGCGCCAGGGCGACGGCGTGATGGTAACGGACGTTTTCGTTGCGGGGCAGTGTGGCGATGGCTTTGCGGAGCTGTTCGAGTCCGCGCTGGACTTCGCCTTGTTCTACCAGTATCCAGCCGACAGTGTCCTGGATGGCCGGATTGTTCGGGTCGAGCTTCAGTGCCTGCTCGGCGGTTGTACGGGCGCGTGAATCGCCCAGGCGCTGGTAGAGGCCGGCGAGGTTGTTGAGCGCGATGGCGTTGCCCGGCATGCGCTGGATGATGTGCTGGTAGGTTGCAATGGCCTCCCGATTCCTGCCGGCGGCCATCTGGGTTTCGGCGAGGTAGCCACGCGCGACCATGTCATCCGGGCGACCGTTGATCCAGGCGGTCAGATAGCGGTCGGCGTCCTGGATTCGGCCCGCCAGGGCAAGCGCACGGTGCAGTTTGATCGCGACAGGGGTGTCCGGAGCGATAGATTGCGATTTTTCGAAGAATTTAACAGCAAGATCGGGTTTTTTGAGGCTGAGTTGAATGTCGCCTTCACGCTCGTACCCCAACGCGCTCGTGGGGTGTGCGGACTGAATCCGGCGAGCGAGTTCCAGCGCCTTGTCGGGGTGGTTCTGCCGCATTTCGAGGCGCAGCATAACATCGAGTAGTTGCGGGTGGTTCGGGGTGGATTTCAGGCCCTTTTCCAGCGTGTTGCGGGCATCGGCCAGCCGGTTACCCGCGGTCTGCGCATAAGCGAGCTTGATGAGTGCCTCGGGGGACTGGTCGGCCAGCTGTGCCAGTTTGGTATAGGTGCTGGTCGCGCTGGTGCGATCCTGGGTGGCCATCTGGGCCGAGCCCAGCAAGTCGAGTGCAGCAGGATTGTTTGGATTGGCGTTGACGGCCTCATTGGCGATGGCCAGCGCGCGCTGGGACTCGTTCCGGGCCAGATAACGACGAACCAGGATGGCGCGCGGCTGGAGCGCCTCAGGGTGGGCTTTGGCGGCTTTCTCCAGCCATTCCAGCGAGGCGGCTTCCTGTTTGTTGGCGGCGGCCAGTTCGGCGAGTGCGAGCATGGCCTGCAGGTTGTTCCGGTCCTGGTCGAGCATGCGCTCGAAACGCTGGCGGGCCGCGTCGGGTTTTTTGTCGGCAAGGTCGAGCTGGGCCAGTGCCATGGCAGCCGGATAGAAGGTCGGCGTGATCGACAGGGCATCTTCAAAATACTTGCGTGCCGCGGTCGTATCGGATTTGCCCAAATAGGCGTTACCGCGCATGGTCTGCAGCATCGCGTTTTTGGGCAGTTTCCGGCCGAGTGCGTCGATGGCGGAAAGCGCCCTGTCGAATTCCTTGAGGTCGAGCAGGGTCATGACCAGCAACACGTCGGCGCGATGTTCACCCGCGTCCATGGCAGCGGCCTTGCTCAGCTCGGCGATGGCGGCCTGATTGTCGCCCGCAGCCAGATGGCTGATGCCGAGCTGGGTCTGGATATCGATGCTTTTCGGGTCGAGTGCGGCGGCCCGCTGGAAATAGGCCGTTGCCTTGTCCGAGTCGCCTTTGAGCAGCAGGGCCTGGCCCGCCAGGGACAGGGTCGAGGCATCCGGGTTGTCCGCGGCGAGCAGAGGGGCCAGGGCGCCCAGGCTCTTGTCCGGTTGATTCAGCTTGATCTGGGTGGCGGCAAGCACGCGGATCGCATAGGCGTTGCGCGGAAAGCGTTCGAGGTAGCGATTCAGATAGGTTTCGGCCTGCTGGTAGGCGCCCGTCGCATAGGAGGTGGACCCGGCAAGCAGGATGCCGGGCATGTAATCGGGCGCGAATTTCAGGAGTTCCTGAACGCCGTCCTGCGCGGCCGGGTAGTTTTTCTGCTCGAACTCGAGCATGGCCCGCAAGTAGCGGGCCGCCGTCGATTTGCTTGCGCGCTTGTTGATCTGTTCGATGTCATGCCTGGCGGCATCGAGCTGCCCCAGCGCCATGTAGACCGTGGATCGGCTTTCCAGCGCTTCCAGATGGTTGGGGTCGACGCGCAACGCCTGGGTATAGGCGGCAACCGCGCTTTCGCGGCGCTTTCCGAACAATTCGAGGTTGCCGATCAGGACCCAGGTCTGCGCTTCGCGATCCTTGAGTTTCAGGGCGGCGTCGAGCCAGGCCCGCGACCTGGCCGGATCGTTGTCGAGCAGGGCGCACTGGGCAAGTCCCCAGTAGGTCGGGACATTGCCGGCGTCGACGTCCATCGATTTCTGGTACAGCGCACAGGCATCCTTGACATTGCGCTGGTTGAACAACGCGTCGGCCCGCAACTGGTAAATGCGTGCGGTGTTGAGTTTCGAAGTTTTTTCGCTGGGCTGGATTTCGTCCAGCACCTGCTTGTATTCGCCCATCATCATCAGCGCTTCGCCCAGAAGGGGCTTGAGCGTTTCCTGCGATACGCCGTGCTTGCCGGCCTGGCGCAATTCCTTCTCGGCTTCCGCGCCCTGGCCCAGCTTCAGATAGATCTGGCCAAGCAGCAGGCGGGCCTGCGCGTTGTCCGGGCTCTTCTGGACCGCGTTCTTGAGCTCCACCACGCTGCTGCGAAGCTTGCCCTGATCCTCGAAATCCTTGGCGCGCTGGATGTGTTCCGGCACCGTGAGCCTGGAAGTGTTGTCGCAGCCGGGCAGGGCGAACGAAGCCCAGGCGAGCGCGAGGGCGAATACGAGACGGTTGGGGGTCATGGTCGGGCGCCTGGAGTGGGATCGTTGAACGTTACTGGCTCTGCATTTTCTGGAGCAGTGCACGCGCTTCGGCTTCCTGCGTGAAAGCAATGCCGCTGTCGAGCAGGCGTTTGAGTTCGCTGCGCGCGCGCGACACGTCGCCGGCCTGTGCATAGGCTGCTGCCAGGTGGAACTGGATGTCGCCCGAATCGGGCGCTTTCTCGAGCGCCTGCCGGATCAGTTTGATGCCACGGTCGGTCTGTTTGCGCTGGACCAGGATCCAGCCCAGAGTATCCATCGCAGGCGCGCTGTCGGGTTTGAGCTTGAGTGCCTGTTCGGCAAAGTCGAGTGCGCGCTCGTCGCCCATTTCGGACAGTGTCCAGGCCAGATTGTTCAGCACCAGGAGATTGTTCGGTGTCTGCGTGTTCAGAGTCAGGTACTGCTCGGCTGCTGTCTTGTATTGTTTGCGTTTCAGAAGGTTTTCCGCCAGTGCAGCGCGCACGCTGCCGTCCTGGGGGTGGGTCTGTAGCCAGCGCAGCATGCGTTGTTCGCCGTCCTCGGGACGCTGAAGCGCGTTGAAGGCAGACAACTGGCGGATAAGCCAGGCTCCGGACGGCTGGCGGCTCTGCGCCCGCTCGAATGCGGCCAGTGCGGCCGTGTAGTTCCTGGCGGCGTAAGCGGCATCGCCTTCGAGAATGTAGCCGAGGGGATTGTCCGGATTTGCAGTCTGAATCTGCTTGGCGATCTTGTTCGCGTCCTCGATCCGGCCGTTCTGAACGTCCAGTCCACCCAGCATCAGCTGGGCATCGACGAAGCCGGGCTGGATACGCAGGGCATCGGTCAGGCTTTTGCGTGCGCCTTCGCGATCCTTGGCAACGATTTGTGCGGTGGCGAGTTTGAGCAGCGGCGCGGCCGATTTGGGCATGACGTCCTGCAGCTTGCGGTAGGAAGCGAGTGCGTTCGTGGTGTCGCCCAGCGCCAGTTGGGCCGTGCCGAGCAGGTCCAGCGCAGCGGGGCTGTTGGGGTGGGCGTTGACGGCTTCGCGCGCTACGGTCAATGCGCGGTTTCTGTCACCTTTGGCGAGCAGATAGCGCGCCAGCATGATCCGTGGCTGCAGGGCTTCGGGATGTGTCGAGGCGGCTTTCTCTAGCCATTTGACATAGCCGGCCTCGTCCTTGCCGCGCAGCGACAGGTCGGCCAGCGACAGCATGGCGTTGAGATTTCTGGGGTCGGCCTTGAGAACGGATTCGAGGCGTTGGCGTGCCTGGGCGGGTTGGCCGTCCTGCAGGTCGAGCTGGGCGAGGTTGGCGGCGGCGGGGAAGAATGCGGCGTCGCGCTTGAGCGCCTGCTCGAAGCTTTCGCGCGCTTTCACCTTGTCCTGTTTGCCGAGATAGGCCGCACCCCGGTAATTGAAAATGAAGGGGCTGGCACCGAGCTTCTTCTCCAGCACGTCGATACTGGCCAGCGCAGCGTCGAACTGCTTGTGTTCGAGCTGGTTGACGATCAGAACGGTATCTGGGCGGCTGCCCGAGCCTTCCATGCGGGCGGCTGCCTGGAGTTCGGCCAGCGCGCCGGAGTCGCCCTGTGCGAGTCGGGAGATGCCGAGTTCCGTCCGGATGGCCGCGCTGTTGGGGTCGTGCCGCGCCGCCTGTTCGAAATGGACGGTGGCTTGTGCGAAATCGCGTCTGGCGAGGGCGATTTCCCCGGCGACGATGAGCACGCCCGCATCGGGCGCGGCGGCAAGTGCGGGGGCCAGTGTGCGCGATGCATCGTCGACGCGGCCCAGTCGCAATTGGGTGGCCGCCAGAAGGCGGACGGCGTAGAGATTGTTGGGCGCAGCCGCGACGACCTTGTTGAGATAGGTTTCAGCGGTCTGCAAATTGTTCAGGTTGTACTCGATGGCCCCTCCCAGCAGCAGTGCGGGCATGAATTCCGGCGCACCTTTGAGGACACTGGCGAGATGGTCGCGCGCACGCTCGATCTTGTTTTCCCGGAAGTCGATCAGGGCCTGAAAATACCGGCCTTGCAGGCTGTTGGGCGTGTCTTTCAATGCGGCGTCGACTTCCTGCCGCGCTTCGGTCAGCTTGTTCTGGCCGATCGCGATTTCGGCCAGCGCCAGATGGCTTGGCGTATGTTTGGGGTTCAGCTTGAGCGCGGCCCGGTAGATTTCCGCAGCAGTGTCGAGATCGCCGGTGGCGCGCAGCAGGTCGCCTTTGAAGAGCAGGCTGTCGAGATGATTGGGGGCGACCTGCAACGCCTGATCGATGATCTGGCGCGCCGCCTGCGGTTGCCCGTCGGCGACGGCCAGCCGTGCCTGGGCGAGCTTTACCTCGGGGTTGTTCGGTGCGGCGGCGGCAGTCGTTTCCAGGATCTTGCGTGCCTCGGCCTTGTTGTTTAGACCGAGATAGGCGGTTGCGCGCAGGGCCTGCAACATGGCGTCATCGTCATCGTTCGACGCGGCGGGCGCCGGGAGTTCGTCCAGCAGCCGCTGGTATTCGCGCAGACCCAGCAGTGCGCGCGCGATCAGCGGATTGGCGATCTGTGCGGACAGTCCGGCTTCGCGGGCGCGCCGGAATTCCTTTTCGGCACCGGCCAGATCGAGTTGGCTCAAGTAGAGCTTGCCCAGTTCGAGCCGTGCGTCGGCATTCTTTTCGTCCGCTGCGACGGCATTCTTGAGCTGGATCACGGCGGCCTTGTAATCGCCGGCCGCGATCTTGGTCTTGGCGTCGTGCACGAGTGCGGTACTGTCCTCGCCGCCGCAGGCGGTCAGAACAGTGGTGCTCAGGACAAGCATCGATAACAGCGCGGAAAAGCGAACGGGCGACATGAGTCAAACTCCGGTAACGAATTGTCGAAAAGAGAAGCGGCTTTACTTCAATCCAATCTTGGCCATCAGGTCGTACAGGGTCGGGCGGGTGATGCCGAGCAATTCGGCAGCCTGTGCGATGCTGCCGTCCGTATTCGCCAATGCGCGCGTGATGGCAAGGCGTTCGGCGTTCTCGCGCGCCTGCCGCAGGTTGAAGGGCTGGACATCGACATGATCGATGTCCAGCCCGAGATCGCCCGCCGTGATCTGGTTGCCTTCGGCCATGATGGCGGCCCGCTTGATGAGGTTTTCCATCTCGCGGACGTTGCCTGGCCAGTTGTGCGCTTCGAGCGCGGCGAGTGCGTCGGCGGTGAATCCCTTGAGGCTGCGGCCCAGTTCGCGCGCATAGCGGTCGAGAAAGGCCTGTGCCAGGAGCACCGCATCACCGGGGCGCTCGCGCAGCGGCGGAATCTTCACGGTGATTTCGGACAGGCGATAGTAGAGATCTTCGCGGAAGCTGCCTTCGCGGATCATGCTGGAGAGATCCCGATGCGTGGCGCAGACCACGCGCACGTCGACCGGAATTTCGCCGCGACCGCCCAGGCGTTCGATCACGCGTTCCTGCAGGAAGCGCAGCAGCTTTGCCTGCAGAGGCATCGGCAGGTCGCCGATTTCGTCGAGGAAGAGTGTGCCTTCGCTGGCGTATTCGATGCGGCCGATGGTCTGCTTCGCGGCACCGGTGAAAGCGCCTTTTTCGTAACCAAAGAGTTCGGATTCGAGCAGCGTGTCGGGAATGGCCGCGCAGTTGATCGCGACGAAACGCTTGTTCGCGCGCGGCGACAGCTCGTGCACGCCGCGCGCGAGCACTTCCTTGCCGGTGCCGGATTCGCCCAGCAACAGGACCGTGGCGTTGGCGGGGGCAACCTTCTCGACAGTGCGGCATACCTTGAGCATGGCCTCGCTGCAGGTGATGAGCCCGTTCAGCGATGAGCCGCCCTGTTTGGAGAGCAACTGCCGGTTTTCGATTTCGAGCGCGTGGACATGCAGTGCGCGGGCGATCATCAGCGCCAGCACGTCAGGGTCGAAAGGTTTCTGGAAGAAATCGTAGGCGCCGAGATGAATGGCCTTGACTGCGTTGCTGCGATCGAGATTGCCGGTGACGACGATGACCTTGGTCACGGGGGCGAGTGAGAGGACCTGCTGCAGGGTCGCGAGTCCTTCGGTCGCGCCGTCGACATCCGGCGGCAGGCCGAGATCGAGCAGCACCACGGCGGGTTCGTGGCGGCGCAATTGCGCGATTGCGCTGTCGCGATCGGCGGCCACGATCAGTTCGTAATCGCTGAGACTCCATTTCAGTTGCTTTTGCAGGCCCGGGTCGTCTTCGACAAGCAGAACCTTGTGTTTGGCATCGCTCATGCAATGTCTCCTCGTGTTTCATTATCGTCCAGCGGAAGACTGAGACGAAAGCGGGTGCCCTGTCCGGGTGTGCTGTCGACTTCGATGTCGCCCCCGAGCGCACGCAGGGTTTCCCGGCATTCGTAGGCGCCGATGCCCATGCCGGCGCCCTTGGTCGAATCGAAGGGGGCAAACAGCCGCGTGCGGATGAACTCGTCGTCCATCCCGCAGCCAGTGTCGTCAATTTCGACGATGGCCCGGCTATCTTGAGCGAATCCGCGCATCGTCACCCGGCCGGTTGAGGGCGTCGCCTCGAGCGCGTTCTGGAGCAGGTGGCCGATGGCGCGCGTCAGGCGTTCGCGCTCGGCGCGTATCTTCAGGCCGGCATCGGGCAGGTCGAGCGTCGGACACAGCTTGAAAGCCTGTTTGCTGGCTGCAGCGTCGCGCAGGATATCGGCCAGCGGTATCGATTCCGCTGCGAGCATTTCGCCGCTGCCGCGGCGCAGCTGCGCGAGCACCTTGTTCATGCGTGCGACCGCGCTTTCCACTGTGTCGAGCATGTCGGCCTGGAATTCGGGGTTGTGCTTGTGCTTTTCGGCATTGGCCAGCAACAGGGAGAGCTGGGCGACCAGGTTTTTGAGATCGTGGATGACGAAGGTGGTGGTGCGGTTGAACGATTCGAACTGGCGCGCAACGATGAGCTGATTGGAGGCGCGCATCTGCGACAGATGGGCTGCGGCCTGGCGGGCGGCGACCTTGAGCAGGTCGCTTACTTCCCAGTTGAAGGTGACGTTGCCCAGCGAATGCTTCAGGACCACGAACCCCAGCAGCTCGTCGTGCAGCATCAGCGGCACCACCAGCCAGGCGTCGTTGGCCTCGCGGATCCAGGCCGGTGCGGCGAGATCGCCGTAGAGATCCGGGCGCGACTGCATTTCATCCAGATCGACAACCCATTGCCGGGCGGCCAGCCATAGCACGAAAGGGGAATCCGCCGCTTCGGCGCCTTGCAGGTCGGCCCAGTTCCAGTGGCTGGCGCGCTGGTAGGCGGCGTCGCCTTCGCGCATCCAGAGGGCGCCGCCCGGGCTTTCGAGCAGGCGCGCGAGCGCTTCGACGGCGCGTTCGCATAGTTGCTCGCCGGGTCGGCCTTCGGTGAGTGTCCGGGTGAAGTTGAGCCATTCTTCCCGGTAGTCGTAGCGGTAGCTGAAGAAATGCTTGGACAGGAAAACCCGCAGCCGCGCCCGCAGCGTACCGGACACTAGCAGCAACAGCAGCAGCATGGCGGCGGCGAAGACGAATACGGTCTGGATCACGTCGCCCCATTCGCCGCCGAACAGCCGGATGTAGTAGCCGGCGCCTGCCATGAGCAGCAGATAGATGCCGGCCCCCAGGAGGCTGGTGGTGTGGAAGACCATGGTTCGCGACAGGCCGACCGGCGCGGACCACTCCGGGTTGCGCGCGGCCGAGACGGCGATCAGTGGGGCCACAAGCGCGGCTACGTAGCCGCGTGCGGCCCAGATGCGCGCATCCATGGCCTGGAACAGGGCGGCGTTTGCGTAGAGGTAGAAATCGTAGGCGAACAGGCCGCCCAGGCCGAGGCAGAGGAATTTGATCGCCCATCTGTCCTGTGCGCGGGTGCTGCGATAGACCTGTTCCACCAGCACGAGGCCGGCAACGGTCAGCAGCACCAGACCGAGGTTGCCGGCCCATTCCGAAAGCATGGGCGGACTGTTGCCCACCAGGGCGAGGCTGCCGGTCAGCAAAAGGCCGGTCACGAGCAGTGCGGCGAATCCGCGCAGTATGCGCAGTGCGGCAGGTAATGCCGCCCCCGCGGGCAGGCGCAGATTGAGGATGTAGAAGAGCAGGCCGAGCCAGGCGCCATAGCGTGCCACTTCGACGAGAAATTGCAGATCGGGCGGCAGACGGCCCAGTGTCGTCAGCGTGGCCAGCCCTCCCCAGGCGGCGGTCGATGCGGCGGCCAGGCCGAGAAGCCGGCTTTGCGGGCGGCGGCGCCAGCTGGCGACAATCAGGCCCGACAGGCCAAGGAAAGCCAGCGTGGCCAGTCCGTATCCGAGGGCAGCCAGGAGCAGCAGGGTCGCGGGCATGGCGTCGGCGGCGTCAGCGCACGCCCTTGCCCCACAGCACCACCTGGGCGGTCTGGAACAGGATCATCAGATCCAGGAACAGGCTGTGATTCTTGACGTAGTAGAGGTCGTACTGCAGCTTGTGCATGGCGTCCTCGTCGGAGGCACCGTAGGGATACCGGACCTGGGCCCAGCCGGTGATTCCCGGTTTGACGGTGTGGCGGACGCCGTAATACGGGATTTTTTGCGTCAGATCCTGAACGAAATAGGGACGTTCGGGGCGCGGGCCGACAAAACTCATTTCGCCGAAGAATACATTGAATATCTGCGGGAGTTCGTCGATGCGGGTACGCCGGATGAAGCGGCCGACCAGTGTGACGCGGCTGTCGTTCTGTCCAGCCCAGCGCGGCTTGCCGTCCTTTTCCGCGTCCGCGCACATGCTGCGGAATTTGAGGATGGTGAACGAGCGCCCGCCCTGCCCGACACGCTCCTGGCGGTAGAGGACCGGTCCGGGGCTCTCCAGCTTGATGAGGAGCGTGGCCAGCGCCATGATCGGCAGGGTGACGGCAAGCATGGCTGCGCTGACCAGGAGGTCGAACAGCCGTTTGACCGTGTCGCGCAGCATGCCCTGGGTGAAACCCTCGGCCAGGATCATCCAGCTCGCGTTCATCGAGTCGAGCTGCAGGTGGCCGTTCTCGCGTTCGAAGAAGCTGGAGAGTTCGAGGATGTTGATGCCGCGCAGCTTGCATTCGAGCAGGGACTGAACCGGCATGCCGCCGCCGCGGCGATCGCGCACGGCGAGGATGATTTCGCTGACTTGCAGGCGGGTGGCGAGCTCGGACAGCGATTCCTGAGTGTCGAGAATCCGGGCATGATCGACGAAATGATGACTGCCGCCCATCGGCAGGTAGCCGACTACCTGGGTATTGCTGGCAGGGCCGCGCCGCGCCAGCAGAGCCTCGATGTGCGCGGCGCGGCTGCCGGTGCCGAGGACCAGCGCCCGTTTTTTGAGGACGCCGACGCGCGCCCAGCGGATGAACAGGGCGCGGGAAACCAGGATACCGAACAGCGCCAGGCCGAACGCCAGCAGGAATGCGCCGCGTCCGACCAGCAGCGCGGGAAAGAAGTAAAAGAGCAGGCTCATGGTGACCAGGCCGAGCCCGAAGCTCAAGCCCAGCCGCTGCAGCAGTGCCCGGATGCCGCCCCGTGATTCGAGATCGTACAGGCCGCTGGCGGTCATTAGCCCGAGCATGACCAGTGTGAAAGTCGTTGCCTTGGGCAGGAGTGGGTTCAGGTCGTCCGGAATGGCGTGGCTGTCCAGGAAGCGTGCGCTTACACCAAGATACATGGCGCCACACAGGATCAGGGCTTCCAGCATGACCAGCAGCAGCAGGTTCAGCGGAACGTAGTGTCGGAAAAATCGGATCACGGCCGTTGTCGGTTCAGGGTCTTGGGGCTTGGATCAGCATCTTCCATGCCAAGGGCCGCCAAGATTGTGCTGAAGGCTTGGCAACGTCATGTCACAGGCCCCCGGGGTGAGGCTGGCTTTCGGGCATGGCGGCAAGTCTTCTGTCTGTCGCCGCGCATCGTCCTGTGCGCGCTTCGAACGCGACGATTTTCTGTCATGCCGGCCTCAGGTGAACATGGCGCCGGTCAGGTCAGACCAGCGTGCGGACCTGCGGCAGGCGTGCGCGCCGCAGGCTGCCGTCGGCTTGCAGGCGCTTCATGCTGCGCAATTCGGCGGCGGGATAGACGACAAGGCTGACCGGAGCGCGAGGATCGTCGATCAGAAAGCGCGGGTAGATGCGTCCGCCTGATTCGGCGGGCCGGTATTCGCCGGCCTGATAGGGCGGACCGAGGCGCATGAGTAGGAATTCCACGTCCTTCTGATCATCGGTGAAGAGCTGCAGATTGATGTCCGTATGAGGGCCGGCCGTGCCGTTCAATACGGCGCCGGTGAGATGGGGGTCGAAGGCGGCGAAGCGCTCCATGTAGTCTATGGCGGTCTGGCGCAGTCTGGCGAGCAGGGCGCGCGTTTCATCGACCTGATAGATCGCCTGGTAGGCGCGCAGGGCCTCTTCGATCTGCTGGTTGTCGGGCAGGTTGCCGCTGTCCGGCGCACCCAGTTGCCGGGCTGCCTTGCGTTTGGCGCTGCCGTAATCGAGACTGCCGTCCTCGGCCAGCAGACGGGCCGCCGCATGGGCGATGCGGCGGCGCATGTCGAGGTGTTTCATAGGGCGGTTCCGGGCGCGGGGGCGGTGTGCATCGGCGTCTGGATCACCGGTTCGTGGCTCTCGTCGGTTGCGGAGGCGTCGGGGGGCGGAAATTCCTGATAGAAATATTCCGTTGTGCCGACGGGGCGCTGGCCGAGCAGATCGTTGAGCAGACCGCCGAACATGGGTTCCGGCAGGCGGGTGCCGGTTGTGGCGTCGATCTGTACCGCGATGATGCCGGACGGCATGGACCAGCCCTTCTGCGGCTGGCCCTTCAGGGTCGGTTCCATGAAGTCGATCCAGATCGGCAGCGCCGATTGCGCGCCGGTTTCGCCGCGGCCAAGCGAGCGGGGCTGGTCGTAACCCATCCAGGAAATGGCCACGACGTCGGGCGTATAGCCGGCAAACCAGGTGTCGCGGGCGTCGTTGGTCGTACCGGTCTTGCCCGCGATGTCGCTGCGGCCCAGCTGGCCTGCCCGGGCGGCCGTGCCGTAGCGGACAACGTCCTGCATCATGTTGGTCATCAGCCAGGCGTTGCGGGGGTCGATCACGCGGGGCGCGTCGGCGCCGGCCTGTTGCGGGCTGGCCTGCATCAGCACGCGTCCATCCTTGTCCGTCACCTTGTCGATCAGGTAGGGGCGGATACCGTATCCGCCGTTTGCAAATACGCTGTAGGCCGAGGCCAGTTGTAGCGGCGTGACGCTGCCCGCGCCCAGCGCCATGGTGAGATAGGGGGGGTGACGCGCGGGATCGAATCCGAAGCGACGAATGTAATCCCGTGCGTAGTAAGGACCTATGCCTTGCAGAATCCGCACCGACACAAGGTTGAGCGACTGGGTCAGCGCGCTGCGCATGCGCACGGGATCGCTGGTGCTGCCGTCGTAATTCTTGGGCTCCCAGGCGGTGCCGCCGGCCTCCTCGGCAGCCAGGGTGATCGGCGTGTTCTCGATCATTGTCGATGGGGTGTAGCCTTTTTCCAGGGCGGCCGAATAGATGAAGGGCTTGAAGCTCGATCCGGGCTGCCGCCAGGCCTGGGTGACATGATTGAACTTATTGCGGCCGTAATCGAATCCGCCGACCAACGCCGTGATTGCGCCGTCCTTGGGATCGACCGCAACGAGTGCGGCCTCGATTTCGGGCAACTGCGCCAGCCGCCAGGAGGCCTTGGCGCCGGTGGCCTGGACGCGAACGACCGCCCCCGGCACCAGCTGCCGGCCTTTTTTGCCGGCGACCCAATTGTCGACCCATTTGAGGGAGCTGCCGCCAATTTCTGCGCTCTTGCCGTCCGGCATCTGTACGCGGATCAGCTGGGGGGTTGCGGACAGCACCACGGCCGGCACCATGCCGCCAATAGTCTGTATGTCTTCCAGTGCGCCGGTGATTACGGCTTCGCGCCCTGCCTTGTCGGCGGGCAGGGCAATCTGCTTTTCCGGGCCACGGTAGCCGTGGCGCTGATCGTAGCTGGCAATGCCCTGCCAGACGGCCTGGTTGGCCGAAAGCTGCTGCGCGCGGCGCAGGGTGGTAACCACCTTGAAGCCCGAGCTGTAGATCGATTCGCCATATTTCTCGAACAGGACCTGGCGCACCATCTCGGCGGCGTAGTCGGCCGATACGTCCGTCTGCTGGCGGGTCTCGCGGATAACCAGCTTCTGGTCCACTGCGCGGCGCCAGGTCGCGTCGTCGATGAATTTCAGCGTGCGCATGCGGCCGAGCACGTATTCCTGGCGGGTTTTGGCGCGCGGGAAATTGACTACGGGGTTATAGCGTGAAGGTGCTTTGGGCAGGCCGGCGAGCATGGCGAATTCGGCCAGGCTCAGTTCGCGCATCGGTTTGCCGAAGTAAGTGCGCGCTGCGGCTTCAAAGCCGTAGGCGCGCTGGCCAAGATAGATCTGGTTGATGTAGAGCTCGAGGATTTTGTCCTTGGACAGGCTGTGTTCGATTTTCATCGCCAGCATGGCCTCGGACAGTTTGCGGCTGAGTGTCTTTTCGTTGGACAGGAAGAAATTGCGCGCTACCTGCATGGTGATGGTCGAGGCGCCTTCCTTGGCGCCCCCCGACAGCAGATTGGCACCGGCGGCCCGGAGTATGCCGAGCGTGTCGACGCCGCCGTGTGTGTAGAAGCGTTCGTCCTCGGCGGCGATGATCGCCTGCTTCATGGTTTTCGGGACGTTTTCGATGGCGATGAAGGCACGCCGTTCTTCGCCGAATTCGCCGATCAGGCCGCCGTCGGCGGTATACACCCGCAGGGGCAGCTTGGGTTTGTAGTCCGTCAGCGCCTCCAGCGGCGGCAGGTTGGGATAGATCAGCGCCGCCGCCAGACCGGCGAGCGCTGTCCCGACTACGCCGAGACTCACCAGCAGGGCCAGCGCGTAATGCCACCATTTGGAAAACATCCTGTTCCTTCGATTCGACGCCTAAAGTTTCCGCCGATTATAGGCGTTAGTGGTGTTGGAATTTGGACACAGTTGTTTGAGCCTCGCAATGCCCAGAGGAAAAACTGTTAAAAACCGTGTGTTGTTGCTAGCATCTAAAAGCCATAACAAGAATAAGCGCCAACCCACAGAAGCGTAAAGGAAAACTCTTGCAACTGACTTTTAATCTGGACTGGCTGTCCGCCAAGGGGTTGCCAATCATCGGGCTCGACATCAGTACGACTGCGGTCAAGCTGGTTGAGCTGTCCGATGCCGGCAAGGGCATGCTGCGGGTGGAGCGCTACGTGATCGAGCCCTTGCCGAAGGATGCGGTGACGGATGGCAACATCGCCAATCTCGATCAGGTCGCGGAAGCGCTGCGCAATGCCTGGCAGACACTGGGCACGCGGGCGAGGAACGTCGCGCTGGCGCTGCCTTCCTCGGCGGTCATCACCAAGAAGATTCTGGCGCCCGCGAGCCTCAAGGGCATCGACCTCGAGAACCAGGTCGAGACCGAAGCCAACCAGGTGATCCCGTTCTCGCTGGATGAAGTCAATCTGGATTTCCAGGTGCTGGGGCCTTCGCCCGCCAGCCCGGACGACGTGCAGATCCTGCTGGCCGCCGCGCGCAAGGAAAAGGTTGAGGACCGGGTCGCCGCGGTGGAGGCCGCCGGCCTGAAGGCGCTCATCATGGACGTGGAGTCCTACGCCACCCAGACCGCCTACGAACAGATCGCCCATCTGCTGCCCAACAGCGGCGCCGGTCAGACCGTGGCGATCGTCGACGTCGGCGCGCAGAACATGCACATCAACATTCTGCACGACAACGACTCGGTCTACCTGCGCGAGCATGGCTTTGGCGGCAACCAGCTTAACAACGAGATTTCCCGCCGCTTCGGCATGACCAGCGAAGAGGCCGAGATCGCCAAACGCAAGGGCACGCTGCCCGAAAGCTACGACATGGAAGTGCTGCAGCCCTACAGCGAAACGCTGGCCATGGAGATCGGGCGGGCGCTGCAACTGTTCACGACGTCCACGCAATACCGGAAAGTCGACCAGATCCTGCTGGCGGGCGGCGGCGCCATGATTCCCGGTATCGACGACGTGGTGGCGCAGCGGACCGGCGCGCCGACCATGGTCGTCAACCCGTTCGCCAACATGGCGGTGGGCTCAAAGATCCGGCCGCAGGCCCTGACGGCCGACGCACCTTCCCTCTTCGTCGCCTGTGGCCTCGCCATGCGGAGGTTCGACCCCCAATGATCCGCATCAACCTCCTCCCCCACCGCGAACTGGCGCGCGCAGCGCGTCGGCGCCAGTTCAACATCCTGCTCGGCTTCGCGGTCGCGGCGGGCGTGCTCGTCGTCGTGCTCGGCCACAGTCTGATCGCCGCCCGGCAGGCCAGTCAGGAAACGCGCAACGCTTTCCTGGAACAGGAGATCGCCAAGCTGGACGGCCAGATCGGCGAGATCAAGAAGATCAAGGAGCAGACCCAGGCCCTGCTCGCCCGCAAACAGGTCGTCGAAACCCTGCAGTCCAACCGCACCGAAGTCGTGCATCTGTTCGACCAGATGATCCGCCTGCTGCCCGACGGCCTGTACCTCAAGTCGCTCAAGCAGGCCGGCGACACGATCACGCTCAGCGGCTACACCCAGTCGAGCGCGCGCGTGTCGACGCTGATGCGCAATCTGGATGATTCGCCCTGGTTCGAACGCTCGACCCTGGTCGAGATCAAGGCGGCGACGGTGAATAACCTGCGTGCCAACGAATTCGTCCTGACGGTCAAGCAGACCCGGCAGACGCCGGAAGGCGAAAAAGCGGAGGGGGGCAAAGCATGACCCTGGACGAACTCAACAAACTCGATCTGAAGACGCTGGCGGACTGGCCGCTGCCGACCAAGCTGGTCGCGCTCGGCCTGCTCTGCGTGGCGATCATCGCCGCCGGCTGGTGGTTCGACTGGCGCGGCGGCCTGGAAAGCCTGGACGCGGCCAAACAGAAGGAAACCGATCTGCGCGGCGTCTTCACCGTCAAGAAGAATCAGGCGGTCAATCTGGATGCGTACAAGAAGCAGCTTGCGGATATCGAGCAATCCTTCGGCGCGCTGCTGAAGCAACTGCCGAACAAGCAGGAAATGGACGCGCTGATCACCGACATCAACCAGGCCGGTCTCGGGCGCGGGCTGCAATTCGACCTGTTCAAGCCGGAGACGGAAAACGTCCTGGACTTCTACGCGGAGATGCCGATCCGCGTGAAGGTTACGGGCGGCTATCACGACATCGCGGCTTTCGTGAGCGACATTTCCAAGCTTTCGCGCATCGTCACGCTGCAGGATATTGCGCTTGATCCGACCAAGGATGGTGTGCTGAATATGGAAGCCGTCGTTAGAACCTACCGTTATCTCGACGACGAGGAAATCGTCGCCAAGAAACAGAGCAGCAAGGAGCCCAAGAAATGAAGCGTCTTGTCACGCTTGTCGTGCCCCTGCTGATGCTGTCCGGCTGCGGTGGCGGCGATATGGAAGATCTGCGTGCATTCGTTGCCGAAACCGGCAGGGACATGCAGGGCAAGGTCGAATCGCTGCCGGAAATCAAGCCTTACGAGGCGTTCTCGTACGCCGCTTTCGATCTGCCCGATCCGTTCAAGCCGAGAAAACTCTCCACCGGCGGCGGAGGCGGGCTGCAGCCGGATCTGGCGCGGCCCAAGGAGCCGCTGGAAGCCTACTCGCTGGAAACGCTGAAGATGGTGGGCGTGCTGTCGAAAAAAGGCGTGATCCATGCGGTCATCCGGACGCCCGACAATGCCATCTACCACATCCGCAAGGGCAATTACTTGGGGCAGAATTTCGGGCTCGTCACGCAAATCGGCGACAGCGAAGTGGCATTGCGCGAAATCGTCCAGGACAGCGCCGGGGACTGGTCCGAGCGCACCAGCACCCTGATCCTGCAAGAATGAACGAAGCACTGAATTTTAAAGAGGCTGACATGAACGCACTGCCCAGAATCGCGCAAATCCTCACCCGTCACCTGCTTGGTATTGCCCTGCTGGCGATGCCGGTCATGGCGCCTGCCGCCGACCTGCCGCCGACGAGCAACGCGGTGCAAAGCGTCGAAACCACGACGCTGCCGGGCGGCAAGGTGGTCGTTCGCGTCAACCTGAAGAATGCGCTGGCCGCGACGCCGGCGGGCTTCACCGTGGGCAATCCGCCGCGCATCGCGCTCGACCTGCCCGATACCGGCAATGCGATCGGCAAAAATACCGTCGAGGCCAATCTCGGCCCCTTGTCGAGCGTCAACGTGGTGCAGGCGGGCAACCGCACCCGTCTGGTGCTGAACCTCAACAAATCGGTCGAATACGAAGCCAAAGTCGACGGCAAGCAGTTGCTGGTGTCTCTGGGCGACGTGGGCGCCGGCGCGGCGCCGGTGAACGCCACTCCGCGCTTCGCGGAAGCTGCGCCCGGCAACGCGAGCCACAGCATTCGCGACGTCGATTTCCGGCGCGGCGCCGCGGGCGAGGCGCGCATCGTGACGACGCTGTCCGATGCGCAGGCGGGCATCAATATCCGCCAGCAGGGCGATGGCGTCGTCGTCGATTTCGTCGGGACGGATCTGCCCAAGGCCCTGCAGCGCCGCCTCGACGTCGCGGACTTCGGCACGCCGGTCCGGACCGTCGAGACCTATGCGCTGGGGGGCAACACCCGCATGGTGATCCAGCCGCAGGGCGCCTGGGAATATTCGGCCTATCAGGCTGACAACAGCTTCATCGTCGAGGTGAAGCCTTCGACCGACGGCCAGAAGAAAACCGCCGACGGCAAGGTCAAGTACAGCGGCGAAAAACTCTCGCTCAACTTCCAGAACGTGGAAGTGCGCTCCGTGCTGCAGGTCATCGCCGACTTCACCGGCCTGAACATCATCGCCAGCGACACGGTGACTGGCAATCTGACCCTGCGCCTGAAAGACGTACCCTGGGATCAGGCGCTCGATCTGGTCATGCAGACCAAAGGGCTGGACAAGCGCCAGAATGGGAATGTCATCTGGATCGCGCCGAAGGATGAATTACTGACCAAAGAAAAGCTGGAACTTGAAGCCAAGAACCAGGTTGCCGATCTTGAGCCATTAACTACCGAGTACATCCAACTCAACTACATGCGTGCGGATGAAGCCCAAACCATGCTTTATGGGTTTGCATCAGGCGCTTTCCTGAATTCGGCTACCAACAGCAGTGTGAATTGTTCCGCGCAGGCCCAAGGCCTGGGCGGGGCGGCTGCGGCGCAGGCATCTCAGCAGGGACAGGGCAACAACGATCAAAAAGTCCTGACCAAACGTGGCCGTGCGACATACGAGCTTAAGACCAATACTCTGATCATTACGGATACGCCTCACAAGATTCAGGAAATCCGTGAGTTATTGGCAAGACTTGATGTGCCTGCAAGGCAGGTCATGATTGAGGCTCGTGTCGTTACTGCAGACAGTGGCTGGAGCCGAGATTTGGGCGCCAAACTGGGATTGGCTGCTATTAATCGTACCGGACGATATCAGAGCGGTATTGCGGGAACGCAAACGGATGCTTCGCATATTGCGCAAGGCTTCTTCCCTCAGTCGAGTGTAAAAGGAACACGTGTGGATCCTGCTGACCCGACAAAATTCGTGACAGATGTTCCGTTGCAGTCGGTAGGAACCAATCTCGTGAATTTCCCGGCAGGGGCCGGGGCGGCGCAGATCGCTTTCTCCCTTTTGGATGCGTCTACGGGAAATCTACTCAGTCTTGAGTTGTCTGCCCTTGAGGCAGATAACCGCGGAAAGATCATCTCCAACCCGCGCGTCATGACGAGCAACCAAAAACCTGCAGTTATCTTGAATGGTACGCAACTGCCGTATATCACACCGGGCACAGCGAATAATCCACCAACTGTGACATTCAAGGATGTTTTTCTGTGCTTGTTGGTGGATCCGCAAATCTTGAATAATGATTCACTGATCATGACGGTCGAAGTCCAGAAAGATGCGGTCGATACCGCTAATAGTGTGTCCTTGGGAGGCGTGGCTGTTCCGGCGGTGGCTACAAAACGTGTCAAGACTCAGGTACGGGTCAATAATGGCGAGACTCTGGTTCTAGGGGGTATCTTTGACCAAGTCGAGCTCAAGAATGTCTCCAAGGTCCCATATCTGGGTGACGTTCCGATCTTGGGAAATCTCTTTAAGCAAACATTCAAGCAAGAGCAGAAGACGGAATTGATCATCTTTCTAACTCCCCGCATTCTCGACGAGCGTCTCTCCCTGCGTTGAGACTGATAGCGCTGAATTCAACGCGGGCTTCGGCCCGCGTTTTTATTGTGTAAGCCGGAAAGATGCCGGTTCCCGCCGCTTCAGCTGGCACTCCATTAAAATGCCGCCATGAGCAAACGCGACAACCTCTATCTCGTCGGTTTGATGGGCGCGGGCAAGACCACGGTCGGCCGCCTCTTGGCCAAGCATTACGGCTGCGTGTTTCACGATTCCGACCATGAGATCGAGGCGCGGACCGGCGTCAAGATTCCGGTCATTTTCGAGATCGAGGGCGAGGCCGGATTCCGCAAGCGCGAAGAGGCGGCGATCGCCGAGCTGACGGCATTGAACGGCATCGTGCTGGCCACGGGCGGCGGCGCGATTCTGTCGCCCGCGAATCGGGAGGCTTTGCGGCGGAACGGGGTGGTGATCTATTTGCGCGGCACGCCCGAACATTTGTACGAGCGCACCCGGCATGATCGCAACCGCCCGCTGCTGCAGACTGGGAACCCGCTGGAGAAATTGCGCGAGCTGTACCGCCAGCGCGATCCGCTGTACCGCGAGATCGCCGACGTCGTCATGGATACGGGGCGGCAAAGCGTATCCGGCATGGCGCGCGTCCTGTTCGGCAAGCTGGATTTGCTGCGGAGCGGCCTGCCCTTGGCGGACGCGGACGTGTGATGCTGCGCTGGATCACGGCCGGCCTGATCGGGCTGTCGGGCTTGCCCGCATGCGCCGCGGATTATCTGGCCGGCCCGACCGATTACAGGCGCTATCTGCCCCGGCTGGAGGCGGGCGATCGTTTGCGGCTGGAGCCGGGCACGTATCTCGAGGGTTTGCCGTTGCGTGACTTGGCCGGTCTGCCCGGACAGCCCATCGTCATCGAGGCCGCCGATGCGTCGGCGCCGCCGCGCTTGATGGCGCGACGCGGGGCGAACACGGTCAGCCTGGTCAACGTGCGTCACGTCACGGTGCGCGGCCTCGAACTGGATGGCGGCGGCTTGCCGGTCGACGCCGTCAAGGCGGAAGGGCACAGCCGCTATGCCGATTTCGTGGTGCTGGAGGATCTGTACATCCACGATCATGCCGCTTCGCAGCAGTCGGTGGGCATTTCCACCAAGTGCCCGGCCCTGGGCTGGACGATTCGCGGCAACCGGATCACGCGGGTCGGCACGGGTCTTTACCTGGGGAATTCGGATGGCGGTGCGCCTTTCGTCGGCGGCCTGATCGAGGCGAACCGGATCGATCGGACTTTGGGATACAACCTGCAGATCAAGCACCAGAACGGCCGCCCGGCCGACTGGGCGGATGGCCACGACACGATCATCCGCTACAACGTGTTTTCCAAGCAGGACGCACAGCCGAATCCCCTGGCACGGCCCAACGTGCTGCTCGGTCATTTCCCGCCTGAAGGCCCCGGCGCTGTGGCTCGTTATTTAATCTACGGCAATCAGTTTCTGTCCAATCCGAGCGAGGCGTTGCTGCAGTCGGAAGCGCGCATGGCCTTGTACGACAATCTCTTCGTGAACGAAGCGGGCGATGCGATCCGGGTGCAGCCGCACAACGGCGCGCCGCGCGACATGGCGATCTTTTCCAACACCGTGGTGGCCTCCGGTGCCGGAATCCGCATCCGGCAGGCGCCGGATGCACCCTACCGTCAACGGCTCATCGCCAATCTTGTGTCGGCGGCACAGCCGATCGCGGGCGGCGAGGCCGCGCACAACCGCTCGCTGCCATACCGGCCGGCGTGGGCCGACAGGCCGGATTGGGCGTTGACCGGACGCATGCTCGCCGCCGCGCCCTCACCCGCTCCGCTGCCGGACGCCTTGCAACGCAGCCTGGCGGATGATTATCCGGACTGGCCGGCGCGCGCGCATCCCGGCGCCCGGTCTCCCGAACCGCAGGCGCAGCGTTGGCCATGAATCGCAACGCGCAGGCGGACGGCATCCGGGGCACATTGTGGCTGGCCGCGCTGGCCTACACCTTGTTCGTCGTCTACGGTAGTCTGGTGCCGCTGAAATTCCAGGCCTTGCCCTGGGACGAAGCGGTCGCGCGCTTCGCGGCCATCCCCTTCCTGAACCTGGGCATCGGTTCGCGCGCCGACTGGGTGGCCAATCTGCTGCTGTTCGTACCGCTGAGTTTTTTGTGGATGGGCGTGGCCGCCCGCCGGGGCGGTTCGACGCGGGCGGTGCTGGCGGCGCTGCTGATCGTGCCGGCGGCGATCGGCCTGAGCGTCGGCATCGAGTTCACGCAGCTCTTCTTTCCGCAGCGCACGGTTTCGCAGAACGACGTTTTCGCCGAGACGCTGGGCGGGCTGCTGGGTGTCGCCGCCTGGCTGCTCTGGGGCCGCGCCTTCCTCGACTGGCTGCGGGCCTGGCGCGAAACGCACGCGCGGGCCGCGCTGGCCGAGCGGCTGGCCTGGGTGTATCTGGCCGGCGTCGTCGTCTACAACGTGCTGCCGCTGGATCTGACCCTCAGCGCGGTCGAGCTGTTTCACAAATGGCGCGAAGGCCGGGTCGTCCTCGTGCCCTTCGCCGGCCTGCCCGCCGCTCCGGCCGACGCGCTCTACGAAATCGCGACCGACGTGCTGATCTGGGCGCCGCTTGCGCTGCTGTGGCGGCAGGACGGCACCCGCAGCGCGCTGCGGGTATGGGGCATGACGCTGGCGACCGCCGTGCTGCTGGAAGGTATGCAGCTCTTCGTCTATTCGCGGGTGAGCGACGTGACGGACATCCTGACCGGCGCGCTGGGCGCGGCGATCGGCAGCCTGGCCGGCGGCTGGCTCGGCCGGCGCGAATCCCGCCGTTCCACCCTGCCGACCCTGGGCGGCGCCGGGCTGCCGTTCGCGCTGGCGGGGGCGTGGGTCGGCGTGGTGCTGTTCACGTTCTGGTTTCCGTTCGACTTCCGCACGGACGGCGCCTTCATCAGGGCGCGGCTCGATTTCATCGGGCGCCTGCCTTTCGAGGTCTACTACTTCGGGACGGAATTCCGCGCCGTCACGGAAGTGCTGCGCAAGACGCTGTTCTTCGCGCCGCTCGGCGCGTTGCTGGCCTGGGGCGTCGCGCGCCTGCCGTGGCGCTGGCGCGGCCCGGCGTTCGGTCTGGCGATGCTGGCATTGGCGGCGTTGCCGGCCGTCGTCGAACTCGGGCAGGTCATGCTGCCCGAAAAGATCGCCGACACTACCGACTGGCTGCTGGCCTGGCTCGGCGGGCTGGCTGGCTACGCGGTGGCGCGGCGGGTCTTGCGGGCGCCCCGTCTCGCCGAGCCGGGACGGCGGGTGGTCCGGTCCGAAAGCCTGCCGCCGGCCCGCCCGGCGCGGGCATCGCGCGCGCTGCATTTCGCCGCGTCGACGGGCGCGCTGGCGGCGGCGATCTTCATCGGCGCGCGTCTGGATTTCGTGCCGTACAACGTGCGCGAATTGCTGGACCCCGGCCACGCCGGCCTGGCCGCGCTCCTGCTCGCGGCGGCCTGCTACTGGCTGGCGGTTTTCCCGGTCTGGCTCGCGCGCCGCGAGGTGCCGGGCCCCGTGCGCATAGGCTTTCTGCCGCTCGGCCTGCTGGTCTACGGCGGTGTCGCCTTCCTGCTGCTGGATGGCGCGGTGGCCGACGAAAGCCTGTTCGATCTGGTGGGCAGCCCGATCCTGGACTGGCCGGGGCAATGGGAAACCGGCCTGCGCTGGGTGGCGCTGCTCCTGGTGCCCGGCGCGCTGATCTATCTGGCGGCGCAGAGCGTGCGCCGCTGGCGCGGTAAGCCGCTCGGCGCGCTGCATTTCTGGGCGGCCCTGCCGGCGCTTGCGCTGGCCTACTGGGCCGTGGTCGTCGAAGCGGCCACGGACAATCTGGTCGAACTGATCGCTTCGCCCAGCTTGCCGGCTTGGCTGGCGCTGTCCGGCTGGCTGTATCTGCTGTTTCTGGCGGCGGCTCTGCTCGCTTCGCCGCTGAAGCCGGCCGAGCGTCCCTGGGCTTGGGTCGCCGTTGGCCTGTCGTTGCCGCTGGGCGGTCTGCTGCTGTATCTGGGGCTCGCCGGCGACATCGACAAATACGGCCAGCATTTCTCGGCGCTGCAGTTTCTGTTGAGCCGGGATCGCCAGCATTACGCCTCGCCGGCGGTAGTCTGGCTGCGCTACGCCGGCCTGCACGTCCTTGTCATCGCTGCGTTGGCTTTCTTACAATGGCCGCATTTCCGCGCCGGGCGTCTATCGCCGTCCCCCCGCCCATGACCCTGTTCGACGTTTTCAACGGCGATGCCGACGGCATCTGCGCCCTGCACCAACTGCGGCTCGCCGAGCCCGCCGAGTCGCGGCTCGTCACCGGACCCAAGCGCGAAATCGACCTGCTGAAACGCGTGCGCGCGCAGGCGGGCGACCGCGTCACCGTGCTCGACGTCTCGCTGGCCAAGAACCGGGCGGCGCTGGATGCCCTGCTCGCGGCGGGCGCGCACGTGCGCTATTTCGATCATCACCAGCCGGGCGAGATTCCGACGCATCCGGGATTCGAGCCGCACATCGACACCGACGCCGACGTCTGCACCAGCCTCCTGGTCAACGCGCATCTGCGGGGGCGGCATCTCGCCTGGGCCGTCGCGGCGGCGTTCGGCGACAATCTGGCCGCATCCGCGCGCCGGGCGGCCGTTCCGCTCGGCCTGTCCGAGACGCAGCTCGCGCAATTACAGTCGCTGGGCGAATGCCTGAACTACAACGGCTACGGCGAAACGCTGGATGATCTCCACTTCGATCCGGCCGAGTTGTACCGTGCGGTGCGGCCCTACGCCGACCCGTTCGCCTTCGCCGCCGAATCGTCCGCCTACGGCGTGCTCAAGGCCGGCTACGCCGACGACATGGCGCGCGCCGAGGGCATCGCACCGGCGGAGTCGCGCCCGAGCGGCCGCATCTTCCTGCTGCCGGCGGAAAAATGGGCGCGTCGGATTTCCGGCGTCTATGGCAATCGATTGGCAGTCGAAGCGCCGACCCGGGCGCACGCCGTGCTGACCGCCAAGCCGGGCGGCGGCTACCTCGTCAGCGTGCGCGCGCCGCTGGCGGACAGGCAGGGCGCGGACGTGCTGTGCAGTCAGTTCGACACCGGCGGCGGGCGCAAGGCGGCGGCCGGGATCAACCATCTGCCGGAAGCCGAGCTTGGCCGGTTTATTGCTGGCTTCTACACGGTTTTTTCCGGAATCCAGACAGCATGACCCAACTGATCGCGCCTTACGGCGGCACGCTCGTCAACCTCATCGATCCCGCGCGCGTCGAGGCGCTCAAGCGCGAGGCGCTCGGTCTGCCTTCGCTCGATCTGGGCTGGCGCCAGCAGTGCGAACTCGAAATGCTCATGAGCGGCGCCTATTCGCCGCTCGCCGGTTTCATGACCCGCGCCCAGTGCGCGCGCGTCGCAGCCGAGCGGCAACTGGACGACGGCCTGTTCTGGCCGCTGCCCGTCACCCTGACCACGCGCCATGCGTCGGCTGCCGGCTTCAAGCCCGGCGACCGCATCGCCCTGCGCGACGGCGAAGGCTTCATGCTGGCCGTGCTGCAGCTTGCGGACGTCTGGGAAGAAGACGGTACCTGGCATCTCGGCGGCCCGGTCGAAGGCGCGGCCCTGCCGCCGCACCCGGATTTCGTCGCCCTGCGCCATACCCCGGCCGAATTGCGCGCCCTGTTCCAGAAACGCGGCTGGCGGCGCGTGATCGCCTGGCAGGCGCGCCAGCCCATGCATCGCGCGCAGTTTGAGTTCTGTCTGAAAAGCGCGGTCGAAAACGAGGCCAACCTGCTGCTGCATCCGCAGGCGGGCGGCGACATCACCGACGCGCCGGCCTATTTCGGCCTGGTGCGCAGCTTTATGGCGATACGCGAACGTTTCCCCGCCGCGACCACGCAGCTCGCGCTGATGCCCGCGACGCCGCGCACCGCCAGTGCCGGCGCGCTGCTGCTGCGCGCCATCGTCGCGCGCAACTACGGCTGCGTGCTGCTGATCGCCGGCGGCGAATACCTGCCCGACGGCGAATGCCGGCGCGGCGAGGATCTCGTACGCGACCACGCCGATCTCGACGTGAGTGCGCTCGCCGAACGGATAGGTGTTCGTCTCGTCGCCTATCCGCGCATGGTCTACGTCGAGGACCGGGCGGAATACCTGCCGGTTGCCGACGCGCCGGAAGGCGCGCGCCAGTTGACCCTGTCGGGCGAGGAATTCCGGCGCCGCATGCGGACAGGCCTGAAAATCCCGGACTGGTACAGCTTTCCCGAAGTGCTGACGGAGCTGCAGCGCCAGAACCCGCCGCGCGACAAGCAGGGCTTCACCGTCTTTTTCACCGGCCTGTCGGGCGCGGGCAAGTCCACGCTCGCCCGGGCGCTGGCCGCGCGCCTGATGGAAATGGGTGGCCGCAGCGTGACCCTGTTGGACGGCGACATCGTGCGCCGGCATCTGTCGTCCGAACTGGGATTCAGCAAGGCGCACCGCGACATCAACGTGCGGCGCATCGGTTTCGTCGCGAGCGAGATCACCAAGAACCGTGGCATCGCCGTCTGCGCGCCGATCGCACCCTACCGGCAGACCCGGCGCGACGTGCGCGCGATGATCGAAGCGGTGGGCGGGTTCGTCGAGATCCATGTCGCCACGCCGATCGAAACCTGCGAGGCGCGCGACCGCAAAGGGCTGTACGCCAAGGCGCGGGCGGGCCTGATTCCCGAATTCACGGGCGTATCCGATCCCTACGAAGTGCCCGAGCATCCCGAACTGGCCGTCGATACCACCGGTCTCGCCATCGACGAGGCGGTGCAGCAGATTCTGCTCAAGCTGGAATACGAGGGCTATCTGCGCTGAACGGATTTTCCGGAAGCGGGCGAATGATCGGCCGCTCGCCCCAACAAAAAACGGCGACCCGAAGGTCGCCGTTTCATTTGTCGCGTTGCGCGCCGGTTCAGGCAGTCTTGCGACGACGCATGGCGGCCAGGCCGGCCATGCCGATACCGAGCAGCGCCAGCGAGGCGGGCTCGGGCACGACGCCGCCCGGGTCCACGGAGCCGAGGGGCACCGAGGCGAAGCGCAGCGTGCCGCCGGCCACCAGAACTTCGCCGAAGCCGTCGCCGAAGAAGGTGACGCTGGAGAAGAAGCCGGACGAGTCGATCGCGCCGATGAAGTTGGTGTAGCTGTTCTGCGCAACGATGCCGGGGTTGCTGCTGGCGCTCGTGGCGTTGGCCGGCAGGGTGGCGGCGCCGCCATCGAAGGCGATCCACAGGCCGGACCCTTGTGCGGGCACGCCGTAGGTGCTGACCGTATTGGCGTCGCGGATGACGCCGGTGCAGCAGGTGGCCCAGTCGCCGATTTCGAAGCCGAAGGCGTTCACCGGGGAACTGAAGGTGAAGGTCAGGCCGGAGTTGAAACCCGGGATGGGGTCGCTGCCGGAGGAAGCGGGGCCGATATCCCACGCAGATCCCGACAGAGAAACGCCACCGCTACTGTAGTTGCCGTAGAAGGAGGGGTTTCCACCCAGGGGACGGGTCACCGTCACCGTGGCGGCATTGCCATCCTTGTCGACGTAGTTGTAGACGTTCGTGCCGGTGACCACCTGCGCGGTGACGACGGTCGAACCGGTTCCGGTGATGACGTTGTCAAACGCGTTGGCGATGTTGTTGAGCGCGGTATTGACAATGAACGGGGCGGCGTTGGCGCTGCCGGCGGCGAACAGGGCCGTGGCGAACAGGGCGCTGGCCAGTGCGGTTTTTTTCATCATGAACTCCTTGAAGCGTTCTGGTTTGATTTCAGGAAGCGATCCATCTCGTTTACTTGCTAAACAACCTGGCTATTTGGCTTGGTTGTTCAGTTGCCAAAAGGTAAAGCAGCGTTTGTGCCAAAGATGGGGGAGTTCATTAAAACCATTAATTAACAATAAGTTACAGATTATTCAAAGGGCCTTGGGTTGCGACAATGTAAAGTATTCCGACATGCTCGGGGGGTGGGTTGCCCAGAGTCAGGCGAACCGTGCGCGTGGTTTGGGCGCGCGCGCCAACCCGCCCGCCAGCATACCGGCGGCGCTGGCGATCAGGCCGGCGAACTGTGGCGGCAGGGCCGCATCCGGCGCGATGAATTCCATTGCGATCCAGAAGACCAGTCCGAGCAGAATGGCAAGGCCGGCTCCGAGGTTGTTGGCGCGTTTCCAGTAGAGGCCGGCGACCAGCGGCACGAAAGCGCAGGCGAGCGTGACCTTGTAGGCGTTGGCGACCATCGTGTGGATGCTGGTCTCGCTGCGCAGCGACCACAGCGAATAGACGATGACCAGGACGGTGAAGCCGACGACGACGCCGCGGGTGATCCACAGCAGTTTCTTCTGGCTCATGCGGTGATGCGGCATGAATTCCTTGATGATGTTTTCCGAGATGGTGACCGAGGGTGCAAGCAGGGTGCCGGAAGCGGTGGACATGATCACCGACAGCAGCGCGCCGTAGAAGACGATCTGCGCGTAGAGCGGCAGATGGATTTTCACGAAGGTCGGCAGCACGAGCTGGGCGTCCTCGGCCAGCAGCCGGGTGGTCGTGGCCGGATCGACCAGCGTCGCCGAATAGGTGAGGTAGAGCGGTACGGCGGCGAACAGGAAATACAGCGTGCCGCCGATGACGGTGCCCCACACGGCGACGGTTTCGTTCCGGCCCGCGTTGGCGCGCTGGAACACGTCCTGCTGCGGGATCGAGCCGAGTCCCATCGTCAGCAGGCCGGCGACGAAGGTGACGACGGCCGCCCATTCCAGCGGCGGCCAGAATTCGAACTTGCCGGCCGCGGCGGCATGCTCGATCACCGGGGCGATGCCGTTGACCTCGGGCATTTCGCCCACCAGCTTGGCGATCCACAGAAGGCCGAGGACGATCACGGTCATCTGCACGAGCGTGGTCAGGGCCACCGACCACATCCCGCCGAACAGGGTGTAGAGCAACACCACGGTGGCGCCGATGAGAATGCCTTGCGGCTGCGTGATCACGCCGTCCGACAGCACGTTGAACACCAGCCCCAGCGCGACGACCTGCGCCGACACCCAGCCCAGGTAGGACAGCGCGATCGCGCCCGAGATCACGATCTCGACGGGACGGTTGTAGCGTTCGCGGAAGAAGTCGCCCAGCGTCAGCAGCTTCATGCGGTAGAGCGGCCGCGCGAAAAAGAGGCCGAACAGGATCAGCGCGAGCGAGGCGCCGAAGGGGTCCGAGATCGTGCCGCCCAGATTCTCGTCGAGGAAGGTGGCCGGGATGCCGAGTACGGTTTCCGCGCCGAACCAGGTGGCGAACACCATCGCCACGACGATGAACATCGGCAGGGTCCGGCCGGCCGTGATGTAGTCGGCCGCGTCGCGCACCTTGGTCGCGGCGAACAGGCCGATGCCGATCGAGGCGACCAGATAGAGGATGACGAAACCGAGCAGCGTGTGATCCAAGGCGAATTCCCTATTTCATGAGCAGCAGCGAAACGGCGGCTACGCCGGCGGCAAGCAGGCCCGCGATGGCGGCCAGCCAGCGGTTGCGGGCCTGCTGCTGGCGCAACAGAAGGGTCAGCCCGGTTTCCAGTTGGGCCAGGCGGTTCTCGTTCAGCGCCTGGTGCGCGAGCCGGGGCAGTTGCGGCAGCAGGCCCGCCCATTTCGGCGCCTCGTCGCGCAGGTTGCGGACCAGCGCGCGCCAGCCGACCTGTTCGTTCATCCAGCGTTCGAGAAAGGGCTTGGCCGTTTTCCACAGGTCGAGGTCGGGGTCGAGCTGGCGGCCCAGTCCTTCGATGTTGAGCAGGGTCTTCTGCAGCAGGACGAGCTGCGGCTGGATCTCGACGTTGAAGCGGCGCGAGGCCTGGAAGAGCTGCAACAGCACGCGGCCGAAGGAAATCTCCTTCAGCGGCCGGTCGAACACCGGCTCGCAGACCGCGCGCACGGCGGCTTCGAGTTCGTCGACGCGGGTGTCCGGCGGCACCCAGCCGGATTCCAGATGCGCCTGCGCCACGCCCTTGTAGTCGCGGCGGAAGAAGGCGAGGAAGTTGCGTGCGAGGTATTGCTTGTCCACCTCGGTGAGCGTGCCCATGATGCCGAAATCGAGCGCGATGTATTGTTCCGAGCCCGGCCGCACGAGGATATTGCCGGGGTGCATGTCGGCGTGGAAGAAGCCGTCGCGGAACACCTGGGTGAAGAAGATCTCCACGCCGGTGGCGGCGAGCTTGGGAATGTCCACGCCGGATTCCCGCAGGCGCTCGATCTGGCTGACCGGGATGCCCTCCATGCGGTCCATCACCATCACGTCTTTCGCGCACCCGTCCCAATACACTTCGGGCACGGCGAGCAGCGACGAATCCCTGAAATTGCGTCTGAGCTGCGAGCAGTTGGCCGCCTCCCGCATCAGATCGAGCTCGTCTTCCAGATGTTTCTCGAACTCGGCGACCACCTCGCGCGGACGCAGGCGCCTGCCGTCGGCGAACAGCGTCTCGACCAGTCCCGCCAGCGTATAGAGCAGGCTGACGTCGTACGCGATCACCGGGCCGATGCCGGGGCGCAGCACTTTCACCGCGACCGGTTTGCCGTCCGGCAGGCGCGCGAAATGCACCTGCGCGACCGAAGCCGAGGCGACCGGCACGGGGTCGAATTCGACGAAAGCTTCGCTCACGGGCTTGCGCAGGGCGGCTTCGATGGTGGCGATGGCGGCCCGCGAATCGAAAGGTGGCACGCGGTCCTGCAGCAGCGCCAGTTCGTCAGCGAGATCGCGCGGTATGAGGTCGCGCCGGGTGGACAGCAACTGGCCGAACTTGACGAAGATCGGCCCCAGCGCCTCCAGCGCGCGCCGCAGGCGCACCGCGCGCGGCTCGCGGATCGGCCGCCAGAAAAGCAGCGCGCGGGCCAGCCAGCGCAGCGGCCGGGCGCGTTCGTGGCCGAGGACGAATTCCTCCAGCCCAAATTTCAGCGCGACGTGCGCGATGCGGACGAGGCGCAGCAGTTTCATGATCCGGGCCGGGCTTTCACGGTTCGAGCCGGGCGAGACGGGCTTCCAGCCGCGCGGCGGCGTCCGCGAGATCGTCGACCTCCGCGTTGAAGCGGGCGACGTCCACACCGCGCGCCATTAGTTCCGCTTCCTCGACGACGTATTCGCCGGCGTTGTGGCCGAGCGCCGCAAACACCGTGCCGATGCGGCTCAGCACCGTCTGCCCGGCGGCGTGCAGGCGGTGGGCCGCGGCGTCGCCGACGAAGGGTGCGAGATCGGCCTCGACGTCCCAGCGCAGCGCCTTGAACACCCGGTCGAGCGTCGCCAGCAGCGCGGGGTCGCCCGCGTAGTCGGCGTCGCGCAGGGCCTCGCGGCCGAAGAAGGGCAGACGGGCGAGCAGCCGGGTGGTCGGGCGGATAGTCGCGTCGGGGGGTTCGATCACGGCCTCCGAAAAATAACCGTCGTCGGCGATGCGAAAATCGAGCGACCTTGCCGGCAGGTCGAAGCGCACGCCCATCCCCGCGTGGCGTTGCAGGCTTTCGGCGGCGCCGGGTGACTGGCGCAGCAGATGGTTGAGCCCGCGCTCGACGAGGCCTTCGGCGATCAAATCTTAAAACCCCGCATCACAATTTGAAGCCTCGGTGGAGGGCGACGATGCCCGCCGTGAGGTTGTGGTACTGCACGCGGGCGAAGCCGGCGGCTTCCATCATGGCTTTCAATTCTTCCTGGCCGGGGTGCATACGGATCGACTCGGCGAGATACTGGTAGCTGCCGGCGTCGTTGGCGACCAGCTTGCCCATGAACGGCAGCAGCTTGAAGGAATACAGGTCGTAGGCCGGTTCCAGCGGTTTCCACACCTTGGAGAATTCCAGCACCAGCAGCCGCCCGCCGGGTTTCAGCACGCGGTGCATCTCGGCGAGCGCCTGGTCCTTGCGCGTCATGTTGCGCAGGCCGAAGGCGACCGACACGCAATCGAAATGATTGTCCGGGAAAGGCAGGCGCTCGCCGTCACACTGCACGGCGGGCGGGGTGCGCCCTTCGTTCAGCATGCGGTCGCGGCCCTCGCGCAGCATGGAGAAGTTGATGTCGGTGAGCAGTACGGCGCCGGTGTTGCCCACTTCCTTCAAAAACAGCCGGGTCAGGTCAGCCGTGCCGCCGGCCACATCCAGCACGCGCATGCCCGGCCGCAGACCGGCCTGGGCGACGGCGAAGCGTTTCCACAGGCGGTGCAGACCGGCCGACATCAGGTCGTTCATGACGTCGTACTTGGCCGCGACGGAATGGAACACTTCGGCCACCTTGGCGGCCTTTTCGGACTCGGGCACCTGCTGGTAGCCGAAATGAGTGGTTTTATCCATAACAGAGAGGGTGAGCGGGTTCGCCGGAATTCTACCAGTGCGCGGCCTGACGCGGGTTTCCGACGGATGGGGCGTCGCGTCGCCGGCCGGCTGGCATGTCATAAATCGTTCATACTGCTGTCATAGTATGGCCAACGTCTCAATACGCTTGGATCGAGTCATGGCTGCCAACATTCTGCTAGTCGAAGACGAACCCGGGATTCAGGAACTGCTGAAGTTCAACCTCGCGCAGGCCGGCCACTCGGTCACGGCCGCCGGCGACGCCGAACACGCGCTCAAATTCCTGAAAAACACCCTGCCCGACGTGATTCTGCTGGACTGGATGCTGCCCGGCATGTCGGGCATCGACCTGTGCAAGCGGCTGCGCAGCGACGAGCGCTACCAGCCCATTCCCATCATCCTGTTGACCGCGCGCGGCGAGGAGCGCGACAAGGTGCTGGGGCTGGATACCGGCGCGGACGACTACATCACCAAGCCTTTCTCCCCGCGCGAGCTGGTGTCGCGCATCAAGGCCGTGCTGCGCCGCCGTGCGCCGCAGATAACCGACGAGCCGGTGGAGATCGACGGCCTGCGGCTCGATCCCGGCAGTCATCGGGTGAGCGGGCGGAGCCAGGCGCTGGAACTCGGTCCCACCGAATTCCGCCTGCTGCATTTCTTCATGACGCATCCGGAGCGGGTCTATTCGCGCACGCAACTGCTGGATCAGGTATGGGGCGACGACGTCTTCGTCGAGGAGCGCACGGTCGACGTCCACATCCGCCGCCTGCGGCTGGCGCTGGAGCCGTCCGGCCACGCCGAATTGATCCAGACCGTGCGCGGCGCGGGCTACCGCTTCTCCGTCGAGGCGAACTGACCGCCTCGCGCCCGAAACGGCGCGCCCTATCCGCGCGCGCCGTTTCGGATCACAATAGGGGCGTTTTTCACGATACGGAATGACATGGGTTTCTGGTGGCGTCCGTTGAGCGTGCTGGCGAGCGTCCTGTTCGTCGCGCTCATCCTGTGGGCCGCATCCGGGCCGGTTGGGGCGCTGGGCTTCCTGGCGGGCATCCAGGCCTTCGTCATGCTGCGCCGGCTGTGGCAGGAATTCCGGCTGGCGCGCTGGCTCGAAAACCCCGACGAGGTCGAACCGCCCGACGCCACCGGCACCTGGGGCGACATCTTCTACCGCCTGCAGAAACTGCAACGCCGCCAGAAGGCGAGCCGCAGCGAGCTGACCAACGCCCTCGAACAGTTCGAGCACGCCGCTCAGGCCGTCCCTGACGGCATGGTGATTCTCAACGGCAACGAGCAGATCGAGTGGTGCAACCCCGCTTCGCGCAAGTACATGGGGCTGGATTGCGAGCGCGACCGCAGCCAGTTCATCCGCTATCTGATGCGGCAGGCGCATTTTCTCGAATTTCTCGACGCCGCCGACTTCTCCCGCCGGCTCGTCTGCAAATCGCCGGTTAATCGCGAAATCACACTGTCGCTCCAGCTCGTGCCCTTCGGCGAAGGAAAGAAGCTGCTGGTTGCGCGCGACATCACCGACCTCGAACGCGTCGACGCCATGCGGCGCGATTTCATCGCCAACGTCTCGCACGAGCTGCGCACGCCGCTGACGGTGGTCGGCGGTTTCGTCGAGACCCTGGCCGACGGCCCCGACCTGCCGCCCGGCGAATCGCGCCGCTATTTCGATCTGATGCTCGACCACACCCGCCGCATGCAGCGCCTGCTCGACGACCTGCTCACGCTGTCGCGCCTGGAGAGCGAGGAGCATGCGCTGAAGGACGAGACGGTCGACGTGGCCGCGATGGCGCAGGCGCTCGCCGCCGAGGCCGAATCGCTGAGCCGGGGCCGCCATCGCATCCGCGTCGAGATCGCCAGCGACGCCGGCCTCAAGGGCAGCCTGCAGGAAATCCGCAGCGCGCTCGGCAATCTGGTGTCGAACGCCGTGCGCTACACGCCCGAAGGCGGCGATATCACCCTGGGCTGGGCGGTGCGCGACGGCGAAGGCGTGTTCGCGGTGACCGACACCGGCGAGGGCATCGCCGCCGAGCACATCCCACGGCTGACCGAACGTTTCTACCGCGTCGACCGCAGCCGTTCGCGCGAGACCGGCGGCACCGGCCTCGGTCTGGCCATCGTCAAGCATGTGCTGACCCGTCACGGCGCGCGTCTGGACGTCCAGTCGGCGCCTGGCAAGGGCAGCACCTTCTCCGCCATTTTTCCGGCTTCGCGGGTGCTGGAACAGGCAACGGCCTCGGCCCGGGTCATCCCCTTTCCGGAGCGCGAACAGGGCAGTCGCCTGAGCGCCTGACTACCGCTCGCCTTCGAATGCTTGGCGCAGTCGGCGGGCCAGTTGCGCCGCGAGGTCGGGCGCCGCGGCATGCGCTGTGTCGTGCCGCTGCGTGCCCCAGATCGGATCGGGGAAATGCGGGTCGTCGGCGAAGCGCGGAATCACGTGCCAGTGCAGGTGCGGCACCACGTTGCCGAGCGAGGCGAGATTGATCTTGTCCGGATTCAGTGCGTCGCGGACCGCCTGTTCCGTCTTCATCACCGCCATCATCAGACGCGAACGCTCCGCCGGCGCCAGATCCGTCATCTCCTTCACGTGGCGGTCGAGAATCACGCGGCAGAAGCCCGGATAGGCCGGCGTGTCGGTCGCGTAGACCACGCGGCAGAAATCGTCCTGCCAGAGCAGTTCGCCGCCGGGCGAGTCGCAAAGGGGGCAGTGCATATCGGCTCCACACATGAAACGCCCCGCATCTTGCGGGGCACAGACCGGCTTTGCAAGCGCCCGGCCGGGTGGCGTCTCGCGGTTTGCCGGGCCCCTGAATTCCGGTCCCGTTTAGGGCGCCTGTTAACAGGCCCTAATTCCGTTCGGTGTTCTCGCGCCACCCCGTCCAGCGGAACGGCGCGGTGAGAATGGCATACAGCCCGCGCAACAGCAGATGGCCCGATTCGCGACGCGAGCTGCGGGTGGCGCGCAGGGCGAGGTAGAAGGCGAGCGAGAAGCTGACGGTCAGGTTGACGAGGCCGATCAGAACCACGCCGGCAATGGCGGTCAGGGCGAGAGACGGCGCCAGGTGCCAGTCGAAGGTCTGCCAGGCGTAGCCGAGATTGGCCGAGGAAAAGGCGATGTGGCGGATGTCCAGCGGCAGGCCGGCGAGCGTGCCGAAGGCGCTGGCGAGGCCCAGATAGAAACCGAAGAAAAGGTTGCCGGCGATGCCGCCCCAGCGCGGCCGCAGATATTCGACGACCGCGTTCCAGCGGCTGACACCGAGCATGCGTTGCGGCAGCGTCAGCCGCTGCAGGCGTTCGGGGATGGCGTGGTAGACGCACTGGTTGTCGTAATAGCCGCTGACGATGCCGGAGAGGAACAAGCCGACGCCCGCCACCGCGGCGTAGAAGAGGGCGGCGCTGCCGAAGGGATCGAGTTCGACCAGCAGGTGGGCGGCCTTGTCCGGGCCGACCGTGGAGTGACCGCCAAACGCGAGCGCGGTGGCGATCAGCGCGGCGGTGGCGAAGGCGAGCAGCATGTTGCCGAGAATGGCGGCGGACTGCGCCAGCCAGACCTTGCCGGCGAAGGTGTCGAGGGCTTTCTGCTGGGCGGTCTGACCTCGCACCTCGACCAGTGTATGGGCGAAGAGGCTGGCGGTCATCGCCGGCTGCTTGGTTGCGACGGTAAAGTGCAGCAGGTAGATCAGCACGAAGCCCAGCGCGTAGTTGAGGCTGACCAGCAGCGCTTCCTGCAGCGGGGCGAGGTGCAGCGCGACGATCCGGATCTTGAGCAGGGCCATGCCGGCGATGATCGCGCCGCCGCCCGCGGCGGCGCCGAACATTTTCAGCAGGGCTGTCCAGTTCTCGGCCACGTAATGTTCGCCGGCCTGGCCGGCGAACTGCGTGATCTGGCGCGCGAGCCGGCCCACGGTGTCGCGCAGCAAGGCGGTGACGCCGTCGCGCTCGCCGCTGGCCTCGATCAGCTCGACGAACAAGCCGGTGAGCAGCGCGTGCGGCGATTCGGTGGCGGGATCGGTCAGCGCGACCAGCGTGCGCAGCCGTTCCATCTGCTGCGCGAGCCGGGCCGACTGCAGCGTGAGCTCGACGCTGGTGCCGATTTCCGCGCTGTGGCGGCGTACCCGGTCGAGCGCCTCGGCGCACTGTTCGAGCAGCACGTCGATCTGGCGCGTGTCCTCGGCCTCGCCGCGCAGCCACGCATTCACTTCGTGATGCAGTGCGAGGAACGGCGAATCGTAGGCTTCCAGCGCGGGGTCGATGCGCAGGAGTTCGGTGTTCAGGCCGCCGGCGGCGATGCGGTGGGCCAGCGAGTTGATTGCGTCGGTGAGCACGCCCGGCGTGCCGCGCCGGAAGAGTTCGCGCAGCTGGAGACGGTCACACAGACCGATCCAGACGTCGCGGGACAGGCTTTCGACCCAGAGCCGGTCGTGCGGCGTGATCAGGGCATCGAGCCAGTCGCGCAACCGGCCGGGATCGCGTTCCGGCGGCAACAGCTTGTAGGCGATCCGCCGCCGCAGTTCGGCCGTGAAGGACGTGTCGGGCAGAAGGCCGGCCTCGGTCAGCAGGCGGGTGGATTTCTTGTCCGCGAACAGGGCGGCGAGATGGTCGCGCAGCACCGCAACGTACAGCGGGTTGCGGTCGAGCAGCGCGGTCAGTTCGGCCAGCTTGTCGCGGGCGGCTTCCAGCGGCTGGTGGGTATGCGGGCGCAGGTGGAACCACAGGCGTGCCAGCAGCGCCGGGTCGGGCGATTCCGCCTCGGCCATGCGCGCGAGTGTCTGCTCGAGGTAGCGCGCGCTGTAGTCGTCGGACGCGGGCGCCGCCATGTCGCAGGTTCCTAGAGCAAAATCCGCTCAATGCCGCCGTTGCCGGCCTTGGCGAGGTAGTTTGCCATCCAGTTCTCGCCCAGTAGCTTTTTCGCCAGTTCGATGACGATGTAGTCCGGCTCGGTGCCGGTGTCGTCGCTGTAGCGCGCCAGTCCCTGCAGGCAGGACGGGCAACTGGTGAGCAGCTTGACCGGGCGGTGGCCGGCGTCGAGCGCGGCGACGTCGGCGCGGATTTCCTCTTCCTTGCGGAAGCGGATCTGGGTGGAAATGTCGGGGCGGGTCACGGCGAGCGTGCCGGATTCGCCGCAGCAGCGGTCGGAGAGCTTCACCACGCCGCTGTCGGACGCGCCGCCGAGCAGCGTGTTGGCGACCTTCATCGGCGCGTGCGTCTTCATCGGTGTGTGGCAGGGGTCGTGGTAGAGATATTTCTCGCCGGACACGCCGTCCAGCTTCACGCCCTTTTCCATCAGGTATTCGTGGATGTCGAGCAGGCGGCAGCCGGGGAAGATCTTCTCGAATTCGTACTTCAGCAACTGGTCCATGCAGGTGCCGCAGGACACGATCACGGTCTTGATGTCGAGGTAGTTGAGCGTGTTGGCGACGCGGTGGAACAGCACGCGGTTGGCTGCGGTGATCGCTTCGCCCTTGTCGGCCTGGCCGCCGGCCGTCTGCGGGTAGCCGCAGCACAGATAGCCGGGCGGCAGCACGGTCTGCACGCCGAGCTCGAACAGCATCGCCTGGGTGGCCAGCCCCACCTGCGAGAACAGGCGTTCCGAGCCGCAGCCGGGGAAGTAGAACACCGCGTCGGCGTCGTCCGACAGCTTGGCCGGGTTGCGGATCACCGGCACGATGCCCGGGTCTTCCAGCCCCAGCAGCGCGCGCGAAGTCTTCTTCGGCAGGCCGCCGGGCATGGGTTTGTTGACCAGATGGATCACCTGCGCCTTGATGTCCGGCCGGCCGAGCGAGGCCGGCGGGCGCTTCGTCTGCGGCTGGATCAGGCCCATGCGCTTCGCCATCGCGTGTCCCAGGCGCTGGCCGGCATAGCCCCATTCGATCAACGGCTTGCGCAAGGCCTTGATGGTGCGTGGATCGGTCGCATTGAGGAAAGCCATCGATGCCCAGGCGCCGGGGTTGAATTTCTTCTTGCCGCGGCGGCGCAGCAGGTTGCGCATGGCGATGGAGACGTCGCCGAAATCGATGTCGACCGGGCAGGGATTCTTGCACTTGTGGCAGACCGTGCAGTGGTCGGCCACGTCGGAGAATTCGTCGAAATGCCGCAGCGAGATGCCGCGCCGGGTCTGTTCCTCGTACAGAAAGGCCTCGATCAGCAGCGAGGTGGCGAGGATCTTGTTGCGCGGCGAGTACAGCAGGTTGGCACGCGGGATGTGGGTGTTGCACACCGGTTTGCATTTGCCGCAGCGCAGGCAGTCCTTGATCGAGTCGGCGATCGCACCGGTTTCCGAGGCTTCGAGAATGATCGACTCGGCTTCGAGCAGGCCGAACGAGGGCGTGTAGGCGTTGCGCAGGTCGGCGCCGGCGAGCAGCTTGCCCTTGTTGAAGCGGCCTTCGGGGTCGACCTTCTTCTTGTAGTCGGCGAAATGCGTCAGCGTCGCGTCGTCCAGGAATTCCAGTTTGGTCAGCCCGATGCCGTGTTCGCCGGAGATCACGCCGCCCAGGTCGGTGGCGAGCCGCATGATGCGGCCGACAGCCGCATTGGCCGCCTGAAGCATCGCGTAATCGTCGGAGTTGACCGGGATGTTGGTGTGCACGTTGCCGTCGCCGGCGTGCATGTGCAGGGCGACGAAGACGCGGCTTTTCAGCACGTCCCGGTGGATGCGGTCGCAGGCTTCGAGGATGCGGGTGTATTCGCGGCCGACGAAAAGCTGGTGCAGTTCGCGCCGCAGCTCGCGTTTCCACGAGATCCGCACCTGTTTGTCGCGCAGGGCCTCGAACACGGTGAAGGGCGAGGTGTCGGGCGCGAGGAGATCGTCCAGATGCGCGAGGGAGTCTGCCCAGCGCTGGCGCACGGCAGCGATCAGGGCCTGCGCCTGAGTCCGCTTTTCAGCAACTTTTTCGGGGTCGGCAACGGTGTCGTCGTCCTCGAGCAGCGGCAGCTCGCCGGCGAAGAATTCGGCGAGTGCGTCGGCAAGCGCCAGCTTGTTCGCGATCGACAGTTCGATATTGATGCGTTCGACGCCGTCGGTGTAGTCGCCCAGCCGGTCGAGCGGAATGACCACGTCCTCGTTGATCTTGAAGGCGTTGGTGTGGGCGGCGATGGCCGCCGTGCGGGCGCGGTCGAGCCAGAATTTCTTGCGCGCCTCCGCCGACACGGCGACAAAGCCTTCGCCGCCGCGCGCATTGGCGAGCTGGACGATCTTCGAGGCCGTTTCGCCGGCTGCGACTTCGTTGTCCGACACCACGTCGATCAAGAGCACCATGTTCGGCCGCGCGTTCTTCGGCGACTTGGTGGCGTAGCCGACGGCCTTCACGTAGCGCGCGTCGAGATGCTCCAGACCGGCCAGTTTCACGTCCGGGTGCGCGTCGCAGAACTGCTTGATCTCGACGATGGCCGGCGTGGCCTCGCGTGCCGAGCCGAAGAATTCCAGGCAGACGGTACGGCCGTGCGCCGGCAGGCGGTGCAGGATGAAGCGCGCCGAGGTGATGAGGCCGTCGCAGCCTTCCTTCTGGATGCCGGGCAGGCCGGCGAGGAACTTGTCGGTCACGTCCTTGCCCAGCCCGGTCTTGCGGAAGCGGCTGCCGGGAATGGTGAGGATGTCGGGCGAGCCCTTGGGCGTCTTGCCGTCGGGGCCGAAACGGCGGATTTCGAACGTGGCCGATGCGGCGTCGTGGATCTTGCCAAGGTTGTGATCGCGCCGGCTGACCTCGATCCAGTCGGCCTGCGGCGTCACCATTCGCCACGAGACCAGATTGTCGAGTGCGGTGCCCCACAGCACCGCCTTCTTGCCGCCCGCGTTCATCGACACGTTGCCGCCGATGGTCGAAGCGTCGGCCGAGGTCGGGTCGACCGCGAACACCAGCCCGGCCGCATCGGCCGCTTCCATGACCCGCTTGGTAACGACGCCCGCGCCGCAGTGGATCGTCGGCACCTCGAACTCGCAGCCGGGCAGGTGCAGCATCTCGACTGCGCGCATCGCTTCGAGCTTCTCGGTGTTGATCACCGCCGACTTGTCGGTGAGCGGCACCGCGCCGCCGGTGTAGCCTGTGCCGCCGCCGCGCGGGATGATCGTCAGGTCCAGCTCGACCAGCCCGGCCACCAGCCCGGCCATCTCGGCCTCGCTGTCCGGGGTCAGCACCACGAAGGGGTATTCGACGCGCCAGTCGGTGGCATCCGTTACATGGGATACGCGCGCCAGGCCGTCGAAGCTGAGGTTGTCCTTGCGCGTGACGCCGGCCAGCCGTCTTTGAATACGGGTGCGCAGATCGGCGGTGTCGGCGAACCAGGCCTCGAACTCGCGCACCGCGCGATCGGCTGCCTGCAGCAGCTGGCCGACCAGCTCGTTGCCCTGGCGCCGCAGTTCGATCTCGTGCAGGCGATGGCGCAACGCTTCGATCAGCAGGGCGCGCCGTTTCGGGTTGGCCAGCAGGTCGTCTTCCAGATAGGGGTTGCGGCGCACTACCCAGATGTCGCCCAGCACCTCGAACAGCATGCGCGCCGAGCGGCCGGTCCTGCGTTCGCCGCGCAGGGTATTGAGCACGTCCCAGGCGTCGCTGCCCAGGAGGCGGATCACGATCTCGCGGTCGGAGAACGAGGTGTAGTTGTAGGGGATTTCGCGAAGACGGGGCATCGGTAGGCGGTGCTGCAAAACCCGCATTTTACGGGATATTGCGGACAGACCCGCAGTGACTACAATCGCCCCGAACCGTTCACCGCCCAAGGACCTTGCCGTGGCCTCCGTCTACGACCTGAAACCCCGCTTCCAGGCACTGCTGCGTCCGCTGGTCGCGCGCCTTGCCGCCGCCGGCGTCACTGCCAACCAGGTGACGGTCGCCGCCGCCGTGCTGTCGTTCATCGGGGGTGGCCTCATCGCCTGGCAACCGTTCGAAACCTGGCCGCTGCTGTTGCTGCCGCTGGTGCTCTTCCTGCGCATGGGCCTCAACGCCGTCGACGGCATGCTGGCGCGCGAATTCGGCCAGCAGTCGAAACTGGGCGCGATCCTCAACGAACTCGGCGATGTGATCTCGGATGCCGCCCTCTACCTGCCGCTGGCCTGGGTGCCCTTCGTCTGGGTGCCGCTGGTCGAAGGCATCGTCGTGCTCGCGGTGATTTCCGAAATGACCGGCGTGGTCGCCGTGCAGATCGGCGCGAAGCGCCAGTACCAGGGCCCCATGGGCAAGAGCGACCGCGCCTTCTGGTTCGGTGCACTGGGCCTGCTGCTGGGCCTGGGCGTGCCGCCCGGCGACTGGATCAACGCCTTGCTCGGCGTCATGCTGGGGCTGCTCGTACTCACCATCGTCAACCGGGCGCGTGCCGCGCTGAGGGAAACCCATGCCGCTTAATCTGCAATACGCCCTCACCGGCATCCTCGGCCTGCTGGTGCTGGGCACTGTCGTCATCGGGTTGAAGAAACGGTTGAAACCCGGGCCCGGCGACCGCGAACTCTGGCTGCGCATGCGCTCGTGGTGGGTGATGGCGGGCCTGTTCATCCTCGCCATTGCGGTCGACCGTGCGCTGTCCATCGTCTTCTTCGCCCTGGTCAGCTTCCTCGCGCTCAAGGAATATTTCAGCATCATCCCCACCCGGCGCGCCGACCGGCGCGTGCTCTTCTGGGCCTATGCCGCCATCCCCGTGCAGTATTTCTGGGTCTACGACGCCTGGTTCGGGATGTTCATCATCTTCATCCCGGTCTACCTCTTCCTGCTGATCCCGTTGAAGATGGTCATCGTCGGCGAAACGCAGGGCTTCCTGAAAGCCGCCGGCACGATCCACTGGGGCCTCATGACCACCGTGTTCTCGCTGTCCCACGCCGCTTTTCTGCTGGCGTTGCCGGACAGCGGCAACCCGGCCGCCGGCAGCGCCGGCCTGCTGCTCTTCCTCGTCTTCCTCACCCAGTTCAACGACGTCATGCAGTTCGTCTGGGGCAAGCTCGCCGGGCGGCGCAAGGTCATCCCCAAGGTCAGTCCCGGCAAGACCGTTGCCGGCTTCGTCGGCGGCGTCGCCACCACCACCCTCGTCGCCTGGCTCGCCGCGCCTTACCTGACGCCGTTGACCGGCTGGCAGCCGGTGGCTGCGGGCCTGATCATCGGTATCGGCGGCTTCGTCGGCGACGTGACGATCTCCGCCTTGAAGCGCGATCTCGGCATCAAGGACAGCGGCTCACTGATCCCGGGGCACGGCGGCATCCTGGATCGGGTGGACAGCCTGACGTATACGGCACCGCTGTTTTTCCATTTTGTGTATTACCTGCATTACTGAGAGTGATCAAAATGCTGGATGCACTATTCACTTTCTTAAGCGATGTCATTGCATTTTATTTGGGACGTTTTTACCTCCAGGTTTTAACGCTTGGTCGGTACAAGATTGATATTCAAAGTCGCCATGCTCCGATGGTGAGTCTGTTTGGAGCAATCGTTACGTTTGCCGTCATTTTGGGCTTCTTTGCCTGGTTTAACGTAGGTGAGTGATTTCTCATAGGGAATGCGGGTGTCTCTGTCTTGAATCGTTATCTGCAAATTGTATTCTTCCTCCTGATCGTCCGCCCCTTCCTCGCCCTGGTGCTGGGGGTGAACCTGCGCCACGCCGAGCGTCTGCCCCACGCCGGCCCGGCGATACTCGTGGCGAACCACAACAGCCATCTCGACACGCTGCTGCTGATGCGCCTTTACCCGCTGGCGACGCTGCACCGGGTGCGGCCGGTGGCGGCGGCGGATTACTTTCTGAAAAACCGCTTTGTCGCCTGGTTCGCGCTGCACATCATGCACATCCTGCCGCTGTCGCGCCGGCCGAAGCCGGGTGAGAAACCGCTGGCGCATATCGAGGCGGCGCTGGCGGCGGGCGATATCCTGATCCTGTTCCCCGAAGGCTCGCGTGGTGAGCCGGAAAAGCGCAGCGCGCTCAAATCCGGCATTGCGCACCTGATGGAGGCCGCGCCGACGGTACCGGTGATTCCCCTCTATTTGCACGGACTGGGCAAGGTACTGCCCAAAGGGGACTGGTTGCCGATTCCGTTCTTTGCCGATGGCTGGGTGGGGGCGCCGCTGACGTGGCAGGGTGAGCGGGCGACGACGATGCGGGCACTGGAAGCCCGTTTTGCCGAACTCGAAACGCAGTGTGCAGCAGAGCGGCGGGCGCCGGCATGGGAATGAAGATGGGGCGAATCGAGGCCTGGATACTGGCGGGTCTGACGCTGGTGGCCTTGATCGTATCGGGCATCCACCCGGCAGACGGGATGACCTGGGTGCTGGAAACCGTGCCGGTGATGATCGGCTTGTCCGTGCTGTTGGTGACGCACCGCCGGTTTCCGCTGACGCCGCTGGTGATCCGGCTGCTGTTCGTGCACGGCCTGATTCTGATGCTGGGCGGACATTACACGTATGCGCAGGTGCCGCTCGGCTTCTGGGTGCAGGATGCCTTCGATCTGGCGCGTAACCACTATGACCGGCTGGGCCATCTGGCGCAGGGCTTCATCCCGGCGCTGCTGGCGCGTGAAATCCTGCTGAAGCAGACGCCGCTGCGGCCCGGTGGCTGGCTGTTTTTGCTGACCACTGCGGTGATCCTGGCGTTCTCGGCCTGTTACGAATTCATCGAATGGTGGACGGCGCTGGCCATCGGTGCGGATGCCGATGCCTTTCTGGCGACGCAGGGCGACCCCTGGGATACGCAGTGGGACATGTTCCTCGCGCTGGTCGGCGCGATTGCCGCGCAGCTGCTGCTGGCGCGGACGCAGGATCGGCAACTGGGAGGCGTCAGCGGTTCAGCAGACGCTTGACGAGGCTGACACCGCCGAGCAGCAATGCGCCGGTCACGATACCGACGAGCGCGTGTGCCCCCAGCGTGACGAGCCAGGCCAGGGCGTGGCCGACAGGCGCCAGCGATTCCACGGCATGCTCCAGCGGCGGCAGGCCGTGCACGAGGATGCCGCCGCCGACCACGAACATGGCGGCCGTGCCCAGCACCGACAGGGTTTTCATCATGCGCGGGGCGGCGGCGAGCAGGAAGCGGCCGACGGCCTGCGTGACCTTGCCGGCACGTCGCGACAGATACAGCCCGGCGTCGTCGACTTTGACGATGCCGGCGACCAGGCCGTAGACCCCGGCCGTGATGACGATTGCCACGATGGACAGGACGCTCAGCCGGGTGACGAATGGCGCCGCCGCCACCGTGCCGAGGGTGATGACGATGATTTCCGCCGACAGGATGAAATCGGTACGGATCGCGCCCTTGATCTTGTCCTTTTCGTAGGCGACGAGGTCGACGCTGGCGTCTTCCCGGGCGCGGGCGCGTTCGGCATGTCGGGCATCGTCTTCGTCGCGGCTGTGCAGCAACCGGTGCGCCAGTTTCTCGAAGCCTTCGTAACTCAGAAAGGCGCCGCCCAGCATCAGCAGCGGTGTGATCGCCCAGGCCGCCAGCGCGCTGATGGCGAGCGCGGCCGGCACGAGGATGAGCTTGTTGACGAGCGAGCCTTTGGCAACCGCCCACACCACCGGCAGTTCGCGGTCGGCCTGGACGCCGGCCACTTGCTGCGCGTTCAGCGCGAGATCGTCGCCGAGTACGCCGGCGGTCTTCTTGGCGGCAACCTTGGACAATACCGACACATCGTCGAGCACGCTTGCGATGTCGTCGATCAGGGCGAGCAGGCTGGCTCCGGCCATCGGTGAACTCCGTGCGGGTAAGAGCGCTCAGTCGCCGAGCGGGATGCGGCCGGCCTTTTCGGCGGCGGCGAAATCCAGCATGCGCTGGATCGACAGCCGCGCCTGGGCGATGACGCTGTCCTCGATGTGGATTTCGTTCTCGCCGGTTTCCAGCACGCGGGCCAGGTTTTTCAGGCCGTTCATCGCCATCCACGGACAGTGCGCGCAGGACTGGCACGTCGCGCCTTCGCCGGCGGTCGGCGCTTCGAGCAGGGTCTTGCCGGGCGCGGCGGCGCGCATCTTGTGGAAGATACCGTTGTCGGTGGCCACGATGAATACGGGGTTGGGCAGGTCTTTCACCGCGTGGATGAGCTGGGTGGTCGAACCGACCACGTCGGCCTGCGCGATCACGGCCTCGGGCGATTCCGGGTGGACCAGCACGGCGGCCTCGGGGTGTTCCGCGCGCAGTGCCTTCAGGCCTTCGGCCTTGAAGGCTTCGTGCACCACGCACGAGCCTTGCCATAGCAGCATGTCGGCGCCCGACACACGCTGCACGTACTCGCCCAGATGGCGGTCTGGCGCCCACAGCAGTTTGTGGCCCTGCTGGTGCAGGTATTTCACGATCTTGACCGCGATGCCGGAGGTGACGACCCAGTCGGCGCGGGCTTTGACGGCCGCGCTGGTGTTGGCGTAGACGACCGAGAGCCGGTCGGGGTGCGCGTCGCAGAAGGCGGCGAATGCGTCCGCCGGGCAGGCGAGATCGAGCGAGCAGTCGGCCTTGAGATCGGGCATCAGCACGCGCTTTTCCGGATTGAGGATCTTGGACGTCTCGCCCATGAATTTCACGCCGGCGACGATCAGGGTCTTGGCCGGATGCGCATGGGCGAAACGCGCCATCTCCAGACTGTCGGATACGCAGCCGCCGGTTTCTTCGGCCAGGTCCTGCAGATCGGCGCTGGTGTAATAGTGCGCCACCAGCACCGCGTCCTGCTGTTTCATCAGGGCCTTGATGCGGGCCTTGAGCGCGGTGCGCTCGTCGGTAGACAGGGTTTCCTCGACCAGCGGCGGTGCCACGATCGCAGGGCGGACGGGGACGGGAAAGGCGAGGCTCATCGACAGCGTGGCAGCGAAAAGAAGCCAGTATAGCGGCAGCACCAGCGGGCCTGGCGTGTCAGCCTGCTATCCTTGCGCCCCTATGCGGCAACTGCTTCTCGATATCCGTCCCCCCGCCCGGCCTGTGCTCGACCGTTTCGTCGCCGGGCGCAACGGCGAGCTGCTGGCGCAGCTGGATGCGCTGCTGGCCAGGCCGGCCGAGCGTGCCGTCTATGTCTGGGGCGCGCCGGGCAGTGGCAAGAGCTATTTGCTGGAAGCCTGGGCGCATGCTGCCGAAGCGGCGGGCCTGACGGTCGCGCGCGGCGGGTTGACCGCGGCGCAGGCGGTCGTGGCCGACCAGATCGACGACTGGGATGCGTCGCAGCAGGCCGCGGCATTCGCCGTCTACAACCAGGTGCGGGATAGCGGCGGCCTGTGGCTGGCGGCGGGCCGGCTGCCGCCGGGCGAACTGGCACTGTTGCCGGAACTGCGTACCCGTTTGGGCTGGGGGCTGGTGTTCCAGATGCTGCCGCTGGACGATACGGAAAAGCGTGCCGCGCTGATACAGTACGCGGAATCGCTGGGGTTTCGTCTGGAAACGCCGGTGGCGGATTACCTGCTGACGCACACTGCGCGCGACATGCAGAGCCTGCTTGCCATGCTGGAAGCGCTCGACCGCGCGAGTCTGGAAATGCGGCGGCCGATCACGCTGCCGCTGCTGCGGCAGCTGCTGTCGGGTCAGCCCTGAGTCTGTTGCTGGGCCGCCTGCTGCTCGGCGATGTCCTTGTGAACCTGGGCCATGTCGAGCCCCATCACCTGTTCGATCAGCGAGTCCAAGGCATTGGCCGGCAGCGAGCCGGCTTCTGAAAACAGGATGACCTGTTCGCGGAATACCATCAGGGTGGGAATGGAGCGGATCTGGAAGTAGCCGGCCAGTTCCTGCTCGACCTCGGTGTTGACCTTGGCGAAGACGATGCCGGCGTGCTTCTCGGCGGCGGCTTCGAAGATGGGCGCGAAGCCGCGGCAGGGGCCGCACCAGGGCGCCCAGAAATCGACGATCACGACGTCGTTTTCGTTGATGGTGGCTTCGAAGTTGTCCTTGGTGAGTTCGATGACGGCCATGGCGAAATCCTTGGGGAATGAAAACAAAAGGCGCGAGGACGAAGTCCTTCGCGCCTGACGCCACCCTATCACGGATGGCCGGCCGCCGACAATGCGGCGGCGTCTTATCGGGTAGTTCAAGCCTGGCTGCCCGCTACCCCCGGTCCGGTCGAAGCCGACCGGCCTAAGAAATCCTATTTCGCAGCAAACAGCGCCTGGCCCAGCAGGCCGCGTTTGCGTTCTACCGGCGCGTGGCCGCGGACCATGTTCTGGCTGTGCCGCAGATTGCTGCGGACTTCGGCACGGTTCACCGCCATGATCAGTTCGGTGGCAAGTACGCGGGCCTGATGCGGGGTGAGGTCGAGCGTGCAGCCGTTCTGGAGGGCCAGTTCCACCCGGTCGCGGCCCTGGGTGTCTTCCTTCAGGTTGATGTCCAGTACGGTGCCCGATTCGATTTCGATCATGTTCGTGTCTCCTTGCGTTGCGTGTGCAAGGGTATATGCAGTGTCCATGCCAGCCTCCCCGATGAGAGTAAAACAATGAAAAACCCCATCAAATCAGGGCTGGATGAAGACTTGATGAAAGCGCGGGGCGTGCCTGGCCGACGGCGCGTTGATGAGGCTTCGACAATGCCGGTTCCGGTTTCGACAATCTGCGCCGCCGCCGGGCAGAAACAAAATGCGGTTGTGGCGGTCAAGTGAGCGCAGGGGTGTAAGGCCGCGCCCCGTCCGTCGACTATCGTTCATCCGCCTTCAGGAGCGCGCCATGCCGATTCGTCCCCCGTTCGATCCCGTCCCGCCGTCCGAAATCACGCCGCCCGATGTCTATCGCGAGCGCCGCCGCTTCATGCAGGGCGCCGCGGCACTGGCGGCTTCGCCCTGGCTGGGGGGGGCCGGAACCGCGCTTGCCGGCCCGAAACTGTCGGGTGTCCGGGCTGGCGCCTATCGGCTGGACGAAGCGTCGACGTCATACAAGGATGTGACGTCCTACAACAATTTCTACGAATTCGGGACCGGCAAGAGCGATCCGGCCGAACGCGCCCGGAGCCTGCGCACGCGCCCCTGGATGGTGAGTGTCGAAGGCGAGGTGAAGCGGGCGCAGGTCTGGGATATCGACGCCCTGCTCAAACTGGCGCCTCTGGAAGAGCGGGTCTATCGCATGCGCTGTGTCGAAGGTTGGTCCATGGTCATCCCCTGGGTGGGGTTCCCGCTGGCCGAGCTGATCCGGCGTGCCGAACCGACCGGCAATGCGCGGTACGTCGAGTTCGTGACGTTGAGCGACCCGGCCCGGATGCCGGGTCAGCGGTCCCGGATTCTCGACTGGCCCTATACCGAAGGCCTGCGCATGGACGAGGCCATGCATCCGCTGACTATTCTGGCCGTCGGCCTGTACGGTGAAGTGCTGCCCAACCAGAATGGCGCGCCGGTCCGGCTGGTGGTGCCGTGGAAGTACGGCTTCAAGAGCGCCAAATCCATCGTCAAAATCCGTTTTGTGGAAAAACAGCCGCTGACCGCATGGATGGCGGCGGCACCGGACGAATACGGTTTCTATTCGAACGTGAATCCCAAGGTCGACCATCCCCGCTGGAGCCAGGCCCGGGAGCGGCGTATCGGCGAATTCCTCAAACGCGACACCCTCATGTACAACGGTTACGGGGCGCAGGTTGCGCACCTCTACCGTGGCATGGACTTGCAGAAATACTTCTGATGCCGTCGCGATCCGGACGGTCCCCGCGCTGGCTGTCGCCGGTGAAAATCGCGCTGTTTCTGGTTTGCCTGCTGCCGCTCGTGCGACTCGTCATGCTGGGCATGCGTGGCGGCCTGGGAGCCAACCCCATCGAATTCATCACCCACTCGACCGGGACCTGGGCGCTGATCGGACTGTTGCTGACGCTGTCGATTACGCCCCTGCGGCGACTGACAGGATGGACATTCCTGCTGCGTCACCGCCGCATGCTCGGCCTGTTCGCCTTTTTCTACGCAAGCCTGCATCTCGTGACGTATCTCTGGCTCGACCAGTTTTTCGATCTGGAGCGTATCGTCCGGGACGTGGTCAAGCGGCCGTTCGTAACGGCCGGTTTCGCTGGTTTCGTGCTTCTGGTCCCGCTGGCGCTGACGTCGACGCAGACCATGATGCGCCGGCTCGGGCGGCACTGGCAGCAACTGCATCGTTTGATCTACGTGGCGGCCGGCCTGGGCGTTCTGCATTACGCCTGGCTGGTGAAGCGCGATCTGACCCAGCCGCTGATCTATGGCGGGCTACTGGGGGTGTTGCTGTTCTTCCGACTGCAACCGGGCGTGAATGTGCTGGAGACGCTGCGGCGCAGGCGTGGGCAGGCCGGCGTTTGAGCGGGTGGCTGAGCAGGCAATAAAAAACGGGGGCTGAAGCCCCCGTTTCAGATTGGGCAATGCCCGACCTGTTTAAAGCCCGAACGGCTTGATGACCGGTACCGCCGGTGCGGGTGCTGCAGCAGGCGCGGATGCAGGGGCAGGCGCAGGCTTGGCAGCAGCTTTTTTCGCGGCCGGCTTTTTGGCCGGGGCAGCCTTCTTGGCAGCCGGTTTTTTCGCAGCCGGTTTTTTGACCGGAGCGACTTTCTTGGCTACGGGCTTCTTGGCGGCGACTGCCTTTTTGACCGGAGCGGCTTTCTTGGCTACGGGCTTCTTGGCGGCGACTGCCTTTTTGACCGGAGCGGCTTTCTTGGCTACGGGCTTCTTGGCGGCGACTGCCTTTTTGGCCGGAGCGGCTTTCTTGACCGCGGGTTTCTTGGCGGCCGGCTTGGCGGCTGCCTTTTTGGCCGCCGGCTTGGCGGCGGGTTTCTTCACTGTTGCCATCTAACACTCCTTTGGAAAGTTGAACACGTTCACTAATCACTACAGCTTGAAGCCACGTGCAGTCTGAGTTTGCACTTCCAAAGCGTGGTACCGACAGGCGACCCACTTGCCCGAAACCCGCTAGAGACGGGCGATACCGAGGCTCCGCTTGGTGAGCCTCATTCTAGTTGCTTTTTTTTGGGGTTCAATAAATGATCGCGCACGCGTGCGGATAATCCCCGACAGGATGTCGCAGTCCAACAAAATGTATCGATTCGATACGAAAACTACAATTGGCCTGGCGTTTGGTGGATGCGCTGAAAGCTAGTAAACAAGCCGCTCTCCGGACATCAGGCCGGAAATGGTTTCACGCTCCCGTATGAGATGAATTTCATTCTTGTCGACAAGAACTTCGGCTGCACGCGGGCGGGAATTGTAGTTGGACGCCATGCTCATGCCGTAGGCGCCTGCTGAAAGCAGAGCCAGGAGGTCACCTTCCTCGATGGCCATATCCCGCGCAAAGCCAAGAAAATCGCCGGTTTCACAGATCGGGCCGACCATGTCGTAGCGTTGCGCGGGCCAGGCGCGCGGCCGAACAGCGACGATGTCGTGATAAGCCTCGTAGAGTGCGGGACGCATGAGGTCGTTCATCGCGGCGTCGACGATGGCGAAATTCCTGTCCTCGCCGGGCTTCAGATATTCGACGCGCGCGAGCAGCAGGCCGGCGTTGCCGACCAGCGAGCGGCCCGGCTCGACCAGCAGCTTCTCGCGGCGGCCGGCGAATTTTCGCGCCAGCACACGGCCATAGGCGGCAAGGTCCGGCGGTGTCTCGTCGCGGTAACGGATGCCTACGCCGCCGCCGAGATCGATGTGATGCAGCGCGATGCCTTCGGCCGCGAGTGTGTCGACCAGCGTCAGTACACGGTCGGCGGCGTCGGCGAGCGGCGAGAGATCGATGAGCTGCGAACCGATGTGACAGTCGACGCCGACGATCTCCAGGTTGGGCAGGCCGGCGGCGAGCCGGTACAGGCGGGGCGCATCGGCAATAGCGACACCGAACTTGTTTTCCTTGAGGCCGGTGGAGATGTAGGGGTGAGTCTTGGGGTCGACGTCCGGGTTGACGCGGAACGACACCGGCGCGCGCCGGCCCATCTCGCCGGCGACCCGGTCGAGCCGGTACAGCTCGCTTTCGGATTCGACGTTGAAGCAGAGGATGCCGGCCGCGAGCGCTGCCCGCATTTCGTCGGTCGTCTTGCCGACACCGGAAAACACCACCTTGCCCGGGTCGCCGCCGGCTGCGAGCACGCGGGCCAGTTCGCCGCCCGAGACGATGTCGAAACCGCTGCCCAGCCGGGCGAACAGGTTCAGGATGGCCAGACTGGAATTGGCCTTGACCGCATAGCAGACGAGATGCGGCGTACCGGCGAAGGCGTCGGCGTAAGCCTGCCAGGCGGCTTCGAGCGCGGCGCGCGAGTAGACGTAGAGCGGGGTGCCGAAGCGTGCGGCGAGCGCTTCCAGCGACACGCCCTCGACATGGAGAGCGCCGTCAACTTGGTGCAGGGTATTCAATTGGCAGTCCGTTGCGGGGCGGCGGGTTTTTCGGGAAGATACAGGTCGCCCTTGGAGCCGCAGCCCGCGAGACCGAGGCTGACGAGCAGCAGCGACACTATATATATGGCGCGCAATTTCATGCGCGAGATGGTAGCACGCACGATGAACCCGAATGGAATGACCGAAGCCGAATTCAACCAGGCCAGTGCCGCGACGCTGGCGCGTATCGAAGCGGCCGTCGAAAGCGCAGACCTGGAGTTCGAAACGCCGGCCGACGGCATCATCGAGATCGAGTTCGACGATGGCAGCAAGATCGTCGTCAACCGTCACGGTGTTGCCCGCGAGATCTGGGTGGCGGCGCGTTCCGGCGGCTTTCATTTCAAGCCGCAGGGAGATGACTGGGTCGACACCCGCGACGGCACGCCGCTTTTCGCCAAGCTTGCCGCGCTGATCGCCGCCCAGGGCGGCGGCCCGGTCGCCTTCTGACGCCCGCTTGAAAAGCCAGGCGCTCACCCTTTTCGATCTGGTCGAGCGCCTGTCCCTGCTCACCCGCGCCGACCTGCGCCAGGCCGGTGCGGCCCAGGGGTTGCAGCCGGTACACCTGCAGGTGCTGTTCTATCTCAACCAGGCCAACCGCTTTTCCAACACCCCGCAGGCGCTGACCGAGTATCTCGGCCTGACCAAGGGCACGGTGTCGCAAACCCTGCTGGTGCTGGCGCGGCGGCGGCTGATCTCGCGTTACGCCGACCCGCGCGACGGGCGGGTGGTGCGGCTGATCCTGACGGAGCGCGGGACGACTCTGCTGAAAACCCTGTCCGCCGGCAGTGCCTGGCGTGACATTGTGCAGACGGCCAGTCAGGCGCGGGTGACTTCGGCCATCCTGGTGCTGCGTCAGGTGCTGGCGCAGGTGCAGGGGCAGAGCGGCAAGCGGAGTTTTGGCGTGTGCGGCACCTGTCGCCATCTCCAGCGGCTGGGGCCGCGCAGCTATTTCTGCGGGCTGATGCAGGAAAAGTTGTCGAGCCCGGAAACACGACGGATCTGCCGCGAACATGCCCTGCTGGTTTCGCCGCCGCCGGCTGAGACCTGATGCGTCAACGCGCTGGCTATATATATAGGGCTATATGCGATATATAGGGCTATATGCGTTTTCGGGCGCGTGCGACGGCAGCGCGGACCTGGTTCGGCGCGGTGCCGCCGAAATGGTCGCGGGCGGCGAGCGAGCCTTCCAGGGTGAGCACAGCGTAGACGTCGTCGCCGATGACCGGGCTGAAAGCCTGCAACTCGGCGAGCGGCAGATCGGCCAGGTCGTGACCCGAGGACTCGGCGGCGCGCACGGCGCGGGCCACCACTTCATGGGCGTCGCGGAAGGGCACGCCCTTTTTCACCAGATAGTCGGCCAGATCGGTGGCGGTGGCGAAGCCCTGCAGAACGGCAGCGCGCATGGCCTCGGGTTTCACGGTGACGCCGCGCAGCATGTCGGCGTAGATGGTCAGGGTGTCGAGCAGGGTGTCGACGGTGTCGAACAGCGGCTCCTTGTCTTCCTGGTTGTCCTTGTTGTAGGCCAGCGGCTGGCCTTTCATCAGGGTCAGCAGGCCGACGAGATGGCCGTTGACGCGGCCGGTCTTGCCGCGCACCAGTTCGGGCACGTCCGGGTTTTTCTTCTGCGGCATGATGCTGGAGCCGGTACAGAAGCGGTCGGCGAGATCGATGAAACCGAAGCGCGGGCTCATCCACAGGATCAGTTCTTCCGACAGGCGTGACAGATGGGTCATCACCAGCGCGGCAGCGGCGCTGAATTCGATGGCGAAGTCGCGATCCGATACCGCGTCGAGCGAATTTTCGCAGACAGCCTCGAAGCCGAGCTGCTCGGCGACGAAAGCGCGGTCGATCGGGTAACTGGTGCCGGCCAGCGCCGCGGCGCCCAGCGGCAAGCGGTTCACGCGGCGGCGACAGTCGGTCATGCGTTCGGCGTCGCGCGCCAGCATTTCGAAATAGGCGAGCAGGTGGTGGCCGAAGGTGACGGGTTGCGCGACCTGCAGATGGGTGAAGCCCGGCATCACGGTGCCGGCGTGCTGTTCGGCCAGGTCGATGAGCGAGGTCTGGCAGGCCTTCAGGCCGGCCACGATGCGGTCGATGGCGTCGCGCAGGTAGAGGCGGATATCGGTCGCGACCTGATCGTTGCGCGAGCGGCCGGTGTGCAGGCGCTTGCCGGCGTCGCCGATCTTTGCGGTGAGTGCGGCTTCGATGTTGAGATGGACATCCTCTTTATCCAGTGACCAGGCAAAGCGGCCGGCGCGGATGTCTTCCAGCAGCCCGGCCATGCCGCGGCGGATGGCTTCCAGATCGGTCTGGCTGAGCACGCCGACGTGGTGCAACATGGCGGCGTGGGCCAGCGAGCCCTGAATATCGAACTCGGCCAGCCGATAATCGAAGGGGATCGACGCGGTGTAGCGTTTGACGATCTCGGAGACCGGTTCGGAAAAACGGCCGGACCAGGCGCCGTCCGGCGGCGTCGATGACGTGCTCATGGGGCAGAACGGGGATGAAAAGCAGGCATCATAACAACCGGCCGGTCGAATTGCCGAACTTCTGCCACCTGGGGGTGAGCCTGCGCATTGTATTGACGGCGGAAGCGGCGCTGGTCGCCAGCGTGGCCGCCCGCGCGCAGGATATCGAGGCGTTCTGGGCGGAATTCATCGTCCTGTCGGCCTGGGCGCAGCCGGCGCTGCTGCTGACCGTGCTGGCGCTGTGCGTTGCGTCGCGCTGGTTGCGCGGTCTGGTCTACCGCCGCGGCGTGCTGGCTGCGCTGGCGATCGGTGCGGCCGTGCCGGCGGGTGTCGTGCGCTGGATGGCGCCGCTGGCGGACACGGCCGGCTTGCACACGCCCGCAACGGTCGGCGGGTTTGCCCTGATGCTGGGCATCGGCCTGCTGGCTTATTTCAATCTGCGTGCCCGCGCCCTGTCGCCCGCCATCACCGAGGCGCGCCTGCAAGCCTTGCAGGCGCGCATCCGGCCGCATTTCCTGTTCAACAGCCTCAACGCCGTGCTCTCGCTGGTGCGCAGCGACCCGCGCCGCGCCGAGCGCGCGCTGGAAAACATGGCGGATCTTTTTCGCGCACTGATGAGTCAGGCCAACCAGCTGGTTCCACTGGAAGACGAGGTTTCGCTCACCCGGGCCTATCTGGAGCTGGAACAGTTGCGCCTGGGCGACCGTCTGCAAGTGGCGTGGCACGACCAGAATATGCCCGGCGACGCCCTGATCCCGCCGCTGGTGATCCAGCCGCTGGTGGAAAACGCGGTCTATCACGGGATTGAACCGCAGCCCGGCGGCGGCGAGATCAGCCTCAACATCTATCGCAGCGGTGACAAGGTCCATATCGTGGTGCGCAATCCGGTCGCCGAGGAGGCGGGCCATCACAAGGGCAACCGGATCGCACTGGCCAATATCCGCGAACGCCTGCTACTGCATTTCGATCTCGACGCGCAGCTCAAGTCCGAGCCGCTGGGCGCCGTTTATCAGGTGCATATCGTGATGCCCTACACCCGTGAACGCACCCAGCCCGCCCCTGCGCGTCCTCATCGTCGATGACGAGGCCCCTGCGCGCCACCGTCTGCGCGACGTGCTGGCCGACTGCGCGCCCGATCTGCCAGTCGATGTCGTCGGGGAGGCGGATAACGGGCGCGATGCCATCGAGCAGGCACAGCGCCGGCCGGTCGATGCCGTACTGCTCGATATCCGCATGCCCGGCATGGATGGCCTCGAATGCGCCGTCCATCTGAATCGCCTGTCCGCACCGCCGGCCATCATCTTCAGCACGGCCTACGATGCCTATGCCTGCCAGGCCTTTGAGCTCAATGCGGTCGACTATCTGCTGAAGCCGGTACGGGCCGACCGGCTGGTGCGGGCGCTGTCACGCGCGCACCGGCTCAACGCGGCCGCGCTCGACCACCTGCGCGAGGCCTATCCGAAGGCGCGCACCCATCTGTCGGTCAGCGAAAAAGGCCGCATCGTCCTGATCCCGGTCGACGATATCCTGTATCTCAAGGCCGAACTCAAGTACGTGACCGTCCGCACGGCGGTCCGCGAATATCTGCTGGAGGAATCGCTCACCCGACTGGAAGCGGAATTCGGCGAGATATTTGTGCGCATTCACCGCAACTGCCTGGTTGCCGGCACGCGGATTCGCGAAATCGGCAAACTGCCGGGCGACGAGGAGGGTCATTTCCTCAGGCTGGATGGGCTGGACGAACGTCTCGCCGTCAGCCGCCGGCAGTATTCCTCGCTCCGCGACCGCATGCGCGCGCGCTGACGGACGTTTGCGCCTGCCGTCCGGCCCGCTTTGCGGGTACGCTCGGGCCTTATCGCGCTGCCCGCCGGCAGCGTCTCGAATCTTCCGACCCATGCGTTCGAACAGACACTATCTCGAATTCGTCGTCATTCTCGGCGCGCTGACCGCCTTCGCGCCCCTGGCGATCGACATGTACCTGCCGGCCTTGCCGGCGATCGAGCGCGCCTTGCAGGGCAATATGGCCCAGGGCCAGTTCACGCTGGCGACCTTTTTCATCGGCTTCGCGTTGGGGCAGGCGGCGTTCGGGCCGCTGGCCGACCGTTTCGGGCGCAAGCGGCCGCTGTACGCGGGGCTGGTCCTGTTCATTTTCGCCTCCGCCGCCTGCGCCCTGGCCGCGTCGATCCAGGCACTCGCTGCCGCGCGTTTCGTGCAGGCGCTCGGCGCTTGCGCCGGTGCGGTCGTCGGTCGTGCGATGGTGCGCGATTTGTTCGAGCCGGCCGACACCGTGCGCGTGTTTTCCACGCTGATGCTGGTTATGGGGATTGCCCCCATCCTGGCGCCGCTGGTGGGCGGCTATCTACTGGTTGGGTTCGGCTGGCAGGCCATCTTCTGGATGCTCGCGCTCTTTGGCGGGATCTGCCTGCTGGCGGCGCGGCGGCTGCCGGAGACGCACCGCGAGACATCGCCCCGCCCGCTCGCTGTGGGGCGTGTCCTGCACGATTACCTGGCTTTGTTGCGACACCGGCGCTATCTCGGCCATGTGCTGACCGGTGCCTTCAGCGCTGCCGGCATGTTCGCCTATATCGCGGGCTCGCCCTTCGTGTTCATCGAGTTGCACGGCGTACCGCCGGAACATTATGGCTGGCTGTTCGGCAGCAATGCGCTCGGGCTGATCCTCGCTTCGCAGCTCAATGGCCGTCTGCTGCACCGCCGTCTGGGTGCCGAACGCGTGCTGCGCCTTGCCGGCTGGGTTCAGGCGGCGGCAGGGCTGGCGCTGCTGGCAATGGCCGTGAGCGGCGTGGGTGGGCTGCCCGGCATCATGCTGCCGTTGTTCGTCTACATCGCCTGCGGCGGTTTCGTGATGCCGAACGCGACGGCCCTGGCGATGGCGCCATTCAGCACCCATGCCGGCACGGCATCGGCCTTGCTGGGCAGTGTCCAGTTCGCTCTGGCCGCATGCGCCGCACTGGCGGTTGGCGCGTTGCATGCCGTGAGCGCGATCCCGATGGCGGGCGTCGTCGCCGCATGCGGCCTGCTGGGCGTGGTGGCGCATGCCGGCCTGGTGGGCGCGCGCGCACCAAGCCATTCCGGCCGGATGACGCCCTGATCGGACCGCGCTTTGCGCGGCCGACTGCCCGGAATCCGACCGGACAGCCCTCGAACGACCAGTCCGGAAAACTAAATGTTGTTTTATATCAATTAATTATTGGTCATCTACAACTAAAGTTGTATATCCAAACGCGCCAAGCCTTCGTAGCATTCATATCGCTTGCTGCCTGTTCCGCAAGCAGGAAGTTCTCCGCAACGAGGGGCGTGTCTCCTCCACTCAGCCGGGTTCTCACGAACCCGGCTTTTTTTTGTCCGTTCCGGCCGGCTATCATCGCGGACATGAAAACCGACGCCCCCCTGGACCTGACCGAACACCCGCTCGATTCCGAAACCGTTTTCCAGGGGCGGCTCATGCACGTCAAGCGCGACCGCGTGCGCCTGCCCAACGGCGGCGAATCGACGCGCGAATACCTGCTGCATCCCGGCGCCGTCGTCGTCATCCCGGTGTTCGAAAACGGCGACGTGCTGCTGGAACGCCAGCACCGCTACCCGCTGCATCGCGATTTCATCGAATTCCCCGCTGGCAAGATCGACCCCGGCGAGGCCGATCTGGTGTGCGCGAAGCGCGAACTGGAAGAGGAAACTGGCTATACCGCCAGCGAATGGCGCGAAATCACCACCATCTACCCGTGCATCGGCTACTCCAACGAGCGCCTGGCTTTCTATCTCGCACGCGGCCTGAAGGACGGCACCCACGGCCGCGACCCCGACGAATTTCTCGAAATCTTCCGCCTGTCCTTTGCCGAAGCGATGCAGTGGGTGAAGGACGGCCGCATCTGCGAGACCAAGACGGTGATCGGGCTGTTCTGGCTGGAAAAGCTTATGCAGCAGGGCTGGTAGCCCGGAAGTTAAGGGCGCTTTACTTTCCTGGAAAGCGCCTCGGTAAGATATGCCTCGACTCTGCGGTATTTTGCCGACCGAGCATAGTCGAGTGCGGATTTTCCATTATGGGTTGCGTCTGGTTTTGCGCCTGATTCAATTAATGCACGGACTCGTTCGAATGCGTCATCTTCACTGCTTGTTTTGGTGATGGACCAGATGATTCCTGGTTCTTCACAGTTGGGGTCGTGTTTGAGCCCGGAATCCCAATTCGCACCATAACGTCCAAGCAAGCGAATCAAGGATGCCCCGCCAGCGATGACTGCCAGGCAAGCAGGTGTGCCCCAGCTTGAATTTTTGAGATTTGGGTCAGCCCCCATCTCTAACAACCATTTTGAAACTTCGTAGCTGCCCTCCGAAATGGCTGTGAAAAGTGCAGTAACGCCACGGCTGTCATGCGCATTGATCCGAGCGCCGGCTTTTACGGCCGCTTTTACTTCGTTTAGCTCCCCAAGCTCGGCAGCCACGACCAATCGCTGACTTGGCATTAATGAGTTGTAATCCACTGCGGGCCTGAAATCGCTTTGGGGCGGGATTTCTCCATGCAGGCCAATAACAAGTTTTCCCGCTGGGTCGAAGTAATGCGGTATGGCGAGTAGATTAAAGTTCTGTGGGTACCGATGGCCTTTTACTACACGGCCGCTTAGATCGAAACGGACATTTCGACATGGGTCATGAAAACCGCCGGGCCAGCCTTTCCCCATGTTTTTGCTGGCTTGAGGCTCAAATGAAACAGCACAGCCGGAATAGTCGCTCACAATGCTCAGTACGACGATTTCCGGACGGATGGAGCGTAGAGGATTAAGGCTGACATGCTCGTTGAACGGTTTGGCAATGCTGGAGAAGCTATTGCCCCAGATACGCGCAGCGTTCTGTAGGCTGAGGTTCAAATTGTTACTGTAAGGGTCAGCCAGGTCTTGAGCGTTATTTCTGAGGTGCTGGATTTCGTTCTTTGAACGCCTGTAGATCATTACCCCGTGGCCGTTCCAGTCGACAGTCAGTAAGAGACCCGGTGGAAGTTTATTGAGATCAACCGAAATCTTGCCTGGATTAACGAACTCGGTCGAACCATACCCAGCATAAGTCGCTACGGAAAAACCCGATAAAAAGCAAAATAGAATCCAGCGAAACATGGCATTCAAACTCAAGCTGGCTGATACCCCAGATTCGGCGCCAGCCAGCGTTCCGCCGTCTTCATATCCCAGCCCTTGCGCTGCGCGTAGTCCGCGACCTGGTCCTTCTCCATCTTGGCGACGGCGAAATACTGGCTGTCGGGGTGCGACAGATAGAAGCCGGATACCGAGGCGCCGGGCCACATGGCGTAGTTTTCCGTGAGTTCGACGCCGATGCAGGCGGTGGCGTCGAGCATGTGGAACAGGCCGGCCTTTTCGCTGTGCTCGGGGCAGGCGGGGTAGCCCGGCGCCGGGCGGATGCCCCGGTATTTTTCGCCGATGAGATCGTCGTTGCCCAGATTCTCGTCCGGCGCATAGCCCCAGAATTCGCGGCGTACGCGCAGGTGCAGGTGTTCGGCGAAGGCTTCGGCCAGGCGGTCGCACAGGGCCTTGAAGAGGATGGCCGAGTAATCGTCGTGCGCGGCCTCGAAAGCCCTGGCGCGTTCGTCCTCGCCGATGCCGGCGGTGACGACGAAGGCGCCGAGGTAATCGCGGATGCCGGTTTCGCGCGGGGCGACGAAGTCGGCGAGGCAGAGGTTGGCGCGGCCCGTGGGCTTTTTCATCTGCTGGCGCAGGTTGTGCCAGTCCATGAGCATCTTCTTGCGCGATTCGTCGACGTAGATCGCGATGTCGTCCTCGTTGATGCTGTTGGCCGGGAAGAGGCCGAATACGGCGCGGGCTTCGACCCAGTTTTCCGCGATCATCTGCTTCAGCATGGCCTGGGCGTCGGCGTAGAGCTTCTTCGCTTCGACACCGACGACTTCGTCGTCGAGGATTTTCGGGAATTTGCCGTGCAGTTCCCACGAAGCGAAGAAGGGCGTCCAGTCGATGGTTTCGGCGAGCTTCGCCAGGTCGTAGGCCTTGAGCACCTGCACGCCGAGCTGTTTCGGCACCGGCGGGGTGTAGCGGTCCCAGTCGATCTTGAATTTGTTGGCGCGCGCGTCCGCCAGGCTCACCCGTACGGTCTCGGACTTGGTGCGCAGGTGGCGTTCGCGGGTGGTGGCGTAGTCGGCGCGGGTTTCGGCGACGAAGGCGGCGCGCAGGTCTTGCGACAACAGCTTGGTGCAGACACCGACGGCCCGCGACGCATCCTTCACGTAGATCACGGGATGTGCGTAGTTGGGTTCGATCTTGACGGCGGTGTGGGCAAGCGAAGTCGTCGCGCCGCCGATCAGGAGCGGCAGCGTGAAGCCCTGGCGCTGCATTTCGGCGGCGACGAAGGCCATTTCCTCCAGCGACGGCGTGATGAGGCCGGACAGGCCGATGATGTCGGCGCCGGTTTCTTTCGCCGTGTCGAGGATCTTCTGCGCCGGCACCATGACGCCGAGATCGATGATTTCGTAGCCGTTGCAGCCGAGCACCACGCCGACGATGTTCTTGCCGATGTCGTGCACGTCGCCCTTGACCGTGGCCATGATGATCCGGCCCGCGCTCTGCATGCCGCCAGCGGCCTTGTCCGCTTCGATGAACGGGATCAGGTGCGCCACGGCCTGTTTCATCACGCGGGCCGATTTCACCACCTGCGGCAGGAACATCTTGCCCGCGCCGAAGAGGTCGCCGACGACGTTCATGCCGGCCATCAGCGGCCCTTCGATCACGTCGAGCGGACGCGTCGAGGCCAGCCGCGCTTCCTCCGTGTCCTCGACGATGTACTGCGTGATGCCCTGCACCAGCGCATGGCTCAGGCGTTCGTTGACCGGCAGCGCACGCCAGCTGAGGTCCTCGACCTTTTCCTTGGCGCCGGCCTTCACGCCCTCGGCGAACGACACCAGCCGCTCGGTTGCGTCGGCGCGGCGGTTGAGCAGCACGTCTTCCACCCGTTCCTTCAGTTCGGGGTCGAGCTTGGCGTACACGCCCAGCTGGCCGGCGTTGACGATGCCCATGTCCATGCCGGCTTCGATGGCGTGGTACAGGAAGGCGGTGTGGATGGCCTCGCGCACGGCGTCGTTGCCGCGGAAGGAGAAGCTCACGTTCGACACGCCGCCGGAGACGTGGGCGTGCGGCAGGTTCCGGCGGATCCAGCGCGTGGCTTCGATGAAGTCCACCGCGTAGTTGGCGTGTTCCTCGATGCCGGTGGCGACCGCGAAAATGTTGGGATCGAAGATGATGTCCTCGGGCGGGAAGCCGAGCTGTTCGGTGAGCAGCGTGTACGCGCGGCTGCAGATTTCGGTCTTGCGCGCGTAGGTGTCGGCCTGGCCGGTCTCGTCGAAGGCCATCACGATCACGGCGGCGCCGTAGCGGCGGCACAGGCGCGCCTTGTCGAGGAACTCGGCCTCGCCTTCCTTCATCGAGATCGAGTTGACGATGCCCTTGCCCTGGATGCACTTGAGGCCGGCTTCGATGACGCTCCATTTCGACGAGTCGAGCATGATGGGCACGCGCGCGATGTCGGGCTCCGAGGCGATCAGGTGCAGGAAGCGCACCATCGCCGCCTCGGCGTCGAGCATGCCTTCGTCCATGTTGATGTCGATGACCTGGGCGCCGTTTTCCACCTGCTGGCGCGCTACCGACAGGGCGTCGTCGTAGCGGCCTTCGAGGATCATCTTCGCGAAGGCGCGCGAGCCGGTGACGTTGGTGCGCTCGCCCACGTTGACGAAGAGCGCGCCCTTGCCGACGTTGAAGGGTTCCAGACCGGACAGGCGCATCGCTGGCTCGGGGGCGGGCGGCACGCGGGGCGCGACGCCCTCGACGGCCTGCGCGATGGCGGCGATGTGGGCCGGCGTGGTGCCGCAGCAGCCGCCGACGATGTTGAGCAGGCCCGAGCGCGCCCATTCGGCGATATGCACGGCCATCTGCGCGCCGTCCATGTCGTATTCGCCGAAGGCATTGGGCAGGCCGGCGTTGGGGTGGGCCGAGACGAAGGCGTCGGCTTTGGTAGCGAGTTCGTTGACGTACTGGCGCAGCAGGTCGGGGCCGAGCGCGCAGTTGAGGCCGATGGACAGCGGCTGCGCGTGACGCACCGAGTTCCAGAACGCTTCGGTTGTCTGGCCCGAAAGCGTGCGGCCGGAGGCATCGGTGATCGTGCCCGAGATCATCACCGGCAGACGCAGGCCTTCGCGTTCGAAATATTCCTCGATGGCAAACAGTGCGGCCTTGGCGTTCAGCGTGTCGAAGATGGTCTCGACCATCAGGATGTCGACGCCGCCCTTGACCAGCCCGTCGATGGCTTCAAGGTAGGCCGTGCGCAGCTGGTCGAAACTGACGTTGCGGAAGCCCGGGTCGTTGACGTCCGGCGAGAGCGTCGCGGTGCGCGAGGTGGGGCCGAGCACGCCGGCGACGAAGCGCGGCTTGCCGGGGTTCGCTTCGGTGGCCGCGTCGGCGGCCTCGCGTGCCAGGCGGGCGGCCGCCAGATTGAGTTCCGGCACCAGGTCTTCCATGTGGTAGTCCGCCATGGAAATGGCGGTGGCATTGAAACTGTTGGTTTCCAGGATATCGGCGCCGGCCGCCAGATACTGTGCGTGGATGTCGCGGATGAGTTGTGGCCGGGTCAGGCACAGCAGATCGTTGTTGCCCTTGAGGTCGTGCGGAAAGTCGGCGAAGCGTTCGCCGCGATAGTCTGCTTCGGTCAGTTTGAAGCGTTGAATCATCGTGCCCATCGCGCCGTCGAGCACGAGAATGCGTTGGGCTAGAAGCGAGCGTAGCGTGGCGGCGCGGGACATGGCGTCGGGGTCGGTTGGGGAAAACCCGCATTATATTTATTAATCCACACGCCCCGTGACCGCCGAGTGTCCGTCAGCGGGGTCGGATTCTCGACGTCCGGAGGGACAATCCGGCGGGGCAATATCGGTCCGGCCGCCCCGCCGGCCGGGTACGATACTTGCCTTCGACCTTTGGAACGATCTTCTCTGGAGCCGAAATGTCCAAGAACCGCCTGCTGGCGGCCGTGCTCGCCAGTGTGCTGCTTGCGCCGCTCGCGCACGCCGATTCTGCCGAGAATGCCTCGCGTTACTACGAAGATGCCCTGAAACGCTACAACGCCCGGGACGATGCCGGCGCCATCATCCAGCTCAAGAATGCGCTGAAGGAAGATGCCCGCATGCTGCCGGCCCTGATGCTGCTGGGGCAGGCGCATCTGCGCAAGGGCGAGCCGGGGGCGGCCGAACACGTGCTGGCGGACGCCGAACGGTTGGGGGCCGCCCGGACGCAGATCGCCGTCTATCAGGCGCGGGCCTATCTGGACCAGGGCAAATACCGGGCGCTGCTCGAAAAATTCGGTGCCGACGGCCTGCCGCCCCAGGCGCGGCTGGAGATGTTGCTGTTGCGTGCCCGGGCGCAGATCGCGCTCAGCCAGTACGACGGCGCGATGACGAGCGCGAAGCTCGCCGAACAAGTGAAAGGCGGCGAAGCGCGCGCGCTGGCCCTGCAGGCGCAGATCCATCTCAACGCCGGACGTCCGCAGGATGCGCGCGCGACCGTGCAGCGCGCGCTGCAATTGATGCCGAACGACGGCGATGCGCTCAACGTGCTTGCCTCCATCGCGCATGCGCAGGGCGATCTGCCCACCGCCGCGCGTGAATACGGACGGGCGATCGATGCTCAGCCCTATAACGTCGATGCGCGCCTGGCGCGCGCGGCAATCCAGTTCGATCTCGGGCGCGATGCCGACGCCTGGACGGACATTGAGTTCCTTGCCAAAAACGCGCCGTCCGATCCGCGCGGCGCCTATCTCCGTGCCCAGTATTTTGCACGCCAGGGCAAGGCCGCCGAAGCCCGCGCCGCCCTGCGCGAGGCCACGGAAACCCTGAGCCAGCTGTCGCCGGAATATGTGGCTGCGAGTGACCAGCTGCAGTTGCTGGGGGGATTGGCCCACCATGCGCTGGGCGAATACGAACGCGCCAAGACCTATCTGGGAACGTATCTCGATCGCCGTCCGAGCGAGGCGGGTGCGCGCAAACTCATGGGCAGCATCTATCTGGCCGAACGCCAGTATGGCCGTGCAATCGCCATGCTGCAGCCTGCCCTGCGGGCATTCCCGAACGATGCGCGTGTGAAATCCATGCTGGGCGAGGCCTACATGGGGCAGGGCAATCACGGCCGTGCGGCGCTGTTGTTCCAGGAGGCCGCCCAGGCGAGCGACAGTCCCGACATCGAAACCGGTCTGGGCATCAGCCTCTTGAGCTCGGGTCAGAAAGAAGCCGGTTTCGAGGCATTGACGCGCGCCTACCGGCGGGCGCCCGCTACGGCGCAGGCCGGCGTGCCGCTGGCGCTGGCCCATCTGAAGCGCGGCGAGGCTCGCCAGGCGGTCGCGATCATGGAGGATGTCGTCAAACGGGAACCCCGCAACGTCTCGGCCCGCAATCTCCTGGGCGTCTCGAAGCTGGCCATGGGAGACCGCGCCGGCGCACGGGCGGCCTACGTGGCTGCGATCCAGGCGTCTCCCAGCCTGTATCCCGCGCACCTCAACCTGGGCCGGCTGGATGAGGCCGACGGCCAGATCGAGAAAGCGCGCCAGCGTTATCTGGGGATTCTCAAGGTCGTGCCCAACCACCTGGACGCGATGCTCGAACTGGCCCGGTTGGAAGAAGGCGCCGGCAAGCCGGCGGAAGCCATTCGCTGGCTGGACAAGGCCGCGAGCCTGCACGGCAAGGATCCGCGGCCGAAACTGATCCTGAGCGGCCTCTATCTGCGGCGCGGGCAGCCCAACTTGGCGCTCGACGCCGCCAAGGCCGCGCAGGCCATCGAACCGAGCGCGCCGGGTACGCTGCTGGCGCTGGCCGAGGCCCAGGCGGCCGTGGGCAACGGCGAACTGGCGAAGACCACACTGCGCCGCCTCAGTCAGGTCGCCTCGTTCAACGTCGGCTGGCTGACGCGCGGCGCGGCTGCGCAAATGCGCATCGGCGATCTGGAAGGCGCGGAGTACACGCTCAGCAAGGTTCTGCTGGCGGATCCCGCCAATCAGCCCGCCAAGGTTCTCAAGACGCGCCTCAGTATCCGTCAGAACAAGCTCGGCGACGCCGAGAAACAGGTTCAGGCGCTGCTGGGCCAGGGCGACGGCCAGGCCGATGCCCTGCGCCTGCTGGGCGAGGTCCGCCTGTCGCAGGGCCGGGCGGCCGAGGCGGTCGACGCCTATCGGCGCGCTTACGCCAGCGATTCGGGTAGCGACAGCGCGTTCGGCCTGTACGGCGCCCTGATGCGTGCCGGGCAGTACCGGGATGCCGCAGGTGTCATGCAAGCGTGGCAGCGCCGCAATCCCGCGGATACGGCGGCAGGCCATGCGCTTGGCGAAGCCTGGCTGGCGTTGGACGATCTGCCGAAAGCCGGCGATGTGTATGCGGAACTGATCCGGGGCAACGACAAGGATGCGCGGGCGCACAACAATCTCGCCAATATCCTGCTGCGCCGGAACGATCCGGCGGGTGCGCTCCGGCATGCCGAGCGTGCCCGTGCGCTGGCGCCGACGCAGCCCCAGGTCAACGATACGCTGGGCTGGGTGCTGGTCCAGCAGGGTCAGGTCGAGAAGGGACTGCGCTATCTGCGGGAAGCCTCGCTGCGCGCCCCGGACGACCCGGACATTCGGGCCCATCTTCAGGAGGCGCTGCGCCGCCAGGGGCGCTAAAGCCCGTCGGGTTTTTTTACATCGCCCCCGAAGTGACGCATGGTTTTACTTTTAATGGTTTGATAAATAAGGATTGTTTTATTGTTGGCATTGGTTTTGCTTTTTCAGGGCCAACGATGCAGATTCCATCTATGGAGCACAGAATGAAAATCAAGAACAACGTTATTGCCGTACTGGCCGGATTGGCGGTTGCAGGGGTGGCGGGCAGCGCTTCGGCAACGACCTGGGTGTTCAACAACACCAATAGCAATACCAGCGACGGCATCAACGCGACAGCGTCCGCCTGGGGCAGCACCGCCAACGGGCCGGCCGGGACCAATACCGCACTCGAAAGCGCTTTCCTGACCTACAACGGCAGCAGCGGCCTGGGCGTCAAGAACAATGACTGCGGCTCGCCGCCCTGTACGGGCAGCGGCGATACCAACGAGGGGGTCAGCCCCGAGCACGCGATCGATAACGATCAGCGTCGCGATGCCGTGCTGTTCTCGTTCAGCGACAAGGTGAACCTGTCCTCGACCTACTTCGGCTGGGTGTCCGGCGACGCCGACTTCTCCGTGTACGTCTACACCGGCTCGGGCTCTGCCCTGAGCGCGCTGGACGGGGCCACCTACACCGATGCCGGCATGCTGGCGGAAGGCTGGCAACTGGTCAGCCACAACGAAGGCGGTTCGGGCACGAACGCGATTGCCTCTTCCTCGGAAATCTACTCCAGCTACTGGCTGATCGGCGCCCTGAACACGACCGATAGCGGAGACTGCCTCTCTTATCGTACGAATGGACAGTGCAAGACCTGGGGCGCCATTACCGACCATTTCAAATTGCTGAAAGTGGCCGGCACATCGTGCGCCGACAACCCGGGCGGCAATGGTTGCGGTGGCGGCACCCCCGGCGGCGGCGTGCCCGAGCCGGGCACCCTGCTCCTGATGGGCGCCGGCTTCCTCGGACTGACTCGCGTGCTGCGCCGTCGTTGAATCTTGGTACGGCGCCGGATAAACCCGCTTCGGCGGGTTTTTTCATTGTGGGCCGCACATTGCTTCAGGACATGTTTACACGTAGTTCAAAGCGGGATCGCGGTGTAAGCTGAATGCAGGAGGCCCGCATGAAACAATTGATCCCCGCCGAAGCGCACGCCTACTTGCAGGCGCATCCCGAAGCCGTTTTCATCGATTGCCGGTCCGAGATCGAATATCTGTTCGTCGGCCATCCTGTCGGCGCTATTCATGTTGCCTGGCAGGACGGACCGGACTGGGATGTGAACCCCGATTTTCTTGGCCATGCGCGCAAGGCGGCTTCGGTCAACCGGCCGGTGGTGCTGATCTGCCGGTCGGGGCGCCGTTCCGCAGAAGCGGGCCGCTACCTGGAGCGGCACGGCTTTCCCGAGGTCTACAACGTGGAACACGGATTCGAGGGCGACATGGACGAATCGCGCCATCGCAGCACGTGCAATGGCTGGCGTTTCGACGGCCTGCCTTGGGAACAGACCTGAAACGGGCCAGGGCAGGATCGGGTACCGGGTGTCTCGGGGGATGCGACTTCCCCCGCGTTTCATGCATGTACCATGGCGCGGAGGAATCGCATCGGCTTCCCGCGCCTAACTCATCGAAACGCCCAGCCAGGCGCCGATGAGCCAGGTTGCGATGCCGGCCAGTGCGCCGATGCCGAGCATGCGCAGACCCGAGCGGATGGCGCGACGGCCGGTGAAGAGGCTCATCGCGGCGCCGACTCCGAACAATCCCAGCGCCGTCAGGCCGATCGCGCCCTGGAGCGCGTGGCCCGAGCCGGAAAGATAGGGCATCAGAGGGACCGTGGCGCCGCAGGCGAAGGCCGTGAACGACGAGGTGGCTGCCACCCAGGGCGAGCCCAGTTCTTCCGGATTGAGCCCGAGCTCTTCCCGGGTCAGCGCGTCGAGCGCGCGTTCGGGATCTTCGATCAGCCGGTCCGCAATCTGTTGCGCATCGTCCTGCGACAGGCCTTTGGCAGCATAGATCAGGGCCAGTTCGGCGGCCTCTTCCCGGGGATACTGTTCGAGTTCGTCGCGTTCGAGCCCGATCTGGTACTCGAACATCTCGCGCTGCGTGCGCATCGAGACGTATTCGCCCGCTGCCATGGAGAAGGCGCCGGCCAGCAGGCCGGCCACGCCGGTCAGCACGATCGTCGCGGGCGCCTGGCCGGCACCGGCCAGGCCGAAAATCAGGGCGGCGTTGGAGACCAGGCCATCATTCACGCCGAACACCCCGGCCCGGAGTGCATTGCCGGCGGCGCCGCTGCGATGGCGCTTGCCGATGTCCTCGCGACGGGTCGGCGTCGGATGGGCGTTGCCCGAATACAGTGCCATGCCGCGCACCTTCATGGCGGCCAGTACGTCGCGCATCGCACGCGGGCCAAGGCTGCGGACGAGCCGTGCGACGAACCGCGTGCGCAGATCGGGACGAAAGCGCCCCGGAGGCGCCTTGCCCTGGCCGGCAAGGGCGTTTTCCCAGATGCCGGCCTGCTCATCCGCGGCGCGGGCGAGCTCGACGAACAGCGTTTCGCGCGGCGTGCCGCGTTCGCAGGCCGCGATGATGCGGTAGAGCCAGGCCGAGCGTTTTTCTTCGGTCCAGGCGGCGTAGGGATCGCTCATGCGGGAGATCGCCGGTACTGGATGGCTTCGGCAAGATGGGCCGGCAGGATCGTTTCGCTGTCCGCCAGATCGGCGATGCTGCGGGCCAGACGCAGAACGCGATGATAGCCCCGGGCCGAAAGATTCAGCCGGGCAACGGCCTGATCCAGCAGGGCCGCGCCGGTCTTGTCCGGGATGCACAGATGGTCGATCTCGCGCGTGCCGAGCACCGCATTCGGTTTGCCCTGTCGCTGCAGCATGCGCGCACGTGCAGTCTCGACTCGCGCCTGGATGACTGCGCTGGCTTCGCCGGGCGTTGCCTGTGCCAGCTCTGCGCGGGTCACGGCGGGTACGCTGATCTGGATGTCGATGCGGTCGAGCAAGGGGCCGGAAATCCGCCCGCGGTAACGCGCGATCTGATCCGGCGTATCGCGACACGCCTGCGTGGGGTGCCCGAGATAACCGCAGGGGCAGGGGTTCATCGCGGCGATCAACTGGAAGCGCGCCGGAAAATCGGCCTGCCGGGCTGCCCGCGAAATCGTGATGTGTCCGGTTTCGAGCGGTTCGCGCAGGACTTCCAGCACGTGTCGCGGGAACTCGGGCAGTTCGTCAAGAAACAGTACGCCATGGTGCGCCAGCGAAATTTCGCCTGGGCGTGGATTGTTGCCTCCACCCACCAGTGCGACAGCCGAGGCGGTGTGATGCGGTGCGCGGTAGGGTCGCTGTGCCCAGCGCTCCGGCCGGAAGCCCTCGCCCAGCGAGGCGATGGCGGCGGCTTCGGTGGCTTCGTCCTCGCGCATCGCGGGCAGAATGCCCGGAAAACGCGCGGCAAGCATTGATTTTCCGGTACCGGGCGGTCCCGACATCAGGACCGAATGGCCGCCTGCGGCGGCGACTTCGAGTGCGCGGCGCGCGGCGTGCTGGCCTTTCACGTCCGCAAAATCGGGATACGCCGGTGCGGGCGTGCCGGAAGCGGATGCAGGCGCAGCGAGCGTGCCCTGGCCAGCGAGCCAGGCGCATACGTCGAGCAGATGCGGAGCGCTGCGCACGTCGAGAGCGTTCACCAGGGCCGCTTCGCTGGCGGAGTCGACCGGCAGCACCAGTCGACGGCCATTTTTGCGCGTGGCCAGGGCCATGGCGAGCGCGCCGCGCACCGGGCGCAGGGCGCCGGTCAGTGCCAGTTCGCCGGCGAATTCGGTGTCCGAGAACCGGTCGGCGGGAATCTGGCCGGAGGCGGCCAGGATGGCCAGTGCGATCGGCAGGTCGAAGCGGCCGGATTCCTTGGGCAGATCGGCCGGCGCGAGGTTGACCGTGATGCGTCGTGTGGGGAATTCGAAACGCGCGTTCTGGATCGCCGCACGCACACGGTCGCGTGCCTCCTTGACCTCGGTTTCGGGCAGGCCTACCAGGGTGAACGCGGGCAGACCGTTCGCCAGATGCGCTTCGACCACCACTTCCGGCGCCTCTATGCCGGCAAGCGCACGGCTTTTGACCAGGGCGACAGTCACGCGCTAGTCGACGCGGGCTTTTTCCAGTTCGGCGAGGCGGCTTTCCAGTGCCGCCAGCTTTTCGCGCGTGCGGGCGAGCACCTCGCGTTGTACGTCGAATTCCTCGCGTGTCACCAGATCGAGCTTGCCGAGCATGGCCGTCAGGCCGGCCTTGAGATTTTGCTCGATGTCCCCGGCGGGCGATTGCTTCAACATTGCCGACAGCTTTTCGGCAGCCTCGTTGAGGAACGTGGGATTGGGAAACGGCGAATTGGGCTTCATGGGCGCTCCGGTTGGATGTCCGTGAGTTTAGCAATGCAGACAGGGCTGGGGTTGCCCAATGACTGTGCGCGTGCCGGGCACGTTGCACTATTAATGTGCGGAAGGGGGGTGCATGTGGGCCATTAAATAAATAAGATATTGAATTTTAAAGATAAAAAATTTGGCATGCCTTGTGCTCGGCAGCAGAGTGCAATTTTGCACTCTTCAACGTCGGAGAAATCGAGCATGAAAAAAATCGTATCTGCGCTGGTGCTGGCTGGGATCACAGGCGTGCCCGCCTTGGCGATGGCCGAAGATAGCCCGCATTCCCTGTCGGGCAACGTGAGCATGGCCAGCGACTATCTCTTCCGCGGCATTTCGCAAACCGGTGGCGATGCGGCCATCCAAGGGGGCCTCGACTATAGCCACAGCAGCGGTTTCTATCTGGGCACCTGGGGCTCGAACGTGGGTTGGCTGGAGGATTTCCAGGGGTATGCGTCGGGCAATATCGAGCTTGATCTGTACGGCGGCTACCGCAGTGAAATCGGCAGCACAGGAATCACCTACGACCTTGGCGTGATCGGCTATTTCTATCCGGGCAAGGAAAACGGCGTGACCACGGCCGATACCACCGAGATTTATGCCGCTCTGGGATGGAAGTGGTTCACCGTCAAGTACAACTACAGCCTGAGTGACGAAACTTTCGGTTTCGCGAATTCGGATGGTTCCGGCTACCTGGATATTTCCGCCAGCGTGCCTGTCGGTGAAACCGGTCTGACGCTCGGTGCGCATTGGGGCACGTTCTCCTTCGAGAACAACGGTGCGGCGGATTATGACGACTGGAAAATCAGTGCTGCCTATGACATGGGCAAGCTGAGCAACGTCATGTCGGGCGTGACGGTCGGCGTGATGTACACCGACACCAATTCTGAGCGTGCCGTATGGACTGACGCCAATGGCGAATTCCTGGGCGATGGCACCACCACGGTGTGGATCAGCAAATCGCTCTGAATCGATTGAATCGGGGCGGACGCCGGTCCGCTCAGTCTGCCCTCGTTAGAACCGGGAGAGAACATGAAATTCGTAACGGCAATCATCAAGCCGTTCAAGCTGGATGAAGTGCGCGAGGCGTTGTCCGCCATCGGCGTCACCGGCCTGACGGTTACCGAAGTAAAAGGGTTCGGCCGGCAGAAGGGCCATACCGAGCTGTATCGCGGCGCGGAGTATGTGGTCGACTTTCTGCCCAAGGTGAAGATCGAGGTCGCCATCAAGGCCGAAATGCTCGAACGTGTCATCGAGGCTATCGAGAAAGCCGCCAACACCGGCAAGATCGGCGACGGCAAGATTTTCGTGACCGGTCTGGAACAGGTCGTGCGGATCCGCACGGGCGAATCCGGCCCCGATGCCCTGTGAGGAGTGTGAACATGAAAAAACTATTTGCTTCGTTGGGCTTGATGTTTGCGCTGCTCTCCCCCGGTCTGGTCTTCGCGCAGGATGCCGCTGCGCCGGCCGAAGCGGTGGTGGTCGAAACGACCGAGGCCGTTGCGGCCGAGGTACCGGCCGTTGCCGAGCCGGTGGAAGCGCCTGCAGCCGAGGAAAAGGCCGAGCCGGTTCCCGACAAGGGCGATACCGCGTGGATGATGGTGTCCACGATGCTCGTGATCCTGATGATCGTGCCGGGCGTGGCCCTGTTCTACGGCGGTCTCGTGCGCGCGAAAAACATGCTCTCGGTGCTGACCCAGGTCATGGCCATCTTCGGTTTGATAGCGATCCTGTGGTCGGTGTATGGCTATTCGCTGGCGTTTGGCGATGGCGGCGGCCTGAACTGGATGATCGGCGATCTTTCGAAGATGTTCCTGGCGGGCATCACGGGCAGCAGCACGGCTGCGACCTTCAGCGAAGGCGTGGTCATTCCGGAGCTTGCCTTTGTGGCCTTCCAGCTTACTTTCGCCGCCATCACCGTGGCACTGATTATCGGCGGCCTGGCCGAGCGGGTGAAATTCTCCGCCCTGCTGGTATTCGCCGTGCTGTGGTTCACCTTTGCCTATCTGCCGATCGCGCACATGGTCTGGGCGTCCGGCGGCTATCTGTTTGCGAAAGGCGATCTCGACTTCGCGGGCGGTACCGTCGTGCATATCAACTCCGGCGTCGCGGCGCTGATGGGCGCGCTGGTTCTCGGCAAGCGTCTGGGCTACGGCCGCGACGCCATGCCGCCGCACAGCCTGCCGTTCACCATGATCGGCGCTTCGCTGCTGTGGGTGGGCTGGTTCGGCTTCAATGCGGGCTCAAACCTTGAAGCAACGGGCGGCGCCGCGCTGGCGTTCATCAACACCATTCTGGCGCCGGCGGCGGCGGCACTGGCTTGGATGTTTGCCGAGTGGATGTTGCGCGGCAAGCCTTCCATGCTGGGTCTGGCGTCGGGCATTGTGGCGGGTCTGGTGGTGATTACCCCGGCGGCCGGTCTGGTTGGCCCGATGGGCGCGATCATCCTCGGTGCTATCGGTGGTGTGGCCTGCCTGTGGGGTGTCACTGGCCTGAAAAAGGCTTTCGGCTACGACGAGTCGCTTGATGTCTTCGGCATTCATGGTGTTGGCGGCATCGTCGGTGCGATCGGTACCGGCATCTTCGTGTCGCCGGCGCTGGGTGGCGTGGGTGTGGCCGACTATGCGATGGGCAGCCAGGTCGTGACGCAGGCGACCGGTGTGATCATCACCATCGTCTGGTCCGGCGTGGTGAGCTTCGTGGCCTTCAAGCTGATCGACATGACCATGGGTCTGCGCGTCAGCGAAGAGCAGGAACGCGAAGGTCTGGATACCGCCAGTCACGGCGAACGGGCTTATACCGCCTGATTTGTACAGTAGTTCTCCTAAGATCTGGGGCGCTCTGCAGAGCGCCCCTTTTTTATGCTTTGTGCACGGGAGCGCGCGCCGGACAATGGCCGCGTGTCGTATGAATGTGACAGCGAAGATGGAATAAACCGGGTCACCGGACTGTTTACGCAGTTGGGCCCACCCGATCAATTACGCTTTCCAAGGAGCATTCACATGCGTACGACACTTGTTTCCGTTATTTCCGGCCTGACACTGCTTTCGGCCTGCGCTGCGACCGTCGCGTCGCCGGTCGGGCAGCGCGACGGGGTGCTGACCGCCGCGTCCGGCATGACGCTCTATGTCTTCGACAAGGACACCGCCGATTCCGGCAAGAGTGTCTGCAATGGCGACTGCGCGGTGAAATGGCCGCCGCTCGCCGCCGCCGCGGGCGATATGGCACAGGGCGATTACGGCATCGCCGTGCGCGACGACGGCAGCCGCCAGTGGACTTACAAGGGCAAGCCACTGTATCTGTGGTTCAAGGACAAGCAGCCCGGCGACAAGACCGGCGACGGCGTCAACAACGTCTGGCATGCGGCCCGGCCCTGAATCCGATCTGATCGACCACCTCCCCCGGCTGCGCCGCTATGCGCGGGCGCTGACGGGCGACGCGGCGCGCGCCGACGACCTGGTACAGGACACCGTCGAGCGTGCGCTCGTCAAGCGGGCATTGTGGCGGCCGGGCAGCGACCTGCGCGCCTGGCTGTTCACCGTGATGCACAATCTGTTCGTGAATCAGATGCGGGCGTCCCGGCCGCCCGATACCCCGCTGGACGAAGCGCCGGACATGCCGGTGAGCGGCGGGCAGATGGGCGCGCTGGCGACGCGCGACGTGCACGCCGCCCTGATGCGTCTGCCGGAAACGCAGCGGGAAGTGATGCTGCTGGTCGGTCTGGAACAGTTCGGCTATGCCGAGGCTGCGCACGTACTGGGCGTGCCGGTCGGCACGGTCATGTCGCGTCTGGCGCGGGCACGCGAGCAGTTGCGGCGCGATCTGGCAGGCGAGCCGGCCGTACCCTTGAAGGTGGTGAAATGACGGAACGGGTGCACGAAGACGAATTGCACGCCTACGCGGATGGGCAACTGGACGAGACGCGCAGGCTGGCGGTCGAGGCCTGGCTGGCTGCAAACCCGGCGGATGCCGTGCGCGTGCGCGACTGGGTGCAGCAGAACCGGATTCTGCATGCTGCGTTCGACCCGGTGCTGAACGAGCCGCTGCCGGTTGCGCTGGCCCGTCTGGCCCAGCGCGAGCCGTCGCGCACATCCTGGCGAGTGGGGCTGGCGGCGGCGTTCGCGATCGTCGCGAGCGGCTTGCTCGGGTATGCGGCGGGCCTGCGATCGGAAGGCGAAACGGTACCGGTACGATTTGTTCAGGACGCAGCGATCGCGCATGCCGTGTTCAGCCCGGAGATCCGGCATCCGGTCGAAGTGGATGCGAGCCAGAGCGCACATCTGGTCGGCTGGCTGTCGAAGCGCCTGGGGGCGCCGCTGCACGCCCCTGATTTCGGCATGCTCGGCTTCGAGCTGCTGGGCGGGCGCCTGCTGCCGGGCGAGACCGGACCGGTGGCTCTGTTCATGTATCAGGATGCTGCGCAGCAGCGCGTAACGCTCTATGTGCGCCGCGACGCGCCCGGCAGCCGGGAGACGGCTTTCCGTCACATCCACGAAAACGGCCTCGAGGTGTTTTACTGGATCGATCAGGGGTTTGGTTATGCCCTGTCGGGGGCGGTCGAGCCGGCGCGCATGCGCGCGCTGGCCGACGCGGCCTATGGCCAGCTGGTACGCGGCGGCGCAGGCTGAACGCCGTCAGCCTGCGGCGGGCAGACCGTCGCGGAGCAGCGTTTCCATCCGTCCGGCCGGAACCGGGCGGCTGAAATAATACCCCTGCACTTCGTCGCAGCCGTGCTGCCGCAGATATTCGAGGTGCGCGCGGGTTTCCACGCCTTCGGCCACCACGCGCAGGCCCAGCGCATGTCCGAGCGTGATGATGGCACGCACGATGGCGGCGTCGTCGGGGTCGCTGTCGATGTCGCGCACGAAACTCTTGTCGATTTTCAGACGGTCGACCGGAAAGCGCTTGAGGTAGCTGAGGCTCGAATAGCCCGTGCCGAAATCGTCCACCGCGATGTCGACCCCGAGTGCCTTGAGCGAACGCATCGCCACGTTGATGCGCTCGGCGTCGTGCATGACGAAGGATTCGGTCAGTTCGAGTTCCAGCTGGCCGGGCGTCAGCCCGGTGTCGGCCAGGGCGTCGGCCACCGACTGCACGAGGCCGGTATGGCGAAACTGGATGGGCGAGAGATTCACGGAGACGGCAATCGGCGGCAGGCCGGCCTCGCGCCAGGCCTGCGTCTGCCGGCAGGCTTCGCGCAGGATCCACTGACCGATGGGAATGATGAGCCCGGTTTCCTCGGCGATGGAAATGAAGCTGTCGGGCGGCACGATCCCCTTGCCCGGGCAATCCCAGCGGATCAGGGCCTCCGCGCCGACGATGCGTTCGCTGGCGATGTCGATGCGCGGCTGGTAGTAGACGAGAAACTCGTCGCGTTCCAGCGCGTGGCGCAGGCTGTTGGCCAGTTCCAGCCGTTCGCTGATCGCAAGGTTCAGCTCGGGCGTATAGAAGTGGTAGGTACTGCGGCCGGAGGCCTTGGCCTGGTACATGGCCGCATCGGCACAGCGCAGGAGCGCGTCCGGGTCGGCGCCGTCGCGCGGATAGCAGCTCACGCCGATGCTGCAGCTGATGCCGTATTCCTGGCCGCCATCCACCCAGGGCTGGGAAATGGCGTCGAGCAGGCGGCCGACGACGGCCAGCATTTCGTCCTCGCTGTGCTGTTCGGCGAGTACCAGCACGAACTCGTCGCCGCCCTGGCGCGCCACGGTATCGTTGCCGCGCACGCAGGACTTGAGTCGCGATGCGACTTCGAGCAGCAGGCGATCGCCCACATAGTGGCCGAGACTGTCGTTGATCAGCTTGAAATGGTCGAGATCGACGAACACGACCGCCGCCATGATGTTTTCGCGCCGGGCGCGGGTGATGGCCTGGTCGATGCGGTCGCGCAGCAGCGAGCGGTTGGGCAGGCCGGTGAGGCTGTCGTGATTGGCCTGGTATTCGAGTACCGCCTCGTGCTCCTTGCGCTCGGTGATGTCGACGACCGTGCCTTCGTAGAACTGCACATTGTCCCCGGTGTCTTTCACCGCACGCGCGTTCTCCGATATCCAGATGATGCTGCCGTCCTTGCGATAGACTTGGGATTCGAAGTTGCGGACGGTGCCGGTGGTCTGCATCAGCCGCACGAATTCCGCGCGACGGTCCGGTGATACGTAGAGCTGGCGCTGGATGTCGTGCAGGTGCGCGATCAGCGCTTCCGGAGAGGCATGGCCGTAGATGCGGGCGAGCGCAGGGTTGGCGCTGAGGTAGCGGCCGTCGGGTGTGGTCTGGAAAATCCCTTCGGTCGCGTGTTCGAACAGGCTCTCGTACCGGCGCACCGCCTCCCGCAGCATCTCGTCCACGGCCATGCGCTCGGAAATGTCCTGGATGTAACCTTCGATCCAGGCGGGCCGGCCCTCGGCGTCGGGCACGGCCACGCCGCGTTCCAGCACCCAGCAGACATAGCCATCCGCCCGGAGGATGCGGTACTCGACATCGAAATTGCCGCTTGTCCGGATGCCGGCGTGAATGACGCGCGATACCCGTTCGCGGTCTTCCGGCAGCGTGAGCTGGTCATACGAAATGCGGCGGTTCAGGACCAGCTCTTCCGGCCGGTAGCCGGTCAGTTTGTAGCAGCCGTCGCTGACGTACTCCATGGTCCAGTCGGGATCGATCCGGCAACGGTAGATCATGCCGACCAGATTGTCGGTAATCGTGGTGAGCAGGCGCGTGACGTCGAGTGCGGCCGAGGCTTCGGCGGTATCGCAATTTGAAGCGTCGAATTGCCGGCACGGCACCGGCTGGGGCTTATCGCGTTTCATCCATCGCATGGAGGGTGCAGTCCCGCGCACACGCCGTATGCGGCGCGGCCGGGAGAGATTCGGGATAACGGCAGTGCATCAACATAGAGCAAATACTGTGCCGACTGCCGGATTGGCGTCATTCCGTCAGCAATGCCCGGCCGGCCGGGTGAACACTGCGCCATACTGGTGCAGTGGGCCGTGGCATGCACATTTTCGGATGGCCGGGCACCAACATGCACCGTGTTCGGCGCATCCGGGCGCACGGCCGCGCCGACCGGTTTCCGGAGGCGGGGCAAAAAATGGAAATCGTGTCGGAAAAACTTACGCCCGGAAGCCGGGCGGCTGAGCAATCCATTGAAAATCATTGGGTTGCATTTTTGGAATGCATCTTGCTGGACACCGGGAAACCAAGCCGATAGATGGAGCCCGCCATGAACAAAATGCTGTTATCCGCCAGTGCCCTTGCCGTTGCGTTTGCTACGGTGCCTGCGCATGCATACGTCATGGAGTGGGGATATTCCGCAGACAACAGCTTTTCTGTGGCCACCTATACCGCGGGCAGCGGCAGCACGACCGCCGCAGGCCCCGGCGTGACGGCCCTGTCCTGGGGAACGGGCGGGCAGAGCTCGCTGGTGATCGGCAACAACCCCGCGACGGGCTCGGTCGACACCTTCGTCGGCACTACGCCGCCCCAGAGCGCGCCCTTCCTGGGCAACACGCTGTCGCTGACGCACAACAACAACGTGATCGACGGGGGGTCGGCGTCACTGTTGACCGCCACCCTGAGCAGCGCCGTGATCCTGACGCCCCTGAATCCGGTCCAGGCCGGTTTCCCGATCGGGCCGGTCAACTTCAATATTTCCTTTACGGAAACGCCGAATGCCGGCACATGCGCGGTCGCTACCAGCCCGGTGCCGTGCAACGATATTTTCGTTCTCACGAGCGGACTGCTGAATTTCGATTTCGATTACGACGCGGGCGATGGCGATGGCCTGGTCAAATATTTCATCAATATCTTCCCGACCTCGGGCGGCGTATTGAGCACGCTGGAAAACTCCGCCTGCACGGCTGCCGGGGCTGCACCGGGCTGTATCGGTTTCTCGACCCCCGAGAACCAGTCCACCACGCTGGCTTTCGGCTTCACCATCTCGACCCAGAGGCTGTCGACCGTGCCCGAGCCTGGCGTACTCGCCCTGATGGGGCTGGGGCTGCTGGGGCTGGCGGGCGCCCGTCGCCGCAGCCGAAACGCCTGATTGCGTTTGACGCGACAAGCCAAGCCTTCCGGGCTTGGCTTTTTTCATGGTGCGTTCGAAAAGCCGGATCGTCCGCGCCGGCCGTGAACCGCCGCGTACAGGCTTTGTAATCCCCGGGCTTTTCGGTAGGCTTCGGCTCATCAGAGAAAGCCGATTCCATGCATTTCACACCCGAATCCTTCCGCGCCTGGCCGAACAAGCGCATCACCCTGCTCGGCATGTCAGGCGTCGGCAAGACGCACATCTCGTCCATGCTGCGTGGCCACGAGTGGTTCCACTTTTCCGGCGACTACCGCATCGGCACACGCTATCTCGACGAGCCCATTCTCGATCTCATCAAGCAGCAGGCGATGGCCGTGCCGTTCCTGCGCGAACTGCTCCGGCGCGACTGGATCGACATCAAGAACAACATCAAGATCCATGACCTGGGCCCGGTGCTCACCTTCGTCGGCAAACTGGGCGGCCCGGAATGGGGCGGTTTGCCGCTGGACGAATTCACGCGCCGGCAGGCGGCCTACCGCGAAGCGGAGATCGCCGCCATGAAGGACGTGCCGGCGTTCATCCGCAAGGGGCAGGAAATCTACGGCTACCCGCACTTCGTCAACGATGTCGGCGGCAGTCTGTGCGAGCTCGACGAACCCGGCGTGATCGAGCTGCTGGCCGAGCACACGCTCATCCTCTATATCCAGACGACGACGCGCCAGGAAGAGGAGACGCTGATCAAACGCGCGCAGTCCGATCCCAAGCCGCTGTATTTCCGGCCGGCCTTTCTTGCCGAGCAGCTGCCGCATTATCTGAAGGAGAACAATCTGGAATTCGTCGCCCAGATCGAACCCGACGACTTTGCGCGCTGGGTTTTTCCGCGCCTGTTTCATTCGCGCCTGCCGCGCTACGAGGCGATTGCCCGGCCGCACGGCTACACGGTCACGTCGCAGGAAGTGGCGCAGGTGCGCGACGAACGCGACTTCGTGTCGCTGATCGAAACGGCGATCGCACGCAAGGAGCGCTGAGATGCCGCTGGTCGCGCACAATGCCCTGCCCACCTTCGAGCGCCTGCGCCGCGACGGCATGACGGTGCTGTCGACCGAGCGCGCCGGCAATCAGGTCATTCGCGAGCTCCACATCGGCCTGCTGAACATGATGCCGGATGCCGCACTGGAAGCGACCGAGCGGCAGTTCTACCGGCTGGTCGGCGAATCCAATCCGATCGCGCAGTTCTACATGCATCCCTTCACGCTGCCGGCCCTGCCGCGCGGCGACAAGGCGCGCGCGCATATCGAGGCCTATTACGAAAGCTTCGACAGCATTCGCGAGAAAGGTCTGGACGCCCTCATCATCACCGGCGCCAACGTCAGCGGCCCCAGCCTCGCGGACCAGCCCTTCTGGCTGCCGATGATCGAAGTGATCGACTGGGCGCGCGACCATGTGACTTCGACCCTGTGTTCCTGTCTCGCCACCCATGCGGTGATGCAGTTCCGTTATGGCCAGACGCGCGTGAAGCAGCCGAAGAAGGTGTGGGGCGTATTCGAGCACCGGGTAGTCGATCCCCGTCACCCGCTGGTGGCCGACGTCAACACGCGCTTCGACGTGCCGCATTCGCGCTGGAACGATATTTCGCGCGCCCAGTTCGAGGCGGCGGGCATCAGGGTGCTCGCGGAAAGCGCCGGGGGCGGCGTGCATCTGGCGGTCAGTCCGGACGGGTTCCGCACCGTGTTCTTCCAGGGGCACCCGGAATACGACACCGTGTCGCTGCTCAAGGAGTACAAGCGCGATGTGCTGCTCGCGGCCGCTGGCCAGCTGCCCGCCTGGCCGCCGTTCCCGGCGCGCACTTTCGATGCGCAGAGCCGGGCGCTGCTGGCCGAGTATGCCGGCCGCCTGCGTGCGGGCGAGGCGCTCGACTTCCCCGAATCCCTGATCGTGCCCCGGCTGGACAACACCTGGCACGACACGGCCGAGGGCGTGGTCGGCAACTGGATCGGCTGCGTCTACCAGATCACGCACAGCGAACGCGGCCTGCCGTTCATGCCGGGTATCGATCCGGACAACCCCCTGGGGCTGGCGTGAGCGCAGCGCAGGCGCGCTACGATTCCGCCGAACACGCCCTCATTGCGAGCGGCGACTGGCATGCGGGAGCCGCCTCCGCGCTGGCCGGCCTGCGCAATCCCGCCGTACGCATTCTCGACGGCGCGGCGATCACCCAGCTCGACACCAATGGCGCGTGGCTGCTGCTGAACGCGGCCCGGCCGGATCCGGCCGACCCGATGCCGGAACTTCGGGCCTTTCAGCCGGCGCATCGCGCTCTGCTGGAACTGGTGGCGACGCATGCCGGCCCTGCTGCCGAACAGCGGGCCGTACCACGCGAAGGCCTGCGCGCGCTCACCGGGCGGGGCGCCCTGGCGATGTGGGGGCATCTGGCCGGGTTGCTCGATTTCGTCGGCCGGCTGGCAATGGAAAGCAGCCGGTTGATCGCTTACCCCGGCCGCTGGCGCTGGCGCGAACTCGGCGCGCAGGTGCGCGACGTCTTCGTCGGCGCGATTCCCATCGTCGCGGGCATGCTTTTCCTGCTCGGCGTGGTGTTTGCCTATCTGCTCGGCTCGCAGGCGCAGCAGTACGGCGCCAACATCTTCGTCGTCGACGGCCTGCTGATGTCGATCCTGCGCGAAATATCGCCGGTGATCGTCGCCATCCTCGTCGCCGGCCGGACCGGCGCGGCGATCACCGCCCGGCTCGGCACCATGAAGGTCACCGAGGAAATCGACGCCATCGCCACGCTCGGCCTGTCGCCGCTGGCGGTGCTGGTGATTCCGCGCATGCTCGCACTCCTGCTCGCCATGCCGCTCCTGGTCTTCATCGGCGACATCGCGGGCCTGCTGGGCGGCATGCTGGTGGCGCAGGCACAGCTCGACATTTCCTACTATATGTTCGTCGACCGGATGGCCGATGTGCTGTTGCTTAAAACCCTGCTGGTGGGGCTGTTCAAGGCGCCGGTGTTTGCCGTCTTCATCGCGCTCATCGCCTGCCGCATGGGGCTTTCGGTCACGCGCGACGCGCGCAGCGTGGGCGCGCACACGACCTCCACTGTGGTGCAGAGCCTGGTTGCCATCATCCTGCTCAACGCGATCTTCGCGGTGATGTTCGTCAAGCTGGACATCTGATGGCGGAGACCATTCTCGACGTGCGCGCGCTGTCCACCGTGCTGGGTGGAAACAGTATCCACCGTGATCTGTCGCTGTCGGTCGCGCGCGGCGAAGTGGTCGCGCTGATCGGCGGTTCAGGCACCGGGAAATCGGTGCTGATGCGCGAGATCATCGGTCTGCTGAAACCGCGTGCCGGGTGTATCGAGCTGTTCGGCCAGTCGGTGTGGGAGGCAACACCGGAGCAGCTGAATCGTCTGCGCGCCCGTTTCGGCGTGCTGTTTCAGGATGGTGCGTTGTTTTCCTCGCTGTCCGTGGAGGACAACGTCGCCACGCCGCTGTTCGAGCATACTGCGCTGCCGCACAATCTGTGCCGCCAGCTTGCCCGGCTCAAGCTCAGCCTGGCCAACCTGCCGGCCGACACGGCGAAAAAGAAGCCGAGCGAACTGTCCGGCGGCATGCGCAAGCGCGTCGCGCTCGCCCGCGCGCTCGCGCTCGATCCCGAGCTGCTGTTTCTCGACGAGCCTACTTCGGGCCTGGACCCGATCTCGGCGCGCGCGTTCGACAGCCTGATCCGTCTGCTCGCGGATACGCTCGGACTGACCGTATTCCTCGTCACCCATGACTTGGATACACTGTTTTCCATCGTCGACCGCATCATCGTCCTGTCGAACGGCCGCGTGCTCGGCAGCGGCAGCATCGCAGAACTCAAGAAAATCGACGATCCGTGGCTGACCGCGTATTTCGCGGCCCGCGTACCGGAGGAGACCCCAACGCATGGAAACTGAAGGCCGCTATACCCTCGTCGGCACACTGGTGCTGGCCGTGGTCGCGCTGATGACGCTGGCCATCGTCTGGCTTGCCGGTGCGGCCGACCAGATCGCCTATCAGACGTACACGATCTATTTCAGGCAGCAATCGCTCGACGGTCTGGCCGTCGGCAGTCCGGTCAAGATGCGCGGCATCAAGATCGGCGTGGTCGACAGCTACCGTTTTGCGCAGGGCAGCGAAGAAGCGGTCAGCGTGACGGCGCGCATCGATGAGGGCGTGCCGGTGCGCCAGGGTGCGGCCGCCTACATCAAGCGCAATCTGGTCACCGGTATCGCCGCCGTGGAAATCGACAATGGCGCGGCCGACCGGCCGCCGCTCGACAAGGCGCCGTCCGGCGAACGCTATCCCGTCATTGCCGAAGGCAGTTCGGACATCGACAAGGTCGCCACCGCGCTGTCGCGTCTGGCGGTCAATGGCGCGCAGGTGCTGGAGAAGATGAACGCGCTGATGTCGGACGAGAATCAGCGCGCGATCAGCCAGACGCTCGCCCACCTGAACGAGCTGTCGGGCCATCTCGCGGCCAACAAGACCAGTCTCGACGCCGCCGTCCAGGGCATTCGCGACGCTTCCGACGAGTTTCGCTTTGCGGGTGCCAGCATCAGCCAGGCGGCGACCCGCGCCGAAGGCAGCATCACGGATGTGGGGCGCAGCGCGGATGCGGCGCTGCGCGAGGCGGCCACGGCGATGGCCAGGCTGCAGCAGGACGCCACCGATATCTCCAGCCGCATCCAGCAGCTCAGCGAAACCGGCACTCTGGAGATCACCAACGTCAGCCGCGACGTGCGCACCAGCGCGGACGTGCTGACCACCGCCGGTCAGCGCCTGTCGAATCCGCGCGCCATTCTGTTCGGTCCCGTTCAACAGCAGCTCGGCCCCGGGGAAAGCCTGCCATGAAACCCTATCTTGCCCTGGCCGCATGCGCGCTGGCGCTCGCCGGCTGCGTGAATTTCGGCGACCAGCCCGACGCCCCGGCGCCCACCTATTACGTGCTCGACGATGCAACGCCGGCACGTCCGGCGAGCCAGGGCGCGCCGGACGCGGCTCCCGTCCTGGTCGTGCTCGATACGACCGCCAGCGCCTTTTACGACGCCGACGCGCTGGTGTTCAGCCGCGCGCCAGGTACCCGTGGCCAGTATCAGTTCGCGCGCTGGACCGAGCGGCCCGGCAAGCGCTTCGCCAACCTGCTGCGCAACCGCCTCGATGGCCAGGGCGCGTGGCGGGTCGTGGGCGCAGGCGGTTACGTGCGCGGGGACCGGATGCTGGATACCGAGCTCGTCGAGTTCTATCACGATGCGACGCAGTCACCCGGCGTATTCCGCCTCGTGTTGCGGGCCGAACTGATCGACCTGGGCCAGCGCAGCCTGATCGGCCGGAAAGTGTTCGCCCGGGATGTGCCGCTCGCCAGCTTCGACGCGGCCGGGGCGGCACAGGCCGCCAACCGGGCCACCGCCGCCGTGCTCGACGAGCTGGATGCCTGGCTGGCATCGTCGCGATAAGCGCCTACACTGGCGTATACAAAGTCCGATAAAACAGGAGGGAGACATGAAAGCGCTGTTGTTCGCCTGGCTGCTGGGAATCGCGCCGCTGTTCGCGCATGCCGAAATCGTCCAGCGGTTCGGTCCGCTGGAAATCCATTACAACGCGCTTTCGACCGACGAACTGCTGCCTGACGTCGCGCGCGCGTACAAGATCGAGCGCAGCAAGACGCGCGGCCTGTTGACCATGTCCGTCCTGAAACGCGGTGCCGACGGCCGTCTGTCGCCCGTGCCGGCGAAGATCGCGGTCTATGCGACCCATCCCAGCCTGCAGCTCGCCACCATCGACATGCGCGAAATCCAGGAAGGCACGGCAATCTATTACCTCGGGGAATTCCGCATGACGCCGCCGGCCACGCTCAAGTTCAACGCCACGGTCGAAACGGCCGGTGAACCCAGGCGTGAATTGAGCTTCGAGCAGGCTTTCTATAAATAGAGCCCCCGCGAGTCGCGCCGTGGCCCTGTTCGGGGCGGGCCCCCCCGTGCCATGAACAACGACACTTTCCGATTTCCCGCCTGGCTGGGTCTCGCGCAGGGCGCGGCGCTCTATGCCCTCTACAAGACCTACCGGTCGTCCGCCTGGCCGCCCGATCTGGGCGCGCTGTTCAACGCCCTGCTGATGCTGGCACTGCTGCTGCCCTTCGTCGTCTACTGGAGCCAGGGCGCGCTGGTGCGCACCGCCGCACGGCGGCTGTGGGTTGCCACGGGCCTGACCCTGGCCGGCCTTGGCGCCTGGCAGGGGCTGGCGGCGTTCCCGGTCGAAGGCGCCGCACGTCCGCCACTGGCGCCGGTGCCGGCCGTGCTGGGTCTGGCGCTGCTCGCCTTCATGGTCGTGCCGCTGACGGCGGGGTGGGCGCGCGGCCGTTCGGGCGCCACGCTGGGCGCCTGGCATTATCCGCGCCTGTTCGAGGTCGCCTGGCGCAACGCGGTGATCACCGCGCAGGCCGGTGCGGTGACAGGCCTGCTATGGATCGTGCTCACGCTCGGCGCGCAGATGTTCCATCTCATCGGCGTGGAGTGGCCGAAGGAAACCATCGCCAAGTCGTGGTTCGCCATTCCCGTCACCACGCTGTCGATCGCCTTCGGCCTGCGCGCGGGCCTGCGCCGGGAGGCCTTCACGACTGCGTTGCGCAATCACTGGCTCGCGCTCATCGTCTGGCTGCTGCCGCTCGCCAGCCTGATCGGCGCGGCCTTCGCGCTGACCAGCCTGACGGGCGTGGCACGCCTGTACGAGCGCGGGCTGTCGGCGTTCTTCCTCTTGTGGTTCGCCGCCTTCTGGATCAAGTTTTACAACGCCGCCTATCGGGACGGCGCCGGCGCGCCGACGCTGCATCCCCTGCTGCGCCGCGGCACGGCCTTCGCCAGCCTTGCGCTCGTCGCGGTGGTCGGCATGGCCGCGTGGGCGCTGGCGCTGCGCATCCGGCAGTACGGCCTCACGCCGGACCGCATCTGGGGCGTGCTGGCCGTCGTCGTCGGGCTGATCCATGCCGCCGGCTACGCAGCGTCGCTGCGCCGGCCCGCGGCGCCCTGGATGGCCGGCATCGCCTCTGCAAACGTTCTGGCCGCGCTGGTGATGTGCGCCGGCATTGCGTTGCTGCTGTCGCCGGCACTGGATGTCGACCGCCTGGCCACGGCCAGCCAGATGACGCGGCTCGAAGCAGGCCGAACGGCGCCGGACGATTTCGACGTGCATGCCCTGACCTGGCAGGGCCGCGCCGGCCACGACGCGCTGCGCGCATTGCAGCAGCGTCGCGGCGCGGACGGCAAACCCGATGCGCTGGCGCTGCGCGCGGAGGCAGCGCGCGCAGCGCGGGGCCGTTACGGTCCGGGCTTCGGCGAGGATCGGGGCGACCCGGTGGCAAAGGTGCGTTTCGACGCCGCGCGCGTCGATGTTTACCCTGCCGGCGCGGCGTTTCCGGATGCGCTGGCGACGTTGCTTGCGCAGGAGGTTGCGGCCTGGACGCCCTGGCAGGGCGATATGAGCTGTTTTTCGGCGCGGGCCGCCGGGATGCGCTGTTCGCTGCTGCGGGTCGATCTCGACCGGGATGGCCGTGACGAGGCCGTGGTCTGGCTGCGGCAGGACGATGGGCAGCCCCGCGTGTATGGCGAGCAGCCGGGTGGCTGGAGACATCTCGGCATGCTCAGGCCGGAAAGCGGCGTGCCGGACAGCGCCCGCGCCCGGTTGGGCACGGGCGACTACGCCGTGACGCCGCGCCGCTGGGATGGGCTGCGCCTGGGCACGGCGCGCTATCAGGTCGTCGAGACGGCCGGCGCGGATTCGGACTCAGTGCCCGCGCAGCAGTAGCGCGATCAGGCCCCACGCACCGAAGCCGGCCACCGTCAGGCCGGCCGCGCGGCGCACCCAGACGTTCTGCATGAAGGGCTGGATCTGCCGCGCGAACAGTCCCATGCCCAGCAGGTTGGGCAGGGTGCCGAGCCCGAAGGCCAGCATCAGTGCCGCGCCCGAGGCCGCGCTGCCGGCCGCCAGCGCGGACACCAGCACCGAATACACCAGCCCGCACGGCAGCCAGCCCCAGGCCATGCCGGCGAGCACCGCCTGCGGCAGCGACTTCACCGGCAGTAGCTTCTGGAACAGCGGTTTCACCGCACGCCACAACACGCCGCCGGCACGCTCGAACACCAGCACCCACTGGTTGAAGCCGGCGAGGTACAGCCCGAGCAGAATCATCACAAGCTGCGCCAGCACGTAGAGCGCGGTCTGAGCGGGCATGAAATCGGCGAGTTTGAGCGATGCGCCCAGCGCACCGGCCAGCGCGCCGAACAGCGCGTAGGAACTGACCCGTCCGAGGTTGTAGGCGACGTGCAGCCGGAACGGCGGCCGGCTGCCGTCCGTACGGAAGGAAAACGCCGCGACGATGCCGCCGCACATGCCCACGCAGTGCACGCCGCCGAGCAGGCCTGCGAGCAGTGCGGCGAGCAGGGAGAACTCGATCACGACGGATGGCGCACGCGGGCTGCGAGCCACACCAGCGCCAGCACCGGCAGGCCGATCGCCGCGGTGCCGGTGAAGAAGCCGGCCCAGCCCCAGGCGTTGACGAATTCGCCGGAAAAGCCCGCGATGAACTTGGGCAGCAGCAGCATCACCGATGTGAAGAGCGCGTACTGCGTGGCCGAATAGGCCTGATTCACCAGACTCGACAGATAGGCGACGAAGGCCGACGACGCGATGCCGGCCGAGAGGTTGTCGGCCGATACGGTGAAGATCAGTGCGCCCACGTCGTGACCGCGTCCGGCCAGCCAGACGAACAGCAGGTTCGTCGCCGCCGACAGCAGCGCGCCGAGGAAGAGCGTGCGCATCACGCCCAGCCGCAGCGTCAGCAAGCCGCCCAGGCCCGCACCGGCGATGGTCATGATGACGCCGTAGACCTTGGACACCGTCGCCACCTCGTCCTTGGTGAAGCCCATTTCCTGATAGAAGGGATTGCTCATCACGCCCATCACCACGTCGGAGATGCGGTAGACCGAGATCAACGCCAGCAGCAGCAAGGCCTGCCATCTGTAGCGCGCGAAGAACTCCACGAAGGGTTGCACGAAACTTGTTGCCAGCCACGCGCCGAAACCTTGCTCGGCGATGTGCGGCAGCGGCGCGGCGTGCGCCGGTTCGCGAATGATCAGCGTCGTGAGCATGCCGACCGCCATCAGCGCCGCCATCGCCGTGTAGGCCACCTGCCAGGGGCGGAAATCGTAGGTGGCCTCGCTCGGATCGACTGCCGCCGCGATCCACAGCGCGCCCGCACCGGCGGTGATCATCGCGAGGCGGTAGCCGGCCTGATAGGTCGCCGCCATCGCGCCCTGCTTTTCGGTTTCCACCGCCTCGATGCGGTAGGCGTCGAGTGCGATGTCCTGCGTCGCCGAGGCGAAGGCCACCGCCAGTGCGAAATACACAGTGTGCGTGAGATTCAGCACCGGATCGGTGTTTGCCATGCCCAGCAGCGCCGCCGCGATGCAGACCTGCGACAGCAGCAGCCATGCACGCCGTTTGCCCAGGGTCCGGGTCAGGAGGGGCAGCGTCAGCCGGTCCACCAGCGGCGACCACACGAATTTGAAGCCGTAGGCCAGCCCCACCCAGCTCAGATGCCCGATCGTCGCGCGGTCGATGCCCGCCTCCGACAGCCAGAACGACAGCGTGCCCAGCACCAGCAGCAACGGCAGCCCGGCCGAAAAGCCGAGGAACAGCATGCCGACGACGCGGGGGTGGCCGTAGACCCGGAAGGCGGCGAGCCAGGGGTGGGCGGTCATGGCGTGTAGTCGTAATCCACGATCAGCGGCGCGTGGTCGGAAAAGCGCCGGTCCTTGTAGACGAAGCCGGATGTCGCCCGGGCGGCGATCCCCGGCGTGGCGATCTGGTAGTCGATGCGCCAGCCGACGTTGTTGGCCCAGGCCTGGCCGCGGTTGCTCCACCAGGTGTAGGCCTCGCCGGTCTGCTCGGGATAGAGGTTGCGGTAGACGTCGACCCAGCCCAGTTCGTCGAACAGTCGGGTCATCCAGGCGCGTTCCTCGGGCAGGAAGCCGGAATTCTTCTGGTTGGATTTCCAGTTCTTGAGGTCGATTGCCTGGTGGGCGATGTTCCAGTCGCCGCAGACGACGATCTCGCGGCCGGTCTTGATCAGCGCTTCGAGGTGCGGGTAGAAGGCGTCCAGAAAGCGGAACTTGGCTTCCTGCCGCTCGGGGCTGGACGAACCGGACGGCTGGTAGAGCGAGATCACCGACAGGTTGCCGCAACGGACTTCGACGTAGCGGCCCTCGGCGTCGAATTCGGCGTGGCCGAGGCCGACGACGACTGCGTCCGGCGCGTGGCGGGTGTAGAGGCCGACGCCGGAATAGCCTTTCTTTTCGGCGTAGTGGAAATGGCCCGCGAGGCCGTCGCAGGCGCGGAATTCGGGCCGCATGTCGGCGTCCTGGGCCTTGAGTTCCTGGACGCCGACGAAATCGGCCGCCTGGGCTGGCAGCCAGTCGAAGAAACCTTTGGTGGCGGCCGAGCGGATGCCGTTGAGGTTGGCCGATATAATGCGCATCGCGTTTGTTTTATTAAAGAAAAGTGAAGAAATGTCCGATTACAGAGCCGATTTTGTGGAATTTGCCGTGTCGTCGAAGGTGCTGTGTTTCGGCGCGTTCAAGACCAAGGCGGGGCGGATGAGTCCCTATTTCTTCAACGCCGGTCTGTTCAACGACGGCGAGAAGCTGAAACGGCTCGGCGAATTCTACGCGAAAGCGATTCTCGACTCGGGGCTGCAGTTCGACGTGCTGTTCGGGCCGGCCTACAAGGGCATCCCCCTGGCGGCGAGCATTGCGATCGCGCTGGCCGGCATGGGCCGCAACGTGCCGTTCGCGTTCAACCGCAAGGAAGCCAAGGATCATGGCGAGGGCGGTACGGTGGTCGGCGCTGCGCTTGCAGGCCGGGTGCTGATCGTGGACGACGTGATCTCGGCCGGGACCTCGGTACGCGAATCGGTGGAACTGATCCGGGCCGCCGGCGCCCAACCGGCAGGGGTGGTGATCGCGCTGGACCGTATGGAGCGCGGCACGGGCACCCAGTCGGCGGTGCAGGAAGTGCGGGATCAATATGCAATCCCGGTGGTGGCGGTGGTGACCCTGGACAATCTGCTGGAGTTTCTGAAGCGCGATGCAAACCGACAAGCCGAACTGCAAGCCGTGGCGGATTACCGTGCGACGTACGGCGTCTAGCGCACTGCTCCTCCTCCTGGCGGGAACGGCGGTCGCGCATGCCGCGATGTACCGCTGGGTGGACGGCAACGGTCGCGTGCATTACAGCGATACCCTGCCGCCCAACTACCAGCAGAGCGGCGCGTCCGAGATGGACAAGCAGGGCAACGTCATCAAACGCACCAAGTCGGAAGCTGAACGTCGCGCGGATGCTGCGCGTCAGGCCGAAGCGCAGCGTCTGCGCGAAGAGCAGAACAAGCAGGCGCAACTGGACCGGGCGCTGACGCAGACCTATACCAGCGAAGCTGAAATCGATCTTGCGCGCGACCGGGCGCTGGAATTTCACAAGCTGGCGATCAAAAGCGCCGAAACGCGCATGGGTGCGGTCAAGAGCAATGTGGCCGAATTGCGCGACCGCATTGCCCGCATCCAGCAGAACGGCCGTACGCCGGCGCCGAACGTGTTCGAACAGTTGCAGCAGGCCGAGCGCGAGAACGACGAATTGCAGCGCACGATCCAGAAGAACCAGGATGCGATGGTGGTCGTGCGCGCCCGATACGAGGCCGACAAACAGCGTTTCCGCGAACTGACCGTCAAGCCCTGAACATGCGTGCAAAAACAAACGGGGCCAGAAGGCCCCGTTTGTTTTTTCCCGGCCTTGAAGCCGTCAGGCGAGCTTGGCTTTCAGCAGTTCGTTGACCTGTGCCGGATTGGCCTTGCCCCGGGAAGCCTTCATCACCTGGCCGACCAGCGCGTTGAACGCCTTGTCCTTGCCGGCGCGGAATTCCTCGACCGACTTCGGATTGGCGGCCAGTACGTCGTCGACGAGTTTTTCCAGCTCTCCCGAGTCCGACATCTGCTTCAGGCCGCGCGCCTCGATGATGGCGTCGAGCTCGCCTTCGCGTTGCCACAGACCTTCGAAGGCCTGCTTGGCGAGCTTGCCCGAGAGCGTGCCGTCCTGGATGCGTGCGATCAATTGCGCCAGCTGTGCGGCAGACACCGGGCTGGCCGCAATCTCGAGCTCGGCACGGTTGAGTGCGGCCGAGAGTTCGCCCATCACCCAGTTGGCGGTGAGCTTGCCCTGGCCACAGGCCTGCGCGGCGGCTTCGAAATACTCGGCCAGTGCACGCGAGCCCGTGAGGATGCCGGCATCGTAGGCGGTCACGCCGTACTGTTCGACAAACCGCGTTTGCATCGCGGCGGGCAGTTCGGGCAGTTCGCCTTCCACGCGGGCGATCCAGGCATCGTCCAGCTTCACCGGCAGCAGATCGGGATCGGGGAAATAGCGGTAGTCGTGCGCGTCTTCCTTGCTGCGCATCATGCGCGTCTCGCCGGTGTCGGGGTCGAACAGTACCGTGGCCTGCTCGATGCGGCCGCCGTCCTCCAGCGTTTCGATCTGCCAGCGGACTTCGTAGTCGATGGCCTGCTGCAGGAACTTGAAGGAATTGAGATTCTTGATTTCGCGGCGGGTGCCGAATTCGGCCTGCCCCATCGGCCGTACCGACACGTTGGCGTCGACGCGGAAAGAGCCTTCCATCATGTTGCCGTCGCAGATGCCGATCCAGGTCACCAGTGTGTGCAGTGCACGCGCATAGGCCACGGCTTCCGTGGAAGACCGCATATCGGGCTCGGAGACGATTTCCAGCAGCGGCGTGCCGGCACGGTTCAGATCGATGCCGCTCATGCCATGAAAGTCTTCATGCAGCGATTTGCCGGCGTCCTCTTCCATGTGCGCGCGGGTGAGGCGGACGACTTTTTCCTCGCCGTCGACCACGATCCTGAGCGTGCCGCCCTCGACGATGGGTTTGGCCAGCTGGCTGATCTGGTAGCCCTTGGGCAGATCGGGGTAAAAGTAGTTCTTGCGGTCGAAGATGTTCACGCGGTTGAGCGTGGCGCCGATGGCCAGCCCGAACTTGATCGCACATTCCACCGCGCCCCGGTTCAGGACGGGAAGCACGCCGGGCAGGGCGATGTCGACCGCACTGGCCTGCGTGTTGGGGGCCGCGCCGAAGGCGGTGCTGCTGCCCGAGAAGATCTTGGATTGTGTGGCGAGCTGGGTGTGGACCTCCAGCCCGATGACCGTCTCCCACTTCATGACAGGCCCTCCGGACGGCGGACGTGCCAGTCGGTCGCGCGCTGATACTGGTGGGCGACGTTGAGCATCTTCGCTTCGGAAAAATAGTTGCCGACGAGTTGCAGACCGATGGGCAGCCCCCGCGAGTCGAAACCGCAGGGCAGGCTCATGCCGGGCAGACCGGCGAGGTTGGCGGGAATGGTGTAGAGGTCGTTGAGATACATCTCGACCGGGTCGTCGGACTTCTCGCCGAGCTTGAACGCGGTGCCGGGGGCCGTGGGGCCGAGAATTACGTCGCAGACTTTGAACGCCTCGGCGAAATCGTGCGCGATCAGGCGGCGGATTTTCTGCGCCTGCAGGTAGTAGGCGTCGTAATAGCCGTGCGACAGCACGTAGGCGCCGATCAGGATGCGGCGCTTGACCTCGGCGCCGAAGCCTTGCGCGCGCGTCTTGGCGTACATGTCGTTGAGGTCGGCGTATTCGGGGGCGCGGTAGCCGTAGCGCACCCCGTCGAAGCGCGACAGGTTGGACGAGGCCTCGGCCGGCGCCAGCACGTAGTAGACCGGAATCGCCAGTCCGGCGTTGGCGAGCGAGACCTCGACGGGCGTCGCGCCGAGTTTCTTCAGTTCGGCGACGGCGGCCTCCACGGCGGCGGCGACGTCGGCGTTCAGGCCTTCGGCAAAGAATTCCTTCGGCAAGCCGATGCGCAGGCCGGCGAGCGGCTTGTCCAGATCGCGGACGTAGTCTTCTTTCTCGCGTTCCAGGCTGGTCGAATCGCGTGTATCGAAACCGGTCATCACGTTGAGCAGCAGGGCACAGTCCTCGGCGGACCGGGCCATGGGTCCGGCCTGGTCGAGGCTGGAGGCAAACGCGATCATGCCGTAGCGCGACACCAGGCCGTAGGTGGGTTTCAGGCCCGTGATGCCCGCGAACGCGGCGGGCTGGCGGATCGAGCCGCCGGTGTCGGTGCCGGTGGCGGCCGGGGCCATGCGCGCGGCGATGCAGGCGGCTGCGCCGCCCGAGGAGCCGCCGGGCACGCGGGTCGTGTCCCAGGGGTTTTTCACCGGGCCGAAAAAAGACGTTTCGTTCGATGAGCCCATGGCGAATTCGTCCATGTTGGTCTTGCCCAGGCTCGGCAGGCCGGCCGCCTTGAACTGCTGGATCACGTGCGCGTCGTAGGGGGCGACGAAATTGGCGAGCATCTTCGAGCCGCAGGTGGTGCGCCAGCCGTCGGTGCAGAAGATGTCCTTGTGCGCGATCGGCACGCCGGTCAGCGGGCCGGCCGTACCGGCTGCGCGCGCGGCGTCGGCCGCTGCGGCTTCGGCCAGGCTTTTCTCGGGATCGACCGTGACGAAGGCATTGATCGTCGGGTTCAGTGCCGCGATGCGGTCCAGAAAATGCTGCGTCAATTCGCGGCTGGACACGGTCTTGTCTGCGAGCTGGGCTGCCAGTGCAGCGAGCGGGGCATCGGTCAGGCTCATTCGATCACCTTCGGCACGAGATAGAGGCCGTCTTCCACGGCGGGGGCGATGGCCTGGAAGGCGGCGCGGCGGTCGGTTTCGGTGACTGCGTCCTCGCGCAGGCGCTGATAAACCTCCTGCGCGTGCGCCATGGGCTCGACGCCCGCGGTGTCGACGGCCTGCATGGCGGCGATGAGTTCAAAAATCGTGTTGAGCTGGCCCTGCGTGGCGGCGGCCTGCGCGTCGTCGATCTCGATGCGCGCCAGCCGCGCGATGCGCTTGACGTCGTCCTGGGAAAGGGACATGGAGACACCCGGTGGCTTACGGAGAACAAGCGCGTTAGGGTATCATGGCCCCCTTGTTTTTTCCGCCCTTTCGCCCGTCCGCGCGGGCGTTTCCGCCGCCATGTTCAAGTTTCTGACCAGCTATTTCTCGACCGATCTCGCCATCGATCTGGGCACCGCCAATACGCTGATTTACGTCCGCGACCGCGGCATCGTGCTGGACGAGCCCTCCGTGGTGTCGATCCGGACCGATGTGCAGGGGGGCGGCAAGCGCACGGTGCAGGCGGTGGGCGCCGAGGCCAAGCAGATGCTGGGCCGCACGCCGGGCAACCTGCAGGCCATCCGCCCGATGAAGGACGGCGTGATCGCCGACTTCACCGTGACCGAGCAGATGCTCAAGTACTTCATCAAGAAGGTGCACGACACGCGGATGTTCCGGCCCAGCCCGCGCATCATCATCTGTGTGCCCTGCGGTTCGACCCAGGTGGAACGCCGTGCGATCCGCGAATCGGCCATCGGTGCCGGCGCGCGGCAGGTGTACCTGATCGAGGAACCGATGGCCGCAGCCATCGGCGCCGGCATGCCGGTGGCCGACGCGACCGGCTCGATGGTCGTCGACATCGGCGGCGGCACCACGGAAGTCGGTGTGGTGTCGCTCGGCGGCGTGGTCTACGCCAATTCGGTGCGTGTCGGCGGCGACCGCATGGACGAAGCGATCATCAACTACATCCGCCGCAACTACGGCATGCTGATCGGCGAAGCCACTGCCGAACACATCAAGAAAAACATGGGCTCGGCTTTCCCGGGCGCAGAAGTGCGCGAGATGGAGGTCAAGGGGCGCAGCCTTGCCGAAGGCGTGCCGCGCAGTTTCAACGTGTCATCGAACGAGATTTTGGAAGCTCTGACCGAGCCGCTCAATGCCATCGTCAGCGCGGTCAAGCAGGCGCTGGAGCAGACCCCGCCCGAACTCGGCGCCGACATCGCCGAAAAGGGCATGGTGCTGACCGGCGGCGGCGCGCTGCTGCGCGACCTCGACCGTCTGCTGATGGAAGAGACCGGCCTGCCGGTGATTGTCGCCGACGATCCGCTGACCTGCGTGGTGCGCGGATCGGGGCGCGCGCTGGAGGAAATGGACAAGCTCGCCACGGTATTCACCAACGAGTGAGCATCCGGGCAGCCGTCCGGGGCTGCGTGCCCCGACCCGTCGAGATTCCAGCCCGCGCCTGCCGGCGCGGCTCCCGTTAAGGACGCCGCATGGCCATGCCCGGTCAGCTCATGTTCGCCCGCCGGCTGGGCCCGACCGCGCGGCTGGCGATCTGGTTCGCGATCGGTGTCGCCTGCGTGGTGCTGGATGTGCGCTATCAGGCCATGGAAGGCCTGCGCAGCGGTTTGGCCCTGCTGCTCGAACCGGTGCGCGTGGTACTGCGTGCGCCGACCGACGTTGCCGTCGAACTGAACGGTTTCTTCACCCGTCATCGCCTGCTGCAGAAAGAGCGCGACGAGCTGCTTGCGGAGCGTACGCGTCTGCGTCTCGATGCCGAGGCCGCGCGGGACCTGGCGCGCGAGAATGCGTCGCTGCGTGCATTGCTCGGCCTGCGCGAGCGTCCGGGACAGCGTGCGATCCAGGCCGCGCTGGTGTATCAGGGGCATGACTGGTTCGCGCAGCGCATCACGCTCGACCGGGGCATCGCTTCGGGTCTGGGCAACGGTTTGCCGGTGGTCGACGATGCCGGGCTGGTGGGGCAGTTGACACGCGTCTACGCCGGATCGAGCGAGGTCACGCTGGTGAGCAGTCCGGAGCAGCTGACGCCGGTCTACATCGAGCGTACCGGCCAGCGCGGCCTGGCAGCGGGAACGGGGCATGGCCGGCTGGAACTGCGCTACATGCCGACCCAGGCCGATGTGCGGGTCGGCGATCGCCTGCTGACTTCGGGCATCGACCGCGTCTATCCGCCCGCCCTGCCCGTCGCGCGGGTCACGCGCATCACCCGCTCGCAATCCGGGCCCTATCTGCGGATCGAATGCGTGCCGCTGGCCGGGCTGGACCGTGCGCGTGCCGTGCTGGTGCTGACGGCCGAGCCTCCTTCGCATCCCGCTGCGCCCCCGCCGGCCGGAAAGGCCCCGCAATGAATGCCGCTCCCCACGAAACCGGCAGCTGGCGGCGTATCGCCGGCACGCTGACGCTGGCCGTGCTGCTGACCGAATTGCCCTGGGACGGCTGGGCGTTGTCGTTGCGGCCCGATTTCATTCTTGTCGTCGTCCTGTTCTGGGTGCTGCATCAACCCGCGCGCGTCGGATTCGGGATCGCGTTCATGCTGGGACTGCTGGCCGATTTCCAGGACGGCGTCGTGTTCGGTCAGCACGCCATTGCCTATGCCCTCGGGGTCTATCTGGTGCTGTTCCTGCGCGTGCGCCTGCTGCGTTTCGACCCCCTGCGGCAGGCAGCGCAGATGTTCCCCATTCTGCTGGCCGTGCAACTGGCGGCGATGCTGGCCGGCTGGCTGGCGGTCGAGCCACCGCAGGGCCTGGCGATCCTGCTGCCGGTGCCGTCGAGCGTCCTCCTGTGGTATGCCATCGCGCTTTTCCGGCGGGCCTGGCATGGCAAGAGCCTGCGGGATGCCGAATGAGCGTCGTTGCGTCGCTCAAGAATCTCGACCGCGAGCTGACGCGCTTTCATGGCCGGCTCAAGGCGGGGGCGCTCTTTGTGGCATTGCTGGCGGCGGTATTGCTGGCGCGCGGCTACTACTTGCAGGTGGACCAGCATGACTATTACATCCAGCGGGCGGAGAGCAACCGCATTTCGCTGGTACCGACCGCGCCCAACCGCGGGCTGATTCTCGACCACAAGGGGCGCATCCTGGCGGAAAACTATTCCGCCTACACGCTGGAGATCGCGCGTGCGCAGACCGCCGATCTGGAGGCGACGCTGGCGGAAGTGGGCGCGCTGATCGAGATCACGCCCGGCCAGTTGCGGCGCTTCCGGCGCCTGCTCGGCGAATCGCACGAATTCGAGACGGTGCCGCTGAAAAGCAAGCTGACCGACGAAGAAGTGGCGATTCTCGCGGCCAATCGCTATCGCCTGCCCGGCGTCGAAGTCAAGGCGCGGCTGTTCCGCAATTACCAGGCGGGGCCGGGGATGGCGCATGTGGTCGGCTTCATCGGCCGCATCAACGACAGCGACCTGAAAAAACTGCGGGAAAGCGGCCGCGAGCGAAACTACAAGGGCAGCGTGCACATCGGCAAGACCGGTCTGGAGCAGAGCTACGAAGCCCTGCTGCACGGACGTACCGGCTTCGACCAGATGGAAACCGATGCCAGCGGCCGCGCGGTGCGCATGCTGTCGCGCATTCCGCCGGTGCCGGGCAAGGATCTCCGGCTGTATCTCGATCTCGATCTGCAGGCCGTGGCGGAGCATGCCTTCGGCGATTATCTGGGCGGGCTGGTGGCGCTCGATCCCCGTACCGGCGGCGTGCTCGCGATGGTGTCCCGGCCGGGGTTCGATCCCAATCTCTTCGTCGACGGGATCGATCCCGAAGCCTGGAAAGGGCTCAACGAATCGCCCGAGCGGCCGATGGTCAACCGCGTGCTGCGCGGCATCTATCCGCCGGGCTCGACGATCAAGCCGCTGATGGCGCTGGCCGGTCTGGAACTGGGGATACGCAAGCCGGGCGACAGCATCGTCGATCCGGGCTATTTCACGTTGCCCAACAGCCGTCACCAGTATCGCGACTGGAAGCGCGGTGGCCACGGTGTGGTCGATCTGCGCAAGTCCATCGCGCAGTCCTGCGATACCTACTATTACCGGCTTGCGGTGGACATGGGCATCGACCGCATGCACGACTACCTCGCGCAATTCGGCTTCGGCGAAAAGTCCGGCATCGATCTTGAGGGCGAGTCGTCCGGGCTGCTGCCTTCGCGCGACTGGAAGCAGCGGCGCTGGAAAAAGCCCTGGTATCCCGGCGAAACCGTCATCGCCGGCATCGGCCAGGGCTATCATCTGACCACGCCGCTGCAGCTCGTGACCGCGACGGCGATGCTTGCCAACGGCGGCAGGCGCATCGAACCGCGTCTGGTGGAGGCGATCCGCGATCCGTTCAGCCACGCCTGGCAACCGTTGCCGCCCACGGTGCACGGCCAGGTGAAAATCGATCCGGCCAATCTGGCCGAGGTGCGTGAAGGCATGCTGGACGTGATGCGGCCGGGCGGTACCGCGGTGGTCGCAGCTGCCGGTGCGGCCTATGCCATCGCCGGCAAGACCGGGACCGCGCAGGTGGTGGGTATCAAGCAGGGCGCCCGCTACGACGAAAGCAAACTGGCGCGCCACCATCGCGACCATGCGCTGTTCATCGCCTATGCGCCGGCCGACGATCCGAAGATCGCGATCGCCGTGCTGGTCGAAAACGGCGGACACGGCGGCGGTACGGCCGCGCCGATCGCGCGGGCGGTCATGGACTATTACCTGACCGGGAAGCGGCCCGGCACGATGAAACTGGAGGCGACGAGCGATGGCGCGGATTGAGCGCGGCCCGATGCGCTGGCTGCGGCATCTGGACCCGATTCTGCTGATGCTGGTGCTGGCCGTTCTGGCGATCAGCGTCGCGGTGATGACGAGCGCGTCGGGGCAGAGTACCGCGCGCATCAGCGGCCATCTGATCAATATCGGCCTGGCGCTCGCGGTGATGGTCGTCATGGCCAATGTGCCGCCGCACCTGCTGTCCAAGGCGGGGCCGCCGCTCTACGTCGTGGGCGTGGTCCTGCTGGTCGGCGTCGCGCTGTTCGGCGAGATCCGCAACGGTTCGCGGCGCTGGCTGGATTTCGGCGTGATTGCCTTCCAGCCGTCCGAACTGCTCAAGCTGGCTTTGCCGCTGATGCTTGCCTGGTATTTCCAGCGCAACGAGGCGGTGCTCGGTTCGCGGCACTTCGCGATCGGTGGCGTGCTGCTGCTGCTGCCTTTCCTGCTGATCCTGCGTCAGCCCGATCTGGGTACGGCGCTGATGATCGGCGCTTCCGGTTTCTATCTGCTCTTTTTCGCGGGCCTGCCCTGGAAGGTGATCCTCGCAGGCGGCGTGCTGGGTGGCGCGAGTCTGCCGCTCGCCTGGCGCTTCATGCATGACTACCAGCAGCAGCGCGTGCTGATGCTGCTCGATCCTTCGTCCGATCCGCTGGGCGCGGGCTATCACATCATCCAGTCGACCATCGCGATCGGCTCGGGCGGCCTGTTCGGCAAGGGCTGGATGGAGGGCACGCAGAACCAGCTCGATTTCATCCCGGAACGCACCACCGATTTCATCTTCGCCGTGTTCGGCGAGGAATTCGGCTATGTCGGCGCGATTCTGCTCGCGGCGCTGTATCTGGCCATCGTGGCGCGTGGCCTGACCATCGCCGCGCGGGCGCCCACGCAGTTCGGGCGCCTGATGGCGGCGACCCTGTCGTTGAACCTTTTCACCTACGTGTTCGTCAACATCGGCATGGTGTCGGGCATTTTGCCCGTAGTGGGCGTGCCTCTGCCGCTGATGAGCTACGGCGGTACCGCGCTGGTGACCCTGCTGCTGGGCATGGGTATCCTGATGAGCGTGGCGACGCACCGGCAGTTGAACAAGACCTGACGATACAATGCGATCCATGAAGCGCCTACTGATTCCGGTCGCGCTGGCGGCAACGCTCGCCGGATGCAGCACCCAGCCGTCCGCGCCTGGCAAGCCGTCCACGGCCTCGACTCAGCCCGGCGGCTACTATCTCGACGACGGTCCCGAGGCCAATCCGCCCGGCAATCTCGACGCGGTGCCGGACGCAGTGCCGCGCGACGAGCCGTTACACCGCTTCGCCAACCGGACCTATGTCGCGCTCGGCAATACCTACACGCCGACGACCGAGCGGGGCACGTATACGAAGGAGGGCGTCGCCTCATGGTATGGCCGCCGTTTTCACGGCAAGAAAACGGCCTCGGGCGAGCTGTACGACATGTACGCCATGACCGCCGCGCATCCCACGCTGCCGATCCCGAGCTATGCGCGGGTCACTGCGCTCGACTCGGGCAAGTCTATCGTGGTGCGCATCAATGATCGCGGTCCTTTCCACAGCAAGCGCATCATCGATCTGTCGTACACCGCCGCGCACAAGCTCGGCCTGCTCGGACGCGGAAGTGGGCGCGTGCGCGTGGAAAGCCTCGATCCGGCCGATTCCGCCTTGCAGCAGGCAGGGGCGGAATCGCGCGGCGACATATACCTGCAGGTCGGTGCATTTTCTAGCGCTGACAACGCGCGTGCCCTGCGCGACCGGTTGAGCGGTGCGCTGGAACTGGATGCCGGGCGTACCCGTGTGGTGCAGTCGGGTGGCCTGCACCGCGTGCAGCTCGGGCCCTACGCGGACGACGCAGCCGCTCGGGTCGACCGGACGCGCGTGCGGGAACGTCTCGACTTGCCCGCGGTCCTGGTCAGACGCGATTGATCCCCCACGGAGTACTGGCATGAAACGATTCTGGCTGGCCCTGCTGCTGGCGCTGTCCCTCCCGGCATGGGCCGCGCCGCCCGGTGTGAGCGCGCGCGCATGGGTGCTGATCGACCAGGCGAGCGGGCGCGAGCTGGCGGGACAGCAGGCCGACCTGCCGCTGCCGCCCGCGTCGCTCACGCAGCTGATGACGGCTTACGTGCTGCTGGGGGATCTGCGCGGCAAGAAGCTTGCGCCAACGACCGCAGTGACGGTGCCGGAGGCTGCGGCCCAGGTCGATGGCGCACGCGTGTTCCTCAAACCCGGCGACACGGTGACTGTCGATTTCCTGATGCAGGCGATGCTGGTCGAATCGGCCAGCGATGCCGTGCATGCGCTGGTTTCGGCCACCGGCGACAGCGAGGCCGATTTCGTCGCCCGGATGAACGCCGAGGCCAAGCGCCTGGGCTTGACGCGCACCCGGTTCACGAATGCGACCGGTCTGTCCCAGGCCGGGCACCAGTCCAGCGCGCGCGACATGGCCATCCTGGCGCGCGCGCTGATCCGCGATTTTCCCGCCCAGCTGACGCGCTTTGCGCAACGCGAGCTGGCCCACGGCGGCGTCACCTATTTCAACGGCAACCGCCTGCTCTGGCGCGACGCCACGGTGGACGGACTCAAGGCCGGCCGCACGGCGGAAGCCGGGTATTGCCTCGCCGCTTCGGCCCGGCGCGGCGAGCAGCGTCGCATCGCGGTGGTGCTGGGCGCGCGCGGAGACGCGCAGCGTACGCAGGATGCCCTGCGTCTGCTCAACTACGGTTTCGAGAATTTCGACAGCGCCCGGCTGTATCGCGCGCAGCAGCCCGTCAAGGTGGTGGAACTGTACCGTGGCGCGCGGTCCACGGTGAGCCTGGGATTCCTCGAGGACTTCCACTTGCTGACACCGCGCGGCGCGCTGCCCCGGCTGAAGGCCGAGGTCGTGACCCAGCGGCCGCTGGTGGCGCCGGTCCGGCGCGGCCAGCCGCTCGGCACCCTGCGGCTTACGCTGGACGGCCAGGTACTGGGCGAATATCCGCTGGTGGCGCTGCACGACGTGTCCGTGGCCGGCATTCTGGGACGCGGCTGGGATTCGATCCGGCTGCTGTTCGGGCAATGATCGCCTGGCTCGATGGCGCTTTCCTGCCGCTCGCCGAGGCGCGGGTGTCCGTGCTGGATCGCGGCTTTCTGTTTGGCGATGGCGTCTACGAGATCGTGCCGGTCTATTCGCGGCGGGCGTTCCGGCTCGACGAGCATCTGCGCCGGCTGCAGCACAGCCTTGACGGCATCCGCCTGGCCAACCCGATGGCGCCCGGCGACTGGCGCGGATTGATCAGCGATCTCGTCGCGCGCCAGGATTTCGACGATCAGTCGCTCTACATCCAGATCACGCGCGGCGTGCCGGCCGAAGGCCAGCCGCTGCGCGACCATGCTTTTCCCGCCGCTGCGCGGCCTACGGTCTTCGTCTACGCGCAGCCGCTCAGGACGGCGGCGCCCGAACAGAAAGCGGCCGGCGTATGCGCCGTCACCGCGACCGACCCGCGCTGGCAGCACTGCGACATCAAGGCCATTTCGCTGTTGGCCAATGTGCTGATGCGCCAGCAGGCGGTCGACGCCGGTTGCGCGGAGACAGTCATGCTGCGCGACGGTTTTCTCACCGAGGGGGCCGCGAGCAATATCTTCGTGGTGGCCGGCGGCCTCTTGCTTGCGCCGCCACCGTCCCCACATATGCTGACAGGCATTACCTACGATGTGGTGCTGGAACTGGCCGCCGCGCACGCGATTCCGCATGCCGTGCGGCCTGTATCCGAAGCAGAGCTGCGTGCGGCCGACGAGATATGGATGACATCCTCGACCCGGGAGATCATGGCTGTCGTGCGCCTCGACGGCGAGACGGTGGGGGCGGGCGTGCCCGGTCCCGTGGCGCGCCGCATGGATGCCTGCTATCAGCAATTCAAACGGGACGTGATGCGCGCATGAACGAACAAGAGACCCTGCTGGTTTTTCCCACCGACTTCCCGATCAAGGTGATGGGCGAGAGGCGCGACGATTTCGCCCGCACCGTGATCGAGATCGTGCGGCGCCACGCGCCGGACTTCCGGCCCGAAACGGTCGAGCTGCGTGCGTCGTCGAGCGGTAACTATCTATCGGTGACCTGCGTCGTGCGCGCCACCTCCAAAGCGCAGCTCGATGCGCTGTACCGGGATGTGACTGCCCACCCCTGGGTCAAGGTTGCGCTGTGAGCGCGCCGTGAACGGCCGGGACACAGTCGTCCGGCATCTGGGCCGCGTCGACTACGCGCCGATCTGGCAGGCGATGCGGGATTTCACCGCCCGCCGCGACGCGGCCACGCCGGACGAACTCTGGCTGCTGGAGCATCCGCCCGTCTTCACGCAGGGACAGGCCGGCAAAGCCGAGCACCTCATCGCGCCGACCGCGATTCCGGTCGTGCCCATCGATCGGGGCGGGCAGATTACCTACCACGGCCCCGGCCAGCTCGTGGCCTATGTGCTGATCGATCTCAAGCGCCGCGGCTACGGCATCCGCGAGCTGGTAACGCGTCTCGAACAGGCGGTGATCGATCTGCTGGCCGCGCAGGGCGTCGCCGCGGCGCGGCGGTCCGGGGCGCCTGGCGTCTACGTCGACGGCGCCAAGATCGCCGCGCTCGGCCTGCGCGTGAAGCAGGGCCGCACCTACCATGGCCTCGCGCTCAACGTGGATATGGACCTGGCGCCGTTTTCCCTGATCAATCCCTGCGGCTATCCGGGGCTGGCAGTGACCCAGTGCCGGGATGTGGGGGCAAATCTGTCGATGGCGCAGACGGAGCAAGCGCTTACCGATGCATTGCGATGCGTCTTATAGTTGACTGATTTTCTCGGGTATTAGTATCCTTGCCGATCGATTCATGAGGAGTTTTCGATGAGTACCGACACCCTGCCGTCCGATCCCAAGCTGCTGATGCGCTCGATCATCCAGCGCATCGCCACGGGCCCCGATCTGTCCAAGGACATCAGCCGCGTCGAGGCGCATCTGGGGACCAAGGCCATCATCGACAACCTGATCGATCCGGTGCAGGTGGGCATCTATTTCATCGCCCTGCGGATGAAGCGCGAAACCCAGGACGAGAACCGCGGCGTGCTCGACGCTGTGCTGGAGACCACGCGCCGCGTGACCGCCGAGGTGGACGAAGTCGTCGACATCGGCGACCCCTACGACGGCTATAACCGCTGCCTGCCTGCCGCGCCCTTTCTCGGCCCGCTGCTGGCCGAGCTCGGTGTGCATGTCGTGTCGCACGGGCTCGACAAGGTAGGGCCCAAGTACGGCGTCACCGTGCGCCATATCCTCGAAGCGGCCGGGGTGCCGGTGAACCTGTCGCCGACCGAGGCCGCCGCCCGGCTGGCCGATCCCGCGCTCGGCTGGACCTACGTCGACCAGGCGCAGTCCAACCCCGGCATGCACAATCTGATCACCCTGCGGGCGCAGATGATCAAACGCCAGGTGCTGACCACGGTGGAAGTGCTGTCCAAGCCCATCCAGGGCAGAAAGCAGACCCACTTCGTCACCGGCTATGTGCACAAACCCTACCCGCCGGTGTACGCCGACCTTGCCCGCGAAGCCGGCTTCGACACCGCCTGCATCGTGCGCGGCGTCGAGGGTGGGGTGATTCCCAGCCTGCGCCAGGCCGGCAAGTATTTCCACTACCACGACCGCGGCGAGGAAATCGAAGCCAAGATCGACCCGGTCGCGCTGGGTATCGACCAGCCCGTGCGCGCCGTTCCCCTGCCGGGCTCGGTCGCCGGCGAGGCGGGCGAGGACGAGATCGTCGCCGCCATCGACATCCCGGCCACGGCGCGTGCCGCAGCCGAGGCCGGCATTCTGGCGCTGAAGGGCGAGAAGGGACCGACCTACGATTCGCTGGTGCTGGCCGGGGCCATTGTTCTCCACCACGTCGGCCGTGCCGCGGATCTGGCCGACGCGGCTGCGCAGATTCGCGCCGTGCTGGATTCCGGCAAGGCTGCCGCGCGGGTGCAATGATGGGGGGATTCGTCGCCATCGCCTCCGCTGACGAACTCAAACCGGCGCAGATGAAGCGCGTCGTCGTCGATGGCAGGAAACTGCTGCTGTGCAATTCGAACGGCACGCATTACGTCGTCGACGAAATGTGCAGTCACGAAGATTATTCGCTGTATCTCGGCTGCATCAAGGACGGCAGGATCAAGTGCTCGCTGCACGGCAGCTATTTCGATCTCGCGACCGGCGCGCCCACCTGCGATCCGGCCGACACGCCGATCCGCACCTATCCGGTGAAGATCGAGGACGGACAGGTCTGGGTGGACGTCTAGGGTCGGCCGGCGCGGCAGATCACTCGCCGGCGCATTGCACGCCTGCGAGCGTGCCGTTCAGCGTGCGTTCGCCGGCGCCCCAGACAAAGTGCAGATCGAAGCGTCCGCCGCGCGGCACGCCATAGGTCGTCATCCCCTGATTCCAGTCGCCCGGCGCAAAGGTCTGGGTGGCGGGAAACTGCGCCCAGTCGAAGGCGATGCGCGCGGGTTCCGGCACGTTCAGCCGTTCCCACAATCCGGCCCATTCGAGCTTGCTGCGGATCGGCCGGTCGGGCGCGCCGGCGGTTGTGTAACGCCAGTCGGCCAGTCGATGCGTGATCGGCGCGTCGCCAACGTTGCGGACCACCGTCATGAAAATGCATTCGCGGGCATACAGTTCGGCGGCGTCGGCCGCAAAGCCCCGTGCCTGGTAGAAGGCGCGGGCCTGATCGGGGCTGATCTGGGTCAGGCGAACCTGGATGCCGCCGGTTTCGGCCTGCCAGGTCGCAAGGCCGGTATCCGGGTCGACGCTGGGCTGGGCGGCCGCCGCGATGAGCGGCCATGCGGCGAAAAGGGTCGGGACGAAACGGCGCATGGGCTAAAATCCTGTTTCAGACAGACGAGCACATTATGGCAGACCCGCTACAGCACAAAGGCGCCGCCAAGACCGCGCGCATTCCGATCAAGATCGTGCCGCAGGAACGCATGCGGCTGCCGCCGTGGATTCGCGCCAAGGCGCCGAACCTGCCCAACGTCGTCCGGCTGAAGGGCATTCTGCGCGAGGCGAAACTGCACACCGTGTGCGAGGAGGCCTCGTGCCCGAACCTCGGCGAATGCTTCGGCCACGGCACGGCCACCTTCATGATCCTTGGCGATCTTTGCACCCGCCGCTGTCCGTTCTGCGATGTCGGCCACGGCACGCCGCTGCCGCCCGACGCGGACGAACCGCGTCATCTTGCCGAGACCATTGCGGCGATGGCGCTGAAATACGTGGTCATCACCAGCGTCGACCGCGACGACCTGCGCGACGGCGGGGCGCAGCACTTCGTCGACTGCATCCGCGCGACACGCGCAGCCTCGCCGGCCACCCGCATCGAGATTCTGACACCCGATTTCCGTGGGCGGCTGGACAAGGCGCTCGCCATTCTGGGGGAGGCGCCGCCCGACGTGATGAACCACAACCTCGAAACCGTGCCGCGCCTGTACAAGGCTGCCCGGCCAGGTGCGGACTATGCGCACTCGCTGAAACTGCTGAAGGATTTCAAGGCCGCGCATCCCGGCGTGCCGACCAAGTCCGGCCTGATGCTGGGGCTGGGCGAGGAGGACGACGAGATTCTGGCGGTGATGCGCGACCTGCGCGCGCACGACGTCGAGATGCTCACGCTCGGACAGTACCTCCAGCCTTCACAGCATCATCTGCCGGTGTTGCGCTTCGTTACCCCCGAGCGCTTTGCGCAGTTCGAGCGGGAAGCCCTGGCGATGGGGTTCACCAATGCGGCCTGCGGCCCGATGGTGCGCTCGAGCTACCACGCCGACCAGCAGGCGGCCGGCGTCGCCGCCTAGTGCCCGGGCGCGCCAGCCGGGCGCCGGCGCCGGCCGGCGAACAGGGCCGCCGCGCCCAGCAGCAGGAGGCCGATCACGGACGGCTCGGGCACGGCCGCCAGTTGCCGGGTCGACGGACTGCCCGATGGCGTGCTGTCCGACAGGGTGTCGCCCGGACCGCTCGTATCCGGTAGCGTGCCGGCCGGGAGCAGCGGATCCTTGTCGAGTGACGGAGACCCGTTCCCCGGTCCGGTATCCTTTTCTTCGTCGGATTTCTTTTGCGGCGGCGTGTCGTCCGCAAGCTTATCCGGGGTGTCCTCTTCCGCTTTCCCGCCTCCTGTTTGCGTCTGCTTTTTGCCGTCGTCCGCAGGCGCCGTGCCGGTCGGCGGCTTGGGCGTGACCAGGTCGTCCTTGCCGGCCGGTGGATGCGAAGGCATGCCGGGCCCCGCCGCTGGGGGCAGGTGCGGCGCTGCGGGGCCGCCCGGACCGGCAACGAGCGGTCCCGGGCCGGGCGGCCCGGATTTGCCGGTGCGCGGCATGGCGTAAGGGGCGCCAGAGCCCGGTACCGATCCGGCGGGCGGAACGGCCAGTTCGAACGGTGCGCCCTGCGGCAGCCCGCCCGGCGCGGTTTCATGCAGTGCGACCGGCAGGTTTCCGCCGGACGGCCCGGTGACGATGCCGGGCGTGCCTCCGTGCGGAACCGGTGTATCCAGTCCGGGCGCCGTGTCAGGCCTGGAGCCGCGCGGATCGGTGCGCCGCGGATCGTCGAGATGTTTGCCGGCCATGATGGCGCCCAGTGCGAGCGCGGCTGTGGCGCTGCCGGCGATGATGGTGCCGGCAGGGGTCAGCAGGGCGGCGAGGAGTGTCGCGAGCAGACCGGCGCGGCGAGCGCGGCGGCGGGAAACGGTGCGATTGGACATGGAGGCAGTCCTGGTTATCGTGTTGGCGGAATGCTCGCAACATCCGTTCCAGGCGGCTGTGTGGCCCCAGGCCAGTCTTCATGCGGGGGGTGGCGCGTCGGGGGACGCGAAGGTGTCCGTCCGGCGACGCGGCTGACGAATCTTCGTCGTTATTTCAGCAGCCGTCGCCGGGTCAGCGACAGGGCAACGGCATACCCTGCACCGCCATAGGCCAGCAGGGCGCCGATGTGCAGCGGAACGGCGTCGGGCAGCGTGCCGACGACCAGCGGACGCGCCAGTTCCACGGCGTGGGTGAGCGGCAGCCAGGCCGAGATGGCCTGCAGCAGCGGCGGCAATTGCGACACCGGGAAGAACACGCCGCACAGCAGCACCATGGGCGTGATCGCGAGGGTGAAGTAGTAGAGGAAGAAATCGTAGCTGGGCGAGAGGGCGTTCATCACCAGGCCCAGGCCGCCGAAGCAGAAGCCGACCAGGGCGACGACGGGGATGATGGCGAGCGTGAGCCAGAAATTGCCGTACAGCCCCAACCCCCAGATGACGGCGAGAATCGCCAGCCCCGACAGCAGGCTTTTCGACACAGCCCAGATCAGCTCGCCGAACAGGACGTCGTCGAGCGTCATCGGCGCATTGAGGATGGCATCCCAGGTGCGCTGCACATGCATGCGCGAGAAGCTTGAATACAGCACCTCGAAAGTCGCGGCGTTCATCGTGCTGTAGGCCACGGTGCCGGCGGCAAGAAACGTGATGTAGGACATGCCGCCCACCTCGGGCAGCAGACTGCCCAGTCCATAGCCCAGTCCAAGCATGTAGAGCATCGGATCGGCCAGGTTGCCCAGGATGGACGGGATGGCGAGCTTCTTCCATACCATGTAGTTGCGCTGCCATACCGGCACGAAGCGCCAGGACAGGCGTGGCAACCTAATCACGCAGATCCCTCCCGGTGAGCTTGAGGAACACGTCCTCCAGATTGGACGGACGGTGCAGGTAGCGCAGCGCAGGCGCTTGCTTCAGGGCATCGATCACGCACGGGGCATCGCCGGTGTAGCAGAAGAGGGTTTCGCCGACGGTTTCGAAGCGCTGGCAGACCGTCCCGGCGCGGTCGCGCGTCCAGGCGTCCAGCCCTTCGCCGTAGATCTCGACCACGGCCGGTTCGATGTGCGATTCGATCAGCGCGCGCGGCGCGCCTTCGACGACGATGCGGCCGCGGTCGAGGATGGCGAGCCGGTCGGCCAGGCGCTCGGCTTCGTCCATGAAGTGCGTAGTCAGCACGATGGTCTTGCCGGCCGCGATGAGCCGGCGCAGGCCCTGCCAGATGAGGTGGCGCGCCTGCGGGTCCAGGCCGGTGGTCGGCTCGTCGAGAAACAGGATGTCGGGGTCGTGCACCAGCGCGCGCGCCAGCGTGAGCCGTCGTTTCATGCCGCCGGACAGCTGCACGATGCGCGCGTCGGCCTTGTGCGCGAGCCCGGCAAAATCGAGCAGCTCGGGTACGCGCGCCGCGATCTCGGCTTTCGTCATGCCGAAGTAGCGGCCGTAGGCGAGCAGGTTCTCGCGCACCGAGAAATCCGGATCGAGGTTGTCCATCTGCGGGACTACGCCGACCTTCATGCGCGCTTCCCGCGCGTGCGCCGGCACCGGGATGCCAGCCAGTTCGATGGTGCCGGCGTCCGGTTCGACGAGGCCCAGCAGCAGTCGCAGCGTCGTCGTCTTGCCGGCGCCGTTCGGACCGAGCAGGCCGAAGCATTCGCCCCGCCGGACCCGGAGGTCGATGCCGCGCACCACTTCGGTGTCGCCGTAGCGTTTGCAGAGGCCGGCGACCTTCAGCATGAACAGGCATCCTCGAAGGCCTGTTTCAGTTCCTTCAGCTTGCCGTGGAAGAAATGGCCCGCATCGGGAATGACCCGGGTGGCGATGCCCTGCTGTTGTGCCCAGTGCTGGATCGCAACAGGCGGGATCAGCTCGTCGGCGTCGCCGAAGATGACGACCGTGTCTTCCGGCACGGGGTCGAATTCGTACATCGTGACGGCCGGCGCGACCAGAATCAGGCGGCGTGCGTCGACGCGCTGGCGCAGCCGGTGCTGGACGAAGGCGCCGAAGGAAAAGCCGGCCAGCGCCCAGGGCAGGCCGGGGTAGCTGTTCTCGACGAAACGCACGACGGCCTCCAGGTCGTCGGTTTCGCCGTCGCCGGCGTCGAACGCCCCGTCGCTCATGCCCACGCCGCGGAAATTCGGCCGCACGCTGATCCAGCCCGCTTCGTTGGCCGCCTTCGCGAGCGTCGTCACCACCTTGTTGTCGAGGCTGCCGCCATGCAGGGGGTGCGGGTGTGCGACCAGCAGCAGGCCGCGGCGCTCGGTCTCGGGGTCGTCGATTACGGTTTCCAGTCTGCCGGCGGGAACCGGGATGCGCAGTTTGTAGCGTTTCATCGGGGCGTCGCGCGCGGCCGGTTCATTTCAGCCGCAGGCGTTCGACGATCCGACCCTGTTTGAGATGCTGTTCGAAGATTTCGTCGACGTCGGTCTCGTCCACGTAGGTGTACCAGACCCCTTCGGGGTAGACGACGAGCAGCGGGCCCTCGTCGCAGCGGTCCATGCAGCCGGCGCTGTTGATGCGGCACTTGCCTTCGCCGTTCAGGCCAGCCTGCTTGACCTTTTTTTTCAGGTAGTCGCGCATGCGCTGGCCGCCGGCGTCGCCGCAGCACTTGGCGCCGTCGTCGCGCTGGTTGGTGCAGAAAAAGACGTGGTGCTTGAAATGCGGATCAGTCATCCTGGGGCAGTTCCGAATATTTGAGGGCGTTGCCGCGGGCCTTGTCGACCGGGTATTTGCGGGCGTTGATCGCCAGTTTGTGCGCGGCGGCATCGAGCAGATCGATGTCCAGCAGATCGGCCAGCCGGGTCAGGTAGATCAGTACGTCGGCGATTTCCTGGCGAACCGCCTCGCGCTGCGCCGGATTCAAGTTCTGGCTCTGTTCCGGCGTTAACCACTGGAAGGGTTCCTGCAGTTCGGCGGCCTCCACGGTCAGCGCCATCGCCAGATTCTTGGGCGTATGGTAGCGCGTCCAGTCGCGCGCTTCGGCAAACGCGCGGATGCGTTCGCGCAGCGTGTCGAGGGTGTCGATGTCGGGAGGAAGCATGGGCGGGATGATACCGTGTGCGCCGTCGGTCTTACGACGCCCCTGTCGAAAAACCGACGCCGGGGTGGAGGCCGGTGGATCGCCAGGCCTTGTTTGGCGCGGAGCTGTTCCCCGAATGCGCTGGTCTGGGGTTTGCTTGCAATTCCGGGCGCTTCAAACGGATTTGGAATCCGCTCTGGCATAATGGCCCGCGGATCAACAGTACTCAGGGAGGGTGGACATGTTTACCATCAATACGCATTTCGCGCGCGTCGCCTTGGTGGCGTCGATCGCCGCGCTGGCGGGGTGTTCCGGCACGCCGACCTATCCACCCGCCCCGGCGCAGATGGCCGATTACGATTGGAACTATCTGATCGGCCCGGGCGATTCGGTCAATGTCTTCGTATGGCGCAACCCCGAGGTCTCGGGCTCCTTCCCGGTGCGGCCCGACGGCAAGATGACCATGAATCTCGTCGAGGACATCCAGGCTTCCGGCAAGACGCCGACCCAGCTCGCGCGTGACATCGAAAAAGCGCTGTCCAAATACATTCAGGAACCCATCGTCACGGTGATCGTCGCCGGCGGTATCGGGCCCTTCGATCAGCAGATCCGTGTGGTCGGCGAGGCCGCCAAGCCGCAGGCGCTGAACTATCGCGAACACATGAGCCTGATCGACCTGATGATCCAGGTCGGCGGCCTGACCGATTTCGCGGCGGGCAACAAGGCCTACATCCTGCGGACGGTCGACGGCAAGCAGCAGCGTCTCGGCGTGCGTCTGGAAGACCTGCTCAAGGGCGGCGACATCTCGGCCAACGTCGATATGCGTCCCGGCGACGTGCTGGTCGTGCCCGAGAGCCTGTTCTGATACCCCTGCGCGCCGTTCGCGGCGCGCTTCTTGATGGACCGCCCGTATGGATCTGCTGCTGCAACAAATTCTCGGATACGCGAAAGCCGCATGGCGCCGCCGCTGGTGGGGCGTGGCCGTAGCGTGGCTGATCTGTATCGTCGGCTGGACCTGGGTGATGATCATTCCTGACCGTTACCAGGCGTCTGCACGGGTCTACGTCGACACCCAGACCCTGCTCAAGCCGCTATTGTCCGGACTGGCCGCCGAACCCAATGTCGAGCAGCAGATCAAGCTGATGACGCGCCAGCTCGTCAGCCGGCCCACGCTGGAAAAGGTCGCTCGCATGACCGATCTGGACGTGAAGGCCAAAACCCCCGAGCAGACCGAAAAAATGCTGAACGAACTGGCGGCGAAAATCTCCATCGCCGACGCCGGCCGCGAAAACCTCTACACCATCAGCTATCAGGATGCGAATGGCGATCTGGCCAAGAAGGTCGTGCAGTCCCTGCTGACCATCTTCGTTGAAAGCAGTCTCGGCAAGACCCGGCAGGACATTTCCAGTTCGCAGCGTTTCATCGAGGAGCAGTTGCAGCAATACCAGCAGAAGCTCACCGACTCGGAGAACGCGCTCAAGGAATTCAAGCAGAAGCACATTGGCATGATGCCCGGCCAGGGCGGCGACTATTACGCCAAGCTGGCGGAAACCAGCGGGCTGATGCGGCAGGCCCAGCTCGACCAGCAGGAGGCGATCAACCGCCGCAACCAGTTGAAGCGGCAGCTCTCGGACGAAGAGCCCGAGCTGAGTGCGGCTGCGGCGGCGGTCAGCACCAACACCGAGATCGACGGCCGGATTCAGGCCCTGCAAAAGCAGATGGATCAGCTGCGCCTGCAGTACACCGATCTGCATCCGGACATCCAGGCGACCAAGCGTCTGATCGACCGGCTCGAGGAGCAGAAGAAGATCGAGCTGGCGGCACAGAAGAAGGCCGATCCGGCCGGAGCCAGGATCCAGAACCCCGTCTACCAGCAGCTCACCATCGCCATCGCCGAGGCCGACGCCACCGTCGCGTCGCTGAATGCGCGCGTGGCCGAGTACCAGCGCCGCTATGGCGATCTGCGCAATGCCTCCAACATGATCCCGCAGGTCGAGCAGGAATACACCCAGCTCATGCGCGATTACGACGTATACCGCCAGAACTACGACGCGCTGCTGAAGCGCCGGGAATCGGTCACCATGTCGGGCGAAGTCGAGAGCAAGACCGACACCGTCGACTTCCGCGTGATCGACCCGCCCTTCGTGCCGAGCCAGCCCGCCTGGCCCAATCGCCCGCTGCTGCTTTCGCTCGTGACGCTGGCCGGTCTCGGCGCGGGCATTGCAGTGGCTTTCCTGCTGAGCCAGCTGCGCCGTACCGTCACCGACCGCCGTGCCTTGCGTGAGCTCACGGGCCTGCCCCTGCTGGGTGCGGTTTCCCGGGTCGAGACCGACGAGACCAAGCGCCGCAAGCGCAAGGGCCTGCTGACGTATCTGGCCGCCCTGGGCAGCCTGATCGCCGCATACGGCGGCGTGATGGTCGTGCAGCTGATCATGTCGCGCGCCGGATAGGAGACCCCATGAGCATTATCGAAAAAGCGGCAGGCAAGATCGGCACCGGTGCGCCGCGCCCGCCCGCTGGCGGAACCGGCCAGCCGCAGCAGGACGCCAGCATGATCGAGAACGCGCTCGCCAAGCAGCGCGAGAAAGCCGCGGCGCCGCTCGTCGCGACGCCGGTCGAGCCGGTGCGCGAAGTCCGGCTGGAGGACGAAACCCGCTCCCGGGACGAAGGCAGCAGCCAGTTCCAGTCGATCAATCTGGCGCGTCTGCACCGCATGGGCGTCGTCGCGCCGGACGCCGAGAAAAGCCAGATCGCAGAAGAGTTCCGCATCATCAAGCGGCCGCTCATCGCGAACGCGTTCGGCCAGGGCGCGGCCCGGGTCAGGAACGGCAACCTCATCATGGTCACCAGTTCGCTGCCCGGTGAAGGCAAGAGCTTCTGCGCGATCAATCTCGCCATCTCGATGGCGATGGAAATGGATCGCACGGTGCTCCTGATCGATGCCGACGTCGCCAAGCCGCGCGTGCCGGAATACCTCGGCATCCACGCCGACAAGGGGCTGCTGGATGTGCTGCAGGACAAGGATCTCAAACTGTCCGACGTACTGATCAAGACCGATATCGCCAAGCTCACAGTGCTGCCGGCGGGACGCACCTACAAGCGTGCAACCGAGCTTCTGGCCAGCGCAGCGATGACGCGGCTGGTCGAAGATATCGGGAATCGCTATCCAGACCGTATAATCCTGTTCGATTCCCCGCCGCTTCTGGCCACCAGCGAATCAAGCGTGCTGGCGACGCACATGGGCCAGATCGTGATGGTGGTCGAAGCCGAGAAAACCTCGCAGGAGGCTGTGCGCGAAGCACTCTCCCACATCCAGTCCTGCGAAGTGGTGGGCATGTTGCTGAACAAGACCACGCCAACCCCGGGTGCGGATTACTACTATGGCTACTATGGCAGTTACGGCAAGTAAGCTCCTTTCACGCGCAGCGAAAGCGGCGCGATCCGGACAAGCTCCCCTGGCGGGAGCTTTTTCTGTTTTCATGGCGGTCACTTATGCGCCCGTCGCGCAGGCCGTCGACTGGCGGTTCGAGCCCCGTATCGGCACGACCGCAATCTTCAGCGACAACGTCAATCAAAGTGCGACCAATGCCGAAAACGGCTTGAGTCTGAGCGTTACGCCGGGTTTCAGCCTGTCTTCCCATGGCTCTCGACGGGTACAGGCCGTCGTGCAGTACAACCTGTCGGCGGTTACCCGTTTTGGTGGCGACAGGGACAATGATCTGTATCACAGCCTGAACGCCGCGGGCAAGGCCGAGCTGGTCGAGGATTTTCTGTTTGTGGACGCCAACGCGGCCATTTCGCAGCAATTGATTTCACTCTTGGGCTCGCTGGCCGATACCTCGGTGAACGGCAGCAACCGGACCACGGTCGGCACCTACTCGCTCAGCCCTTACGTCCTGAAACGTCTAGGGACATTCGCGGTGGCGCAGGCGCGCTACACCGCAAGCGGATCGATTTTTCAGAACAATGTCGCCGCCGATTCCAGTGCGAATACATTCACAACCAGTCTGAGCAGCGGATCCAGTTTCAACGACCTGAGCTGGAGCCTGGGATATTCCATTCGCAAAGCCAACAACCGTAATGCATCGACAGCCGCGTACAACGAAGATGTCACGCTGGAAAGCGCCTATGCGCAGGCAGGTTATGCCCTGAGCCGGAAATTCCGGGTGTTCGGTACGGTCGGTCGCGACTGGAACGAGTATCTCAGTACCAGCGGAACCAGCGGGTCTTCCTACAGCGTGGGATTCGGCTGGTCTCCGTCCCGGCGTACCAGCCTCGAGGTGTCCGCGGGGGAGCGCTACTTTGGCCGAACCTTCAGTCTGGCCGGCAGCCACCGCACGCGCGCAACCAACTGGACGCTGCGTTACTCGGAGAACGTCAGCGATATCACGCAGCAGTTCCTCGAGCAAAGTAGCCGCATCTTCTGGGTGTGCAACGGTGCGCTGGTGGAAACGACGCCGGATATCAATCCGCCGCAAGGCCAGTCCGGGTGTCAGGGGCCGATCACGGCGGGCCAGTTGGCGAACTATTTTTCCAGTTACGGTGTCTCGCTTGCTGATCTGGTCGCTGCGGGGTTGCTGAATGTTTCGTCGGCAAACGGTATCTACATCATCAAGAGCCTGACGGCCGGCGTGTCCTGGAATCTGGGTCGTCTGGATCTGGGGGTGTCGGCACAGGACACCCGGCGGCTTTATCAGGTGCTCGCGGATGCGGAAGACCATATCCAGAGTGTGTCGGCATCGGCCAACTATCGTCTGACGCCGCTCGCCAGCGTCAATACCAGTCTGTCGTTGACGCGTAACAGCCTGGACAGCGCACTGACGGGTGCGGCGGCCCGCGAAGACGATTACCTGTCGCTGAGCATTGGGCTTAACCGCCGTTTCAACAAGGATTTGAACGGTGCGTTGACATTCCGTCACACGCAACGGGATTCCAACGACGCGAATGCCGATTACGACGAGAACAGCATCACGGCCACGGCCAATCTGCGCTTCTAGCCGGCTCGCCTCAATGGCATAGCCATTGCTTCGTATCCTGCGCGCACCAGCGCGCCCACAGACAACGGATCGCCCATGTACGAAGACTATTACCGTTTCAGCGCCAAGCCGTTCCAGCTCAATCCCGATCCGCGCTTCTTCTTCGGATCGAAAGGTCACAAGCGGGCGATGGCGTATCTGGACTATGGCCTGTCGCTGGGCGAAGGCTTCATCGTCATCACCGGCGAAGTCGGCGCGGGCAAGACCACGCTGGTGCGGAACTTGTTCCGCCAGCTCGACGCGCACAATCTGGTCGCGGCACAGCTGGTCTCGACCCAGCTCGACGCCGAGGACACGCTGCGCAGCGTCGCCGCCTCTTTCGGGCTGGAGCACGAAGGCCTGAGCAAATCCGCGCTGCTCAAGAACCTGGAAGATTTTCTCGGTGCGGCCGCGCGCCAGGGCAAGCGCGCGCTGCTGGTGGTGGACGAGGCGCAGAACCTGACCCAGCGCGCGGTCGAGGAATTGCGCATGTTGTCCAATTTCCAGAACAACGAACGCTCGCTGATCCAGACCTTCCTGCTCGGACAGCCCGAATTCCGCGGCATTCTGCAAAGCCCGGACATGCAGCAGCTGCGCCAGCGTGTGGTGGCGTCCTACCACCTGGGGCCGCTCGATCCGGACGAGACGCGCGGCTATATCGAGCATCGCCTGCACACGGTTGGCTGGCAGGGGGTGCCGAGCTTCGACGAGGCCGCTTTCACCGCCTTGCATCGTTTCACCGGCGGCATTCCGCGCCGCATCAATACCACCTGCGATCGTCTGCTGCTGCTGGGTTTTCTCGAGGAAAAAAGCCATTTCGGCGAGGCCGAAGTGGATGAAGTGATCGCCGATCTGAAAAACGAAGTCGCGCACCAGGACTTTCACGGGCCGACCGGACTCTCCGGCCAGGCGTCCGCAAATGGCGGAGGCGCGAACGGCGAGGATATGGCGCGTCTGACGCAGCGCATCGAACAGGTCGAGCGCTCGGTCAACCGCATCCTGCCCATCGTGCGCAAGATCCTGTACACCGTGAGCGAGCGTCCCGCGACGGGCGAGGAGAACGATCTGCCCGATGCGCGCGGCATCACCCACTGATTTCACGCAAGCTGATTCGCCATGACCCAGGTATTGTGCGTCGCGGGTGCGCGGCCGAATTTCATGAAAATCGCCCCGGTGATGGCCGCGCTGGCCGAAACCGGCATCGCGGCCCAGCTGCTGCACACGGGGCAGCATTACGATGCCGCGATGAGCGACGGCTTTTTCGCCGATCTCGGCATTCCCGCGCCCGATCATCACCTCGAAGTCGGTTCCGGCAGTCATGCCGTGCAGACCGCCGAAGTCATGAAACGCTTCGAGCCGGTGCTCGACCGTGTGCAGCCACAGGCCGTGCTGGTCGTGGGCGACGTCAATTCGACCATCGCCTGCGCGCTGGTCGCGGCCAAGCGCGGCGTGCGGGTGATCCACGTGGAAGCCGGCCTGCGCAGCTACGACCGCGGCATGCCGGAAGAAATCAACCGCGTGCTCACCGACCAGATTTCCGATCTGCTTTTCACCACCGAAAAAAGCGCGCTGTCCAACCTGACGCGGGAAGGCATCGCCCCGGAACGCGTCGTCTTCGTCGGCAATGTCATGATCGATACGCTGCACCGCAATCTAGCGCGTGCCGTGCCGGCCGCCGAGACGCTGGGTGCGGAACTCGACGACTACGCCGTGCTGACGCTGCACCGGCCATCGAATGTCGACGATCCCGGGACTCTTGCCGCGCTCCTCGACGTGATCGGCGAAATCAACCGGCGCGTGCCGGTGGCCGTGCCGCTGCATCCGCGCACGCGCGGCAACGTCGAGAAGTTCGGCCTGTCCGCCAAGCTCGATGACCTGCGCGTATTGCCGCCGGTAGGCTATCTGGAAATGCTCGGCCTGATGCGCGATGCGAAGCTGGTGCTGACCGATTCGGGCGGCATCCAGGAAGAAACCACTGCGCTTGGCGTGCCTTGCCTCACACTGCGCGAGAATACCGAGCGGCCGGTCACGATCGACGAAGGCACGAATACCCTGGTGGGGCCGGACCCCGGCGCGATCCGGGCCGCCTTCGAAGAGGTGATGGCAAACGGCGGCAAATCGGGGCGCATTCCGGAATACTGGGACGGCCGCGCCGCGATGCGCATCGCACACGCGCTCGAATCGTGGCTGCCGCTGCGAAAAGGCACGAGGGCCGCAGGATGAAGAACGCCATGTCGATCGACGTCGAGGATTATTTCCAGGTGTCGGCCTTCGCGCCGCACATCCGGCGCGAGGACTGGGACAGTCTGCCCTGCCGCGTCGAACGCAACGTCGACCTCATTCTGGGTCTGCTCGACGAGGCCGGGGCGAAAGCCACCTTCTTCACCCTCGGCTGGATCGCCGAGCGCTATCCGCAGGTGGTGCGCCGTCTCGTCGACGGCGGGCACGAGCTGGCAAGCCACGGTTACGGCCATCAGCGCGCCAGCGATCTGACGCCCGAACAGTTCCGCGACGACATCGTGCGCGCCAAGCGCGTGCTGGAGGATATCGGCGGCGTCGCCGTGCGTGGCTACCGCGCACCCAGTTTCTCCATCAACCGCGACAACTGGTGGGCGGTCGGCGAGCTGGAAAACGCCGGCTACGTCTACAGTTCCAGCATCTATCCGGTGAAGCACGATCACTACGGCATGCCGGACGCACCGCGCTTTCCGCACCGGCCGAACGGCGAGCGCGGCATCCTCGAACTGCCGCCGACCACGGTGCCGCTGATGGGCCGGAACCTGCCGGCGGCAGGCGGCGGCTGGTTCCGGCTGCTGCCGTATTCGGCGTCGCGCTGGATGCTGCGCCGGGTCAACGACGGCGACCGGGCGCCCTGCATGTTCTATTTCCACCCCTGGGAGGTCGATCCCGACCAGCCGCGCCAGTCGGGTATTTCGGCAAAAACCCGCTTCCGGCATTACGTCAATCTGCAGCGCATGCCGGACCGGCTGCGCCGCCTGCTCAGGGATTTCGAATGGGATCGCGTCGACCGCGTGTTCCTGGCACCGCAATGAACATGCAGGCCGAACCCTTGACGATGCCGGAGACCGCACGGGCCGAAGTGCGCGTGCGTACCTTCGCCGACGCCGACCGTGCGCGCTGGGATGCCTATGTGCGGACGCATCCGGACGCGACTTTCTTTCATCGTGCCGGCTGGCAGCGCGTGATCGAGGCCGCTTTCGGTCACCGCACGCATTTTATGCTGGCAGAACGCGCAGGCGACATCGTCGGCGTGTTGCCGCTGGCCGAAATCAAAAGCCGTCTGTTCGGCCATAGCCTGGGTTCATTGCCGTTCTGCGCCTACGGCGGTATCGTCGCCGACGACTCTGCGGCCTGCCAGGCGCTCGATGCGGCGGCGCAGACGCTGGCGCGTACGCTGAAGGTCGGCGCGCTCGAATACCGCAACCAGACCGCGCAGCATCCGGACTGGCCGACCAAGGATCTGTACGTCACCTTCAAGAAGGCGATCCTGCCCGAGGTCGAAGCCAACATGAACGCCATACCGCGCAAACAGCGCGCCATGGTCCGCAAGGGCATCAAGGCGGGGCTTGCCGGCGAGATCGACGCGGATACGACGCGTTTCTTCCAGGCCTATTCGTCCAGCGTGCACCGGCTCGGCACGCCGGTGTTCTCGAAAAAATACTTCCGCCTGCTCAAGGACGAATTCGGCGACGACTGCGAGGTGCTGACCATCGTGCTCGATGGCCGGATCGTCGCCAGCGTGATGTCCTTCTATTTCCGTGACGAGGTGCTGCCCTACTACGGGGGCGGCACTGACGCGGCGCGCGCCGTGGCCGGCAACGATTTCATGTACTGGGATCTGATGCGCCGTGCCTGCGAGCGCGGTCTCAAGGTGTTCGATTTCGGCCGCAGCAAGCAGGGCACAGGTTCCTTCGACTTCAAGAAAAACTGGGGCTTCGAGCCGGCCCCGCTGCATTACGAATACTGCCTCGTGCGCGATGCCGAAGTGCCCGAGATCAATCCGCTCAACCCCAAATACCGGCTGTTCATCCAGGCCTGGAAGAAGCTGCCGCTGCCGCTTGCCAATGCGATCGGCCCGCACATCGTCAAGAATCTGGGGTGAGGCGTGAAGGACGGACTGCTGTTTCTTGCGCACCGCATTCCCTTTCCACCCAACAAGGGCGACAAGATCCGCTCGTTCCATCTGTTGCGGCATCTGGCCGAACGCTACGCAGTCCATCTCGGCGCCTTCGTCGATGATTCCGACGACTGGCAGCACGCGGCGCAACTGCAGGCCTGGTGCGCCTCGGTCAAGCTGGTGCCGCTCCATCCGCTGCGCGCCCGGCTGGCGAGCCTGTCGGGTCTGCTGAGCGGAGATGCGCTGACCCTGCCCTACTATCGCAGTGCCACGCTCAGGCGGTGGGCAGGGGAACTGGCACGCGACGGCACGGTGACGCGTGGCCTCGCTTTTTCTTCGGCGATGGCGCAGTTCATGCCGAAACTGCCGACGCGCGTGCTGGACATGGTCGACGTCGATTCCGACAAATGGACGCAATACGCGCCGACCCAGCGCTGGCCGATGTCGTGGGTGTATGCGCGCGAAGGCCGCAAACTGGCCGACTGGGAGGCGCGCGTCGCCGCCGACTTCGACGCCACTCTGCTGGTTTCCGACGACGAGGCAAAGCTGCTGCAGGCGCGCGTGCCGGGTGCGCGCGGTCGCATCGGCGCTTTCGAGAATGGCGTCGACGCCGAATATTTCTCGCCCGAACGCCCGTATCCCGACCCCTATCCGGCGGGCATCCGGGGCATCGCGTTCACCGGCGCGATGGACTACTGGCCCAACGTCGATGCCGTAAGCTGGTTCGCCGAGCGCATCTTTCCCGCCGTGCGCGAAGCCGTGCCGGCGGCACAGTTCACCATCGTCGGCAGCCGCCCGGCGGAGGCCGTTCTGCGGCTCGCGCGCCAGCCCGGCGTGGTCGTGACAGGTAGCGTGCCCGACGTACGGCCCTATCTGGCGCACGCGGCATGCGCCGTTGCGCCGCTGCGCATTGCACGGGGCATACAGAACAAGGTGCTGGAAGCGATGGCGATGGCCTGCCCCGTGGTGGCCAGCCCGCAGGCCGCCGAAGGCATCCGCGCCGCGGCCGGGCGTGACTACTGGCTGGCACCCGATGAAGCGGCCTTCGCTGCGGCCGTGATCGAGCGCCTGCGTACCGGCGATCGAAATCCGCAAGCGCGCGCGGGCATCCTCGCACGCTACGACTGGGGCCGGAATCTGGCCGCGCTCGACCCGTTGTTCGACGCGCCGCCGTCTGCGCGTCCCGTTCTGGAGATTTGCCCCGCATGAGCGCCCTGCCCGAATCGCTGCCCGTGTCCACACGCTCCGCCTGGATGCTGCCGGCGCTCGTCACGGTCGGTGTGCTGCTGGTCCTGTTCGGCGTGTTCTGGCCGACTTTCCATTCCATGGCCGAGATATGGGAGCGCTCGGAAACCTTTGCGCACGGCTACATCGTCTTTCCGATCACGGTCTGGCTGATCTGGCGGATGCGCGGCGATCTCGCGCACATCACGCCGAAACCTGATCCGCTCGGACTCGTCGTGCTCGCGGCGGCCGGTGCGGGCTGGCTGCTGGCCGATGCCGGCAGCGTCAACGTGGTCGAGCAGTACGCCTTCGTCGCGATGCTGTTCGCCACCGTCTGGACCGTGCTTGGCCGCGCCTTCGTCCGGGCTGCGCTGTTTCCGCTGGCTTTCATGTTCTTTGCCGTGCCGGTGGGCGAATTCCTCATTCTGCCGCTGATGCACATGACGGCGGATTTCACTGTGGCGATGCTGCAGATCACGGGCATTCCGGTCTACCGGGAGGGTACTTTCTTCAGCATTCCCAGTGGCAACTGGTCAGTGGTCGAGGGCTGTTCCGGCCTGCGCTACCTGATCGCTTCGGTGACGCTGGGCGTGCTCTATGCCTATCTGACCTACCGTTCGTGGACGCGGCGCCTGCTGTTCTCGCTGGCCGCCATTCTGGTGCCGCTCCTGGCGAACAGCGGGCGCGCCTACATGATCGTGATGATCGCGCATCTGTCGGACATGAAATACGCGCTGGGCGTCGATCACTATATCTACGGCTGGGTGTTCTTCGGCTTCGTCATGCTGATCCTGTTCTGGGTCGGGACTTTCTGGCGCGAGGACGACAAGCCGCAGATCGCCGTGCCGGCCGCCGGTCGCCCTGCCGACGCGCCGCGCGTCTGGCCGATGGCGGTCGCCGTACTGGCGGTCGCCGGCCTGTGGCCCGCCTATGCCGCGTGGCTGGCCAGCCGGCCGCTGCCGCAGATGCCGGCGCTCCAGGTCGAACCGCACGGCGGCTGGATGCCCGCCGCAGCCTTCACGACCTGGATGCCGCACTGGGTCGGCGCCGACCGGCAGCTGCGCACCGCATATGGGCAGGCTGGCCGGTCCGTGATGCTTGAGCTCAATTACTACGCCACCCAGCGCCAGGATGCCGAGCTCGTCAATTCGCAGAATTTCATGATCAAACAGAAAGACCCGGGCTGGTCGAACGTCGGCGAAGCGATCGTCGAGGCGGGTATCGGCGGTCATGCCCGCCCGGTGCGCCAGGCCCGCCTGCGCGGCGCGAACGGCCAGCGGCTGCTGATCTGGCAATGGAATCTCATCAACCAGACGCCGACCGTCAGCGATGCCTACGCCAAGCTCGCGCTGGCCTTCGACCGGGTGCGGCTGCAGCGCGACGACGGCCTGTCCGTCCTGATCGCCACGCCCTACGACGAAGCCGATATCGACGCCGCGCGCGCCACGCTGGCGCGTTTTGCCGCCGACATGCAACCCGCGATCGCCGAGGCGCTCGACCGGGTCGACGGGCCGTGACCGCTCACATCGTGCATATCGTCCATCGCTTCGACACGGGGGGGATGGAAAACGGCATGGTCAACCTGTTCAACGCGCTGCCCGCCGAGCGTTACCGCCATACTGTCGTGGCGCTGACCGACTACACGGATTTTCGCCAGCGCATCGTCGCCCAGCCGGTCGCGTTCCATGCGCTGCACCGGCCGCCCGGGCACGGGCTGGCCTGGATGCGGCGCCTGCGAACCCTGCTGCGTACGCTGAAGCCGGATCTGGTGCACACCCGCAACCTTGCCGCGCTGGAAGCGCAGTTCGTGGCCGCCGCCGCGGGCGTGTGCGCCACCGTGCATGGCGAGCATGGGCGCGACGTATTCGATCTGCACGGCCGCAACTGGAAATACAACCTGTTGCGCCGTGCCGCGCGGCCTTTCGTGTCCAACTACATTGCCGTGAGCCGCGATCTCGAAGGCTGGCTACGGGGGACGGTTGCCGTACCCGCCCGCAAGCTGCACCAGATTTACAACGGCGTCGACAGTGCCCGGTTCCATCCCCGCGCCGGCACGCGCACGAGCGGCCTGCCGCGCGGCTTTGCCGGTCCCGACGCCGTGGTTTTCGGCTCGGTGGGGCGCATGGCCGAGGTCAAGGATTATCCGACCCTGGTGTGCGCCTTCGTCCAGATGCTGCGCCAGCAGCCCGAACGTGCGGCACGGGCGCGGCTGGTCATCGTCGGCGACGGTATCGCGCGCGCCGACTGCCAGCGCCTGCTGGACGAATCGGGATTCGCACACCTGGCCTGGCTGCCGGGCGAACGGCGCGACATTCCGGAGCTCATGCGGGCATTCGACGTATTCGTGCTGCCGTCGAAGAACGAGGGCATTTCCAATACCATTCTGGAAGCGCTGGCGAGCGGCCTGCCGGTGGTGGCCACTGCCGTCGGCGGCAACGTCGAACTGGTGGAGACGGGCGTCAACGGCATGCTCGTCGAGGCGGGCGACGTGGCCGGCATGGCACAGGCCTTGCTCGGTTATCTGGACACGCCGGCCCGCATCGCCGAAGAGGGCGCCCGGGCGCGCTACGGAGCGGAACAGCGCTACAGCATTCCGGCCATGGCGGAGGCTTATGCGGCGGTGTACGACAAAACGCTGGCGGGCCGACGATCGGCCTGAAAATTCGACAGATATCGGGAACACGACCAACCATGTGCGGCATAACAGGTATTTTTGACACGCGCGAAGCAAGCGACATCCCGCGCGCGCTGCTGCATCGCATGAACGAAACCCAGTTCCATCGCGGGCCGGACGAGGGCGGGCTGCATCTGGAGCCGGGCGTCGGTCTCGGCCACCGTCGCCTGTCCATCATCGACCTTTCCACCGGGCAGCAGCCGCTCTTCAACGAGGACGGCTCGGTCGTCGTCGTGTTCAACGGCGAGATCTACAACTTCCAGGAACTGGTGCCCGAGCTGGAAAAGCTCGGCCATGTCTTCCGCACCCATTCCGACACCGAAGTCATCGTCCATGCCTGGGAGGCCTGGGGCGAGGCCTGCGTGGCCCGTTTCCGCGGCATGTTCGCCTTCGCCCTGTGGGACCGCAACCGGGACACGCTCTTCGTCGTGCGCGACCGCTTCGGCGTGAAGCCGTTGTACTACGCGTTTCTCGACAATGGCGAATTCCTCTTCGGCTCGGAACTGAAATCCCTGATGGCGCACCCCGGCCTGCCGCGCGACATCGATCCGCTGGCGGTCGAGGAGTATTTTGCCTACGGCTATGTGCCCGAGCCGCGCACCATCTTCAAGCGCGTCTACAAGCTGCCGCCCGGTTTCACGATGACGCTGAAACGCGGGAAACCGCGCGCGCTGCCGCAGCAGTACTGGGACATGCCCTTCGCGCCGGTGGCGGTGAAGGACGAAGCCGAGGCGGAGGCCGAACTGGTCGCGCGCATGCAGGAATCGATCCGCCTGCGCATGATCGCCGACGTGCCGCTGGGCGCCTTCCTCTCCGGCGGCGTCGATTCGAGCGCGGTGGTGGCGATGATGGCGACCCAGTCGAAGGCGCCGGTGAACACCTGTTCCATCGGTTTCGACGATCCGGCTTTCAACGAAGTCGAATTCGCGCAGCAGGTCGCCGACCGTTACAAGACCGCGCATCACGTCGAGACCGTTGCGTCGGACGATTTCAGCCTGGTCGGCAAACTGGCCACGGTCTACGACGAACCTTATGCCGATTCGTCCGCGCTGCCGACCTACCGAGTCTGCGAACTGGCGCGCAAGCACGTCAAGGTCGCGCTCTCCGGCGACGGCGGCGACGAACATTTCGCCGGCTACCGCCGCTACCGCTGGTTCCGCTACGAGGAGCGCATGCGTTCGGCCATGCCGCTGATGCTGCGCCGCCCGCTGTTCGGCACCCTGGGCCGGCTGTACCCCAAGGCCGACTGGGCGCCCAAGGTCTTCCGCGCCAAGACCACCTTCGAGGCGCTCGCGCGCGACACGGTCGAGGGCTATTTCCACGGCGTCTCGCTGCTGTCCGACGCGCAGCGCAAGCGCCTGTTCTCACCGGCCTTCCGGCGCGAGTTGCAGGGCTACCAGGCGGTCGAGGTGCTGCGCCGCCATGCGGCGGTCGCACCGACCGAGGACCCGCTGTCGCTGGTGCAGTATCTCGACATGAAGACCTACCTCGTCGGCGACATCCTCACCAAGGTCGACCGTGCCAGCATGGCGCATGCGCTGGAAGTGCGCGAGCCGCTGCTCGACCACGAGCTGATGGGCTGGGTCTCCGGCCTGCCTGTCGATCTCAAGCTGCGCGGCACCGAAGGCAAATACCTGCTGAAGAAGGCGATGGAGCCTTACCTGCCGCACGATGTGCTGTACCGCAAGAAAATGGGCTTCTCGGTCCCGCTCGCCGCCTGGTTCCGCGGCCCGCTCGCGGCGACTATCCGCGGTGTCGTGCTCGGTGAGCGCCTGGCCGCCACCGGCATGTTCGACCAGGACTATCTGCGCGAGGTGGTCGAAGCGCACCAGTCGGGTCGCCGAGACTATTCCGTGATCCTGTGGACGGTGCTGATGTTCGACGCCTTCCTCGGCCAGGTACTGGGCATGGACGAGGGCGAACGCCAGGCCGCATGACGATGAAGATCCTGCATGTATTCGATCACACCCTGCCGCTGCACTCCGGCTATACCTTTCGCAGTGCGGCCATCCTGCGCGAGCAGCGCAAGCTCGGCTGGGACACGGTGCATCTCTCGGGCCCCAAGCAGCTGAACTGCACGGTGGCCGAGGAAGACGCCGACGGCCTGCATTTTTACCGCACGCCCAAACCCGAAGGTTTGCTCGCCCGGCTGCCGGGCGGCGATCCCTTCGCCGTGATGGGTGCGATCGAAAAGCGCTTGCTGGGACTGGCGCGCGACCTGCGGCCCGACGTCATCCATGCGCATTCGCCCGTGCTCGACGCAGTGCCGGCGATCCGTGTCGGCCGCGCGCTCGATATCCCGGTGGTCTACGAAATCCGTGCCTTCTGGGAGGATGCGGCGGTGGATCACGGCACCACGCGCGAAGGCAGCCTGCGCTACCGGCTGACGCGCGCGCTCGAAACCTGGGCGGTGAAGCGCGCCGATGCCGTTACCGTCATCTGTGAAGGCCTGCGCAACGATCTGGTGGCGCGCGGCATTCCGTCGAACCGGATCACCGTCATCCCGAACGCCGTCGACATCGACAAATTCGAGACCGGCGGACGCGCCGATCCCGAGCTGAAGCTGAAGCTCGGTCTGGGCACGAGCCGCGTGCTGGGTTTCATCGGCTCCTTCTATGCCTACGAGGGGCTCGATCTGCTGATCGAGGCCCTGCCCACGGTTCTCCGGCAGATGCCCGACGTCAAAGTGCTGCTGGTCGGCGGCGGGCCGCAGGACGCGGCGCTCAGGCGTCAGGTCATGGCACTCGATCTGGCGGACCGCGTCGTCTTTACCGGTCGCGTGCCGCACGCCGAGGTCAACCGCTACTACGATCTGGTCGATGTGCTGGTCTACCCGCGCCATCCCATGCGGCTGACCGAGCTGGTCACGCCGCTGAAGCCGCTGGAGGCGATGGCGCAGGGGCGCCTGATGATCGCGTCTGACGTCGGCGGGCACAAGGAACTGATCCAGGACGGCAAGACCGGCGTGCTGTTCCGCGCGGGCAGTGCCGGCGATCTGGCGAGCAAGGTCGTGGCGCTGCTGAAATACGAACAGGGCTGGCCGGCCCTGAAGAAGAACGGTCGCCAGTTCGTCGAGACCGAGCGCAACTGGGCGGCAAGCGTGGCGCGCTACCGCGGCGTCTACGGCGCGGTGGCGAAACGCACGGGCGAGGTTTTCGTTGGCTGATCTGGTCGTCTTCAGCGCGTTGTTTCCCAGTGCGGTGCGGCCCGGTGCGGGCCTGTTCATCCGCGAGCGCATGTTCCGCGTCGCCCGGCACCGCAGTCTGGTCGTCGTGTCGCCCCAGCCCTGGTTTCCCGGGCAGGGCCTGATTCGCCGTTTCCGGCCGGGTTACCGGCCGATGGCACCGTACCGCGAAATGCAGCAGGACGTCGAGGTCTACCATCCGCGTTTTCTCGCGGTGCCGGGCCTGCTGCGGCGCTTCGACGGCTGGTCGATGGCGCTGTTCAGCTATCCGCTGCTGCGCCGTCTCAAAGCCGACGGCGCCCGTCTGATCGATGCGCATTTCGCCTATCCGGACGGCGAGGCCGCGAGCCGGCTGGGACGCTGGCTGCGCCTGCCGGTGACGATCACGCTGCGCGGTACCGAAGTGCCGCACAGCCGCGACCCGGCCTTGCGGGTGCGCATGATGCGGACGCTCAAGTCCGCCGCGCGCGTGTTCGCGGTATCCGATTCGCTGCGGCGCCTGGCGCTGCAGCTCGGCGTTGCGCCGGACCGCAGCGAAGTCGTCGGCAACGGCGTCGACGTCGAGATCTTCCAGCCTGTCGACCGGGCGGAGGCGCGTCGCCGTTTCGGCCTGCCGGATACGGCGAAAGTGCTGATCTCGGTGGGTGGCCTGGTCGAGCGCAAGGGCATGCACCGCGTCATCGATTGCCTGCCCGGCCTGCTTGCGGCGCAGCCGAACCTGCATTACCTGATCGTCGGCAGCGGCGGTCCCGAAGGCGACATGCGTCCCGAGCTCGAAGCCCAGGTCGCCCGGCTCGGCCTGGGCGGGCGCGTGCATTTCCTCGGCGCCCTGCCGCCGGCCGAACTCAAATGGCCGCTGTCCGCCGCCGACGTGTTTGTCCTGGCCACGCGCAATGAGGGCTGGGCCAATGTCTTTCTCGAAGCGATGGCCTGTGGTCTGCCGGTCGTTTCCACCGACGTGGGCGGCAATGCCGAAGTCGTCTGCCGCCCCGAGCTGGGCAGCATCGTGCCATTCGGCGACGCCGCCGCACTGGAGCGTGCGCTCGACACTGCACTGGGCAGGCAATGGGACCGGGCCGCGATACTCGACTATGCCCGCGACAACCAGTGGGACCGGCGGGTGGCGCAATTGCTGCGTGCGATCGACGCCGTGCTGGAGGCCGAAGGGCAGGGCGCGGGATGGGCGGTTCAGTGAGCGTGCCCGCCTGGTTCGCACGCAGCGTGTTCCGTGCGCAGGAAGCGGCGATGCATCGCCCCACCTGGGCGGTGCTGGCCGGGCTGGAGCGCACCCAGTGGCTGGGGCGCGAGGACATGGCGGCCTATCGGCAGGCGCGTCTGAACGCGCTGCTCGCAACTGCGCTGGCGCACAGCCCCTGGCATGCCGAACGCATCCGCGCCGCCGGGCTGGTGGCGGCCGTGGAAGCCGGCGCGGCGACGCTCGACGATCTGGGCCGTCTGCCCGTCATGGACAAACGCGATGCGCGGGAGAACGTCGAGCGTATCGTCTGGCGCGACGTGCCGGGCGGCGTCTTCAAATACACCACCGGCGGATCGAGCGGCGAACCACTGATCTTTTATTTCGGCCGGGCGCGTCAGGCCGCGGATGCGGCCGGCCGGCTGCGCGCCCGCCGCTGGTGGGGCGTCGAGCCGGGCGCGCGCGAGGTCTATCTGTGGGGGGCACCGGTCGAACTGTCGAAAACCGATCGCATCAAGACCGTGCGCGACCGGCTGGTCAACCAGCTGTTGCTGAACGCCTTCGAAATGTCGCCCGCGCGCATGGACGCCTACCTTGATGCGCTTGCGCGCTGGAACCCCGAGGCGGTCTACGGCTACGCCAGCAGTCTGGCGCTGCTGGCCACGCACGCCGAGGCGCGTGGCCACCGGCTGAAACTGCCGGCCCTGCGCGTCGTCAGCACCACCGGCGAACCGCTTTTCCCGCATCAGCGCGAAATCGTCGAACGTGTCTTCGGCGTGCCGGTATCGGTCGAATACGGCGCGCGCGATGCCGGCCTGATGGCGCTCGAATCGCCCGACGGTGCGCTGCTGGAAATGAGCGAGACGCACATCGTCGAAGTGCTCGACGAAGCCGGCCGGCCGGCGGAAGAAGGCGAGGTCGTGATCACGAGCCTGGTGTCCGAGGCGCAACCTTTCATTCGCTACCGTACCGGCGATGTGGTACGTCGTACCGGCCGTGCCGATCCGGGCGGGCGCAGCCTCGGTGTGCTCGATGCGGTGATCGGCCGGCAGACCGATTTCGTCGTTACGCCCGACGGCCGCATCATGCACGCACTGGCGCTGATCTATGTGTTGCGTGCGGTGCCCGGCGTGGGGCAGTTCAAGCTGATCCAGCACGCGACCGATCGCCTGGAAGTGCAGGTGGTGCCGGATGCCCGCTGGGGTGCCCATGCCGAGACTGCCATCGTCGAGGGGCTGCGCCAGCGTCTCGGCGACGTGACGATCGAACTGCGCCGGGTCGAACACATCCCGCCCGAAGCCTCGGGCAAGCATCGCTACGTCGTCAGCCATGTGCGGCTGGCCGACGCTCTGGCGCAGGCCGTTGCATGAAACGCACATTGCCGTTGCCCCGCCTGCTGCCCGGACCGGCCTGGCCGCCACGCGCCCTGCGGTGGGTCGCTTCCGACATCGCGGGTGTGGCGCGCCAGCCCGAGCAGGATCACCGCACCCATCTGCGGGCATCGGTCGAATGGCTGTGCCGGGCGCAGGACAGCGCGCGACAGGAGGGGCTGTCGGAAGGCTGGTCGTTTGCTGCGGGCTGGTTGCCCGCTACGCCGGCGGCCACGGCCGCTCTCGTCGAGACGCTGCTGCCCGCGGCGGACTATCTGGTCTGGCCCGAGCTGAAGGGGCGGGCCCGCGCGCTCTGCGGCATCCTGCTGGCACAGCCGGATGCCGCGTCGGCCGGCCGCGTTCTGGGCCTGATCGCTGCCGGCATGCAGCTGGGCGAAACCGGAGCGCTCGACCGCGCAGCGGCCAGCGGCCGGCTGCTGGTCGACGCGCCGTTCGAATCGCCGGCTGCCTGTGCGCACGCCGCGCAGGCACTGGCCATGCTGGGGCAGGTGACCGGCGAGCGTTTCTTTTTCGAAGGTGCACGGGCCTGCCTGGCGCGCGTCGCCCGTGCCGCCACCCCATGCGGCTGGTTTCCCGGGCCGCATGCGCCGGTCACGACGACACAGACCGCGACTGCGTTGCGCGGCCTTGTCGAAGCGGCGCGCGGGCTCGAAGATACGGCCGGTTTGCGGCTGGCCGTGCAAGGAGCCCGTGCGTTGCGCGAACAGCTTGAACCGAACGGCCGTCTGGCCGGCGCGCATGACGACGGCTGGGCACCGGTGGCTGGCCATGCCTGCATTGCCGGGCTGGCGCGAATGGCCTGCGTATGGCTGCGTCTGGCGCAAATCGAAAACGATGCGGTCTGGCGCGATGCGGCCTGGCGGGCGCTGGCCTGGATCAAGCGTAATCAGCGCCAGACCGGCGACGATCTCGCGCTGCGCGACGGCCTGCCTGCCGCGGTGCCCATCTGGGGCGGGGCCGTGCCGTTCCGGCTGGACAGCCTGACGCTGAAATACTTTGCCGATGCCCTGATGATGGATATGGTGGGCATCGCCATTCCTCCGACCGAGTACAAACCCGCATGAGAGACCTGTTCGTAACCGGCGTGATCTTCGGCCTGCTGCCGTTCGTGTTCAAACGGCCCTGGCTGGGCATTCTGCTCTGGTCGTGGCTGGGTTACATGAACCCGCATCGTCTGACCTGGGGCTTCGCCTACAACCTGCCGTTCTCGATGATCGTCGGTCTGGTCACCATCGCCGCCTTCATGATGTCGAAGGAAAAAAAGGAGATGCCGTGGACGCGCGAAACCATCGTGCTGCTCCTGTTCGTCGGCTGGATGTTCGTGACCACGTTCTTTGCTTTCTATCCCGACGCCGCCTGGGTGCAATGGAACAAGGTCTGGAAAATCCAGCTGATGGTCTTCCTGACCGCGTTGATCATCACTGATCGCCACAAGCTGCACTGGCTGGTCTGGGTGATCGTGCTTTCGTTCGGTTTCTACGGCGTCAAGGGCGGCATATTCACCGTGATCAACGGCGGGGCCTATCGCGTGCAGGGGCCGACCGATACCTTCATCGCCGGCAACAACGAACTGGCGCTCGCGCTGGTGATGACGATTCCGCTGATCCGCTATCTGCATCTTCAGGAAACCCGCAAGTGGATCAAGATCGGTCTGGCGACGGCCATGGTGCTGACAGGCGTGGCCGCCATCGGCAGCCAGTCGCGCGGCGGTCTGGTGGCGATGGCGGCGATGGGCCTGTTCCTGTGGCTGAAGAGCCGCAACAAGATCATGACGGGGTTCTACATGGTGATTGCGGTGGCGATCATGGCTTCGGTCATGCCGCAGGAATGGTACGACCGCATGAACACGATCAAGACCTATCAGGAGGACCAGTCGGCGCAGGGCCGGATCAACGCCTGGCACACCGCTTTCAATGTCGCCAAGGACCGGATCACCGGCGGCGGCTTCGAGCTCTGGCGCCCGCCGGTCTTCCGGCAGTACGCCCCCGATCCCTACAACGTGCGCGACGTGCACAGCATCTACTTCGAACAGATGGGCGAGCAGGGCTTCATCGGTTTCGGGCTATTCATGCTGCTGGGCGTGTTCGCCTGGCTGCGCGCGCGACAGGTGATCCGGGCGTGCAAGAAGGACCCGGAGCGGAAATGGGCGGCCGACCTCGCCGCCATGATCCAGGTCAGTCTCATCGGCTACGCGGCGGGCGGGGCCTTCCTGGGCATGAGTTATTTCGACCTGCCGTATCACCTCATGATCATCCTGGTGCTGACGGCCAAGTTCGCCGGTCTGCTCGAGAAGCAGCCCGCGCCGATTCTCACCATGACCGGGAAGCCCCCGGCCTTCAGGCAGTCCGGCTGAGACGGCGCGCCGGGGGTGGACCGCCCGGCAGCGCGCCCAGTTCAGTCGTTTTCGGCCAGCCACCGTTCCAGCATCATCGTCACCCAGATCATCACGCCGTAGTAGCTGGCATGCGGCCCGCGCTGCATGGCGAGCATGTGGTCGAGATAGGCGGGCTGGATCCAGCCGCGCTTCTTGAAGTCCGCCAGGCTGTCGCCGACCAGCTCGCCCAGCGGGGCATACTGCGTTGCCCACACGCCGAACGGCAGGCCGAAGCCGTGCTTGCTCTTGTTGATGATCTTTTCGGGCAGCAGATCGTCGAGCGCGGCCTTGAAGAACCAGCGCAGCGTCTGCCCGCGCACCTTGTAGTCCACCGGCAGATGGTTGGCGAAGGCGACCAGGCGGTCGTCGAGCAGCGGGTAGCGTACCTCCACGCCCGCGGCCTCGGTCATCGTGCCGACCTTGCGCAGGTCGTTGTCGGCCAGCGTGAATTTCAGGTCCAGGTGCATCATGCGGTTGATGTAGTGGTCGGAGGCGGTGCGTTCGTAGACCTCGACCAGGGCGGCGTCGGCTGTCGAAGGATCGACGGCCTGGATGAAATCCCGTTCGAATATCCGGTCCAGCGGTGTGCGGTGCAGGAAGTTGTAGCTTTCCAGACGCAGCGGCAGGCCGACCCGGGCCTGCTCGACGTAGCTTCTCAGCTTGGACAGCGGAAACCGCTTCGACAGACCGGGAAAACGGGCGATCGGCTCGATCATGCCATGACGGAGCAGGGCAGGCAGGCGATCGTAGTATTCGAACAGGCCCTGCTTCGCGTAGCGGGCGTTGCCGCCGAAGATCTCGTCGCCGCCGTCGCCTGCCAGCATGCGCTCGAAGCCAGCCTCGCGCGCCGCCCGGGCGCAGAAATAGGTCGGCACCGCGGAGTTGTTGCCGAACGGTTCGTCATACTCGCGTGCGATGATCGGCACGGCGGTCACGATGTCTGCCGGCTTCAGGTAATACTCGTTTGCGCGGCTGGCATAGCGCTCGGCGGCGCAGCGCGCGTATTCCATTTCATCGAAGCCGTCGGCGTCGAAACCGATCGAAAACGTGTCGACTGGCCCGCCGCGTGCGGCAGTCAGCGCCCCAACCACGGTCGAACTGTCGGTGCCGCCGGAAAGGAAGGCGGCGGTCGACGGCCCGTCCGCGTCCCGTGCGGCCTGGTCGAGCAGCGTGCGGAAAGCGGCCCGGTGCGTCCCGAAATCGGCATTCACGGGCGCGTAGTCGGCGTGCCAGTAAAAACGGGTTTCGAGGTGGCCGTTGCGCAGCAGCGCGATCTGTCCGGGGAGCAGCTTCTGCACGCCCCGATAGAGGCTGCGCGGTGCGGGAATGGTGTGGAAATACAGATAGTCGTATATGGCTTGCGGATCGACGGTACGGCCCACGGCCGGGTGGCTGGCGACCTGCTGGGCGCTGCTGCCGAAAACCAGATGGTTGCCGCGATGGGCATAGCACAGGCGTTCGATGCCGGAACGGTCGAGTGCAAGACAGGCGCGTTTCTTCAGCGGCTCCAGCACGACGAAAGCGAAATTGCCCCGCATCAGCTGGGGCAGACGTTCGGCGTGGCGCAGCCAGCCGTGTGCCACGGCCACGACCGCGCCACGTTCCCGGGCGATCAGGGCAAGCTCGTCGTCGTCGAAGCCGGGGCGGCCCATCAGGGCAGCGGCCAGGCCGTTCTCGACGTGGATGTCCGCCTTGCCGAAACGCGAGCGGGCGGCGATGCCCAGGAGCTGGCTGCTGTGGGCATGCAGCAGCGTGTCGGTGGGCTGCCGGCCCGCGTGCGCCATGTGTTCGATCAATTCCTGGTGTGCGCCGTGGTCGCCCAGCCAGCCGAAAATGCCATCCATGGTGTGTCGTATCGAAGCGTTGCAGGATAATGTCGAGACTATAAGCGAGCACCGTGTCTGGCACGAATCCTGTATGTCGTGCTCCGGCCCGGTGCGCGCAGCCCGGTACGGGCGCTGGACTGATAACGACAGAAACCCCATGAATTTGAGTGAATTCCTAGACAAGGTAAAGAAAACACTGGCCTGGCATGCCAAACGGCTCCAGCGTGCCGCACGCAGCGGGCGCTGGTTGCTGTCGAGGCGTCCGGCGGCGCGTCCGGTCATCGTCGTCGGCTGTTCGCGCGCCGGCACCACGCTGGTCTACAAGATGCTGTCCGAGTCGGCCGAGATCGGCAGTCTGCAGCGCGAGACGCACGACTGGTGGAGCGACCTGCATCCGCCGTCGGACAAACGCTGGGACACCCACGCGCTCGATGCCGGCGATGCACGTCCGGCCGACCGTGACATCGCCAGCCGCTATTTCTACGCCTGGACGGGCAAACACCGCTGGGTCGACAAGAACAACCAGAACGGTCTGTGCGTCCCCTATCTGCATGCGCTGTTTCCGGATGCCGTGTTCGTCTTCGTCAAGCGCAGCCCGGGCGACAATCTCAATTCGCTGATCGAGGGCTGGAAGAAACCCGGCGAATTCGCCACCTGGTCGAACGCGCTGCCCGAAAAGGTGGCGGTCGAGAACGGCACGCTGACCCAGTGGTGCTTCTTCCTCGCCGAAGGCTGGCGCGACTATCTCGACGCGCCGGTGGAGGACGTCGCCGCATTTCAGTACGCGGCCATCAACCGGGCCATCCTCGATGCCCGGGAAACCCTCCCGTCCGGCCTGTGGGTGGAGATTTTCTACGAGGACTTCCTGCGCGACCCCGAAGCCGCCATCGGCCGCGTATTCGCCGGCTGCGGCCTGCGTTTCGATGCCGCGACCCGTGCGCGCTGCATGGCGGCCTTCGACGTGCCCTACAACGCCTTCTCCGAGATCCGTCTCGACAAATGGAAGGACGGCCGCAACCGCGAGCGGATCGAACGCGTGATGCCGCGCGTGACCGAAGTCGCGGCGCGCATGGGGTACCGATGACGCTGCTCTGGCTGCTGCCCGCCGGGCTTGCCTGTCTGTGGGCCGGCGTGTTCGCCGCGTTTGCGCGCCCACTGGCCGCGCGCTGGCGCGAGCCCGTCCTGAAACATCCCGTACTCGCCATCGAAAGCGACGACTGGGGCGCGGGCCCGCTGGCGCAGGCCGATCTGCTCGGGCGGGTGGCGGCCTGCCTGCAGCGCGTGCGCGACGTCGCGGGGCGTCCGGCCGTGATGACGCTGGGCGTGGTGATGGAAGTGCCGGATGGCGCATCCATCGCAGCCGGCGGCGGTGCCCGCTATTGCGGGATGACGCTGGCCGATCCGCGTTTCGAGGCCATCCGCGCGGCACTGCGGACCGGCATCGAGGCCGGCGTATTCGTCCCCCAGTTGCACGGCCAGTGCCACTACTGGCCGGATACGGTGATGGCTGTCGCGGCGCGTGATACCGCCGTGCGCGACTGGCTCGTCTCGCCCGATCCCGCGCGTACCGAGGCCTTGCCTTCGCCGGTCCAGAGCCGCTGGGTCGATGCTGCGTCGCTGCCGTCGACACCGTTGGCCGATACTGCGATCCTGCAAGCCGTGACCACCGAGGCCGAGACCTTTCGCGCGTTGTTCGGGGCGTCGCCCGGCGTCGCGGTGGCGACCACCTTTGTCTGGAACGATACGGTCGAAGCCGCCTGGCGCACGGCCGGCGTCGAGGCCGTGATCACACCGGGCCGGCGGGCCACCTGCCGCGACGCGCAAGGCCGTCCGGCCTGCGCCGACCGCACGATGCTGACCGGGGAGATTTCGCCCGCCGGCCCACTCTATCTGGTGCGCGACGTGTATTTCGAGCCCGCGTTGGGTCACGATGCGCGGCGCCTCGCCGACGGTGTGGCCGAACGTGCGCGCCAGGGCCGCGCCTGCCTGGCCGAGACCCATCGCTTCAATTTCCTCGATGCGCCCGATGCCAGTCTTGCCACGCTCGAAGCGGGACTGAACGCGGCGCGTGCGCGTTGCGCCGACCTGCGTTTCCTGTCGCCGCAGGAACTGGCGCGCGCGATCCGGCAGCGCGATCCGGCCTGGATCGATACCCGGTTCGGCGCCCGCATGCGCGCCTGGCGGGCGCGGCTCGCCGAGATTCCCCGCTTTGCACGGGCCGCGCGGTTGGCCGGACTGGGCTGGGTGCTGGCATGAACGCGCCGCGCTTCTCCGTCGTCATCCCGGCCTACAACGCGGCGGCCACGCTCGCACGCGCAATCGATTCGGTGCTCGATCAGACCTGGCCGGCGCATGAGATCGTCGTCGTTGACGATGGCTCGCGCGACGATACGGCCGAGATCGCGCGCCGTTACGGTGCGCCGGTGCGGCTCGTACAGCAGGCGAACCAGGGCGTGTCGGTCGCGCGCAATGCGGGCGCTGCCGCCGCGACCGGCGACTGGCTGGCCTTTCTGGACGCCGACGACTGGTATGCGCCGGACCGTCTCCGGCTGCATGCGGAATGGATCGCGGAAGACGCCGGACTCGATTTCCTGACCGGCGACTACGAATACCGCGACCCCGGGGGAGGGCTGCTCGGCACGTCGATGGCGCAGCACGCCGCCGGCCGCGCCATGCTCGACAAGGCCGCCGGCGAAGTCCGTGTGACGATGGAGACCGCGAAGGAGCTCGCCGCCTTCGTTGCGGATCACTTCGGCGACACGCATACGCTGTCCGTGCCGCGTGCCCGTTTTGTCGCGCTCGGCGGATATCCGCTCGGCTACAAGGTGTGCGAGGACGTGCATTTCCTTGCCCGGCTGGTCGCGACCAGCCGGCGCGTCGGCGTCGTCTGCGCCAGCCTGGGCGTGTATCTGATCCACTCCGGAAGCGCCACGCGCCGCGACCCGGTCGCCGCGCAGCGCGAGAACGTGCGCACGCTGACCGATCTGCGACGGCTCGCACAGAATTTCCCGGCACCTGTACGGGCGGGGGTGTCGGATCGCATGCGTGCCGCGCGCTACAACCTCGGTTGTGCGCTCGCGAAGCAGGGCCGGCGCGTGGCGGCGGCCCGCGCGGTACTGCCCAGCCTGTTCGAAACGCCGGGCTGGCGCGGCGTGCGCGACGTGCTGTCGATGCTGAGGGGAGTCGAATGAAACTCCTCGTGCTATCGGAACTCTTTCTCCCGACCAAAGGCGGCACGGCCGTGTGGGCGGCCGAGGTCTACCGGCGGCTGGGCGGTCGGGACATCCATATCGTCACGGCCGACGTGCCGGGCGCGGCGGCCGTCGATGCGGCGCACCCCAACACGATCCACCGGCTCGACCTGCGGCGCGTGCCCTGGTTGCGGCCGGAGTCGCTGGCGATGTATGCGCGCTTCTTCTTTCGTGCGCTGCGGCTGGCGGCGACGCGCCGCTTCGATGCGATCCATGCCTTTCGCGCCCTGCCGGAAGGATTGGCCGCCTGGGCCGTCGCGCGGCTGACTTTCCATCCTGTGACGATCTACGCGCATGGCGAAGAGCTCACCACCTGGGGGCGCGGCGGCAAGTACAAGGTCATGCGCTTCGCCCTGCGCCATGCCGACCGTGTGATCGCCAACAGCGAGCACACGCGCGCAACCCTGCTGGAGATGGGCGTGAACGCGGCACGCATTGCGGTCGTCTATCCCGGTGTGGACGTTGCGGTCTTCCGCCCGGAACTCGACACGGCCGGCCTGCGCGAAGGGCTCGGTATTGCGCCGGATGAGACGCTGCTGTTTTCGGTCGGCCGGCTGTCGCGCCGCAAGGGCTTCGATCAGGCGATCCGCGCGGTGGGCCGCCTGCGGGCGGAAGGTCTGCCAGTGCGCTACGTGATCGGCGGCATCGGCGAGGATGCCGACTATCTCGAAGGCCTGATCGCCGAATGCGGCCTGCAGGCCGCGGTGCACTGCATCGGCGCAGTGGCCGAAGCCGATCTGCCGCGCTGGTTCAACGCCTGCGACGCGTTCGTCATGCCCAACCGGGAAATCGACGGCGACAACGAAGGCTTCGGCATGGTGTTCATCGAGGCCGCGGCCTGTGGCCGAACGAGCCTGGCCGGCGAAGCGGGCGGCACCGGTTCGGCGGTGTTGCACGACGTCACCGGACTGCGCGTCAACGGGACCTCGGTCGAGGCGATCGCCGATGGCCTGCGTGCGCTGATCGCGCAACCGGCGCGTCGCGCGGCGCTGGCGGACGCCGCCCTGCAGCGCGTGCAGCGCGAATTCGCCTGGGAGCGCGTGGCCGCCAAGACCAGACAACTGCATGTGAATCAGGCATAGTTTCCGACCATGAACGCATCCGCTCCGTGGCCCGTCGCCGTCTTCGCGCACAACGAGGCGCGCAACATCGTTGCCTGCCTCGACAGCCTGCAGGCCGCGTCGGCCGTCCCGCCCGCCTGCTACGTGCTGGCCAATGCCTGCACGGACGCGACCGAGGCGCAGGTGCGCGACTATGCCAGGACGCACCCCAACGTGCATCTCGTCTCCATCGTCGTGGGCGACAAGGCCAATGCCTGGAACGTCTTCGTCCACGAGGCCGCTCCGGCAGGGCAGGCCGCGTATTTCTTCATGGATGGGGACGTGCGCGCCACGCCCGGCGCGCTCGACGTCATGGCGCGCACGCTCGAAGGCGATCTCCATGCCAACGGCGTTTCGGCGCTGCCGATGAGCGGGCGCGGCGTCGAGGCCTTCCGGCGCGACATGCTGCGCGACAAGGGGGTGGCCGGCAATCTTTACGGTTTGCGCGGCGCATTCGTGGAACGCATTCGCGCGCAGGGCATCCATATGCCTGTGGGCACCATCGGCGAGGATGCGCTCATGGGCGCGATGCTGAAATGGGATCTGCGCGGCGATATCCGCTGGGACGACGGCCGGGTCGTTGTCGCGCCCGAGGCCGGCTTCGAATTCGATTCGGTGTCGCCCTGGCTGCCGCGCGAGTGGAAGAAATATTTCCGCCGCCGTGTGCGCTACAGCGTGCGCGGCTACCAGAACAAAATGCTGGGCCGGGCGATCCAGCCGGCCGGCTTCGAGGCTTTGCCGCACCATGTGCGCGAGCTTTACCCGCGTTATCGCGATGTGTTGAAACTGGAATGGCGGGGCGTCGATACCCTGTTCGACTGGCTGGCCATGCGCGAGATCCTGTCGAATCTGGGCGCATCGCGCGTTGCCGCCTGAATCGGAAGGAAGAGGGACATGACCCTGTCGAAAGCAATCGGATGGACCGGCCTTGCGGCCCTGTTTGCCGTGCCGGCCGCGCAGGCCGCCTGGGCGCCGACCGCGGCCGAGATGGCGGCGTTGCCCGCCTACTGCGGCGCGCGCTTCAACGAAGGCTCGGAAGCCTTCAAGACCTGGCGCTCGACCATGGGCGGCGATTTCATCCACATCCACCACTACTGCGCCGGCCTGAATTTCCTCAACCGGTCCTACGGCATGTCATCGACCAAGGACAGGCAGGGGACGCTGGGCGGCGCCGTGCGTGAGTTCGACTACGTGCTGACGCATGCGAGCCCTGAGTTCTACCTGCGTGCGGAAATCCTGATGAATCGCGGCGTGGCCCTGTCGCAGCTGAAAAGGCCGGGCGAAGCCATTGCCAACCTGAACCAGGCGATCGAAAAAAATCCCGAGCTGCCGCGCGCCTGGATGACGCTGGCGGATATGTACGATGCGCAGAAGCAGCGCGCCAAGGCGCTGGAGACGGTCACCGAAGGCCTGCGCCACAACCCGGGCACGCGCAGCCTGCAGCGCCGTTACACCGAACTGGGCGGCAAACTGCCCTATCCCGAGCCCATCAAACCCGAACCGCCGGCGCAGGCCACAACGCCGCCGATGGCGGAGCCGGCTGCGGGCGCCGCCGAACCCGTCGAGACCGCGCCGGTGCAAACGACGGACGCACCAGAGACGACGGCGCCGAAGATCGGCTCGCCGACCAATCCCTATTGCCGGTTCTGCCCGGACTGATCCGGGGCGGGAGCCGTGCCGTCGTCCAGCGTGCCGATGAAGGTGCGCAGGCGGGGCCAGAGCATCGCGACGACGTCCGGGTGCGTATCCGACACGTCGTGCCGACAGGCAGGGTCCGCCGCCAGATCGTGCAGCCGCAGCGCATGGCCGTCGCGTAGCGGCTGATACACCAGCTTCCAGCGGCCCTGCCGGATCATCCGGTCCTTGGCGGCGAGGATGACGCCGTCGTACTCGGGCTTGATCGCGAGCGTGCCGCGTTCCCGGTCCGGCACTTCCATCAGTTCCAGCAGATCGGGATAACGCAGGTGCGATTCCGGCAGGCCCGGAATGTCGGCGATCCAGATGCCGGTTTCGTTGAAGGCATCGAGATCGGGGCAGTCGGCGTCGCTCTTCAGACAGGACGCCAGCGATACGCCATCCAGACCGGCAGGCGGCGTGAGTCCGGCGAGTTCGAGCAGCGTGGGCGCAAGATCGATGGAACGCACCACGTTGTCGACCCGGCCGCGCGCGGGGCAGCGCGGATCGCGGATCACCAGCGGGATGCGCGGACTGGCTTCGCCCACCGCGGAATTGCCCTGTCCCCAGGTGTCGTGCTCGAAAAACTCCATGCCGTGATCGGAGTAGACGACGACGAGCGTGTTGTCCGCCAGCCCGCAATCCTTCAGATGAGCGAGCATGCTGCCCACCTCGTCGTCGAATTCCGCCACGCAGCCGTCGTAGAGGTCGACGATCTGATCGAGGTCGAATTCCTCGCGCGGCGCGCCCTGGCGGCGAATGATCTCGAAAGGGTCGGTCAATCGCGCCATCGCGAACTTCGATTCGCCCGTGTAGGCGGGATCGGCGTAACGGGTGTACCACGGCCATTCCGAAGCGAAAGGCGGGTGCGTCGTGGAATAGAACACGTTGAGCAGGAAAGGCGCATCGCCGGCCGCCAGCCGAGACAGCAGGCGGCGAGCCCGGCCGCCGAGCGGTTGCGTCAACGGCACGCCACCCAGGTAATAAATCTCGGGCAGCAGGAGCCGGCCAAGCCGGTTGTGCGTGAACAGCGATACGTACAGCCGCAGATCCTTGGGGCCCTGGCGGATCAGATACTTGAGATTCCACTGGTCGTCGGGCAGGTCGACGTGGTCGAAGCCGAACGAATACTTGCCCATGTCCGCGCCGCACCAGTCGGAGATGACTGCGGTGCGGTAGCCCGCTTTCTTCAGATGCGTCGGCAGGGCGTCGATGCGCAGCCGCGTGTCGTCATCGCCGGCGAAATTGTCGCGGATACCGTGGGCATGCGGCCAGGTGCCGGTGAAGAGCGAGATCAGGCTGGGCGCGGTGCGCGCGCAGGGCACATAGCAGTTGGCGAACAGCGTGCCCGCTTCGCCCAGCCGGTCGATGTTCGGCGTCAGTGCGCGCCGGTAGCCGAGCGCGCCCAGCCGGTCGGCGCGCAGCGTGTCCGAACCGATCATCAGGATGTTGGGCGGCATGCCGTCCGTCCGCGGCCGGGCGCTGCGCAGCGGTCGGGCTGCCGGCTGCCAGGCGGTCCAGATCAGCGTGCCGACGATGCCCAGTGTGGCCGCCCACAGCGCGATCAGGCCGCCGGGACGATTGGATTCCGCCAGTGCGATGCTCGCGAGCACGAACAGAGTCGTTACGCTGCCTACCGCCAGCCATTGCAGCGCGCCGATCCGGGCAGGCGTCATGAATTGCCACAGCCGGTAGAGGCGGCTGGCACGGTAATGCATGGAGGCGACCAGCAGACCCGGGTTGTAGCGTAGCGCGCGGACGAACTGCAGGCCGAAACCGCCGAGTACGCCCAGCAGCGCCGCGATGAACGCCAGCCCGCCCGACCAGCCGGTGTTCAGGATCGTGGCCAGCATGGCATACAGCAGCACACCGATTCCGCCCGTGAACAGCATCAGCACGAAGGCCCAGAGGGTGAGTCGGGCGAGCGCATACAGGGTGTAGCGCCGGTAGTGAGTGAGCACTTCTTCCCGGATGCGCGGCCCGGTCTGGGTGAAGTCGAGCAGCGATTTGGCGAGCAGCGTCAGCGCGCCGATGCCGGCTACGGCCGCTGTGGGCAGCAGGCCGGCCCAGCGCGCCTGGCCGGCCGCGAACCAGGCGATCAGGGCACAGGCCACGGTCGCCACACCCAGCATTTCCACCTGCAGCATGCCGCGGTCGGGGGGCAGCGACAGCCTGGACCGGCGACCGGGGCCGCGCAGGCTTTCGACGGCGCCGGTCAGTTCGCCGAGGCTGGCGGCCAGCCGCACCAGATAGAAGAAGCGGCGGTCGCCGTTGAAGGTGAAGGCCGCGCTGCCGAAGTGTCCCAGGATCTTGCGCAGCATGTAGAGACGGGGACGCCGTTCGTCGCGGCGGATGAGGAAATTGGCCCGCGAGCGCAGGAAGCTCTTGCGCAGGGTGTAGGGCGTACTCATGCGCTCGGCGTCGATCGCATGGAGCTGGCGCACCCCGGGCAGGTAGCGGATCGTGCAGCCCTTGACGACGGCGCGCTTGAGAAAATCGTGGTCTTCGCCGCCGGCCAGGTTATGTCCGGTCGGACCCAGTTCGACGGAGAAGCCGCCGATGGTCTCGAATACCGAACGGCGCACCACGATGTTGCCGCCGCTGGGATAGCGGTCGCGCGGCCCGAGCGCGAAAGAAGCCTGTCCGAGATCGAATTCCGGGAACGGCCGGATGGGGATCGCGTACTCGCCTTGTGTGTGGACCCACGAGGGCTCGCTGCCATCCCAGGCGGGCCAGATGCGACCGCAGTAGATGTCGTTCTCGGGATGGGTCCGCATGCCGGCGACCAGCTGTTCGAGGAAGCCGGCCTCGACCGTCTGGTCGTCGTCGATGAAACACAGGGCCTCGTGCGGGGTGTGCGCGATGGCCGCGTTCAGGGCGTGGGATTTGCCGGCCTGCGGTTCCTCGATCCAGTCGAGTGTCAGATTGGCGCGCGGGTGCGCTGCACGGAAATCGGCCAGCCGCGCCAACGTGTCGTCGCTGCAGTTGTTGGCCACGACGAGCACGTCGATGACTGCTTCGCCGGTGTAGCCGCAGGCGTAGATCGAGCGCAGCGTTTCGACGAGCGAGGCGCTGCGGTTGTAGGTACAGACGACGACGGCAAGCCGGGCGGACGACATGACGTGCGGCTCAGCTCCGGCCGCGGCCATGCTTGCGCAGGACGGCGAGCCATTCCTCGATGTGCTCGCCTTCGGTGCGCATGTCCCACTGGAAGCCGGTGCGTTTGAACGGATAAATCCCGTTCTCTACCGCCCAGATCAGGTCGTCGAGGTGGCGCACGTAGTTTGCGTCGTGGCGCCACGGGTGGATCGCCCAGTGGGTGTAGCCGTTCATCGACCAGCGCGCATAGCCTTTGCGCGCGAACGTGTAGGAAAAGCTGTTTTCCAGCGGCTCGCCAGGTTTCGCCTGTTCCAGCGGCAGGCAGGCATGGAAGCGCGCGACGTCCATCAGGAAGTAGCGCGTCGAAACGAAGTCCGCATGGTGCCAGTCGCTGGTCGGCCTGGGCTCGAACGAATGGCCGGTCAGGCGTTCCAGCCAGTTGCGCGCCTGCGGCGGTCCGCCTTGCGGGGTGGCGACGATGACCCGGCTTTCGCGCTTGAGCAGATCGAGACCGTCGTAAAGCCAGGAACGCTCGCCGGCGCGGTAGAACAGCATGTCGGAATCGACATGGAACAGATAATCGCCGCGGCAGGCGTCCATCGCGTAGAGATACTGGTAGATGGGCGCGCCCGAGAAGTCCTTGAGGTCGACCTGGCGCCCGCCGAAATATTTTTGCAGGATGCGCTGCTGCTCGTCCTCGGTCCAGGGCACCACGTCGACGCGGTCGATGACGCCGTCGGCGAGCAGGCGCTCGAGGATGCGCTCGACCTCGCTTTGCGTACCCTGGATGCGTTCGGCGTATTTGCCTTCCTGGCGGCCAGGGTCGTAGGTGGCGACGCGCTCGACGAACGGAAAGTTCAGCTGGCGCATCATGTGCCGGAGCGTCTGCTCTAGATAGGGGGCGTCCGAGTTGCAGACGTTGACGGTGAAACTGACGGCGGCGTTCATGGCTTGGGCGAGGTGGAGGCGGCGGGCGGTACGACGAAATTGAGCTTGCTGCGGTTGCGTCCGCGCCAGCGGTGCAGCCGGATCGACAGCGCGTTGTGCAGACGGTACAGGGCGCGGAACGGCAGCGGCAAGCGGCGCGGGGTGGTCTCCAGAGGATAGCCGCAATCGGCCAGGGTCTGCCCGGCTTCGCTCTCGAAGACCCGGATCTGCCAGCGGCTGAGCGCGCGCCGCCACTTGCCCTGGTTGTCCTGCTTGACGGTCTTGAGTTGCCGCAGCGCATCGGGCTGCGCGGCCTGCACGTCGGCGTCGGCCACGGGTGCACGTTCGCCCAGGAAGGTGCAGACGGTGCGTATTGCCGCGTCCTTGTCGTTCAGCACGTCCTCGTAGCGCAGTTCGAGGTACTGGCCCGCCGGTAGGCGACGGCCTTTCGCACGGCAGACATCCACATACTTCTGCCAGTACTGTGCGGCGTAGTAGATGTTGTAGGCGCTGAAATCGTGCGCGCGGCCGAACAGCGAGAGCGCCACGTCGCGGCCGTCGCGCACGAGATGGATGAAGCGGGCGTCCGGCCACCATTCGAGCAGGGTGTCGAGGTGCAGCGCGTAATACGGCGTCTTGTCACCCCAGCGGGATTTGCCCTGGCCGCGCGCGTTGTGTTCGAAAATGCCTGCCACCACGTCGCGTACGCTGGCGCGGCCTTCGGCAAGGAAAGCCTCGGCCAGCGTCTCGACGTCGAACTTCACGCCGTGCAGATCGGTGTCGAGAAACTCGGCGTTGAAATCGTGCAGCGTCTTCAGCAGGCGGCGCATGCCCTGCGGCGTGCCGGCGTCCGGATAGGCGGCCTGGTTGCGGTACAGCGGGACGATGAAGTGCGATTCGCCGGTGGGCATCGACAGGCCGGGCAGGTCGTCGAGAATGAACTGCAGCATGGTCGTGCCCGAACGCGGCGCGCCGACGATGAAGACGGGGCCGGTCTGGGGGGCGGAGGAGGAGGTCATCGGCATGAAGGGTGCGGGTTCAGGATGGGGCGCCGCGCCGGCGGTAACCGACGACGATGCCCAGCGCATTGGCGGCGTTCATGGCCTGACGGACCAGTGCGGCCTTGCCGGCAAACAGCAGGCCGAGGGTTTTCAGGCCATGCCGGAAAAACTGGGTGAGCAGAAAAGGCGGAATGCCGAGCACCGTGCGCGGGAAATCCGGCAGCCGGAACTGGCCCTGCCGCAGTCCTGCGCGGTAGTGCAGTTTCAGGAAGTAGCCGCGCGTCAGCTTCCAGGCGTCGACCGCGTGCAGCACGGCCATGTCCGGCCGGTAGCGGATGCGCGCATTCAGGGCGAGCAGGGCGCGCAGCATCGCGGCATCCTCGCCGCCGCCGACGTCGGCGCCCGCGCGGTTGTAGCGCGCGTCGAACCGCAGTTCGGGTTGGGCACGGAACAGCGCCATGGCGTAGGCGGTGTTGCCGCTCCACACGGGCGTCGAATCGCTCTCGATCCATAGCGGGGCCTTGCCGTGGTCGAGCCGGCCGAGGAAGCCGGCGATCTCGTCGTCGAGCCAGGCGGGGCGTGCATGCGGCGAGAAGTCGATCTCGATGCGTCCGCCCACGCATTGCGCGCCTTCGTGCGCGATCGCGTCGTGGGCGGCGCGCAGGAAACCCGGTTCCGGCAGTTCGTCGTCGTCGATGAAAACCAGGATATCGCGGTCGAGCGCTTCGCTCAGCGCCCGGTTGCGGGCCGGCACGATGCCGGGCGCGTGCTCGGTGACGATGCGCAGCGGCGCGCCCGGCAGGGCCTGCAGGCGCGCAAGCACGCCGAGCGTATCGTCGGGGCTGGCGTTGTCGATGGCCAGGATATCGAACGGCACCGGACAGTCCTGCGCGCGCAGGGCGGCGACCAGGCGGTCGAGCCGGTCGGCGCGTCGGAAGGTGCAGAAGGCGACGGTAAGGGTGGGCATGAAGTCATAGCGGGTCGCGCGCGCTGCGGCGGGCGTCGACCATCCGAATCAGCGAATCGAACAGGGACGCAGGCAAGAAACTGGCCAGGATGTATTTGGCGTCGCGCGCCTTCCAGTCGGTCTTGCGGGCAGCGCGGCGGAACAGCCGGCGCGCCGAATCGAGGTCGCGCCGCCAGTGGCAGCGGTAGGCTTCGGGCAGCAGCGAGCCGTAGAGACTGGTATCGCGCTCGGCACGGTCGAGGTGGGCGACCTGTTCGGGGTAATGACGGACGAAGTCCTCGCGCACGGCGATGGCGTCGAATACCTGACGCCAGCGTGGAATATGCGACACCCCGCGCGGGTAGTGCCGGTAATAAGCCAGCACTTCGGGTACGCGCACAACCGTCGGCTGGGTGGCAAGCATGCGCAGCCACAGGTCGTAGTCCATCGCGGTGGGGCGCCGTTCCGAAAAACCGCGCAGCGCATCGAGGAGCTGGCGGCGGATCAGCACGCCGTTGATGGGCCAGGGGCAGGCCTTGAGAAACAGCGCAGCGGCATCTTCGGCGGCGTAGTTCGGCGGGATGTACGGTTGGGCGTTCAGGGCCAGTTCCCCGACGTTCTGCCAGCCGCAGTAGGCGACATCGGCGTGGGTCGCCTGCATGGCGTCGTGCAGCATGCGCAGCGCATCGGGATGCCAGGTGTCGTCGGCGTCGAGGAAAGCGATGAAATTGCCGTGTGCGTGCGCAAGGCCATGGTTGCGCGCCGCGTAGGGGCCGCTGTTGGTCTGGTGCAGCACGACCATGCGGTCGGGATGCGCCGTCGCCAGACGTTCGAGAATGGTTTCGGAACCGTCGGTCGAGCCGTCGTCCACGACAACCAGCTCGATGCGCGGATAACGCTGGTCCAGCACGCTGGCGATCGCCGCTTCGACGTAAGGGGCGGCGTTGTAGCACGGCATGACGACCGAGATGAGCGTGGGGTCGAAGCTATCCATGGGATACCGGTTTGTTCTTGTCGCGTCTCCGCAGCAGCGCGCGATGCCAGGCTTCGGGCAGCAGCGCGGGCAGCATGTAGGTCCAGTCCCGCAGTGTGCCATAACCCTGTCGCATCACGGCACGGAACAGGCGCCGCGCCGTGGCGAGATCGCGTTTCCAGTAGCTGGCGTAAGCCTGTGCCAGCAGCGTGCCAAGTGTGAGCTCACGCACGCGTTGCCGGCCCAGCTGGGTACGGAATGCGGGATGCGCGTCGAGGTAGCGCCGTTGCGCCACCAGATGCTGCAAGGCGGCGCGCGCCTTGTTTGCCGAGGCCTGCGCATTGCCATGGAAGTGGTAGTAGGCGAGCACCTCGGGCACACGCACGATGGGGGCCGGAACGGCGACGCGCAGCCAGAGCGCGTAGTCCTCGGCGTTGCGCAGACGGGTGTCGAAGCCGCCGGCCGCCTCGACCGCGGCGCGCCGGACCAGCGCCGCGTGGATCGGCCAGCGGCAGCCCGCGAACAGCGTCGCCGCCTTGTCCGCGTTCTCGTAGTCCGGCGGTACGAAGGGGGCGCCCTGTCCGCCCGGCAGGCCGAGATTCTGCCAGCCGCAATAGGCCAGCGTGGCTGCGGGAGTAGAGGTGAGCGCGGTGTGCATATGCGCCATGAAGTCCGGCGACCAGGTGTCGTCGGCATCGAGGAAGGCGACATGGTCGCCGCGCGCGAGGCGCAGCCCGGCGTTGCGCGCCGCGCTGACGCCCTGGTTCGCCTGGCTGTGCACGCGGATGCGCGGATCGGTCTGGGCCTGCAGCCAGGCGAGCGTGCCATCCCGCGAGCCGTCGTCGACCGCGATCAGTTCCCAGTCGCCGAATGTCTGGGCCAGCACACTGCCGACACTGGCCGGCAGGTGGGCCAGCGCGTCGTGGCAGGGCATGACGATGGAAACGGCGGGATGCATGAGCGGTCAGACGCGCCGCAACCGGCGCAGGGTGTAGTGTGCGATGTCCCGCCAGCACACGTCGTGACTGCCGAAATAGAGCTTGCGGGCGAGACTGCTGGCGGTGTCGGTGTTGAATACGGTCAGGCGGCGCAGCTTGTAGGGATCGTTGTCGCGCAGCGCCCAGCCGGTGCGCGTGGTGCAGGCGGCGGCGTAGCCGGCGGCGGCGACGGCCGCGGCGCAGCGCGCGTCCCAGGCACCGTAGGGATAGGCGAAGCTGGGGACGGGCGCGCCGAGCAGGTCTTCGAGCATGGCTTTGGAGTCGGCGAGCTCGCGTAGCAGTTGCGCATCGTCCGCCTCGGTCAGGCGGACGTGGTTGACAGTGTGGGAGCCGATTTCCATGCCGGTGGCCCGCATGTCGCGCAGCTCGGCGGCGTTCAGCATGCGCCCGGCGGGACGGCCGTCGTCGGGCCAGCCGGGCGGACGGCCGACGGCGCTGGAGACGATGAACCAGCTTGCGCGCATGCCGCGTCGTTCGAGTTCTTCGCAGGCGGCCAGATTGTCGACGTAGCCGTCATCGAAGGTGATGACGGCCGTGCGGCCGGGCCAGACGCGGCCGGGCTCGGCCAGTTCGGCCATGGTCGGCGTGGCGTACCCCGACTTGGCCAGGAAATCGAGCTGCGCGCGGAACTGCCGCATCGATACCGCCCAGGGCCAGGCCGGAGGGCCGGCGTCGGGCACGACGGCGTGATACATCAGCATGACCGGTCCGTGCTGACCGGCCTGGCGATGGAGGAGGCGGGAGAGAGGGTCGATCCGGCTCATGCTGCGGTGGAAGGCGAGAGTCTGAGTTTGGTTTTCCAGCGGGCGGATTCCGAAGCAAGCGCCGGAATCGGCAAATACAGAAAACCGAGCGCGTAAACCAGCCCGCCCGCTGCAGCCATGAGTATCACATACAGCGGTCCGTTCGCCCGGAGCGCGGCCGGCAGACTGGCATCGACGAGCCACAGTGTGGCCGCAAGGATACCGTTGAGCAGCAGGGCCGGGACGAAGGCACGGCCGAGATCGCGCCAGCGCGCCTGCAGACATCGCCTGGCCAGCCAGAACATGTGAACGCTCATGTAGAGCAGGGCGATCGCCATGCCGGCAGCCACACCTTCCATGCCGTGGGGCAGACCGAGGATTATGCCTGTGCCGGCGATGCCGATCATGAGGATCTGGGCAACCAGTTCCCTGCCCAGCCAGTTGCGTGCTGCAAGTACGGCGCCGGAGAGATTTTCCACGATCATGAACGGTGCTGCGAGGCTGAGGATCACCAGCGGCGCGGCCGAATCCGCCCAGCGGTGGCCGAACAGCAGCACGACCAGCGGTTCGGCCACCCAGGCGAAGCCGACGTAGAAAGGCAGCGCATACACCAGTACCAGGGTCAGACTGCGGAAGAAGAGGTAGCGCGACTTGTCGAGATCATCGTGCTCCTTGGCCAGCGCACGGAACAGCACCTCGTAGACCGAACCCGTAATGAAGCCATGCGGGCGTGCGGCCAGGCTTTCGGCCTTGTTGTACAGGCCCACGCCGGCAGGTCCGAGGCTGCGCGACAGGATGAAGGTCGGCAACTGGTTGCGCACATAGCCCACGATGTTGTTGCTCGATGCCAGCAGACCGTAGCGCATCAGCTCGCCTGCGCGCGCGAAGTCGAAGCACAGGCCGGGCCGCCAGCGGGCGTACCAGGCGAACTGCGCAGCGCCGGCCACCGAACTGAAAATGCTTGCCAGGATCAGGCTCCAGGGACCGTAGCCTTTCCAGGCCAGCGAGAGCGCGATGCCGTTGTAGACGAACAGATTGGTGAGCTGTACCGCAGTCTTTGCCTTGAAGCGCATATCGCGGTGCAGCATGTTGCTGGGCACGTTGAAGAAGGGCCGGATCAGGAAGGACAGTGCGGCGATGCGCAGCATGTCCGTATAGAGCGGATCGCCGTACCAGCGGCCGAATGCGGGGGCGATCACGAAAAAAAAGCCGACGATGACGAGGCCGATCAGGCTTTGCAGCGTGAACAGCAGGTCGAAATCGCGTTTCGTCGCTTCCTTGGCGCGCACGATGGCCTGACCCATGCCGCCGCCGGCGACGAAGCCGGCCAGGTTGGTGAAGATGAGGATCGTCGCCACCATGCCGAATTCGGCGGGCATCAGCAGGCGCGCGAGAATGAGACCGAGCGCGAAATTGAGAACCTGGCTGCCGGTGTTGCCGATGAACACCCATTTCGCGCCGTGCCGGATGCTGTCGCCGAGACTCATCGTGCTAGTGGCTCCGGCCCAGCCAGCGTTTTGCATGCAAGGCAATCGGCGCAACGCCCGGCAGCCGCTTCAGCTTGCGCAGCCATACGCTGTCGAGCCGCGCATTGGGCCGGAAATGCCCGCGTTCCAGACGGGCGAACGGGCTGTCGTCGGGCACCGCATGACGTGCGCGCATGCGGGCGATTGCCGACAGTGCTTCGTTCAGGTTGTGCTCGATGTAGTCGATCTGGCCGCTCCAGGCGATGTCGTTGCCGAGGTGAAAGGTCAGAGGCAGGTCGCCGACCCGCTGGATGCGAAAGCCGCTTGCGGCATCCAGCGCCATGAACATCAGATAGTCGAAATGCGCGGCACCGACGCAGCTCGTGCCCAGATCGAGATTGTTCAGCAGCGCTCTTGGAAACACGAAACAATCGAAACCGTAGGCCCGTTCGCCCGGTTCGGCATACATCGCGGGCAACTGTCCGGGGTCGGTGTAGCGTGCCGGAATGTTGCGGCGATACACGATGAAAGGCGTGGCATCGTCGAAACGCTGTGTGATCAGTGCCGCGAGCTGGACATAGAAATCCGGCCGTACCGCGATATCCATGTTGGTGAAGACCATATGGCTGGCGTTCGACGATGCGGCGCCGGCCTGGAGGATGTCGCCGATCAGCGGCAGCGGCCGGACGGGTTTGAGCGGACGGATATCCTGAACCGTGCGCGCCAGCCGGGCGACGAGTCGCGCAGGCGGGCATACGGCTGTTTCGTCGCCTGGTTTCACGATGGCGTTGATCTCGACGGCGAGACCGGCGGCTTTTGCGTGTTCGAGCGCATGGGTCAGGCTGGCGTAGGTCACGCGGCTGGCAATGCCGTGTTCGGAGTCGGGCGGGCAGACGAAGGGGTTGAGAATATGGGTGAACGAGGGCGACATGGGGTTTCGGCGAATTTTGGCCAAGGGCTGCAGCAAACATCATGCCCGTATGGCCCGGGCAGCGGAAGGATACTGCGGATTGCGGGCCTGCCACAGCCTGCCGGCTCGGGCAGCCGGGGCGGTGGCGCGAACGTGGAGATTTCGTCAGCCGGCGCGGGGGGCTTCGGCCCTGCGACGCAGCATCCTTTGATCGCGGCCTCGCCGCGACCCCAGGCGCCAGGCTGCGAAGAGCGCCAGCGGAACGATCAGGAGCGGATGTCCGGCGAGCCAGAGGCGCCAGTTCGGGAGGCGGCGCTTCGAGAAAAGGTGCAGCCGGCCCGACACCTGGTAGTGCATGCCGAGTCGCCGGGCGAGGCGCTCCAGCCCCTGCCGGGAGAAAAAGGCGATGTGCTGCCCCGTATCGAAGGCGTAGTAGCTCCATTGTTCGGGACGGGGCGGGCGATTGTCCGGGAAAACCGCCGTCGAGAAGATGAAAACGTCGGATGGATGGGCGGCCAGGCTCTCGCGGATGAAATCGAGCGGTTGGGTCGTGTGTTCGAGCGCCTCGATTGCGCTGACGGCCAGATGAGGCCCCTGGCCGGGATGGGATTCGAAGCCGCGGGCAAAAAGATTCTGCGCGTAGGGGTCCGACCAGTAGCAGTCGAAACCGAAATCGCGCAACAGTCGGGTGAGCAGGCCATAGCCGCCGGCCACGTCGGTATATTTCCCTTGTCCGCGATCGCCCAGCACGAAATAGCCGATCGCGGCGATCCGCAGTGCCATGAACACGTTGCGCGCGGCGATATCGGTATCTTCGGCGGCAATGGCTTCGGAATAGGCCTCGTCGAGCCAGGTGGGCGCATCGACGTAGAGATGGTCGCAGGCGGGGCAATACAGGTAGACGGCTTCATGCCTCCCGAGCAGGGTGGCCGAGAACAGCGTGCGGGTCCCGGTACCGCAGAGGTGGCAGGGTGGAACCGTCACGGAGTCGACGGCTCGGGCAATGCGCGGGGATGGATCGAGGCCATGAAACGGTGGCAGGGCTAGGGCGTGTCGTCGTTTGCCGCATGCCGAACGGGGCGCAGGACGAGATTGCGTTCGGCAAGCGCCTGAACCTGCGGCAGCCGGGCCGCGATGCGCGCCCGATTCACATGGCGCTGCGCCAGGGCGGCATCGAGTTTGGCGCAGAAGCCGTCGCCGAGGCATTCCTCGGCCTGAAGGGTGTGTTCGACGGAAAGTTCGAAATGCTGATACAGCCCTTCGAATTTGTCCTGATAGGTGATCGACAGCACGGGCGTGCCGCTGCCGAGCGCGGCGATGGCGAGATGCATGCGCCCGGTCAGTACGAGGTCGAGCTGGCCGGCGATGCGTTTGATCTCGTCCGGGTGCCGGGTATCGAGCATGCGCGTGTGCGCCCAGCCCGCGGCATGCAGGCGGTGGGCGAGCGCCTCCAGCATGACGAGATCGCCGGATTCCGGTTTGAGGTCGTGCGGAATGAGCAGGAGGGCGAGTGCGTGCCGTTGGGCCGAATGCACGAGCCGGTCGGCGATTCCGGAAATCAGGTCATCCAGGCCGGCATGCGCAAGCACGGAGGCGAAGGCATGGGCGTTGAGATTGATTCCGATCGGGATGCGTCCTGCGGCGCGTTGCCGGGCGAGCCAGGTCTCGGTTCCCGCGTCGGCCGTTTCGGCTGCGGGGGGCATCAGGAAGGCACAGTCCGCACACAGCCGCGCGGACGTACCGACCAGCCGGGTGAAACGATCCAGCGAAGCGGTGTCGCGCACATTGACCGTGACATCCCGGTGCAGCCGGGACAGTGCACGGCGGCTGCTCCAGCGTGGGTGGCTGTTGTAGCTGAACCCGAGGAGCGTGGCAGGGATGCCCAGTTTGACGCTGTGGTTGCAGTAAGCGGCGATGCGGGCCACCTGTGCGGCGCCGTACTGGCCGTCGAGAATGTCGGCGCCCATCACGAACAGGCCCTGATGCGTGCGGATCAGGCGGTTGAATGCGCGGGTGCCGGCCGTGCCGCGCCAGGCGGCCTTGACGGCGACATCGCCGGCGCCGGGTACGGCGACGTGGTGATTGTCTGTGCCGATGATCGTGAATTCGGTATCGGCGTACTTTTGCCGCAAGGCATGCATGAGCCCGGCGAACATGGCGAGGTCGCCGAGGGAACCGGCGGGGTCGCCGGCATCCCCGGGAATGAGGGCGAATCGCGGGGGACCGGCAGGGGGCGTGAGGTGGCCCGGCAGCGTTCTCAGCATGCGCAGGGGCAGCCGGGTCTGGACGGCGTGCCGGGCCAGGATGGCCAATTCGATCGAAGGATGTGCGTGTGTCATGGCGTAGTCGATTATGGCGCGGCGCAGAGTGCGTGCACCTGCGCGTCGAACCGGTTGCGCGTGAAATGCGCCTGCAAAGCAGCATACCCGTTCTTCGCACTGTCTGCGCGCGTCTGCGGGGCATCCAGCCAGTCCAGGCAGCATCGGGCGAATGCATCGTCGTCGTTTGCGACGGCGAGCCCGGCGTTGGCCAGCTCGGCCTCGAATGCTGCGGCGCAGTGCGGTGTGGTGACGCAGGCGCGGTTGTAGGCCAGGGACTCGAGGATTTTGATGTTGGTGCCGCCGCCAGCATGGATGGGTGCGATGGTGAAGGCCGCGTCGCGATAGGCAGCCTGAAGGTCGTCGACGAATCCCGGTGCGCTGACGCCGGCGTGCCGTGCCCAGATCCGGCGTATCGATTCGGGGGCGGCGCCGACGAGATGCAGGCGCGCGTCCGGACGTGCCGCGCGAATCCGTGGCCAGCTGCGGGCAAGAAAACGGTCGATGCCGTCCTTGTTCGGGGTGTACCAGAGCGAGCCGACGAAGAGCAGGGTTGCCGAATCCGCCGGGGGCAACGGATGGTCCGGTGGTGCAAAGGGAATATTGGGCAGGACGGCCGTTCTGCACCCGGGCAGCAAGGCCGCATCGCGCGGGCTGACCACGAAATAGGCGCCGAACCGGCCGAGCTGGCGGCGGGCGAGCGATGCGGCATATGCCGATTTCAATTGCGCGCCAAGCGAGGAGGCGGCGGCGGAGTAGTGGTAGCCCCAGTCGTCGAGGTCGACCACACAGGGGGTATTGCCGGAAATGTGCAGCTTGCAGACCGGGTTCAGATAACGCCCGACGACCAGATCGTACGTATCGATCTGGATACCCGCATCCGTCAGCAGTCGGGCGAGCGTGGCATCGGGACGGTATTTGCCGATGCCGAGCGGGCGGGCGCGCCAGTAGGCGTGGGCGCGCAGGCCGTCAGCAGGAGCAGTGAGCCGCGTCGGTCCCGAATCGGCTTCGAGCAACAGGACGTCGACCTCGCCGAGCTTGCGCAGCGCTTCGTAGAGCAAAGCGCTGCGCTGCTGCGCCCCCGAGCGGGACTCGAAGGGCGAGGCAGGCGTGACGAACAGAATCTGCATGCGACAGCGGGTACCGGTAATGCCGAGTGCCCATCATATCCGCCGGGGAGCCGTACTGTCGAAATGCGGAGGCGTCCGATACCGGAAAACCGCACTGGAAACCATGAATCGATCGAGGGTTCCGGCTGTTCGCCGCGTGGCCAAAGCGGCGGAAAAACCGAAATCGGTACAATGGCGGAGCTTCTACCGAACGACGCAACAGGCGTTATATGCAGACGACATTGAAGGTCGACCTTGGCGACCGTTCCTACCCCATTCACATCGGCGCCGGCCTGCTGGAGCGGGCGGAACTGATCGTGCCGCATCTGGCCCAGAAGCGCGTCGCGGTGGTGACCAATACCACGGTGGCGCCGCTGTATCTGGAGCGCCTCACCGCGACGCTGACGGCCGCCGGGGTGGCCGTGCATCCCATCGTGCTGCCGGACGGCGAGGCGTACAAGAACTGGGAAACGCTGAACCGGATTTTCGATGCGCTGCTGACCTGGCGTGCCGAGCGCAAGACCACGCTGATCGCACTCGGTGGTGGCGTGATCGGCGACATGACCGGCTTCGCGGCGGCGTGCTACCAGCGTGGTGTGCCCTTCATCCAGATCCCGACGACGCTGCTGTCGCAGGTCGATTCCTCGGTGGGCGGCAAGACCGGCATCAACCATCCGCTCGGCAAGAACATGATCGGCGCCTTTTACCAGCCGAAGGCCGTGCTGGCCGATACCGATACGCTGAAGACGCTGCCGCCGCGCGAACTGTCGGCCGGTCTGGCGGAAGTGATCAAGTACGGCTTCATCTGGGACGAGGCCTTCCTCGTCTGGCTGGAAGCGCACATGGAAAAACTGCGTGCGCTCGATGCCGAAGCGGTTACGCATGCGATTTACCGTTCGTGCGAAATCAAGGCGCAGGTCGTTGCGCAGGACGAGCGCGAAGGGGGCCTTCGCGCCATCCTCAATCTGGGGCACACCTTCGGCCACGCGATCGAGACCGGCATGGGCTACGGCAACTGGCTGCACGGCGAGGCGGTGGGGGCGGGCATGGTGCTCGCCGCGCAAACCTCGCAACGGCTGGGCTGGATCGCCGAGGCCGACGTGGCGCGCGCGCGCGCGCTGATTCGCGCCGCCGGCCTGCCGGACGCCGCGCCGGACATGGCGCTGGAGGCCTGGTTCGACTACATGGGGCACGACAAGAAGGTCGAATCCGGCCAGCTGCGCTTCGTACTGCTGAAAAAGCTGGGCGAGGCCGTCATCACCGGCGACGTGCCGAAAGATGTGCTGACCGGGGTGCTGGCCGCGCGCTGATGGAGACACTGGCGCCCTATGCCGCCCATTCCGCGCATACGCGCGGTCGTGTGCATGCCGAGCCGCCTGCCGCACCGCGTTCGGAATTCCAGCGCGACCGTGACCGCATCATTCATTCCACCGCCTTTCGGCGGCTGGAATACAAGACCCAGGTCTTCGTCAATCACGAAGGCGACCTGTTCCGCACGCGGCTCACGCACAGCCTCGAAGTCGCGCAGATCGGCCGTACGCTCGCGCGCCTGTTGAATCTCAACGAAGATCTGGTCGAAACGCTGGCGCTCGCGCACGACCTCGGCCATACGCCCTTCGGTCATGCCGGTCAGGATGCGCTCAATGCCTGCATGCGCGAACACGGCGGTTTCGAGCACAACCTGCAGTCCCTGCGCGTCGTCGACATGCTGGAAGAACGCTACGCCGAATTCGACGGTCTGAATCTCACCTTCGAAGCCCGCGAGGGCATTCTCAAGCACTGTTCGCTGGCGAATGCCGAAAAGCTCGGCGAGCTGGGCGAACGTTTTCTGAACAGGCGCCAGCCCGGCCTGGAGGCGCAGATCGCCAATCTTGCCGACGAGATCGCCTACAACAATCACGACGTCGACGACGGACTGCGCTCCGGGCTCATTTCTCTGGAGCAGCTGGCCGAGGTGCGCATCTTTGCGCGTCACCTCGACGCTGTGCGCGCGCGCTATCCCGGGCTCACGGGCCGGCGTGTGGTGACCGAAACCGTTCGCCGCATGATCAACACCCTGATTCTCGATCTGGTCGAGACCACGCGCGGCAATATCGAGCGCGCGGGCGTGGGGTCGCTTGACGAGGTGCGTGCCGCGCCGCCGCTTGCCGCTTTCAGCCCCGCGCTGCTGGAAGAGCATCGCGCGCTCAAGCGCTTTCTTCTGCATCACCTTTACCGGCACTACAAGGTACAGCGCATGAGCGCCAAGGCCGCCCGCATCGTCACCGATCTTTTCACCGCCTTCATCGGCGACGCGCGCCTGCTGCCGCCCGAACACCAGGCGCGCGAGTCGCTGGAGGGCGCGCGCGCGGTGGCCGACTACATCGCCGGCATGACCGATCGCTACGCCATGCGCGAGCATCGACGCATCTTTGCGGTCGAAGACATCTGACCCGCGCCTGCGTGCGCAAACTGTCAGCATTTTGTAGACCCGAGGTGAGCGCGCCTGCTGCCGGCGGCATGGCAAGGCCGGGTGCGCGCCGTTTCCGGCGCGCCGGTCAGCTGGCATGCATGCTGCACTGCAAGGGGAATTCCCACCGTGTACAGGAGTCTCCCCATGAGCGTGCTGATCGAACCCGCCGGGCTGCAAAGCCTGATGACGACCGAAGCGGTCGTTGTCATCGATACCCGCGATCCCGATACCTATGCCCAAGGGCATCTGCCCGGCGCAGTCAACGTGCGCGACATCTTCACTTACCTGGCCACCACCGATCCCGACGGCATCGAAACCCTGAAGGGCAAGTTCGCCGCGCTGTTCGGCGCGGCCGGCCTGTCGGGCAAGGAAACCGCCGTGCTGTACGAGGATGCGATGAACACCGGTTTCGGCCAGTCGTGCCGGGGCTATTTCATTCTCGGCTATCTGGGCTACCCGAAGGTCAGGGTGCTGCACGGCGGCTATCAGGCCTGGCGCGCGGCGGGCCTGCCGGTGAGCACGGCGACGGTCGAGCCGGTTGCGGCGGCGTTTCCGGCCAGCCCGGCGGGCGACATTCTGGTCGACAAGGCCGGCATGCTGGCTGCGGTCAAGACCGGTGGAGCGGCTTTGCTCGATGTGCGCGACGTGGACGAATGGATCGGCGCAAGCTCCTCGCCCTACGGACCGGATTTTTGCCCGCGCAAGGGCCGCATTCCGGGCGCGCGCTGGATCGAGTGGTACCGGCTGATGAAGCCGGGCGCGGACGGGCCCGTGTTCAAGTCGCCGGACGAAGTGCGCGCCGAATGCCTCACCGTGGGCATCACGCAGGACACGCCGGTGATCGTCTACTGCTTCAAGGGCGCGCGGGCCTCCAATACCTATCTGATCCTGAAGGAAGCCGGCATTCGCGACGTGAAGATCTACTTCGGATCCTGGAACGAATGGTCGCGCGACCCGGCCTTGCCCGTCGAGGAGGGATTTCCCAAACCCGCTGAACCGGGTTACGCGCAGGCGGCCTGAGTCGAGGGTGCAGGCAGCGCGCGCGCTGCAACCCAGCAGCTTACTTCGCGCGCGCCGGCGCGTTTCAGCGACCGGGCCAGTGCGTCGAGACTGCTGCCAGTGGTCATCACGTCGTCGACGACGGCGATGTGCAGGCCGCGGACGGACGCGTCGCATGCAAACGCGTCGCGCACATTGCGCCGCCGCTGGTCGTGGGCCAGCCGCATCTGCGGTGGCGTATCCCGTACCCGGCGGCACATCTCCGTCGCCAGGCGCAAATCGAGGCGTTGCGCAAGGCCGCGCGCAATTTCACCAGCCTGGTTGAAGCCGCGTTCGCGTAGACGGCCCGGATGCAGCGGCATCGGCACCAGACAATCGGGAGGGGGTGCTGCACCGAGATGTGCGGCGAGGCAGTCGGCCAGTGCGGGGGCCACGGCGAGTCGGCCGTGATACTTGAGTTGCGGAATCAGGCGGTCGAGCGGAAACGCATAGACCAGTGCTGCCCGTGTGCGATCGTAGGCGGGCGGATGCTTGAGGCACGCGCCACAGACCCGGCCGCCGGGGGAGGGGTGGGCGCATACCGGACAGGCCGGTTCACGGTGCCAGGGCAGATCGTCCCGGCACCCGGTGCAAAGCGCGGCGTGGGCCGGCCCGCCGCACAGAAGACAGGCCGGCGGCATGAATCGATTAAAAAATGATCTGATGTTCAATATTGAGGACCGAATAAATTGACAGTGGTGTGCCTGCCCCCGACAATGCGGGCATGAAAGCCAAACGCGTCATTTCCGCATCGTCTGCCCGCTTTGCCGCGCAGATTTTCAACATCATCACGGTGGCCGTGCTGCTGATTTCGATGACGGCGCTCCTGCTCGGCAAGCTGCTCGCCAGCCACAAGATCGGCTTTCTGCCGTTCGTGCTGTCGATGCCGCCGGTCATGATCTGGCTGGGCGCGTCGATCTTCGTTTATGCCAGCGTTGCGCACCATCCCAATCCGCGTACCGCGCATTTCAACAAGTGGGCAGGCTACCGGTTTTACGGCGTCATGGGCAGTCTGGTCGTTTTCGGCCAGCCGCTCTATGGCCTGCTCGACGGCTGGCGCGGGTTGATGCTCGTGCTGGGGCTGGCGGTCCTGATCGTGGTGCCGTGGGCGCTGTACGACATCTACCGGGCAGCGCGCGAGCCCTGGGCCGACATGACCGTCGAGGTCGACGTATGAATCCGGTGCCATTCCGCCAACGCACGAGACGACAGCCATGAACGACATGACGCTTCCCCTTTCCCGCCGTTCGGTCGCGGAGATCGACGCACTCTTCGCGCTGCCTTTCGCCGATCTGCTGTTTCAGGCGCAGACGGTCCATCGCGCGCATTTCGATCCCAACAAGGTACAGCTCTCGACTCTGCTGTCGATCAAGACCGGCGGCTGTTCCGAGGATTGCGGCTATTGCCCGCAGTCGGCGCGCTACGAGGCCGGCGTTGAAAACCAGGGGCTGCTCGACCTCGACGATGTGCTGAAAGCGGCGAAAGCCGCCAAGGCGGCCGGCGCCTCGCGTTTCTGCATGGGTGCCGCGTGGCGGGGTCCCAAGCAGCGCGATCTCGAACCCGTGCTCGACATGGTGCGCGAAGTAAAGGCGCTCGGACTGGAGACCTGCGCCACACTCGGCATGCTGAAGGACGGTCAGGCCGAACAGTTGAAGAATGCCGGCCTCGACTACTACAACCACAATCTTGATACCGCGCCCGAGTTCTACGGCGAGATCATCACCACGCGCGACTACCAGGACCGGCTGGATACGCTGGAGCGGGTGCGCCACGCCGATCTGCACGTCTGCTGCGGCGGCATCGTCGGCATGGGCGAGTCGCGTACCCAGCGTGCAGGGCTCATCGCGCAGCTGGCTGCGCTCGACCCGCAGCCGGAGTCGGTGCCGATCAACCTGCTGGTGCAGGTCGAGGGCACGCCGCTTGCCGGCACCGAGGCGCTCGATCCGCTGGAGTTCGTACGCACGATCGCGGTCGCGCGCATCTGCATGCCGAAGAGTTTTGTCCGGCTATCCGCCGGCCGCCAGCAGATGAGCGACGCGGTACAGGCCCTGTGTTTCCTCGCTGGCGCCAACTCGATCTTTTACGGCGAGAAGCTTCTGACGACCGGCAACCCCGAGTGGGAACGCGACCGGAGCCTGTTCGACAAACTGGGACTCACGGCGTTGTGAGTTTCGATGCGCTGGCTCGCCTGGGCGAGGGGCTGGCGGCGCTCAAGTCCGATCACCTCGAACGCCGCCGCAGGCTGCTCGACGGCCCGCAGGGTGCGCACGTCGTCGTCGACGGGCGCCCGCTCGTATCCTTCTGCAGCAACGACTATCTTGGCCTGGCCGCCGATCCGGCCCTGATCGCCGCCGCGCATGCGGTGCTCGATACCTGCGGCGTCGGCGCCGGTGCTGCCCATCTGATTACCGGCCATCACCGGCTGCACGAAACTTTCGAGACCGCCTTCGCGCGTTTCGTCGGCAAGCCTGCGGCACTGCTGTTTTCCACCGGCTATCTGGCCAACCTTGCGGTGCCGGGCGCTTTGCTGGATCGCCACGGCGAGGTGTTTGCAGACCGGCTCAACCATGCCTCGCTGGTCGACGGCGCACGGCTCTCGGGCGCGCGCTTCACGCGCTATCGCCACGGCGATCTCGCGCAGCTCGACGCCCAGCTTGCGCGGAGCACGGCGCGGACACGGATGATCGTCAGCGACCTCGTGTTCAGCATGGATGGCGACTGCGCGCCGGTCGACGCGCTGCTCGATCTGGCCGAACGTCACGACGCCTGGCTCTACCTTGATGACGCGCACGGCTTCGGCGTGCTGAACGACGGCCGGGGCGGCCTCACGGAACGCGCCCGAGCCAGCGAACGCGTGATCTATCTCGCCACGCTGGGCAAGGCCGCCGGCGTATCCGGCGCGGCCGCCGCGGCGGCGCAGGCGGTCGTCGACTGGCTGGTGCAGAAGGCGCGCCCCTACGTATTCACCACCGCTTCGCCCCCCGTGCTCGCCGCCTGTCTGCAGGAAAGCCTGCGCCTGATCGGGACCGATGCCGCGCGCCGCGCGCGGCTGCAGACGCATGTGGCACATCTGAAAGCGGGCCTCGCCGGTCTGCGCTGCGGCACGCCGATGGCGTCGGATACCCCGATTCAGCCGCTGCTGATCGGCGACAGCGGCGAAGCCGTGCGGCTGTCGGAGCGGCTGCTCGAACAGGGTCTGCTGGTGCCGGCGATCCGTCCGCCCACCGTGCCCGAGGGCACGGCGCGCCTGCGCATCACCGTGTCGGCCGCGCATACGGCCGCCGACATCGACCGTCTGCTGGAGGCGCTGCATGCCTGCTAAGCCCGTGCTCGCACTGGTCCATGGCTGGGGCATGAATGCGCGCGTGTTCGACCCGCTCGCTACCGCACTGGCCGATGCCTTCGACGTGCATGCGCTCGACCTGCCGGGCCACGGCGGCCGCGCGCCCTTGCCGGACGATACGCTGGCGGCCTGGGCCGACGATCTGGCACAGCGTCTGCCGGCCGCCGCCACTGTGCTCGGCTGGTCGCTGGGCGGCCAGGTGGCGATGCGTGCCGCGCTCGATCGCCCCGACAGGATCGCGCGGCTCGTGCTGCTTGCGAGCACGCCGCGCTTCGTGGCTGCGCCCGACTGGCCGCACGGTCTGGCGGCGGCGGATCTGGATGTGTTCGGTGACGCACTGCTCGCCGATCCGCGCGGCACGCTCGGCCGTTTCCTCGCTTTGCAGACGCGCGGCGCACCGGATCAAAAAGCGCTGCTGTATGCGCTGCGGCGCGTTCTGGCCGAAGCGCCCGAGCCGGCGCCGTCGGCGCTGGCGGCCGGGCTGGCGATGCTGCGGGACACCGATCTGCGCATCGAGGCAAAGCGGATCGAACAGCCCGCGCTGGTGATCCATGGGCGACTCGATACCCTGGCCCCGACCGGTGCGGGCCAATGGCTTGCCGCGCATCTGCCGCAGGCGTGTGCGCTGGCCCTGCCGCGCGCCGCGCACGCGCCGCACCTGTCGCACCCGGATGCGGTGGTCGCGGCCCTTCGCGATTTCTGCCATGCGTGAGGACGCGCTCGATTTCGCCGAAGTGCGGCGCGCCTTCGACCGGGCTGCCGCGCACTACGACGCGCACGCCGTGCTGCAGCGCGAGGTGGGCGACCGTCTGTTCGAGCGGCTTGATTTCATGTCCATCGAGCCCGGGCGCGTACTCGACATCGGCACCGGCACCGGCTACGGATTCGGGCGCCTGCGGACACGTTACGCCGAGGCAAGCTGTTGCGCGCTCGACATCGCACCCGCCATGCTGCGCGCCGCGCGTGCGCGCCTGCCGCAGACCGGCTGGGGGCAGCGCATGCTGCGGCGGCTAGCAGGCGGCGCGGCCGAAACGGATTTCGTCTGCGCGGACATGGAACGTCTGCCTGTTGCCGCCAATGGGATCGATCTCCTGTGGTCCAGTCTCGCGCTGCAATGGGCGCAGGATCTGGAGGCGACGCTGAAGGGCTTTCACCGGGCGCTGGCGCCGGGTGGATTGCTGGTCTTCTCCACCTTCGGTCCGGATACGCTGAAGGAACTGCGCACCGCCTTCGCGACGGTCGACGATGCGCCGCACGTCAACCGTTTCGTCGATCTGCACGATATCGGCGACATGCTCGTGCATGCCGGCTTCGCGCATCCGGTCATGGAAATGGAAATGTTGACACTGACCTATGCCGATCTGCGAGCGATGATGCGTGATCTCAAAGGACTCGGCGCGCACAATGCCGCGCTGGATCGTCGTCGCGGGCTGACCGGCAAGGCGGCCTGGCAACGCCTCGAAGCGGCTTACGAACAGCATCGCGTCGAAGACCGGTTGCCGGCGCGTTTCGAGGTGATCTACGGCCATGCCTGGGCGGGCGACAAAAGAACGCGGGCAGACGGCCGCCAGGTGATTGAATTCAAGATCGCGCAGCGGCGGGCGGCGCGGTGAGCGGGCGCGGCTACTTTGTAACCGGTACCGACACGGGCGTGGGCAAGACGCGTGTCGCGGTCGCGCTCATTCATGCCCTGCGCGCACGCGGCCTGCGCGTTGCCGCCATGAAACCGGTGGCGGCGGGGGCCGCGCCTGGTGCGTTGAACGGGGACGTCGTGGCGTTGCGTGCTGCGAGTAACGTCGAGGCGCCGCTGGCAGAGGTGAATCCCTATGCCTTCGGCGCGGCGATTGCGCCGCACATTGCAGCGGAAGCGGCTGGCGTGCGGATCGACATCGCGCGCATTGCCTCCGCCCATGCGCGGCTTGCCGCGCGCGCAGATGTCGTGGTCGTCGAGGGCGCAGGCGGCTGGCGCGTGCCGCTCGACGCAGATATCGACATGGCCGACCTGGCGGCGCATCTCGGCCTGCCCGTAGTGTTGGTCGTGGGGCTGCGCCTGGGATGTCTCAATCACGCGATGCTGACCGCCGATGCCGTGCGCGCGCGCGGGGTGCCGTGGGCGGGCTGGATCGCCAATCGCATCGATCCGGCGATGCCGTATGCCGATGCGAACCTGCGCGCCTTGCACGCGCGTCTGCCGGGGCCCTGTCTAGGCGTGCAGCCGTTCGTTGCCGAACTGGCCGAACCGGCACCGCCCGACTGGCTGCACCTGCCAGAAAATTAGCATCTTAGAATAATCGTTAATAACGATATTCTTTATACAAATCAACTGCTTAGTACGGCGTGACGGCTTGCCATGCCCGCCACGCGCGTGGTACGGTTGCGACAGATTGCCGCATCATCCTTTCCGTTGTTCCCGCCAAAGGAGCTCGCATAGATGGAAGAGGTTGTACGCGGGACAACCGGCGCATTCGTCTTCCATTCGCGCCCCCGTTGCTCCCTGCCGCGCATGCAAGGTCGCCGGATTTTCTGGGCGCTTGCCGCCGTGTGTTTCGGCGTGGCGATCATATTCTCCGCATTGGGTTACTGGCTGGTCCTGCCGTTCGCCGGACTGGAAGTCGGGCTGCTCGCCTGGGCCTTCGAGGCGATGCGCGAGCGCGAGCGCGACTACGAAACCCTCACCATCGACGGCGATGCCGTCGTGCTCGAATGGAGCAGTGGCCGTCACCAGGGACGGCGCGAACTGAACCGTTACTGGGTGCGGGTCGAATCCGACTGCACCACGCCGGGCCGCAATTGCCGGATTCGCGTCCGCTCGCACGGACGCGGTACCGAAGTTGGACTCTTTCTAAGCGACGAAGGGCGGCTGCAACTGGCCGAGACGATACGTAGCAGACTGCGGATGTAGCCACGCCGCAACGACGAACCGAATACCAAATCAACAGTGAGAGGACGGGGAGTGCGATGAAGAGGATGGGGCAAGGGGCGGTGCTGGCTGCCGCATGGGGTGCAAGTCAATCGGCGTTCGCCGAGTATGCATACAATCTTCAGGCGCCGGCGAGTCCGATCGCCGCGCAGGTTTTTCACCTGCACAACCTGATCATGCTGGTCTGTCTGGGCATTTTTGTCGTGGTCTTCGGCGCGATGTTCTATTCGCTGATCAAGCACCGCAAATCGGTCGGCCATCAAGCGGCGCATTTCCACGAAAACACGACCATCGAAGTGATCTGGACGGTGATTCCCTTCGTCATCCTGATGGGCATGGCCTATCCGGCCGCCAAGGTGGTGATCGCGATGAAGGACACCAGCAACCCGGACATGACCATCAAGATCACCGGCTATCAGTGGAAGTGGGGCTACGACTATCTGAACGAGGGCGTCAGCTTCTACAGCAATCTCGCCACGCCGCGCGAGCAGATCCAGAATGCCGCGACCAAGGGCGAGCATTATCTGCTCGAAGTGGATGAGCCCATGGTGGTGCCGGTGGGCAAACGGGTGCGCCTGCTCATTACGGCCAACGATGTGCTTCACGCCTGGTGGGTGCCGGCCCTCGGCGCCAAGCAGGATGCGATCCCGGGTTTTATCCGCGATGCCTGGTTCGAAGCCGACCGGATCGGTACGTATCGTGGCCAGTGCGTCGAACTGTGCGGCAAGGATCACGGCTTCATGCCCATCGTCGTCAACGTCGTCTCTGAAGCCGACTATGCGGCCTGGGTCGAGAAGAAGAAAGGGGCGGCCGAAGTCGCGGCGGCGGACGACACCAAGACTTTCCCGCTGCCTGATCTGGTCGCACGCGGCGAGAAGGTCTATGCAGCCAGCTGTGCGGCGTGCCACCAGGCCAACGGCATGGGCTTGCCTGGCGCCTTCCCCGCAATCAGTGGTTCGAAGATCGCCACCGGGCCGGTCGGTGCGCATATCGATATCGTGCTGCATGGCAAGCCGGGGACCGCGATGGCGGCGTTCGGGACGCAACTGTCCGATGCGGATATCGCCGCGGTCGTGACCTATCAGCGCAATGCCTGGGACAACAAGACCGGCGACGCGGTACAACCCGCGCAGATCGCCGCCGCGCACGCCGACGGCAAGGGCGCCGCGGCCGCGCAGTGAATCACGGAGAGGAGAAGACGAATGTCTGACGTTGCACACGCTCACGGCCACGACGACCACGGGCACCACGCCCATCCGACCGGCTTCATGCGCTGGCTGACCACCACCAACCACAAGGACATCGGCAGCCTGTACCTGATCTTTGCGCTGATCATGCTGTTCGCGGCCGGCGCCATGGCCCTGATGATCCGCGCCGAACTGTTCAAGCCCGGGCTTCAGCTGGTGCACCCCGATTTCTTCAACCAGCTCACGACCATGCACGGTCTGATCATGATCTTCGGCGTGATCATGCCGGCCTTCTCGGGCTTCGCGAACTGGCAGGTGCCGCTGATGCTGGGGGCGCCGGACATGGCTTTCCCGCGCATGAACAACTGGGCGTTCTGGATCCTGCCGGTTGCTGGTTTACTGCTCATGGCGTCATTCTTCCTGCCCGGCGGCGCGGTCGCCGGGGGCTGGACGATGTATCCACCGCTCTTCATCCAGGGCGGGATTTCCTACGACCTGACGATCCTCGCCGTCCATATCATGGGCCTGTCGTCAATCATGGGCTCGATCAACATCATCACGACCATCCTCAACATGCGTGCGCCGGGGCTTACGCTCATGAAGATGCCGCTCTTCGTGTGGACGTGGCTGATTACCGCGTACCTGCTCATCGCGACCATGCCGGTGCTCGCCGGCGCGGTGACCATGCTGCTGACCGACCGCAATTTCGGTACGCACTTCTTCAACGCGGCAGGTGGCGGCGACCCGGTGATGTTCCAGCACATCTTCTGGTTCTTCGCGCATCCCGAGGTCTACATCCTGATCCTGCCGGCCTTCGGCATCGTCTCCCAGATCATTCCGACCTTTGCCCGCAAGCCCCTGTTCGGCTATGCCTCGATGGTCTATGCGACGGCGTCGATCGCGATCCTGTCGTTCATCGTCTGGGCGCACCACATGTTCACCGTGGGCATGCCGGTGGCGGCGCAGCTCTTCTTCATGTTCTCGACCATGCTGATCGCGGTGCCGACCGGCGTGAAGGTATTCAACTGGGTCGCGACCATGTGGCGCGGGTCGATGACTTTCGAGACCCCGATGCTGTTCGCCATCGCTTTCGTCTGCCTGTTCACCATCGGCGGGTTCTCGGGGCTGGTGCTTGCCATCGCGCCGGTCGACATCCAGCTGCACGACACCTACTACGTCGTTGCGCATTTCCACTATGTGCTGGTGTCGGGTGCGTTGTTCTCGATCTTCGCTGGCGTCTATTACTGGCTGCCCAAGTGGACCGGGCACATGTACAGCGAGACGTTGGGCAAATGGCATTTCTGGCTGTCGGTGATCGGCATGAACATCGTGTTTTTCCCGATGCATTTTCTGGGGCTTGCCGGCATGCCGCGGCGTATCCCGGATTATGCGCTGCAGTTTACCGAGTTCAACCAGATCGCCACCGTCGGGGCTTTCATCTTCGGCTTCTCTCAACTGCTTTTCCTGGCGATTGTGCTGAAGACGATCAAGGGAGGCGCGAAGGCCACGAGCAAGGTCTGGGAAGGCGCTGAAGGTCTGGAATGGACCGTGCCTTCGCCCGCGCCGTATCACACCTTCGAAACTGCGCCGGTGATCAAGTGAGCGATGCCGCAATGACCGACAGACGCGGACGCAAATACCTCACGGCCGGGCTGCTCGCGCTTTTTGCGCTGGGTTTGTTCCTGTTCACGCTGTTCAACGGGTTGCGCTAGAAGCATGGCGGACGGCAACGCGAAGATGCTGACCAAGCTGGTCGTGGCGACACTCGCCATGTTCGGCTTCGGCTTCGCCATGGTGCCGTTCTATTACAAGATCTGCGAAGTCACGGGCATCAACGCCGGCGATGAGCAGACGCTGGTGCGCAATACGCAGGTCGATCCGTCGCGATCGGTCACGATCCAGTTCGATGCCAATGTCAACGAAACCCTGCCCTGGCGATTCAAGCCGGAAGTCCGCACGATGACCGTGCATCCGGGGCAGCTCGTCCAGGTCGAGTATGTCGTGACCAATACCAGCGCGCATCCCATCGTTGGCCAGGCCGTTCCAAGCTATGGCCCGGCGCGCGCGGCGGCGTTCTTCAAGAAGATCGAATGTTTCTGCTTTACGCCGCAGACGCTTGCGGCCGGCGAAACGCGGCGCATGCCGGTGATGTTCGTGCTCGATCCGGCGGTCGAAAGCGAGCTGCATACCGTGACGCTGTCGTATACGTTCTTCGATACCGACAAACAGGCCGTGACGGGTACTGCAAAGCGAGGTTAGCGTTATGTCCGGCAACAACGTGAAGGCCGCGCTCGCCGTGTTCTGGAGCTTCTTCGGTGTGCGCAAGCGGCGCGATTACGATGACGATGCGAGCAGCCTGACGCCTGCGCAGGTCATCATCGCGGGCCTGATCGGCGGGGTGTTGTTCGTGTTGACGATGCTGGTGGTGGTGTATCTGGCGATGCAGTTTCTGAAATAAGGGATCAATCAAATAAGGAGAGGGGAAACATGAGCCTGGCGCAAACCGACAAATACTATCTGCCGCAGCCTTCGATCTGGCCCATCGTCGGATCGCTCGCCCTGCTGCTCATGGCGGTGGGGGGCACCATGATGATGCGGGAGGTGCCGCACGGCGGCTGGATACTGCTGGCGGGTTTCGGCACGCTGTTCTACATGATGTTCGGCTGGTTCGGCGAGGTCGTTCGGGACAGCGAGGCCGGCCGTTTCAACAAGCAGGTCGACGCCTCCTACCGCTGGTCGATGAGCTGGTTCATCTTTTCGGAGGTCATGTTCTTTGCCGCCTTCTTTGGCGCGCTGTTCTATACGCGCGTGCTGTCGGTGCCCTGGCTGGCCGAGGGCGACACCATGCAGCAGCTGTGGCCCAATTTCCAGGCGGCCTGGCCGACCGCCGGTCCCGGGCTGTCAGGGCCCGAGGCCCAGTTCACGCCCATGCACGCATGGGGCATTCCCGCGATCAACACGCTATTGTTGTTGACGTCCGGCGTGACCGTGACCTGGGCGCACTGGGGCCTGAAAAAAGGCGTACGCAGTCAGCTGGTCTGGGGGCTGGCGATGACGGTCGCACTGGGCCTGGTATTCCTTAGCCTGCAGATCTACGAGTACTACCACGCATACACGGCGCTCGGGCTGACCCTGGGGGCGGGCGTCTACGGCGCGACCTTCTTCATGCTGACGGGATTCCACGGTTTCCATGTGCTGGTCGGCACCACGATGCTGATCGTGATGCTGGGCCGCTCGATGGCCGGACATTTCACCGCCGATCACCATTTCGCCTTCGAGGCGGTGTCGTGGTACTGGCACTTTGTCGACGTGGTGTGGGTATTGCTGTTCCTGCTGGTCTACTGGCTGATTTGAAAGGCCGGCGCAGAACGGTCAGCGAAGACCGTTCTGCGGCACCAGGCCGAAGTAGTATCCGGCCATCAGCAGGATGAAAAGCGTGAGCGACAGGGTGATGCGGATGGTGAGCATCTTGACGGTGCGGTCCGACCCGCCCTTGTCCTTGACGAGGTAGTACAGAGCGCTGCCCAGACTGGCCAGGATGAGGAAGATGAAGAGCAGGACGACGATGCGCATGGGGCGGCCCGTTCGACAAAACGGCAGTCTACCCGGATTGTCCCGTCGGTGCATGGCTTGAATCTGCGGATCGGAAACTGGCGGTTTGCCCCGCGGCTCTGGCCGACCCTGGCAATGCTGTTCTTCGTTGCACTGACCGCCTGGCTCGGTAACTGGCAGAGCGGCCGTGCGGATACGAAGCGCACCCTGCAGGCCCGCTACGATGCCGCTTTCCTGGCTGCGCCCATCCACGTTGGTACACCCATGCTCGACAAGAACAGCGTGCTTTATCGCAAGCTCGAAGTCACGGGGCGTTTCGATGCGGCGCACGGCATACTCATCGACAACCGCATTCGTGCCGGGGTGGCGGGCTATCACGTTCTGATGCCGCTTGTGGTGGAAGGGGGGCGTACAGCCATCCTGGTCAACCGCGGCTGGGTCGCGGCCGATCCGGCGCGCGCGCATATTCCGGATCCGCCGGTGCCGGCCGGCCGGGTTGCCCTGGAAGGCATCGCCGGCGATCCGCACAGCCGTTACGTTGAGCTGGGCGATGCCACGCCGCGGGACAGGGTATGGCAGAACCTCGATTTCGAACGGTATGCCCGTACCTACCCACACGCACTTCAACCGGTTCTGCTGATGCAGACGAGCGCGACGGCGGACGGCCTCGCGCGTGACTGGCCCCGGCCCGATACCGGTGTCGACATGCATGTCGGCTATGCATTCCAGTGGTACAGTCTGGCGACGACGCTGGTCGTGCTGTGGGTCGTGTTGAACCTCAGGCGCTCGGGAAGCGGCTGAACTATCTGAAGGTCGTACATCCATGCAATTGAGTTCGCGCGGAAAGCTGCTCCTGCTGATTGGCGTATTTCTCGTACCCGTCGTGGCTGCGTATATCGCATACCTTGGATGGCGCCCTTCGGCGCACGGCAATTACGGTGAACTGCTGCGCGTGACGCCCCTGCAACAGACAGCCGGTGCGCGTCTCGATGGCGGATCGCTCGATTTCGAGGCTTTACGCGGCAAGTGGCTGATCGTGCGTGTCGGTGGCGGGGTTTGCGATCCGGATTGTGCGCAGCAACTGTATCTGACGCGGCAGGTGCGTACGGCGCAGGGCAAGGATCAGTCGCGGATCGAGCGCGTGTGGGTGCTGGCCGACGGGCATGCGCCGGATGCGTCGCTGCTGCAGGCGCACCCGGGCCTGATCGTGTGGCGTCCAGCGAATCCGGGCTTCCTGGCGCAATTCCCGGAAACTGGCGACGATGGGGTGTATCTCGTCGATCCGCTGGGCAATTTGATGTTGCGCTTTCCGGCGCATCCCGATCCCAAGCGCATGATGAAAGACCTGAAACTCCTGCTCAAGGCTTCGCAGATCGGCTGAATCCATCCATGCACATCTATCGCGCGCTCATACTCGCAGCCCTGGTCCTGGCCCTGGGGGTCGTCAGCCTTGGCGCCTACGTGCGGCTGTCCGATGCCGGTCTGGGCTGCCCGGACTGGCCGGGATGCTATGGACATCTGACCCCGCATCATGCGGCCGACGCAATCAACGCTGCACTGGCGGTCGAGCCCGATGGACCGGTTTCGCATGCCAAGGCCTGGAAGGAAATGGCCCATCGGTATTTTGCAGGCCTGCTCGGCTTGCTGATACTCGGCATCGCCGCCTTCGGTTGGCGCATGCGCCGGCAGGCGCAGGGCGGAGCGGCGTTACCACTCTTCCTGCTGGGCCTGATCGTGTTTCAGGCGCTGCTCGGAATGTGGACCGTGACGCGGCTGCTGAAACCGATGGTCGTGAGTGCGCATCTGCTGGGCGGGATGGCTACCGTATCGCTCTTGCTGTGGCTGTGGTTGCGCGAGCGTGGTCAGCCGGGGCCGTCGTATCGCGCCCGGGCCGATCATTTGCGCGGGGTCGCGGCGATTGGCTTGATGCTGGTTGCGATCCAGATCGCATTGGGTGGCTGGGTGAGCACCAACTACGCGGCGCTGGCCTGTACGGATTTTCCGCAGTGCCATGGTGCGTGGGTGCCGCCAGGCATGGATTTCACGCATGGTTTCACTCTGCGTCGCGCGCTGGGTGAAACTGCGGGCGGCGATCTATTGCCTTTCGAAGCGCTGGTCGCCATTCACTGGACGCATCGCGTGATGGCGCTGATCGTGACGCTCTATCTGCTGATGCTGGCCTGGAGGCTGTTGCGAACGTCGGGTTTCACAGGCGGCGGCGCGCTGTTGCTTGCCGCACTTGCCCTGCAGGTCGGACTTGGCATCAGCAATGTTCTGCTCAGCCTCCCGCTGGGACTGGCTGTCGCCCACAATGCGGGCGCGGGCGCGTTGCTGGCAGTGCTGGTGTATCTGAACTTCCGGGTGCGAGGAGGATGATGTGGAATCCTTGATGGTGCAGGGTGCGGCGTGCCGTTGCCAGCAGTTCCTGGCCTTGTGCAAGCTGCGGGTCGTCAGCCTTATCGTGTTCACCGCCGTCATCGGCATGTTCCTGGCCGTGCCGGGCTGGCCGGACTGGCACGCACTGTGGGCCGGCACGCTGGGGATTGCGATGGTTGCGGGGGCCGCCGCCGCATTCAATTGCCTGATCGAGCAGAAGATCGATGCGCTGATGGCGCGCACCCGGGCGCGCCCTTTGCCGCGAGGCGAGCTGACCAGCATCCAGACCGTGGTGTTCTCGGGCATCGTGGGCGGGATCGGTCTCTTGTTGCTGAACCTGTACGTCAACCCGCTGACGATGTGGCTCACGCTTGCAACCTTTGTGGGGTATGCGGTGATCTACACGGCCATCCTCAAGCCGATGACGCCGCAGAACATCGTTATCGGCGGTGCGTCGGGCGCGATGCCGCCTGTGCTGGGCTGGGCCGCGGCAACCGGCGAAGTCCACCATGATGCCCTGTTGCTGTTCCTCATCATTTTTGCCTGGACGCCGCCGCATTTCTGGGCGCTGGCGCTATATCGCCGCGAAGAATATGCGCGTGCCGGACTGCCCATGCTGCCGGTCACCCATGGCGAGGCGTACACGCGCCTGCAGGTTCTGCTCTACACGCTGCTGTTGTTCGCGGTTTCCATGCTGCCCGTGGCAACGGGCATGGGAGGGATCGTCTACCTGGCGGGAGCGGTGGTGCTGGGCGCGCGCTTCATTCATTATGGCTGGCGCCTGTGGCGTGCGTACTCTGACGCGCTCGCCAAAGAGACGTTCCGGTTTTCGATCTGGTATCTGAGCCTGCTGTTCGCCGTCATGCTGTGCGACCATTACTGGCGAATACCCGTTTGATTTTCATGGCCATTTTTTGACCGGCTCCCCTCTGAATATCTGGATATTCAGACTGGATTGTTTTATATTAGGGCAATCCATCATCAGGGGGTGCGAAATGATTCTCTCCCGAACCAGCCAGTATGCCGTGCAGGCGCTGATCTACATGGCCACGCAACCCAGCGCGACCCCCGTCCTGAACAAGGACATTGCCGCGCAGCTTGGCGTGCCGGCGCCCTATCTGGCGAAGATTCTGCAAAGTCTGGCCAAGGGCAATCTACTGTTTTCCTTCCGGGGCAGGCTGGGCGGATTCTGCCTGCGCGAGCCGGGCGACAAAATCACGCTGATGCAGATCCTGCTGCTGACCGAAGGCCCGGCGTTTACCCAGAGTTGCCTGCTCGGCCTGAAAAAATGCAGCGATGAAACCGCCTGCCCGCTGCATTTTCGCTGGGTGCCGGTCAAGAAGAAAATCATCGATCTGTTGCAGGAAACGACCCTGGAAAAGCTGGCGAAAGCGGTCGAGTCCGGGAAATATCGCCTGGCCGATGTGCCGGCCCAGCTTTTCGAGCACGTCAAGGCGTGAAACGTGCGCTGATCGCGCTGGCAGGGATGCTGAGCCTAGGGCTCGTGGCCTGTACACCCGCGCCGACGCCGCCCCGGTTCCAGGCAACCGATATCACGGGTGCGCCTTTCGCGCATGATTTCAGGCTGACCGACCATACCGGCCAGATGCGTACCCTGGCCGACTTCAAGGGCAAGGCCGTTGCTGTTTTCTTCGGCTACACACATTGCCCGGACGTTTGCCCGACCACGCTGGCCGATTTTGCCGCTGCGTTAAAAATGCTGGGGTCACAGGGCGACCGCGTGCAGGTCATTTTCGTTACGGTCGATCCCGAGCGCGATACCCCCGAGGTGCTGCGGCAATTCGTCCCGGCCTTCGATCCGCGCTTTTTGGGCATGTACACCGATGCGGCTTCGCTACGGCTGTTGGCAAAAGACTACAAGATCGTCTATCAGAAAACCGCACAAAAAAATCCGGACGATTATCTGATCGACCACAGTGCGGGAACCTATATCTATGATCCAAAAGGGCGTTTGCGCCTGTTGATGCCCTATGGCAGCAAGCCAGAGGCCATTGCGCAGGATCTGAAGACCCTGCTGGCGTCGCCCTGATTCGGTGCGTGCCTTGCGGCTGCCCAGACGGATAGACTATAATCCCGCAGTTTTTAATATAAGCATATGCTGTTCGATATCGGCTGCCGGCGGTGGGGCGGTCGTGTTGTTTCGGTACACGTTAGGAGCGGTCTATGGCGGTAACCACATATTCCGGGGCGGAGCAGTACAACTTCGATATCGTCAAAAAATTTGCCGTCATGTCCCTCGTCTGGGCGGTGATCGGTATGTTCGTCGGGGTGTACATCGCCTCCGAACTGGCGTGGCCCTTCCTCAATTTCGATAATCCCTACATCTCCTTCGGGCGTTTCCGGCCGGTTCATACCACCACGGTGATCTTCGGCTTCGGCGGTTCCGCTCTCTTCGCCACCTCCTACTACGTCGTTCAGCGTACCTGCCAGACCCGTCTGATTTCGGACGGCATGGCCAGTTTCACCTTCTGGGGCTGGATGGCAATCATCTTCCTGGCGGATATCAGCTACATGCTGGGCTATACCCAGTCGCGCGAATACGCGGAAATGGAATGGCCGATCGATATCCTGATCGAGGTCGTGTGGGTCACCTACCTGATCCTGTTCGTCGGCACCATCATGCGCCGCAAGCAGCCGCACATCTATGTGGCGAACTGGTTCTATCTGGCATTCATCCTGGCCACGGCTCTGTTGCACACGTTCAACAACCTGGCCATGCCGATCAATCTCTTCTCGATGAAGTCGTACAGCCTCTTTGCCGGCACCCAGGACGCAATGACCCAGTGGTGGTATGGCCACAATGCGGTCGGCTTCTTCCTGACGGCGGCCTTCCTTGGCATGATGTACTACTTCGTGCCCAAGCAGGCCGGTCGCCCGATCTACTCCTACCGGCTGTCGATCGTCCACTTCTGGGCGCTGGGCTTCATGTACATGTGGGTGGGCGCCCATCACCTGCACTGGACGGCGCTGCCCGACTGGACTTCGTCGCTGGCCGCCGCGTTCTCGATCCTGCTGCTGATGCCCTCGTGGGGCGGCATGATCAACGGCATCATGACCCTCTCCGGAGCATGGGACAAACTGCGTACCGACCCGGTGATGCGTTTCATGATCGTTGCGCTCTCGTTCTACGGCATGTCGACCTTCGAAGGGCCGATGATGTCGCTGAAGGAGGTCAACGCGCTCTCGCACTATACCGACTGGACCGTGGGTCACGTGCACTCCGGCGCGCTCGGCTGGGTGGCGATGATTTCCTTCGGCTCGCTCTATCACATGATGCCCAAGCTCTGGGATACCAAGATTTATAGCCAGAAGATGGTCGAATGGCATTTCTGGCTGGCCACGATCGGTATCGTGCTCTACATCGTCGCAATGTGGATTTCGGGCATCACCCAGGGCCTGATGTGGCGCGCTTTCGACGAGTTCGGCAACCTGCAGTACTCGTTTGTCGAATCGGTCGCCGCGATGCATCCCTTCTACGCGATGCGTGCCATCGGCGGGATGTTCTTCCTGACCGGCGCGGTGCTGATGACCTACAACATGTTCATGACCATTCGGCAGGGCAAGCGTGAAGCTGCTGCGCTGGAAGCCAAGCTGGCCGCCAAGATGGCCCGCGCGTAACACGGAGCAGCCCTGAAATGAACCTCAATTTCAAGCATGAATGGATCGAGACCAATATCGGCTTGATGGCCGTGTTGACCATGCTGGCGATCAGCGTGGGCGGTCTGGTGGAAATCGCACCCCTGTTCTTCATCGACAAGACGATCGAGAAAGTCGAAGGCGTCAGACCCTATACGCCGCTTGAACAGCGCGGCCGCGACATTTATCAGCGTGAAGGCTGCTATCTGTGTCATTCGCAGATGATTCGCCCATTCCGTGACGAGAAGCTGCGTTACGGTCATTATTCGCTGGCGGCGGAATCGCAGTACGACCATCCCTTCCAGTGGGGATCGAAGCGCACCGGCCCCGATCTGGCGCGTGTCGGCGGCAAATATTCCAATGAATGGCACGTTCAGCATCTCATCGCACCGCGTTCGATGGTGCCCGAATCGGTCATGCCGAATTACCCCTGGCTGCAGACTACGCCGCTCGACATCTCCGACGTGACCGACCGCATGAAGGCCTTGCGCAAGGTGGGGGTGCCTTACTCGCTGACCGAGGCCGAATACAAGGCTAATGCCCAGAAATTCGGTGAAACGGTGGCCAGGCAGCTGCATATCCCGGATGCCCAGAAAAATCTGATCGAGCAGGCCAATTTCGGCAATTACGACGGCGACCGCTCGGGCATTTCCGAAATGGATGCGCTGGTGGCCTATCTGCAGGTACTGGGCACCATGGTCGATTTCAGCAAATACAAGGACGACGCTTTCGTCGACAGCCGGTAAGCGGAGGCGTCATGGAATGGTTGATATGGTTCTCGAAACCGGAAAACACCAAGCCTCTGGCGCTGATCATCTTTTTCGTGACCTTTATCGGCATCCTGATCTACGCCTACGGTAGCAAGACGCGGAGCGAAAAACTCGAGTCCTACCGCGATATCCCCTTTCTCGATGACGAGGAAGGAACGAAGGACAAGCAATGAGCGAGCAAAAACTACAATCCCAGACCGTACAGACCACCGGCCACGCATGGGACGGCGATCTGCAGGAATACAACAACCCGCTGCCCGTCTGGTGGGTCTATACGTTCTACGCGACGGTGATTTTTGCCATCGTTTACTGGACCATCTATCCGTCGTGGCCGTTCGGCAAGGGCTGGCTGGGTGGCGTGGCCGACATCACCTACGTGAACAGCGATGGGGAAACCAAGACGCACAGCTGGAATACGCGTGCGCTTCTGATGGAGAAACTCAACGCAGCCAGCGTCGAACAGAAGCCGTATTTCGACAAGGTGGCTTCCATGTCCTACGAGCAGATCGCCAAGGATCCGGAAATGAGCGGCTTCATCCAGTCGGCCGGCAAGGCATTGTTTTCCGATAACTGCGCACCCTGTCACCAGGCGGGTGGCCAGGGCAAGATCGGCTTTTTCCCGAACCTGACCGATGACGACTGGCTCTATGGCGGTACTTACGCCAAGATTCACGAGACGCTGATGGAAGGCCGACGTGGCTACATGCCGACCTTTGGCGAAGTGCTGGCCGCAGACCAGATCGACAGCCTGGCCAACTATGTGGCCAGCCTCTCCGGCATTCCGCATGACGCGGGCAAGGCCTCGGCAGGCAATGTCCTGTTCCATAGCGAAACAGCGGCATGCTTTTATTGCCATGGCGGTGACGCAAAGGGCCGCAAGGATATCGGTGCGCCCAATCTGACGGACAATATCTGGCTGTGGGCCGACGTGCCGGGTTCGGATGCCGCAGAAGGCAAAATCGCCGCGATCCGCAACGTGATCGCCCAGGGGCTCAACAAAGGGGTGATGCCCGTGTGGGCGGGACGTCTGTCGTCCGAGCAAATCAAGGTGCTTACGGTTTACGTCCACGATCTGGGTGGCGGACAGTGAGTCCAGCTTTCGGAATACACCGGGACTGAAGGTGCAAAGCCCCCGCTCGCGGGGGCTTTGCGCTTTCGGCTTTCTGGATCGCATCGATCATGCAATCAGGCTTAGAAGACCAGCTTGCGCTTTACCAAAAGCGCATTCCCATTTTCACGCGTTCGGTCAAGGGACGGTTCAGGCGTTTCAAAACTGCGGTCCTGGCGCTGGCCTATGCGATCTATTTCCTGCTGCCCTGGCTACCCTGGGCGCGGCCTGACGCCCCCTCCCAGGCAGTATTGTTCGATCTGCCTGGGCGGCGTTTTCTGATTTTCGGCCTGACCGTCTATCCGCAGGATGTGATCTGGCTGGCGTTGCTGCTGTTCATCGCCGCAATTCTGCTGTTCTTCGTCACCGGCCTGGTCGGACGCGCCTTCTGTGGCTATTTCTGCTTTCAAACGCTGTGGACCGATTTCTTCATCTGGATCGAACATCGTGTCCAGGGCGAGCGTCCTGCGCGCGTGCGGTTGTACCGACAGCCCTGGGATCGCGAAAAAATCCTGAAGGTGGCGGGAACCCATGTGCTCTGGTTGCTGGCGTCGTTCTGGACAGCGATAACCTTCGCAGCCTACTTCAGCCCGGTTCCCCAACTGGTCATCGATTTCTTCACCGGTCAGGCTGCGGCTGCGGCCTACATCACGGTGACTGTGCTGACGCTGTCGACCTACGCGGCAGCGGGTTTGATGCGCGAGCAGATATGCACCTATGTCTGCCCGTATGGCCGGTTCCAGAGCGTCATGTATGAAGCCGAAACGCTGGCCGTGCACTATGACGCCAAGCGGGGCGAAGGAACCCAGGGGCGCGCGGTCGTGCGCGCGGGCCGAGGTATCGCGCTGGAACGGCGCAAGGGGGGCGCGCGTGGCGGAGACGCCCCGGAACGGCGACACATTCAGCTGTCGAATGCGGAACGTGCCCGGGCCGAACGGCAGGCGCAGGGGTACGGCGACTGCGTCGACTGCGGGCTGTGTGTGCAGGTCTGCCCCGTCGGCATCGATATCCGCGATGGATTGCAGTACAAATGCATTTCCTGCGGGCTCTGCATCGATGCCTGCAATACCATCATGGATTCCTTCGGTTTTCCGCGTGGCCTGATCCGTTACGACTCCGAAAAAAACCTGGCTTCACAGACACCGCTGGCGCCGAAGCTGCACTGGAAACGGCTGAAGATCATCGGCTACGGTGTCGCGCTGATCCTGATGACCGGTTATCTCGGCTACAGTATTGCAACGCGCAGCAGTTTCGACCGGGCCGTCAGCCAGGTGCGTCAACCCCTGTACGTTGTGCTGTCCAATGGCGATATCCGCAATCGCTATCAGGTCCGGATCACCAACAAATCGGGCACCGCAACGCGCTACCGCATCACAGTCCGGGGCGTGCCGGTGCAGGCGCTTGATCTGGGCAATTTTGAGGAGATCGGAATTAAACCGGGCCACAGCGGTCTCGTACAGGCGAGCGTGCGTCTGTCGCCGAACGAAGCGGCCCGAATCCGGCAGTTCGAGCTGACGATCACCCCGGTGGGGCGTCCCGGCGAAGCCCGCAGCGAACGCGTGCGTTTCGACAGTCCTGGACATACGTCATGAACACTACTTTCGTCACCCTGTTCAGCGGCCTGGGGGCGGTACTCGTCCTCTACGCCCTGCTGGGCCTCATGCGTACCCTGCATCCCATGCTGAGGGCGCTGCTGGCGGGGTTGATACCGCTCACCGCCTATTTCATCCTCATTGTCGGCGGCTGGCCCGGACTGGACGTTGCCGCCATCCATATTTCCGTATTTCTCGCGGCGGCGCTGGTGTTATATGCCATCACGCAGTTCAGGAAAAGCAGCGAACGTCTGCACTGGGTGCCGAAGCTCCTGATTGCTTTTTTCGTCGGCCTCGTTTTTTTCAATGCCGGCTTGCTGTATGTATCGAATGCGGGTTTGCCGGTTGCGCTGGGCACCTGGTGGCTGGGCGGCAACGGACAGACTGTGCACAGTGGATTCTCGGGGGTGGTACCGCACGGCGAAAATGCGGCGCGAGCCGTTTCGTCCGAGCTGGCGCGAACGCATCGCGAAAGCCAGGCGGGCTGGCGGGTCGAAGTGGACGGTCTGGATGGCACGGAAACGGTGCGTTCCGTCGTCATCCGGGCGCAGGATCGCACGGGGCTGCCGGTCGACGACGCGCAGGCCGAAATACGCATCAGCCGCCCGGGGGCTCCCGATTCGGGGCACACGGAAGCACTCCGGATGTCGGCGCCGGGGGTATATGAAGGTGCCGTGTCGCTGCCGGGCAAGGGACGCTGGCTGCTTGACGTGAACTTGAGCCGCTCCGGCGAAACGCGCTATCACAGCGGGCAGGAGGCCTACGTGCCATGAACGGCATTCTGGGATTTCTGTTTGCCCTCTCGGGCGTCTTCGTACTGCTGATCGTGGCGGGTGTTTTCTGGTCGATCCGGCATGGGCAATTCGACGATCTCGAAGGGCCGGCGGAGCGGATTCTGATGGACGACGACGACCCCCTGCTGCCGACGCGCCGCTTGAGGGATGCGGACGATTAAATTAAAATTCGCCGAAATACGCACACACGGAGTCTCCCCGAATGAAGCAACTGCTCACTTTTCAGAGTTTTCCCATGGTCGTGGTCACCGGCCTGATCATCTGGGCCTGGATCAGTATTCTGTCGGTATTGATCGCTTCGTTCTTCTGACGTGGCCCGCGCCCAACAAAAAGCCCCGCAGAATGCGGGGCTTTTTGTTGGGCGCATAACTCAGACAGGTATGGCGGCGCGCATCTTTTGCAGGGCGCGCGCTTCGATCTGCCGGATCCGTTCGGCCGATACGCCGTATTGCGCCGCCAGTTCGTGCAGTGTCGCCGCCTCGCCCTCGGTCAGCCAGCGCGCCTGTATGATGTGGCGGCTGCGCGCGTCCAGATTGTCCAGCGCCGTGCTCAGGCCATCACGACGCAGGCGCTCGGTCTGTTCGCGTTCCAGTTTCTGTGCCGGATTTTCGTCCGGACTCGCCAGATAGGCGATCGGGCTGAAGCTTTCCTCGCCGTCATCCAGCGCGGGGTCGATCGAAAGATCGTGGCCCGACAGACGGGTTTCCATTTCTAGAACATCCTCGCGCGACACATTGAGTTCGCGTGCAACGGCATCCGCTTCCTTCAGGGTGAGCGCGTTCAGCGACTGTTTCAGGCTGCGCAGGTTGAAGAACAGCTTGCGCTGCGATTTGGTCGTCGCCACCTTGACGAGGCGCCAGTTGCGCAACACGTACTCGTGGATTTCCGCCCGGATCCAGTGCAGTGCGAACGAAACCAGGCGCACGCCGCGATCTGGATCGAAGCGTTTCACGGCCTTCATCAGGCCGACGTTGCCTTCCTGGATGAGGTCGGCGTGCGGCAATCCGTAACCGAGGTAATGGCGGGCCACGCTGACCACGACACGCAGATGGGACACCACCAGCTTGCGTGCCGATTCGACGTTCTGGGCGTCGTGCCAGTCGCGCGCAAGCGCCTGCTCTTCTTCCGCGCTGAGCATGGGATAGCGATTCACCGTCTGGATATAGCTGTCCAGGCTGTAGGCGGCAGGAATGGGTAAGACCATTTGATTCATCAAGTAACCCCCTTGCATGAATTTTAGCACTCCCGGTCTATGAGTGCTAAAGCCGGATCGGGTTCCCGATTGCAGGCACGGACAATTAGTGTGCCGAGACCTGTCCGAGTGCGCGGGAAACCGAAAGCCATGCGCCCAGCCAGCCGAACAGCGCAGGGAGGCTCAGTACCGCTCCCCATTCGAGTGGGGCGAGCGGTGCAAGATGGAAAGCCGAACCGTAGAGGCCGGCGAGTTGCGCCACCGGCGCCTTCAGCAGCCAGCCCGCACCGGCCAGTACGCCGATCGAAGCCAGACCGCCGAAGAGGCCCTGCAACGCGCCCAGATACAGGAAGGGCCGGCGGATGTAACGATCGGTTGCGCCGATCAGGCGGCTGACCAGGATTTCGTCGCGCCGCGCCAGCACCTGTGCGCGGATCGCATTGCCGGAGATCGCGATCAGGGCGGTGGCGAACAGGGCGGCGAGCAGCCAGACGCCCATGCGGCCCAGGCTGAGCGCGGCGGCCAGCCTTTCGGCCCACTGGCTGTCGAGATGGCTTTCCGCCACGCCGGGCAGGGTGCCCAGCTCGCCTGCCAGCTGGATCAGGGCGGCCCGCGAGCTATCGCGTGGCCGGACGATCCAGGCATCGGGCAAGGGATTGTCCGGCAGGCCGGCCGTCACGTCGGCCAGATCCTGGGCTGCGCTCAACTGGGCCAACGCCTCGTCCTTGTCGACATGACGGGCCTGGGCAATATCCGCCTGGCGCAGGCGTGCGGCCAGGGCGGATCGTTGCGTGGTGCTGGCGTCGTCGGCGATGAACAGGCTGATTTCGGGCTGGGCGGGCAGATTGCCGGCGAGGCGGCCGAGATTGTCCAGTGCGAGATAGAGGCCGGCCGGCAGGCTGATCGCCACGCCCATGGCCACGGCGGTGAGCAGTGTGGCGAAAGGCTGGCCAGCCAGCCGAAGCAGCGCACTGCGCAGCGCGGTTTTCTGGTGCCGCAGCCAGGCTTTCATGCACCTTCCCCCACCCGGCCGTGGTCGATATGCAAGACACGGCCGCCCATGGCCGCGATTGCGCGGTCGTCGTGCGTGGCGATGACCAGCGTAGTGCCGACCTGATGGAATTCGCGGAACATGGTCATGATGTCGGCGGCATAGCCGGCGTCGAGATTGCCGGTCGGTTCGTCGGCCAGCAGCAGGGCGGGCCGGCTCACCAGAGCACGGGCGATGCACAGGCGCTGCTGCTCGCCGCCCGAGAGGCTGATCGGATTGGCTTTCTCGCGGTTCAGCAGGCCGACCTTGTCGAGCACGGCGCGGGCGCGTCTGAACGACTCGCGACGTTCGAAACCGGCGATGTCGAGCGGCAGCACCACGTTTTCGATCGCGTTGCGGTCGAACAGGAGCTTGTGGTCCTGGAATACCAGACCGACGTTGCGGCGCAGATAGGGCAGGGCACGCTGCGGCAGGCGCCCGACGTTCTGGCCGCTTACCGTGACTACGCCGCTGGTCGGGCGTTCGATTGCCGCGACCAGTTTCAGCAGGGTCGATTTGCCGGCGCCGGAATGCCCGGTCAGGAATACCAGCTCGCCTTTTTCGATGATCAGGTCGACGCCGGAGAGCGCCTCGTGTCCGCCCGGATAACGCTTGGTGACCTGGCTGAATTGGATCATGCCGCGAATACGGCCTCGACGAACTCGCGCGCGTCGAAGGGGCGCAGATCGTCCAGGCTTTCACCGACGCCGATGTAGCGCACGGGAATCGGCCGCGCCTGGGCGATCGCTGCAATCGCGCCCCCTTTGGCGGTGCCGTCGAGCTTGGTCAACGCCAGCCCGGTCACGCCGAGCGCGTCGTCGAAGGCCTTGACTTGCGTCACGGCGTTCTGTCCGGTGTTGGCGTCGAGCACCAGCAGTACTTCGTGCGGTGCGCCGGGAATGGCTTTTTCGATCACCCGTTTGACCTTGCGGATTTCTTCCATCAGATGCAGCTGCGTCGGCAGCCGGCCGGCGGTGTCAGCCAGCACGACATCGATGTTGCGCGCGCGCGCGGCGGCGATGGCGTCGAAGATCACAGCCGCCGAATCGCCCTTGTCCTGGCTGATGACGGTGACGCCGTTGCGCTCGCCCCAGACCTGGAGCTGCTCGCGCGCGGCGGCGCGGAACGTGTCGCCAGCCGCCAGCAGCACCGACAGCCCCTGCGACTGATAGAGCTTGGCGAGCTTGCCGATGGTGGTCGTCTTCCCCGCGCCGTTGACCCCAGCCAGCATGACGACGAAGGGCTTGTGCGGCGTCACGTCCAGCGGCGCCTGCAGCGGGGCGAGCAGATCGACCAGTGCCGTCTTCAGCGCGGTCTGCAACTGGGTGGCCTCGGTCAGGTTTTCGCGGCGCACCTTTTTCTGGAGGGTGTCGAGCAGGTTTTGCGTCGCATCCACGCCGACGTCGGCGGTCAGCAGGATGGTTTCGAGTTCCTCGAACAGCTCGGCGTCGATCTTGCGGCCCATGCCGAACAGGCCGGAAAGCTGGCCGCCAAGCCGGTCGCGTGTTTTTGCCAGCCCCTGCTTCAACCGCTGCGCCCAGCCCGACTTGGAGGCGGGCTCGGCAGGTTCGGGGGGGGAGACGGGCGCTGGCGCCGTAGGAGCTGCCGTCTCGACGGGGACGGGCGTTGTGTCGGCCGGCGTCTCGGCGGTGTCGGCAGGGAGCTTGGACTTCTTGAAGAAACTAAACACGGACGGACGCGGTCTGGAGACTGTTCGGCGAACGCCGTATCTTATCATTCGCGCTTCAAGCAACGAGGTGAAAAACATGCGAAGCCTATGGGCAATCCTGCTGGTCGCGGTTGCGGCCGGTGCGCAGGCGGGGGTGACCGACGTCACGCTCGACAACGGCATGCGCGTGATCGTGCAGGAAGATCACCGCGCACCGGTGATGGTGTCGCAGGTGTGGTACCGCGCCGGCAGCATCGACGAATTCAACGGCACCACCGGTGTGGCACACGTGCTGGAACACATGATGTTCAAGGGCACCAGGGATGTGCCGGCCGGTGAATTCTCCAAGCGCATTGCGGCGGCGGGCGGGCGTGAAAATGCCTTCACCAGCCGTGACCACACCGCGTATTTCCAGCAGATGCAGAAAGACCGCCTGGAACTGTCGATGCGGCTCGAGTCCGATCGTATGGCCAATCTGCTCATCGGCGACGAAAACTTCGCCAAGGAAATCCAGGTGGTCATGGAAGAGCGCAGGCTGCGCACGGACGATCAGCCGCAGGCGGTGACCTACGAACGCCTGATGGCGACGGCCTACCAGACGCACCCTTACCGCCGGCCGATCATCGGCTGGATGAACGACCTGCAGAACATGACCGCACAGGATGCGCGCGACTGGTACAGCCGCTGGTATGCGCCGAACAATGCCACGCTGGTCGTCGCGGGCGATGTGAAAAGCGACGAGGTGATCGCGCTGGCGAATCGCTATTTCGGCCCGATTCCGGCCCGTCCGCTGCCGGTGCGCAAGCCGCAGGCTGAAGTCGAGCAGATCGGCGACAAACGCATCGTCGTCAAGGCGCCGGCCAAGCTGCCTTACCTGCTGATGGCCTGGCACGCGCCCGTGCTGCGCGACTGGCAGACGGACACCGAACCCTATGCGCTGCAGATTCTCGCAGGCGTACTGTCCGGCAACGACTCGGCCCGGCTGCAGAAGTCGCTCGTCAAGACGCGCCAGATCGCAGTTGATGCAAGCGCCGGCTACGACGGTATCGCGCGTGGCCCCGGCATGTTCATGGTCGACGCGACGCCGGCGGCCGGTCAGACGGCCGCCGCGCTGGAAAAAGCCGTCCGCGCCGAGATCGCACGCATCCAGGCCGAGGGCATCAGCGCGGCCGAGCTGGCACGGGTCAAGGCCCAAGTCATTGCAGCCGATGTGTACCAGCGCGATTCCCTGTTCTATCAGGCCATGCAACTGGGCGAATACGTCACTGCGGGCCTCCCGCCCGAGGCACTGGCGCAACGGGTCGACAGGCTGCGCGCAGTCACGGCCGACCAGGTGCGGGATGCCGCGCGCAAATGGCTGACCGACGACCGCCTAAGCGTCGCCGAGCTCGACCCGCAGCCGATCCAGCAACCGATGCGTCCTGCCGCCGGGACGGGAGACAGCCATGTCCGTTAAGCGTTTTCTGGCGGGTCTCGCCCTCTGTCTGCCGTTCGCCGCCCACGCCGGGTTGACCATTCAGCACTGGCTGACCCCGCAGGGCGCGCGCGTGCTGTTCGTCGAAAACCCGGCCCTGCCGATGCTCGACATCGCCGTCGGCTTTCCGGCCGGCAGTGCCCGCGACCCGGCCAGCAAGCCGGGACTGGCGACCCTGACGCACCGCCTGCTCGATCAGGGGGCGGGTGGTCTGTCCGATACCGAGATTGCGCACCGTCTGGCCGATGTCGGCGCGGTGCTCGGCGGGAGCTTCGATCGCGACCGGGCCGGCGTCAGCTTGCGTACCCTGTCGTCCGAAGCCGAGAAGACGGCGGCGCTTGACGTGCTGGTGCGCGTGCTGCACACGCCCGATTTCCCTAAAGCGGTCGTCTCGCGCGAAAAGAAACGGCTGATCGCCGGCATACGCGAAGCCGAGGCAGATCCCGGCTCGGTCGCCGACAAGGCTTTCTACAGGGCGCTTTACGGGGCACAGGCCTATGCGCACGATCCGTCAGGCGATCCGGCGGCAATCGAAACGCTGACACGGACCGATCTGGTTGCCTTTTACCGCGCCCACTACAGTGCGCCAAACGCCGTCATCGCCCTGATCGGCGACGTCGGCCGGGCCGAAGCGGAACGCATCGCCATGCGCATCGCGGCAGGCCTGCCGTCCGGCAAGGCCCTGCCGTCGCTGCCGAAGGTGTCGGCAAACGCGCCTGGAACGGTTCGCATCGACCATCCGTCCGCACAGAGCCATGTGCTGGTCGGCGCGGTGGGGGTGGCGCGCAACGATCCCGATTTCTTTCCGCTTTATGTCGGCAACTACGTGCTGGGCGGCGGCGGCTTCGATTCCCGGTTGATGAAGGAAGTGCGCGACAAGCGTGGTTACGCCTACAGCGCCTACAGCTATTTCATGCCGATGGGCGAAGCCGGCCCGTTCCAGCTCGGCCTGCAGACCCGTGCCGATCAGGCCGACGCCGCACTCAAGGTCGCAGTCGACACCCTGCGCAGCTTCGTGACCGGTGGTCCTAGCGAGGCCGAGCTCACGCAGGCCAAGGCCAACCTCACCGGCGGCTTCCCGCTGCGGATCGACAGCAATCGCAAGATACTCGAGTACCTGTCGGTGATCGGTTTCTACCGTCTGCCGCTGGACTATCTGGATACCTGGACGGCCAAGGTCGAAGCGGTCGACGTGGCGGCGGTGAAAGCGGCCTTTGCACGCAAGCTCGATCCCGACAGACTCGCCACCGTGGTGGTCGGCGCCGGTGCGCGCTAAACAGGCCGCGCCGCGCCGGGCGCACGGCGTGGCCAACCGGGTGCGCATCGTCGGCGGCCGGTATCGACGGCGTCTGCTGGAGTTTCCCGATGCCGGCGGTCTGCGGCCGACGCCGGACCGGGTGCGCGAAACCCTGTTCAACTGGCTGGGGCAGGATCTGCCGGACTGGCGCTGCCTCGATCTTTTCGCCGGCAGCGGCGCGCTGGGGTTCGAGGCTGCGTCGCGCGGGGCGGCACGGGTTGTGCTGGTCGAGCGCGAGCCTGCCGCCTGTGCCGCGCTGGAACGGAACCGCGCGTTGCTGGCGGCGTCCGCAGTCGAGGTGGTGCGCGCCGAAGCGCTTTCCTGGCTGGCGAAGGACCGCACGCCGTGGGATCTCGTATTCCTGGATCCGCCCTTCGACAGCGATCTGGTCGAGTCCGTACTGCCGGCGCTTGCGCCGCATCTGGCGCCCGACGGCCGGGTCTATGTCGAACAGGCCACGCCGCCCGTTGTGCCCGCAGGGTTTATCATGCACCGGAGCGGGCGCGCGGGACGTTCGCATTTCGCCCTGCTGATCAAGGAATAGCATGCTCATCGCCGTTTACCCTGGCACGTTCGATCCGATTACGCGCGGCCACGAGGATCTCGTGCGGCGCGCGGCACGGCTGTTCGACCGGGTGATCGTCGCGGTCGCGGCCTCGCGCAACAAACGGCCCTTCTTCGACATCGACGAGCGCGTGGCGATGGCGCGCGACGTGCTGGCGGACGTGCCGCGTGCGCAGGTCGAGGGGTTTTCCGGGCTGCTGATCGATTTCGTCGCCGAGCAGGGGGCGATTGCGGTGCTGCGCGGCCTGCGCGCGGCTTCCGATTTCGAGTACGAATTCCAGCTCGCGGGCATGAACCGCAACCTCAAACCGGACATCGAAACCCTGTTCCTGACGCCTTCGGATCAATACATGTTTATATCCGCCAGCATGATTCGCGAGATCGCCCAACTGGGCGGCGACGTCTCGCCTTTCGTCCACCCGTTGGTGGCGGCGCGATTAAGTGAGAAAATCAGCAAAAACTGATACGCATCGGAGAAAAACCATGTCCATGATGATCACGGACGAATGCATCAACTGCGACGTCTGCCTGCCTGAATGCCCCAACGACGCCATTTCCCAGGGCGACGAGATTTACATCATCGATCCCAACAAGTGCACGGAGTGCATCGGGCATTTCGATACGCCGCAGTGCGTGGAGGTCTGTCCTGTCGACTGCATTCCGCTGAATCCGGATTACCCGGAGACGAAGGACCAGCTGCAGGAAAAATTCCTGCGCCTGACCGCGGACAAGTAAAGCGTTCTACCTGGCGGTTCAGGCAGTCTTGGCGAGCCGGGAACCGCCGAGGTTGTCTGCCAGCGCGTCCAGAATGCGGCCGTTGACGCGCGCGAGCTGTTCCATCTGATCGCTGACCGCGGCCATTGTCATGTCGAGTTCGGCAATGCGTTCGTCCAGGGTTTCCGTTGCCGCATGGATGCGGCTCACGCTGTCCAGCCGGCGCTTCAGCTGAAGCGTGTGTTCGCGTACCTGGGTTTCCATCGGGGCGATGAGCGCTTTCAGCCAGGTTTCGGTCTCGCCGTTGGCGAATTCGAACACCTGAACCACCTTGTTCGCCAGTGTTTCGAAAAAGCGCCGGGTCAACTGCTGCTGGCCGACGGTGAGCATCTTCAGCACGGTGTTGAAGTGTGCTTCGAAGATCGCTTCCAGGCGGGCCATTTCGCGGTTGTACTTGCCCAGGCTGAAGTCTGGCGGATTGACCATCGCGAGTCCGTGTTCGTCGCTGAATTTCTGGTACATCGCGGTCATCATGCTGCGAATGTCCTGCGTGATCGCCGTCGAGGCTTCCAGATCCGCATTCAACTGCCGGAAGAAACGCGTCATTGCATCGCGCAGGCCGGCGCTGAAACGGCTCTGTTCCATCGCCTGGCGGGTCTCTTTCACCGTTGCGTGCAGCGCAGGCATGCCCAGATGGCGATGCAGCTCCTCGACCTTGCGCGCGAATACGGCACGCAAGGCATTGAACTGCTGGAGGCCGCGCTCGAACTGTTCCTTGTCGGCGTTCGCCTGCTGCATCATGTGTTCGATCACGCTCCGGTTCTTGCCGCGCAGGCTTTCCAGCTCCTGGGCCTGGTCCTGGATGGTCGCAAGTCGGGTTTCCAGCAATTCCGTCGTCCGGACGACCACGTCTTCGACGGCGGCCTGGGTCGATTCGCCGATCAAGGTCTGCTTGCAGGGAATGAGTTCCTGACTGAGCGCACTTTCGAGCTCGGGCAGGCGGCTTCTTGCCAGCAGGGGCGCGTCATGGCGTATTTTCGCCACCAGGGCTTTCTGGGCGGACACCGGGTAGACCTGATGGGCGGGCAGATCGAGCAGGCCGGCGCTTGCCGCGACCTGTTTGGCGATTTCGGCTTCGATCTCGGCATCGCTCTTGAGCTCGTCCCACAGGCCATCGATCTTGTTCAGCACCGCGAGGCGCGCGCGGCTCGATCCGTGCGTCGGTGCGATGTGCTCCCGCCAGATCGCGATGTCGGATTTGGTCACCCCGGTGTCGGCCGCCAGCAGGAACAGTACGGCATGTGCGTTCGGCAACATGCTGAGAGTCAGCTCGGGTTCCGTCCCGATGGCGTTGAGTCCCGGCGTATCGAGAATGACCAGTCCCTGCTTCAGCAGCGGGTGCGGGAAATTGATCAGGGCGTGGCGCCAGCGCGGAATCGCGACGACGCCGTCCCGGCTCAGTGTGCGCGCCGTCTCTTCGTCGCCGGGATCGATGAGTCCGTAGGCTTCGGCCGTTGCTGCGTCCACCGGTTGCGTATCGGCCAGACGCATCAGCGCCGCGCTCATGTCCTCGGCGGAATCGAGGTTCAGCAGGAATTCGGTCCAGGCATCCGGATCGCGCTTGAAGTCGGCGATGCTGCCGTCCAGGGCCTTGGTTTCGATCGGTAGCAGGCGTAACGAAGGCCGGCGCTTCGGATCGAAATAGAGTTCGGTCGGACACATCGTGGTGCGGCCGGCCGAGGAGGGCAGCACGCGCTGCCGGTAATCGGAAAAGAAAATCGCGTTGATGAGCTCGGATTTGCCGCGGGAGAATTCGGCCACGAAAGCCACGTTGAGGGTGTCTTCCTGAAGACGGCCCAGCAGTTGTCCGAGCCGCAGGTCGGACTCGCCGTCGTCGAGTTCCTGCGCGGCGAGCCAGGCGCGCAGGGCCTCGACGCGCACGTAGACCGCGTCGCGCCAGGCGCTGTAGCGCTCGAACTCGTCGACCAGCGTGGTGGGGGTCATGGGGCGCTTGGTGGATAAATTGAGGATATTCAACGACATATTAATAATAAATCCGATCGGGCGCGACCCGGCGGGCTGCGGGTTCAGCGCTGGCAGTGCGGGCAGTGGAACGTGGCGCGCTGTCCCTGTACGGTGCGGCGGATCGGCGTGCCGCAGACCTTGCAGGGCAGACCGGCACGGTCGTACACCCGGGTCTGGAGCTGGAAGTAGCCGAGTTCGCCATCGCTGGCGACATAATCGCGCAGGGAACTGCCGCCTGCGGCGATGGCGGCAGCCAGCACGCGCTTGATGGCCGCCGCCAGGCGGTCGCAGGCCGGACGGGACAGGCGCCGGGCGGCAGTGCCGGGGCGGATGCCTGCGTGGAACAGGGATTCCGAGGCGTAGATATTGCCGACGCCGACCACTACACCAGCATCCATGATGACTTGTTTGATCGCCGTGCTGCGCCGTCGGCATTGCGTGTGCAGGCAGGCACCGCCGAAAGTATCGGTCAGCGGCTCGGGGCCGAGGTGGGCAAGCAGCGGATGCGCGGCCGGGGCGTCGGTCCACAGCACCGCGCCGAAGCGGCGCGGGTCGCGCAGGCGCAGCACCTGACCGCCCTCGAACAGCCAGTCCACGTGGTCGTGCGCGCCCGGCGGCTCGTCCGGACGGGCGAGGCGCAGGCTGCCGGACATGCCCAGATGCACGATCTGGGCGTATTGCCCGAAATCGAACAGGAGGTACTTGCCGCGCCGGGCAATGCCCTCCAGAGTGCGGCCCTCCAGCCGGCCCGGCAGGTCGGCCGGCACCGGCCAGCGCAGATGCGGGTTGCGGACGGTCACGCCATGCAGTCTGTGGCCGGTGAGCGTGGGCGCCAGTCCCAGACGGGTGGTTTCGACTTCGGGCAATTCGGGCATGGCCGGGATTTTATCGCGCTGTTTCAAGGGTGCGGGATGAACCTTGCTTGCAGGGGACTCTCGAAAGCATAGAATCGAGATCAGCAATCCAGCAGGCGATCCATGAAAGCGTCCACTCTTCTTCCCCTCGGCGCCGCCCTGTTCCTCGCGGCCGCATGCAGCCAGACCGGCGTAAAGCCCGCCCAGCGCGCCGCCGTGGAAACCCAGGCCGGCCCGCCGGCCGCTGCGGCGTCGCAGTCGGGTGTCCCGGCCGGCCGCCCTGCGGCGGCACCAGCCGTCGATCCGGATGCGGAAAAAGCGGCCCGGGAGGCAGCTTTGCCCAAGCAGCCGCTTACGCCGGACATTCTGTTCAAATTCCTCGTCGGCGAGGTCGCGGTGCAGCGGGGGGCGATCGGCGTTGCCCAGTCGGCCTATCTGGATCTGGCGCGGGAAACGCACGATCCGCGCATTGCGCGCCGGGCAGCGGAAGTCTCGCTGATTGCCCGCGACCAGACGAGTGCGCTGGAAGCCACCCGGATGTGGGCCGGTTCCGAGCCCGATTCGCTGCGTGCCAAACAGACGCTTGCAGCTTTGCTGCTGAACGAAGGCAAGCTTGCGGAGGCCGAGCCTATCCTGCGCGATCTGGTCAAGGCGGACAGTGCCAACATGTTTCTGCATCTGTCGGCCTTGATGGGCAAGACGCGCGATACCCAGGCCGGACTGGCGCTGGTGCAGGTGCTGGCCGCAGATTTTCCCGAGCTGCCGGAGGCGCGGTTTGCCGTCGGGCAGGCGGCGGCCAGCGCGGGACAGCTCGATACCGCGATCGAAGCGCTCAAACAGGCGGATGCCCTGCGTCCCGGCTGGGAGCCGGCCGCGCTGATGCGCGCGCAGATTCTGGCGAAAAACTCGCGCGCAGATGCGCTGGCCTTCATGCGCGGTTTTCTGACGGCCCACGCGGAGGCGCGTGACGTGCGTCTGGCCTATGCGCGCACCCTGGTCAACGCCAACCAGTTCCCCGAGGCGCGGGCGGAGTTCACCCGCCTGACCCAGGATTTTCCGCGCAATGCCGAGGTCAGCTTCGCGGCCGGCCTGCTGTCGCTGCAAATGGGCGATCTCGACGCCGCGCAGGCGCTGCTTTCGCAAACGCTGGACTACAACCCGCGCGAGCCCGATACGGTGTATTACTACCTCGGGCAGGTGGCGGAGCAGCAAAAGCTGCCGGATGTGGCCGCGATGCAATACGCCCGGGTGCGGGGTGGAAATTATCTGGTGCCGGCGCGTGCGCGCCAGGCCGCCATGCTGGCGCAGGCTGGCAGGCTTGACGAGGCGCGTGCGCTGCTGGGGGAAACCCAGGGCGAGACCGATGCCCAGAACGTCCGTCTGGTTCAGGCCCAGGCCGAGCTGCTGCGCAACGACAAACAGCATGCAGCGGAATTCGACACCCTGAGCGAAGGGCTCAAACGTTTTCCGGATGCGCCGGACCTGCTGTACGACCGCGCCATGGCCGCGGAAAAGCTCGACCGTCTGGATGTACTCGAAACCGATTTACGCAGGGTAATCACCCTGCGTCCCGACGATGCCCAAGCCTACAATGCGCTGGGTTACACCCTTGCCGACCGGACCGATCGCCTGACGGAGGCCGTGGGGCTGCTCGACAAGGCCTTGTCGCTGGCGCCGAACGATCCCTTCATCCTCGACAGCGTGGGGTGGGCCCAATTCCGCACCGGCAATCTGATGCGCGCGCAGGAGTACCTCGAACGCGCGTTCAAGATGCGCCCCGACCCCGAAATCGCCGCCCATCTGGGTGAGGTGCTCTGGGCGATGGGGCAGCGCGACGCGGCCGGCAAGCTCTGGCAGTCCAGCCTGCAGTCACATCCGCAGAACGAAGTGCTGCTGGAAACGTTGCGCCGGCTGAAACCCTGATGTGGCGCGCGTTTGCCGCTTGCCTGCCACTACTGCTGGCAGCATGCGCGACCGTGTCGCCGCCCGCCGCCGAACTGACGGGCGCGGGCTGGCGTTTCAGCGGCCGGATCGGCATTCAGACCGAGACGCAAAGCCTGTCCGGCAATCTGCGCTGGCAGCATCGTGCCGACGCGGACAGTCTTTTCCTGAGTACACCGCTGGGCCAGGGGGTCGCCCGCATCGAGCGCAGCGCCGCCGGCGTCACGCTGGAACTGCCCGATCAGCCGCCCCGCCGGGCACCGGATGCGGAAACCCTCACACGCGATGCGCTGGGCTATGCCTTGCCGGTTGCCGGCCTGGTGTGGTGGATGCAGGCCCGGCCGGACCCCGGTCGGCCGTTCACCGCCGAGCGCGACGACAATGGGCGGCTGGCGCGCCTCGAACAGGACGGCTGGACCATCGACTACCGCCAGTATGTTCAGGACCGGCCGCGCCGGCTCACGCTGATCCGCGAAGATATTGAAATCCGCCTGGTGGCCGACGAATGGCAGACCGAATGAACCACGTCTTTCCGGCGCCGGCCAAGCTCAACCTTTTCCTGCACGTCGTCGGCCGGCGTGCGGATGGCTATCACCTGTTGCAGAGCCTGTTTCGCTTCATCGACCGTGCGGATGAGGTGCATCTGGAACTGCGCGACGACGGTGCGGTGACCCGTGCGCTCGATTTGCCGGGCGTGCCTGAAGCAGAGGATCTGACCGTGCGCGCGGCCCGTTTGCTGCAAGCTTACGCGCCGCCCGGGGCCGGTGTGGCTGTTCGATTGGAGAAACGGTTGCCGATGGGCGGCGGGCTGGGAGGCGGCAGCTCGGACGCGGCGACTGTGCTGCTGGCGTTGAACCGGTTATGGAACGTGAACCTGTCGCGTGCCCAGTTGCAGGCGCTGGCGCTGCAGCTGGGGGCCGATGTGCCGGTCTTCGTGTTCGGGCAGACCGCGTTTGCCGAAGGCGTGGGCGAGATTCTCCGGACAGCCGCAGCCCCGCCGGCCTGGTATGTCGTGCTGACGCCGCCTGAGCATGTGGCGACCGCATCGATTTTTGCCGCGCCGGAATTGACACGCGACACGCCGCCCCTCAAAATAGCGCCCTTTTCCGCAGGCATGGGTCGAAACGATCTGGAGCCGGTGGTCGTTGGGCGGTATCCCGAAGTCGCGCGTCATCTCGCATGGCTGGCGCAATTCGGCGAGGCGCGAATGACCGGATCGGGGGCCTGTGTGTTCGCATCGTTCGGCACGGAAGACGCGGCGCGCGACGTGTTCCGCCAGTTGCCCGGATCGATGTGCGGTTTTGTGGCGCGGGGTCTGGACAGGCATCCCCTGTACGATTTCTGCGCCGGGTAGCACCCGTTGGGGAGTCGCCAAGTGGTAAGGCATCGGATTTTGATTCCGACATTCGTAGGTTCGATCCCTACCTCCCCAGCCAATATTTAAAGAGAACAGCCGCCGGAGGCGGCTGTTTTTATTGCGTCTGTTGTTGTTTTCGCGCTGGAGAGCAGTGTGTCCATAGACAACCTGATGGTGTTTACCGGGAATGCCAACCCGCGCCTGGCCAGCGATGTGGTGCGTCACCTCAACATCCATCTGGGGCGTGCCACGGTGTCGCGCTTCTCGGACGGCGAGGTGATGGTCGAAATCCTGGAGAACGTGCGCGGCAAGGACGTGTTCGTGCTGCAGTCGACCTGCCAGCCCACCAACGACACGCTGATGGAAGTGATGGTGATGGTCGACGCGCTGAAGCGCGCCTCGGCCGGCCGCATTACCGCTGCGATCCCGTACTACGGCTATGCCCGCCAGGACCGCCGTACCCGTTCGGCACGGGTGGCGATTACCGCCAAGGTGGTGGCGAACATGCTGCAGGGCGTGGGCATCGACCGCCTGCTGACGATGGACCTGCATTCCGACCAGATCCAGGGGTTCTTCGACATCCCGGTCGATAATATCTACTCCAGCCCGATCCTGCTGGGGGACATCTGGAAGCGCAACCATCCGAACCTGATGGTGGTGTCGCCGGACGTCGGCGGCGTGGTGCGTGCGCGGGCGATCGCCAAGCGTCTGGAATGCGATCTGGCGATCATCGACAAGCGGCGCCCCAAACCCAATGTGGCGAAGGTGATGCACATCATCGGCGATGTGAAGGATCGCACCTGCATCATCATGGACGACATGGTCGATACGGCGAACACCCTTTGCGAGGCGGCCGCCGCGCTCAAGGAGCACGGCGCGAAGCAGGTCATGGCCTACTGTACGCATGGTGTGCTGTCGGGCGCGGCAGCCGAGCGCATCGCCCATTCGGCCATGGACGAACTGGTAGTGACCGACACGATCCCGCTGCGCGAAGACGCGCGCGCGTGCGGCAAGATCCGCCAGTTGTCGGTCGCTGAACTGCTGGCGGAGACGATCCGCCGCATCAGTAATGAGGATTCTGTCAGTTCGCTGTTCATGGAATAGCGGGCGGTCGAATGCCCCTGGTCGCGGGGGCTTTTATGTCAACCTAGGAGATTGAAATGCAAATCGAAGTCATCGCTTTCAAGCGTGATGCGCAGGGATCGAGTGCGAGCCGCCGCCTGCGTCACGCCGGCAAGGTCCCGGGCATCGTCTACGGCGGCGCCGCGGCGCCCCTGCAGATCGAACTGGATCACAATGCGCTCTACCATGCCCTGCGCAAGGAGGCCTTCCATTCGTCTGTGCTGATGCTTACCGTCGACGGCAACAAGGAATCGGTCCTGTTGCGCGACACCCAGTGGCATCCCTACAAACAGCAGGTGCTGCACGTCGATTTTCAGCGCGTCGACAAGGATCACAAGATCCACGTCAAGGTGCCGCTGCACTTCATGAATGCCGAAACCGCGCCCGGTGTGAAGCTGGGCGGCGGCAAGCCGCATCACATCGTGAACGAACTCGACGTGGAATGTCTGCCCGGCAGCCTGCCCGAGTTCATCGAAGTCGATATGGGCGCCCTTGAAGTCGGCCATGCCATTCATGCCAACGATCTCAAGCTGCCCGGCGGCGTCGAGCTGGTGGCACATCTCAAGGCGGAAAACCCTGCGGTGGCCTCGATCAACGCGCCCAAGGGCGGGGTGGCCGAAGACGCGCCGCCGGCCGAGCCTGCGGCCTAAGACGGCAGCGCATCGCCGGCCGCGGCCGGCGTGCGCGCCGGTTGCGGCATGACAGCGCCAGCGCCTCGCCTCATCGTCGGCCTCGGCAATCCGGGGCGCGACTACGAAGAAACCCGGCACAACGCCGGGTTTTGGTTTTGCGCGCGTCTCGCGCAGGACTGGCGCGCCGCACTGGCCCACGAGTCGCGCTTTCACGGCATCGTCGGCCGGCACGGGGCGCACTGGATGCTGTTGCCGCAAACCTACATGAACCGCTCGGGCCAGGCTGTCGGGGCGCTGGCGCGTTTTCATCGCATCGCGCCGAATGAAATCCTGGTCGTGCACGACGAACTCGACATCCCGCCCGGTCAGTTGCGGCTCAAGTTCGGCGGCGGCATGGGCGGGCACAATGGCCTGAAAGACATCACCGCCCATCTTGGCACACAGGACTACTGGCGTCTGCGCATCGGCATCGGCCATCCGGGCGACCGCAACGAAGTCGCGAATTTCGTGCTGAAGCCGCCGCGTCGCGAGGAACAGGCCGAGATCGACACGGCCATCGACCGGGCATTGGTTTTGTGGCCGCTGATCGAGAAAGGTGACTGGAACGCCGCGACGCAGCGCGCCAACACGAGCCCGAAGCCGGCCAAACCCACACAGGAAACCCCATGAGTCTCAAATGTGGCATCGTCGGACTGCCCAACGTCGGCAAGTCCACGCTCTTCAACGCGCTGACCCAGGCGGGCATCGCGGCGGAGAATTATCCTTTCTGCACCATCGAACCGAATACCGGCATCGTCGAAGTGCCCGATCCTCGCCTTGTGCAACTGGCGGACATCGTCCAGCCGCAGAAGGTCGTGCCGGCCATCGTCGAGTTCGTCGATATCGCCGGTCTGGTCGCAGGCGCGTCCAAAGGCGAGGGGCTGGGCAATCAGTTCCTTGCCAATATCCGTGAAACGGATGCGATCTGTCATGTGGTGCGCTGTTTTCACAATGAAAACGTGATCCACGTCGCGGGCAGGGTCGATCCGATTTCGGATGTCGAGACCATCGCTACCGAATTGGCGCTCGCCGATCTGGCCAGTGCCGAGAAGGCCTTGGCGCGCTTCGAAAAGCCCGCACGTGCCGGCGACAAGGATGCGCAGAAGATGGTCGCCGCGTTGAAACCCGTGGTCGAAACGCTGAACCAGGGCCGGCCGGCCCGCGCCGCCGGGCTCGACAAGGAGGGGCTGGCGGTCATCAAGCCCCTGTGCCTGATGACGCTGAAGCCGACCCTGTACGTGGCCAACGTCAGCGAGGACGGTTTCCACGACAATCCCATGCTCGACGCGCTGAAGGTGCATGCGGCGTTGGAGGGGGCGCCTGTGGTGCCGGTCTGTGCAGCGCTGGAGGCCGAACTGCAGGAACTGTCGCCGGAAGACCGGGTGGAGTATCTCAAGGAACTCGGCTGGGACGAACCCGGGCTCAACCGCCTGATCCGTGCCGCCTACGATTTGCTGGGACTGCAGACCTATTTCACCGCCGGCGTCAAGGAAGTGCGTGCCTGGACCATTCGCAAGGGCGACACGGCGCCGCAGGCGGCCGGTGTCATCCATACCGATTTCGAGCGGGGTTTCATCCGCGCGCAGACCATTGCTTTCGAGGATTTCGTGCTATGCAAGGGCGAGGCCGGTGCAAAGGAAGCCGGCAAGATGCGTGCGGAAGGCAAGGAATATACCGTGCGCGACGGCGACGTCATGAACTTCCTGTTCAACGTATAGGAACGGCGTTTGACAGGTTTTCCGTAAGCCCCCTATAATCTCGCGCTTCGTTTGGGTGGGGTTCCCGAGCGGTCAAAGGGATCAGACTGTAAATCTGACGGCTCTGCCTTCGAAGGTTCGAATCCTTCCCCCACCACCAGATTTTTATTTTTTATGCAGTTCGAGCAGGGCGAAGCGGGTGGAGCGTGGTTGCTGGCGCTTTAGCGGCTTTCTGCCACGGCCCACTCCTTGCGGGTGTAGCTCAATGGTAGAGCTGAAGCCTTCCAAGCTTAAGACGAGGGTTCGATTCCCTTCACCCGCTCCAGTTTTATGGGCTTTGACGGTAGTTTGAGTCCATCGGCCCATGTAGCTCAGTGGCAGAGCACTCCCTTGGTAAGGGAGAGGTCGGCAGTTCAATCCTGCCCATGGGCACCAGTTTTCGGTGTCGTTCGGCTGATGGCCGGCGCGCCGGGGTTTGTGCGGTTTCAGAGCTGTTTGGTTGCTGCGGGTTTGCGGTCGTCGGAATCGACGCATTATTTACGTTTAAGGGGTACTTGAGATGGCTAAGGAAAAATTCGAGCGGACGAAGCCGCACGTAAACGTAGGTACGATTGGTCACGTTGACCACGGCAAGACCACCTTGACCGCGGCGATCACGACCATACTGTCGAAGAAATTTGGCGGTGCGGCGAAGAAATACGACGAGATCGACAGCTCGCCCGAAGAGAAGGCGCGGGGCATCACCATCAACACCGCACACGTCGAATACGAGACCGCCACCCGTCACTACGCCCACGTTGACTGCCCGGGCCACGCCGACTACGTCAAGAACATGATCACCGGTGCCGCCCAGATGGACGGCGCCATTCTCGTCTGTTCCGCCGCCGACGGCCCCATGCCCCAGACCCGCGAGCACATCCTGCTCGCCCGCCAGGTGGGCGTACCGTACATCATCGTCTACATGAACAAGGCCGACATGGTCGACGACGCCGAACTGCTCGAGCTCGTCGAAATGGAAATCCGTGAACTCCTGTCCAAGTACGACTTCCCGGGCGACGACACCCCCATCATCATCGGCTCCGCCCTGAAAGCCCTCGAAGGCGACCAGAGCGACATCGGCGAGCCCAGCATCCTCAAGCTGGCCGAAGCCCTCGACAGCTACATCCCCGAGCCCGAGCGCGCCATCGACAAGCCCTTCCTCATGCCCGTCGAAGACGTCTTCTCCATTTCCGGTCGCGGCACCGTCGTCACCGGTCGCGTCGAGCGCGGCATCATCAAGGTTGGCGAAGAAATCGAGATCGTCGGCATCGTTCCCACCGTCAAGACCACCTGCACCGGCGTCGAAATGTTCCGCAAACTGCTCGACCAGGGTCAGGCGGGCGACAACGTCGGCGTCCTGCTGCGCGGCACCAAGCGCGAAGAAGTCCAGCGCGGCCAGGTTCTGGCCAAGCCCGGCAGCATCAAGCCGCACACCAAGTTCTCTGCCGAGATTTACGTGCTGAGCAAGGACGAAGGCGGCCGTCACACCCCGTTCTTTAACGGCTACCGTCCGCAGTTCTACTTCCGGACCACCGACGTCACCGGCGCGATTGAGCTGCCGGCGGGCACCGAGATGGTGATGCCTGGCGACAACGTGAGCATCAAGGTGAGCCTGATTGCGCCGATCGCGATGGACGAAGGACTGCGCTTCGCGATCCGCGAAGGCGGCCGTACCGTCGGCGCCGGTGTCGTGGCCAAGATCGAAGAGTAAGGCGTAAGCCCAAGGCGGGCGGATGTCCGTTCGCCGCAATACAGGCCAATAGCTCAATTGGTAGAGCGTCGGTCTCCAAAACCGAAGGTTGGGGGTTCGAGACCCTCTTGGCCTGCCACAGGATTAAGCGCTTGTGCGCACAGCATTCATGGCTGACAAAATCAAGCTGTTGATAGCGGTATTGCTGGTCATCGCAGGGGTGACCGGCTTTTATTTTTTTGCAGACGCGCCAACCGTGGTGCGTGTGCTGTCAGTCATCGGCGGTCTGGTGCTGGGCGGCGTGGTCGCAGGGTTTTCCGATCCCGGCCGCCGTTTCTACCGTTTTTCGCTTGAATCGCGCGACGAGGCCAAGAAGGTCGTCTGGCCCACCCGCAAGGAAACGATCCAGATGACCGGCGTGGTCATGGCTTTCGTGGTGGTCATGTCGCTCTTTCTGTGGGCGGTCGACGGCATTTTGTTGTGGCTGGTCAAGCTGGCCTTGGGACAGGGGAGCTGAAGCATGCGGTGGTACGTGGTACATGCCTATTCCGGCTTCGAAAAGAGCGTGGCGCGCAACCTGGCCGAACGCATCGAGCGCGCCGGAATGAAGGACCGCTTCGGCGAGATTCTGGTGCCGGTGGAAGAAGTGGTCGAGATGAAGGCGGGGCAGAAAAAGACCGCCGAACGCAAATTCTTCCCGGGTTACGTGCTGGTCCAGATGGAAATGGACGACGACACCTGGCATCTGGTGAAGAGCACGCCCAAGGTCACGGGGTTCGTCGGCGGCACGGCGACCAGGCCGGCGCCTATCTCCGAGAAGGAGGTGCAGGCCATCCTCGACCAGATGCGCGAGGGAGTCGAGAAGCCCAAGCCCAAGGTGCTGTTCGAGGTGGGAGAAGTGGTGCGCGTCACCGACGGTCCCTTCACCGATTTCAACGGCAGTGTCGAGGAAGTGAACTACGACAAGAGCAAGTTGCGCGTGTCGGTCATGATTTTCGGGCGTTCCACGCCCGTCGAGCTGGGCTTCGGCCAGGTCGAGAAAAGCTGAGCCGGGCGGCCGTCAGGGCGGCCCGGGCGGAAGGTCCGGTTTTCCGGAGAGGAGCGCTGGTAGGGTAACCGAACGCGCGTTGGTACTCACATTCAAGGAGCCATCATGGCAAAGAAAATTGTCGGCTACATCAAGCTGCAAGTGCCGGCGGGCAAGGCGAACCCTTCGCCGCCCATCGGGCCCGCGCTCGGCCAGCGCGGCCTGAACATCATGGAATTCTGCAAGGCGTTCAACGCCAAGACCCAGAGCATGGAGCCGGGTCTGCCGATTCCCGTCGTGATCACGGCGTTCGCGGACAAGAGCTTCACCTTCGTGATGAAGACGCCGCCCGCGACGGTGCTCATCAAGAAGGCGATCAAGCTCGACAAGGGCAGTGCCAAACCGCACGTGGACAAGGTCGGTACGATCACCCGCGCACAGCTGGAAGAAATCGCCAAGACCAAGGAACCCGACCTGACCGCGGCCGACATGGATGCCGCGGTGCGCACCATCGCCGGTACCGCGCGTTCCATGGGCATCATCGTGGAGGGCGTCTGAGATGGCTAACGTGTCCAAGCGCATGCGCGCGCTGAAAGAAAAAATCGACCGCACCCGCAGCTACGCCGTCATGGACGCGCTACAGCTGGTGAAGGAAACCGCAACCGCCAAATTCGACGAATCGGTTGACGTGGCTGTCAACCTGGGCATCGATGCCCGCAAATCGGACCAGATGGTGCGGGGCGCCGTCGTGCTGCCCAAGGGCATCGGCAAGACGGTTCGCGTCGCCGTGTTTGCCCAGGGCGACAACGCCCAGAAGGCGAAGGATGCCGGCGCGGACATCGTCGGTTTCGACGACCTGGCTGCCGAGATCAAGGGGGGGCGCATGGATTTCGATGTGGTCATCGCCACCCCCGACGCGATGCGTGTCGTCGGCCAGCTCGGCCAGGTGCTCGGTCCGCGCGGCCTGATGCCGAACCCCAAGGTCGGTACCGTGTCGCCCGACGTCGTGGGGGCGGTGAAGAACGCCAAGGCGGGCCAGGTGCAATACCGTACCGACAAGGGCGGTATCGTGCATTGCACCATCGGCCGCGCCTCGTTCAGTACGGACGACCTGAAGGAAAACCTGGTGGCCTTGCTGGATGCGCTGCAGCGCGCCAAGCCGGCCAGTTCGAAAGGTGTCTACTTCAAGCGTCTGTCCGTGTCTTCCACCATGGGCGTGGGCGTTCGGGTCGATCAGGCCAGCGTCGGCGCGTGAAATTGAACGGATGCCCGGGTGTGGGCGTCCGTGAAGAACTTTGGGCCGTTGCGTTCGCTGTCCGGAGCGCGGCGGGTTGTCAAAGACCGTAGGCACCCGCGAGGGTTTAATTCCGGCAGGCGGGCGATTTGTCTTCCGTTTCGCCGATCGGAACCTACGCAGATGGCGTTCCCCAGCAGGATTGTCCTGTCAAGGCCGCCAGCCGGGGCGGGCAACGCCCCGTAACTGAGAAGGAGGCAAGACCTTGAGTCTTAACCTTGAAGAAAAGAAAGCCGTCGTTGCCGAGGTGTCCGCGCAGGTTGCGGGCGCCCAGACGGTTGTCGTCGCCGAATACCGCGGCATTACCGTGGAAAACATGACCCTGCTGCGTGCGAAGGCGCGCAAGGAAGGCGTCTATTTGCGTGTGCTGAAAAACACGCTGGTGCGTCGCGCGATTGCGGATACGCCGTTTGCGGGCATTTCCGACCAGTTGGTCGGGCCGCTCGCCTATGGCATTTCCAAGGATCCCGTGGCGGCCGCCAAGGTAATGCACGAATTCGCCAAGAGCAACGAGAAATTCGTCGTCAAGGCCGGTGCCATGCCCAATTTCCTCATGTCTGCCAAAGACGTGGGGAATCTGGCCAGCATGCCCAGCCGCGAAGAACTCCTCGCCAAGCTCCTGGGCACCATGCAGGCGCCGGTCGCGCAATTTGTTCGCACCCTCAACGAGGTGCCGACCAAGTTTGTGCGTGGCCTTGCTGCGGTGCGCGACAAGCAGGCCGCTTGAGCGGCCTGCCGACAATCGAATCGACGATATCGTTTTTAATCTGAAGCACATTTGACAGGAGTAACAAACATGGCTGTTGCAAAAGCTGACATTCTGGACGCCATCGCCAACATGACCGTCCTCGAGCTGTCCGAGCTCATCAAGGAAATGGAAGAGAAGTTCGGCGTTTCCGCCGCTGCCGCTGCGGTTGCCGTGGCAGCCCCCGCTGCTGGCGGTGCCGCCGGTGGCGCTGCCGCTGAAGAGCAGACCGAATTCACCGTCGTTCTGGCCGCTGCCGGCGAGAAGAAGGTTGAAGTCATCAAGGTCGTGCGTGCGGCAACCGGTCTGGGCCTGAAGGAAGCCAAGGATCTGGTCGACGGCGCGCCGAAGCCCGTGAAGGAAGGCATTGCCAAGGCCGATGCCGAAGCACTGAAGAAACAGCTGGAAGAAGCGGGCGCCAAGGTCGAGGTCAAGTAAGTCGGATGTGCGGGCGGTTCGCGCAAGCGGGCCGTCCGCGCCATATGACCGAATCGTCTCGATCGAACGCTGCGGGGCAACCCGCGGCAGACGCAAGCAGCACCCGCCCGGAAGCCGGATACGGCTTCCGGGTCGTTTGCTTTTTGCGTGTGCCCCATACCGCACAGGCCGCCCGCCACACGCCTGTCCGCCTCTGATCGTCAAGGAGAACCCATGGCTTATACCTTTACCGAGAAAAAACGTCTGCGCAAGAGTTTCGCAAGCCGGACCAACACCCTTCCGGTGCCGTTTCTTCTGGCGACGCAGATTGAGTCCTACCGTTCCTTTCTGCAGGAAGGCCGCTCGAAGGAAGAGCGCCTGAACGAAGGGCTGCAGGCGGCGTTCACGTCGATTTTCCCCATCGTCAGCCACAGCGGCAACGCGCGCCTGGAGTATGTGAGCTACACGCTCGGCGAACCGGTGTTCGACATCAAGGAATGTCAGCAGCGCGGCCTGACCTACTGTGCGCCGCTGCGTGCCAAGGTGCGTCTGGTGATCATGGACAAGGAGGCGTCCAAGCCGACCATCAAGGAAGTGAAGGAGCAGGAAGTCTACATGGGCGAAATTCCGCTCATGACGCCGACCGGTTCCTTCGTCATCAACGGTACCGAGCGGGTGATCGTTTCCCAGCTGCACCGTTCGCCCGGCGTGTTCTTCGAGCACGACCGCGGCAAGACACACAGCTCGGGCAAGCTGCTGTTCTCGGCGCGCGTGATTCCCTATCGCGGCTCCTGGCTGGATTTCGAGTTCGACGCCAAGGACATCCTGTTCTTCCGTGTCGACCGCCGTCGCAAGATGCCGGTCAGTATCCTGCTCAAGGCGCTGGGCTATACGCCCGAAACCATTCTGGACGCATTCTTCAGCAAGGATACGTTCTACATCAACAGCCAGGGTGTCCAGTTCGAGCTGGTGCCCGAGCGTCTGCGCGGCGAAATCGCGCGCTTCGACATCTGTGGCAAGGACGACCACGTCATCGTCGCCAAGGACAAGCGCATCACCGCCAAGCACATCCGCGAACTGGATGCGGCAGGCGTCAAGAAATGGGCCGTACCGGCGGAATTCGTCGTCGGCCGTGTGCTGTCTCACGATGTCATCGACAAGGCTACGGGCGAACTGGTCGCACGCGCCAACGACGAGATCACCGAAGACCTGCTGAAGAAGCTGGGGGCGGCGGGCATCGACAAGTTCCAGACGCTGTACACCAACGATCTGGATCATGGTCCCTTCATTTCGCAGACGCTGCGTACCGACGACACCAGCGACGAATATGCCGCCAAAGTCGCGATCTACCGGATGATGCGGCCGGGCGAACCGCCGACCGAGGACGCGGTGAACGCACTGTTCGTCAACCTCTTCTTCAGCGAGGAACGCTACGACCTGTCGGCCGTGGGCCGCATGAAATTCAACCGCCGTATCGGCCGCGACGAATTGACGGGCACCGGCACGCTGTCGACCGAAGACATTGTCGCCGTCATCAAGATTCTGGTCGAGCTGCGCAACGGCCGGGGCGAAATCGACGACATCGACCACCTTGGCAACCGGCGCGTGCGTTCGGTCGGCGAACTGGCGGAAAACCAGTTCCGCGCCGGTCTGGTACGCGTCGAGCGTGCGGTGCGCGAGCGCCTGTCGCAGGCCGAGTCGGACAACCTGATGCCGCACGACCTGATCAATGCCAAGCCCGTCTCGGCCGCGATCAAGGAATTCTTCGGCTCGTCGCAGCTGAGCCAGTTCATGGACCAGACCAACCCGCTGTCGGAGATCACCCACAAGCGCCGCGTCTCGGCGCTGGGCCCTGGCGGTTTGACCCGCGAGCGTGCCGGCTTCGAGGTGCGCGACGTGCACCCGACCCACTACGGCCGCGTCTGCCCGATCGAAACGCCGGAAGGTCCGAACATCGGCCTGATCAATTCGCTCGCCCTGTTCGCGCGCACCAACTGGTACGGTTTCATCGAAACGCCGTACCGGAAAGTGGTCAACAACAAGGTCACGGACGAGATCGAATACCTGTCGGCGATCGAGGAAAGCAAGTACGTGATCGCCCAGGCCAACGCCGAACTCGACCCCAAGGGCAAGTTCAAGGACGATCTGGTGTCCTGCCGCCACAAGAACGAATTCACGCTGTCCTCGCCCGACAAGATCGAGTACATGGACGTGGCGCCGGCGCAGATCGTGTCGGTGGCCGCTTCGCTGATTCCCTTCCTCGAACACGACGATGCAAACCGCGCGCTGATGGGGTCGAACATGCAGCGTCAGGCCGTGCCCTGTCTGCGTCCCGAGAAGCCTTTCGTCGGTACGGGCATCGAGCGCACCGCGGCGGTCGATTCCGGCACGGTCGTCACCGCCTATCGCGGTGGCGTGGTCGACTACGTCGATGCCGGGCGCATCGTGATCCGGGTGCATGACGAGGAAGCGAAATCGGGCGAAGTCGGTGTCGACATCTATTCGCTGATCAAGTACACGCGGTCCAACCAGAACACCAACATCAACCAGCGTCCGCTGGTGAAGATCGGTGAAGTGATCGCGCGCGGCGACGTGATCGCCGACGGCGCCTCGACCGACATGGGCGAGCTGGCGCTCGGCCAGAACATGCTGGTCGCGTTCATGCCCTGGAACGGCTACAACTTCGAGGATTCGATCCTCATCAATGAGAAGGTCGTGGCCGAAGACCGCTATACCTCGATCCACATCGAGGAACTGTCGGTCGTGGCCCGCGACACCAAGCTCGGGCCCGAGGAAATCACCCGCGACATCTCCAACCTCGCCGAGCGCCAGCTCTCGCGTCTGGACGAGTCGGGCATCATCGCCATCGGTGCCGAGGTCGAGGCCGGCGACGTGCTGGTCGGCAAGGTCACGCCGAAGGGCGAAACCCAGCTCACGCCGGAAGAGAAACTCTTGCGCGCGATCTTCGGTGAGAAGGCATCCGACGTGAAAGACACATCGCTGAAGGTGCCGTCCGGCATGTCCGGTGTGGTCATCGACGTGCAGGTCTTCACCCGCGAAGGCATCGAGCGCGACAAGCGCGCGCAGTCGATCATCGATACCCAGCTGGCCGAATACAAGAAGGACCTGACCGACCGCATGCGTATCGTCGAGGACGATACCTTTGCGCGTCTCGAAAAACTGCTGCACCTGAAGGTGGCGAACGGCGGGCCCAAGAAACTTGCCAAGGGCAGCAAGGTGACGAAGGACTATCTGGAGTCGCTGAACCGCCACGACTGGTTCGACATCCGCCTGGCCGACGACGAAGCCAGCCGCCAGGTGGAGGCGATCAAGGACAGCCTCGCGCAGAAACGCATCGAGTTCGATGCCATGTTCGAAGAGAAGAAGAAGAAACTGACCGCGGGCGACGAGCTGCCGCCCGGCGTGCAGAAGATGGTCAAGGTCTACCTGGCGGTCAAGCGCCGCCTGCAGCCCGGCGACAAGATGGCCGGTCGGCACGGCAACAAGGGTGTGGTGTCGAAGATCGTACCGATCGAGGACATGCCCTTCATGGCAGACGGCCGTCCGGTCGACATCGTGCTGAACCCGCTCGGTGTTCCGTCGCGGATGAACGTGGGGCAGATTCTGGAAACCCACCTGGGGTGGGCGGCGAAGGGGCTGGGCGAGCAGATCGGCCGAATGCTGGCAGCGCAGACCAAGAGCCTGGTGAAGGAATTGCGCACTTTCCTGAAGGACGTCTACAACCAGTCCGGCAAGCAGGAAGAGATCGACGACTTCACCGACGACGAGATCATCGAGCTGGCGCGCAATCTCGAGAAGGGCGTGCCCTTCGCTTCGCCCGTGTTCGACGGTGCATCCGAAGCGGAAATCCGCCGCATGCTGCAGCTTGCCGGCCTGCCCGAGGGCGGCCAGGTTACGCTGTATGACGGCCGCACCGGCGAAGCCTTCGATCGTCAGGTCACCGTCGGCTACAAGCACGTGCTGAAGCTGCACCACCTGGTCGACGACAAGATGCACGCCCGCTCGACCGGTCCGTATTCGCTGGTCACGCAGCAACCGCTGGGCGGCAAGGCGCAGTTCGGCGGTCAGCGTTTCGGCGAAATGGAAGTGTGGGCGCTCGAAGCCTACGGCGCGTCCTACGTGCTGCAGGAAATGTTGACCGTGAAATCCGACGATGTGAACGGCCGGACCAAGGTCTACGAGAACATCGTCAAGGGCGATCACAAGATCGAGGCGGGCATGCCGGAATCCTTCAACGTGCTGGTGAAGGAAATCCGTTCGCTGGGCATCGACATCGATCTGGAACGTTATTAATTTAAGGGTGAGGACGCAGCCATGAAAGCACTGTTGGATCTGTTCAAGCAGGCCACCCACGAGGAAGAGTTCGACGCCATCAAGATCGGCCTGGCGTCGCCGGAAAAAATCCGTTCCTGGTCGTACGGCGAGGTCAAGAAGCCCGAGACCATCAACTACCGGACCTTCAAGCCCGAGCGCGATGGCCTGTTCTGCGCGAAGATCTTCGGCCCGGTGAAGGACTACGAGTGCTTGTGCGGCAAGTACAAGCGCCTCAAACACCGCGGTGTGATCTGCGAGAAGTGCGGGGTGGAAGTCACGCTGTCGAAAGTGCGCCGCGAGCGCATGGGCCACATCGAACTGGCCAGCCCGGTTGCCCATATCTGGTTCCTGAAGTCGCTGCCGTCACGTCTGGGCATGGTGCTCGACATGACGCTGCGCGATATCGAGCGCGTGCTGTACTTCGAAGGCTTCGTCGTCGTCGAGCCCGGCATGACCCCGTTGAACAAGGGCCAGTTGCTGACCGAAGAGGACTATCTCAACAAGCTCGAGGAATACGGTGACGAATTCCGTGCGCTGATGGGCGCGGAAGCCATCCGCGAACTGCTGCGCGGCATCGACCTGCACACCGAAGTCGAATCGCTGCATGCCGAAATCGGCAAGACCGGTTCGGACACCAAGCTCAAGAAGCTGTCGAAACGTCTGAAAATCCTGGAAGGCTTCCAGAAGTCCGGCATCAAGCCCGAGTGGATGATTCTCGAAGTATTGCCGGTGCTGCCGCCCGAGCTGCGTCCGCTGGTGCCGCTGGACGGCGGCCGTTTCGCGACCTCGGACCTGAACGACCTGTATCGCCGCGTCATCAACCGCAATAACCGCCTGAAGCGCCTGCTGGAGCTTAAGGCCCCGGAAATCATCGTGCGCAACGAAAAGCGCATGCTGCAGGAAGCTGTCGACTCGCTGCTCGACAACGGCCGTCGCGGCAAGGCAATGACCGGCGCCAACAAGCGCCCACTGAAGTCGCTGGCCGACATGATCAAGGGCAAGAGCGGCCGCTTCCGCCAGAACCTGCTGGGCAAGCGCGTCGATTACTCCGGCCGTTCGGTCATCGTAGTGGGTCCGACGCTGAAGCTGCACCAGTGCGGCCTGCCGAAAAAGATGGCGCTCGAACTCTTCAAACCCTTCATCTTCAACCGCCTCGAAGTGCTGGGGCTGGCGACCACGATCAAGGCCGCCAAGAAGATGGTGGAGGACGAAGAACCGATCGTCTGGGATCTGCTGGAAGAAGTCATCCGCGAGCATCCGGTGATGCTGAACCGTGCGCCGACGCTGCACCGTCTGGGCATCCAGGCGTTCGAACCGGTGCTGATCGAAGGCAAGGCAATCCAGCTGCACCCGCTGGTGTGCGCGGCGTTCAACGCCGACTTCGACGGCGACCAGATGGCCGTTCACGTACCGCTGTCGCTGGAAGCCCAGACCGAAGCCCGCACCCTGATGCTGGCGTCGAACAACGTGCTGTCGCCCGCCAACGGCGAACCCATCATCGTTCCCTCGCAGGACATCGTGCTGGGTCTGTATTACATGACGCGCGAAATGGTGAACGCGAAGGGCGAAGGCATGGTATTCGCCGACGTCGCCGAGGCCCGGCGCGCCTACGACAACCGTGTGGCCGACCTGCATGCGCGCGTGACCGTGCGCATCAAGGAGGTGACGCTCGACGAGAACAAGAACCGCGTCGAGACGATCAAGCGTGTGGAAACCACGCTGGGTCGTTCGCTGCTGTCCGAAATCCTGCCGCCCGGCCTTCCGTTCAGCCATGTCGACAAGGCGCTGAAGAAAAAGGAAATCTCCAAGCTCATCAACGCCAGCTTCCGCCGCTGCGGCCTGCGCGAGACCGTGATCTTCGCCGACAAGCTGATGTACACCGGCTTCACGTTCGCAACCCGTGCCGGCATGTCGATCGCGATCAAGGACATGCTGATTCCGGGCGAGAAGGACCAGATCCTCGGCGCCGCCGAAGCCGAGGTGAAGGAAATCGAGTCGCAGTACACCTCGGGTCTGGTGACCCAGGGCGAGCGCTACAACAAGGTGGTCGACATCTGGGGCCGGGCCGGCGACGCCGTGGCCAAGGCCATGATGGCGCAACTGGGCGGCGAGAAGGTGACCGACCGTGCCGGCAAGGAAGTGACGCAGGAATCGTTCAACGCGATCTACATGATGGCCGACTCCGGCGCGCGCGGGTCCGCTGCACAGATTCGTCAGCTCGCCGGCATGCGCGGCCTGATGGCCAAACCGGACGGCTCGATCATCGAAACGCCGATCACGGCGAACTTCCGCGAAGGCCTGAACATGCTTCAGTACTTCATCTCGACACACGGTGCACGTAAGGGCCTTGCCGATACCGCGCTGAAGACCGCGAACTCGGGTTACCTGACCCGCCGTCTGGTCGACGTGACGCAGGATCTGGTGGTGGTCGAGGACGATTGCGGCACCAAGAACGGCCTGGCGGTGAAGGCCCTGGTCGAAGGCGGCGAGGTCGTCGAGCCGCTGCGCGAGCGGATTCTCGGCCGCGTGGCTGCTTCGGACATCATCCATCCGGAATCTCAGGAAACCGTCTACGAAGCCGGGACGCTGCTGTCCGAAGACGTGGTCGACACCATCGAGGCGCTGGGCATCGACGAGGTCAAGGTGCGTACCCCACTGACCTGCGAAACGCGCTATGGCCTGTGCGCCAAGTGCTATGGCCGCGATCTCGGACGCGGCTATCTGGTCAATGCCGGCGAGGCGGTAGGGGTGATCGCCGCGCAGTCCATCGGCGAACCGGGCACGCAGCTGACCATGCGGACCTTCCACATCGGCGGCGCGGCCTCGCGTGCGGCGGCAGCCAGCCAGCTGGAAGCCAAGTCGAACGGCACGGTGCAATACACCGCGGCGATGCGCTACGTGACCAACGCGCGCAAGGAACTGGTCGCCATTTCGCGCAGCGGCGAGATTCTCATCGCCGACGACAGCGGCCGCGAACGCGAGCGTCACAAGGTGCCCTACGGCGCGACCCTGATGGTGACCGACGGTGCCAAGATCAAGGCCGGTGCGGTACTGGCCACCTGGGACCCGCATACCCGCCCGATCATCACCGAGTACGCTGGGCGTGTGCGTTTCGAAAACGTCGAGGAAGGCGTAACCGTCGCCAAGCAGGTGGACGACGTGACCGGTCTGTCGACGCTGGTTGTCATCGATCCCAAGCGCAAGGGCAGCAGCGCCAAGGGTGTGCGGCCGCAGGTCAAGCTGCTCGACGAGTCCGGCAGCGAAATCAAGATTGCCGGCACCGATACGCTGGTCAATATCACCTTCCAGATCGGTTCGATCATCACGGTCAAGGATGGTCAGGATGTCTCGGTCGGCGACGTGCTTGCGCGGATCCCGCAGGAATCGTCCAAGACCCGCGACATCACCGGTGGTCTGCCGCGCGTGGCCGAGCTGTTCGAGGCCCGCTCGCCCAAGGACGCCGGCGTGCTCGCCGAAGTGACCGGCACCGTCTCCTTCGGCAAGGACACCAAAGGCAAGCAGCGCCTGGTCATCACCGACATGGACGGCGTGCCGCACGAATATCTGATTACCAAGGAAAAACACGTCACCGCCCACGACGGCCAGATTGTCCAGAAGGGCGAGATGATCGTCGACGGCCCGGTCGATCCGCATGACATCCTGCGTCTGCAGGGGGTCGAGGCACTGGCACGCTACATCACCGACGAGGTGCAGGACGTCTATCGCCTTCAGGGCGTGAAGATCAACGACAAGCACATCGAGGTGATCGTGCGGCAGATGCTGCGTCGCGTCACGGTTGCGGATCCGGGCGATACCGGCCTGATTCCGGGCGAGCAGATCGAGCGTTCCGAGGTGTTGCAGATCAACGACGAAATGCTCGCCAGCGAGAAGCAGCCGGCTACGTACGATCCGATCCTGCTCGGCATCACCAAGGCCTCGCTGTCGACGGATTCCTTCATTTCGGCGGCCTCCTTCCAGGAAACCACCCGTGTGCTCACCGAAGCCGCGATCATGGGCAAGAAGGACGAACTGCGCGGCCTGAAGGAAAACGTCATCGTCGGCCGCCTGATCCCAGCCGGCAGCGGCCTGGCCTACCACAACACGCGTCGCCGCCAGGCGGCCGGGGAAGACCTGGGTGCCGAACACCTGATCGAAGGCGGAGAGGACGCGAACCCGGCCGAAAACCAGGAGGTTGCTTGACAGTCGTGGGGGGCACCCCTAAAATCACGCGTCTTTTTCCGGCCTCAAGGGCCGGTCGCGCAGGACTGTAGCCCGGGACGGCGCCGCTGAAAAGCTCGGCGCCGTCCCGCTTATTTTCGAAACGATCACGATTTATCGGAATTTTTTGACATGCCAACCATTAACCAGCTGATCCGCAAGCCGCGCCAGGCCCCGGTGGAAAAAAGCAAGGTGCCGGCCCTGAAAGCCTGCCCGCAACGCCGCGGTGTGTGCACCCGCGTGTACACCACCACGCCCAAGAAGCCGAACTCCGCCCTGCGCAAGGTCTGCAAGGTCAAGCTCACCAGCGGTTTCGAGGTCATCAGCTACATCGGTGGCGAAGGTCACAACCTGCAGGAGCACTCCGTGGTGCTGGTGCGTGGCGGCCGGGTCAAGGATTTGCCGGGTGTGCGCTATCACACCGTGCGCGGCAGCCTGGATACCGCGGGCGTGAAGGACCGTAAGCAGGCGCGTTCGAAGTATGGCGCCAAGCGTCCCAAGAAGGCCTGATCCGGCCCAGCTCAACCCGATATTTAGAGGACAGGAACCATGCCCCGTCGCCGCGAAGTCCCCAAACGCGAGATTCTGCCGGACCCGAAATTCGGTAACCAGGAAGTTTCCAAATTCATGAACGTCGTCATGTCGAGCGGCAAGAAGTCGGTTGCCGAACGCATCGTCTACGGCGCTTTCGAGCAGATCACCAGCAAATCCGGCAAGGATCCGCTGGAGGTCTTCAGCACTGCGCTGAACAATGCGCGTCCGCTGGTCGAGGTCAAGAGCCGTCGCGTCGGCGGGGCCAACTACCAAGTGCCAGTCGAGGTGCGCGCAAGCCGTCGCACTGCGCTGGCCATGCGCTGGCTGAAAGATGCTGCGCGCAAGCGCGGCGAAAAATCCATGGGTGCCCGTCTGGCGGGTGAGTTGATGGATGCGGCCGAGGGTCGCGGCGGTGCGGTCAAGAAGCGCGAGGAAGTGCATCGCATGGCCGAGGCCAACAAGGCTTTTTCTCACTTCCGCTTCTAATTCAGGCAAACCGGCAGGTACTTCAAAGTGGCACGCACGACTCCTATCGAACGCTATCGCAACATCGGCATCTCCGCCCACATCGACGCGGGCAAGACGACGACGACCGAGCGCATCCTGTTCTACACCGGCAAATCGCACAAGATCGGCGAGGTGCACGATGGCGCGGCGACTATGGACTGGATGGCGCAGGAGCAGGAACGCGGCATTACCATCACGTCGGCGGCCACGACCTGTTTCTGGAAAGGCATGGACGGGAAATATCCCGAACATCGCATCAATATCATCGATACCCCGGGCCACGTCGACTTCACCATCGAGGTCGAGCGTTCGATGCGTGTGCTCGATGGTGCGTGCATGGTGTACTGCGCGGTCGGCGGCGTGCAGCCGCAGTCGGAAACCGTGTGGCGCCAGGCCAACAAGTACAAGGTGCCGCGTATCGCGTTCGTCAACAAGATGGACCGCTCGGGCGCCGATTTCTTCAAGGTGTACGAGCAGATGAAGTCCCGTCTGCAGGCCAATCCGGTGCCGGTTCAGGTGCCTATCGGAGCTGAGGAAAATTTCGAGGGTATTGTCGACCTGGTGAAAATGAAGGCGGTCATCTGGGATGACGCCAGCCAGGGGATGAAGTTCGAATTGCGCGACATACCGGCCAATCTGGTCGATACCTGCCAAAAATGGCGCGAAGGCATGGTCGAAGCCGCTGCGGAATCGTCCGAAGACCTGATGAACAAATACCTTGAAGAGGGCGATCTCTCCGAGGCTGACATTCTTGCCGGTTTGCGCGCGCGGACCATCGCCAGCGAAATCGTGCCGATGATGTGCGGTACGGCGTTCAAGAACAAGGGTGTGCAGGCCATGCTCGACAAGGTGGTCGAGCTGATGCCGTCGCCGGTCGACATTCCGCCGGTCGAAGGGGAGCTCGAAAACGGCGAGGCGTCGACGCGCAAGGCGAGCGACGAGGACAAATTCTCGGCGCTGGCGTTCAAGATCGCGACCGATCCCTACGTTGGTCAGCTGATTTTCTTCCGCGTCTATTCGGGCGTGGTGAATTCCGGCGACACCATTTACAACCCGGTCAAGGGGCGGAAAGAGCGCATCGGTCGCATTCTGCAGATGCACGCCAACAACCGCGAAGAAATCAAGGAAGTGCGTGCCGGGGATATCGCTGCGGCTGTGGGGCTGAAAGACGTCACGACGGGCGACACGCTGTGCGATGTCGGTTCGCCGATCACGCTGGAGCGCATGGAGTTTCCCGAGCCGGTGATTCACGTTGCCGTCGAACCGAAGTCCAAGGCTGACCAGGAAAAAATGGGCTTGGCTCTAGGGCGTCTGGCGCAGGAAGATCCGTCGTTCCGCGTGCGTACCGACGAAGAGTCGGGGCAGACCATCATTTCCGGCATGGGTGAATTGCACCTCGAAATCATCGTCGATCGCATGAAACGCGAGTTCGGGGTCGAGGCGAACGTGGGGGCGCCGCAGGTGGCCTATCGCGAAGCCATCCGCAAGCTGGTCGAGGTCGAAGGCAAGCATGCCAAGCAGTCGGGCGGCAAGGGGCAGTACGGTCACGTCTGGATCAAGATGGAGCCCAACGAACAGGGCAAGGGCTACGAATTCGTCGATGCCATCAAGGGCGGTACCGTGCCGCGCGAATTCATCCCGGCGGTCGACAAGGGCCTGCAGGAAGCCATGAACAATGGCGTGCTGGCCGGTTTCCCGGTGGTGGATGTCAAATTCACCCTGTTCGACGGTTCGTATCATGACGTCGATTCGTCCGAGCTGGCGTTCAAGCTGGCGGCGTCACTGGCGTTCAAGGATGGCATGCGCAAGGCCAATCCGGTCCTGCTCGAGCCGATGATGGCGGTCGAGGTCGAGACGCCCGAGGATTACATGGGCGATGTCATGGGCGACCTGAACCGTCGCCGCGGCATCATCCAGGGTATGGAAGATGCCAATGGCGTGAAGCAGATCAAGGCTGAAGTGCCGCTGGCCGAGATGTTCGGCTATTCCACCGATTTGCGTTCGATGTCCCAGGGGCGCGCAACGTACTCGATGGAGTTCAAGCACTACTCTGAAGCGCCCAAAAACATCGCCGAGGCGGTGATTGCCAAGAAATAGGCTGTGGCTGACAGTTTTTTGAATTGATAGGGTAAGGAAATGGCTAAGGAAAAATTCGAGCGGACGAAGCCGCACGTAAACGTAGGTACGATTGGTCACGTTGACCACGGCAAGACCACCTTGACCGCGGCGATCACGACCATACTGTCGAAGAAATTTGGCGGTGCGGCGAAGAAATACGACGAGATCGACAGCTCGCCCGAAGAGAAGGCGCGGGGCATCACCATCAACACCGCACACGTCGAATACGAGACCGCCACCCGTCACTACGCCCACGTTGACTGCCCGGGCCACGCCGACTACGTCAAGAACATGATCACCGGTGCCGCCCAGATGGACGGCGCCATTCTCGTCTGTTCCGCCGCCGACGGCCCCATGCCCCAGACCCGCGAGCACATCCTGCTCGCCCGCCAGGTGGGCGTACCGTACATCATCGTCTACATGAACAAGGCCGACATGGTCGACGACGCCGAACTGCTCGAGCTCGTCGAAATGGAAATCCGTGAACTCCTGTCCAAGTACGACTTCCCGGGCGACGACACCCCCATCATCATCGGCTCCGCCCTGAAAGCCCTCGAAGGCGACCAGAGCGACATCGGCGAGCCCAGCATCCTCAAGCTGGCCGAAGCCCTCGACAGCTACATCCCCGAGCCCGAGCGCGCCATCGACAAGCCCTTCCTCATGCCCGTCGAAGACGTCTTCTCCATTTCCGGTCGCGGCACCGTCGTCACCGGTCGCGTCGAGCGCGGCATCATCAAGGTTGGCGAAGAAATCGAGATCGTCGGCATCGTTCCCACCGTCAAGACCACCTGCACCGGCGTCGAAATGTTCCGCAAACTGCTCGACCAGGGTCAGGCGGGCGACAACGTCGGCGTCCTGCTGCGCGGCACCAAGCGCGAAGAAGTCCAGCGCGGCCAGGTTCTGGCCAAGCCCGGCAGCATCAAGCCGCACACCAAGTTCTCTGCCGAGATTTACGTGCTGAGCAAGGACGAAGGCGGCCGTCACACCCCGTTCTTTAACGGCTACCGTCCGCAGTTCTACTTCCGGACCACCGACGTCACCGGCGCGATTGAGCTGCCGGCGGGCACCGAGATGGTGATGCCTGGCGACAACGTGAGCATCAAGGTGAGCCTGATTGCGCCGATCGCGATGGACGAAGGACTGCGCTTCGCGATCCGCGAAGGCGGCCGTACCGTCGGCGCCGGTGTCGTGGCCAAGATCGAAGAGTAAGGCGAATTCCATGCAAAACCAGAAAATCCGCATTCGGCTCAAGGCGTTCGATTACAAACTGATCGATCAGTCCGCGCTGGAAATCGTCGAAACCGCCAAACGCACGGGCGCCGTGGTCAAGGGCCCCGTGCCGCTGCCCACCTCGATCGAGCGTTTCGACATTCTGCGTTCGCCGCACGTCAACAAGGCCAGCCGTGATCAGTTCGAAATCCGGACGCATCGCCGTCTGATGGACATCATGGATCCGACCGACAAGACGGTCGACGCATTGATGAAGCTTGATCTGCCGGCAGGTGTGGACGTCGAGATCAAGTTGTAAAAAAACGGTGGCATGCGTATAATGCCGCCCCTTTGGTAGTGCCTTTATTCGCCGGTCAATAGCAATCGGCACCTACAACCCTGCTGGCTAGATGCCGGCATGTGATAGGAAATACGAACATGAGTATCGGGCTCGTTGGCCGCAAGGTCGGCATGACCCGCATTTTTGCCGAGAACGGTGCGTCCGTTCCGGTGACGGTGCTGGAAATGTCCAACAATCGCGTGACGCAAGTGCGCACGCCGGAAATCGACGGCTATTCTGCCGTGCAGCTGGCTTATGGCAGCCGCCGCAATAGCCGCGTCAATAAAGCAGAAGCGGGTCACTTCGCCAAGGCCGGTGTGGAGGCGGGCGAGATGCTGCGCGAATTCCGTGTGCCGGCCGATGTGGCTGCGCAATACCAGCCTGGCGCGACCGTCGCGGTCGATCTGTTTCAGGCAGGCCAGAAAGTCGATGTCAGTGGTGTGACGCAGGGCAAGGGCTTCGCCGGTACCATCAAGCGCCACAACTTTGGTTCGCAGCGTGCTTCGCACGGCAACTCCCGTTCGCACAATGTGCCGGGTTCCATCGGTATGGCGCAGGATCCGGGCCGGGTTTTTCCGGGCAAGCGGATGGCCGGTCATATGGGGGCCGTAACCTGCACGAAGCAGAATCTCGAAGTGGTGCGGGTGGACGTTGACCGTGGTCTGGTGCTGGTAAAAGGCGCCGTTCCCGGCGCCAAAGGCGGTCATGTGGTCGTGCGCGCGGCCGTGAAAGGGGGTGCCTGATGGATCTGGCTGTCATCAACGAGCAGGGTCAGCAGGTGACCAGTGTCAATGCGGCCGATGAAACCTTCGGGCGCGACTACAACGAGGCGCTGGTGCATCAGGTGGTGACCGCTTTTCTGGCCAATGCCCGCAGCGGCAATCGTGCGCAGAAAACCCGTGCGGAAGTCACGGCGTCCACGCACAAGCCGTGGCGCCAAAAGGGGACCGGCCGGGCCCGCTCCGGCCGCACATCGAGCCCGATCTGGCGCGGGGGTGGTGTGACCTTTCCGAACAAGCCGGACGAAAACTTCGCCCAGAAGGTGAACCGCAAGATGTACCGCGCAGGCTTGGCGACAATCCTGTCGCAACTTGCCCGCGAGGGAAAACTCAAGGTTGTCGAGAGTCTGGGTGTCGAGTCGCCGAAGACCAAGGGCCTGGCCGGCAAGCTGAAGGCCATGGGCTATGGCAAGGTCATGATCATCGCGGACAGTGTCGACGACAATCTGTGGTTGTCGTCGCGTAATCTGCGTGACGTTTATGTGGTAGAGCCGCATCAGGCCGATCCCTGGAGTCTGGTCAAGTTCGGCAACGTGCTGATCACCAAGGCGGCGGTCAAGCAATTCGAGGAGATGGTGTGATGGGTGCGATCAGTCAGGAGCGTCTGCTCAAAGTCATCCTTGCGCCGGTGATCTCCGAAAAGAGCACACGAGTTGCGGACAAGCAGAATCAGGTGGTGTTCCGTGTGCTGCCTGACGCGACCAAGCAGGAAATCGGCGAGGCTGTCGCCAGCCTGTTTAAGGTCGAGGTCACGGGTGTTCAGGTGCTGAACGTCAAGGGCAAAATCAAGCGCGCCGGTCGTGTCATGGGTCGCCGCGACAACTGGAAGAAGGCGTATGTCACCCTCAAGCCGGGTCAGGACATCGACTTCGCGTCCGGTCAGTAAGGGAGAGCGAGCATGGCACTGATTAAAGTCAAACCCACTTCCGCCGGTCGCCGTGCGGTCGTGAAGGTCGTGACCCCTGGTCTGCACAAGGGCAAGCCGGTCGCGGCGCTGGTCGAGCCGAAAAAACGGGGGTCGGGACGCAACAACAATGGCCACATCACGGTGCGTCATAAAGGGGGCGGTCACAAGCAGCATTACCGCGTGGTGGACTTCCGTCGCAACAAGGACGGTATTCCGGCCAGGATCGAGCGTATCGAATACGATCCGAACCGGTCCGCGCATCTTGCGCTGCTGTGTTACGCCGATGGCGAGCGCCGTTACATCATCGCACCGCGCGGTGCCGAGGTTGGCCAGCAATTGCTGAACGGTGTGGAAGCACCGATCAAGGCGGGCAACTGCCTGCCGCTGCGCAGCATCCCGGTCGGTTCGACGATTCACTGTATCGAGATGCAACCGGGCAAGGGGGCGCAGATCGCGCGTTCGGCGGGGGCCTCGGTGCAGTTGCTGGCACGCGAAGGCGTGTACGCGCAGTTGCGTCTGCGTTCCGGCGAAATTCGCAAGGTGCATGTCGACTGCCGTGCGACCCTGGGCGAAGTCGGCAACGAAGAGCATAGCCTCCGTTCGATCGGCAAGGCCGGTGCGATGCGCTGGCGCGGTGTGCGTCCGACCGTCCGTGGCGTGGTCATGAACCCGATCGACCACCCGCACGGCGGTGGCGAAGGCCGCACCGCTGCCGGTCGTCATCCGGTCAGTCCGTGGGGCGTGCCGACGAAGGGTTACCGCACCCGCAGCAACAAGCGCACCTCCAACATGATCGTCCGCCGCCGTCACGCGCGCTGATTGAGGTAGAGAGATATGGCACGTTCAATTAAAAAAGGCCCGTTCGTCGATGGTCACCTGCTGAAGAAGGTCGAAGCGGTGCGCAATTCGAACGACAAGCGTCCGATCAAGACCTGGTCGCGCCGCTCCACCGTCTTGCCCGATTTCATCGGGCTGACGATCGCCGTCCATAACGGTCGCCAGCATGTGCCGGTCTTCGTGACCGAAAACATGGTGGGGCACAAGCTGGGCGAGTTCTCGCTGACGCGCACCTTCAAGGGCCACGTCGCGGACAAGAAGGCGAAGAAATAAGGAGCCGATGATGGAAGTTTCTGCGATTTTGCGCGGTACCCGCCTCTCCGCACAGAAGGGCCGGCTGGTGGCTGACCAGATCCGGGGTCTGCGCGTGGAGAAGGCGCTCGACATTCTGACCTTCAGCCCCAAAAAGGGTGCGGGCATCATCAAGAAGGTTCTGGAATCGGCGATCGCCAACGCCGAACACAACGAAGGTGCCGATATCGACACCCTCAAGGTAAAGACGATCTACGTCGACCAGGGGTCTGTGCTGAAGCGCTTTACCGCGCGTGCCAAGGGCCGTGGCAACCGCATTAGCAAGCCGACCTGTCACATCACTGTGACCGTGGGCGATTAAGGAAGCGCGATGGGACAAAAAATACATCCGACTGGTTTCCGTCTGGGCGTGCAGCGTAGCTGGACGGCCAAATGGTACGGCTCGAACCGTAATTTCGCCGACACGCTGCTGGAAGACATCAAGGTTCGCGACTATCTGAAGAAGAAGCTTGCGCATGCCTCTGTGTCCAAGGTGTTGATCGAGCGTCCGGCCAAGAATGCCCGGATCACGATTTTCAGTGGCCGTCCCGGTGTGGTGATCGGCAAGAAGGGCGAGGATATCGAGATCCTGCGCGGCCAGTTGGCCAGAATGATGTCGGTGCCCGTGCACGTAAACATCGAAGAGGTGCGGAAGCCTGAAACCGATGCGCAGATCATCGCCGACGGCATTGCGCAGCAGCTCGAAAAGCGCGTGATGTTCCGCCGTGCCATGAAGCGTGCCATGCAGAATGCCATGCGTCTGGGCGCCCAGGGTATCAAGATCATGAGCTCGGGCCGCCTGAACGGTGCGGAGATTGCGCGGACGGAGTGGTATCGCGAAGGTCGTGTGCCCTTGCATACCTTGCGCGCCGATATCGACTATGGTTTTGCCGAAGCAAAAACCACATACGGCATCATCGGCATCAAGGTCTGGGTTTACAAGGGCGACGCCCTGAATCGCGGCGAGCAGCCTGCTGCTGCCGAACAGGAAAAGCGCGGCAAGAAATCGGGAGTAAAACATGCTGCAGCCAGCTAGAAGGAAATACCGCAAGGAGCAGAAGGGCCGCAACACTGGTCTGGCGACCCGCGGTGCAAGCGTGAGCTTTGGCGATTTCGGTCTCAAAGCCGTGGGCCGTGGCCGCCTGACCGCACGTCAGATCGAGGCGGCGCGGCGCGCCATGACGCGCCATATCAAACGTGGCGGCCGTATCTGGATCCGTATTTTCCCGGACAAGCCGATCTCGCGTAAGCCGGCTGAAGTCCGTATGGGTAACGGCAAGGGGGCGCCGGAGTACTACGTCGCCGAAATCCAGCCGGGCAAGGTCCTGTACGAGATGGATGGCGTGAACGAGGCGCTGGCACGCGAGGCGTTCCGCCTGGCTGCGGCCAAGCTGCCGATCCCCACCACGTTTGTGACCCGCATGATCGGGAGCTGAGCGATGGATATCAAAGAAATGCGCGGCAAGAATGCCGTTGAACTGAAACAGGAACTCGAGTCGCTGCTGCGTGCGCATTTTGCGTTGCGCATGCAGGTGGCGACGCAGCAGTCCAACAAGACGGCCGATCTCGGCAAGCTGCGCCGCGACATTGCCCGGGTCAAGACCATTATGCGCGAGAAGGCGGGTCAAGCATGACTGAAAGCAAGAAAATGATTCGCACGCTGACCGGCCGCGTAGTCAGCGACAAAATGAACAAGACGGTCACCGTTCTGGTCGAGCGCCGGGTCAAGCATCCGGTCATTGGCAAGGTGATCCGCATGTCCAAGAAATACCATGCCCACGACGAAAACAACGAGTTTCACGAAGGCGATATGGTGCAGATCGAGGAATCGCGCAAACTGTCGCGGACCAAGGCCTGGACGGTCAGCAAGCTGATCGAACGTGCGCGCGTCTGACTACTCACGTTTTCTTGTGTTGAGATGAAAAACCCGGTATAGTGCCGGGTTTTCCGGTTGGTGGCCGGTTGGAGTGCGCCGGTTCGTCGACTTCGTAGGGGTTGCGCGGAGCGAGTCGGCGCAACCGTTCTCCCGAACGGGATCCAAAACTGGCCGCCAGTCATGCGAATGAGCTGGTGATCAAGTTGGAGGCAAACTTAAAATGATTCAGATGCAGTCCGTACTGGACGTGGCTGACAACACGGGCGCGCGCTCCGTGATGTGCATCAAGGTCCTGGGTGGCAGCCATCGCCGCTACGCAGGCGTGGGCGACATCATCAAGGTCAGCATCAAGGATGCTGCGCCGCGCGGACGCGTGAAAAAAGGCGATGTCTACAATGCGGTGGTTGTGCGTACCGCCAAGGGCGTGCGCCGCGCGGATGGTTCGCTGGTGCGTTTCGATGGCAACGCCGCGGTGCTGCTCAACAACAAACTGGAGCCGATCGGCACCCGTATTTTCGGGCCCGTGACGCGCGAACTGCGTACCGAGAAGTTCATGAAGATCGTCTCGCTTGCGCCCGAGGTTCTGTAAGAGGCAATCATGGCACGTATCCGTAAAAACGATCAGGTGATCGTTCTCACCGGCAAGGACAAGGGCAAGCGCGGGACCGTTCTGCGCGTGCTGGACGAGGGTGCCGTGGTGGTGGAGGGCGTGAATCGCGTCAAGAAGCACCAGAAGCCCAACCCCATGCGGAATATCCGGGGGGGCATCGTCGAAAAGGAAATGCCGATTCACGCTTCCAATGTTGCGCTCTTCAATCCGGGAACGCAAAAGGCGGATCGGGTGGGCTACAGGCAGCTGGAGGACGGCCGGAAGGTGCGAGTATTCAAGTCCAATAGCGAAATGGTCGACGCACAGGGGTAATCATGGCGCGCTTGCAAGAATTTTATCGCGACACTGTCGTGGCGAAGCTGGTCGAGCAGTTCGGCTACAAATCGGTCATGGAAGTGCCGCGCATCCAGAAGATCACCCTGAACATGGGGGTGGGCGAGGCGGTGGCCGACAAGAAGGTGATGGAGCATGCGGTCGGTGACATGCAGAAGATCGCGGGCCAGAAACCGGTCGTCACCAAATCGAAGAAATCCATTGCGGGCTTCAAGATCCGCGAAAACTATCCGGTCGGCTGCATGGTGACCCTGCGCCGCGCCCAGATGTACGAATTCCTCGATCGCCTGGTCACGGTCGCGATGCCGCGTATCCGCGACTTTCGCGGTGTGTCCGGAAAATCCTTCGATGGCCGGGGCAATTACAACATGGGCATCAAGGAGCAGATCATCTTTCCGGAAATCGAATACGACAAGATCGATGCGTTGCGCGGGATGAATATCACCATCACGACCACCGCCAAGACCGATGACGAAGCGCGTGCCCTGCTGGCCGCCTTCAGCTTCCCGTTCAAGAATTGAGGTAGGCATGGCCAAGTTATCCCTGATCAATCGCGAAGAGAAGCGTGCTCGCCTGGTGAAGAAATATGCCGCCAAGCGCGCAGCCTTGAAAGCCGTGATCGCCAACGCCAAGAGCGGCGACGAAGAGCGCATGGAGGCTTATCGTGCACTGCAGGCGCTGCCGCGCAATGCGAGCCCGGTGCGCCAGCGCAATCGCTGCCAGTTGACGGGCCGCCCGCGTGGCGTGTTCAGTAAATTCGGTCTGGCGCGCGGCAAGCTGCGCGAATACGCGATGAAGGGCGAAATCCCGGGCATCGTGAAGGCAAGCTGGTAAAGGGCGAACGAAATGAGTATGAGTGATCCCATCGCGGACATGCTGACCCGCATCCGCAATGCGCAAATGGTGGAAAAGGTTTCGGTGTCGATGCCATCCTCCAAGGTCAAGGTGGCTATCGCCAAGGTGCTGAAGGACGAGGGCTACATCGACGATTTCGCCGTGCGCGGCGAGAGCGGCAAGCCCGAGCTGGAGCTGCAGCTGAAATATTACGCCGGACGGCCCGTCATTGAGCATATCGAGCGTATCAGCAAACCCGGGCTCCGCATCTACAAGGGCGCGCAGGAATTGCCGCGTGTGATGAACGGCCTGGGGGTGGCTATCGTATCGACGTCGCGTGGCGTGATGGCGGACCGCCATGCGCGCGCCAAAGGCGTAGGCGGTGAAATCCTCTGCGTGGTCGCGTAAGGAAAAACGGATATGTCTCGTGTAGCTAAAAACCCGATTGCTGTGCCCGCAGGTGTCGAAGTGACACTGGGCGCTGATATTTCGGTCAAGGGACCGCTTGGCACCATCAGGCAGGCTGCCTCGTCCGATGTGACCGTAGCGCTGAACGATGGCGTGCTGACCTTCGCGCCTGTTGGCGGCGGTGTACAGGCAAATGCCATGGCGGGTACGATGCGTGCGCTGCTGAACAACATGGTGCAGGGCGTTTCGAAAGGTTTCGAAAAGCGCCTGACGCTGGTGGGCGTGGGGTATCGTGCGCAAGCCCAGGGTGACTCGCTGAACCTGTCGCTGGGTTTCTCGCATCCTGTCGTGCACAAGATGCCGGCAGGCATCAAGGTCGAAACGCCTTCGCAGACCGAAATCGTGATCAAGGGCATCGATCGCCAGGTCGTTGGCCAGGTGGCTGCTGACGTGCGCGCCTATCGTCCGCCGGAACCCTACAAGGGCAAGGGTGTTCGTTACAGCGACGAAGTGGTCATCAAGAAAGAGACCAAGAAAAAGTAAGGCTTAAGGACAGACAATGAACACCAAGCAGACACGGATTCGCAGGGCGCGCAAAACCCGCGCCAAAATCGCGGCCGTCAAGGCGATTCGCCTGGCCATTCATCGCACCAACAGCCACATTTACGCGCAGATCATTTCGGCGGACGGTGGCAAGGTGATGACCAGCGCGTCGTCCAACGACAAGGAGTTGCGCAGCCAGGTCGTCAATGGGGGCAATACCGCCGCTGCGGCCTTGGTGGGCAAGCGTCTGGCCGAAAAGGCCAAGGGCTTGGGAATCGAGAAAGTGGCATTCGACCGGTCCGGCTTCAAGTTTCATGGGCGTGTGAAAGCCCTGGCTGAAGCGGCCCGCGAAGGCGGTTTGGCATTTTAACGAGGCGAATCGATATGGCCCGTACAGCACCTACTACGAACGAAGAGCGCGGCGACGGCCTGCGCGAGAAGATGATTTCGGTCAACCGCGTCACCAAGGTGGTGAAAGGTGGTCGGATCATGGGTTTTGCCGCGCTGACCGTGGTTGGCGATGGCGATGGCGGCATCGGCATGGGCAAGGGCAAGTCCCGTGAAGTGCCGGTGGCGGTGCAGAAGGCCATGGAAGAGGCGCGCCGCAAGCTTGTGAAAATCAATCTCAAGAACGGCACCTTTCACCATACCGTTGTGGGTCAGCATGGCGCTTCGCGTGTCCTGATCCAGCCGGCTTCCGAGGGTACCGGTATCATCGCCGGCGGTGCAATGCGCGCAGTTTTCGAAGTGATGGGCGTGCAGAACGTGCTTGCCAAGTGCTTGGGGTCGACCAATCCCTACAACGTCGTGCGCGCAACCATCGACGGTCTGATGAAAATGTCCACGCCGTCGGACATCGCAGCCAAGCGCGGCAAGTCCGTTGAAGACATCACGGGATAAGTCATGAGCGAGCAAAAGAAAATCAAGGTGACGCTGGTCAAGAGCCTGATCGGTACCAAGGCGCCTCATCGCGCGTGCGTGCGCGGCCTTGGGCTGCGGCGTCTCAACCACACTGTCGAGGTGCTCGACACGCCCGCGAACCGCGGCATGATTACCAAGGTCGCTTACCTGGTGAAGTGCGAGGCTTAAATGGAACTGAATACGATTGCGCCGGCTGACGGCGCGAAAAAGGACAAACGCCGCGTAGGTCGTGGCATTGGCTCGGGTTTGGGCAAGACCGCAGGACGTGGTCACAAGGGCCAGAAATCCCGTGCCGGTGGCTTCCACAAGATTGGTTTCGAAGGGGGGCAGATGCCTATGCACCGGCGTCTGCCCAAGCGCGGTTTCGTTTCGCTGACCAAGGACGATACGGCCCGTGTGCGCTTGTCTGAGCTGGCTGCGGTGGGGGCCGACGAAATCGATCTGCTGGTCCTGAAGCAGGCTGGCGTGGTAAGTGGCAGCGTGCGTGCTGCGCGCGTCTACCTGTCTGGTGAAATCGGCAAGGCGATCAAGCTGTCCGGCGTGGCCGTGACCAAGGGCGCACGCGCCGCGATCGAAGCTGCCGGCGGCACTGTCGCCGAGTAAGCGGACAAGGTAAGGACGCGTCTTGGCCACGCCCAAAACCGGCTTGAGCAAATTCGGCGATCTGAAGCGCCGCTTGCTGTTCCTGCTCGGCGCGCTCATCGTTTACCGCATTGGGACCTTCATCCCGGTGCCGGGGATCGATCCTGTCGTGCTCGAGGATCTCTTCAAATCGCAGCAGGGCGGCATCCTGGGCATGTTCAACATGTTTTCAGGCGGTGCGCTGTCGCGCTTCAGCGTATTTGCCCTGGGGATCATGCCGTACATATCGGCCTCGATCATCGTGCAGATGATGTCGAGCGTGTCACCGCAACTCGAGGCCTTGAAGAAGGAAGGTGAGGCCGGTCGGCGAAAAATCACGCAGTACACCCGTTACGGCACGCTGGGATTGGCAATTTTTCAGTCGTTGGGCATTGCCATTGCGCTGGAAGCCCAGGCTGGCCTGGTACTCGACCCGGGCTTGACGTTCCGTCTGACGGCAATCGTCACCCTGACTGCGGGCACGATGTTTCTGATGTGGGTAGGCGAGCAGATTACTGAACGCGGGCTCGGCAACGGCATTTCGATCATTATTTTTGCGGGTATTGCGGCGGGGCTGCCGCATGCCATCGGCGGTACCCTGGAATTGACGCGGACCGGGGCTTTCTCGATTCCGCTGGTGTTGCTGCTTTTCGTGGGCGTGTTGCTGGTGACGGCTCTTGTGGTGTTCGTGGAACGTGGCCAGCGCAAGATTCTGGTCAACTACGCGAAGCGCCAGGTCGGCAAGATGGTCGTGGGGGGGCAAAGCTCTCATCTGCCTTTGAAACTGAACATGTCGGGTGTGATCCCGCCGATCTTTGCGTCAAGCATCATCCTGTTCCCGGCGACGATGGCGGGGTGGTTTGGCAGCACCGAACACATGTCCTGGCTGAAGGATATTGCGGCGACGCTGTCGCCTGGCCAGCCGGTCTATGTGCTGCTGTACGCTGTCGCGATTATTTTCTTCTGTTTCTTCTATACGGCGCTGGTCTTCAATTCCAAGGAGACGGCAGACAATCTGAAGAAAAGCGGCGCGTTCGTGCCGGGGATACGGCCGGGCGAGCAGACGGCGCGCTACATAGACAAGATTCTGACCCGGCTGACGCTGGTGGGCGCGGTTTACATCACACTGGTGTGCCTGCTTCCGGAATTTCTGATCATCAAATGGAATGTGCCGTTCTATTTTGGCGGGACTTCATTGCTGATCATTGTCGTCGTTGCCATGGATTTCATGGCGCAGGTGCAGGCATACGTCATGTCGCACCAGTATGAAGGCCTGCTCAAAAAGGCCAACTTCAAAGGCGGTCTGGTGGGACGCTGATGTCGAAGGAAGATGTGATCCAGATGCAGGGCGAGGTTCTGGAAAACCTGCCCAATGCGACATTCCGGGTCAAGCTGGAAAATGGACATGTGTTGCTGGGTCATATTTCGGGAAAGATGCGTATGCATTACATCCGCATCCTGCCCGGCGACAAGGTAACGGTTGAATTGACGCCTTATGATCTGACCAAAGGGCGCATCGTATTTCGCGCCAAGTAAGGTGCGGTGAAGTAAGCCGGCGTCGATTGCCGGTGTGAATGGAGAAAACCATGAGAGTGCAAGCTTCTGTCAAGAAAATTTGCCGCAAATGCAAAATCGTGCGTCGCAAGGGCGTCGTGCGTGTGATTTGCGACGACCCCCGCCATAAACAGCGCCAGGGGTGATCGGCTGGAGGCCGGCTTGAATTTGTGTCGGCGGGGAATTCCCGTTGGCGTGTTATAATTTTTCGCTTTTGCGTTCGGAGCTCTGCGAATGGCTCGTATTGCTGGGGTAAACATCCCGAATCATCAACATGCGGTTATTGCGCTGACCGCCATTTACGGCATTGGCCGGACGACGTCCGGCAAGATCTGCGAGGTGGCGGGCATTGCCCAGTCGACCAAGATCAAGGATCTGAGCGAAGCCGAGATGGAACGTCTGCGCGAAGGCGTGTCCAGGTTCACGGTCGAAGGCGATCTGCGCCGCGAAATCACCATGAACATCAAACGCCTGATGGATCTGGGGTGTTACCGCGGTTTCCGGCATCGCAAGGGGCTGCCTGTGCGCGGGCAGCGTACCCGTACCAATGCGCGTACCCGCAAGGGCCCGCGCAAAGCCATCAAGAAATAAGGTCTGATCATGGCAACCACCAATAAAACTGCTGCGCGCGCGCGCAAAAAGGTCAAAAAGAATGTCGCGGAAGGCATCGCGCACATTCATGCGTCCTTCAACAATACGATCGTGACCATCACCGATCGCCAGGGCAATGCCCTGTCGTGGGCGACGGCGGGCGGCGCGGGCTTCAAAGGGTCGCGCAAGTCGACGCCTTTTGCGGCACAGGTCGCGGCAGAGAATGCCGGAAAAATGGCGCAGGAGTATGGCGTCAAGAATCTGGAAGTGCGGATCAAGGGCCCGGGCCCTGGCCGGGAATCCACCGTGCGCGCACTGAATGCGCTCGGCTTCAAGATCACCGCCATTTCCGACGTGACGCCGATTCCGCACAACGGCTGCCGCCCTTCCAAAAAGCGCCGTATCTAACCGGGACGCGCGCCCATATCATCAGGGACTATTTCATGGCTCGTAATCTCGATCCCAAATGCCGCCAGTGCCGTCGCGAAGGCGAGAAGCTTTTCCTCAAAGGCGAAAAATGCTTCACCGACAAGTGTGCCATCGAGCGCCGCGCCTATGCGCCCGGCCAGCATGGCCAGAAGAGCGGCGCCCGCTTGTCCGACTACGGTGTGCATCTGCGTGAAAAGCAGAAAATCCGCCGCATCTATGGTGTACTCGAAGGCCAGTTCCGCCTGGTGTACAAGGAAGCGGAACGCAGCAAGGGCGTGACCGGCGAAAAGCTGCTGTCCATGCTGGAATCCCGCCTGGATTCGGTTTGTTACCGCATGGGTTTTGGCGCTTCGCGTACCGAGGCGCGCCAGGTCGTCCGGCACAATGGCATTCTGGTCAATGGCCGTCGCGTAAACATCCCTTCTTACCAGGTTCGTGCCGGTGACGTGGTCGAGGTGTCCGACAAGGCCAAGAGCCATCTGCGCATCAAGGCCTCCGCCGAGGCGACTGCCGCACGGGGCTATCCCGAGTGGATCGAAGCCGATGCCAAAGCCCTCAAAGGCACCTATAAAGCCGTGCCCCAGCGCTCGGATCTGCCCTCGACCATCAACGAATCGCTGGTCGTCGAACTGTACTCCAAGTAAGCCTGAGTCGTCGGATCTAAGGAATCGCACCCTATGCAAAGCGCCACCGAATTTCTCAAGCCGCGCATCGTGGAGGTTGATCGTGCCTCCCCGCTGCATGCCAAGGTCATCATGGAGCCTTTCGAGCGTGGTTACGGCCATACGCTCGGCAATGCGCTGCGTCGCATCCTGCTGTCGTCCATGGTGGGCTATGCGCCGACCGAAGTGGCGATCAGCGGTGTTGTGCACGAGTATTCGACCATTGAGGGCGTGCAGGAAGACGTCGTCGATATTCTGCTGAACCTGAAAGGCATTGCATTCAAAATGCACGGCAAAGCCGAAGCGATGCTCAAGGTGAACAAGGCGGGCGAAGGCGTCGTGACTGCCGGAGACATCGAGGTCGGACACGATATCGAAGTGCTCAACCCCGATCATGTCATCGCGCACCTGACCAAGGGCGGCAAGCTCGATATGGAAATCAAGATCGAGGCCGGCCGCGGCTATCAGCCCGCCACGGCGCGCAAGGTTTCGGATGAAACCCGCTCCGTCGGGTCCATTCTGGTCGATGCTTCGTTCAGTCCCGTGCGTCGTGTGGCCTACTCGGTCGAAAGCGCGCGCGTCGAACAGCGTACCGACCTTGACCGTCTGGTGATCGATATCGAGACCAACGGTGTGGTGGAACCCGAGGAAGCCGTGCGCACCGCCGCCCGCATCCTGGTGAACCAGCTCTCCGTCTTCGCCGACCTCGAAGGCACCCCGGCCGAGTCCGAGTCACCGCGTTCGCCGCAGGTCGATCCGCTGCTGCTGCGTCCGGTCGACGATCTCGAGCTGACCGTGCGTTCGGCCAACTGCCTCAAGGCCGAAAACATCTATTTCATCGGCGACCTGATCCAGCGCTCCGAAACCGAGTTGCTGCGCACGCCCAATCTGGGCCGCAAGTCGCTGAACGAGATCAAGGACGTGCTCGCCTCCAAAGGCCTGTCCCTGGGCATGAAGCTGGAGAACTGGCCGCCCGCCGGGCTCGAGCGCCCCTGACTATTTGTTGAACCCTGACCAATAAAGTGCGGGTCGCCGTGGCAGGTGGCCTGGCCCAAGAAAAAATCGCAGAAAGGATAAAGCCATGCGTCATCGTCAGTCCAACCGCAAGCTCAACCGCACGACCAGCCATCGCTTGGCCATGTTCCGCAACATGAGCGTGTCGCTGCTGCGCCACGAGGTCATCAAGACCACGCTGCCGAAAGCCAAGGAGCTGCGCCGCTTCGTCGAGCCGCTGATCACACTGGGCAAGGAGCCGTCGCTCGCCAACCATCGTCTGGCCTTCGACCGTCTGCGTGATCGCGAAATAGTCGTCAAGCTGTTCGGTGAGCTGGGTCCGCGCTACAAGACCCGCCCGGGTGGCTATCTGCGCATCCTCAAGTACGGCTTCCGCGTCGGCGACAATGCCCCCATGGCGCTGGTCGAGCTGGTGGATCGTCCCGATACCGACGTCGAACCGGCCGGCGCAGAGTAAGTAGCGAATCGTTCACATGAAAAAAGCCGGGCTTGCCCGGCTTTTTTCATGTGGCCCCGCAGCGCCGGCGAAATCGTTATAGTCTGGTTTTTGGCTCCGGGAAATCTTGCATGATCGTCCTGTTCACCGATTTCGGCACGCGCGATCCCTACGTTGGCCAAGTGAAAGCGCGGTTGGCGGAGGAAGCGCCAGCGCACGTCGTCGTCGACTTGCTGCACGAGGTGCCGGATTTCAATTCTCATGCCGGTGCGCATTTGCTGGCAGCCATGGCTGGCGGGTTTCCGCCGGGGACCGTGTTCCTCGCCGTCGTCGATCCTGGCGTGGGAACGCCGCGCGACGCGGTTGTGGTCCTGGCCGGTGGCCGCTGGTTCGTCGGGCCTGACAACGGCCTGTTGTCGGTGCTGGCGGCGCGCGCTGGCGACGCAAAGATCTGGCGGATCGTCTGGCGCCCCGAATCCTTGTCCGCCACATTCCATGGCCGCGATCTGTTCGCGGTCGTGGCGGCCGATATTGCGCGCGGCGAATTCCCCGACGGCAAACTTGCGGCGCAGGAAAAGCTCACCGTGGAATTCGATGCAGGCGATCTGCCGCGTGTCGTCTACATCGACCACTACGGCAATGCATGGACCGGTGTGCGTACCGTGCCCTCGAATACCCGCGTACGTGCCGCAGGCGAAGCATTCAAGCACAGCGAGAGCTTTGGCTTCGTGGGACGAGGCGAGGGCTTCTGGTTCGTCAACAGCGTCGGTCTCGTGGAGCTGGCCGTCAACCGCGGCAGCGCCGCCGCGCAGTTCGGACTCAAGGTGGGCGACCCGGTCGAGGTGCAGCGACTAAATTAGCAGCAGTGCGCGGTAGTCGTTGACGTTGGTGCGCGTGGGGCCGGTGACGACAAGATCGCCGAGCCTGCTAAAAAAACCGTAGCTGTCGTGCGCGGCGAGACAGGCTGCGGGGTCGGTTCCCTGCATGCGCGCGCGCGTCAGTGTGTCGGGCGTGAGCACCGCACCGGCATTGTTCCCGCTGCCATCGATGCCGTCCGTATCGCAGGCGATCGCCCAAGCGTCTGTCGTATCCAGGGCGCAGGCCAGCGCCAGCAGGAATTCCGTATTGCGACCGCCACGCCCATGTTGCGGGTGCAGGGTGATGGTCGTTTCACCGCCGGAAATCAGGGCCAGCGGCCGATGCGCGATCGCACGAGCCAGCGCGGCGTGCTGCCGGGCGACATCCCGCGCGTTGCCCGAGATGGTTTCCGATACGACATGCGCAGGAATACCTGTCTGTTCGAAAATCCGTGCGGCGGCAGTCAGGCTCACGTGTGCGTTGGCAACGACGCGGTTCTGCGTGTGCCTGAAACAGGGGTCGTCTGCCTTGGCCGTATCGGCAGAGACGCCTTGTCGTTCGAAGTGGCTGTGGATGCTGGCAGGCGGGTCGATACCGAAGCGCGCGAGCACGGCCCGCGCATCCATGCAGGTCGTGGGATCGGGTGCACAGGGGCCGGATGCGATATGAACCGGGTCGTCGCCAACCACGTCCGACACGATCAGAGCGCAGACACGTGCGCCGTTTACGGCCCGGGCAAGGCGGCCACCGGACAGGCGGGTAAGGTGCTTGCGCACCGTGTTGATGTCCTGGATCGTCGCGCCTGCGGCGAGCAGGGTCCGGGTGACCTGTCTCAATTCCTTCAGTGTGACGCCTTCGACCGGTGCGGCGAGCAGGCTCGAGCCGCCGCCGGAAATCAGTGCCAGCAGCAGGTCATCCGGCCCGAGCGCGGAAGCCAGGGCCAGCATTCGCAATGCGGCGGCTTCGCCGCGTCCGTCAGGCAGAGGGTGGCTGGCCTCGACGACTTCGATCCGGCGCGTCGGCAGACTATGGCGGTATCGCGTGACGACCAGGCCCGAGAGCGGTGCCGTTGACGGCCAGTACGCCTCGACGGTTGCGGCCATGCTGGCAGCGGCTTTGCCGCCGCCCACGACCACCGTGCGCCCGGGGGGTGGCGCTGGCAGATGCGGCGGCAGGGTCATGGCTGGCGCCGCCGCGGCAATGGCCGCGTTGAACGAATCGATCAGCAGCGTACGCGGTTTCATGGCGCCGGAGAGAAAGCTCCGCATGTAAAAAAGGCCGGGCAAGCCCGGCCGTTCGGTCAGATGCCTGACGGTGCCACTTAGTGGCTGGCGGCGTCCTTGGCCTGGTCGGCCATATCCTGCATCTTGTCGGCGCCGTGCGCTGCGGCGTCGGCCGCACTTTGTGCCGCATTTGCCGCAGCGTCGGTGACGGCATCGCCAGCAGCCGTGGCGGCTTCACCGGCGGCTTGCGCGGCGTTGTCGACGGCCTGGGCGGCGCTGTCGGCAGCGTCGCTGGCGGCGTCCTTGGCCTGTTCCATCGCGGGTGCAGCAGCTTCTTCCGCCTTCTGGCAGGCGGTCAGCGTCATGGCGGCGAACAGGGCGATGAGCAATTTCGATTGCATCGATGGCATGTCTTGGGTCTCCCGGAATAGGTCGATATTTGGAATGCGGCAGCTCCTGGGGCCGCCGCGCCATTATTGCCCATTTACGCGCCTTGCCAACGTCCGAACGACTTTTTTACAAAAAATCGGGCGTCAGAAACGTTCGTCGGACCGCATAAATCGCCATTGGCCGAGCGGCAGTTCACCCAGGCGCATCCGGCCGATGCGTACGCGCTTGAGCCCAACGACCCGCAGGCCGACCAGCTCGCACATGCGGCGGATCTGGCGTTTTCGGCCTTCCTTGAGGATGAAGCGCAACTGATCCGCGTTTTGCCACACGACGCGCGCCGGCCGGAGCTTGCGGCCATCGAGTGTCAGCCCATGATTCAGTCGCGCGAGTCCTTGGTCGTCGAGCCGGCCTTCCACACGGACCAGGTATTCCTTTTCGACATCGGAGTCCTCGCCGATCAATTGTTTGGCGATCCGGCCATCCTGCGTCAGCACGAGCAGGCCCGTGGAATCGATGTCGAGCCGGCCGGCCGGCGCCAGTCCCTTGAGCTGGCTGCGGTCGAACCGACGGGGTTCCCGATCGGCCGACCAGCGCGTATCGGCACGGATCAGCACGACGGCCGGCTCGTAGCCCGGTTCGGGTTGCCCGGACACATAGCCGACCGGCTTGTGCAACAGGACCGTGACACGTTCGGCCTGCTGCGCGCTCGCCTGCGCGTCGAGCCGGATGGCGCAGTCGGGGTCTACCCGGGTCCCCAGTTCGGTCACGCGACGGCCGTCGACGAACACGAGCCCCTGCTCGATGTAATGGTCCGCCTCGCGACGCGAGCACAAGCCGCGTTCGGACATGAGCTTCGACAGGCGGACCGGATCGGCCATCTCAGCGCCGCGCCAGCACCGGTCGGAGATACTGGCCGGTGTGGCTGGCCTTGTTGGCGGCGACATCTTCCGGCGTGCCGGTGGCGACGATCTCGCCGCCCCCCGCACCCCCCTCGGGACCGAGATCGATCAGCCAGTCGGCGGTCTTGATGACGTCGAGGTTGTGCTCGATCACGACCACGCTGTTGCCGGCGTCGGCCAGACGCTGCAGCACTTTCAACAACAGGTCGATGTCGGCGAAGTGCAGGCCGGTGGTCGGCTCGTCGAGGATGTAGAGCGTGCGTCCGGTATCGCGTTTGGACAGCTCGAGCGCGAGTTTCACGCGCTGTGCCTCGCCGCCCGACAGTGTCGTCGCCGACTGACCGAGGCGGATATAGCCGAGGCCGACGTCGATCAGCGTCTGCAGTTTCTTCTTCACCACCGGCACGGCGTCGAAAAATTCGGCTGCAGCCTCGATGGTCATTTCGAGCACGTCGCGGATGGTCTTGCCCTTGTACTGGATTTCCAGCGTTTCGCGGTTGTAACGTGCCCCGTGGCAGACGTCGCAGGGCACGTAAATGTCAGGCAGAAAGTGCATTTCGACCTTTATCACGCCGTCGCCCTGACAGGCTTCGCAACGGCCACCCTTGACGTTGAAGCTGAACCGCCCCGGACCGTAGCCGCGCGCACGCGATTCGGGCACGCCGGCGAAGAGCTCGCGGATCGGCGTGAACAGCCCCGTATACGTGGCCGGGTTGGAGCGCGGCGTGCGGCCGATGGGACTCTGGTCGACGTTGATGACCTTGTCGAAGAATTCGAGGCCTTCGATGTCGTCGTGTGGCGCGGGTTCGGCAGCCGAGCCGTAGAGATGCCGCGCCACCGCCGTGTACAGGGTGTCATTGATGAGCGTGGATTTGCCCGAACCCGAGACGCCGGTGACGCAGACGAAGAGCCCGACCGGCAGATCGAGCGTGACGTGCTTGAGATTGTTGCCGTGCGCATTGTTGAGGGTCAGCACGCGCTCGGGGTCGCGCTTGCGGCGCTTCTTCGGCATGGCGATGCTGCGCCGGCCGGACAGGAACTGCCCGGTGAGCGAGTGTTTGGCGAGGCGGATTTCCTCCGGCGTCCCCTCGGCCACGACTTCGCCGCCATGCACGCCGGCACCGGGACCCATGTCCACCACGTAGTCGGCTGCGCGGATGGCGTCCTCGTCATGCTCGACCACCAGGACCGAGTTGCCGATATCGCGTAGATGCTTGAGCGTGGCGAGCAGACGGTCGTTGTCGCGCTGGTGCAGGCCGATGGACGGTTCGTCGAGCACGTACATCACGCCGGTGAGGCCGGAGCCGATCTGCGAGGCGAGCCGGATGCGCTGCGCTTCGCCGCCGGAAAGCGTGTCGGCCGACCGGTCGAGCGACAGATAGTCGAGCCCGACGTTGTTGAGGAAACCGACGCGGGCGACGATCTCCTTCACGATCTTGTCGGCGATCTGCGCACGGTGGCCGTCGAGGGTCAGCGTTTCGAAAAAGGCGAGCACCTGTTTCAGCGGCAGCGCGCTGATCGCGTAGATGGCCTGGCCGCCGACCATGACGTGCCGCGCTTCTTCGCGCAGGCGGGTGCCGTGGCAGCTCGGGCAGGGTTTGTTGTTCTGGTATTTGGAGAGCTCTTCACGCACGGCCATCGAGTCGGACTCGTGATAGCGGCGCTCCATGTTGGCGAGCACGCCTTCGAACGGATAGCTCCGGGTGGTGAAGCCGCCGCGCGGCGCAAGCACCTGGAACTTGATGGCTTCCTTGCCCGAGCCATCGAGAATCACGCTCTGGATGCGCTGCGGTAGCTGGTCCCACGGGGTATCGAGGTCGAAGCCGTAGTGCATCGCCAGGCTCTGCAGCATCATGTAGAAAAACTGGTTGCGCTTGTCCCAGCCCTTGATCGCGCCGGAGGCCAGCGAGAGATGCGGAAAGGCCACCACGCGCGCCGGGTCGAAGAAGGTGATCTGGCCCAGACCGTCGCAGGTGCTGCATGCGCCCATGGGGTTGTTGAAGGAGAACAGGCGCGGTTCCAGTTCGGGCAACGCGTAGCTGCATACCGGACAGGCGAATTTGGCGGAAAAGAGGTGTTCCTCGCCGGTATCCATTTCGACTGCCAGCGCACGCCCTTCGGCGTGGCGCAGGGCGGTCTCGAAGCTTTCTGCCAGCCGCTGTTTGGCATCGGGGCGCACCTTGAGGCGGTCGACCACGACTTCGATGGTGTGCTTCTTGTTTTTGTCGAGTTTGGGGACCGCATCGAGTTCGTGCACCTTGCCGTCGACGCGCACGCGCACGAAGCCCTGCGCGCGCAGTTCGGAAAACAGATCGGTGTTTTCGCCCTTGCGGCCGACGACCAGCGGCGCCAGGATCATCAGCTTGGTGTCTTCGGGCAGGGCCAGGGCGGCGTCGACCATCTGCGAGACCGTCTGCGCGGCCAGCGTGATGCCGTGTTCGGGGCATTGCGGGTCGCCGACGCGGGCATACAGCAGGCGCAGGTAATCGTGGATCTCGGTCACCGTGCCCACGGTCGAGCGCGGGTTGTGGCTGGTCGCCTTCTGTTCGATGGAGATGGCCGGCGACAGGCCCTCGATCAGGTCGACGTCGGGCTTTTCCATCAGCTGCAGGAACTGCCGCGCGTAGGCCGACAGCGACTCGACATAGCGGCGCTGGCCTTCCGCGTACAGGGTATCGAAGGCGAGCGACGACTTGCCCGAGCCCGACAGACCGGTGATCACGATGAGCTTGTGACGCGGCAGATCGAGGTTGACGTTCTTGAGGTTGTGCGTGCGTGCGCCGCGTATGCGGATGCTGTCCATGGGGCCGGGGGCGTATTTCGCAACCTGCTAATATAACGGACTTCCGCACCCAGCCGAACACAATGCCGTGGCCGAGATCGATCTGTCCGAAAGCATGACCCGCAGCGAAAAACGCGCGGCAGCCGGACTGGCCGCGATTTTCGGGCTGCGCATGCTGGGCATGCTGATGATTCTGCCGGTGTTCGCGCTCTACGCCCAGCATCTGCCAGGGGGCGACAACCACACTCTGGTCGGGCTGACGCTGGGCATCTATGGCCTCACCCAGGCCGTGCTGATGATCCCCTTCGGCATGGCGTCCGACCGTATCGGCCGCAAAAAGATCATCGTGCTGGGGCTGCTCGTCTTCGCGCTCGGCAGTTTCGTCGCCGCCGGAGCCCCCGACATTTACTGGACGATCGCGGGCCGCGCGTTACAGGGGGCAGGCGCGATTTCGGCTGCCGTGACGGCGTTGCTTGCGGACCTGACGCGCGAAGAACATCGCACCAAGGCGATGGCGGTGATCGGTTCGACCATCGGCCTGGCGTTTGCGCTGTCGCTGGTGCTGGGGCCTGCGCTTGACCACTTGATCGGCGTGCCGGGCATCTTCGCGCTGACTGGCGTGCTTGCGCTGATGGCAATCTGGGTTGTCAAGGTCTGGGTGCCCGACCCCGCGGACAGCTATTTCCATGCCGATGCCCAGGCCAGCCCCGCCCGCTTGCCCGACGTCCTGAAGCAGCCCCAGTTGTTGCGGCTCGATTTCGGCATCTTTGCCCTGCACGCGGCCCAGATGGCGATGTTCGTCGTGGTACCGGTGGCGCTGAAAGACGCCGGTCTCGCGCCGGACCGCCACTGGGCAGTCTACCTGCCGGTTCTGCTGGGGGCTTTCGTGCTGATGGTGCCGGCGATCATCTATGGCGAAAAGCGCGGCAGGCTCAAACCGGTATTCGTCGGCGGTGTGGCGATCATGCTGCTGGCGCAACTGGGGCTGGCCTTCGGCATCCATCACTTCTGGGGCATCGTCGCGGCCCTGTTCTTCTATTTCGTGGCCTTCAACCTGCTCGAAGCCAGCCTGCCTTCGCTGATTTCCAAGCTGGCGCCGGTTTCCGCCAAGGGGACGGCCATGGGCGTCTACAACACCGCCCAGGCGCTGGGCCTGTTTTTCGGCGGGGTCTTCGGTGGCTGGCTGGCCCAGCATTACGGGTTCGAGGCGGTTTTCATCTTCTGCGTCGGCTTGATGGGCGTCTGGCTGCTGGCCGCGCTGTCGATGGTGCCGCCACCGGCGATCAAGACCCGTATGTTCCGCGTGGGCGTCATGCCGGCGGACCGGGCGGCATTGCTTAAAGCCCAGCTGGCCGGCGTGTCTGGCGTCGTCGAAGCGGTCGTGCTGGCGGAGGAGGGCGTGGCCATGCTCAAGGTCAGCATCAAGGGCTGGGACGAAGCGCATGCGCGCAGTTTGCTGGAACCGGCCTGATAGAATTCGCACAATGAAACCGTTCGGGGAGAACCATGGCATCCGTCAATAAAGTCATTCTGGTCGGCAATCTCGGGCGCGATCCCGAAATGCGCTACTTGCCGAGCGGCGAGGCCGTGGTCAACCTGAGCGTGGCGACTACCGACAAGTACAAGGACAAGAGCGGCGCCATGCAGGAAGCGACCGAATGGCACCGCGTCAGTTTCTTCGGCCGCACGGCCGAGGTCTGTGGGCAATACCTCAAAAAGGGCAGCCAGGTCTACGTCGAGGGCAGCATCCGTACCCGCAAGTACACCGATAAGGATGGGGTCGAGAAATACGCCACCGAAATCCGCGGTGACCGTATGCAGATGCTGGGCGGACGTGCCGGCGGTGGCATGGCGGACATGGATGACGGCGGCTACAACCAGGCGCCGCCGCCGCGCAGCCCGTCGGGCGGCCAGCGCAGCGTGCCGGCGGCGCGGCCGGCTTCCAGCGGTTTCGATGACATGGACGACGACATTCCGTTCTGAGCGGCGCGTGCGTCCGATACGATACGTTCGCCCAGGGAGGACCGCGCGTAGCGCGCGGCATCGTGTATTGAACCCGTCGCGTCAGACCGAACCGGCTTTCTGGTCTCCCGTGCTGCTGGGCGCGCTGCTGGCGTTCAGTGCGGGCGCACGTGCGGAAGTTGAGGTCACGGAGTCGGATTTCTTCGACGAACTGCCGGTCGTGCTTTCGGTTTCGCGGCTCTCCCAGCCGGTCGACGAAGCGCCCGCTGCCGTGACCGTCATCGACCAGGACATGATCCGGACGTCCGGATTCCGGGACATCCCGGATCTGTTGCGGATGGTGCCGGGGTTTTCGGTGGCCTATACCGCCGACAACACCTGGGCGGCGGGCTATCATGGCCTGGGCGATGCCTTCTCGCGGCGTTTTCAGGTGCTGGTCGACGGTCGCTCGATCTACAGTCCCCACTACGGCGCCGTCTACTGGACCGACCTGCCGCTGGCCATTGAGGATATCGAGCGCATCGAGGTCATCCGGGGGCCCAACGCGGCGACGCACGGCGCGAATGCGTTTGCCGCTGTCATCAACATTATCACCAAGACGGCCGCCCAGGTGTCCGGCAGCACGGCATCGCTCCAGTATGGCGAGCAAGGCATGCGTGGCCTGATGGCACGCCACGGCGGCGGTCACGGCAATCTGCGCTACCGGTTGACCGTTTCGTCGCAGCAGCGCGACCGGTTCGAACGGGACGTCACGGACAAGCCGCCCGTCAGCCAGGACAACGGTCAGCATTTCGAAGCGAGCAAGACCTATTTTCTGAATGGCCGGATGGACTGGCAGTTGTCGCCGACGGCCGACGTCAGCGCGCAGTTCGGTATATCCCAGGGCGATTGGCGTGCCGGCCAGGACACGATGGATCCCACGGATGTGCTGGCGCCCAGGCAACAGGATTCCCGTGCGCAATACGTGCAGGTGAGTTTGCACAAAGTGGAATCCGCGCAGCGCGAGTGGCGCCTGCATGCCTATCATTCGCGCAACCGCTTCGATGCCAACGCGATCGGTGATCTGACGCTGCTTGGGCTGGGCGTCGTATCTGTCGACCAGTACCTGCTGCAGACGCGCAGCAATCTCGAACTGCAGGTCAACGAAACCTGGCGTCCCGATCTGCGGGGCGTCTGGGGGGGCGAGATACGGTACGACACGGTGGTCAGTCCGCAAAACTACGATTCGGGCCGCGAGCTGGGCGGAACACTGGCACGGGTATTCGGCAATGCAGAATGGCGCGCACACGAGCGGGTGCTGATCCAGGGCGGTGCCATGCTCGAACATCATTACTACACGGGCAGCGACATCTCGCCGCGCGTGGCGGTCAGTTTCACGCTGGCGCCCGGGCAGGTCGTCCGGCTGGGCGTTTCGCAAGCCTATCGTTCGCCGACCTTTTTCGAAGAGGAAGGCAGCGCGGTCTACCGGTTGACCTCGGGCGCGTTGCTGGACATGGTGACGGTGCCGTCGAACGGGCTTGAGCCTGAACGCGTGCGTTCGCGCGAGATCGCCTGGCTGGGTCAGTGGCGGCCGGCGCGCCTGGAATGGGATATGCGGCTATTCCGCGATCATATCGACGATTTCATCGGCAACGAAAAAGGCAATTTCTTCCCCGATGGCGCGCTCCGGCCCAACGAATTCCGCTATGCCAACATCGGTACGGTCGATTCCCGGGGCGGTGAAATCCAGCTGCGCTGGCGTCCGCTGCCCGCAATGCACGTGAGCGCGCATTACGCCCGCGTGTTTCTGCGGGCGGATACTTCGGTCGGCAATTTCAACGAAGACATCCCGCAATCCGCGCCACGCAACAGTTGGGGCCTGTTGACCAGCTATCGCTGGAACGGCGGCTGGGAAACCAGCGCGGGGGTCTGGCACTACGACCGTACCAAATGGCTATCGGAAGGCGATGTCACCCAGCCATACACGCGGGTGGACCTACGGCTCGCCCGGCGCTGGGCCTGGCAGGGGCGTCAGGTCGAGGCGGCACTCGTCGGCCAGAATCTCGGCGGCGTCTACGAGGAATTCCGCGATATCAACCGCTTCAGCCGGCGCGTCTACGGCAGCCTCGGCTTCAACTGGTAAAGGGCGCGCGGCGCTTGGGTACTTGCGGCCGCAATGGGTATAATCCCGCAACTTCTTGATTGTCGGAGAATTTTATGCCGATTTATGCCTACAAATGCACGGCCTGCGGCTTTGCCCAGGACGAAATGCAGAAAGTGTCTGACGCGCCGCTGACAGTTTGCCCGTCCTGTGGCGGATCCGCGTATGCCAAGCAGCTCACTGCCGCCGGTTTCGCGCTCAAGGGTACGGGCTGGTACGCGACCGATTTCAAGGACGGCGGCAAGCCGGCCGCCGAACCGAAGCCGGATGCGCCCTCGCCTGCCTGCGGGACGGGCGCGTGCCCCGCGTGTAACTGATCCGAGGGTTGACGAAGAAGCGGGCGGTGCGAGCCGCCCGCTTCTTCGTTTTCGCCCGAACCGCGCATGAAACGCTATTTCGTCACCGGCCTTCTGATCTGGGTGCCGCTCGGCATCACCCTGTGGGTGCTCAATCTGCTGATCGGTACGCTCGACCAGAGCCTGCTGCTGCTGCCTGCCGAGTGGTTGCCGGAGGCCTGGCTGGGTATGCGCATACCGGGCCTGGGGGTGATCCTGACCGCGTTGGTGATCCTCGTGACCGGGGTATTCGCCGCCAATTTCTTCGGTCAGAAGCTCATCGACTGGACCGAAACGCTGTTCTCGCGGATTCCCGTGGTGAAATCGATCTACGGCAGCGTCAAGCAGGTGTCGGACACGCTGTTCTCGGGCAAGGGGCACGCGTTCCGCAAGGTGCTGCTGGTGCGCTACCCGCATCCGCAGGCGTGGGCGCTGGCCTTCCAGACCAATGTGCCGCCGGAGGTGCTGGCGAAACTGCCGGAGGACCATGTGGCGGTATTCATTCCGACCACGCCGAGCCCGGTCAACGGATTCTATTTTTACGTGAAGAAAAGCGAGGCGATCGAGCTCGACATGCCGGTCGACCGCGCCCTGAAATACATCGTCTCGATGGGCGTCGCCAGCGGCGACGTCCGCACGGGCACCCAGACACAATAGGAACAACATGATGCGTACCCATTACTGCGGCCGGGTTACCGCCGCCGACATCGGCAACACCGTCGAGCTCTGCGGCTGGACCCATCGCCGGCGCGACCATGGCGGTGTCATCTTCATCGACTTGCGTGATCGCGAAGGGCTGGTCCAGGTCGTGATCGATCCCGATACGCCCGACGCCTTCGCCGTTGCCGAAGAAGTCCGCGCCGAATACGTATTGCGCATCGTCGGGCGCGTGCGCGCGCGCCCCGCCGGCACCGAGAACGCCAACCAAACCACCGGCATGATCGAAGTGCTGGCCAAGGCGGTCGAAATCCTCAATGCCTCGGCGACACCACCGTTCCAGATCGACGACGACAACCTCAACGAAAATATCCGGCTGCAATACCGCTATCTCGACCTGCGTCGCGAGCCCATGCAGAAGAACCTCAAGCTGCGCTACCGCGTATCCAAGCTGATGCGTGACTACCTCGACACCCATGGCTTCATGGAAGTCGAAACGCCGATGCTCACACGTTCGACACCCGAGGGCGCGCGCGACTATCTCGTACCCTCGCGCGTGCACGACGGCATGTTCTACGCGCTGCCGCAGTCGCCGCAGCTTTTCAAGCAATTGCTCATGGTGTCGGGCTTCGACCGCTATTTCCAGATCACCAAGTGCTTCCGAGACGAAGACCTGCGCGCAGACCGTCAACCCGAATTCACCCAGGTCGACCTCGAAACCTCCTTCCTCGGCGAAGAAGAGATCATGGGCATCGTCGAAGGCATGATCCGCGACATGATGCAGAAGGCGCAGGGCATCGAACTGCCTGCAGCCTTCCCGCGCATGACCTACGCCGAGGCGATGACGAAGTACGGCTCCGACAAGCCCGACATGCGTGTGACGCTGGAGTTGGTTGATGTGGCCGACTGCATGAAGGATGTCGCGTTCAAGGTCTTCTCCGGCCCCGCCAACGATCCCAAATGCCGCGTCACCGCGATGCGCGTACCCGGCGGTGCAACGCTCAGCCGCGGCGAGATCGATGGCTACACCGAGTTCGTCAGGATCTACGGGGCCAAGGGTCTGGCCTACATCAAGGTCAACGATGTGACGCAATTGAACGAAGCCGGCCTGCAGTCGCCCATCGTCAAGAACCTCTCCGAGGCCGCATTGAAGGCCGTGATGGCACGCACCGGCGCTGCAAACGGCGATCTGATCTTCTTCGGCGCCGACAAGGCCAAAGTCGTGACCGATGCACTCGGCGCGTTGCGCCTCAAAGTCGGCCACGAGAAAGGCTATGTCGACGGCCGTGCCTGGGCGCCGCTGTGGGTCGTCGATTTCCCCATGTTCGAATACAACGACGACGAAAACCGCTGGGATGCGCTGCACCACCCCTTCACCGCGCCCAAGGACGGTCACGAGGATTTTCTCGCCACCGACCCGGGCAAGTGCCTGTCGAAAGCCTACGACATGGTGCTGAACGGCTGGGAAGTCGGCGGCGGTTCGGTGCGTATCCACAAACAGGCAGTGCAGGACAAGGTCTTCGCCGCGCTCAATATCGGCGAGGAAGAGCGCCGCGAGAAATTCGGCTTCCTGCTGGACGCGCTGCAATTCGGCGCCCCGCCGCACGGCGGGCTGGCCTTCGGCCTGGATCGTCTGGTCACGCTCATGACCGGCGCGGAATCGATCCGCGACGTCATCGCCTTCCCCAAGACGCAGCGCGCTTCCTGCCTGATGACAAACGCACCCAACGTCGTCGACGAGAAACAGCTGCGCGAGCTGCACATCCGTCTGCGCAATCCGGCGCAGCCTGACAAGGCGGCGTGACATGGCGTTCGCGGATACGCTGAACGCCCTGCCCGAAGCTGAAGGTGCGGAACTGGTGCTGACCGGTGCGGCAGGCGTGGAGGTGGCGGTGATCGCCAACGCGCCCGGCACCGCCGGTTCGTTCCGCGTCTATGCTTACCTGGCCGGCAAGTATGGCGCGATCGATGCCGCCGCTGCCGCCGAGGGGCTGGCGATCTATGCCGAGCACACCGAAGATGCGCGCGCGCATCCCGGCCGGCATCCCAATATCGATCGCCTGTTTCCCATCGCGGCGGGCGGCGGGGCGCTGATCGCAAGGTTCCGTTGAGCAGCTACAAGATTCCGGTCTCGGTCCTGGTCGTGATCCATACGGCCGATGGCCGGGTGTTGCTGATGGAGCGCACCGATGCGCCGGGTTTCTGGCAGTCGGTGACGGGCTCGCAGGATGCCGGCGAATCGCTGGTCGAGACCGCGGTCCGCGAAGTCCGGGAAGAAACCGGCTTCGATGCGACGCAGTTCGCGCTGATCCCGTGGGGCATCGAAAACCGCTACGCGATCTACGAGCGCTGGCGCCATCGCTACGCGCCGGGCGTCACGCACAATACCGAACACGTCTTCGGCCTGCAGCTGCCCGATGGCCTGCCTCCACGGCTGGCGCCGAATGAGCATCTGCATTACCGCTGGCTGCCGTGGGACGCGGCGGCCAGCGCCTGTTTCTCGCCCTCCAACGCCGCGGCCATCCGGCAATTGCCCGGCCGTCTGGGCCTCGCCGCCTGACCGGATCGCGGCATGGAAATCCGGCGGAATCCCGCCGGTGCCGAACGTATAATGGCCGCATGTCCGCGCTTTCCATCGCCAGCTACAACATCCACAAGGGGCTGTCGCAATTCAACCGGCGGCTGACCGTTCACGAGCTGCGCGACCGTCTGGGCCTGCTGGGATCGGACATCGTGTTCCTGCAGGAAGTCCAGGGCAGTCACGGGCAGCGTGCCAGTCGTTTCCAGCACTGGCCCGGCAAACCCCAGCACGAATTTCTGGCGGGGCATGTCTACACCGATTTTGCCTATGGCAAGAACTGTGTTTACGACACCGGCCATCACGGCAACGCCATTCTGTCGCGTTTCAGAATCCTGAACTGGGAAAACGAGGACATTTCCGCACACGCCTTCGAAAGCCGGGGCATGCTGCATTGCGAGATCGAATTGCCCGGCACCGCCGAGCCGGTGCATTGCATCAACGTGCATCTGGGCCTGACCGAACGCGGCCGCAAGCGCCAGCTTGACCGCATCGTCGCGCGCGTGCGCGCCATGGTGCCCGACGGTGCCCCACTGATCCTGGCCGGCGATTTCAACGACTGGCTGGTGCGGGCCGGACGGTTTTTCGAGGACGAACTGGGGCTGGCCGAAGTGTTCGAGACCCATCATGGCCAGCCGGCGCGCAGCTACCCGGCCATCCTGCCCATGTTTCAACTCGACCGCATCTATGTACGCGGATTTCGCGTGCAGGCCGCGCGCGTCCATACCGGCAACGCCTGGTATCGCATTTCCGATCACGCTGCGCTGACCGCCAAGCTCAAGCTTGCGCAATGATCCGTCGCGGCGTCTGGCGGCGGGTGTTTCGCGGTGCGGCGCCCCTGCCGGGTAACCGGATCCGGCTGTTGCGAAGCGGGGCCGAGTTTTTCCCGGCCCTGATCGCAGCGCTGGACGCTGCCCGGGTCGAGATTCATATCGAGACTTATATCTTCCACGCGGACGCCAGTACCCTGGCCGTTCGCGAAGCGCTTGTCGGCGCGGCGCGGCGCGGCGTGCGCGTCCGGGTCCTGATCGACGGCATCGGTTCCCGCGACCTGCCCGCCGACTGGCTGGCGGTCTTGCGCGGCGCTGGCGTCGCGGTGCTGGTCTACCGGCCGCTTGTCACGGGCTGGCGGGCCAACCCGCGCAGCCTGCGCCGGCTGCACCGCAAGATCGCGGTCGTGGACGCGTGCGTTGCCTTTGTCGGCGGTATCAATCTGATCGACGATTTCGAACCGGTTCGACTGCCGGCACCGCGGCTCGACTTCAGCGTGGAGGTGCGCGGGCCGCTGCTGGCCCGCATCCATGCGAACGTACGCCGCCTGTGGCGACTGGTGGCCCTGACGCAACTGAAGACGCTGCGGCGCGATCCGCCGGTCGAACCGACATGGCCGACCGACGGATACATGCGTGCGGCTTTTGTCGTGCGCGACAATTTTGCCCATCGCCGCGACATCGAACGTGCCTACCTTGCCGCGCTGGCGCTGGCGCGTGAGGAAATCTGGCTTGCCAACGCCTATTTCCTGCCTGGACGCCGTTTCCGCAAACTGCTGCGCAAGGCCGCTGCGCGTGGTGTGAAAATCCGCCTGCTCGTCCAGGGCCACACCGATCACCCGTTTTTCCAGGCAGCCGCGCGTGCCTTGTACCGCGATCTGCTGGCGGCTGGCGTGGCGATACACGAATACCACGCCAGCGAACTGCACGCCAAGGTCGCCGTGATCGATGGGCGCTGGGCCACGGTAGGCTCCAGCAACATCGATCCCCTGAGCCTGCTGACGGCGCGCGAAGCCAATGTCGTGGTGGACGACCCGGAATTCGCACGGGAACTGCGCTGCCGGTTGGGAGAGGCATTCGAGACCGCCCACGCGCTCGACGCCTTGGCGTGGCGCCGCAGGTCCTGGGCCGCCCGGGGTGCGTCCTGGCTGGCCTACGGTGTGGTGCGAACGATGGTCGGGCTGACGGGCAGCGGGCGCTGGGACTAGCGGGTGGCCTGTATCCGCTTTGCCGCGGACGCGGAAATACCCCGGCGGATTGCGGTCATGGCTATAACCGTGCCGTATTGAAGGTGTCGCAGTGTGCGGGGTCGCCGGATTGCATGCCGCGATTGAACCAGCGCATGCGCTGCTCGGACGAACCGTGGGTAAAGGACTCCGGCACCACGTAGCCGCGCGCCTGCTGTTGCAGCCGGTCATCGCCCACGCCTGCCGCTGCGGCCAGTGCTTCCTCCACGTCGCCGGGCTCCAGTACCTGCCGTTCCCGGTTGGCGTGGTAAGCCCACACGCCGGCAAAACAGTCGGCCTGCAGCTCCATGCGCACCTGCATTGCATTGCCCTCCGCGCTCCCCGCAGCGCGGCTTTGCGCTGCGCGAACCCGATCGGATATGCCGAGCAGCGTCTGTACGTGGTGCCCGACTTCGTGAGCCACTACATAGGCCTGTGCGAAATCGCCCGGCGCGTCGTGGCGGTTCGCCAGATCGTTGAAGAAGGTCATGTCCAGATAAAGCTTGTGGTCGCCGGGGCAGTAGAACGGCCCCATCGCTGCGCTGGCGTGGCCGCAGGCCGACTGTACCGCCCCGGAGAACAATACCAGTTTGGGTTGCTCGTAACTGCGGCCATTCTGCTGAAACAGCGTGGCCCATACGTCCTCCGTATCCGCCAGCACGACCGACATGAAATCCTTCAGACGCGCCTCCTCCGGGCTCGTAGGCGCCGGGGCCGACTGTTGGGCCGGTTCGCCCAGGCCGCCGGCCTGATTCAGAACGATGGAGGGGTCGACTCCAAAATACAGGGCCACCAGCGCCAGCACGATGGCGCTGATTCCGCCACCCGCCAGTCCGCGCCCGCCCACGCGCATGCCGCGCCGGTCTTCGATGTTGTCGCTGCGTCTTCCGCGTTCCCAGCGCATGCCCGTCTCCTTCAGAAATCCAAACGGTATCGCGGCATTGTATAGAGCGGATGGTTGTCTGCGCGTGTATCTGCGCATGGGCACGGACAGGCCGGTCGCATGACGGGCCTGTTGCGGCAGTGCAACAAAACAACACTTCGGCGCGAGGTGTGGCGAAAAAAACAACGATTCTTCTTGTGAGGGGGGCGGGGGGCTGGATAATCGGCCCTGTCCACATGTACAACACCGTGTCGGACAGCTCTGCAGAGCTCGAAACCAACAAGGTTTATTTCCACTTTCTTAGGAGAAAGCAATGAAAAAATCCCTGATCGCCCTGGCCGTGGCCGGCGCCTTCGCCGCCCCTGCCTTCGCTGCGACGTCCAACGTCGACATCGGCGGTTACATGAACTTCTCGGTTGACTATCTGGATTCCGACAATGCAGCCAACGGCGGCAATGTCGGTGTTTCGAGCAACGCGTCGAACATCTACTTCAAGGGCAGCGAAGATCTGGGCGGCGGCCTGAAAGCCATCTGGCAGGTCCAGACCTACTTCAGCGCGGGCGGTACCGGTAACAACGACACCGCCTCCGGTGGTGCGGACGGTGTGGGCTCGGGCAATACCTTCGTCGGTCTGGCCGGTGGTTTCGGTACCGTGATCGTCGGTAAGAATGAATCCCCGTTCAAGCTGCTGAGCCGCAAAGTCGACCTGTTCGGCAATCAGATCGGCGACAGCCGTAACCTGACTGCTGCTGGTGGCTTTGACCTCCGCCCCAACAACCAGATCGCCTACACGACCCCCGACATGAGCGGTCTGACCGGTGCGGTTTCGTACTTCAGCAACCTGGATGCGGGCCCCGCGCTGGATAACAGCGTTGATGGCTGGGCGGTTGCGGCCAACTATGCGAACGGCCCCCTGATGCTGGGTCTGGGCTATCAGAAAACCAACAACAGCAACGGTGGTGCGGCTGAAGATTCGACCGCGTGGCGCTTGAATGCCGGTTACATGATCGGCGACCTCAAACTGGTGGGCTTCTATCAGAACGCGAGTGACATCCTCGGTGTTTCCGGTGCCGATCGTGACACCTGGGGTCTGGGTGCCGGCTACAAGATGGGTAACATCACTCTCAAAGGCCAATACTACTCGGCCGACGACCTCGATACCGCCGCGAATACTGGCGCTGATATGTGGGCGCTGGGCGTTGACTACAGCCTGTCCAAGCGCACCACGCTGCAGTTCGCTTATGCCGAGACGGATAACGACAATGCAGGCACCTTCAGCGCCTTTGGCGGTGGCCATGGCGACAACCCGGGTACCAGCGCCGGCGGTAACCCTGCTGGCTTCTCGGTGGGTGTGGTTCACACCTTCTGATCTGGCTCGGACCGCGCTGTACGGAAACGGACTCCTTCGGGAGTCCGTTTTTTTTGGCTAATTCATTGGAGACTGTTTGGTTTTTCCGTACCCGTCAGCCGTTTTGTCAGGCAAAGACGCAACTTTCAACGGGCACGCCAGTTTGCATTGTTCGCTATGATCGCGTGTGAATACGAGCAGATGTTCTTAGTCTTCGATGACTTCAAAATCGTGCGTGATTATGGCCGTCTTGCCGAGCATGAGACTGGCCGAGCAGTATTTCTCGGCGGACAGTTTCACGGCCTGTCCGACTCGTTTGGGATCCAGGGCCTTGCCCGTCACGGTGAAATGAATGTGGATGCGGGTGAACACCTTGGGGTCGATGTCGGCGCGGGTGGCATCGAGATCGGCCACACAGTCGGTGACGGCCTGCCGGCTTTTGCGCAGGATATGGACGACATCGTAGGCGGAGCAGCCGCCCAGGCCGAGCAGCAGCATTTCCATTGGGCGTACGCCGAGATTTTTGCCGCCGCCATCCGGGGGGCCGTCCATCACGACCGTATGGCCGGATTCGCTCTGCCCGGCGAAGCTGACGCCTTCGATGAGTTTGACGCGGGCTTTCATGTCTTTCCTTCTGCGAAATGGGCGCGGAGTTTGTACCACAGGATGCCCAGCCACTCGTGCAGGGCAAAGGTGCTGTCGCGCAGGCCAACCGGTGTGGGGATGGCGTCGAGTACCGAGTCGAGCGTGGTGCTCGAGAACTGGATCCCGGCCGGCACGACGATCAGGCCCCGCGCCTGAAACAAGGGCACGGCGCGGCGCAGATGCCAGGCATGGGTGACGAGTGCAATACGGCGCACACCGCCGGCTTCGAGCTGTGCGGCGGCGTAGCGGGCGTTGTCCCAGGTGGTGAGCGCATTGTTTTCCACCCAGCGGGGGGCGAGGCCGTATTCGTCGCGCAGTACAGCCTGCATGATTTCGCCTTCGGCCAGTTCGCCGCCGCCGGGTTTGCCGCCTGTGACGAGCAGAGGCAAGCCGCTGGCCCGGTGCAGCCGGACGGCATAACGCAGCCGTTCGAGGCTGATCCCGTTGAGCGTGTCGCCGCCGTATTCGAATGCGTCGATACGGCGTCCGCCCCCCAGGACCACGATGGCCTCGGCAGTCTGGAGGGCCTCGGGGCTGACGGGACGCGAGATTTCCAGGCTTCTGAGCAGCACGCCGCCCATCCAGGGCGTGGACAGGACATACAAAGCGGCAGCGGAAGCGAGGATCAGCGACATGGACAGATGCGGGTGGCGGCGTCGAACGAGCAGCCCGATGGCCAGCAGGATCACCAGTGAAAGCGGCGGAAGCAGTGCGGCGGCGATCAGGTTCGTGACAAGCCAGACGGTCATGGCCGGATTGTATGCCACGCGCCGGGCCGATTGGCGATGTTTGACTTTGGCCGGTCCGGGCGGTTAGAATGCCCGGCTTTCCGAGTGAGTCCTCTTTGTTACAGAGGTTGGTCATGAAAACCTATTCCGCCAAACCCGCTGAAGTGAAACGCGACTGGTACGTCGTCGATGCCGATGACAAGGTGCTGGGCCGTCTGGCTTCCGAGATTGCCCGCCGTCTGCGCGGCAAGCACAAGCCCGAATACACTCCGCACGTCGATACCGGCGATTACATCGTCGTGGTCAATGCCGACAAAATGCGTGTCACGGGCAACAAGGAACTCGACAAGAAGTACTACCGCCATTCCGGCTACCCGGGCGGCATCTACGAAACCACCTTTGGCAAGATGCAGGCGCGTTTTCCCGGCCGTGCACTGGAAAAGGCGGTCAAGGGCATGCTGCCCAAGGGCCCGTTGGGCTACGCCATGATCAAGAAGATGAAGATCTACGCGGGCGCGGAACACCCGCACACGGCGCAGCAACCCCAGCCCCTGGAAATCAACGCTCAATAAGGTCACACCATGATCGGCAACTACAACTATGGTACGGGTCGTCGCAAGGAATCGGTCGCCCGCGTCTTCATCAAGGCGGGCAGCGGCAAGATCGTCGTCAACGACAAGCCGGTGGACGAATACTTCTCGCGCGAGACGGGCCGCATGATCGTGCGCCAGCCGCTGGTGTTGACCGACAGCCTGAACAAGTTCGACATCATGGTGAACGTCTCGGGCGGCGGCGAGTCCGGCCAGGCCGGCGCGGTGCGTCATGGCATCACCCGTGCGCTGATCGATTTTTCGGCGGAAATGAAGCCCACCCTCAAGGCCGCCGGACTGGTGACTCGCGATGCCCGCGAAGTGGAGCGCAAGAAGGTGGGTTTCCACAAGGCGCGTCGTCGCAAGCAATTCTCCAAGCGCTGAGTACTGGCCGCTTCGAAAAAACCGCCCCCTCCAAGGCGGTTTTTTTATGGACGTGTCCTGCGTGTGTCTTAAAATCCAAGCTTTGCAATCGGAATGGGCACCATGATCAAGGTCGGTATCGTTGGCGGCACGGGGTACACCGGCGTCGAGCTTTTGCGCCTGCTTGCGCGGCATCCACAGGTGGCATTGCGGGCGATCACGTCGCGTAAGGAGGCCGGCATGCCAGTGGCCGAAATGTTCCCCAACCTGCGTGGCCGTGTCGCGCTGGCTTTTTCAACGCCGGAAGAGGCCGGGCTGGAAACCTGCGACGTGGTGTTCTTTGCGACGCCCAACGGCGTGGCCATGCAACAGACCCGGGCCTTGCTCGATGCAGGCGTCAAGGTCATCGATCTGGCGGCGGATTTCCGTATCAAGGATGTCGCAGTCTGGGAACAATGGTACAAGATGACGCATGCCTGCCCGGATCTGATCGGCGAGGCGGTGTATGGTCTGCCCGAGATCAATCGGGACAAGATTGCCGGTGCACGACTCATTGCCAATCCGGGGTGCTATCCGACGGCCGTGCAACTGGGTTTTCTGCCGCTGCTGGAAGCCGGTGTGGCCGAGCCCGGTTTTCTGGTGGCGGACGCGAAATCCGGGGTGTCGGGGGCGGGCCGCAAGCCGGAAACTCACATCCTGTTTGCCGAGGCGGCAGACAATTTCAGGGCCTATGCCGTGGGGGGGCATCGTCACTGGCCGGAGATCAAGCAGGGACTGGACAGTTTCGCCGGGCAGCCGGTGGGGTTCACGTTCGTGCCGCATCTTACGCCGCTGATCCGTGGCATCCACGCTACGCTTTATGCGAGGGTCACACGCGACGTCGATCTGCAGGCGCTGTTCGAAGAACGGTATGCCGGCGAAGTATTCGTCGATGTGCTGCCGGCAGGCAGCCATCCTGAAACCCGTTCCGTGCGGGGGGCCAATACCTGCCGGATTGCCGTGCATCGGCCGCAGGGCGGCGATACGGTCGTGGTGCTGTCGGTTATCGACAATCTGGTCAAAGGTGCGGCGGGGCAGGCGGTCCAGAACATGAACATCCTGTTTGGTTTGCCAGAAGACATGGCACTTGCCGATATCGGCATGCTGCCCTGAAATGCATGCAGGAACTCCGTTCCGTTGCAGGGGTCTTTGCTTGACGCAAGACGGGTGACGCGGATAATCACCCCACACTTTCTTTAGGAGCACCCCATGAATGCAGCCACCGAAATGGAATCCCCGCTGATCTTCACCGACAGCGCGGCAGCCAAAGTCAAAAGCCTGATCGACGAAGAAGGCAACCCGGATCTGAAACTGCGCGTTTTCGTTTCGGGCGGCGGTTGCTCGGGCTTTCAGTACGGTTTCACCTTCGACGAAAGCCAGAACGAAGACGATACCGTCATGATGAAGAACGGGGTCACCCTGCTGGTCGATTCAATGAGTTTCCAGTATCTGGTAGGCGCGGAAATCGACTACAGCGAGGGTCTGGAGGGCGCGCAGTTCGTCATCAAGAACCCGAACGCCACGACTACGTGTGGTTGCGGGTCTTCCTTCTCCGCCTGATACGCGCCGCATCGGCCCAAACAAAAAGCGGCTTCGGCCGCTTTTTGTTTGGGGTCAGGCGGGATGGATCGCCCCTAATACCCGGGGGCCGTGCGCGCCCGTTACCTCGGGTAGATTGCCGGCGGCATGGTGCAGTGTCTGCCGTGCCAGCCAGGCGAACGCCAGGGCCTCTACCCAGTCGGGGTCGAGGCCGAGTGCCTGCGTGGTGTTGACAGGGTACGGCAGATGCGTGCGCAGGCGGGCAAGCAAGGCTGTGTTATGCGCGCCGCCGCCGCAGACATAGAGGGCTTCGGCCCCGGGACAGTCGTGCATGACAGCGCTTGCCAGGCTGATGGCAGTCAGTTCGAGCAGGGTCGCCTGAACGTCGGCAGAGGGGAGCGGTGTTGAAAAATTTTTCAGTAAAGCGTCCAGCCAGCCCAGATTGAATTGTTCGCGTCCGGCGCTTTTAGGCGGCGAAACGGCGAGGTAGGGGTGGTCAAGCAGGCGATCCAGAAGGGTAGGGTGATACGTGCCGCTTGCGGCCCAGGCGCCGTTGGCGTCGTAGTGCTGGCCAAGGTGTCGCTGTATCCAGGCATCCATCAGCATGTTGCCCGGGCCGGTGTCCCATCCGCGGACTGTGCCGGTCGGCGGTAGATCGGTGATGTTGGCGATGCCGCCGATATTGGCGATGACGCGATGTGCGGTTGCGTGGCGCAAGGCGTGGGCGTGGAAGGCGGGAACCAGCGGTGCGCCCTGTCCGCCAGCGGCGATGTCGCGGCTGCGGAAGTCGGCCACGACGGGCAGACCGGTCAATTCCGCGAGTAGGGCAGCGTTACCGATCTGCACGGTGTACCCATGTTCTGGCCGATGGCGCAGGGTCTGGCCATGGCAACCCACCGCCCCGACGCTGCCCGGGTGATCGGCTATGACGGCCTGGACGGCGTCGGCATATAAACGGGCGAGCGCGTTGCCGGCACAGGCAGCCAGATGCATCTCGTCGTGTTGCGGCGTGTGCAGGGCCAGCAACTGCGCACGCAGGGCGTCGCTGTATGGCAGGTAGTGGCAGGCTATGAGATGCGGCGGTTCGCCGGCAGGAAATGCGCAGAGTGCGGCGTCTACGCCGTCGAGACTGGTGCCCGACATGAGGCCGACATAGCGTTCGGCCTCATGAGCGGCGCCAGCACTCAATCGAGTGCTGCGAGGTTGGAGCCGCGCAACAGCATGAGCTTGTCGTTCCAGCCGGCGGTCTGCTCGAGGAATTGCGCACGCTGGGCGGCGGCCAGGGGCGGCGCGCCCGGCAGTTTGACGGTCATCGGGTTGTATGGGGTGCCGGCGACCCGGACTTCGTAGTGGAGGTGAGGGCCCGTCGCGGCCCCCGTTGCCCCGACGAAACCGATGACATCGCCTTGCTCGACTGTGCGGCCGCGACGCATGCCTGATGCGTAGGCGCTCAGGTGCGCGTAATAGGTTTCGTATCCGTTGTGATGGCGAAGGACGATGAGATTGCCGTAGCCACCGCGGCGCCCGGCAAATTCGACGGTGCCGTCGCTGGTTGCCTTGACGCGGGTGCCGGTGGGGGCGCCGAAATCGACGCCAGTGTGTTTGCGATGGAAACCGAATACCGGGTGCAGGCGGGAATTGCTGAAACTGGAGGTGACACGTGTGAATTCCAGCGGCGAGCGCAGGAATCCTTTCTTGAGCGATTCCCCGTTGGGGGTGTAGTAGGCCTCGTTTCCGGATGCATCCCGATACAGAACCACCTGATAGGCTTTGCCGGCGTTGACGAATTCGGCCGCGAGCAGCTTGCCGGTGGAAACCGGCTCGCCATTGCGGTAATTCATTGTATAAATGACCGAAAAGGTGTCGCCGCGCCGCAAATCCTGGCGGAAATCGATATTGGTCGAAAACGTTTCGGCGATTTTGTCGGCGATTTTGTCCGGGATGCCGGCACTGTCGGTTGCGCCGTACAGCGAGGATAGAATGCGGCCCGAACGCATCACGGTACGGGTTTCCGTCAGCTCGCCCTGTTCGTGGACGACGAAGGCCTCGCCTTCGCGGCTGATGCGCAGTGCAGGGGCATTGCTGCGTTCAAAGGTAACGGCGAGGAGGTTTCCGCTGGCGGTGGTTGTGGCACGGATACGCATGCCGGCCCGGATGCTGGCAGCCAGGCTGCGCATGGGGTCGGTGGCGATCAGGCGCTGAATGTCGAGGTCGTCGATTTTCAATCGACCCAAGGCGGTGGCCAGCGTGTCGCCACTCTGGACCAGGCTCTCGCGTTCGAATGTGCCGGCGTTTTCCATCGCCGGGGCTGGCGTCGGCAGGGCAATGGCTTCGGTAATGGTTTGGGGGGCGATATCGAGCGTCTGCGTATCCGGCGCCAAGCCAAAGGCGGCCACTACGCCAAAAAGCGGCAGGCTGGACAGTACGACCAAGGTACGCAGGCTGAAGCGCCGTTCCGCGCCTGTCAGGCGATCGGTTAAGATTCTCAGTTTGGTGGGCGGCATCGACCGTTTCCCTTCTGTAACCCAGCCCGGAGTCTAACACACATCGTTGCTGGGGAAATTGTTTAATCCGAACAGCATGTTGCGGGCACTGCAGGGTTTTCCCTCTCCCGTAAACGGACAAAACCGGTCGAACTTGATTTGCCACGAGAGAGGATTTTGGGATGCAGGATGTTTTGCAGGAAATCAAGCGCGGTGCGGAGGAATTGCTCGTTGAAACCGAATTGATCGAAAAGCTGAAATCGGGCCGGCCGCTCCGGGTCAAAGCAGGCTTTGACCCGACCGCCCCCGATTTGCACCTCGGCCATACGGTCCTGTTGAACAAACTGCGCCAGTTTCAGCAGCTCGGGCATCAGGTGATATTCCTGATCGGTGATTTTACCGGCATGATCGGCGATCCTACCGGCAAGAACGCCACCCGTCCGCCGCTGACGCGTGAAGCCGTCGCCGAGAATGCCAAAACCTACCGGGAGCAGGTGTTCAAAATTCTCGATCCCGCGTTAACCGAGGTCCGTTTCAATTCCGAATGGATGGAGGGGCTGGGGGCGGTAGGCATGATTCGTCTGGCGGCGTCCTACACGGTGGCGCGTATGCTGGAACGCGATGATTTCCATAAGCGCTATACCGGCCAGCAGCCTATTGCCGTTCACGAATTCCTGTATCCCCTGATCCAGGGCTACGATTCCGTGGCCCTGCAGGCGGATATCGAGCTGGGGGGGACGGACCAGAAATTCAATCTGCTGGTCGGACGGGAATTGCAGAAGCAACATGGGCAGTCGGCGCAGTGCGTGCTGACCTTGCCTTTGCTGGAAGGGCTGGACGGCATCAACAAGATGTCGAAATCGTTGGGGAATTATGTGGGTATCAACGAGCCCCCTCAAGAGATGTTCGGCAAGCTCATGTCGGTGTCCGATACTCTGATGTGGCGCTACATCGAACTGCTTTCGTTCGAAACCTTGCAGACGATTGAGGGTTGGAAACGGCAGGTCGCCGAAGGTGGCAATCCGCGTGACATCAAGGTCGGGTTTGCGCAGGAAATCGTGGCGCGTTTCCATGGCCAGGATGCCGCCCGGCAGGCTTTGGCCGATTTCGAGGCGCGTTTCCGGCAGGGTGCGCTGCCGGACGACATGCCCGAAATGCATCTGGCGGGCGCGCCGCAGGGGCTGCCGGTGCCCCAGTTGCTCAAGCAGGCCGGGCTGGTTGCCAGCACCTCCGAGGCCATCCGTCAAATTGCGGGAGGCGGGGTGAAACTCGATGGCGCGCGCGTGGCCGACAAGGGCGCGCTCGTGCCGGTGGGCGCGACTGTGGTGGCTCAGGTCGGCAAGCGAAAATTTGTACGTGTCACGATTGTTTAAAAATAATTCCGGGAAAGTGTTGACGGATTCTGTTTGCTCTGTAGAATGCGCACCTTCTCGAAACGCAGTACGCCGCAGTAACGGATGGCGTGGTGCTAATCGACTGATCTTTAACAATTAACAGCCGATAGGTGTGGGCATTGATGAGGTTGGTGGGTGCTGGAGTCTGGGTGCCTGCCGAAAGAAATGATGCTCATGCTTGGATGAAGTAATTCGTTTGAGTAGAGCGAAGTATTAATTTGCAGTGATTGAACTGAAGAGTTTGATCCTGGCTCAGATTGAACGCTGGCGGAATGCTTTACACATGCAAGTCGAACGGCAGCACGGGAGCTTGCTCCTGGTGGCGAGTGGCGAACGGGTGAGTAATGCGTCGGAACGTGCCGAGTAATGGGGGATAACGCAGCGAAAGTTGTGCTAATACCGCATACGCCCTGAGGGGGAAAGCGGGGGATCGCAAGACCTCGCGTTATTCGAGCGGCCGACGTCTGATTAGCTAGTTGGTGGGGTAAAGGCCTACCAAGGCGACGATCAGTAGCGGGTCTGAGAGGATGATCCGCCACACTGGGACTGAGACACGGCCCAGACTCCTACGGGAGGCAGCAGTGGGGAATTTTGGACAATGGGGGCAACCCTGATCCAGCCATTCCGCGTGAGTGAAGAAGGCCTTCGGGTTGTAAAGCTCTTTCAGCTGGAGTGAAACGGTGCGCTCTAACATAGCGTGCTAATGACGGTACCAGCAGAAGAAGCACCGGCTAACTACGTGCCAGCAGCCGCGGTAATACGTAGGGTGCGAGCGTTAATCGGAATTACTGGGCGTAAAGCGTGCGCAGGCGGATTGTTAAGCAAGATGTGAAATCCCCGGGCTTAACCTGGGAATGGCATTTTGAACTGGCAGTCTAGAGTGCGTCAGAGGGGGGTGGAATTCCACGTGTAGCAGTGAAATGCGTAGAGATGTGGAGGAACACCAATGGCGAAGGCAGCCCCCTGGGATGACACTGACGCTCATGTACGAAAGCGTGGGTAGCAAACAGGATTAGATACCCTGGTAGTCCACGCCCTAAACGATGTCAACTGGTTGTTGGGGGAGTGAAATC